>Ga0255338_1000004_pt1 | contig 1122247 bp, 1126 predicted proteins | sample MeOH1_35cm_T4_19_FD_203715 | JGI IMG/M metagenome (GOLD analysis project Ga0255338, IMG submission 203715) | Sandy soil microbial communities from University of British Columbia, Vancouver, Canada - MeOH1_35cm_T4_195 | ecosystem: Engineered > Artificial ecosystem > Sand microcosm >... | reverse complement strand
GCCATCCCGCGATCGGCGCAGACCTTGGTCAAGGCTGCGGTCAACGTGGTTTTCCCATGGTCCACGTGCCCGATCGTCCCAATGTTCACATGCGGCTTCTTCCGCTCAAATTTCGCCTTCGCCATAAATCAATCCTCCCTAAAAAAACATGATGAGTGAATAGTGATCAACGCCGGATCAGAAACCTCGGCCTTCATCACTCGCCACCCTTCGCCCATCACAGTCCCGCATGGAGCCCACGACGCGGATCGAACGCGTGACCTCGTCCTTACCAAGGACGTGCTCTGCCAACTGAGCTACGTGGGCTTTTCGGTCCATCATCTGCATTCCACCCATGACACACATCTCAATTTCGATGGAGCGGGCGATGGGATTTGAACCCACGACAGCCAGCTTGGAAGGCTGGAACTCTACCACTGAGCTACGCCCGCCCGAATATCGTCGTCAGTCCTGTCGCGATCACAACCCGCTACAGCCTGCTATACTTCTCGTCACGCACATTGAACCCAACAGACTTACGCTGGTGGGCAGGCAAGGATTTGAACCTTGGAAGACATAAGCCAGCAGATTTACAGTCTGCCCCCTTTGGCCACTTGGGTACCTGCCCGTTCCAACTCGCCTGCGTGTTCACCCTTCAAAATTCAAATCAAATTCAGCGAATTCTCTCGTTGCATTTCATACTGAAAAACTAGAGTAAGCCTGTCCGCACACAGCTCTCCCCCCTCATCAAGGAGGAGAAACAGCTGATCTGGCGAACAAGGCTATTTCAAGAAACGCTGGATTCTATTGACGAAGTTGCGCCATGTCAAGAGGAGAAATAGCCTCCCTGCCATTTTTTTCGCCCTAGGGGGCCACGACCGGACAAGGCTGGCCCGCAGAAATATTTTTGACCTGCCCGACAGCTTTCTCGGCAGCCCCAATGAATTTTTCTGACAAACCAAGCACTTGCTTCATCAGACGACGGCTTTCCTCCAGCGAAATCTGTGACCCAGGGGCAAGAAAACGCTTCTGTGTCACCCGTCGCTCATCGGGATCTTGCGGGACGTAATACCCCCTGATTTCACCCATCTCAATCGCCCGACGGAACCGGGACACCCACTCCCCCGAGAGCTGAGGAGACTCGCTCATAGATCGCCCCCCCTTCTTCTCAACCTCCAACTGATTCCAGATGGCCCATCCGACAAACACGGCCCAGGTCTCATTGAGCGCTTCCCAGGCCTCCGGATCAGAGAGGTAGCGAACCTCCGTCTCGTGGGTCCGCTGAACCACCGGCGTAATGGACACCTCCCGATACCGGCAGACCTGCATCTCGCGCGCAAACGTGATCAGCCCCTGTTCCGGACCAGGCAAAACCCCTCCGGACTCCTTCGACTCAAGATAGTCGATATAGGCATGAAACAACTCGTGATACAGCACTTCCAATTCTTTCGGCGTCATGGTCGTGAGCGGCCTCACATCACGCCCTGCGGCATGAAACGAAAGCGTCCGGTTCAACACCATGCGGTGCTCCCCCGGATGATACTCAGCCGCATAGGTGCGCAGATCGTCAAATTCAAATTGCACGAAGTCCGGCGGCATAGCCTTAAGGAAGCCGGTTGGCAGTCGGAGCGTCGTCGCCCCGCCGATGATTTGTTCCCACATCCGCCCTCCCCCGGAGATCGGCCGATCCTCAGCCGAAGACGGAACACCGCCCGTGACACACGCTAAAGTGAGGCCGACAACAAGAGCATACAACCGTTGAATCAGGGAGCCGCGCATGCGACCTCAGAAGGGATAATGGGCGGGATCGTCATACCAGCGAACTAATAGTCCGAATCGCGATAGCTATCCCAATTGCCTCGCCCGCCCTCTTCGACCAATGCCACCGTATCGAAGAGATCCGGGGAGACATGGTCGAGAAACCGGGAGGGCTTCGACAGCAGCATCCCGCTACTCTTGTCGTAGACATTAATGGGATAGGTCAGAAAGAGATGGCGCTTGGCCCGAGTGACGGAGACATAGAATAACCGCCGCTCCTCCTCCAAATCCTCATCCGCGACAAACGAATAGACCGACGGAAACCGGCCGTCCACGATCCAGATCACGAACACCGCCTGCCACTCCAACCCCTTGGCCGAGTGGATCGTCGAGAGCACCAGCCGTTCATCATCCCGATCAGGCGCATCCACACCCGATACACTCCCGTCCGGTGGCTCCAGGGCCAGATCGGCAAGAAATTCGTTCACACCGGGATACCCTTCGGCTATCGTATGAAGATGATCGAGATCCCGCGTGCGCTTGGGATAGTCGTCGTACTGTTCCTTAAGAATCGGAAGATAGTACTCGTAGATGTGGTTCACCTGCTCCGATGGCGAACGATCATCCGTCCCCGACAAACTCTCCAGCGTGTTCGCCAGATTCTTGAGCCCTTGACCGGAGCGGCCGCTCACCCCACGCAACACCTCGAACGGCTGGCCGCCCTTTACAATCGCCGCCAGCAGATCGTGCGCCTTCTTCGGCCCGACCCCCTCCACCAACATCAGCACTCGATTCCAGCTGACCGTATCCAGCGGGTTCGCAATGACCCGTACATGCGCGAGCAAATCCTTCACGTGCGCCGTCTCGATAAATTTGACGCCCCCGCGCTTGATGAAGGGCAGACCTTTGCGGGACAGCTCAATTTCCAGGTCAAAGGAATGAAAGCTGGACCGGAAGAGCACCGCCACTTCACTCAGCGGCACCCCCTCTTCACGCAACTCTAGAATCTTCTGCGCGATGAAACGGGACTGCGTATTCTCGCCCGCCGCTTCCACCAGCGACGGCAACGGTCCATCGATCTTCCGCGTAAAGAGCCGCTTCGTATACTTCTCCGCCGCCTCGTCGATAATGCAGTTCGCCAGATTCAGAATCGGCTGCGTGCTGCGATAGTTTTCTTCCAGCTTATAGATCTGCGTGCCCGGAAAGAGTTGCGGAAACTCCATGATGTTCTTGAACGTCGCCCCACGGAACGCGTAGATCGATTGCGAATCGTCCCCCACCACCATCACATTATTATGGGTGGCGGCCAGCTTCCGGACCACTTCGGCCTGCAACCGGTTCGTATCCTGATACTCATCTACAAGAATGTAGCGAAACTGCCGTGAGATCGTCGCCCGCGCCGTTTCGTCCAGCAACAATAACTGCCGCAGCATCACCAGCAGATCGTCATAGTCGAGCAACTGCTTCTGCCGCTTCGCCGCCTGATAGGCGGTCTTCAACCGGCTCAGATCTTCGATGTGATCGGCAAAATGCCCGAACTCGTCCAGGATGATCTCTTCCAGCGAGCGGAGCGTATTCTCGCTCTTGCTGATCATCTCCATGATCGTCCCCTTACGGGGGAAGCGCTTGTCCTTTTCATTCAGCCCGAGCTGCGACCGGACCAGTGCGATCAAATCTTCCGCATCACCGCGATCCAGGATCGTAAACCCAGGCTCCACCCCGATCGACCGGCCATAGCGGCGCAGCAGGAGATTCGCGACGGAATGGAACGTCCCTCCGCACACGCGCTCGCTGCGTGCCCCGATCAGCTCACTGGCCCGCTGTAACATTTCTTGCGCCGACTTGCGTGTGAATGTAAGCAGAAGAATATTGGAGGGATCGACACCCGAGTCGATCAAATAAGCCACGCGATAGACCAGCGTGCGCGTCTTGCCGCTCCCGGCTCCGGCAATGACCAGCGACGGGCCCTCGCCCGCTGTCACTGCCGCCAACTGCTGCGAATTCAACGCCGCCGCATAGTCGATCGACAGCTTGCGCGGCGCAGCCTCATCGTCAGAGCGTTTGAGCACGTACGTTTTAACTTCTCGTTCCATGAGTTACCAGAGGAAGGCCGAGCGACATGATACCAATCAGCGGGCTGGGCTGTATAACATACCGCCGGAGCCCTTCTCAACGAGCCATCCTCTGCGCTAAGTCCCCGAAACCACCCCTTCCATCCCCAAACATCCCTCCGCTATAATCGCGAACCTTGAACAGGAGCACTTATGGGAACCGCCAATAAAGAATATCAAGCGCAACTTCGCCAGCTCGCCGAACTCATGCTCGCCGTCTCGGGCGAATCCGTCACGATGATGAAGCGCAACGCCCCTGAGCAGGCGCTGAAGCTGAAGCGGCAGGATGAATGGGGTATCTACCTCGAATTTCTGAAGGTCATGTTCAACCTGACCGACCGGCTGACGGCGCTGCACATCCCGATCAAGGATCAGTTGGAATTCATGAACGGATTGGAAGACGCGGTGACCGATCAACTCAAAGCGGTGTTGGAGCCGGCGTTCGGCAACAATGCGGATCAGATGGAAATCGTCCTGACGGTCGGCAACGCTGTGGCGGAAAGCCGCGACCTCTATGAGAAGTACAAGTTCCTTATCACCGAAGACTCAAAGCCGAAGAATGAACTCTTTCAGGCCTTCGCTGAGCGCGTCGCCCAGACGCTGGGGGCGCCGCAGAACGGCCAGGTCATCGCCGCCGCCACGCTGTGCGCGAGCGCCATCATTCCCGCCGTCAGCGCCGTCCTGCAGGGGCAAGCGCCGCCTACAGCCGCGCCTTCGACGCCGAGCCAGAAACCTGCAACCGCCTCCGGCAATGGAGAGTCTGCCAAAAAAGGTCCGACCGGGCAGGACATTAAACTCGTGAGCCTCATGTCGAACGTGAGCGGCGAAGAAGTTGAAACACGCTGGGGCCTCCATCCGCGTTTTCGCGGGGATCTCACGCCCGCCGAGCTGCAGCAACTCACCAAGCACCTGAACCGAGTTGCAAAAATCCTTGGCGAACGCTACGCCGCCGTGGCATTCTCCGAGGAATGGAACTCATGGCACAAGACCGGACACGCCTGACCACGGCCCGACCGATCCGCCCGTCTTCAGCCAATCGTTTCTAGCCCCTGCAACGAGCGCCACCCAAAGGAGTCCGTGTGAATACTGTCGATAACGCGAATCCTATTCCCAAACATCTGCCGCAGAATGTGATACGCCTGGCCGAACTCTCGCAAAACCTCTGGTGGAGCTGGAAACCAGAGGCGCGCGCGCTGTTTGAGTTGATCGATCCGACGCTCTGGTATCTCACGCATCACAATCCGGTGCGACTCCTCATGGAAGTCTCGCCCGAACGGCTACAGCATCTCGGCCAGGACCCGACTTTTATCCGGCAATATGCCGCTGTGATGAAATCCTTCGATGAATATCGCCAGGGCACCGGCACCTGGTACGGCGCCAAATACGGTCCGAGCCCCGTCCCGTCCATCGCCTATTTCTCGGCAGAATTCGGTCTGCACATTTCCATCCCCATCTATAGCGGCGGCCTCGGCATTCTTGCCGGCGACCATTGCAAAGAAGCCAGCGATCTGGGCGTGCCGCTCGTGGGCATCGGCTTCATGTATCCGCAGGGCTATTTCCGTCAGCGGATCACGGCGGAGGGCTGGCAGGAAGCGGCCTATGCACCGTTCAACCGCGAAGAGTCCCCGATCCGCCCGGCCCTCACCCCGTCAGGCACACCCTGCAAAATTACCGTCGTGATGGGCCATCGTACGGTGGCCGCCCAGGTGTGGCGAGTCGAAGTCGGGCGGATTGTGCTCTATTTGATCGACACCGATGTCCCGGAAAATGACCCGGAGAATCGAGCGCTCTCGGCCCGCCTCTACGGCGGCGACCAGGAGATTCGTCTCTGCCAGGAAATCCTCCTCGGCATCGGCGGCGTGCGTATGCTGCGAGAACTCGGGATCAATCCGACCGTCTTCCATGCCAATGAAGGGCACTCGGCTTTTTTAACGCTGGAACGCATCCGTGAATTCGTCCAGAAAGGATCGACCCACCCCGAGGCCAGTGAACTGGTTCGCCAAAGCACAGTCTTTACGACCCATACCCCGGTCCCGGCCGGCCACGATGTATTCCCGCACCATCTGATGGACCGTTACTTCGCCGGCTACTGGGAACAACTGGGATTGAGTCGCGATGAATTCATCCGTCTGGGTGAAACACCGGAATCGCGCGGACAGGGTTTCAACATGACGGCACTCGCCATGAACCTGGCGGCGTATGTAAATGGCGTGAGCCGCGAACATGGCCGGGTCTCCCGCGAAATGTGGCAGCACCATTGGCCCGGCCTCGCGACAGACCTGGTGCCGATCAAGAGCGTGACCAACGGCATCCATGCCCCCACCTGGATCGGGCCGGAACTCAATCAGCTCTACGGCAAGTTCCTCGGACCCGACTGGCTTGAGCACTGCGACGAACCGGCCATGTGGCAACGCGTGAGCGATATCCCGGATAGCCAGCTCTGGGCCGTACGGCAACTCATGAAACGCAAACTGATGGGCTTCATCCGCGAGCGCGCCCGGACCGGCTGGATCAACGGCCATCTGCAATCTTCGCAGGTTATTGCCCGCGGAACATTGCTCGACCCCGAAGCCTTGACCCTCGGATTCGCCCGCCGCTTCGCGACCTATAAACGGGCGACGTTGCTCTTCCGCGACCTCGATCGGCTGAAGCGCCTGCTGCAAAATCATTGGCGGCCGGTCCAACTCGTGTTCGCCGGCAAGGCCCATCCCGCCGATGAACCGGGGCGCTACTTCATCCACGAGGTCGTGAATTTCTGTAACGATCACAAGCTCGGCGGCCACATCGCCTTTCTCGAAGACTACGATATGCACATGGCCAAGTTCCTGGTACAGGGTGTCGATGTGTGGCTCAACACACCGCGCTTCCCGCTTGAAGCCAGCGGCACCAGCGGCATGAAAGCCGCTTTGAACGGTGTCATCAACTGCAGTGTGCTCGACGGCTGGTGGAAAGAAGGCTACAACGGTGCGAACGGCTGGGGCGTCACTCCGCTGCCGCCCTCAACCGACCAGCACGAGCAGGATGTCCATGACTCGGACGAGGTCTACCGTCTGCTTGAACAAGAAATCGTACCCCTTTACTATCAGCGTGACCTCGACGGCACACCGCGAGGCTGGCTCCAAATGGTGAAGGAATGTATCCGGACTGTTGCCCCTCAGTTTTGCACGAAACGCATGGTGAAGGAGTACGTCGAGACAATGTACAGCGGAGCCTCTGCCCGCATACCGTCGTCATGGTAAGAGTCCCCGTATGGAGACTTCCCCATCGTGCGCAGCGGACCGCCCTTGCTGTGGCACTCTGCTTCGCCGTTATGGCTGGTCTGTCCTTCCTTCTTGCAGCGCCAGTTGAAACCCTGGCGGCGACCTCCCCGACGTCCGCCCAGGACAAAGACCTCGCCGCTCTCTTTAAGGCAGGCGACTACCCGGCCATCGTGCAACGGTTTCAGGCCCTCCCCAAAGACGCCGCGCCGTCAAAAGAGATGCTCCGCCTGGCATTCCAGAGCTTCGTGAAACTCGGACGCGGGGAAGAAGCCCTGCCTCTGTATCCCCGTATCAAGACTGAAGGCCAACCGGACGATCTGACATTGCTCAGTCCCCTCGCGCTCAGCCTCGTAACCAGCCGCGTGCGCGATCAGAAAGAGCATGTGCGTATCGCTGCCTATACCGTTCTGGCCGAGCTGGGCCTTCCGGAAACCGGCCCGCTGTTGGAAGACGGCCTGCTGAATAGCTCGGTGTTGGTGCGCGCACGAGCCGCGGAAGCGATCGGACGAGCCGGTCTCGCCGCCAAGTCAGGCGCGCTGAAGCGGGCCATCAACGACGAGGCGCCGAGCGTCCGCATCGCCGCCATGAATGCGCTGGGCGATGCCCATGTCATGGAGATGAAACCGCGGTTGATTGAAATCGGTCGGACCGAAGAAGGTCCCGAGGCCATCTTCGCCTATGCGGCCCTCTATAAGATGGGCCAGACCGACATGCTCATCGACATCACGAACGCCGCTACCTTGCCGGATGCCGAGGTCCGTATGGCCGCGATCGGCGTGCTGGGCCGGCTGAAACGGCCGGCAAGCCTGGCCGTGCTCAGTCAAGCGGTGTATGACCCCAACCCGTCCGTGCGGGCCTTTGCCGCCGGAGCACTGGGAGAGTTCGGGTCCCCCGGAGGAGTCGCCCCGCTGACCCATGCACTGGGCGATGAAATGGCGATGGTGCGCGGTGTGGCAGCCGGCAGCCTGGGCCGGTTAGGGCTCAAAGAGAATCGACCCTTGTTACAGGCCCTCACCAGAGACCCCAGCCTACAAGTGCGAGCCAGCGCTGCGGAAAGCCTGCTTCGTCTGGGCGATTCATCGGTCCTGCTCATGGCGACCGATCTGGCCAGAAACCCGGACCCGTCCATTCGCGGAAGCGCGGCCCAAGCGTTGAGCGCAACCTCCGACAAGGAAGCGCTATCGGTGCTGCAGGCACTGCTCCAGGATCAGCAACCGCTCCCGCGGCTCATGGCCGCAAAGGCCTTGGGCAAGCTCTCCGGGCCCGTGATCCCGATTCTTCTGAAAGGGCTGCAAGACTCCGATGAGGCCGTGCGGATCGCCGCAGCCGGCAGCCTCTTGCAACAGACGGCACGCGCCACACGATCTTCGCGCCGACCATAGACATCCGGAGGCCCATGCTCAAATTTCTCGGAACCCTGATCCTGATCGCCGCCTCATTCGGTGCAGGCTATTATGTCGGCCAGCGCCCGGTCGGCACCCTCCAACAGACCGTGTCCGATCTCCAGCAATCGATCACGAAGCTGTCGCGCAATGTCTTGGATACCACGCAGGGCATTGAGCGCGATTTGCGGCGCCGCCAGGGGCTCGTGGATGCGAAGTCACGGGTCGTGCAAGCGAAGGCCAACCTGTTTGATCGCAACTTCGGGGATGCGGCGAAGGAGCTGGGGGAAGCGGTCACGGTCTTGGAACTCGCCACAAAGGGCGAAAGGGCCGATCCTACACTCGACGCAGTGCGGGAGCTGGCCAGCACGTTGCGGGAAATACGCTTAGAAGTAGCAATGGGGAAATCGATGCCGATGAAACGGCTCGACGAGATCCAGCTGAGACTGGACAAAGAACTGAGCCGGTAGGCTAGGCATTCGCCGGTTGGGACACCGGCTGCTTCTTCCACTTGGCCAGGATCCGCTCGACACGCATCTTCACGACCATATCGGGATCCTTGAGCAATGGCTTGATCGCCTCGCGCCCACGGTCATCGCCGATCGATTCCAATGCAGCCGCCGCAATCAGTCTGGTAAACCAGTCTTTATCCTGCAACATAGCAATGAGCGGATCGATCGACTCGCTGTGTTTGATCCGGCCCAATCCCAATACGGCGCTCTGTCGGACGCTCTCGTCCTTGTCCTTGAGCGCGGCGATAAACTTCGGCACCGCCGGCTCACCGAGTTCCACAAGCGCATTGATCGCGTCATCTTTGAACTCGTCGTTCCGCAGCTGCACCATCAAGGGATCCAAAACCCGTTCATCACGGATCTTCCCGAGTGCCAAGATGGCATACTTCCGGACATCCCAGTCGCGGAGCAGCTTCAAAAGAATTTCGACGGCCGGAGAGCCGACCTGCCCGAGCGCCTCGATGGCGACTTCGCGCACTTGCCAGTCACCGTCGCGCAGCGCGCGGGACAACGGCTCGACGCACCGCTCATCCCCCATCTCGCCGAGCGTAATGACGGCTTCACGCCGCACCACCCAGTCCGGATCGCTGAGGAGATCGATCTGAATCTCGATCTCGTCCTTGACCTTCTCTTCTTCCAGGATGACCTGGTCGGGAGCGGCTGCAACGAGTTCCTGGGAAGCCGCAGGGGTCAACGCCAGGTCTTCAGCCACCTTGTCGGTCAACTCATCGCTGGCAGGAAGCGAGTCTGAGGTCTCCGCGGACGGGGATGCTTGTTTGGGGTGTTCCATAGTTCAATCCTACAACATTCGCTCGCACATCATGATGAACGGATTACTTCGCAGGCGTCGCGGCCTTCTTTCCTGCGGCATGTTTCTGTCTGAGTGCCAAGGATCGGCGGCGGCGCTGTTCCCGCTTCAACCGCTTTCGCAAAGCCCGCACTGCGGCTCCGCCATCATCCGCTTTCTTCGTGGTGAGTTTCTTCTTCAACTTGGCTTCTTCGGATTCTCCTGCCGTCTTCTTCGCCATGCCGTCTGACTCCTCTTCCTCAAATCGATAATGGGCGTGATCTGCCCTTGAATTTTGACGACCCAGTGTAGAGGAGACCTTCCGGCACTGTCAACCGCGCCGACTCCCGCCGCTATCCGATGACAAGCGTGATGTTTTCGGTATGGGCTGTATGGTCGGCCGCTAAGAAGGACGGCACACGACGAATACGCCGCTGCATCAGCACATCGGTTGGCAGGATGCGGGAACGGCGCCCCGCCGAGGAGATGGGCAATCCCAATGTGGAGACGGGAAGAACCCGGATGGCAAGCGGGTCAAGGTGATGGACACTAAGGAGCGCGGATTGTGCCGAAGGGGCCTCTTCCTCCGCCAGGACAAAGTCCGGACGCCGGTCTCCGACGACTTCCAATTGAATCACAGACAGTCCGTTCTGGACCATACCCAGTTTGACCGCTGCAGCCTGAGAGAGATCGAGGATGCGACCATTCACATAGGGACCGCGATCATTGATCCGGACACGGACATGCTTCCCGTTGGTCAAATTCACCACCCGCACCATGCTGCCGAGCGGGAGGGTCCGGTGCGCGGCTGTCAAGGCCATCATGTCAAACAGCTCCCCGTTGGCAGCCTGCTTGCCATGAAACTGCTCCCCGTACCAGGAGGCTATGCCCCGGTCCTTAATGCCGACATCCAGCCCTGTTTCCCCCTTCGGCACCCATGAACAGGCCCCGAACGACAGGCAGAGGGCGGCCAAGAGGACTCCGGAAAGGCTGGTGCGCGGATGCGTCGTACAGATTTGGTGTGTCATCTTCGTTCGATCCTCCACTTGTAGGCTAGGACGTCTGGCTCACAGGTGTCAGCCTACGGGAGGTTGCCGGCCCCAACAATACCGACTGCGTACTCCTCCCCCCTACGTTCGTATAAGGGAAATCCAGTGCAGATTCACAATCGGTGGTACAAGAACGAACAAAACGGCATGTCTTCGAGAGAACGCGGTAACGCTATATATAGGGAGAGTGGGAGGAGAGTCAACCGCCGGCCTGGGGTAGTACCGGTCAAACCAACTATCAAGAGTCCGGGAAGCCCACCTGGAGTCGGCTTCCCGGAACAGATTGCTGTCAGCGGAAGCGCAATGCCGCTCCATCGAATTTGGTCGAACTCATGAACTTTTCAAAGTTCCGTTCCAGCACTTCACTCACAAGTTCCTCTCCGTCTTCCTGGGCATACCAGAACACGGTGTAGCTCCCGGTGTGGCTATTTGTGCTGGTGATCGAACTTCCGTCCGCCTGGTTGGCTGCCTGAACGGTCAGTTTATTCTTCGCGGTGATGTCAGTGGATCCGACCGCTCCATGCGCGTCAGCCGACAACTCGAGAATCTTCCCCGAAAGCACCACATCCGCCCCTCCGGTCTGACTGGCAGACGACGCATACTGCGCCCGCCATCCCTTACGGGTCAGATAGTCGGCAAACGCCTTGGCGGTGGCTTCTCCAATCGTCCCGCTCTTGACTGTATAAACCTGATCGGAACCCCAGAGCGAGTGATGAGTTCCCAGCTTCGTGCGGTCAGACCGGTCGTCCTGGAAAGGAATGACCACGACTTTGACCGAACTGACGGGAGCAACACCGGTCGACGTTGCGGCAGGTGTGATCCCCACATTCATCGGCACCTCTTCACCCTTACCCGCACAGCCCCCCAACCACACCAGGCTCCCCAATACGATTGCCCCCCAAGCCATCTGTTTCACACGGACCTCCTCTGCGAGAAAAATTAACTGACGATGATCGAGTCAACGACGAATCGTATTCGACTGCGCGGGGAAAAACTCTAGCAGGTCACTCCCCAACTGTAAAGATTGCTTCTGCCGGTATCAGAGGCCGTTGGTGTTGGCCGGTCCCGTATTGACTGAGCCCGGCGGACTCAGTAAGATCCGAAACGTGATGACGATGTGCTCGTTCAATGCGAGTGTGCGGCGAACTCCTTCACAGTTGATCACCCCGACACCATATTCATGATTGACGTTCAGAACATTACCAAGCGGTATGGGAATCTCACGGCCATCGACCGGGTCACGTTTTCCGTGGCCAAAGGCGAGGTGTTGGCCTTTCTCGGCCCGAACGGCGCCGGGAAGACCACGACCATGCGTATTCTCACCTGCTTCATGCCGGCGACCGAAGGGACGGCCAAAGTCGCAGGCTTCGATTGCGCCGATCAGCCCCTCGAAGTGAAGCGCCGAATCGGCTATCTCCCTGAAACGCCACCGGTCTATCAGGAGTTCACCGTCTCGGAATATCTGACCTTCGTGGGCCGGATGCGCGGCATGGTTGGAAAGAATCTTTCAACGGCCATCGATCAATCCATTGAGAAGTTAGCCCTGGGCACCGTCCGCCATCGCCTGATCGGCAACCTGTCGCGGGGCTACCGGCAACGCGTCGGGTTGGCCCAGGCGGTCCTCCACGATCCGCCCGTCTTGATCCTCGATGAGCCGACCGTCGGACTGGACCCCAAACAGATCATCGAAATTCGGGACTTGATCAAGAGTCTGGCCGGTTCGCATTCCGTGATTCTCAGCACCCACATTCTTCCCGAAGCCACCGCGGTCTGCCAGCGGGTCGTGATCATCAGTGGAGGACGAATCGTTGCGGAAGACACTCCCGATCAACTCTCAGCGCGACTCCGGCATTCGGAAAAGATTTCTGTGACCATCAAAACTCCGCCGGACAACTGTCTGGCCAAACTCCAATCCATCTCGGGCATTCTGAATGTGTTTCAGGGCCAGTCCGCCGGCACGTTCCTCCTTGAATGTGCGCTGGGTCAGGACAAGCGTGATGAGGTCGCCCGGTTCGTCATCGCCAATCAGTGGGGCCTCCTCGAATTACGGACGATCTCCATGACCCTCGAAGACGTTTTCCTGCAACTGACCCGCCATGAAGAGGGCATGACGCCCCAAGTTGACCAGGTGAGCGAACTCCCCAAGGCCGCACAGGAGACCGCCTCATGACTCCGGTGCAGGCCATTATCGCCAAAGAACTGCGCGGCTACTTTGTCTCTCCGGTGGTCTATGTAGTCGGAGCCATTTTTCTGCTCATCTTCGGATTCTTGTCCTACCTCTACGTGGTCTATGCCGGCTATCAAGCTATTCAGATCATGCAGATGCAGGGCGGCCAGGCCCAGTTAAACTTGAACGACCTGGTCTTCCGGAATCTCTTTGCCAGCATGCGCTTTGTGCTCCTCATTATTCTGCCCATCCTGACGATGCGGCTTTTTGCGGAAGAGCGAAAACTGCGCACCTTCGAATTTCTGATGACCTCGCCGATCGGTATCAATGAGATCGTGGCAGGCAAGTTCGTCAGCGTATTTCTCGTATTCCTGAGCCTCCTCGGCCTCACCGGCCTCGTGCCGACGGTCCTGATGCTTTTCAGCGACTTCGACTGGAACCCGATTTGGACCGGATATCTCGGCATGACCTTGCTGGGCGCGCTGTTTATCTCCGTGGGCCTGCTCGCCTCCGCAATCACGGAGAATCAGATCGTCGCCGCATTCCTCAGCTTCGGCATGTTGCTGCTCATCTGGTTGATCTCCGGGCTGGGCGCGCTGTTGGGCGACACGACTCTGGGACAACTCATTTCGTATGTCTCGTTCATGGACCATTACGATCGCCTGGTCCGCGGCCTGATCGACACCAAAGACCTGGTGTACTTCTTCAGCAGCCTGGCTTTCATGCTCTTTCTCACCCACCGCGTGGTGGAATCGACCAGGTGGAAATGAGCCTGAAAGTCCTCCCGCTCGGCATCATTGGAACCGTCCTGGCCGTCACCGGCCTGATTGTCTACAGCCTCAGCCCTGATCTGCTATGGGCCGTCACCATCGCGGAAGGACTGGCGCTCCTGTGCCTGATCCTCTTCTTCATCCTGCATTTCGATGCCGTCAAAGCGTTTTCAAGCCGTCGCTCGACCCATATGGGCGCGAACAGCCTCCTGATGATCCTGCTGGTCACCGCCATTCTCACGATTGTTAACTTTCTGGCGTCGCGCCATTCGATCCGCTGGGATCTTTCGGAGAATCAGAATTTCACCCTGGCGCCGCAAACCTATCGTGTACTTCGCAGTCTCCCCCAAGAGGTGAAGATCACCGTCTTCACCCGCGAGAAAGATCCCGGCTATACCGGCTACAAAGAACGGCTGGAGAGTTATCGCCAAGCCTCCAACAAGCTCACCGTTGAATTCGTCGATCCGGAACGGCAACCGAAGATCGCGCAGAACTACGGCATCTTCCGGACCGACACCGCCATCTTCGAGAGCAACGGACAAACGATTCGTGTCACCAGTCCATCGGAAGTGGAGCTCACCGGCGCGCTGCTCCGTATTTCCAAGCCCGCTAAGAAACGCATCGTTTTCTTGGAAGGCCACAGCGAACGCAGCCTGGAAGACAAAGAGCGCAACGGTCTGTCGCTGGCGAAAGAAGCGCTGAGCAAACAGGGCTACGACATCGGCACCCTGTCGCTGCTGAAGGACGCGGCCGTACCGGACGACACCGCCGTGCTCGTCCTCGCCGGGCCTCGCAATCAAGTGACACCCGAAGAGCAGAGCCGCATTCAAGCCTACGTGGACAAGGGCGGACACCTGCTCGCGATGGTCGACCCGGATACCAAGACTGAACTGGACCCGCTGCTCGCCCACTACGGCCTGGGCCTGGGCCCGGGAGTGCTCGTCGATCTCCAGGATCGATTGGCTCAAGGGGATCTGACCTCCCTGTTGGTCCGCACATTCACGGAGCATGAAATTACCCAGGACCTGACAGCGGCAGTGCTGTTCCCACTCGCCCGTCACCTGACGTTCGATGAGCAGACGGGAAAAGACTGGGACTACGTGCCGCTGGCGCGGACATCGCCGAACAGTTGGGCTGAGACGAACATGCAAGGGCGCGTCGTCAGCTTGAATGAAAAAAAAGATGTAAAAGGTCCGTTACCGCTCGCCGCCGCGCTGGCGCCCAAGAAGGCCCCGGAGGAAGGGAAGCCCAGACCGGCCATCGTGGTCGTGGGCAACTCGACGTTCGCTACCAATGCGTTTTTCAACTTCCCCGGCAACACCGACTTTTTCCTGCACACCACCGGCTGGCTTGCCGAGGAACGGGACCTGATCTCCATTGTTCCCAAAGAGCCGGCGCTCCGGCCTTTCACTCCGAATCCTACGCAAGAGCGGACCTTGCTCTACATTCAAGTACTCTTCCTCCCCATCATGACCATGCTCACCGGCGTGATGGTCTGGAGAAAACGCCGCCGCCTGTAATCTTATGCGCTACTGGCCGACACTATTACTGCTGGTCGTTCTGGCTGGGCTGGGGGGCTACCTCTATTTCGTCGAATTGCCGGCGAAGCAGAACGAAGAAAAACAGGCCGTCGCACAACAGAGCCTCCTCCCCTTCCCTGAAACAGACATTACCGGGCTCACCGTCTCCACGCCGCAGGGTGCGGTGGAGATGAAGCGAAGAGACCAGAAGGGCTGGGCGATTACCGCGCCGCTCCAGACCGATGCCGATATGCGGGAAGTTCAGTCCATGATTCGGGCGCTCGTGACCGGGAAGGTGCTCCGCAGCGTCGAAGAAAATCCCAGCGCCCTGGCCCCGTTCGGGCTGGAGCAACCCATTACGACCATCACCATCACCGCAGGCACGCAACAGGAAACCCTCTCGATCGGCGACAACGGTCCCCTGTCCTCGACACTGTACGTCCATCGTCATTCCTCGCACAGCGTCCTCCTGACAGACCTGACCACGAAAAGCTTCGTCAATAAAACCTTACTGACGTTCCGCCGAAAGGATCTCCTGCAATTCGTGCAAGCCGATCTCGACCGCGTGCGTCTGACCTACCCGACGACAGAAATCGTGCTCTACAACCTGTCGAAGAACAAACCGAAACCGACCTGGAAAATCCGCTACCCGATCGAAGCCGAGGCGGACCAGACGGAAGTGCGCTCGCTCCTGTTCAAGCTGGAAGATTTGAAGGCCCTCGGCATCATCGATCCCGGCCCTGAACGGACCGCGATCGCGAAGACGCTGAGCACCCCGAAGCTCAAGATCACGTTGCACACCGCCGAGGGAGACCAGACGGTGAAGCTCTATCAGCCCGATCCGGACAGCGGGGAGGCCTTTGCCGAAACCAGACCGGATGCACCGCTCTACCGGATCAACCCGCTGGTTATCAAAGATCTGTCGCGTGAGCTCTTTACGCTCCAGGACAAGCGCCTGCTGGGAGTGGATTACACGGATATCGCGATGCTGTCGGTCAAAACGCGGGATAAGCACTACGTGTTGATCAACCAGAACGGCGAGTGGGTCCTCGAAGATCAACCGACAGAGAAACTGAGCCAGGAAGCCGCTGATCTGCTCGTCAGCCGTGTGGCCAATCTGCCGGCCGAGGAACGGGTGACCAAACAAGCCGCCGCCCTGGCTCCCTACGGGCTTGTGGCCCCGACGGCGGAATTCGTCGCCACCGGAAGAGACGGCAAGATCGCCGGACGACTCACGCTCGGCAGCCAGGCCGGCAACCTCATCTATGCGACCGGTGAACGATTGCAGGGCGTCTTCCAGGCCCGCCCTGACCTCCTCAATCAGATTCCGGCTAAAGCCGAGCTCCTGGCCAAACCGGCTGACAAGATTCAAGCTGCTCACTAGCACACCGCGCGACTCCAACGGACTAAACGCCTGGGCCACCTCATGCCCCCCAAGGCAACCCGCTTCACTCGCCCGCTGAATCCTGTAGGCCTGCCCCTACAGATGACGCCTCCACTCTACAGATGAAGGAGTTGCCTCAACAGGGTGGCTGGGACTATATTCCCAACATGCCGCACTCGAAGTCTCAGCGCCACTTGTCCGCCGCGACACTGCAACTCCTTCGCCCCTTAGTCAAAATCTTGCTCCGAAATAACGTCCCCCATCAAACGCTGGCTGAATGGGCCAAACAGGTTTACGTCGATGTCGCCAATAGCGAGTTTGAAATCGCCGGAAAGAAGCAGACCATCTCCCGTATTGCCATTCTGACCGGACTCACACGAAAAGAAGTCCAGCGCCTGCTGAACCAGCCGGACAATGCACGGCACGCCGAGGGTGAAGAATACCATCGCGCCGCCCGTGTCATTACAGGATGGGTCCGAGACCCGGACTTCGGAGATGGGAAAGGACACCCCCACCCGCTCCGGATCGAAGCCAAAAAAGCCTCCTTTGCCGAACTGGTCAAACGCTACAGCGGGGATATGCCGGCCCGGGCCATGCTGGATGAGCTGCTCCGGGCTGGAGCGGTCAAACAGCTCAAGGATGGCCGGATTTGTTTACTGGCCCGCGGCTATGTACCCCAAAAAGGTTCGGCGGAACAACTCAACATTCTCGGCAGTGATACGGCTGATCTCATTGCCACCATCGACCATAACCTCTACGAAAAACCTGCCAAGCCGCGAATTCAACGCAAAGTCATGTACGACAACGTGCCGGTCGAAGCGGCCAGGGAGTTTCAGATTTTGGCGGCAGCGCAAAGCCAGGAGCTCCTGGAGGCGCTGGATCGGTGGCTCTCACACCGCGATCGCGACGTCAACCCTGCCTCGAAAGGAACCGGTCGAGTCCGGGTCGGGCTTGGCCTGTATCACTTTGAGGAACGGCTCGATAAAGAATCCTAAGGCACGTTCGTTGCTCTAAAAAATAGAAGACTATGCGACCACGGCTGCGACATCAGATCCTTGGCCTTGCCGCCCTCTTCCTGGCGATCGCTTCCTGTAGTCCTGCGGATCCCGCGCCTCAGGCAGGGGGCGGAATCGGCGGGACCGGTTCTATCGCCACGGTCTCGTCCGGTCCTGTGACGAAATTCGGGAGCGTATTCGTCTCCGGGACGGAATATGACAATACCAACGCGCTCTATTGCATCGACCATGATCCGTGTAGTCGAGAGAACCGACTCAAGATCGGGATGGTCGTGCTCGTCAACGGCACGCGAACGGTCGAATACGGCTCGAACAAGACCCTGACCCAAGTGGCCGATACGATTACCTACGAAGAGACGGTCGAAGGGGTTGTACAATCCGTGGCCGCAGACGGTCTCAGTCTGGTCGTGCTCGGCCAGGTGGTGTCAGTGAATTTGAAAACGGAGATTGATCCCTCACTGCAGGGAACAACTCTCCACGTTCTTGATCCCGCCAAAGTCGCCAACTCGCTGGTGGAGATCAGCGGCTTCGTGACGGGAGACGGCACCATCCTGGCGACGCTGATCCAACCCCATACCGGCACCCCCCATTATGAGATTGAGGGAGAGATCAAGAATCATGACCGCATCGCAAAGACCTTTGCAATCGGATCTCTCATCGTCGACTATTCGCGAGTGACAACAGACCTGAGCCGGATGCCCTCCCCAGCCAACCAGACCTGGGATGGCCTGATCGTATTTGTTCTGGGCGATCAATGGAGCCAGGGAGGGCCGGGTCCAAACGGTGCCAGGATGAACGCGACCAGCGTGAAGCCCAAGGCGCTCGGGGTCTCAGATATTGAGGACACAGAAGTCGAGGACTTTGTGACCTCGGTAAACGGGCCGGGCGACTTCTTTTTAAATAACGTGCATGTACAGACAAACTCAGGGACGGTATTCGAAGGAGGGACGATCGGCGATATCCTGGTCGGCAGCCATCTGGAGGTGTACGGTCCGTTGGTTGGCGGCATCGTTACCGCGACGAAGGTGGAATTTGAAACTGAGACGGAACTGCTGGCGAACGTTGCCGCCATCGATCCAACCGCAAATACCCTCACCGTGGCAGGCTTGAGCGGTTTGACCATTGAATTCGACAGTCAAACGGCAGTATCCGGCCAAGGAAATCCCAGACAGGTCAGCGATCTTCGCAGCGGCGACCATCTCCAGATACACGGACGATTGCGTGGAGATCATGCCATCCTGGCAAAGGAAGTGGAGAGAAGCGATCCGTCCTCTCTCGTTCGAGTACAGGGATATGTCACGAATGTCTCGAATCCGTGGCTGGTTCTACTCGGATCGACAATCGATACATCCGCAATCCCCGAGAGTGGGTTTCATGGACAAAATGGAATGCTCGGAAGAAGCAATTTCTTTGCTGAACTCTCGGTCGGCATGAGCGCGGTTCTCAGCGGCACCTATCAGGGCAATACCGTCGCGTGGACATCAGTCTCGCGTAGCGACTAGCGATGGCCCCGCATGCGATCTCCAGCCCGGACCTCTGGCCCACACACCATGCCGGATTACGGCATATTCCCGCTGAGCAGAGCACGGGATTTTTCCGGCTTCCACTCTTTGACCGACCGCTTTGCCCGCGCCAGCTGATCCGGCTGTAACTGCTTCACCAGTGTGGCACGCTGTTGATCGGCCTCCTGATCACCCTGGCCGGACGATCACCGCACGACTCCACATATCAGCCTCCTTACAAACGCTACTTCGGGACAGTCTGACCGTAGTAGGTGTCCACCATAATGCCCATTTCTTTCAGCATCGGCGTCGGGAGCGTGCCGCCGGCGCAGATGATGACGGCGTCATTCTTCAGGACAACGGATTGCCCTTCGTGATCGAGCGTGACCGTGTCCGTGTCCTTGCCGATCTCTTTGACGTTCGCATGTACAAACACCGTCATCTTCTTTTCTGCCACACACTGTTTTAACTGCTGGCGATTCTTGTCTTTGGGACGGGTAAAAATTTCATCGCCACGGCAGGAGATCGTGACGGTCGTCCCCTTCTCTGAAGCGATCGCCAACGCGGCTTCCGCAGCGCTGTCCCCACCACCGACAACGAGTACATGCTGCCCACGATATTGTTCCGCATCAATGAGGCGATAGACCACTTTGGGCTGCTCTTCCCCCGGCACACCCAGTTTTCTGGGAGACCCGCGCCGGCCAATCGCAAGCAGCACATTTCTCGTCTTGTAACTCTGCTTCGATGTTTTGACGAGAAATCCGTTGCCGGACTTGCTGACCCCCTCCATCCGCTCCGAGAAACTGATTTTCAGCCCGGTCTTGCGAATCGCTCCATTCCAAAACTCCAGCAGTTCTTCCTTGCTGATTTCGTACCGATCGAACTTTCCGATAATCGGCAGAGTCATCGGGGCGGTCATCGCCAACTTCCTGCGCGGAAAATGATAGACCGACCCGCCGAGTCCGTCTTCCTGCTCAATCGTCACGCTTCGAAGGCCATGCTCTTTTGCCGCCAGTGAAGCCGCGAGACCGGCTGGCCCAGAGCCAACGATCACGACATCCAGCTGGTCGGCGGTTCCCTTATTTTTCAGAATGGAGGCGATGGCCCGCGCTCCCTGATCGACGCCCTTACGGATAAGCCCCATCCCACCCAGTTCACCGGCAATGTAGATCCCCGGCACATTCGTTTCGAACGTCGGTTTCAGCTGAGGAATATCGATGCCGCGCTTCTCGGTGCCAAAGACCAGTGAAATCGCTTCGACCGGACAGGCTGCCTCACAAGCCCCATGGCCGATACAGTGGTCGGGTTGAACGAGTACCGCCTTTCTCCCGACAAGGCCCAAAGCATGCTCAGGACAGGATTTGACGCAGGCTCCTGAGCCAATACATTTGTTGGTATCGATGACGGGATGCAAGGTGAGCGGCTCAGGGATTCCGGACTTCTTGGTTTCTTCAAGACGGCTGCGGTGGTGAATCTCCGTTTTCCGGTGGCGACGCAGATAAAACAGCAGCGCCACGAGGAACGGCAAGAGATAGAGCCATGCAGGTGACGAAAAGGACATCGGCATGCCTCCGGCCTAGGGAATCTCTCGATCGATCACAACCGTGACCTTGTTGGTTCCCGGTTTCATCGGCTCGCTGACCCCCTGAAGATCGCCGCTTTTCGGCATGGCTTCGCCGGACTTGGAAAGACGCGCGACGATGACGACCGTTCCCACGTCGGACAGCTTTCTCGACGGCATGGGGCTGGTCGAATCATCGAGCCGGAACGTGAAGGGCAGATCTTTCTTGGTGGCACGTACGATCGACACGGGCATGGGCGGACCGTTCATCTCCCGGGCAAACACAAAGAGCGTATCGGTCGGCGATCCCTTCCCCGCAAGACTGGGCGCAATCGTCACTTGACCGCTGATCGTAACAGCCGGGCTGGCCGGCTTTTTCGGTGCCGGAGGCGTTGAAACCTGCGCCGCCTGGCGACCACCGGCAAGTTCTCTCGCTTCGGCAATACCGGCCACAATTTCTTGGATCGCTTCAGGATCCGTGTCAGGAGGAAGATTGGTGCGCGCCTCTTCCCAGTATGAGGCGGCACGACTGAACTCTTTGTGATTGTAGGCGACCGTTCCTGCCAACATCAGAGCCTTGACGTTGCGGGGATCGGCCTTGAGGGCCTGCTGAATCAACGCTTCCGGCCGCCCCTCCAACTTCCGCCCGTTGAGCACTCCCAGGGCGTCCGCATAATCCGCCAGCAATTGAGCATCGTTGGGAATCAGCTGCATCGCCTTTTCATAAATCTGCACCGCTTCCGGATGACGCCCCAACTCGACATAGGCCCGGGCAAGCAACGCCCATCCCACGCCGTCGGTGGGATTCTGTTCGAGCTTCGCCTTCAACCGCTCGGTCAATGCGTCCATCTCGCTCAGCGAGAATGGTTCACGCCCCCCGTTCCCAGGCGCGGCCGCCGCTGAAGAGGCGGTAGAGGAGATAGCCGCGGGGCTGCCGAGTTTTCCATAGAGCCCAACGCTGACGATGGGAATGAGCAGGGCGAGTGCCACAGCCACCGCTTTGCTGTTCAGCTGGGATGAGGATCCGGCTGCCGGAAGCTCCGCGCTGCCGGTCTCTTCGAGTACACGACGCTCCAATTCCCGCCGTGCAATCTGATATTGCTCATCCGTCAGCACGCTGTTCCGGTGATCCTGCTCCAACTCAACGAACTGCTGCCGGTATACCGATAGCCTCTTTTCCTGTTCTCCCGCATCCTCGGCAATTGGGCGCCGCAACAGGGGCCAGAGGAGCAGGCCAAGGATCACGATCGTCAAGCCGGAGGCAACGAGCCAAAACGTCACTATCATGGGTGTTTGGCTCCATCGGACAACAATTGTTCCACACGCTCATGGTCGGCGTCAGAAACCACCACGTCAGGAAGCGTCTTCTGCCTGCGTCGGAGAGCCAGGATCAACGCCGTTCCTGCAATGGCAAGGAGCAGAAATGGTCCGATCCAGAGCAAGGTCGTCGTGGCCCGTAACGGAGGCCGGTACAAGACGAAATCGCCGTAGCGTTCGACAAGGAAATCGATAATCTCCTGATCGCTCATATTTTTCGCGATCATCTCGCGCACTTCCCGACGCAGATCTTCGGCCAATGGCGCATTGGAGTCCGCCAGCGTTTGGTTCTGACAGACCAGACAGCGCAATTCGACCGCAAGCGCCTTAAGTCGCGCCTCTGCCTGAGGATTCTCCGCCAACGGCCGCGCTTCTTGAGCCGCCACCAAGCCCGGCATGGTCATCACAAGGATCAATGTCCAGATCCGGATCATTGGTTCTGCAACTCCCGTACAAGAGGAAGAATTTTCTTTTCCAGGACGTCCTGATCCACCGGCCCGATCTGCTTGTACCGGATCTTCCCCGCTTTATCGATCACGTAGGTCTCCGGAACACCATATACCCCATAATTGATGCCGACCCGGCCCGCTTCGTCGACGGCAACCAGCTGGTATGGATTGCCCCACCGCTGCAACCAGGCCAGCGCTTCCTCCCTGGTGTCCTTATAATCCGCACCGTAGAGCGGCACGTCACCGGATTTCGCCAACTGCATGAGGATAGGATGTTCCTCTTTACATCCGTTGCACCAGGAGGCCCAGAAGTTCAGTAACCAGACTTTCCCGGCCAGCTCTTTCGGTGAGAAAACCTTTTCGGACTCGTGCAACTGCGGGAGCGAGAAATCAGGCGCCGCTTTTCCCACAAGCGGGGATGGCACTTCGCGTGGATTCAAAGTCAATCCGACCGCAAGAAACCCCACCATCACCACAAAAATCGCGAGCGGGAGTAAAAAGCGCTTCATACAATCGAAACCTCGACCGGTCGAGATACCGCCGCTGGAGCTTCCGGCTCACGCCGCCACGCAAGGCGATAGCGGCGGTCGGTGATCGCCAAGACTCCGCCTAAAGCCATGATCAGGCAGCCGCCCCAAATCCAGTCAATGAAGGGTTTGTGATAGAGCCGCACACTCCAGGCGCCGGCCTCGAGCGGCTCACCCAACGACACATAGAGATCCCGAAGCAACCCGGAATCGATTGCCGCCTCGGTCATCGTCTGGCTCTGCACCATATACCGGCGTTTTTCCGGATACATCACGGTGACATCACGACCGTTTTTCGTGACACGAAACGTTCCCCGGGCTGCAATGTAGTTCGGGCCCACAAAATCCTTCGCGCCATCGAACTGAAACGTATAGCCGCCGATGGTCGCATGGTCGCCGACGTTCATCCGCACATCCTGTTCGGTTTCAAACCCCTTCACCATCGTGACGCCGACGATAAAGACGGCGATCCCGCAATGGGCCAGGATCATGCCCCAATAGGAGCGCGGGATCGACGCGAGGCGATTCACAAGACCGGCTCCCTCAAGATGGGTCAACCGCTCACGCATATTGACGACGGTCGTCGTCACAATCCACAAAGCCAGCAAGAGTCCGAGACTCAGCAGCGGAGTCCACTTCCCTAATACAAACGGCAACAGCAATGCCGTAACAACGCTGGCTCCGAACGCCCAGCGCAGACGCAAGGCGAGACTCGGCAGATTCGCTTTTTTCCATTGAGCCAGAGGACCGATCCCCATCAGAAAAATAGCGGGCGTCATGAGCGGCACGAAGACTGTATCGAAATACGGCGGGCCGACTGAAATTTTCCCGAGCCCCAACGCGTCCAGAAACAGCGGATACAGGGTCCCCAATAATACCGACGCCATCGCCACAATCAGCAGCACGTTATTCACCAGCAACATGGCTTCGCGCGAGACCGGATCAAACCCGCCGCCTAATCCGACGCGCGGTGCCCGCCACGCATACAGGAGAAGCGATCCGCCGATGACGACGGCCAAAAACACCAGAATGAACAACCCGCGCTTGGGATCCGTCGCGAAGGCATGGACCGAGGTCAACACTCCAGACCGCACCAGGAACGTACCAAGGAGACTGAGCGAAAACGCCATAATGGCCAGAAGAACCGTCCAGACCTTGAATCCGCCTCGTTTATCCGTGACCGCCAGAGAATGAATTAAAGCAGTACCGGCCAGCCAGGGCATGAAGGACGCATTCTCCACCGGATCCCAGAACCACCAGCCGCCCCAACCCAATTCGTAATAGGCCCATCCGCTGCCTAACGCGATCCCGACCGTGAGGAAGCACCAGGCGACCGTCGTCCAGGGGCGAGACCACCGGGCCCAGGCTGCATCCAGATTGCCGCCCAACAGCGCAGCGATCGCAAACGCGAATGCGACAGAAAATCCCACGTATCCCATATAGAGCATCGGCGGATGCATCACCATGCCGGGATCCTGGAGCAAGGGATTGAGATCGCGGCCGTCGGGTGCGGCGGGAATCAATCGTTCGAAGGGATTCGAAACCGTCAACATGAACAAGAGAAACCCCAGGCTCACCAAGCCCATCACGCCGAGAATGCGCGCACGCATCGCTTCCGGGAGATGCTTTGAGAAGAGGGTGACCGCCATCATCCAAAGCGTCAGAATGAAGGTCCAGAGAAGCAACGATCCTTCATGAGCGCCCCAAATAGCGGCCAGGCGATAATGCAGCGGCAGTTTTGAATTGGCATTCGCCGCAACGTAGAGCACCGAGAAATCCTTGTCTGCAAATGCGTAGCCGAGACAGCAGAACGCAATGAGCACGAGCAGAAACTGCCCCCGCGCCGCCGGCTTGGCGACCGCCATGAAGGAGGAATTGCCGGACGCCGCGCCGAAAATCGGCACGGTACCCTGCACCGCCGCAACGCAGAGAGCCAGGATCAAGGCAAAGTGACCGATTTCTGGAATCATATAGACGTCCTACGTTAGGGAGTCACGACGAGTGTGTTGCTGCTCTGCTTCCCGGCAGCTTTGGCCTTGGCCATCGCCTCGGCGGCTTCCGGCGGCATATAGTTTTCGTCGTGCTTGGCCAGCACCTCGCTGGCCACAAAGGTCCCCTCGGGCGAAAGTTTCCCCTGCGCGACCGCTCCCTTCCCCTCCTTAAACAGATCCGGAAGGATGCCCTTGTACGTAACCGGAACACGTTTCACCGTATCGCTCATGACGAAATGCACGGTCAGACCGTCGTTCTCCCGCTGGAGCGTTCCCGCTTCGACCATTCCGCCGATACGGAAACTTTGGCCTTTCGGCACTTCCCCATTGGCCACTTGCGTCGGCGTGAAGAAAAACACCAGATTGCTTTGGAACGCATTCAGCACCAACGCTGCGGCGATCCCCAAGGCCGCGAGCCCGAGACCGATAAGGCTGAATCGTTTCTGTCGCGGAGTCATCCGTGGTTCATCCCTTCTTCAGAAGATTCGATCCGCAAGGCCATGGCCTCGCGACGTCGCAACGAAAGCACTTCCCAGACCATGCACAAGGCCGTCGTTCCGAACGACACCCACACATAGAATCCATAGCCGCCCATGGCCAGGAACTCTGAAAGACTTCCCCACTTCATACACGGACCTCCTTCACGCCCGGCTCGACAGCACTCTGATTCCAGCGGGTCTGACGGTTCCGTTCAAGGATCACACAACGCAGCCGCACCAGAATCACCGCAATACTGTAAAGCCAGAACCCGATGGCCATGAGCAACATGGCCGTCAACATCGTCGCGGCCATCTTCGGCGCCGCCGTCATGCTGACCGATGCCCCTTGGTGCAATGTGTTCCACCAGCGTACGGAAAAGTAGATGATCGGCACATTGACCACGCCGACCAACGCAAACAATGCGCTTGCCCGATCCGCCCGCCGGAGATCATCGATTGAGGCATGCAACAGCATCACCCCCAGATACAAGAACAACAGAATCAGTTCGGACGTGAGCCGCGCATCCCAGACCCACCAGGCCCCCCAGGTCGGCTTGCCCCACAGAGCACCGGTAAGAAGCGCCAAAAATGTGAACATCGCACCGGTGGGGGCAATCGCTTGCGCCATCATAAAGGACGGGCGCGCCTTCAACCCCAACCCCAGGCCAGCCCAGAGCGCCATCACCACATAGAGAAACATGGACATCCATGCCGCCGGCACATGCACAAAGATAATGCGGTAGGCCTCGCCCTGCTGAAAGTCCGTCGGCGCCACGAAAAACCCGAGATACAGTCCGGCTACCATAAAAAGGGCCGCTGCTCCCGCACACCAGGGAATGAGTTTCCCGGCAAGTGGATAGAGCGCCTGCAGCGAGGAATACTTCGACCATGTGACGCGCGAATCGCTCATGTTAATCCTGTTTACTCTACCGCAATACGTATGGCGGCTGCAGTAGCCCATGGAGCCAGAGGGAGTGCCACCATCAAACAGGCCCCAAGAAGTGAGAGATTGGCCTCGGCACCGATCCCCGATACCGTGCTGCTCACCGCGCCCGCGCCGAAAATCAACACGGGAATGAACAGCGGCAAGACGAGCAACGCCACTAACATCCCGCTCCCGCGGACCCCCAGCGTCAAGGCGGCGCCGATTGAGCCGATTAAACTCAACGTCGGCGTACCAAGCAACAGTGACAGCGCGAGCACTCCTAGCACGTCTCCTTCCAAACCGAACTGCAGACCGAGCAGAAGCGAGAGCAAGACGACCGGTAACCCTGACACGAGCCAATGGGCGAACACCTTGGCCAACACCAGCACTGTGAGCGGATGCGAAATCAGAACCATCTGTTCTAACACGCCATCCTGGTAGTCCGCTGTAAAGACTCGTCCGAGAGAAAGCAAGCAGGAGAGCAACGCTGCCACCCACAGCACACCCGGGGCGATCATTCTTAATACCGCCGGTTCAGGACCGACGCCCAGCGGAAACAGACTTGCGACCATGACAAAGAAAAACACCGTCGTCATGAGATCCGCACGCCGGCGAAAGGCCAGCAGCAGATCCCGCCTCACGATCGCACCTACCGCCCCTCCCAGACCAGCCTGACTCATCCGGGAAGCCTCAACTGCCGCACGGACTCCCGGCGAAGACCGATATCCTGGTGAGTGGCCACGACAGCCATCCCGCCTCCATCCAAATGGCGGTTGAACCGCTCCGTCAGAAGGATGACGCCTCTCTCGTCCAACGCCGCAAACGGTTCATCCAAAATCCACAGAGGCCGTTTCGACAACCACAGTCGAGCCAGCGCCACGCGGCGCTTTTGTCCTTGGGAGAGCACCCTGGTTGGTAATACGTGAGCACGGCGGCCCACGCCAGCCGCTTGGAGCGCCTCACGAGCCGAACTGACTGAATGATCATCGCCGGAGAGATGAGCCGAAATCTGCAAGTTCTCTACTGGAGTCAGGTCATCTTTGATGCCGTTAAGATGCCCCAAATAGGTCAAATGCCGCGTATACTCATCTTTCAGCTCAACAATATCCGTCCCCTTCCACCTGATCACCCCTCGCTCTCTCGGGAGCAAGCCGCACAGCATGCGGAGCAGGCTCGACTTTCCGCTGCCGTTCTCTCCCAGAATCGCGAAGAGCAGACCGGGTGTCACCGTGACATTGAGGCCGGAAAACAGTTCGCGGTCTCCGCGCACACAGGCTAGATCAATGGCTTCGAGCATCCTACGAAAAATCCCACCGGAAACCGAGGTAAAAAAACTGTCTGGAGGTTGAATCTTTTTGTGTCGCACTATCGGACAACGTTCTCTCATACCCCCCGGTTGCTTCAAAGGTCCAGCTATTGAGGAATCGATAGTCCAAGCGAGCGGTCGGGGTGACGCGGTAGAGTTCTACACTGTTATTATCGGTCTGGTGATAGAGAATCACAAAAGTATCAAACTGTACTTGTTGCCCAAGGCGCGATAAGAAATTGAGGCTGATCGTTTCACCTCGATAGGTGTCGGCAGAGTTATAACTGGCATTCCCCACAAAGGTCGTGTTACCGAACAACACATTCGTCCCGATCGCCTGAGCCGTATACGTCCAGATATTGCCAGTGCCAGGAAGCGCTTGCAAGGAACAAGGGGCATCGGTCGTCGCATTTGGATTAAGGAACAACGTACTCGTACCCGGCAAAATAACCAAGCAATTCGATTGCCCCGTTCCGGTAATCCGGTTCAGCCTCACATCTCCCCCGAGTTGCCAGGTAGGAGTCACCGCATGAAGGACACCAACCATAAACAGGTCGCTTGTAGCCGTGATTGCTTTGGCTTGTGTCCGTAGAAGGGCCGCGTTATCCGAATGAATGGTATCCAGGGAAGCTCCCTGCACGCTGAACAACGCGTTCGTCGTCTGAAGATAGGGTGCCTTCCGATGGTCAGCCAACAATGTAACCGTCGTCCCTTCGGTCACCCAGGATCCGTTCAGCATCGCGATGTTCAGTGCCCCGTAGGAAATATCATAATCAACCAACGCATAGACACCTTTACCGTTTGAATTATAACGAAGTTCCGTACCGACCGCCCGTCGATCTACGACGCCGTTCACCATTTGATTGATGTAGTAGGCATTCCCGCTCCAAGCCTGTCCCAGCGGCCCGATATCGACGTTGACCCCATAGAAGTAACGCTTGAGTTCAACGACTACATTTCTGGGGTCATCCGGCACGTAGTTGGAGCTGAGGCTGAACTGCCTGGGTTGGCCTGCGACCATATTGAGGTTCAATAACTGAGGGACCGCCGTATAACGAAACCATACCCCATCGAAGCGGTAATCAAGCACACCGCCGGTATTACCCGGTTGACGCCCCACGCGCAGTAAATATGAATCCTGGCTCGAGTGCTCGAAATACAGCGCCCGAAGGCGGTTGATGTTCCGCCGGATTTCAGTAGTGGCAAGCGAGTCATAGGTCTGCGTGCCACGAACGACCAGCTTGGTATCGTACTCGTCTTTGCGATAGCGGCCGGTAACGTCGAATGCCGTCTGAAGCAGGGATTGATCATGACGATTGAGTGCGCTCGTAGTATTCGTCGTTTTATCGGTAATCTTCTCCTGCGAATAACCGCCATAATAGTATGAATATATGCTGCCATAGACGCGCGTCTCGTCAATCTTCGGAGTCGGCCTGGCCGTCTTGGTCTGCGCAAGGCGGGCCAACACTTCATCCAGCGCTGCCATCCGTTGCTGGACACGGGCCGCTCCATCTCCGGATGGATAGAGTTTGAGATAGGTTTCGTATTCAGCCTTGGCTTTCACGTAGTCGCCAAGTCGTTGCCTGGCCATTCCTATCCATTCCTGAGCCGCTTCTGTCTGCTTATTTGACGGAAGATTGAGAATGGCATTGAAGACCTGCACGGCCTGCTGATTCTCCCCTGCATTGAGCGCCTTATGGCCGAGCTTCAGTAAATTCTCTGCGTAGGTCTCGACATTCATCTCGGGACGGAACGGTGGAATATCGAACGATTGTTTAGGGCCCTCTGCCGGCGGCGGACTCGTGGACGGGATCGCCGTCTCGGGCGGGACCGGCGGAAGTGCCGATGGTCGATCCAATTTAACCGCAATCACGATGCGACTCGCGCTCCGGATATCTCGCTGACTGACTTTAAACCGTACCGGCTTTTCAAACCGGATCGACAGTCCGTTGGTCCCTTGATCCGGAAACGTCACGGAAAACTTCGGGATCAGGTCACTGGGAGGGGACGAGGCCAATTCCCGTGCAAACCGCCGGGAACGGTCTTGATCGGGAAAATCGAGGAACACGCGAATCAGATCCCCTTTCTCCAATGGAGTATGACGGAGATAGAGTGCGCGCGTGTTAAACACGATGTGGATTTCAGCTACGCCGGGGGTTTCAACAATTTCGATCCGGTCAAGGACTTGCGCCCCTACCGACGTGGGATAAATCGCACCAGCAAGCGTGAAGGCTCCGCACCACAAGGCGACGACAACAGCATTCGAGATACTGCGAAGGCAGAATCTAATCACAGATCCTCAGAAGTTATTGCGACGGTTGATCGGAAGTAATTCTAGAAAAATCCCGGTGCAGACCGGTGCGGGTTCGCAGCCTTGCAGTACGGTGTTGCCGGCATGTTTTTCCACCCAAGGCACTTTGCCTGCTACTTACTGAACGTCGTGGTATTGTGGCAGCCTGAGTTGTCACAAGAGTTTGGCGCGTCTCTACTGCCAGAATGGCCGGACGGCCTGGTCACAATCCCTCCGATCCAGCTCATGCCCCGCTCATGACAGGTGTTGCAGCTGCCTGCCGTCACCACGCCGCTGTGGACCATTCGCGTTCCGCTGAAGGTTGTCGTGGACTTGTGACACACATCACAAGCAATACTGGTTGGAAAGTGGTTCGCCGGCTTCGCGACAACTCCCACTCCGGAATAGGCGCCACCATGACAGGTCGCGCAGGCGGTGGTAATTCCCGTGTGGCTCATAGTCCAGGTTGAGAACGACGTGGTGCTCTTGTGACAGGTTTCACAAGCGCCGGTGGTAGGGAAATGGCTGGCCGGTTTGGCCACCACCCCGGCATAGGTCCCGCCGTGACAGGTCGCGCAGCCGGTGGTTATGCCCACATGGTTATAGGGTGTGCCAGGCCCAAACGCAGTCGTGGAGGTATGGCAGGTCTCACAGCCGGCGGTCGTGGGAAAATGATTGGCCGGTTTGGTCATCACTCCGGCATACGAGCCCCCATGGCAGGTCACGCAGCCATTCACGATGCCCGCATGGTTCATCGTCCACGAGCTGAAGGTCGTCGTATTCTTATGGCAGGTCTCGCACCCGGCCGTCGTCGGGATATGCCCGGCCGCCGGTTTGCTCACAACGCCCGTATAGATGCCGTTATGACAGGTGACACACCCGGTCACGATTCCCGTATGGTTCATCGCCCAGGCGGTGAAGGTCGAGGTGATTTTGTGGCAGGTCTCGCACGATTGCGTCGTTGGGATATGCCCTGTCGCCGGTTTGCCCACGACGCCCGCCGTTGTTCCGTTATGACAACCCGCCGCGGCACAGCCCGTGATGATTCCGACGTGATTGAACGTGGCTGTTCTAAAGGTCGTAGTGGAGGTATGACAGGTCTCACACCCGGCCGTCGTCGGGACGTGGTTCGCCGGTTTTGTCATCACCCCGGCATAAGTCCCGCCGTGGCAGGTCACACAGCCATTCACAATGCCCGTATGGTTCATCGTCCAAGCTGAAAATGCCGTCGTATTTTTATGGCAGCTCTCGCACCCAGCCGTCGTCGGGAGGTGGTTCGTCGGTTTCGCCATCACCCCGGCATAGGTCCCGCCGTGACAAATCGCGCAGCCGCTCGCGATGCCAAGATGGTTCATCGGTGTCCCTGGCCCAAAGGCCACGGTCGACCTATGACACACCTCGCACCCTAAGCCAGTGGGAATGTGCCCGGACGGCTTGCTCATAACACCGGCGGTGGCACCTCCGTGGCACGATACACAGCCGGTCGTAATCCCGGTATGGTCATACTTGCTACCACTGACGAGGAGCCACGTGGTCCCCATTTTATGGCAGCCATCACAGGGCAACGTCGTGGCGATGTGGGCAGCCGGCTTCCCTGGAGCCTGAATTCCGTTGTGGCAGGTCCCGCACGTCCCCGGAGCCACACCTATGTGCCTAAAGGACACACTGGTCCAGGCAACGGTCCGATGACAGTTATCACAGGACATCGTTGTTGGAATATGCGTCGCGGGTTTTCCTTGAACCGTGCTGTTGTTATGGCACTTCATACAACTTCCCGGAGCAACACCATTGTGCGTAAAAAAGGCCGGCTTCCAATTCGTCGTACGATGGCAACTACTACAGTTCACCGTTGTCGGCAGGTGATTCACCGGCTTAAAGGATGAGATCACGCGGCCGCCAGGCGAGTGACAGTGCATACATTGCGTCGGCGTGCCTCGAAACACCCCTTGCACATGGCAACGCTCGCAGGGAACTTGCGCATGCCCGCCCGTGAGCTGAAAACCCGTCGAGGCATGGGCAAACTCAATATCTGTTCGACTAGTCCCGCCTTGGGCATAGGATTCAGACAACAACCCGGGCAGGCTCCAGACAAACGCAAAAAGGGACAGAAGCCCCACAAGCAATTTCAGGAAGCCACTCATTCTCATCCCCGAGGCATTCCGACGCTCTTCATCGCTCATACCTGCCTCACTCTCACAACTCTGCCCTCAGCGGCACCACCTAATCACTTGCCAGCTTTCATAGCTGGGACTATATTCCCAATTCAACAACCCGACCATGGCCAGCCGAATTATGGGAAAACTAGCCCAAATGCGACACTCGGCTACGCAAGGCTCATACCCGGAACGCACCAAGACTGAAAACGATGAATTACAGGGAGGACCAGGGGAGCGCGAGGTCTATTGCAAGGGCAAAGGCCCCAGGCTCGTACGAAACTGTAGGGAGAAACAAACGGTCTGTACAGTTGGGAATATGATCCCATGCTCAGAAAGATTCACAACACGACCGGGAACGGACACTGAGTTATGGCTCAGGATTTGCGTCGCAACTGGAAGCCTGGCGCAACACTCCCACAGATCCGAGATCGATGCTGAAGGAGAAGGCACTTGAGTACAGCCAGAACAATCCAACGCCACCACACCCCTGTCACGCCCCGTCAGAAAGCATCAGGACAGCGTTCGTCCGATGCCGCACAAGAGCGGCGGTCGTCGATTCGACAGCTCATGAGCGTGCTCCTCATGGCTCTCATGACCTGCGCCGCCTATCTGGTCGCCGTCGGGAAGTACTACACACCACGATCCGGGTTCGGGTTTTATATCGGTGCGATTGGGACACTCATGATGTTGGGGCTCCTGGCCTATTCTCTCCGTAAACACGTGCCATGGATGCAACGGTGGGGGGCATTAAAACATTGGTTTCGCATTCATATGATCATGGGGATTATTGGTCCAACCCTCGTTCTCTTCCACTCCACTTTTCACATCCGGTCGACAAACGCCGCCGTCGCGCTTGGGAGCATGCTGGGAGTCATGATCAGCGGCATAATAGGCCGTTTCGTCTATACCAAGATTCACTACGGCCTCTATGGACGCCGTGCCACTCTGGAAACAGTGAAGGAAGCATTCTGCGGCCAGGCTGACGAAACCAGATCACGACTGCACTTTGCCCCACGCGTCGAACAATGGATCCAATCATTTGAACGGAGCGCGACACAACCGGACCGCTCCATCGGCGCATCCGTATGGCACTTCCTGACACTTGGATTGACCCGATCCGTCATCGAGTTCCGCTGTGCCAGAGAATTACAGCGGCTCCTGCGATCGGAGCGCCGACCAGAATTCCACAAGGGAGCTCCGGAAGCCATTGCCTTGGTCTCGTCCTATCTCAGAGAGGTAGAACGGGTCGCGCATTTCACCACCTACGAACGACTGTTTTCGTTGTGGCACGTGCTCCACATTCCCCTCATCTATCTCCTGGCGGCAAGCACCGTGTTTCACATCCTCGCCGCTTACATGTACTAGACCGTGCGAGCTCTCCACTACATAGTAATAATCATGCTGGGCGTTATGCCGCTCACGGCCGCGACGGCCTGGGCGGACAATGTTGAAACAGCACTTATGCCGGGGCGTGTCATCGAAGGCCATGCCAAATGGGAGGAAGACTGTACCAGATGCCACAAGCGCTTCGACAAAGCCGCACAGACGCAACTCTGCAAGGACTGTCACAAGGACGTGCGCACCGACATCACACAGAAGCGCGGCTTTCACGGACGATTGAAGGAACAGCGCGAGTGTAAAGAATGCCACACCGAGCACAAAGGCAGGACCGAAAACATCGCCCCGATCAACGAACAGACGTTCGACCACTTGCAAACTGATTTTGCCCTTCACGGCGCGCATGCGAACTCCAAGAAGGTCGAGTGCAAAGCCTGTCACAAACCCAAAGCCAAATACCGGGAGGCTCCTTCCACCTGCTACGCCTGCCACAAGAAAGACGATAAACATAAGGGGAGAGCGGGAGAGTCCTGCACGGATTGCCACACCGACAACGATTGGAAAGAGATCCGCTTTGATCACAACAAGACGAAGTATCCCCTTCGCGGAAAACACGCGGAAGTGGCATGCAAAGACTGTCACGCCCAAGACCGCTATAAGAGCACCCCGATGGACTGCTACAGCTGCCACAAGAAAGATGATAAACACAAAGGACAGGAAGGCACGAAATGCGACGAGTGCCACAACGAGCGGACGTGGAAGAAGACCCCGTTTGACCACAACAAGTCCCGCTTCCCTTTAGTGGGTAAGCATGAAACAACCGAGTGCAAGAAATGTCACACGACGCCCGCATTCAAAGACGCTCCGATGGACTGTTACTCATGCCACAAGAAAGACGACAAGCATAAAGGGAGTTACGGAGAGAAGTGCGAGACCTGCCATGCCGAACGCGACTGGAAGACCATCGTCTTCGACCATGAACTACACACCAAGTACCCGTTGTTCGGCGGACACCTTCGGACGAAGTGCGAATCCTGTCACAAAGGACAGCTCTATAAGGACAAGACTCCCACTGATTGTTACGCCTGTCACAAGAAAGATGACACACATAAAGGGCGATTTGGCGAGAAGTGCGTCACTTGTCATACGGAGCAGGAATGGAAAGCCCTACTTTTCAATCACGATCGAGACACGAAGTATCCATTGAAGGGGTACCATCGAAAGACAAAATGCGAGAGTTGCCACAAGGGGACTATCTATAAAGAGAAGACGGCGACGGACTGTTATAGCTGTCACAAGAAGGATGACATTCATCGATCCAACTTCGGGGAGAAGTGCGAGAAGTGTCACGGTGAGGATACCTGGAAAACCATCCTCTTCAACCATGAGCGAGATACTAAGTACCCGCTACTCGGCACCCATCGATCCACTAGATGCGAAAGCTGTCACACGGGAAATCTCTACAAGGAGAAAACCCCGACCGGCTGCTATGCCTGCCATAAGAACGATGACACGCATCGACGTCGACTCGGCTCACAATGCGAAGATTGCCACAACACTCGCGACTGGAAGATTTGGGACTTCGCTCATGGCACTCGCACAAAGTTCAAGCTCGACGGCGGCCATAAGGAAGTTCAGTGTTACGCTTGCCATACACAACCGATGACCAAGAAGGTCGTGACTCCGAACACCTGCGTCGCCTGCCACAAGAAAGATGACAAACACGAGGGTAGCTATGGCCCGCAATGCGAACGCTGTCACGAAACATCGCTCTGGAAAACGACCAAACAGGGGGCCGGTACGTTTTTGTTTCGATAAACTCACGAATAGCGGGTTATTTACAGGACACCTAAGAAACTGACTTAATGAAATACCGTCGTGACATTTCCCATATCCTTCGGCCGATAGCGATCTTGCTGGGCCTGTTTGTCCTGTACCAAGTCTGGATCAAGCCGACCTACCTCTCGCCACCAACTCCGCTGCCGATAGCAGAAGCTCCGGCTCCCTCCCCCAGCCTGACCCCGTCGGCCTTGGACAACTTCGGTCCGTCCGATGTTCCGCAAACTCGCCTGATCGATCCCGGCGATGCCCCATCCACCCGACTCAGCCAGATCCGGGAGGACCTTGATCGAGGCAATTACAAGAACGTGGAATCGAGCCTTCGTAAGCTATCTCCACAGACACTTAGGGATGATCGGGCGCAACACTATGCCGCCGCGATTTGGAATAACCTCGGCATTCAGCAGGAAAAATTCGGCGGCATCGAGAGCTCGGTCAAAGCCTTCAAACAGGCCGCCAGGCTTGATCCGAACAATGCGATCGCTCTCATCAATCTGACTCAGGCCTATTGGGGTCTCCGGGATCCGGCCCTCACCCCCGAGTTTCTACAAGTCGTCATCCGGCACGCGCCCAACGATTTGTTTCCACACCTGGCACTGGCCGATGTCTTCATTGAACGGGGAAACATCTCAGCCGCTTCCGAGCAGCTTATGACAGTCGAGGCACAAGCCAAAAACGATTCCAATCTGAGGCCCTATTTTCAACAACTGACAGCTCGGGTTAGCCAGACTCCGTCTGTACCACCACAGGGAGCCCGTACGGAGCCGGTGACAACCGTACCCCCTGCTACCCTCACTCGAACGATGTCGAAGGAGCCTGCGATCCCATCCGCCCCCCTACAAACAAAGGTTGAACAGCCAACCTCCCCCACCACACCGCAAGGACAGGCCCAGGCGAAGCCGTTCGTTCCACGCAGCAGCGAACATTTCCTGGTGCAATTCGACGGCAACGAGAGCTCTGACATCTGGACACAAATTCGATCCATTCTCGAGTATGCGCGCCAAGACATGAGCGAGAAGTTCGGGCATGTTCCCGCGTCACCGATTCATGTTGTCCTGCATACCAGCCGGAACTTCCCGACAGAAGTCGGTACGCCCGCCTTGGCCGACTCGCTGTTCGATACAGCCTCCATAACCATTCATATCCCCACGGTCGGCGCGATGGAAGACTTGGCACTGCTCAGCCGCGTCGTGCGTCATGAATTCGCCCATGCCTTGATTCAAGAGAAAATGGGCACACAGAAGAACACGCTCCCGACCTGGCTGGCCGAAGGACTTGCCATTCAATTGGCCGAAGACCCCTGGCCGGACCTCGATGACATCAAAGAAAAATCCCCGACCATTATTCCGTTGCTCTCTCTGCAAAACCAATGGGACCGAATCCCCAATACATCGCTGGCCGTGGCCTACTTCGAATCTGCGCACGCCAGCCAGAATCTCATCGACCGTTACAGTATGTATGGAGTCCGGCAGGTGATGAATGGGCTTCAGGCGGGGCTCTCGCTCGATACAGCCATGCAGCAAAAACTGTCGGTGCGCTATCAGGAGTTTGCTCGGCGCTGGGAAGAGAGCGCGCTGAGTGCGGGCCTTCAGAAACGTTAAAACGTCAGCAGCCCCGGGCAGAATGCAGTACACGATCTAAAGCCGAATCCGATTTCTCACTTCTAATTGTATCCCTGTCCACATTCACCCGGGCCCTTCTCGCAGCACGCGTGATGAGGGAGAGAGGCTTGAGCCTGAGGTCCGGCTCCTGTACCGTATCGACATACCTAGTCACATTGTGCCCAGCCCCACACCAGCAGAAGGATGAGCCGGCCGGCGCGGGACAGACCAGGCAGAAAAGGAACCGATGAACTGATGAATCAGATGCGCCTTGCGCTGCCCCTCATGCTGGCAGCCCTCCTGATAACCGGCACGTCGTGCGTCGCGTCTTCCGAGAAGCAGAGAGCAGACCGCTCCCGCATGGCGGCGACCTCGCAGAGGGTGACCCTCTATCCTCTGGAAATCACCGACACCCTCTATAACCCGGGAATGGGCTTTGCCGATTTTCACTTCGGATTCGACCACCCACCCGCGCCCGGCACCTATCCGCGCTCGACCGTGGCCTACTTCCGCTGGTCCTGGTCCGACCTCGAACCGGCGGAAGGCCAGTACGCGTTCGACCTGATTGATCGCACTATTGAGCAGGCCAAAGCCAAAGGAGAACGGCTGGCATTCCGCGTCATGTCCGAGTATCGTTCCGGTCCTCCGGCCTGGCTGCTGGCTAAAGGCGTCCCCGCGATTGCCGTCGGCGGCGGCCGCTTCCCCGATTACAACAACCCGATCTTTCTCGACTATCATGAAAAGCTCATCAAGGCCTTGGGCGCGCGCTATGGCCAATCGCCGGACATCGATCATGTGGACATCGGATCGATTGGATGCTGGGGCGAATGGAATATGGCCTGCTGCCAAGGCGTGGAACGGCAATGCCAACAGTACTTCCCCACCGAAGACGTCCAGATCATGATCACCGATTGGTATTTCAAATATTTTCCGCAAGTCCCGTTAGTCATGCTGCACAACGGGCAACTCCGGTATGCCACCGGGCGCGGAGCAGGGTGGCGAGGAGACTGCTTCGGCGACTATGGATACTTTGGCCCGGACTGGAATCATATGGAGCAGGCCTATCCACCCGTGCTTCAGGATCCGGTGATCGCCACCGCATGGACACGCGGTCCGGTGCAGTTTGAAGTCTGCGGCGTCATGCAGGACTGGGAAGACAAAGGGTTCGACATCGATCGCATCCTGCAACAGGGGCTGGACTGGCACGTTTCCGTCCTAAACGCGAAATCCTCTCCGGTCCCGGCCCGCTGGCGGTCCAAGGTAAATGAGTTCCTCAAGAAGATCGGGTATCGGTTGGTGCTGCGGACCGTCAGCCACCCGGCCGAGGTCAGGGTTGGTCCGACCTGGATACTTCAGACCGAATGGGAGAACGTCGGCGTGGCGCCCGTCTACCGGTCCTGGCCGCTCGCGTTCCGACTGAGAAATGCATCCGATGACGTCGTCGCCCAGTGGACCAGCCGCGCCGACGTGAAGCAATGGCTCCCAGGCACGCGCTACCGGATTGAGGATACCCTGCGAATCCCTGCCCAGATCGCGTCAGGGGTCTATCGGCTGGATGTCGCCGTGCTCCATGAAACAGGCAAATCGGCGCTCCTGGAACTCGCCATCGAAGGCAAACGTGCGGACGGTTGGTACGATCTCTCCACCATCACCATTGATGAATAACCAGCAGCGCATTTCGATGACACATACCCGGCGGCCTTCGCTTGCACCCCTCTCATAAGTGCGCTAGATTCACGCCACGCCCCCGTAGCTCAGTTGGATAGAGCAGCGGTTTCCTAAGCAAGGGGGGCGTGAAAATTACAAACCGAGCGAAACAACAGCAGACCACGAGAAGCCAATGCCATCAAGGGGTTGGAGCGCTTCTCGTGGTTTTGTTTTGTCTCCCGTTGTCCGGGCTAACCGTGACAAAATTCGGACTTTTTGAAGTGGAACCGTGACAAAAACCGGAACGGAATAGCGATCACAAGGAGGCAACGCTTCGGCTGATCCCCGGAGCGGCGGCGTCATCCTGAACGCCGTGCCTCCCCTCCTCAATTCAGGAACCCGGCAGGAGGGGACGTGCGAAAGAAACAATCTGTCACGACGATTTCAGGTCAAAGTTCTCCTCGTAGAAACGGCTCCGGTTCTCCCCCCAAATCCGCATCGAAAAATCAGCGAGCTTCACGCTATCAACGCATACTGAGCCGCCTCGGTGACCTTGACCGGGTGATTCGTCATACCACGACTCGGGAAAGGGAGCGAGATGAACTGTACGCAAACGCCGTTGAATGGCTTCGTCTTGAGTCCCTCTACCGGGCCAAAGCTGACACACTTCGCCACTTCAACCAGAATCTTGTGGAGTCGCTAAAGGACCTGAAAACAACAGAACGAGATCTGATGGCGGGGAAGCGGAAGCATGAAGCAAAGGCGCAGGCGATACTGGGAGAGAAGCTGAAGCAGAATGGGCAGAGGATCATTGAGCAAGATAAGACGCTTCAAGGTCTATGGGCCGTGAAGGAAAGGAAGCACGATTGGCTGATCGGTCTGGGCCCCAAGCCTGATAATTGGGAACTCCCATTCCGATACCGGACTTCAAGAAGAGAGGCAGCGATGCAGATTCTTCAGCCGGGTACGCGCGTCAAGGGCGATCCCTTACGGCTGTCATTCTCGGTTGATCTCACGCAACCGGAAAAGCACATCCAACCTTTGATACGGGCAGCGCTGAAGAACGCCAAGCAATCGCGCTTCAATCGGACGCGTGCGCTAGGTTCAGGCCGAAAGCGAATCCTTGCGAGAATGTGGGAATCCCTTCATATCGACATCACGCTCTCCACTCGTGACATTGGTGAAAAGGCGCAGACCTTCACAGACTTGACCGATGAAGAGAAAAGGACCGCCGCAGGGCATGATCGCTACGAGGACCGCGGACAGGAATTGTTAGAGTTAGCCCGAGAAATGCGTGAAGCTGCCTTAGGTGTTACGCCTGATCGTTCGACCTGGCGCGATCTCATGTATCCAGCGATGTAGACTCCCTCGCTTAGACAGCCCCCTCCAGACCATCTATCTTCTTTTACGTCCACGCGTTTTCCTCAGCAAGAATTAGTCAGATTATTTCTTCCGGAATCATTGTGTAGCCCCACAAGGGAAACCTGGGGTAGCCTCCGCGCCGCGTGAGACATCACGGCGCAACAAAAGGAGGCGGCAATGGTTCAGGGAACAAGTCAGGCGGCGGTAACAGAGAAAAGCCACGGTCACGATGATCTGGCAACAGTTGATGAGGCTGTAAAGGCGCTCCGGCTCTCTCGGGAGTTTCTGTACAAGCTGCCGAAGTCAACGCCGGGGGTTCATCGCTTCGGTCGCATCCTGCGGTTCGACATCGCGGAACTCCGGAGATGGGCACGGACGCAAGCGGAGAAGTCCGTCAAGTGACTACCCATCCGAGGCTGAACGCCGATCTGATCCGGGAAGCAGCCAGAGACCGGTGGCGGACAGAAATCCTTCCGGCACTCGGGATCACCGTTCGCTCTGACAAGCGGCACGGCCCCTGCCCGTGTTGTGGCGGAAAGGATCGGTTCCGCTTTGATGACAAGGACGGGCGCGGCAGCTTTTTCTGTAATCAATGCAGACCGCAATCAGGTGACGGCTTCGCCCTGATTCAGAAAGTCCGAGGATGTTCCTTCCCTGAGACACTTCGTCTTGTAGCCGGAATTCTCGGCATAGATCCTCACACCTCGATAGATCGAGCCGCCCTTGCACAGGAACGCCGACAGCGTGAACTCGCCCGCCTGAAACGGGAGCGGGAACGGGAAGCAGCCGGCCTCACCGTAGATGCCTGCCGGGAGGCGGAGCACTTCATTCGTTCCCGGAGCGACCTCGACATTTCAGGATGGACCAATCAACGACTTGATGACGAGCTTAGTGCGTTGGGGTTGGCCCACCGCACTCTGGAACGCGAGGCTCTCCATGGATGACAGGTCCTTAGACGAATCAAGAAGCGCCTTCCTTGGAACCTACGAGCGGGCACAAACCGCAATTGCCGCGTTAGAAGATCCGCCCATCAAGGAAGATGAGAAGCAATCACCACCGCCGCCTCCTTCTCCGTGGCCTGTCATTGATGAAGCGGCCTATCACGGCATCGCGGGAGACATTGTGAAAGCGATTGAGCCGTGTACAGAAGCAGACCCGGTGGCGCTTCTCGTGTCACTACTCGCTGAAGTCGGAACCATGCTGAACCGTACCCCGCACCTCACCCTTGACGGCAGCTATCACCCCTTGCTGGTCTGGTTCGTCCTAGTTGGGAATTCGTCCAAGTCTCGAAAGGGAACATCAGGCAAGAGAACCCAGAAAATCTGCGCGGAGGCCGATCCTACCTGGATCCGCGGATTGCTCAAGGGAACCCTGTCCTCCGGGGAAGGACTCGCCTTCGCCGTGAGAGACGCCCGATATGAAACGAAGCCAAAAAAAGAGAAGGGGCAACTGACGGGAGAGACCGAGACGATCTGCGTGGATTCTGGCGTGGAAGATAAGCGCCTCTTTCTTGTGCAGTCAGAGTTCGGCGCAGTTCTCCGTGTGATGCACCGAGAAGGGAACTCTCTATCAGGGGTCCTGAGGGACGCATGGGATGGTCAAGACCTTGCGCCGATGACGAAGTCGAACACCGTCCGGGCGACGGCTCCACATATCGGCATCGTCGGACATGTCACAAAAGACGAACTCCTTCGGAATCTCAGCGACACGGAAGCTTCAAACGGCTTCGGCAATCGCTTTATCTGGTTGCTTGTGAAGCGGTCCAAGGAACTCCCCTTCCCGGATGAGCCTAATCCCGACACGCTGAGCCGACTGGCAACACGTCTCCGCGGCATTCTGAACCAGGGCCGCACAGTAGGACAGCTTCAACTGACTGAACAGGCTCGTGAGGGCTGGAAAGCCATCTACCATGACCTGAGCGCCGACCGACCGGGCTTGAGCGGTTCCCTTCTCGCACGGGGGGAGGCACAGGTCATGCGCCTCGCAGGGCTGTATTGTCTCCTCGATGGACGGCGGGAGCTTGATCTGGTTCATCTCAAGGCAGCGCTGGCCCTATGGGACTATGCCGAAACCTCAACTCGGCAAATCTTCGGGGACAGCCTCGGCGATCCGGTAGCAGATCAGATCCTCAGAGCCCTCATTGCATCAAAAGACGGGCTATCGAATTCGCAAATCTCCGAACTGTTGGGTCGAAATGCGACCGCCGCGCGCTTGAACCAAGCCAAGGCCGTGCTTATGACTGCCGGACTCATTTCCTCTGAGGAGATTGGAACAGAAGGGCGAAAGCGAACGATCTGGCACGCAAAGCAGAAAACGAAACAAACGAAAGATACGAAATAAGGGCGGCCCTCAGGGGGTTATTTCGTCAAATTCGTTTCTTTCGTAGCCGGAGAACCCATGAACGACCTTGAGTGTGGCGCAAACAAAGAGCGGGGCTTCTTTCGTCTTTTTCGTTTCTTTCGTTCCTAGAGGGGGAATTCACATGAGCTACCTGGACAAACTCAATCGCCTGAGAGAGCGGACAGAGGGTGCGGATTGCTTGACGAAACCGAAGACCAATCGCGACTGGCTGACGCTCTGGCGAGAGCTAGCCCGGATGACCTACGGCATCGAGAAGGAAGACCCTCGGTTTCAGTCGGTGATGGAGGCCCTGAACCGATGTGATGAAGCATTCAAGCAAGATGACTGGCCCGCGTTCGAGCAAGCGGCAAACGATGTGAGACAAGCAATTCAGTCTCGGGAGAAATCACGATGAATCCATACGCCTCGCAGACTACGGTCCCGGCAGAACGATCCCGCGCAGAGATTGAGCAGTTGCTTCGGAGGTACGGAGCTGATGCCTTCTCTTCGGGATGGGTCGAAAAGCAGGCCCGCGTTCAGTTCCGTCTCAAGGGAAGGTTTGTTCGGTTTGTCTTACCGATGCCGGACCCACACGCGGACGCCTTCCGGCATACCAAGACTGGTCGATGGCGTTCACCGGGCCAACGCTCAGACCGGATGGCAGGGCAAGCCTATGAACAGGCCGTTCGGCAACGGTGGCGGGCGTTGTGTCTCGTGGTGAAGGCGAAGTTAGAAGCGGTCGAGTCCGGGATCACGACGTTTGAAGAAGAATTCATGCCGTTTATCGTGATGCCGGACGGCAAGACGGTTGCGGAGCATGCGCTCCCCGCGATCAGTGCGGCCTATGAGTCAGGGCAAATGCCGACACTGCTTCCGGGATGGTGATGAGGATGAAAGGAAGGGGGCGCGGCTTTCCCGGTTGGGCCGCTTCCCGGCTGATGGCGCGGTCTGGTTGTGGGCCGCGTCATCCGGCTTCTCTCAAGGCGGATGGTTGTTCAAGTCGAACCCCGTCCGGATCAAGGGCGGGATGATGTCAGCTACGTTGCGTTCGCAAACGCCTAGGAAGTCCTCAGAAGGGTTGGAGTGAAACGAGGGTGAAGAGGTAAGCGTCAATGAGATCGTTGAAGGCAGGGCGAAGCAGGGCGATTGCTAGGGAGATTAAGAGGCAAATCCGCGGGTCCTTCCGGGGGGTCCCCCACATAGCGGAGGTCGTGCCCGCGTTTTTTGTCTGACCTTGGAACTTAAAACGCTATTTTCCCTTCCCATTTTCGGAGGTGACGATGAAAAAAACGACCCGACGAAAGAAAACCGTGACGCGGGAGGAACTCGCCCGGATTCTGAAGTGTTCAACTCGGGCTATCGCTAACTGGAAGCGGGCGGGTCTCCCCGTGCGCAACAACAAGTATGACATTGAACGGGTCAAGGCTTGGCTCAAGCAACGAGAGGACGCGCGTGACCTGAAGAATGCCGGGAAGCTGAATGCCCTGTTGCGATGGCGAAAACTTCGACAGCACAGCGCCAAGTTGGAACTGGCTGAGCGAAAAGGCATCCTCCTCGACCGCGCGATGGTCAAGCGGCGATGGGACGAGGCGGCGCAAGTTGTGAAACAGCTTCTCCTGGGAATCCCGAAACGAATCCCTCCGCGGATCGTTGGCCGGACGGCTCCTGAAATCGAAGCGGTGTTGCGCGTCAGTATCGATGAAGCACTCGGGCAGGTCATGAAGGTGAGGGTACTCGATGAAGCGCGATTCGATCAGGGAGAGGCTCAATGAGACAGAAGAGGGATACAGAAATCTACAAGCCGCGCTGTTGGCGCTGGATATTGCGAGCATCCAGGACCGTTACGTCCTCGCGAAGGAGGTTCACGCGGACCTCCAACAACGCCGCGCCGAACTCAAGGCGGTATTCGGCAAGTTGCCGGGTCTCCTGGCACCGCGTCTTGTTGGGCTACCTCTCCGACAGATCGAAGGCGTCCTTGATCACGCAATACGAGCCGCCATGATCGAGGTTGCTCGGCTGTCGGCGGCAAATGGACAGCGCCATGTGCACACACCATCACCGGGCGAAGGCCCACAACCAAAGGAGACGCGATGAAGAGTGAAGAACTGGAAGCCCTGAACTGGAAAGAAGACGAGGAGTATCAGACTGCCCAAACCCGATTAGGGTTGCTGATTGAGCGCAGTCAGACCAATGAACGCCAGCGCGGAGAACTCAAAGAGCGCATCACAGAGATGGAACGCGAGATGAGCGTGATGCAAGGGAAGCAGGTCTTGGGGGAAATCAGCGAGCGAGACCTGAAGGCGTTCACGGGTAAGCTGAACCGTTGCCGGGAGGAAGTTCGGCTGTTGGAGGAAGAGGCGCAGGGTATCCAATACGCCCAACAGCGGCTCAACGAGTCAGTGCAAGAGGCTGAACGAGCGGCAAAATTGAAAGTTGCAGAACATCTGGCCCCGATCTACCAACAAGCGGTGAGTGACCTGAAGCACGCGCTTGAGCAGGCGGCAGAACTGAACGCTGTCCTTCACACGGTTCACCGTCACTACACCAAGCAAAACCTCCGGACAGGTCTGAACGGACATCCGCTCCTCAAGGTCATGGACCGTCAGGCGGCGTGGAACTGGCTCAGCGGGAACGATGGACGGCTCTCGATGGAATTGTCCCTGTGGCAAAAACACGTTGCCGGGATCATCGAAGCCTAAGAACGTTTCATCAATCACAATCAGCAAAGAAGGAGAACCTCAGATGACAACAGCAATGACCGCACCTCAGCAGGAGACGGCGGCGACGGAAACCGATCCGCTCATGCGCTGGTTGCATGAGTTCCCCGCGAAACCGGGACGCTCAAGCCTTGATATGGCGGAATCCCGAGGAGGACACAACCCGCACATTCTCAGGAGATACGCGGTCCGCGTTGACGACAGGTACGATGAGGCTCCCGTTGAACCCGGCGCACTCCTCGCGAAAGGTGCAGCGGTTGGCCTCTGTGAGGATGGAAAGACGCGGCACATCCGGCCCTACCACGGGCAGCAGCAATTTCTCGGGTTCGTTCAAGGTTGGCTCATGGGAGATCGTGTTCGCCTCCGGAGTCGTGGAGCGGTGGCACTCCCGATCAAGGATCTTCGCCCTGGCGATGAGGGACGGTCTGTCTATATCTCGGACGTGAACACGTTCACCCTAGAGCCGAACCATACGCCGGTAGGCATCGTGAAGTCGATTGAGAGCGATGGGCTCGCCCTTGTCCTCTTCCGACAGTTCAACGATGACCGCCCCTTCAAGGATGCGCCTCAGCCTCAGTTCTGAAACGAACGCGGAGCATGGGGACATAACAACACGAAAGGAGAACACGCATGAACACGATGAGCGATGACATGTTGCGGACGTTGATCAAGAGCGAAGCGGATGCACGCCAGGTCTGGGACGCTTCCCCAGACCTTCAGGAGGACTTCGCCGGGAGCTTTGACGGATTCAAGGCGTATGTCCGCCATGAACTCGGGCTCGCCATCCCTGACACCGGAGCCCCGAGCAGCACCGGGCTTCGATCACAGGAAGAGACCTTCAGGCAAATCCAGACGGCCCAGGTCATGGCGGACGCGATAGAGAAGCTCGACGGAACCGGATACCCGGATGAGATCCTGCGGCAACTAGATGATGACCTCCTCCCGGTCGCCTGGGATCGGTCCGCGAAGCTACGAGCAGAATTCTCCGGCGACTTCAATGCCTACAAAACCCGTGCGGCTCAGCTCCGGGCGGGCATGATCAAGCCAACAGTGACAGGGTGAAGCAGGCAGCATGATCCCGGTGAGGCTGGCGCATCCGGCCTCACCGGCTTGTATTTATCTATAGAGATCATCTAACCGGTAGATCAATCTGTTTGCTGCTGGCCATCCCGCTTCAGCAAAGATATCTAGGACTTTGAGAAGTCCTTGCAAACATTCATCGCTTTCCCTAAAAAGGCCGCGATATTCTGCCAAATACCGCTCTACCAAGCTAACAACCAGACTGGCCGCAAGTGGCTCGTACTGAAATCCCCATGGCCTTCCTGCGCTAACAGCAGTTGTGATTCGAATAAGAACCTTAGCCGGATCCTGCTCAATAAATGGGACCATCGTTTGAATTAGATTATAGGCGATTGATGGGAGTCCGACTTGTGCTAGTTCATCCAAATGAACGCTGGCTTCGAGGTAGAAACGGCGCTTCTGCCCAGGCGACAATGTGTTGTCTTTATTGCCTCCCTCATATGCACCTGAGGCGAAATACAGTTCTTGGGCGACGTAATGAAGAATATGATAAAGGTTGTTTCTGTCCGACTTGCCCTGCTCAGATTCCATAAGCGCGGAATCAGTTTCTATCCTTCTCAATTCAGTGCGCACAGCTTGGATGATTTGCAAAACAAGATCGAGCGCGCGATTCCGCACCGCATCTTTCTCAGCCTCAGGCTGTTCTGTAGATCCATAAGTCACTGGATCACGCAACCGTGAGTTGGCCCAGTGAACCTCGTTGAAACTCCTTGCAGGAGAATTGACTGCTGAAAACACTATGTCACGACAGGTTGGATGACCTCGCCAAACGTACATATCCGTAAAGTAGTGGACGCAGCGTTCTCGAACTTCCCTCGCTCCTGGACCATCCTGAACCCGATCAAAGATGATTCTTATCAGCCGGACAATTTCATCCAAATGAGGTCTTACTAGATGAGACATTGTCCCAATGAGTAAGCCTTGTAGGACCCCTCGATTCTCTTCTTCGCGAGAGAACCGCTCAATGATTCGCCACATTACGTCGTGAGCCGAATAGTAGAGAGCATTAATGCGTCGGGCTATCTGGTAACGGACGGAAGGGACGGGATCTTGGCTCAAACGTTCAACCGCCGAAAGCACCTCCGGCGTCCCACATGTTTGCTCGACTGCCAGGTTGATCAACCCTTCAGCGCCTTCCAGTCTCGGAGAGGGCGTTGACCACCCACAATGTTCATGGAATTGACTATCGCGCGCGCTATCCGGTACCGGCTCAGGATTTGTAGACGCTTCAAGTAGAATTTCTTTAACGGCTGAGCCAAGCGGTTCCTCACATGATAAGCCGTCAATGAGGGCTATGCTGGTAGATCCTGTGATGAGCGTATGGTAAGCGTCCTTGACCATTCTGCCGTCTTCATCTCCAGCAGATTGAACAGCCTGCTTAAGGCGAAGGAGAGATGCCCGCATGGCATCCAGAGTGGTCGCGTCCCGCTCAGGTCTTTTGTATGCCGCCTCAAAATCTGCAACGAGTCGCTGAAATTCTGATCGTTTATGATCTGTCGCCGAGGTCTCACCTCCAGTTGCTGGAGCTACAGAGACAGCAGTGCTACGGTCCTCTGCCTCACGATTCTGAGGAGCCTGCAACGAAGTGACAAGACTAACTGCTTCTGGCACAACCAAATCCGTCGCCGTCAGGCCGACAAGTAACTGATCTCGCTTACGTTCGCCAAACTCTCGTTCCTCTGGTGAGAATAGGTCAGGAATGCCTAGGATGACACGCTCAACCTCTGTGCGTTCATCGGTGGTGAGGTCAGGGAAAATGGCCTTAAGAAACGTACCCGCCGCTCCGCGCGTATCCATCCCAACTAGCAGCGGAGCACTCTTAAGAAGACCCTTGAGCTTTTGTCCGATCGATTGAGGACGCTTGGCTCCCCAAAGGAGCAATCTTCGCCATAGGACTGCTGGCCGATTCTCTCGGATGATCAAATCCACAAGATTGCTGACAATAACGGATTTACCATCTTCATCGGCTTTGAGTATGTACCGTTCAAAGGCGTTCAGTATCTTGATGGCATCTTCATTTTGATAAACAGTTCCGGCGTCCCAAGTATGACTAAAGTCTGTCCGAATAGTTGCCGTATGCCCCTCAAGGGTGAAAGATTGCTCCTCCCACTCCCCTCTATAGGGACGATGGTGTTGAATAACGTAGGCTTTTACGATGGAGATGAGTGCTTCAGCGGCCTGGCTGGGAGCGGATTCCAAAAACGAAGGGAAGGCTTCCGATAATCGCCACTGCGCATGATGAAAGTCCTGTTTGCGGTTTGACACGAGTGGAAGAATCTGACTGTCACCCATAGGGGTAGGTGTGTCCAATTCTTCTACGTGTTTGAACAACGCCTGATAGATATCCTTCACGAAGTCAGGGGTGACGAGGGCCAGCCTTTTTACTTCATCAGCCAGCCAACGAGCTTCGATGTAGGCATACTGCTTCAGGTGATTCTCATCAAGAGCACGGCTAAGTAATGCACGCGAAGAATTGGGATCTGACTCGAAAGTTCGACAGACGCAACAAATCCCTCTGGTTACAAGATCAGAATTATATGGGGTCCTAGCCCATGCGTACTCTAATAAACGACGCGCGGCTGCACCGGCGGCATTTTGTTCCGCAGGAGTAAAAGATTCCGGGTGCTCACACAACATCCAAAGCAGCGTCCGAATGCTGAATACAGTCGATTCCCGCAGCGACTGAGAAACCTGATCGGAAAGGCTACTCCACGGCCCGGCTGCTGGGCCCGACAGGCGTCGATCAGTTTCCGGCGTGGCAAACAAAGACAAAACGATATATCTCAAAATGGTCTCGGCCTGCTTCCGGATATTCTCATCGCTGCTATTGAGCGCAGCATGAAGCGGTTCAATATCGGTAATGTCCTTAGCTTCAGCCGCAACGACCGATGGTCCTAGCACCTTTCCTATGTGGGGTAGTCGTTCCAATCCCGACAGTTGGAGAGACTGCTCCCAGAACGCGGCGCGTTCATAACGCCACAGATAGAGGAAATGGAGTGTGAGGCTAGGCCGGATCACCAATATTAGATCGGGGCTCTGAATGAGGCGTTCGGCTATTGTGGGAGGAGAGTGTCTCAACAGTAAGCGCGCCACGGCATAGTCAAAAAGAACATGGTGTGAATATGTCAGCACAGATCGATCAGGCGGAGAATCAGGCACAGGCTGATAGTATGTAAGGACCTGACTGCTGAGAAGATGGTTCAGATGACTTGCCAGACCTGCCAGATTAAGATCGGCAGGAGAAACGCGAAGAGTCCGAGCACTCACCATGCGTTCACAAACCTGGCGCAAAATGCCTTCACGGTCGAAATCCTGGCCGTCAACACCAATGACTTTCTTGCTCCAATAGCGTTCTAGCAATTCTGACTGAGTGCGAATTGGTGTTAGCTCGCTGAGAGGAAGTCCTTCTGTGAGTAAGTCTGCGATAAGTCTAAGATTGAATGGCACCCTGAGGAGTTCACGCATCTCCAAGGCCGCGCTTCTTAATAAGCCATCAAAATCCGATGACTGCCGGGTTAACTGAGTAAGTTCGTCATCGTTAAGGAGCGGAATGCGGAGATGATGCATTGCCTTGAACTCTGCCGATACAAGATGCGCAGGAAGGGAAAGCGGACGGGAGGTCCTAAAGAGCTTTTGAAGCTCATGATTATGGCGGAGGTCAAATTGCCGGATAGAAGCAATCACACGCCAACGGCTTTTCGTGTTGAGCAGTTCGCGAATTAGGTCACGAAAAGTTGCCTCACGTCGGGGATCTCGTGCAGCGTCTAACCCATCGAGGATAAGGTAGCCTTGTCGCGCCCCTGGCCACTCTAACAGCACTTCGAGGACTTCGTGATCCAGACCAAGCTCGACTCGTAAAGCTCCCAGGCTTCCTGAATCAATCCGGTCAGCGGCAAGGAGAATAACGTCATGTCCTCCAGCTTCCAGTCCTTCAACAAGTTCATAAAGCGCACCCGATTTCCCGGCACCAGGATCACCAATGACTAGGAGAGACTCTTGTTGCGCAGACTGTTGAAGGAGGTCCGATGACTCTCGTTGAATCCTCAAGGAGTGACCCTTCACATGAAGGCATGAAAGATCGTTCAAAACCGATTTAATCCCCTGCGAACGCGCTCGGAGCCTGCTGATGTCATCTTGGTAACTGCGGCACGCCTGAAGATCATGACCAGCAACAAGTAGGACCTGTTGAAGTATTGATCGGCTTGCCCCTGAATGGTTCGCAGCATAAACGGAACAGGTGTTAATAAGTTTTGACCATGCCGCTGCTGCCTGCGACTGATCTTTGAGGATTGATTTCCTTAGAAAACCCTTGGCTGTAGTTTCATCTGCGCCTCCCTGCTCCACGTCCAACGTCTGGATCTGTATCAAAGCCAATAAATTGCGGATCTCCGAATCTGTTGGTTGCGTCCCGAAGGCTGCTTTCCAGGACCGCTTGAGATGCCTCATGAGAACATGCAGTACCGTTTTCTCCGCGAGGTTTTGAGGCGCTTTAGAAAGAGGTTGTGTCAGAGAAAATGAAGGAATTCGAGATAGTAATCTGCGGAGATCGTTTCGGATGGTGTTCGATGCTTCCGGGCCGACGACGAGAACAAGGCGATCAGTGATAGGATCGAGTGGTTTCCCTTCCTGTTGCCCGACATGAATTTGCCGAACAAATTGATCGATGACTTTTGCAAAATCCGAAGTTGCTACTTTTGACGAGTTCAGCGTTCTTTTTACCTGTATAAACGCACGCTTTCCTTCCTGATTCTCAACTAGGAGATCGTCAACCGGCTGATTCGTCTCGCATTGAAGAGATTTCAAAGGAAACGCTTCTGGAAAACCCCATGGAGGTGAAACCGACGTTTCAGCAAGAATGAGCACAGCAACCCATGCCGCTACTCGATGCTGGTATTCCATACCGCCAGCGGTTGCTGCTCCACCACCGGTCTGTGAACGGACTCTATGAGAGGGACGTTTCTTCGGTGGTATTTTTCTACGTTTGTCTTGAGGACGCCGCGACGGTCTTTTCATTGCCAATGAGCCGCAATGGATGGTGTTGTGAACATAGATGGTGCAAGTGGGTTCAGTCGAAACACGCTAGCGGAACATCATTTCTGGAAAGGGATGACGAACTGTCTAACTTCCTTATAGTTCTCATCTAACGCCGGTTGCAGTAAGAGAATGGCTGCAATCCGACGAGCCATGGTCATGACTTCTCGGGCCTCATCACTGGTCAAAGAGCGGTTCAGTAGATCTTGCTCTCGATAACTCAGCCATTTCTTAATCACTTGATAGCCGCCGATAGTATAGTTCCACACCTGGACTGGAATGTTTTTCCAGAAGGCGATGTCGTTCAGATAAACGTCGAACGTCGTCGAGCCAAGATGAAGGAGCACATCCTCCAGACTTAAGCCGAGTACACTTGCCCCCTGTTTAATGCTCAGCATCTCATCGGGAGCGTACTCACGCTCTACCACCTTCCCCTTACCAGGCATCGTGACACCACCTTTACCAGCATGCCCCCACCCAGCCGTCAGACTTAACTCCCCAGCGCTGGGGTTGATGCCGCCCCCTCCGACTCGACTGATCGAACCGAGGCCCTTCAATTCAGTACGAATCGCCCCGCTTGTTACTCCTTTCACCGCTGTCTCGGGGTCTAATAAATCTGCCAGCAATTCACCAAGCTTTGCGGACTTCTCTAGCTCTGTCTTTGCTTGGGGGAGTGGAATGCGGGGCCAGTCTTGTCTAAGCGCACCTGAATTCTCAGCCCGATAGAGGGGTGCGTGGAGGACCGCCAGTGAATGGAAGAATAATGGCTGTGGAGTTTTAATCTTCAGCGTGTGCAGATACGATTCGGATTGAGATGATAGATTGGACACATTCTCTGCACCCTGAGGACTGTAAGTCAGTAGCGTTGTCTTTGTGTGTTCCGACTTAAGCCAAAGCGGGAAGTAACTGGAAAGGCCGTTCCCTAAGTTATCTGCGAGCACACGGGTGCAGTATCCACGATCAAAATGCTCCATTGGCTGCTTCTGCCTGGCTTCGATCCACAAATTTCCCTCAAACACGTGAGGGATGTACTCCTCTCGTTTCCGGTCGAGAAGTTCAGTCTCTGGTTCCCAATAGAGCCACCGAATATCAAAGGGACGATAGCAATAGCGGATGATCTTATCTGGGAGAAATCCGCGCTTCTGTAATTTCTCTCTAACTTCTTTGGCTTTAAACTTCCCTACATTCTCCATCGCTCCGGGCGAAATACGACTCATCTCTTCGTGACTGACTTTGGGATCAAAGTATTTATTCAGTCTTTCAACGAGCTGATCCTTGTCGATGTCGATAACGACATCATCTCGGCTGGTCTTTACTCCAGGGTATGAAGTTGGAAAGAGGTCTGGTAAGGACGGCCAGCTAAAGTAGGTAGCGTCGGACTTTGTTGGGATGAAAGGGAGCCCCATGTCCAAGTTAGGTACTAATTGCTCATAGCCTTGCTGTTCAATCTTTTTGGCTGCGGCTTCGAGGTCGGCACGCTTGTTCTTCCCCCAAAAATGCCGAAAGGCAACGGTCTCCACGTTCTTGTGTACCTGCTTTCGCACGAGTAAGGAAATTGCGGTTCCGACTTGAATACCTTCCGGATTCATCTCTGTCGAGAAGACGCTCGGGTCTGGCTTACCATCCGGTGTGATCTTGCCGGTTTTGTACTTGTCTCCGTTCAGGCAATCGATCCAAATATGATCAAACGCCTCCAGATACCGTTCACGCATGCCAGGAAAGGATAGTCCATCCAACCAGGAGTAATTAGAGATGAAGCACACGATCCCTTTGGAAGTCCGTTCGACAATGCGCCGTTCTGCCATACGGAAGAATCGCACATAGAGATCATTCAATCCTTGACCTTGTGGCGCAGGCGCATGCTTTGTCGTGCGATAGGCTGTGGTGAGTTCGCGTTCTTCCGTAACAGCCATACCGGCAAAGCTGTTATAGGGAGGATTGCCGAGGATGACGAGAATTGGGGTCTCGCGTTTCACCTTTTCTGACTTATCACGTTCTTCTTCCATTTCAGGGAACAATAGATGTGTCTTTGGTCCTTTCGGCGGCTCCCAACCCGTCAGCGCATTGGTGAGATAGACGCCGATACGTTCGGACTGCTTATCTGACAATGGCGCTCCAAGTGATTGAAGCAACAAGCCCAATTGTAGATGTGCCACAACAAAGGGGGCTGGAAGGATCTCGAAGCCAAAGATTCGCTCCATAGCCGCGTGCTTGAGATCATTGGCCGATAGTGCGTCGCCTCCTTTGGCTTTGAGCCTCTCGCCAATTCGTCGCAATACTTCCAGGAGATAGGCTCCTGTGCCACAGCAGGGATCAAGAACATACACTCGCGGATCGGCCAATCCATCCTGAATGCCTAGGTCTTCTTGCAGGACGGCATCAACTCTGGCGACCATGTATTGCACAATCTCACTCGGGGTGTACCAGACGCCAAGTTCTTTACGCAGTTCTGGGTCATAGGCTTGCAAAAACGGTTCATAAAAGTATTGAACAGCATGACCTTCTTGAAATTTCTGAAAGAAGGATGCGCGATCAACACGATTCAGTGCTTGACCCGTCCAATCCAAAACTTCTGAAAGGTTCAGTGCCTCGATCTGCCCAGGCTCAGCAATCTCATGGAAGAGTTTCCGAAGGATGGGGACTCGCAGGAGTTTGGCAGAGGCCCACCAATCGAACGCTCCTTTTTTCTCCTTTGATTGTTTGCTCCACAAAACCCACGCGGAGAAGATGCCGTAGAAGAGAGTTTGAACTAGCGTAGAGAGAAAGAAGTGCGTACCTTTTGGCCCTTGAAACGATAAACCTAACGCCTCCTCCAGCGCCGTGCGGATCGTGGACAGCCCCTCAACCGGAGAGGATTCAATTCTGGCCCTTGCATCCCTTGCGTATGAGGCAAGAAACCATGCGACATCCTCAGGAGAGGTAAGCGGTGCAGCTTGCAGCATAACGCGCTTGAGATAATCAACCAATCGCTCCCCGTGAGCTTCAGCGAACTTATGAGGGTGTTTTGCGGTCTGCCAAAACTCAGACTCACTGTCTGCCAAGCGAAATGTCTCTAACTTGGTTTGATTTCCGCTCGCATCTCTCCCGATCAGGACAAAATCCCGATAGTTTGTGACGAGGACCTGATTATATTTTCCCCAATAGCGAGAGACCTGCTCTCCGTCAGCCACCACCCAAGCATCATCGCCGGTTCCTTTAACCTCAAGGACCCCACGCGAGGGGAGTTGTCCTTTGCGCGGTTCCTTGTCTGACCGGGTCTGAAACTGGTCCGGAGTAAACAAACCCCCATCTGGAAGACCAGCACCACGGTTCTGAAGGGTGATGATGCAACGAACTTTGGGAGTGAGACTCTTTCCGATCTCGTTAAGGAGATTGGCTAGCGGTCCATAGTAAGAGGTTTCTTTGACGGCAGCCCCAGAAGACCGAATCTCATAGAGATCCTTTATGTACTGCTCGACGGGATTCATTCAGAGGATTCACCCCTTATTTGCTTTTGGGAAGAATGCCCTTCCGCTCAAGCTCTTGAATCTTCGCTTCAGCGAGCTCTATCAGGAAGTCTTTGACCGTCTTCCCCTCGTGCGCGGCAGCCATCTTCACACGGCGCATGAGATCTCGCGGGATCTCCCGGAAGTTCCAGGCTCCTGTTTCGTCTGACACCGGTTTTCGCATGGGCCGGATGGTAGCAGGAACCTACTATAGCGTCAAAGGGCACTTGATATACAAAACTAAGCTATGATATCTATATTGGTGGTGATGGAAAGGAGGTGATCGTAATGGGAATGGTCAAGGTGTTGATTCATGTTCCGGCTCCACTCAAGGCCCAACTCGATATGCTGCGAAGCCAGGGCTATTCAACGAGCGGCTACATCCGCGCGTTGGTTGAGCAGGACTTAGAAGCACGGCGCGAAGCCGGGATGCACAGGACGCTTAGTCACAAGAAAGGACGGTGACGTATGGCGCGAGCGGGACGGTTAGACCGAGGGCTCATGGAGAGGAGGAACGCGCAAGGGCAGCGGGTCTGGTTTGTACGCCTCTATCACCATGGGAAGGAAGAACGGTTTGGGAGCTTTGCAACCAAAACTGAAGCGCGGAACTTCTATGACAACGCGAAAAAAGAACAGCGGGAAGGTCGCTTCTTCCCTGAGCAATATCAAAAAAGTACATCCGAAACCATTCAGCAGTTGCTCGATGACTACCTCTTGACCACGGCAGGGAAACGAGCCGTGAAGCGAGAACAGGACTTCGCCCGCTGGTGGGGCCACTGGTTCAAGGGGCAGCGGCTCCCCGCCCTTCAACCCACGGCAATTGAAAAGGCTCGGCTTGAACTGGCCAGGGGGCTTCGGTACGTGAAGGAGAAGGTCAACAAACAGGAGACCGGACGCATCATCGAAGAGATCGGCCAGCCCCGGTCGAATGCCACGATGAACCGCTTTACAGACTGGCTTCGGCGCGTCCTGAATTGGGCGAAGAAACAGAAGCGCATCCGGGAAAACCCTGTTCTCTCTATAGAGCGGAAGCCGGAGGATGAAGCACCGATCACGCAGTACTCACTAGAACAGGAGGCCCGGCTGATCGAACAGTTGAACCCGGAAGAAGTCGATATGCTGAGGTTGGCGATTCTCACCGGCCTTCGGCGGGCAAATCAATTTCACCTGAGGAAGGACCAGGTGAACCTAGGGCAAGGATTGATTGCGATTCCACGGACGAAAAACAGACGCCCGCGGATCATTCACCTGTCAGAGGAAACGAAGGAGATCCTTCGGCGGCAAATGGCGCGGTACCTTGAGTCACCGTGGGTCTTTCCAGGAAAGCGGCACAAGCACAGCCGCCCCCTCAACGCCCGTTGGTGGTACAAAACGCGATTCAAACCGGCCTGTGAACGGGCGGGAATCCCGATTCATGACATTCGGCAACTCTGGCACTGTGCCCGGCACACCTTCGGGTCTCGCCTCGCGAGCTTACAGTACCGAGAGAACGCGATCATGCAGGCAGGAGGCTGGACGAGTAGTAAAGCGGCGGAACGGTATATTCATCTTCATGACCAAGCCCTGAAGGAGGCGGCGGAACGCCTCTCAACGCTGAAGCCTGTACCGAATCCAAACGGAACCGTGACTGAAACCGGAAAAGCCCCCCTGAGCGGGGTTGACAGGGACGCGCAAACGATTGATTATACAGCACGCCCCCGTAGCTCAGTTGGATAGAGCAGCGGTTTCCTAAACCGTAGGTCGTACGTTCAATTCGTATCGGGGGCACCAACCCAAGCAGGCTCGTTCCGCACGCGCGTGATCAATTCGAAGGAGCATCGATGATGGGCAGACTACTTGTCATTCTTGCCATAGGCACCTCGCTCTATGGCTGCGCCGAAGCGGGATATGGAAAGTCTGATGCGTCTTGGAATTCGTGGATCGGCACCACCAAAGATGATCGTGTGAAAGACCAAGGCATTCCCACGCGCTGCCATACGTTCAAATCCGGCGGGGAAGCCTGTGAGTGGCCGGTGATGTGGGCACCCAACAGCGTGGGCACCATCACGATGACATTCGACCCCAAAGGTGTCACCTGCCAATGGTCATACAAAGACGTCTATATCGAAAAGCGAAGCGCGCAAAAATGCCAATGACTAATCCTGCCAGCTCGACTGACCGGACAAGCTCATTTCCTGGCCACTCTTGACAATCCAACCGCACTAAGACACGCCGCCCAGGGCTTCCCAGACACAGGGACCACGTCCCATTGCGCAGAAACATTCTTTTCCGACGCACTCGATTCTGTTTCTTTCGCAATCGCTTGATCAATTCTCCGTCGGCGAGAATCAGTCGTTTTCTTGCCAGGGTACGCCCCCTGGGCTAAGCTTCTGTCAATCGTATGGCACGCGCACGCTCCGCAGAATCTCCCCGTCCACGTTCGAAGACCGCCGCGATCGACGAGATCACGCAGGGCCTCGCCACCTTTCAGAAGATTCTGACTTCGATTGAAGACTTCAACCGGGAGGGCTTTCCCTATCGCGACGGCGCACGGGCCAAAGCCGAGTTGCAGATTCGTGAAACCGTCCGCCGGTTGTTCGGCGAACGCTCTCCGGAATATCAGGCGCACCGCGCGCACAAGCTCAAAGTCTCCACCCCGGCTGAAACGACGCAGAGTGTGCACCTGGTGAAATCCTTCATCACGGCGTTGGAACACAAGAAACTTGAACTGCAAGGGCTTGCTCCTACGGCGCCTGCGCCGGAAGCCGGGCAGCAGCCCGCAGCCTCCGGCCCGCCACAGATGACCTTGGTGCCTCCCTCGACGCCATCAACCCAGATAACGATGGCTCAATCCACCCCGGGAAGTACGCCACCGGTGACGATGTCAGTCGCCATCACGACCGATTTGAGCCAACTAACCGCGCCGACGCCGCAGACACCAATGCTAGAACCGCCTGCGCCGGCTCAACCACCGACGCCGGCGATTCCGCCAAGCCATCTTGAATCGGCTCGCTTTCGCACCACACCTACAGATCCAGAGCCGGCTGCACCAGCCCCGGTATCAATACCTACGACCGCGGCACCAGCCACCCGGCAGGAACCCGTCGCCCCCCTGGCTTCAACACCGATTGCAGCACTCCACGCAACCGCTCCTCTTCAATCACAGGCAGGAGTCTTCTCCTCCCCGTCGGTATCACCGGCACCGGCATCCCCGATCCCCGCAAGCGAGAGCCTGCAGAGGCCGCCCGATCAACTCAGCGCTCCGGCCGTATCAGTCATAGCACCGCCTGCATCCCCGGTCCCATCGCCGAGTCCGACACCGGCCTCGCCCGCCGTCGTGACGAACGGAGAACAAGCCACGTCGGATCCGGTCGACGCGCTCAGAAAGGTCTGCCTGCGCTTTCACGCCGTGGCCCGGCAACTCCGCTTGCGGAAGGACTATCGTACGACGCTGGAAGTGGAAGATGACCACGATCTGCAGGATTTGCTGTGCGCGTTGCTGAAATTGGAATTCGATGAAGTGGGCGCTGATGAATGGACGCCGCCTTACGCAGGCGGCTCGACGCGTACAACCTTGCTCTTGAATCGAGACCGCCTCGCCGTGGTCGCCAAGAAAACCCGCTCGGGTCTCACCACCAAGGAACTGGCCGAGCAGGTTGCCGCGGACACCGCCCACTACGCCTCGCGTCAACCCTGTGCCCACTTGTTCTGTTTTATTTACGATCCGGAGGGGCGCATCGGCAGTCCGACGCGGCTCGAAACGGACCTAACCAGCGTGAGCGACTCCTTCACTGTGGATGTCCTCGTCGCGCCGAAGTGAGACTGAAACGATTATGCCAAGAAAACCAAAATCCATCGCTGCCTCACCCCCCCGCGCCACCTCCGTATTGACACCGCCGCAGGGAGTTCGCTACGGTGAGCCGCAGCCCGGTCCACCGGCTATCCCCTTTACGATTCACGCGCCAAGCGCGGGAGCGACCCTGATGTCCGACCGGGCCTATATCATGATCAATGTGAGTCCCGGCTTGACCTCCAGTGTCGTGAAAGCACTCGGGCAGATCAAGGCGATCAAAACCATCGATCCTTGCTGGGGGAAGCCGGACATCATTGTCGTGGCCGACGTGGCCGATCAGGATGCGCTGACACAACTGGTCCTGAGCAAGATTCACGGTATTGAAGGCGTGACACAAACCGATACCCATCTCGTCTACCGCACCACGGAAAGCAAGGCGAAATGACTCTACGGATAGGCCTCCTCCTCGCAACCACCACCCTGCTGATCGGTTGCAGCGGAGCGCCCCATCCCCTTCCGACCGATCTCATCGAAACCCGCCTGGCCGCCCCGCTCGACACAGTGAAAACCGCCCTCACACAGATCCTCACCGATGGCGGCTATGATGTCGACTGGAAGAATGACTCCACGTTGGAAACCAGCTATCGGGAAGAAATGCATGGCCCATGGGACTGGCTCTATCGCTGGCGCTTCGGCACGATCAAGAGCCGGGTGAATGCGACCGTAACCGCCGCCGATGATCAGAGCACGGCACTGAAGCTGGAAGTTCATTCAGAGGGAAAAGACGGGATCTTTACCAGCTGGGATCAGGTTCCCAGCGCGTTGCCGCAAGGAGCAGATAATCAGTTGCGGCTCATCAAGAATGCCCTGCAACTGCTATAACTTCTCTGCCGGCTCTTTTTCTCCGGCCTCCGGATCGTCCCCCAAATCAAGTCCGAACCGTTCCGCCATCCGGTAGAGTGTCCGGCGGTCGATGCCCAGGATCTTGGCCGCCTTCACCTTGTTCCCCTTCATTTCTTTCAGGACGCGGATCAGATGCCGCTTTTCCACTTCTTCGAGCGTCAGACAGACCTCGTCCCCTTCGGATGCTGAGGCGGCTTTCCCATCCAACGGTGCGGCAGTCCGGATGCTTTCCGGCAGATCGTCCGGCGTAACTAATGGACCATGGCTCAACGACACCGCACGCTCCACCGCGTTCTCCAACTCCCGCACATTGCCGGGCCAGCGATACTCCTTCAGCAAGGCCATCGTTTCCGGGAGAAATCCGCGCACTCCCGAAGTCGTCCCGCCGGCATACTTCTGAAGAAAATGGTGGGCCAGCATCGGAATGTCTTCCTTGCGATCGACCAGCGAAGGCAAGGTAATCCGGACCACATTCAAGCGATAGTAGAGATCGTCCCGAAACTTGTCTTCTTTGACAAGCTGTTCCAGATCGCGATTCGTCGCGGCAATGATACGCACGTCGACTTTGACTGATGTCGTGCCTCCCACGCGCCGAACTTCCTGATCCTGCATGACCCGCAACAGCTTCACTTGTAGCGCCGGCCCCAGCTCGCCGATCTCATCCAGAAACAGCGTCCCACCCGTCGCCGCCTCGAACAAGCCGGCCTTCAGTCCCACCGCGCCGGTGAAGGCCCCCTTCTCATGCCCGAACATCTCGGACTCCAGCAGCGTATCGGGCAACGCGCCGCAATTCACCGGAATGAACGGCTTGTCGCGGCGCGGACTATTGGCATGAATCGCCCGGGCGATCAGTTCCTTCCCCGTTCCGCTCTCCCCCTGCAGCAGCACCGTGCTCCGGCTCTCCGACACCCGCGCGACCAGCTTGTACACGTCCAGCATTGCAGGACTGCTACCGACCAGCGGAGACCATTCTTCTTTTTCTTTGAGTTCTACTCTGAAGCGCTTGTTCTCCCGGACAAGCTTGCAGTGATCCAGCGCGCGCTGCACGACCAGCTTGACCTCTTCCTTCCGGAACGGCTTCGCCAGATAATCGAACGCCCCCTGTTTAATCCCCTCGATCGCCCCTTCCAATGATCCAAACGCCGTGAGCAGAACGATGGACGTATCCGGGCTGAACCGCTTGAACTCCCGCAACACGGTCAGTCCATCCACGGTCCCCATGCGAATATCCGTGAGCACCAGGTCGAACAACGCCTGTTGACCGCGAACCAGCGCATCCGTCCCGTTGGAAAAGGACTCCACCTCATGCCCGTCTTTTTTTAAGGCATCGGCCAGGAGTTCGCGGGCCACAGCGTCGTCATCGATCACGAGAATCTTTGCTGCCGACATTCCGCCCCCTAAATTAGTGCTGTTGCTGCTGAGCTTTGTCCGGGCAACGATATCACAACCGTGGTCCCCTTCCCTACTTCGCTCTCCAGCGTGAGCGTTCCACCGTGTGCCTGTACGGCTTCCCGACTAATGAACAACCCCAATCCGGTCCCCTTCCCGATCGCCTTTGTCGTAAAGAACGGCGTAAAGGCTTTCTGGAGATCCTCCTCCGGCATACCCGAGCCCGTATCGCTGACGACGATCGTGACCATCGTGGTGAACGTCGCATTCCCCACACGCAAGCCCACCTCGATCTCTTCCGGTGTGGCCGCCCGGCTGCCGGCACTGATCGTCACGGTCCCGCCCTCCGATGTCGCCGCGATGGCGTTGGCAAACAGATTGACCAACACTTGATGCAGTTTTTCTGCATCGGCCCAGACCAGCGGCAATGCGTCCCCGAGTTCAACCCGAAGCGCCACCCCCTTCGCTTGAAACGCCGGCTCCATTAACGCCGCCACAGGACTCACGACATGATCAACCGGCAACCAGGTGGGATCGGGCTTCCGCTGCCTGGTCGAGGACAAGAGATCCTGGATAATACCGACCACGCGCGTCAGCTGCCCATCGATCACATCGATCCGCTTCTTCATATCCGGCGTGACCGTCGGCTCTTCAGCCAACGCCTGGACATGCCAGGCGATCGAATGCAACGGCGTGCCCACCTCATGCGCGACCGACGCCACCAGTTGCCCGACGGCCGCGAGCCGCTCAGACCGGTTGAGCTGATCCTTCACGTCGACCAACTGCGCATTGGCGCGCAACAGGTTTTCCGTTTGCCGGGCCAGCGCAGCACGAGCCGCTTCTTCCCGGGCCTTCCGTTCCTCCCAGCTCATGCCGATATAGGCCACAATCAGCAACACGCCGACGACGACCGTGCGATTGATCACGGCGGATTGGAACCGTCCCGGCTTCGTCGGTTGGAGGAGCCCGGCATAGGTCGCCACCACACAGGCCAACACCGTCACCAGCATCAGCGTACGATTGCGCAGGATCGCCACGAGGAGAATCGGCAGCACGTAACCGTAGGCACCGACTACGTTTGCGGGTGCGAGCTTTTCGATAATGACGATGGTCAGAAAACAGGCGCCTGCGATACTCAGCACCAGCCAATTACGGGTCTTCATCGTGCAGCACTCACTCCGGTGGAAGAAGCAGAAGGAACGATGCGCGCGGGCTCCTCGTTCTTACACAAGTGGACGGACTGAACGCAACTGTGCGGCGAGCGACGCGAAGCGGGAATCCTGCACCATCTGTTCGACGGTAGCAGTCAACTTCCTCGACCAGTTGGGATGCTGATCGACCGTACCGGGCACATTGGTCTGCGCCCGTTGACCGAGGACATCTTCCACATTGGCGATGATAACCCATGAGGGCGTACGTGCGAGATAGAGATGCAGCGCCGCCGTCAGATCCGCGGTCATCACCGGACTCTGTGCCGGATCGTCCGACAGACCATTCGGCAACAGACCCTCCAACCTGAGCGCCGCAAGTACACGAGCCTTGTCGACTTGTCGTTCAGCGAGCGCGCACTGTCGAGCCTCCTCACTCGCACAGAGCCCAAGGCTGACGCGCGTCTCGATGTCGGAGCCTTCCCAGTAGCCGCTCAGCGTCGGCAAATCATGGGTGGTCACCACCCCGAGCGATTGAGAGGGATAGGCCGAAGGGGACTTCAGACTGCCATCCCCGTTCCGTTCGAAATAGAGGACGCGATACGAGAGCACGCCGGCTGCAGCCAACCGATCACGCACCCAATCAGGCACCGTCCCCAGATCTTCGCCGATGACCAGCGTTCCGGCTCTCGTACTTTCCAACGCAAGAATCGCGAGGAGATCGTCCGCCGGATAATGCACATAGGTTCCCTTGGAAGCCGGCATCCCGCGCGGAATCCAAAAGAGCCGGAATAAGGCCATCACATGATCGATTCGAATCGCCCCGCCATACCGGAGATTATTCCGTAGCAGCTCAATGAAAAATTGATAGCCGCTGGCGCGCAGCTTCACAGGATCGGACGGCGACAGCCCCCAATTCTGCCCTTCCGGGCCAAGGGGATCGGGCGGAGCCCCGCAATCGGCCTGGTGCGCCAACACGTCCTGGAATCGCCATCCGTCGGCACCATAGCGATCACTGCCCAGCGCGAGGTCGTGATACAAACCCAACGGCATCCCGGCCTCGTCGGCTTGCACCCCCACGGCGACCAGTTGTTCTGCCGCCACCCATTGCACATATTGAAAGAACCGCACCCGCTTCATATGCCGACGCTTGAATTCGGCAACGGCGTCACTCGCGGGCACGCGATAAGCCTCCGGCCAATCCGCCCACACGACCGAACGGGACTGCACGAATTGCCGCTCATCTTCGAGCGCCTGGAAGAGCGCATACTCGGCAAGCGGTTTCCCCTCTTGCTGAACGTACGAATGAAAAAACCAGCCACGGGCCGTCGTCGGCTTCAGATCCGGTTCCATCCCCTCAAAGTTGTCACGCAGAAACGCCCGATAGCAGAGATCCAACACCGTCCGCTTGAGAGCCGCGACCGCTTCGTAGTCCACATATTCGCTCGCTCGAGCCTTCGTCAGTTCCGCGCGAAAGGCGGGATCGGCCAGGCGCTTCTGCACATCCGGCGTCGTCTTCGCTTCAGCGACCCGGTCGATATCGATATAGAGCTCGTTGAGATAGAGCCGACTACTCGGAGAATAGGGACTGATGTGATAGGGCCTGGTGTTCTTCAATGCGTGCAAGGGGTTCAACCCGATGACACCGGCGCCCAACTCTGTGCCCGCCCACTCGACGAGTGTGGACAAATCGCCAAAATCTCCGATCCCCCAGTTCCGTTCACTTCGCAGCGAGTACAATTGCAGGGCAAGCCCCCAGGTCCGGCGGCCGGCATGCAACGATTCCGGGACATAGCAGCGCGCCGGCGCCATGATCAGACGGAATTGGAGTTCAACCGAGGCCGGCCCGCCCTGCACCCAAACCTTCACATCGTAATATCCGATCGGCAAATCCAGCGGCAGTGGAAACGCCAGCCGCACATAGCGACGACTCTGGATCAGCCGCTCCTCATGAATCGGAAGACCAGGCCCCTCTTTCCAATCACCGTGCTTTTCGCCGCGTTCGCCGAACACCATCCAATGCACGTGAAGCTGCCCGTCATCCGAAGGCTCACAGCGCACGTGCAACGGCCACTCACGGGGGGCTTGATCTGTCCTGACCACACAGACCGGGTCGCAGCCCTGCACCCACGGACGCTGATCCCATACGGTAAGTTCTTCAATCAGCGCGGACCGGTCTGCCACGCGAAACCCCATGGCCGAGAGAATGGCCCGGCGAATTTCATCGGTCGTCACATGGCGGGTCCCGGCGATGTCGTGGTAGTCTGCAGCGATACCGGCACGGTCGGAGAGAAGATACAGCAGTTCAGCTTCCGACAGGTCGTACATGTCAGAGAGTGTGCGGGACGACCTTTAGTAAGTCAAGCTATCCTATTGTTTCTGTAGACTATTTCAGACTGTTCAGAATGCCATTAGATATCATCTCTCCCCGCTTCGGCACGAGTTCATGGGCCTATGAAGGGTGGCAAGGACTCGTCTACCATCGAACGTATCCGAAGAGTCGATTCAGCCAGGACACGCTCGCAGAATATGCCGCGTATCGCATGCAGGGCTCACCACTCTTCTCGACCGTCGGCATCGATCATTCATTTTATCGACCGGCCAGCGCCAAGCAATTAGCCCACTATGCCGCACAAGTACCGGACGAGTTCCGCTTCTGCCAGAAAGTCTGGGAAGAGATCACCGTCCCTGCCTATGCCAATCTTCCGCGGTATGGCGCGAAGGCCGGCAAGCCCAATCCGCGGTTTCTCGATATCGGCGCCTTTCGTGAGCTCGTGCTGCAGCCGGCCTTGGAAGGCCTGGGCCAGAAGCTTGGCCCCTTCATCTTCGAGTTTCAGCGCTGGGGGCTCGATCCAGCGGTCTTTCTCCAGCAGCTCGACCGGTTTCTCGAACAGCTGCCACGCGGCCCTGCCTACGCGATCGAAGTGAGAAATCCCGCCATCCTCGACCCGCGCTATTACGACATCCTTCGCGCTCATGCGGTGGCCCATGTCTACAATCATTGGACCGCCATGCCGCCGTTGTCTGAACAACATCAGAAACTGACCGGCACATTCACCGCCCCCCTTCACCGTCCTTCGGCTTCTGACTCCGCTGGGACTGGCCTTTGAAAAAGCGGTCGAACGCTACGCCCCCTACGATCGCATCGTCCTGCCGCAACCGCGTATGCGGCAGGATACGGTCGCACTGGTCAAGCAAGCGGAGGCGGATGGGCGGTCCGCGTATGTCCTCGTGAATAATCGATCGGAGGGCTGCAGCCCTCTGACCGTCCAAGCCTTACTTGAAACGCTCGCCATACCAACCGACTCGCCGTTGTGAGGCCGTCAACCGCGTGGTAGCATGAGGCTCATCCGCATGGAAGCCTTAAATCCTTCTCATCCGTCCATCGCAGAGGAGGCGTTATGTCTGTCCGTCTCTCCACAACCGCGGTCCTGCTTCTCTTTGCACTGATCGGCATTCCTCTTCCTTCGCAAGCGGCGGAGACCATGAACGGCCGGCTTGAAATCGCCGGCGAGTATCGATATGCCGCGCGCGAATCAGAATCTGTCGCCGATGCCAAAGCACTCGCCTGCCGGGAAGCCTGGCGCCAGGCCGTGACCAACTCATCGCTCTATCGGGAATACACCGCCGCCGTCATCGACTCTCCCCTCTTACGTGAACTGTCCTATACCCTCGCCAATCGTCATGTTCACGACCCCCAGATCGTCGAGCAGACGGAACGGGGGCGGACCGTCTCCTGCCGAGTGCAGGGGTATCTCCAGACAGACGAGAGTGCGCGCGTCATTCGCACGCAGCTGACCGGCGGCCCTTCGCCGGCCGAGGGGATCGACCAGAACCGCGTCCTGCGTATTCTCACCGTGCGGGAAGAAGCCAATAGCATCATTGCGATCCAGTACCAGGCCCTCAAGCGGTTAGACTGGCTCGGCACCCACTATCAGGGCGGGTTACGGGAGTCTGCGGACATCATGGTGGATTTCTATGATGAGCAAGGCTTGCTCATGAAGACCGAGCGCTACCCGGCCAGGCGCACGGCAACCGGCGATGATGTCATGAATCCCGGCGCCATCGCGGTCCTCAAAGTGACCAAACCGACCGGTAGTAAAACCTATCGTGCCTGGCTGGTGAAATAACTACAATCTCAGAGCCGAATCATTGTACGGTTGCACAACCAGATCCCAGTTCGCGAATCGGCGCGATCCACACTGGTAGCACCGTGGTAGCCGCGCGTGTAACATATTGATGATTTATTTATTTATTTCTTTTCCTCACCTCTAGAATAATGAAACCGCCGGTTATGGACTGTAAATGGGCGGCCTGCTATGTTTCCCCACAATGAACCGAGATGAACTTAGAAAAAATATCGGTCGTACCTTTCAATTTGTCCCACCTCCCAGGTGAGACTCCGCAAATGGTTCATGGGAATCTGATATGAACCAGTGGATTCTTCGCAGTGAGACAGCGGACAAGAAGGGATTTGAATTTTTGAACGCCATTCGCGATCATGCCCCTTTCGTTCTTGGACCGATCCAGATTCGGCAATTTGACCCTCCCGACAACTGGTTCTGCGAGGCCAAGTAGTACTTAAAGATGCGTCGGTTATTTTTGAGCCCTTCCACCCGAAACCGGTTTCGCCCTTCGCACCGACTCCAGCTCTCCGGTTATATCTTGAAGGAGCTGACGAAAACGGCTCGCCTGTAATCACCAGTCCAACGTTTGAGGCGTTGCGTTTCTGCGTCAAAAATATGGGCGAACAAACAATTCGCGATTATCGAAATACCGTCTTCATCCCACAAGCATTTAGGCGACCTTCCTCCGAGTCTTACATTGACAATCTAAGCAAACGAGATGAGGTCATGCTCGGAGAGCAAGAGTATGTCGTCTATGGAAACTTCATCTCGAACCCCATATACAAGTATGAATCAATATGAATAGGTCAACTTATACTGCAAGCCGACCCCAGTGCATATACTCTCCTTTGGAAGATCCATTGTGACGATGGGATTTTCCCAACGGAAGAAACATACGGACAGATTAAACTAACGGTTATTCATTTGGGAGGTCTCGTTGGTCGTGCATTTGAGAATCTGTACAAGAAACCTTGATTTGCTACCACTCTGCTACCGGAACAGGCGAACCTATCCCGATCCATCATGAGGATGGTTCTTCCGTTTCGTCAATTTTCCCTTGGGTTAGCTCTGCGTGGGTCGTATCAGATTGGGCTGAGTCTAGTTTGTAAACCGCAGGTGGGAGGCTCGATTCCTCTCGCTAGCTCCAGCACTTACTAGTATCCTTCCTACCCGCTGCTACCATTTTGTACCACTCCCAGCTGTCTGGGGTTCATCGAGCCGATCCACCGCCGCCACTACCATGTAAGCCGGATGGCGAGCACTGTCTAAGCTCGGTATATCACCCGGTAAATTTTGACTGATTAAGCTCATACCATAACTGGAGCTTAACCATGCAGCACACCGGAATGCGGGTCTCTATAGCGGCGATCGCACTGTTCGTCTCCTCACTCCCTGCAAGATCCATCGTATAGAAAGCACAAGATCCCCGCCCTTTCGTGGCCATGACTTTGAAAATGATCCGGCTATGCCGGAAAGAGTTCTCTGATCCCAATCAACGGTCAGTAGGAATAGGTCCTGAATTCTGGCTCGACGTTTCGAACGTCATGGTGAACGATGATTGATCATGGATTCTCGACCTTGAGGATCTTCAGCTGCACCACGAGCGGCTTCCCCGCAAGCGGATGGTTGTAATCCAGCACAGCCGTCGTGTCTGATACTTCGGCCACAGTGGCGAGTTCGCCCACATCATTCCGCACGAGATCTCCTTCTTTCGCTCCAAACGGCAACAGTGTTTTGGGGATATTCAGCTTTTTCTCATCATCATGAGGACCAAAAGCTTCCGCTGGACTCAGTTCAACTCTCTTTTCCTCCCCGGGTTTCATTCCAACTACTTCTTGTTCCAACGCGGGGAAGATCTCGTGCCGACCCTGAATAAACTCGCTGACGTTGCCGTAGTCGATCCCCGTCGAGCCAGGAACGCTGGCCACATATTGGAGGGTGACTTTTGAGCCTTCTACGATCTGCGAACTTTCGACCTCTTGAGAACGAGAAGAATTTGCTTGTAGAGACTCAGCTTCAACACCGTATCCCCCAAGAGGTGCCATGCAAGCCAGACTGATCATGATACTCGCTCTTGAAAGGTCATGGCGACTCATATACGCCTCCTTCTCGAATCTGTTGAAGTGATGCAGTGCGACAGACCTACTGTGTGCTTGCTTCCATCCCTGCCCCTTACTCGTGACAAGCACCCCCACCTGTCTCCTCCGGACCAAATAGCACCTGCAAATGGCTAATTCTTAAGACGGCGCGTCCAGTCGAAGAGGAAGAGGAGGAGACGAGTCGGGCACTTGCTCCTGAGTTTCATAGACCACAAGGGGCGTGATAGCATGGACAGTTAATTCTCCATCCTCATGAAACGGCGGAGGGAACGAGTGAGATGTTCCCTACCCGAGCCTCTGTCTTGAGAGGGCTTGGCCAGCCCCTCCGTACGCTTCATCCCAAAGGGATTTGGAGTTCTGGAGGCAGAGGATGGCTTGCCCATCATCGAGGCCACATAGATAACGCGTGAATTGAGACTGGTGCCCAGCTTTCATGAATGCTGTCCTGTCCTTGCCGAGCAAGGCATCCATGAGGCCGGCTCCCTCAGCCCACCACCCCTCGCGTTCGTCCTGCGTGACTGTTTTGAGTTGTCGCTGATACTGGCACCAATTGATTCGCCATGTAATCTTGCTGATGCACGAGTCGATCGGGGGACGCCGGCCTGCATGGTTCCGGTGCTCATGGCTAACCTCGCTTTTTTCTCCTGAGTGGACCTCAATTCAGCAAGCATCCATGAGGTGTTCGACGTCACCCGCCACCCAGTTCTCCCCGTGTTTCTACAACCAGGAACTCTCCCTTCATGTCGGGGTGGATGTCACACCGGAAAGAGTATTGCGTGGTCTCACGAATACCCGTCGATGGGTCTACACGTGAAGCCTTGCTGAAGTAGAGTGTGGCCGTCTTCCCCGCAGGCACGTGATACGAGCGAATTCCATTCTTCTTGACCTCCTTCGCGTCACCTTCTGTCCGAATGACCAGGTCTTTGAAGAGCGGGGAGCTAAACCCATGGGTTTCCGTATCTTGGTTTCGGAGCACAATCACCGTCAGGGAATCAGGAACTGAATGGCCTTTGACCTGATAGCCTCGGTCTTGCATGATGATCTCGATCTTGGCCTTATCTATCGTACCGCCCTCAGGGTTCCGGCTCTCCGCGCGCACCGCGCGCAGGCTCGTCTGCAGGTCTTTCATCAGCTTTTCTACTTGAAGAGAGCGATCTTTCGCCTCACCTGGCGAGGGAGACAGTTGGAAATGCGTCGTGTCGAGGACAAATTCTTGCTTCGCCTGGTCCGGCCCTTTTTTCATGTGCGCCCAAGGAACAGCTTCGAGCCGCTTGGAGTCATCCAACAACACGACCGCATATTCGATCTGTCCTGTCTGCGAATCCATCAGTAAGCTTTCAACCGATCCGATAACTTTCCCCTCCGCATTTTTGACGGGACTGTGGAGAAGTGGATTTCCATCACTCACACTCTTCAATTCACCCTGCGGGACCGGAGGCATGGCATATTCTTTTGGCGGATACCCCTGCGGGCCCGTCATATCGAGCTGTCCCGGTTTCTCCTGTTTGCCAGGGATCGCCAGTTCTCCGGTCCCGGCACTTTCCCCGAGCGAGCGCGCGGTTTGAGGTTCCGCACGCATGGCCATGAATTTAAGCGTCGTGACACGGCCCATGTCGTCCACCTCTGCCTTAATCCGATCGCCAGGCTTGAAGGAGCAGGCGCCGATTCTGAAGCCGGACCCGACGGCGGTTTCATCTTTCTTTTGTCCCTGCATTTTCTGCGAGTCGCTGGCCTCAGCAGCCTGCTGTTCTGCCGGCTGTCGGTCTGTTGCAACACTTTGAGAGGTTGTCCCTCCCGTCGCGATCGGAGCAGCACTGCAGTCCAGATTGGCATCTTTACTCACCAGAAGTCGCACCTCATCTCCGGTTTCATCATCTTTGATAAAGTAATAGTCACCTTCCATCTTCCGAATTTCTCCAGAAACCAATGACTTGGCCCCTCCAATAGTTACCTGTGCGTTTTGATCGGCCTTCTGATCCTTTCCATATGCGGCCGAAATCAATCCGAGGCTGAGGACTACTACAGCAGTGAGAAAGGATGTGTGTTTCATGATGAGTCTCCTTTCGTAGCCCACGGTTCACGGGTCAGTTCGTGCCATGCCGGATACCAGGAATCCCAACCGCTCTTGCGCGCTCGCCATGGCATTCTCGTAGTGATCACGAACCAGGGCTACTGTCATAATCGCCGCTCCCACCTGCTCCTGCGTCCGGCCCGTCGCCTCAATCTGACTCTGCGTCTCAGCAACAATCGCCGCTCCAAGAGAAGACTGTTCTGTCCTCTGAAACTCTTTCTCGATCCTATCCCCTGCGTTAGCGGCTGAATCAATCATTCGATGGTTGAATTCGGCCTGACCGGGCAAAACATGGGTCTTTACCGCCCGAGACGTGAAGTTCACGACGGTACGGCCCTTTACAAGCTCGGCGCGCGCGGTCTTCTCAACCCGGACTTGTTCGACTTGCTTGGTTAAATTCTTGATCCGCGAGTCTCCCTTGCTGAGTGCTTGAGCCGTCCTGGCTGTTTGATCGAGTTTGTTAGCAACCTTGGCGGTCTCCTCGGAACGCTTTCGCTCGAGCACAGCGACTTCAACGAGGGTTTGGCCGAGAGCCGGCTGTACCCACTGGTTCGCGTCAAGGTTTACAGCCTCAGGGCGGACGGTAGGGATAAAGCTGCCATTCGTGGACAGGACAATGAATAGAGCTCCAAATACGGTCGCCACTGCACCAGCCGCCACGATCAGATCGACAGGTTGAAGCACAGGCTTCCACTTTTTCATAGTGATTGCTCCTTCGCAGCCCCTGTTGAGAAGGACGGGGGTGATTACCAAAGGAAGAGGAAATGCTTCACTCAGGTCCGATCAACTACCGCTCCCGTTCCCTCTTATTAAGAAGTGAGCTACACCCCTATCCTTGAGCAAAGGGGATACCACTTGCCCCAAATTTATTTTAAGGCCTGTCTTTCAGACAGATATGAAGCATACATAAACGGAGTGGCTGCTTGGCCCAAACCACAGCTTGTCCCAGGATTCAAAAGAACAAGGCCAAAGCTCCTGTTTTCATAGAACCTTTCAATGGCGACAGGTTGTCTGCCCCTGGACAGAGTGCCCGAAATCGCAGAGACCATCGGGAACGAGAAATTTCGTTTGAGGGCCTGTTCAGATCGGACTTTTCTGATCTCAGAAAAGTCCAAAGCGCCATGCGTCTCAAACGGTCATGATCTGTCCGGAAGAGAATTGAGCAGCGGCGCAACTGGCATCGAGCAGCGAAGAAATGCCTCCGTCGCCGCTAAAACAGGAATCTTATGATAGAAGGTGAGCCTGTCTTGGTAGATCCTTAATCATAATGGACTTCTACGACAACCGGGTTCTTTGATTCCCACCGACCGATTCCCGGCACGCCGCACGGCAACCGGCGATGATGTCATGAATCCCGGCGCCATCGCGGTCCCAAAGTGACCAAACCGGCCGGTAGTAAAACCTATCGTGCCTGGCTGGTGAAATAGCCCCGTTCACCCACACTCCCGCCTCATCCTGACCCAACCCCGAAGATTCTCTCTGTCTGCCCCTTTAGTTCGACTCGATCACAACCAATAGAGATGGCCGAGAGCCTCTTCGAACCGGTCGTACGTACATGCCGTAGTGAGGGTACACGGTGATGTCGTCGGCACGAGAACTGGTCCAATCCTGCTCCAACATCTTCATGCTCCCTGAAATCCATTTTCGCGTGCGGGACATTGTCGACGACTCGACATCGACCATGGATGACCTGGCCGACGCCTTAAAGATCGAACAGGCCATTCGCCATCAACTGAGTCCGCAAAAAGCCGGCGAATACAACCTCCACGCATCGATCGTCCATCTGGCCGGTGCCGTGACCGATCATGCCGAGTTAGCCCCAATCCGTGCCGAACAGTCTCCATTGTTTGATCCCTTCGCACTCTCCTGCATGCAATTCAATCCCGACGAGCGACCGGCGCTGCTGAAAGAAGCCCAAGGCCAACTGCAAGATACCCTCTCGTTCATCTATCCACTGGCGATGGCGGCATAGAGTCCGGAGCGACTGCCCATTCATCCGAATCCCCCCTTATTTCAACGCGCCATCGCATACAACGCACCAGCGGCCTCACCCTCGCACGCGATCTGCGATATGGCATGGGATGTATGTCCCCGGGCCTCCATGCCGCAGATAGACCAGCCCACCCGAAGCCCATACCGGCGAAAGTACCCTCGCGCGGCGGCCACTCCCCTCTTTTGAGGAGTGGCCAGGCGCAGCCCCGACGCGGTAGGGTATCAGCCCCGACGGATGTCGATGAGTGAAATAGAAGGGATAATTACCGTATGAAGACGCAACGGTTCCCGCTGCCCTTGGCGATGGCTCTGTTCACCCTTGCCGTCCTATCATCCCGCCTGTTCGGAGGCCAACAAGAAGACACGCTGGAAACGGCACGATTGTTGGCGATCCTGCTGGATTCAGGGCGATTGACGGTCGCCAAGCACCAGGACATCATCAATACCCCGACTCAGACGGACAAAAACTTCACGCCAGAATTATTTGAACAGGAAGTGCTCGCTGAGTTCCAGCGGCAGACCGGAATCGCACTGACTACCCTGGAAGACGCGACTATCCCGGCAATGGCCAAGCCGCTTCTCACCCAACTCCTCAGAGACAGCATTGGAACCATCCGAAGCTACCAACCAGTGCTCAGCGTTCCGGGGGTGCGATACAAAGGCCTTATCCCGGCTACCTTCGGCACCGAGACCGCCGCCCGGTTTCAAAGGTTTTCACAGATCCATTTGAAGCAGACTGCGCCCGACCATTTGGTACGAAATCTGAAAAACAAGCCCGACGCCTATGAAACGGCCGCCTTCGAACGGTTCGGTGGCTCCTCGTCCGCGTCCGGCAAGCGCCAAATCATCAGCGAGCTGGTGGAGGGAGGGCGTAGTGCTCGTTTGATGCTCCCGCTCTATTATGAAAAATCCTGCCTCGCCTGCCACGGTGAACCGAAAGGCGAACGGGACATCTCCGGGTATCCACGAGAAGGCGGGAAAGAAGGCGACCTCGGCGGCGCCATCAGCGTCATGATCCCCCTCAAGTAATCTGACTTACCTCGAGAAAGCATTGCGGCCCAAGCGCGACGCGCTGACAGTCCTCCGCGCAGGAGATCCAGGCGCACCTATCCTTACGTCATGATTGCGGACATGTTAAATGTGCACAGTGACCGCCTTATGACAACGGACAACACCGTTCGTTGCAGACCCTTTACTGCAGGGTATTGAGCGAACCGGTCGAGCGAGCGAGGTTGACGCGGGCGGCGTTGAGTTGGAAGAGCGCGTTCACCAGATTCTCTCTTGCTCTGGCCACGCTGGTAAGTCCATTCGTCAGTTCGAAGTAGCTGGCAGCAGTGATGACGGCGTAGCGTTCCCGTGCAAGATCGAGTTCCTTCGTCGCCATCTGCAAGCCGGCTTGCGCAATGGTCACCTGCTCTCTAGCCGCTGAGATGGCGGCCAAAGCGTCATGCACTTCCATCTTCACCTGGTTGAGCACAGCCCTCATGCGCAACGCCTCCTGCCTCAGCTGGCTCCGGGCTTCGGCAATGCGCCCTTCCCGCTGTGCGCCATCGAAAATTGGGATTTGGAGCAAAAGCGCCATATTGTAAGTGTCGAGTGTGTTGTTCCACCGGTTTCCGATCAAACCGTAGTCTCCCTGCGCAACAAGCGAGGGCAACCGCTCTCCGGTGATCGATGAATAGGTCAGCTCCGAGGCCTTCACCCGGGTAAACTGCGCTTGCACTTCCGGTCGAGCGCTCAAGGCACTCTCCATGGCGCTGTGCGTATCAGGAACGTCCCCGATCTCGCTCTTGAGGTCATCCGTCAGTGCCAGCTTGATGTCGTATGGAATAGCCAGCAGATTGAGCAATGTGAGCTTACTATGCTCGACGTCGTAACGGGATGTGGAAGCCGACTGCCGCTCGGTCGCGATCTGGGCATCGAGGCGGGCAATGTCCAATCCCGTCGCGACGCCGCCACGCTGCCGTTGCTTCACCAGCCCGAGCAATTCCTCCATGACCCGCTGATTGGCCTCATGCATCTTGACCATCGCCATCGCCTTGAGCCCTTCCATGTAGGCTAAGGCTGCGCCGGCCATAACATCGTATTTCCGGCTATCAGACTCAAACTCCGTCACGTGCAGCGATTCTCGCGAAGCCCGCCACCGCTGGATGAGACTCACGCTGAAAAGATTTTGGGAGGCGTTGACCCGTCCATCAAAAATGCTGAACGGATCTGTTCGTTGCGGAGCAAGTCCGAAAGTCCCGAGAAACTGGGTTTGCCGCGTCTGGCGAACCGTGCTGGCGAGATTGGGCAGGAGGCTACCCAGTTGTGTCTGTACCTGCCCCTGCGCCGCTTCAATCCGTTCTTTATAGAGCTGCACGTCAGGGTTATTGTCGACCGCCGCAGTGAGCGCCCCACGCAACGTCAGATTCAGGCCCGCTGGTGGTGCAGGCGCTGCGGAACCAGTGGCCTCGGCAGCCCACACCACTGGGCTCAACAGGAGCACGGCGAACCCCACGGCCCCAGTCAGCACTCCTCGACACATCATCGTTCCCGCATACTTTCCTTCACGGATTTCAGCAATGGGCTGAGCAAATACTCGATGACCCGGCGCTGGCCGGTTTTGATTTCCACCGTGACCGCCATTCCCGGAGTCAAATTCATCTGCTTCCCTTCCACCTGAATCGTCCCCCGGTCCATACTCACGCGGGAGGGATAGATCAACCCGACTTTTTCGATCGGCGCGGCATCGTCGGACACTGTGAGCACCCGACCGGGAATGGTGCCATAGAGGGTGAACGGAAAGGTTTCGACTTTGATCTCGACCGGCTGCCCTTCTCTTACAAACCCCACGTCCTTGTTCTCCACCTGAGCTTCGACTTCCACCGGATGGTCCTGCGACACGACAATCAGCAATTGCTGCGCTGGAGTCACGACACCGCCGACCGTATGCACGGCCAGCTGCTGAACGACACCATCGATCGGCGTGGTCAGCCGCTGCAGATCTGCCTTTTGCCCGGCTTTCGTCACATCCTGTACCAGCGAGGAGGCCTTCGTTTCGGTGGTCGAGAGTTCGACCTGCTTGGCCTGCTGAAATTCCGACACCATCGCGCGATAGTTCTTCTCGGCCTCAGCAAGGGCCGATTGATCCTGCTTCACCTTATTCCGTTGCCCAGCCAGCTCTTGAACCTTGTCGATGCGCTGACCTTCCGCTTGCAGAAAATCCATCTTGGTAACGGCATCATGCTCAAGCAGCCTCTTATAGGCCTCAGCGCGTTCTGTCTCCATAGGGACGGTCGCTTCAAGCCGAACGATGTTTTCACGGGTTTGTTCCAGCGCGGCCCTGCGTTGGTCGATCAAGTGTTGAGCAGCCGCTACTTTCGCCTGGTATTCGGCCAGCTGATCGACAAGCAACTGCTGTTGCAGCACCACATACTGCAGATCAGCGTCGGCGGGAGGCTCAAACGTCGACTTTCCCGCAATCAACGCGCGCAACCTCCCGGCTTCCACCCTGGCCGCGCGATATTCGTTGGAGGCCCGGTCGTGGTCCGCACGATTCTGCGTCGGGTCCAACTCAATCAGCACATCTCCCTTCCTCACAACCTGCCCGTCTTGGACATGGATTGCCGCAATCACGCCGGTCTCATAAGGCTGGATCACTTTGGAGTACCCGCTGGGAATGATCTTGCCCTGCGCCGTTGCCACGATATCGATCCAGCCGAAAGTGGCCCACAGCACAGCGAAGGTGAAGACCGCCATGATGGTCCAGAGAATCGCCCGGCCGATCGGTGAGGGTGGCGACTCTTGGATTTCCAGGACAGCAGGAAGAAATTCGGTGTTGGGTGGAGAGGGGGTCAGGAACCATTTGCGCAAAGCACCCGGCGAGTCGTCCCGACAAATGGTTCCTGCCCCCTTTCCGGTCTCTGTCTGCCAGGCTGCCTTCCACACGGCCCAATGTCGTGCCATTGCTCCGAATGCCATCGATGATCCCCTACCACTCCTTTACCGAAATTCTTTACGCCGGTACCGGCCGTACGCCATCCTGATGCTGACACAGCCTGGCGTAGATTCCCTTCAAGCGAACCAACTCATCGTGCGAGCCGGATTCAACGACTTCACCCTTATCAATGACGTAAGTACAATCGGCCGGCCGCACAGTGCTGAGACGGTGGGCGATGATAAACACCGTGCGCCCTTTGCATATATGAGCCATGTTCTGCTGAATAATCGCCTCGGACTCATAATCCAAGGCGCTCGTCGCCTCATCAAAGATCAGAATGCGGGGGTTCGCCACCAGCGCGCGGGCAATCGCAATGCGCTGCCGCTGACCGCCGGACAGCGAACAACCATGTTCTCCAACCAATGTGTCGTAGCCCTCAGACAACTCCAGAATGAACTCATGAGCCCCGGCCAGCTTTGCGGCTTGCATCACCTGCTCCATCGCCAAGCCCGGATCGGTCAGGGCGATGTTGTCACGCACCGACTGATTGAAGAGAAAGTTCTCTTGGAGCACGACGCCCACCTGACGGCGCAACCAGGCAGGATCCACCTGCGCCAGATCGACCCCATCGACCAGAATGCGGCCCCGCTCCGGCACATAGAGCCGCTGAATCAATTTGGCGATGGTGCTCTTCCCGGACCCCGACCGTCCGACGATACCGATGATATTGCCGGGCGCCACGGTAAACGAAACCTTGCGCAATACTTCCGAACTGTCGGGCCGATATCGAAAGGTCACGTCTTCGAACACCACGTGCCCGGCGACTTGCGGTAACGTAGTCCGGTTCGGATTGTAAGAAGGCTCCGGCTGGGCATTGAGAACATCCCCAAGCCGTTGCACCGAGACGCCCACCTGCTGGAACTCCTGCCAGAGATTGACGAGACGCAACATCGGGCCGGTCACCTGTGCTGAGAGCATGTTGAACGCAATAAGTTGCCCGATGCTGAGATCCCCTTCGATCACACGATAGGCACCAACCCACAGTACCGCCACGACGGTAATTTTCTGGATGCAGGTGGCCATCTGGCCCGCCATTGTAATCAGACTCGTGGCGCGAAAACTGGCACGTACATACCCGGCCAGCTGCTCTTCCCACTTACGCAACAACGGCGGCTCCACCGCCATCGCCTTCACCGTCTGAATCCCGCTGATCGCCTCGACCAGGAAGGACTGGTTTTCCGCGCCACGGTTGAATTTTTCATGAAGCCTGGCCCGGATCGCCGGAGTAATGGCCACCGACAAGGCTGCATAGAACGGCAGCGACACCATCACCACACCCGTCAGCATCGGGCTGTAGAACCACATCACCACAAGAAACACCGCCGTAAACAGCACGTCTAACACCACCGTGACGGAATGGCTCGTCAGGAACTGGCGGATCTGCTCCAATTCACGGACCCGGGCCACGGTATCGCCCACACGCCGCGCTTCAAAATACGCCAGCGGCAGCGCCAGCATGTGGCGAAACAGTTGCGCGCCGAGTCCGACATCTATGCGATTGGTCGTATGGGAAAAGAGATAGGTGCGCAGCCCACCGAGCAGGGCGTCGAAGATCGCGAGTGCGATCATCCCGATCGCTAATACATGCAAGGTCGTGAACCCCTTGTGCACCAGTACTTTATCAATCACGACTTGGGTAAACAGCGGCGTGAGTAACGCAAAGAGTTGCAGAAAAAGCGAGGCGACGAATACTTCCCCGAGAAACTTGCGGTACTTCACGATAGAAGGAATGAACCAGGTGAAATCAAATTTCAGATCTTGCAGGCGTAGATTCGCCCGCTTCGTAAAGAGCAGAAGGTCGCCTGACCAGGCCGACTCAAACTGCTCACGCGAAAGCACCAACGGCCGCCCGGCCACAGGGTCTTGAATCAGCGCCTTGTCGCCCTCAATCTTGGCCAGCACGACATACCGGCCGTCCGTGCGTTTTGCTATCGCGGGAAACGGCGTCCCGGGCAGTTTGTTCCAGGATGTGGTGAGCGCACCCGCTTTTAACCCAATATGCTTCGCCGCACGCAAGAGCTCCGTATCGGAGAGCACCTGCCCCGACTGGGCAAACTGATGGCGCAATTGCGACCCGTCAGCAGGAACATCGTAGTACCGGGCGAGAATAAGAAGACAAACAAGACCTGTATCCGCTGTATCCACGACTGTATGGGACGGGCCTGGCGGTAACGAAGAAGGGGGAATTCCACCTGCGTCGATCGGCATGACTCCATACTATAGGAATACGAACATATAGCCAACCGATTTTTTAAGCGGACGCGCAAAAGTCACTCGCAGGCACCCATTACGGCGACCACCTCAATTCCACAACGCGCAGGAGCAGGCAGCAAGCGCCTTGCCGTCTGCACCAAAAGTCTTAATGGTTCCAATCAAACCGATTCTTCATATGACACATACTACTGCCAGCTAGCCGCCAGCACGGTCTGGACATCCTGCGGCCGCTGATCGATGGCCTGATCCCAGGTGAGGCCGGATTGGCTTGAGAACGCTGCCATGGCCTGAATGAGCTGATCGACTTGCGTATTCAGTAACGTCTTTCCATTGCCGGCCTGGATCGTCTCAATCTGATTAGCCGTCTGACTCGCATACCAATTTTGCACTGTGATTTGATCGGACGAGCCGTGAATCGTAAGCCGAAGATCGTTCGCCTGGCGGCTGATCACGAGGTCCAGTGGATTGATCGTTTCGCCAAAGACCGTGCGATCCTGATTGCTCGGGAACGGATCGGTATCGATAATCGTATCTTGACCGTCACCGCGGATGAAGGTGTACACATCGTTACCCGAACCGCCCGTCATTGTATCGTTGCCGGAGCCGCCCATGACCTGATCGGCGCCGCTGCCTCCGGTCATCGTGTCATTGCCTCCACCCCCAAAGAGCTGGTCATCGCCCGAGCCGCCGTCGAGCGTATCGACCCCCTCGCCGCCGTTGAGGACATCATGGCCACTGCCTGCGTTCAGCACGTCGATACCGAGCCCGCCGAAAAGCTGGTCATCGCCACTTCCACCGAGAAGACTGTCATTGCCGGCACCACCATCGAGGAGGTCGTTTCCCGCCCCTCCATCGAGAGCATTGTCCCCATTGTTGCCCATAAGGGTATTGTTCAGGACGTTGCCCGTGCCGTTCACATTGGCGCTTCCTGTGAGTGTGAGGTGCTCCACGTTACTGGCAAGGGTCCAGGTAACAGCGCTCAGGATCGTGTCGGTTCCGCCGTTGAAATTTTCAATAACCGAATCCCTGGCGCCCACCACATAGGTATCGTTCCCTGCGCCTCCCGTGAGCACGTTGGTCCCGCTGTTTCCCGTCAGCGTATTATCCAGCGCATTACCCGTCCCGTTGATCACCGTGGTTCCAGTCAGCATGAGATTCTCAACATTGGCACCCAACGTGTATGTGATGCTACTCTGCACCGTGTCGGTGCCTTCGTTCGCGAGCTCCGTTACCACATCGCCGGCGACATTCACCACATAGACATCGTTCCCGGTCCCGCCCACCATCGTATCGGTACCGGTGCCGCCGTCGAGCAGGTCGTTCCCTATCCCCCCTTGCAACTGATCGTTGCCGGCCAACCCACTAAGGGTATCGTGACCTCGCCCGCCGATGAGCACATCGTTACCGGCCGTTCCAACAAGCGTCTTCGACAAGGGACCGGAGATCGCGAGCACAAAATCATCGCTCACGCTCACCTGACTGGCATCCGTAGCCGTCACCAGGATTTGCAGCGTACCGGCATCACCTGCGCCTGGTATCCCGCTGAAAGTGCGCGTGGTTGAATCGAAGTTCAGCCACGCCGGCAACGGGCGGCCATCCGTGAGCGTGGCCTGATAGGACAGCACGTCACCATGCCTCGCATCGTCGTCCGAAAACGTGGCGGCAGGAATCGTCAACGAGAAGGGGTCATCTTCCGCCGCCGTCTGATCGGCAAGCAGGATCACGACAATCGGCGCATCGTTGACATTCTCGACCGTCAGAGCAAGGTGGCCGGTCACACTGAGATCGCCCAGGTCTGTGGCGGTAACCACCACAGCAAGCGTCCCCACGTCACCATTGTCCGGCGTGCCACTGAACGTCCGAGTCGCCGCATCAAAAGTGAGCCAGGCCGGCAGGCTACCGCCATCCGGGAGCGAGGCGCCATAGAGCAAGACATCCCCATGAACCTGATCGACATCCGCGAATGTCCCCTCCGGTATCGTGAAGATAAAGGCCGCGTCTTCGTTCACGGTCTGGTCAACCAGGGGTGCCCCGAGAGTCGGAGCTTCGTTCACATTGGTCACTGTGAGGGTGAACTCATCAAACACGCTTTCCTGTGCCAAATCCGTGGCCATCACGCGCAGCTCCAGACTCCCCACTTGCGCATCGTCGGGCGTCCCACTGAAGGTGCGCGTTGTCGCATCGAAGCTGAGCCATGAGGGCAATGCGCCGCCGTTAGCCAGACTTGCGCTGTAAGTCAGGACATCACCTGCATCAACATCGGCAAAGGTGTCCGCCGGAACCACGAGATTCACCGGCACGCCTTCCGGCACGATCTGATGCACCAACGCATTGGCTACTGTCGGAGCCTCATTTAACGGGAAGAGTTCGGCGAGATTCAGTGCGCTCCCGTCCGTAAACTCCAACGTCGAGACCACAAGCGAACCATCGAGCCCGGTCGGATCGAAGTCCTCCAGCACGAGTCGATCGCTCCCGCTTCCCACCTGAATGGTCAATGTGCGTGCCGCCTCGTCCCGGACAAACGACAGATCGCCCTGAACAATCCCTCCGCCAAACACAATCCGATTGGCCTCACCGAGCACCGTCTCATCATAAATCGTGTCGACCCCGTCGCCGAGATTGAACACATAGGTATCGGCGCCCTCATATCCCGAAAGGATGTCGTCTCCAAGCCCACCGACTAACTGGTCATCCCCCGCATTCCCGACCAATGCATCGTTGCCGTCCAAACCGCCTAAGACATCATCAAGCACCGACCCCCGCAAGATATCATCAGCCTCTGTTCCAGTGAGCGTAAGCCCAACGGCGTGATCGAGAATCATCGCGGCATCCCAGACCGTCCCATCGCCGAAGACAAGTTGGTCAATCTGTAAATCAGACCTCCGGAGAAATTCATCAAACAGCACCTCATCGCTCGTCTCGTTGATGCGCAACACGAGATCGTTGCTCACCCCCACCACTTGAATCGTCACATCGGATGGCAAGATATCAGCATCCAAGAGAACTACATCCGTATCCATCCCCGAGGGATCGATGCTAACAACAATATCCTGCCCACCGCCTCGACTGAACAAGTATGTATCGTTCCCCGCATCGCCAAACAGACGATCGCTCCCGGTGCCGCCATCAAGTACGTCGTCGCCCCCCTGACCGGAGAGATAGTCATCGCCGCTCAAGCCCTGGATAAGATTGTCTAATGAGTTTCCAATCAAGGTATCGGAGCCAGAAGTCCCCACAAATGTGGCAATGCGATTGAACAAGTCGCTGACCGTCCACACGGCACCATCGGTAAATTGCACCTGCTCAATGCGATACGCGGCCACTGAATAGCCGCTGAAGGAGAAAGGGGGAATGACCGTGATGGTCTTAAAGAAGGACTGGACCATCAGACGGTCGCTTGTCCCATTGATGGACAGCACCAAGTCATCCGTAGCCGTGCGCTCCAGGGTCACGTCGCTCGGCAAGACACCGGCCCCGATCAGAATCCGATCCTGTTCTCGATCGATATTCGACTGAGTCACGTCTAGATCCAGCACCGTCACCTCCCCAGACCCGCGCCCAAAGCGGTAGGTATCTGCGCGAACATCCCCGAGGAGTGGCGCACCGAAGTGATCGGCTCCCCACACGGTGCCATCGGCAAACTCCACCAACTCAACACGCGATGGCGCCACATAGGTTGAGAATCCGCCGCCCGGCGTAAAAACCGATCCTTCAGGAGGCACATAGGCGCCCGTCAACAGGTAGCCCCCGCGGTCGAGCCGCAAATCATAAAACGAGGGCACCGTGATTTGATCTGTTTCCGCCCCGACGTGCAGAATGAGGTCATTGCCTGCTCGCTTCCAGATAACATCGGAAGGCGCAACACCATCGGCAAACACCACCCTGTCCTCATTCTGGTAATACGCAGAATTGAAAAGGGCATCATTCTCTTGAATCGTGTCGCGACCGTCCCCCGATCTAAATACATAGGCGTTAGCCACATACTCGAGTTGCTCCGTGTCGTCGTTGAAGACTGAGATACCAGACCGCCCCTGCAGCAGGTCATCGCCCGCTCCGCCATCAAGACGCCCAGCCCCGTTCAGCGTATCGTTGCCGCCCAGACCTTCCAGTGACCGGGCGCCACTCATCACATTATCGAGGCTATTCCCGACGCCAATTGTCGCAAGACCCCGAAAAGAAAGATTTTCAAAGTGATCTGCCAAGGTATAGGCACCCAGATAGCTGATCACTGAATCATTCCCCTCCCCGGCGGCTTCCACCAAGACGTCGCCAAGGCCATCAATTTCATATGTATCGTCGCCGGAACCACCCACGAGCAGACTGTCATCCGTATCCAGATATTCGTTTCCGCTGATCAAATAGTCATCGCCCGCATCACCGAAAAGCTGATCCGCGCCGATAGGCTCTGAAACCAGCAGCAATTCCGATCCCTCGCTAACCGGCTCACTGCTGAATGCGGCGAACGAAAATGATTGCGAGCTACTTGCACTCCCACTCGTTTGAGAACCTGCCACCAACCGATCATCGCCTTCCCCCCCATACAACGTATCAAAGCCAGTGCCTCCATCGAGCTGATCGATCCCGGCTCCACCGTCAAGAACATCATTGCCCTCTTGTCCTTTGAGCATGTCGTCACCGGCTCCACCAAGAAGCGTGTCAGCTCCACTCCCGCCTTCAAGCCGGTCGTCTCCCGAGGCCCCATCAAGACTATCGTTCCCTACCCCGCCATACAGCGCATCATTACCTGAACCACCGTCTAGAACATCGTTACCGCCGACATCGCCAAGGACGCTGCCAAACCCAAACGGGATCAAGTGAGGATCATAATCGCCGTACAAAATATCGTTATCGTCATTCCCTTCGAGAATGTCCTCCCCCTCCCCACCGGTCAAATAGTCGAATCCTTGCCCACCGACTAACCAATCATTGCCCCCCGCACTACGATACTCGGACATTGCGTAACCAGGGACCGCCACTTGGTACTCAAATCGAAGATCACCCGAGAGCTGATCGTTGCCATCCCCGCCGAGCAAGACATCGGCACCATCCATCCCATTGAGGATATCGTCATCGAGTCCGCCAACCAGTAGGTCGTTGCCAAACTGCCCGTCGAGCCAATCATTCCCGCTGCCGCCATCCAGGGAGTCAGCCCCGCCAGCCTCAGGAGTCCCTCCTTGCGATATCGCAGGATCTCCAAGCAAAAAATCATTTCCTGCTCCGCCGATGAGCACATCGGCTCCACCCCCGCCGTGTAACTCCTCCTCGCCGTCTCCCCCGTCTAAAAAATCGTCGCCATAGATCCCGGCCAGGAGGGAACCGGGATTGTCCCCTTCCAAGTGATCGTTGCCGCCTCCTCCCAGAACGATGTCCCGCCCCGCGCCGCCCTGGATCACATCGTTCCCCTCACCGCCATCCAAATAATCGTCCCCTCCACCCGTTTCCCCTACGGCGTTGTCCCCATACAGCTCATCATTCTCCGCCCCGCCATACACATGATCGTTACCGAGGCCCCCGGATATGTAGTCCCCTCCCCCCTCCCCATACAGCTCATCATTCCCGGCGCCGCTCAGGATGATGTCCGTCCCGCCCAAGGCGTGGATTAGATTGTGCTCGCCGCCGATCGGCGGGACCAAGCCGCCGATCAGGGCCGTGCTCCTCGTATCGTTGCCATTGTCATCGAAAAACGCGGCATAAACCGGCTCATAAATCGGCGTGCCGTCTGGCAGATTGCCTACCTGTACATAGTGATCGATTTTCAGGAACTCGGTACGGGTCGCCGGCGTCACGGTGGCTTCACTCACCAATCGAATCCCAAACTGCCCATTGGTGAAATCTTTGATCGTCAGCGGCCCGGAGCCGGTCACGACGAGATCCGCCCCGTTTCTCGTAAACATGATCGTCCCGTCGGCGCTGTGAAAGACATTCGAGGCATCGCCGGTTCGATGCAGGCCGCCGATGAGAATTGCGTCGTCGAACTCGACGATACCCTGGCCGTCAGAGTCCTCAATCGTATCGGCGCCGTCGATGGCGCGGATAATGTAACGGTCGATGCCGCTCCCGCCTTTGAGGATATCAGTGCCGAGTCCACCATCGAGGGTGTCGTTCTCACTCCCACCCTCAAGAATATCGTTCCCTGCGCCGCCTACGAGCGTATCGATGCCCGCGCCGCCTTCCAGCTGATCGCCGCCGCCATCTCCTTGCAAATAGTCATCGCCTCCGTTGCCGATCAGCAGATCGACGCCTCCGCCTCCGTACAGATCATCGTTCTTATTCCCCGACTCAAACCGCTCATCTGCATCAGACCCAAAAATAAATTGTCGGACGATCGCAGGATCATCGGCTGTCGCAATCTCATAGATCTGCGTTGCGTCGAAATAATAGATGGAACCGGAGGAGGTATCCTGGTCGGCCTGATTCAGGGTGAGTTTCTCTTTCAGGAAGGCTGCACGATCGTCCATATATAAGGTCGTAAATATCCCCGCCCCAGTTGCTGGATCAAAGAGATCGAGTTTCCCCCCGGTATTGAAAGAAGCATAGAGCGCCCCGGTCTCGAACTCCGAGTTGGTCGTCACCACAAAGGGGTTGAGTTCTTTCAGCGCATACCGATAGGCCAACCCTTCTACCGTGCCCACATCAGCACGAGCCGAGAGCGTGGCGCGATCCACATCCGGATCGGTGAGATCGGTGAGGGTGAAGATGACGCCTTGCGCCTGTAAGACACCCACGCGGTCCTTCACCTCTTGGATGGCGTCATACATCGCATTGCGATTCGTAAAGTTTGCAAAGCCGCCGACCTTCGAATCGCTCCGAAGGGGCGCGGGCGCTTCTAGCGCAGGATCACGAAGCAGCTTCCTGAATGCCTCAACGATCTTCTCTAACGAGTCAGACTCCGCAACCCCGTCAGTATCCACAGGGGCTACCCCACCTAACGCTCGCTCATTTGAGGCTCCACGAATGAGCAATTCGGCACTGGCTTGCCCGTAGCGAGAATCGATAGTCTGGATCAGCTCTTGCACCGCAAGGGAATCGACGATCAACGTAATAGAGTGCGAACTCCCGCTTTCATTAAATTGCGGAATACCGAACTCTCGTGCAAGCAGCGGCTGTCCTTCGACAAGCACCGGATTTGCCGGTCCGGCGAACAATCCAGAAATAGCAACCGCATTTGCGTCATCCGTTGCCCCAAGTCCATATAATTGGGTGATCCGGGAGAACGCCCCCTGCGTTGCGGCGATCCCTTTGAGGCCGGTCTGAAGTTCCACTTCGGCCATACCCAGAGTGCCATATTGTATGCGCGTGGCAATCTTTGCCCATTGATAGCGTGGATCAAGATAAAGGTTCTCATCAAGCCCGCTTCGAAAAGGATCCCACGTCGGATTAGCATTCACTGCTTCCTGCGCGGCATTTTGTAACGCATGGTACTGCTCGAGTTGAGCGAGAATTCCAGTCGTCGGTGGCGGAGACCAAGAAGCAGGATCAGGGCTGAACAGAATCTCGGTAAAGCGCTTCAACATCTGCCCTATCAGAGCTTCTTCCCCGGAGAGCGTGGCCGCGTCTAGGCCTAAAAATCCGCTCATCCGACCTCGACCGGCGGCATTGAAGACATAGGCTTGGGAAACCTGATCCTGATGAAGTTCGGTAAACAGCGTAGCCAGATGTCCACCCAAGGAGAAGCCCGTCACGTTGATGCGACCGCCAAGGTCGAAGAGGGCTTTCAGCACCGGATCGGTCGTACCATTCGTCAGTTGTCCCTGTCGTATCCTCGCGAAATACCGTTCCATGGCCATGAGTTGGGCAAAAGCAAATCCCTGCGCGATGATTTCGCCATCGGCCGCCGCAGTCAAAAGTGATGCAAAGAGCCCATCGCGCTCCACATCTCCGCCTTCCACACTTGGCCGTGGCTCAGTACTTCGGAAAGAGAGGGTGTAGCTGTTGTTCTGGCTATCGAACACCAAGGTGGCAGAAAAACCACTGGCATCGTTTGCGTGATGATCGATGATTTGAAAGCGCTGGGTAAACTGCTCTGCTTGCACCGAAGTAATTCTGGTTTTACCAGGGAGAACTGGTGCATTCGGGTCATCTCCGACGATATTGTTATTCCCAAGCTGAAGCTGACGTATGACCTGCTGCGGATCCGTCCAACTAATCCCATTAAGATAACTCTCGGCAGCCATCTGCTGTAACGCGAACCCAAGCCATGTAGCAATGTCATCTTGAGCCATTGTGGTCTCCTTGGGCGGACACAGGTTTCATTGCCTTCAAAATGAAATCGTCGCCGCCATACTCAGCGCGGCCCGACCCGAGAGAACAAACTTGCCCCTTTAGCCACCAAACACCTGTGAGATTCTTCACATGACCGCTCTTGATATACCCCCGTCTCACCGCCACTACATCAGTGCTCGCAAGCTCGAAGATGATTAGCTCTCCTCCAGCAATTCCCATTTCTCGATCATGTGGTCGAGAGATACCTCTCCAAGTGAATCCGTATCGACTTTTCAAGAAACTGTCATATTCCATCTTCATGCTCTTCATGTCGCGAGCATCAAATCCGAAATGACGCGCATATTTCGCGCCTGGGGGCGGAGAGTCAGATAGGGAAGAGTCTCTGTACTGCTTCTTCCAAGATGGCGCTTTCACTTCAGATATCGGACTCTCTATATACTGGTAGCCATGGGGGTGAACGAACCCAAATACCTGTTCATTTGACGTTCCAGTTGTGTACCCATACGGATCCTCCAATGCATATAAATGCTCCAACTCATAATCCGTGGCTTCTCTCCGTGGCCGCATCATGTACAAGCCGTCGACGTTCTCCACCGTCTTGTAGATGAACTCCCCGGCTTCGGTTTTACAGAGATGCTCAAAGTACTGCTCTGGCGTCATTCCAGGCTTGTACCCACTGTCCTCCGGAAGCGGATTCGGAATCTTGATGGAATGCGCGAAGCGGCCTTCTTCGGTTGCCAGTGGATCGGCCGGCTTCAGTTTCAGAGGATCGCAGGCCGAATCCGTCGGTTTCGGCGGATGGCGCGCACAGTTCTCCGCCAGGCGTTTCATTGCCTTCTCGAAGTGTTCGCCAGGGGTTTCGGCGAGAGACACACAGCCGGTGCTTCCGACAAGCACCAGGCTCAATCCGAAGCCCGTAATCATCCTAATAAGGCTCATATGCTGCTCCTTTGAAGACTTACGCTTTCGGTTTTGCCTGCCGCGCATCTCGCATACGCACTAATACCTGCTGAATCTGTTGATGCAATCGCGCCAGCACATCCACGTCCATCGCCACACGGGTGACGAGATGGCCTTCCAAGCCCTTTGGTGCGGTCTGGCCGTCTTTCGCCGTCTTCGCGATAGCCCCGAGCATCGCGGGCTCGATGAAGCCGAAATCGACATAGGCAATTCCTTGCGTCACACCGACGTTCGAATAGTTCGTCGCGAGGGGATGTGCACTCGACTCACTCGGCTTCAATCTCACGTTCAACAGAATGGTCTTGCCTCTTGGTTCACTCATGTCCTGAGGCTCCTTCTTAGCTCCCTACCATTACTCCGTCACGCAGCCTCTGCCTTGAACTGCTCTGAATAGCAGTATTTATATTTATTCCTAACTAAGTTGGCGCGACCATATCGATTGGTCGCGCCCCTGTCAACTGACGCATTCAGCCCTATCGATAGAGCCGAACCGATCTACTTATAAGTTTTACGCGCGAACTCGATATGGAGGGATGGGATGGCCGGAAGTTATTGACATTCTCTCGCACGCCGCACTTCGGCGCTGACCTAATTGGTGAATGATGTGCAACTTGTTCTGCGGGTACGGACTGGCAGGAGCCTGCGGCTTGATCATGCTCGCAATTTCTCCCCCTCATAAAGCGAACCTATCGCGCTATGACTGGATATCACACTCCTAACGTTTTCGATTGGTTCTAGAGCGTGGACGTGTGGCACAAACAACAAGGGCGCGGGCAGGCATTTCGATCGCCGACGCGCGCCCCGGTCAGGAGAAAGAGGCTGTCGCTTACTGGCCCGATGCCAGCGGCGGCATGTTGATGCCGACGCGTTCGAGGCCCATGATGACGGTCAAGGCGCTCGGTGAGTGCTGCACGATTTCTTTCTGCACTTCGATGCGGCGCAAGTCGACAAACTCCGGCGCCGTCAGGCCGAGGGATTCGCGATAGGCGCGATCAGCGATGCCGCGTTGCTTTTCGGCTTTCTCACGGGACTCTTCCGCTTTCTGAAATTCCACCATCGTAATTTTGCGCTGCTCCTGGATAATGGTCTGCGTCGTTTGCTCCACCACACCCTTGGGCGGCAGGATACTCCCGACGACCACGCGATTCAGCCGAACAGGGATGCCCTGCTTCTCGATCAGCTTGGTCTGCACTTCTTTGGCGATAGCATCCTGCAGCTTTTGCCTGGTGGTGGGATCGGTCGTCAGCTGAAAGAGAGGATACTTTTGCACTTCTTCGCGCACGAAGGTGCGAAAGGCTTCCTTCGCGTTGTTGGCATACCAGTTCGGCCCGTACTTACTGATCAGCTCCGGTGATTTCCCCTCAATGACGTTGGCAATCAGAAACGCATCAAAGGAGACCGGCGCGTTTTCTGCTGAGATGATATCGAAATGCTCGGAGTACTGAATCGGACGGATATCGACATCCACCACTTTAGTCGTCGGGGCTACCAGGACTCGTCCCGTCTTGCTGGGCACCGGATCGACACCGCCATGGCCGAAGAAGAACGGCTGCTCAACCAATACACCTTCGTGTCCTGCCTCGATCGCCACACACCCGGTTCCCACGGTCATCAATCCGAACGCCAACAGGATTCCACACAGGCTGCTCGCGTCTCTCCTCATACGATCCTCCTCGGTTAGGCCCGTCTTCATCCAAGACGGCGCAAGACGATGACTGGTGAATAGTCGGCGCCTGTCAGCCGTGAATCGATTTCATGGCAATACCTTACGAAGCGCTTTGACGGCATGTCAAATCACTACTCCAGGGTCTTATGCATAGAAACCACGTGAAGTTTAGAGGCGGGTGATGACCGGACGGGATATTCTGAGAAAGCCGTTAGAAGATGCCGGCTTGCTTCTGCAACCAGCGCACATACTTGATGATCTGATCGACATCATCAGGTGTGGCCGCGTCGATTTTCGGCATGTTGCCGAATTCCCAATGGTGCGCCTTCACTCCGTTGGCGGCCGCTCGCTGAAAGGCGGCATCGCCATGATGATTGGGTTCGTAAATTTTATGCACGAGCGGGGGCCCCTGGCTGGTGCCGACACCACCCGTGCCATGACAGGCTGAACAGTTGGCTTTAAACTTGGCTTCGCCGGTCTGCAATTCGGCCGGAACCGGGCCGGTCGCAACAGCCTTGGGTGCGGACTCTCCCTGACTGCAGGCAGGAGCGACCCCCACAACACATAAGAGAACCGCCATGCCACAGGCCCGTATGATCTTCATCGAACAATTACCCCTTCGGAGTGGATTGATCGGGGGGCCGCGACGGCTTCCCGAATTGCTCTTCCAACATCGCCTGAGTCTTCGCCAGTGTGATGCGACGATACACCCGCGCACCGACCGGCACGAGAACAATCAACCCTATGGTCAGATACATGAAAAATTCTTCAGGAGACATCAGGACTCTCTTTCTATTGGGGCTTACCGTACCGCATATGCAATCGGATCCTCAACTCCCGCTTGGGCAAATCCCTGGCGGCGAATGAGACAGCTATCACAACGGCCGCAGGCAACCGATCCAATCGGATCATAGCAGCTATGAGTCAGATGGAGCGGCGCGTGTAGCTCCATGCCCAATTGAATAATCTCCGCCTTGGACAGCGTCAACAATGGAGCACGGACTTCCAGACGCGCCCCCTCAACGCCGCTCTTGGTGCCGGCCGCTACAACCTGCTCGAATGCGCGAATGAATTCAGGGCGGCAATCGGGATAGCCTGAATAATCCAGTACGTTGGCCCCGAAATAAATAGCCGATGCTCCCACGACTTCAGCATGGGCGGCAGCCAGCGATAAGAAAATCAGATTTCTGGCAGGGACATAGGTGGCTGGGATGCCCTGTGCCCGTTCCTGCTCTTTACGATCCTTTGGAACGACCAGATCTCCGGTCAGTGCCGACCCCCCCAATGCGCGGAGATCCACGTCCACGACCAGATGGTTTTGGACGCCCAACGCAGCGGCCACCTGTTTGGCTTGTTCGATCTCAACAGCGTGTCGTTGACGATAGGCAATGGTCAGCAGATAGAGCGCGAACCCCTCTTGCCTGGCTACGGCAGCGGTGACCGTGGAGTCCAACCCTCCGCTCAGGAGGACCACGGCACGTCGCTGGGGTGTTGCGTCATGAGGCATGGATGGAGGGGACGCCAGAAATATCAACCCCGGCATGAGGGTTCACGCAACGCCGCAGGGAAAGAGGGAACCAGCTCAGCACATGACGGGGCGCGAAACGAAGAACGCAATCAATCGCGATCTTCTTCCTTTTCAATCTTTTCCAGCAACTCGGCTTTGGACTGGCACTCGACGCAGAGCTTGGCAAACGGTACGGCCTGAAGTCGCTTCTCGCTGATCTCAATACCACACTCGGCGCACATGCCATAGGTGCCGTCACGCAAGCGATTGAGCGACTCATCGATGGCTTGCCGGCGGCGATTCCGCATCTCCATGAGTGAGATGCCGAGTTCGCGATCAAGATCCATCAATGCCTGGTCACCGACATCACGGGCAGACTCCAGTCGACGCTGCTGATCTTCGGTCAATGACTGCCCCAAGTTGCCCTCAATCTCGCGGATGATCTCTTGGCGCTTGCCCATCAACATCTGGTGCAACGTTTCTTGGCGGCGTTCACGAGCGTCCCGGTCTTTCGCCGATTCTTTGGGACGCATCGCATCAACGATAATCTGCGCAGGATCCGCCTTCGCCGTTGCCACGACAACAGGAGCAGACTTCTTGGACTCAACCGCAGGGGCCGGCTTACTCTTCTTCACTTCCGTTTTCTTTTTTGCAGGCACTTTGGTAGCCATAGATTAATGCTCCTTGGGTAGAGAATCCCCCAAAAAAAGTCCGGCATCTATATCACGGCATGTAGGCTTTGACAAGGGCTAGTGGTCAGAAACTCCGGCAGCCCTAGGAATAGAGGATCGTCGAATGCACAGGATAGCCAACAAGTTTTTCTCTTCCTTTGAGCCCCTTTAGCTCAACCAGAAAATCGAGTCCCACGACTTCTCCTCCAAGTTGGCGGACTAAGCTGATTGTCGCCTCGGCCGTTCCTCCCGTGGCGAGGAGATCGTCTACGATCAAGACCCGCTCTCCGGATCCGATGGCATCCCGATGGATCGCCAAGGTGTTCGATCCATATTCAAGACTGTACTTCACCTCGAAGCAATCGGCCGGCAATTTCCCCGGTTTGCGGACGGGCACGAACCCGGCGCCCAGCCGACCGGCCAACACGCCTCCGAAAATAAATCCTCGCGACTCGATACCTACGACCTTGTCGACCCGTAAATCTTGGTATCGTGCAGTGAGGTCGTCGGTCAGCTTGCGAAAAGCCGCGGCGTCCTTCAGCAATGTCGTAATGTCGTAAAAGAGAATACCGGGCTTGGGGAAATCCGGCACTTCGCGGATGAGGGCTTGATAATTGATGGCGGTCTCCGGAATTAGAGCAGGTCGGCCTGTGTCATGGTCTTTCGCTGGATGGTGCCCCGAAGCCGGACTAACGCCGTGGTTTCGATCTGGCGGACCCGCTCACGGGTCAACCCCATCTCCCGGCCGATTTCTTCCAGCGTCTTAGACTCATCACCATCGAGCCCAAACCGCGACACAATAACAGTTTGCTCTTTTTCAGGCAACTCCTTGACCCAACTCATCAGTTCCGTACGACGCCGGACCCCGTCCGCCGTGTCGTCCGGAGACATGCACATCGGATCTTCGATGACATCGCGCAGAAAGGTATCCGTGCGATCGTTAATGGGGCTATCCAGCGAACAGGTCGTCCGGGTCAACTGCTTCAGGTCGAGGATCTCTTCCTCGTTGGTCTTCATCTTCTTCGCCACTTCGTGCGCCATCGGTTCCCGGCCAAGCTCCTGCACCAATTGCTCAACCTTCCCCATATACCGGTTCAGCCGCTCGACCACATGTACCGGCAGACGCACCAGCTTGCCCTGATTGATAATGGCCCGTTCAATATATTGGCGAATCCACCAGGACGCGTAGGTGCTGAAGCGGAACCCGCGCTTATAGTTGAACTTCTCAACCGCTTTGATCAGTCCAAGATTCCCTTCCTCGACGATATCCGAAAACGGAAAGCCTCGATTGATGTAACGCTTGCCGATGCTGATCACCAGGCGAAGATTGGACTCGATCATGATCTGCCGCGCCTGCTCGTCGCCGGCCTGCACGCGCTTTCCTAATTCCTGCTCCTGTTTAAAATTGAGCAGCGTCGAGCGACGCACTTCGCGCAGATAACTCTTGAGCGTGTCCAGTCCTTCAGACCGATTCGAAGATTTCTCCTCGCGGTCAGGCGGACTGTCCACTTCAATCTCCTCGATCGCCTCGACTTCATCGGCCGACTGTCGTCGGGCTTCACTCATGTCCTGAAGCTCCTCGTCATGTCGACTCATATCGGCCGGTATCCTTTAATTTGTTCAGCTAGTACCATATCTGGAACTCGGTAAAACGTTCGGATCCCGGACTCCACTCCACCGTCACCGCCTTGACCCGTGCGGCCGGAGGCCCGATCCCCAACTCGGCAAGGAGCGCCTCGATCGTCTCGCGCGGGCCCTCGACATCCAGTTCAACCCGGCCATCGTCGAGATTGCGCACACCACCGACCAACTTCCGCTGCGTGGCGACTCGAGCCGCAAATGCCCGATACCCTACGCCCTGCACACGACCGCTCACGAGAATGTGAGCCCGTACCGGAGATGTCGCCTTCGAATCACTCATGCGAGCCATGATGAATTGCGCAACACGCTGGAATACTCTCACACCTCCCGAGACCCGTCACGTGTTTTGCAAATCTACGCGAGGATGATCAGGCGCTGCGGGTTCACCGGACATCGTTGGATGCGTTTGCCCGCCTCGCCTCAATGCGCAAAGGAACTTCGGGACGAACTCACATGAGCACGGCAAATACCTGAGGAGGGGCTCTCCTGTCGATCATCACTCAACGACGATTGAAAAGCAGCCGTATGTACAACGGGCAGGGGAAAGAATGGCTGAAGGGTTTTCTCCGCGTGCTTCACGAGAGAGACTTCGAGGAGAAGCACGCGGCACGAGCGAAATGAATTTGGTCGGGGCGAAAGGATTTGAACCTTCGACCCCTGCGTCCCGAACGCAGTGCGCTACCGGGCTGCGCTACGCCCCGACTAGGCGAATCAGAAACGCGGGAGTCGGATTGTCTTACAAGATGGGGGTAAAACGCAAGCCATGGGCTTCAGCAACTCCGGAACAGGTTACTTGGCCGTTTTTTAGGTTGACACCCTTGGCCAATCCTGGATCAGACTGAACGGCCTGATCGACCCCTTCCGAGGCCAGGTGAAGGAGATACGGCAATGTGGCATTCGTGAGCGCGAATGTGGACGTCCGTGGAACGATGCCCGGCATGTTGGCCACACAATAGTGGAGCACGCCATCGACGACATAGACGGGATCCGAATGCGTCGTCGCCTTCGTCGTCTCGAAACAGCCGCCTTGATCGACTGAGACGTCCACAACAACCGCGCCCGGCTTCATGCGAGACACCATGGCTCGCGAGACCAGCCTGGGTGCCTTGGCCCCCGGAACGAGCACCGCGCCGATCACAAGATCAGCTTCACACACCGCCTGCTCGACAGCCGCTTCATTCACCGCACGCGTGACAATACGTCCCTGATATAAATCGTCCAGATACCGCAACCGATCGACATCTAAATTGATCACGGTCACCTGCGCGCCCAACCCGACAGCGATCCGAGTCGCTGAGGCCCCGACCACGCCGGCGCCAAGCACCACGACTTTCCCCGGCTCAACCCCAGGCACTCCAGCCAACAGCACCCCGCGCCCACCCTGGAGGTTTTCCAGATAATGCGCACCCACCTGAACCGACATGCGCCCGGCGATCTCACTCATGGGCTTCAGCATGGGAAGACTCCCATCCCGTGCCACAGTCGTTTCATACGCAATAGCTGTGATCTTCGTATCTAAGAGGGTCTTCGTAAGTTCGGGAAGGGCGGCGAGATGAAGATAGGTAAACAGAACCTGTCCGGGACGAAACAACGGACACTCAGATAGGAGCGGTTCCTTGACCTTGACGATGAGGTCTGCTTTCTCAAACAGCTCAGTTTTGGATGAGGCGATCGTCGCACCGGCCCGTCGATACTCCTCATCGGTGAAGCCACTCCCCGCCCCTGCCGACGGCTCCACCCAGATCGTATGCCCAGCCTTGTGTAAAACGGACGCGCCATCCGGTGTCAGGCTCACGCGATATTCGTGATCTTTGATTTCTTTGGGAACGCCGATAATCATGCACGATCCTAATTGGCAGGTCTCAGAGGGCGGCCCGTCATGATCTCATACGCTTCTGCCAGGGTCCCAACCTCAGTCACTTTGATGGATCGTGCCATTCCTTTATCGGTAATAGCAAATGTGTTTTGTCCGGCCGGCAGCAGCATCTCATGAATATTGCGCATCATATGACACCCCTCAATTTTATGTTCCAATCCGCCGACCGGTCCTATAATCAGATTCATATCGATGGTGCCGGAGAGACACACATCCGCTCGCAGGGGATCTCCGAGCAATGCCGCGGCCACGGCCACCGCCTGAGCCAATCCTGCGCTTGGCCCATCCACATGCTCCCCGGCATGGAGAATAGAACCCACCGGCAGGGTCAACTCCACTCGAAGAAATCGCGCATCGTACTTCACTGCCTTGGCAGCGGCTAACACCGCAACCGCAAACGCGTTCCTTGATCCATCCCGAAAATGGTGATCGGCTCCGAGATAAGGCCCGTTGCCTGCAGGCCAATGCCCGACATCGACTTGCACCAAAGCGACGTCACCCTTATTGGGAGCGCTCCATCCCTTCGCCGCAGCACTCGCGGACACCCTCTGCACGTAGTACAGATTGGGAACGCTTCGGGAGGCTGGTTCAAACGGTCGGGATGACAATTGCACCACAGCCCTGGGGATCGCTGCGGGAACTGCGGCCTCGACTCTCGATGGAGCCTCAGCCGATTTTCTCATCGCAGGAGTTCCCGCCGACTGTAGCTCAGGCAGACCATTCATCTCACGACACCCAACTCCGCCTCCGTCGCTGAAGAGGACACTTCCATCCGCTTGCGTACATTTCCACATTTCGGCTGCCGTGATAGCGGGACTCATCATCACCCCGACCACGATCGCACTCACTGTCTTCCGCATGTGGCGTCCCATCATAAAGCCTCTCATTCCTCATCAAACTATAGCAGAGCCTATCGTGCGGCTGGACAGCCCAAAAACCCCTGGTGTAAGATGCGCCCGCCATTGAATAATTTCCCGCTCACCTTATCAAGGAGGCACCCAATGGACCTGTCGACCGGATCCTGTCATGCCTGTCAGTCTTCTTCCGGCCCGGTGATTAAGTATTCATTGGGGAAGGACTTTTTCGGTCGACCCTATGATCGACTATCGCCTTCTTCCGACCAAAGTCCGAAATGGTATTGCGAAACCTGTTCGATGCATAAGACTCTACAGCGGGACTTCCGCGATATTCGAACGGAATACGATAAGCTCTCTGCCTCTCAGACCTCGGAACTGGCCAAGGGCGAAGAGTTTCGCCGCGCGTTCCTGCGGCTGCGGGAAATCCGCACAATTCTGGATGCCCAGCCTGGCCAGTCTCCGTTTCTCAATGTTGCAGAAGTCCAGTTGCTGATGGAACGACTCAATACCGCCACCATGCCCGTATAGGACACTACCGATGCCTGGATTCAAACGTCATATTTTCGTCTGCACGAACCAGCGGTCCGCCGACGACCCCCGCGGCAGTTGCTCGAAGCTGGGTTCACAAGCGTTGCACGATGTATTCAAACAGGAAACCAAGCGGCTGGACTTGAAGAACACCGTCCGTGCGAACAAGGCCGGTTGCCTGGACCGTTGCGCCGAAGGGCCCAGCGTCGTGATCTATCCCGAAGGCGTCTGGTACACCGTCAGGTCGGAAGCCGATGTCAAAGAGATTATGGAGTGCCATGTGATGAAGGGGGACGTCGTCAACCGGCTGCTCATGCCTGATCATCCGGCACCGGCGAAACTCCCACCGTTGTCCAAATAAGACGATACACGGACACTATGGCTGTCGAAGAAAAGTGGAAAGCCAACCAGGAAAAGGTGGCGTTCACCAAACAGTTTCCCGGGCTGACACTGGACTGGAAAGCCTGCGAAGGCAAAACCGTTCAAGCCGTGCTTCCCTTGACAGGGAAACAGGGTGCAGCTGTGATCGTCTATACCGACGGCGCGTTTACCATCGTGCCTCCGTTGGCACCGGAGGCTTGGGAGTTCGGCCAAGCGCTCATCGATGCCCGCGCATACCTTGAGCCAAAGCACCAAGCTGCCTATATAGAGTATGATCGGCTGGCCAAGAAAGACAAGGATGCGCTCAAGTCTGCCAGAGCGGACAAGATCATCGGCGCGATCGAGAATAATCTCGAACAGATCCCAGAACTCAAAGACCGGCTGAAAGCCCTCGTGAAGGAGTGGAAGTGAGCAGTCTTCCCAATAAAAACATGTTTGAGATCTTCTCCCAGGGTCTCTTTGAAGGAGTGAAGCCTATGATGGTCATTCGCGATCACCTTGTCCGCCATCCGGACCGTTGTTTGCACAACGGCATCTGCATTCCCATCTGCCCGACCAGCGCCTGGCTCTCGACGCCTCCCTATAAGTTCGACCCCTCCCGCTGCCTGGAAAGCTGCCGCCTCTGCCTGGACGCCTGTCCGTCACAAGCGATCTTCGGCGTATTCAAGAAAGGCGAGAAGATCCTGGAGCCGCAGAAGAAGTAGAACACTGTAGGGAGAACAGGCTCGCCATTTGGTGCCGATCAGGCTTCCACGCTGCGCGTCTCGGATCAATTGCAGCAGCCACGTCCTTCCCGCTCTATAAAGTGAGAAATGCCCCGCGTTCACTCAAGACTTTCTACTCTTCCTCATTACGACCAGACCATTTCCTACCCCCAAAGTAGGTAGTAAGCTCCGCTTTCAAGGTATTGCTGATGAAACCATTTGGGCCTAAGGTTTCAGGATCAACTGAGCTTTTCTTAAACCTAAACATCGTTAGCTCTGCCACAAAATGATTCTGAGGATAAAAATGAATGCATCCAGCCTCAGGCTCCGCACAGATCAGCCACTTCTTGCTACCTACTTGTACGTAACACTCACAATAAGCATCCTTGGACTTAGCGGCTGTGGGGGCGGTGGTGGATCGGTATCCCCTCAGTCCGATGGAGGATCACCACCTGCTGGAGGTTCTGCACCCGGAGCACCTACAGGTCTCACTGTTACTCCGGGCACATCCTTCAAGTTCGTATGGAATGGAGCGACCGGAGCAACGTCTTATCAACTCTTCGAAGATCCTTCTGGGAATGGCTCCTTCACGCAGGTGGGAGGCGACCTCGCCGGCACTTCTTATTTCCATAGCGTGTCGCTTTGGCAACGAGTCAACGCCCAATACTTCATACGAGCCTGCAACACCTGGGGCTGCACTAAATCAACTACCCTGGCTGTAAACACTCTGATTACGAGTTCGATCGGATATGTTAAGGCCTCCACCCCAACCACCGGCGATACCTTTGGCGTCAGCATCGCCCTCAGCAATGACGGCAACACGCTGGCGATTGCAGCCATTGGAGAAAACAGCATTGTGCTTAATTCCGGAGCAGCCTATGTCTTCACGCGCAACGAGGGCCTCTGGAACCTGCAGGCTTTTCTGAAGGCCTCCAACCCCGACAATGGAGATGACTTCGGAGTCTCGATTGCGCTGAGTGGCGACGGCAACACCCTCGCCGTCGGAGCCTATCATGAAGATAGCAACGCGACGGGTATCAATGGCAATGAGGCCGACAATAGCGCCACCGATGCGGGGGCGGCGTATGTCTTTACCCGCAACGCTGGCGCCTGGAGTCAGCAAGCCTATCTCAAAGCTTCCAACAGCAATGCAGGTGATGTCTTTGGAGTATCCGTTGGCCTCAACAACGACGGTAATATCTTGGCCGTCGGTGGATATCGAGAAGACAGCAACGGCTCTTTAGAGACCGATAACAGCGCTATTGATTCGGGAGCCGCCTATGTGTTCACTCGCAGCGGAACCACCTGGAGTCAACAGGCCTACCTCAAGGCCTCTAACGTCGAAGCCGGCGACCTCTTTGGTTCGTGGTTAAGCCTAAGCGGAGATGGGGCAACATTGGCCATGGGAGCCAGGCATGAAGATAGCAACGGCTCTTTAGAGACCGATAACAGCGCTATTGATTCGGGAGCCGCCTATGTGTTCACTCGCAGCGGAACCACCTGGAGTCAACAGGCCTACCTCAAAGCCTCCAATACCGGCGCGAACGATCTCTTTGGCGCCATGGTCGCCCTCAGCAATGATGGCAACACCCTGGCCGTGGGGGCCCGTCAGGAGGCCAGCAACGCGACCGGGGTCAATGGCAATCAGGCCGACAATAGTGCCCCCAATGCCGGGGCGGTGTACGTATTCATTCGCACTGGGGGGACGTGGAGCCAAGAAGTGTATCTGAAAGCCTCCAACAATGAGGCGGGAGACTTTTTCGGGGTCCGCGTGGCCCTGAGTAATGATGGCAACATCCTGGCCGTTGGGGCTTCAGACGAAGACAGTCAGGCCATCGGAATCAATGGCGATCAGGCCGACAATAGTGCGACCGATGCGGGGGCAGCCTATGTCTTTACGCGCAGCGCCGGCACCTGGAGTCAGCAAGCCTATCTCAAGGCCTCCAATACGGGCTCAGGCAATCTCTTAGGCGACTGGCTTACACTGAGTGCGGACGGCAAAACCCTCGCTGCAGGAGCGATGAATGAAAACGGGGGCGCCCCCCTGTCCGGCGCGGTATACATATATTAAGAACAGGCACGCGACGTCCCAAGAAGTCGGAAACGGACAGGCGCGCTCAGACGCCTGTCCGTCACAAGCGATCTTCGGCGTATTCAAGAAAGGCGAGAAGATCCTGGAGCCGCAGAAGAAGTAGAGCCAGTCTAGGCAAGCTGCTTTCTCAACCTGCCCCAATAGGCCGTTCCGACATAACCGCAGGCGCCGGTGAAGGTGGTCAGGGCCAGAATCTGGTAGACCTTACTGCGAGGGATTTTCACTTTTACAGCGGGGTTCAATAGATCCGGCGACTGCGACACCAGCTTGAGCGATTCGCCTGCTGAAAGAATCGGCCACATGCAAGAGAGCCGCAGCCGGATTTCCTGGCGGGGGATAGACATCGTATACATCCAGCCCTGATCCAGATGCTCTGTGGCCATTCGGACAAGCTTACTCAGGACCGGCCGGAAGCGTGGCAGATTGGTCTGGTCCAGCAGGTCACGCGGCGTCAGCCCAGCCTCAGCTAACATCGTCTCAGGAATGTAACAACGGCCCTTCTGCAGATCGTGTGAGATATCTTTCACAATGTTCGTAAGCTGCAACCCTTTCCCTAACCGTACCCCCACATCCGACATGTGCCGCACATTCCATGATGCGAGGGCCTTACGATGCGCACACATGAGATCGGTCCAGAACTCGCCGACACAGCCGGCCACGTAATAGGTGTATCGATCCAGATCGTCGGGCGCCTTCAACGCCACGAGATCTTCAACCGACTGTCCGGGAAAGCGGATGAGATCCATCTCCATCCCCTGCGTCAGCGTCGTCATGAGCCGCTGCACACGACGCCGATCCTCCGGAGAACAGGCCTGGAAAAGTCGAAAGCAGTCTTCCAACCGTTCAAGAAGCACTCGTTCGGATGAATCCTGCTGGAGCGGCCCCATTGCCTGTTGAATCTCATGAATTTGCGCCCAGGAGATCTGGTCGTTGACGAACTGCGCTTTTAGCTGGCTCAGGAACTCGAGACGCCGTGAACGATCAATCAGATCCGTATCGGCGATCGTGTCCGCCGCACGGGCAAACAAGTAGCCCAAGCCGATCTGATCCCGTACATCTGCCGGAACTACGACCAACGTCGTATAGAACAGACGGGACACTTGCTTGAGCAGGTCGCGAAGCAGCGCAGACTTGGAGGGATTCGTACTCGTGGAACAACCTCTACTTTACTTCGAACTTGCCTTCCATCCCCTTGTCGCGATGGCTGGGCAGGGGCCAGAGACGCTTGTCACAATAGATAGGAAATGTGCCCGTCTGTGTCGGCGTGAACTTGACGACGACGGTTTTCCCGGCCGACAAATCCTGCTCAACAGAGAGTTCCTTGATGATAAAGTTGTGTGGCGTGATCGTGGTCACGCTCGTCAAGGTCAACTCCACCGGCTTCCCTGCTTCGACAATCAAGTGATTCGGCGTATAGGAATAACTGTCGAGCGTGATCAGGGCTCGTTGAACCCCGTCAGCTCCCATGGAGACCACAAAGGGTGGAAGCGGCTGGGCAACATCGGCAGCCTGGACAACCGCAATCTGCAAGGCGATCAGCAATCCAACCGCACCGATCAGCCTACATGCCCCCATGTGCACCTCCACAATGAGATCCTTCGAGACCCTTCTAACAGGATCACGCCAAAGGGGTCAACTTTCTCTCACACATTCAGGAACTTCCGGCGTCTTGACCTTTGCTGATCGGGCCTTATATTCATACACTCACGACACGAAATACCGGCGGCTGCATTTCGAACGAGCGGTTTGTGTATAATCAAGGCACGAAAACCACTCGCCCCCTACTGGCGGCGAGCTTCTGTTTCTAAGGAGGATATCGATGAAGTGGCTTAAGGGCATTGGGCTCTTCTTAATTGCGAACTTCTTAATCTATCTGACGCTCTCAATCACGGCCAACCTGTTGGTCAATATCGTGCTCCCGGCATTCGGCATCGACGTGCGCGGAGTGTTTAGCCAGCAACTGCTCGTTTGGTCCCTGGTGATCGGATTCGGCGGCGCCTTCATCAGTTTGGCCTTCTCGAAGCAGATGGCCCGCGCGATGCTCGACTGCGAACAGATCACCCAGCCTCGATCGCAGGCAGAACATGTGATCTATGGATCGGTACAGGAAATCGCCCAACGACTGGGAATCACGATGCCGGAGGTCTGGGTCTACAACTCACCGGACCCCAACGCCTTTGCCACCGGCCCCAGCAAGAACAACTCCATGGTCGCCGTCTCTACGGGTCTACTCCAGAACTTGAAGGAAGGTGAAGTGAAGGCCGTGCTCGCCCATGAGATGGGACACGTCTATAACGGCGATATGTTCACAACCACGGTGCTCGCCGGACTTATGAACACCTTCGTGCATTACATCAGCAATTTTCTCTCAAGCATGGTGGGGCAACCCTCGGGACAGGACCGGGAAGAAGGCAGCTCTGTAGGCAATCCGATCCTGGCCCTGGTGGTCTACATCGTCTTGCAAGTGGTGCTTTCGTTCCTCGCCATGATCGTCGTGAGCTGGCATTCACGCCGCCGTGAGTTTGCCGCCGACGCCTTTTCCGCCAAGGTCTATGGGAAAGAGTCGATGATCGGCGCGTTGCGCGGCATCGACCGATGGGTCAGCCGTACGCAGTTTCAACCCAGCGAACACGATGCCTTAGCCACCATGAAGATTTCCGGCAACAGCTCCGGATTCATGCATCTCCTCGCTACCCATCCGCCGATCGAAGAGCGGGTCGCGGCGCTGGAACAGCTCTAAAGAAGAAGGAGCCCGTTATGAAAACCTTCATCATTGCCACATCTCTGATGACGCTCATGGGCGGGCTCTTCATGGCGATACCGGATGCGCAGGCTGAACAGGAAGGACTACTGATGGCGGCGAAGACAACCAGCTTCTACGACTTCACGATGGACGATATCGATGGAAAGCCCGTGAACCTCAGCCAATACAAGGGCAAGGCTCTCCTCATCGTCAACACGGCCAGCTTCTGTGGCAATACCCCGCAGTACACGGAGCTTGAAGCCATGTACGAGCAGTATCATAATAAGGGATTCGAGATCCTGGCGTTTCCCGCCAACAACTTCGGTCAGCAGGAACCCGGCACGAACGCAGAGATCAAAGGCTTCTGCCTGACAAAGTACAGCATCAGCTTTCCCCTCTTCAGCAAAATCAGCGTCAAGGGGTCGGACAAGCACCCGCTCTATCAATATCTGACCGAGAAAAGCCCGTTTCCCGGCGAAGTGGAGTGGAATTTTCAGAAGTACCTGGTCGACCGTAGCGGCAATATCGTGGCGCGCTTCCCACACCGCATGAAGCCGTCGTCGCCGGAAATCGTCCAGGAAGTGGAACGGGTATTAGCCGCCAAATAACGGCATCACACCCGGCGGTAAAAGGTGATATGCTGGCGATATTCCTGGATCGCCGCCTGTAGCGAAGCCTTTCCCAAAGGAATGTTCGCCTCCAGCGTATCTTCAATCGCGACATCATCGATCTCAACGTCGTAGCGATCCTGGATATTTGTCCGCACCGGTCCCCCCTGGGTGATATCCCGCGGCATAAAAATTTCTTTCCAGATTTCCTTTTCGACCAGGCAGACATCCCGGAAGCGCTCATAGAGCAGCGTCAGCTTCTCCGCATCCGTCACTTTCACACGTTCTCCCATCGTGGCATCTACTCCTTCGTAGTCTCGTCATGAACTCATGTGTGGATTGATATCGATCAGCGTGCCGCCGGAGGGGAGGAAAGCACCTTGTCGGTGATTGTGAACCGCAGCGTTCCCACCTGATTGACCGCATGAAACGACTGTTGACCATGGGGAGCGATGTACAACTTGACCACATACACTCCCACCGGCCAACGCTCACCCGGTCGCTTCAACTCAAGAAACCCATAGCGTTCGTAGCCGGGCAACTCCAGAATATCCTGTCCAAACGGCTTGGCCGGCAACGCACCGCCTTCCCCTTCGAGAAACCACTGCGCACTGAACTGTGTGGGATCTTCCAGAGGAGCCGATTCGAAGACAATGTAGATCGCCGGCGCATCCGGTGAAAACGTCGAAGTGGGATCGACCGGCTTCAATCGAGGATCCTGCGTATACCAGCCCTTTCGACCAAACGTATCCCACTCGACTTCGTATCCTTTGGCCAACTTAATCCAGGTAAAGAGTGACTGAGGAATTCCGGCTTTCTGGTCGTCGAAGGAGGGACTTTGCGTTGATCCAAACTCGGTCGTTTCCTGTTCCTTCTGTGGCATCAAGTCTTTCCCGTTTGCCGGAGAGACCCAGAGGCCCACTGCCAAGAGACAGCACCACATAGGAGATAACGTAACCAGGGTACGCCATCGATTCGTGCCGACTCTGAGCCAGAGACTTCTCATTGTCCTCATCCTCGTACTCATGGTATCGGGAGTCAGCAACAGGGGTCAACCGTTCATCCTCTTCAACCGGCATAGCGATGTGCCGGGCACCCTCTGTGGTAAGGTATCGCGATCGACTATTTTCATACGCGCTCATAACAGAATGAATCCCCTAAACCTTTCCGTGCCAGCACACGATTCTGTCCACACCGCGTCTGCGCATGCATCAGGACGACAGTTCGGTCTGCGCGACGGCATCTTTCAGGCCACCACCCAAGGGGCCGGCGAGCAATATCTTTCGGCCTTTGCGCTCATGCTCCACGCCACCCCATTTCAGTTGAGCCTGCTCTCCGCGCTCCCGCAACTGCTCGGCACCTGGGCGCAATTTGTGTCCGTGAAGGTGTCGCATTGGTTTCCCCATCGCAAGACCCATTTGCTCTGGGGAATCATCGGCCAGTCCGTCGCCTGGCTTCCGATTCTCGTGCTCCCGCTCCTCTTCCCTCAGTGGGGGCCCTGGCTGGTCGTCGCCGGAGCGGCCCTCTACTTTGGCTCGACCCATTTCACCTCTCCCGCCTGGACAAGCCTTATCACCGATCTGCTCAGCGCTAACGAACGAGGGGCCTATTTTGCGCGACGCTCGCAACTCATGGCCGTCACAAGTTTTGCCGCACTCTGCCTTGGCGGGGCACTCCTCAGTCTCTTCGAACAGTACGACCGCCTCTGGCTCGGCTTCACCCTGCTCTTTGTGATCGCCGGAGTGTGTCGCAGTTTTTCCGCGCTCTCGCTGGCCAATGTCACCGATCTTCCGATCCACCATGAGGAACCGGCAAGTCGTGGATTTCTTGCCTTTCTCCGCACCGGCACGACGAAAGACTTTCGCCGCTTCCTTCTCTTCTCAGGACTGATGCACCTCGCTGTTTTGATCTCCGGCCCATTCTTCGTAATCTATATGCTGCAGGACTTGCATCTCTCGTACTGGGCCTATGGCACCTGGGTTGCCGCCGCCATTGTCGGACAGTTCGTGACTCTTCCCGGTTGGGGACAGTTCGGCGACCGTTTCGGGAACAAGGCCCTGCTGACGTTTACAGGCCTATTGGTCGCGTTTCTCCCCATGCTGTATCTGGTCGGCACGGCCTGGCTGTTCCTGGTACTCGTGAATTTTTTGGGAGGAGTCGTCTGGGCGGGACTGTCGCTCGGGCTGAGCAACTATGTCTTCGACGCCGTGCGACCGGCGGATCGGGCAAAAGCCGTCGCGGTTTCCAGCACCGTGAATGCGATCGGATGGGCCATGGGCACGTTAGTCGGCAGCTGGCTCATCAGCACCGTGCCCGGAGACATCGAACTCGGCTCCTTTCGGGTTGACCCCGTATCCAATCTTCCGTTTATCTTCTTCATCTCAGGAGTATTGCGGCTGGCAATCTCTCTCGCCTTACTCCGAACGTTTCACGAGCCTCGCAGCGTCGAACTCCGGACCCATGCACGATTATTTTTGGAACTCCCGCTGATCAAGCCGTTAGGCCAATTCGCCCTTCGACGATCGGACACATCCCATCACTAGCGCGGCATCGCGGGATCAGTCGGCCGTCCCTGTTCTTCCTGTTTCAATCTCTCGAACGCCTTATCGGCATGACCACGCACCTGCTCCGGCGTCACCGTGGAGGTCGACTTCGGTGCGTCGCTCGCACAACCGCCAAGACCGAGAAGCATGCTCGCCATAACCGCCCCGGCTCCCGTCACACGAAATCGATTCCTCATAGCCTCCCCCTTCCTCTAGCCTATCCGACCGCCTTGATCCGACCGTATTACTCTCTCTTGCGCATCATACGCTTCCATTTCATCCGATGCCATGACGCCGCTTTCGTTGACTCGCTCATGGGGGCAAGGTATTCTCGTCCCTGAGACTGACTCCAACGAATTATTGAGGTGCCTATGTCGTTACGCGACCGCTTAACAGAAGACTTGAAACTGGCGATGAAATCGAGAGACCAGCTCCGGATGGATGTCATCCGTATGGTGAAGGCTGCCATCATGAACAAAGAGATGGAGCTGAAGAAAGATCTGGACGACGCGGAGATGAGCAAGATCATGACGACCTTGATCAAGCAACGCCGTGAGTCTGTCGACCAATACGAAAAAGCCCAGCGCCCTGAGCTCGCCGCAAAAGAGCGCCAAGAAATCACCATCATCGAAGGCTACCTCCCTCAGGCGCTGTCCCCGCAGCAACTGGCAGCGATCGTCGAGAGCGTCATCGCTGAATCAGGAGCACGCTCGCTGAAAGAAATGGGCGCCGTCATGAAGGCTGTCATGGTCCGCTTGGCCGGGCAACCCGCCGACGGGAAACAAATCAGCGACCTCGTCAGGGCCAAGCTCCAATAGTCCGCTCCAACTTCCCCCTCGGTATTTGCTATACTTAAGAAGTTTTCAGGGGGAGAACGATGTTCCCCCCTCCAGTTTCCCCGCAACGATCCGTTAAGAAAGAATACGATGGCTATTCTCATTGTCGATGACTCCCCGGACCAGCATCTGCTTCTGCGCTCGCTGTTGACCAAAGCCGGGCACGGAGATATCCTCACGGCGGAATCCGCCAGGGCCGCCTTTACCACACTCAATCTGGACGGATCGGATCTGTCCACGCCGATTGACCTGATTCTCATGGATGTCTTAATGCCGGAACTTGATGGAGTCTCCGCCTGCCGGCAGGTCAAAAGCAGAGCTCATCTCCGCGACATTCCCGTTATCATGGTTACCGCAAAGAACGACCTCAGCAATCTGAAAGAAGCCTTTGCCGCCGGGGCCATCGACTACATCAACAAGCCGGTCAATAGTGTGGAACTTCTCGCCCGCGTTTCCTCGGCGCTGGCCCTCAAGCACGAGATGGATTGCAGAAAAGAGCGGGAGAGTGAGTTGCGGCGGAGCAACGAGGAACTCCAACGGGCGCTCAAAGAGGTGAAGGTACTTCGGGGACTCATTCCCATTTGCGCCTCCTGTAAAAAAATCAGGAACGACGGAGGTTTCTGGCAACAACTGGAAGAATATCTCTGCGATCACTCCGAAGCCGAGTTCAGCCACGGCCTCTGCCAACCCTGTGTGAAAAAGCTTTATCCTGGTGTTTACCCGGACTAGCTGTTACGCTTCCTCCAGCATCGTACTGCGAGCACAATACACCCATGGCTATCCTGATTGTCGATGATTCCCCTGATGATCGCTTGCTGTTGCAATCGATCCTCTCCGCCGCCGGATACGAACAGATTCTCGTTGCAGAATCGGCTGCCCATGCCTTCAAATTGATCGGACTCGACAGCGGCAAACAGGCAACGGCCAGAGTCGACCTGATTCTCATGGACATTCTCATGCCCGCCATGAGCGGCATCGAAGCCTGTCGCCAGATCAAAGCGAACGACCGATTCCGCGACACCCCCATCATCATGGTGACTGTGAAAACAGACCCGGTGGAGCTCCAACTCGCGTTTGCCGCGGGCGCCATGGACTATGTCGCCAAGCCCGTCAACAAGATCGAGTTGCTGACCCGTGTGCGGTCGGTGCTTCGGCTGGTTCACGAGATCGACCGCCGTCGCGCGCGCGAACAGGAACTCCTCGAAGTCATGCGGCAGTTGCAGGAAGCCAACCAGATGCTGCTCCGCCTCTCATGCCTGGACGGCCTGACCGGCATTACGAATCGGCGTCAGTTCGACGATTTCCTCGACCAGGAATGGCGGCGCGCAGTCCGCGAATCCACCCCGGTCTCGCTTATCATGTTCGATATCGACCGATTCAAGACCTATAACGACAGCAAAGGCCACACGGCGGGAGATGAGTGTCTCAAGCAGGTGGCCACGGCCGTCACCGGATCCGTCAACCGGCCCGGCGACCTGGTCGCCCGCTATGGCGGGGATGAATTCGTCATCGTCCTTCCTGGAACCGGCATCGACGGCGCCGCTCAAGTCGCCGAAGGTCTGCGCCGTCGTGTCGAGGAATTGGCGATTTCTCATCTGGACGACACCCTTGTGACGATCAGCGTCGGCTATGCCAGCATGGTTCCCACTCGCCATGCCTCGCCCACGGATTTGATCAAGGCCGCAGACCAAGCCCTCTACCAGGCCAAGCAGGAAGGTCGGAACCGGGTGAAACCGGCCGGTCTCCTCTCGCTGGTGCAAGATACCCACGACAACTAAACTCGTCAGGACGATCATTCGACCTCGCGCAGAAGAGAGCGACATGCCGCGTCAACCAGATCTTCCTCGACGGAAATCGACGGGACAACCAGCCGCTACTCCACGGCGGCGGGCCCGCACTGTCCGATCCCCCACGCGCAGCGCCGCCCCGAAACGGGCTCGGACCAATCCCGCCGCACTCCTGGAGCAATACCAGGATGCGTTGAGAACCCTCGCACAGAACGACGCGCTCACGAGCGGAGATCTGGCCCTCGCCTTCCAGGCTATCACCGCCACCTGTGGAACCCTCTTGCAAGTGGACCGCGCCAGCATTTGGCTCTTCGATAAAAACCGGCTCGCCATATCCCAGAGCGATCTGTATGAACGGGGCAAACACTGCCACCGGCCTGACACCACCCTCAAAGTCGCGGACTACGCACCCTACTTCCGTGCACTCGCCGGCGAAGAACATGCGATTTCCGCCCACGATGCCCTGTCCGACCCGCGCACGAAAGCTTTCAGTGATACCTATCTGCGACCGCTCGGCATCGGTGCCATGCTCGACGCTCCGATCCGCCAGAAAGGACGAGTCGTCGGCGTGCTCTGTGCCGAACATGTCGGGGGACGCCGTCAATGGACGCCCTACGAAGCGCACCTCACCAGTTCCCTCGCCACCATGGCCACGCTGGCGCTGGAAGCCGCCGAACGGCGGGAGGTCGAACAGGCCCTGCGCATTGCCAAAGACGCCGCCGAAGTGGCAAGTCAGGCAAAGAGCGAGTTTCTCGCCAGCATGAGTCATGAAATTCGCACGCCCATGAATGCCATCATCGGCATGGCGGACCTGCTCTGGGAAACCCAGATGACCCCGGAACAACGGAAATATCTCCGCATCTTTCGACGGGCCGGCGGCAACCTCCTGAACCTCATCAACGACATTCTCGATTTATCAAAAGTCGAATCGGGGCATATGGAGCTGGAATTCATCGACTTCGATCTCAACGAAGTCCTCGACAAAGCCGTCGAGATACTAGCCATGCGCGCAAACGAAAAGGGGTTGGAGCTCGCCTGCCATCTGGCGCCGGACGTCCCCACTTCCCTCACCGGCGATCCGCATCGACTCAACCAGATTCTGATTAATTTGATCGGCAACGCCTTGAAGTTTACCGATAAGGGCTCTGTGATCGTCCGCATCACCAATGAGCCTGGCGCCGCCACGCCGGGCGTGATCCGCTTTTCCGTCACCGACACTGGAATCGGAATTCCGCCTGAGCAACTGGCAAAGATCTTCGAAAGCTTCACCCAGGCCCACAGTTCGACTGCCCGGCATTACGGAGGGACCGGACTCGGCCTGACCATTTCCAAACACTTGGCGGAACGGATGAACGGGCGCATCTGGGCCGAAAGCACGGTGGGACAGGGGAGCACCTTTCATTGCACGCTTGCCTTTGGCGTCACCTCCCATCTGCCGACCAGCAGAGTCGTTCCGCAAATCAACCTGTCAGGCGTGCGCACCTTAGTCGTGGATGACCACCCCACCAATCGCCTGATTCTCAGGGAAACCCTGGATGCCTGGGGAGCGACCGTCTCCGAGACAGAGAATGGTCCGGCAGGCCTGGCCGAGCTCCGGCGTGCAGCCGAATCCGCCACGCCTTACGAACTGCTCTTACTGGATTGCCGCATGCCCGGCATGGATGGATTTGCCGTGGCCGAAGCGTTGAACAATTCACCCATTCGAAAAGGGCTGACCGTCATCATGCTCACTTCCAACCACTGGGCGGACGATATCGCCCGCACCTATGATCTTGGCCTTGGCGGGTATCTCGTTAAGCCGATCAGGCGATCCGATCTGTACCAAACAATCGGCATCGCCCTGGGACGCACAAAAGGACTGCCTGTCGTCGACACCACGCTCCCGGAATCGACAACCCCGACGTCGGCACTCCGAATACTGCTGGTTGAAGATTCCGCAGATAATCAGCTCTTAATCCGTTCCTATCTGAAAAACACCAACCACCGCCTTGAAATCGCCGACAACGGTGCCATCGCCGTCGAAAAATTCAAGAACGGGCACTACGATCTTATTCTCATGGATATGCAAATGCCTGTAATGGACGGCCTGACCGCCACGAAAACCATTCGCCGATGGGAACGCGATCAGGATCTGCCACCGACGCACATCATCGCGCTGACCGCCTTGGCCCTCAAAGAAGAAGCCGTGAAAATCTTTGAGGCCGGGTGCAATACCCACATGACCAAGCCCGTAAAAAAGACCGCCCTCATCGAACTCATACAAGCCTGTAAAGGACATCGCCCATGACTAACCCGAAGCTGGCCTCTCCCGAGCGCATCACGGTCTACATCGACCCGGATCTTGAGGACATCATCCCGACCTTTCTGGCCAACCGCCAGAAAGACCTACAGACGCTTCGTAAAGCCATCACCGAAAAGGATTTTGAGACGATTCGTATCCTCGGCCATCGCATGCGGGGTGACGGCGGAGGCTACGGATTCAACGCCATCAGCACTATCGGCGGAGTCATGGAACTGGCGGCGGGCCGGCGCGATGAGCCGGCGATTCAGCGACAGACCGCAGAACTCGAAGATTTTCTCACCCGCGTCCGCATCGTCTACCGCGCATAGCCACGAGTAGGACTGCTCTCTCCTTGCTCAGCGGACCACCAGCACCGAACAGGTGCTGTGCTGCACCACGCGAGTCGACACACTCCCCAACAAGACCCGCCCGATAGCACCGAGGCCCTTGGCCCCGGTCACGATCAGATCGGCCTTGTGCGCCTTGGCGACTTTCAAAATCTCCTCGGCAGGCTTCCCGAGTTTCGGCGCCTCCTGAACTTGAAACCCGGCCTTCGCCAGCTTGTCACTATACCGCCGGACAATCGCCTTGCCCGTCTCCCGCACTTCCGGATACTTAAGGAACGGCATCACATGCACCACGGCCACATTCACCGGTTGTTCTTCCGGCCCATTCGGCTGTGGATTGATATTCCGGATGAGAAACCGGAAGGCCTTATCTGACGCAGCCGATCCATCGATTGCCAGAACGATCTGTCTGAGCGGGCGGGGCGATTCTTTGATGACCAGCACCGAACATGAGGCGTGATGAATCGCATGGGTCGAGACACTCCCCAGCATAAAACGATCCAGCGCATCCAAACCTCGGGATCCCAACGCAAGCAACCCCACGCCCCGCGATGCATACTTCGTGATCATCGTGGCAACAGGGCCTCGCTCCAGAGTGACCGTGCCGCTCATGCCCAACGAGGAGAGTAAGTCCCTCGACTCTGTCTTGGCGGACTTCGCCGCGGTTTCCATGCGTTTCACTTCTTGCTGAATATATCGCTCGGTCCCCACCATCACCGGCTGAATCATGAAGGGCGCCCGGAGGCTGGCCACATCGACCACATGCAATACACGTAACACCGGCTTGACCGTCATCGGAAATTTCGCCACCCATTCAATGGCCCATCGGCCGTATTTCGATCCATCGGTCGCCACCAGCACTTTCATACGTCCTCCATCATTCGAAAAATTAAAACGACTGCACTTTTACATTGGGAGCCAATCGCCGCACGTCGTCCGCGCGGCACAGCTGATTGCCCGGCGCCAAAGTCGCCGCAGTCCCCGCCGCCGTTGCGATGCGCGCACATTCTTCCAACCCTTTTCCTGAGGCATGGGTGAACACAAATCCCGCGACGGCAGAATCGCCGGCCCCCACCGTGCTCCGGACCGTCACCGGCGGCGGCGTTGCACGATACCGTTCCTGCGGACCGATGAGCAAGAGGCCTCTGGATCCTCGAGATACCATGACCACCTCAACTCCGGCACGATGCACCGGCTCGATCGCGCGAAGAATATCAGGCTCCGATCTGAGCGGCTTTCCGGTCAACCGGCGGAGTTCATTGACATTCGGCTTGATGGCAAACGGCTTCGCCCGGAGACCCGATTTGAGACAGGGACCATCCGCATCCAATACCGCCCGGGCACCGCGCGATTGGACTAAGGCGATAATCTGACGATAGGCATCGGTCGGAACACCCCTCGGAAGACTCCCGCTCACCACCACATAAGCATCGCGAAGATTGAGCAACGTAAGATGTCCGAGAAAGGCGGCCCATTCCGCCTTCGTCACCAGCGGCCCGCGCGAATTGAGCATGGTCTGGGTGCGCCGCCGTGCGGTAGTCACGATGATATTGCGCCGCGTGTCCTGCGCAATAGGCGTGAAATAACAGGTCACCCCCTCCGCCTTCAGCAACTCGATCATGACCTGGCCGGTATGCCCGCCGATAAACCCCAGCGCCATACTGTCTCCGCCGAGCTGGCGGATCGCGCGGGACACATCGATCCCTTTCCCGCCGGCGTAGAGGCACTCCCTTTTGACTCGATTGGCGTCGTCCACGCGCAGATCGTCGACATCGAGGAAATGATCCAGTGCCGGATTGAGCGTAATCGTGTAGATCATCTGATCCGTCTTGCCCCGCAACTCCTCTCGGCTTAACGAGAGGGCTCCTTGTCTTGTGTGCCGTGCCGAAGATACACGAACCAATAGACCAAGGCTACGAGCCCCGTCCCGCCGATGATATTGCCAAGGGTGACCATCGCAAGATTGCCCCAGGCCCCCGTCCAGGCGATCGGATCGCTCCCCGAAACCGTCAACGCGATCCCCAGGGGTAGGAAAAACATATTGGCCACAGAATGTTCGAATCCACAGGCGACGAACGCGCTGATAGGAAAGACGATCGCCAGAATCTTATCCGTCACACTTCTCGCCGCCATACAGAGCCAGACGGCCAGGCAAACGAGCACATTGCAGAGCACGCCGCGCGCCAGCGCCGACACGGGATCGAGCGTGACCTTTGCGCGCGCAATCCGGATCATCGTCTCACCGACCGCGCCATCACTCATTTGCGGAATCCCGGCCAGCAACACCAACACAACCGTCCCCAGGGCACCCGCCAGATTTCCGAGATAGACCACCCCCCAGTTGCGCAACACTTGTACACCAGTCACGCGACCGGCTGCCCAAGCCATCGCCATCAAATTATTGCCGGTGAATAATTCCGCTCCGCCCACCACCACAAGAACCAATCCGAGGCTGAACGCCACACCTCCGGCCAGGCGGGTCAACCCCAAATGGCCCGATTGATTCGGTCCGGCTGTGATCGTCACCGTGTAGAACAAGGCGCCCAAAGCAATGAAGGCCCCGGCAAGTACCGCGAGTGCAACGAGTGCCGCTGCCGGAGCAGTCGCCTTTCCGACCCCGCCGTCACGCACCCGTACTGCCACCTCCGCCGGGGCGTATGCATCGGGCATGGGCACAACCGTTGACGGAGACGTAGGCATCGACGCGTTCACGTAATCAGTCTCACGTGGACGGCTTCCAGTTCCCGCTCATCATCAGCATCCAATTCTTCCCGATCGATAGGCTCGACCCGAACAACCGACACCTTATATTCCGGGCAACGCGATTGGTCATCCGCACTCGACGACAACAGCGAATTCACGTCGCTCGCAGGAAAGTGAAAACTGGTGAAAAGCTCTCCTGGCTGTACGCGCTCGCTCGGCACCACCGGCAATATTGCCTGCCCCCTCGGGCTGACGAGCCTCACTAGATCCCCCCCCGCAAACCCCAGCCTGGCCGCATCCTCCGGATGCATTTCCAGCGCATCGACATCCACCACTTCGAGAATATCCGTCCGCCTCGTCTGCGCCCCGCAATTGTAATGTTGCAGGATCCGGCCGGTGACGAGGGTAAACGGGTACTCCTCCGTCGGCGACTCTCCGGGAGGTAAGTAATCCACCCCGACGAAGTGCGCTTTCCCTTTCGGGAACCGGTCGCGGTGCATGAGAGCCGTTCCTTCATGTCCGGGCGCCGGCACAGGCCATTGCAGACCTGACGGCGACTCCAGCCGATCATAGGACACCCCGGCAAACATCGGGGTCAGCCGCGCAATCTCCTCCATGATTTCTGACGGGTGGCGATAGCTCATCGGGTACCCCATGCGGGTCGACACCTCGCAGACGACCTGCCAATCCGGCAGAACGCCTCGAGGAGGATCGACGGCCTTCCGAATGCGCTGGATCCGTCGCTCCAAATTCGTGAACGTTCCATCCTTCTCCAAAAAAGCCGCGCCAGGCAATACGAGATGGGCCATCTTCGCCGTCTCACTCATGAACAAATCCTGCACCACGAGGAATTCCAGCCGTCGCAGTGCCTCATGGACTTTCGTGAGGTTGGGATCGGTCTGCGCCACGTCATACCCGATGATCCACAGCCCTTTCAGCTGACCGGCCAAAGCCGCGTCCCACATATCGGGCGTCTTCATGCCTCGTTTCGTCGGCAAGGGGCGACCTGTCACGGCTTGATGCAACGAACCGAGGGCCGGATCATTCAACGCCTGATACCCGGTGAAAAATGTGGGCAAGCAACCGACATCGGACGCGCCTTGCACGTTATTCTGGCCGCGAAGCGGATTGATGCCGGTGCCCGGCTTGCCCAGATTGCCGGTCGCCAGCGCCAGATCCACCAGCGCCATCACGCCGTGGCTGCCCCAGCGATGTTCCGTGACACCCAGACCGTGCACGCACAATGACGCGCCGCTCGTCGCATACCGCCTGGCCGCCGCGCGAATCAGATCAGCCGGCACCCCGGTGATCTGCTCCGTCCATTCCGGGGTACAGGGCTCGACGGCCTCCAGCCAATCGTCAATGCCATCAGTTCTAGCGTCGATGAATCGCCGGTCCAGCAAACCCTCCTTCGCGATGACATGGCCGATGCCGTTCAACAGGGCCACATTCGTTCCGGGCTTGAGCGGCAGATGCAGCGTCGCCAGCCGCGCCAGTTCGGTCTTACGGGGATCGATCACAATGAGCGGAACACCCCGCCGATGAGCCTGCTTGATGCTCGCGCCGACGACCGGATGTGATTCGGTCGGATTGGCGCCCACCACCATGATGAGCTTGGCCTGATCGAGATCCTGGATCGAGTTGGTGGCGGCCGATGTACCCAGCGTCTCCATCATGCCGGTGACCGTTGCGCTGTGGCAGACCCGCGCACAATTGTCGATGTGATTGGTTCCCATCACGCAGCGGATAAATTTTCCGAAGAGATAATTCTCTTCGTTCGTCCCCCGGCTGGAAGAAATCGCCGCCAGCGCGTCAGGACCAAACTCGGTCTTGATTCTGGCGAACTCGTCGGCCAGACGATCGAGCGCGACATCCCAGGAAATCGCCTGCCACGTGCTCCCGGTGCGCAGCATCGGCGTCTTCAGCCGGTCTTCCGCATAGATATAGGTCCAGCCGAATCGCCCCTTCATACAGGCATGGCCGTGATTGGAGGGACCGTCATCGGCCGGCACCATGGTCACCACTCGCCCGTCCCGAAGACCGGCGTCGAACGTGCATCCCACACCGCAATAGGCGCAGGTCGTACGGACAGTCTCGGTTGGGTTGCCCTGCTGCTGTATGGTTTTCTCAACCAGTGCGCCGGTCGGACATTCTTTCACGCAAGCCCCACAGGACACACAATTCGAGGTGGCAAACCCCGTGGAATCCTCGCCATAAAAACCCGCCCCAGCCATCGGTCTGGCGCCGAATCCCCGTCCCACCATCGTGAGGGCGAACGTCCCTTGAATCTCGTCGCAAGCCCGCACACAGCGCGCACAGGAAATACAGATGGCATTATCGAACGTAAAAAATGGATTCGAGCTGTCCCGTACTTGAACCCGGGGAGCCGGCTGACGATACCGGACACGGTCAAGCCCTACTGACTGCGCCAACTCTTGGAGCGTCTCTGGGAGTGCCTCATCCTTCGACTGCTCAGATAGTAAAAGTTCCGTTACATTCCGTCGCAGCTGAACTAATCGTTCTGTCTGCGTGTGAACCACCATCCCCGCCTGAACCGGCGTCGTGCAGGAGGCCGGCGTGCCTTTCTGTCCGTCCACTTCACAGACGCAAAGCCGGCACGACCCGAAGGGCGCGAGATGTTCGGATGTGCAGAGGCCTGGAATCGTCAGGCCCGCCCGCTTGGCAGCCGTGAACACGGTATCGCGGTCATGCGCCGTGACCGCCAAGCCGTCGATCGTCATCAGGATGGAATCGCTCATGATCGCACCCGGCTGCGAAACTCCACGGGAAACTGCTCCAGGGCCGACAGCACGGGATAGGGAGCCCGCGATCCCAATCCGCATAGACTGGTCGCCTTCATCGTGTTGCCCAATTCGGTCAACAGCGACAGGTCCGCCTCCGTCGCCTGCCCCGCTTGAACCGTTTCAAGGATCTCGCGCGCCCGCAGCGACCCGATTCGGCAGGGCACGCACTTCCCGCAGGATTCATCCGCGACAAAGGCCATCAGATGCCGGGAGAGTTCCAGCATATCAGTCTGGTCGTCAAACACGACGATCCCGCCATGACCGAGGATCGCATCAGCCTTGGCAAACGCGTCGAAACAGATCGGAATATCCAACTGGCCATCCGTGAACAGGCTGCCGAGCGGTCCTCCGACCTGCACGGCCTTCAGGTGCGCGCCAGCCGCCATTCCCTGTCCGAATTGATCGAGGACCTCGCGGAGCGTGAGTCCAAACGGAATTTCAATGAGCCCCGGCTGCTTCACCCTTCCACCCAATTGAAGCGCAATCGTGCCACGAGACCCCTCCGTTCCCAGCGAGGCATGCCAGGCTCCGCCCCGCGCGAGGATATTGGGAATTGTCGCGAACGTGAGGACGTTACTCACAATCGTCGGCTGACCGTAGAGGCCGGACTGCGCCGGATGCGGCGGTCGCGCACGCACGACTCCTCGCCTGCCTTCTAGCGACTCCAGCAGGGCCGTTTCTTCTCCGCAGACATAGGAGCCCGCACCCGACACCACTTCGATTGCAAATGGCTGCCCCTCAAACTCCAGCCACCCGGCTTCACCCACAGCCCGGATCGCCGCCCGTATGCAAGCCGCAGCCGCCGGGTATTCCTGGCGACAGTAGACATAGCCCGCCCCAGCACCGATCGCCCTGGCACAGATCAGCATGCCTTCGATCAAACGGAATGGATCGCCCTCCATGATCATCCGGTCGCAATAGGTGCCTGCGTCGCCCTCATCGGCATTGGCGACGACAAACTTGCGGTCGGCCTGGGTCGTGGCAGCCACATCCCATTTTTTCCAGACGGGAAAGGCTGCGCCACCCCGTCCACGCAATCGAGACGTCTTGATCTCCTCAATAATAGCCGAGGGACTCGCCTGTCGCGCTTTACGGAGACCGGCAAGACCGCCCTGTGCCTGATAGGCCTCCAGCGACAAGGGCTCGGTCATACCGAAAGCGGCAAAGGTGTGTCTGGTCTGCTTGGAGAGAAATGGAATCGTGGAAACCGGAATACCACCTTCTTCCGCAAGAATCTTCGGGAGATCATCGGCGATCACATGGCACCAGGCCAAGCGTCCCTCCGGACTATCCCGCTCTACCATCGGCTCAAGAAAAAACGCGCCGCGGGAAGACGTGCGCACAAACTCAACATCCGACCGTTGCCGCCAGGCGGCGACAAGACGTTCCGCTCCGGCCGCACAAGACGAGGTGTCGTTGGAAAGATAGAGTCTGACGCGGCTCATCGATAGCGATCCAGAAAACCGGCGATATCGCTGGGCCGGACTCGCCCCTGCAGTTCTCCGTCGATTCGGACGCTCGGCGACACCGCACAATTGCCGACACAGGACACCGGCTCAAGCGTGAATCGGCCATCGGATGTCGTCTGGCCGAGTTCGATCCCTAGCTTCGACTTGATCGCTTCCACCACTCGACTGCAGTGATTCGCAAAACAGGACTCTCCCAGACACACCTGAATGCGATGTCTTCCCACCGGTTGGGTATTCAGCGAAGGATAGTAGGACAACACGCCGGCTACATCGGCCTCAGTGACCCCTTGCGACTGCGCGATAGCCGGGATGAATCGTGGATCGATGTATCCGCACAGATCCTGAACGGCATGAAGAACATGAAGAATGTTCGGAGGCGCACCATGTGCGGGACCTGCACGAATCAGGAGGTCATCGAGCGCGTTCGGCAGGAGCGTCTTCACGGCGTACCTCATCGATCCCAACATGCCCGCGCAGCACGTTATAGTCAAATGCCGGCCGACCGATACGGGACCAGCCAAGATCGTTACGTTCCATGTCATCCAGCAACCGGGCCACCTGCTCACGGCCGGCCGGCGTCGTGGCGGCATGGCGCGGCGTTTTGCCGCCCAACGCCGGCGCCTCCCGATCGGTCCAATCCAGATAGGCGACCTCCAGAAATGCCTGTAACAAAGCCGCATCTTGTTCAGGAGTCACGACGGCTCGCACCGGCTGCTCAGCGTCAAGTTCATCCTCACTCAGCAGGTGTGGCGGAGGAACGGTCGCTTCCCCCCTGAAATGGAGCGAAAAACCTAAGGCCGAGGCCAATTGATGTTTCAAAGTATCCAGCCGTTCCCGCGAGTCGGTTTCCACCCACAGTTGAGTGGACGTCAATGTGAGGCGAGTGACGATGCTCGATGTGCCTGCCTCAGCCGATCGTTGCCGATAACACTGCACGCTCACGTTCGATCCTTCTGATGCGTCAATAGTCGCCGGATCGGTCTCCAGCCCGTTCATCCCGGCCAGTGTCTCACGAAGAAACTTGAACTCCCGATGTTCGTAAAGCGCGAACGAATACAAATACGGCTGCCCATCAGGATTGCAGTACCGGATGCCGGCCACGACCTTATACAGTGCTCTTAGGCGCATCTGCGAATAGATCCAGAGCAACTCATGCCCGAATCGCTTGGCAAACTCATGCCAGTCGCCGAGTTCGAACGACCCGGCATTGATTTCCCGTTCACGACGCAATGCACAGACGGCGTCATACAAGGTTCGGCCTTCCTCAGGAGAGAGCAACAACGCACTCCCGCCGAGTACGACCTCGTTCGTTTCAGGGTCACCGGGCTGTTGCACGAACCGGGTCAACAACACCCGACCGGCCTGGAACCCCCGGCTGAAATCACCACCTTGAACCTGATAGAGACGGCCATTTCCCAGAGAACGGCAGGCCCACTTCTTCGAGGCTTCGCTGCCGGGCAGGATTTCGACCAGATCCATATACGAATGTTTGAGCGGATCCATCCAGGCCCGCTCTTCCTCCGGAATATGCTCGGTCACCACATCGCGCAGTTGCTCGATCAAGGTGAGCTGCCCGTCCTGGGGATAGTAGTCCGCATAGATCGTGAGCGTCGCAAGATCGACTTCCTGAGCAAACGGCGGCAGCGGCGCATTCCCTGCAAACTCAAAATACGGGCGCAACGCCTGGCGCAAGGCACGATCCCGCTCTGCCGCAAACATCGGCCCAAGGGACAGCGCCTCCAGTCGAGCCATCAAACCATCCAGTCCCGGAGGCAACGGCGCCCATACACCGGCCGTTGATTCATTCGCGAGCTTCATGAATCTCTTCCATCACGATCGTTTCCGCATCGAGCCAGTCTTCAAGATCCCGCCCTTGCCGACACCCGCGCTCATGCCACAATTCGTAAGCCTTCGCGGCGATACGATCCCTCATGCCGTCGGGCAATTCGATCGGATTGGCCGGACGGGACGGTCGGCTGGCCGGCGCATTGCTTCGCTTTCTGATCACGGTCGCCATGATACCCCCCCTGGTGAAAGAGTGAACCCTTATATGGACATTCCAGGCAACACCCGGCGGTGCCCCGGCCCGTATTTCGGGCTGCGTACTGTGAGCACCGGGCAATGAGACCGACGCAGCACCGCCTCCGCCACACTCCCGCTCAGCGTATGAGACAACCCTCGACGCCCATGCGTCCCCATCACGATGAGATCGGCTGGAATTGTTCTGGCACTGTCGAGAATCGACTCAAACGGAGTCCCCCCGCGTACCAGCGAACCGGTTTGAATCTTGGCCTCGACCAGCGCCTGCGTCATATCGCCCAGGCGCGCCGTCAACCGCTCCCGCATCTCCTCCCGCTTCCCGCTCTGCAAGAGGGTGAAATCCAGTCCGTACGAAACCGGCTCCAGTACGTGCAACAGCGTCAGGGATGCGCTGTGGCGTTGAGCCATGAGTGCGGCATACTCCACGGCTTCGAGGGAACAATCTGAGAAATCGACCGGGACCAGAATTCGATTGAAACTGATTCCCCCGCACGGCCCCGCCTCTCCCGACGACAGTTCCTCACGATCCATACGCACGGTAAGCACCGGACAGGGCGCCGTACGAATAACTCGTTCTGCGGTGCTTCCGAGCAGCACATGCTCCAGCCCGGACTTGCCTTTTGTCCCGACAATCACCAGATCAGAGTCTTCTGCCTTCACGGCCGCCAAGACCTCCTCACAAGGAATCCCCGTGGCGATGCGCGTATGCAACGCAATCCCGCGAGACGATGCCCGCGCCTTCAGCTCCACCAGCTGCTTCGTGCCTGCCTTCATGAGTTCGCCGAGATAGACCTGGTTGACCGGATACTCGGGATTCATGCCGGGCGGGAACTCCAGCACCGTGAGCACGGTCAGCGTGGCCCGCCATGTGGCGGCCAAACAACAGGCGTATTCCTCGGCCCGCAGGGCCCACTTGGAGAAATCGGTCGCCAGAAGAATGCGTGGTCTGTCGGTCTCTCCGCTCACACGGCCTCCACGTTCAAGAGAAGAAGTTCCCCGCTCATGTTCGGATGGATCGAGCACCGGAATTCGTGGCGGCCAGGGCGGGACAGATTGAACCGCAACGCCGCATCCCGCTTGGCGTCAAGGAAAATCCCCCCGACCCCTCGTCCATAGACAATTATGCCGTCTTTCTCCACCTGCGTCGGAATCCCTTCAAACATGGTTGAACCGAAATCGTGGCGCTCCGCATCCTCGTTCTTAATCCTGATCACCGTCGCTACGCCGAGCCGGAGCGTGCTTTGCTTTGTCACAAACTTGAAATCCTTGATGGTGACGTCCACGACCTGTTCAGATTGCGACCAGAGCGGAAGGTCCGCTCCGCTCCACAAAGCCCAAGTCATACTCAATACGGTCGCCCATCCCCACATTCGCCCTCTCTGCGTTCTCATCGTGACACGCCTCCTTTACTGCAGATTATTGTGATCATCGAGCCTTCGCCGGCAAGGGTACCGTCAACACCGGACAACCCGCCGTCCGCACCACCTTTTCCGCCGTGCTGCCAAAGAATATCTTATCGACTGTTCCCGCCCGTCCTCCGTAACTGCCCATGACGACGAGATCGACCTTTTCGACCCGCGCGGTCTTCGCGATCTCCACAAACGGCGCGCCCTCTAACACCACCCGATTCACCTCAACCCCCTTTGCCGCCTCGGAATCGAGCAATCGACGGACGTTCAACCGGGCAAAGTGCCGCAGACGACGCCTTTGGGTCGTCGCATCAGACGGTACCGCGAGCAATCCCATCCGGTTAAAGGCATTGAGTGCGCTCGTATCGATCACATGCACGACCAAGATCTCGGCACCGCACAGCCGCGCCAACCCGCAGGCCACCCGAAAGGCCTCTTCTGAACAAGGCGAAAAATCCACCGGCACTAGAATGGAGGAGAACAGTCCATCTCCCATAACAACCTCTCAACGCAACACATCTCCATTGCTCCTATCAGCAAGGCCAATGCCACTGAAGTACAGTGACGATCCTGTAACTGACTCCGCATAGAAACAACAGTTTGTTCGCCTCTGCCTGCTGTGATAGCTCCGGAGACTCCGGATGTCCCCTCACGTGGGGGAGGCCTGCTACAGTGAAGAGGCGCTTCCTGGGGCAGAAGGCGACAGACGCTGTTTTCAGCGAAGAGTGATGGCCAAGGACTCAAGAGATCATTCAGAGCAAAACCCTTTCGCCCCTTGCGCTTTCCCATCACCATCCTACCCCGGGATCGGAGCTACCGGAACGGCATTGGACTTGCTGACCACATCGCATAAGAGGAGACATCTATGACACGCACACACTGGATTCTGGTAGGAGCAATTGTGCTGGGTCTGGCGGTCGGCCTGTATCTCCTCTTCTTCTGTCCAACGGACTGTCAATGAGCAACAGAGAGGTCACCGATGAAAATTCTGCTGGCCATCGATGGATCGGATCAATCCTATGAGGCGGTCCGGGCGCTGAAGTACCTGGCTCGCGCCGAAGAATTGCATATCCTGCATATCCTGGATGTCCCGTCACCGGCCTATCCGATGATGGTACCGGAAGTCGCGCATGAACTATACACGACGATTGAGCGTACGATGCGCGAAGATGGCGCCAGGCTGCTTGATCGTATTGTCTCGCTCCTGCCGATGGACTGCGGCCCTGTGACCAAGCACATGGAGATCGGCTCACCGGCCGACCGGATCGTGGAGTACGCAGAGCAGCATCAGATCGCACTCATTCTTGTCGGCGCGCGCGGGCTTGGACCAATCAAGGAACGGTTGATCGGCAGTGTCTCCCATCGGGTGCTCACCTTCTCCAAGGGTGCCGTCCTGATCCTGCCGACCTTTGTGAAATCCCTGAAGCAGGTGCTGCTGCCGCTGCAAGGGTCACAAGACGCCGAGCGAGCACTCTTGTTTCTCCGACAGCATCCATTCCGTGAAGCCGTCACGATCACGGCACTCACGGTGCTCCCGCAGACCAGGCCGCCCTGGCCGGTCGATGCCGTAGCGGAGCGGGAAATGGAAGGCCAGGCGCTCCGGAGCGCCGAGTCCTTTATTAACTCCGTGGCGGCGGACCTGAAGCACATGGGCTACATCACTCATGCGAAATCAACATTGGGCGTTCCGGTCGAGGCGATTCTTCAAGAGGCCAAAGCCCTCAGTGCCGATCTCCTGATGATGGGGTCCCGCGGTCGCCACGGGCTGAGCCGGATGGTGCTCGGCAGCGTCGCGCATGCCGTCCTCCATCATGCGCAATGTCCCCTCTTGGTCTTCCACTAGCGGAGCCGTTGCTGATATGCCAATGTATGATTATAAATGTCTCGACTGCGGCAAGGAATCACTGATCGTGGTGACGCTGAAAGAACACGAACGCGGTGAAGTGCAATGTCCGTCCTGCGGCAGCAAAAAGCTACAACAACTATTCACCTCATTCATTGCCCACACCACCAAAAAGAGTTGATGATGCACAAAATGTCTCGAACACTCGGAGTCGCCGCCTGCGTCGGCCTCCTACTAGGCGCGCTGCCCGTTGCCGCGCAGGACCTTCCCGCCGACCTCCATCGAGGCAAGGCGTTGTATCAGGATCACTGCGCAACCTGCCACGGCCAGACCGGCTGGGGAGACGGCCCCACCGCTGCATCGCTCAGAGTCGCGCCGGCCAACTTTCATCTGTTTCGATCCTTTCTAAAATCCGATGAAGAGCTGCTGCGCACGATCGAACACGGGATCGTCTTCAGTCCTATGCATGCCTGGACCGGCAGCCTGACTGAGGGACAAATGATCGATGTCCTGGCCTATGTGCGGCTGCTCTCTCAGCAAGGCCAGTGACCAACCGCCGTACCTCCATCGACAATTGACCGTGAGAACGAACCACCAGAGGAGACCGAGATGATTCATTCGGCAGTACGTCAGGGATTGTTCCTGTTCATCGTATCCGCCATTGCCACATCTCCGATTTTGGCAGCAAGCACAACGCCTGCAGCAAACCATGTCCAGCGATGCGAACAACCACACAAGCCAGGCACCCTGTCTGCAGCCGCCCTCCGCAACACACTCCACGCACACCAGGAATGGCTCGAACAACGAGACAGCCCCGGGCATAAACGGGCGGATTTCTGTGGAGCCGACCTCCGGCAGGCCGTCCTCGAAGGGGCCAATCTCGAACGCGCCCGTATGGAAGGCGTCAACCTCAGACAAGTGAATCTCAGGCAAAGCATCCTGACGCAAGCCAGTCTTGCCGGCGCCGACCTCACCAAAGCCAACCTCGAAGACAGCAATCTGGTCGGTGCGGATTTGCGTCATGCCAAACTGGCGCATGCGAATCTCCTCCGTGCGATCGGCGATGAAGCCGCGCTGTACAATGCCACGCTGTCCGGCGCCCAGCTACACGACTCCATTTTCGAACGGGCCCATTTCGAGGGAGCCGAACTTTCGTCTGCCGACTTTACGAATGCGACATTAGTCGACAGCTACCTGTACGGAGCCAATCTTCAAGGAGCGGTCTTAACCGGAGCCGATTTGATGGGCGCGGATCTTCGCCGGACCGACATGTCGAAAGCCACAATGTTTCAGACCAACTTGCAGGGAGCACTGCTCGACGGGGCCCGCCTCAATCACGCCCGTATGATGGAGGCGGACCTGGAAAGCGCCTATCTGGATGATGCCGATCTTCGGCACGCCGATCTTCGTGACGCCATCCTCCGCGGGGCGGATGTCCGTCATGCCAATATGGAAAACGCCCGCCTCTCACAAGCCGATCTTGAAGGCGCCAATCTGGAAGGCGCGCGCCTCATCAAGGCCTCCCTGCAATCTTCAAAATTGCGCATGGTCATCCTCTACAAAGCCCTCATCGACCATGCCGATTTCAGGGATGCCAACCTCCATCACGCCGTGATGATCGGCACACACGGCACCGACGTCATCTTTACCAAAGCCGCTCTGCACGAGATCTATGCCCCTAAAGCATCCCTGCCTCGCGCGCAATTCAATGAAGCCATCCTCGACTCAGCCAATCTCGTTGCCGCCGATTTGAGTGCCGCCAATTTCAGCCGCGCCAATTTGACTCACGCCAACCTGCAGGAAGCCAAGCTGCGGGAAGCCTCATTCAATGGGGCAGATCTCAGCGGCGCACGCCTTGATGCGGCCGACATCCATCAGGCAAATTTCTACGGAGCGAACCTGGCCTCAGCGACCGGACTGACCCAAGCGCAGCTGGATGCCGCCTGTGTCGATAACCAGACCCTGTTGCCGGCAGAGCTCAGCCGACCGGCGCCTTGCACTGTGACAAAGAAGAAAGCAGCAGGCCGATAACTGACATAAGGGCAGTGACGAAGGATGAGGGAGCTAAGAAGCAGCACGGTGATCTGGGAGTGAGAAAGTACCGCCGCGGTGGAAGGAGTCGACGTGCCGTGCGGCCTGATTTCATCAGGCCGGAAATGGTGGTGGCTTAGATTCCACCTAAGAACTCCAGCCGGCACCGTCCCACAATTTCGACAATGCCGAACGTGCCGTGCCGGAGCTCCAATGCCTAACGAATAACCGATTAGGCAGCGGCGGTTTCAACTTCCTTCGCGGCTTTGGCAGCGAGGCTGTTTTTGCGATTGTTAGAGATCGTCCGATCAATGATCGCTCCACAATTGACGCACTTCCAAGCATAGAACACCAGAAAGAAATCTGAGAAGCGCTCCAACATCATCAAGCCTTTGCATTTCGGACAACCCATGATTTTTCCCTCCCCAGGTGAAAGTTGACGTATGCTTGGGGGGTTGAGCAAGTTGCGATCCAGCATTACAGTATTCTAATTATCAATGGCTTAGAAGAGCCAATGCCAAAACTTGTCTCTGTGGAGACTACTTACGCGTACATTACTGTACGCGCTGTCGCATTTATACGCTTGTCGCTGTTCGCAATCTCGTTTCTTTGAGCAATCTTCGACAATGCCTGCTCCAGCAGGCAAGCTCAAAAACGAAAAACATAGGGGGAGCTGCTAGAGTAATGAATAAATTATCCAAATAAAATAACAGCTTAATAATTTCGTACAAATCAGAACAAACGGAGCAGACGATGACGACCAGACACGAGCGCAATGTCCAGATAATCCTGCGAGGACTGGCACTTGAAGGCATCCTGGGCCTCCCACCGGATCCTAGCGGGGTTATCGTCTTTGCTCACGGCAGCGGCAGCGGACGATTAAGCCCCCGAAACAACTTCGTCGCCCGCTATCTGCAGCAGAACGGCCTCGCGACGCTGCTGCTTGACCTGCTCACACAGGACGAAGCCGAGGATCGACGGAAAGTGTTTGATATCGATCTGTTGGCTGATCGATTGTTACTGGCTAAAGCCTGGCTGGAAGAAGAACCGGGCACGAAGAAATTGGGGATCGGCTATTTCGGTGCCAGCACCGGAGCTGGCGCGGCCCTGCAAGCGGCTGCGAGAGAACCAGCAAACGTCCAGGCTGTCGTCTCACGAGGCGGACGGCCCGATCTGGCAGAAGTCTACTTGCCTTCGGTGACTGCGCCCACTTTATTAATTGTAGGTGGCTGGGATGAACCGGTGATCGATATGAACCAATCAGCCTACGAACTCCTGACCTGTGAAAAACAACTGATCATCGTTCCCGGCGCCACACATCTATTTGAAGAACCCGGCACGCTGGAACAAGTAGCAGAACACGCGAGGTGGTGGTTTCGGCTGTATCTTCATCGAGAGGAAAGGACTGAAGAATAGCGAGAGCCCATCTACAGAAACACCCTTTCCTTCACAAGTGCCACGATGTGCTTCACAGCTTCACCTGTCTGTACCTTCGTTGTATCGATGGTGAGATCGGGGTGGAACGGCGCTTCATAAGGCTCTTGCAGCCCCGGCACAGTGCTGGACTCGCCCCGCTGGCCGCGCTGATATGTCCCCTTGTAGTCGCGCTGCATGCAGGTTTCTAACGGACATTCCACCGCTACTTCAATGAATCGTGGGATCAGGTTTCTAGCGAAGTCTCGATAGGCTCGCTTGGCAGCCGTGGCATCGAATATCACCGTCACGCCATGCGCCACCAGCTTCGCTCCCATCAGCGCCAACGCGCGATAGAAGAGATCCCGCTCGACCTGCGAGTAGGTTGCCTCGGGCGTGAGCACACGTCGGACTTCATCCGACTCCAACACTTCCACGGTCATACCAGAAGCTTCAAGTTGCGGTTTCAAGGCCCGCGTGATGGTGCTCTTGCCGGAAGCCGGCAGGCCCGTGATCCAGATGGCGAAGGTTCGTGAAGATCCGTGAATCGTCATTGGTCATTCGTCGATCGTGTCAGAAGAGCTTCCCCTCAAATATTACGACCTGCGCCATCCCCCGCTCACTGCACTTCCCCCCGTTTGACCCTTGACGCATGACGGGTGACAGGTCTTTCATCGACCACAGTACTCGTTCACCCGTGACGGATCGAAGCGCTGTGCGGCAAGGACCTGCTCCATAAACCGGAAGATGGTTTGACGCACACCGATCGGCAACGTGGGATACCAGACAGGACTTGCCAGCACCAAGCCACGGAACGCAAAGAACGGCGCCGTTGTTGCCAACACCTCCTCATCGCCGCTCGCCTCGACGTACTCCTCCCAAAAGAGCCGGAAGAGCACTTCGAAAGACCCCTTCAGCCGTCCCCACCGGCACAACGAATAGAAGAGATAGTTGATCGACATCGATGTCACGTCATCCGCCGGTTCACCCCACTCCCCGCGTGAGCGATCCAGCACCGCAAAATCGACGCCCTTTTTGAATAAAACGTTCCAGGGGTGAAAATCCCCATGCACTTGCGACAATCGTTTAGTCTGTCCGCGCAATCGCCACCGCCAACGGTTGGCAGCTTCCTCAATTCCGCGTAACAGGTCTTCCGTGATAAACCCGAACTGCTTTGGGTAACTGTCGGTCAGCCCCATGATGCATTCGCCGTGACCGATCAACTCCCGCAAGCGACGGCGGTACAAATCGGCATCCCGTTTCTTATACGCGTGGATCTGCGCCAGGTAACGCGCGAGGGCGATGGTCCGCTTGCGATCGAGCGGACGAAGCGATCGCCCCTTGGCGAGCCGTTCCAGATCTTCGTGATAGCTCACCCCCTCGGTCCATTGATTCAGGACAAAATACTCCCGCCCCTCTGCAACAGACAGCAATTTCTGTGTGCCGGTAAACATGCCGACATCGAGCGCCTTCACATGCCGCGGTAGCCGTCCATAGGACTCGTAGTCCCACAACATCGCCTGCGCCCGATCGGCCATGTGCTCGTGTCCGAAGGGACCGGGCTTCATGGTCTCCAGTACAGCCGACCATACATCGTTGCCAACACGGAACGTCAGCTTGACCGGTGTCCCATAGCCGTATTGTTTATGCGCACCTTCTGAACTGGCCTTTCCGATCACGCCGAACGACAGCAATGTAGCCTCTTGCCCAAAGCGCGACTGGAGATACTTCTCAAGAGCCTGTTTCCTCAACATTGGCATATAGAAGTGACACGCAAGTCACATTCCCATCAAGGAGTCATCTGAACGACCGTCTTAAGCACTGATCCCCGTGAATCCTCCCCCTTTCTCCATCCCCTGCCCCATCTCGCGATGCTTCAATTGACGCATTGCGCTTCACCCACCTAGCGATCACTGAGGAGAAATGCGCCAGTCCGTATTGTCATTCACCACGTGGAAAGTATGGCCGGTCGTTAAAAGTGTGAAAACGATGGCTTCTTTCCGATGCCATTCCCAAACCGGTGGATTTAACGCAGGCGGCATCCGGCTTGCTGGTAAGTCATAATGAACAAAAGGAGGGCATCAGATGGAAATAGAAATACAGAGCCGCAATGTTGAGATGACGCCCCGCTGGAAGACAGAAATCGAAGCCCGCATGGAGGATCTCCGGCGGGGTCATGACGATCTGACCCACGGCCGCGTGACGTTGACAAAGAACCGCCATCACAAGAAACAGGACCACGTCGCCGAGGCGCTCGTGGTTGTCACACTCCCGGGCCGTCATACCTTGACGGCCCGCAAGGAGGACAAGACCTTCGAAGAAGCCATCCGGAGCGCCTTTGAAGCCGTCACGATTGAGCTGCGCAAGTATCGCGAAAAACGCGCGGAGACCGAAGTGCGCCTGCCACCGGTTCCGCCCCATCGCGGAGTGATCTGCAAGCTCTTCCCCAACGAAGGGTACGGGTTCATCCTCCAAGAGGGCGGCGGTGAAGTGTACTTTCATGCGAATGCACTCCACAGCCTCACGTTCGAGCAACTCGAGGATGGAACAGAAGTAGTGTTCGGAGTGGAGCAAGGGAAGAAAGGCCCACAGGCCACAACGGTACAGCTACCTCCGACGGTCGCTACGAAAGCCTCCTAGATGAGCACCGACAAATTCAGGGTTCCCGTTTCGATGCTGTCGCCCACAGTCGATCCCACACAGTTGGGGTTCGAAGACACGAGCGAACTCGAACCGATCACCGATATTATCGGCCAGGAGCGGGCGGTCGAAGCGCTGGAGTTCGGTCTCTCGATGAAGAGTCCGGGATTCAATCTGTACGTCTCCGGCCCGGTCGGCACAGGTAAAGCCACCCTGGTTCGCCAGATGGTGACACGGCTGGCCCAGGCGGCCCAAGCTCCTTCCGACTGGTGCTATGTCAATAATTTTCAGGACGCCTCGCGGCCGGTCAGTCTCTCGTTTCCCGCCGGGCAAGGCTGTGCCTTCAAACGGGATATGGCCTCGTTCATCGAGAGCTTGCGGCGCGACATCCCGGCGGCGTTCGAAAGCAAGAAGTACCTCGATGGCAAAGCCAAGCTGCACGACGAGACTGAGGCCAAAAAGAAAACGCTGTTCCAGGAGCTCAGCAAGTTGAGTCTCACCCGCGGGTTCGGATTCGACGAAACGCCGGCGGGATTCGGGCTCGTGCCGCTCAAAGACGGGCACCCCATGACCGACGAAGCCCTGGAGGCCATGACCGAAGCGGAGCAACAGGACCTCAACAACCGGCGGCTCGCACTCGAAGGCGAGATACGCGAATTTCATGTGCGTCTCCACAGCCTCGATAAAGAAATGGAACACCAGCTTCGCCATCTCGATCACCAGATGGTCACCAATGTGCTCGAAGGCCGTTACGAAGCGATACTGCGGTCCTATCAAGATCTGCCGGCGGTCTCCGCCCATCTCGAGCGAGTGAAAGACAACATCGTCCACCATTACAAAGATTTCCTTCCCCATGAGGGACCGGTATTACCCATTCCAGGCCTGGAACTCCGCCGGCCTGACATGACCCGCTATCTCGTGAATCTCATCGTCGAGCATGACCCGACTGGCGGCGCGCCCGTCATCGACGAATCCCATCCGACGTACACCAACCTGATCGGCAAAATCGAACGGCGCGCACACATGGGCGTCATGTACACGGATTTCACCGAGATCCGCGCCGGCGCCGTCCTCCAAGCCAACGGCGGCTACCTGATCGTGAACGCGCTGGACATGTTGCATCAACCCTTTTCCTGGGACGCGCTGAAGCGAGTTATCAAAACGGCTGAAGTGAAAATCGAAGACCCCGGCGAGTTCTACGGCTTCTCTACGGCCGGCCTCCGGCCGCAAGCCATCCCCGTCACGGTGAAAATCATCATGGTCGGGCCGCCTATGATCTATCACCTACTCCAAGCCTACGAAGAGGACTTTGCCAAGCTCTTTAAAGTGAAGGCGGACTTCGACACGGAAGTGGTCCGAAGCGAACGGCATGATCGGCAGTATGCCCGCTTCATCGCGAAACTCTGCCGCGAAGAAGGGCTGCCGCACTTTGGCGCCGATGCGGTCGCCGAAGTGATTCGTCAGGGGTTCCGCTTCGCCGACCGGCACGACCGTCTGTCACTGCGGTTCAGTCTCGTGAGCGACCTCATCCGCGAAGCCGGCTACTGGGCCAAGAAAGAAGGTCATTCGTTTGTGACGCGCGGAGATGTCGACGCGGCAATCGCACATAAACGCCACCGGTCGAATCTGGCCGAACACTGGATCCAGGACGAAATCAAAGAGGGCACGTTGATGGTCGATCTCGACGGAGAGATCGTCGGCCAGGTAAATGGTCTCTCCGTCCATGAACTCGGCGACTATGCATTCGGCCGTCCCACCCGCATCACCGCACGCACCTATGTCGGTACCAAAGGCGTGATCGATGTGCAACGGGAAGCGGAACTCGCTGGCAACATCCACAGCAAAGGGGTCATGACACTCGCCGGCTATCTGGCCGGCAAGTTCGCCGGACTACACCCCTTTGCCATGAGCGCGTCATTGACCTTCGAACAGACCTATTCTGAAATTGAAGGCGACAGCGCCGCGGTCGCCGAGTTGACCGCGATCCTCTCCAGCCTGGCCGATCTGCCGATCCGGCAATATCTCGCCGTCACAGGGTCCGTCAATCAGTTGGGCGAAGTCCAACCGATCGGTGGCGTTAATGAGAAAATCGAAGGGTTCCTTGAATCCTGCTCGCGACGCGGCCTCACCGGTAAACAGGGCGTGATCATTCCGGCGCGTAATACAAAGCATCTCGCCCTGCGTCGGGATGTCGTCGAAGCGGTCGAGTCGGGACAATTCACCGTCTACGCAGTGAACACACTGGAAGAGGCCATTGAATTGCTCACCGGGGTGACGGCAGGGGAACGCGGTATCGACGGGGAATATCCTCCCGACACGGTGTTTGGCCGTGCCGCTCAACGCCTCGCCGAAATGGCCCAGGCCGTGGCGGAATGGGGTGAGGGTGAAGAAAGGCCCGCCGGACGGATCATCACCGAGCCATAGCGCTCCCAATCTCCAGACGTTCCGGTGGCCCGATTTCGTGCACAGCAGGCAGGCCCTATGTTAACGTGACGTCGAGGACGATGAAATACGATGCGTAAGGCTTTCAATATCCTGATACACCGACTGCCCCCCCTGCTCATTCGGGTGTGGGTCATGCTGTGGGTCCTCTCGATTCCCCTGTTCCACGTACATCCCGAATCGGCCGAGCACTCAGGTCACGATGGAGCGATACATAGCGGAACCGTACACACCGTGTTCTCAGGCGATCTCGATGGTGAATTCGACATCCACGAGGCGTCGCCCCCCTCCACTGCAGACAAGTCCGCCCACCTCTCACATGCCTGGTTCGAGCATTCCGAGTTGGGATTCTCGCTGCTCACAGACTCGCACCAGCGCACAGATCTAAAGCCGATTTTCGTGCAGACCATGGTGTTGCCTATCGGAGAAACCACCACCATAGAGTGCCGCGAACGGGCAGCCGAACACCTTGCGGCAATTCCTGCTTCCACCCTCTTTGTGCATCGACTCCCCTCCCGCGCGCCGCCCTCGCTCCTTCTCTAAGTTCCGTCAGGACGAATCAACGCTATCACGGGCATCGTGGCATTGCAGGCTCACTCCTCACGGGTTGAGTCCGGTGTCTGTTGAGCAGAGGAGGCTCATATGATTACTCGTATTCTCGTTTCCGCCTTGTTGTTGAGCGGAGTGGGCTGTCTCAGCCTGACCGCGGGGCCGGCGTGGGCAGCCGATCCTCTCACCGGCACCTACTCGCTCGACAGCATCGTGGCCCTGGCCATCGAGCGCAGCCCCACCCTGGCCGGCGCTGAGGGGTTCGTCCGGCAAAGTCACGGGCAACAGGTCGCGGCAGGGGCCTACCCGAATCCCTCGCTCTCAGGCACAGCCGGGCGCGGCGCCATTCGCGATCCAAGTACCGGCGCCCGGATCACTGAGCGCACCGTCACACTCGAACAGCCGCTTGAGTGGGCAGGCAAGCGGCAGGCCCGTCAAGAGGCCGCGAACGCCGGCGTCGCAGGCGCTAGTGCTGCGCTGGATGAAACCCGCCTCGCGCTGATTGCCGATGTCAAAGTAGCGTTCTATCACTTGTTGCTCGCGCAGCGTGACGCAGAGATGACCGCTCAGAACGTCACGACGGTCGAAGAAGTCCTCCGCACGGTCAAAGCACGGGTGGCGGCCGGCGAGGCGACGTCCTTTGATACGATGAAAGCCGGTGTTGAACTGCAAAAGGCGCAGAAAGAAGTCGCACGAGCGCAGAACGCCCTGGTCGTGGCCAAAACCCGATTGAATACCCTCACGGCCGGAGGACTCGGCACACAATTCTCAATTCAGGGCGACTTTCAATCAGGCAGGTACACTTTCGATCTGGATCGACTGACCGCCAACGCCCTCGAACAGCATCCAACCCTGCAGCGATTGACGAAACTCGCCGAGCAGGCAGGTCATACAGTGCAATACGAACGAGCCTCCCGCGTGCCGAATCTGAGCGTCCAGGGCAGCTACCATCGAGAGGCGGGAGATGAATCGCTGACCGCCGGGCTGAGTGTGCCGATTCCCCTCTGGTACCGGCGGCAGGGTGAAATCGAGACCGCGCTCGGAACGCAATATCGAGCCGACGCCGACCGGCGGCGGGCGCGAAGCGAGTTGGAACAGGCCATTATCCAACATGGGCAGGAAGTCCGGACGGCGCAGGATCAACTACAAGTATTCGAAACAGGCTTGCTCAAACAGGCCGAGCAGACCCTGACTGCGGCACGGACCAGTTTTCGCCAGGGCGCGGCCAGCCTGCTGGACGTGCTGGACGCCCAGCGCGTGTACCGCCAAACAGTCTTGGAATATGCCCAGGTCCGCGCGGATCTGTCGATCGCGCTCGTCCGATTGGAACGCGCTGTCGGTGCACCGCTGTGAGCGCGCAAGGAGACCGTCCATGAAACCACAACCCGTCGCCTGGGCCATCGCCGCGATCATGCTGCTGCTCTCCGGTTGCAGTGATCGAGGAACCGCGCCGCCTCCGCAACCTCAGGAGACAGGCGTCAAACCCGGCGTGAGTCGTCCCCGCGTCATCCAACCTCCACCGGTAGTCCAGGCCCGGTTACGTACCGAGCCCGTCGCCCTGCGTGCCGTACCAGAAATCGTGACGGCTCCCGGCGAAGTGTCGTTGGACCTCAAGCAGGTGGCCAAGATCACCTCACGCATTGACGGACAAGCCGAGCTGATCCATGTGCAACTCGGCGATCACGTGAAGAAAGGGCAGCCCTTAGTCGCCATCGCGAGTCTACAGCTGGATCAATTGATAGAAGAGCATCTGGTGAGTAAGGCACGGGCCGATGTGGCCGAAAACAATTTCCGACGGACGGAAAAACTGCGGGCGGACGATATCGTTCCGGAGCGGAAGCTGATCGAAGACAAAGGACGCTATCTGGAAACCCGAGCGCAGTATCTCCATATCCGCGAAAAGTTGCTGAACATGGGGCTGACCGCCACGGAACTGCTGCCGCTCGAAAGCGGCCGGCACGAAGAACGGCATCGATATACGCTGACCTCCCCCATCACCGGGACCGTCGTGGCGCAAAATGTCGTGCGCGGTCAGGGCGTCACACCGGGCAATGAGCTGTTTGAAATCGTGGATACCAGTCGCGTGTGGGTCTTCGCGAATCTACCGATTGAACAGGCACGCAAGTTCACAGAAGGTGATACGGGCACCATCACACCGAAAGGCGGCGAACCGGTCACCGCCCCGCTCACCTATCTGGCCCCGGTCGCAGATGAGACGACCAGGACCATCCTGATGCGCTTTGAAGTGGCCAACGCCCAGGGTCAGCTGAAACCCAGAGAATATGTCGACGTCACACTGACGCTTGCCGGACGCCCGACCCTCGCAGTGCCGATCACGGCGCTCACGACCGTCGAGAATCAGCGAGGTGTCTTTGTCCAGCGTGAGCAGAGCTTCGCCTTCGCCCCCATCGAGAGCGGCCGGGAAGGCGGCGGATGGATCGAGATACGGAAGGGGCTGAGCGACCAGGATACAGTCGTCAGCGAGGGCGTTTTCGACCTGAAGAACGTGTTGCTCAAGGAACACATCGGGTCAGGAGAGTAACGACACATGGATCGCCTGCTGACCTTTTCGCTGCGCTATCGGTTCTTCACGTTGGTGGCCATCGCGGTCGTATTCGCCGCCGGTCTCTGGTCTTTCGCCCATCTGACCATCGACGCCGTGCCGGATCTCACCCCGGTGCAGGTCCAGGTACTCACGAAAGCGCCGGCCCTGGGACCGGTCGAAGTGGAACAATTCATCACGTTTCCGATCGAGGCCTCGCTCAGCGGCCTGCCCGCCCTGCGCGAGTTGCGCTCAGTGTCGCGCTATGGGCTCTCCGCGGTCACCGCCATTTTCGAAGACAACACCGATATCTATCGAGCCAGACAACTGGTCACAGAACGGTTGGCGCGGGCCATGGAAAAGATCCCGGCCGAATACGGCCGCCCGGCCATCGGACCGCTCACCACCGGTTTGGGCGAAGTGTATCAATTCACACTCAAAGGACCCGGCTACAGCCCGATGGCGCTGCGGACGATGCTCGAATGGGACATCGGCATGAAACTGCGTGCCGTGCCCGGCGTCGTCGAGGTGAACATCTGGGGCGGCGAGCCGCAACAGTTTCAGGTGGTGGTCGATCCGGCCAAATTGCTGTCGTTCAAGCTCTCTCTTCGGCAGGTATTTGATGCATTGCAGCGGAACAACGCCATGGCCGGAGGCGGCTATTTTGAGCGGCAGCGCGAACAACTGCTCATTCGCGGCGAGGCCTTGGCGACGCAGGTATCGGACCTGACCCGTATTGTCGTGGCCCATGGATCGGGCGGAGTCCCGATCTACATTGCGGATGTGGCGACCGTGCGGGAAGCCTCGGCTCTGCGCATCGGCGCGGCCACTGCGATGGGCGAGGGAGAAACGGTCATCGGCATGGTGCAGATGCTGGCCAGTGAAAACGCGCAGCAGGTCGTGGAACGGGTCAAAGCCCGCGTCCGTGAAATCCAAGCGACACTTCCCCCGGGAGTCACGATCGAGCCCTATTACGATCGCACGCTCTTTGTATCCAAAGTGATGAAGACCGTACGGAACAATCTGGTGGAAGGCGGCCTGTTGGTCATCGCCGTGTTGTTTCTCTTCCTGGGAGATCTGCGCGCAGGTCTGATCGTCGCGGCCGCCATTCCTCTGTCGATGCTCATCGCCTTCACCGGCATGATGCAGGCCGGACTGTCTGGCAATCTCATGAGCCTCGGCGCCATCGATTTCGGTCTGCTCGTCGACGGCTCGGTGGTGATGATCGACAATATTCTCCGCCGATTAGCGCAGAGCAAGGACATGACCCGCGAAGAACGGCTGGACAATATCCAAGCGGCGGGGCGCGAAGTCCTGCGACCGATGGGGTTTGCCGTAGGAATTATCATCCTCGTCTATGTGCCGATCCTCGCGCTCACCGGCATCGAAGGGAAGATGTTCCGCCCGATGGCCCTGACCGTCATTATGGCGCTGGCCGGCTCGCTCCTTGTGGCCGTGACCGCCACACCGGTCCTGGCCTCCTGGTTCGCGCGGGCGCGCCACGGACAGGAAGAGACAGGTCTCCTGCGCTGGATACGGCGGATGTACGAACCCTGTCTCCAGGGGGCCCTCGCGCACCCGCGCCGGGTGGTCGTACCAGCGGTGCTGCTTTTTGTCGTGAGCCTCGGACTCGGATCGTTCCTCGGCGTGGAATTCATTCCCCGGCTCGATGAAGGGGACCTGGCGATTCAGCTCTGGCGGCTCCCCAGCATTTCCCTGACCGAATCCGTCTCAACGGCGCTGGACGTGGAGCGGGTCCTGCGTCGTTTTCCGGAAGTCACGCAAGTCGTCACCAGAACCGGCAGCCCGGAAGTCGCTACCGACGTTATGGGCGTCGAAATGTCGGACGTCTTCGTGATTCTGACGCCTCAGAGCGAATGGGTCACGGCTCGCACCCGTGAAACGTTGATTGCAAAAATGAAGGACGCGATTACGAACGAGGTGCCGGGGGTCGGGCTCGGCTTTACCCAACCGATCGAGATGCGGTTTAACGAATTGATCGCCGGGGTCCGCTCAGACCTCGCGGTGAAAATCTTCGGCCCCGATCTGGATATTCTGAAACAGCAGGCTGAACAGGTCGCCCGCGCGCTTGAACGTGTACAGGGAGCAGCCGACGTGAAAGTCGAGCAAGTAGCGGGACTCCCCCTGCTTCGCGTCGTCATCAACCGCGAAGAGATCGCGCGATACGGCCTCACGGCGGATGACGTGCTGCTGCTGATTCAGGCCACCCGTGTCGGCCACGTGGTCGGAACAGTGGTACAGGGATCGAGACGGTTCGATCTGATCGTCCGGCTCGTGGATCAGGCCTCGGCCGATCCTGCCACACTTGGCAAACTCTTGATCCCCACCATGCACGGAGAACTGGTTCCTCTCTCGCGTGTGGCCACGATCCAGGTGGACTCAGGACCGGCGCAGGTCAGCCGCGAACACGTGCAGCGGCGCATCGTGGTGGAAAGCAATATCCGCGGCCGCGACTTGGGTGGATTCGTGGCCGCAGCCCAGCAGGCAGTTCGTCAGACCGTCACCCTTCCGCCGGGCTACGAACTGACCTGGGGCGGACAATTCGAACATTTGCAAGATGCGACCAAACGGTTATTGCTCGTCGTGCCGGTGACGCTGCTACTGATTCTCGGCATGTTGTCCGTCATGTTCGGGGCCATGCGGCCGGCGCTGCTCATCTCTCTGAATGTGCCCCTGGCCTTGTCCGGAGGAATTCTGGCTCTATGGCTGCGGGGGTTGCCGCTCAGCATGTCGGCGATCATCGGCTTCATCGCCCTCTTCGGCATCGCCGTGCTGAACGGTGTCGTGCTGGTGAGTCACATCCGGCACCTGGAAGCGGAAGGACTCTCCACCGACCAGGCCATCGCTCAAGGCACCAGCGATCGAGTCAGGCCTGTCCTCATGACAGCCCTTGTGGCAAGCCTTGGCTTCCTGCCGATGGCGTTAGCCACATCGATGGGCGCGGAGGTCCAGCGGCCCCTGGCGACCGTCGTGATCGGCGGACTCCTCACCTCGACGGTTCTGACCCTGCTGATCCTGCCCGTCATGTATCGCTGGGCAGCACAACGGTAATCTACGTTTTCCTGATCCTGCAGCACTTCCTGAGTGCGCTCAAGTTTGATGAATTGCGGAACGCCGGTCGAGGAGGGAGTGCTAGGGTTCACTCTTCGGCGCTTCGCCGATGATCTGAAGTCGAGGACCGTTGGGAAGCGGAGTCACCCGGCCATCTTCCGGCGTACCGCCTAACACCCATTCAAAGAACCTCTTCGCATCGTTCAACTCCGGGTCTTTCAGAATCCCGTACTGCTCCTTCTGCATGGACTCGTCGTAGAGACCGATGCAGCCGTGTGAGGCCGGATAGCCCGGCAGATCCCGGCCATGAATCCAATACGACATGCCTGCCCGATTTACATAAAATCGCAGGGCATAGTTCATTGGATAGGCACGGTCGGTCTTTTCAATCTTGTAGAGAGAGGATTGATGGACGCGATGGGCGGCAGAGAGACGAAACTCTCCCGTCGGCGTTTCGTCATGCCCGTTCCCCGAGGCAATCGGCATCGCAAATCGCAGCGCACCATACTCATACGCGCCGAGGAACTGCTCCGAGAGGTCAATCAGGATGAATTGCTCATCCTGTTCGGCGGCTTGATAGAACAGCGGCAACGGTGCGAATAATTCCAGGCCCTCGATCCGCCTCGGGACTTTGATGGCCACGCCGGCGCGCGCATGACGCCGATCGATCCGGTTGAACCGGGCGACCTCGACCCAACGTTCGCCGAACAGCTTTTCCAGCGATTCACCGGGCCGCAGCGTCCGACAGTCCCACGCGATCGTCGCATCGCTGGGATACGCGAGCGCGCAAGGGCTCGGGTGTTTCTTGGAGAGTTCTGAATGAGCGGCACAAGGGAACAACGTGACCAGCAGCCACACGAAGAGAATGGAGCTCGTGCCACCTCGGCAGCTTCTTACTCGTTCCTTCCAGAAGATTTGAAACGGTGACATCGCCGGGAGACGCGTTTCCGGTTATTACGGCACCGTCTTCCAAGCTGCCCCATCCCACACATAGCTCTGACGCTGCGGATCGCCATCGATTCGCTGGAGAATCACAAGCCGGCAGCCGCTCTGTTTATAGAACTGCTCGGACTTGTGGCTCATCAGCATGGCGAGATGCGGGTCAGGCGACGTTCCGGACACGGTGACCGGCACGAAGATCTGCCCTTCCGACCCGCGAAACACCTGCGTCACATCGACACGGGGGTTGGACTCATACGGCTCCTCGTGCATCGCAACCATGAAACGTTGAAGCGCCGCCAGCTCATGCTGATCCAGTTCGGCCCGGAGACGGTGATTGTGATCTGGCGTCATATATTTATTACTCCTGATTCTGCACTTCCTAGCGGCGGTTCAAACTGACTTTCAGTTTCACCCGCCCACCCCCGGCGCGCCAAGGCGCGCCCCTCCGCGAGCAAGGCCGCAGCCGACTAGGACCAATACTGAGAGGCCTGCGTATACCCGAACAGCAGATCCCGTCGCGCCAGAATGCCGACGAGTTTGCCGTTCCGCACGACAGGCACTCTGGTGAGATACCGGTCTTGGAACAGATCCGCGACTTGCACGAAGGTTTGGTCTTCCGTCACAGTCACGGGATGGACCGACATGATTTCGGTCGCCAGAACTTTGCGCAGATCCCGCCCTTCGATCATGACCTGCAGGAGATCGTATTCACTGACGATGCCCACCAGCGTCCCGTCTTCCTCCACCACGGGCAGACTCCCGAAATTCCGATGAGTCATCATGTGGGTCAGAGTGAGTGCGTCGGTCCGCGACGTACAGCGCGTGACCGCGTCCTGCATCAACTGACCGACGGTTAAGGTTTTCGGATCGCAGGCTTTCATGAAGAACTCTGTTTGTCGCATCGCAGTGCCCTCACTTTTTGCGGGGTGATCTCGACCCCAAATAGGTTCGCAAGATATCGCGCCGGGCAATGATGCCGATCAGTCGATCCTTGGCATCCACGACCGGCACACGGACAAGATCGCTGGCTCGTAAAACATGCACCAGGGTTCCCAGCGTCGTTTCAGGCCGGACCGAATAGGGATTCCCCGTCATGACATCCGCCGCAGTCAACTCTCCCAATGTGTGCCCGTCGTCCATCGCGGCAAGCAGATCATGTTCACTCACGATCCCGACCAGCGTTCCGGCGCCATCCACCACCGGGACCGCGCCGAACCCCTCGATCATGAGGGAGGCGATCACATCACCCTTGGTCTTCAAGCGGGCGGTCTGCACCCGCTTTTCCATCACCGGCTTCACCAGCATCGAAGCAAAGTCGGGCGCTTTCGAAGTGTTGGCCGGCTTCTTTGCAGACTTCTTTACCGGCTTCTTTTTCGTCGTCTTCGGCATGACATCACACTCCTTCATTGGTCATATGGCACAGACCGTACCAACCTACAGGATCATTTATTCGATCGGCAACGCTCCGGCAAGGCCGCGATCCTCTGACCATCGCAGGTGGATCGTCTTCTGCTTTCCAGCTTCTACTGCAATGCCCGTCAGTCCCTGCTTCCGATCACGATGGATCGCCGTGACGTTATAGACCCCCGGCGCCAAATCAACGAAGAGCCAGGGCCCCTCCACCTGTTCTGGAGGGATCGTCACGGCGGCTCCGCCTTTGACCGGCTGGATCGTCACGGAGACCCCGGAGAGGAACGGCTTCCCTCCGGCAGTAAAGACGATCTTCAACGAAAAAGGCGGGTACTGGGCCGCCCGCTCTTCGAGGCCGATACCGGCACTGAAATACCGAACGTCGCCTACCCGGTGAAGAGGCAGCAAATCGACCGTCGTACGGCCTTCAATCTGATGACTCAACTCGACAAATTCACTTGAAGCCCCGATCCGTGCCACCCCGCCGCCATCGGCCAGCCCCATCCCCCCGTTGAACACGACCGAAAGCCCAACCACCCACAGGAAACTTCGTTTCATACGTCCTCCTTTTCCTTCATACTTCAGCTAACGCAATGAGAATGCCATAACAGGCCCTCCATCCACCTCCTGATTTCCACACAGGCACGCACGATCTCAATTTATCTCGCCTTCTCCATGACAAGACTGACGCCAATCACCACAGTAATCATTCCAGTCCTGCTGCAAAAAGCCGCAGTCGTCTGCTTAAATAGAAGAGCCCATTGCCTCCAAGCCCTGGAAACGATGCAGATTCGCCAGCACCATCGCCGGACTTCACGGGCATATCCAATGCAGATTAGATACCTGATATTTTCGCTATCAGTGACGTTTTTTGAAGGAGGGGTTTGTCATGCGCATTGTCTGTGCGGTCGATGGGTCGGAGTATGCCCGGTGGGGAGTCCAGGCGCTCCAAGCGCTCGCCAGCCGGGAACCTGAGCATGTGGTGCTCTTGCATGTCGTCGATCCTTCGATGCTTCAGGCGGCCAAAGGAAAGAATCCGGTTGCCGCCAAACGCGCCCTCGCTGCCTTAGACAAGGCCGGCAAGTTACTCTTGCGTGAAGCGGAACGGTCGGCGCGTGTCGCCCTCAGCCAAGCGGGCACCGGCCCTCGCACTCAATTCCAGGCCGTGCTCGCGCATGGTCCCTTTGCCAAGACGATCGCCCAGCAGGCCAAACGGTTGAAGGCAGATCTCATCCTGATGGGATGTCGCGGATTGAGCGACATCAAAGGCTTTCTGCTGGGCAGCACCTCCCGGCAAGTGGCGGCCATCACTCCATGTTCGCTCTTCGTGGTTAAACAGCCCATCACCAGGCTCGGCCAGGTCGCGCTTGCGGTCGATGACTCGAAACCCTCACGGGCCGCCGCCCGCTTTCTTCGAACCCGCATTCTGCCGGAATCCGCGACCGTAACGATTCTGACATCCGCCGAGAGCCCGGTGACGGACTTGGCCACCCGCTATCTGTCTGAATCGCAAGTGGCCTCCCTGACCCAACCGGTCATGGATCGCGCCACCAGCCTCGTTAATGCCTTGCGGGACGACTTCATTAAGGACGGTTACCCCGCGGTGACCCACGTACGGATGAATCATGTGATCGACACCATCGTCAAACACGTCGAAGCTGAGCGTGACGATCTCCTGGTATTCGGTTCCCGCGAACTGACCAAGACCGAGCGACTACACCTCGGCAGCGTATCCGAAACGCTCCTGCGCCACGCACCCTGCTCCGTTCTTATCGTACGAGGCGCACGTGCCTGAGTTCCGGTACCACGATATTGGAACCCTCGCGATCGACGAGGCCCTGAAGCGGCTCGAGACCGCCGCCGGCGGCCTCAGTCCGGAAGAGGCGCGGCGGAGGCTCACCCAATTCGGCGCCAACCGGCTCACGGAACCTGATCGGTACATCATCCTGCGGGGACTCACCCGCCACTTCACCCATTTCCTCGCCCTGTTGCTCTGGATTGCGTCCGGCCTCGCGTTCGCAGCCGACTTCATGAAACCCGGCGAGGGCATGGCCACGCTGGGCTGGGCCATCCTCGGCGTCATCGTCATCAATGCCGTGTTCGCCTTTTTTCAAGAATACAAAGCTGAGCGCGCCGTGCAAGCGCTCCATCGCCTGCTGCCGGACAAGGCCTGGGTCATGCGGGGAGGCCAACCACTCGAACTTCACCGGAGCGACATCGTGCCGGGCGACATCCTCATCCTGGAAGAAGGGGAACGGATCCCGGCGGACGCCCGCCTGATCGAAGCCGCCGGGATGCGGGTGGACAATGCGGCCCTGACCGGCGAATCGAGGCCGAAACGGCGGACCGCCGATCCCCTGGAGGGCGGGAACTGGCCGGACCTTCCCAACCTGGTGTTCGCCGGCACCACCGTCCTGTCCGGCCATGGCCGAGCGGTCGTATTTGCCGTCGGGATGCGCACGGAGTTCGGCAAGATCGCCAACCTCACCACCTCGGTCGTCGCGGGTCTCAGTCCGCTTCAAAAAGAAATCATCACCGTCACCCGCATCGTCGCCGCCATTTCTCTGGCCATGGGGGCCACGTTCTTTGTGATCGGAATGGGCACCGGACTCGGGTTCTGGATCAGCGCGATTTTCGGCATCGGCATCATCGTCGCCAACGTGCCCGAAGGCCTCCTGCCGACCGTGACGCTGGCCCTGGCCATGAGCAGCCAGCGGATGGCGAAGCGCAACGCCCTGATCAAGCATCTGTCCTCCGTCGAAACCCTCGGCTGCACGACCGTCATCTGCACGGACAAGACCGGCACCCTGACGGAAAATCGAATGAAGGTGGACCGGTTCTACGCCGATAGCCTCGTGATCGAATCGCGCGAGGGATGTTTCTTCACCAGAGGCCGCCTGGTCACGACGGCGGATGCCGAGCGTTGGCAGTTCCTGTTTGACGCGCTGCTGAATTGCCACAATGCCAAGCGGACGCGGGGATCGGACGGACGATTTGTCGTGACCGGCGATCCGACGGAAGTCGCGCTCCTGGAATTCGCCATCGAGCATGGAGTCGCCCACCGCCCTCCGTTGCGGCGCATGGGAGAACTCGCCTTCGATGCCGACCGGAAACGGATGAGTACCCTGCACTGGATGGAGGGCCGGCTCATCGCTTTCACGAAAGGCGCCCCGGAGGCCGTGCTCGCGCTCTGCACACAATCATTGGTTCATGGCGAAGCCATTGCGATGACGCCGGACGAACGGAAGCGCATCCTTGGCCAAAGCCGGACCTTCGCCGAGCAAGCCTACCGTGTGATGGCGGTGGCCATGCGCGAGGTCGCCCATCAGCCCGAGCATATCGAAGTCGAGACCATTGAGAACGACCTGACGTTTCTCGGACTCGTCGCCATGATGGACCCCCCGCATCGGGAAGTGCCCGAGGCGATCGCCACATGCCGCAAAGCCGGCGTGCGCGTGGTCATGATTACGGGGGATCATCCGCTCACCGCTCTGGCGATTGCCCGTAAGATCGGCCTGGCCCCGGAACAGACGCCGCAACAGCCGACCGGCTTCGTCCCGGTGATTGAGGGCACACAGTTCGACGGCATGAGCGATGATACCCTTCGCCAACTGCTGACCCCGTCTCGATCGGAAGAGCCGGATCCGGTGTTTGCCCGGATGGCGCCGCGCCACAAGATGCGGATCGTGACCACACTCAAGGACATGGGCCACGTGGTGGCTGTCACCGGAGACGGCGTCAACGACGCGCCGGCCCTCAAGAAAGCCGACATCGGCGTGGCCATGGGCATCGCCGGGACGGATGTCGCCAAAGAAACCGCCGACATCATTTTGCTCGACGACAACTTTGCCACGATTGTCAGTGCGATCGAAGAGGGCCGCGCGGTCTATGAAAACATTCGCAAATTCACCAGCTATGTTTTAGCGAGCAACGTGCCGGAAGTCGTCCCCTACCTGGGCTACGGCTTCTTCGGCATCCCACTGGCCCTCACGATTCCACAAGTGTTGGCGGTCGATCTCGGCACCGACATGATTCCGGCACTGGGCCTCGGCACCGAACGCCCGGTGGCCGACGTCATGGATATTCCGCCGCGTCCGAGAACCGAACGGCTCCTGAATCTCCCGCTTCTGCTCCGTGCCTACCTCTTTCTCGGTCTGATCGAAGCCACCGTGGCGATGAGCGGGTTCTTTCTCTACCTCTACAGTCAGGGGTGGACCTGGGGCGCTCGTCTGGATTGGTCTTCAATACTCTATAAGGAGGCCACGACCGTGACCTTCGCCGGGATCGTCTTGACCCAGGTGGCGAATGTGTTCGCCTGCCGGTCCGATCGACTGAGCGCGACAAAGAGCGGCTGGTTCAGTAATCCGCTGATCCTCTGGGGGATTGCCGTCGAGTTGACGCTACTTGCCGTGATTGGCTATACGCCGATGGGCCATGAGATCTTTGGAACAAGCCCTGTCCCGGCCTGGATCTTCGGTCCTCTCGCGCTGGGCGCTCTCTTGCTGTTAATGGCGGAGGAAGTGCGTAAGATCATTGCAAATCGGCTACATCCCAGACGACACTGCGGAATCGTCCAGAGAGGGAGCGCATCATGACCTCCGACCCTCACGAACCAATCCAGCACATCCCTGTCAGCGAAGTCATCCCGCGCCCGGCTGACTCGCTTCCATCCGATCCTTCACGGCAGCATGATCTTGCAATTCCCATTACCGTCATTCCCCTTCCTCATCCGCGGACGAAGTCACGGCTTCCGTGGCTGATCTCCAGCATGGCAGTGATCGTACTGATCGGCGCGGGACTGTGGTACTGGCTATATGGAGGGACCGCACCGGTCCAGTACAAAACGGCCCTTGTCGACCGGGGTCCCATCACATCCATCGTCACCGCCACCGGAACCGTCAATCCGGTCGTGTCCGTCCTGGTCGGCAGTCAGGTGTCCGGCAAGATTGCGCAGCTCTTCGTGGATTTCAACGCCGTGGTCAAACAGGGCCAACCCCTTGCCCAGATCGACCCACTCCCCTTCCAGTCACGCGTCAACCAGGCGCGTGCCGCCGTGAAGAGCGCCGCCGGCAATCTGGCCAAGGCCACTAACATGGGAGCCCAGCGAACGCGTGAGCGCGACCGGATGGCCACTCTCCGGAAGCAGGCTTTCGTTTCGCAGGCGGACCTCGATCTGGCCGAAACCAACTATCGCGACGCCGAAGCCAACGTGCAGGTGATGCAAGCGCAGCTGGACCAAGCGCAGGCAACACTCGCCTCCGCCGAGTTGGATCTCGGCTATACCACCATCTACTCGCCGGTAAACGGCATTGTCATCTCCCGCACCGTGGACATTGGTCAGACCGTCGTGGCCAGCTTCCAAACACCCACACTCTTTGTCATCGCGCAGGACCTGATGAAGATGCAGGTGAACGCCAATGTCAGCGAGTCCGATATCGGCGGCGTGGCTGAAGGAAAGACTGCCAGCTTTCGCGTGGATGCTTATCCGAAACACTTTTTCGACGGGACCGTGACCCAAGTGCGGAACGCGCCGATCAGCGTGCAAAATGTGGTGACCTATGACGTCGTGATCACGGTCGACAACAAAGACCTGAAGCTCAAACCGGGCATGACGGCGAATGTGACGATTGTGACCGCTAAGAAGGAAGATCCCCTGCGTGTGCCGAACGGGGCTCTCCGGTTCCGGATGCCGAACGTCCCGGTGGACCGGAAGGTCTCGCAATTATGGGTGTTGGACCAGACGAAGCAGCCGAAACAAGCGACCCTCACGACCGGCATCGCCGACTCGCTGTTTACCGAGATCACCGACGGGCCGCTGAAAGCAGGCGACCGGGTGATCCTTGGAATTGAAACACCGGAGGAGGGGGCGCAAAAGAAGCTGCCACCGGGCTTTGAACCGGGCCGGGGAATGAGATGAATGGGATAAGGTCCAGCTCCCAGCTTCTGATCGAAGAATCGCATCCAAACGTTGACAGCTGACGGCTGAAGGCAATCCCCATGTCGTTTCTCTGGCTCACAATCCTCTCGGCCCTGCGTATCCTACGCCGAAATCCGCTGCGCGCCGGGCTGACGATGCTCGGCATCATCATCGGCATCGGCGCAGTCGTGGCGATGGTCAGCCTGGGGCAGGGCGCGACAGCTTCCGTCCAGGCTGAAATCGCCAGCCTCGGCACCAACGTCCTCATCATCATTCCCGGAACGACCACCGTCGGGGGCGTACGCGGCGGGCTCGGCACAATCTCAACCCTGACCGTGGATGACGCCGAAGACATCGAGAAGAAGATAGGCAGCGTCACCATGGTGATGTATGGGTCCCGGTCCGTCCTGCAGGTGATCGGTGAAAACAGGAATTGGAGCACCGTCGTAGTGGGCACGACCCCCGAATTTACCGACATCCGCAGTTGGCCGGTCGCGGAAGGCAATTTCTTCACACAGTCGGACATGGATTCAACGGCCAAAGTCGCAGTCCTGGGGAAAACCGTCGTCCAGAACCTGTTCGAGCCAGGCGATGAAGTCGTGGGCAGCCAGATTCGCATCAGGAACGTTCCGCTGCGAGTGATCGGCGTCCTGGTCTCCAAGGGACAATCGATTACAGGACAAGACCAGGACGATCTGGTCCTCCTCCCGTTTACGACCGCCGAACGAAAAGTTCTGGGAACCAAATTCCTCGGCACCGTCGGGATGATTCTGGTGGGGACCCAGACGCGGCATGACATTCCCGCCGTCGTGGAGGACATCAAGGACCTCTTGCGCGCGAGACATCATGTCCATCCATCCGAAGATGACGATTTCACCATCCGTACCATGGAAGACATCGCCAAGACCGTCGCCGGCACGAGCCGGACGATGATGCTCATGCTGATGGGCATCGCCTCCATCTCCCTCGTCGTGGGAGGCATCGGCATCATGAACATCCTGCTGGTTTCAGTCACGGAGCGGACCAAGGAAATCGGACTGCGCATGGCAGTCGGCGCGAAGCGTATTCACATCCTGCTGCAATTCTTGATCGAAGCCATCATCATGACGACCATCGGGGGCATCCTCGGCGTCGGCGCCGGTGTCGGCATCTCGCTGCTCCTGACGAAACTGATCGGCTGGCCGACGATTATTTCCACGCCGGCCGTAGCCGCCGCCTTCTTCTTTTCCCTGGTCGTCGGCATCTTCTTCGGCCTCTATCCGGCGAACAAGGCCTCGAAACTGAATCCTATCGAAGCACTTCATTATGAATAGTCCTGAGGTGTCGGCATGAACGAGCCTCTCCCACCGTTCTGGAGCCTACAAGCAGAGGAACTACTCAGCCGTCTCCACACTGGACCGGAGGGACTCCCTGCCGTGGAAGCACGGCAGCGCCAAACACACTATGCATCAGCACGCCTGAAGCCGCGCCAGGATATCCGCCCTTTATATGTTCTGCTCGCGCAATTTCGCAGTCCGATCATTCTCATTCTCTTGTTTGCCGCCACCATGTCCTTGTTTCTTGCCGATCGCACCGACGCGCTCATCATTCTCACGATTATCCTGGTCAGCGCCTTCCTGGGCTTCTGGCAGGAACACGGCGCCGCCAAAGCCGTCGCCTCGCTCCTTGCCCTCGTTCGAGTCACGACCGAGGTCTGGAGAGACGGGCGGCTGGTCGAAGTGCCGCGCGAAGAGATCGTCCCCGGCGACGTCATCAACCTATCGGCCGGATCGAGCATTCCCGGTGACGGAATCGTGTTGGAATCCAAAGACCTCTTCGTCGATGAAGCCACCTTGACCGGCGAAACCTATCCCGCTGAGAAATCGGCCTCGGTTGTGCCTGCCACAGCCTCGCTGAACCAGCGGACCAACAGCCTGTTCATGGGTACGCATGTCGTCAGCGGACATGCGAAAGTCGTCATTGTACAGATCGGGAAAGAGACAGAGTTCGGCCGCATCGCCGGCCATGTGATGCTCCGCCAGCCGGAAACGGAGTTTGAACGGGGCGTCCGACGCTTCGGCTACTTACTGCTCGAAGTGACCCTACTGCTCGTCTTCGCCATCTTCGCCGTCAATGTTTATCTCCACCGACCGGTGCTCGACTCCTTCCTCTTTTCCATGGCGCTGGCGGTCGGGCTCACACCGCAGTTGCTCCCGGCGATCATCAGCGTGAATCTCTCGCACGGAGCGAAGCGCATGGCCCGGCAGAAAGTGATCGTGAAGCGTCTCCACTCAATTGAGAACTTCGGCGCCATGAATGTGCTCTGTTCCGATAAGACCGGCACCCTCACCGAAGGCACGATGCGCTTCCATGCGGCGTTGAATCTGGAGGGTGTTCCCAGCGAACGAGTCCTGTTCCACGGGGCGCTCAACGCCACCTACGAAACCGGCTTCATCAACCCGCTCGATGAAGCGATCCGGACCCAGTGTGTTCGAGACCTGTCCCAATACAAAAAACTGGACGAAGTCCCCTATGATTTCCTGCGCAAGCGCCTTTCCATTCTGGTGGCCGCTCCTACCACGCATCTCCTGATTACCAAGGGCGCCGTGGAACCGATGCTGACGGTCTGCACCAGCGCGGAATTGCCGGATGGGTCGACGGTCGCCATGGAGAGTCGCCTCGAACAAATTCGACGGCAATTTCAGGATATGAACCGGCAGGGTCTCCGAACGCTGGGCCTGGCGATTCGCGATATGGGCGGGACCGACCGCATCGGCAAGGAACAGGAAACAGAGATGACGTTTCTTGGACTGTTAGTCTTCGCCGATCCGGTGAAGCCCGACATGGCTCAGACCATCGCATCCTTACGGCAACTGGGCGTGTCACTCAAGATCATCACGGGTGATCATCATCTCGTGGCCGCTCACGTCAGCCAGCAGGTGGAGATGGACCACCAGCGGCTCTTGACCGGGCCGGACCTTCGCCTCATGACCGATGAAGCGCTGAGCCAGCGCGTGAATGACATCGATGTGTTTGCGGAGGTGGAGCCGAATCAGAAGGACCGTATCATTCTGGCCTTGAAACGATCCGGTAACGTGGTGGGCTATATCGGGGACGGGATCAACGATGCCCCTGCGCTCCATTCGGCGGACGTGGGCATTTCCGTGGAGAGCGCCGTGGACGTGGCCAAGGACGCGGCTGATATTGTGCTGCTCGAAAAGAACTTGTCGGTCCTGATCCAGGGAGTCCGCGAGGGACGGACTACGTTTTCGAATACCTTGAAATACGTCTTCATGGCCACCAGCGCGAATTTCGGCAACATGTTCAGCATGGCCGGCGCCTCACTGTTTCTGCCGTTTCTCCCGCTGCTCCCGAAACAAATCCTCCTCACAAACCTGCTTACCGATATTCCCGAAATGACGATCGCCACCGACAGCGTCGATCCTGAACTGATCGACCGGCCGCGGCGCTGGGATATCGCCTTCATCCGGAAGTTCATGCTGACATTCGGACTCGTCAGTTCGGTGTTCGATTACCTGACGTTCGGCGCGCTGCTCTGGATTCTCGACGCCTCACCGGAGCAGTTCCGGACCGGCTGGTTCATCGAGTCCGTCATTTCCGCCTCGGCAATTGTGCTGGTCATTCGAACCAGGCGACCGTTTTTCTCCAGCACACCGGGGCGGGCTCTCACCCTCGCCACTCTCGCCGTGGCTGCCGTCACGCTGTTGCTCCCCATACTCCCGCTTGCGGCACCACTGGGATTGACGCCGATGCCGCTTTCGTTCCTCTTTCTTCTCGCCGTGATCCTCGCCGGCTACATCCTCACCGCCGAGCTGGCCAAGAAATATTTCTACGCCAATGGACGAACCTGACACCCTATAACAACGACACCCCCCAAGAATTTGAACCAGGGCACCACGACGGTGCCGAGAACCACGAGCATCTCGACTTGTCACAGCAATTATCCGGACCAGCCATCAAGACAACCTTCTCTGGATGCAAGCGCTGTCACGTCGGTGACCAAATCTCTGACTAAACCCCTCAAAGCAGAGCACGCGTACCCTGAAGAACGAGACAGGAACACCACAGGAAAGTAAGGTGAACCCCTCCGCTCAGAAAGCCTGATATCAGCACGGCGCGTAATTCCAGTGCCACGCCACTGCCCGCCTGATGATTTTGTTTCTTTATGCGGATCGTCCCGGGTTACATACCAGACCGTCGGGGCCTCATGTGGACCTGCTTAGTTCGGTCGAATACGTTTCAGGAACAGCCAGCCAAGGGTCCCCGCCGTTGTCGAGGCTGCCAGGATGCCCACCTTAGCCGACAGCAACAACGGCCCGTGGGTGAAAGCCAAGCCTGTGATGAAAAGCGACATGGTAAATCCAATCCCCCCAAGACACCCCACAGCCCAGAGGTGAGTCCACGACACGCCCGAGGGTAAGTTGGCGAGGCCTCCTCGTATCACGAGCCAGGACGAGAACACGATGCCGACAGGTTTCCCCACGAGCAACCCGAGGATGATCCCCAGCGCCACCGGATTCATCAGCATCGTGCCAATGTCCGCATCAAGCTTAATCCCGGCATTGGCCAGAGCGAATACCGGCATAACAACGACCGTCACCCATGGGTGAAGCGCCTGCTCCAATTGCTGCAGGGGGGTCTCCACCTGCTGCACCGCGGTTTTCATATGACGGGCGATTTGCTGCCGCTCCCGGTTGGCTAATTGGGGCTTGTCAGGAAACATCGCCTGCTCAAACCGTTCGAGCAGCACCTTACCTCGGAAAAGAAATTCATGTCCGGTCAGCCGGGTCCGGGCGGGAATCGTCATCGCCGCAATCACGCCCGCGATGGTGGCATGCACCCCGGACAAGAGGAACGCCAGCCACAAGCCGCCGATCCCCAGAATCGAGTACACCAGCGGATGCCGTATGCCGGCCACATTGGCGGCAATCAACAGCACCAGGAACACGCCCCCGATCACTAGATTACCCCACGCAATCGTGGACGTGTAAAATAGCGCGATGACCAGCACCGCCATGAGATCATCAGCGATGGCCAGCGCGGTCAAGAAGACTTTCAAGGCCAACGGGACTCGACTGCCGAGTAAGGCCAGAATCCCGAGCGCGAAGGCAATGTCGGTCGCCATCGGAATGCCCCACCCAGGAGCACCCGGTCCGGGCGTATTCAGGATCGAGTAGAGCGCTGCCGGAAGCATCGCCCCGCCGAACGCCGCTGTCAGCGGGAGGATCGCTTGCCGGAACGACGCCAGCTCTCCGACCAAGATTTCCCGCTTGATTTCCAGTCCGATGACGAAAAAGAACATCGCCATCAGCCCGTCGTTGATCCACTCCAGCAACGTTTCTCTCAAGGCATGAGACCCCACTACCAGACTGACGGGGGTGCTCCAAAACGCCGCATAGGACTCGGCCCAGGGCGAATTAGCCCAGACCATCGCCGTGACAGTGGCGGCCAACAGCAGCACCCCGCCCGTAGACTGGGCATGAAGGAACCGTTGGAAGGGCTCTACTATCGGTTGGATGAGCGGCTGATTTTGTGAGACCGGCTCTTCCATCATGATCGGCCTCCAGACATTTTCTCAGGGCCGCGCCTTTGCCACATCCACATCACGACCATCCCTAGCCCTCCTGTTATCCCCAACAATCAATGCCGCGATGCCAATAGCCCAAACGGCATGCGAGGCCTCTAGCCAGTAGCCGACGCACAGGCTCGATGCCATGTCGCCTGCTGCATTGACGCATGCGAGATACCCGGCACCCGGACTGCGGAGTTCTCGCGGCAGCGGTTTCGCCGAGACGGCCTTCTCCAGGGTCTCTTCGATCCGATAGAGGTGCCGGAACACACGATGATGCCGATAGGCCAGCCCACCGAGTTGACGATCAAGGCAAGAAAGAGGTTCGTGCCGACTCCAAACGCATCCCCCCCATGTCGAACAGCGCTCAGGATGGCAGTTGGTATCTGGCGCTCCTGCAACCCGCTCAACCTGTGGTAGCCGGACCGGCCCGGTCGATCTGGCCATCCATGGGATGGACGGAATCGGCTCTGACCTGATGAATGAACACCTTGGCACATTTGATTTTCAGCATGTCCTCGTGGGTGGGGGTGACGAGAAATTGCTCGAGGTATTCCGCTCCCCAGCGCAGCACAAATTTCTCATGCGCGACATCGTCGCTCCACTGGCCGGTTTCCCGCAGAAACCGTTTCGTGTAGCCGGCGGCCCGGTCGAGTAGCAGCGGCAAGGCCTGCGAGACGACCAGGTCGAACTCTTCCGCTGTCGACACCACGCCCTCAAGACGGCCGGTGGCCGTGGTGCGATCTGGCGTAAACAGGTCTTTATTGAGCATGGCGGACAATCCGATGTTGCTCATGGTGCCTCCCTCGCAATCCTCTTGCATTGGACAAATGCAGCCGGGCATCCGGTATTTTGTCCGTTGTGCCGGATGCAGCCCGCTTGATACAGCTATGACACCGGTCGTGCACGGGGCATGACCGGACCATTATCTTTACATCATCCTTATTCATGGAGGTTCTTATGAAACAGCTCAACGGTTTGATGGCTCTGGTGGCCCTTCTCAGCTTCAGTGCCATGTCCACGCTCTCCTTCGCGGGCGAGGAGAAGAAGGAAGAGAAGCAGGGCGGTAACGTGGTCGTGTTTGGCGACGATAAGAAGGAAGAGCACAAAGAGAAGGGCGGCCACGTCGTGGTCTTCAGCGACGATAAGAAAGAAGAAGCGAAGGACCAGGGCGGGAAGTAGGCCGGTCCAACGGGGCGCGGCGGACCGCCGCGCCCCGCATCATTTGTCCAAGCTGACGCTACCTTGATCCGTATACCCTCAACCAACAGATCAGACCGGCGCCGGACTGCACACACTTCGCCGATAAGGCGGGTTTTAGGTCTCGGACTCACCATCGTGTTTGCACTGCTGATCCCCACCACAGTTCTGCCAGAGTCCGGTCCGTCCTTGTCCCCGGTGCAGACTCGCGGCGAGGTCCTGATGCTGACAGGCGAGTTAATTGTGGTGAAATCGGCAGACGGAACGAGCATCCTGATCCCTCTCAATAAAAACACGGTATTGGATTCGACGGTGCAGGTCGGCGATCATGTTGAAATCTCTGCAACGCCGGATTCCCGCATCATCTCCGTCAAACGGCTCACACCTTGACCGTCTCATTCGGTCTTCCCGGAGATCGCTTCCACCTTCGGCACGACCCGCCCTGACACCGCACCAACCCCACCCGACACGCACCGCAACAGAACGTTCTCCCGATACACACGTTCTTATTGAGCGCGCGCGTCCGGCGTCCGATCCAGACGATGGATCAGGAAACGCAGGACGTCTTCGATCTCCCCTTGATGCTTGATGTAAAACTTCGCGCGCGACTCGGCGTGCTGTCCGACCCGCACGCCCATAGCCAGCCCGTCCGTCAGCGCAAACGCATCCTCGTCCGTCTCATCGTCTCCGATGAAGAAGAAGGCGGGCTGGCGAAGATGCCGCATCAACGCGAGGGCCGCTGCCCCCTTGCCGCCTTTTTCCGGAGGCAAGAGATTGATCGATTGTTTCCCGATGATGAGTCGAGGAGCCGGGCTGAGCCGAGTCAGAATGGCCAGCAAAGCCGGACGGATGCGGTCCTCCTCTTCACGCTTCCGATAATGCAACGTCAGTGAATACCGCTTGTCCTCCACATCAATTCCGAGATTGGCCAACTGCGGCGCAAGTTCACCCTTGATTGCCCCTCTCCACCCTGCACAGATGCCGTCGGCCAAGAGGAGTGTTACCGGCGGTGTCAACGGACTTTCCAACCCGTGGTTGCCGATCAGATACGGAACGGCCCCGTTCACTCTCGAGGCCAAATCGCTGAGCGCCCGTCCAGAAATCACGGCGCAGGGAGCCCGCTTGGCCAGCTCCGTCAACCATTCATGGATCGAGCGAGTGAGTGTGACCGACTCGCGATCCGGAGAAATCTTGGCCAGCGTTCCGTCAAAATCGAAGGCATAGAGCATCGGCCTGCCGACGACGGTTCTCAGCGCTTCCCGTCCCTCAGGCGAGAGCAAATACATCATGCCTGTCCTCCCATGATCGCCCGCACATCCCTGGCTCCTGTCTGACGCACGATGCGCGCCCGTTGCCGCATGCGGGCGGCATCCATCAACATCCGGCCGGCCCAGCGGTACACGTTAAACTCCTGCACGATCCCGCGCATGCTGCGCATCCGCGCCCGCTGTTCGACCGGGGGCATGGTCAGCGCCAGATGCATAGCCCCCGCGCATTGGTCGATATTGTACGGGTTGATGAGCAAGGCTTCGGGCAGTTCCGTCGCGGCCCCGGTGAATTGGCTGAGGATTAGCACGCCTTGCTCGTCGTCTCGCGCCGCGACGAATTCCTTCGCGACGAGATTCATGCCGTCATGGAGACTGCTGACGATGCAGAAGTCAGCGCCTCTGTAATAAATGCTGACCTCCTGCGGCTCGTGATGCTCGATCCGCACATGAATGGGGCGATAGCCCTCGCAGCCGAATCGGGCGTTGATGCGCTCGGCTGACGCCAGCACATTCCGGCTGAGCTGCTGATACTCCTCGATTTTCGATCGGCTGGGGGCGGCGATTTGGATAAACGAAAACCGGCCGATCCACTCCGGCTGCAATTCAAGCAACCGCTCGATGGCCAGGAACCGCTCCAGAATGCCTTTGGTATAGTCGAGGCGCTCGACCCCGACCCCGACACGATGAGTGTGGGAAAGCGTATTCAATATGCGAATACGGGTCTTGCACTCGGAGACCGGCGGCCACAGCGACCGTTGCTGCTCGGGCCATGCGATCGAAATGGGATAATGATTCACGGCGGTGAGTTTCCCTTGATAGGAAATCGTGGAGCTGTCCCAGTCGATTCTCGTTTCGAGCGACCGGTCCACGGTTTCGATGAAGTTGCTACCGTGGAAGCGCGTATGAAATCCCAGAATGCTGCTCCCGAGGAGTCCTTCAAGAATTTCCTTGTACCAGGGACAGATGGCGTAGCGCTCGGGATTGGGCCAGGGGATGTGCCAAAACGTAATGATCGTGGCGTGCGGCAGATGGTCGCGCACCATCTTCGGCACGAGTGCGAAGTGATAATCCTGGACGAGCACGACCGGATTGTCGGTCTTGGCCTCCTCGATGATGGCCAGGGCAAACCGCTCGTTCATGTCTTTGTAATACTGCCAGTCCGAGGAACGAAACACGGGACGGACATGCGCCAGGTGGCAGAGCGGCCAGAGGCCTTCATTGGCAAATCCGTAGTAGTAGCCGCTTTCTTCTTCGGATGACATCCAGACCCGCCTGATCTCGTACTCAGGATGGTCCGGCGGAACCCGCACATGGCTGCGCGCGTCGACGACCTCCCGGTCGGCGTTGCCGCTGCCGTGCGCGATCCATACACCGGAGCAGGCGCGCATCACAGGCTCCAGAGCGGTGACGACCCCGCTGGCCGGCACCTGCACCTCGATCTGCTGGTCCTGCCAGTAGTGGATGTAGGGTTCCCGGTTGGAGACGATCAGGACTTCATCCCCCGCAAGATGGTCGTGGAGAATGCTCTTCAGCGTGGCGGGCGTCCAGCTCAACTGGCTTTCGTCCCGCATGCGCTTATCCGCTTCGAGATCGTGAATAAGCGCGCGCAAATCCTGGGCGACCGGGTGCAAGTCGGCATCGGGCTTCGGGTCTCCGATCAAGGCGATCAGGCCCTCCCCGCGCAACATCGCGCGCACGCCCGCAACCCATCCCCGCCAGCTCAGGTGCGCGACCAGCACGGTCACGAGAGAAGTGACGCCCCCGATCACTGCGAAGAGGTAGAAGAGGTACCACTTCGTATCGCTGCTGCGCCGCTCGATCCAGCTCATGTCATGGACAAGCATGAGGCGCCCCCAGATACGGCCGTTGCCCTCGATGCCAACAGCAGCCACATGCACGGCTCCCTGGGGCAGACGCAACAGAGTGGTCTGTCCGGCTTTGGGGGTCTTCAGTCCGTCGCAGGGAATGGAATCAGGATAGGTCACCGTCTTATACACCAGTTTGCCGTCGCGGTCGCAGTACCCAACGGCATAGAGCCGCTCGTCCTGAATGATCCGATTGAAATAACTCAGCAGCTTAGGTTTGGACTCCGATGCAAGAATATCGACCAGGGGACTTTCGACCATGCGGCCGATGAGCTCCGACCGGATTTCAAGATCCCGGATGAACCATTTCAACGTCAGGGTATCGACGAGGGGAATGACGGCATAAGCCAGGCCGGCCAGCACCAGAGCCAGGGGCAACAGGAATCGGAGCGATAACCGCATGGTTTACCTCTCGTTTACATCGGACACAAAATCGCCTATGGTGAGGCCATGTATCCCTACGGCCTTGTCGGCAACTGCCACACATCGGCACTGATCGGATTGAACGGCAGCGTGGAATGGATGTGTGCGCCACGTCCTGACAGCCCCCCGGTCTTCGGCCGTCTGCTGGATCCGGACGGCGGGCATTTCTCGATCACCAGCCCCCTTGCATCCTCCGTCCTCACGTCCGAGCAGCGCTATCTGCCGAATACGAATATCCTTCTGACGACCGTCACGTTGCCCAACGGCGACGCATTCCAGATCACCGACTTCTGTCCGCGTTTCGAACAATACGGACGTATCTACCGGCCGTCGGCCCTGTTCAGACTGGTGGAACCGCTCCGGGGCACTCCGGCGATCCGGGTCAGCTGCCGCCCAGTCTCCGGCTGGGACAAGACTCCGGTGAACCCAGTGCGGGGCAGCAACCACCTCCGCTACGAGATTCGCGGCGACGTGCTCAGACTGCTGACCAACATGCCGCTGACCTATCTCTGCGAGGATGTGCCGGTGGCCTTGACGGAGAAATTTTACTTCGGTCTCACCTGGGGACTCGGCATCGAAGACGATCTCATCAAGGTCACGCACGACTTTCTTGAACAAACCGCCCGCTATTGGCGCATCTGGGTGAAGAACTGTTCGGTGCCGCTGCTGCACCAACAGGAAGTCATCCGATCGGCCCTGGCGCTCAAGCTGCACTGTTTCGAAGACACCGGAGCCATTCTGGCGGCCCTCACGACGAGTCTCCCTGAACAGCCGGGCGGACAGCGCAACTGGGATTACCGGTTTTGCTGGCTGCGCGATGCCTATTTTGCGCTCACGGCATTTCATAACCTGGGCCATTTCGAAGAGATGGAAGCCTTCCTGAAATTCCTGCTGAACATTGCCCATACGCATGAACACTCCAGCGACCGGCTACGGCCGGTATACACGCTAAGCCAGGGGCTTCCGCTTCCCGAGACGGAGCATGCGAACTGGTCCGGCTACCAGAGCAGCCGACCGGTGCGCAGCCACAATCAGGCCGCGGAGCATGTGCAGAACGACGCCTATGCCGAAATGATTCTGACCTTTACCCCGATCTTCTTCGACGAACGGTATGTCGATTTGCGCACGAGAGATCTGGATGTCTTGCTGGCGCATCTGGCGAAGTTGTGCGTGCGCAGCATCGGCCAGCCGGACGCCGGTCTCTGGGAGATCCGCAACGGCTGGCAGGAGCACTCCTTCACGAACCTCCTGTGCTGGGCCGGGCTCGAACGATTGGAGCGCATCAAACAAGCCGGGCATCTCCCCTCCGTCTCGATCGGCCTCACGGCCGGACGCATCCAGGCGGAAGACGCCTTGCTCCGCGCCGTCCGCGAGGGAGCCGTTCGGAACGGCCCTACCGACCCCAGTTTCGACGCCGCACTGGCGCAATTGCCGATCCTCGGCTACCCGAACCGACCCTTGTGTGAAACGACGGTGGCGCACATCGCCAGAGAGTTGTCCCTCCGGACCAGCGGTGAGGACACCGGCCTCTTTTACCGGTATGTTCGGAACGACGACTTCGGAAAGCCGGAAGGCGCCTTCGTCATTTGCTCGTTCTGGATCGCCCAAGCCCTCGCTCGCCTGGGATGCGTGGACGAAGCGCGGACAATCCTCGACCGTGTACTGATGGCCTCCAATCACGTCGGACTGTTCTCGGAACATTTCGTGCCCTCCACACAAACCCAGTGCGGGAACTTTCCCCAGGCCTATTCGCACGTCGGCCTGATCAATGCCGCGTTCGCCGTCAGTCCTCCCTGGAGCGACGTGCTCTAGCAACCAGTTGAACGATCCCGCCCGTCGGACGATGGCAGCCCGGACTGCTTATCCGTGCGTCTCGATCCGGACGGTCGCCGTAGGACTGATCTTTCCCCGGGGATTCTCCGGCTCAAACCAGATGTTGTACTTCAACTCCCCAGCACGCCCGAAACACAGACTGATGGCCCCTCCGGGAGGAATCGTGATCAAGTCATTCACTTCCCCAAAGAGCGTCTTGACGCCTTGCGCACAGCTCAGTTCGTCGAGCAGTCGCATGGTCAAGAATCCGATCCTGACAGGGGTCGACCGGACATTCGTCCACCGGATCTCCTCCCCCAGTTTTGCAAACATCAGATCAGGTTGTACGACATCGGCAATGCGAATTTCTCGAACCGGCGGGGCATCGGATCCCACGACCCCATGCCCGCAACCAGCCTGCACCAGAAACAATCCAGCACAGAGGGCCCGCAACATCCGCATCGTTCCATTTCCCTTTCCTGAAGACCCCGTCGTGATGATCCCTCATGCCATGGGTGAGCCCGCATCCGGTGCATCCGGTGCATCCGGTGCATCCGCCCGGACGGGACAATCGGCTCGATTCATCCGGGAACACCCCGACCTGTTCAGCGGAACCAAAACACTTCGCGCAAGCGAACAGGAATAAGACCTGAGCCCTCTTCACCCGACAGATTTTGATAGAACGTGGGCGTTAACGCAGGACTAGCGTACGGGAGGATGGAACAACATGGCGGCAATCACAAACGCAAGCACAGGCGGCGAGACATGCGAAATTGCGATGGATATCGCCGGCAAAAACAGTTCCGGCGACGGGGGAATGACGGAAAATCCTTCCAGGACAGACGATCCAAGCAGATCAGAGGAATCGGCAGGGCTGAGCAACGTCGCAGGGACTCCGAGCATCTGGGCCATGACGCAGAGGCACAGGCAGAATACGATCAGCAACCAGCCCCGTGAACGGCTCGAATACAGTGTGGTCGTCATCACGCCCGATCATACCGGCTCCGGCCCGGCATGACAAGCCGTCATTCATCCAGACCGCACTCCGGTCATCGTCCCCGCGAACAACCCGATTCATTCCGATTCATTGACGTCGGAAAATCTTGGTCAGCTCCATCACGATCAACGGGACCAAACCGGCCGCTCCCATCAGCACCCAATCTTCGATCGGCAACGGAGCTGCTTTGAACACCGATGAGACTGCCGGAACGGTCAGCACCGCAATCTGGATCGCGAGAGAGAGCAGCACGGCCCAGACCAGCGCGCGATTCGTGCCGACACCCAGCTGGAACAGCGACCACCGCTCACTCCGGCAATTGAAGGCATGGACCAGTTGCACCACGACCATCACAGTGAAGGCCACCGTCCTCGCCTGCTCAAGATTTTGATGCAGCCCGTACAGGCTATAGCTGAAGGCTCCCAAGGCGATGGCGCTCAGCATCAATCCTTCAATGCCGATCGCGAGCAGCCGCCGGCCATCCAACAGCCGGGCTGTCGGCAGACGGGGCTCACGTTTCATCAGATCCGGGGCCTTCGGATCGACCGCCAAGGCCAGGGCGGGAATGCCGTCCGTCACCAGATTCATCCAGAGAATCTGGATCGGTAACAGCGGGAGCGGCAGACCCAACAGCGCAGCAAAAAACATTACTAAGACTTCGCTCGTATTGCACGACAGCAGGAAGTGCACCGTTTTCCGGATATTGTCGAAGACTCCCCGCCCCTCCTCGACCGCAGCTGCGATCGACGCGAAGTTATCGTCCGTCACCACCATATCGGCCGCTTCTTTAGTCACGTCGGTGCCGGCCTGCCCCATGGCCACACCGATGTCGGCCGCCTTGATCGCGGGAGCATCGTTGACGCCATCCCCGGTCATGGCCACAACCGCCCCTTGCTGTTTCCAGGCCTGAACGATCCGCAGTTTGTGCTCGGCCGAGACGCGAGCATAGACGGAAATCCGCTCAACGACTTGACCAAGCTGCTCATCGGAAAGATTGTCGATCTCAGCCCCGGACAACGCCGCGCCATCCCTATCGGAGAGCCCGAGTTCTCGCGCGATCGCGACCGCCGTGTCCTTATGATCGCCGGTGATCATGACCGTTCTGATGCCGGCTTCACGACAGAGGCGCACGGCCTCCTTGGCTTCAGGACGCAATGGATCTTTCATTGCACACAAACCGAGAAACACCAGATCCTGTTCAATCGAGTCAGGCCGCAATTCTCCGGGAACATCCGTGAGTGGCCGCTCTGCCACCGCAAGGACGCGCAGCGTCTCGCGGGCGAGTGAGACGTTGCTATCGAGCAGCGCCTGCCGTTGTTGATCATTCAGTGGCTCAATGACCCCACCGAATGTCATACGATGCATGCAGCGCTTCAGGACAATATCCGGCGCCCCTTTGACGTAGGCCTTGCTCCCTTCAGCCTCCCGTCGAACGACGGTCATCATCTTCCGCTCGGCATCGAAGGGGATTTCTCCTTGGAACGGCGAGCCTTCCTCCAACTCCTCTTTGGTCAGGGACACTTTCGCAGCAGCCACGAGTAAGGCCCCTTCGGTCGGATCGCCTATGACCGTCCAGATCCCGTTGTTCTGCCGCAGCGTAGCCCCGTTACAGAGCACCGCTGCCGCCAACAGCCGGCGAAGGCCTGGATTGAGTGTTGCGTGCTGAGTACCGAGCGCTGAGCCGGATGAGAAAGCGTTTCCTCTTTGACCGGATAACTCAGCACTTCTTTGTCGTATCTCGCCCACCGGCTCATACCCTTCGCCCGTCACCTCAAACGCACCGTCGCCGACGATTAACCTGGTCACCGTCATTTCATTCTTCGTCAGCGTGCCGGTTTTGTCTGTACAAATGACGGTGGCGGAACCGAGTGTTTCGACAGCGGGCAGTTTTCGAATCAACGCATGCCGTTTCGCCATACGCGTGACGCCCAAGGCCAGCGTGATCGTGACCACCGCCGGCAGCCCCTCCGGGACCGCCGCCACAGCCAGACTCACCGAGGTCAGAAACATGGCCAACAGCGGCTCCCCGCGCCAATAGCCCAGGGCGAAGACGACTGCGACCACGCCCAGTGCCAACCAGAGCAGCGTATAACCGAACTGTTCCAGGCGACGCTGCAAGGGGGTTTCCGTCCGTTCGGCCGCCGACACCTGCCGGATCATCGTGGCAATCCGGCCCAACTCCGTGTGGAGCCCCGTCGTCACGACCAGCGCGCGCGCCTTGCCGGAGACCACCATCGTTCCCATGAATGCCATATTGGTCCGGTCGGCCAGCGGCACCTCCGCTTGGGTCAACGCGGCGGCATCTTTTTGGACCGGCGTTGATTCTCCGGTCAGCGGTGACTCTTGTGATTGAACGTTCACGGCATAGATCAGACGTGCGTCAGCCGACACTCGATCACCCGCCTCAAGCAGAATCAGATCACCGGGAACCAATTCGCGGGCTGGAATAGACTGAAGCAGACCTCCCCGCACGACGCGGGCCGTTGAGACCGACATTTTCTGTAGGGCCGCCAGGGATCGCTCGGCTTTATATTCCTGAACGAAACCGAGCAGGCCGTTGAGCAGAACGATGGCGAGAATGGCCGCTGTGTCGATCCCTTCTCCCATCAGACCGGACACGACCGCCGCGCCAATCAGCACCCACACAATGACGCTGGTAAACTGGGAGAGAAACAGCTTCAGCGGCGAGACAGGCGACGCTTCCGGCAGCTCGTTGAACCCGAGGGATTGTTGTCGGCGAGCCGCTTCGTCGGGGCTGAGTCCGGCTTCGAGGTTCGTACGCAGATCCAACACCAGCGCTTCAGCCGGTATTGCGTGCCACAACTTCGCAGCCGGTGCATCCTTAGGCAATTCTATTTCCCCTCCGCGCATCACCGGAACAGCAGCCACAAACCCAGCACATAACTGACGATCATCAGCAGGCTGTCCGGTTCGATCAACACAAACCGCTTCTCGGCTCGATAGATGATTCCCATCAGACCAATGTTCATCATCAGAATGGACCAGAGCGCGGTGAGAGCGTGCGTTGGGCTGACGCTTCCCAGCAGGCCGCCGTCTCGATAGGCCAGATCGGCGAACAGGAACGCCGCCATGTTGAAGGCATTGCTTCCGAACAGATTCCCTACAGCCAGATCGAACGCGCCCAATCGAACCGCCGCAACGGCTGTCACTAACTCAGGCAGGGAAGTCGTGATGGCGACCAGCGACGTGCCGATGAAGGTCGTGCTGGTGCCGGTCGCTTCGGCAATGCGCGCGGCGGACCAGGCCAGGAACGGCGCGGCGACCAGCAGGGCCAGCGCACCGAGGGAGAACCCGATGACCGCACGACGCAACTCGACACGGCGGCCGAGGGTATTCTGATTGGCCATGGTCCCCTCTACCATCACAACCTGCTCGCGCCGGCGACGATCCATGTCCTCCTGCCTGAAGACGAGCCTCATGCCCAACACATACAGGATAAAGAGCGTCAGGCTTCCGAGGCCCACACCGACACGGCTCACATTGACCTGCAGCAGCACGAAAAACGCGGCAAGCCCCGTCAACAGCATGGCCAGCGTCGCCGTCAGCGTATGCCCCAGAGCGGCCTGCTGCCAAACCCGTTTTTGGCGATGCATCAAATCAATCAGACCGAGCGTCAACATGTTACTCATGCCGGCGCCGAATAAATCACCGGCCGCGAGATCCGGGGCATTCATCCAGCCGGCGCTGACGGTCGTGAATACTTCCGGAAGCGACGTGGCGGTGGACATCAAGACCACCCCGATCCACAATCGCCCCAGTCCCGTTAACTCGGCAATCTCATCTCCATGCCGCGAGAGACTCGTCCCGGCCAGGACGATCACGACTGCGCTGCACATGAAGGTCAACCAGATCATCGATTCCCCTTCTCGCGCCCAGGCAGACTCCATCCACGATGCGTGTCGAATCAAACAACCCTATACCGTTTAAGCTTGATCATTCACTTCCAGCTCCACCTTCTGCGGCTGACAGGGGGCGGCCCCCTTACCGCGCGCATTGAGGGAGCACATTCCGATGTGCGGCCTCAGCTAGCGCAGGGATTACCCCCCTTTGCCGCAACTCTTCATCGTCCCCACCCCCACAAACCTGGATGAACGCAGGCGCGGGCTGGTCGCGCCATGGCGATGTTGCCACCCAAGAAACTACAACAACGCCGATGTGCGCCGGCATTGCGATGCTTCATCGCAGTCTCAAAGGCGCACTCGGCCTTCAGACATACCTCGTCACACTCATCATGACATCTGCGCATCATGACGCGACCGGGCCGTGCCCCGTTCATCCAGCCCCTCCCCTCATACCCATTCCGGGGCATGATCCTTCTCCGTCTCTGGCTCGGCAAACCACCGGTAGAGAGCCGGCAGGACAACCAGGGTCAGTGCTGTCGAACTGAACAAACCACCGATCACGACCGTCGCAAGAGGCCGTTGCACCTCCGCACCGATGCCTTGCGCGAGAGCGAGCGGGAGAAGCCCGAGCAATGTGGTCATCATCGTCATCACCACCGGACGAAGCCGCAGACTGCAACCGGTGATGATTGCGTCATCCATCTGCGTCCCCTCGTTGCGCAACTGATTGATGTAGGAGACCAACACAATCCCGTTCCCCACTGCAAGGCCGAACAACTCAATAAAGCCGATCGACGCCGGCACGCTCAGATACTGGCCGGAAAGCCACAACGACACGACGCCCCCGATCAAGGCGAACGGGAGATTCATAATGATCAGCGTCGCATAGCGCAAGGAATGAAAAGCCCAGAAGAGCAGAAAAAAGACGAGTCCCAGCGTGACCGGCACGACGATCAACAACCGCGCATTGGCCCGTTCCATGTTCTCGAACGCGCCACCCCACGTCACCCGGTACCCTTCCGGCAGGCGCAGCTGCGACGCCAGTTTTTTTCGCCCTTCATCGACCACGCCGCCGATGTCGCGCCCCACGACATTGAACCCGATATAGATGCGACGGGTCACCTGTTCGCGGCTGATCCGGAGCGGCCCCTCCCGCATCTCAATCGTCCCCAGCTCGCTCATGGGAATGAGGGCGCCGGAAGCCGCTTTCACTCGAATCTCTCCGATGGTCGCCACACTGTTGCGCTGCGTTTCGGGAAACCGGAGGGTCAATTGGAATCGCCGCTCACCTTCATACACCTGAGTGGCGGCCCTGCCACCGATGGCCGTGGCGATGATCTCCTGCACATCAGCCACATTGATACCGAAGCGGGCGATCTTCTGGCGGTCGATGTCGACAGTCAGATAGGGCTGGCCGGCAATCTGCTCAACCTTGATGTCTTTTACCCCCTTGATCTGCTGCATCAAGGCAGCGATCTCCTCCGCCTTCTCGTGCAGCACATCGAGATCCGCTCCGTAGAGCTTGATCGCGCACTCCGTCCTGATTCCGGAAATGAGCTCATCCACCCGTTCCTGGATCGGCTGGCTCATCAGCACGGAGATCCCCGGAATCTCCGCCAGCTTGTTTCTGATCGCGTCGGTCAATTTCGGTTGAGTGGTCGCGGTCGTCCACGTGCTCCGGTCACGAAGCGAGACGATCGGATCGCTTTCGTTCGGTTCTTCCGGCCCGAACGCGATGTCCGGTCGCCCGATCTTGCTCACCACCATCCGCACTTCGGGAAATTCCAGCATCGCCTTCTGGGCCTGCTTCTCCATCTCGAGGGATTCCGTCAGGGACACGCTCGGCAACCGCACGATCTGCGGCGTCAGCGCGCCTTCTTCCAGCAACGGGATAAACTCTCTTCCCACTGACGGAAGCAGCGCGAGGCTGCCCAGCACGATGGCCGTTGAACCAGCCAGGACGGCACTGCGATGGCCCAGCGTCCACTGCAACACCGGACGGTAGCGCTGCTTCATCCAGCGAGTCAGCCGCGTTTCTTCCGGGTGGTCCCCGCGCAGCATGATCGACGCAAGCACCGGCGACAATGTGAGCGTGACGATGACGGAGGCGAGCAACGCGATCACCAGCGTATACGCCAAGGGCGCGAACATCTTCCCCTCCATCCCGTGGAGCGACATGAGCGGCAGGAACACCACGCTGATGATCAGAATTCCGAAAAGGATCGGCCGGCCCACCTCTTTGGTGGCGTGCAGGATGACCTCGAGCTTACTTTTCTGCGCCGCACCATGATTTTCGGTCAGATGGCGATAGACATTCTCGACAACGACCAGTGAGCCGTCCGCGATCTCGCCGATCGCAATCGCCAGTCCGCCGAGTGTCATTAAGTTGGCGGAGAGCCCGAACCGTTCCATCACGATGAAGGTGACCAGCGGAGTGACGATCAATGTCGCCGTGACCACGATGGCGCTGCGCACGTGGCCCAGGAAGAAGAAGAACACGAAGACGACCAGTACGATCCCCTCGATCAAGGCATCCCGCACCGTATCGATCGCGGCCGTGACCAACTCGATGCGGTCGTAAAATGGAAGAAGCTTCATGCCCGCCGGGAGGACATGGTTCTGCTGCAGATCATCCACCTTCGCCTTGACGGCTTCGACCACCTGCCGGGCGTTGCCGCCCCGGATCATGAGTACCGTCCCGGTGACGATCTCCCGTTCGCCGTTGAGCACGACAGCTCCATGGCGAATAGCATGTCCGATGCGGATCTCCGCGACGTCGCGTACGAAAACCGGTGTGCCGCCGGCCTCCTTCACGATGATGGACTCGATATCGTGTGTCGTCTTGATCAATCCCAGGCCGCGGACGATCGCGCGCTCCGCGTGGCGCTCCAGAATATTGCCTCCGGCGTTGGCATTGTTCTTGGCCACGGCATCATAAATGTCGTGCAGTGTCAGATCGTATTTCCTTAGTTTCGCCGGCTCCACGACGATCTGATACTGCTTGACAAACCCACCCATGGCGTTGACATCGACCACACCCGGCACGCTCTTGAGCAACGGCCGCAAGACCCAGTCCTGGAACGTCCGTTGGTTTGTCAGCTCCGCCTCGGCGATTGCCGGATCGGTCGTGCCCGCCTCCGGCCCTTCGACGTAATATTGATAGACCTCGCCCAGCCCGGTGCTGACGGGGGCCATCACCGGATCAAGCCCATCCGGCAATCGCTCCTTCGCCGCCATCATCCGTTCAAGCACCAGCTGACGTGCGAAATAGATGTCCACATCGTCATTGAAGACGACCGTGATCTGGGACAGCGCGAATTTAGAAAGAGATCGAACCTCCGCCAGGCCCGGCAGGCCGGTCATCTGCAGCTCAAGTGGATAGGTAATGAAGCGTTCCACTTCGACCGGCGACAGTCCCGGTGCATCGGTCAGCACCTGCACCTGGATGTTTGTCACATCGGGATAGGCATCGATCGGAATCGATTGGAAGGCCCAGAGGCCCGCCACAGACAGCAGACACGCCAGTCCCAGAACCAGGATCCGCTGGCGGAGGGAAAACTCAAGTAGAGAGGCAATCATGGCGACGGCTCGATTTTGTGCCGTTCCATCTCAGACTTGAGCATAAACGATCCCTTGGTCACCACTGGCTCACCCTCGGACACCCCGTCTATTACCGTTACCAGTTCTCCCCGCTCCAGCCCCAACTTGACGGCCCGCACTTCAAAGTCGTTCGCTCCTCGCCGGACGAACGCCATCTTGCCGTTCGACCCGTTTTGGACGGCGGCCAACGGGATGGTCAAGGCGTCGGGATTCGGCTCGGCATAGACACGCACCATGGCAAACATTTCCGGTTTCAACATATGATCAGGATTCGGTACGGTTACCCGCAGGCGCATCGTCCTGGTGGCCGGGTCAAGGACATCGCTGATGTAGGTGATCGTGCCGGGAAAGATAGCGTGGGGATAGGCGGACACGATGACGTCGACCTTCTGATCCTTGCGGATGAATTGCACGTCCTTCTCCGGCACGTTGCCGACGACCCACACATCCGAAAGATCGGCGACAGTAAAGAACTTCTGATTCGTCTCGACGACCTCGCCTCTGGTGATATTGCGCATGATGACCCGGCCGTCGAACGGCGCGCGCAACGGCACATCCGCTTTGATCGTATGGTCACGATCCAGACGCTCGACTTCCTGCCGTGGCACACCAAGCAACTCCAGGCGGTTTTGCGTTTCGCGGGCCTCGGCCCTCGCCGTTTTCATCTCGGCCTCGCGGCGCTGCAACTCGGCCAGACTCACGGCCTTATGCTCATGTAAGTCTTTGGCGCGCTCATAGGCCAATTCCGCCTCGTGCAGCTTCGCCGCCGCTTTCAGATAGGCTCCCTCCGTCACGCCGAGATCCGTGCTGTGAAGCATCGCCAGCAGCGCGTCTTTTTTTACATCCTGTCCGACATCCACATATACTTTCACGACCCGGCCACGAATCAGTGTGGTCACCTCAGCCAGTTCGTTTTCATTGGATTGAACCGTGGCGGTAAATTCCCGAGGCACACGTATTTGTCCCCGGGCGACCGGTGCCACCTCAATGACCGTTCTCGCAAGTTCTTCGGGGGTCAGATGAAGCACACCCGGCAGGGCCTCTGCCACCACCGTCTTGACTTCAATCGGCTGGTCGGAACTCTTCCCGCAAGCCACAAAGGCAGAGCTCAACAGCACGATCAGGCCGAACGAATACAACCCTCGACAGGCTCTGCCGCGGTTCGCACACGCCTCCCCTGTTCCTGCGCCAACCACTATCGACTGAAGCATTATCATAGGTCTCCTTCGATTAGAACCAGCATGAGATGTGCCTGAAAATACCCGCGGTTTCGCGGCAATCGAAGAAGATCCAGAGGCATTATGCTACGGGAAAGAAATACGGACCGTGGTGAAATGCACCACCGTCTGAGAAAGAGCTGAAGCGGATCACTGGGGCGAGGAACTTGCCTCAGGCTTGAGAGCCACGGGCAACACGAACACGATACTCATGGTCAGGACGGAGCCGCCCAGGGCCGCCGCCATATCATGTTGGGCGTCCCACTCATCCCCCTGGGTTCCGAGATAGATATTCCCCAATTCTGGGCTGACGATCACCGCCACGATCGCTTCCAGTACCTCGAAGAAGCCGCTCTGCGCCAGCACGACGCAGACCGGCAGCGCATAGGACCACCATCCTCGCAGGCGGGCCTGACGCACGAGCAATTCACGAATGGGAATGACCAGCAACACGCCATAGGCAAAATGGGCCATGCGATCAAACGGGTTACGGCTCAAGCCCCAGAGATCTTGGAGCCAATAACCGAGCGGCACTTCGGCATAGGTATAGTGCGCACCGAAGGCGTGGAGCACCAAGAACAAGCCGATCAGACCGTAGGACGTGAGGGAGAACTCAAAGCGGCGATACGTGAGGAGGAGCAGAGGAATCAGGGTAAGCACCAGCAGATTTTCCAGCAGCCAGTCCCTTCGATTCAGTGGATCGATCGCCAGCAAAATCCAGAACACACTATAGGCGAGCACCAATCCCAGAAGGAGATGGCGACTTCCTGATTCCGCGACGTGCTGCTCTGGCACCCCGGCGTTCATATCGGAGGGTTATTCATCTATCTCGGTTTGAAGCTCGGACCGGGCCCCTCGTAGTGCCCGAACCACCATAAGGATCGACACGCAGAGCAGGGCTCCGTATAGTGCGGCGGCCATGTCCTTCTGGGCGTCCCAGATATCCCCCTGCGAACCCAAGTAGGTCACGCCCAACTCGGGATGTACGGCGCTGGCCACCCATGATTCAATAATTTCCCAGAGTCCGCTCAAACCAAGAACGGTCATGACAGGAAGATAGTACACCACCCAACCCTGCACACTCGCACTCAGGCGAAACAACTCCTCCATGGGATAGGCAAGCAGGAACCCGAAACTGAAATGCACGATCCGGTCGAAATGATTGCGTCCGAGGTGCAGGACTTGATCGATCCACAACCCGACCGGCACTTCCGCGTAGGTATAGTGAACACCGATGGTATGCAACGTCAAAAAGGCTGTGATCAGGCCATAGGAGGCCGGAGACAGGGGTAGGTGGCGATAGGTCCCGATCAGCACGACTACGAACAGCGCCGGCAGAATACTCGCGATCAACCAGAACTGGGGATCGGTCGGCGCCTGCGCCATCCATACGGACACCGCGACGTACCACACCAGCAGCCCCGCCGACACGAGCGTTCTGCGATCTACTTGCATCTCCCTGCTCTCCGCTGACCCTGTCCTCAAATCGGAACCTCGCCCAACCATTCAATTGAGCCCTCATGTCCTGTCACTCTACTGAACATCCCCCTTTGCCGCAACCGCCCCTCGGACAGGAAGGCACTCCATAGAAACCTGCCCGGGGAACGCACAGCTATGCGATAATACAAACAGACCACTTCCGAACGGCCATGAGCAGGTGTGCCGTGACAATCCAGGCACAGTTTCCCGACGAGCAATCCGTTGAAGGCGAGTTCATACGCCAGGCGGATGCCTTTCGCCACTACGTGACCGCCACGGGAAGCTCCGGCTATCCGGCCGAAGCCGGCCGCTATCATCTCTATGTGTCCTGGGCCTGCCCCTGGGCGCACCGCACGATTATCGTGCGGAAGCTCAAACGGCTGGAGGGGATTATCGGGCTGACTGCCGTCGACCCGATTCGCGACGAGAGGGGCTGGGCCTTTCGCGAAGGCCCGGGACATTCGCTCGACCCCGTCAATGGATTCCACTTTCTAAGCGAGGCCTACAAGGCCACCGATCCGCACTATATCGGACGCATTACCGTGCCGGCCCTGTGGGACCGGGTGACCGCACGCATCGTCACCAACTCGGACGACGATCTCATGCGTATCTTCAATAGCGAGTTCAATCGCTTCACCGAGAGCCCGATCGATTTATATCCGGAAGGCCTTCGCAAAGAGATCGATGAACTCAACACATTCCTCTATGAAAACGTAAACGACGGGGTCTACCGAGCGGGATTTGCGACGTCACAACCGGTCTACGAACGGGCGGTCAGACGACTCTTCGACGCGCTGGATCTGCTTGAGGCGCGCCTTACCCGTCAGCGTTACCTCTTTGGCAAAGAATTCGTGGAATCCGACTGGCGGCTCTTTGTCACTCTGATCCGGTTCGATGCCGTCTACCACGGCCACTTCAAATGCAACATCCGTCGCATCATCGATTATCCAAACCTTTTCGGCTATCTCAAAGATCTCTACCAGACCGACGGCATCGCCGAGACCGTCAATTTCGATCACATCAAGCGCCACTATTATGTGACGCACGATGACATCAACCCTACCCGCATCGTCCCGGTGGGTCCCGATCAGGATCTGACTATGCCGCATGGTCGGGCTCGGCTAGGCTAAGCCGCAAAACTGAACAGGCATCATAGGACATTCGAGAACCGATGGACCGTCCCGCAGGCTACTGAACAGAGCGACTACTTTGTGCGCATCCGGACGATGACCGCGGTGACTTGATCGACCCGCACGGTCGCGTCGAAAAACTCCATCCCGCTCAGTTCGCTGACGATAACGACATTGGATCCGACTTTGGACACCTTGCCTTCCAACTCCTGTCCGGATTGAAGTTTCAGCTTCACTCGCTTGCCCGTCTGCTGCTCGAGCGTATGGCGGATCGCCTCCGGACTATTCAGATCGACACCCGGTTCGTCGGCAAAAGCGAACGACACGGCTCCGACAAATCCACCAAGCACGCAGAGCAGCAGCGCCGTCATGCCGACATTGACCCAACCTTTTTGATGTCCCATGCTCCCCCCGTTCTGTAATAGCCGGTTTCACGATCGCAGTGACGGCTAGTATACCGAGCCCCATTGATGATGGAAATGAACAACTTAGGAGGACCGGACATTCATGGCCCTATCGAGCTGACGGACAGAAGTCTGCCTTCAGGAACGGCTACCCTCAAACGCCTACCTCGACTTACAAGCTGTGTGAATGTTCTTTCCATCCCTCACCTGGGGAATAGGACCGGCGAGTCATCTCTTGTATCGTGAGATTATGCACCCGTCCACTTCCACAAAATCTGGCCCATCTTTTCTTGGATCGACCATGGCCCTACTCTGCCGACGTGCGATGATTTTCTCAATGAGCTTGGCGGTGATGGGATGCGCGAGCATTCGTGTGGAACATTTGACCGACAAGACCCTTGTTCCTCGGCGAGCCATGAGTCAGATCGAATGGCTCACTCAGGAACCGGTCGGACCCTACTTCGAAGTGGCCCGCATCGTCGTCAGCAGTGCGAACTTGAGCCCCGAGTCCCTGCGCCGGACACTGCTGGACAAAGCTCATACGCTGGGAGCCGATGCTCTCGTCGGAGAAATCCCGATAGAAATGATCACTCGAGTAGGGAGTCCTTACTTTGAGCCGGGCTTGCTTGGCCCATCCGGAGCCGCCTTCGGACTGTATGGATACGGTTGGTACACCCCCTACTCTTCAAATCCTTATATTCTGACGCAAGGTGCAACCGACCAGCCGAGAATCGATCATGTGTTATCGGCCATTGCGATCCGCTATCGGCAGGATTCCGACAGGCCCCTTTCACGAGAGACCATCGCGCAATGACCTCTATCGCGTCCTGCCGCACCTATTCATTCTGACCGGCACAATCGCCTACTCGACCGCACGCGGAGTCAGACTTCGCACCGGCCCCAAGAACTCCAAGATTTTCTGCCATCCCCTGAGAGAACAGGCTCACGAGTCATCCTGCCTGGATTCCCTTATCGGGTCATCCAGGAACGGTTTCGCACCGTCACCAAGGCATAGGGGAAGATCCACAGCAGGCTCATGAAATGAAAATACGCATAGAACACCCCGTAGAAAAACTCGCGGGAGCGTTCGCTGTGGAGGAAATAGAGCGAATAAAAAATGGAGACGATGCCGATCGAGATCAGCAAACGAACGACGGTCAACGGATCCTGCACACTCAGATAGAGCATGAGCCCCAGGGAGCTATAGGCCACCGGATACCGGAGATTCGTAATCGTCGTCTCGATCAACGTCAAGGCCATTGCCGGGAACGGCAGCTTCCACATAATTTTCCAGAGCCGTATTTCCTCCCGAATATAGCTGCGGTCCCATCGGAGGAACATCCGACACAGTTTCCGATAGGTCTCCGGCGCCAGCGTCTGCACCACGGCGGTACGCTGGTACACCGCCTGATAGCCGGCGGCCAGCACATCGTTCGTTAGCGCCCGATCTTCCCCTATCGTACAGACCTCGCCGAGAAACCGCTGATGCAACCAGACAGGAACCAGCGCCTGCACGACCGACGCACGATAGGCCGACAAGGCCCCGGGGCAGCAATAGACCGTGCCATAGGTCGATTGCACACTGCGGAGAAAATCGAACGAGAGGACAAACCGGACATGCAGCATGCGCGGCAGTACCGATTGAAACCGGTTCAGCACACAGACCTTACCCGCCACCGCACCCACGCGTTCATTCCGGAATGGGCCGGCGATCGCCAGCAGCGCACCTCGTTCAACCAGACTGTCGGAATCGACCGTTACCAGAATCTCCCCTGTCGCCCTGGCAAATCCGGCCGCGAGCGCCGCCCGTTTCCCGGCATTTGCGGGGAGTCGCACTGTCTGCACAAGGTCCGGGCGCTCCCGTTGCGCCGCGTCCACATGCACCCAGGTATCGTCGGTGCTGCCGTCATCGATCACGATGATCTCCAGGCGAGCGCGCGGATACTCGGCCCGCGCACAAGCATCCACGGCCTTTCGGACCATCATCCCTTCGTTGTACGCGGGAATAATAATCGACATCCGGGGCGCTTCGTCATGGGACACCGCGGCAACCGGACGATACCGCACCCAGAGCAACGTCCGAATCACGATGAGCACTATGCCCATCGTAAACCAGAGGAGACTGGGACGCGCGATAATCGCAGCCCACCCCTGAATCTTCAGCGCATCGGCCAGCGGGTCAAACACCTCATGGCTGAATCGAATGGTGGTCGCCGCAACGGCCCCAAACAACACGACGGCGGCAATGACAAAACGGAGGTCAATACTCAGCCAGGCTGGCCGGTCCTCGACAGAATGGGGAAAGGAAGCAGAACGCGACGTGGGCTCGACCGAGGATGATTCCATGAATAATTCCTTGCGTAAGAAGCATACTCACCTTGGAAAAAATCGAAAAATTACTCGGCCGGACATCCGGATGTCAAGAACCGGTCACGAGGCCTCCGGCACCTCCATTCCCTTCTTACCCTTATAGTGTTGAATTCAGGACGGAGGAGTATACTCAGACTACACGAGGCACTTCATGCATCGAGTCCTGGTCCTCGGAGCAGGAAAGATCGGGTCGTTGGTCGCATGCCTGCTGGCGGAGCGCGGCACCTATGACGTTCACCTGGGCGACGTCTCGCTCGAGGGGCCCAAGCACCTGGTTGAAGACCTCGGGTTATCCCGCGTCACTCCCTGCATCCTCGATGTGCGACATCCCGATGCGGTCAGCACCTATCTTGACGCCCATCCCGTGGATGCCGTCGTCTCCAGCCTGCCCTATTATTGCAATCCGACCGTCGCCGGACTCGCGCTCACGCACGGCCTGCACTATTTCGATCTCACTGAAGACGTAGAAGTCACCAGCCAGATCCGCGTCTTGAGCTCGGGCGCCCCGCATGCGTTTGTTCCCCAGTGCGGACTGGCTCCCGGATTCATCAGCATTGTAACCCACGACCTCATGACGCACTTTGAGAACCTGGATACCGTGAAGATGCGCGTCGGCGCCCTGCCGGTCCATCCCAGCAATGCGCTGAAATACTCGCTGACCTGGTCAACAGATGGCCTGATCAATGAATACGGCAACCTGTGCTACGGCATCGAAGAGGGCGAGAAAGTCCCGCTCCAGCCGTTGGAGGGTTACGAGACCATTGAGCTGGATGGCCTACTCTACGAGGCCTTCAATACATCCGGAGGATTGGGCACGCTGGCAGATACCTATGCCGGGCAGGTGCAGACGATGAATTACAAGACGCTGCGCTATCCGGGTCATTGCGAAAAGATCCATCTCCTGATGAAGGACCTGAAACTGAACGAAGACCGGGACACCCTCAAGCGGGTACTGGAACACGCCGTTCCGCAAACCCTCCAGGATGTCGTCCTGATCTACGCCTCGGTCACCGGGACCAAAGAGGGGGGATTCTTTGAAGAGAACTACGTCAAGAAGATCTACCCTCAATGTATCAAGGGTAGGCTCTGGTCGGCTATTCAAGTGACGACCGCTTCCAGCCTCTGCACGGTGCTGGACCTCGTCTTACGCAACCCATCCCACTGCCATGGTTTCGTCACACAGGAATCTATTTCGCTGAAGAACTTCCTCGCCAACGACTTTGGAGCATGCTTCCGATGAGCACCATCCAAGCAGCCCTCAAGGAGCTGGGCATTCAAGCAGTCAACCCGGGCGGAAGCACTGGTTCAGGGTGGTGGTCCGGCCAATCCGGCAGGCCTCTACTGCCGTCGATCAACCCGGCAACAGGACAAATCATCGCCAGCACAATCCCATGCGTGTCAGATGATTATAACCATATAGCGAATGTATCAGTTGATATATTTAAATCCTGGAGAATGGTCCCGGCGCCGAAACGCGGGGAACTCGTGAGGCTCATCGGCCAAGCGCTGCGAGAAAAGAAAGATGACCTGGGCACCTTAGTCTCTCTGGAAGTCGGCAAGATCAAAGCTGAAGGAGACGGCGAAGTCCAGGAGATGATCGACATGGCCGACTTTGCAGTCGGACAATCGCGCATGCTCTATGGGGCTACGATGCAGTCCGAACGGCCGGCGCATCGCATGTCCGAACAGTGGCATCCTCTCGGCCCCGTTGGGGTGATTACAGCCTTCAATTTCCCTGTAGCAGTCTGGGCGTGGAATGCCTTTCTGGCCGCGATCGCCGGAGACACCGTCATTTGGAAACCGTCCCCGAAGGCTCCCCTCTGCGCGATCGCCGTCCAACAGATCTGCAATCGTGTGATGCACCAGCAGGGCTATCACGGAATTTTCTCGCTCTTCGTCACGGATCAATCCGGTCTCGCCGGGACCATGGTCCAGGACCCGCGCCTGCCGCTCATCTCATTCACCGGATCGGTGGCTGTCGGGCGCCGGATCGCGTCAACAGTGGGCAGCCGCTTGGGACGGGCGCTGCTCGAACTCAGCGGCAATAATGCCATCATCCTGGATGAGACCGCGGATGTCGATCTGGCCCTGCGCGCCATTCTCTTCGGAGCCGTGGGCACTGCCGGCCAGCGCTGCACAACAACCAGACGCCTGCTCGTCCACGAATCGCGCTATGAGGAAGTGACCGCCAAACTCGTGAGCGCCTATGCGCACATCCAAATCGGGAACCCCCTGGAGCCGGGCGTCCTGATGGGGCCGCTGATCGATCAGAACGCCGTTGACACGTACCGTGCCGCCATCGAAGACATCAAAAAGGAAGGCGGGGAGATTCTCTACGGGGGGCACGCGCTGAATCGACCGGGCCACTTCGTTGAACCGACCATCGTGCGCGCAGAAAATCACTGGCCTGTGGTCCAACGAGAAACCTTTGGGCCGATCCTCTATGTCATGACGTTCCGCACGATCGACGAAGCTATCCGTCTCCAGAACGAAGTGCCGCAGGGGCTCTCGTCGGCCCTCTTCACGACAAGACTGCACCATAGCGAGCAGTTTCTCTCTGCCGCGGGGAGTGATTGCGGGATCGCCAACATCAACATCGGAACATCCGGCGCGGAAATCGGCGGGGCATTCGGTGGCGAGAAGGACACGGGTGGCGGACGGGAGGCCGGCTCAGACGCCTGGAAAGCATACATGCGCCGTCAAACCAACACGGTGAATTGGGGCACGGATCTGCCGCTCGCGCAAGGCATCACGTTCGGCTGAACGCTGACAACTGCGCAGCAGAGAATGGAGACCATCATGGATCAGAATCGTGAACTCGATGGACTCATGGCGCACATGGTAAGGGAGTTTATTCAGCACAATCAGGCCGGAAAGACGCTGCAAGCCATGCTCGACGAGGCGGGAGTCGGTCTTACTCCCGTGATCGATCACGTGACCTTGCGGACGCTCGATATCGATCGCCGGGCCGAGCCGTTCATCGCCCTCGGATATGCCTATGACGAAACTCTGGAATACGACGACTGGTACGCCAAGGTTTATCGCAAAGCCGGCTATCCTGCGCTCTTTGTGGATCAAGCCTATGGAGGCGACCGCGGACGCACGAGCATTATTCCCGGATGGGTACATCACTTCGGCGACGAGGTCTTTCACCACATCGCCGTGCGGGTGGAGGATATCGAGACAGCCGTCCGGCAGCTCAACAAGAAAGGCATCGTGTTCGCGGGCAACATCGTCGGTGCGCCCGGGGGCTCACTCCGGCAGATTTTCACCTCACCGGAAATGGTCGATGGACATCCCTTCTCGGTGCTGGAACTGGCCGAACGACACCAGGGGTATCAAGGATTTCTGCCGCCGCAAGCCGACAGCCTCATGAAGTCGACTGCGCCACGGCAGACTTCGCACAACTGACACCGCGGGATTCCGGCAGCGCCGCGCACGGGCCGAATCGGTATTCACTTGAATACGCCCGGCACCGACGCGCGGACCGCAGCGGACAATACCTCGTCACAGTTGTTCATCCCTCGAGATCTCGACACACATCACCCACACCTTGCGTTCTCTCCGACATCCTGTTAGGGTGACACCTGATCGCGTAAGACCTCACGAGTTTAGGGGCCGCAGTGTCCCCCTGAAGTAACGGAGTCTGACGCGATTTTTGTTTGCCCCGCACTAGACCGTCCTGCATCTGCTGAGCACTCCCGTTGGCCTTATCACCCATCGCTCGCAAGACCAGCCCGACACAGTCGCGTGGTTTGTTGTTACATTTTCAAGAGGTGCATTTTGTTTCATGAATTTCCGTCAACGTTTCGAGCCTTCCTCCGCAATGCCGCAGGGAGCGCCTATCACATCACCATCGTTGCCTTGAGCGGAGGCATCGCCCTCCTGCTCCCGGCAGGAGCCAAACAGTTTCTCTCCTTCTGGTCTCAAGTCGAGCACAACAAGCTCTCGCTGATCGCCGTAGAAATGACGGTCGCCGTGCTGCTGATCGCAGGGCTGAACTTTCTCCATCGCAGTTTTCGCGACCGGACACTGGCGGCTTACGCGACCGGAGCCGGTCTCGTCTCATTCTTCCCGCGCCGTGCCCGAGGCGCCGAGCAACGCATCAAACAATTGAAGGAAGACCAGGGGACCGGCCGCACCATCAAGGTGATCGGGTCAAGCGGGTACAGCACACTGGTCGACCAGGTGGGCGACCTCTCATCGGTGCTCGACAAGTGTCTGGGCGCGCAAATCCTATTGGTCAATCCCTATAGCCAGGAAACCAGCTCTCGCATCGAGGCTATCGGCCATCCTGAATGTACGCTGGACGGATTCCGGGAAGAAGTCCGGCAAAGCATCGCGCTGCTCAAACGCCTGAAGGCGATGGGCAAGGCCGTGAAGCTCAAACTGTACGCCGATCCGCCCCTCGTTAAAATGGTTGTTCTGGGGGACTATCTGTGGCTGCAGCATTACCACGCAGACATGGACATTGAGGCCATGCCGGAATATGTTCTGCGACATAATCGAAAAACCCACGGACTCTACACGCTCTATACGCATTACTTTGAGCAGCGGTGGGAAAACCCGGAGATCCCTGAATACGATCTGGAGACTGACCAACTCGTCTATCGAAGCAGAACCGGGAACGAACTGCGGCGTGAGCACTTTGAACCAACCACGCTGCCCTGCCTGGAAGCACCCATAGCCAGAACACGTGCGCTACCGGTCGACGTAGCTCAACGAGGATTGCGCATGAACGATGTTCCCGAACTGACGTACGGACGAATGAAGGCCTGCTCAGAATAGCTGAGCCCGGGAATATCACCGCGACTCAACCCGGCGAAACCTCCTCGGCTGACGGGAGACAGACGCTTGAGCTGGATGCGGCAAGCCGCATCCAGCGTCAGGCTACACGCCCTGACAGAAGAAGCGGGCCGCCGGGTTATCGGAGAAATACCGGCTTACGGCGACACAGGTGATGTAACCAGCCTGGCCGCATGTTGAAGCGCTTCGAGTCGGGAGGCATGATGGTGACCGGACGGGACCAACCGCAAAACGCCTAATCCCTCCAGCACCTCAGTCACAACGGGCTGCATGCCCACGAGAACGAGATGCTGATGATGGGACTCAGCCATGTGAATCATATCCTCGACCGCCAATGCGGCTGTCCCATCGATCGTCGGCACCGCCGACAAGTCCAATACGACCACCGCAAAACTACTCCACCGCGAAACACCCTCTAAGCGACGGACCATATTCTTGGCCGAACCAAAGCTCATCGGACCATCGATGTGAATCAGAATGATCCGGCTCTCATGACGTCCGAGCACTTCCGCCTCATCAGTAGTGAGCGGAGATTCCGGAGTCTGCGCGGTAATGATCCGGAGGTTCATCAACTCGAGATCCGCCATCCGCTTCACGAATAACACGCTGGCCAACACCAGACCGACGGCCACCGCCATGATGAGGTCTGCCAACACGGTCATCGCACAAACTACGGCCATGATCGTGACATCTGCACGCGGCGCCTGCATGACATGCTTGAGCAGACGCCAATCGATAATATCGACGCCCACCTTCACTAGAATCCCCGCCAGCACAGCGAGCGGAATCCGCTCCGCCAGCGGCCCCAAACCCAGGAGCACCGCCAACAGGATCAGAGCATGAAACGCACCGGAGATGGGCGTTCTCCCGCCTGTCCGGATATTGATAACCGAGCGCATCGTGGCACCCGCGCCGGGCAGTCCACCGAACAGGCCGGCCACGGCATTGCCGATCCCCTGCCCGATCAATTCGCGGTTGGAGTCATGGTGCGTCCGCGTCATATTGTCGCAGACCAGCGATGTGAGCAGACTGTCGATGCTGCCCAGCACGGCCAGCACGATCGCCTGCCCGATGACGATCTTCACGGCATCAAAATGCAACGTGGGAAGCACCGGCATGGGAACCGTTGTCGGAATCGCCCCGATCACCGGCGCGCCGGGGAAGGCAAAGACTCCCAACAACGTGCCAACGACCAACGCGAGCAACGGCGGCGGAACGATCTTTCCCACAGGCTCCGGCGTCCTGTAGACGATCCCCAGCGACACGACCCCGAGCACCAGCGCGTCGAGCACCGGATTCATAAAGAACGACGGCAGCATGGCCATCGTTGCAAGGACGCTTCCGGACTGGGCTGCGTGGCCGACCAGAGGAGCAGCTTGGAGAATAATGATGATCGCCCCGATCCCGCTCATGAAACCGGAGATCACAGGATACGGCATCAAGGTGATGTAGCGCCCGACACCGCTCAACCCGAGCAGAATCTGCAGCCCGCCGCCCAGGATGACGGCAGCGAAAGCCAGTGCCGGCTCCTGTCCGAACTGTGCGATAAGCCCGGCCATGACGACCGTCATCGGGCCCGTGGGACCTGACACCTGAGCCGGAGTGCCGCCGAACAACGCGGCAAACAATCCGACGAAGATCGCCCCGTAAAGGCCGGCAATCGCCCCGGCGCCTGACGCCACGCCGAAGGCGAGCGCCAGTGGCAGCGCGACAACGGCAGCGACGACCCCGCCGGCGAGATCACCGCGAAGATGGGAAAACGACAAACCGTGAATCATGGACACGAACGACCCCTTCCAGACACAACGCTCAGCACAGTCGTAACAAACCAGCGGCCGGGAGTCTATCAAAAGAAGGCATCCCATTCCGAAAGGAAGATGGAATGGAAATGATCGGACTGAACAGCGAATCCGGGCCTGCGCCAAGAACAATCCGCCCACAATTGCACGGAGAGACCATGTTTTGTCAGTCTGCGTGGAGATACCTAGTCAATCGAGCGCCCGGTTGTCGTAAAATCTCCTTCAAATCATCTGAAACCTCTCGCCATGGGCCTCGGCATAATGCTTGCTGAAAACTCATCGCAGGCAGGGAACGACCGAGAAACACATGGGTCTCTCACATGCCCCCGGCAGACACCTAAGGAGGAGATCAGATGAAGATGATTGGCATGAAATCAGCGATGGCACTTGCTCTGACAGTAGGAATTACCGGAGCCTTCAGCGCCAGCCTTGTCTGGGCCGAAGCCGAGTACGTTCCCTCATCCAGCATGAAGGCCCAGGAATTGGATACCAAGCCTGGGCCGGCCTTTACGACCATCGATGGAAAAGTCAGCAAAATTGAAGGCAACATCTACGTGGTTGAAGGTCCTGCCTACAATGTCATCGGGGGAGGAGCCAACTCCAACGAAGTCCGCGTGTATGTCGGCAAAGACACCAAGAAGATCAGCGGGGACAAACGAGTGGGAGATAAGATTCGCGCCGAGTTGACGCAGGGCGGCTTCGCCAATTCCATTCAATAGCGCCCCGCCACATTCCAGGTGTTCATCTAATCAAAAGCGGGCTGGTCCGGAAGGAGCAGCCCGCTTTTGTTTTGAACTCAAGCCTTCTTCCAGCCTCCGCAGGTCAGTCTGGCAAAACATAGTGAGCGCTGGCCTCGACCACTGTTCGATCCGTGCTGAATCGAAACACCTCGGCTACCAGACCACGATGGCCGCGATACATCAGCGTGAGCCCCTCCACCCCGACCAGGATAGAGACCAGCTCAAAGCGCAAGTCCGGAAGCAGCTGCAGTCCCTTCGTCCAGTAGGCCCGCACCGCCGCTTTCCCTTTGAGACGCCCGCTTGGCTCACCGGCAATCGCGACAATGAGCGGAGACCGCATCTCAACATCATCCGCATAATGCGCCAACACTCGATCCAGATCGTGATCGTTCCAAGCATTGATCCATTCCGTAGCGAACGCTCGTGCAAATGTCTCATCAATCATCTCGGACCTCCCGATCGTCCGAAAACAAGAGTACCGGTTTCCTCATTCCCATTGACACTCTCTGTGTTGTCCTTCCCCTTCACTGCCGCACAGCAAAGGACGGCGAATGCCCGTCTCCGACAGAGCCTTTCAGCACAACACGCAGGAAATACACGATCTCTCCAAAGTCTCCTCAGGCATTACACCTGCACTACACCGATAAAGAGAGCCATCGCATCGACCACAACCAGGCACAAGGTGACCTATGGTGCTGCGACAACATCCCCGCTACCACGCGTCATTCTCCGGCACGCTGGTCTACCAGCATCATCCCCATACGATTACAAACTCGCTGGATCTCTCACGCAAAGGCTGTCGACTCGAGAGTTCCGTGCAGGTCGTTGCCGGAACGAGGGTGGATCTGCTCCTCTACCTGGGCGATGACACCATGCCCATCCTGATCCAACGCGCTACCATCCGCTGGGCCGGAGCCCATGGGATTGGCATCGAGTTCCCGTCACTCGCCTCTCCCCATCAAGAACGGCTGGATTCCACCCTCCAACAACTGGCAGGCCAAGTCAGTCGCAGCTGATCGACGGCCCCCTTCACAAAAATCCATCCATCTCCAACACACCGGAACGCTTAGACCACGGCCTGACCGGACTTTCCCGGTAAAACCTCCGGAAGCCGCTGAAGCGCGCGCTTTGCCTTACCCTTAATAGCGCTTGACTATGACGCTGTTTGCGCCCAGGGTGAAGTCAGTGACGTCTCAAGCCCCGCTGACTGTCCCATCCCTCGCGCTCCCGCATTCCGCTCCGCGCGACTGATTCCCCGGTCTCCGCCGCTTCCTACGCCAGCGGTTCTTTCACTCCCTCTTGTTCCAGTCTCTCCGTAACCGGAAGCGTTTTCTGCTTCCGGCTTCGAACGGGACTTCCATGCGCGCCTCATTTGAGGCATCGAGCAGACTTTACATATCAGTACAGGAGATACCGCCATGATTACAGTGACCTCAACGGCTGAAGAGAAGATTCGGGAACTGATGCGGGAAGAGCAGGATACGATCGGTCTCCGTGTCTACGTGAAAGGCGGAGGCTGCCACGGCTATCAGTACGGGATGGCCTTCGAGTCCAAGATGAGCGAGGACGACACCGTCGTCGAAATGGGCGATGTGAAAGTCATCATGGATTCACAAAGCGCCCCGCTGCTGAACGGCTGCGAAGTCGATTATACGGACAGCGTGCAGGGGTCAGGGTTTGCGATCAAGAATCCGCAAGCGAAAACGACGTGCGGATGCGGCAGTTCATTCAGCGCATAACGGCGGTTCGTCTCAACGTCAACCATTGAAACTCAGCCGGGCTGAGAGGAGATATACATGAGCAAAGAACGCATTACGATTTCACCCGACCTCTACGACATCATGCCGCCCGAGTATCAGGACCTTGTCACCAAGGCCACCTATGGCAAGGAGGACCGGGGGTGGAAGGATATCGGAACGGCCAAGGAACTCATCGAGCAGCACTCGCTCTGTGCCGGCTGTCCTGAGTCCATGGCCTTCCGCTACATCTTAGCCTCGCTCCCCAATCCCGAAGATACCGTCATGGTCGGCTCAACCGGCTGCACCAGTCTCGTCTTCCCTCACGTCGCATTACACAACATCCATTCCTTGTTCGGGAATCAAAATGCCGTGGCATCAGGACTGAAGCGGGCGTTGACCGTCCGTTTTCCCGGCCGGATCAAGGATGTGGTCGTGCTGGCCGGCGATGGCGCAACCGTAGACATCGGGCTCGACATGACCCTGCAGGCCTGGTTCCGCCAGGAGAAATTCACCACGATCTGTTTCGACAATGAGCTCTATGCCAATACCGGCGGTCAGGAAAGCGGGCTCATGCAAAAGGGCTTCGTGGCCAAAATGGCTCCGATGGGCAAGAGCTTCGACAAGGTGCGCCTTCCTGAAATTGCGCGGGAGGCGGGCTGCCATTACGTCGTGAACTGCACGGTGAGCAAGCCCTCCCTGGTGGAAAAAGTAATCCGGAACGCCGTGCTCGTCGCGCGCGAGATCGGTCCCACCTACGTGCAACTGTATACCCCCTGCATTCTCGAAATCGGCAAGGATAGCCAGGAGGGGCTACAAGAAATGCGCGACGCAGAAAAGCCGAGCGAGCGATTCGCTTATAAGGAATATATGAGCGAGCCGGCCAGGGAACTCATCGCCGAACTCGCCGCAAAGGCAAAAGAAAAGAAAGACGCCGCAAAACAGTTGGCGTCGTCCCAGGCATAACAAGGACTGCCGCAAACGCGGCTTACACAAAGAGCGGAGGTGCCAGATGAGTCTCGATTATGTGAAGTTCACCCCGGGGTTCGATGCGTTCATGCCGAAAGAATACAAGGATATGGTGGAGCACGGTCCCTTCGGAAAGAAAACAACCGTCTCTCAGATGGGCAGCTTCAAGGAAATTCTTGAAGAACACCCCATGTGCGCCGGCTGTGCCATGACCTTGTTTATCCGATTGGCGATCATTGCGTTTCCCAATCCCGAAGACACCATTACGGTCGGCACGGCCGGATGCGGCCGGTTAGCCATCTCGCAGGCGGCCATTCCCTTCGTGTACGGCAACTACGGCGACCAGAACGGCGTCGCCAGCGGATTGTCGCGCGGGCTGCGGATCCGCTTCGGCGATCAACCCAAGGATGTCGTCGTAATCGCGGGTGACGGAGGAACCGCCGACATCGGATTCCAGCAGGTGCTCCATTCCTGGTTCAGAAAGGAACGGTTCACGACGATCATGCTGGACAACGAAGTGTACGGCAATACCGGCGGACAGGAAAGCGGCATGACGACCAGAGGCGCGGTGCTCAAGATGGCGCCGCTCGGCAAGAAGTTCGAAAAGATGGATATGGTCAGCATGGCCAAAATCGCCGGCTGCGCCTATATCGCCACGGTGGTGCCGAACAATCCGCGGCGGGTGGAAAGTTGCATCAAGAAGGCCGTCCTGATCGCGCGGGAAGTCGGTCCGACCTATATTCAGGCCTATACCTCCTGCAATATCGAATATGCGATCCCGACCGACAAGGTCATGGAGGATGCCAAGAACGTCGAGGACGATCGTTACAAATTCACTGAGTATGTCAGCGACGAAGCCAAGGCCTATCTGGCCGAGCGGTACGGCTATAAGGAATTCCTGCCGAAGCCGGTTGCGGCTGTCGGGCAGGCGTGACAAGATGGGCGGAAGATTCGAGAGTTGAGCGCAACGCACGGCTCGAATCTTCCACCCCTCAACCGGCACTCCTTGCCGACTATCCGAGGTGAATCATGACGGACTCAACCGCACCTCGCGCGGGCACGAAGACTTCCTTTACACTGACCTACGGTATGCGGCTGGATCGGGGGACCGGTGTAGAAGAAGCGCATCCGCACATGCCGGTGGTCCTGCCCGATGGATCGACCGGCAGCATTACCCTGCACGTGATCAACGGCACGCCGGAGGAAATCAAAGCCCGGTTGATGGAAAGCGTCGACGCATTTTTCGAGATCCATGCCGGAACCTGAGCACCGCGATTCATGACCGGAGCCCGGAACCGCTGAAAGGGATTCTGCGGCCATCTGGAGAGACCACCATGCAGACGCTTGATATCGATCGTCCCGGGATGCCGGACCTTCAGTTCGTCCTGCTCGTCACAGCGCTGTGCACCTCCCGGCTGACATCGCTGAACGTACCTGACAATGTGCGCACCGCACTGTTCGACCGGTGCTGGGTACTCGTCCATGAGAGCCCTCCACCAGGTGAACGGGAAAAGCGCGTCATCGATCTCCGCCCCTGGAGTGAAACGACGCTGGAAGCGATGATCGAGACGATCCGCACCGTACTGACAGACGCGGGTATCCAAACATTGAGCTGGGACCACTCACCCAGTGAACCAACCTGGACCAGTACTCCTGAAGCACTCCCATTGATCCAACGACTCGAGCAACTCTACCCACTTCCGTCCGAGACGCCCGCCCGCCGACAGCCAACCAAGGCAAGCAGCGTCACTGATACTCTGCCCTCAATCAGGAAGGGAACCGTCTCCATGGACAGTGAACAGACGCATCTCAAACAGCTGATCGGCGAGATGTCGGCGTTGATGACCGCATTCTCCCCCGCGCTGGAGCGACGTGCGACGGAACTTGAAGCCGGCGGAAAAGATCCCGAACTGACCGACAAACTCATCAAAGGCGCCGGCGTGATGCGCGACAGCGGATATATGTATCTGACATGGGCCCGCCATTATGCCGCGTTGTCCGAAGATAGCTCTGAAGCAACTGAAGAGATTGATGAGACCGGCTCCGGTGTCTCATAGATCCATCCCTCTCGAGCCGTGCTAAGACGAACCGGCACCCCGGCTCCGCTGGAAGCCTCGCCGCCGGAAACTACTCCTGACTGAACCGTCTGACAATTTCGAAGGCCTGCCTCTCCTCTTTCACAGACGCGTCAATCGACTGTCGTAAGGTCGGGAGCGATCTTCCATGAGGACAAGATGGAGGTATCCCTCCGAATTTCAGTTATAGTATAGACATGCCTCCCCGATCCCATCGCCGCAACGCCCGATTGCCGCGCCCTAGAACGGGGCGGTCGCGCCGGCGCTCCCGATTTGCCGCACCGCGCCGTTTCGCACGCTACCGCTGGCGCGAGTGCCGGGCGTTCTTGCGGGCCTTGGGGAAAACCACGCCGGCGGTGCGCATCGTGGTCAGCGCCGCACTGCTCCTTGTGCTCTGGCTGGCCGTCAACTGGACGTACCACGCGTTCCACAAACCGACCGAGGTACTGTTTCCCCTGGACAACGCGCTCGACAAGAGTCCGGCGAAAACCTGGCAGGAATACGGCGCTCTCTTCCGTGAACATTCGACAGCCGTCATCACACCCGAATTGCTCGCCGCACTGGCCCAGAGCGAAGGCGCGGGCAATCCCGTGGCGCGGACTTACTGGCGATGGCGGTTTTCGTGGAATCCCCTGGAGTGGTATCAACCGGCGTCAAGCGCGGTGGGCATGTACCAGCTCACCGACGGCACGTTTCAACTGGCGAAGCGCTATTGTATTCACGATCACGAGGTGGTCGAAGACGGCCGCTGGCAAAATCTGCAGTCCTGCTGGTTCAACAGCCTCTACTCCCGCGTCGTGCCGAGTCATGCCATCGAGATGACTTCCGCGCTCCTCGACCGCAATGTCGCCGGCACGATGGGCCACCGGCGGGCTGCCTCGGCGACACTCCAGAAAAAACAGGACCTCGCAGCCATCATCCACCTCTGCGGAGCGGGAGCGGGCCAGGATTACGCCAGGCGCGGGTTCCGGTTACTCCCCCGCCAGCGTTGCGGCGACCACGACGTGACCAGCTACCTCGCGCGCATCAACGGATTGAAGCAGCAGTTCGCGCATCTGTCGTCCGGCGGCAGAGAGCTGCGGCCTGCCACCTCCCGTTGACCGCGAAGCGGTCGCTTACTCGCAACACTCTCTTTCACGCCCTACCAATCGGCCCCGAGACGATCGATCACGATCTGGTGCACGACGGTGTGCTTGCCCAACGTCGCCAAATAGACCGCCGCTTCGGCGACGTCGAACGGATCGATCTTTTCGCTGCGCAGAATTTCTTCCGGTGTCGCATCAACGAGTTCGTCGGCCACCCCGCCCGGGCAGATGGCGGTCACCTTGATATTGTGTGTGCGGCCTTCATCGGCCAGCGTCTTGGTCAACGCCATGATACCGTGCTTCGATGCGCTGTAGGTCCCGGTGCCGGCCCAGGCCTGCACACCCGCGACACTCGACATATTGATGATGGTGCCCCCGCCCTGCAGTTTCATTTGTGTGAATCCCGCCCGGCAGCAGAAGAACGTGCCGCGCAAATTCACGCTCATGACCGCGTCGAAATCCTTCGTGCTCGTCTCAGCCAGGCGCCGGCCACCGGCAATGATGCCGGCGTTATTCACCAACACATCCAACCTTCTGTAACGCTTTACCGTCTCCGCAATCAGCCGTTCGACCTGCTGTTCATCGGACACGTCGGTTTGGATCGCCCAGGCCTCCCCGCCTCTGACTTTGATCTGGCCCACCGTCTGCTCGCAGAGTGTCAGCCGCCGTGCAGTCACGACGACCATCGCGCCTTCTGCGCCATAGCGGAGGGCAATGGCCTTGCCGATGCCGCTGCTGCCGCCTGTGACAATCGCCACTTTGCCGACTAAACGCCCCATACCGGTGACCTCGCTATTCCTGAAAGATGACAAACGGTCACTCCCCACGGGATCGTGGGTGCGAAGAGAACCGCCGTGTTACGTTTCCATCATTTCGAGTCGCGCGTCGAACTCATGCCCGCAGGCCGTGCAGCGGATACAGTCCGACTCAACCGTGAATTCGTCTGTTCTGATCCCCATGCCGCCGCAGTCCGGGCAGCGGGCAAGCTGGACTTTCTGATCGGCGAGCGTCTCGTATTGGCTGCCGCGAAGACAATAGACGGGTTTTCCGTCCAACAACCACGGCTGCCCCGCATTGTCGAGGACCGGCAGCACAAGATAGTGATGGTTCACGTAGTCTTCAATATCGGCGCGGTTCGCAAAGCCGTCCTTGATGAGTTTCCCGCTCACCGCCTCATAGAGCGCGCACTCTTTGACGATCGCTTTGGTCGGTCCCATGTTTACCTCCCTTGCTTGAACGAGTGCGGTCACACCACGGGTTCAGACGACGCCGGAGTAATAGCGCAAAATATTGGATACCGAAATTACGCCGATGATCTGGCCGTCTTGCGTCACGGCCAAGTGCCGAGTGGCCTGCTCTTTCATCATGCGCACCGCCTCGATGATCGGACGATCGCCCGCGATCGCCACGACCGGTTTTCGCATGCAGACTTTAACGGCGGTGGCGGCGGGATTCAGGCCGTTGGCCACCACCTCGCGCGCGAGCATGGAATCCGTGATGAATCCGACATAGGATTGCTTGTCCGTCAGGAGCAACGAGCCCGTTTTCCATTTCTGCATGAGCTGCCCCGCCTCTTGCAGCGTGGCGTCCTGGGACAGGCTCCGTATTTCCGGAGACATGTGTTCGGCCACTTGCGGACCGATGAGGGTCCGCCCCACTTTGGTCTTCTTCGGTTCGGCAGACCGGCGCGCTTCCAATTCGGAGATGCAACTCTCCAACACCCGGCTGCGCTGCAAGAGGCTCTGCCGCTGACTGTCCATGCCGGTGCCTTCCGGCGCCTCATCCGTCATATTCACCAGGCCGGCCGCCTCGCCCAGCTCGGCATATTCATACGCATGCAACAGTTCGGACGTCTGCCCCAGCAGGTCGCCGATCAACTTCTCCGCGTCGAAATCGAACTCGTCCAGGCTGCGGGTGGGCTTCCCTTTGCCCAGAAACGGAGCAAGTTCGGCCAGCTGTTCCCGCATACGTTCTATACTCCGGTCAAAGGACACTCGCGGCTTTTTGGAATTGGTAAGGACGGCCATAGCACCTCCTTATAGATGAACACGGTGGGATGTCGAATAATACGCCTTGCCGAATAATTGAGGCAAGCAGCCTTCTCTGCAGGCAGACGAACGATTCTGGTGCAAGAAGTACGGGGTGATGGGACAAGACCGGACAGGCGTGCCGCGCGGCGAGCGGTCCGAATCAGAAGCTGATGCCTGACAACGACGCGCTCAATGGCGCGAGAGAGTCACTCGCCAGGCGAGGCCTGCCCCGCTCAGGAGCAGGCATGCCGCGAGGAGAAACGGCGCACCGGGGAGCTGCCACCCGGCTTGCGCACCGATGAAGTGCGCAAAGATCTGCGTGAAGAGCGTCGGACCGATCAGACCGGTGACTCCGTTGATGCTCGCCATTGCCCCCTGCAACTGGCCCTGCTCCGATCCGCTCACGCGGCGTGTCATCAAGGCCTGGGTCGCCGGGCCGGCGAGTCCCCAGAAGGCCATGATCGGAATGCCCAGGCAGAAGATCCAGCCTTGCGGCGCAACCCCGTAGACGGCAAATCCGACGGACCCGCAGAGTAACCCCGCCAGCAACGTCGTGCGCTCGCCGAATCGTTCAGTGAGCGGCCGGATCAGTATACCCTGCACAATCATCGCCGCCAGGCCCACACCGGCGAGCATCAGCCCGACGCTTGTCGTATCCCATCCGTAGCGATAGCCCATATAGAGGACTGCCGTGCTCGGCAGCACCGCGTGAGCGAGATAGCCGAGAAAGGCCACGGTCGCGAGCCCGAACAATTCATGATGCGACCGCAGCAGCATCAGTGAGCCGACCGGATTCGCCCGCTTCCAGGCAAAGGCCGCCCGTTTCTCACGCGGCAACGACTCAGGCAACACAAAGAATCCGTAACAGGCATTCAGAAGGCTGAGGGCCGCGGCGCCCCAGAACGGCAACCGTGGATCGATCGCGCCGAGCCATCCTCCCAGCGCCGGGCCGAGAATAAACCCGAGACCGAAGACCATGCCGATCTTGCCGAAGGCCGCAGCCCGCTGAGCAGGCGGCGTCACATCGGAAATGTAGGCGCCGGCCGTGCTGAAGCTCGACGAGGCCATCCCGGCGATCACCCGTCCCGCGAACAGCCAGGCCAGATTCGGTGCCAGCGCCATGAGGACGTAGTCGAGTCCTAATCCGACGTTCGACAGCAGGACGACCGGCCGCCGGCCGAACCGGTCGGACAAGGCGCCCTGAACGGGCGAGCAGATAAACTGCATCAGCGCCCAGGCCGTTCCCATGTAGCCGAAGATCTCCGCCGCGCGCGCCGTGTCACCCGCCATGAATTCTTCCACGAGCTTTGGCAGCACCGGGATCACGATGCCGAAGGACAGCATGTCGAGGAGTACCGTGAAAAGGATGAACAGGGCCGCGGCCCGGCGCGGCTGAGTGGTTGTGGCTCGGTCGGTCATGGCGCGGCATTCTAGCAGGCCGCCACAGGAGGGGACACTGTCACCGGGACCGGTCGGCCTTCCATCTCTGGAAGAACCCGGTCAGAACCCGACCGACAGCCCGATCGTGCCCAAGAGCGCCGCGCGATCCGCCGGCCCGGAGAATTCGGTGCCGAGACCGCCATCCAGCACCAGTCTCGACGAAAGCTGATGCCGCAGGCCGATCTCAAACCCAGTGTGATTCCGCTGGCCACGGAGATCCGATTCGCGCGTGTAGAGGCTGGCAATCAACGTGTCGCTGAAGCTCGTCGGATAGCCTAAGGGATAACTCACTGCTGCGACGGCACGATAGGCGCCGGGCCGCTCCTGTCCCTGCGGCAAGCCAAGGATGGTGTAGCCCGCATTGAGATGTACCCGCAGCCGCCCGAACGAACGGGTAAGGATGCCGGTCATCTGCGTGTCCACGCCCTTCGAATTCACGCCCGTGGGCAGGTCCACCTCCACACGCGCCGCGAAGGCCGGCAGGCTGATCGTTTCCGTATTGAAGTTGTAGAGCACGCCCAGGTGCAGGTCGCCCGACTTTGCCGCGCCGACGAGGGTATGGGGGTCGGACATCAGATCGCCTTGAATTTCGATCTGCGTATTGTCGAACGCGCCGTAGATGATCTGCGGCTGGAAGGTCACGCGGGTGCGGCCTTCCCGCCGGTCGTTGAAACGCACTCCGCCTTCCATCCCGATCTCGCCTTTCGGAATCGCATAGGCGTCTTCCATCCCGATCGGACGGTTCGGATCGAGATTATCATGATCCAAGGCAAGCCCCGGCAGCGGCATCAGGAAAACACCCAGCGCAGCGATGGCTGAGAGAACGATCCGCTTCAATGGGGATGCTCCCGGTCTTGCACGATCATCGGATTCGTCGCATCGGCGCTCGCCAGATAATAGGTATTCACCAGGCGATAGATCTCCGCCCGCTTCGCGTCCCAGGTCGGCAGCACCTCGCTCGCGAGGATGTCGCTGATATTGTCGTGCAGCATATGGAGATTGTCGAAAATGTTGGCGATCTCCGGGTAACGCGCGGCGAACGACGGGCTCAACTCCGCGGTCAACGGCATAAAGGTCCACTCGACCGGCGGCTGATCGAGATAGCGGTGATAGGTGGCAAGGATCGGTCGCACCGCTTGTGCCTTGGCCGGAAGGTCCCGCGCTGCCTGCAGCGGATCGTACACGGCGACTTGCAGGTAGTGATAGGACCAGATCGTCGCATTGAACAATGGAAACCGGTTGCGGAACGTCTTGGAATAGGGAAACTGATCCAGACGATGATGGTCCAGCCGCTTCGCCGTAATGGCATAGATGCTTTCTTGATAATAAGCCAACACGTTCCGCAGCGCGCGGTCTTGATCGGGCTCGTCGGAAGCCATGATGTCATAGGTGGCGCGGTGCAGAGCATGAGCCTCATCGAACGTGTTCTGCGCGCGCCAGGCCAGCTTCATGTATGTAGGCGCAATAGCCTCTTCGTTCGGATTCAGCCGGGGCTTCGTGGCAATGAAGGCAAGCGTTTCCTTACGCGCCCGGTCTTCGATGGCCGGCACATCCTTCCCGCCGGTGAGCAATAAATTCTCGTAGAGGTTGGAATGGCCGAAATCGACTCCATTGAACTCACTGTCAAGCTCGGCCAGATCTTCGCGCAACGCAAAGTTCCACAGCGCACGGTAGTAAAACCGCTTGTCGCGCGGCTCGAACTGACTGCAGCCGGCCAGAGCAAAGACAACCATGGCCAACACCGCAAGTGTCCCGAGACGGTTGGAAAGGTGACGCATCATGGCAGTGTCTCGTATCCCGGATTCTTGCACGGCTCGCCTGGATCACACGATAGCCTCCTCAGAATAATGGGTCTGATAACCCGGCGTCCACCGCACAACTACTCCCTGACGGATCATAGGCCCTCTTGCGTCCGGGCTATGCCGACGCTAATCTCTTCACGGATTCATCGAGAATAGGGGTGACCGAAACCTTGATCGCGAGGAAGTCGGACCCATCAATCGGCCTGCGCGCCCCCACCGTCGCTCAAGTCCACCCGGCCGGTGTTGAAGGAACTGCGGCGGGACAGACCATCGATCCGCGCACATTCGCCACCGGTCGGCGCGGCTAGGAACCGATTTTACATCCGACAGCACCGCACAGGATCGGAGGGATTGAAGCCGGCCGGAAAGCGGCTGCCGATTCGCCGGACAAGATGATGCCGAAAAATACCGTACCAGTGATGAAAAGAACGCTCTTCGCCGGGGCCATCGGTAATGTGCTTGAATGGTATGACTTCGCCCTCTATGGTTACTTCGCTCCCGTCTTCGCCGCCCTGTTTTTTCCGTCCGACTCTCCTTCCGTCTCGTTGATCTCCGCCTTCGGCGTCTTCGCCGTCGGCTTTCTGGCACGACCGCTCGGCGCGCTGCTGTTCGGTTATTGGGGCGACACGATGGGGCGGCGCCACGCACTGGCCTGGTCGGTCCTGCTCATGGCCGCCCCAACCTGCCTGGTGGGACTCCTCCCGACCTACGAAACGATCGGTGTGCTCGCGCCGATCGCCTTGACGCTCTGCCGGTTTCTTCAGGGATTGTCGGTCGGCGGAGAGTTCACCGGCTCCGCCACCTTTCTCGTCGAACATGCGGGCAGTTCGCAACGGGGCTATGTCGGAAGCTGGGCCGGCTTCAGCGCCCAGCTCGGCGCGCTGGTAGGATCCGGCATAGGGGCGCTGATCGCAGCAAGCCTCGCGGAAGACGCGCTCCGTCAGTGGGGCTGGCGGATTCCCTTCGTGATGGGGGGCTTCATTGCCGTGGCGGGATGGTATCTGCGGACCAGAGTTCCGGAGTCACCGGCGTTTGAAACGATCCGCCGCGCAGGCCGCCTGACGGCTTCCCCTGTCGGCGATGTATTCACGCAGCAGCGGCTCGCCGTGGCACAAGTGATCGGCCTGGTCTGGCTGCACGGCGTGGCGTTTTACCTGCTGTACGTCTATCTGGCAACCTATCTGACGACAGTGACGACCGTTCCCCTCTCAACGCTCCTCCTTCTCAACACAGGCTGTATGACACTGCTGGCCCTGTTGATTCCCGTGATGGGCGCCTGGTCGGATCGAATCGGACAACCACCGCTGCTGATCGCCGGGGCCGCGGGAGTCGCGCTCTTGTCGTACCCCTGCTTTCTCTGGCTCACCAGCAACGATCTGCCCCGCATGATCGCGGCGAACATGTTGCTGACCCTGTTGGTGGCCTGCTACATGGGGCCGTTCTTTGCCGCTGTCGCTGAATTGTTCCCCACGCCACTACGCTATACAGGCCTCTCGCTCGGCTACAACATCGGCGCGGCGTTGTTCGGCGGCACCACCCCGCTGTTGGCCACACTCTTCATCGAATGGAGCGGAAACATCTTGGCTCCCGCCTTCTACTTGAGCCTGTGCGCGGCCGTCTCCTTCGCAGTCACCCTCACACTTCGTCGATGACTCCCGAAACCGCCGATCAGGCCCGGACGGTCCGGGGCGGCAAGTCGCCGATCAGGGTCGCTAGGAACTGACTTTGAGTCCGACAATGCCGCACAGAATCAGGGCAATGGAAACCAGCCGTGGAACGGACGTCGATTCCCCGAACAAGAAAATGCCGAAGAGTGCCGTGCCGGCCGCGCCGATGCCGGTCCAGACAGCATAGCCGGTTCCGACGGGAATGGTCTTGAGAGCCGCTGCGAGACAATAGAAACTGGCGATCATCGCCAGCACCGTCCCGGCGCTGGGCCACAGCCGTGAAAATCCTTCCGTATACTTCAACCCGACGGCCCACACCACCTCAAACAACCCCGCCACCAGCAGATAATACCAGGCCACAGATCACCTCATGTGTATGCAATGCCTCGCTTCCCCCATCACATCGAACGGAACCTTACAATCGGCGATTCTCGGGATAGTCGATCGGATAGTCAATGACCGCCGGAGCACACAACAGCCCGGCCGCATCATCGCCGCGAACCGATGCCCTTCCACCCATGAGACTCCCGAACGTCTTGCGCCTATGCTATCCTCTACGCAACCGGCCTTATCCAGGAGGGAGACTATGATGGGACTCAGACTGACGTCAGCGGGCTTCATCGGAATACTCGGATTGATCAGTACGACTGCCCTCTCGCCGCTTCTCCAATCGGCTCAGGCCTCACCATCCGGCCATGCCTCTCACGGAACTGTGACGATCGACGGCGTGACGGTGCCGGACATCGGGCCCCTGCCGACCTCAACGCCGACCCCCTCCACGAATCTGAGTTACGCTGCAAAAATCGAATTGGGCAAACAGCTCTACTTTGACGGCCGCCTCTCCAAGAACGGCGCGATCTCCTGTGCCTTCTGCCACAATCCCGGAACCGGATTCGCCGACCCGCGGCAGACCTCCATCGGCATCAACGGCGGTGTGGGCGGACGCCAGTCGCCGACTGTCTATAATACGGCCTTCAATCATCTCCAGTTCTGGGACGGACGAGCCCGCTCGCTGGAAGAACAGGCCATCGGTCCGATCCACAATCCAATCGAAATGGGCGAGACCCACGAGAACGTGGTCCGCAAGCTCGGCAAGATCAAAGGCTATCAGCAGCAGTTCAGAGCCGTCTTTGGATCGGATGTGAATCTACAGGGTCTCGCCAACGCCATCGCGGCCTATGAGCGGACGGTCATTTCGACGAATTCCGCTTTTGACAAGTATGGGCTGGGAGACCCGAAAGCCATGGATGAACCCGCCGTGAGAGGCATGGCCTTATTTAAGGGCAAGGCCCGCTGCATCCTCTGCCACAGCGGATCGAACTTTACGGACAACCAGTTCCACAACCTGGGCGTGCCGCAAGTGGGGCCGGCGAAAGAAGATCTGGGACGGTACAACGTGACGAGAACGGAAAAGGACAAAGGCGCCTTCAAAACTCCGACCCTACGCAGCATCACGGAGACGGCTCCGTACATGCACGACGGCGCATTCAAAACGCTTGAAGAAGTCGTGGATTTTTTGAACGGGGGAGGCGGGGCCAACCAGAATCTCAGCGCCCTCATGAAGCCGCTTAACCTGACGCCTGAAGAAAAGACCGACCTCGTGGCCTTTCTCAAAGCGCTTACAGGGGAGCCGATCAAGTTCCAGATGCCCAAGCTGCCGAAGTAACTTAGACCTTGCCTACCCCGGAGTGACGCGGGCGAGGGGCCGCGCGTCACTTCTTGAGGGTGCGTACGTAGGCCAGCACATCCCGACTCTGTTTCTCGGAGAGATTGCCCTTCCAGGCGGGCATGTTCGGTTTGCCGTCATGGATCGTTTTCAGCAGGTCGGCATCGGACTTCCTGCTGGTCGACGGTGACGTGAGATTCGCCGGATCCGGCCCCAGGAGCCGATAGCCGTCTCCCCCACCCGCAGCCCCATGGCAACCGGCGCAATTCCTGACAAACAGTGTTTTGCCGCGCGCCGGATCGCCGGACAGAACCTTGGATTCAGGTTGTCCCAGGACAATCCCTCCATAAAGTAGACCGCTCATACAGACCGCCAGTGAGGTCCCGATCCGCCATACTGATGTCATCATCGCTCCTCCTCACACCCCGGTCCGGTTGACGATCAAGCCCCGCTTTGACCGCAGAAACCGCCGACCCAACCGCTCACATAGCGCAGCATCCGTTCACTCAGTCCCTGGAGATCTCTATACGGTGTGACGAACCATATCCCATCGGACCGGCAAGCTCAAATGGAGGGAGGAGAACCAGATTTTGAGAGAACAGGCAGAACCGGGGGTAACGGCTGTTAGAAGGGAATGCGGAAGCCCATCTGAAACTCATTCGGCGAGAGTCCCTGCCCGAACTGACTACGTAGCCCAACGTCAGATTGCACGGGAGGAGGACCGATCAAGGAACGATTCAGCTCCGATGTATAGCCGCCGCCGAATCCCGCCCCGAGATACGGCATGATGGTGCGTCCGCCCACTGAATAGCGACCGCTGATCGAAGGAATATCCCGAAAGATCGACGATGACGGAGAGGACAGCGGCAGCGAGGTCGGCGCGTAGAACGGAACCTCAGACGCAACGCCTCTCTGAGAAAACTGCTGATTCAGCGACTGCAAGACGGGAGACTCCGGCACCGGCTCACCCTGAGCCGCGACGCCGCGGGCAGAGACCGAAAACACGGCGCACAATAGCAGCGGAACAATGGCATAACGAAGTGTCATATTTAGAGCATACAAACGAAATCGCACTCATACAAGACCGACGCTCTGAACGCAGGACGAGATTTCGCCAGCGACCTCGCGCCGTCAACTGACCGCCGGCCGAACCGACTGCAGAAAACAGCACGAAAGACTCGGCCAGGAGACCAATCCCTGTCAAAAAACAACCGTTCACGGCATCCCGCCGTCTTGCATCCCCCGATCATCCGGTCTATCTTCTGCTGGTCGGGCGTCCGGGTGGAGGAGCGCCCACCACCGGCTTCGAACGCCGGCGCAATCCATTCATAGGAACCCGGCAAACGATATGGGCGTAGCGTCGGTTCTCGGCCTGATCACCATCGGACTTCTTGCGTACCTCGGCGCCGTCCGTAAAAAACCTGCCGGGATTGAATTCTACACGGGATGCCTCTCCACGATCCTGCTCGTGCTCCTGCTGGAGCTCACCACACAAGGGGTGATCTCACACGTGCCCCAGTGGGCGCAGCCCTGGTTGGCCTTCATTGCCTACCTGGCGATGGCCTTCGTCATCCTGAAAACCCTGGATCTGCTGTTCATCGAAGACTACCTCGTCGAGAAGCGGAGGAAATATATCCCCCGGATGCTCCGCCTGATTTTCCTGCTCGTCGGGGTCACGCTGGCGGGCCTCGTCCTGCTTCGGGCGGTTCTCGATATGGATCCGCTGACCTTGATTGCGCTCCCGACCATCGCCACCGCCGTGGTAGGGTTCGCCCTCAAGGACGTCATCGCGCGCCTGGCCTCGGGCATCCAGCTCGGCCGCATGATCCACGTCGGCGACTGGGTCACCTTGATGGACAAAGAGGGCATCGTCACCGACATCGCCTTTGATTACATCACGATCAGAACGCGCGCCTACGATTACATCATGCTTCCCAACGATGCCGTCTCCCAATCCGCTATTACCAACCATAGCCGGCCGGAAAGCCTCTGCGCCCGAGCCATCCACGTCGAAGCGAACTATGCCCATCCCCCGATGCAGGTGAAACAGATCCTTGTCCAGTCCGCATTGGCGGTTCCGGGTGTCGTCGCCGCTCCTGCGCCGATCAGCTACGTTGAGGAGTTTAAGGAATCGGGCATCGCCTATAAGCTCAAGTTTTTCTTCCATGACTACGGGGGCCGCGAACGTATCGAGGGCGAGGTCATGGCCTACGTCTGGTATGCCTTCCTGCGGAATGGTATTGAGATCCCCTATCCTCAACGTGTCGTGCACATGACCCAGGCCCCCGACCTGACGGCGTTGCGGGCCATCGAACTGGCCGGCATCGAAGAGCAGTTTCGTGCCATCGATTTCTTAGCCATACTCGATGCGGAAGCGCTGCATTCGCTGGCCGAGCACGCGCAGAAACGCATCTATCTGCCCGGCGAGCAGGTCGTGCGGGAAGGCGAACCGGGAGAGGAACTCTTCGTGGTCATGGAGGGCGAGGCCGACGTCGTGATCAAGACGGGCGACCAGACCACGCCGGTCGCCGCGCTTAAGAAAGGACAGTTCTTCGGCGAAATGTCCCTGCTCACCGGAGCCCCACGCTCCGCCACGGTCCAAGCGAAATCCCAACTGACCGTCACGGTCATCGGCAAGAATGCCATGAGCCACGTGATATCACGCACCCCCGGCCTGGCAGAACAATTCGGCACAATCCTCACGACCCGGCAGTCGGCACTGGCAGCCACGCGCGAAACCGCCGATCGCGCGGCAAAACTGAGATCCGTCGCAGAGGAAGGAAAATCGCTCACCGCGAAGATCCTCCACTTCTTCCGTCGGTCCGGGAACTGATCCCCGACCGGCTCCCGTCATCGACGGTGGAGCAGTGAAATGCAAGCCCCCACGCAACGCAACAAGGTAATCTCGGGAACGGTGGTCGGAGGGGCGGTATGGCTCCTCGCTCTGGCCCTGCACTGGTCGGGATGGCTCACCGTCACGGAGCTTAAGACACTCGACCATCGGTTCCATCGGTATGCAGATTCCACCAAGGCCGGGAACGACATCGTACTGATTGCTGTGGATGAGGCCAGCCTGGAATCCTACGGCCAGTGGCCCTGGTCCCGTGACCGGCACGGATATGTCGTCCGCTATTTGAAAGAGGCCGGCGCCAAAGCCGTGGTTTTCGATCTCCTGTTTCTCGAACCGGATCGGTCAGGGGAGGAGTTTGATGCCGTATTCGCCGAAGAAATGCGCGCGGCCGGGAACGTCTATCTGCCGTTCCTGATGCAAGACGAGCAGAAGCCCTCCGGCGCCTCGACCGCTTCTCCCGCCGGTGCGCCAGAGTACCCGCTCGACATCCTGAAGAAAGCGACGATCGCGCTCGACGATCAGCCTTCTCTGCCAACCGGAACAGTCCCGACCTATGCCGACGCCAAACTGCCCCTGCCGCTGTTCGCGCAGGCCGCTCACGGTCTCGGATATATCAATCTGACCCCGGATATCGACGGAACCACCCGCCGCCTCCCCCCGCTGGCGTACGCTCAGCAGCAGGCATTCCTGCACATCAGCACAACCGTCGCGCGCGACCTTCTGCAAGCGGATCGCGCGTCGCTGCATCCTCGGGAGCTTCGACTTGGACCGGTCGCGATTCCCTTGACCGTTGAACAGGACATGGTCATCGACTGGCACGGATCGCTGGAGAATCGGGTCTACCCGGTCTATTCCATCGGAGCCGTCCTCCGTTCATTCACGGACATACAGAGCGGGAAGCCGCCCCTGCTGGACCCTGCGCTGTTTCGCGACAAAATCGTGTTCATTGCCACCACCGCCGCCGGGACGTACGATCTGCGGGTGACCCCGCTTTCCCCCTTCGCACCCGGCGTCCTCATCCACATGTCGGCGCTCGATAACATGCTGAGACATCGCCATCTCCAGCCTGTATCATGGGGCATCTTCGCGTTCTCCACACTCGTCCTGACGCTCGCTACCGCATGGGCCTTCATGTTGATGCAATCTCAGTGGGTCAAGGCGGCCGGCATCGCCGGCCTGGCCGCCGCTTACTACGGACTCGCCGTCCACGCTTTTACAGCGCACGGGCTCTGGCTCGATCTCGCCATTCCCGAAGGCGCGCTGGCCGTCTCGTTCGCGACAACCGCGACCGTCGAGTACCTCACGGAAGGGAAACAGCGCCGGCAACTGCGGACGGTCTTCGACAAATATATGGCGGCTGAGGTAGTTGATGAAATCATGCGGAATCCGGAGGCGATCCGCCTCGGAGGCGAGAAAAAAGAACTCTCGGTGCTCTTTTCTGACATCGCCGGATTTACCTCCCTCTCGGAGCAGATGGATCCGGAAACGCTCGTCGAGCTCCTGAATCAGTATCTCTCGGCCATGACAGAGATCATTCTCCGCCATCGGGGCAATGTGAATAAGTACCTGGGTGACGGCATCATGGCCATCTTCGGGGCCCCGCGCGGAGAGCCCAACCATGCCAGCCTCGCCTGCTTTGCCGCCCTGGATTCACAGCGTGAGCTTGCCAGGCTGCGCGAGCGGTGGAAAGCCGAGGGACAGCCGGAGATCCGCGCGCGCATCGGGATCAATTCCGGCTGGCTCGTGGTCGGCAATATGGGATCGCAGGCCCGAATGGAATACACCGTGATGGGCGATGCCGTGAATCTGGCTTCCCGCCTGGAGGGCGCGAATAAGTTTTACGATACGCTGATCCTGTTGGGTCCCCGCACCTACGAACTCGCCGCCGGGGACATCGAAGCGCGGGAGGTCGACCGCATGCGGGTCAAAGGCAAACAGGAGCCCGTGGTGGTCTTCGAATTACTCGCCCGCAAGGGAGAGCTGCCTGACGAACGACGCCGTGTCATCGAGACCTATCGAACCGGGCTCGAGGCCTACAAGCGGCGGGATTTCAAAACAGCAGCCACGCAATTTGAAACCGCTCTGGCACTCGACCCGATGGACGGCCCGGCACGGGTTTACTTGGAAAGGGCCAAAGAGTACCTTAGGGTCCCGCCTCCCGAAGAGTGGGATGGCGTCTATGCACTCACGTCGAAGTAAGCGAGGCTCCCGTGAATCACCGACAGGCCTTCCTTGCCAGCATGATCTTCATGGTGACCGTCATGACCATGACCGATGCCGCCTTCGGCGAAACGCTCTACGTCATTGCCAAAAGTGCGCAATTGCGCTCAGGAAAGACCTCCCTGGATCCTGTCGTCGCCGGTCTCAAACTCGGCGAGAGCCTGGAGGTGGTGAAACGCGACGAGCGTTGGCTGCAAGTACGAACCGCCAAGGGTATCCAAGGGTGGATCTATGCCAATCATGTGTCCGACTCGAAACCGGCGGGAGGGGGCAACGAGTTGGCCGCCCTGGGAAAGGGGTTCAGACGAACCGAGGCCTCGGGTGTCACCGCCTCGGCCGGCGCCCGCGGGCTTGATAAAGCGTCGGAGAGTTATGCCAATCGGGCCGGGATCACCCAGCAGCACCGCGATGCCGTGGATCGGATGACCGCCAACAAGATTCCCGACGATGATATCCAGGCATTCCTTAAAGCCGGGAGGCTCGGCGAATATGCAGAATAGGTCATCACGCGGACTCCTGGTTGTCGGCCTGGCGCTACTCGCGACCACCGGCCTGACCGGCTGCGCCGAAATCCAACAGGTCGCCGAAGGCGCCGCTCGAGGCTCAGGAAATGAACGGCTGGCGAAAACGATCCATGGCGGCGGAACACTCATCGGCGGGCTGCTACCCATCGGATTCGAAGAAGAACAAACCATCGGACAAGCGATCGCCTTACAGGTGGTGGCCCGCTATGGCGGGGTCTACGATCAGCCTGACTTGACGCGATACGTAAACCTGGTCGGCCGCGCGGTGGCCTTGACCTGTGATCGCGCCGACATCGACTATCGATTTGCGATCCTGAACCATGACTCGATCAACGCCTTCGCCGCGCCCGCCGGCTATATCTTTGTCACCCGCGGGCTCTTGAAGACGATCAAGAACGAAGCCGAGCTCGCCAGCGTGTTAGGCCATGAGATCGGTCACGTCACCCAAAAGCATATCCTCGACGTCGTTCAGCGCTCCAAACAGATCGCCGGTGTCGCGGAAGCCGGTCTGGCCTACGCCAACAAGAACCCCGACGCGTTCAAGAACGTGATCGACGGAGCGGTCAAGAAACTGTTGGACGAGGGACTGGACCAGGGCAAGGAACTGGAGTCCGACCGATTGGGAGTCATCTTCGCGTCGCGCGTGGGTTATGATCCAACCGCCTACGAGACGTTTCTGGACCGGTTACGGACCCTCAAAGGCGACGACCGGGCCTTCTTCAAAACGCATCCGGATTTTTCCAGTCGGCTCTCGGCCGTCCGGTCCACCATCAATGAGCAGAAGCTGAAAGCCACGGGCATTCTCCTCGCCGATCGCTTCAGCCGCTCATCGAGCGGAGCGCTATAGAAGACCGACTATGCATACACCTCCTCACCCTACTGACCGAGAGATCGGTGAATTGCGAGATCACGATCACACCGTATCTCCATAGCGCCCTTCCCAAAGCTCAAAACCTCTCGACTCAAGACGCGAGCGACTGACTGACTCCCGATACCCATGATCAAAAGCGGTGATACCGGCGCATACAAACCGTTGGCTCCGCAAGAAACGGAGACCATCGCAATCTCTAAATCCATCTAGAGCATGCGCACTCCCCACACCGTGTAAAACATGTAGCCCGTCGCCTTCAGCAGCTAACCTCTTGGAATGTTTGCCGCCATCTAAGAAACGCGACTGCCTGCCCTACAACCTCTACGCCACGTGATACACCGAATCCACGTGACCTACGTGAAAATATAGGTATTCGCTTCTGAATCGTTATCGCACAGACACGGCACATGTCTTGCTGTGACTGCAATCCGATTGTGTGACGCAAGTCTCCGCTTGGATCACCGAATCACTTAGTTATCCCGAAACGATACCGTGCATGTGAGATGCCGACATCTCTAAAGACGGTACGACCGTTCATGAGTAATGAAACGAATAGGACCAGACCACAACCATGACATGCAAAGAGACTCTCCGGATCTGCCGGACAACCGCCGTGGCCGTTATACTGATGCTCTGGAGCAATCCATCTTGGGGGACCACACTGACATGGAATGCCAATACCGAGACCGATCTAGCGGGATACAATATCTACCAATGCAGTCTACAGCCCTGCGCGAAAGCGTCTGGCACGGCGACACGACTCGTCACACTGGGAAATGTCACCAGCTTTAATATCGGAACACCTGCCGTCACTCAGTACTACGTGATCACAGCGTACGACTTTTTCAACAACGAATCGAAGGAGAGCTCGGTTGTCACCTATCTCCCGGCCGGCACGCCACCGCCACCGGCTTCAGCCACGGTCAGTCTCACCGTGGTCGGCTCGCCGACGCTGGGGCAGCCCTGGTCCGTCCAAGCAACGACAAATGCCGCGGGGACCGTGTCGATGCAAGTCTGGATCAATGGCATCCTGGATCATACCGAGAGTACCAGCCCCTATTGCGCCTTCGGCGACAACGGCACGGCCTGCACCACAGTCCTGAAGCCCTACGGAACCTACACGATGGAGTTTCGGGCGCTCAGTAATGGAATCGAAGTGGCGCGCCAAGCCGTTGTCGTAACAGCGTCTGCCGTGTCCGGTCCGGCACCTTCGACGATAGCACCCTCATCAGCGACGACGATGCTGACCGTGGTCGGGTCGCCGACGCTGGGACAGCCCTGGTCCGTCCAGGCGACGACAAATGCCGCGGGGACCGTGTCGATGCAAGTCTGGATCAACGGCATCCTGGATCACACGGAAGGAACCAGCCCCTATTGCGCCTTCGGCGACAACGGCACAGCCTGCACTACAGTCCTGAAGCCCTACGGAACCTACACCATAGAGTTTCGAGCGCTGAGTAATGGGATCGAAGTGGCGCGCCAAGCCATCGTCGTCAATGCTACGGCAACAGGATCCAGTACTTCGCCAGCGACAGCTTCAGTTGGTCTGACCGTGGTCGGGTCGCCGACGCTGGGGCAGCCCTGGTCCGTCCAGGCGACGACAAATGCCGCGGGGACCGTGTCGATGCAAGTCTGGATCAACGGCGCTTTGGATCACACCGAGGGGATCAGCCCCTATTGCGCTTTCGGCGACAACGGCACAGCCTGCACCACAGTCCTGAAGCCCAAGGGAACCTACACGATGGAGTTTCGGGCGCTCAGTAACGGGATCGAAGTCGCGCGCCAGGCCATTATCGTCACAGCAAAATAGGCATCACCCATCATGTCAGCCCTCGCCCTCTTTACACTGCCGCATTGGAACTCCCGTGCAGGATGCGTATCAACCTCATGAGCCCACCCAGGGTGACCGAGACCCTGATCACGCGTGAAATGAACTCATCCATCAACCTGCCCGATGCCACTAGCACCAAAGTCTATCTCGCCAGCATCCAAGTCACGACGACCGGACAATCACTGATTTCTGAAGCGATCGGCAACCACATCGGGTTGAGGCATTGACCATCAAACCCACAATGCCCGTTACTGCTCTAGCTCTCAACCTCCGACTTTCCCGCTTTCTCCGCCAGCAGCGGCGCAGCCATGATACCTGTACCCGACAGGCAACCGGGCCACGCTCCTGCATTGACCCTCTACCGATTGCTTCCTATACTGCCAAGAGATCGGAGATGCGCTTGTGAAAATCGCCGGCAGCCTGGTTATCGGATTCCTGCTCCTCGTCGGCGTGATCCTCGCGCTGCCGTTTCTCATCGATCTGAACCGGTATCAAGACCGATATAAACCGCTGATCGAAGAGGCCCTGAATCGCAAGGTCCAACTCCAGGACATCCGTCTGACCATCTGGCCTCGCCTCGGCGTCCGTGTGGGCGGGGTGACCATCCTCGACGATCCGTCCTTCAGCACCGGGCCCTTTGCATCACTGACGTCGTTGGACGTCGGGGTGAAGCTCCTGCCGCTCCTGAATAAGCAGGTAGAAGTCGAGGAAATCTCTCTGCGCGATCCGGTCATCACGGTCATCACCAACAAAGACGGTGTGATGAATGTATCGACCATCGGGGCCAGGACGGCGCCCTCATCCCCAACAGAGCCTGGTACGGTTCCACCTCCCGGCGGAGACCCGTTGCAGCTCCTGGCCTTATTCGCTGTGGATCGCGTCTCGATCGAAGGCGGGAAGCTGACCTATCGCGATCTTTCGACGACTCCGGTCACGGAATACCAGGTGCAGGATCTCGAACTGTTGTTGAAGTCCGTCCGTCTTGGACAAACACCTTCAATCCACCTCAAGGCCACAGTCCTTCCCTACAATCTTCCGGTCACACTGGACGGCGGGTTCGGCCCGCTGGTCGAAACACTCGAGGTGCAGCAGTACGATTTTGCGTTGGGATTCGGCAAGATCGCGCTCGCAGCGAAGGGGGCTCTCGTCGGGGGCAGGTTGGATGCGACCGTATCTGCTCCTGCCATCAACACGGCCGACCTTCCCGTCGCCCTGCCGCTGCAAAAGCCGCTGCTGGTCAAAGATCTGCTGGTGACCGCCAACGCGCCGTACCCGCTCAAGCAGGGTGTGTCGCCGCTGGAGCTGGCGGACATCTCGAATCTGAGCCTGGCGCTCATCATGGGACCCTCCTCCGTACAGGTCAAAGGGACCGTCCTCAACGGCCAGGCCAATGTGACGGTCACGTCACCGTCCGTAAATACCGCCGATTTGCCGGTCGCCCTCCCGCTGGCCAAGCCGGTGGAGCTCAAGGACCTGTCCATCACAGCTAAAACCCGCGTGCCGTTCAAACCGACGGCACCCCCATTGGAGATCGCCGATATCTCCGACCTGCGTGTCGCCGTAGCCCTAGGCCCGTCGCTGATCCAGGTGAAGGGCACGGTCCTCAACGGCCAAGCCACCATGACCGTATCATCGCCATCTGTGAATACAGCTGACCTACCGATCACTCTGCCGCTGACCAAGCCGGTGGAGCTGAAAGAGCTTACCGTCACGGCCAAAACCCGCGTGCCGTTCAAACCGACGGCACCCCCATTGGAGATCGCCGATATCTCCGACCTGCGCCTTGGGGTTGTGCTGGGAAAATCTGTTCTGTCGGTCAAAGGCACCCTGCTGGCCGGCCACGCGAACGTGACCCTCTCATCGCCTTCGGTGCAGACAGGAGATCTGCCGGTTGAAACCGGGCTCGCGAAATCCGTAGAGCTCAGAAATCTTCTCGTGAATGCCGATCTCAAGGGGCCGAACGCGCGTCTCTCCAACGCCTCCTTTCAACTGTTCGACGGCCGGTTCAAGGCAGATGGAGAGATGTCGACAGGCTCCCCGACTCCGCCGTTTCGCGGCAAGGTCAGGATCGACGGACTGCAACTCGGTCCTGCGCTGGCGACGATCAGTCCTGATAGTACGGTCTCAATGAGCGGCACAGCCGCCATGGACCTGGCGGTCACAGGGCGCGGCTTCACCCTGCCGGACCTGACCAAGGCCTTAGAAGGACCGGGACATCTGCGAATCAAGAACGGGAAGATCGAAGGGATCAACCTCATGGAGGAGGCAGTCACGCTCTTGAAAGTTGCAGGCCTCTCACCGGATCGCCTTAAATCGACCGCATTCTCGGCGATCGAAACCGATGTCATGATCGAGCAGGGCCTCGTCAATGTGCAGAAACTTCTGATGGACAGCCATGATTTTCAAGCCACGGGCGCCGGCACCGTCGGATTCGACCAGGCGCTCAATCTTGCCGTGAACCTGCATCTCTCCCCGGCCCTCAGCCAAAAACTGGCGGCGTCCTCACCCATTGCCAGAATCGCACTGAAGGAAGGGCGGCTCAGACTCCCCTTCCAGATCACCGGCACCCTACAAGCTCCCGCTTACGGGTTAGATACAAAGGAGCTGACAGGAAAAGTCCAGGAGCAGGTGAAAGAACAGGTGAACGAAGCGGTCAAGGGACTGCTGGAGGGCACGACGAATCCGAAAGACCTTCAACAACAAGGCAAAGACTTGCTGAAGGGGCTACTCGGCCGGTGAGGAAGATCTAACCGGCTGCGGAAAAACTTGATTATTGCATAACGCACCGCGGCCAACTCACGCGCCGTGTCGGCGCCTGAATGGCCCACAGGATGCGCAAAAAGGCCGTTCAGCAAGGCCGCAGCGAGCGAAGAAGCGAGGCGTACTCTGCACCGTACGTTGAGCCTCTGAGCGATGCGAGAACGCCGCTGGCGGACTTTTTCCGCATCCTGCTAGCGCGCCGTGTCGGCAACCTGGGCAAGTCGGCAATCAGCGCGCTCGAACAAACCGTAGCACAGAGACTCCTGCCTCCATCTCTCCAGCCTGTTCCCGGTGATGCGTGCGTTACGGTAGGATGATCGCCTGCCCGGCGTGACCGATTGATTTAAGCGTCGTTTCGATCGCATCGACCATCGGCGGGGGACCACAGAGAAAGATCACCGTGTCCGGACCGGGTGCCGGCAGTTGCGCGCGCAGTATCGTTTCGGTGATGCGTCCCGTGCCTTGTGACCAGCCGGCAGGCGGCTGTTCCAACACATGATAACAATGGAAGCTCGCGTGCTCTCGCGCATCCTCATCCCACTCTTCCCGGAAAATGATGTCGGCCTCGGCCTTGTTGGCAAAGACCAGAAACATCTCGACGGGGAGACGCCCGGCGAGCATCCAGCGAATGATGGAAATCATCGGGGTGATGCCCGTGCCGCCGGCGACGAATCCCACCTTCTTCGCCATGCCGTCCACCCAATGGCCGCCGGAATTCGGCCCGCTCATCAGCACGGAGTCACCGACCTGCCGGTCATGGAGATACCTCGAAATCACGCCGGTTTCGTACCGCTTGACCGTCAAGTCGAAGTACCCCGTGGCGCCGGGCAGCGACGACGGCGTGTAAGGCCGCTTCACCGGTCTGCCGTCGATCGTCGCGTGGATGTAGAGATGGTCGCCGGGCAGCATGTCCAGCGTGGCATTGTCGGGCAGGGCAAAACTGAATGTCTTCGTGTCGTGAGTGTCACGATGAATCGTCGTGAGCTCGTAAGGCACCGGCGTTTTTGATTTGATACGCATGACTGGCTCAGGAGTCATGAGCCCATCATACGAGTCTGAGCGAATGGTCACAACTGAGAAAATGACGAGGCGAGCGGATAGCCGGGAATGGTTTCTGACACCTTGTCATTTCCGGCACATTTTTCTCGCGTCAAAACCGATAGCTGAGTTCGATCATATGGAGATCGAATCCTCGCCCCTTGTCTCCATAGAGCGAGGCATCGGAGAGATGATGAAACCAATAGCCCACCCCGATGCCCCGATAGACCTTCGCCCGGAGTGCGATATCCCCCACAATCTGGAACGCGCCTCCCATATCCTGGTTGGCAAAGTGGTGCTGGCTGAGGAGTGCGACTCCTGCGCCGACCTCCAGGGAGAGCCAGCCGTCTTTCTTTCCGAGTACCACTCCGGGAACTAATGTAGCGATAAAGGCCGTATCATCCGATGCGCCCAGGGCGCCGACACTGCCCATCAGCCTGGTGCCGACACCCCATCCGGAATCGGAGTACCATCCCCAGGGGAGCGTCCAATTCGCCATCAGGTCATATTCCGTGAAGTATTGCGTCTCCTTCTTTCCGATGGGAGAGCTTCCGCTCGCTCCCCCGCGCAGCCCGATACTCTCTAAGTGGATCTCGTCCGCCTGGATCAACGGAGGAGTCGCAAGCAATAGAACCAGCCAGACCATCACAACCCGCAACCACGCCGTCCTCTTCACGCGGGAACCGATCTGAACGATGCGATCAACCAGGCCGGCGGCGTCAGACAGAGAAACGCCGCTGGTCTTCGAGTAGTGGGGAGCGTAAGGAATCGCCATAGTCTCTCGGGTGGGCGGGCGCGTTCAATCTATTGCATGCGATAGACTGTGAAAGCGCCACCATCTATACCAGACAAGGCAGGAAGCCACTTCGCAACATAGGCATGAAACGGGGGAAACCGAGAACGGGGAACGAGCCATCACCCCACCTCGTGTGTCGCGACGGGCAGGTCAGACTGAAGACTGCGCTCGAAGAACGCAGACGACGCGAACAGTCACACCCCGTAACAAACACGCGCGCTAACGCACACCGGCCGGAGCACCGCTGCTCCCGACGTCGGGGACCTGCAAGACGATGGAGAGCGCCCGTCGATCCTCTCCGACCTGCGCCACGATCTTGTCGCCGGTCTTGAGCCGTCCGGCCGCCACACCTTCAATTTTTGTGTCGGGAGTCACCACGAGACGCATCTCGTGACCCGAGAATTCTTTCACAATCAACTCGTTGCCTTCCCAATACATCACATCCGCCTTGATCGCAGCCGGTGCCGTCGACGCGGAACCCTCTAGCGCTGCTGCGGGAACAACTGAAACAAGGACAAGATAGAGTACGAGAAAAAGTGCCATCACCAACCTCCCTCTAGATAGATGTTGAGCGGATATTCACATCATACGATCCAGAACACACTCTCGCAACTGGGAAGGAAAGAGGCGATCGAGCGAGTGCAATCAGCACCCTCTTCGATTCCATCCGCTTGCACTCCGCGTGCGACTTCCGACCTGGCGCCCTCCTCCCCGGCGTGGCACTGTCTGTCCGGCCTGCCAGCGAGGATGGAGCGATCTGATATGGAGAGTGTCCCTGTTCTCTGCCTTAACTGGACGGATCTACCGCACCGCTGAGGTACGGACATGTTCCGGGCGGAAGCCCATGCCAATCAAGCGGGCGGGAATGCGCCGGAGAATGGGAAAGCGGGCGATGAGCCGGAGCGGCCAGGGCGGCACGAGCGGCCCGTCACCGGCAAGCACGGCTTTGATGACTCGATCTTGCAAAAGGAGCTGCATCCGCTGCGTCATCTGCGTCGCCCAGAATCGCCGCTCCTGCACCAACCGCAGATCCGCTGGCGTCACCGCCCCTCGCCGTAACTGGCCCGCCAGTAGATTCGCCGCGGCCACGGCATCCTGAATCGCCAGATTGATCCCGACTCCGCCGATCGGCGACATCGCGTGGGCCGCATCGCCGATGCAGAGTAAGCCCGGTCGGCTCCAATCCCGCAGCCGATCCACCTGCACCGTCAGCAACTTGACCGTCTCCCAGTTCTGGAGTTCGCCGACTCTATCCGCCATGAACGGCGCCAGTCTCCCGACCGTCTCGCGAAATGCCGGCAGGCCCTGCGCTTCCAACAACGCGCGCGACCCCTTGGGAATTACAAAGCCGCACTGCCAATAGTCGCCGCGATTGAGCATGATGAAAATACGGCCCCGATCGAAACGCCCGACCGGGTTTTCCGGATCACCCCCGCGGCGCGAGAGCCCGAACCACAGCACATCCATCGGCGCCCCGAACTCCTCTACCGGCAAGCCGGCCTTGGCCCGAACCACCGAATGGCGTCCGTCCGCGCCCACCACGAGATCGGCGCGCACCTCCAGCGGCCCGTCGGGCGTCGCCGCCCGCAACCCCACGATCGTCCCCGCTACCTCGAGCAGATCTGTCACCTCCGCTTGCATCAGGACGCGGAAGTTGGCGTAGCGCCCCCCCTGCTCGACCAGGAAGTTCAGAAAATCCCACTGCGGCATGAAGGCGATGAATCCGCAGCGGGTCGGCAAAGTGGAGAAATCCGCGACCGTCAATGCCAGATCGCCGAACTGAGCGTTGATCCCCGGCGCTTTCTGATGCGGCAAGGCCAACAGTTGCTCCAGCAGCCCGAGTTCATAGATGACTTCGAGGGTGGAAGGATGGATCGTATCGCCGCGGAAGTCGCGCAAAAAGTCGGCGTGTTTTTCCAACACCAGCACGTCGACTCCGGCGCGCGCCAGCAGCAACCCCAGCATCATACCGGCCGGGCCGCCGCCCGCGATGCAGCATTGCACTGAGACTCTTCCCGCCATAAGTCCTCTCTCAGACCACGCCGGATGCACATCCCGTGCAATCGATGCCGACAGGGATAATTCCCTTGCCGCGCGCTGCCGCCCCAAAAGCAGTATTCAGAAATCGCCCGAGATTAACAGGGTTCTACCACCCTGTTCTTATCCCGGCGTGGGGGGATCGACTGGGCTGCCTTGCAAAACATACAATATTCCTGTTTCTTCAGCCATAGTACGTTGACCCGAACGATGGCAACTCAAGACAAGAACGAGCTGGTACAAGATGCATCCCCCGATGCAATACGGAGCGATCTCACCGATTGGACGACGTGGCCGGATGAGAAGTTGCTGGATGTCCGGCTGTGTGACCTCGATCTCAAGATTGCGGGCAGCAATCTTGAAGATCGCATTGCGCAGCTGTACCACGAACTCGATGCCTGCGGCCTTCACTTTCATCCTCATTTTTGGCTGTCGGATGAATGGTTCTGCCCGGACGATGTGCCCGGCATCGCGATCCCGTTTTATCTGGCCCACCCCCGGCTCGCCAAGCTCGAATTGACTCAGATGCTGGAAGTGGAAGGGGGCGATCCGGACTGGTGCATGCGCATCCTGCGGCATGAGGCAGGCCATGCCATTGAGAACGCCTTCAGACTGCGGCGACGGCGGCATCGGCAGCAGCTCTTCGGAAACAGCTCCGAGCCGTATCCCGACGACTATTCTCCCAAGCCGTACAGCAAGAGCTTTGTGCTGCATCTCGACTCGTGGTACGCGCAAAGCCATCCCGATGAGGACTTCGCCGAAACCTTCGCCGTGTGGCTGACGCCGAACGCGCAGTGGGAGACACGCTATGCCGGATGGCCGGCGCTCAAGAAACTACGCTACGTCGATCAACTCATGCAGAGCCTGGTTGGTCAATGTCCGCTGAACGTCTCCACCGAAGAAGTCGATCCGCTCCGGCGGCTGCGCATCACCCTGCGCCGGCATTACAAGAAAAAGCGCCGGCATTACGGTGTCGATCATCCGGATTTCAACAGCCGTGATCTGCGGCAATTCTTCTCCGATGCGGCGGAGCATGCCGGCCACATGTCGGCCGTCCGGTTCCTCATGAAGATCCGGAAGCCGGTTCGCCGCCTCGTCGCAGGCTGGACGGGTGTGTATCAATACACGATCGATCAGGTCTTCGAAGATCTGATCGCGCACTGCCGCCCGCTCAACCTTCGCCTGGCGGTTCCGGAAGAGCAGGCGAGACAGGAGTTTACCGTCTTCTTGACGGTCCAGGCGATGAACTACGTCTACACCGGCGGCCGGCGGGTGGCCCTATGAAATCGCTCAGAATCCTGGTGCTCATGCACAAGCAATTGGTGCCGCCTGAGGAAACCTCCGGGATCGATACGCAGAAAGCGGATTGGAAGACGGAGTTTGACGTGGTGACGACGCTGCGGAAGATCGGCCATGAGGTCGAGCCGTTGGGAGTGGAAACAGATCTGGGCATCATCCGCAGCGCCATCGATGCCTTTAAACCTCACATTGTCTTCAACATGCTTGAAGCGTTTCACAACGTCGCCATCTTCGAACCGAACGTCGTGAGCTATCTGGAGTTGCTGAAAATTCCCTATACCGGCTGTAACCCGCGAGGCCTGCTGCTCGCCAAGGATAAGGGCCTCTCCAAAAAGCTCATGGCGTACCATCGCATTCCCATGCCGGAGTTCGCCGTATTCCGGAGAGGACAGAAGATCCGCGTGCCGAAGGCCCTGACCTTCCCTATGATCGTCAAATCGCTGACGGAGGAATCCTCGGTCGGGATCTCCCAGGCGTCGGTCGTAGAAGATGAGCAGAAGTTGCGGGAGCGAATCACCTTCATCCATGAGAGCATCGGCACGGATGCCCTTGTCGAGCGATTCATCGACGGCCGGGAGCTCTATGTCGGCGTGATGGGCAATCAACGTCTGCGGGTCTTTCCCGTCTGGGAGATGCAATTTACGAAGATGCCGGACGACGTGCATCGCATCGCCACGGAACGGGTGAAATGGAACCCCAAGTACCAGGAGAAATACGGCATCCAGACGGCGGAACTCAAAGACGCGCCCGATGGCGCCGGCGACCGCATCCGGCATCTCTGTAAACGCGTCTACCGGTCGTTGGAACTGAGCGGGTATGCGCGGATCGATCTACGGCTGGATAAAGAGGGAAAGATCTATGTGCTGGAGGCGAACCCGAATCCCCAGATTGCGCAGGACGAAGATTTCGCCGAATCCGCCAAACAGGCAGGCATGCCGTACACGGATCTGCTCCAGCAGATCATCACCCTGGGCCTTCAATGGCGGCCGGAAAGCAACGGGTGATCACATCAAACGTTCAACACATCCTGCAGGACTTTGCTGGACGCACAACAGGCGAACGCAGCGGGGGGATTGGGAGTCTGGAGAAGTCCAATGATTCGTAATACCTTTCCGGGACATGACCAAGGTGCATGACATGGGTCACCGAGCAACGGAACAATCGTATTAGCTTAGGTATCATAAACTCGGCTTCCCTTCGTCACACACCGGCTCAGACCACGCTAGATGCAGCGAGGGCGGAACGAAACGGAAACGGACCAGGATTCACACGCAGGGGTAGGCTACTGCGAGCGGGAGAAACCTATCAACGCAGCGGCAGCACTCCATCATGAACAAGGGCCACCTGTGCCGCTTCCGCTGATAAAAGCCAGGCAGCACGACCTACGACAGATCCCGCCGGTGAGGTCTGGGTGGGTTGCAGAAACCCTGCGACTATTCTGCTGAGATCTTCTGCGCCGAGAGAGGCGTGGCAATAGACTCGAGTGACCGGCCCTCTGCCTTGACCCCCATGAACAGTTCGACAAGTGCGCCGACAAGCATCAAACCGGCTCCGAGCAAGTAGCCGTAGAAAATGCTCGTGGCAGACGATTCGATCAGCTTGCCATACAGCCAAGGCGCAGCGATTCCCGCTCCCTGCGCGACGATGAAGAAACAGGCAATGGCCATCGCACGGATCTCCAGGGGAAAGATCTCGCTGACGGTCAGGTAGGCCGCACTGGCTCCGGCCGAAGCGAAGAAGAAGATGGCCGACCAGGCCAGCGTTTGGCTCACGGCTGTGAACATGCCCTGCCAGAACAGATACCCGGTTAAAGCCAGCAGGCAACCGGCAACGGCGTAACTTCCGCTGATCATCGGCTTCCGGCCTACGCTATCGAAGAAGCGTCCGAGCAATAACGGGCCGAGGAAGTTGCCAAGCGCGAACGGCAGAATATAGAGACCGATGCTGCTGCTTGGTACGTCATAAAACTTCGCTAGAACGAGGGGGTACGTAAAGGAAATCGCGTTATACATGAATGATTGTGTGGTCATGAGCACGATACCCAACAGCGTCCTTCTCGGATAAATCTTGAGGAGCTGCCCGGCTACGGTGCCCAAGGTCACAGGGTGTCGGGTATGAATGGTCATCGAACCTTCGGGCAGCGGCAGCGAGGCCAGCCCATCATCTCGCGAGATCTGATCTTCGATCCTGGAGACGACCGCTTCTGCCTCCTCCACCCTTCCATGGGTCATGAGCCAGCGTGGACTTTCCGGGAGATGCCGCCGGATGAGCACGATGCTCACACCCAGGACCGCTCCTAAGCCGAAGCACAGGCGCCATCCCAACTCTTCGGGGATGAGCTGCGGGTCCAACAACACAATCGTGAGGAGCGCGCCGGCTGCCGCCCCCAGCCACCAGGTGCCGTTGATCGCCAGGTTGGTCTGCCCACGCCAATGTGCAGGGATGAGTTCGTCGATCGCGGAATTGATCGCCGCGTATTCTCCACCGATCCCAGCGCCTGTCAAGAAACGGAAGAACATGAAACTTTCCAAATTCCAGGACAACGCCGTAAAGACCGTGGCGCTCAGATAGAGCAGAAGCGTAAGCATGAACCATTTCTTTCTCCCCTGCCGGTCAGTGAGATAGGAGAAGACGACAGCGCCGAGCACAGAGCCGGCCAAGTAGGCCGACGCAGCGAGTCCGACTTCGGATTCCGTCAAGTGCAACGTGGCGCCATGGGTGAGGACAGGGCCGAGCGCTGCGACGATGGACACTTCAAGCCCATCGAGCACCCACGTGACGCCGAGCGCCGTCACCACCAGCCAATGCCATCGCGACCAGGGTAAGCGGTCCATCCGCTGCGGGATATTCGTGCTGATCGACGCACTCGGTGCGGCGTGCATGGAGTATCCTATCACTCATCGACCTCCGGCTGAACGAGAACGCTGCCGATGCACCCTTGCCGTTGAAGCCACAGAGCGGGTGATTGACGGTATGGCACAGCGGGAAGTAGCCTGAAACGAGTTGCACAGCGAGCGGATTCATTCTCAGAACCAGAGCATCGCGAGGCCTGTCCCGAAACGTGGAGGCATCCGATGAAAGTCACGATGTGGTGCCGATGGTTCGTCACGCTGAGCTTCCTCAGTCTATCCGCATTTGTGGTCAGCGCTCCACCAGCAGACTCGCAGTCACTAGCCGGCTCGGGATCAATGAGATCGCACCCTGGCGGCCATCAAGAGATACCTACACCGACAAAGCCGAAGGGTTCCAAAGCCGATGGTGGCATCCGAAGCATTCGCCCCCCCGATATGCCAGGCCAAGCACCGGTGCCACGTGAACAGACTGAGGCGCTGGAAGAGCGGCTGCGAAATGGGCAGATGGAAAAACCGGTTGCCCAAGGTCAAATAAGCGACCGATTGGAGCAATTACACAGAGGCTCAGCGGAAAGTTCACCCGGTGACCCAATCACCGGGCAGCCGGCTCAGTAAAATGTGCCGGATCAAGTCCTCCGTCCAGCGTGGACCGTCGACACGTCGATCGCACAGGTCCGCGAATCGATTACTCGCCTGCCCCTCGAAGCGCCGCACGCACGCGAAGTCAAAATAAGGCGAGGAACGCCTCCTTCTTCTTGGGCAACGGGAAGAGTTATCCACCCGAGACAGAATGTCAGAATCCAAATCCTCGCAAAATTACGACCCTTTTAGAAAGACCAGGGACAACATGCTCTCAAAGCCCTACCTCCTTCTCCCCCTCCCGTGACGTCCCCTTCCTCCAACTCCTTGCTATACCTGCTGTTTTTTCTCCTCATGCGATGTGGCAAACCATTTGCGCCTGATAATAATGGAAAGAACATCCCGTCGAGCGGCATAGGGGGGCGACCCATCGGTCTTGTCGCAGAACGACAATCATACTTTTTCATTCGGAGGTGCAACGATGATGACATCCCGAATCACAATACTAACGACCCTCTGTCTGCTCTGGCTGGCAGGCGCGACGGTCGTCACCAGTGATGCCACGACCACCTTTAGCGTGAGCACGATCATTGGCATTGATCATGCTCAGCGGACGATCACATTCAAGACACATGAGGGACAGACCTGGACGCTACAAGTGGCCGACCCCAATATCTTGAAGAAGGAGGCGGTCGCCAAGGGCGACCAAGTGAGTATCGAGATCGACCTGGCCGACAGAATCACGAAGATCATCAAACTGTCCGAACCGTCTCAATCCGAACCGCCTCGGGTGAAACAAGACCAATTCCAGGACGACCTCAAGCCATGAAGTCGCAGACAAAGAAATGATCGCGCGCCGCGTCTGACGAACATCGAAACCGCGGCGCGGAAATATTCACCGAAGAATATTCAAGGAGGATGTCATGGGTGAACCTCACCGGAACAATGCGGCTATCGTTGTCGCAGCCGTGCTGGGATGCTTAGGGCTGTTTTTGCAGCAACGCCTCGCTGCCGAATCCCCCGCGATCGTCGAGGGCTCAAATGTCACGATCATGTACCACATTACGGTTCCCGGCGAAGGGTTCGAAGTGCAAGATATCAGTCAGTTCGTTCAGGGACAACACCAGCTGCTGCCGACCCTGGAGCGTGTGGTCACGGGCATGAAGAGCGGGGAAGAGAAACAAGTCGACATCCCTGCCGAGCAGGGCTTCGGCCCTTATGATGCGAACAAAAAGAAAACCGTTCCGAAGGACAACCTGCCGACCGGGACAAAGGAAGGAGACGTCCTTCAGGATCGCGAGGGAAACCAGGCAACAGTGGCTCAGTTGTCAGACAGCTTCGCAGTAATGGATTACAACCATCCGTTGGCGGGAAAGCCGATCAGTGTCCAGATTAAGATCTTGCGGGTCGACAACCCCTCATGATCGTTCACTCAGCTTGAAGCGTGCGATCAGGCTGAAACGGTGCCTGACACTGTTTTCTTTCTCCAGACCACGCGTGGCAGACAGGAACGATCGAAACAGAACCGGATAAGGATTCAGAGAGGGGGGGGTAAGCTACTGCGAGCGAAATAACCTGTCAACGCAGAGGCGGCACTCCATCATGAACCAGGCCCACCTGTGCCGCTTCCGCTGATGAAAGCCAGGCAGGGCGGCTGTTCACTCCACCACCCAGAGCGCAAAGCCCTTTGCGTCGCGCAGGAGTTGATCAGTCACTCTGCCGCCGAAGACCCGTTTGACCCGCGACGTGCCATGCCGCCCGACGACGATGGTTTCGTGCTGTCCGATTCGCGCCTCTTCGAGAATGTTGTTGGCGACGTCGTCCTCATGGCCGAACTTCAACGTCACGCGGTCGGTGTCGAATCCGGATTGGTTCAGCGACTCGCACGCCTGCTTCAAAATATGACACTCCGCCTCTCCTTCCTTCCGAATCCAGGCTTCCTGCTCATCGCGCAACTGCATACTCAATTGGGCCTCAACGGCAGGATTCTCCGATCCGCCATGCTCCAGCAATTCCCGCGGCATAGGCTTGAGCACATGAAAGAGAGTCACGGCGACATCGGACGTTCCACGCAGCAGAGAGCCGACATACCGGACGACACGGTGGGAGTTCTCGGATTCGTCGACAGCCAAAAGAATTCGCATAGCGACCTCCCTGGCAAAGCGGAGCAGATAAAGCAGACGCCCTTATTTTATTCCTCATGAATCAGCCGATTCCAGAGGGACCGGAGCAAGGTTGCAGTCACTGGTCCAAATCGAGCCTGACGAAACAGATCGGACACAGGAGAAGCCATCAGAAATATTGAATACCCCCACTTCCGCCTCACGTTCCCTGCCACGCAATGCAAGTGGGCGGAGCGTAGGTCATACGCTCCGCCCACCTCACGGCTCAACGCGACAGTCGGTTAGCGGCTCGTCCGCTTTCGCCTCTGCTGCGACAAGTCTCCTCGCTCTTGCACCTGGTTCTCCTGCAGGACCGGAGCGCCTCCATTGAGGCCACAGTTGGCCGGTGCTCCGAGGAGCGGAGTTTTCTCACTCAACAACCCGTTGGCGGTTGCTTGAATGGCGCAGGGCACGAAGGGCGGCGTGAAGTACGCCCGGAATCGTCCCGTGTCTGCTGCGGCCACTGTAGTGAGCAAGGTTCCACTGTCGGCGTCACGGATTTCCACGGAGGCGTTCTTAGGCGCCCGTCCGCCTGCCGTGAGTTTCTGGGTACTCGCATTCCACTTGGCTCGCGAGACATAGACGCCAGGAGCCGGTGAAGGTGTGGTGGTCTTCACGATCACCGTATCAGGAATGCTGTTCGCCGTGCCGTCATTGACGATGAGCTGAGCGATGTATTCACCGCTCATGTCCACGGTGAGAGTCGGCCGCATCGCACTCGGGTCTGAAATCACTGCGGCACTCCCCAGAGGCTTTGCCGACAACGTCCATTGGAAGGTGAGCGGACTTCCATCGGCATCTTTTGATGCACTGCCATCCAGAGTGACCACGGTCCCCAAGGCGACCGTCTGGTCAGGTCCGGCGTTCGCGACCGGTACCGTGTTGCCGCCCAACGTCGCAATGGTCACCGTGTCAGGTGCGCTATTGACCATTCCATCGTTGACGGTCAGCTGCGCCACATATTGGCCCGCGAGGTCGGCATTGAAGCTCGCCATCATGGTCGTGGCGTTCGACAGGGTCGCTTTACTCCCGGTCGGCTTGACGGTCAGCGCCCATTGATAGCGGAGGGCATTGCCGTCGGCATCTTTTGAACCGCTGCCGTCCAACTGAACGGTAGTGCCGACTGACACGGTCTGGTCAGGACCCGCATTGGCGACCGGCGGGGTATTGGCACCCGTCGTCGTGATGGTCACGGTGTCGGGCGTGCTATTCACGATGCCGTCGTTGACGATCAACTGCGCCACATATTGGCCCGCTTTATCGGCGACGAACGTCGGCTTCGCGGCCGTCGGGTTGGAGAACGTGGCCAAGCTTCCCGCCGGCACGGACAGGAACGACCAGTCATGGGTCAGCGGATTGCCATCGACGTCCGTCGAGCCACTGCCGTTGAGCGTGATCACGGCTCCTGCGACGGCCGTTTGATCGGGGCCGGCATTCGCCACCGGGGCTGTGTTCACCGTCGTGACAGTCACGGTGGCCGGAGCGCTATTTACACTTCCATCGTTGACAATCAAGCGCACGACATAGTCACCGGCTTTATCGACAAGGAACGTAGGTTTCATCGTCGTCGGCAGGGCCAACGTGGCCGCACTGCCGGTCGGGACCGAGGCAAACGACCATTGGTAGGTGAGCGGATTGCCGTCGGCATCCGTCGAGCCGTTGCCGTTCAAGGTCACCATAGATCCGACAGCCGCAGTCTGGTTCGGCCCCGCATTGGCGACAGGGGCCGTATTGGCCGTTGAAATCGTGACGACCGCCGGGGCGCTGTTCACCAGACCATCGTTGACGATGAGTTGCGCGACATACTGGCCCGGTTTGTCGGCGAGGAACGTCGGCTTGGCCGTCGTGGGATTTGCCAGCGTCGAGCCGCTGCCGGTCGGGATGGAGGTAAAGGACCAGTGATAGGTCAACGGATTACCGTCGATGTCGCTGGATCCTGTGCCATTGAGCGTGACGGTTGTGCCTAAGGACACCGTTTGGTTCGGTCCGGCATTGGCCACTGGCGCCGTATTCTTGACCGGGCACATTGCAGTAGTAGCGGTGAACCCGTTGTTCTTAAAGATCGTGCCGGCCGGAGTGAGGTTCTTATCCGGACTGGTGCCGTTCACGTGACAAAGCGCGCAGCCCTGATCGGCGTAGGGTGTGGTGCCGTTGTAAGCCTGACAGGTGCTGTCGACGCCGGGGCCGAAACTCGGAAATGCATGGCCCGGTGACGAATCGACCAGGAGCGCGACGGTCGCGCAGAGCATGACAGAGAGCGAGTGAGTGAAAATCCTGTTCATGATGAACTCCCTTGCAAAGGTACGGGCGGCGACCACCCCTGAGCGCCGCGGGTGTGCGTGCTCAGAGGATGCGCCGCGCAATTCGGAGCAGGCTGTCGCGGTTGCGATGCGTGCCTGCACCGACACGGATGACGCTGGGCCTTTGAGCAAGGAGGGTGCCAATGGCGATCGTGTGGTTTTCTATCGCTTTTCTGAATTCCGACAGAGAGACAAGGAGCATACGAGTGTCGTCTTCGACTGGAGAAGCCTACAGTTTTGGGAAAATTGTCCCACACTTTCGCTGCAGGGAAATCCCTGCAGCGCGATGCGACATGAGGCGTCTTCCCGGACCACAACAGCTCCCCGCCCCCGCCAAACCGAATCCGACACCCCTGCAGCCGGCTCTATCCGGTCTTTCATGAATCAGGCGATTCCGGAGGGGGCTGATGGCAAGGCCACCGTCATCACCATCCCCGGCTTCGTACAACTCCATCGGCGAGGTTGCGAGTTTGTATCCATCGGCGCGGAGGATTATGCTGACAGTGTCAGGCCGGTCCCCGCCTTTGAGAAGGAGGTGCCGCCATGAGACGAATCAGCGCCGTCGCACTCGTCGTTACAGTCCTGCTCCTGCCGATTCCATTCCCCTCGCTGGCCGGCGAACAAACCGGCATCCCGCCGGAAACCGTCGCGAACTACCTCCATGCGGTGATCGAAGCGGACCGGACGTTCTACACCATCCACGTGGTCGAACGACTACAGAAAGGTGGAGGAGCGACGGCTGCCGAAAACTGGCGGGCAAAGAAAGATATCCTTCCGCTGCCGGCCCAGTTCCTCATGGAATCCAGCGCACTCGCCTCGATGACCGGCACACCGGTTCGCTACCGGCTCATCAGTCTCTGGCCGATCAATCCGCTCAATCTTCCGCGGAGTGCAGCAGAGAAAGCCGGCCTTGAAGCGATCCATACACAACCGGATCAGGTGGTGACCGGAATGGTCACGCAGGGAAGCGAGACTTACTTTCAAGCCATCTACGCCGACCGCGCGGTGAGTCAGAGCTGCGTGGGGTGCCATAATGCGCACCCCGATAGCTCCAAGAAAGACTTCAAGTTGAACGAGACCATGGGAGGCCTCGTGATCGAAATTCCGATGGGACGATAGAGCGGGACCGGAGCCATAAGCCGGGCGGTTCAGTGAACCGTCCGGCCTCAGGCACCCACTTCTTTACTGAGAATACAAAACGCGGACGGCTACCGGACGGTGAAGTCCAGCGTCATACCTTTCGCAAAGTGCGGCACTCCCGTGACGCGATCAGAGAAAAAACAAATCAGTCCATAGCGATGGGGGTCGAACTGTGCCGTGAAAAAGGCGTCTCCTCCGCGTTCAATGCCGACCACCCCGCCGATGGGGCTCCGGGCGGAGGCGTGGAGGTTCGCGGTTCGGCCGCTGCCGCGAACTCGCGCGCCGTGGCGCCCGGCGCCAGTTTCACCACCACCACCTCATGCCGCTGCACCCCGTGATTCAGCACCCGCAGCGTATGGATGCCTGGCTCGGCCTGCCCGAGGTGAAAGACAATCTCGAAAGCCGGTTGATCCTCTTGAGAAAACGGCTGGAGCAGAAATGCCCGGACGTCCGGCTCATCCCGCGCGGGCGTGGCCGATTCGCGCTGGAAGCGCATGGAGCGATTGCGCTCACCGAAAAAGCGGGCTGAGAAGAACGACCGCCCGCGCGACCACCCATCGAGGCCTTACTTTATCCTCTCCATTGATTGTTCGAAGCGGCAGATGATGAGAATGCCGACAAGGAAAACCCAGACGCGTCTTGATCGAGAATACGGCCCCAGGTATTCACCTAGTGGCACATCTGAAATCTGATTGGTAGACTTATTGCAGACACTCAGGAACAAGGAGGACATTGCCTGGCGCAAGAGCCGGTAGAAGATCCGTGGATCGGGTCTCTTGCTTGGACTGTGCTTCCGCTCTTTGCTCACCAAGACAATGCCTTCCTCTCACAAGGAGGTGGAGGCATGGCGTCAAAATTCTACGTCAGCGGGTTTCCTCCCTCGTACACCCAGAGACAGCTCCGTCAGATCTTCGTCCCCTTTGGGAATGTGAAATCCGTGCAAGTCCAACGGGATGCGCATGGCTATTTCGTCGGGGTGGTACAAATGTCCTCGCCCGAAGAAGTGGAACATATCTTCGGAGCGCAGCAGGTCTTCCAAGTGGAAGGCAGGCATCTGGATATCTGGGAACCCCCGGAGACAGAGAGCGCACAGAACTGACGGATGTGAGACCCGTGGCGTGACGATCACTCAGCCCCCTCGGGAGCATCAAAAAGGGACCGCACTGTAGGGGAAGAAGGTCAGGAGCGCACAGTTCTGCATGAAGGGACGGCTTCGTGACTGCGGACGTCTCCCTCAGCTCAGCTACCGGCCCTGAAGAAGAAGCACACCGTGGCGGCGGCAACGATGAGCGCGACGTGCAGCCCCCGCTTCAGCTTCTGTCACATCTCCACTTGCGCCTGCTCCAGCTTCTGCCGCAAGGATGGTAGGGAACAGCTGTAGGCGTCCACCAGATCCTTCGCCTCTTTCAGCCGCAGATTCCGCTCCACCCGCACAAGCCTGATCGCCTCGATCACGTTCCCCCACCACAGCAGCTTAATCGCCGCGTTGGGAAGGGTGGACGAATGAGTCTGGCCGGTCGCCATACCGAGCGGTCCTCAACCCATGCAGAACTTACTTTTTATGTAACCCGTCCCGAGTTTTCAAATATTTTGGGTTATCCTATTAGAATACTGCGACGAGGTTGAAATGCTGCTTCGACTAGCTGCCCTGGCATTGGGAACCACACTGATAGGCACAGACGGCATTGCCGCCTTCGCGGAAGACTCCAGGACAACACATGACCTCGTCGGTCCGGTCCGAACGGTGACAACCAAGTCACAAGGACAATCACACACTGAAACATATAATGAAGCAGGCCACCTGATGAGGGCAGTGATTTTCATAGAGCATGAACAGAGCACAACCCTCTACCAGTTTGTTCGTGACCAGCACGGAACGCTCAGGCAGGAAATCGCGTCCGATCTGGATGGAACGCCCATATACCGGAAACGTTTCTCGTACACATACGACTCACAGGGAAGGGAAACCGCCGCTGTCGCCGCCACCGAAGAAGGAGAACTGCATCACGCCTACTTCACCACCTACGATCGGCAAGGCAACATCTCAGAAAGTCTCTTCGTAACCGACACAACCGCACAAAGAAATGTATTCGATGTGCTGAGTCACATCATCTATTCAGCGCACTTTAAAAACGGGGACCTGTTCAGCGAAGTTCGCCATGCCTATGACCGGGAAGGAAGATTGAAGGAACTCACAAGCTACGACGCTAAAGGGGCAATGACCGGCAGACTTGCGAACGAATATGACGCGTCAGGAAGACGCGTGCGGACAACGACCGAAAAATTCCATGCAGGCAACAGCAGCACATGGATCACCACCTACGAGCACGATGCGATGGGAAACTGGATCAAGGAGTTCATGTCGGACGGCACAACCACGCCGCAAGGCTCACAAGGGGCACGGCGTCACACCGTTCAAGAACGTGTAATCGAATACTATGACTTACCCGATACCAAGCCCCCATAGCAGCCCCTTCTCCCACGCGTCAGAGGCAATCCCAACAAAGCCCCCTGCACCATTTTCTCGCGCCCGTTCCTCACGGACAAGTTTGATCGCCTCGATCACGTTCCCCCGCCACTGCATCTCCACCGCCGCATTATCCTTCCAGCCTGGTTTGCATCGTGATCGTCGTGTTGAGGAGGCGCGAGATCGGGCAGCCGGCTTTGGCCGCCTGCGTCGCCTTCTCCCAGGCGGCCTGATCCGCCTTAGGCACTTTACCTTTGACGTCCAACAAGATACCCGTCACGGTCCATCCGGCTTCAAGCTTCTCGAACGTCACCGTCGCCGTCGTCTCCAGTTTCTCAGCGACCAGACCGGCCGCGCCCAATTGCCCGGACAGCGCCATCGTGAAGCAGCCCGCATGCGCGGCGGCGATCAGCTCTTCCGGGTTGGTGCCCTTGCCGCTTTCGAATCTCGTCGAAAAGGAATACTGGGTCTGCGACAACACTCCGCTGTCCGTCGACACAGTGCCTTTGCCGGACTTTAAGTCGCCTTGCCAGATAGCCGAGCCTTTGCGTTGCATAAGACCTCCTGTGGTTATGGGATGACCGACCGGCACCCTCGTTCATTGCTTCGACGTATGTGCTCACTTCGCACAGCAACCGCGTTGAGACGAGTCAAATCCATCGGCGCACCCTGGCTGCATAGGCAGTGAACGTCGGTCCGAACAATGAGGCCAGCGCTCTTTCTTCCGGTTCGATCTGATACCGGCTCATATACCACACGAATCCCGGGAGAAAGAGGACGGTCAGAACATTGGCCAAATAGATCGCCCAGGCGAGCAACACCAGGAGCAGCCCCAGATACATCGGGTTACGTGTGACGGAATAGATTCCGGTCACAACTAAAGAGGACGAAGACCCCGGTTTCATGGGATTGACGGTGGTCCCTGCCCGGCTGAAAGTGACCACACCCAAGAGAGCAATGAGCCCACCCGACACCGCCACCGTGCCGGTAACGACATCATGCCAGGGAAAGGAAACTTCAATACCCGGAACGGCCCGCGCCGCAAGCCACATACAGGCGGCTGTGATCAGAGCGACCGCCACCGGGGGAATCTTGAGCTCAAGCGTCATTTTATAAGGCTACGCCACTCGTACCCGGTAGGCAATTCAGATGTGACCTGTGTAACCAAGTACGGTGGGATAGAAGCTGCGGTCCTGGTCAAATCGCGTGAACCTGGCAAGAGCGGCAATCGCGACGCAGTGAACACACCGACCGATACAGGAATCATGCACACCTCGCAGCGCGGAGAACCCTACGCTGGCAACTGCCCTGCGTCAAGAATGGGAATCAGCAATGAGACGACAGCTCGGACGCGGAAGGGTCCTTCAACAGGCGTGGTTCAACGAAGCGCCACTCGACAGGCTCATGGCTGGCACCACAGGTCCATTAACAAGCTCAAGGCAATCAGACCGAACCCTGTCCTGGCGCTCGATCACTGGCTCGATCAAATCAATTTAGCCTGTCCCCTTTTTCTTCTTCATCACGGCCCTGAATTCTTTTAGAGAGGATTCCCTATGTTCAATGAGTGTCTCATGATACCGTCTTCTCATCATGGCACGGTCACGCAAAGAAACGCTCCGCAGAATCCAAGCGATGGTAGAGTCGCAGGGATGGCCCCGTGTACAAATGACCCTCCTGGTTTGCCTAACAGGGGCAATCGGCTTTCTTACCTCCTTTCTTCTTCTCCATCATGGCATGACCACCCTATGGGTTCGATATCTCATCTCGATGGGAGTGGCCTACCTCGGGTTTCTCTTCTTGCTGTGGATCTGGGCCAAAACTCGACATAAGAATCTATCCGACCATCTTGATGTACCGGACATAGGACGACCGGGAAAAGGTGGGGGATCAAAGGATTGCGGATATGAAGGCAAGGGCAGCGACTACGGCGGTGGCGGCTCGAGCAGTTCCTACCATCCTGAAGTGTCTGTGGGTGAATCGCCAAGCAGCGGAATAGCCGAGGTCCTTCCAAACAGCCTAGAGCTTGAGGAGCTTGCCATCCCCCTGATCGTGATAGGCCTGGTAGTCATGCTGGTGGGATCGTCATTTGTCGTAATCATCAACGCACCGGCGCTCTTTGCCGAACTCTTGCTCGACGGCATTCTTGGAGCAAGCTTATACCGACGACTGCGCGGGTTGGATCAAAAGCATTGGGTCGAAACAGCTCTACGAAAAACCGTTCTTCCCTTCACAGGCATGACGATCGTTCTTGTCGCAATCGGATGGACCATACAGTGGCTCGACCCTTCCGCCATTTCAATCGGAGAGTTTCTTTCTCATCGACGCTGACACTCCGGAACCTGCGTCAACAACTCAATACGCATGTCTGCCCAAAAGCTTACCTCGCCCGCTTACCGGATTTGGAAGAAGAAATACGCCGCGGCGGCGGCAAAGATCAGCGCGACGATCAGCCCGCGCTTCAGCTTCTGCCACGTTTCCGCCTGCGCCTGTTCTATCTTCTGTCGCAAGGATGGTTGGGAACGGATGTAGACGTCTACCAGATCCTTCGCCTCTTTTAGACCAAGATTCCGCTCTGCACGCACGACCTTAATCGCCGCAATCGCATCTCCCCGCCACAGCATCTCAACCGCCGCGTTGGGAAGAGGAAGAGTAGAGAGCTGAGTTGATTGGGCTGTCATAAGAACAGTTCTCAAACTATGCGAGCCTTACAATTTAAGTAGCATGTCCCCATTTCATGCTCCCGTTGGACAACGGCCTTGCGCCTTCGTGCTAAACCACCAACCGATCCCGAGCAAGCACCTGTCCGCGGTGCGGTACTTTCTACCTGAAGGCCGCGGCCGTCCCCGGTCTTCATCTTCATAACTTCGTCGTTCCTGGACGTTGACATAGGGTAGCGGCGGGAATAGGCTAAAATCTGCCCCGTATCCTGAATGTCGCCCGTAAACCCTTTCACCAGGAGGGGGTTGGTATGGAAGACCTCCGTCCCCCAGATCAGAGTAGTCCGCCGATGTGACGGCGGGTTTCTGAACGGGTGCCCATAACCATGATCTCAAGGGCCAAGCTTCTCGGCGGAGAGGATGAATCCTGTGGCCTGCGGTAGAGGCTCCTGGATTCAGAATGTGAGCCACCCTTCGAGGCCCAGAGCGATCACCCCGCGATCAGAAGCCCGACCAGCCGTCCACCAGGCAGGTCTTTTCTCACCATCAATAATGCCCGGCACCTTGCGCGTCTGATTCCGGCCCGTTCCTCGACATGAAAGACAGCCCGAATCAGAGGGGATATCCGGCTCCATCCGCCACCTTGGAGGTGGCAACACGCCCGCTGAAAGGCAAAGGGGGAAGAGGAGAGGTTCTCTTCTTCGAGGGTGAAACCCATGACTACGACAACCACACACGACATACTTCCCTCCCGAAAAGAACAGGCTTCCACGATCAGACCGTCCCAAAAGAAAATCCTCGTGGCCGTGGATGAGTCAGAGCAGTCTGTGCGTGCCGTGCAGTATGTGGGATCGCTGCTGCGCGACACCCGCGATGTCGGCGTGACGCTGTTCCATGTATTGAACCCCATGCCTCGGGAGCTGATGGAGCATGGCGGTTCCGAGATTCCGGAGGTCGAGGACCGTCTCGGAGCGCAGTTGCGCCAAGAGCAGGAGGATTGGATGCGGAGGGAGGGAGCCGTCGAGTATCCGATTCTGCTGAAGGCGCTGGAAGGCCTCGGGCAGACCGGATTTCCGATCCATCGCGTCACGCTCAAATTCGGGTACGAACGCGATATTGTCGACACCATTATCGATGAAGCCAGATCCGGAGACTATGGGACCATTGTGGTTACGCGTCATGAGACTCCGGGCGCCAAGCGGCTCTTTGGCCATGGCGTCACCGATCGCGTGTTACGGGAAGTGTCCGGCGTCGCAATCTGGGTATTGGGCTAAATCGAATCTCGCCAAGGGAGGCCGCCATGAACTGCGCACAGTGTGATGCCACACTCCCGCTGAAAGCCCGCTTCTGTCCTGCTTGCGGCGCCAAACTGAAGACGTGGGAAGAGCTGATGGGCGAGGAGCCTGCAGCACAAAGCCTCGAACGTGCAAATGAGCAGGGCGGAAGCACAGCCCCACCGCCCCAGGACGGCGGGGAACTGAGGGCAAGACTCATCGACTGCTATCTCAATTTTTCCATATCCAGAGAGCTCTCCAAATGGCTGCAGGAACTCGGGCTTCCTTCCACCGGAACGACGCAAGAGAAGCTCGCCCGTCTGCGTCGGCATGCCGGTTCGCTGGTGCTTCCAGCCGAGAGTTTTCCTCGCCAGACCATCTATTATTTGAACAAATATGACGAGGATATCCTCTCGGAGATTTGCCAGGAGCTTGGAATCGACGGCACTGGGCCGAAAGAAATCCTGCTCACCAGGATCTACCGGGAAGTGGGCCTCCGGGAAGGCTGGCTGCAGCCGCTGTCGGAGGATGCTCGGCTGATCATCACAGAGACCTTCATCCCCATCCTAAAAGGTTTCGATCACAAGAAAGACTACTATCTCGGCCTCTGGGGTGAATTATCCGATGTGCTTGGCGAAGACAATGTGCGCCTGCATGTCCCCCAAGCTTACGGGAGTGCCATCATTACGGTGTTGGTCCCCGGCTTTTTTCAAGAGGCCCAGATGACCCTGCTTCAGAATGAACTGGAGGAACGAGCCGGGAAACGCGTCTCACAACGCACGGTGTCAGTCGGCGACCCCGTGCCGGGGCAGGGCTGAGAACCCTTCCGGCTCCTCATCGACAGTCGTCCTGCTCAAGAGCCGATGTATTGCTGGAGGCAGGAGATCAGGTCCTCTTTTTCCTCCATCAGCAGCGCAACCATATCCCGAAGGGAGACAATCCCGACAAATTCATCGCCATCGAAGACCAACAGATGGCGGCAGCGGTATTCCTTCATCAGATTCAAGCAATAGTTCGCCGTATCCTTCGGACTCACGATGGCCATGTCTTTGGTCATCACATCCTTAATCTTGACGCTCTCAGGAGCTCGTTTCTTGCCGACCACACGCATCATCAGATCCCGCTCGGTAAAAATGCCGGTGATTTTTGAGGAACTGGTGATGACCGCCGATCCCACGAACTCCTCGGCCATCAGCGTTGCGGCCTCGAGCACGGAGTGACTTTCGTCGATCATCACAACCCTGCGGACGATCTTTGAGCCAATAGTCCAGGCCATCGTTGCCTCCTTTCTACAAGCTGCGTGAGAGACAAGCTGCACCTTCGCCAAGTCGACGGGTCACGAGGAAACCATCCTGCTTCACCACCGTCAAGGTTGCTTCGCCATCAAGACCGACGACCTCCCCGACTCCAAGGGAGGCATCGATCAAAAATGCCAATGCCCCCATCTCACCGAACGACCAGGACAGGACAGGTCACTTTGTGCAAAACCGCATGGGAGACGCTGCCGAGCAGGAAGTGCTCGAGGCCTTTCCAACCATGCGACCCCACCATCACCAGATCTGCATGGCGCGCCGCTTGCGCTATGCAATGGGCCGGATCACCATGCTCGATCTGCGGTGTAACAGTAGGATAGATGGTTCGCAGGGCGGCAGCGGTTTCGTCCACGAGCTCGCGAGCCTGCTGCTCCATCTGAGCCGTCCATTTGTCGTAGCGGGAATCCGTCGCCCAATCGCCGATGGGGATGGCCGGGACCACGTTCAAGAGGGACCACTCAACCGGCTGGATGAACCGATGGATACTCAACCAGGTGCGCAGCCGGAGCGCATCCTCATACCCCTCAACGGCCAGCAGGACACGTCGAATGCTTCCCGGATCGTCTCCGACCAGCAGGGCCGCGCAAGGGGCGTGCAAGACCACCCGGTGCGAAACGCTGCCTAACACCAACTCCGCGAGTCGTCCGCGCCCCCGTGATCCAACCGCAACCAAGTCCGCGCGAGACGAACGGGCCGTCTCCAGCACAACTGAAGCCGGGTTCCCAATCCGGCAGATACGTTTGATGGAGGGGACCGCCGAAGGGACCACTGTGCGGGTTTGATCAAGCAGGCGCTCTCCCGCTGCCACCATCCCCTGTCGGAGTTCTTCAGCGTTTCTGCGTCCGAGCGGTTGCGCAAAGAGCGGGTTTTCGAATGGCCGGAAGTCCACCGCATGGAGGAGCGTCAATTCCTCAAGCGTGAAAAGACGGGAGACTACTGTGACGGCGTTGAAGGACTGATCGGACCAGTCGACGGCAACCACGGCGCGCATTGCAGCCCTTCCTTCAGTGAAAGGCTTGTCCCCCACCGGGCCGAACCACCCGGCCTATCGGAACGATGTCCGCACCTCGCAGGATGAGTCATCATACGCCCAACCTGACGATGAAGGTCAACCGCAGAAGAACACCGCTGCCGCCCTCTACCTTTCAGACAGCCGTCTCGCTACAATAGAAGCCTCAACGGAACATACAACGCGGGGGGTGCCCCAATGTTGCACATCTCCCTGGAAACAAAGGAATAGGAGGTCCTGGCATGGGCGCTCAAAAGCGCCGTCGCAGACCTCGGAACAGAAATTGCTGATACGGAGAACATGGAATTCCGGCAGGATCTGAAGGAACGGAAAGCGGTACTTCAAAGCATTATCAAGCAGCTCGATCGCTAGCGCAGCCACCCGAGTCAGAACCGGACAATGCGGCTTACCGCCAGCCAAGGACACACAACCACACCCCCCTCCCTCCTCTCACCTGCCGGTGGGCAGAGAGGACAGACCTGTCAGGCGGGAACAACCACGGAAATTCGTAGACCGACGTGGTCAGGGATACCCGGTCACGCCACTTTACGGATCGGAGGTTCCTTCTCAGTGCTGCTCATACGAGGCGTTGCAGTAAGGTCACGCTCTTCTCCCCAGATCCGATCCAGAAGGGCATTCACAAGCGCACCGAAGCCCGTGAGGAGACTGAGCATGACGAGCACAACCCCGACGCTAATGAGCCAACCGTTGAAATCCCACGCAGAAAACATAACCACACCTCCTGGAAGGGGTGGTGGGTTGCCTGATAGGCCTTGGGCGTAGAACGTGTAACACTTTCATTCTACACCTCAATCGTGAGAGCGAACAGAGCAGCACATCCGCAAGCCGGGAAAAAGGGGATCGGCGAGAGAGAGCTCCGACGATCCTTCACTGCGCGCATCCGATCTTCCGAGCTTGCTCATTTTCTTCTCAAGGGGCAGCCAGGTCGATCCTCAACTGCGCGCGTCGAACGAGCACATTCTGATCGTGCGCGTTCCGCGAGCAAGAGGACGACCCGGCCTGCCCCTCTCTCCCCCCTCCCCCTCTCCGCTGACATCCCCTCCCAGGTGTGCGACAAACCCACTGAGCGATGGTCGGACTTGCTGGATGAGTGCTTGCGTGACGACGCGACTACGTTTCACATCCTTCGTGCGACTCACGCCGGCCGAAATCTTCTGTAATGCGACCATGACCTGCGTCGTAAATCGCGCATCGCAGGCTGTCTTCAATCTCACAGGCCCCGTGTGATTTTTGCCACCTTCGTGGCATTGACTACGCTCTGGTTGAATCGACGCGTCCACAATATCTTGGGAGTTTCGAATCGCGAGCCGGATTATCTTGTCGAAAGAGCGACGCCACACATCGAACCCACGATGGTACGCTGATTGCGTAAAGACCCTGATGGGACGAAAGGAGGTCCATCATGCATGACGTGACGTTATGGGCGGCATGGTATCTCTTTCTTCTGGCAATTCCTGCGCTCCTCCTCGGCTCCGTCATCTGGGAACGGGTGGCCTGTCGGCACAGCAGCCGCCGCGAATCCCGGCACTAAACAGGAGGATCAGGATTACTTCACCCGCGAAGCGAGAAAAGGTGTCGGGAGTCTTTCCTCGCCTCGCACACGTCAAACAACTCTTCTAAGCTCGCTCGTCTTCCTCTCAAGGGACGGCCTGGTCGATTCTCAACTGCGCGCATTGAGGGAGCACATTCTGATCGTGCGGCCTCAGCGAGCAAGAGGACGACCAGGCTGCCCCTCTCTCCCTCTCCACTGAAATCCCTTGCCAGGTGTGCTACAAACCCGCCATATAATGGTTGGGATTTTCAGTGAGTGCCATATGACAACGACCCTCCGCTTCACATCCTTTGCGCGGCTCACGTTGGCCGGGGCTTTCTACTGCCTGACGCTGTCCGGCTGCTTGTCGCCGATCACGCTGAATCGCGCGGTCACGTCGTACGACGAAGCGGTGACGGAGGCTGTCTCCAAGCAACTGCTTATCAACATTGCCCGCGCCCATCAGCATCAGCCGATTCACTTCACCGGGGTCTCGAATATCGCCGCTACGTTCGATTTCCGTGTCAGCGCCGGCGCCACTCCAGCACTAACGGGAGACTCAAGCAAAACGCTGATGCCGATCTTCGGCGGCAGCGTCGCGGAAAATCCCACCTTCAGTATCGTGCCGATCGAAGGGGAAGAATTCACGAAGCGGCTCTTGACCCCCTTCCAGGAAACCAAGTTCATCCTCCTCCTCAGGCAGCGGTACGATATCGATCTGATGCTCCGGCTGATGGCGCAGGAACTGCGGATCAGGCAGGACGGCCAGGAGATTTCCTATCGCAATACCCCGGCCGATAAGCAAGGCTACGAAATGTTCCGCCGCGTGGTGACACACATCTCGGCTATTCAGGACGCGAACCAGCTCCATGCCGAACCGCTCGTCTACAATCGGACCTGGACGATTCCCGCCAACGCAGTCACCGCCGAAGGCTTCCAATCGTTACAGAAAGAGTATCTCCTGACCTACAGTCAGCAAGACAACACCTACACCCTGCGAAAACAAATCACGGGACGCACCCTCATTACCAACTATGACCCCGACACGCTCTCACCTGAGGAACGGGCCCGGTTGATCGAGGACACAGAGGAAGGGCACCTCAACGACGTCTCCTTCGACATCCGCCCGGGGCACGTTGGAGGGGAATACCCCCTCAAGGGAGATTTCCGGCTGCGGAGCTTTAATACTATTCTCAACTTTCTGGGTCGATCGCTTGGAGAAGACCCTGAATACCACGTCGAGAGTGATCCGCGGACACCGGCATTCTACGAAAACCCCGACCACACAATGGAACTTCTGCTGTCGGATAGAGCTCCCTCGGAAACCGACCTGTCGATCAAGTCCCACGGAAAATATTACGCCGTGAACACCACGGGGCCATCGGCACGCTGGAACCGCGAGGCCTTCCAATTGCTGTATCTATTGTTCCAGATGACCGTCACCGATGTGCCTCGCGCCGGAGTCCCGAGCATCACGATTGCGAAATGAAGTCCCGGGTGCTGAGTCCTGAGTGAAAGGCACGTCAACGGATGTCTGGGTTCGGCGGTGGTGCGGGTTTCTTCGTCGGCGGGTTATCGGCGGAAGGCATCCTTCCCCTTGATCACTTCGGAAAGCATCTGGTCCGCCAGTTTGGCGGCAACCCGCCGACGGTACCACCGGCGTACCAATCCGATCACAACCATCCCCACAGCGGCAGCTACCAACGCCCAGCCTGACTCTTCCATGGGTTCAGCTTAATTCAGTCCCCAGGTCGAGGCAAGAGGATGGATAGGGAAAGAACCGGTGTCCTTTCCATCCTCCTGCCTGCTACAATCCCGCTCACGCCGGCTTCCTTTCTCCCGCTAAAGTGGCGCCAGGGTTAGATTTACGGCAGGTCAACGGATCTTCGGGTTCCGCGTTATTGTCCCCATGCAACACCACACCGCTCTGACCATCTGCCTCTCCTTTGCCATCGGTCTCCTTACCGGCTGCGTTGACAGCGGATCTGAAGCACCGCCTGCTACGCCCCCTGTCACCGGCCCGTCCTGTTCGGTCGCGCAACTTGAAGGGGCGATGGATAGCACGCTGGCGCAAACTTCGTCGGATGTGGACTTTTCTTTCTCGGTCGAACGGCAGGATGGCCGCCGCTACACCTACAACCGGGGAGGCTCCACGCTGCTGACCTCCTATGAATCCGCCTCGACATCCAAAATGGTCTCAGCGGTCATCATTCTGCGGCTGGTGGAGCAGGGATATCTGAATCTTTCGGACCGGCCGCAGGATAGGATCCCCGCCTGGCCCATCACAAGCGGCAACTCGCTCTATGGCATGACGCTGGCGCAATTGTTGAGCTTCACCTCCGGGCTGACCGATGAACCATCGCTCCTCGCGTCCTGTCTCAATCACCCCAACGACGACTTTGAAACCTGCGTCATCAGTCTCGCGACCTTCAATGCCAATAACGGACGCATCCCCGGACAGGAATTTTTCTACGCCAGCCCTCATATGCAAGCGGCAGGGCTCATGGCAATCAAGGCGCGGGGCGTTGCCACCTGGCAGGATGTCTTCACGGAATTCAAAACGCAGACAGGGCTGTTCGCCACTTCAACCTATGATCTTCCCTCTGCCACGAATCCCCGCCTGGCCGGCGGCATGCACTGGACCGGCGAGGAGTACATGGCCTTTCTCAAGGCGCTGAAAAGCGGTTCGCTGCTGAATACCACGTCGATGGGCCAGTTATTGGCGGACCACACCGCCTCTGCCACGATGACCTATTCACCGATCGCCCTGGCCCCGCCGAACGGGCTCGGCGAAAACTGGCACTATGGATTCGGCCTCTGGGATGAATGCCAGGTCGCAGCGAACGCGCCCTTTACCTGCGCGGCAGGCACTCGCGTCTCCAGCCCCGGCGCCTATGGAGCCTATCCGTTCTGGGATCGCAGCAAAGACTATTTCGGCATCGTCGCCCGCCAGGGCACGCTCGGGACGTTTCCCAACGGCATTGCGATTGAACGATCCGTCAGAACCGACGTGGAACAATGGCTGGCCTGTCCCTAGGAATTCGTTGAATCAACGAGAGAGGAGCTGCGCCGGAGTCAGGCGGCCATCTGCTTCACGGCAGGCTTGATCCGCTTGCGCACATGCAGATGGAGTCGATCTTCCATCGCATCGATCAATCGGTGCAGCTGCGCCTGCTGTAACCCGGTCCGCTTCAGCCAGGGATCACTGAACATCCCCGCCAGCAGGCTCATGCAGGTGACAAAGAGCCCCACACACAGCGTGGCCCACACCACCTGCCACACCGACGGCTTGGGCGGGAAGACGGAGTAAAACGCGGACCCGAAGCTCGCGCCCAGCACGAAGTGCGACGCCGCCCGATCGTGCGCCGCCTTTCTCGCGATCTGATCGCCGATCCCGGCAATCCCGAGGGAGTGATCGCCGAACAACATCCATCCCATCACCAGCGTCAGGACCGTCGCCGCCATGTCGCACACCAGCCCGCGGCTGGATGAATGGGATTCGAGCACGTTGGTGATGTCGGGCAGATCCTTCAGTGCCGCCTCTACGCTCGCCTCCGAGGCAAACAGCGGAACGACGGATCGATCCCGCTTCAGCATCTCCGCCAGTCCATGGGGGACCGTCACGCCGGTGCCGCCCTCGCATGGCCACGCCAGCAACTCGGTGGCGATCAACCGTTCGACTTCTTTCTGATACCGCGTCTTAATGCCGGAGGGTAACAGCCCGACCAGATCGGCCCCGGCATGCCAGCCTAATTTCTCCGGCACCTCGACGAGTTTCTTCAGCAACAGGTAGGGAATCGCCCAGAGCGTATTGACGGGATGGCAGAGCAGATCGCCGGCCAACGACTGCTTCTGCAAGGCGATGGTTTCTTGCAGTGAAAAATGCCGTTCCACGAAGCCATCGACCCGGCTATGGCACTCGGCAATATACCGGTCGATGCAGTCTTCGATCACCGCCACCGCTATCGCCGCATTCTGAGCCGTCACGGGCACCTCTCCTCAGGAAGATGTCTTACTATACAGAACTCTCCTTCACGCTCAAGCAAAACACCTCTTCGCAGAAGCGCGCGGCCGTTCCACCCCACACTTTCGCTCTCCCTGCTTTTTGACAACCAGGCAATCCTTGCTATCCTTTCTTGCAATTCCTCACACCGTCGGCCGTGAGCCGGGGTATCGGCACGAAAGGAGTCTCCCTGATGCGCATCCTTCATAATCTTCGCATGCATAGTCTTCGCATGGTCCTCGCGCTGATCTGCCTGAGCAGCGCCTTGCACGTTGTGACGCCGACCGCGTCGCACGCGTCGGAATTACGTCAAGGCACGTGGACCGGTGGCGGGGGCATCGGCTTCCTGGGCAATACCCCGGATGATACGGCCTTCGCCTTGAATCTCAACGCGGACTATTTCCTCATGCCGCAACTCTCGATCGGTCCGCTGGTCCAATTCGCTTTTACCGGCGACTTGTTTCAAGTGGGCGGCTCAGGACAGGTCAAGTACTGGTTCACCCTTCCGGGCGCCGATAATCGCTTGAAGCTGAACATCCAGGGCGGTATCGGAGTGCTCCATGCCGACCGCTTTAAATCCGACACCTCCTGGCTCATCCCGATCGGCGTCGGTCTGGACTACGCTGTCAACAACAACCTCGCCTTGACCGCCACGTTCCTGCTCAACTTCACGGATGTCGAAACCGGACGGGGCAGCGATGCCTCGGTCATGCCCGGCCTCACCTTCGGCGTTCGTTTTTAGCCGGACGCAGTCGAGACGGGCGCCCACGACTCCTCGTGCGCGCCCGTCACACTCCCCCTCACGCTGATGCCTCTGCCGGATTGCCCGTAAAGAACAACCGCGCGACATTCTGCTCTTCACCACGCCGGCCTTCTCCGGCCCTCTCGCCTCAACAACATCCGCTCTGACTTTTCTGCTACTCTCCTCCCCCATGCCCCCATCGCTCCAGGCCTTTCTGATTCTCTTCGTCGTCGGCGCGGCGCTCCGTCTGTCCGGCCTGCTCGGGAAACCGCACGCGGAACGGCTGGGGCTGTTCGTCTTTTCCATTACACTGCCGGCAACGATTCTCGTCTCGTTGGATCGCGTGGTCCTCGAACCGACAGCCTGGAAGCTACCGCTGGCGGCTTGCCTGGTTACCTTGCCGCTGGTGCTCGTCTCCTGGCCGCTCGGGCGAGTGCTGCATCTCGCCCGCCCGACACAGGGTGGATTCCTGCTCGCGATCGGCTGCATCAACTCCGTGTATTTTGCCTACCCCGTCGCCCTGGCGACGTTCGGCGATGAAGGTCTCGCACAGGCGATTCTCTTCGACCTCGGCCAAACCACACTCACCCTCACGGCGCTCTATGCGCTTGCTCTGTGGCATGGTGCCACCGCGCCCACAGCGCGCCCGGCGCTCACGCGCCTGCTCACATCGCCCCCCTTCTGGGCCTTAGTCATCATGCTGGCGATGAAAGCGGCCGGACTTCATCTGCCTTCCTGGCTCCATACTATCTTGACGCCGGTGCATCTCATGACGACACCGCTGGCGAGTCTTGTACTCGGCCTCTCCATCAGTTTTGCGGCGGTGCAGCGGACCTGGCGGCTCACCTGCCTGGCTGTGGCGATGCGGATGGTCGGCGGACTGTTGTTTGGAATGACTGCTGCCTGGTTGATGAATCTGAGTGGAATCGAACGGGCGATGGTGATCCTGATCGCCGGGATGCCGTCGGCGGTCACGGCAGTGATCTTTGCAACAGAAACCGGATTGGACGAAGATCTCGTCGCGTCGATCGTGGCGCTCTCGATCTGCCTCGGCGTGGCCCTGCTCCCCTGGCTTCCCTCCCTAGCCAGCGCGCTGCTGGGCTAGGCTGCTGTGGCTCGTTGAGAGCCGCGTGCTTTCGGGTCGACTCAGGCGCGTGAGCCGGATCCTGACGAACCTGCCGGGGGTATCCGCTGGCCCTCGAAGGATTGACGCGGCCGCGTATAGATGATTCTCGCACCGGGCTTAAACGTGAGGTAGTACCACATCCATTCGGACATAACCCGCACGCGACTGCGAAACCCGATCAGGAAGAAGATGTGCACCACGCACCAGAGCAGCCAGGCGAGCAGCCCGGAGAGGTGCCACGAGCCGAACTGAACCACCGCTTGTGCGCGACCGATGGTCGCCAGCAGACCCCGATCGGCATAGATAAACGGTCGGCGCTGCTCCGTCGCGATTTCCTCACGAATGAGCCGTGCGACATAGCGACCTTGCTGCATGGCGACGGGAGCCAGCCCCGGCAGCGGAATCCCGTTTGGTCCGGCACAATGCGCGGCATCGCCGATGACGAAGATCCAGGGATCGCCCGGAATCGTGAGGTCCGGGAGAACGGGAATGCGACCTGCCTCGTCACGGGGAACCGCCAGCGAGGCGAGCAGCGGAGAAGCCGTATTGCCGGCGGCCCAGATAATATTCGTGGATCGCACGACGTCACCCCCGATCACGACGCCATCGGCCCGAACCTCACTCACCAGACTATTGAGTTTAATCGTGACACCCATGCGTGCGAGAGCGACGGCGGCGGTCGCCGATAGGTCGGCGCAGAACCCGGGGAGAATCCTGGGCCCCCCTTCCACAAGGACAATGGACAAATCCTCAAGACGCAAGGTCGGGAAATCAGGCCCCATGGCTTTTCGCCCGATCTCCGCTAGAGCGCCGGCCAGCTCCACGCCGGTGGGCCCTCCCCCCACAATCACGAACGTGAGTCGCTCGTTCGTGCCGGTGGCGATGCGCCGCCGTTCGGCCTCTTCAAACGCCAACAGCATGTTCTCACGGAGACGGACCGCGTCGGCCAGAGTCTTGAGCCCGGGAGCGAACTGTTCCCACCCCGCATGCCCGAAATAGGCGTGGCGCGCGCCGGGTGCCACGATGAGTGCATCAAACGCAATCGGTGCGCTGTCCCTCAACCGCACCAGACGCCCCGCACGATCGATAGCTTCCACCTCATCCATCACTACGCGGAGCTGCGGACGCCGCCGAAGGAGGGTACGCAACGGCCAGGCGATGTCACCGGGAGCCAGCGCGGCGGTGGCCACCTGATAGAGCAACGGCTGAAACAGATGGTGATTGGTCCGGTCGATGAGCACGGTGTCGACATCGCGCAACGATTGCGCAGCCGCCAGGCCTCCGAAACCGCCCCCGATGATGACAACCCTTTTGTTAGACATGAAGAGAATCCGGGGATAGGCTAAAACTCGGAAAGGACGGTGTCAACTTTCTGAGAGGGCGACTGCGGCGCTCTCCATCTGCCTCGGTGTGGCCTGCTTCCCTGGCTGGCCTCCCTAGCCACCGAACTCCTGAGGTAGCCCCATCACGCTTTCTGATTCCTTGACTTACTCCGGCGCGGCGGGTACAAGCCTCTGAGGATTTCATCTTAACCAGGACTCTTTTGCCATGATCACATCGCTCGATACCAAACCGTTCCGCACGCTCGCCGTGATCCTGACACTCTCCGGTCTCGTTGCCGCTTCGACAGGCTGCGCCAAAAGTGTCTTGCCGAAACCGACCCCCATGCAGCCGCCGGCGCCCATCGATTTCGCTCTCGCGGTCCAGTATGCACAGCGAGCGGCCCTGGTCTATGAGAGCGATGCGGCCATCAAACAGAAATTGCCGGCCGGCACGATGGTCTCCTTTATGATGGAAACACCGAAAGGCGTGAAGGCCTACATCGAAACGGACGAGGCGAAAAAGATTCAATGGGTTGCCGTGCGGGGAACATCAAGCCTGGAGAATGTGAAACTCGATGTGGACTACAACAAGGTGGTGGACGGGCGGCTGCAAATCCCGCTGCACAAAGGCTTCGCCGACACGGCGCTGCAGGTCTATGCCTTTGCAAAACCGCTGTTGAGGCCGGGCTATGAGGTGCGCGTCACCGGCCACAGCCTGGGCGGCGCGGCGGCGGTGATCGTGTTGATGCTGTTCAAAGAAGACGGGGTGAAACTCGGGCAGGCCATGACGTTCGGCCAGCCGAAGGTGACGAACCGGGCGGGCGTCGAGAAGTATCGCGGACTTCCCCTCCTGCGCTTTGTGAACGACAAGGATCCGGTGCCGCTCCTCCCGCCGTTCGATATCACCACGATTCTCGACGAAGGCCCGTACAAGCATTTCGGCCCAGAAGTGGTGCTGAAAGACGGGACCAACTATGCGTACTTCGGAGAAGCGCAGGCCGAGCGGTTTTCCGTGATCTCGTTCTGGAACTCCCTCGGCAACCAGCAGGTCCCGGACCATTCCATCGCCAGCTATATCCAGAGCCTGCAAGCGAAGACAGCAGTGCGGTAGTGCATAGTAGGCACGGGCTTCCCTCGACGCATACTCGTCTGGGCCTTTAGCAGGCCTGACGCGGAGAGGAACGGACCGACGGCCGGCCCTCTCCGCGCTGTTTGCTGTTTGATGGTGAACTTCTGCTTACCATGTTACGGCACACATTCCCGCAACGAATTGTGACGGACGCCACCTCAGTGGCAGTGATGCCCATGCACCAGCGCGTGGCCTTTGCCTTGTGCGATCAACCAGCGGTTCACCGGAAAAGCTGCGGCTCCCGCCAGGATCAATGAGACGATCAAGCTCCCCCAGAAGAGAGGGTCGGATAATCCGGCGGCCATCGCGCCGGGAATCACGAGCATGATCACATTATCCACCAACTCCATCGTCCCCATGGAGAGGGTATCCGAGGCAAGGGCCAGGCCGAACGCCACGCCCCAAGCCATCCCCGCCCGACGCAGAGGCCAGAGCGTCATCCCATAGCCGATCACAAACGCAAGGACCACAGCGAGCGCCACCGTCGGCCAGTTGCTCCATCCGAGAGCCGTCCCGATCACCATCCCGAGCACTTCGCCGATGGTGCAACCGGTCAAGCAATGCAACGTCGCCATGAACGCAGTGCGGTTGAGGGAAGGCGTGTCCTGCACCGTCCCATGGTGGCCATGGGCCATCTTCGGTTCATGCTGCCCGTGATGCTGTTCCTGCTTCTTCGGGCCGGCGCAGCAGCAGGCTTGCGGCTCTTCTATCTGTGGAAGCGTGGCGACGGCGGATTTGATCTGCATCATGTGAGACCTCCCTGTAAGTGGTAAATGTTGCCGTTCACCCTTACAGACGGAGGAGGGAGCGGATTATTACAGTCGGCTAACAGGTGCAGTTCAGGCAGCCATGCTTCGTGCAAATCCCGCAGGTTTTCTCGAGGGTTGCGCGCAGGGCCTGGCGCGCCCGATGGAGGCGGACAGTGAGATTGTTGGACGTGACGTTGAGCTCCTTGGCCACGGCCGCCGGTGACTCCCCCTCCAAGTCGACGCGCCGGATGAGATCGGCATAGGCGGGACGGAGCTGACTCACGAGTGGTGCCAGGCAGGCACAGAGGGTCGGCCGGACTTCATCGAGCCCCGGCATCTTGTCCTCCCCCGACGTGACCAGTTCATCAAGGAGGCCGTCCACCTTCCGGCGATCGGCAGCATGAGACCGGTAGTAGTCCACCACCGCGTTGCGTAACATTCGATAGAACCAGCTGACGGCGCTGTCGTAATTGTTCAGTTCGTGACCGCGCTCGACCGCCTTGACCAGACTCTGCTGGAGCAGGTCTTCAACCAGCGCGTCGTCGGACAGCCGCTTGCGCAGGAAGGCATGGAAGGCCGATTGCTCCGCCAACAGGCGCTGCATGAGTTCATCCAGAGTCGCCGGAACGGAGGCGGTCCGGCCGGATTGCGAATCCGTCTTCTTCCTCATCGGCCCTCGATCTCTTCTGGAGGTGAAAGGGGAAACGACCGCGCTGATCCTACCTTCACGCCCCTATTTATATCCGATCACCATCCCGTCCGGTCCGGCCAATCGCTCTACCTTGGTCTTCTTGAAGCCGACCTCCTTCATCCATTTGCGGCAGTCGGCGCCGGTGAAGTCGAACCCGCCGTGGGTTTCGATCAGCATGTTCAGGCTCATCAGCAACCCGAAGGCGTTCTCCTTGCGCGCATCGTCGATAAGGGCTTCGTGGATGATCACCGCGCCGTTCGGCGACAGGGCCTCATAGGCCTTGCGTAAGAGCATCAGCTTTTCATCGAGATTCCAGTCATGGAGGATGTGGCCCATGATGATGACATCGACGTTCGGCAATGCGTCCTTGAAAAAGTTGCCGGGATGAAACTTCAGCCGCTGCGCCGCTCCCTTGCTCAGTGCGTAGGCTTCAAACACCGGTCCGACGACCGGCAGATCCACGCCGAGACCCGAAAGGTGCTTGTGCGCGAGCGCGATCTCGACGGCCACGCCGCCTTGCGCGCAGCCGACATCGGCGAAGGTCTTGTAGTTCTTCCAGGGAAACTTCTTCGCAATTCCGCGGCCGGCTCCGATGCTGAGGCCCGTCATGGCCTTCAAAAATCCTTCGAGCCGCTGCGGATCGCTATAGAGCGTTCCGAAAAAGTCCCCGCCGGTTTTCACTTCATTCTGCGGCTGGCCGGTGCGGAGCCCGTCGGTGAGCGACCCCCAAAAACGATACAGCCGCGCATTGCACATTTCGAGAATGCCGCCGACGTAGGAAGGCTTGGCCCGATCGAGGAACAGCGCCGTTTCCGGGGTATTCGCGTACCGCGTGCCCGTCCGCTTCAACATGCCCAGTGCGACCAGGGCATCGAAAAAGTCCCGCGCGCTGCGCGGATGCAGACTCAGCCGCGCGGTCAACTCTTCCGCTGTGCGCGCCCCTTTCGCCAACTCGGTGAAGAGCCCGAGCTCGATCGCGCTCAGCAGGGTCTTCGACCCGAAAAATCCGGTACCCAGTTCCATGACCTTCGCCGGTGTCAGAGGCTTCTTTGGCACGGTGCGCTCCTTTCGTCAGGGAGTTATGCCGATCGTTGAGCGGCCGCTTACTCTTTCGCCCCGGCAGCCGCGTCGTAATACTTTTCGCGATAGATGGGGCACAGGCCCTTCTGCTGCAGCGCTTTCGTCACGTCGGCGATCATGCCGCCGCTTCCGCAGAGATAGACGGCGAGATGCGCCACCGACGTCACGCGCTCTTCCACCAGTTGCTGAACCCGTCCGGTTGCTCCGGACCAGCCCGGCTCGGGACGAGAGAGCGTGAGGACCGTCGTCAGGTTCGGCATTTTCTGCGTCAGCGAGCGCAAGTCTTCCTGATAGTACAGATCCCGTTGGCTCCGCAGCCCCCAGAACAGGGTGGCCGGTCTGGGATCCGGCCGTTCCGCGTTCGCCAGGAGCATCGACCAGATGGGGGTGATCCCGGTCCCCGTGGCGACAAAGAGCAGGTCACGCCCCGGATCCTCGCGCAGCGTGAAGTGACCGGCCGGTCCTTTGAATCGCGTCGTATCGCCTTCTTTGAATCCATAGAGCAGCGTGGAGCCGGGCCCGCCGGAGACGCGATTGAAGAGGAGTGTGACGATGCCGGGCCGGCTCGGGGACGAGGCGATGGAATAGGCCCGTGTGACAAGACGGCCCGAATCGGGATGCGGCATTTCGAAGGAAATGAACTGGCCCGGCTTGAACTCGATGGTCGCCGGCTCGACGAGCCGCAAATCGAGCTGCCGCACATCATGCGTCAAATCCTTGATCGACTCAATCTGTGCCGTCACCGTATGGATACTCACCGTAAATCAGCTCCAACGTCGGCCGAACCGGTGTCGCGGTTGATGCGCCGGTGGCCGGGTACGCTCCGATACGTTGAGCCTGCGCGTGATGCGAGGACGCTGCCGGCCGACTGTTCCAGCATCCTGCCGGAGACCGCGGCATTATCGGCTGGCTGAGCCGCCAGCGTCAAGAATGGGAAAACGACGAGCGAGTTGACCGACCGACTTGCAACCGAGCGCACGGAAACCGGCTCACCAGCCGAGTTGCCATCGATGGCCCTGTCGCGCCACCAGCGCATCCGCCTCGCGCGGTCCCCAGGAGCCGGCCGAATACGGATGCACGACTTGCTTGCCGGTCAGGAGCGGATCGTACAGTTTCCAGGCCTTTTCCGTGAACTCCGCGCTGACGAACAGGGTCTGATCCCCGATCATCACATCGCGCAAGAGCGTCTCGTACGCCTCAGGCAGGGGGCCGAAGGCTTTCTGATAATCGAATTGCAGCGCATGGTCACTCAGCATGAACGGCCGTCCGGGACTCTTCACAGAAAAGCAGAGGGAGAATCCTTCGCTGGGCTGCAGGGTGATCAACAGCTTGTTGGACGAGATGCTGCCCGGATCGATGGACGGAAACACGTGGGCCGGCGCGTCGCGGAAGATGACGGCGATCTGGGTGAGCTTCCTGGGTAACCGCTTCCCCGTGCGCAGATAGAACGGAACGCCCTTCCAGCGCCAGTTATGAATCTCCGCTTTCAACGCGACATAGGTTTCCGTGTTGGAATCCCTCGGCACGCCCGATTCTTCTCGGTATCCGGGAATCGTCTGGTCGCCGATCTGCCAGGAGGTGTACTGGCCGAAGACGACGTCCTGCTCCGCAATCGGTACAATGGAATGCAGCACTTTCATTTTCTCGCTCTGAATGGCCGCTGCATCGAATGAGCCGGGGACTTCCATCGCCACGACGGTCATGAGCTGGGTCAAATGATTCTGCAGCATGTCGCGCAACGCGCCTGCCTGTTGGTAGTAGGCCCCGCGATGTTCGACGCCGAGATCTTCGGCCACGGTAATCTGCACGTTCTCAATGGTGTCGCGCTTCCACAGGGATTCGAAAATCGGATTGGCAAACCGGAAGGCCAGCAGATTCTGGACGGTTTCCTTTCCAAGATAGTGATCGATCCGGTAAATCTGGGATTCGTCCACATACCGGTGCAGCGTGGTATTCAGCTCGCGAGCCGATTGGCAATCGTGCCCGAATGGCTTTTCGAAGACGACGCGCACCCAGCCGCGCCCCTTGAGCAACCCCGCCCGATCCAGCCCCTCGATGGCGTCGGGCGCGATATCCGGCGGCACGGCCAGATAGAAGACGCGATTTTCCGGCATGACATGTTCCAGTTCAATGCGCCGGATGTAGGAAGCGAGCGCGGCATAATCATCATCGGTCCCGCGACCGATCGTGTGGTAGTAGAGACAGGCGTCGCACCACTCGCGCAATTCGTGATCGTTGTGCCACCCGGCCCTGTACAACCCTTCGTGCGCCCAGAGCCGGAACCCGTCCTCACCGACTTCAGGCAAGGCCGCGCCCACAATCAGGGTGTTGCGGGTTTCCAGGATGCCCTGATCCCGTAAATGATAGAGCGCGGGCAACAATTTACGGCGGGTGAGATCGCCGGTGGCTCCGATGATGACAAAGACGTGCGGCTCAACCTGTTGTGGCGGCATGCGATCCGTTCCCTCCATCCCCGATCATACCGGCTGCGGTCCCGGCGTCCCGCCACGCAGCGCTAGGATAATCCATGCTGCTCCCGCCCGATGCGGCCGTCGTAGCGGTTTGTGGACTTGAACAACTCGAATCGCCCGTCCATCGCGTAGCGGGCCACACGAGTCCGCAGGCCCTGCATCTCGGCGACCGTCATCGGGACGAACCGCCGCACAATGTCGAGATTCTGCCGCAAGACGTCCCGTGAATCGATACCGCTGACCAGCGACGCGATCGGCAGACTCAACACATACCGCAACGCTTCCTCCGGTGTGACGAGGCCCTGCTTGACCGGCTCGGCATTCCCGCTCAGGCTCTTCATTCCAATCGGAGCGATGCCCCGCTGGGTAAGGACCGGCAGCACGTCCTGCTCGAAACTCCGATAGGTTCCGTCGAAGACATTGAGCGGCATCTGGCAGGTGTCGAAAGGAAAGTCGTGGGCGAGCATCTTCAGATGAATCTTCGGATCTTTGTGTCCGGTGAAACCGACGAACCGCACCTTCCCCTGCCGCTTCGCCTCGAGCAAGGCCTCGGCCGCCCCGCCCGGCGCGAAGTGCCGATCGGGATCGTCGAGATAGACCACTTCGTGAATCTGCCAGAGATCGAGATAATCCGTCTTCAGGCGACGCAGCGATTCGTCGAGCTGCTGCAACGCCACCCGCTTATCGCGTCCATGCGAACAGACCTTGGTCATGAGAAAGACCTGTTGCCGCCGGCCTTGCAGGGCCTTCCCCATCAGCTCTTCGGAACGTCCACCGTTGTACTCCCAGGCATTGTCCAGAAAGGTCACGCCTGCGTCGATCGCCTCATGGAGGATGCGAATCGCCTCGGCGTCGTCTTCGATTCTGCCCCAATGGGCGCCGCCGAAACAGAGCGCGGAAACCTGCACGCCGGTTTTTCCCAGCATGCGCTTCGGAATTTCTCCGGCTGCGGACGAGCGCGCGGGCTCCAGCGCATCGGCCAATCCGCGAGTGCCACCCAGCGCGACAATCGACCCGAGCAGGCCAAACGCCTTCAACAGCTGCCGGCGATTAAGCGACCCTGCCCAAAGATCCCGGTTAAGCATTCGTGATTTCATGGAAGAACCTCCCATTCCATTTCCCCTGCCCACCACCACAAGGCGAATGACCGGGCAGGCAGGTTCGATCCAGACGTCGCATTATTTCCAATGCTCCTACAAAGCTTGCTGAGACTTTCTCTTCGGAGGGTGGTCCGGTCGGTCTCCCACCGCGCGCATCCAACGAGCACCGCCCACAATGAAAAGATTCGATCACGTTTTCGTGCGCGTTGGGCGAGCACAGGAGACCGACCGGACCGCCTTCACTTCCCCACATCCCCCAATCCCCTCATCTCGTCGAGCCAGTCGGCCCGCTGACGGTCCGTCAGGCCCTCGATAGATCCAATGATAGTGGATTTCACCGGCCCGATGCCACAGAACCAGAGGGTGTTCCGCGTGAGGCTTTTTAGACTATGGGCAAAAAAGATCCAGCGATACACAAAGGCCGGCATCCCCATGGTTACGACAATACGCGCCGACTTTCCCTTGAGCAGTTTCTTCGCCATCCCGCCGGATTTCTGATATTCGAAGGCAAAACCCGGTCGAAGGAGCTGCTCCAGGAACCCCTGCAGCAACGCCGGCATCGAACCCAGCCAGAGCGGATAGATGATCACCAGGTGATCGGCCCAGGCCACAATATCCTGCACCCGCTCGATCGCTTCCGGAGGCCGGTCTTTTTCAAAATCCTGTTTCGTCCGCAAGAGAGGGAAATCAAGCGTCGCTACATCGATGCGCATCACGTCATGGCCACCGTCCTCCGCCCCCTTGGTATATTCATCGGCCAGGGCGTGACAGAAATGTCGGGCCGTCGAATCCGGATGACCCTGAATGATGGCGATATGCTTTGCCATGGGAACCTGGTTCGCGGTGACGATCTAGAAGAGCGGATGATGCGGCGCGCTGCTGGGCGGCACCGACTCTGTAATCCCTCCCTTGTTGCCAAGGAACCGCCAGGCGCCGTCCTCGTAAATCAGATAGTGGACCTCGCTTGCCCAGCTATCGATGGTGATGGTTTTTCCTGATTCCTTATCGATCCCGTAGAGTCCGCCGGTGCAGGTCACCGCGGCCTTCTTCACCGTCCCTGTCTGGATCAACTTCACGTCGGTAAATACATGGCGGGACCCGAGGTCCCGATAATGCACGAACACTTCAGCCCAGATCCGACGGACATCGGCCGGCTTCAGGCCATAGTAGTTGTAGCCTTTTGCATAAAACGGCATCAGGGACTCGATATCAGCCTGCCGCACCGCCGTATCGGCCTGATCGAACGCCGCCACGACATCCCGCATCAGCGCTTGATCGCGCTCCCCCACCACGCCCGGCACCACCTCGACATCAGCAACCGACGGTGTCGGATGGTGACAACGGGAGACGGCGACAATGCCCAGCAGCGCAAGAATCAGACTAAAACTTTTCAGCTTCATGCCGATGAATTCAGCAATGATGATGCCAGGTTCTTCGCATGCCGTTTCCCCTGCTCCTTCACCAGGACGCGGCCCTTTCGGGGCCGTTACCAGAGCCAAACCCTGCCGGATGGGGCCTAACTCCCCAGCCCTCATGTGCGTTCTGCCGCACAATGCACCAATCGAAGAGCCAGGCAACCGGCAACTGCCACATATCCAAGAAACCGGGCCGGGCATACCGGATGCACCTCCTTTCAATGGGGAGGTTTGCGACGATGCCGGTTCCCCTGCTTGATATTTCTGCGGTCACCTTCGAAGCGGATCACCATCCCATCCTCGATCGGCTCGACCTGTCGATCCAGCCGGGAGAGATTCATGCTCTGCTCGGCGCCAACGGATCCGGCAAAACCACGTTGGCTTATGTGTTGATGGGGTGCGAGGGCTATGTGCCGAGCGGAGGCCGCATCGTCTTCAACGGCACCGACCTGCTGCCGCTCAAAATGTACGAACGGGCCAGATTAGGACTCACGCTCGCCTGGCAGGAACCGGCACGGTTCGAAGGGGTCACGGTGCGCGAATATCTCGCACTGGGAAAGCCGGACTTCGATCCGGCGCCGGCGCTGAAGCAAGTCGGTCTCGACCCTGACCGCTATCTGAATCGCCGGGTGGATAAAGCCCTCAGCGGAGGGGAGCGCCACCGGATCGAACTGGCCTCGGTGTTATCGGTGAACCCGAAGCTGGCGATCCTCGATGAGCCGTCGGCGGGGATCGATATGCTCTCGATCAGGCACATCATCGGCATCATTCGCGCCGTGAAAGCCGGCGGCGGATCCGTCATCTTGATCACGCATCAGGAGGAGGTCGCCCTCATCGCCGACCGGGCCTCGCAGCTCTGCGCCGGCCGGATTATCTTCTCCGGCAGTCCCCGCGAAGCCGTCGACCATTTCCGCGAACGAACCTGCGTCCGTTGTGATGGAGAGGTATGTGGCTATGTCCAACCTTGACGAGCTGAGACGCACGCTCCCGATGGTCGGCACTGAGCCATCCATCCTCGACGACACGAGCATCGCCCATGTCGTGGCGCAAGGGCATCACATCTTGAGCCATCGGACCGTTCCCGGAGTCCACGTCGAGTTGGAAGAAACGCCGGACGCCATTATCGGGAAACTGATCGTCGAAGCGGGTGCGCAGATTGCTCAACCTATTCACATGTGTTTCGGACTCGCGCATCCGACCGGAGTGCAACAGATCAAGATCGACGTACAGATCTGCGAAGGGGCGCAGGCGCGCGTGCTGTCCCACTGTCTTTTTCCTCTCGCCCAAGCGGCCGAACATCGCATGCAAGCCATGATGGAGATCGGACCGGGCGCGTCGCTGATTTATACCGAAGGCCACTACCACGGCCCCCACGGGAGCATGCGGGTCCTGCCCCATGCGACGATCAAGATCGGCAAAGGTGCCCGCTATTTTTCAGATTTCTCTCTGCTGTCCGGCTCTGTGGGGAACCTCGATATCGACTATCTTGTGGAGGTGGAGGCCGACGGCATCGCCGAACTCAGCGCAAAGATCTTCGCGCACAAGACCGATCACATCGCGCTCAAAGAAGCGGTGATGCTCCGCGGAGAGCGCTCACGCGGCCTCATCAAGACCCGTGTGGTGTTGGAAGATCAGGCGCACGCTGACATCACCGGCATCACCGAAGCCTACGCCAAAGGCGCGCGCGGTCATGTGGATTGCATGGAGATCGTACAGGGCCGGGCTCATGCCAGCGCCATCCCCATCGTGCGCGTCTTTCATCCGGAGGCCAAGGTCACCCACGAAGCCGCCATCGGCAGCGTGGATAAGAAAGAACTCGAAACCTTGATGGCTCGTGGACTGAGTCCCGAGCAAGCAGTCGAAATGATTGTCAGCGGCATTCTGCGGTGACACAAACCAAACAGGATTACACGGCAAGCATCAAACTGATTGCGCCTGGACAACTCTCCCCCTCAGCGACTGAATAGTCCCATGAGTTGCGCCTCCGCCAACACATGCCCCTTGCACGCCTCCAGCACCTGGTTCTTGGTTGCGCGGGGCTTCAGAGTGATGACGGCATCCAGCGCATAGAGCTTGAAGTAGTACCGATGCGGCTTCCCCGGCGGAGGACAGGGACCTCCGTAGCCGACCCGCTTGAAATCGGTCAGGCCTTGCAGCGCTCCGTTGAGCCAATGGTCTTTGGCGGGAATGCCTTCCGGGAGCCCCCGCAGGTCGAGCGAAAGGTTATAGATCACCCAATGGACCCATGTGCCGCCCGGCGCATCGGGATCGTCTACAATTAGCGCAAAGCTTTTCGTGGCGGCAGGCGGCACGCTCCAATGGAGCGGCGGCGACAGATCGTCTCCTTCGCAGGTATGCCGGTCCGGAATGCGTTCCCCCTCCTTAAACGCCGAACTCGTCAGTTCAAACGCCATGTCTCCTACCTCCTATAGACCAGGACTGAACCAGGCGCACGCTTCACGACCGCGTCAGCTACTCCCCCCGTAAAGTATTCGTGAACGCTGCGTCTGCTACGGAAGCTCTCGATGACGCAAAGGCTCTTCATCCCGCACTTTTCCCCTTCGGCAGGAGCGCCTTACGCACTTCCTCCAGGCAGGCAACCACCTCTTCATCCTCGACCTGAGGAAACTCTTCATAGAACTGGCCGATGCCGAAGAACCATTCGGACGTATGCAACACCACCACCTCATCGACGAGCGTGTTCAACTCGGCCGCAATCCGGGGTGGCGCCACCGGCACCGCAGCCACTACTCGAGCCGCCTCTGATTTGATCAGCGCACCGAGCGAAGCATAGAATGTGGCCCCTGTCGCGATGCCATCGTCGACCAGAATGGCGGTCCTGCCTTTCAAGGACGGAAGAGCTCGTCCACCCCGATACCGTGTGAGTCGCCGGTCGATTTCACTCTTCTGACGCCGCATCACCTCGTCCAGCTGAGCCTTCGTCACCTGGTATTCCCGCATCACATCCTGATTCATGTGCAGATAACCGGTCTCGGCCAATGCACCCATTGCCAACTCGGGATTCAAGGGAGTTCCCAACTTCCGAGTGATCAACACATCCAGAGGGAGCCGCAATGCGAGGCTGATGTCATAACCCAGCACAACACCGCCCCGTGGCAAGGCGATGACGATCGCATCCTTGGCTCCCTTATAGTGGAGGAGCTTCTGAGCCAGGCGTTTTCCGGCATCATGGCGATCCTTGAACAGAGCATACTCGCCGGTCGGTATCATATTCTCTCCAAGGACCAGGGGGTTAACAATGAATACCTAATAGAGTCTCCGAACGCGCCGGAGTACGGACCTGAATCGAACCGTTCACTTCACCAACTTCTGTCTCTCTTGTTCTCCCCCTTCGTCATCGTATCGAGAATGCGTGGCGGAACAGGAGGACACGTCCTCCGGCACCGGGCAACTGCCCCGGTTCCATCTTAGAAAGCCCTTCAAAGAAGGATGAGCAAAACGAGTGCCCGGACCTTGATTGAGTGAGCAACCGGAACCTGCTGTGTCTGCAGAAGAAGTTGGAGGGGAGCCCGGGCCTGACACCTCCCGAAGAGAAGATACTGGGGGAGATTGCCACAGCGCCCAATGAGTACTGCGGCGTGGAGGGGCAATACCACTCTCCACAGGCCTGCCAGACTGTGCAACAATGGCCCCCTATGATCCGTATGCCGGGCGACAGCTTTCGAGAGCCTCTCCCTCCTCTGACAGACGAACAACGAAGACTCGACGGAGATTTGCGCGCCTCCGTACAACAGCTCGCCGGCACCATTGGAGAGCGCAATCTGTTCCACTACAAGCAGCTCGTTGCGGCGGCAGAGTATATCCACGCGACGCTCGCTGGTTTCGGCTATGAGGTCAGTCGGCAGAGGTACCACGTATCCGGCCAACCCTGTGACAATCTGGAGGCGGAAATACGCGGGACAAACAAACCCGAGAAGATTCTCCTGATCGGCGCCCACTACGACTCAGTCCACGGCAGTCCTGGCGCCAACGACAACGCCACCGGCGTTGCCGCTCTGCTCGCCTTGGCACAGGCCTTCGCCGGGACGAAACCTTCGCGCACCGTGCGCTTTGTCGCCTTTACCAACGAAGAGCCGCCGTTCTTTCAGAGCCGCCACATGGGAAGCCGGGTCTATGCGCAACGGAGTCACGCGCAGGGCGAGAAGATCATGCTGATGCTCAGTCTGGAAACGATCGGCTATTACTCCGATGAACCGGGAAGCCAGAGCTATCCCTTCCCCCTGAGTTTCTTCTATCCTTCCACCGGAAATTTCATCGCGTTTGTCAGCCACATGGAACACGCTCCCTGGGTGCGACAGCTCCTCACCGCCTTTCGCCGTCACGCACAATTTCCGTCTGAAGGGGGAGCTGTATGGGAAGGGATTCCCGGCATTGCCTAGTCGGACCACTGGTCGTTTTGGAAGGAAGGCTACCCCGCGGTCATGGTGACGGACACCGCGCCGAATCGCTACCCCCATTACCATGCGGCCGCCGACACGCCGGACAAGATTGACTATGCCCGCATGGCCCGCGTTGTCTCCGGTCTGCAACGGGTTATTGAGGAAGTGGCAGGAAGATCTCAGTGAACAAGGAGCCTGAAACTCGTAACCGCTGCCGCCGCGCGCTCCGCTGAACCCGGCGGACCCACCTCCTCCCGGGATGCCTGCTAGTCTGAGTTCCCCTTCTTCCAGAATATCCAGAAAAGCACCGCAACCACGGCGCCAGCAAGAATCAGTTCGAAGACTTCAGCAGACAGAGATTGAAACATATAGATCAGAGCCATTGTGAATGGTTCATCGTGAGCACGTATTAGATATCAGGATCGTGTCGGCGAAACACGAGCACGACCAGGAGAACTTTCCTTCTCCTTTCGCTCTGCGGTTCCGCTTATCGGCGGACTCTTCATGGACGAACCGCAATGTGATTCACAACCTTGTCGACCCCGAAGACATACCAGGCGTCGAATTCCGCCATCTCCTTCTGCGGCGCGGACGGGGCGTCGCCTTCGAGCGTCACCACCGATTGCCGGACCGCCACGCTGATACGCTCCTCGTTCACGAACGGATCTTTTTTCAAAACGATGCGCACGGCTTTCGCCATTTCTTCGTCGGAGTCGGGCTGATCCGGGATCACTTCCATCCCGTTGATGACGTCGCGACTGCCGGGCACCCACCAGGCCAGCACCCCGGCCAGCCGTTTCTGTGTGAGCCCGGTCACGTGATCGTCGAGCAACACCACGCCCTCATTCACGGACAGCCGAATGGCCCCGCGGGGCTCGTGGGTGACTTCCCGAACGGTTTCAAGCTGCCCTTTGTGAATTACGTGGATCGAACAATTCAGGAGGGAGGATTCCTGGAGCAATGCATCGCGCACCGCATCCAAAATAGCCCCGTCGCCCATGCGCGTAGCAGGCGTAACGTGGAAACGATCCACGATTCCGGTCACCCCGGATACGGCAATCGCCAATTCCATGGCCAACTTCTTGGCGGCGATATGTTCCGCTTCGCCCTCGAGCGTCAGCACACCGTCGGCAAATTCCATCGTCACGGGATACTTGTGCAAATTGATGCGGGGCTCCCGCTCCAGCGCCGCGCGCACCTCTTTGTGGACTCTTTCTTTCTCGGACATCAGCCGTTCCTTTCAACACCTTGAAGCACATGGCGCTCCTCCATTTTTAAGCAACGGAGATGCCATGCCTCTGGTGATCGTAAAACGGTTGATGATTCAGATGAAGTTATGAATGAGGACGTATCGCCTGCGTTGAGATCTAACGCGCCCTGTAGACTAACTCCCCAATGACCACACTTCTATGCCGAAGAATGCTACGGTAAAGATGGGGGTACCGCTGGTTCGGAACGCCAGTGCAAGCGGAGCAGAGCGAAGCGCATGCTCTTAATAGAAACGTTTCAAAAGAATCGGCTTTCGTCTGGCTCCCCAGCGCCCCGGCTGCGATTCGAACAGGCCGGCGCAAGGCGCATGACAGAAACGGCAAGCGCCATCCTCCGTCACATTCCACTCATTCAGTTCATACCAGTCCCGACCGATGAGTTTCTCATGACAGTGGTGGCAATCGGTGCTGCCGTCCTCTTCATCCTGCACGTTGCCGGTATAGGCGTACCGGATGCCGTTCTTCATGGCGATGTTGCGGGCCATGGCCAAGGTGCCCGGGGACGTGGCCGGCTTGTCGAGCATCTTATAATCCGGATGGAACGCACTGAAATGGATCGGCACGTCGGGGCCCAGGTGTTCCATCACCCACTGGGTCAGCCGTTCGATCTCGGCCTCCGAATCGTTTTCGCCAGGAATAATGAGCGTGGTGATTTCCAGCCAGACATTCGTGTGATGTTTGATGTAGCGCAGCGTGTCCAGGACCGGCTGCAGACTCCCGCCACAGACCTGCCTGTAGAAGCGTTCGGTAAATCCCTTCAGATCCACATTCGCCGCATCCATATAGCGGTAGAATTCTTCCCGCGGCTCATCGCAGACGTACCCGGCCGTCACGGCCACCGACTTGATGCCCTGCGCTCGACAGGCCTGCGCCACGTCAATCGCATATTCGTGGAAGATGATCGGATCGTTGTAGGTGAAGGCCACGGACCGGCACCCCAGCTTCACCGCGGCGTGCGCGATCGTTTCCGGCGAAGCCTCATCCGCCACAGTATCCATCTCGCGGGATTTGCTCATGTCCCAGTTCTGACAGAACTTGCACGAGAGATTGCACCCGGCGGTTCCAAACGAAAGCACCGAGGTGCCGGGAAGAAAATGATTCAGCGGTTTCTTTTCGATCGGATCCACACAAAACCCGCTCGATCGCCCATAGGTCGTCAGGACCATCCGGTTTTGCTGCCGCGCCCGGACGAAGCAAAGCCCTTGCTGCCCTTCCTGGAGCGTGCAATAGCGCGGGCAGAGATCGCACTGAATGCGCCCATCCTTGAGTTGGTGCCAGTATTTCGTCGGCGCGGCCGCCGACGGTTGTGCGGTTGTCATAACAGGCTCCCTTGAGATCACGGTAGTGTACGCGCATTATACCAATCGTATCCGTGGGGATGAGTGATCCCCCCGTTAAACTCGCCCTCATGCTGACAATTAACGGTTCCTGCTATTCCGGTAACTGCCGCCATGAACACGACCCAACCACTCGAACCGGTCGCGCGCTTCGTGGCTGATGCGATGCTCGGCCGCCTGGCGCGCTGGCTGCGCATTCTCGGGTACGACACGGCTTATGAGAAAGTAATCACGGACGAGACCTTAGTCGAACGGGCCGTACGCGAAGACCGGTGGCTGCTCACGCGCGATCGTCGCCTGGTCCTGCGCAAGCTCCTGCGCGGCCGTCATACGCTCCTCGCCTCTGATGACGTCGAAGGTCAGCTGCACCAACTTTATCAGGATCTCAAGATCGACCTTGATCTGACTCACCAACGAGCGTATCGCTGCGCAGATTGCAATGTCGTCCTTACCCCTATCGGACAGGCTGATGCCGCTCCCCTGGTTCCTTCCTTTGTGGCACAGCAATACAGAGACTTCCTTCAATGCCCCCGCTGTCGCCGCCTCTTTTGGCCCGGCACCCACTGGGACGATCTCACTCGCCGCCTCACCGCCATCAGAGCGCGTTCCTTGGACACACAGCCATGAATAACGCTAAACCGCCGGTGGGCATTCCGATCATCCTGCCGCTCCTTCTTTTTCTGGTACTGTTGGCCCTGCTCCCGTTTGTGTTCGGCCAATTGTTCACGGTGGCCTTGATCAAACTCAAACTCGATCCGACGATCGCCCTGCTCATCGTGATCGGTATTTTTCTCGGTAGTGCGATCAATATCCCGGTGAAGCGGATTCCCAGAGCGGAATCGATGCTGGCAGATCCGCTGGCGGTCGTCGGCTTATCCGGCTGGTGGCCCTCGACCCTGCGTGTGCAGCGGGAAACAATCATTGCCGTCAATGTCGGAGACTGCGTAATTCCAGTCGCGTTGGCAACGTATGAAATATTCCATCTCATGGAGGCCGGCCTTCAACCGCTCTCCGGATTGCTCCTGGCCATCCTCATCAACACTACGGTCTGCTACTGGATGGCACAACCGATAGAAGGAATCGGGATTGCCATGCCGGGGCTCTTTCCTCCGCTGATCGCCGCCGTGAGCGCCTTGCTCTTGGTGCCGGACCAGGCCCCACCCGTCGCCTTTGTCTCCGGTGTGCTCGGGCCGCTTATCGGCGCGGATCTGCTCCACCTTCGCGACGTATCAAAAATCTCTACCGGCATCGCCAGCATCGGCGGCGCCGGCACATTCGACGGGATCGTGCTCTCGGGAATCATCGCGGCATATCTGGCCTAGGACGATGTCTGCACCTGCTGATTGATCGCTTGCTATCAGACTTGACGCCGACCGCCGAACAAGGCAGGGTGAAGAAGCAACGACTGATTCCACTATCACGGGAAAGGCCCCCATGATCACTTCAATCGCTTTCACCGTCTACCCGGTCTCGAACATGGAGCGGGCCAGAGCCTTCTACGAGCACGTGCTCGGATTGCATGTGAGTTACAACTACCAGGACGTGTGGGTGGAATACGATCTCAGCGGTTCAACCTTCGCCATCACCACGACAGACATGGGCCATATGCCGGGAGTAAAAGGCGCCGTGGTGGCATTTGAGGTATCGGATCTCGACGCCTTCGTGCTGAAAATGAAGGAGCGGGCCGTGTCGTTCGTCACGGAAGCCTTCGACACGCCGGTCTGCCGCATGGCAGTGATCGAGGATCCGGACGGCAATCACATCACGATCCACAAGCGGCACACGTAAGAGCAGCGCCGGTTACTTGACGCTGATGGTTCCCACCTGCCCCTCTACATCCATTGTGGTTCCAAAGACCTTGCATTGAGTCTGCATGGTTCGTGTGAGGAAGGGCCATTCCTGCCCAGTGGCCTGACGATCGCCGAGCAATCGATCCTGAGCATAGAGGTAACCCGCGTCACAAAGTCATGGGAAACAGCACCTGAGTATAGGGATACCTGAGGTAGTAGAGGCTGTCCACGAGTACCTCCTCGATGAGTTCCGGCAGGCATTGTTCGTCCATCGGTCTCTTACTCAAAACTCCTCGGAGCCCCACACGACTCATGGGGCGATGAGGACTGCCCGCTCGCCTGTCTCGGTGATTCAGGTCAGACGCTCCAACAGGGCGACAGGATATTCCCCCAGCACTTCCGCCATCGGCAACATTTGGTGTTCCCCCACGGTCTGAGACGACAACGTCTCCCCGGTGAAGAGATTGCGGTACGGAGAACCGGCCCGCCAGGAAGGTACGATCACCCAGGTCCCTCCCCAAGTATCCGATCCGACCGGTGGTCGCTTCGGGTCGTCGGTCAGCGAAGCCACGAATCGCGGCACGACGGTGACGGCCGACTGCTCTCCGTGAAGGCGGGCGAAGGCGCAGACATGGTCTTGCTTGCTTCCATGACAACCGAGGGGAATGTACTCTCCGTTTTGAAAGAGCGCCCGGTTGGCCAGTCGATAGTTCAGGGCCGTCATGGTCGTATACAGTTTGATTTTTCCATCCGTGCGTTGATCGAGAAGAGCACGAACCAGCCGTCGAGAATCCGGCCCGCACTCCGCGCGAGCGCGCTGGAGGTCGGCCAACATGGAGGCCCGGATCGCATAGTCGACCGGCCGACGGTTATCCGGGTCCACGACACTGAAGTCCCACAGTTCGGAGCCCTGATAGAAATCGGGGATGCCGGGAGCCGTAATCTTCAGCACGACCTGAGAGAGTGAATTCCACATGCCCGAGTGGGCGATCCGCTCTTGAAATGGCACGAAGTCGTCAAGAAAGGGATTGGGCTTGGTCCGATCGAGGATCGATTCGACAAATTGTCGCACCGCCCCTTCGTAGGCTAGGTCCTGATTGACCCAACTGGTATGGACCTTGGCTTCTTTCAACGCCTTGCTCATGTACTCTTGGATCCGGTCGCAGAACACGCGGTATTGCGCGTCGTCGAGTGACGTGAGGGGCCAGATTCCGACGAGCGTTTGGTACAGCAGATACTCTTCGTTTCGATCAGGGACGAGTTGCCCCTCCATGTCGGCTGTATGTTTCTTGTTGAATTTCGTCCAACGGGTCGCGTGCGCTTTCCACTCTCGTGGAATTTCTGAGAGCACGTTGATGCGCGCCCGCGCATCCTCGCTCCGTTTGGTGTCGTGCGTGGACGTGGCCGAGAGCGAGGACGGCCAGTAGGCCTGGCGCTCCCGCATGCGCTTGTGGAAGGTCGCAAGCGGCACGCCGAATCGTTGGGGATCTCCTCCGACCTCATTTAACGACACCAGCCGGTTGTAGGTGTAAAAGGCCGTGTCTTCGATCCCCTTCGCGGTCACGGGGCTGGTCATCTGCTGGAACTTCATCACGAACCGGAGCTGGTCCTGACGGTCATGCTGGGTCCGTTCATCCCATTCCTTCAGCAGCAAGGACCGAACAAAGTCGAACACGAGCCCGCTGAGCGCAGGGTTTCTTCGCTTGGCCCTCGCCACGGCCAGACGGATGTAGGCACGGTCGCGATCCAGCAGAGGCTCGGGACCATCCGTGGCATAGGTCCGGTAAACAGGGAAACAGGCGATGATCTCGCGAATCGCGTGCGTGAGGCTGTTCAGCGTGAAATCGCGTGATCGGCGGTCGCGCTCGGAGAGGAGATTCAACTGGTGCCCGAGGACGTTGATTTCGCTGGACATGGAGGCCCGCATGATCAATTTCTTTGACTCATAGGCCAAGTCCTCAAACGAGATGTGTCGTCGGATGAACCGGGCATAGAACTCGTCCATGATCCGCTCGTGCGCCGGATCCACGAAGAGTCCGTTGACGAGGTTCAAGAAGTCGTAGCCCGTCGTGCCGGAGACAGGCCAGCTCTCGGGCAGCGGTTCATCCTTACTCAGGATCTTCTCGACGACAAGAAACAGAGGCCGGAGCAGCTCGCGTTGGGCCCAGGCCTGCCATTGGAGGAGATAGCCACCGGGGTTGGATAATCCGTCCACATGATCGATACGCACACCGGTGACACAGGCTTCTTTCAGAAGCCTGAATACGAGGGCGTGCGACTCTTTCATGACCTCCTCGTCTTCCATTCGAATCGCCGCCAACTCGTTGATGTCGAAGAACCGCCGGTAATTGACTTCCTCCGCGGCCACCCGCCAGAAGGCCAGCCGGTACACCTGGTCGTTGAGCAAAGCATCCAGCAGGTCAAAACTGTGCGGATCGTCCTTGACGCCGTTGAAGAGCCGGATATTATGATCGAGAAAGTCTGCGATGGCGGAGCTATCCCGCACCAACGTGGCCAGTCGCTGCCGGATAATTTCTTTCTCCCGATACCGCTCCTCCACACGCTGGGGATCGGCTTCCGTGCGGGAGGGAAGGTTCCTGACGGCCGTGATAATGCTTTGCCATTCCTGTACCGGCGGAGAGGTGGCGCCGGCCTGGGCGATGAGTTCGTCGAGCCGATAACCAAGCAGCATCAGCGATGACTCGGGAGCAACCGGGAGACGGTGGTCGTAATACCGGATGAAGAACCGCCCCTCCTCGTATTCCAGGGTGATCTCCTGATTCTCCAGGACGGTTCCGTAGAGATCGCCGAGAACCGGCAGCAGCACCTTATTCTCCAGTTCTCGTTTGACCGGATGCCAGTCGATATCGAACAGGTGCGCAAAGCGGGAGCTGGAACCGTTTTCCAGCACATCCAGCCACCATGCGTTGGCCGATTGTGCGATGCCCATGTGGTTCGGCACCACATCGAAGATATGACCCATGTCATGGGCTTGGAGTGTCCGGACGAACTCGCGGTAATCCGCCTCGCTTCCAAGCTCCGGGTTGAGGACGGTGGGATCCACGACATCATAGCCGTGCATACTGCCCGGAATCGCCTTGAGATAGGGCGAGGCATAACAGTCCGTCACACCTAAGGCGTTCAGGTAGGGAACGATCCCTGTCGCCGCCTTGAACGGAAAGGACCGGTTGAACTGCACCCGGTAGGTGGCGACCGGAACAAGGGGCCCGGTTACAGACGCGTCAGCCATGAGATCCCCTACGCTCCGGTTTCAAGGGTGAGGGTTTTCTTCTTGGGCAGACTCACTATGATCTCTCCGCTTCGTGAAGCGGCCCGAGTGCGAATCTGCACCCTGTGATCAACCCGCCTGCAGAAACACCGCGACGTAGTATGCCGGGATGGGGATGGACACGCCCTCCGCCGTGATGGCAAGGTCTCGTGACAGAGGCTCCTGACCGGTTCCTCCGAACTCTTGTGCAGACGAGTCCAACCGGAGACTCCACCTTCCCACCGGCTCTCGTAGCATAACTGAGGTTGTCTCGCTGTTAAAGCCCACGACCAGCAAGGCTGCCGGCCCTTCTTGTGCCCAGCGATGGAGTACCAAGACGTTTTCTTTCTCGTGAGCCCAGACTTGATGTCCTGACTTCGCGCCGCCGGTGCCCAACGAGGGAATGGTTTTTCTGAGATCAATCAACGTTCTGGTCCACCTCAGCATCGCGGCCTGACGGGGATCCCTCGGGCTGCCGAGCTGAATGCGTGACCGTTCAAACGTGGCCGGATCCTGGGGATCCGGAATATCCTCCTCCCACCTGAACGATGCGAACTCCGCCCTTCGTCCCCGGCGCACCGCCTCGACGAGTGCCGGATCGCCATGGTCGATGAAGTACAGGAACGGTGTCGTCTCACCGTACTCTTCACCCATAAACAGCAACGGAATGTTTGGAGACAGCAGCACAGTCGCGGCTGCGACCTGGAGAGCCTGAACAGGAAGCCGGCTGCTCGGTCGATCACCGAACGCCCGGTTCCCGACTTGATCGTGGTTTTGCGAAAAGACGACGAATTGGGAGGGAACACAATGTTTCGACTGGTTCCCGTGCCGACGCCGGCGGTACCGTGAATACTGACCTGAATAGACGAACCCGTCCTTCATGGCCCTGGCCAGATGTCCGAGCCCTCCGTAATCTTGATAGTACCCGGTCCGCTCCTTGGTCAGCACCGTCAAGAGCGCATGGTGGAAGTCGTCGTTCCACTGCCCGTCGAGTCCATATCCACCCTGGACGGGAGGCGTGATCACCCGCGCATCGTTCAGGGCGCTTTCGGCGATCACGAAGATCTGTCGCCCGAGGCGGGCGGCTTGACCGTGCACGGCCTCGCCGAGTTCCCGGAGGATGTGGTTGGCGCTGAGATCGTAGATCCCGTGGATCGCGTCCAATCGAAGCCCGTCAATATGGTACTCGGTCATCCAATAGAGCGCATTGCCGACGATGAAGTGCCGGACCTCGTCGCTGTCGGGTCCATCGTAATTCACCGCATCCCCCCAGGGAGTCCGGTAGCGATCGGTGAAATAGGGACCGAAGTCGGCCAGATAATTTCCTTCGGGACCAAGATGGTTGTAGACGACATCCAGAATGACGGCGAGCCCTGCGGCGTGGCAGGCATCGACGAGCGTCTTCAGTCCTTGCGGCCCGCCATAGGTGGAATGGGGCGCATAGAGATACGTCCCGTCATAGCCCCAATTACGCCTGCCTGGAAATTGAGCGACCGGCATGAGTTCGATCGCCGTGACTCCCACGTCATGTTTGAGGTAGTCCAGGTGAGGAATGATCGCGTCGAACGTCCCGTTCGCTGTACAGGTCCCGGTATGGAGTTCATAGATGATCAGGTCTTCGAGCGGGATTCCCTTCCATTTCTGATCCGTCCAGCCGAATGAATCGGGATCGACCACGGCCGAAGCCTGATGAACGCCGTCCGGCTGAAAGCGGGAAACGGGATCCGGCCGGACCGTTTCGTCGTCCAACACATACCGGTAGCGGTCGCCGGCGCGAACGCCCTCGATTGTGATCTCCCAATAGCCAAATTCCTGCGGTTTCATCGGAACCGGCTCGCGACCCGGATGGCTCAGCTGGACCGAGACGGCCTTCGCACGAGGGGCCCAGACCCGGAACCGGACGACTGATGAACCGATGGGCCTCGCACCAAGATTCAATCGCCAGCCTTCGTCAGATTCTGGATTCATCTCCGCTGCCTCCTTTTTCAGTCTGCCTGATCGACGGGCGTTAAACCAGTAGCAAGCACCTGCATCGAATGTGTTCACAAGGAACAGGCTTGATCAAGCGTGCGGCGGCGGTTAAACATAGGGAGATTGAAATGATGGTATGGCGGCTTCATTGCAATCAATGGAAAGCCGGACAGGTCTTGGTTCCGGCATTGCCGGGAAGGAGGCGCGGTGGGAAAACAGTCTGTGAGGACTTGGCCCGGTCATCCCCATCCGCTCGGCGCCACCTGGGACGGCGAGGGCGTCAATTTCGCGCTGTTTTCGGAAAATGCGACTGCGGTCGAGCTGTGCCTCTTCGACCGGCCCGACGCCGGTGAGGAATCTCATCGCATACGCCTGGAAGAGCGCACGGATCAAATCTGGCACGTGTATATTCCGGGGTTGTGGCCGGGCCAGCATTACGGCTACCGGGTGCATGGCCCCTATCAGCCGGAGGAAGGCCATCGTTTCAATCCCGCCAAACTTGTGATCGATCCCTACGCAAAATCTATTGCCGGCACCTTCGAGTGGTCCGACGCCTTGTTCGGCTACCGGATCGGCGATCCCGAATCCGACCTTTCGCGCGACGACCGCGACAATGCCGCGAACGTGCCCAAGTCGGTGGTCATCGATCCGGCCTTCACCTGGGGAGGGGACACGCAGCTCAGGACCCCCTGGGAGAAAACGGTCATCTATGAGCTCCATGTGAAAGGCCTCACGGCCCTGCATCCGGACGTGCCCAACCACATGCGCGGAACCTACGCAGCACTGACCACACCGGCCGTCCTCGACCATCTGGTCGAGCTCGGCATCACTGCGGTCGAGCTGCTGCCGGTGCACCACTTCATCCGGGACCGGCGTCTGGCTGACCGCGGGCTGACCAACTACTGGGGCTACAACACTATCGGTTTTTTCGCCCCGGATATCCGGTACGCCGTCTCTCCGATACGGGCGCGTCACGTGCGCGAGTTCAAGACCATGGTGAAGACCCTGCACAGCGCCGGAATCGAAGTCATTCTGGACGTCGTCTACAACCACACCGCCGAGGGCAACCACCTCGGACCGACCCTCTGCTTCCGGGGCATCGACAACGCGTCCTACTACAAGCTGGACCCGGGCGACAAACGGCACTACCTCGACTACACGGGCTGCGGAAATACGCTCAATGTCAGGCATCCTCGAACACTCCAACTCATCATGGATAGTCTGCGATACTGGGTCCTGGACATGCACGTCGACGGCTTCCGCTTCGATCTCGCGTCGGCCCTCGCGCGCGAGTTGCATGCCGTCGACCGGCTCAGCGCCTTCTTCGACATTCTTCACCAGGATCCCGTCCTCTCCCGGGTCAAACTGATCGCGGAACCCTGGGATGTGGGCGAAGGAGGCTATCAAGTCGGCAATTTCCCGGTCGGCTGGGCCGAATGGAACGGCAAATACCGGGACACGATCCGGCGCTCTGTCAAAGGAGACGGCGGCCAGGTCGCCGAGCTGGCCTACCGGTTGACGGGCAGCAGCGACCTCTATGAAGAGAGCGGACGGCGGCCCTTCGCCAGCGTGAATTTTGTCACCGCCCACGACGGCTTCACGCTTCATGATCTCGTGTCCTACAACCAGAAGCACAACGAGGCAAACCAAGAAGACAACCGTGACGGGACCGACGACAACCTGAGCTGGAACTGCGGCGTGGAAGGGCCGACCGCCGATCCTGCCGTCAACGAACTCCGTGAGCGGCAAAGGAGAAACTTCCTCGCGCTGCTGTTGCTCTCACAGGGGGTTCCGATGATCTCCGGCGGCGATGAGATCGGGCGGACGCAGCAAGGCAACAATAACGCGTACTGCCAGGACAACGCGGTCAGCTGGTACGACTGGACGCTCGACGGGACCAAGCGCGACCTGCTGTTCTTTACACGCAGTCTGATCGCCTTCAGGAAACAGCATCCGGTATTGAGACGCCGGCGGTTTTTCCAGGGGCGTCGTCTCCGCGGTTCCGAAGTCAAGGACCTCAGCTGGTTCCGCCCCGACGGGAAGGAGATGAGCGACGAGGACTGGGATACGGGGTTTGCCAAATCGTTGGCGCTGCGGCTTGCCGGCGATGCCATCGCCGAAACCGACGAGAAAGGCCGTTCGATCGTGGACGACACCCTTCTCATTCTGCTCAATGCCGATCACGCGCCGCTCACGTTCACACTTCCGGCGCACAAGCGGGGCGTACGCTGGCAGCCGATGATCGACACCGCCTCAACGGCCCGCCATCCCAAGGCAGGGATCCCGTTGAAAGGGGGCGAGCTCTATCAGCTCGAGCCTCGCTCACTGGCCATACTCCGCCTGCGCGACAAAAGTTAGCCCCCATCACCTCATCGTTTCACCGCCTCACCCGCTTTGCCGCAGACTAGGCAAATCGTCGCTGTGGGCATGGCCCGCAGTCGAGCTTCCGGAATCGCTTTGCCGCAACCGTCGCAACGTCCGTACGAGCCGGCCTCGATTCTCGTGAGCGCGAGATCGATCGCTTCGATTTCCCGCTTGGCCCGTTCATCCAACCGATCGAGCAACCGCACCATCGTTTCCGTCTGTCCTCGCTCCATCGGTTCGCGCTCCACATCCGTTTCAAGCCACAGCAACTCCTCTTCAGTCTGCGCGGCCTGACGAGACAGCTCCCGCCGCTGCGCCAAAAGCTTGGCCCGAAAATCCTCTACAGCCAGCATGATACGTTCCTCCCCTTCCTACCCATACCCGATGCCTTCCTTTTCCGCTGAGTCACAACAATAGACCAGAGCAGCCTCAATGCCACGCTGGCAAGAGAAAACCCTGTGACCCAATTTGAATGCGATGACAAAGGGTTACAGTCTCACTCAGATGGAGACAGACCAAGAGAGAGGAAAACTGCTGGGGTCTATTAGGCCATGGGAAGCCGGGGCATTGTCGCCAATTGCCTCAGGGAAACGACAGCTCTACGGTGCCATACGACCTGCTTACGCGAAGCGCTTCGCGCAGACAGGGAACCATGCCGGAAGAATTTTTCAACAGCCCGCCTGCCTCCGAACGGAAGCCTATTCCGGCTTGATCGACAAGAACACCGTGGCCTTCCCTCTCGTGATGAGCAGAAGCACCCCTTGCTTGGGTGAGAGACCGCGAACAAGTTTTTCAAAGTCCTCTACGGCCCGGACCGGCTTGCGGTTGATTTCTCGAATCACATCCCCCTCCCTATGCCACGCTCATTCCCTAGGCTCTATATCCGAAAGGATTTCCGCCGCTTCCAGCAGTCATCAAGCGCAAGGGAACGACGACATCGTCACAGACCGATAGGGAGTGGAACCGTGCCGCTTCTTGAACGCGAATGGGATTTCTGCTGCACGTCATTGCGCGTGCGCCATTCCAGTCGAGTGATTGCGCCTCATCAACCAGCACCTCCCCTGGTGAAATGAGAGGGGCCCATCCGATCGGTACTCGACGGCACCGAGGGCCTACGCCAGCCCGCCGCCTTCCTTTTCGATCTTGCGCTTTTTGGACAATGCTTCCGCCTGTACCACGTTCTTGCAATGTTCACATACCCAGTGGCCATACAGTAGCGTCAGCCCCACCACTCCGCAGAGAAGACAATGGCTGGGCTCTTCGAACGGCTGCTTCTCCTCTGCCTTCCCTTCGGTGTTCTGTTCCGCTTTCTCTGACTTCATCATCGTAGCCTCCGTCGTATTTCACGCGATCGTGGTGTGATGCCCTGACCTCTTTTCTCCTACCCCTTTACACAAATGAGCGGCTCAAGCCTGGCCACCTTCCGGGCTAGCTTCGCTTCATCCGCCGCATCGACTACTTCGCTGACATCCTTGTAGGCGCCAGGCGCTTCTTCAGCGACGCCGCGGAGCGACGGGCTGTGAATCAGAATCCCGCGCGTAGCCAACTCCTTCACCACATCACGGCCATGCCACTGCCGAAGCGCTTGGTGCCGGCTCATGCTGCGCCCGGCTCCGTGACAGGCGGACCCGAACGCCAGCGCCATGCTCTCCTTCTTACCCACGAGCACATAGGAGGCCGTTCCCATGGTTCCGCCGATCAAGACCGGTTGCCCCACGGCTCGGAGTGACGGAGGAATATCGGGATGGCCTGGACCCAAAGCCCGCGTGGCCCCTTTGCGATGAACGAAAAGGCGAGTGGGCGTCCCGTCAATGACATGCTCCTCAACCTTGCAGGTGTTATGGGAGACGTCGTAAAGCAACGATAACATGGCCTCCGGCAACAGGTCGGCGAAGACCTGTCTGACGAGATGGGTGACGATCTGACGGTTGGCGAGCGCGCAGTTGATCCCTGCTCGCATCGCGCCGAGATACTCCTGCCCCACTTCCGAATTGATCGGGGCGGACGCCAATTCGCGATCCGGCAATTCGATGTGGTACCGCGCCGCGCTCACGGCCATACGCTTTAGGAACTCCGTCCCGATCTGATGCCCCAGTCCGCGCGAGCCGCAATGAATGCTGACGACAATATCTCCTTCGCGAAACCCGAACACCGACGCCGCTGCTGCATCAAAGACCCGCACGACCTGCTGCACTTCGAGGTAGTGGTTCCCGGAGCCGAGCGTCCCCATTTCATCCTGCTGGCGCTTCTTAGCGTAGTCCGACACGCACTCCGGTTTGGCGCCGACCATACAGCCATGTTCTTCGATGAACTCGAGATCCTCATGCAGCCCGTAGCCTTTCCCCACCGCCCAACACGCGCCGCCGGCAAGCATGGCATCCATCTCGTGCTTGTCCAGGTGTACCAGCCCCCTACTCCCCACACCGGCGGGAATGCGATGAAACAAGGCCTCGGCCAGCAGCTCTTTCACCGATTGAAGATCCTCGACCGTTAGTCCTGTGCGAAGCGCCCGGACTCCGCAGGAAATGTCGAAGCCCACACCGCCGGCAGATACGACCCCGCCGAGATCGGGATCGAAGGCGGCGACCCCGCCGATGGGAAATCCATAGCCCCAATGGGCATCGGGCATGGCATAGGAGGCCCGCACGATCCCCGGCAGCGTCGCGACATTGGTGACTTGTTCATAGACCTTCTCGTCCATGTCGCGAATCAAGGATTCGGTGGCATAGATCACCCCCGGCACCCGCATCTTGCCGCGGGGTGAAATATGCCATTCGTCTGGCCCTCGTCGTTTCAACAGATTGAGATCCATCACCGCCTCATGTCCGAATGCGGCCTATACATCGACTATGCATTGGGCAATCCACCGATCCTGTTCATCCCGCTTCACCGACAACTCGGTATAGGTCGCGCCTTTCACTTCGACGGCCGGTAGATGTCGCGCCACCTCGATCGGCTCTCCCCATGCCGTCGCGTGCAACGCATGGTCGTTGATGCGCACGGCGAAGCGGCTGAAGAGCATCCTCCGCGTGGCCATTTCGTAGACGAGCGCATTCAGCCAATCGATCAGCAGCAACTCATCGTCAGGCGCCTCACAGGCGATCGATACCGATTGCGTCGGAGCGACGGACTCCAGGTCGGTGACCACGGCGGTTAAGGCCAACCCCGCCCCTTCAAACGCCGCTTCCTTCGTCGAGCCGATCCCTCGCACACCGATATCGGCCTGGTGCGGAAAATGTTCCCAGCTTGGATCCATGGTTTCGAAACGAGGAAACTCCCGAGAGCACCAAGGAGCGCGCTGCCGATCACATCACGCTGACGGTCCCCGCTTTTTCCTCTCCCTCCATCGCGGTTCCGAAGGCCTTGCACTTGGCTTGCATCGCTCGTTTGAGAAACTGCCACTCCTGCTCATTCGCCAGACGAATTCCGAGGTCCTCGATCCGGACCGGATACAACCGGATCCGTCCGATGCGGCCCTTCTCAACTTCCAGCATGAACAGGAACGAGAGATCGTTGCGTTCATCCTTATCGACCGCATAGTCGTCCACGAAATCGCCGGCCGAATAGAGAATGGCCTTTCCTTTATAGCGTTCGATTCCCTGCGGAGTATGGTTGGAATGGCCCCAGTAGAAATCCGCCCCCATGTCGAGGAGATCGCGGGCCAGCGTCTGGATCGCTCGTGACGGCGCTCCCCAGTTGGGACCCACATGAGCGCTGACAATCACCAGGTCCGCTTGCCGTCTGGTCGAGGACAGGACCTTGGCCATGCGCGACCGGTAAGGCTCCACCACCCCGCGGTCGTGATAGGCCACGTAATTGACGCCGGGTCTCGTGCCGGCCGCTTCCCAGTCCGGCTCATTGTCCGTGAGGGCGATCACCGCGATACGGTACTGCGGCAATCCAAACAGGGCCGGCTTGAGCGCATCCTGCAAGGTCGCACCGGCGCCGGTTCGCTTGATGCCGGCACGGTCGAGCAGGGCCAGACATTCCAGCAGCGCGTCGTTTCCGAAATCCAGAACGTGATTGTTTGCCAATGTCACGCCATCAATCCTGGCCGCTTGGAGAAATTCCAACGCGCGGGGATGGGCTCGAAAGTGAAATGCCTTGGTCGCCGGATGCCACGCTTCTCCCAGGCTGCTGATCACACATTCCAGATTGATGAGCCGGCAGTCGGCAGTCAGCATGATCGGAAGGACGTCACCCCACAGGGCCCGAGGAGGGACAGACCGGTTCTGAATGACGGACTGATCCACCATCCGTCCCAGCATCACATCGCCGGCCAACGCAATCCTCATCACCCGCCGCTCCGGCCGTTACAAGTTCTCCCGATGGTGGTTCGCTGCCCGATTGTGTCTCCAGGCCACGGCTGCGATACGAATCTTCACCTCTTCGGGATTGCGCACGCCACGCAGCGACAGCACCCGGTCGCTGTTTCGAACATGGACGAGCACCGTACCGATCCCAAAGAAATCCGCAATCACCCCTTGCTGCACAGTCACGCTTTCCATGTCGCTCAGCGGAATCGATTCAATCTCACGTCCGGTATAGCCATTCCGCACCGAAATCTGATCCCTCGTCAGATCATAGTGCGCCCACTGTCGCAAGATCGCGGCACAGGCCAGCAGGATCATGCCTCCCAACATCCACATCTCCCAACCAGCCACGCCAAATCTGAACAACAGCGCACCTCGCAGTGCGGAGATCGCACTCAAGAAATAGAGCCAACTAAACTGCGACCAGGAGGGAAAGCCTCCCCAGACTACCGGCTGCTCCTCCGACTTACTGACCGCCTGTAATGTCATCATCGCAACATCCCCCTCCAAGATCGCAGATTGTCACGGAACACCTTGCTGTGGCTGTGCGAATGGCCGCCCCGTTCTTACAACCAGTCCCTCTGCGCCTTTTCCGCCCGTTCACCCCACATCGCAGTGAGCGGGACCTCCGGGAGCACGTAGGCTCCCGCTTCAAGCTGCGGGAGGGCGCGAGCGGCGGCAAGCATGATTTGCGCCGTGAGCACGGTGTCATCAAAACGCGCTTCCAGCAGCAGATGCTGGTGCCCGAATCGTCCCGGAGGCCCCCGCCGATCGAGCACCACTCCCCGCCCCTCTTCTTCCAATTCCGCAAGACTCTCGACGGGAAACACCTGCGTATCCTCTCCGAGAAAGAGCGGATCGGCGCGGATGGCCTGTGCGATCTTGTCCGGATCCGCTCCCTTCTGCAGTTCGACATAGACATACCGCTGCAGGCTCCGATTCGGGGCTCGCACCTCCGCACAGAGCGCATCCTTCACCCCGACCACGGTTCGAGCCATCGCCATATGGCGAAGGCTGATACCCGTGTGATGCCGCGTTTCGGTCGCTCCTCCGGGTGTCAGCAGGGCGAACCACGAGCGGAACACCGACAGCGCGCCGGGATCCCAGCCCACCCCCACGATGGCCGCTGTCCGGTGATGCACAGCTGCCTTGTGGATCACATGCTTATGGGCTTCGAGCGCTTCTCCGTGCAGCAGCATGCAGTCCACGATCGGAATGCCGTGCTGAAGAATCTGAGCGGCCATTTCCGCGACGGCGTTCGTCGGCACGCAGAGGAGCGCGGCATCGACATCCCTCGCCTGTCCGATGTGGGTGATGACGGGAACGGATCGCAGCGTCTCCGGCAGCTTTCCCGACGCGCTGACCGCCCGCCGCACGATAGCGGCCAGACTAAGGTCGCGGCTCTGGGCAATGAGTTCCGCACAGATCTGTCCTACCCTGCCGAATCCCACAACCGCGAGGCGCAATGGCTTCATGGACGACACAATCCTCCTACTGCCAGAGAAGAATTTCCGGCGCCCGCCGCGGAACCGGCGGCGTCTCGCCGCTCGGATAACCCAGCACAACAGGGAACACCGGCACATAGACATCCGGGATGCCGAGACTGCGTTTGATCCTGGCCTGGCTCAGCCACAGTCGCGCGAATCCGATGGGACAGGTCCCCAAGCCCATCGAGCAGGCGGCGAGCATCAGATTCTGCGCAGCCAGGGAGCAATCTTCCGCCCCGTTATGCGTATCAGGCCTCGCGCAAATAATGATGAGCGTTCCCGCTCGATGGAAGACGTCATAGTCGGGGCTCGAGAGCATCTCGCGATACTTTGCCATCGGGGAATCCGGCTTGAGACGCTTGAGCATATGGGCCTTGATGCGCTCAGACCAGGATGCGAGTTTCCGCGATTCCTGAATCACGGCAAACGCCCAGGGCTGTTCGTTCATGGAGCTGGGAGCATGGGTCGCAGCGTTGATCAGCGCTTCGACGGTGATGTTATCGACCGTTTGGCCGGTATAGGCGCGCACGGAACGGCGCCGGTATATGGCTTCCATCACATCCATCGCATCACTCCTTGCGCAGTTTTCCTGGTTTGCGCGATGAGAGCAGCGGCACGGAAACGCGCGTTGCGCCTTTCCCTCGGTGAGACAGAAATTGCTCCCTCACACGACTCATGCAATGAGCAATCGCAATGCCGGACGCTGAGGATTCGCCTCCTTTTCTCTCAGAGCTCCCGTGGCGGAATAATCACAAGGGAATCTTCTCTTTCCGGAGAGACGCTCACATCAGCCGCGAGGGGTGACGCCTGCCAATCTCAGGGAATCCCAGCGACTTTTCGCCACAGTAAGGACAGCACATCTGTTGCGGATCTCCTCAAAATAGCCGCAGCACCCTTCGCTCAGCTCAATTTCACGCTGATTTCCCGCCGACTGGATGGCGGATCGATACTGAGGTACTATGGCCCCGTTCTTGCCTTGGCTTCACAGTACCAATGACTACCGACTCATTGACTCGGCATTCACCGCCCGGAAGGAAAGGCCCAGCTATGAGAACAATGTTGCGTTCGCTGTGTCTGGTGTGTGCCATCGGGCTCATGCCCCTCGCGAACCCGTTCCCAACCATCGCAGCAGAGACCATCCAGCGAACGGTGCGAGGTACCGTGATTGCCACCAATACTGCCGTCGATCCTCAGACGATCGTCATGAACGTGATCCTGCCGAATAAGGAGGAGTTGATCGTAGGAACCCGCGTGCCGGCTGACGCCCGGATCACACGAGGCTCGCGGGCAACCCGGTTGGCCGACGTGAAGCTGGGAGAAACAGCCGAGTTGATCTACCTGAAATCCCCGGATGGTTTGATTGCACGATCCATACACGTTCGATAACCAAGGAGTGCCCATGCCGACCCGGTGCCACCTGTCATCATTCCGCTTTTTCCTCTGCCTGCTGGTTGTGGCGATGCTGTCCGGCTGCGCCAGCCGCAAGATCGTCACGGGCGTCGAAGACCAGAGCACCATCCAGAGGGCGGCAACAGAACCCCCGGCGCCGGTGGCCGCCGCCACGGTCTCTCCACAGATTCCGCCTGAGCCGCCGAAAGCCGAACCCGCGGCGCCGGTTGAGCCGGCGCCAGTCCAACCGGAACCGGCCCGGATTGAAAAGATTACGCCCCCGCCTGTCGTGGAAGAAGCACGGGTCATGGAACAGCCACCCGCTCCAGCACCGTCCCCTCGGCCGGCCATACAACCGGCTCAGCCGGTGGCCGAACTATCCGACATTTTTTTCGATTTCGATCGGTTTACCGTGCGTGGTGATGCGCAACCGGTGCTTGAAGCCAACGCCGGCACGCTCAAGTTGCAACCTGATCAACAGATCGTCATTGAAGGCCACTGCGATGAACGGGGGACGAGCGCTTACAATCTGGTGCTGGGAGAACGCCGGGCCCAGTCGGCAAAACACTATCTCCAGGTCTTGGGGATTCCGGCCTCACAGATTCGCATCACAAGCTATGGAAAAGAACGTCCCTTTTGCACGGAACACAGTGAAGACTGCTGGCAGTCGAATCGACGGGCCCACTTCAGACACCCGTGACAAGGCCGGCGAAAGAAGTTCCGGTGCCGTCGGGAACGCATGGGTTCTAACCGTTTGACTCCAGGGAGGGTCCTGTGAAGCAAGCAATCGTGCAATACATTGGATTGATCGGGCTCTTCACAATGGTCGGGTGCGCCGGCACCGGCGAGGTGATTCCGCTGCAACTTCATCCGGTCCCGGCCGGTGCCGAGAAGATAACGACACAAGCCTCACCCTTGCGGGTGGCGATCGGGTCTTTGGACGATGCTCGGAGCTACCATACAGGTCTTGGAGTGAGGACCCACCTCTGGGGCGGGGTCAGTTACTTTGACGTGCCCGGAGGCAAACCCGCCGACGCCGTGGCCCAGGCACTGACCGACTACCTGGCGACCAAGGGCTGGCAGGTCCTCAAACCCGGAAGCAGGGAAACAGCGGATGTGGTCTTGGCAGGTAAGATTCAGCAGCTCTTCGTCCACGCCAAGAGCCGGGTCGGCTTCACAGAAATGACGACTGCGACCAGGCTCGCCCTTCAGGCCACCAATGCGGCCGATGGAAGCGTCGTTCGCCTGACCTTGAACGGCAGCGGGGCTGATGATGTGTTCTGGTTTGACCCTGAGGACATGCAGGGCCTGCTCAACGATGTCCTCACCGACAGTTTCGCCAAGCTGACACAAGACACCACGGTTGAGAACAGGATGCTCCGGCTGAAAAATCCATGAGCCGCCGAATGGCCGGGTTTCACCTGCGCTGAAGGCGATCGATATGCACCGGGGCCACATCAGTATTTGAGGCAGTCCCGCATTGCGAGTGCTGGGCCTTGAGGAAGAGGCACAGCACTCACGTGACGCAGCACCCGGAACCCTCCACTCCGAACTCGCGGAAACGTCTATGTATCGCCGGATCATGGCTTTCGACTTCGACGGCACGCTTGTCGTCAATGGGGACGTGCCTCCGGAAGTGGAAACGGCCTTGGAGCAATGCCGCGACAGCGGCCATGTGTTGTTTCTGGTCACAGGGCAACGTTCTTATCAGGGAGAGGAACTCCGTGAAGCGCTCACGCAAGTCGTGTCGACACACTACGAAGAGCTCCGGCAACTCCGGTAACCTCGACCCATAAGGAAGCCGGAAACGATTCGCGCCTCTTGTCTTGCCTATGACCGCATCTGACACGCTACAGACTTTTGTTCGCGCGCTGGCGGCTCAGGGGAACCGCCCGGCGCTCCTGGCGTTTCACCAACCTACAATCGAAACATGGTCTTTTGCAGAGCTGTCAGATGCCGCCACACGGCTGGCCTCAGGCCTTCTTGAAGCGGGCCTTCGTACCGGTGAGCCTGTGGTGATCTACTCGCCGAACCGGGTCGAATGGATCATCGCCTGCCTGGCCCTGCTGGATGCGGGCGCCGTGCCGATTCCCATCGATTCTCAGATGGCGAGCGACGACCTCGCACATGTGATCGAGGACAGCGGGGCTCGACGGCTGATCACCATCCGCCCTCTGGCGGACCGTTTAACGACACAGGGTCTCCACCGGGACCGCTCCATCATACTGTTGGATGCCGAGAAGGATGATCCCCGGAGCTGGCAACAGTTCCGGCGGGAACCGGTACGCACAGGCCCTTCCGTAAAGCCTGAGAATCCGGCCTTGATGTTTTACACCTCCGGCGTCAGCGGCCGGCCCAAAGGCGTGCCGTTGAGCCATCGCAATCTCATGTCCAATCTCCAGGCGTTGCTGACCACGCAAGTCTACCGCCCCGATGAACGGCTGCTCCTGCCGTTACCGCTGCACCACGTGTATCCCTTTATGATCGGACTCCTCGCGCCCTTCGCACTCGGGCTTCCTGTTATCCTTCCCCATTCATTGACCGGACCTCAGATCCTGCGCGCCCTGCGGGAAGGTCGCGTCACGGCGCTCGTCGGAGTCACTCGTCTCTACACCGCGCTATACACGACGATCGAGCAGCAGGTGCGCCAGAAGGGGCGAGTCCTCTCCGCGGCCTTTCACGGGATACTTACGTTATCCGCTCTGTTGATTCGTTATGGGAACATCCGGCTCGGTCCGCAGTTGTTCGCCCTGCTCCGCGCGCAGGTGGCACCGGAGCTCAGAACATTAGTCTATGGCGGGGCCGGACTGCCGCCAGATCTCGCCTGGCGATTGGCGGGATTGGGCTGGCAGATCGCCGGAGGCTTCGGACTCACGGAAACGTCCCCGATTCTCACGCTCATCGCCCCCGGCAGCCGGCACATTGACACGGCGGGCACACCGCTCCCCGGTGTTCATATCCGCATCGCCGATCCGGACCCGGCCAGCGGCCAGGGGGAAATCCAGGCCCGGGGCCCCAATGTGTTTGCCGGCTATCTGCATCTGCCGCATAAGACCGTTGAAGCGTTCACTCAAGACGGCTGGTTCAGGACAGGCGATTTAGGCTCCATCGACAAGAACGGGTGCGTGCGGCTGGTCGGGCGCGCCTCCTCCCGTATCACCTTACCCGGCGGCGAAAAGATCTGGCCCGAGCGGGTGGAGGACATCCTGGATGGTGCTCCCTCGATCAGGGAAACGGGCGTGCTCGCTTACGAAGGCCGCCTGGTGGGAGTCATCGTCCCGCGCGCCGCCTCGATCCAAGCGGGCGAGCGGGATGCCGCGACGCGCCTGATCCGTGCCGAGGTTGAAGCGCGCCTGCGCCTCCTGCCTTCCTATTGTCGTCTCACCGACTTCACGCTCAGCCTCGACCCCTTGCCTCGAACGCGACTCGGCAAGATCCAACGCCATAAACTCAACGATCTCTTCGCCGCGGGCAAACAGCGACAGGACAAGGTCCTCGTCGAATCGCGACCGATCCCCATTGAGCTGATGGCGCCGGAAGACCGGCAATTGCTGGAAGATTCTGTCCCGTTGCGCACGTGGAACTGGCTGGCCGGCCGGTTTCCCGCCGAGCGGCTCACCCCGGACACTGCTCTGTCGCTCGAACTGGGTCTGGACTCACTGGAATGGATGTCGATGACGCTGGAGCTGCGCGACCTGGTCGGCGTCGATCTGTCTGAAGAAGCCCTTCAACGGATCGGAACCGTGAGGGATCTGCTGCGGGAAGCAAGCGAAGCGGAACAGGCGACCAGCGCGGCGATTGACCCGACGGTTCAACTCGCGCAGCCGGATGAGCTGCTCGATCCACGACAACGGCGCTGGCTCACGGAAGGGGGATGGTTCATACGAGGACTCGGAACGGTGCTCTTCGGGCTCGACCGGCTGCTCATGCGAGCGCTGTTCGATCTCGAAATCCGTGGGGCCGAGCGGATACCGGCACAAGGCCCCTGCGTCCTGACGCCTAATCATGCCAGCCTGCTCGATGCGCCGGCCATCATTGCCGCGCTGCCCGCCGGTTTCGTGAACCGGACCTACTGGGGAGGGTGGACAGGGATTATGTTTCGCGACCCCGTGATGCGCCTCGTCAGCCGTGCGACGCGTGTCTTCCCCGTTGACCAGACTAGCCGTCCGTTGGCGAACCTCGGCCTCGGCGCGACGGTACTCGCGCGCGGCCATAATCTGGTGTGGTTTCCCGAAGGACGTCGATCTCCGGACGGAACGCTCCGGCCGTTTCAGCCTGGAATCGGTTTGATTCTGGCGGCTCATCCGGTGCCGGTCGTTCCCGTCCGGATCGAGGGGAGCTTTGCAGCGCTTCCGCCCGGCGCATGGTGGCCGCGCCGACGACGGATCACGATCATATTCGGGCGAGCGTTCAACCCGGCCGCACTTGTCGGACAGAGCGAGGGAGCCGAACGCTATCGACAGATCGCAGCCGCACTTCACGAGCATGTCGCAGAACTGGGCGTTCATCCCGAATGACAACGAGACCCCACCCATGATTCGTCAACGCAGCGTTTCTTCCCCACGCTACTTCTTGGATTTGGATTCGATCACCGCACCCGAATCTGCGTCGATATGCGTCTCCGTAACCTTGCCCTCCGCGTCAACGGTCTTGACCTCCCAGATGACTTTTCCGTGCTTCTTCTCGAGCTCGGCCTCGATCACCTTGCCCGCGGTCTTCTCGGTCGCCACCTTGGCTGCCTGATCAATAGTCACCTTGGCCGCGGCGGCCATCTCGGCCTTCTCCTTCTTCCCTCCGGCATAAGCCAATCCGGCGTCGGTCAAGGTTCCGGCTGCCAGCAACACTGTTGAAAGTGCCAGCATGGCGTAGGGTCTTCCGCTCATCACGACCTCCTTTTCGTGTGAATCCAAGCAGAGACATCCTGCCGGACAAATTACGCATTGCATTCCCTGTCGAGAATTTCCCGCTCGGCTTCCAGCCACTCATCGAGCGCACACCCGTACCGATACCCCTGTTCGGCGTGGATCTCATAAGCCCGCTTGGCGATGCGGGCTTGCAGATCATCGCCGGAAGACACTGGCTGGCTGTGAATAGGCTCTTTCTCTGAAACAACCGGCTCTCCACTCTGTCTGGACTCCCGGACCTTCCGCATTGGCGGCTCTTTCGCGGTATGTGCTCTCATAACCACTCCCCTCCTGTATGTATGACGATAGACCTTCTCGCTTCACAGCACGACGGTCGAAACCCACACCCTCATGCTCGGGAGACCGAGCTACGCGGGCAGGCATGACTCACATGCGGTCGTACTCGTGGCCACATAGAGTCCCCCTCCCTTCGCTGTGAGTCGAACCTGCCCTGCGCGGCTCATGCGCTCGAGTTCAGTGAAGATCTGGCTGCACGTGAGGCCGGCACACTCAAGCACGACCTCTTCGAGCAGCCGCCCGGCGAACGAATTTTGACTTCCATAACCTGCCCCCTCGCTTGGTTCATGAGCCTCTCCTCCCGTCCAATCAGCTCACTTCAGACCGCGATACAGGTCGTCGAATTTGGCGCCGCACTCGACACAATGGACCTTGCCGGTCCGCTTGCCGTGTCTCGTCAGGACCTCATCGATGAGCCGTCCGTGGACACAGGTTTCTATTGGGGCAGTTCTGCTTGCGGGCTGAATCATCAAGGCTTCCATAGGCATCTCCGTCCTCTGTGCCATCGAGTCCGCTCCTCTTGGGCGTGGTCTGTAGCGTCACGCAGCTCACCAGGCCAAGTACCCTATCGAGCAATCGTGAGCGTGGCAGCCTGTCACGGTCACTGATCATGCTGGACCAGGGGATTCCCTAGTCTGCGCCGCTCAAACTTACCGAGGGACTTGCCGAAAAAAGGGAGTCTCCAACCGCCGGCACGGGAGAAGCCTGCACCCGGTAGGTCCTGCCGGGGTCTATCGTCACACAAATCCGACCGGTCCGGCTCAAGTAGTCGATGGCCAGAAATACCTGGTTCCACGTCAATTCAGGGCAGAGCCCAATGACCTCTTCCATGGGACAGTCGCTCCCCAGACTCTCGAGCGCAGATTGGACACGATCGACGCTTGCCACCCCCGCCATAATACACCTCCTTGATGAAGGCCCCCGGAAGGCTCCTGATTACACGCGGCATCCTAGAAGCGATACCAACAGGAGGGAACTAGGAAGATTGGCAGGATTGCGAAGAAATATTACTGGTGGCGCCAACAGGCTTGGGGAAACGCATTGAGCGGTGAGTGACGGGAATCATCAATCAGCCGGCATCACCGCCGGCTTGCCGTCACGGTATCTGCAAAAACAACGAGTTCACAGACTGACCAGCCCTTCGGCGATCGCGTATTTCGTCAGCTCGGCGGTCGAATGGAGATCCAGCTCGTCCATAATCCGGAACTTGTGAAACTCCACGGTTTTCACTGAGATCTTGAGGAGAGAGGCAATGTCTTTAGTCCCCTTCCCTTCTGCGACGAGTTGCAACACCTCGCGCTGGCGCGGGGTGAGTGTCGACGGCGGTCGCTTGCGCGCACTCCCTTCCGGCGGATGCAGCGCCGAGTCCAGCACGTCTTTCGTGATGAGGGGAGTCATGTAGTGCTGTCCCCGCAGCACGGCCTGGATTGCGTGCTTCAGCTCGGATGCAGCGGACCGCTTGATCAGATAGCCGGAAACCCCGGCCTTGAACGCTTCCGCCGCGTAGGTCGGAGAAGCATGCATCGTCAGCATAATGAGCTTACACTCCGGCACCAGCTTTCTGATCTGGCGCGCAGCGTCCAACCCATTGAGCAACGGCATGGAGATGTCCAAAAGGATGATGTCCGGCCGGAGTTTCTGCGCCTCTTCCACCAGAGCCCGACCGTCCTCGACGGTGCCGACCACCTCGCCCTCGCCATCGGCCTCAACCAGTTTGCAGAGACCCGCCAGTACGATTGAATGGTCATCGGCGATGAGGATACGAGGTTTCGTCATGATGCGCCCTCACTGAATGGAATCCACGCGCAGACTTTGGTCCCGTGACCGGGCCTGGACTGCACATTGAGCACTCCGTTTACGAGACGAAGACGCTCCTGCATGCTTCTCAATCCCAGCCCCTGATGAGTCGGCGATGTTGCCTGGTCGGTCACAAACCCCTTCCCCGTATCTCTGACGGAGAGGCCGAGTCCGAGTCGGGAACCGGAGAGTGCGACAACGGCTTCGGAAGCCTTGCCATGCTTCGCCACGTTGTGCAGGCTTTCCTGGGCAACGCGATAGAGGCAGCCGGCGATCGCTTTCGGAAGCTGCCCGGGAATCTGGTTGAAGGACACACTGACCTCGATGTTCTCGCGCTGCCCGAACGTCAGAACAAGATCCCGCAAGGCGACTTCGAGACCGACATCGTCGAGCAGGCTGGGATGGAGATGGTAGGCCAGATCATGGATATCATCGGAGAGCGCCTCAACTTGCTTCGCAATCGCCGTAATCCGGCCTTGCATGGAGGCTGGAGTTGAATCGCACAACACCTGAAGATCGACCGCCACAGCCGCGAGCCGCTGGTTATAGTCATCATGCAGGTCGCGGGCGATCCGCTTCCGTTCATCATCTTGCGCCGTCAACAACTGCCCCGTGAGTTCAAGCAGCTCCTCACGACTGCGCGTCAGCGCCCGTTTGTTGTCACGCAACCTGTCTTCGGTTCGTTTGCGCGCGATCGATGTCGCTACCCCGTAGCACACGGACTCAACGGTCTGGAGCATCGCCTCAGAGAGCGGCTCCCTTCCGAACAGCGCCAACACCCCGAACACCCGGCCTTCGACCACCAGCGGAAATCCGGCGAAGGATTGCAATCCATTGTCCATGATCCATTGCTTATTCGGGAGGCAGTCATCCTGAAGAATGTCGTTCGAGACCATGGCTCCGGCACCCTGCGCGATCCGACCGATCTTCAATGCACCCAAGGGAACACGACGATACTCGCCGTTCAGATTCATGGATAACCCGGCACTGGCCTGCAAGTGCAGACATTGCGTGCGATCGCTGCACCAGTCCGCTTTATGGCAGTCCCCGCAGAGATCTCCCGGCTCCAACACCCAAATGCGTGCGAGGGCCGATCCCAAGCGGGTGATTATGGTCCCTACGCACCGCTGAAGCAGCAGGTTGAGCGGCTCATTGAGGTTCAACGAGAGGCTCACCTCTGCGACAAAATCCGACAGGCCTGCGCGCGTTTCCAGCTCCTCCTCGGTACGCTTGCGATCGGTGATGTCTTCTGAAATTCCCAACAAGTACTGCGGGATACCGTCACGATCGAGAATGGGGATTTTCTTTGTATGGAGGTATCGGATTGTTCCGTCGCGCGTGCGGATGGGCTCCTCGGAAATATCTAACAGATGCCCGTCGGCCAACACCTCTCGATCTTTGGCGGTGAAGAAGTCGGCCTCGTCTTTTGGAAAGTAATCATAGTCATTCTTGCCGATGAGTTCCTGCTTCGCATAGCCGAGAAGATCCTCGCCCGCTTTGTTGACTCGCACAAATCGAAGATCCTGCGCATCCTTGACAAAGATCATATGGGGCAGGTTTTCCACCACCGAGTTGATAAAGGTTTCCGAGCGGCGTAATTCCTCCTCCGCCTGTTTCCGTTCCGTAATTTCGACGCCAAGCCCACCGACATAGCGCCTCCCGGACGCATCCTGATACGGGAATCTGTGGGTGAGCCACCAGGAGCGGACGCCGTCTACATCCTGCGCCTCTTCAACCACTTCAACGACACGATTCTGCTGCAACACTAGCAGGTCGTTGTCCCGAAACCGTTGGGCCACATCCGATGGCCATACTTCAAAATCCGTCTTGCCCTGCCAGTCTTCAAATCGAAGGCCGAAACGCCGTTCGCAGTTCTGGCTGAGATAGACATATCGGCCTTCGGCGTCCTTCATCCAGGCCACAGTCGTACTGTTTTCGAGAAACGACCTGGTGAGTTCCTCTTTTTCGCGCAGCGCCGCCTCAGCCTGTTTGCGGTAGGTGATGTCCGTGGCGATCCCTCCGATTGCGCAGGCCTGACCCGTCGCATCTTGCAAAGGGAACTCCACGACGATGCTCGTATGAAGGCCGTCGGCATGCAATGCCTGTATTTCAAACTCCCTGACCTGCCTCGACTCCAAAACCTGGCGATCGTGAGCCTGAAACTGATCCGCCTGTCCGCGCGGAAACAGATCGACATCCGTCTTGCCCGGGACACTCCCCCGCTCGAAGTGAAATACGTCCTCGAACTTTCGATTCGCATAGAGATAGCGGCCGTCGGTCCCTTTCACAAACGCGAGATTCGGTGCATGATCCAAAAAAGCGCTGAATCGCTTTTCGCTCTCACGGAGGGCGTCTTCGACCCACCTGCCCTCGACCAGCTGCGCTTCCAACCGCGCATTCATTTCCGCCAACTGCGCCGTTCGCTCGAGGATTCGCTGTTCCAACATTTCGTGGGCGCGCTGTAACGCCGCCTCGCTCTGCTTGCGCTCAGTGATATCTGCGAAGGCCGCGATGACCCCGGTCACGGTACCGCCGGCATCTTTCAGCGGAATGGCATGGCCGCAGAGAGACTTCACCCGGCCATCAGGCAATACCATCTCAAATTCATCGCTCACCGGTTGGCCCGATGCACCGGCCCGCTGCATCGGAAGTTCATGCGGTGCCAGTTTTCGCCCGGCACGGAGAAACGCCATCGTGACCTTGACAGGATGTTCGCCTGGCGTCTGACTCACATTGGTCTCCAGTGGCGCGCCGATCAAATCAGCCGCCGCCTGGTTCCCCGTGATGTGCCGACAATCCGGAGTGCGTGCAATCCAGATCGGGATGGGGGTGATATTCAGCAGGGATTCCAACTCGGCGACCTTGGCGGCCGCCTGCTCCTTGCTTTCGCGCAAGGCTGCATCGGCTTGTTTCAGCAATTCATTGCGTGCGTTGAGGGCTTTCTCGAATTTCTGACGCAGACGGACCAGGGCGACTTCACTATCTTTTGCCTGGCCGTTTGTTGCTCGGCGCCTGACCGAACTTTTCTTGGCCTTGACCGGCGGTTTTTTCTTGGCTAATTTTGGTGGCATAAGAGAAGGGTCGATTCTAGGCCTCAGAGGGAAACGTCGCAAGAGTGGGAATCGACCGAACCGTGAAAACAACGGGCGCCAGTACAGATTGCCTGCCGGACTAGTAGAACCCCTGGGGAGGATTTTCCGGTTACGCCGCTTCTGCCGGTACTCCGATTCTCGACGACGCTCGGACAGCAAACCGGTCTGATTAGAGCTTCACGTTCATGTTGTTGCCTCTTGCGTCAATACAGGCAGTGCGAATAATGACAATCACCCCATGGTGTTGTCGGTTGTCTTGATTGTCTCTCTCGTCAGGCGACTACTAACCCTCCATTATTGCTCGGCACTTCAGGATTCCTGTTGAGTTCCCCTGTCGAGTTCCGTTGATCACGGCACACCCGTTGCTCACCGTATTTATCGAGCGCTGAGAGAGCAATGCCATCGACGAGCAAGAACAACAAATCATGGCTTACAAACGCAGACAGAACAGCATGTACCGGTCCAGCCGTATCATTCACCACTAGTAAGGTTTCCACAAAAGACTCGGCCATCGCCCAGTTCCCTAAACGGCGATGGATTCGTATACATGTACAGAATTGAGGAGCGGCTCCAATCCCGGTTGAAATGCACCATGGCATGGGCATGCGGGATGAACCCGAGAGCGATAGAAATGCACGCATCGCCGATACCATCCTCTGGGCGCGCTCACATCGCGCAATGATCATCCATTCCAATCGGGAGGCTCTTATGCAACCCTCACTCATTCAGCCCCAGGGAGCGAAGAGACGAGGGAGTGCGCCAGCGCCGGCTCGACCGGACAGCCGGCCCGAACAGAGACGATCCTGCGAGCCCGGACCGCGCACGCCCCCCTTCACGCTGGAGCCGTTCGTGGCCTCCATCGGTCCCGGGAAAACGGTGCTGACCTGCCGAACCGGTCAGATGATCTTTACCCAAGGAGACTCTGCGGATGCCGTCTTCTACCTGCAGGCAGGCCTGGTCAAGCTCACGGTGGTCTCCCCGCAAGGCAAGGAAGCCGTCGTGGCCATTATGGGGCCGGATAGCTTCTTCGGCGAGGCCTGCCTCGCCGGTCAGCGGGTCTATCTCTCGACGGCGAGCGCCCTCACCCCCTGCACGCTGGTTCGGATCGAAAAGCGGGCCATGTCCCGGGTGCTCCAGGGGGAACCAACCGTGGCCGAACGCTTCCTGAGCTTTCTGTTAGCACGCACTATTCGTGTTCAGGAAGACCTGGTCGATCAACTCCTCAATTCCAGCGAGCGGCGGCTGGCCCGGGCATTACTCCTGCTCGCGCGTAGCGGAAGCACAGATGATCCGCAACCGGTCATTCCGAAGATCAGTCAGGAAACGCTCGCCGAGATGGTCGGCACCACGCGATCCAGGGTGAGTCACTTTATGAATAAGTTCAAACAGCTCGGCTATATCCAGTACGACAACTCCGGCAAAAGCGATATTTATATTCACTCTTCCCTCAGCGAGGTCATCAGGCAAATCTAGCAGGATCAGTCGTCTGCGGAGGGACAGTCGACAGAAAGAAGCCCTATCCAAATGAGACTCTAGTAGGGCTTCCACAGGGCACTCGCGACCTCCCCGGTTCCCTGGACGGCAATGTGATTGTATAAGTGCTCATCGCATGATTTGTCAGAGCCCAGGTCGCCGAAAAACACGACCGTGACACCGTCACGCATCTGGCGGCAAAGAGGTGCTTAATGGCATTCATACAGAACCTTCCCGGTGGAATCAGTAGCACCAGACGCTCTCCAAGCCTAGAGATACGCATGGCACCGCAGCTGCTTGCAGTCTGCTGTGTCTGTGGACTTATTCGAGACCAGTTGCGCCCGGCCCCTGATCCTGTGCGATGGACTACGCAGCGGGCATATCAAAAAGCCTATGGCGTGAAGACGACCGAGTGTCTGCTTACTCACACCTACTGCCCGGACTGTCTCATACAGGCTCAGAATTCAGCGAAGAAGTACTTTCGGAAGATCGGAGGATAGCCATGCAGCCCCCTCCTACTTACCGGAAACAGAATCCTCTCCGTTCCTCACAACCATACGGCAACGTCAAGGACTTCGCCTTCACCGGGATTTGCATCAGAAAGCGTGATCTCCGAGAGGCCCACACACCAGGGAGGACATTAATGTCATGAACGGACAACCTTCACGTCACACAAAAGAGAGAACGCCGCAAGGGACCACCCGCCTACCGGCCAAGATTGTCACTGCGGCTATGACACACCCACACCAACCGATCTCAGCCGGGGATAACTTACATCCCCTTGTCGCGAAGCGGGCCTATGAGATCCACGCTGACCGGGGCTTTCGACAAGGCTCTGCGCTCGACGAGTGGCTTGAGGCGGAACGGGAGATTCTCAACCAGAGCAGAGTCAATAATATGAACTTGCGTCACCAGACCAATGCCGCCGTTGAAGGGGTCATCATCCTCTCCCCATCCTGTGATGTGCTGTATATGAGTCCGAGGGCGACACAGCTGATCAAACCGCTGGCGATCAGCCCGACGGGAGATCCGCCAGGAGTCGCGTTGCCTACACCGCTGCGTCATATTGGTGATGAGGTCCGCCATCAGGTGCAGGCCTCTCTGAAGCATGGCAACGGACTCACCTGCGATGTGACGCGTACGATTTGCTCATCGGGTAGAACATTGTTCGTGCAGGGTCTGGGAGTACCAAATCAGTATGACGGAGAATTTCTTACGACTCTCGTTGTCTCCGAATCGCCGATACAGATCACTGTGCCGCGCGGGGGTCTGTGACGAGCCTCGTCCTGCCACGCATGGATTATTTGAATACGATAGGACCGGCTCTCACTATTAATACGATTAATACGATCAAACCTTGAACGACTGTCGCCATTTGCGCCAGGAGCGTCCTCTGAATTGGAGCGCTTTGCAGCAGGAGACGGAATGCAACGCCGGCTTCTCCTGCGTCTCCAGGGCCCAAAGCCCTGGCCCTATCGACATTCTCTCCCCGCAAGCAGACTTACAATCAATCGGCATGTCGCTTGCTCCTTCAATATGTCACATCGATAAAGTCACTGGTGCCTGGCAATGTCCTGAAGCATCGATCATGTTGTCTCTGCGTGAGACAGTCACTGCTCAATCCAGAGACATATTCTGTTTCCCATACCCGTGTGGGGCAAATAACCGAGCATCACCCGCGCGTGGGCGCGTCACAAAGGAGGAATCCCATGTCTGTCGCCAAGATCATCGAGATCAGCTCCGAATCGCCGAAGAGCTTCGAGGACGCCATTCAGAACGGAATCTCCCGGGCATCCAAGACCGTGCATAACATCAAATCGGCCTGGGTGAAGGAGCAGCATGTCATCGTCGACAACGGGAAGGTTTCTCTCTATCGCGTGGACCTGAAGGTCACTTTTATCCTGGATTAACGAGTAGCTCGGATCGTCAAGTATAGACTTTCGGCCGCGGCGTTGCGTTGCGGCTGCACCACCGTGAGGATCACTCGCATGACGTTCACCCGTCACCGCCGGCACCTGTGGGCTGCAGTTTGCTCTCTCCATCTGTGGCTCATCATACTGTCGATGCCCATCACATCCTGGGCGTCTGGCCAACCCACAGAGTCTCCCACTGCAGTAGTCCGGGCGACGCTCACGGAAGTGTTCCGCATTCTGGAGGATCCGAAGCTGAAGGATCCGGCCAAACTCATGCCGCGCCGCCGACTGCTGGAACAGGTCATCGGCGAGCGCTTTGACTACGCGGAAATGTCCAAGCGCGCCCTGGCTGCCAACTGGACTCCTCTGACACACGACCAACGAGCCGAATTCGTCGAATTGTTCAAAGCCTTCCTGTCCGACCGGTACGCAGGAAAGATCGAAAGCTATTCCGGCCAGCGGACCGAATATCTGAGCGAGAGGCTGGAAGGATCCTATGCGGAGGTCCGTACCAGGCTGGTCTCCAGCAAGGTCGAACTCCCGATGGATTACAGGCTGATCAACAAAGCGGGCCGCTGGTACGCTTACGATATCATCGCGGACGGCATCAGCCTGGTAAAGAACTACCGAAGCCAGTTCGACAAGATCATCCGTTCCGACTCCTATGACGAGCTGGTGAAACGGCTGCGCAACCGTACCTTAGCAGAAGAGAAGCAGGAAACACGGTGATGCGTGCAACCACCCTCCCTCGTGCGACCGACCATTTGACCTTCGGACAAACGGCGTTATCTGATTCTTGAGCGGAGGCCTCGGTGAGAGGAACAGTCAAGGATATAGAGGCCGAGCGCAGGGGTGGTGAGCAAGCCCGCGAGAACGAGCGGGAAGTCTGAAGCCCTTCCAAGGCCTCAAGGTTCGATCCAAGCTCTCCAGGCTAGTCTCCGCTCCGCTTTTTTGCCTCTTCTTCGTACGCCCGGTTTTGGTCATGTCTCTTTTTTGATCTCACTCATCAAGTGAGATGACACGGGAGGGCGAGGCATTTCAGGCTGCCACTGGATTATACAGGACTTACCGGCGGGATAACCCCTTCCTTCATGAAGAGACGGACGCCTTCCCGAATCGTCTGAATTCTTATAGTCGCTTCCTGGATGAGCTGCTCGCGGGTGAGGCTTAGTTGAGCCAGTCCCTGCCGCTGTGCCGCCAGCGCAGTGGCAGCGGCAATACGCGGGACTACCTGCCATTCATCCATCGTCGAAATAATGTTGTCTTCATGGATGCCTCGCTCCTCGGCACAAGCCGCCAATTCCAACGCCGCGGCCAGCGCCATCTCATCGGAAATCGTGCGGGCACGGACATCCAATGCGCCGCGGAAAATGCCGGGAAAGACGAGCGAGTTGTTCACCTGGTTGGAGAAATCGCTTCGTCCGGTCGCGACGATTCTGGCGCCGGCCGCTTTCGCTTCCCAGGGCCAGATTTCAGGAACCGGGTTGGCGCAGGCGAACACAATCGCTTCTTTCGCCATAGTCTTGATCCACTCCGGCCGAATGATACCGCCGGAGGAAAATGCCACGCACACATCTGCACCGGCGAGCGTCTCGGCAATTCCTCCACGACGCTGATCCCGGTTTGATTCCACACATACCTTCCATTGCTCGCCATAGTCAGGATTCGCTTCATAGTCATGCCGGTGCCGCCCAAGAATTCCTCCGAGATCGCAGGCCACGATATTTCCCGGGTCCGCACCGCTCACCTTCAAGTACCGATAGACCGGGATATTTGCCGCCCCCATGCCGATCATCGCGATCCGGACCTGACCGATATTTTTGCCAACGACCTTCAACGCATTCAGCAAGGCCGCGAGCAACACCGTACCCGTGCCCTGCTGATCGTCATGCCACACGGGAATTGTGCATAGCCGGCGGGCCTCACTCAGAACACGAAAACACTTCGGCATCGCGATATCTTCGAGATTGATCCCCCCGAACGAAGGCTCCAGCAGCTTCACCGTGCGAACGATCTCATCCGGATCTTTAGTGCCGAGGCAGATCGGCACCGCATCCACCCCGCCCAGATACTTGAAGAGCAGCGCTTTGCCTTCCATGACCGGCAGACCGGCTTCAGGACCGATATCGCCAAGTCCCAACACGCGGGTCCCGTCGGACACGACCGCGATGCTATTGGCTTTGTTCGTAAAGTCATACACCAGAGCAGGCGTCTGCTGAATGTCCCGGCAGGGAGCTGCCACACCGGGCGTATACCAAAGGGCAAAATCATTGAGGCTGCGGATCGGGCATTTCGGGAAGATTTGGATCTTCCCCCGGTACTGCCGATGCAACCGCCGGGACTCTTCCGCCGGCTTCTGCGCCTTGGCGAGCAATTCTTCTTTCGTCGGCATCGGAAACCTCTTTTCTTAACGCTTAATCAACCGTGAGCAGCGGGGGCATCACAGAATGACGCAGACAATTCATCGGTACCACACGTGGCGGCACCGGCATCGAGCTGTCGGATCCTTCCATGCAATCTGCCGCTCAGATGACCGAACATCATCTGCATGGCAAGGTGCGCTCCGAATTGAAAGTCGAGGGGGAAAGCCGGGAAATCGACGCCACAGTAGCGGCGTCAGGCCCGGCGAGAGTGCGGGTTAATTCCTTCGGGACGTGCTGCGGCCGGCAACTTGTTTCTCGGCTTCTGCAGGCGCGACAACTTGTTGACGATGGCCGAGAATCATCGGGTCGATCCGTTCGCCGCAACTCACGCAGCGCCAGTCGTAGGAGCCGAGTTCGTGCACCAACTCCGGAACCATGAGGCCGCCGCAGCGATGGCAGCAATCGATGCGCACTGGTTTGGCGACGGATTTCCTTGAGACCTTCACCATAAACACCTCCCTCCTCTTGGCTGAAGTATCGGGTTGTACATGTGAGCCACAATCTCCGAAAAGGATTCATGTCGCTTCCCCTTCTTGATGCCTGGAGGAGAGTATCATTGAGCGGCCGCCGGGCCGGAAACTCCACATTGTTGCAGGTTATCCTGCCATCGTCCGCTTGAGCAGCGGGCGCAGCGAGTGCAGAGACCTGCCGTTCAAGACGTCCTGCTTTTCAATCCACCCCCGGCGCGCCTGCCCCACTCCGTACCGGAGATTCCCGAAATCGAGGGTACTGTGGGCATCGGAGTTGATGCTCACCATGACGCCTGCTTCTTTCGCCGCCTGACAGTCCGTATCGGTCAGGTCGAGTCGGATCGGATGCGCATTCACCTCCAGGAAGCAGCCCCGCTCGCGCGCATGACGAATCACACGCGGCATATCCACATCGTACGGCACTCGTTCGTTGATGAGCCGTCCGGTGGGATGCGCCAGGATCGTAAAATACGGGTGGTCCATGGCTCGCAGGATTCGCTCGGTCTGCTGCTGCCGGGAGAGTCGGAAGTGACTATGGACGGCTCCGACGACCAGGTCGAGCCGGCTCAGGTCCTCATCCGGAAGATCCAGGCTGCCGTCCTCCAGAATGTCCACCTCGATCCCCTTCAGTAACGTGATGCCGATCGCGGTTTCATTCAGCCGATCGATCTCTTCGAGCTGTTCGAACAGCCGTTTGGAATCGAGGCCTTTTGCCATCGCAAGCCGTCTTGAGTGGTCGGTGATCGCCAGATATTCGAGACCGCGGTCGCGCGCCGCCTCCGCCATTTCCTTCATACTGTTCTGGCCATCGGTCGCTTTGGTGTGGGCATGAAGATCCCCTTTCAGATCGGCGAGCTCCACGAGCGCCGGCAGACGTCCCGCCCGCGCAGCCTCGAACTCCCCGCGATTTTCCCGCAGTTCCGGTGGAATCCAGGGCAACCCTACTGATGCGTAGACCGATTCTTCGGTGGCTCCCGCGACAGATCGATCGCCCTTGAACACGCCGTACTCATTGATCTTGAGCCCCCGCCGTTGAGCCATCTGGCGGAGCGCCACACTGTGCGCCTTGCTGCCGGTGAAATATTGAAGGGCTGCCCCGTAACTCTCTCTGGGAACCACCCTCACGTCCACTTGCAGCTTGCAGGCAAGTCGAAGGCTCGCTTTCGTTGCGCCCTGCGCCAGCACCTCTTCGACTTCCGGGTATGATACAAAACGGTCCATCACAGAACTGCCGGGAACAGCCATGACCAGGATATCAAGATCCCCGATCGTTTCTTTCGCCCGCCGATAGCTTCCCGCTGCAACAACCTGTTTCACCCCGGGAGACTGCTTGAGATAGGCAATCAGCGCGTCGGCGTATGGGGTCGCAATTGCCAGTTTGAACCGTTTTTCCTCACCGGCTCTGACCTGCAGGTGACGGAGAAGATATTGCTCGGTTTTTTCTCCGAAACCCCTGAGCCCCCTCACACGCTGTTCTTGTGCCGCCTTGCGCAACTGGTCGAGGGTCCGGATGCCGAGATCGTGATACAGTGCTTTGACCCGTTTCGGTCCGATACCGGGGATTTTGAGCAATTCGGTCAACGTCGCCGGCACCGTCTTTCGATGTTCTTCAAGCATAGCCGCCGTGCCGGTCTCGACAATCTCCTTGATCTTCGCCGCCAGGTCTTTGCCGATTCCCGGCAGCTCGGTCAGATCCTCCCCCTTGTCGAGCATCGCAGTAACATCCCCGGAGAGATCGCGCAGCGTGCGCGCCGCGTTGCGATAGGCACGGATGCGGAACGGATTGGCGCCTTCAATCTCGAGAAGGTCTGCCAATTCGTCGAAGTCCGCTGCAATATCGGCGTTATGTACCGGCATAGGCGTCCAGATCTCCACTCTGCGATCGACTGGAAATCGTCATCACAGACACAGTCAGTCTTCTCTTTTTCGAGAAGACCGCTTCTTGACCGGTTTATACATTCTACCTTTGGCCGCTTCTTGTTCCTGCTCCAACCTCAATTTCTTGAATCGCTTCGCCTGGACCTTAGGCAGATTCTTAAACGAGAGGCGCTGCTTCACGGCCGATCCTCGCGACTCCCGAATGGTCGGGCCGGACTACGCCCATCCTTGGCCAGCAGATCAGCAAGGATGCCGCGAAGCCTGCCGCCGGTTTCCTCGAATTCATAGCCCACCAGGCAGGTCGGATGCTTGAGACTGATCAGCCGCCGCAGATCCACCGGTGTGGCGAGCAGAACGAGGTCACAGTCCACTGCGTTGATCGTCTGTTCCAATTCCAGGATTTGCTCCGGCCCATAGCCCATCGCCGGAAGCACACAATCAAGATGGGGATTCGACCGGAAGGTCTCGCGAAGACTGCCGATCGCAGCAGATCGGGGATCCACTAATGCCGCAGCTCCGTACTGCTTCGCCGCGAGCACGCCGGCCCCGTAAGCCATCCCACCATGCGTCACCGTCGGGCCGTCTTCGATCACCAGCACGCGCTTCCCTCGGACCAGCGAGGGATCATCGACAGTCACCGGCATCGTCGAATCAATGACTGTCGCAGTGGAGTTCGCTGAATGGATGGTTGTCCGGAGTGCCTCTAGCTTCTGAGGATCGGCTGTGTTCATTTTCGTGATGACGATGACATCGGCTCGAAGCAGGTTCACTTCGCCGGGGAAATAGCTTCTTTCGTGACCGGCCCGATGGGGATCGACCAACACGATCTCCAGATCGGACTCAAAAAAAGAGAAGTCGTTGTTTCCCCCATCCCAGAGAATCACGTCGGCTTCGGATTCGGCCTGATGAAGAATCCGCTCATAGTCGACGCCGGCAAATACGAGATCGCCCTGTCTGAGATGAGGCTCGTACTCTTCCCGTTCTTCGATCGTGCAGCGAGCCGTCCGGAGATCGTCAGGCGTGGCAAACCGTTGGACCGCCTGTTGGGCCAGATTTCCGTAAGGCATCGGATGGCGGACAACCGCGACCCGCAACCCCAGCTCTCTCACCAGTGCCGCAAGGTGTCTGGCAACCGGACTCTTTCCGGCTCCGGTCCGCACCGCGCAGATGGAGATGACCGGTTTCTTCGACCGGAGCATCGTGGAATGCGGCCCCAGCAATCGGAACTCCGCGCCTGCCGCAAGGACACGTGACGCCTTATGCATGACCTCTTCATGAGACACATCGCTGTAGGCAAAGATCACTTGATCAACCGCCTGGTCTGCAATGACGGTTTCCAGATTCTCCTCCGGCACAATCGGGATCCCGCTCGGATAGAACTCTCCCGCCAGTTCCGGGGGATAGGTCCGTCCCGCGATGTCGGGAATCTGCGTGGCAGTGAAGGCGACAACCCGGTAATGTGGATCGGCTCGGAACACCATATTGAAGTCATGAAAATCGCGGCCAGCCGCTCCCATGATCACGACATTAATGACCTGACTGACGCGATTTGCCACCGGACATCTCCTGCTCTGATGATTTTTGCAACAAACCGAGACTTCTTCCCTCAATACCCCGCGAGTTGAAATCCCTGGATTCACAAGAAGATTGCAGGACTTACCCCGCTCATCCCCTGGTCTCTACCTTGCAGTTCTCATACTCACCGTCGATGAAGACAGCTCACAGGAGGAAGGTTCCTATGAACGTTCAATCAGCCTCGATTTTGGGTGTCGTATGCCTCGGGCTATGGCTTTGGGCCGCACAACCTCTTCTTGCTGTCGCTAAGACCCAAGTCACGGCGAGCACCATTCAGGAAGTGGATTCACAAACGGCCAAGGATTTGCTTGCCACTTTCGAGCAGGCCGAACAGGCGATGCAAGCCCGGGATCTGGATGGAATCATGGCGTTATATGCGGATGACTATTACTATCATGGCCTCAAAAAAGCCGACATCCGGAAAGTCTGGGCGCAGCTCTTCGACCATTACAAAGATCTGGAAAGCTTCCACACGTTTTCAGTCATCCGGACGGTGGGGGCCGGAAGCAAGCTTATAGCTGAAATGACCTGCACCGGCGTCGTCTGGGGCACCGCCAAGAACACCAAACTCAGAAGTCCGGTCGACAGCTGGTACGAAGAAGTGCACTTTCTGAAGAAGGAAAATGGCCGCTGGAAGATTACCGGCAATGCCGGCGGGGAATCAGAACCGATACTGCCTTTTGGAACAGCACCCCATCCACTTTTCTAAAAATAAACCTTGAACTCTCTATTGGACGGGGCCGACAGTAACCGGAGGGAGCGCCAAAACGCCCAAGAAATAAACAACCCGCTTCTGTGAGGAGCCCTCCAGTCTGTCCATTCACTGCCGGAGTGAATCCGAGTGATCCGGCACGTCCAACCCCATCCGACCACCCTGCGCCCCCCAGTCTTCGGAGCCGTACCTCCTACGGGCACCGCGATGGAAGCGCATCCCTTCGAACCCACTCCGCCTCTGACCCAGACCCGAGCCCCGAACCAACCATCCAGCACAGAAGCGGGGACTCTCAACTCTCCTCCTCTCACCTCCCTTTCCTATTTCCTTAATAACGCAGAGCTGAGCGAAATCAATGTCGAACAACTCCCCAGCAGGGCAACCAGCGCTGTCCTATAACGCAACAGTGCCCGGATCCTCCCTACGTCGACGATACTCGACACATGACGGAACCCGTTGAATCTCCACCGATCACAAAATTTTTTCCAGGCCTCTTTGCTTTGGCATCGTCAATGCTATCCCTCTTTGTAGTACGGCACTTGTGGTTGAGGTGAACCATGGTCATAGATCGAGAGCTCGGTGCAATTATTCCAGGGCCGGTCGAACTGAGTCCGGATTGTTACGCGGAAGAGTTGACGGCGGGCTGCCTTCAGGCCAGAGGGAATCAGGTATTTCTATCTTTGGACAATCTTAGCCATGCAGGACAGGTGACGCCTCGGCAACAAGGACCGGGGCGATACAAGGTAGGGCTAGCCCCCCCCACAGGGACAGTCTAAGGGGCAGGTTTCATCACAACATCACGCCTAACGCCGTCACGGCAAGGAGGAGAAGGTTATGAGCAGTCTGACAAGATGGGAACCGATGAACCGCTGGAATCCCTTCAAGGAAGTGGAAGAGCTGGAGAAGCGTCTCTCGCAACTCCTGGGTCGGAGTGCACCGGCTGGAAGTGGCGACAAGAACGAGGCGATTTCCGTTGCCCAATGGTCACCGGTGGTCGACATCAGCGAAGACGATAAGGAGTATGCCATCAAGGCCGAGCTGCCGGATGTGAAGAAGGAAGACATCAAGCTGAACGTGCATGACGATGTCCTGACGATTACCGGCGAACGGAAGTATGAAAAGGAAGAGAAGGGCAAAAAGTATCATCGAGTGGAGCGGGCCTATGGTAGCTTTATGCGCAGTTTCACTCTTCCGGAAGATGCCGACGGAACGAAGGTGACGGCGGAATATAAGGACGGTTTGCTCAACGTCCGGTTGCCGAAGTCGGAGAAGGCCAAGCCGAAATCGATCGAAGTCAAAGTGGCCTGAGACAAGCGGTCGAGTTCAGGATTAGGCTGAGGTGAGGACACTTTTCTCAGCCTAACCTGTTTCGAAAGGAGGCGATCATGTTTCGCCATCCCCATTATCTGGACATTCCCTGGGATATCCACTGGCATACTGAGACGCACGCGCGTCATCGCCATGTCTGGTGGCTGATCGGAGTGCTGGTGCTGATCGCACTGCTCCTGATCGGAGTGCGTGCCGTCGGCGGAGAGTTCTAGGTCGCAGGTACAGGTATTGGTTGAATGACGTAGGAGTAAGGGGGGCGTCATGCTGTTTCGCGATCGTCGCCATGCCGGGATTCTGTTGGCCGATCATCTGCAGGCCTATCGGGGTAATCATCACGCAGTCGTACTCGCGCTTCCGCGCGGAGGCGTGGTCGTGGGCCACGAGGTGAGTCTGGCGCTTCACGTGCCGTTGGACGTCTTCATCACCCGGAAGATTGCGGCACCGGAATCGCCGGAATATGCCGTCGGAGCCGTGAGCGAAACAGGTGCCGTCTATCTCAACCAGGAAGCCGTGCGGGCCATGCAGCTGTCTCAGGAAGATCTGGACGGACTGATCGCCGCGCAGAACCGTGAAATCGAGCGGCGGCGGGTGCTCTATCGCGAGGGGCGCGGCTTACCACATCTCCATAATCGGACGGTCATTCTTGTCGACGACGGGGTCGCGACGGGGGCCACACTGTTCGCCACGCTCGACGCACTCTCCGCGCTGAATCCTTTGCGCGTGGTGGTGGCGATGCCGGTCGCGCCGCCCTCGACGGCCGAGCGTATTCGTGCGCTCGTCGATGAGTGCGTGATTCTCTCGACACCGGAACCGTTCGCAGCCGTGGGCTGTTTCTTCGAGGAATTCGAGCAAGTGACGGACGACGAAGTGATCCGCACCCTGCACCAGGCCAACGAGGCCTTCCAGGGCGAACCCAATGCCAGACGTATACGTTCTGCCATGCCTTCAACCAAGGGAGTATAATCGATGTCTACAAGCTCTAATGCCGGAGGTCATGAGGCCCGCCGGGACCGTTTTGTCGAAGAATACCGGCACGACTCGTACAAATTGCCCAGCAAGCTGGAAGAGCCGACCGTGTGCCCAACATGCAGCGCTGTGTTTCATAAAGGCCGGTGGAGCTGGGTCGCTCCGCCGGCCGGCGCACATGAAACGGTCTGCCCCGCCTGCCACCGGTTGCAGGACAAACGCCCGAAAGGTGTGCTCATGCTGAAAGGCACCTTTGCCTCCCAGCAGTCGGAACAGGTGATGGGGGTGATCAAGAACATCGAGATGAAAGAAAATAAAGAGCACCCGCTCGCCCGCATCATGAGCATTGAGACCACGCCGGACGGCCTGGTGGTCTCGACCACGGATTCGCATTTACCCAGACAGATCGGCGAGGCGCTGAAACATGCCTATCATGGTGAGCTGGACATTCACTATGGCGAAGGTGAGGACTCGGTCCGGGTCAACTGGACAAAATCCTGACACCCCGCTATAAGGCCGGGAATGCAACACGGGGAGCAGCCATGAAGATTGTCGCGGGCGTCGATTGGTCCGATGAAGCGTTTGCCGCAGTTGAACAACTCGGCCTCTTATACAAACCGGATGAAGTCCTGTTGGTCCATGGAGTGGACCTGGGAATGTTTCAGTCCCCTCTGTTGGCCGGAGCGGCTAACCTGCAAGGGTACGATGAGTTTCGCCGGGCGATGATCGAGGCCGGACGCCAGGCAGTCGAACGGGGACGCACCGTGTTGCCCGCCGACATTCCCTCCGTTCAAACCAAATCCGAACTGCAACATGCCGCCGCGTTCATCCTCGACAACGCCGGCGCCCTCCACGCCGACCTTATCGTCGTCGGAACCCATGACCACTCCCGCATCGCGGAACTTCTCGTCGGCAGCGTATCGCATCACGTATTGCTCCACTCCCGCATCCCGACGCTCATCGTCAAAGGCAAAGCCAGACCCGTCGCGCGCGTGCTCCTGGCCGTCGAGGGCCGCGACGATGCCGCCCGAGTACAGTCCTGGCTCACGGCCCACCCCTTCAGAAATCCCGTGGCCCTGACCATTCTGTCGATTGTGCCGTCGCTCACCATGGTCGAGCCGGACATCATGGCGGGTTATCAAACCTGGTCTGAGGAGCACAAGCGCCAAGCCGAACACATCGTGGCCGAGACAGCTCAGACGTTGGCCAGTCCACGCTTCACCGTCACCACCGAGGTCCGCACAGGCGATCCTGTCACCACTGTGTGCGAAGCGGCGAGCGGATACGATTTGATCGTCGTCGGATCGCACGGCCGTAAGGGAATGGATCGTTTTCTCCTCGGCAGCGTGTCGCATGGCATCGTCCACCGGGCCGGATGCTCCGTCCTGGTCATACGCTAACGACGTCTTATAGGAAGGAGCCTGCACCAATATGAAACGATTTGCCGTCGGATGTGCGCTTGCGGCCATCGTCTTCGGGTCCTCTTGGGCGGCCGGACAGACCGCGCGCGGGAACCCTGAAGCCGGCCAGGCCGTCTACGAGAAACAATGCCTGCGTTGCCACGGCAGTAAGCTGGATGGAAAGGGACCGGATAGCCAGGATCTCATCGTCCGCCCTGCCAATCTGCAATCACAATCGTCGCGCAGCAAGACCGATTGGGAATTGCTCGTGACCATTTCCAATGGCGTGCTCTTCAGCCCGATGCACGGGTTTCGTGGCAAGTTAACGGATCAGCAGATGCTGGACGTGTTGGCCTACATCAGAAGTGTCGTCCCGCCGGAAACCGTGAGTTAGAGCCGACGCTGCGCCTCTTCGGCATTCAGCGTTCCCGGGATTCGTATTGAGATTGGCGCGATTCTCTACTGTCAGCAGATAGATCTGGCGACTTCTGCCACAGCCAAGGCGCGTGTTTGGATCGGACTTATAGTCCGGACTGCTGGAATCTCAAGAACCTTTCTTGTTTCCTGCTTAAGCCTCAATGGTCTACGCCTTGCACACCCCCTGTTCAGGGGGATCTCGTCTGTGCCTTGGACAACGATCATCAAATCACGCCGGGAGTGGGACACCGCCCCGAATCTGCACGACTATCAAACCGTCCGTGAACACTTCACATGGGAACAGGCCAGACAGAACCTGGACGGGCTTCCCGGAAACCAGGGCCTCAACATCGCACACGAGGCCGTCGACCGTCATGCCAATGGAGCGCGTGCGGCGCATCTGGCGATCAGGTGGCTGGGAAAGAACGGAACCGTCGAGGATTACTCTTACGGGCGGCTCAGCGAGCAAACGAACCGGTTTGCCAACGTGCTTCAGCGGTTGGGCGTGGGCAAAGGCGATCGCGTCTTTGTTTTGGCGGGACGGATTCCGGAGCTCTACATCGCCGCGCTCGGTACCCTCAAAAACCGCAGTGTGTTCTGCCCGCTGTTTTCCGCCTTCGGTCCCGAACCGATCCGGGCACGGTTCAATATCGGGCAGGCCAAAGTCCTCGTTACCACCGCCTCACTCTATCAACGAAAGGTAGCCGCGATTCGCGCGGCGCTCCCGAGCCTTGAACAGGTCCTGCTCATCGGAGACGACAGGCAATCTACCGCCATCACAGACACACAGGATTTGTATACGCTCATGCAGCAGGCCGGTCCGTCCTTTACCATCGGCCCCACGGACCCGGAAGACATGGCCCTGCTCCATTTTACGAGCGGCACGACCGGCACTCCCAAAGGCGCCATGCATGTCCATCAGGCCGTGGTCGCTCACCACATGACCGGCAAGTACGGGCTGGATTTTCACAAAGATGATGTGTTCTGGTGCACGGCAGATCCCGGCTGGGTCACAGGGACATCGTACGGGATCATCGCGCCCCTGACGAACGGCATTACCAGCATCGTGGATGAGGCGGACTTCGAGGCCGAACGCTGGTACCGCATCCTGCAAGAAGAACGTGTCACGGTGTGGTATACAGCCCCGACCGCCATCCGCATGATGATGAAAGGCGGCGCGGAACTCGTCAGAAAATACGATCTCCGCCAGCTTCGTTTCCTGGCGAGCGTGGGGGAACCCCTCAACCCGGAAGCCGTCGTGTGGGGACAAGAGGCGTTCGGCCGGCCGTTCCACGACAATTGGTGGCAGACCGAAACCGGCGGCATCATGATCGCCAACTATGCCGCCATGGACATTCGCCCGGGCTCAATGGGCCGCCCGCTCCCCGGTATAGAAGCCGCGATCGTGCGCAAGACGGAGGCCGGCACCGTCGAGGCGATCACGAAACCGGGCGAACAGGGAGAACTGGCCCTGCGTCCCGGTTGGCCCTCGATGTTCCGCGGCTATTGGAATGAACCGGAGCGATACAAGAAATGTTTCGCCGGCGGCTGGTACCTCACCGGCGACCTGGCCAAGAAGGATGAAGACGGCTACTTCTGGTTCGTCGGCAGAGCAGACGACGTGATCAAGACCTCCGGCCACTTGATCGGCCCGTTCGAGGTGGAGAGCGTGTTGATCGAACACAAGGCGGTCGCGGAGGCCGGCGTCATCGGGAAGCCGGATCCCGTCGCCATGGAAGTGGTCAAAGCCTTCGTGTCGCTCAAGGATGGCTATGAGCCCAGCGACGAGTTGCGTCGTGAATTGCTCGGCTTTGCCCGCGCACGGCTTGGCGCCGCCGTAGCCCCGAAGGAGATCGCATTTCTCCCGACCCTGCCCAAAACAAGGAGCGGGAAAATCATGCGGCGCTTGCTCAAGGCCCGTGAACTGGGCTTGCCGGAAGGGGATACGTCGACGCTGGAGGGGTGAGCTTTCAACGGTCAGCCTCTAGCCGTCAGCCTCGGAGAGAGAGTTCGTTGAGAGCTGAAAGCTGGTGGCTTAAGCGCGACCTGTGACGGAGTGGAAATGAACGCCATTATAGACCGCAATCATGCCTTTGAGCTTCTTCGACAGATGCTGCGCATCCGACGGTTTGAGGAGAAATGCGCGGAACTCTATAGCGGGGGCAAGATCCGCGGGTTTCTCCATCTCTACATCGGTGAGGAAGCAGTGGCGGCCGGCGCCATCCCCTGTTTCGGGACGGATGACGCGATCGTCGGCACCTATCGGGAACACGGCCATGCGCTGATACGGGGCACCCCGATGGGACCGCTGATGGCGGAACTCTACGGGAAAGCGAACGGCTGCGCGCGGGGACGCGGCGGATCTATGCACTTCTTCGATGCCGCGCGCCGCTTCTATGGAGGCCTGGCGATTGTCGCCGGGGGGCTACCGCTCGCGGTCGGGCTCGCGCTGGCCGACCAGATGCAGCAACGCCGGCGAGTGACCGCCTGCTTCTTCGGCGACGGCGCTGTGGCCGAAGGAGAGTTCCACGAATCTCTCAATCTCGCCGCGCTCTGGAAACTCCCGGTGCTGTTCCTCTGCGAAAACAATCTCTATGCGATGGGAACGGCGCTCGGACGGCACCAATCCCAGACCGACATCGCCCGCAAAGCCGACGCCTATGCCATTCCGGCCGAAGCCGTAAACGGGATGGACGTCCTTGCAGTGGAAGCAGCCACGAGGAAAGCCGTCGAGTTCGTTCGCGCGGGGAACGGGCCCTATCTTCTTGAGTATCGAACCTACCGGTTTCGCGCCCATTCGATGTACGATGCGGAGCTGTATCGGACAAAGGACGAGGTCGCCCAATGGAAGCAACGGGACCCTATCGCCCTCTTCCAGCAACAGCTCCGCGCCGAAGGGTCCTTGACTGATGCCGACTTCGACAACATGGCAACCGCCATCGCAGCCGAAATTGCGGAAGCTGTGTCGTTTGCCGAAGCGGGCTCGTGGGAACCGCTGGAAGATCTTACGAAGGACGTGTATACGCCATTGAATAGCTCTCAGCGGTCAGCCTTCAGCGATCGGCCCAAAGCTGAGAGCCGATAGCTGAGGGCTGAGAGCTGCGACAACTGACATGACCAAAATGACGTACAGAGAAGCGGTGCGAGCCGGACTGCGGGAAGCCTTGCAGTGCGACCCGCGCGTGTTTCTGATGGGCGAGGACGTCGGCAAGTACGGCGGAACCTATGCCTGCAGCAAGGGATTCCTTGAGGAGTTCGGGCCGGAGCGCATCCGGGATACGCCCCTGTCCGAGAGCACCTTTGTCGGCGCCGGCATCGGAGCCGCTCTGGGCGGCATGAGACCGATCGTGGAAGTGATGACGGTGAATTTCAGCCTCCTCGCCCTCGATCAGATCGTCAACAATGCGGCCACGATCCGCCATATGTCCGGCGGACAGTTCAGCATTCCCCTCATCGTACGGATGGCCACCGGCGCTGGCCGGCAGGTGGCGGCGCAACATTCGCACAGCCTCGAAGGCTGGTATGCCCACATCCCCGGCATCACAGTGCTCGCGCCGGCCACTGTCACGGACGCCCGAGGCATGCTGCTCGCGGCACTCAGGGAACCGGACCCGGTCTTTATCTTCGAGCATGCCTACTTGTACTCAATCGAAGGCGAGTTCGACGAGAGCGCCCTCCCCGTCAATCTGACACAAGCGGCAATCCGACGAACCGGAACAGACATCTCGCTGATTACATTCGGGGGCTCTCTCTGGAAAGCGCTCGAGACGGCAGACCAGCTCGCCCAGGAGGGCATCTCGGCCGAGGTCGTTGATCTCCGGATACTCCGGCCACTCGACATCTCGACGGTCTTAACCTCTGTGCGGAAAACGCACCGCGCGGTCGTGATCGACGAAGGATGGCGCACCGGCAGTTTTGCCGCAGAAGTATCCGCACAGATCATGGAGGGCGCGTTTTATGATCTGGACGGTCCGGTCGGCCGGGTCTGTAGCGTCGAGGTGCCGATCCCCTATCCAAAGCACCTGGAAGATGCGGCACTGCCGCAGCCGGAGAAAATCGTACAGACGGTCCATAGTCTTATGGGACGGTAAGGGAACAGTCCTTCATGTTCGATGTCTCGTTGTACGTCATTCCCAATTCGGATGTGAGCCGAAACGATTGACGCAGGACGGTTGACAGTTGACGAGGTTCGACGATGGCTGAGTTTGTGATGCCCACCCTCGGTTCAGATATGACCGAAGGAACGTTGATCGAATGGAAAAAGAAGGTGGGCGACCGGGTGGTCAAAGGCGAGATCATCGCGGAAGTGGAAACGGAGAAGGCCGCGATCGAGGTCGAATCCTTCCACACCGGGATTATCGAACAGCTCCTCGCGAAACCAGGCGAAACTGTCCCGGTCGGTACGGTCATGGCCATCATCCGGGAGGAGGGGGCTCAAGCTACACCAGCCGTTCAAACTCCTACACCCGCACCTTCTTTGCAGACGGTCCCGCCAAAGGAACCGCTGTCATCGCTTCCTGCTGCACCTCCGCCGAGGGCAGCAACGGTGACAGAACCGGGACGGCTGCGCATCTCGCCTGCGGCGAGAAAGCTCGCCGGTGAATTAGGGATTGATCCCGCCGCTGTTCAGGGCACTGGTCCGGACGGCGCTATCAGCCTGGACGATATTCAACGCAGCGCGGCAGAACGCGCACAACCCTCAGCGCCTCTTGCTGCAGCCGGTGAAACGGGCGCTCGCCAGGCCAGGATGCGGCAAACGATTGCCGCCGCCATGGCGCGATCGAAGCGGGAAATCCCTCATTACTATCTAAGCACCACCATCGACATGGGCCGTGCTCTGACGTGGCTCAAAGAAGAAAACCTCAAACGGCCGGTGACGGATCGGCTGCTCTACGGCGTCTTGCTGATTAAAGCCGTAGCCCTGGCGCTGCGGGAGGTACCGGAGTTGAATGCGCTGTGGAAAGACAACGCCGCCGTTCAGAGCCCCGACATCCACATAGGTGTGGCGGTGTCACTCCGGCAGGGAGGCCTCATTGCGCCGGCCATCCACAATACGGACAAGCGCAGCCTTGGCGAGCTCATGAGCAGCTTCCAGGATGTCGTGAAACGGGCTCGTGCCGGGACCTTACGGAGTTCGGAATTGTCCGATCCGACCATCACCGTCACCAGCCTCGGGGAACAGGGAGTGGAAACCGTATTCGGCGTCATCTATCCGCCGCAAGTCGCCTTGGTCGGTTTCGGAAAAGTGGTGGAACGCCCCTGGGTCATCGAAGGCCGGGTGGTCTCGAGGCCGGTCGTGACCGCAAGCCTGTCCGCGGATCATCGCGTGACCGACGGCCACCGCGGCGGGGTCTTTCTTTCAACCGTCGATCGTTTGTTGCAGGAGCCCGGGCAGCTATGAAAACGCCGCTCACGCCGGATGACATCAGACAGACAGTCCTTCGCCTCCTTGGCGAGATCGCACCGGAAGCGGATCTGACGGCCTTGAAGCCCGGCGTCAGCTTCCGTGATCAGCTGGATATCGACTCGATGGACTTTCTCAATTTTGTGATCATGATCCACAAGACCTTCGGCGTGGAGATCGCGGAAGCCGACTATCCGAAGTACGGCACGCTCAATGGGTGCGTGGAGCAGTTGTCGGACAAGCGAGGGCGATGATCCTCTCCCCGATGACCACCGATCAGCCGATGCTCAAGGTCCTCGCCGGTTCCCATACGCAGGGGCCCACAGACCAAGACCGTGACAGAGATTTCCGGAACGTCTTCCTCACGCCAACGGCAGACCTGTTCCGGCCGGGGTTCAAGTACAATTGTTCCGCGGCATTGAGTGCAGCAAGTCGAGTGAATCACTGAGCATGAAACTGATCCGCCCGCTGTTCCAACCGCCTCCGGTATCCGGGGAACCCGAGTCGGGACCGGTCATCCTGCGCGACGGCACGACCGCGTCCCTCCGCCCCACCAATGCGGAGGACCAAGCGATGATGCAATCGTTCATCGACCGGTTGTCACCGGCCTCCAGACGTCATCGGTTCTTTTCCGAAACCGGGCCCACTGCTGACATGATCGCGTCGCTCTGCGATTCCTCGAATCCGTGCAAGCAACTCACAATCGTAGTCACAAAGACCCTCGCCGGCCGACCGCGCATCATCGCCACCGGTTCCTATTGGGCCAGGACCGCCGACGAGGCCGAGGTCGCCATGGCAGTCGACGACGACTTTCATGGGAAAGGCCTGGGAACGATCCTGCTCGAACGGCTGGCGATGCTGGCCATCCACCGTGGGTTCACGAGATTGTGGGCGGTCACCCACACTGACAATGTGGCTATGAGAGAAGTCTTCCGGGAATCCGGGTATCCGGTCCATGAAACCTATGCAGGCGGAGACATGCAAGTCGGACTCTCGCTCCACCCGACCGAGAATACGACGACCCGCTTGGAATTGCGCGAGCGTATCGCGACGACCGCGTCGCTCCGCCCGTTCTTCCATCCCCGTTCCGTCGCCGTGATCGGAGCCTCCCGCGATCCCAAGAGCATCGGGTACCGGATCGTCCAGGCGCTCGCCTCGAATCAATTTCGCGGCGCCATCTATCCGGTCAATCCGAAGGCGGCGACCATTGCGGACTTGAGCGCCTTTCCGTCGGTCGCCGCGATCCCCGACGCCGTCGATCTGGCGGTGATTGTCGTGCCGCGTGATGCGGTGCTGCCGGTCCTCAAGGATTGCGCCGGCAAAGGCATCGGTTCCGTCATCGTGATCTCCTCAGGCTTTGCCGAAACAGGCCCTGAAGGAAAGCAGGCTCAGGACCGGCTCCTGGAGGCGGTCCGCCAACAGAACATGCGCGTGATCGGGCCGAACTGCTTCGGCCTGCTGAACACCGATCCGGCCATCCGTTTGAACGCCACATTTACGTCGGCCTTCCCTCCTGCCGGCCGTATGGCCATGGCCTCGCAGAGCGGCGCGCTGGGACTCGCGATCCTTGCCGCGGCCCATCGACTGCAGCTGGGCGTATCCTCCTTCGTCAGCCTGGGGAATAGTGCCGATGTCTCCACCAACGATCTGCTGCAATATTGGGAAGACGACCCTTCCACCGGCCTCGTTCTCCTGTACCTGGAGTCCTTCGGAAACCCGCGACGCTTTGCGAGAATTGCGCGGCGCGTCGCTCGCCGCAAACCGATCGTGGCGATCAAATCCGGCCGAAGCCTTGCCGGACGGCGCGCAGCCAGCTCGCACACCGCCGCACTCGCGTCGAGCGAGGTGGCAGTGGAAACACTCTTTCAACAGTCCGGAGTGATCCGCGCAGATACCTTGGATGAGCTGTTCGCCCTGGCCCGGGGGCTTGCCGATCAACCACTGCCGAAAGGGAAGCGGGTCGGCATCATCACCAATGCCGGCGGTCCCGCCATCCTCTGCACCGACGCCTGTGAAGCGGGCGGGTTGTCCGTCCCGGAACTGTCCAAACCGACCACCGCGGCCCTGTCGGCCTTCTTACCTCCCGCCGCCTCGGTGAAGAACCCGGTCGATCTGATCGCCTCCGCCGCTCCGGACCACTACACGCAAACCATCACCAGCCTCCTCGCCGCCAAAGAAGTCGATGCGCTGATTGTCCTCTACATGTCCGTGACCGTCGGCGATGCGGCCGGTATTGCGAACGGGATTTTGCGCGGGATCTCCACCGCCAGACGATCCGGTAGCACCGACATCCCCATCTATATCTGTTGGATGGCTGAAGGAGATCTCGAACGGACTTTTCACGCGGCAGGCGAAACGATCCCCACATTCTCCTTACCCGAGCATCCGGCGGTCGTGCTCGGCAAAGCCGCCCGGTATGAAGCCTGGCGCACCGAGCCGCCCGGCATGATTCCGGATTTCGACGATATGGACATTGGTGCCGCCCGAGCTATATGCGCCAGAGCCCTGTCTCAAGAAGGACCGGGCTGGCTGACCGTCGAAGACACCAGAGCCCTCCTCGCCTGCGCAAAACTTCCGGTCGCGCAGGGCGGAGTCGCAAAGACAGCGGATCAGGCGGCGGCTCTGGCCCACAACGTGGGATTTCCCGTGGCCGTCAAGCTCGCGTCGCATCAGATCCTGCACAAGACCGAGATGGGCGGCGTGCATCTGAATCTGGCTGATGAGCAGGCCGTGCGCGCGGCCTTCGAGTCGATCGGGGCCAGGCTCGCAGAGGAGAACAAACTGGATGCGATGGAAGGTGTACTCATCCAGCCGATGCTGTCAGGCGGCGTGGAAGTGATGGTCGGCGTGACGCACGACCCGCTCTTCGGCCCGCTGATCGCCTTCGGCCTGGGCGGCATTCATGTGGAAATCCTCGGCGACGTGCGCTTCAGAATTACCCCGCTCACCGACCGCGATGCAGCTCAGTTGGTGCGAGAAATTAAAGGCTATCGATTGCTGCAAGGTTACCGGGGCCATCCCGCAGCGGATGTGGAAGCGATCGAAGAGGTGTTGTTGCGGCTCTCACGCCTCGTCGAAGACATTCCCGAGATCAGCGAACTCGACTTGAACCCGATCTTCGCTCTGCCACCAGGGCAAGGGTGCCGGATTGTGGATGCAAGGATCAGGCTCCATGTTCAAAAAAAGACAGGCGGCGAGTAACCACTCGGCTACTCGCCGCCCCTTGTCTTCTCCAAACAAACCAGATGAGCTGAAATGGCTCTGCGACTGTCCCCCGCCGGTTTAGGGACAGGATGGCGAACAGAGCGCCGCGCTGATATTCAAGCGGCCTCCTGTCACCGTCTTCCCAGACAACGAGGCGGTCGGAACGGCAGTGGATAATATGGCTCCCTTGATGGCAGGGGCTGTAGCGCCCGGATGAGCCGCCGCATAAAGAGCCGCCGCCCCGGTCACATGGGGCGTGGCCATCGAAGTTCCGCTATACGACCCATAGCTGGATTGATTGTTCTTTTTGGGGATCGTGGACCAGATGCCCACACCAGGCGCACCGAGATCCACACCGGCCGATCCGTAATTCGACCAACTGGCCAAATTACCCGCTTTGTCGATGGCTGCCACGGAGATGATGTTCGCCAGATCGTAGCTGGCCGGATATTGCGGCGATGAATCGACATTCACGCCGGAATTGCCCGCTGCAGCGACAAACAGAATATTGGCAGCCCCGGCCCCTGCGATCGCATCCGACAGCCCTTGTGAGTAGCCGCCGCCGCCCCAGGAATTGTTCGTCGCGACAATATTGAGACCTTTCTGAGTCTTGAGATCGGTCAGGTAATTCACGGCCTTGATCGCGTTCGCGGTTGTCCCCCCGCCCGGCCCGAGGAATTTGGCAGCAATCAGCCGAATTTGCCAACAGACACCGGCGACTCCGGTACCGTTGCCTCCCTTGGCCGCCACGGTTCCGGACACGTGCGTGCCGTGATCGTCTCCAGTCCCGTCATAAACGGTATTATCATTGCCCGCGAAATCCCATCCGTTCACATCGTCCACATAGCCGTTGCCGTCGTTATCCACGCCGTCCATAGGGTCGTATGGATTCGTCCAGACATTGCCGGCCAGATCGGCATGCATGAACATGACCCCCTCATCAATGATCCCGACGTAGACCGTTGAACAATCGGTCTTGCCGAAGTTCACCCAGGCCTCACCAGCTTGGCTCCCGTAGGGATTCATCGGCGAGGTGCCGTCTCCGTACATCCCCCAGAGCGAACCAGTAGTATAGTACGGGTCATTCGATGCGGCCTGGTGCTGATAAATCCAGTTCGGCTCCGCAAACTCCACCGCGGACTCCCGTTGAAGATCCCGCACGGCGCGTGAAATTCCAAATCCAGGAGGCACATTCCATAACTCCAGATCGCCTTTCGCATCGGAGCGACGATCCTGGGACACAACCATGTCTCCGAACTGAGCCTGCACCCGTGCCCTGACGGACTCTTTGACATCTTCTGAAATCGCATGACGGAATTGCACTAGCACTTGATTCGGCACATGCGAAGTGCGATCCAAGGCCGACAACGCCGCGTCGGTTCGCCCCTGCGCATCGGCGGGAGTAGCATGACCGCCCCAGCCCAAAGCAAGAACCACCAGTGTCAGGATCGTGCGAGCACGTATTCTCATAGAATCCTCCTTTGCCGGAATATCAGACGGTCGAATTCTTACATAGAACCAGTCGTCTTGTCGTCCCCTCTTAAGATCTAAGACAGGAGCCCCCCTGTCTTCCATGAAACCATACAGAAAACACCATTATTTTTCTCAAAGACATCAGCGAATCAACGGCTATCGACACCCCCCAGCCCCCCAACCACGCACCACGGGCTGGCCGAACAAGGTTACGGTGACCGCTCGCGGTCGGTGCTCATAGACGGAATGAGACGTTGTCAGGTTAGGCTGGCGTGAAATAGTCAGCCGCTTTGCCTTCACAATGATGAATCATATCGTCACGGTGGGGCCAGGGATCGAGAGCTATCGATTGCTGCAAGGGGCTACCGGGGACATCCCGCAGCGGATGTGGAGGCGATCGAGGAGGTATCGTTGCGGCTCTCACGTCTCGTCGAAGCAATTCCCGAGATCAGCGAACTCGACTTGAATCCGATCTTCGCCCTGCCGCCAGGGCAGGGCTGCATAATCGTGGACATCGTTTACTTGCCTCATGCCCTATTGATGCAAGCAGAGAACAGTAACGCAGACTCATCGTCAGACCCAGGTTCTCGCCATCGTACGGGAAGCTGGCGGCAGAGAATGAAGGCGCGCTGCCAATGCTGGTGATTATGTTCAGAGTCTTCACGTGAGTTCCGGGGCATGGCAATGGAGCCAACACAACAGCCGGAAGGCTCGCACACACCAGCATTGCACATCATGCTATGACTCGAACTCCATGAAGACCAGTGGGTTCAGATGCGAGCGAGAATTTATGGGTTCAGCCCCCTTACTCCACCTTCCAAATCATGAACGGATTAATTGATCCTTGACGGTGAGCGGATCCGCACAATGCGCACACCAACGCCATCTTGCGCCAACATTCGATTGGCGTCCGAATACTTTTCATGCATACTTGCCACTTCGCTGACGGGGTTCCACGCTGGGTTTGTACACACAGGGTAAAGACTATGGCACTTGTACAGCATTCTGTTCGTGTATCGAGAAATCTGCTGCCCATTCTTGCGGGTATGATCGCGTTGGCTGAATCAGCACTCGCTTGCCCGGGAGTCGGTGAATGGCGCCTGCCTGCCGAGCTTGAGAGCAAACTACAATCAACTCCAGCCGCCGAAGACCATCTCTCGGCTGCATTGATCTATCAGAAGCAGGCTCAGCAAGTAGAAGTGACGGCTCTGAAATTTGAAGACTCGGCACAGAAGATTACTCAGCCCGAAGATCCTAAAAATTTCCGGCGAAGCGGCCTCAAGATTGCCGGCCAACAATGCCGCAAGGAGGCGATCGAACTCCGGAAGCTTGCAGACCACCATCAGCAAAAAGCGGAAGCTCTCCAGGAGAACAACAGGGTAGAACTTAAGGGGACAGCCCCCTTATCCCAATCTGGCAATGATACAACGAGCCGTCAGTAACGCAGACTCATCGTCAGATCCAGGGTCTCACCGTTGTACGGGAAGCTGGCGGCAGAGAATGAAGGCGCGCCCAAAAACCCTTTGGCCTCGTTGGAAAAACCATAGCCTTCTTTCGGAATTCCCAGCAAGTGGGTATCGAGCTTGCCGTTCATGTTTTCATCATGAATGACGGCCATTGCATAGGTTCCCGGCGGAATATCTTCAAAGTCGCAGCGCGCTTGCGCCTTCCGGATCTTAATGACCATCACATTCGTTGCCGAGTGGAGAAATTCGTGAGGGAACCCGTCCGGCGACTCAAACAACGCACAGGCTATGGTGCCGGTGCTGTTTTTAATGTTCAGAATATTCACATGGATTCCCGGGCAGGGGGATTGGGCAACGACCACGGCCGGAAGATTCGTACAGATCAGCGCTGCCAACCATGCTATGGTCCGAACTCCCACGATGCCCCGCATATTCAGGTTAATAAGGGGTCAGTCCCTCTCCCGTTTTCCTCGACGCAGGCTTAGGGTTCGCAGCATCCGGCACTTTCACCCGATGGCCCTTCCGTCGCGGGATCCAACACATGAGCCGACGCGATCAACGCCGCTTTGAGAAAGAGTTTTTCGGGAATCGCCTCGAACGTCGCTCCCATCACTTCCACTGTTCGACACTCTGACTCGCCGCACACGGAACAGCAGCGGCTGCTTCCGACTCTTGCGCCAAGCCATTCCTCCAGGGGTCTTCCCGCAATCCAAATGCGGTTGGACTCAGAAGAGTCGGCCTTGAATGATTGTTCGCCGATCGCCCTTGTTTCGAGCGTCGGCTCAATCCCTAGGGGATGCAGTGCTTCTTTGAGTGTACTGACGGCTCGCTCAATTGCCTGGTGTGTGGCATCGCAGCGATCGCATGTCTTCCCGTCTGAGCTCACGAGCCTCTGCCATATGATCGGAAGCGATTTCATTGCAGCGATCAGCTTTCTAGACGGTTCTTTCCACTCGCCCCACACCGGCACAGACGAGCAAACCAGCGTAACAGCGTACGGCCTTCATCAGGCCGGAAGCGTACCTCTACCTCGGTCGCCTGGCAGTCTGGCGAGGTTTATCGAAAAGTGCTCTCAGTTCATCCTTTGCTGCCTCGAGGCGAGCGCGCTGCACCTTTTCCAGCTGTCGGCCCGCCCGATTGATGTAGAACGTCAGCATCGACATGGCCGAACGAAAAGGGCCCGCCTTCCGGCGGTCGCTGTGCTCTGCGGATCGCTTCAGCGAACGGGCAATCTCCTTGGGGTCATCTACCGTGAAAATGCCTGGTTCCAAATCCAGCGCATTACTTTCTTCAGTCACCCGCTGGGACCAGCGTTTTCGTGTGACTGGCGTCACTTCAGCGTTTTCAGCCAGGCCTGAATGTCGGCCATCTGCTGCTCGGTGATCGCGCCTTTCAACGGCGGCATCACATGCCGCCCTTCATACACGACCTTCCAGAAAGCCTGTTCGTTCGACAGCACTGGATTGCCTGCCAATCGAGGGCCGATACCGCCGGAGGCCTGCGGGCCATGACACACGATACAGCTGGAACTGTAGAGTCCCTCGCCTCTGCTGCTGTCCCCTGCAGGACGCATCGACACACTCCCGCTCGATCCGGTCTTATCCGCGTTCTGCGGCCCAGCGTCGCTCGCCCCAATCACAGTCCCGTTTCCCCCGACCTCAAGAACGACTACAGAGAGGACAGCGCAAATCACTAATCTATTCATCGGCATCACTCCATTTCGCTTTCCGTCGTCACAAACATGGCATCACTTTGGTGCCGCTGCGCCTTCCTTTCTGAGGAGGGCCAGATAGGCCAAAGTATCCGCCAGTTCCTGATTCGTCATCGTCGTATCGGGAAACATGCCCGTGCCCGGATGGCCTTCGCGAACCGCTTTCGCACGTTGCTTATCATGTTTCAGATGGAGCGTTTTCGAATTGCGGAGGTCGGCTGGCGGAGGATTCAGTCGAGCGATGAGCGCAGCCGTGTCAGCCTCCAACTGAGGCAGCTTGTCGCGGTGCCCATCCATGCCGTGGCAGTAGTAACAGACACCCTTTCCATTGAAAAGATTCCTGCCGGCCTCGGCATTGCCCTGCAGAGTCGACTTTCCGGAAGATGAAGGAGCAGCCCACAGGCTTTGTGCTGAAATCCCGCCGACTCCCGATACCAGCAGAACAACCGCCACCCCAGCTCGCGCCGCTATCCAACTTTTCTTGAGACCGTCTTTACGCATCGTGTTTACCTTCTCGCCGGTTTCATCGAACCTGTTCACTGCCGGAGCGAACGCGGCCACGAACTCAGGCAATCTTCTCGATAGCGCGAAATGCGGCCTCACGCTCTTCAGGGCTGATCAGGTGATCCATTTCAGGATAGAGCACCTCCTCTTCCGACATGTAGTGTCGATCCACCAAATCCAGCAGGACCTCTTCCTCATGGTCGGTGTCCAGATTCTGCGCCTGCACTTTGCGATAAATGGATTCTAAACAGTCTTGGATTTCCTGGTGCTCGCGCCGCATGACGATCGTAGGCCCACCGCCGGTCATTCCAGATTTTTTCTCCCACAGAGGAAACATCACGTCTTCCTCCCATGCCACATGCCGCTGCAGCCCCGTTTTGAACTGCAGGAACGCGCTCTTGGCCTTGGGGAAATCCGTCCGCTTCAGAGTCTGGAAGGACTTGAACAGCGCATCCAGGCGGTCATGGTCTTCATCGAACATGGTGCTGATCGTGCGTTCGGGCATACGCGCTCCCTCCCTATGAACTTCGCAGCTTGTATTCCAGGTGGCAGGCCACGCAGGCCTTCAACACGTTGTTGAATTGCGGCAGAATCTGCTTGAGATCTTTCGTCGGAATGATGCGGGCGAGTTCCTCCGCCGCCGCATGATGGGCCATCGCCAGATCATGATAGGCCGGTGGAAAGTTCTCCGGCTGCTGACTTGCCATCGCCTGCCGATGCATGAAGAATCCCAGGTGTGTTTCCGTTAAGCCTTTCGCCAACTCATAGTCTTCCTCGACCAGCGCATTCACAATGACCTGCAATGTTTCCAAATGCTGCAGCATTACAGCGCGATGTTCGGTTCCGGCTGCCGGCGACAGCGGAATGGGCTGTCTGACATCGGACGTCAGAATAGGATTCGATCGTTCCTCCCCATGGCGAGGCTCGACCTTCGCGCAGCCAGCGAGGAACAACACACAGAGAATCCCCAGACTTGCCCCTCCAAGAATCACCTGCTTTTCTTTGTATCTTGATCGTGATGAGCACTGAGACATTCCGAACCCCTCTCAATAGAATCCACCGGTTGCTGTCATCAAGTCAGAGCGTTCCCCCTGCCCGCCAAGCAATCCAGCCGCCCATACCATTATGATTAATAATGAGCAATGGGCATGCCTCCGACCTCTCCATCAGAAGGGCATGCAGAAGCGCGTGATCGCTTTACAGAGACAGCAACTTTGCAGGCTCTTGTGAAAAGTGGTCGATGAGAATGGGGTCAATTGCTCCAGCAACCAGATCGGTACTGGCGCACAATGCGACAATTGGAATCTTGGGACCTCTCATTTTCCAAACGTCTCTTGTCCTGCTGGTTTATTCCACATCCAGGCCGGCCCGCTTCAGGCGAGCGCGCAACTGTTCGATCTGATCGAGCAGATCGAGCATTACTGCGGCCGCATCGAGACTGGCATCAAAATCCCGTTGCAGGCGGGCCACCCGGCGGGCACAGGTGAGATCTGCCGCCCGAAATCGCCAGCGCGAGATCTCCGTACCTTGCGGCTCCAGCACCCCCACGGCCACCAACTCGATGATCCACTGTGTCTCCGCACTACAGGCTCTCGCCAACTCCTCGATCGACAACACGCCCTCATCGCCGATCACGCTGCCTGCCAGAAGGTCCTGCTCCCTATCCATATTTAGACCCCCAGTGCTTGGCGCGGATTGAAGGCCAGGTCCCGCGCCATGGTGTGATAGATCTGTTGTGCCTGCTCCGTGTCCGCTTTCGGAAGGACCACGTCCAGGACAAGATAGAGATCACCCGCCGGCTCGCCGGGGATGCCGCGTCCCTTGAGTCTCAGCTTGCGCCCGCTCTGCGAACCAGGGGGAATTTTGACTTCAACCACGCCGGTCGGGGTCGGCGCTTTGACCGTCGCGCCGAGAGCCGCTTCCCAGGGAGCGAGCGGCAGGGTTAGCGAGAGATCGTGGCCCTCCACGTGGTACAACGCATGGGGGTCGAAATGGACCTCCAGATAAAGATCGCCTCCGGAAGCTCCCCCCGCTCCCGGCGCGCCCTGGCCGGCCAGGCGGATCAGTTGGCCGGCACGAATACCTTTGGGAATCCGCACATTGAGCGTACGTTCGCGCAGCACCACGCGGCCCTGCGCATCCAATTGCGGCGCGCGCAGCGTGATGGCCCTGGTCGCCCCGTGAAAAGCGTCTTCGAGCGGGATGACGATCTTCGCATGATGATCCTCGCCGCGAGCCCGGCTCGCATCGGCCTGACGGGAAAAATTGCCGAATAGGCTGGAAAAGAAATCGCTGAAGTCGGCGGCTTCCCCCCTCGACGCCCCACCCTGGGTGAACTCGAAACCCGCCCCCCAGTCCGGTGGCGGCGTAAAGTCCTGTCCAGCGCGCCAGCTGGTCCCGAGTTGGTCGTAGGCGGCGCGCTTCTCCGGATCCTGAAGCACTTCGTAGGCTTCGCCGATTTCCTTGAAGCGCGCTTCAGCTCCGGGCTCTTTACTCACATCCGGGTGATACTTGCGCGCCAGCTTGCGGTAGGCGCTTTTGATGTCGTCGACCGTCGCTGTGCGGTCGATCTCGAGCAGCTTGTAGTAGTCTTTAAATTCCATAATCCTTCGTTCCCGGCTGTACAATCGGCGACATCGGAAGCTCCCCTGGTATTTCTTGCACTCCTGATGAATGACCCGCGCAGCACCTTTGCCACTGCGCCACAACGCATTGATTACCTTGGATCACCTTCAAACAAGTCATCATCCGCTGACATGACTCCAATACGAGTCCACCCGCTCTTGAATATGTCGAATAATTTCATCCTGCCTGGCCGGTTCGAACAGATGCCGGAACCGGCCCTGCAATTTGAGATACTCATCTACCGGCTTGCGCTTGGGCATGTAGGTATGGGTGACTTCTCCGTCGATCGCTTCCTTCAACGGCCACAGACCGGTCTCGACCGCCAACTTAGCCACCTCCGGGGTCTCTCCCGGATCGTAGAGCCAGCCTGTGGGACAGGCGGACAGCGCAAGAAACAGCTTGGGTCCCGTAAATTTGGCCGCCCGCGCGAACTTCTCTTCCAGATCCAGCGGGTACCTCGGTGCGACGGTTGCAATATAGGGCGGTTTGTGTGCGCGCCAGATCTCGAAGATGTCTTTCTTCTCCTGTATGGTGCCGGCCGGGTGTTGCAAGCTGCAGGGCGAGGTGGCCGTCCGTGCGCCATAAGGTGTTGCAGGAGAAAGCTGCGCGCCGGTATTGCCGTAGGCTTCGTTGTCGTAGCAGAAATAGTAGAAATCCAACTTCCTCGTGATGGCGCCCGATGTCGAAGAAAGGGCCATGTCATACGTGGAGCCGTCTCCGCCTAATACCACGACTTTCAGGTCTTCTTCTCTCGGCAACCGGCCTTTGGCGATCAGGACATCGAGAGCATCTCGCACACCCTGCGCACCGGCGGGCGCCGACCCCATCGTGGTGTAAAGCCACGAGCCCTTGAACGGCGTAAACGGATAGGCCGCGAGCATGGTAAAACACCCGGCGGCATTTACGTAGACGACGTTGTCGCCTAACACCTTTGCCGCCAGCCGCAACGCCTCCAGTCCTCCGCATCCGGCGCAGAGCGATGTTCCCGGCAGCACGTGTTCTTCACGGGGAATCTGCTTGATCTTCTTGAATGTCTCGCGTTGCCAGGGCATGACGCACCTCTCGATTGTCAGCTCTTGAGACCACCCGCCAACACCTGCAGCTGCGTCATCTCCCGGTGCTCGGCTTCTGTGTACAACAATACTGGCCCGATCCCTTTTCCCCGGACTCCGGCCTCTGTGGTCTGCTCGAAGATCGCTCGAAACTCTCCTTCCGAGAGATTCTTTCCTCCCAGACCGCCGATGAACGAGCAGAGCGCCCGTGGCCGCAGGGCTTCGTCATAGAGACAGGCCGCAATTTCCTGAAAGAGAATACCGCCCTGCCCCGGGGCCAGATTCTGATCGAGCACCGCAACGGCCCGGCGGCCTCGCAACGCGTCACGGATAGCCTCCGTCGGCCAGGGACGGATCATGCGGAGCCGGAGCAAACCCACCCGCCTGCCCTCTGCCCTGGCAACATCGACCGCGGCCTTGCCTCTGCTTGCCAGCGCGTTGGTCATGACGAGCACATCTTCCGCATCGTCAAGTCGATACCCCTCGACCACATCGTACCTCCGTCCGAACAGCTGCTCGAACGCAGCGGCCGCTTCCCGATGCACGTCCAAGGCGTTCATGGCAGCCAGATGCATTTGATGACGGAAATACGAGTATGGCGTCCCCCCGAGGACCGCCACACCCAGCGCATGCGGCGCCGAGGCTTTGAAGCCCAAGTGAGCCGGTTGAAACGGGGGCAGGAACTGCTTGACCTGTTCCGGCTCCGGCAGGATCACCGGTTCCCGGGTAAATGAAAGGTAGAAGCCGTCCAGATTGACGATGACCGGCAACATGACCCGCTCATCCTCCGCGATCCGATAGGCCATGAGAATCGAATCCAGCACTTCCTGGCAGGTCTCGGCGTGGATCTGAAGGAAACCGGAGTCCCGCGCGGCCAGCACATCGTTGTGATCCGATTCGAGTGTAATCGGCGCAGCCAGCGCCCGTGAGACATTGACCAGCACCAGCGGTGTGCGCCAGCCGGAGATCGAATAGAGCACCTCCATCGTATACAACAGTCCCTGGCTGGATGTCGCCGTGAAGACCCGGGCCCCCGTAGCCGCGGCAGCCCCGGCCGCCGTCATCATGGAATGCTCGGAATCCAGGGTCACAAACCGGGCCGCCATTGCGCCGCTTCCGCACCACTTGGCCAGCGCCTCCACGATTTCTGTCTGCGGCGTAATCGGAAAGGCCGGCACATAATCCGCATCTGCCAGCCGCGCGCCCCAGGCCGCCGCGAGGTTGCCGGTCATCATTTCGCCTTCCATGCCACCTCTCCTTCCTTTTCCCGTTCGGCCACTAAGGCGGCGGTCGGACATTCATGGACGCAGATCTGGCATCCCTTGCAGTGGTCGTAATCGATCACGGGCCTGTCGTCCTTGGTCATCGATATCACCCCGTCCGGGCAATATGTGAAACAGAGCCAGCAGCCGTTGCACTTGTCTGGCAGCAGGACCGGCCGGAAGGTTCGCCAGCCGCCGGTTTCACGCAGAACCGAATTCGCTGCGGCGCTGATCCTGGCGGTCCCTCTGGTCGGAGGTTCGTACGTCGGCACTTGAAGCTGCGCCGAGACGGTCGGCCGGGGCGCAACAGCTGCCACGGGAACGGTGCGGACGGCATCATAACATTCAAGCGCGACGGCTTGATTGCGCTCAATGACGGATGCGGCGAGACCGAGGTCGGCAAGCTCCCGTGCAATCGCCTCGCGGATCGACTCCCGACGGAGTCCGACGAGTCGTCCGGCGACCGCGCCGAGCAAGGCACTGATGGCGCCGCGATTCCCCACCTGTTGCAACGCGATGTCGGTCAGATCCAATGCGGTCAGGCGACCGGACAGCACGCTCTGTGTGTCCAATTGTTCGGCAGTCAGTGGTGAGTTGACGAAGACCGCCGTTCGTTTATCGATCCCGTCCAGCACACGGGCGGCAGAATCGTCTATCAGGGAGGCGTCGGCGATCACAACAAGATCGGGACGAGCGATGAGGCCGCGCTCCCGAATCGGCTCTTTGGCGATCCGGGTAAAAGCGGCGACCGGCGCACTGCGCCGCTCGGCCCCGTAAATCGGCGAGTCCTGCGCAACAAGCCCTTCGAGAAACGCAGCGGTACCCAGGATGCGGCTCGCAGTTTTCGCGCCCTGCCCGCCACGGCCATGAAAACGGACCGCTTGCATCAGTTATTTCCTCGGCGCCGCCTGGTTCTCGCCCGCTTGCGCGCATGAAACACACATCGTCACCGCAGGAGAAACTTCCAACCGGGACGGGGGGATATCCTTGCCGCAGGTTGCACAACGCCCGTACAGACCGCTGTCGATCCGGACCAGCGCCAGATCGATCGCCTCGATCTCGGCCTTCGCCCGCCCATCCAGCCGATCAAGCAGCCGGACCATCGTCTCCTCCTGCCCCCGCTCTTCCGCCTCGCTTTCAATATCGCTCTGGAACCAACGCAGCTCTTCTTCCGTCTGCGCAGCCTGACGAAACAAGCCGCGCCGTTGAGCGAGCAGTGTCTTGCGAATCGCTTCATGTGACAGCATGGCACCCCCTCCGCTCCCCGTCAGCTACAGCATTTATCCATTTTCTCTTTCATGGCTTCTTTGCCTGCCGTGACCGCGGCGTCAACGTCCGCGCGCTTCTCGGCCACGAAGTGCTTTCCCCGTTCGATCATCTCATCGAGCGCCTCCCGCGCCTCCTTGGCCCTCTCGATGAGCTCTTCCTCCGCCTTCCTCGCATATCCCCGTAATTCACGCCTCGTCTCTTCTCCCGACTTGGGAGCGAGCAAAATGCCGGCAACCGCTCCCGCGATGGCGCCGCCGAGAAAGGCAAGGGCAACAGCTTGCGATGAACACCGTGCATCGTGGTTATCCATGGCTATTCCTCCGTGATAAATAAGTTCTCCAAAATTTGAAAAGCCAGGTTCGTGCCAGACTCACTCAGCCGGGCATCCACCGATTGCGCTGGTTTGATGGGTGCTTACAGATTTGAAACGGGATGAAGAAGAGCGGTGTTGGGGCATTCCAGGTCTTGAGGCGAAAGAGGCCTGATGCAAAAGGCACCAGTGCCGCCTATGGGGCAGTTGGTCCGGTCAATCTGCAGCATAGCAATGCTGCAGGTCCGGAAGGAAAGAAACCATGAGGGACACTGCAGCTGAAAGAATTGTGCTCGGCGCGATCGATGTTGCAGCAGAAGCCGACTCAGAGGAGAACTGCTCCATCGTCACCGCATGTGTCGATCTCGTATTACCGGCTACAGGCCTCACCTTCACATCCGCCCATCCCACTTCTCGGTCCCCGGTGCTCCATGCCGCCCATTTCCCCGCCGGGCCTCATCCCATGGCCCATGCCTTCTCTGTTCCCCATCATGCCTGGCCCATGCTCTCCGGCAAAGCTCCGTTCGTATTGGATGATCGACCAGATTTCTTCATCGGTGAGCTGATCGCCGAATCCGATCATGGCCGTACCGGGCGAGCCGTGCTTGATCACCCAGTAAATCTCGCCTTCCGTCCGATGCCGCCAGAATCCATGGTGCTGAAAATTACGCGGCGAGGGATCGAGGCCGACCGCCGCCATGCCGTTTCCCGATCCGTCTTTGCCGTGGCAATTGAAGCAGGTCCCTTTGCCGTTGTAGAGCGCCTTGCCCTTCTCGACGATCTCGGCAGAGTCCGGCAACGGACTCGCCAATGCGCGCGCTTCCGCCAGCCTGTCGGCCGGCACACGCGGCTGCATCATCTGGCGCTCGGCCGCCGACAGGGCCGATGTACTCACGACGCCACAAACCAGAACAACCGCCAGCATACGTGTGACTGTCATGATCACAATCCTGTTCCTCACAAATCGATCTCCACCATCTTGCGATAAAAGGGCGTGACGATATTGGGATCGGGCGTCAAACGAATCTGGGCCTCTTCTTTGCCCTTGTAGGGCAGGAGATTCAACACATACCGCAGGCTCTCCAGCCGCGCGGACTGCTTGTCATTCGCCTTCACAATGATCCAGGGGCTGAAAGCCGCGTGCGTCTTGCTGAACATTTCTTCTTTATAGTGCGTGTAGGAATCCCACAACTCCTGCGCCTTTTCATCGACCGGACTCAGTTTCCACTGTTTGAGGGGATTCTGTCGGCGCGCGTCGAACCGCTTGGCCTGCTCTTCCTTGGAGATGGAAAACCAGAACTTGATGATGGTCACACCGTCTTCATAGAGCATATGTTCAAACTCGGTGACCTGCTGCAGGAAGCGTTGATGATCCTTCTTGCTGCAGAACCCCATCACCGGTTCGACCACCGCGCGGTTGTACCAACTGCGGTCGAAAAACACGATCTCGCCTTTGTTCGGCAATTGCCGGATATAGCGTTGAAAATACCACTGGCCACGCTCTTCATCCGACGGCTTGGGGAGCGCGACGACTCGCATGGCGCGAGGATTCAAGTGTTCCGTAAAGCGGCGAATCGTACCGCCCTTCCCGGCCGCGTCGCGGCCTTCGACCAGAATCGCAATGCGCTGGCCGCTCTCCTGCACCCACCGCTGCAATCGAACCAGCTCGACCTGGAGCTGCCGCAATTCCTGCTCATACAGCAACGTCTTGCGCACTTCCTCCAGATCGACATCTTTCCGCTTTAGAAGTGTCAGCAACCCTCTTCGGGTGTTGATGCGAATCAAGTCGTCATCCGTCAACGCGTGCCCGGCGACCCCGATCGCATAAGCGATCTGATCGCCTGCCCTACGCTGTGGCTGGCGATAGCCATCACCTTGCCTGGGGATGGCCGTGGGAATGGCCTCTAATTCATCGGCCAGCAAATCGCCGTTACTGTCGGCGATCGCCTCGGCATCCCGACCAGTTCGGCTCTCTTTCCTATTCTTCGATTTGCCGGTCGACTCGCCTTCAGCAGCCATGACATCCCCCCCGCATTAGACTCGCCTGAATTAGAACACGACACTGCGATCACGCTCGGCAACCGCCTTGATGTAATCAGGCATGCCTTTAATGGCCGCGCCGGCAACCAGATCCGCTCCACCGATTTGCCTCGCCACGGCGCAAGCGCCGCAGACCCATATGGGAATATTTGCAGCCTGGACTGCGGCAAGCAGGTCTTTGAGCGGTGTCAGATTCACACCATGGACATGATCGGCCGTGCCTTTTCGTCCCAGCGTCACCGCTTCGTTCCAGAGCCAGAGAACGACATCGTGACCCTGCTCTTTCGCCGTTTTCGCCGCGACAAACGGGAGCGTCGCCATTGTGGGATCATCCGTGCCCCGGCTGCCCGAAATAATAAACGTCGCCATCAGTTACTCCTCCGTCAAGCGTTGCTCGCAAACCAGGCCGGAATCGTCTCTCCTGAACTTTGTTTCACGAGAGACGCATCCCGTGCTTGCGCTACTTCGGCCCTTTGAACGTCGCCTTCACATAGGCCATGACATCGGCCACGCCCTGCTGCCCGATGGTCAGGCCCCAATAGGGCATGTTGGCGGACTTGCCCATCGCCGCCCCGCCGTGGTTGATCATGTTGTAGAGATACTCCGTCGGCACCTCGCTGAAATTGATGTTGGCATGAATCGCCGGTTTCGGCTCCAACGTTGCCGCAGCCGGACCGTCGCCTTTCCCGGTCGCCCCGTGGCACTGCATGCAGTATTCTTTGTAGATGACTTTCCCGCGCCCGACGCTCGCCTGCCCGAATTCCTGGGCCGTCCAGGGTTCATAATATTTGAAGTCCGGAACGCCTTGCGCCGCCAGGTACCCGATCACCGCGCGCAATTGCGGCTCCGTAGCATCGGCCAGAAATTCGCCGGTGTGTATGATGAAATCCTGCGGGTTCTGGCCGAAGCGGAACAGCCAGTCCATATTGTACCGCTGCCCGGCTTTCTCCAGCGCGGTGCTCTGCTGCCCGCCGATGAGTTTCCCGTTTTCCTCGATCGTATGACAGCCGAGACAGGCGTGCGCCTTGTACGCCATGCCCCCGAACGTCACCTCATACTTTGAGACCTTTGATGCGTCGAACGCCCCGACTTTCACCCGCGGATCCTTGTTGTGCTTATCAAAGTAGTCGGCAATGGCATTCGCCTCCGACTCCGTCACAACCGGATGCTTTACCGCTCCTTCGCTGAGGTCCCAGCGATAGCCTTTCGTATAGAGGGGCGCTTCCTTCCCGGTGAGCCATCGAATCAGCCATGCCCGGTTGTACTTGCTCCCGGCCCATATAAGATCCGGTGCGCGCAGGTTGAATCGCGACTCGGCCTGCCCTTCCATCCGGTGACATTGAACACAAGCCTGCTGGATCAACTCCTTGGCCCGGGGCTGATCGCTTCCGAACAACAACTTCGGAGTGGACATCAATCCCACCAGCGTCAGCAGCGCGCCTCCGACGACAAACCCTTTTCTCAGATTCATGAACGCTCCTTTCATCAGTAGCGAGAGTCTCTCACCGTTACCTCGACAACAACCATGCATGCACATCGGCAATGTCCTGGTGGCTCAACGCCGAACCCCAGGCCGGCATCGGCCCTCGCCCATGCAATACCGTCTCCCAGAACAGATCTTCATGTTTCAGTATCGGATTCTTCGCCAGCTTGGGGCCCATCCCGCCGGTCGCGCCGGCTCCGTGACAGGCCTGACAATTGTGCTCGAAAATACCCGCTCCCCTCACAGCGACACCGACAAGCGGCCCTGTGTCAGTAGATTCCTGCGTGAGCGGCTCCGATTTTCTCAATTCACTATCGAACGGCGGCAGATGATCCGGCGCAGCCGGATGATAGCGCGCCGACAAATACCGCACGAGCAGCTCGGCTTCGTCGTCGGAAATCTCCGCCCCCCAATGTTTCATCTTGTCGACGGTCGCCGCCCAGCGGTCTTTCGGCAGGCGCTGTTGAGACACCAGATCCGGACTGTGGCATACCGAACAGCGCGCGATGATCAGCCCCTCGGCACGCGGCGCCAGCGCGGCGCTCACCGACGCCGGGTCGTCTTCTTGCGCCGAAGTCATCGCAGCCAGCCCTGCCAGTCCCACGACGAACAAGCCGATGAGTGCAAGGCTCCGTGTCATCATAGCGCCACCGTAATGGCGACACGGTCCCATCCGTTCCACAAGAACCCGCCGGGATTCCACGGGCTCTCTTGGGGTTGAACCTGTCCCGCAGCATCCGTCGCACGACAGAGGATCGTCACGGCTCCGGCCGCCTTGGGCTTCCACAGGAACTGCCATTGCCGCCACGCGTAAGGCTCGTCCTCGCCGACCAGCCGGGCCTGCTCCCAGGTCTTGCCGTCATCGAACGAGAGCTCCACGGTCGCGATAGAGGCTTCTCCGCTCCAGGCCACGCCCTGCACGGTGACCGGTCCGCGCCCGATCCGGTCGCCATTTGTCGGCGAGGCGATGAGCGACTTCACGACCATCGCTTCGACGGGAACCATCGAGGTCCCCGGCAGACCGGAGTTCGGCTGAATCGCTGTGACCGGCACGCGGTAGGCCGTCTGCATGTAATACCCCTTGGCTTCATCCGCCTGCACCGTGATATCCGTCAGCCACTTCGTGCAGGAATCCGCCATCCAGCCCGGAGTAATGACCCGCAGCGGCGCGCCATGTAAAAGCGGCAAGGGGCGCCCGTTCATTTCGTACGCGAGAATCGTGTCCGGATGAGCGGCTTTGTCCAGCGGAATGCTCCGAGTAAACAATGGGACAGATGACACAACCGGGCGATCGGCGCCTTGAAGTTGCACATGCTTCCCATTGGGTCGTACACCGGCTTTAACCAGCACGTCCCGCAGCCGCACACCGGTCCACTGCGCATTGCCGACCGCCCCTCGTTCCCATTGCACGCCCGGCACTTTCGGACGATGGAACGCGCGCCCGTTGCCGCTGCATTGGACGACGGCCGTGATCGTCACCTGTTCGAACTCTTTGAGATCCTTGAGCGTGAGTGCCAAGGGATGTTCGATCAATCCCCCGACATGCAGCCGCCAATTGGCCTCAGCAATTACTTCAGGCGCGGGCGGACCGAAATGACTCCGTACGAAAAAACGATGATTAGGGGTCACATAGGACGTGAATTCCCGCACCGGCGTTTCTGCATCGTACGGTCGCATCACGCGCACGGTCTGCGGGCCGGTTTCCGGTGAAGCCGCCTGCTGGGCCAGCGCCGGCCGCACCTGACGCCAGACCGCGAGCCCGCCAAGGATCTGGGCCGCCCGGCGCCAAAACGTTCGACGGGATAATACTGAAGGTTCGCTCATGCATGCACTCCCGGTGCATGAGGATTGAGCTGGATGGTGACGACCGGAACACCGGAAAGGGATTGGTGCACCGTGCACCCGTAGGCGACTTTCAACAAGCGCTCTTTCAGCTCCGGCGAAAGGCGATGCGGCAACCGGATCGCCAGTGTGATCTTTCCCACCCGATGAGGCCCTTCGGCCATCTCCCACTCGGCATCCACTGCGAGGCCTTCACGCGAAATGTCATGCCGCGCGCAGAACTGCCCGACAAAGTATCCGACGCAGCTGGCGACTGATCCGACAAAAAGTTCGACCGGACTCATGCCCGCATCTTGTCCACCATCCTCAGTCGGCTGGTCAGTGATAATGCGATGCTTCCCGCTCACGATGTCGTGCCGCATGCCGCCATGATAAGAGACGGTGAGTGTCATCGTGTCCTTTCCGATCCTGGCAACCGTGATGCTAAATACAGACAGCCGACCGACAACGGCACGGCGAGCCAGATTCCTTGCACGCCCAGCAGGCCCTGCACCGTCACGGAACCGAACCGACCCATCGAGAGCCAATGTTCCTCCAGCTCCGGAAACGCGAACGCAAAGACCAGCGCGCCGACCAGCCCCCCCAGGATCGTGACCCAGGCATCAGGTTTTCCTTCGGCTGCAGCCGCCAATGCCGTGCCGGGACAATAGCCGGTCACCGCAAACCCGACTCCGAATATTCCACCGGCCAACGCCATGCCGGGCAGATACAAATCTTTCACCTTCATATGAGCCCAGCCGGCCGCATCCAACAGATGGACCCCGAGCAGACCCACCCCGATCGCCGTCAGGATCACCTTCATGATCGTCAGATCTTTCAGCCGTAATGTATTCGTGATTTTTGTATGGCTGGATGCGCCGGACAGCTGGAGCACTGCTCCAAACGCGGCACCCAAAACCAGCCCCAACAACAGCTTCATCGCCGTCCCCCAGCGGAATAGAGCCATCGTGCCGTGATGATGGCACTGGCGAAGAGCGTCACAGAGAACACGAGGGAACTCACCGCCAACTGCGAGACGCCGCTGATCATGTGGCCGGATGTGCATCCGCCGCCGAATCGCGCGCCGAAGAGCAGAATGAAACCGCCGATGAATGACCACACCAGCCGCAAGCCCGGCGTGGCGCCGAAGCGCCGAGTCCATTCGACCGGTACGAGCCTGTTCGAGAATCGGCCGGTCGCCCACGCAGCGACAAACGCCCCGAGCGGGATGCCCACGACAAAGAAAAACTCGTAGGTGGCCAGCGTCCACTCACCCGCCGTTCCCTGTAGATACGGGGTCTGCGCGGCCACTTCCGGAAGGACGCGATGTAGCAACACACCATCGAACACGACATATTGCGTTGAGACCCCGATCGGCTGGACCAGCGCCACGGCAATGATAAGCACCAGCCCGATACCTATTCCGCCGGCCCACCAGGGGAGTACCGGTTCGATCGAAATCTGCGACGCCATCTACCGCTCCCTAGTAGGGTGTGTCCGCCGGCTTGCCGCCCTTCGGCCAATCGTACTGCTTGCCGGGAAAGTCCGGACGCGGTTGACTGTTCACGTAAGCCGCCACATCGAAGGCCTCATCGTCGGTCAACATCCAGCCCCAGCCTCTCGGCATATTGGACTTGATATACGACGCCGCAACGCTCACGCGAGCCATCCCTGCCGCGATATTGTATGAATGCGGGCCCCAGACCGGTGGCGCTGCCATTGTCCCCTGCCCGTCCGCTCCATGGCAGAATACACACTTTGCCGCGAACAATTTCTTGCCGTTCACCGGATCAGAAATGCGGCTGGCACTGATGCGCGGAATGCCGCGCCACGGAACCGCACTTCCCGGCGGCACGTTTTGCGATAACCAATCGATGTAGGCCCCTATGGCCTGCAGTTTTGAGCTATCAGGGGGAAGAGCTTTGCCGTTCATGCTGCGTTCGAAACATTCGTTGATGCGATCTGCCAGTGTCATCTGCCGATCGGCCCGCGCCCGATACTCCGGATACAACCGGCTGATGCCTACAAAGGAAGCGGCATTGGGATTCATCCCGGCGTCGAGGTGACAATTCGTACAGTTCAGCCTGTTCCCCACATAAGGTCGGCCATACTCCTGCGTATCGACGACAATCTTGTAGCCCAATCGGATTTGTTCACCCCGCTGATCACCTGGAATCTCGTCCGGCGACGGCGGCGCGAACAGCATATCGGCCGAGGTTAACTTGTCACCCCCGTGCCCGGGCTCAACAGTCGACACGGCTTTCGGAGTCGGTGTGCATCCACCTGCCCCCGCCAGAAATCCCGCCACGATGATGAACGTCCAGAGATGTGATCGCATCGGCTCCTCCCTAGACCTTCTTCCCCGGGGTGATCGGACAGGTATTGATTCCGAATACCGCCCAGAGCGGGCAGAATCCGATAGCCCCGGTAACCAGGGCTATGGTCCCGACCACCAGCGCCACACCGGTACCCACCGGCGGCAACGCCCCAAAGGCTCCGATCCCGAGTGCCAGAATGCCGACAACGATTCGTATTGGCCGCTCAATTCCGCCCACGTTGCATGTCACAATGACACCTCCTGGTCTGAGGGGTGAAAGGGCTCCGCGCTCCTGGTTCCTTGGAAGCATGGAGACTGAAAGAGATTCGGCTGCGCATCACACAATTTACTCCTGCAATTTACTCCTGCCGGAACGTTCGGACGTATGCCAGCACGTCCCAGATTTCATCGTCTGATAAGGTCGTACTCCATGCCCCCATCGCCGTATTAGGCTTGCCGTCATGAATTCGTTTGAAGAGACTGGCATCCAAACGGCCTTGAATCGCCGACGACGTCAAATCCGCCGGTTTGGGTACCAGGTGAATCCCCATCGCTCCCTTGCCGTCGATCCCATGGCACCGGATGCACGTATTGGAATAAATTTCGCGGCCGGTCACCGCGTCATATTCCTTCCCCGACACAGAAAGATCTTTCAAACCGCCACCACCAAATCCCGCTACCGTGATCCCGACCAACAGACTCAGGACGATTCCGACGAAGCGCATACGTCACCTCTCACTTTCGAGAACAATCTTGCTTGCGAGCGATATGCCATTCGCTTGTATCAACAGGACTTTTAAAATACTGCAATTTACCAATAGGTTAGTGGACGACAAACCATCCGACCCGATGGAAAGAACCAAGAGTGGCGAGAAACACCACAGAGATCAAACTGATCACTGTCGCACCATGCCACAGGAAAAGCAGGAAAAGATTGGGGAAAACTACAACCCGACTAGAGATAAGACAGGCAGGATCAAATCAATGCCGGTATCATTTCGCGAGATTCGTCGCTTATAAAAAGTTGGGGCAGGCTCTGCATCGTGATCACGATACGTGATCCTTGCACCCCTGGCCGATCACGTAATCCGAATGCATACAGCCGTACGGTCCGGCCCTCTCCCGTGAGCAGGCGTTGCGCTTTAAGTGTTTCACCGTCACCCTTCTTGATTCGGCGCGCGAGCACCAGTTCCATCTGGTCGTACAGACCGGCGATTACTCCGGGAAGGGCGCCATCCGTTGCATGACCATGTTCCCATCGATTGAGCACTTTGAGGAACTCAGAGGCTGCCTGATTCGCATATAACGTCTTGCATGTCGAAGAGAACACCATGATGCCTATAGCGGCACGTTGCTCCGTGAGGGCCTGACTACAATGTCCGGGGTCGCTGCCGTTATGTGACTCAATCCCAACTGCCCCATGTTCCCCATGATATGGCACGTGCGAGCTTTGTATGACGGACTCAACACAATCCGAGAACAAGGATGCGAGTCCCTGTGTCATACCAGCCTCCTATTGTAGCCGGTTGTAGCCGGTCCGCCGGGACCGGCTCATTGAATCGTTCCCGACATACTTATGACCGGCCGGCGCGAATCCACCGCTCCGCCTGAAGCCAGTCTTCCACATGAGAACCGTCCTCGCGACCCCGCTGCTCATAGAGCCGATACGCCAACAGGGCGATATGGGCATGGACATCTTCGGACGGGCGAGTTTCGCCAGCCCCTGACCCTCCAGGCCCGGCATCCTTTTCTGAGGAAGCTGCGCGGACTTTCTGTCGAGATCCTGGTGCCGTGCGGGATTTCATCAGTTGAGTCTCCTCTTACATATCCGCCAAGACACGGCTTTCAGAAATCGCCAACGGGATCGGCGCAAAGGGGTGACTCAGACAGCCCAGCGGGAAAGCCGGTTGCCGGCCGATCCGACGCAATGTATGGGTAATCGATTCAGGCTTACCCCAATCACTCCAGAGCACTCCGCTCATTTCAATCACGGCAGTTCTGTCAGGAACGCGTTGAACCAACTCTGAGAAGAAGTGACGGGCCGGCATATCATGATAGATCTCATCGAGGACGCGGCCCTCTTGCGGAGTTCCAATGGCGGCAAGAAGCCGTTCAAAGGATGGCATGAGGTCCGGGAAATGCTGCCACCCGAGCTGCCACAACGTCTCGCCCTTGACCGCCAACACACTCGTATTCCACAACGCCCCCTCGGCCAGCGCGACGTCGGCTTGCGCAGCAGTCGGTTTTTCCAAAATCCGGTCGACCGCCTTGATCTGGTACGAGGGGGAACCATCCAGCCGCTCGCCCGGCATAATCCACCCATAATCCAACTCAAGGCGATCAGGCGAAACACCGAGAAGCACCAGCCGGTCAGGCAGCCACTCAGCGGTCCACACCGCTCGCTGGACGGAGTCGAGAAACCGGTGTTCGGGATAGACGAAATGGTCAGAGGGATAGACCACCACCGTTGCCTGGGGATCCCTGGCTCGAATATATGTGAGCGACAGGTAGATACTCGCTGCCGTCTCACGATGCCTCGGTTCCACCAGAACCGTTCCGCCGGTCCGTCCATCGAGCTGGGGCCATGCCTCTTGACCATGCTCACGGGCGATCACCGTGACGATGCGCTCCCGCGGGCAAAGCCCGGCCGCACGATCCAGGGTATGTTGGAACAGCGACCGTCCCCCGACAAAGGCGCAATACTGTTTCGGCTTGGGATAGCCCAGCCAGCGCTGAACGAACGCCCTGATTCGACCGCCGTCCTCCGCGACCGAAACAATCGACCAGGTCTGATTCGGCATCCGTGACCGTTCCATCAGGCCTCTCCTTCCATCTGATTCCGATGGGTTGCACCTGCCGGCAACGACAGGAAGCTCCTGTAGTACGAGAGACAGGCCGGACAATACGTGTGAGAGAACATCACGTCCTCAGGCCTGAGCCTGTAGGTGGCCATATACACTTTGAACTCCTGCCAGAGGCCCCCTCCCGGTTCAGTCCCGGTGTCATCACGAACTTTCTCGCAAAAGCAACAGATCACCACTATCCGTCTCATGTTTCCCTCCTTGCTCTCGGGTTCCACCGCTGCCTATCCTCTGCGGATAACCGCAATGAAGTCCTCCGGGTCAGAGAGCCATCGGGATGCGCCGCCGTCTCTCAGGAGTCTTTCGACGGACCACGCGTGATTGCCCGGAGCATCGCCGGTTCCTCGCGATCACCCGGTCGACGATGTTCCCACAGGCAATACACTGCAGAGCATCACAATTATCCTGTCCCCGGCCGCCGCCCCAATCCCGCAACTGAATCCGATACATCAAGCCACGACAGCGCCCGCAGTGAAACGAAACAGACCGGACAACCTGGCGCCGCACTCCAAGTCCCGATCCTACCCGTTCACGTATGCCCGACACCCCTCGTCGCACAATCCTCCCGTGCGGCTTCTCCGGACGTACTTGTTGCGGTGATCGAGACCTCATCGACTCACCTCCGCTTCCAGCATCCTATTCCGCCCCGGGATGATCGAAATTTCATAACCGAACCGGCCAGGGCGTTGAAGCGCCAACGTCCCGTTTCGACTCAGCCGGTCGATTGCCGCGAACACCTGATTCCAGGTAAATCCTGTCAACCTCTCGACCACATCCTCAACCTGACAGACACCGAGGGCCTTGAGTTCCTGAATGATCGCCTGATCGATATCCTGTACGCGCATCATCAATCCCTCCTCGTTACGCCTCCGACGTTCTCTCACTCCACGAGAGGCGGTTCGGTTCTCGATTAGGTGTGCGCGTTTTATACGGTCTTGACCGGTGAGGCACCATCAGTGGCAGTTCGAATTTGTTATCGAACTTTCAATTGGTTGCATTGTCGTGGTTTGTACGACATGAAGCTGAGCGGTGAGACGGAGGCGTGGAACGTTAAGACGCGAGTCCGTGTTGAATGGCGTAGCGGGTCAGTTCGGCATTATTCTTCAAATTCATTTTTCCGAGAATGCGCCCCCGATACGTACTGATGGTCGTCACGCCGAGGTGCATCGTTTCTGCGATTTCAGAAACCGTCTTCCCGGATGCGATCAGACACAGCACCTCATATTCCCGGTCCGAGAGGTGCTCATGCGGAAGGCCGACCGTGCTGGTCTTGACCGTCAAAGCCAATGTCTCTGCCAATGAAGGACTGACATACTGCCCTCCGCCGAGCACCTTCTTGACGGCCTTGACGAGCTCCTCGGGCGCGCCGGCCTTTGTCAGATATCCATCCGCACCGGCCTTGAACATACGGATGGCGTACTGATCCTCAGGATGCATGCTGAGCACAATGACCGGCAGTTCCGGACGTTCGAGCTTCAGCTGCTTGAGCGTTTCCGTTCCGGTGCTTCCGGGCATCGTGATATCCAGGATCACCAGATCCCATTTCTGACGACGGACCAACTCCAACAGATCATGTGAACTGCCGCATTCGCCCACCTTGACCGCCCCGAGACCGTCGACCAGCAACTCTTTCACCCCGCGCCGAAACAGCGGAAAATCGTCGGCTATCAGTAGGTTCAGCACCCTCGCCTCCTGTGTTTCGCCTCGGCTTAGTCGCAGGGCAATCGCAACGTCACGGTCGTCCCCAGCCCCGGCAGGCCGACAATCCGGAGAACACCCCCGACGGCGTCTGCCCGCTCACGCATCCCTAACAGGCCGAAGGACCTGACATCACAAACTTTCTCCGGAGAAATCCCCCGACCGTCATCCCGAATTTCCAGCAACAGCTGTCCATCGAGCAACTCCAGACGCACCCGAATCTCCTTCGCCGCGGCATGCCGCAAGACATTGGTGAGCGCCTCTTGGCAGATACGAAAGGCGGCCGTCGCCCTCACAGAATCAAGCGGGATATCTTCTTGCTCGAAGTCGAGGAAACATCGTATTCCACTCCGTCGTTCAAAATCCCGGCACTGCCATTCAATGGCCGCCACCAGCCCGAGATCGTCCAGCACCCCGGGCCTCAGTTCTGCGACCAGATCCTGAACCGCCGCAATAGTCGTGCCCACCTGCTCGGTCATCGACAGAATCTTCTCCTCCAGCTTCGCAGGAGACCCATCGCCCCTCATGGACTGCATCCTGGCGAGGTCCATTTTGAGACAGGCCATTCGCACGCCCAATTCATCGTGCAATTCCCGGGCGATCCTCGTCCGCTCCTCCTCCCGCACGACTTCCAGCCGCCGCGAGAGGGTGCGCACCTGACCCAACGTGCGTTGCAGCTCTTCCTCTGCCAGCTTGCGCTCAGTGATATCGAAGGCGAAACCGGTTATACGTACCGCCACCCCGTTGTCATCGCAGAGCGTCCGGCCGATCGCCAGGAGCCATCGCAGTCCGCGTTCCGGGTGGGCAATCCGGTAATCAAGATTGATGTCCGAACATCGCTTCAGTGCGTCGCGAATCGCGAGGTCTACACGTGGCCGATCCTCCTCATACACCGATGCCAACCAATTTTCGTATGAGGGAACGGTCGAGGGGGATAAACCGAACAGACGATAGTATTGTTTCGACCAGGTGACTTTATTCGAACCGATGTCCCAGTCCCACAGACCGGCTTCAGCACCGGTTTGCGCCAGTTCCAAATATTCCAGGTTTCTCCGCAGCTCTTCCTCAGCCCGCTTGCGCTCGGTGATGTCGCGCATGATCGCGAAGGGGCCGATAATCTTGCCCTGCACGTCCTTGAGAGGAGACACCGTGATTGAAACCGGAACGAGGCTCCCGTCTTTGCGCACCCGCTCCGTCTCAAAGTCCTGAATCTGTTCTCCTCGAAGGACGCGCTCAACGTTGCGTTCCACTTCGCCGCGCAGGCGGGGCGGCACGAGTATGTCCACAGGTTGCCCCAGGATCTCCTCGCTGCAATAGCCGAACAGTTTCTCCGCGGCCGGGTTCCAAAAACTGACCCGGCCTTCGGTGAGGCTCATGATGGCGTCGTTCGACGACTCAATCATCGTCGCCAAACGCTCCCGCTCTTCGTCGACCCGCCTTCGCTCGGTGATGTCTTCAATGGTGCCCTCGTAATACAGCGTCTGGCCCCCTTCGTCCCGCACGACTCTCGCGGACTCGGAAATCCATATCCTGCTGCCGTCTTTCCGATACACCTCATATTCAAACCCTTGGAGAACACCGCGCCATTCCAAGAGCCGGATCATCTCCTTGCGTTGGTTGGGATCGACGTAGAGCTTGTGCGTGATGTCCGTGACGCTCCCCATCAACTCCTCGGGCGATTCATATCCGTACATGCGCGCCAGCGCGGGATTGACGCTGAGGTACCGGCCGGCCGGCGTGGACTGGAAAATCCCCTCTACGGCGTTCTCAAAGATGCTGCGGTATTTCTCCTCGGCCTGCCGGAGCGCCTCTTCCATCGCCTTGCGCGCGGTGATGTCGGCGGTGATGCCGCAAATGCCGTAGGGTTTCCCCTCTCCATTGTTCAGCGGAAACTTGTAGACCACACTCGTATGCGGGCCATCATCGTGAAGAGCCACTTCTTCGAACTGCATCGGAACTCCGGCTTGGAGCACTGTGAGGTCGTTGGCACGAAACGCGGCGGCCTGCTCAGGCGGAAAGACCTCATCGTCCGTCTTGCCCGCGATTTCCTCACGGTTGATATGGAACGTTCGCTCAAACTGGCAATTGACATCGAGATAGCGGCCCTCGGTATCCTTCAGAAACACCATCCCCGGGCTGTTGTCGAGAATGGCGCGGAGCCGCGCTTCACTTTCGCTGAGTTCCGCCTCCACCCGCTTACGCTCCGTGATGTCCCTGAACATCACCACCGCCCCGACGATCCCGCTCCGCTCTACAATCGGAGTGCTGGTGTACTCGACCGGGAAACTCGTGCCATCCGTTCGCCAGAACACATCGTCGGCGACGTGTTGAATCACTCCTCCGCTTAATGCCTGATAGATGGGGCATTCTTCCGGGGAATACCGGGTCCCGTCCGGTTTCGTATGGTGCATGACGTCGTGCATGTGACGACCGAGCAGTCCCTCACTTGACGATCCGAGCATTCGCGCAGCCGCCGGATTCACAAATATCGCGTTTCCTTGTAGATCAATTCCATAAATGCCGTCGGGGGCTGAGGTCAACAGGAGTCCATAGAGGTGCCGGAGCCGCTCCAGGGTGTCTTCCACCCGTTTTCGTTCGGTAATGTCACGTCCGATCACCAGCAGACCGGAGGTCTGTCCGTTCTGAACATGTGGCACCCCGACGAATTCTCCCACCACATAGCCCCGATCGCGTGAGCGAATGCGCAGAACACGGGTCAGAGCCTCTCCGTGCTCTGCGATGTACCGGAAGAGATCGATCGCGAGCGGCCGATCCTCGTGGTGAAACAGCGGCGCAATGGGTTGACCGATCCACTCATCACAGGCCCATTGGGTGATGCGTTTAAACGCCGGGTTCAACGACGTGATCACTCCCTCGTTAGAGAGCGTGAGAATGACGTCCCGCGCTCCTTCCACGAGGTGGCGGAACCGTTCCTCTGAGTCGCGCAGGGCTGCTTCCGCTCGCTTGCGTTCAACCGCGTATCGCAGGGAACGCGTCAACAGCGGGCCGGTCACCTGCCCTTTGATCAAATAGTCCTGCGCGCCGGCCTGGATCAACTGCATCCCCAGCGCTTCATCCTCGATGCCGGTCAGGACGACGATCGGAACGGCTTTCGCCGCCTCACGCATCCGGACCAGCGTGTCCATCCCATGGCTATCGGGAAGCGAGAGATCCAACAGGATCGCATCAACGTTCACTTCCGCCAGTCGCTCGAGCCCCTCCGCGAGCCGGTCCGCATGGGTAATCTGATACCGGTCGGCGCCGGCTTCTTTCAGATATTCCCGCAGCAACCGGATATCGCCGGGGTTGTCCTCAACCAGCAATATTCGCATACGCCTCACTCACGCTGTATAGCTCTTCCCATTCTTGGGCAGAACCACGATCCCGAGCCAGAAGTCTTCAATCGATTTCACCACCGTGATGAACTGGTCCAAATCCACTGGTTTGGTGATGTAGCAATTGGCATAGAGGTTGTAGGTCTTGAGCACGTCTTGTTCGTCCTGCGAGGTCGTCAGAATAACCACGGGAATGCGCTTCAAATTGTCGTCGGCTTTGATCTCGGCCAATACCTCACGACCATCTTTTCTCGGAAGATTCAGGTCGAGCAGGATGAGATCCGGGCGCGCCGCGCCTGCATGCGGACCCTCCCGGCGCAGTAACGACAGGGCTTCTATGCCGTCTTTAACGACCGTGAGCTTGTTGACCACCTTGGCCTCTTTCAGAGCTTCCATGGTCAGACGGACATCTCCGGGATTATCTTCGACTAAGAGAATCTGCACGGGCCTGACTTTCTGGGACGTTTGCATGCTGCGCTTCTCCTTTTGTTAAGACTGCGACATGAGTCAGGGCAATCGTTTCAGCATCATGATTCGTGCCGGCCTGGCCCGACTACCGGCAATGTGAAATAGAAGATCGATCCCCGGCCTATCGGCGACTGCATCCAGATACGTCCGCCATGGCGCTCCACAATCTTTTTGCACACCGCCAGACCAATCCCGGTACCGGGGTATTCTTCTCGATTGTGCAGGCGCTGAAAGATGACGAAGATACGCTCAGCGTACTGAGGGTCCACCCCGATGCCGTTATCGAGAACGGAAAATTGCCACTCATTGTTCCGGAGTTCGACCGACACGTGGACCCTGGGGGGCTCCTCTCCGTGAAACTTGATGGCGTTACCGATGAGGTTCTGAAAGAGTTGCCCCAGCTGTCCGCCGTCGGCTGTCACCACCGGCAGAGCGTCATGGGTCACAACCGCCCGATTCTCTTTAATGGCTATCTGTAAATTACTCAGGACGTCCTCCAGGATCTGATTGCAGTCGACCTGCTCGAAGACTTTACCTTGGGTCGTCACCCGCGAGTAGGCCAAGAGGTCGTTGATCAGCCTTTGCATGCGATTGGCGCCCTCCACCGCGTATCCGATGAAGTCGTCGGCGTCAGAATCGAGCTTGCCCTTGTAACGCCTCGCGAGGAGTTGCGTGTAACTGGCAATCATCCGCAACGGTTCTTGCAGGTCGTGTGACGCCACATACGCGAACTGTTGGAGATCGGCATTGGAGCGGGCCAATTCGGCGATGGACTTCTCTAAGGACTGTTGCGCGTGTAGCAGATCGCGAGCATCGCGAACCACTTTCCACGAGGCCCACATGCCGAAGCCGGCAAGCGGCGTGATGAGCAGGATCCCAACCCCGACGACTGTCCAGGTAAGCTGGTTGACCGGAGCATACACATGCTCACGGTCCGACCGAACCAACATGACCCAGTCGAATCCAGGAAAGTCACGGTAGCCTTTTGTGGCCGCATAGCCGGTCACCACAGGAGTATGCCGGCGCTGGTGGAGTTCTTCGACAAAGCCGGGCCTGTCACGCTCCCCGAATGCTCTTTTTGCAGAAGACAATTCCATCTCAATCAGATTGATACCGCCCCTCACTTGGTTCGTCTCGACAATGATCACTCCTCGACGATCCAGCAACAACCACTCGTGAGTTTCCCCGTATCCCAAACTGCCTTCCTCCTCAAGAATGGTCCGTAGGTTCTCAATCGGGACCCGGCTCGTCACCACTCCGCGAAAATCTCCTTGCGGCCCATAGATCGGCGCCGAGAACCCCACCGTCATAATCCCGTTTGACTCTGGTGAAAGCTGAGCCTCCAACAGATACACCTGCCCTCTCAATCTTGCCTTCGTGAACCAGTCTGGCTGCTTGACGCCCAGGCCACCCTCTGCCGAATCCTTTGTCGCCCCACCTGTATCCGGCTTGGCAAACCAGTCGGTCGCCGCAACGATTCGACCGGTCGCGTCGGTCACCCCAATCCAGGAGTAGTACCAGTACAACTTCTTGTATTCCCGTAACTTCTCACTCTGCTCATCCCGTGTGCCCTCTACCACAGCTTTGGCATTCGCAAACAACTGGATATCACCGTACCGCTCAAACAACACACGATCGAGCGTGTCCGCAGCCCTGGCAGCCGTTCTGGCGAGGTCTGCGCCTCTCTCCTCGAGCAGCAGAGCTCTCAAAGACACCAGCGCATAGAGTCCCATCCCGACGGCTATGGCAAAGGACAGCAGCAGTACCAGGGGGGCAATGTGTCCTGACCGCCAGGATCTGGCAGGCGTCACGTGTGCGTTAGGAGTCAACTCGGTTATTCTCCGCGTTTAGAAAATCCAGCCCTGTTCACGACGATCGTCGCGTGGGAACTATCTTTATGGATACGCCCGAAGGACCTGTTGCAGCGCGCATGTAGCTGAATCGGGGGCGCCCCCCCATCAGCCAGTCATCCGGGGTCGCACGGAAGTCTGGAATCGAAGACAGGTTGGGAGGAGAACTGCGCTGAGAAGGCCTGCGCGTGATCTGCATGTCGGCTTTCCATGACAGCAACATCCGAGTAGCCCGAAAGGATAGCAAGCTTAACTGATCAAGACAATACACCCTCTGCGCGACGGACAGCGAGCCCCATCTTTCCTGCGCCGCACGGTCACTCACGCGCACGGGAGGAAAGGGAGAATCCCAGCGATGCATCCGACAACGCCCCTCTATGCAATACTCGCATTGAGGTGGACTCGGGCCTTCATGGAGTTTGAAATCAGGCAGTTCGCTTCAGCCTTTTCGATCAATTCCTTCGCCTTGGCGGCATCGCCACCCGGAGGAAGAGTAATCACCGGTTTCAATATGATTTCAGTGAATTGAAATTTTCCGTCTACCAGTTCAAGGCGCCCCTCGGCCGAACTCTCATAGGATCTGAAGGCTAACCCGGCCCGCTCGGCCACGGCGAGGAATGTCATCATCACGCAGATATTGGCAGACGCGACGAATAAATCCTCCGGCGACCAGATGCCTTCGTGCCCCTTGAACTCCGGCGGCGTGGCCACCTGGATATCCGGCTTCCCGGCACAGGAGATGACCCCCTTGCGTTGCTCCGTCCATTTCACCGATGTGTGATAGGTATAGACCTTGCCGCGAACTTCCATGCCATCCTCCTGGTTAAGTCCTGAGTTAGGCATACTAAGGTGCGTGTGATTAGGGATGGGGCAGCCCCTGACTGGCTGCCTCCGCTCAGGACTCAGCACTAGCCCTATGGTTTTATATACGCCCACCCCTGCTCCTGCCGCTCCATCAACCGGACCATCGCCGGTACCGTATCCCCGACCTCCGGGATCAAATCCTCACGCACGACCTTCATGGCTTTCATCGTATTCGAACAGGCCGTGTACTGAGTTCCGTAGTCGGCCTTGAGCTGAGCCAGTTCGGCGCCGAGTGTGGTCGCCTTCTTAGTGAGCAGCCCGAGCGCTGCCCCATGCACGACTAGTTCCAGTTGAAGGCCTTCGCGCCCCACTTCCTGATAGAGGTGCCGGATATTGTTCAGCGCGCCCCGCTGAACTTTCTCGTCGCCGGAGTTCAGATGCATCACGACACGATGCGTGTGATTCACCGGGCTCTGCTCACCAAGACTGTCCAGAGACATGGCGTGAACAGACAACAGAATGCTGAAGAACCCTGTCAGGACGATAGACGATTTCCACATAACGCCCCCCCGACTGACGAAATTAGGATGCCCCCCCTGCAACCAGTCGAATTAACTGGGTCGCGGCCCAGACAAAGAACACTCCGTATACCGACCCGAAGAACCAGGGAAAGCTGACGGCGCGATGGGCCCACCACTGCCGGTGCTGACGAAAGGCCCAATTCGGCTGGAACACCGGAGGCTCATTTCGTAGATCTTCGATCGGCTGTCTCGTCTCGTGGAGCTGATAGAGACTCGTGACCAGCTTCTGCCGATCCCAGCCGGGAGATTGCTCGATTCCGCGCAATCGCCACTCCCATAGCGCATTCTGGCCCGACAATCGCCCAAGCACGATCGCCATCTGAAGACACATCAGCACGCCGAACGCGCAGAGGAGAGCAATCAAGACGGTGAACGACAGGGGCAGCAATCCCCGCGACACGATCAGCCCGATCACCGCCACAAATATGGAATGCGCCGTCAGGTAGTCGGAGAGCATCGTATGATAGTCACGTACCCCGGATGTCCAGAGCGTGATGAGATGGTCATAGGTGGATTCAAGCGCGGCTCGCTCCAGGGACATGCTGTTAACCTCCACCAATGGGCTGCCCCGCCAGGCGGTAGGCATTACGGAGGTATTGCCACATCATGCGCTGGGTGTTGAAGAAGGCGCCGTTCACTGCGATGGTATGGCGCATGACGTCGATATACTTCGCGCGATCACTGTAGAACAGCGGCAACACTTTCTGCTCTAGCTTTGCATAGAGCGCATCAGCATGGCACTCATCCATGCCTGCGCGCGGCTCGATGCAGGCCTCGATCTTGTCGCCGATCGACCATCCGGTCACGTCTTCCAGGTGGCCCTCGACCCACCAGCCGTCCAGAATGCTCAGACTCGGCACACCGTTCATAGCCGCCTTCATCCCGCTCGTGCCGGATGCCTCCATCGGCGGCAACGGAGTATTGAGCCAGACATCCACTCCGCTGCAGAGGAGACGGGACAGCGTCATATCATAATTGCTCAGATAGGCCACGGGGATCGTCCCCTTCAGGCTATCACGGATCTCGTGAATCCGACGGATCGTTTCTTTCCCCTCCTGATCGTTCGGATGCGCCTTCCCGGCAAAGACGATCTGGAGGCCTCCTGTCTGGCCGGCTATTTTCTTGAGCCGTTCGAGGTCTGACAGAATGAGCGTGGCTCTCTTATACCCGGTCGCGCGCCTCGCGAACCCGATAGTCAGCACATCGCGATCGAACCCGGCGTTCGTTTCCCGATTCACAAAGTCCATGAGCGCCCGCTTGGCTTCCATATGCGCAGCCCAGAGTTCTTCATCCGCGATGCCGACCGCATAGCGCAGCGACAATTGGTCCTTCCGCCAGTCCGGGAGCAGCCGGTCATAGAGGGCCTGAAACGCAGGAGCCGTCCACGTCGCCACATGCACCCCGTTGGTAATGGAGTGAATCGGATACTCAGGAAACAGCGTGTGGGACAACTGACCGTGTTTCATCGCCACGCCGTTGACGAACCGGGAGCCTCGAAGCGCCAGCTTTGTCATGTTGAGGGTTTCGTTCTGCTCGCAAGCCTTCAGCAGACCGCAGCGTCTTGTCCCGAGCACGCGATGCGCGAGGTCTGCCGGAAACTGATCGTGCCCGGCCGGTACCGGCGTATGGGTGGTGAATACGCATTGGTCCCGGACGGATTCAATGACGTCCGCCGGCAGTTCTCCGGGCTCCGCGCGGGCGGCAAGCTTTTCCTCCAGGAGAGCCAGGGCCAGAAGGGCCGCATGCCCCTCATTGAGATGGAACCGGGGAATATCGCCGCAGCCGAGCGCCCGCAGCATGCGGAGACCTCCGTAGCCGAGCACCGCTTCCTGACAGAGCCGGTAGTGGGCATCGCCTCCGTACAGGACGTCGGTGATCGTGCGATCCCACGGTGAATTATCCACCAGATCCGTATCGAGCAGGTACACCGGCACCGTCGCGCCGGTCACCCCTCGCGCGGTATATCTCCATGCCCGCACGTAGACGGTGCGCCCCTCCACTTCGACCGTCACCCGCGGATCGAGGGCTTCGAGGAAGTCGTTGACCGGCCAGGCCACCGGCTCCTCCGTCTGCCAACCGCGGGGATCCAGTCTCTGATAAAAGTGCCCGCGACGATGGATGAGGGTCACGGCGACCATCGGTACTTCGAGATCGGCAGCCGACCGGACGGTATCGCCGGCCAGAACCCCAAGCCCTCCCGAATAGGTGGGCATGAGAGGGTCCAGACCGATCTCCATCGAAAAATAGGCCACGAGCGGCGGGGCTATCATCATCTGTCCGTCCATAGGATTACCATCAGGTAAAACGATCGCGGACCCAATCTCCGACAGAGTGCGTGATCGCGATCACGGACAGCCCGATCAGCATATGCTCGCCGATCACCTTCCAGGGCGCGACGCCTTGGGCGCGGGCGACAAAGAAACTGAGGCCGGCCAGCAACAGCAGACCCCAGATCGCACTGGCAACAATCGCCTGATCGAGCGGCCAGACCCAGACCGGAATGAGAAAGGTCAGCGCGATCACGAACTTCGCGACAAACGTCGCCAGCGTCGCCTCCCAGATCTGCCCGGTCGGACCGCTGTTCTTGGACTCTTCAGACACATGAATACCCAGCGCATCCGACATGGCATCGGCGATCGCAATCGTGAGAATGCCGCCGATCACAATGGCCCGCGAATGGCTTCCTGAGTGCAGCCCCACCATCAACCCCAGCGTGGTGATGACGCCCGACGTCAACCCGAAACTCAACCCGGTTTTCCATGACGTTCTCATGACGCCACAGCCATTTCTTCGATCACTTCATCCTCATCGGGGAAACGTCAGGATATAGGCCAGCACATCGCGCATGGCCTCATCCGACAACGTCGACTTCCACGCGTCCATCGCCGTATTCGTCCGGCCGTCATGAATGCTCCGGAGTAACCGCGAATCGGGTTTTACCAGGACCTCGCTCGATGTCAGGTCGGCTACCGGCGGATCAAACTGCGTTGCGCCGTCCCCTCTCCCCTGCGGACCATGGCAGGCCATGCAGTATTTCTCGTACACCTGCTTCCCTCGATGAAGATTCGCCTCGCCTGCCGCAAGTCCTAGAGTTGCCATCGTCAGCCACCACCCAACCACCACCACGATCATCTGCATGCGGAAATCCTTCATGATCTCCCTAACCTTCCACCTCTGACGGCACGCCACTCACTTACCGGTTGCATTCCGGCTGATGCCGCACACAGCTCTGAAGCCATGACGTGATCTGCGCGAGCATGGCGGCGGTTGCCTGATTCGCCGCCAATACCCCCCCGTAGGCATCCTCGCTCGGAGCCTGGGCCAACGCTTCGAATGTTTTCGTGCTCACGACCCGAGACTCTTTGAGATCCACGAGCTGGCTGCGGAGTGTCATCCGCGCGCGGCTCGGCCGTTGCAGAAACTCCTGCTGGACGGCGAACCCCGCCACATCTAACCGATAATCCCCGCGAATGGAACTCGGTAACGCAACGACCGTGCGCCAGTCGCCGGTTCGACCGGCCGACTGCACCAGCAACGGCGAGAACAGGCGCGCGGGACTCTCGGCCCATTGATTCGTGGCGTAGTATTCCAACTCGAACGGCCGTGTGACATAGACCATCCGCTGCGTCTCAAACCCGGGTTCCGCCTGCGGCAGGCTCACCAGCAAGACCGGCCCATCCACCGAAACGGGACGCCCTTCGTCAGACCCTCCGTCCGCACTCATGCTCAATTGATAGGTATGAACCGGAAGGGCATCGCCTCGCGGCGAAAGACAGCCCGATGCCGTCAATACAAGCAACCACGCAGCTAATGTCCATATTCTCATCGTCTGTCACTCCTCATCAGAACACCGCAGGATGCTCAAACAGTTCATCCAACAAGGCCGCAACGAGCGAAGAGGCGAGTCGTACGCTTTGGTACGTTGAGCCTTTGAGCGATGTGAGAACGCCGCTGGGGGACTGTTTCAGCATTCTGCTATTCGCCGGGCCCGCGGCGCTGCGCCGGCTTCCCGAATACCAGCGCATTCGGTTCCCGCTCCAGATCACGCACCACACGATTGAGGGTTCCAGTCAATTGCCGCAGTTCGCCCACCAACAGACTCGCCTCCGGTAATGTCTGTCGTGAGAACTGCTCGACCTCCGGCTTTGTCTCATTGACCAGCGTCCCGACAGCCGTGCTCGTCACCGCCAACTCATCGGCCAGTCGCTGAAGCGACGAGGCACTCTTGTTGATCCGCCCCAGCAGCAACGGCACCTGCTCGTTGAGCGACAGGGTCATCTTGGCGAGACTGTCCGCACTCCGCTCCGCGCCGGTCAGCCCGCGATCCAGTTGCTCTTTGTGGGCGGCGATCGTCTGCGCCACATCGGACAGGTCTTTGAGCGTCTGCTTTAACCGGACACGGTTCTCCTCATCCACGATCTCCGATGCTCCCTTCGCCAACACATCAAGGTCGGTGAGCAGTTTGGTCAACCCTTTTTCAGATAAGAGCCGCGACACAGCCTCGTCGAGACGGAAAAACAAAGACGGTCCCGTCTTGATGACGGGATATTCCTGTCCCCCGGCCGCCTGCAGCGGAGGAGCCTCCCGACTTCCCCCGGTCAGATTGATCGTCGCCAGGCCCGTCAATCCCTGGGTCTCGAGGACGGCGATGGTATCGGTCTTGATCGGCGTCCCGCGGGCAATGTCTAACGTCAACCGCACCTCTTCGGGATTGTTCTGGTTCAGGGCAATGTCCTTCACTCGGCCCACGTCCACACCGCGATACTTAACCGTGGAGTCCACACTCAATCCTGCAACAGACTCCCGCATATACGCTTCGTATCGGTCATTGACCCCGCGGTAATCCGTTTTCCCCAGCCAGAACATGGCGATCACCATCGCTGCACCGAGGAGGACAACAAAAGAGCCCACGAGGAAATAATTTACCTTCGGTTCCATGACCCCCTCATTCTACTCGCTTCCGGATCTCCTGAACGCGTCACGTGCGGCGACCTTGTTGATTCCAGGCCGCCTGCTCCTGCGCTGCCCGCCCCCGCGGACCCTGGAAATATTCACGAATGACGGGATCGTCGGACTGCGACAACTCCTGCATCGTCCCGACGCCGAGGACCTTCCCGTTGCCCAGGACGGCCACCCGATCGGCGATACGCCATAGCGAATCCAGATCGTGCGTCACCATGACCACCGTCAACCCCAACAGGCCCTTCAGAGAGAGCACCAGATCATCGAATCCCGCGGCGATGCTCGGATCCAAGCCGGCCGTCGGCTCATCGAGGAACAACAATTCAGGATCCATCACGAGCGCCCGGGCCAGCGCCGCCCGCCGCCGCATCCCGCCGCTCAGCTCACTGGGAAATTTGGTAGCGCTGTCCGGCGGCAATCCCACCATCGCAATCTTGACGGCCACAATCTCACGGACCAGCTGCGCGCTTATGCCGGTAAATTCCCGCAGCGGCACCGCGACATTTTCCGCCAGCGTGAATGAACTGAACAAGGCTCCCTGCTGGAACATCACCCCGAACCGCCGATGGATCAGTCGACCGTCGTATTCTTCCAGCGCCCGACTGTCCACGCCGAAGAGGTGAATCGAACCGGACGAGGGTGTGAGCAACCCCACGATCTCCCGCAGCAGCGTCGATTTCCCGCACCCGTTGCCGCCGGCGATGGCAAAGACTTCTCCGCGCCGGACCGAGAGGCTCACATCCGCATGCACCACGGCCTGGCCGAATCGAGTCGCCACATGGCTGACCTCGATAATCGATTGAGATTTCTCACTTGCAGAAAGGGACGTCACAGACACCCCCCTTCCGAATCAGGAGGGATGTTCAAAATGGACTTCCAGCAAGGCCGCAGCGAGTGAAGGGCCGAGGCGTACCCTCTGGGGTACGTTGAGGGCCTGAACGATGCGAGAACGCCGCTGAAAGCCATTTTCAACATCCCTCTAGAGTGCCCACCAGTTGAGCAAAATACTACAGACTGCGTCGAACACAATGACCAGAAAGATGCTCTGTACCACACTGATGGTCGTATGCCGCCCGACATCGTCTACCCCGCCGCGAATCTGGAACCCCTGGTAGCATCCGACCAGCGCAATGATGATGGCAAAGAAGGGAGCCTTGGCGATCCCGATGAACAAGTGCCGGACAGCGACCGCATCCGCAAAGCGCGAGACGAACTCCGTAAAGCTGACATTCAACTGGCCCGAGGCAATCAGCATCCCCCCGAAGACTCCCAGCACATCCGCGTACACCGTCAGCAACGGCAACGCGATGACCAATGCCAGCGCCCGTGGCAGGACCAGCAACGCCATCGGCGAGATGCCCAGCGTCCGCACGGCATCCAGCTCTTCCGTCACTTTCATGGTCCCGATTTCGGCCGCATAGGCGGATCCCGATCGCCCGGCAATCAGGATCGCCACAATCAATGGTGAAATCTCACGGAGCAACGAGATGCCCACCAGATCGACGATAAAAATGTTCGTCCCGAACTTTCGCAATTGCTCGGCGCCCTGATAGGCGATCACCACCCCGATGAGAAACGTCAGCAACCCCGTAATCGGCAGCGCATTCACCCCGTCGATTTGCAGCATTCGTAAGAGAGAGCGCCAGCGCAGCGACCCCGGTCGACGCAGCACGCGCAGAAAAGCGACGGTGCTCTCGCCAAGAAATGCGAGACCTCGACCACCGGACTCCAGTTGACGCCATGCGGCTCGCCCCACTCGCTCGATCCATCCCCTTCGCGCGGAGGCTACCGTGGAAACGTTCACCGGCTGAGTCTCGACCATTTTGAGCAACACGGCGAATTCCGGTGGCAGGCCCTGGAGAGACGACGTTCGTCCACCCCGACCGGCCGCACGGAGACTCTGGTGCAGGAACACCGCCCCGCCCGTATCCATCGCGGTAATCTCACTCGCGTCATAGATCACCCCACCCCTCTCGGGCCGGCCAAGTGCGCCGGCTTGGCATTCGAGGTCCGCGACATTTGACAGAACCCACCGGCCGCGGCAATACATCACGTTGTCCACGCGCTCGATCGATGCCTGCCGTTCCATCGTCATGTCGGAATCACACCTCGTGTCACTCAGCCCAGCCGTCCGGCGCATCCCGGTCGTCACGCATCCGGCATACCAATCAGTGCGTATCCATAATCGTTCTCAGCTCGCTCCCGCTGATGACTTCCCGTTCCAGCAGAACCCGCGCACCTTCGACCAATGCGGCTTTGCGCTGCTCGAGCAGCCGCTTCACCCGCTCGTATTGTTCGTCGATAATCCGCCGCACTTCACAATCGATTTCCCTTGCCGTCTCTTCGGAGTAGTCCCCTTTTTCAGAGGCCACCGGGATCTGGACGAACTGCGGCTGCCGTTCCCGCTCCAGCGTAATGGCGCCCAGCTTCTCGCTCATTCCGTAGGCCTTCACCATGCTCTTGGCAATGTCCGTCGTTTTGAGCAGATCGTTCTGCGCGCCGGTGGAGGCCTCGCCGAAGATCATTTCCTCGGCAATCCGTCCCCCTAAGAGCACCGCAATCTTGTTCTCCAGCTCGGACTTCGTCATCAGAAACCGGTCCTCTGTGGGCAGTTGAAGCGTGTACCCGAGCGCCGCCACCCCGCGAGGAATGATCGAGATTTTCTGCACCTGATCCGAACCCGGCAACGAGATCGCCACTAACGCATGGCCGGTCTCATGATAGGCCACCCGTTCTTTCTCCATCTTATTAAGGACCCGGTTCTTCTTTTCCAATCCGGCGATCACCCGTTCCACCGCTTCTTGCAATTCCGCAATCCCCACCAGGTCTTTGCCGCGTCGCACCGCCAGCAAGGCCGCCTCGTTGATGATGTTGGCCAGGTCGGCGCCGGAAAATCCGGGCGTCATTGCCGCGATGTTCTCGAGATCCGCATCAGAACCCAACGGCACGTGCTTGGCATGCACACGGAGGATGGCCAGACGGCCGATCTTGTCCGGACGGTCTACGACGACATGGCGATCGAACCGGCCTGCGCGCAAGAGCGCGGGGTCGAGAATTTCAGGACGATTGGTTGCCGCCATCAAAATGACGCCGATGCGGGGATCAAACCCGTCCATCTCAACCAGCAATTGATTGAGCGTCTGTTCGCGTTCTTCATGGGCCATGGGCCCCATGCCCCGCGCTTTTCCCAGCGCATCAAGCTCGTCGATGAAGATGATACAGGGCGCCTTCAGCTTCGCCTGCTCGAAGAGATCACGCACGCGCGCCGCCCCCACTCCCACAAACATTTCCACAAACTCCGACCCGCTGATGCTGAAGAATGTCACCCCGGCCTCTCCGGCCACCGCCCGGGCCAGCAGTGTCTTGCCGGTTCCCGGCGGGCCGACCAGTAAGATGCCTTTGGGGATCTTTCCTCCCAGTCTGGTGAACTTCTCCGGTGTCTTGAGGAACTCGATCACCTCGCGGAGCTCCTCCTTCGCCTCGTCCACTCCGGCGACATCGGCAAAAGTGACCTTGACATCGGTCTCAGCGTAAATCTTCGCTTTGGACTGGCCGACCTGCATAAATCCGCCCTGAGCCTGCCCCAGCCGGCGAATGAAGAAATACCAGATGGCCCCGAAAATGGCGGCCGGCAGAATCCAGGACAGGACATCGCGCCAGAAGGTCGTCTCGATGACCCCGACAAACTTCACCCCGTGCTGATTCAACTCCCGAACGAGATCCTGATCTTCCACCCGAATGGTCGAAAACAGCTTCGGTTCCTTCGCCTCGCCCTCCGGCTTGAGCGTCCCCGTCAGGGTGTGGCTGCCAACCGCCACCTCGGCAACTTTGCCGGCCACCACGAGCTGCCTGAATTCGCTGTAGGGCAGCTCTTCGATCTTCTGGAGGGCATGGATCAAATCGTGGACAAGAATCACCGCCCAGATGGCGAGAAAGACGTACCAGATGGAAAAGGAGATCTTCTTATTCATCGCCTAGCTCCTGGCCATGTCCAATGGCGAATCTCCGGCAGGTCTTCGCCATGTTCGGTGATGTATAGTTTGTGTTCGATAAGTTTGTCACGCATCGCCTGCCTCACATAATCGGCGCGGGACCCGTGCAACGGCACCCGGTCGATGACGTCCCCGACCAGATGAAAGCGATCCAGATCATTCATCACCACCATGTCGAACGGGGTGCTCGTCGTGCCTTCTTCCTTGTAGCCCCGCACATGTAAATTCCCATGATTGGTTCGCCGGTACGTGAGCCGATGGATCAACCAGGGATAGCCGTGGAATGCGAAGATGATCGGCTTATCCGTGGTGAAAAGCGCATCGAACTCCTTGTCGCTCAAGCCATTGGGGTGCTCCCTGGTCGGTTGCAACCTCATGAGATCCACGACATTCACAACCCGAATCCTCAATTCCGGCAGGTGCTCACGCAGCAACGCGACCGCCGCCAGTGTTTCCATCGTCGGCACATCCCCGCAACAGGCCATGACCACGTCCGGCTCGCTGTCCCGGTCGTTGCTCGCCCAGTCCCAAATGCCGATGCCGGCCGTGCAATGGGTAATCGCGGCCTCCATATCGAGCCACTGCGGCGCTGAGTGCTTGCCGGCGACGATCACGTTCACATGGTTGCGGCTGCGCAGACAATGGTCCGTGACGGACAGCAAGGTATTGGCATCGGGCGGAAGAAAGACCCGGATCACCTCGGCCTTCTTATTGACGACGTGATCGATGAAGCCGGGATCCTGATGGCTGAACCCGTTATGGTCCTGCCGCCAGACATGGGAGGACAACAGATAGTTGAGCGACGCGATCGGCCGCCGCCAGGGAATGTGGCGGCAGACCTTCAACCACTTGGCATGCTGGTTGAACATCGAGTCGATAATGTGGATGAACGCTTCATAGCAGGAGAAGAATCCATGCCGGCCGGTTAGAAGATAACCTTCCAGCCACCCCTGGCACTGATGCTCGCTGAGCATTTCCATCACCCGACCGTCCGGTGCCAGGCGATCGTCGTACGGATAGCGATCCGCCATCCAGGCGCGATTGGTGACTTCCAGAACATCCTGCCAGCGATTCGAGTTGTTCTCATCCGGGCTGAAGAGGCGGAAGTTGCGGCTATCCATATTGAGCTTCATCGTATCGCGCAGAAACCGCCCCATGAGCCGGGTGGACTCCGCTTCGACCCCGCCCGGCTTGGTCACCTTGACGGCGTATGTGCGGAAATCCGGCAGGCGCAAGTCCTTGAGGAGGAGCCCGCCGTTAGTCTGGGGATTGGCGCTCATCCGACGCGTCTTCTTAGGTGCAAGTTCCGCGAGTTCAGGCTTGAGTCGTCCGGCCTTGTCGAACAATTCTCTCGGTTTGTAGCTCTTCATCCACTTCTCGAGGATCTTGATGTGTCCCGGTTTATCCATCTCGCCCATGGGGACCTGGTGGGAACGCCAGTAATCCTCCGCTCGCTTGCCGTCGATCAACTTGGGACAAGTCCAGCCCTTCGGCGAACGCAGGACGATCATCGGCCATCGCGGACGGCCGGTGACTCCTTTCGTGCGGGCCGCGCGTTGAATCTTCTTGATCTCCGCGACGACGGCATCCAGTGTAGCCGCCATGAGTTGATGCATCGTGCGGGGATTGCGCCCTTCGACGAAATAGGGCCTATAGCCGTACCCCCGAAACAGCTGGTCCAGTTCATCGTGACTGATACGGGCCAGGACGGTGGGATTCGCGATCTTGTACCCGTTCAAATGGAGGATGGGCAGTACTGCACCGTCCGTGGCGGGATTCAGAAACTTATTGGAATGCCAGCTCGTCGCGAGCGGACCGGTTTCCGCTTCCCCGTCGCCGACCACGCAAGCCACGATCAGATCGGGATTGTCGAAAACAGCCCCGTATGCATGCGACAACGAGTACCCTAACTCGCCCCCTTCGTGAATGGAACCAGGCGTTTCCGGCGCCACGTGACTCGGGATGCCGCCGGGAAACGAAAACTGTGTAAAAAGCCGCTTCATCCCCGCTTCGTCCTGTGAGATGTTCGGATAGACCTCGCTGTAGGTGCCTTCGAGGTAGGCGTTCGCCACAATTCCCGGTCCGCCGTGCCCCGGACCGGTGATAGTGATCATGTCCAGGTCCTGCTGCGCGATGACCCGGTTCAGATGCATATAGATGAAGTTGAGACCCGGCGTCGTTCCCCAGTGTCCCAGCAACCGCGGCTTGATGTGCGCACGCGTCAGCGGCCTCTTCAACAGCGGGTTATCATAGAGATAGATCTGACCGACGGACAGGTAGTTCGCCGCCCGCCAATAGGCATCCATCTTCTTGAGCAGATCCGGTGTGAGCGGTTTCTTCTTTGTCAGCAGCATCGTCTTCTCACCGCTCCTATCCTGTCTTAGCCAGTAATGGAAGAACCGCCTGCACAATCTCACTCTCTTCATCCGTGTGGATGACGCGCACGGTTACGCGACTACCTTCTGCCGAAATCACTGCGCCATTGGCCGCGTTGCGGGTGCCATCCATCGTGATACCGAGAAACCCCAACCCTTCACAAATCCTGGCGCGGACGACCGGCGAGTGCTCGCCGATTCCGGCACTGAACACCAGCGTATCCACACCGCCTAACACAGCGGCCAATGCGCCGATGGCTTTCTTCGCCTGATAACAAAACAGCGCGACCGCTTCGGCCGCCCGCGGGTCGTGCTCCTCCAGGGTGAGCAAGTCGCGTATATCAGCACTGCTCTCCGACAGGCCGAGTAGGCCGGATGCTGAATTGACCATCTTGTGGAACTGCTCCACGGTCAGGCCTTCCGTTCTCGTGAGATAGGAAATCAATCCCGGATCGAGATCGCCCGAGCGCCGGCTCATGGGCAGACCCGATGTCGGCGTGAACCCCATGGTCGTCTCAAGGCTCTTTCCGCCCCTCACCGCCGCCATGCTGGCCCCGTTGCCCAGATGCGCGAGAATGACCCGCCCCTCGGCCTCCCCCTGCTTGCCGACTCTGGCCAACTCCTTCATCAGAAAGGCATAGGACAACCCGTGAAACCCGTACCGTTGAATGCCCACCTTGTCATATCGTCTCGGGATCGCCAACAGGCGAGCCACGCGCGGCATATCGCGATGAAAGGTCGTGTCGAAACAGGCGATTTGAGGCACCCGTGGGTAACGCCGGCTGAACCCTTCCATAAGGCCGATCTCTGCCGGAAGATGTTCCGGATCATAGGGGCTGATTCGGCGCAACTCCGCCATCACCGCCGGAGACATGAGCTCCGGTTGGCTGTACTTCATGCCGCCATGAACGATGCGATGACCTACGGCCAGCAGCGCGGCCGCACTGACTCGTTGCTCGATCAGATCCATCAGCGGTCCGACGCAGGCCGCATGATCGCCCCCCTGAATCGCAACCTGCTCTGTCTGACGGCTTCCGATGTCTGTTATTGACAGCCGGGTGCCGGGCAATCCGATGCGCTCGACCTGGCCTTCTATGAGACGAAGCAGCTGCGGCTGAGCCTCAAACAGCGCAAATTTGATACTGGACGAACCGGCGTTGATCGCCAGAATGCCAGAATGCGGCTGAGACAATACTGCCATCAAACCCTCCGCTGAAGAGAGGAAGGCAACGCCGAACAATCATGATCCAGCAAGTCTCCGATGCGCTCGACCGTTACGTCCGGCGACGGATACCGGCCCGGGAGTTGCGGATCCAAGGCATAATGCCCCTGACGCGGAAGCACCGTCGTCACCCGTGATCCCCAGATCTTTTTCACCGCGGCAAGGATGCGCAGCTTGTCGTCAATCAGCACATACTGCTGAGCCGGATACCGCCGCGCCACATCCTGTAACTCCTGCTCCTTATGCACATAGATCAAGACATTTCCATCGACCGCCTCAAACAATCCCGACCGCTCGACCTTTCTCGGCTGAAACACCACATCACCATCGGAAAGGATGACGACCTTGCCCCACCGCTTGGCATGTTCTACGACGGCGAGCGCCTTCGGGTATAGACGGTCGGCAAACGGATAATGAATCAGAAAGCGTGAAACGGTTAACAGATGGGGATCGTGAGGATACTCGATGCGATACTGCTGCAAGGCACCCAAATAGTCTGCATAGCCCAGCTTGGCCCGCAACTGTTCGAAGATGATCCAATAACGCTGCTGCCGCTCGTGCCCGACTTCCTGTTCGAGGTAATCCGCGAGATCTTCCGTGACCTGATCGTTGTCCAGCAGCGTGTTATCGACATCGAACAGAAACACCATGTCGGATGACGACATATGAAGGTCCCTCTCAGACGAAAGACCCAATACCCAATACGATGAGCCTATCGTCCTTCCAAGCTTTCAGCCATGGCAGAACTCCGCATTGTGGAAGAGTGCAAGCAAAAGACCTGGATGGCTGATAAGAGCAACTCTGCGTCTTAGCAGTCAATTCCAGCAGTTGCCGGAGGCCGATGCAGATCGAACGCTCTTAACAGGGGAGCCTCTCCCCAGCACTCTCTGACGAGCTGTAGCGGAACGCGCCAGTTTCCAAATAATGAACCTTCCGCTGCAACGACGCAACGGAGGCTGTTTCCTCTCCTGGGTCAGGGTTTCAGAGGGCACTGGCGGGCACAACAGAGCGCCGCTGCACGTGGCAATCCAGCAACGGAATGACGATGAGCGCGAGCAATATCGAAGCCCCACGCCGAACGGAGGTCTCAACGCTGATAGTGGAATGATCGCATCGGGTGCGATGAGGGAAGCAAAGAACCTGCTCCTGCTATACAGTCAATCGAACTGCCGCCGGAATCGCCACATGCCGAAACCGAACAGTGCGCCGCCCAGCGCTGCCATTGCGGCCGCCTGCGGCCAGAGCACATTCAGCCCTGCGCCTTTCAGCAGGATGCCATAGGCGATGTCGATGAAATAACGCAACGGCGACAGGAGCATGAGGGTACGGATCCACTCAGGCAGGGCTTCCATCGGCGCCATGATGCCCGAGAGCAACAACATCGGGGCCACCACGAGAAGCGTCATCAGGCCGACCTGCGCCTGGTTGCGAGCGATCGTGGCCGCGAACAGTCCCATGCCGGCGGTCGTGAACGTAAACAGCGCCGTCATGGCGAATAGAAGCGCCACGCTGCCTCTGATCGGTACCCCGAACGCCGGCTGCATGACCCCGAAGAGCGCGATCGCCGTCATCCCGAGGATGACGAGGGTCATGGCCAATACTTTGGGAAGCATGATCAGCACCGGCGTCAACGGCGATACGAGCAATTGTTCGATGGTCCCCCGCTCTTTTTCGCGAACCATGGCGGTTGCCGGCAAGAGGATGGAGAAAATCGTGATAGTGCGCAGGAGGTGTGAGATGGATTCGAACCAGGCTTCGTTCTGGTCGACGTTGTACCAGACTCGATGCTCACTGATGACGACCGGCAAAGCTCCCGTCGTGTAGGCCGCGCCTCCGATGCGCGTCAGCAACACGTCCCGGCCGAACTGCCCGACGATCCGCGCGGCATACCCGGCGGCGGACAGCCCTTGGGGAGCGTTGGTGGTATCCACCAGCAGTTGGACCGTCACCGGTTCGCCGACCGCGATCTGTTCGTGAAATCTCGGCGGGATCTCGAGGATGGCCATGACGGCGCCTCGATCCATCAAGCGGAGGCCTTCGTCGGAATGGCTGAGTTCACCGCCCAAGCGAAAGAAGGGCTGCCGAAACCGATGAATCAAGTCGCGGGAGGAGAAACTGTGATCGGCATCGTAGACCATCAAAGTGGCGTTGTGGAGCTGCGACCGGAGGCCGTTGCCCGCGATAAAGACGGCCAACGTGAACGAATAGATGAAGAACAACACGATCGGCAAATCGCGGAACAACTGGATCAGTTCCTTGCGCGTCATGACAAACAACCGTCTCCCCCAGACGACAGCGCACCGGGTCATGGATTCGGCCGGGGCGGTCATGATCGCGGCCTCTTGGTGAATAGACGGTAGGCGACCAGCCACAGAACCACAGCGTAGAAGGCCAGTGCGAAGATGTCCGGCCACAACACATCCAGCCCGACGCCTTTCAGAAAGGTGCCACGCACGATGTCGGTGTAGTACATACCCGGGAGCAGATGCGCCTGCACTTGGGCTCCGGCGCTGAGAGAGGACACGGGCACAATCAGTCCGGAAAAGAGAATCGTGGGCAGGGTGCAGACGATCATCGTCACGATCAGCGCGGCGATCTGCGTGCTGACAATGATGGAGACCAACAACCCGATGCCCGTGCTCGTCAACACGAAGATCAGCGAGGCGAACAAAAACAGACCCGCCTGCCCCTTGAACGGCACCTCAAACCACAGCGTGGCGAGCAGCCAGAGCGCGCCCGCGTTCACACAGGAAATGACGACATAGGGAGTGAGCTTCCCGGCGAGATATTCGAGTTTGGTGACGGTGGCGCTGTAGATGTTGTAGATCGACCCAGATTCTTTTTCCCGCACGATGCCGAGCGCCGTCAACAGCGGCGGAGCCAACATCAAAGAGAACATCACGAGCGCCGGAATTGTGGACCAGGCGCTCCGGACTTCTTCGTTGTACAGGTAGCGCACCTCCAACTCGACCGGTTGAGCCAGAATCTCGGCGCGGGCAGGCGAGAGGCCGCGCGTCCGGACCACATACTCCCGGATCAACTCCCCGCTGAACGCGCTGTTGATCGCGATCACATACCCCTTTGTGATATCGGTCCGGAGCGGAAACGTCCCGTCGATTAGTGTTTGAACCGCGACCGGCTGGCCGGCGAGCAGACGCTCTCCGAATTTCTCCGGAATCACGACGACTGCGCGCGCCTTCCCGCTTTCGAGCCAGGCGTCGGCCTCGGCTTCGCCGGCGAGCGAGCCCTTGAAGTCGAAATACCGCGAGGTGATGAACCGATACAGGTAGTCGCGGCTCAGCGAACTGTGGTCCCGATCCACGACCACTAACGGAATATGTTCTACGTCGAGAACGAGGCCGTAGCCGAACACCAGCATCCACAACACCGGGAGGAGAAACGCCAGGAGCAAGAACATCCGATCCCGCACCGTCTCCCGCCATTCCTTCCAGGCCACCGTCGCGACGCGCCTGAAATTCATGCAATCGCTCCCGCGCCCGTCCTCCGCTCCTGCCCTTCCAGCGCCATAACCCGATGAACGAACACGTCCTCGAGACTGAGAGGGCGCTCGGCGACGGCTTTGACGCGGAGGCCTTCCGCCTCCAGCAGGTTGCGAAGCGTCGACTCATCACGGCGGGGATCGCGCGACAACAGATGGATCTTCGTGCCGTAGAGCGCAGCGTCGGGAAAACCTGCCTGCAACAATCGGCGCAGCGCCTGGCCCGGCCGATCCGCTTCCACCTCGAGTAGCTGGCCGGCCTCCCGTTCCACCTGACGCTTCATGTCGTTGGGAGAGCCTTCCGCCACGATTCGGCCCGCATACATGAGCGCAAGCTGGTCGCAATGCTCGGCTTCGCTCATATAGTGGGTGGTAATCAGCATCGCGACCCCCTCCTCGCGCGCCAGCTTCGCCAGGATGTCCCAGAATTGCCACCGGCCGATCGCATCGACGCCCGAGGTCGGTTCATCCAGGAACAAGACGCGCGGCTGATGGACCAGCGCGCAGCCGAGAGCCAATCGCTGGCGGACTCCCATCGGCAAGCGGCCGGTTAGGCTGGACTCATAACCTTTCAGTCCCGCCATGGAGACGATCCACTTCAGCCGCTCGTTTGTGGCTCGCCGGTCAAGGCCGTAGATTCCGGCGAACAGGCTGATGTTTTCCGCCACCGTCAAGTCCACATAGAGCGAAAAGGCCTGCGACATGTACCCGATGCGTTCCTTGATGGCGCCAGCCACAGCTTTCATGTCCACCCCCGCCACCCAACCTTCACCTCCGGTGGGCGCCATAATCCCGTTCAGCATCTTGATGACGGTCGTCTTGCCAGCCCCATTGGCGCCCAGTAGCCCAAAAATCTTTCCTTGCTCGACCTGAAAACTGACGCGATCCACGGCCCGGAACGAGCCGAAATCACGGACCAGTTCCCGGGCCTCGATGGCAAGACCGTGATTCTTCTCCCGCGTCATGGCCGTGGGACTCGGCAATTCGTTCCGGTTGTCGGCCTGTCGAAGCAGGAGCGATACGAAAACATCCTCCAGTTCGGGGGGATCGACCTGCACGTGACCTGGAGCGATATCACCAAGACTCGTGCTGATGCGCGCGACGGCCTTCGCTGGGTCCGTCTCTTCCATGAACACATGGAGCTTAGACCCCAAGGCCTCGACTTGTTTGTAGACAGGTTTGAGCCGGGCGACGGCCTCTAGTTGCGAGGCGGCTTCAAATGTCACCTTCAACCCGGGCACCAGTGCTTGCACCTCCGCCGGCGTTCCCGATACAAGCGCCTTGCCCTCCGAGAGAAACGACAGGCGATGAAACCGGGCCGCTTCGTCCATATAGGCAGTGGACACCAGCGCGGTCATTCCCTTTTCATGCAACAGTTCGGCGAGGATGGCCCAGAAATCCCGGCGCGAGACAGGATCGACGCCGGTCGTCGGTTCATCCAAGATTGCCAACTCCGGCTCATGAATGAGGGTGCAGATCAACCCCAGTTTTTGTTTCATTCCGCCAGACAAGTGCTTCATCGCCCGGTTGCGAAACTTGTCCAGCCGTGTCATTCGTAAAAGTTTGGCCTTCCGTTCCACCAAATCTGGCTCCGGCACGAGTCTGAGCCGCGCAAAGAAATCAATATTCTCCTCGACCGACAGGTCGGGGTATAGATTCAGTCCCAAACCTTGCGGCAGAAAACCGATGCGTTGCTTCACGTGCTCGGCAGCGCGCTCCGAATCGATCAACGCCCCGAACACCTCCACGGCCCCCGCGTCGTACGTCAGCACCCCGGCGATCGCCTTCATCAGGCTGCTCTTGCCGGCCCCGTCCGGCCCGATGAGGCCGTAAATCTCGCCGCGCCGGACGACCACATCGACACCGTCCACAGCGACCTGCGCCTTGTACCGCTTTTTGAACCCTGTCACTTGAACTATCGTTGCATCGTCGGCCATCGCTGCCTCGCTATTCGTCAACCGTCAACAGTCATACGCTGACCGGGAACCAATCTTCACGATTGACGTTTGACCGATGACGACCGACGATCATCGCGGTTTCACCCAGGCCACGTCGCTTTTCCACCGAACCATGGCATCGGCGGGCAATCCCGGCGTGAGACGGTGTTCGGGGTTCTCCGCGAGATACAGCCGCACGGCATAGATCAGCTTCACCCGTTCGTCGGGCGTCTGCACTTCTTTCGGCGTAAACTCGGCCTTTGAAGCGATGTATTTCACGGTTGCATCGTACGGCCGTTCCGGAAACGCGTCCGTATAGATCCGCGCCGGCAGACCAAGACGCACCTTCCCAATCTGAATCTCCGGGACGAATACCTGAAGGTAAAGCCGGTCGAGGTCGACGAGTTCGAGCAGTGGCGCCCCGGCCGCCACCACTTCACCGACGTCGACCATGCGGGTCGTAATCGTCCCGTCGGTCGGAGCGGTGATGGTCAGATCGGTCAGCACGCTCTGAGCCTCGGCCAACGCCGCGTCGGCTTGATCTCGCTGTTGCTCCAGGGCGACAACGTCCTTCTCTCTGGAGTGGATACGTTTCCAGCCCAACTCCGCCTGAGCCAGTTCCTTTCGCGCCTGGGCCAGGGCTCCGTTCGCGGCGACCTGGTCGCTTGCGGCGGCCTTCCAACGGGCCTCTGTCTGCTCGACCAATTGATGGGAGACGGCTTGGTCAGGCAACAGGGCCCGCATCCTGGCGAGGTCCCGCCGGGCCTCCAGTTCGACCGCCTTGGTCTTGTTCAGCACGGCGACGGCACTGTCGACCTTCGCTTGCGCGGCTTCGATCGCGAGCGGTACCTCAAGATTCATGACGGCGAGGGAGGTGTGCGCCGCTTCCGCTTGGGCTTCCAGCATGTCGACCAGCCGTCGGGCCTGATCGACCTTCGCCCGTGTCTGGGCGTCATCCAAGCGCACCAGCAGCTGGTCCTTGACGACGGTGTCGCCTTCGCGCGCCGCCAACTCCATCACACGTCCGGCGAACTTGCTGGCTATCGTGACATGATCGCCTTCCATGCGGCCATTGGCCTGAATCAGCCCTTCGGGCAACCCGTTGGACCCGATGAACCGAACCAGAAAGTAGGCCGCCAGTCCCAAGAACACCGCACCGAGCGCAACGGCCACGGAAGCCCGAGAAGTTTTCATGGGTGTGAACCGTTCATAGTCTTGGGCCAGGATATGATATGAGGACGGTCAAGGTGCCCTTCCATCAGCCGTCAAACGGTATCCGATACTCAGATCGGTCTGAACTGTAGCACAAGACGGAAGCGCGAAGAATCGCTTCCCTCATCCCTTCCTGCTACAGAACAACCGCAGGTCGCACCAGACGCCCGATCAGATGGTAATACAACAGCGGAATGACGATGAGCGTGAGCAACGTCGAAGCTCCCACGCCGAACAGCAATGACACGGCTAATCCTTGGAAGATGGGATCGAGGATGATCACGAACGCGCCGACCATCAACGCAGCGGCCGTCAGCAGAATGGGTCTGGTGCGGATCGCACCGGCCGTGATGACGGCTTCCAGCAACGGCACTCCCGCCTGTTCCTGCAACTGGATAAAGTCCACCAACAAAATAGAGTTCCGGACGATAATACCGGACAACGCGATGAAGCCGATCATGGATGTCGCCGTGAAGTAGGAGCCGGCCATCCAGTGACCCGGCAGAATGCCGATGAGCGTGAGCGGGATCGGCGCCATGATAATGACCGGCGTGAGAAACGATTGGAACTGACCGACGATCAACAGATAGATCAAGAGCATCGCCACTGCGAATGCGATGCCCATGTCGCGGAACGTTTCATAGGTGATCTGCCACTCCCCGTCCCATTTCATCGCCAGCTTCTCTTCCGACCAGGGTTGTGACGCGTAATACTGCTCCACCTGATAGCCCTCCGGCGGCCGATACCCTTCCAGCTTTTTCCCGACTCCGAGTACGCCATAGACCGGGCTTTCCGCCTTCTCCGCGCCGGGGCCACCCACGTCGGCCACGATATAGACCACCGGCTTCTGATTCTTGTGATAGATCGCCTTCTCCAGCTTCGTCTGCTCCATGGTCAGGAGCTCGGACAGTTGCACCATCCCGCCGGTATTCGTCCGCAGGCCGATCTCCCCGATGTGCTCAAGTCCGGTCCGCTCGGCCAACGGCAGACGCAGCATAATTTGCACCGGGCTTTTTTCCTGGGGGATGTGGACCAAACCTATCTTCGTGCCCTCCAAGGCCATCCGCAGCGTGTTCACAATCTCCTCGGACGGAATGCCGGCCAGCGCCGCCTTCGCATGATCAACGGTAAACAGGTACTTCACCTGATCGGCTTCAATATAGTCGTCGACATCGACGACCCCGATCGTGGATTCCATCAACGCCCGGATCTCCCGCGCGACAGCGAGTTGCCGGCCATAATCAGGTCCGTATATTTCAGCCACCAGCACCGATTGCACAGGAGGCCCCGGCGGGACTTCGACGACTTTCACATTGGCCCCGTATGGGCGGGCAATCTCCTGCACCTGCGGACGCAGCCGTTGCGCGATCTGATGACTTTGTGCGGAACGCAGATCCTTCGCCACCAGGTTGATTTGGACATCGGCCTCATGCGGCTGCTCCCGCAGATAATAGTGGCGGACCAATCCGTTGAAGTTGAACGGCGACGCCGTACCGACATAGGCCTGATAATCCCGCACCTCCGGGACGGTGCTCACGTAGCGGCCGAGCGCCTGCGTGACTCGCGCCGTTTCCTCCAGCGTCGTGCCCTCCGGCATATCCACCACCAGCTGCAATTCGCTTTTGTTGTCGAACGGCATCATCTTCACCACCACATGCCGGGTGTAGAACAATAAGCAGGACCCGGCCAGCAGCAGCGCGACGCCCCCCAGGAACGCATAGGCCAGAATCGGATGAACCAGCAGCGGCGACAGCACCCTGCGGTAGAGACGCGCCGTCAACCCCTGTTCGTGTCCTTCATGATCGACTCCCTTGACGACCGTCCCCGGCCGATAGCAGGTCTGGCAAAACCAGGGAATGACAATGAACGCGACGAGCAGCGAAAAGAACATGGCAATGGAGGCATTCACCGGAATCGGCCGCATGTAGGGGCCCATCAATCCCGACACAAAGGCCATCGGAAGCAGTGCCGCGATCACGGTGAACGTCGCCAGGATCGTGGGATTCCCGACTTCGTCGACCGCATAGATCGACGCTTCCTGGTGGGGCTTCAGGCGCAGCGTCAAGTGGCGGTAGGTGTTCTCGACCACGACAATTGCATCGTCCACCAGAATGCCGATGGAGAAAATCAGCGCAAAGAGCGTGACCCGATTGATCGTGTACCCGATGAGCATGGACGTAAACAGGGTCAAGGCCAGCGTCAGCGGAATCGCCAGCGAGACGACAATGGCCGGACGAAACCCCAGCGTCAGTCCGAGAAACGCCACGACCGCGGCCACTGCAATGAAGAGATGCCAGAGCAATTCGTCGGCCTTCTCGCGAGCGGTTTCTCCATAGTCGCGGGTCACCGTCACGCGCACATCGGCAGGAACCGTCACCCCCTTCATCTCCTCAACCTTGCGGATGACGTTCTCGGCCACGGTGACGGCATTCGTCCCGCCCTGCTTGGCAATCGCCACAGTCACGGCGGGGCGTTGCTCCAGATCGCGCGCCCCGAACCAGACATACTGTTTTGCCTCGTTCGGTCCGTCGGTCACTTCAGCCACCTGCCGGAGATAGACCGGACGTTGCTCATGGACGCCAACCACTAAAGATTCCAGATCCTCACGGGATCGAAGGAATCGCCCCGTTTCCACCAGGAAACTCTGATTGCGGCTGTCGAACCGGCCCGTCGGCAGGGCCCGATTCTCGCCGCGGATCACGCCGGCCACTTGCAACGGGGTCAGGCCATAGGCCTTCAATCGCGTCGGATCGATCTGTACCCCGAGTTCGCGCGCCCGCCCCCCGACGATGAATCCGCCCGACGTGCCGGGAACTTTCTTCGTCTCTTCCAACACCTGTTCGGCCAGTCGATGGAGTTCAAATTCGCCATACCGCTGACTCGACAGGGTGACGGTCACAATCGGCACGTCGTTGACGTCTTTCGGCTTCACCAGAAAGGGCTCGGCTCCCGGCGGCAGGAGATCCTGGTTCGACATCAGTTTGTCGTACAGGTCGACCAGACTCTGTTCCATCGGTTGGCCGACGTAGAACCGCACGATGATCAGTGCGCCGCCGGGGCGCGAGATCGAATAGACATACTCCACGCCTTTGATCTCGGAGATTTTGCGCTCGAAGGGCTTGGTGAGTTGTTCTTCGACGATCTTGGCGGAGGCGCCGGGAAAGGACAGCCACACGTCGGCCATCGGGACGACGATCTGCGGCTCTTCTTCGCGAGGGGTGACGACGATCGCAAACAGGCCCAGCAGCAATGCCGCCAGCATAATCAGCGGCGTCAGCTTGCTCCCGATAAACAGAGCCGCGATCCGACCACTGAGCCCTGGGCGGTACTGGTCCATAGCGCGGTTAGGGCGTTGCCGGGGCGGCAATGGAGTTGAGGATCTGCACGGGCGCGCCGTCGATGCCCCGGCTCCCGTCCACCAACACCCGCTCACCCACGTTCACGCCGGAGAGGATTTCGAGTTGTTGATCAAACCGCCGCCCGGCCTTGATCCAGCGGAGTCGGGCGACCCGGTCGGCTCCGACGACATAGACACTCGTCAGTTCTCCCCGCTCGACCACCGCCGAAGCAGGAACGAGGATCGTCCGGCTGATCCCTTTGTCCAGCTGAAACCGGCCGAACATACCACTCTTCAAGCCCGGGGTTTTGGGCAGATCGACTTTCACGATAAAGGTATGGGTTTGCGGATCGCCGGCAGGAAGGATCTGACTGACGACGCCGCTCAAGACCTGCGCTTCCAACGCATCGATGAACACAGGGATCCTGTCTCCCCGGGTGATTGATTTCAGGTCTCCTTCCGCCACCGTCGCCTCCAGGCGGAGTTGGAGCGGATCTTCCATCTTCAGCAAAGGTTGTCCCGGTGAGGCCAGCTCCCCTGCCTCCACTTTCTTCTCGGTAATCACACCGTCAAACGGGGCCTTCACCACTGTGTAGCTGAGTTGGGCCAGCACGGCCTTGCGATTCGCCTCGGCCACCTTGAACGTACGGGACGCATTCTCCACTTCCTGCTTGGACACGGCCTCATCCTTCAGCAGTGAGTTCATCCTCTTCAGCTGTGTCCTCGCATTCTCCTCTTCCGCCTTGGCGCGCGCCAGGTCGGCTTGGACATCACGATTGTCCAGCTGAAGCAGGGTCTGTCCTTTTGACACTCGCGTACCTTCTCGCACCAGCAAGGTATCAATCGTGCCTTGGATACGGCTGGAAAGCACGGCCTGGAAAATGGGCGTCACCTGCCCCGTGACCTCGACGCGGACCGGTACCTGCGAGGACGCAATCTCAACAACCGCAGCCTGAATAGTCGCCTGCGATGCTGCCGACACGACAGCGGTAGCCGGCTCCTCTTTGGAACCGCATCCGCCCAGCACCAGAAGTGCTGCGATAAGCAAACGTTTCACTCGACTCTCCCCGCCTCATCAACTTTCTACTCTTGTACACCTAACTTCCTCAGAAGCGCCATCATCGGACACCAGCCCGTAAATGCCGACTGAATCAAGTTCACCGCTACAAAGGCGGCAAAGTAATTCCAGTACGGATGGACCGTCGCACCCAGGATGATGGCTAGCAACACAAACACCCCGGCAATCAACCGCAGCATGTCATTGAGTCTCATGGGGCCCCTCCTTTCCTCTTACCTGTGTGAGTCAGCACGCAGGCAAAGGATTCGGCCAAGCCGATCAGGGGGTTTTCTTGAGGCTCAGCATATAGCTCGTCAGATCCGTCAGCTGGGGATCAGTGAGCGGAAACTTCGGCATGAAGGAGCCGGGCGACACCGATTGGGGATCCTTGAAATGTTTCAAATGCCATTCCTGCTCGGGTCTGGTATCTCCGATAAACGACAAATCCGGCGCAACCGCTCCACCCTCACCATGGATCCGGTGACAACCAGCACAGCCGAACCCCGCATACAGCGCCTTCCCACGCGCCACCGCCGGATCGACTCGCGGGACGGCGTAGAGACTGTTGAGCGAGATGCCCAGCAAAGAAAACACCACGACAAGAAACACGACTCCCGCTGCCAATGCCATAGGGCGCTTGATCGGATTCCGCACCGGATTCCTGTCGATGAATGGCCAGAACAGCAGGCCAAGGACGACGATCATCGGCAGCACCCAGGTCGCCAGCGGCTCCAGCGGCCCATGGACGTACTTCAGCAACTCGTAATAGAAGAGAAAGTACCATTCCGGCACCGGCACAAAACTCGTGTCGGACGGATTCGCTTTGTCGGTCAGAGGGAACGGCACCAGCAGGGCAAGACTCGAAATGACCGTGAACACCACCAGCATTACGACAGCATCCATATAGACCTGCCGCGGATAAAACGTCTCGCTGCCGAGTGACGCCCGCTCATCGGTCCAGGGACCGGCCGGCCCCACACGCCGCAGGATGAAGAGGTGGGCGGCGATCAAGCTGACCAGGAGCGCCGGCAGGAAAAGCACATGGACGGCAAAGAACCGGGACAACGTGAGCGCCCCCAGCACTTCCCCGCCTCGCATGACCCGCATCAGGAACTCTCCGACCACCGGCACGGTGCCCACCATATTAAGTCCGATCTGCGTCGCCCAGTAAGCCGTCTGATCCCACGGCAGCAGATAGCCGGTGAAGGCGAAGGCCATCACCAGGAGAAAGAGCACCACGCCCACCATCCACATCACTTCGCGCGGCGGCTTATACGCCCCATAGAGGAACGCCTGGAGCATATGCAGCCCGATCGCCACGACCATGGCGGAGGCCCCCCAGTGGTGGAGGCCGCGCACGAACGCGCCGAATGTGACCTGTTCTTCAATGAACTGGATACTGTCGTAGGCATGATCGGGCGTCGGCGCATAATAAATGGCGAGGAACATGCCGGTGACGGCCTGCAGCAGGAAGAGAAACAGCGTGGCCGAACCGAAGACATAAATCCAGCTGGCGCCGCCCGGGATGGGCTCGTCTAGAAGAGTCCTCTCGACCGGCTTCAGATTGAGCCGGCTATCGAGCCATTGATAGATTCGCATGCATGCTCCAGGCTAACAGTGCGCGACGGGAGATCAACACCCACCTCCAACTCATCGCCGGTTTCACAGTTCGATGACTTCCCGGGTTCCTGGCTTGAATTCCTTGAAAACCACAAGAAGACGGCCGTTCTCGATCTTGGAGGGCAAGAGATCCAGCGGACGCGGCGCAGGCCCTGCCACCACTTTGCCTTCGATGTCGAACACGCTGCCGTGGCAGGGACACTTGAACTGCTTCTCCTCCCCATCCCAGCGATACCCACAGCCCAGATGAGTGCACAGCGGAGAGAACACTCTGACCTCTCCGTCCGGCTGCTTGACCGCCCAAACCGCCTTCTGTGATTGACTCTTTAAATACCCGTCCTGGATCGTCGTGACATGATCAAGTTGTTTGGGATCGCCGAGAGGCATGTCTGCCGGACTGCCGACATCTACCCAGGGCCGCGCCCTCCGCTTCAAGGCCGGAGAAATGACATACCCGACCAGCGGAATCGCCAGCCCGAGCCCGATGAAACCTGCCGCCACCTTTGTGACCCAGCCGAAAAATGTCCGCCTCGTCCCGACAGGTGTGTGGGCCCCTCCCTCTTCACAGCCCCCCCGATGCTCGCTCACGATAATCCTCCATTGATCTTCCAGAGATTGTGGCCGATGAGAATCACCGCCACCGCCCAGGCGACAACGGCAAAGACTCTGGTTAAGAGCCTGGGGGAAAAAGCGCGACTCACCTGTCTTCCTGCCAACATTCCTATGATGGCTCCGGAGATCAAGAACGAGAGGACGCGCAGATCCAGCGGAGCGAGACGGACATGCGCAGCGATGCCTGCAAACGCAATGAGGGTGATGATCAGCAGGGAGGTCCCTACCGCCACCCGCATCGGAAATCCGAGCAGCAGCGTCAGCGCCGGCACAATCACAAACCCTCCTCCGACCCCGAAGAATCCGGTCAACAGCCCGACCACCAGTCCAATCCCGCTCACTTTCACCCAACAGGTCCGCGGAAACAGGTCCGCGCAGTTGCTCCGCTCCTCAGGATCGTCCCGCAATGTCGTACGCCACCACATCTGTCCGGCTGCCGCGATCATCAGGACACCGAAGAGCAGGAGCGTGATCTCCTCCCGTACCAGCCGGTGCCCTGCGGCTCCCGCCCACCCGCCGACCATCCCGGTACCGCTCAACAGTAGCGCCGCCTTCACCTTGACGAGGCCCGACTGAAAGGATTCGACGGCACCGATGCAAGCAGCGGCGGCGACAAGCGCAAGCGAAAGACTCACGGCTTCCTGCACGCTCGTCCCGAGCGTGTAGACCAGGAGCGGAATCGCAATCAGCGATCCGCCGCTTCCCGTGACGCCCAACGAGAGACCCACCACACTTCCCACCACGACAGCAAGGACCGATGGCTCGCCGCCCGTCATGCGTTGCTTCTTCTTACGGTCATGACGTTTCTGTCATTCGGCACGATCTTTCACTCTTATACGATCATGGTCCCTGCCGGCACCCCCTGACCCAGGAAACACAGCAATCATATTCAGGCCGGCTTATCCAGCTTCTCAATGCCCAGCGCCTTCAGAATCGCTTTCTCGTAATAGGGCTCGCTGATCCCGCGTTTCATCTTATGGAGGAAATACTTCTCCAGCCCGATCTTGGCCAGATGAACCCACTTCCCCTTCTTCGCCCAGGTCACATTTCTTGGCGCCATCTGCGGCAACGCCACGAACGCGACGCCCGTGTCCCCCATGTCGGCCAGGCAGATCGCGTTCCAGGTCGCGGTATCGCGCTTAGGATCGTTGTCCATATCGGCCTTGATGTTGTGGACTGCGGCGGAGACCATTGATTCGATCATATAACCGGTCTTGGGGGCGCCGGTCGGGATGGGGGTCACTTCGACCGGCGGAATCGCCACACAGACACCGACCGAATAAATATTCTTGTACTTGGGATTGGCCTGATAGGCATCGATATTCACGAACCCTTTGGGATTGCAGAGCCCCGGCGTACTTGCCACTGCATCCACACCGGCAAACGGCGGAATGAACATGGAATAGCGGAACGGAATTTCCTGTCCGCCTTCGAGCAACACCTTGCCCGGCTGAATCTCTTTGATCGCGCTATTGGGAATCGGCTTGATGGCATGTTCGGCGAACTCATCCTCCATAAGGCGGCGAGAAGCTCCCACCCCGGCCAATCCCATATGCCCGACATAGGGCTCCGGCGTGACGAAATAAATCGGCACTTTCTTCCGCAGCTTCTTTTTTCGAAGGTCGGTATCCAGGATGAACGCCATCTCATAGGCCGGGCCGAAACAGGAAGCGCCTTGAGCCACCCCGACGACGATGGGCCCGGGATTTTTAAGGAACGCCTGGTAGGAGCCCCAGGCCTGTTCGGCATGGTCTACATTGCAGATGGATTGGGTATAACCGCTGGGACCGAGCCCTGGAACCGCGCCGAAATTCAGCTTGGGCCCCGTGGCGATGATCAGATAGTCGTACGGCACCTCGCCCTTTGACGTGACCACGCGATTCTGCTCCGGTTCGATCCGGTCCGCCATGGCATGGATATACTCGATCCCCTTTTTCTCCAACACCGGCCCCAAGGCAAAACTGATGTCCTTTCTGGTCCGCCATCCGACGGCGACCCAGGGATTCGACGGCACGAAATGAAAGGATTCGACGTTGGAGATAACCGTGACCTTGTGTTTCTTTGCAAGGAGCGCCCGCGCCTCATAGGCCGCCGGCAGTCCGCCGATTGATGCGCCGATGATCACTACTCGTGCCATAGGAGTCTCCTTTCCTGAACGCAATCAGTCTTTAGCTTTTGAGAGGTGGACTCATCCTGACCCATATGAGCCGACAGAATTCAATTGGATTCGAGATTGCCGGACTTCATCTCGTCGCAATGCTCGAACGCCCCTGTCATGCTGATAGCTGACCGCTACTTATCCACGCCGAATCGATACAGGTCATGGCATGTGGTGCAGCGTGCCGTCATGCTCGACAACCGCTGCAGGATCTGTTGAGGCGTCTCCTTCTGTACGATGGCATCGGCCAAGGCGTCCATATCGCGATGGATCGACATCCCCATCTGTTTGAACGGCAGCGGGAGCTTCACCATGATCGCCGGATTCACATCCACCGCCATCCCCATGCCTGCTGCCCGGGCGGCTTGTTCAATCTGCTGCCGGTCTGCCGGCTGATCCTGCCCTGCCACACCGGTGACGACACCATGCACCGCTTTCAGCAGCTGTCGCATTTCCCCAAGGATCAGATCTCGCTCGTTTGGAGCCAGAAGAATCTCTATACGGCCGTCAGTTCCTTTGGTCGTCAAACCGTTCACGAAAAACCAACCGGCCCCGATGAGCGTAACAGCCCAAAGCACGACCGCAACCATACAGAAGTGTGCTTTCATCCCATCCTTTCAAGGAGTTTTCGTGGAAGATCCCGCCACGCCGGCGCCATAGTCATAGACGAGGCTCCCGCCATAGTAGCTGGCGGCCAGCATCACGACGACGCCCGCGATACCCGACAACCATGACACTGTCCGTTGCTCACGAATCCAGCCGAGCCCTGTCGCCAGACGTAGCCCTAACAGTCCGGCAAAAACCCAGAACGTGGCAAACCCGAGCATTTCATGAATCTCGATCGCTCGTTTCGGCACACCGCTATGCTCAGCCGCATCTTCGGCCATCGCTCCAGAAGCCACCGACAGCGCCGCCCCGACGAACCCAAGGACCAGCGTATAAAGACTGGCGACTCGACAGTCTTCCCGGCGCCATTTGGTACCCAGCAGATCAAATAAAACCGCGGCCGACAAGAGCGCGATCGGAAAGTGCACCAACATGGGATGAATAGGATGCATGCTTGCCCTCCAAGATCTCTGTTCCTTAGTTTGTAGAGTGCAAGCAGAGGGCCGAAACGGCGGGCCGGATCCGAAGCCATTGCCGACAGACAATTCCCGCAATTCTACGATCTCAGACGAGCGGAAGGCCTTCAGGAGTGGAGTCTTTCCCCAGCCCTACGAATCACACTGAGGCAGAACGGGACACTTGTATGGATGAACCGAGCAGGCGGTGCGGAGAGGAGCCCTACAAACAGGATGGGCCTCCGGACATGCATCCGGAAGCCCATGGTGGAAACGTCTGACTAACTGACTTACTTTCGTACTGCGAGCCCGTGGGTGTCTGCGGTTTCTTTGTCGTCTTTCTTATTCGTGATAACGGCCTGCCCCTTGTAGTGCCCGACTTTGCCGCCGGCGTCCACATGGATCACACCGACACCGGGAATCGTCCCCTTGGCATTGTGCACGACCTTATCGTTACCGGTTAAGGGATTGGGGCCACGAAGACCGACGAAGACATACTGTCCATCCGGTGCGACATCCATCAAATCGGGAGCCGGATCCTGGTTCGCTTCACTCACGAGGTCAATTGAACCCACCGAAAAGTTACTGAGCGTGTCGATGATCTCGACGTTATTGCCGGCGCGATCCGCACTCCAGACATAGCGACCGACGCCGATCATGCCGTGCGAGTCGGCAAACTTATCGTCCCGCTGCGAGACCAGCCTCGCGGACACTTTGGCCGGCAGGCCGGAGATATCGAGCGCATACACATCATAGGAGAGCGGCGCCACCGGCCACCCGCCGCCGGAATTGATGTACATGGTATCGCCGACCTGCACCCCGCCACAGCCGGCCGGATGAATCTGGTTGGTGTCCAGCCTCGCCACCGCCTTCATCGGGGTCGCCGTCACATCGAACACCAGCAACCCGCCGCCACGCAGCGTCACGAACGCATAATGGCTCGACGATTCGGTGATCGGGCAGATCGGCGACGTATCCGGACGCTCGCCCTCTTCGAACGCGACAAGGTTCACGACGTCTTTCTCAGGATCAAAGCTGAACTTATGCGCGGCATAGTCCGTCCAGATCCGGATGAATTTCTTCTCCGCAATGTTGGCGGCAATCGCCATCTTCTGATCCGGCGTCGGCCAGGCGGCGTGGACGTTCTTCCCCATGGACAGACAAGCATCCGGCTTCTTCGTCGCCGCGTCCATGAACAGCACGTGACCGCTCAGGAAAGAGATGATCGCGTGATCCTGATTCTTGTTGAAGAACAGCATATGCGGGCGACGCACGGCCTTCTTGGTCGCCTCCTCGCAGAACTTACCGATGTCGCCGGCAAAGTCGATGGTGCTCGTGGGCTTTGCCGAGGAGGGATTGGCCGCGAGCTGCGCGCCGTCGTATATATGCAGATAGCCCCCGCTTTCCTTTCCGGTATCCGATTGATCGGTCAACCAGACTTCATAGGCAGAGACGGACGCACCGCTGCCAAACGTAGCCCCCAGTGCCACACATCCACTGACGATCATGGCGAGCGTCGACGACCGCTGATTTATGACAACCTGTCTCATCATCGTGTGCCTCCTTCTATATCGCGGGACGCGAGCAAGACCAATTCCCCCGCTCCTCCACTGGCATGACTGATTCTAGTTTAGAAGGATTGCTGAGTGAGAGCAACCGACCGGCCCTGTAACCTGCGATCGCTACGACCGGGCCAGCAGCACGGCGGCAAACAAGACGGCCAAAGAAAGCACCAGCGCCACGCGAGGGAGCCAGGTGGCAGCAGCCAGGATGGTCCGGTCGGAGGCAGTTCTTTGGTCGGGCGGAAGTGCCAGAATCGCCCGGACACGAGGACCGAGCACAAGATCGTGGGCAAGGGTCATCAGCAGCAGTGCTGCGACCAGCAACAGCTTGATCCCCAGGACTGACGGCCATCGAGCAGGCTCGAAAAGCTGCCAGCCGTGAGACAGGACCAGCATGGGACCGGTCAATACCAGGACAGCCACCGCTCCCCATACGACCAGACGAAACCGTTTTGCCGAGGTTCTGAACAACGCGCCGGCATCGGGTTTCGACGCCAGGGCGCGATAAGAAGGGGCCAGCACCAGGGAGAGAAAGATCGTTCCTCCGACCCAACCGACCGCTGCGATGAGATGTAGCCAGACAAGAGCAAATTGCGACATGATCGATGCGAGTCTACGGCTTGCGCGACGTCGGTATCAAGAGACCTGCCCACAGGACGCTCAACGGCACATTGAGGAAAGCACGTTGCGGACATCAATCGATATCAGCACCGCCGTGAAGGTGGGCGCGCTGAGCCTCGCTCAGCGCGCTAGAACTCTCGACCGTCATCCGATGCGGGATGGACACCGCCGGACGCATGACACCTTCACTTAGAATCCAATGCCGATGAACGCTCCAACCGTTCCATAATTATTCACGGTACTGGTTTGATTGGAGGCTACGTGATAACGGGCATCTACGCCGAGCCATAACTCCTTCCAAATCCGATACTCCGCGCCGGCACCGAACTGGACTCCGATGTCAAGCACGGTGGTCTGATTTGATGGCGGACTGATCACATGGAAATCCAACCCGATCGGAATGATCCATGGCTGAAAATCGCCGCCTTGCATGAATTTTACTTTGGGTGCGACGTCAATGGTCAACATGGTCAATGGCACCTTGGCCAGACCACCGTTGCTGACCCCTGTCACCGTGGTCGTATCCGAGTTCGCCACAGTGCGTGAATTGAACCGCTTGTATTCCAATCCAATCTCACCCACGATCCCGATACCTTTCATCATCCCCCACAGATCCCGGGTCAGCATGAGATCCGTTCCAGCCCCCACATAATAGCCACCGGTTGCATCATTGCGGCCGGCTGTATTATGCCCGTCGGTGAATAATTCACCGCCACGGCTGCTGTTCAACCCAGGATAACCTCCACGAAAGAACACGCGGTTCCCGGTCGTTGTCGTGTCTTCAGCCGAAACCGGCGACACACCAGAGACAGCGAGCCCCCCGGCGATCGCAACTCCGACACACCACACTCCAATGCTCTGCACAACTCTCTGAACCTGCATGATGTCCCCCTCCTTGATTTGGCACATGAGAGCTTGCGTGGCTCTCCATTTGGCTTACCGTCTTACACTCGCCGGCCCGAGGCATGAGCAACGTAAGCATGTGGTTCACTCTTCTGAACATCGTGACGCTCCTCTTCTTAGCCCGGCTATGATCGTCGAACGCATCGGCGGCTCTCGTGTAGCCTCACTCAAGCACGTCGCGCACATCACGCCTTTCCCACTCATATGTGACTTCACACTTGCAACATGCGCCGACTGATCCGCCGTTTCTGCTCGGCAGTCAGCCGCATCTCGGCCAATACGAACAGCATCCGTTCCTCACAGGAGATGTGTTTACGATAGCGACTGATCAGTCCGCGAAGTTCGGCGTTCAGCGTCCGCAATCCGCCGAGACCTTTTAAGGGCGCAGGATCTCGGCCGTCGGCCCGTTTCCTCGTGAGCTGTCTCATTACTGAGGCCGCGTCGGCTTTCAACATCCGGTGTTCATCCAAAAAGCTCTTGAACTGCTCCTGATCTTCCTGCTTCCGCCAAAGGATTCGCTGGAGATCTGCGACCAACACCTCTTCCCGTCTGAAATGCACTTCCACGGGGCCGGTAAAGAATTGGAGCAGTTCCCGCAACGTGCCCCGGTCCGTTCCGTTCGGCACACCGCTCCCGGCGGAACGAGGGCTCATCGCCGTTTCGATCATGGCCAGTTGATCCAGAATCATTCCGTGCTCTCGCTTGAGAAGAGCAACTGGATCGACTGTGGTACTCGCTTGCCTGCATTCTTGAGGCACCATCGTTCCAAGGTCCCATGTACCGAGGCTCGAACGTACGAACAACGTAACCGCCTTCTGTCGCGCACACCGTACAGGACATGAAGACAGCCTCACACTGGGATTGGCCAGGCCGGATTATGATTTATCTCAAGGTTTTGGATAGGCCATTGGACCTATGCCTGCACTGACCTAGCGAGGGCCACGCGGTAAGAGGAGCAAGACTTTCGAGAATAGCGGGGCGGAAGGGAGAGTCCGAAGTGTTCTGAATTTCGAACCCGGCAGTTTGAACTTCGCGTCGCGCCGGTCGCGCTTCACGAACGACGTTTCACGAATAACGTTTGATGTGTTGCGGTTCAGCGTCGGGCAATTCTGGCGAGGCGGTCTGGATTCAGTAAGGTGATGGTTCTTCCATCGATGGTGAGCATCCCCTCATCCCTGAACACGCTCAGCAGGCGGATGGCGGTTTCAACCGTGATCCCAGCCATCTCAGCTACTTCCTCCCGTTTGAGCGTGAGTCCAACCCGGACACGATCGTCGTCTTTTCTGCCGAATCGATCGCCGAGTTCCAACAGCAGGCCAGCCAGCCGCTCGCGTGCCGTCTTGAATGTGAACTGATCGAGATGATCCATATTGACCCCAACCTCATTACTGAGGAGTTGGATCAGCTTGATCGCCAGCTGAGGATTTCTGTGGATGACTGCGAGGTAGCGTTCCTTGTCGATGACGCAGACTTGAGAAGGCTCCAATGTCTCGCACGTCACTTCATGAAGGGCTCTCTCCCCAAATGCGTGTTTCTCGATCAGCTCACCAGGGCCCAAGATCCGGACGATCTGCCTCTGGCCCCGCGCGGAAGAACGAGTCAGCTTGACCTTGCCCGCACACAACAAATAGAGGCCTACGCACACATGGCCTTCATAGAAGACGGTCTGATGAGGCTCATAATCGAGGCTGCGCTTGATTGTCTGAAATTCGGCGAGGTCGTTTCCTTCGAGATCGCATAGCACCACCTTCGCGCGAAGCGTGCACGTGTCGCAATGCGCGATTGGACAGGGCTTCCGTTTCACGACTTACCGATCATTGTGGCAGTACAACGTTTTTGCCCTGGTCGATGAGCAGGATGTGGTGAAGATACTGGCGAGGGGGCAGCCTTCCATCCTTCAGAAAAACGGCGAATGGGAAGCCGATCATAATCACATCCTCGGACAACGTAAAGACGTACTCCGGCTGGCTGGCGCCAGTTCACCGTGACACGATTGCCCTCATACGTCACCCTGGACGGGCCTGCCAGGACAGCGGGGAACCGAGTGCATGCTGCTGCGTCCGCCATCGGCCTGCGCAACGTCCATCAGAGCGAGAAGAACTTTAGCCGGCATCGACATGACGCCGGCCAAAGACATCCGCCTGATAAGAAACCCTTGACCGCTTCTCTCCTGCCTACTCCCCGACCTTCGATACTTTCGTCCCTGCTGGATCCTGCGCGTCACGAGCACAACGGAAACCCATCCAGTTGATCTTGGTTTTAGGATCGGTCCCGTTGCGCATGGCAACGCGCATCGTCGTTGTGCTGTCCATCCACCCGCCGCCGCGAAATGCTTTCTGCGTCCCTGTCTCAGGACCTTTCGGATTGCGATCCGGTGCCGACGCGTAATAATCCTTGTCGTACCAGTCGGACACCCATTCGGATACGTTCCCGATCGTTTGATAGAGACCATACGGACTCACGGCTTTGTCGTAGCGATCGACGGAAATGATCGGAGGATACAGCAGCAACCGCTCCGGACGATCACGCACGGGACCGGACAGCCCGGTTCGCCCGAAGTTTGCCCTCGTCGGTCCCGCGAGTTCCGGGCCCCAGGGGAAAAGCCGTCCATCGGTCCCACGCGCCGCTTTCTCCCATTCCGCTTCGGTCGGCAACCGCCGCCCTGCCCATTTGCAGTAAGCATCCGCGTCATACCAGGACACATGCATGATGGGATGGTGCGCCATGGTCTCCTGGAAATTCCCGCCGTCATACCGCCAGTCCAATTGCGGCTTCCGATCGGTCGCCAGGATAAACTTCAGATATTCCAGCGCGGTCACTTCGTACTTACCGATCTCGAACGCATCCAGATAGACCCGGCGCTGCGGCATCTCACCGCGATAGGCGAGCCGATCGGTCTTCTTGTCGCTCCCCATAATGAATTCACCGGCCGGCACTAACACCATTTCATCCTTGGTCTTCCAGTTCGCCACCCGTTCAGTGGCGAGTTTCTTGCCCGCCTCAGTCCACTCCACGACGATGTCCTGGGTATCCAACCCCCACGCCACCTTCGCCATGACCAACAACGCAGCTGTAATCAACACCGCGTTGATCACCCACTCCCATTTTTTAAAATTTTCTACTTCCTTCCGCTCCATACTCGGCCTCCTCTGATAATTACTGCGAATGATGCGACGCCGGCTGTGAGGGTGCGACGACTTCCGTCGTCAGCACTTGCTCCGTGCTTTGCTGGTGCGATTTCGCACAGCGATATCCCGTGAGATAACTTTTCCTGGTCGGCTCTCCGCCGTTGCGTCCGGCGGACCGCGCCACTTCCGGATCTTCGTTCCACGAGCCGCCGCGAAAGACTTTCAACTCCCCCGTCTTCGGGCCTTGCGGGTTCTCGGTAATCCCCAAACGGTAATAGTCCGGATCGAACCAATCGGAGACCCATTCACTGACATTGCCGGCCAGCTGGTAGACCCCGTAAGGGCTCACCCCTTTGTCGTACCGATTGATGTTGGCTAACGGCGGATACTTGGCGCCCCGCTTCGACCCGGGATGCGCGATGTTGCTCTTGATCCAGCCGGCCGGCTCATCGCCCCAGGGAAACATCCGACCGTCGGAACCCCGGGCCGCCTTTTCCCATTCCGCCTCGGTCGGCAAGCGCTTGCCCGCCCAGCGGCAATAGGCATCGGCCTCCCGCCAACTGACATTGATCACCGGATGCGTCGCCATCTTGTCCGGGAACGGCTTGGCCCGCCAGAACTGCGGCCAGCTCGCGCCGGTGGACAGAACAAATCTGAGATACTCCACGTTTGAAACTTCGTAGCGATCGATCTCAAACGCGTCGAGCGTGACCCGGTGCAGCGGTTGTTCTTGCGGCCCTGCCGCCGGATCCTTCCGGGGATCGCTGCCCATCAAGAACTCACCGGCCGGCACCATGACCATGCCGCCCGGCACCTCCATCGTGGCCATTTGCTCAACCTCGTCCAACGGTGTCCAAAGGGGAGGTTGGGCCGATGACTCATGATTGGCGAACGCCGATGCCACGACCACGCAAGATGCGAATAGTCCTGCAACTACGACTGTTATCCGTCGTCTAGTCACGACCCTTGATACTCCTCGTCACTCGCATTTCGCTTCCGGCGAATGACGGTCGCCATCTACTTTCTGACGACTTTAGTGATCCTGCTTATGGACCAGCGGATCGATTTCTTTTTTCGCTTCCTCGGTCACGTTGTAGCGGGTATACGCGTGTTCCAAGACTTCATTGGCGTAGAGCCGACCCGTTGGAGCCGGAACCCCGATATTGGCCTCCACGGTCCCCTTCGGGCCGATGGTGACGGTCTGCTCGGTCGCGGTCCGGACATAGGGATGCCACACGACCAGCTTATACGTGCCAGGCGGCACATCGGTGATCGTGAACCGCCCCTGTTCGTCCGTTTTGGCAAAATACGGATTTGTGACGGCCACGCCCCAGCTTTCCATGTAGGCGTGGAACCCGCATTGCATGACGAAAATCCGCCGGTTCTTGCTGAGATTGACCATTTGCTTCATCGGCGGGCCGGCCATATGTTTGTGGTACATACCGGCTTCGGTGCGGTCTTTGAAGTTGCGGGGATGCTGCGAATTCATCGGCAGCGGCACGTTGAACAACACACGGGCGCCTAAATTCGACGTTTCATAGGCCTGAATGTCGTGCATCACGGGATCCATGTTGACCACCGTCACTGTTTGATCGTCCCGGACGACCGTGGTGAACGGGAGGAAGAGGCAGTCTTTCGCTTCGATCTGCGGCAAGCCTCCTCCCTCGAATGGTTTGCCTTTATTGATCCCTTCCAGATAGACCACCACATCGCGGAACTCGCCAGCCGGCCCGACCTGGAACGGCTGCAGGATCCGCCAGCCCTGCCCGTCGGAAATACGCCCGCAATAGAACGGGTCGGGCAACGTGGTCAGGTTGTAGCCCTTCGGCTTGGGGACCGTCCCCTCCAGCTTCACGGTCCCCGTGAGGGTCCCGCCCTCCGACACTGTGATCTCTTCATAGGCCAGGGCCGGACTCCCCAGAGCCAGCGCCAGTACCCCTGCCATCAGTTGTGTCTTGATCTTCATGGTTCGTTCTCCGGCCTCCTTCGACAGACTGCGGTTAAGGTGAACACTGAGGTTGAGTGACTTCCAGTATACAGGGATCTCACCCGTGATCTCAGCCTCGACCTTTCCCCTCAAAACACAAGTGGGGGAGCCGCATATTTCTGGCAGCTCCCCCACGAGGTGTTACACCATGTCCGCTCCGCTTACTTCATGGCGGTCGGAATGGCTTTCACTGCGGGCTCCACTTCCGCCTGCTTGGCGCCCATACCGGCTGCACCGAGCGGTTGGATCCGTGAATCGCCGGCTGGCAACACACGGAGGTAGCCCCACTGTCCGGACTGCGTGTAGGGCAGCCGAGCGTTGGACCAGACGAAGTCACCCACCTGACGATACGGACCACCCGCACCGCCACGGAGGAACACGTCCAGCACTTCCGACCCGGCGTACTCCACGACGCTGATCATGTCGGCACCCGGCATGTACGGCTCGATCGGCCACTCATGGCCTTCAACGCCGAACATCCCGTTCTGCTCGCTGTTCGCACCGATGACATGGATGCGAATCGCGTCACCCGCATGCGCCTCGATCAGAGGCGTGATGGGATCCTCGGGCTTATCCACCGCACAGGGCTGGAAGATCTTCCCGAGCGAGCAGCCTTGCTCTTCGCGGAACTTGTACGGTTCGGCGCGGTAGTTCACCGACGTCAAACCGGCGACGTTCTGCACGTAGGGCATGAACGCGGTTCCGATGATGTTGTCCTCATCCTGGAAGAACAGGGCGACATCGCGATAGTTCCGCTTGCCTGAATTCTCAGACAAGCTGGTATCGACGATGACGTCTGCACGCCAGGTATTCTTCTCCGAGACATCGGCCCCGGTCACCGGATCGCGATACTGCGATCCCTTTGGACCGACGACAATGGCACCGTACAATCCGTTACGCGGATTGAGCACGATGTTCCCGCCATCCCACACCAGCGACGTCGTTTCCTTGTTCGCCGGATGCGCATAGTAGGTGTAACCGCGGCTTTCGCCCGGACCGATGGTCTGATCGCCGCCGTTGTTGCCGACGTTCAGGCCCTGGCTGTCTTTCGGATCGAAGGCCAATCCCGGCGCAAAGAACGACGCCCGGCTTGCCTTCATCTTGTTCTTCAGATTCACCTTGATGCAGTCACCAAGGTTGACGCGCAGCGTCAGCGGATTCGGAGTGACCCCGCTGGCTACGGTCGTGGCTTCGGATTCGAGCGCGAAGATCTTGCCTTCCGGCATGGTCATTTCAATCTTCCGCTCAAAGTCCACTTCGATCGCATCCGGCGCCTTCGGATGGAGCTTCATCGGGCGATCCAACGCCACGACATTGAAGTTCTTCACCGGAGCATCGGCCGGACAGACCGAGCTGGGAGTGGCTGGAATCCCGAGGGGATTGGTCCCCCTGGGGAGCGGCTTCAGATCCGCTGTTTCCTTATCGAGCACGCGCACGATGCCCCATCCGCCTTCGGCGAAGTGTGACGTTCTGCCGTTGAAGTGGATGTAGTCACCGGGCATACCCTGGAATCCGCCCGCCTTGGTCACGAGGTCATACCGCTCGGCGATCCCGACGTGAATCGAGTTCTTCCGGTTGGCATCCGCCGCATACCGTTCCGTGAGGAAGGTGTGGCCGGCGATCGTCCAGACGTGCGATTCGTTCATCAGCTGGTGCAACAGGCGGAACACCATGGTGTCGCCCGTATACGCCCGCAGGAGCGGTGTACCCGGATCTCCATGGATCGCGCTACTGAACAGCTTTGACGTATCCGGATTGTTCGAGAGGCGCTGCGCAAACGGAGCCGCGCGGAAGTTGAAACCGCTGCCGGTCGTATGCGTGCCGCCGTTGATGTACTTGTTCGGTGCGTTCATGATCTTATCGGGCATCTGGAACGACACCGTCTTACCCGCTTCCAACGCCACTTCGATCGGCTGTCCCGGAGGATTGCCGGCTTCGATGACGTTGACCGTGTGCGGCACCGTGTCGTGGATGGAGACCATCAACTCACGGAAGCTGCCGCTCACACCGGCACCGATCGGCTCGTTGCTATGGATGTCCGCGACCGGACCGCTCCACACCAGCTTGCCGTCTTTCGGGCTGTGATAGGTGGACCCGAACGGCTCCACGATCGTCACGCCGAACCCGCCATGCGGCCAGGTCGTCGCGCCGAACGCGTGGTCATGCCAGAACACGGTCCCCATATCCACGTCCACCCACCACCGATACCGCACGAACTCCGGCGACACGAGGTCGTTCGCCGGATGGTTGTTCTTCAACGGCTTGAAGAAGGTCACCTGATCGCCCTTGATCTCCTTGATCCGGGCGACTTCGGAGCAGCTCTTATCCCGCGGCAGTGACGCCGTGGCATCGTTGCCCTTCTCCAAACAATCCATGCCCACCATCACTTCGGTGTTCACATGGAACTTCGTGGCACCCGGTGCCATTTCGACCTTGATCGAGCTGGCTCCGGCTTTGGCTCCGCCGACGATCTTGGCGACCATCGGAGCGGGCAAGCCGTGCTTCGTTTTCTTCCCCCACATCGTGAAGGGGCGCACGGACATTTCATACTCCATCCCGGAGATCACACCGTCCGAGTTCCCTGTGTCGAACTGGAAGAAGTGAGGATGGATGTTGATCTTGGACGACTGGAAATTCGTGTAGTCGTCGTCGTCCCACTCGCTGGTGAGGACCAAGTCCACGCAGTCATACACGTTGGCGCGAATGACCGCCGGAAGCTTGAGATCGTCGTTGGCTCTGGTCAACCGCTCTTCTTCGTGGAGCAGATAGATCAGACCATCCTTGTCCACCATGGCCGGCTCTTTCCCTTGCTTCTTGGCCAGGGTGATCGGCATGCGGACAAAGTGAATGTTATAGAACTTCCGGTTCGCATTGACCGGGCAGAGACTCCAACGTCCCTGCTCACCGGGCTGTGCCGGCTCGGAGGTCCGCTCACCGTTGGCATCCTGGTGGATCGGCTCCAGCCAGGGCGCGCCACTGTGGTTCGCGGAGAAGGGCACGCGCTTGCCGAAGTGCGGCTTGAACAGCGGCCAGGCCATCTTGCCCGTGGTCGGGTCAAAGAGAATAGCCGGTCTGGTGCTGTCATCCCACTTGGCGGCCCAGGGATACTTCGGATTTTGAGCGGTGCTCTCGCGCTCGCCCCGGGCAATGTTGCCGTCCCACTTCCAGTCCCACACCGTCGAGTCATAGGCCAGGATCTGGCCCTTCTCGTCGTTGGTGTGGCCCGGTTGACCCTGAGCCGGAACAAACATTTCAACCCAATCCTTGATGTTCACGATCACCGGATCGGATTTCCAGTTCGTCTTCTGGCTCTTATCGACGATCTTGAATGTCTTGCCGAACCAGTCGAGGGTCGAGCCGATCAACTTATCCGACGAGACACCTTGCTTCATGCGGCCCTGACGATCCGGCAACTCCCGCATATCCGGCATCGTGTCGGTATGCGCTGCGCCGACTTGGAGGGTATTGTAGAACCGGCCGTACCCCCACATGCCCGCGACATAGTGATGCGCCACATGGCAGTGATAGAGGAATTCACCGGCCAGGTGCTGACAGCCACCGCCGCCGCACTCCGGTTCCAGGTCGAGCGCTTCGGACGGACCGACCACTTCCACGTCCACCCGATCGGACTTGGTCCGGATGACCGGATACTTCACCGGACCATCCTGCCCCTTGTACCAGTGCTCTTCCTGATCGGAACGCGGGCTGCGCTGCCAACGGATGGTTCCGCTATGGGGATGGTGAGAGTGGAACACTTCCGATCCACCGTGCACCAACCGCCACTTGACCGGGTCACCCAGGTAACCGCGGGCCACCGTGGTGGGAGGATCGCCGAAGGTGTACGCACTGTACGCCATCGACTCGTCCTCGAACCCGAAATATTCATGCTGCAAATGCATCTGATCGATGCCGAACGGCTCGCTGCGATAGTTGATCGCGCGGCCACCCGGACGATACGCATCCGTCAACGGATCGCGCTGCGGCAAGAAGTCACCCTTCTTGTTCAACGGACGGAACGCTTCGTCGCCGATTTCGTGATAGAAGAGCACGAATTCGCGGAAGTCCGGTCCCGAGCCGTTGTCGATCATGACCTGCCATCCGCTGGTCGTGTCGGGCGCGGCGCCCGTTCCGAGCGGATCGAGGTACTTGGAACCCTTCGGCTCAACGATGAAGGCGCCGAAGAGACCCAACACCGTCAACTCGCGGTCATGACTCCATGAATGGAACTGCCGCACACCTTCCTGCATGCCGGGATTGATATACCATTCGAATTCCTGCGTCTTGCCCGGCGCGACAACCGTATCCGGATTCGTGGTCGTCGCAGGCTTCCCGGTGGCGCTCACGATCATGCTGGACGCCTGGATGACCAAGCTGCCATCCTCACCCTCCATCTGATTGCGGAGCGTCATCTTGACGCAATCGCCCTGGTTGGCACGGAGCACCAACGGCTGAATCGCATCGCCCTGGTTTCCGGTCGTGACCGCACCAGGATCAAACCCGTCTTTTTCACGGGCGGCTTTGTTCTTGGCCTCTTCGGCCCGGACTTTGTCGATGTCGCCCGTGTGGACGTACATGTACCCGGGATAGAAGTCGAGCCAGCGGTTCAAGCTGATCTCGATGTTGATCATCGAGACATCGTACTTCTTCACCGGAGCATTGGCCGGACACTTCCCGCCGGACGCTACGACCGGCTCGCCCTTGCCCGAATCCGTCATGAGCAGGAAGCTGCTGCCGTCCTGCCCCATGTACTGGTGCATCATCGACATCTCATTGAAGGCGCCGGAGGTCGGGGTCGCCTGCGCATCTTTCTTCGCCTGGTCCCCCAGCTTCTCCATCAACCGATGATGCTGCATCTCCATCTTCTCTGCATTGCCCGCACGACCTTCGATGGCGTTTTCCACCACCGTCTGGCCCTTGAGCTGTTGCGTCCAACCCGGCATCGCGACAGGAGTCGCGTGACCGTCATGCGACGGCTCGCCAGGTCCTGCCGCAAACAGCCATGGTGTAGCCACCAGACTGCCTGTCAGCAACACGCTGTGCAGCATCAACGACAGGCGGCTACGCCGCCGCTGACGCTGGGATTGAAGTTGAAAAACCCTCATACACGGCCTCCCCTGTTATGACCGCCTCTTCTATGGGCGGATTGTTGAAACACACCGACAATGAATGCCCTTCAAGCGCCTTCCAGGTACCTTCCTGCTTGATAAAAGTACCGGCCTCCGACTCTCCCGGCCTTCTCCTCTGGAGGGACTTAGAGCTGGTGAAGGATTCCTTCTTGCAAAGGAGCGGGTCATTCGGAGGCCGGTCCAAAATTACCCAGACCTTCACCAGCGGAACTTTCTATCCGCAAGCGCTATGCCTAACTCACCACTCTTTCAGCATATTTTCGATTTCACAGTCCTGGAGCGGCTCCAATGTCATTCGTTCCCTCCTCAGGACATCTCACTCGAACGGCATGATTCCACAGACATAGACAGTCCAATTCGCATCAAAATATCAACGCCTGTATTTTCAGTGAGTTGCGCTGTCCATCGCACTAGACAGTACGGAGAGATTGGTTGGGGCAAATGAGGGCACTGTGGGGATTACTGCAGATCGTATTCGCGCAGTTTATTGTAGAGACCGGCCCGGCTGATCTTGAGTAGCTTGGCTGCCCTGAGCCGGTTTCCCCCGGTCTTCCTCAAGGCCTCAACGATACGCGTCCGTTCCGTGAGGCTGACTGCGTCCCGGACCACCGTGCGCAGCCCTTCCTCCGGCGCCTTCGATCCCAACGCCACAATATCGCCGCACGTCAGATGCGGGCCCGCCGTTGTGACAACTGCCCGCTCAATATAATGTTGCAACTCACGAACATTCCCCGGCCACGCGGCCTCACTGAGCGCTTGCATCACATCGGATAATACCGTTCTCGCCGACTGACGATGACGCTTACAGGATGCGACCACGAAATGTTCGACTAATAATGGAATATCCTCCCGCCGCTCGCGCAACGGGGGCAGAGACAACGGCAAGACAGCCAGGCGGTAATACAGGTCCTGCCGAAACGCTTTGGCCTTCACCAACTCGCTCAGATCCTTATTGGTGGCCGACACCACCCGCACATCAACTTTGATCGGCTGGTTGCCCCCGACCCGCTTGACTTCCCCTTCCTGCAAGACCCGCAACAGCTTGGCCTGGAAGGTCGGAGTCGTATCGGCAATCTCATCCAGGAAGATCGTCCCGCCGTCGGCTTCTTCGAATAAGCCCCGCTTATTGGCGGTCGCTCCGGTAAACGATCCCTTCATATGGCCGAACAACTCACTCTCCAACAACGTCTCCGGAAGCGATCCACAATCCACCACCACGAACGGCTTGTCCCGGCGATCACTAAGCCGATGAATGGTCTTGGCCACCAACTCCTTACCCGTGCCGCTCTCTCCCTGGATCAACACCGTCGCCTGGCTCTCGGCGACCAACGCAATCATGTCGAACAGCTGCTGCATCGCCGCGCTGCGACCAATGAGGTCACCGAGATGCTCACGCACCATTGGAGATGGAAGTTCTTCCGGAACATGGGGCTTCCGCTGCGACTTCGGACTCACTGTTGGCTTGAATAAGACGAGCATCGAAGCAACCTCCCCGTCGCTCCCCGATAAAGGGAAAGCCTGGTGCATGCCACAAGCCGCCCCGTCACCCCCACTCCCACAAGACACTGATTGGACGTCCGGCCCTTCGAACACTTTGGTCGCCGGACAGGCGTCGCAAGGATCGGTGCGATGCGCAAACGCCTCATAGCACTTGGCGGAATGTGCCGGAACCTCATCGGGAACACGATCCGTCCAAGCCGACGCGTTCGCATAGACCACGTTAAACTCGCGATCCATCACCGCGATACGATCGGACACACCGCCGGCAAGTTGCCGAATGGCTTCGACCCGTGCGGCTAGAATGGGATCGCTAAAGGAGGGAAGAGGAAACACCTCTGACTGAGATCCGGCCATCTCGTGCACTCCGTGACATTCAATAAGACGTTACCGAACGCTTTCCGGCACCACTATCTACCTTGTCGCGGTCTGCCGCTCGACGCCGAGAAGTTGCTTCACACAGGACCTGAGCTCTGTCAGATGCACCGGCTTACTGAAGTAGGCCGTTGCGCCGGCGCGGAACACATCAGTTTTCAGCTTCTCATCACCGAACGCCGTCATGACGATGATAGGACAGTGGGGAGCGAAGGCTCTGAGTCGATTGAGATGATCAATTCCTCCCGAAGACAGACGAATTTCGGTAATGATCAAATCCGGCACAGCCCGGAGAACCGACTGAACCGCCTGATCCCCACCCTCGGCTTCATAAAAGACATAGCCTTCATTCCACAAACCGTCCCGCAGGAGACTGCGCATCTCCCCGTCATCTTCCACCACAAGTACCACTGGCCTGCCTTCTTCCACAACGACACCTTCCTAAGCATTTCGCCTTCACGGCTAATCCTGGTGCATTGAGGTGTCGCAAAGACAGTGCCATTGAGCCAACTCACCGCCCCGCTGAGAATAGGCTATTTTATTGGAAAATCGCAACGAAAGGCTAATCGTATAGTCATGCGTTGAAGAGAAACACCCCAACAAACGGAAGACGAACTGTTGCGAGACGCCACAGCATAACAAGCGACTGTGGAACGAGACCGGTGGAAAAACACCATTCCTTATTTATCTCCAGTCTCATCGCCCTGGCGCACACAATCGCTGACCGCTACCCGCTATCCGCTCTTCGGCAGCAGAATCGTGAACGTCGTCCCCTTCCCCTCCTGGCTTTCTGCCGCAATCGAGCCGTGGTGCTCTTCGATGATGCCTTTGACCACGGTGAGCCCCAGGCCGGTCCCCTTACCAAACTCTTTGGTAGTGAAGAACGGGTCAAACACCCGCGCGATCACCTCCTGAGGAATCCCATGACCCGTATCGGCCACCGTGAGTTTGACCATCGCGTCAGCCGGGACCATTCCGATACGGAGTTGCCCGCCATCCGGCATCGCGTGAATGGCATTCATGATGAGGTTGATAAGCACCTGATTCATCTGATCGGCATCGGCTTGCACTTTGGGACAGGCCTTATCCAGCTGCATCTCAACCTGCACCCGATTTTTCGCCAGCCGCTCGTGAAACATCTCGACGCTGTTTTCGATGACGTCCCGCAAGGCGAGCGGGCCACGCTCAGGAGACTTGCGACGCGCGAACGCCAAGAGTTGATTCATCACCCGCGTAATCCGTTCGACCTGCGCCACGATCGTTTGCAGGCCCTTTTTGACCGTCTCATCGCTGACGCGATCCATCAGATATTCCGCGCGGCCAAGAATCACGTTCATAGGTGTGCCGATCTCGTGCGCCATCCCGGATGCCACCGTCCCGAGTTCCGCGATTCTCTCCGTCTTGCGCAAGCGGGCCTGTAATCGCTTTCGTTCGCTGATGTCGCGCAGCATCACCAGGATCGCCGGGCCTTCTTCGTCAGAAAATCCCGCCGAGCTGACTTCGACATCCATAGACATTCCATCCCGTGTCACAATCTGCTCCTCAACCATCGGCACCACCTGACTCCCTCCCAGCAACTCACGAGTCCGCTCGCGCATGGCATCATGGCATTCCTGATGAAAGAGCTCGAACGGAGATTTCCCGAGAATCTCCTCCGCTTTCACGGCGCCGAACAGCTTGAGCGCCTGATCGTTCGCAAAAATAACCTGATCGGCCCGAATCACCAGAATACCGTAGGGCGAGACCGCGATCAGACGCCGATACCGTTCTTCGCTCTGCCGGATCAGTTGTTCCACCCGCTTCCGCGCGGTCACATCCTGCGTGGTTCCGACGACCCGGGTCGTCCGCACGTCGACGCCCTCGCCTTCGAAAAACACTTGAGCGCGCACCACCATCCACCGAACTTCACCGTCCGGATACCGCATCCGGCACTCCGCCGTAAACCGTGAGTCCGGCGTGTCGGCACGGTGTGCATCGGTGATCAAGTCCTGCAAGGCACGAAGATCTTCGGGATGCACCGAGGCCATCATGGTCCTGAGCGAAACTCCGGTGCCGCAATGGTAGATCGCCTGGGCCCGCGTATCCAGTTGCACAAGATCGGTCGCCATATCATGCTCCCAGGCCCCGAGTTGGCCGGCTTCAAGGGCCAGCCTGGATCGCTCTTCAATCTCCCGGAGATGCTCTTCTGCCCGCAAACGCTCTGTAATGTCTCGAAGGATCACGGTGTAGAAGGTCTTTCCCTCGACCACAATGTGCGAGATAGCCGCTTCGACCGGAAATTCTTCGCCATTGGCGCGTAGGCCCATCACCTTTCCGAGTTGCCCCATCTTCCGGCTCGTCACGCCTGATTGCCCGAACCCCTTCACATGATGACGATGGGAATCGCGAAACCGGGCCGGCAGAAACTTCTCCACTGACTGCCCGATCGCCTCACACGCGGGGCATTGAAACATCCGCTCGGCTGCTTCATTAAACAACAACACACATTGGCGCTCATCCACCGTAATAATGGCGTCCATGGCCGAGCGGACAATCCCGTCCAATCGGAGCTTGCTCAGCAATAATTCGCGGGAGGCTTGCGACTCACGATAAATCGCGCCGGTGGCGCTGGCCTCAGCCAACTCGCGCGCGGCCACGGCCGCCTCCCGTCGTGATTCTGCCTGAGCCTGCGCCGCCAGTGCCCCGACCAGCTGATGTCGCGCTTGTTTCTGCCTCATGATCATCCAGGTGAAGCCCCACATGACCATCATGCCGAACACGCGATTCATCAAGGCCACCGCCGGATGGATATCACCCGGAGACAGGTACCCGCCTAACGCGGTCAACAGGGTGACCACTGCGGCGAAATTGTAGGGATGACGGTCGCGCGGTGATTGTAACGTCAGGGCGAGGGGAATGAAATACAGCAACCAATCAGCCCATCCCAACGGAGTCAGGATATCGAGCACAAAGATAGCCGTCGTGAGCAGGAAAACAATCCCTGCTCCGATGAGAATGGTCTTTTCGACTGGTACGCTCACGTCGGTCCCGGGCCGGCACACATGATGGGAGACAGTCTACTCGTGAGTCTTCGCGTCTTCAATCTCACCGAGCTTGCGGTAGAGTGTCTTGCGGTCGATACCGAGCGCTTGCGCGGCCTGATACTTATTCCCTCCGGTCTTATCGAGGATCTTCTTGATGTACTCTTGTTCGATCTCATGCAGCGGCAGCATCTTTTCCGCCGCCTCATCGAGGACACGGCGATCCCCCCGAGCCCCTTGCACCGCCTGAGGCAAATCGTCCGGCGCAATCTTCTCCCCGCGATTGAGCGTCACCGCCCGCTCCACCACATTCTCCAACTCACGCACATTGCCCGGCCAGCTGTAATCCATCAACATCGCCAGGGCCGCTTCGCTCACGCCCTTCACCTCTTTGTGCCGGGCTTCCGCACATTTCTTCAAGAAGGCTTCCACTAGAATCGGAATATCCTCCCGACGATCCCGCAACGGCGGCAACATCACTTCGATCACATTCAGCCGATAGAACAGGTCGTCACGAAACCGCTTGGCCTTCACCTCTTCAGCCAGATGCAGATTGGTCGCGGCGATGATACGCACATCGACGGCAATCGGCTTGTTGGCGCCGACCCGGCGGATTTCCTTTTCTTGAATGGCACGGAGCAGTTTCGCCTGGAGCATGATCGGCAACTCGCTGATCTCGTCGAGAAAGAGCGTGCCCTTTTGCGCCTCTTCAAACAGCCCGCGCTTGTCCGACTTCGCATCGGTGAAGGCCCCGCGCATATGACCGAAGAGCTCGCTCTCCAAGAGCTGCTCGGGAATCGCGGCGCAGTTTACCGGAACAAACGGGGCGTCTTTGCGATCACTATTGTAATGGATGGCCTTCGCCACCAGTTCTTTTCCGGTTCCGCTTTCGCCGGTGATCAAGACGTTGGTGGGACTATCCGCCACGCGACGAATCAGATCGAACACCGCCTGAATGGCTTTGCTCTTTCCGAGGATGTGATGAAAGCTGTACTCCTTATGCACTTCCTTCCGCAGCCGGCTCACCTCGCGCCGAAGCGCGGATTCGCGCACGGCGCGTTCCACGACCCGAATGATCTCCTCGGTCTTGACCGGCTTCGTGAGATAATCGCTCGCCCCTCGCTTCATCGCCTCAACCGCGGTTTCCACGGAGCCGAAGGCGGTCATGAGGATCACTCCCATATCCGGATAGAGCCGCTTGATTTCATTCAGGAGTTCCGTCCCCAACATCCCTTTCATTCTCAAGTCGGTCAGCACAACGGCGAAATCCTGTTCGGCTAAAATTTTGAGCGCGTCCTGCCCGTTTCCCGCTGTCGAAATCTGATGGCCGCGATCCTTGAGCACGTCAAAAATCAATTCACGCATCTCGGCATCGTCGTCGACAACCAGTACCGCGCCCCATTCTTCCGTCATACTCGACTCCTTCTCGTCATTCATATGGGGGACAGCCTAACCCCGCCAATGCCGCTGCTCAAGATAAAAGTGCCCTAAAATGCCACAGCAAGACATTCCCTCCTGTGGGCAAATGCCTCAAAGCAGTCCTGTTTTTGAGAGAAACCTAGCGCCTCACTGCCTCTTAAGCAAAGCTGAGGCCAATTGAAGCGGACGTGAGACCAGATTAGGTAGGGAAGATGAGCAGGAAGCGGCGGAAGTACCAGATCTTGGAGCAGTGAACGATGGCTAGCTGTTGGCTGACGAAAGTGATTTGGTGGAGGGCAGGGGAGTTGAACCCCCGACCCCTACGTTGCGAACGTAGTGCTCTCCCAACTGAGCTAGCCCCCCACCTGGCGGAACTGAAGACACGAGCCGTGAATCCCGCAGGGTTTGTTGCGCATGAGCGCGCAAACTGGATGCTGCGGTAGAAGAACGGGGAGGAAGTATGGCTCGCGTCCCCTTGACTGCCGCATTATACACAACCGGTTCATGAGTCTCTAGCAGGAAGCTGAAAAAGTCCGCCAGCGTCGTTCTCGCTTCTTTCAAACCCTCAACGTACGGAACCTACTGAGGTAAAGGGCCTCTCCGCTCGCAGGTGATCGAAGCGAACGGATCAAGCAAAGCTCGGTATGTACCTCCCTCGGTGCTTTACTCGCTGCGGCCCTGCTGACGACCTTTTTGCGCATCCTGCAAATATATTTTCTTCACAGTGCTGTTACGACGGGCCGATGACGGTCTCCCCGACCGGCTTCCCCTGCTCGATGAATACCCGGCGCCCCTCGACACGCAGACGGCCTTCGGCAAAGAGCTGCACGGCTCGAGGGTAGAGCCTGTGTTCCTGCACCAGAATCCGATCGGCCAAGGTCTCGGGTGAGTCGTCGTCCAAAACCGGCACGGCCGCTTGAAGGATGATCGGCCCCTCATCAACCCCCTCAGTCACAAAGTGCACGGTGCAGCCCGCCAGTTTACATCCCCACTCAATAGCCTTCTTCTGCACATCCAATCCAGGAAATGACGGCAGCAGCGACGGATGGATGTTCATCATGCGATTGGCATAGGCATTCACCAGGACGGCCGTGACAATTTTCATGTAGCCGGCCAGCAACACCAACTCCACATCATGCTGCTGCAAGATGGCCAGAAGCGCCCGATCGTAGGCTTCACGGCTGTCGGGCTGCCCGGCAAATGGCTTGGGATCGACAAACAGATCCTTGAGCCCGTGTTTCCTGGCCCGTTCCAGCGCCACCGCATCTTTTTTGTTACTGACGACCGCGACTATGGTCGCCTGAACCAGATTGGCTTCGATGCGATCGATGATGGCTTGGAGGTTGGACCCGCGCCCCGATGCGAGGACAGCCACTCGAAGAGGAGCGGTTCTCTTACCCGACATACTCCACCTGCGGATCCGTTTCAGTGCCGGCGACGATTTCACCGATCACATATCCTTGATCGCCTAACTCCTTCGCCCGCGCAATGACGGCATCGGCCGAACCGGCCGGGACCACGAGGATCAACCCGATCCCCATGTTAAAGACGCGATACATCTCGTCACGCTCAACGGAACCCAGCCGGCTGATCAGCGAGCAGACCGGCGGCACAACCCAGCGATCCCGATAGATGCGCGCCCGCACGCCGGACGGGAAAACGCGCGGCAGATTTTCGGTGATTCCGCCGCCCGTAACATGCGCGATGCCCTTGATGGGATGCTCCTGAATGAGCGCCAGTATCTGCTTGGCATAAATTCTGGTCGGAACCAGCAGGGCCTCGCCGACGGTAGTCGTAAGCTCCGGCACTCGGCTGGTCACGGTAAGCTTGGCCTGCTCGAACAGCACCCGCCGCGCCAGCGAGTAGCCGTTGCTGTGCAGTCCGGAAGACGCGAGCCCGATGATGACATCACCCGGCGCGATCGACCGGCCGTCAATAATCTTCGGGCGGTCCACGACGCCCACGGCGAAACCGGCAAGGTCATACTCCCCGTTTCCATACATCGACGGCATCTCGGCCGTTTCGCCTCCGATGAGCGCGCACCCGGCCTGGCGACAGCCCTCGGCAATGCCCTTCAGTACCTCCTGCGCTTTGGGGACGGACAACTTTCCCGTGGCGAAATAGTCGAGGAAGAAGAGCGGCTCAGCGCCGCTGACGGCGATATCGTTCACACACATCGCCACGAGATCGATGCCGATCGTGTCGTGCCGATCCATGAGAAAGGCCACTCTGAGCTTGGTCCCGACACCATCGGTGCCGGAGACCAGTACCGGGTCCTCATACTTCTTGGCCTGAAAGCGGAACAGCCCTCCGAAGCCGCCAAGATCGGTCAGCACCTCCGGACGAAAGGTCGAGCGGACGAGCGGCTTAATGCGGTCGACAAACTCGTCGCCTGCATCGATGTCCACACCTGAATCGCGATAGGTTGTCATAAGAGGGTCGCATCTTATACGGAGCGTCTCGTGAGGGTCAACGCACTAATTGAGGACCTAATTTCCCGCTTCCCCACCACACGAGCCAAGACAGAGGCAGGGAATTCCACTATACTGCGGCAGGCTTTCCCCCGCTCACAGAAAGGAAATTCGCATTGCGACAACTGGCTCTGTTGGTCGGGCTGCTTCTCCTTTCGCTTACGGCCTGCGCCGAACTCACCCAATCGCTTCAGCTCTTCGGGCTCCCGGCGCCGGCAGACCTCACACAAGACCAGATCGCCGCCGGGCTCAAAGAAGCGCTGCGCATCGGAACAGAGCACGCGACCGCCCTCACGGGAAAACCGGACGGGTACTATCGGAATCCGTCGATCAGGATTCCGATGCCGGAACAACTGCAGGCGTTTGAAAAAGGCCTGCGCATATTCGGCTTCGGTCCGCAGGTCGATGAGTTCGTATTGCGTATGAATCGCGCCGCGGAACGAGCCGCGCCGCAGGCGGCAGAGATCTTTGTCGGAGCGATTGATCAGATGACATTTGCCGACGCTCAGCAGATTCTCTCGGGGCCCGACCGCGCCGCCACAGAGTACTTCAAAGCCAAAACCTCAGCCCAACTGACAGCCGCCTTTCGCCCGCATGTGGAACGGGCCATGAACCAGGTCGGCGTCACGCGGCAGTACAAAGAGCTGGTGCAGCGCTATCGAACGATCCCGTTCCCCAAGACCGAGCTTGTAGATCTGGATCAGTATGTGGTGGGCAAAGGGCTGGAGGGGCTGTTTCTGATGCTTGGTCAGGAAGAACAGGCCATCAGGCAAAATCCCGCCGCCCGCGTTACCGATCTCCTCAAGAAAGTCTTCGCGAAAACATCTTAACACTTCGGCGATTACAGGGAAGCCACGAACGGCAGGCAGGATACTCAGAAAGTCCGGCCAGCAAGGCCGAAGCAAGCGAAGAGGCGAAAAGGTACATACCAAGCTTCGCTTGATCCGCTCGCTTCGATCACCTGCGAGCGGAGAGGTACTTTGCCTTCGATCGGCTTTCCTTACGTTGAGTCTCTGAGCGCCGCGAGAACGCCGCTGGCTGGCTTTTTCAGCCTCCTGCTAGACCTCCGGGCGCATCTCCACTTCTAACAACTTGATCTTGCGATGCAGGTGACTGCGTTCAATTTTGAGGTCTTCGGCAGTCCGCGAAATATTCCAATGGTGCTCGCGCAGCTTCCGGCCGATATAGTCCTTCTCGAAGGCATTCCTGGCATCGCGTAACGAATCGTAGGATTTCGTGAGCAGCGGACTGCTCGCCTGGGCACCCGCCGCCGTACTCTGGCTGCTCCCCCGCCCCTGCAGGGACAGCGCCGCCTGGGGCGCCTCGATCACCGGCCCCGGCACCATGATCATCAACCGCTCGGTGAGATTGCGCAATTCACGGATGTTGCCGGGCCATTCATACTGTTGGAAAACCGCCATCGCCTCGGGCGTCACTTCTTTGATGCGCAGCCCTTGCTCCTCGGCATGGATCTTCATGAAATGCCGGACCAACGCGGGAATATCTTCGCGCCGTTCCCGTAGCGGCGGCACGATAATCGGCACAACGTTCAGCCGGTAATACAGGTCTTCACGGAACGTCCCTTTGGCGATTTCCTTTTCCAGATCTTTATTCGACGCAGCCAGCACCCGCACGTCTACCTTCATCAACTTACCGCCGCCGACTCTGGTGAACTGCTGCTCTTGGAGTGCGCGCAGCACCTTGGCCTGCGTGTTCAAGCTCATGTCGGCGATCTCGTCCAGAAACAGCGTGCCGCCGTCGGCCTGCTCGAATTGCCCCCGCTTCATCGAGGTCGCGCCGGTAAACGATCCCTTTTCGTGGCCGAACAATTCGCTTTCTATCAACGTCTCGGGAATGGCGGCGCAGTTCACCGCCACGAACGGATGCTCGGCCCTGGCGGAATGATTATGAATCGCGCGCGCCACCAGTTCTTTTCCCGTCCCGTTCTCGCCGCCGATCAATACCCGGCTGTTGGTCGGGCCGGCCGTTTCAATCAGCTGCCGCAACTGCTGCATGACCGGCGATTGACCGACGAGCTCGAACTTCCGCTGCACCTTCGTCTTGAGCGTCCGGTTTTCCTGCTCCAACCGGTATTGATCGAGCGCGTGCTTCACACGGAGGGTGACGTTCTCCAGAGACAGCGGCTTTTCAATGTAGTCGTAGGCCCCCAGCTTGATCGCTTTGACCGCCGTCTCGATGGATCCATGTCCCGACATCATCATGACCTGGGCCGACGGCACGAATTCTTTCACCCGCTTCAGAGTCTCCAATCCGTCCAGCTCCGGCATCCAGATGTCCAGAATCATGAGGTCCGGCGGATCCGTCGTATAGATCTTCAAGGCCTCGGTGCCGCTGCCGGCCACGGAGACGTCGTACCCCTCGTCCTCAAGGATGCTCCGCAATGACGTCAAAATAGCGGCTTCGTCGTCGACGATTAAAATCGATGCTGACATGCGTCCCCCGTGATACGTGAATCCTGTTCCAACCCAGCACCCATTCCTCGTTGCACCTATACCGGTAAATCGAAGGTAAACACCGCGCCCTTCGGCTGATTATTCGACGCCTGAATCTGGCCGTCGTGATCGGTAATGATCCGGCGCACAATCGCCAGCCCCAGTCCCGTCCCGGTTTTCTTCCGCGTAAAGTACGGCACAAACAGCTTTTCTTGATCCTCGGGCGTAATCCCGACGCCTTCGTCGGCCACGCTCACGATCGCCCGCTTGCGCTTGGTGTCATACTTCGTACTGACCCACACCCGCCCCGTATGGTTCATCGCCTGGATGGCATTGTCGAATAAGTTCACACAGACTCGTTTCAACTGTTCACGATCGAAATTGAGCACCGGAAGATCTTCATCCAACTCGACACAGAACTCGATGTCCTTATGCGCCGCGCGATAGAGCGTGAGCACTTCCTGGATCACCTCGTTGAGCGACTGCCGGGCCATCTGCGGCGCGGGCAAGCGGGCAAACTTCGAAAACTCGTCCACCATATGCTTCAGGCTGCCCACCTCCGTCACGATGACGTTGGTGGCTTCGTCGAAAATCTTGTCAAAATCCGGGGACTTCTCGAAAAATTTCTTGCGCAAGCGCTGGGCCGAAAGCTGGATCGGCGTGAGCGGGTTCTTAATCTCATGGGCCACTCGACGGGCCACTTCCTGCCAGGCGGCGACTTTCTGCGCCTTGATCAACTCCGTCAGGTCGTCGAAAATCAGCACGTACCCTAAGTCTTTGTTCGCCTCATCCCGCATGCGCGAGCCGCTCAGCCTGATCTTCACCGGTTTCCCTTGCACATCCACTTGTCCTTCCAACGACCAGTCGTCCCGATCATCGGCTTGCATCCGATCGTAGACTGTCTGAAAGACATCCAGCCCGAACTCTTTAAAGACCTCGTTCGCCGGACGATCCCGGATCCGGTCGGCAGAAAGCCCAAGAATACGCTCTCCGGACGGATTGAATGTCGTGACCATTCCATTCCGGTCGATCGACAGCAATCCGGCGGCGATCGTCTCCACGACGGTTTCGATATACGCCCGGCGACGATCCAGCTCGACGTTCGTTTGGCGCAGCGAACGGTTGGCATCTTCCAGCTTGAACTTGCTGCCTTGCAAGTCCCCCGTCATCCGGTTGAACGACTCGATCAAGGTTCCGATTTCGTCGGTCGCCTTGGCATCGATCTTCACCGACAAGTCCCCTTGCGCCACTGCCACGGTCGCTTCAGCCAGCCGCTGAATCGGCACTGTAATACTGCGGGCGACATAAAATCCGAACCAGGTGGCGCTGAAAAGAATCATCACGGTCACGACCGCCACGAAGAGGTAGGCACCGGCCTTGATCGGATTCTTCATGGCCTTGATCTGCTTATACTCCTCGTATTGCCGCCCGATGCCTTCCATCTTGGTCAACAGCGACTCCGGCACATAAGCCTCGACGACCACGACTCCGGCCAGTTCACCCCGATTATTTCCGGCCGCGACCGGCACACCAGCCCGCACCAACCGGCCGGTCTGGGCCTCCTGCACGGAGGTAAATTCCTGCTTCCCGTTGATGACCTGCAACACCAGTTGGCTGACCGGAAGGTCCAACACTCCAGGGGGAATTTCCGCATCGAGCGCTTTGGTGAGCGTCTCCATTTTCGATGAAAACACTTCGATCCCCGCCACCCCGTATTCCATCCGCTTGCGGGCCATGGCTGCGATCAGCAAATCGCGCTGCTCGGACGTCAGCATATCCTCGCGAAACAGTTCCTGCCCGATGGCGCGCGCGCTGTTGACGGCCAGAGCGATGTGCCCGGCATGTTGCATGCGGGCCACTTCATACGAATCCTTCATCACCCGATCGATCTGGTCGCTGAACCAGACATCGACCGCTTTATTGACCAAGCCGCTCGCCACAATCGCCAACAGAATCGTGGGGATCAGCGAGAATCCGATAAATGCCGCGATCAGCTTGGTGCGAAACCCCGATCCGACCAGCCGATGGCGCCGCTCAAAATAGGCTTTGATCAAGTTGCGCGACAGCAGCAACGTCAGGACAACGAAGCCGATCAAATCGAGATTCAAGAGCAGCAGGACAAAAGCATAGCTGGTCGTCGGCAGAAACGAATCGGCCTCGTCCCCGCCTGGTACCGCCATCTGCGAATAATAGAAGGTCAACGCCAGACTGGGAATGAGTAAGATCAGGACGATCCAGACCGGACGGAGATGGGGAGCTTTACGCTCAGGCTCGTTGGAACGGGGGGACTTGCCGGAGGCGGCAGCACCGGAAGACTCCGTGCCTGACACACGCCGCTCCGCCCGGCCGGGTCCCGCAATGGACAATGAACGTGATGGCTGTTCCGAATCCGGCATGGGGTCGCTTAAGCTCCTCGCCTCGTTGCACGAAGCACTGAGCCCACTATAACGGAATTGGCCGGCCGCCTCAAAAGTTCTGAAATGAGCGGATCCGCGGAAAACCGGGGAGCGCGACCCCGTCGGGTCTATTTGCCGGACGAGAGGGAAACGTACTTCATGCGGAGCGCGTAGAGCATGTCCTGTAAGACCGTCTGTTCTTCCGAGGTGAGATTCCCTTTGGTCTTCTCTTCAAGCACCGAAAGCAAATCGATAATTTCTTTGGCTTGCGGAAGATTGACGGGAACGGCCTGTTGCTGAGGGTCGAGCTTCTCCCCCATCAGCATCAGCGAAGAAGACCCCAGGGAAATGACGAAGGAGGAGAAGGTGACAGGAAACGCAGGAGCCTGATGCGCCGCATCCGATTCCGAAGACGCCACCGGCTTGGGAGATTCATTTGAACCAGAGGCTTTCGCGGCGGTCTCGCTACTTCCCCCCCGCCGATCCCGAACGACGAATCCTTCTTCTTGTTCCGCCATGGCTCCCTCACCAACGACTCTGAGTTCGTGCGCGGTACCCTACCATAGGCCCCCGGAGCTCGCAAGCGACGGACAACCGTTGAAGCCGGCGTTCCTATCGGTATAGAGTGCGAATCTCAACAGAGGAATGTATGTCTGAGCGCTTTTCAAAATTGATCGATCTCATGGCCACTCTCCGGGCTCCGAACGGATGTCCGTGGGACCGGAAACAAACGCACGAATCGCTGAAACCCTACCTGCTTGAAGAAGCCTATGAGGTCCTGGAGACCATCGACCACCGGGACACAGCCAAACTCAAGGAAGAGCTCGGCGATGTCCTGCTCCAAGTCATCTTCCACAGTCAGATTGCCTCCGAATCCGGCACCTTCACCATCGACGAGGTCGTCGACCATTTAGCCGCGAAACTCGTGAGGCGGCACCCACATGTCTTCGGTGATCCGGGCGCGGCGACGAAGCCGACCAATGGTGAACAAGTCCTGAGCCAGTGGGAAGAGATCAAGCGGGCCGAACGGCAGGCTGCCGGCGGTGCCCAGTCGGCATTGGACGGCGTGCCCAAGGCGCTCCCGGCCTTGCTCCGGGCCTATCAAGTCCAGGCCCGGGCGTCGCGTGTCGGGTTCGACTGGTCCCACGATGCCACCGGACTCGCCGATGTGTTCAAAAAGATTGCGGAGGAGATCGGTGAACTGCAAGCGGCCCTTGCAACGGCGGCAGCAGGACCAGCCCTCTCCGTTTCGAACCAGGACGAGGTCACGGGGGAACTCGGCGATCTGCTTTTTTCACTCGTCAACCTGGCCCGGTTTCTCAAGGTCAATCCCGAAGATGCCCTGCGGCTCTCGACCAACCGCTTTGTCGACCGGTTTGTCCTGGTGGAATCCCAGGCGGCCGAACAACAGCGACCGCTGTCAGATATGACGGCGAGTGAACTGGACGGGCTCTGGGAAAATGCCAAGCGGCGGCTTCGCGAAGCCGTCGTGCCACCGGACTCAACTGGCAAGACAAAGGACATTCCCTCATGAGCGATGAACAGAATCCCTATCAAGAAGGCAAGCGCGCCGGAGCCCATCCTCTCGTGGTGGTCTTTGCTATCTTGCTGGGCCTCTGGCTGTTCGTCGCGCTGATCGTACCCAGTTCACGCAATAAGCAAGCAGCCGGTACGGAGGGCCCCGCGGGACCGGTTGCGGAGGACCCGGAAGCCGCGCCGGTCATTTACAAAGTCCAAACCAGCCTCACAGACATGAACGTGGTCGCGATTGTAGTCCCGCCGGAAGCCACGGATAGCCAGGTGGCTGGTCTCTTAAGACAGCTGAAGAGCGAACGGCTGGCCGGCACGCTGGGCGAGCATATCCCGGCCACGACACCGGGACACAAGCTCGGCGATCACGCCGTTGCCGATATTTATGTATTTTCGGATAAGCAATATGCCGGAGTGGAAGCGCTCAAGACCTTGGCCCTAGGTGCCCATGCTCCCGGCACACTCCTGCCGCGGGCGATTCCCTTTGAAGTGACGATGGAAGAAGTCCGTGGCCACTACCGGATCGACCTGAACGATACCGGCGCGCCGGACAAAGGATCGCTGGGCTATACCGACGAATCCGGCGTCCATTCCAAGCGCTATCGATCTATTTTCTAATGAAATTCCAGTGATTTCACTGCTTCCTGACACTGTCTGTCCACAGGCCCCGTACCCTTGTCAAGAGCCGTTCAGTCTCCCGTTGCCCTACAAAATCTAGGGGGGTGACGACGCAGACACCCCAATGCCTAAATCCCGGGCAAGGGGCTCATCCGCCTGCCTAACCAGTAGATCCTGACGGCTGAAGAGAGCTATCCACAAGGCTATCCACAGAATCTGTGGTGAATGCGTCCGGCCCAGAAGATCGTGAGCAATCGATGTTGAAGGAGGGACTATCCGCTATAACCCGACCCGCTTTCTGATCTCTTCCCGCAATGTCGCCTTTTCCTGCTCAAACAACACTTCCAGCTTTTGAAACAAATGGACCAGCGGTCCCACGAATGGAGCAAGCATCACGTCGCGCCGCTCAAGCAGCATCCCCTCCGCCTCGGCAATTTGCACTTTCCAATCCGCGATGGTGCGAGAGAGCACCTTGCCAATCACCAGTTGCTGTCCGGGAGATCCGGCAACCGGCCCCAACAACCGTTCGCGCAACACATCGAGTTCATCAGAAATCGAGACTTTGACGCGAATCCCGACCGGCGTCGCCCAGGTCGCTCGCTGCACAGAATAATCATACGAAAAGATCGGCTCGCGCGGCTCACGGAACGGCCCGCTTACGTCGAAAATAGTCAGCTTGTTATCCATAGACCTCGTCCAATTGAAGCCGTGTGAACCATAGGCAACCCGTACGGTGCCCTTACGCTCGACCCCGACCCGACGGAGCGGCATCAGGGGGCTTGAAGAGATAGTCTATCACTTTCTCCGCCGCCACCGCTCCATCGCGGATACAATCGGGGATACCCACGCCGCGATACCCTGCGCCCGTGAGAACTAATCCCCCGTAACGGCTCAATGCGGCATCAAGCTGAGTCAACCGATCGAGATGCCCGATGGTGTACTGCGGCATGGCCTTCCACCAGCGATTTACTTCGACATAGGATGGCTCAGCCGTGATGCCGCACAGCGCCGCCAGATCCGCACGAATCTTGGCAACCATCTGATCATCACTCAATTGAAGAATGGCTTCACGCCCCACACCGCCGACATAACAGCGAATCAATACCTGATCGGCCGGCGCCCGATGAGGCCATTTCAGCGACGTCCAGGTCGCCGCAATCAGATCCCTGGCCTCCGCACGCGGCACGATAAAACCAAACCCCTCAACAGCCCCTGCGACGGCGCGAGCCGGAAAGGCCATTGCGACGGTCGCCGTTGACGCATAGGGAATCATCTCCAACAACCCTCCGGCAATCGGCGTCAAGGGACGAAGCAGTTCCGCGGATATATAGGCGGGCGTCGCCAAGACCAGAGCCTCCGCCGAGAGCGCCGATCCATCATTGAGGATGAGATCGTACATCCAGCGACCTAACTGATGGGATCGCACCCGCAGTGCCTCGACCTGGCAACCCGTGCGCAACTCCACACCCTGCTGCGTGAGCCGCGCCGTCAAGGCCGTCACCAGATCGCCCAGCCCGTTGCGCAAACTGACGAACATGGTGCGTTTGGTCCCGCTCGCCGGAACCGGCGGCTGCTTCTTCTTGGCGGCCATCATGCCTCGAATGATGCTGCCGTACTCCTGCTCCAATTCGAAAAATCGAGGGAACGTGGCTTTCAAGCTCATCTGGTCCGCATCGCCGGCATAGATCCCGGCCATGAGCGGCTCCAGTACCCGCTCGAACGCCTGTGATCCGAACCGCCGCCGGAAAAACGAGGCGAGCGATTCATCCCCCTGCGAGGGACCGCGCGGCACCACCACGTCCATTCCCATGCGTGCCAAACCGGTCCAGCTCAGCAGGCCGCTCCGGAGAAACGGCCCCAACTGTTTCGGCACAAAGGTGATGAGCCCTTCGGGCAATTCGTGCAACCGCCCTCGCGAGAGGACAAACGCGCGCTTGGCGGTTTCATTGGTATTGATCAATTGATCGGTCAGACCCAGCTTCCGGCACAACTCAAGCCCCGCCTGCTTTTGCGAGAGGAACGAGTCCGGCCCGGCCTCGGTGGTCAACTCACCGATTCGATGAGTGACGATCTTCCCGCCCCAGGATTGACCGGACTCCAGCACAATACAACGAACGGAATGCCCGGCCGCTGCCGCCCGCTCCTGAAGAGCAAACGCCGTGGCCAGCCCGGAGATGCCACCGCCGACGATGGCCACTGTGCGAGGAGTTGTCACGGGTTACTGTGCCCGCGACGCTTGGTGTGCATCGATCACCGACACCAACGTCTCAATCAGTGCCGGAGCGGCGTTGAGCATGGGCATCCGTTCCAACTGCATGCCCATGTTCACCGCTAGCTGCTTCAATTCGATGTCGATATCAAACAATGTTTCCACATGATCGCAAATGAAGCCGATCGGAGCCACGAGCACATGCCGATGCCCTTCGCGATGCAGGGCCTCCAGCGCAGACTCCACGGTCGGTCCCAGCCAGGGTTCACTCGATCGGCCCTGACTCTGATAGGCAAACCGCGTCGGCTGACTCCCTAAGCAGGCCGTGATGGCATCGACCGTGCCCTTCACTTCATCAGGGTACGGATCCTTCATCGCCACAATCCGCTCCGGCAGGCTGTGCGCCGTAAACAGAACCGGAATCTGCGCACGAATGTCGGCAGGAAACCTCAACAGCCCCTGCCGGATATTCTCAACGATCGCCGCAATCAGTTGAGGGTGCCGGTTCCAGCTTCCCACATAGCTGACCGCACAGGTGCTCTGGAGCGCGGATCGCGCGTCTTCCACCTTTTTCCGGTAAGCCCCGGTGCTCAACGACGACTGTTGTGGCGCCATACAAAGGCCGATGATCTGGCCCGGCCCTTCGGCGAGCAACTCGGCATAAGTTTCCTTGATAAAGGGATGCCAATGCCGCAGCCCGACGTAGACCCGATACCGTGCATCTCCGGACTCGTTCAATCGCCGTTCGAGCTTCTTCGCGACCTCTTGCGTAATGCCGACGGCGGGCGACTTCCCGCCTGTGGCGCGGTAGCGTTCACGAATTTCTTCGACAAGTTCAGGAGGAGTCGGACGCCCGCCGCGCACATCCAGCAAGAAGGGTTCGACGTTGTCGAGGGAATCCGGCCCCCCCATCGCCATGAGCAGAACAGCGACCGGACCGTTTGCATCCGCCATGAGATGACTCTGGATTAGCGTTGGCTGAGTTTGTGGATCATGTCGATCGCCGCCGCCACATGATCGACCGGAGTGGTCGGAAGGATGCCATGACCGAGATTGAAGATATGACCAGGTCGATTGCCGGCCCGCCGTAAAATATCTTCGACGCGCCGCTCAATTTCATGCAGCGGGGCAAACAGGACCAGGGGATCCAGGTTCCCCTGCACGGCGCGATCGTGTCCGACCATAGCCCAGGCTTCATCAAGATGGATGCGCCAATCGATGCCGATCACATCGCCGCCGGCCTCCCGCACCTGTCGAAGAATCGCGGTTGTGCCGGTGCCGAAGTGGATGAGGGGAACCCCCTCGTGCTTGAGCCCGTCGAAAATCAACTGGACATGAGGTTTCACATACTCGGCGTAATCCCCCGCCGATAGACAACCGACCCAGCTGTCGAACAACTGCACCGCCTGCGCCCCGGCTTGGATCTGCCGCCGCAGATACCCGGTGATGACCCGGGCAAACTTATCCATGAGCTTGTGCCAGCTTGCCGGATCGCTGTACATCATCTGTTTGGTGTAGAGATAGTTCCGCGAACCACCGCCTTCGATCGCATAACTCGCGAGCGTAAACGGGGCACCGGCAAACCCGATGAGCGGCACACGCCCGTTCAGCGCCCGACGCGCCTGCCTGATGGCCTCGGCCACATAATCGAGCTCACTGCCATCCACGACTTTTAATCGTTCCACCGCGGCACGGTCGCGGACCGGATTGTGAATCACCGGTCCTTCCCCCTCGGCAAACTCCAGATTCAGCCCCATCGGCTCCAACGGCAGGAGAATGTCGGCAAAAATGATGGCGGCATCGAGGGGAAATCGGTCGATCGGTTGCATCGTGACTTGCGCCGCCAGTTCAGGCGTCTTGCACAAATCGAGCATAGAATGCTTGGCCCGCAGTGCGCGGTATTCGGACATGTACCGGCCTGCCTGGCGCATAAACCAGACCGGCGTACAATCGACCGGCTCACGCCGGCAGGCTTTGAGAAAACGATCGTTCATGAGTCGCGCATTTTAGAGACGCAGGGGCAAGAGTGTCAAATTGCAACGAGCACCGAATGATCGCCCGCGAAAAATAATTGCCCCATCTCGTCATTCACCTCGAGTAAAAGCTCGAGTAAAAGATAGTGAAAAGAGCCGGTTGTTTCATTTTTCAACAGTCCATGTATAATGATCACCTAATACCAAGCTGGCCTCTGTGAGCGTGAACAACGCATCCGGCATCGGCGGCCTGCCTTTTTCAGATTTTCCCAAGTGCCCCGATTATGACGAGCATAACTGGGATCTCGCCGCATGGCATCGTGTAAGCCATGCCGACGCATTCCCGATCTGGAGGTAGCGAATGTCCGACGTGAGCACCTTACAACCGACCCGAGTCCAGGATCTGTGGTTGACTGTCCTTCGCTGGTTCGATTCCTGGGCCGGTCTGGAATATATGAAGACGGACGGCGTGCCGAAGATGGACTGGGTCCGCTGCTTTCCGTTGATCGCCGTTCACCTGATGTGTCTCGGCATTATCTGGGTCGGATGGAGTTGGACGGCCGTGGCTGTCGCCGTGGCCTTTTATTTTCTCCGCATGTTTGCCATCACCGGCTGGTACCACCGCTATTTTTCGCACCGGACGTTTAAAACTTCGCGCGCCGTGCAGTTTGCCTTTGCCCTGCTGGGAGGTTCTTGCGCCCAACGCGGCCCGCTCTGGTGGGCTGGCCATCATCGGCATCACCATATCGCATCGGACACGCCCGACGATGTCCATTCGCCCCGCCACGGAGGATTCCTGTGGTCCCATATGGGGTGGTTCACCTCACAGACACACTTTGCGCCACGCCTGAAAAACATCCAGGACTTCGCAAAATACCCGGAACTTCGTTTCCTTGACCGGTTTGACATCCTCATGCCGACCGTCGCGGGGTTCGGCATGTTCGGACTCGGGAAATTGCTTGAGGCCTATGCGCCGGGACTCGGCACCAACGGCCCGCAGATGCTGATCTGGGGATTCTTCGTTTCGACCGTCGCGCTCATCCATGGCACCTGCACGATCAATTCGCTGTCTCACGTCTATGGCTCGCAGCGGTATGTAACCGGCGACGATAGCCGCAATAACTTCATCCTCGCACTCATCACGATGGGAGAAGGCTGGCACAATAACCACCACTACTACCCTGCCTCCACAAGGCAGGGGTTCTATTGGTGGGAAGTCGACATGACTTACTACTGTCTGAAGATGATGGAGAAGGTCGGGCTCGTGTGGGACATTCGCGATGTGCCGGACTACGTGCGGGAAGGGAAGAGCAAACAGGATACGCTCACCGCCTGATACGAGGGTCTGTCTTCGCTACTTAGACCCAGTCGGATTCCTCGGGTGCGGACTTCGTCGCCGCTTGGTCGGCGAGGGAGGCTCGTATCCGCCGGCTCTGATCATCGAATGCTGAGGCAGCGTCCCCCTTCACAACCCACGCATCTCCAGGCTCCAGCTCAAAACGGTAGTGATTCTTCCGCAGCGAGAACCACTCGATATAAGGATGCGGCACCAGATTGGGATGGGGATCGAAGGACATGAGATTCACGTCCCCGATCTGGGGATTCTCCATGTCACCGATGACCTGTCCGGCCACATCATCGTCCTCAAAGTGACGGTTGCGGAACTGAATCATCTGCCCCGCGATCTCGCCTTTAAAATTTCCACGGAGATAGACATCGACCGGTCCGACCGCGGCAAAGGTAATTCGGCCGACCACGGTCCCCTCGACCCGATTATCCAAGAATCCTTCCTGTACCCACCGGCCGTTCCCGAATTTCTGCGCCATGCTAGAGACCTTTCATCATGCAGCCGGTGAAATCTGGAGCGGGCGATCGGATCCAGCCACACTCGCCCCCAACGAACCAATAATCACCGCGATCAAAATCAATCCGCTCCCGACCCACCCCAGCCAGTCGAGCGACTCCCCGAGAAAATACCACGCCAACCACGCCGCGTAGGCCGGCTCAAGCGAAAAGATGAGCGCCACCTGTTGTGCGGGGAGCAACTGCTGCGCCCACATCTGTACGGCAAAGGCCAGGGTCGCCAAGACCCCAGTGACCGCGAGGCCGATCACTAAGACCGTCGTCGGCTCGAACGCGCTCAACGTCGGATGCTCCCAGACCATGGCCAACAACATGAGTCCGGACATGGCGACCAACTGCCAGAGAAACAGCGACGTCGCATCCAACTCTCGCGTATACCGTTCCAGACACGCCATATGAGCGGCAAATGCCAACGCGCACCCGAGGGTTAACAGGTCTCCGAGATTGATGATCGTTGTCGGCTTGACCAAACACCACAAGCCGACCGTCGCGATCCCGGCGGCCAGCCACGAGCGTGGACCAAAGCGCCGCAGGATGAGCGGAACGAACACGACGTAGAGCGTCGTGATAAAAGCAGAATTAGACGCCGTGGTATAGCCGAGCCCCACGGTTTGCAGCACATACCCAAGAAAGAGCCACCCGGTGGCAATCGCGCTGGCGCGGAGCACGCCCCGGTCCGTCGAGACAGGCTTGGCCGCCAGAACCAGGCAGAGACCCACGAGGACGGCCCCGAGGAGAAATCTCAAGAAAAGAAACGACAAGGGAGGAATCTGGTCGAGCGCCGCTTTCGTCGCAGGAAAGGTCGCTCCCCAAATGAGAGTGGTCAGAAGTAATGCAAATCGAGGCATGGGATTGAAAGAGTGCTGAGACTTGTGTGCTGAGTGCCGGGCTTGAATCTCAGAGAATTACTCAGACCGAGCACTCAGAACTCGGCACTGCCTGCTACGGCCGACACAGAGCACAGCGTCGCTGCACGTTCGTCCCGGCCTGCTCCATGGCCCGAAGGGCTCGCTCTTTATCGGGGTAGTCGAACCACCCTCCCTCCCAAAAGTCACTGGAGAAGACGTTCGCGGGAACTTCCGAGCAACGTTCTTTATGGAGCGTCACGCGATCGATGGAGCGGGCGATATGGACCCAATAAATCATGACGGCCAATCTACACTGGAAGGGAGTGCCGGACGGAATCACCGAAGCGATCCTTCGATGATCCCGCCCGACAATCAAATTACGGAACGAGAATCCATTCGTCTTTTTCAATGACGACTTTGACTCCGGTCTCCAACTTCTTCACATCGTCCTTGTCGAAGAGACGCATATACCGTTCAATGCGATCCTCGTCATCGATGCGCTCTTCCTGCATCATCCCGTTATTCCCTTTGTACTTTCTGATCAACACCGACATCGACAGCCTCCTCTGATTCACGCTGGCAGTTCAACTACATGGTTGTGTACAATAAGGTAAAGTTTGTCGGCCGGTCAAGGGCACCGGTGGGGTATTTGCCGGAATTCATCCGTGTGGAGATTTGCCCAACGGAGTGGATTTGCCAAGAGAAAGGGAACTCGATCATGCCTGTGTATGAGTATCGGTGCGGGCAATGTTCAAAGACATTCGAGGCCACGCAGTCCGTCCATGCGCGACCGGAAGATACCGAGTGTCCGTTCTGCCAGGCGCAGGACGCCACACGGCTCCTCTCTTCCTTTGCCTCAACCGTCAAAGGAGATCACAAACCGGGCTTCGCAGAAATGAAGGCCGGGTCGATGCTCAACGAGCGCATGGACCGGTTCGCCAAACTCCCTCCCTTGAACGCAAAGCGCAATGTTCCCCAGCCGAACGCCACGTCGACCTCCGATCCGGGATCGGGCCCTGGAGCAGACTCCTAACCCATGACCACAAGGTGGCACTCATTTCGACTCAGTCACGTCTCGACCACAAGGGAGCCGGCATGATCGTCAGACTGCTGTTTGCCTGCTGGATAAGCGTCATCAGTTTCGTTGCCCTTTCCTCCCCCTCTCATGCAGAAGTGGCGGGAAGCCTGGTGATCGCCGGCAACGGACCGGAGAACACCACCATCGAAACACTGGCGCACGCCTTTGAGAAAGCGAACCCTCGGGCCTACGTCGATCTCCTGTGGGAAGACAATTCCAAGCCGGTCGATATGGTGAAATCCGGGCAGGCCCATATCGCGATCACAGGATCAGAGGATCCCGCCCTGGTCAGCAAACAGATTGGATGGGACGGGATCGGCATTCTCGTCCATCTCTCCAATTTCACAAAAGAAATCACCAAACAGCAGGTGGCCGAACTCTTTTCCGGGAAATTCACTACCTGGGCAGACGTCGGCGGGCCTGACACACGAATCCTCCTGATCGACCGCCCGCGCAATCAGAATATCCGCGACGCATTCGAAGCACAGCTGGGCATTGCCGGAAAAATCTCGAATACAGCCAAGGTCATCGGCCACGATGAAAAAGCAGTCAAAACGGTGGTCGGCACACTCCCGCCGCTCTCGGCAGTCACCTATATTTCACTTAGTACCGGCCTCTCCGTCGTCTCAACCGGGGTTGCCGTGCGTCTGCTCCCGGTCGATAAGATCGAACCGGAAGCGCCGACCGTCAAAGACGGCCGCTACCCGCTTCGTCGGCCGATCTTGCTGCTCTCCAAGAAAGAAGCAAATCCTCTTGTTGATGCGTTCACACAATTTGCGCTGTCCGCTCCCGGGCAAGCCATCATTGCTGAAACATATGTGCCGATGCCGAGTCACTAGCAGGCTGCGGAAAACCCGCTTGATACCACAGATGCGCCAAGATCTTTCAGCCTGGGGCCAAGTCCAGAACCACCGCAGGATGCTCAAAAAGGCGGTCCAGCAAGGCCGCAGCGAAGCACAGAGGCGAGGCGTACGCGCCGGTACGTTGAGTCTCTGCGCGATGCGAGAACGCCGCTGGCAGACTTTTTCAACATTCTGCTAGATCTTCATCAAGGAGGTCCATATGCAGTCCCGTTCTTTATTCGCTCTTTTCATTCTATCCGGTTCATTCCTCATGCTTCCGCTCTCGCCCGTCCAAGCCGGAGCGGAGGACAACAATGGAGCCTTTGTCGATGGCGCGGGGTTTACGCTCTTCGGCACGGAGTCCATTAAGGGATCGGGCTCCGATAAAGTAGAGCAAGATCCGGTCTGCGATCGGAGCAAGCGCCCGAAAATCTTCAAGGTCCAGCCGGACGAAGCGAAGCCCGGCCAGAAAGTGACGATCACGGGCGAAAATTTCGGCAGTAAAGAATGCTTCCGCGGCGTGGCCTTCAGCGCAGCGGGGCCGACCAAGATTGACTACACCTTCATCAACGAAACGACCATCGAAGCCACGGTACCCGATGTGAAAGCGGGTATGTCGTTCATCGACGTCGTCGCCGGCGGCGGCAATGCCCGATCTAAAGGATTCTTAGTCCAGGCCAAGTGACCGGTTCGCGACGATTTCTATCGGGGAGAGGGAGGAATCCTCTCCCCGAATAGTCCTGATTCCATCTCCTCAATCCGCCTCCAATCCCTCGACAGGACTTTTGACTCTATGCTAGGTTACGCGCTCCCTTGCGCCGGATTTGGCCGTGTGCGGGATCTGCTGTGGCCCAGGTCAGTGCTCATATGTTTAAGAAAATTCTAGTCGCAAATCGCGGCGAAATCGCCATGCGCATCATCCGCGCCTGCCGCGAGCTGAATATCGCCACAGTCGCCATTTATTCCGAGGCGGATTCGACCGGCATCTACGTCAAGAAGGCCGATGAAGCCTACCTGGTCGGTCCCGGCCCGGTAAAAGGCTTCCTCGACAAGCAACAGATCGTCGATCTTGCCCTCAGAATCGGAGCGGATGCCATCCATCCCGGGTACGGCTTTCTTGCTGAAAATGCGGAGTTTGCCGAGTTGTGTCAGGCTTCGGGGATTACCTTCATCGGTCCCTCCCCGTCCGCCATCAACGCGATGGGCAGCAAGATCAAAGCCCGTGACCTCGCGAAAGCAATCGGGGTTCCGGTCGTCCCAGGCACCGAAGGCGGCGTCACGGACATTAAAGAGGCTCTGGCCTTCGCCAAAGAAGCCGGCTATCCGGTCATGATTAAAGCCAGCGCCGGCGGTGGAGGACGCGGACTCCGCGTCGTCCGGACGGATGCCGAGCTTCGCGAAAATATGGAAGTGGCCTCCCGCGAGGCCCTCGCCGCTTTCGGAGACGGCGCCGTATTCATTGAGAAATATGTCGAGCGCCCGCATCACATCGAGTTCCAGATCCTGGCGGATAAACATGGCAATATTATCCACCTGGGCGAACGGGATTGCTCCATTCAACGCCGCCATCAAAAACTGATCGAAATTGCGCCGTCCTTGATCTTGACCCCGCGACTGCGAGCCGAAATGGGGGCTTCCGCCATCCAGATCGCCCGGGCGGTCTCCTATGACAACGCCGGCACCGTCGAGTTCCTGCTCGATCAGGACGGCCGGTACTACTTCATGGAGATGAACCCGCGCATTCAGGTCGAGCACACGGTCACCGAACAGATTACCGCCATCGATATCGTGCGCAACCAGATTTCTATCGCCGCAGGCAAACCGCTGGATATTCAGCAATCGGACGTCACGCTGCAGGGCCATTCCATTCAATGCCGGATCAACGCCGAAGATCCGCGCAATAATTTCCGGCCATGCACCGGGACCATCACCGCCTATCTGTCGCCCGGGGGCATCGGCGTCCGCATCGACGGGGCTGTGTACAAGGACTACACCGTCTCACCCTACTATGATGCCTTGCTGGCAAAATTGACCGTGCGCGGCCGGACATGGGAAGAGACCGTCAGCCGTATGCGCCGGTCGCTGGAGGAATATGTGCTGCGAGGCGTGAAGACGACGATCCCCTTTATGAAGGCGATCATGCAGGATGAAGACTTCAGAGCCGGTCGATTCGACACCTCGTATCTTGACACGCACCCGGACCTCTATAACTACGACGACGTGGAACAGCCGGAAGACCTGGTTCTGGCCATCTCCGCGGCGATCGCCGCCTACGAAGGCCTCTAACCGGTTCGCCCAAGGTACCTGACAACACCACGCACCACACCTCATAAGAGTACGCAACGACGATGGCAGCACGAAGAACAGCAAAGCCAAAGAAGACAACGATCAAGAAACCCGCTCGCGGACCCGTCGTGCGCACCTCGCGCACGAAGACGGCCAAACCGGCCGAGATTCAACTCCAGCCGTCCCCCGGACACAAGGTCCTGATCACCGACGTCGCCCTTCGCGACGGGCATCAATCGCTGCTCGCCACACGTATGCGCACCGAGGACATGCTGCCGATCGCGCAGAAGCTGGACGCCGTCGGATACTGGTCTCTCGAAGTATGGGGCGGGGCGACGTTCGATACCTGCTTGCGATTCCTGAAAGAAGATCCCTGGGAACGGCTGCGCGCCCTCCGCGCCGCCATGCCCAACACCCGGCTGCAGATGTTGCTGCGCGGGCAGAACCTCGTCGGGTACCGGCATTATGCCGACGACGTGCTGGAACGATTCATCGAGCGCTCCGCGACCAACGGCATCGATGTCTTCCGAATCTTCGACGCGCTCAACGACGTGCGTAACATGGACCGCGCTATTCGGGAAGTGAAAGCCTGCGGCAAGCATGTCGAAGCAGCCATCAGCTATACAGTCAGTCCGGTCCACAGCGTCGACCGGTTCGTGAGCATGGCCAAGCAGTTGGAAGATCTCGGTACCGATACGCTCTGTGTGAAAGACATGGCCGGCCTTCTGGAGCCGATGGAGGCCTATCACCTCATCAAGCGTCTGAAGAGCGCCGTGAAGGTGCCGATTCATCTGCACTCCCACTACACCTCCGGTATGTCCTCGATGTCGGCCCTGATGGCGATCCTCGGCGGGCTCGATATGCTCGACACGGCCATGTCCCCGCTGGCCGGTGGAACGTCGCATCCGGCAACGGAAACGCTGGTCGCGTCGCTCAAGAATACGCCCTACGACACCGGGTTGGACCTGGCCACCTTCCTGCCGATCACTGAACATTTCAGGACCGTGCGCCGCAAGTATCGCCAGTTCGAAAGCGATTTCACCGGGGTCGATGCCGAAATCCTGACGTCCCAAATTCCTGGCGGCATGTTGTCGAACCTGGCGGCACAGTTGACGGAACAGGACGCCCTGGATCGCATGAAGGAAGTGCTCGATGAAGTCCCGCGCGTCAGAAAAGACATGGGCTATCCGCCTCTGGTCACTCCGACCAGCCAGATCGTCGGCACGCAAGCGACGCTGAATGTGCTGACCGGCGAACGGTACAAAGTGATCACGACGGAAACGAAGAACTACTTCCTCGGGCTCTATGGCCGTGCGCCCGGCCAGGTCGATCATGACATTCTGGCCCGCGCCATCGGCGACGAAGAACCGATTAAAACGCGGCCGGCCGACCGGCTGGAACCGGAGCTGGAAGCCAGCAAGAAAGAGATGCCGGCTTCGGCCGAGTCTGTGGAAGATCAACTCTCGTTCGTGCTCTTCCCCGCCATTGCGCGTGACTTTTTCGAGGCCCGCGAAAAGGGTGAGTTGACCCCGGATCCGCTGGAAGCCACGATGGCCAAAGGTCCCGCCGTTGCGGGCGAGCTGCACCTGGCGCCGGTGGAATTCAACGTCACGGTCCACGGCGAAACCTACCATGTGAAACTCTCCGGATCAGGCCGGAAGGTCGACGGACGGAAGCCCTACTACATCCGCGTGAACGACAAGCTCGAAGAAGTGTCGCTGGAACCGATTCAGGAAGTCCTCGCCGGCGTGCCGGAGGCTCCTGATACCGGCACGGGATCGAAACCCAAGCGGCCGCGTCCCTCTAAACCCGGCGATGTTGCGCCGCCGATGCCCGGACGTGTCGTGAAGATCCTGGTTGCAAAAGACGATCGCGTGAAAACCGGCGACCCGCTCTTGATCATCGAAGCGATGAAGATGGAAAGCCGGGTTCCCGCACCGATCGACGGCAAGGTCTCGGCCATCCTCGCGGCAGAGGGCGAGAACGTCAAAACCGACGAGACCGTCATCCAGTTGGAATAAATCGCCACGCGCCACCCACGTCCGGGGTCGTCTGTGCAGGCCTTCCTACGAATCATCGTCGGTGGAATTTTCTGCATGCTCGCTGCATCCTGCACCACACCCGATACCTTGCCGGTCTGGTTCGATGCCGTCGAACACCTGCCCGTCAACCGCGTCACCGTCAACGGCCAGCGCATCGCCTACCTCGACAGAGGCACCGGTCCGGTGGTGGTCTTGATCCACGGATTCGGCGGATCGATGTGGCAGTGGGAACATCAGCAGTCTGCGCTCGAACAACACTTTCGGGTCATTACGCCGGATCTCCCGGGATCAGGCCTCTCCGACAAACCGGACATCGCCTACACACCGGAAGAGATGCTGCAATTTCTGGTTGGATTCCTGGATGCCCTTCGAATTCCTCAGGCCTCGCTGGCGGGCAATTCCATGGGAGCAGGACTCGCCATCGGCATGGCGTTGGATCACCCGAACCGTGTGTCGAAGCTCGTGCTGATCAGCGGACTCCCGCCACGGGTCATGGAACACTTGACGAACCCCTCGATCAAGCGCGCCCTCACCACCAGCACGCCGGCCTGGCTCGTCTCGTTCGGAAACTGGCTGTTCGGCGGCCTCATGATCGACAAGATCCTCAGAGAGATCGTCTATGACCACACGCTGCTCACGCCGGCGGTTCTCGAACGATCCAACAGGAATCGCCAACGGCCTGGACTGATCAAGCCGCTTATGACGGTGGGTGAGAATCTGCCGGCCTGGGAAGAGCACTACGCACCACGCATCGGCACGATTACCCATCCCACCATGATTCTCTGGGGCGAGGAGGACCGGGTATTCTCCATCAAGGCGGGAAGACTCCTGCATGAGCTCATCCGGAAATCCGCCTTCGCTGCGATCCCACGGGCCGGTCATATTCCTCAATGGGAACAACCGGAACCGGTGAACGCGCACCTCCGTTCCTTTCTCCTGCCTTGAGCGCCCGGCATCGGCACGCTATACTTTCGACAGAGTCCTCTTACCCAACCGTGGAGTGCATCATGACAAGACGCCGCCCTCAAGTACTCATGATCGGCCTGCTTCTCACAATCGGATTGGCCGGATGCGGTGGTTCCGGGCGGCTGCTGGATTCCGGATTTTCCTACAGCAATCTGCCGGTGGCCGACGGCAGTGCCGTCGCAGGCGAAGGCCATTCCGTCCTCTTCAAGGGCAGCCCCTTAATGCTGTCCGGCACCGGGGTTAAAGTCGGGGATCATCTGCGTGAGGCGAAACTGACTGATCGGGATCTCGCCCTGGTCAACATCGCCCACACCACCGGATGGGGGAAAGTCCGGATCATCAGCGTGGTCCCCTCGCTCGACACCAAGGTCTGCGAGCAGCAAACCCATCAACTGAGCGAGAAGAATCACGGTCTGGACAAGATGGTCGAGCTCATCACCGTCAGTATCGACACCCCCTTTGCGCAAAAACGCTTTGCTGATGAAGCCAAGATTCGCAACATCACGTTCCTCTCCGATTATCGTGGCGCCGATTTCGGGAAAACCCATGGCCTGTTTCTGCGCGATCCGCATTTCCTGGCCAGAGCCGTCATGGTCGTCGATGCCCAGAACGTGATCCGCTATCTGCAAATCACCCCGGAACTCGCCCAACTCCCCGATCTCGACGAAGCCTTCAAGTTCGCCCGCTCCCTGGTGACCACCAGCTGAAATGGCCAACTACGACCTCCTGGTGATCGGCACCGGCCCGGCCGGACAAAAAGCGGCGGTGCAGGCTGCCAAACTCGGCAAGAAAGTCGGCATCATCGAGCGTAAAGCCGTCATCGGCGGCGTGTGCATCAACACCGGCACCATCCCCAGCAAGTCCCTCCGGGAGGCGGTGCTCTACCTGTCAGGTTTTCGGCAGCGCAATCTCTATGGAACGGGGTATCGCGTCAAAGACACGATTACGATCGAAGACCTCATCTTCCGGGCCACCCACGTCATTACGAACGAAATCCGGATCGTCCAGGATCAGATGCGGCGCAATCGCGTCGACATGATCTACGGCACCGCCAGCTTCGTGGACCAGCGCCGGCTGCTGGTGCAACAAGCCTCCGGGATCGTCGAACATACCGCCCACTTCATCGTCATCGCCGTCGGGACCGAACCGGCGAGACCGCCAGAAATCCCCTTCGACGATCAATCCATCATCGACACCGACGCGCTCCTCACATTGAAACGTATTCCGCAATCCATCGTGATCGTCGGGGGTGGCGTAATCGGCACGGAATACGCGTCCATCCTTGCGACGATCGGCGTACCGGTCACTCTCATCGACAAGCGCCCCCGGCTGCTCGAATTCGTGGATGCGGAAATTATCGACGCGCTCCAGCAACAGATGAAAGACATCGGCGTCAGCCTCTATCACAATGAAGAGGTTGTCGGCATTCAGAAGGCCGCAAACGGCGACGTGACTGTGACATTGCAACAGGCCCGCCCGGTCACCACGACGACCTTGCTGTATGCCATCGGACGGGTCGGCGCGAGCCGGGAGCTGAATCTTGAGCAGGCGGGGCTCGCGGCGGACAGCCGCGGGCGGCTCACTGTCAACGAACATTTTCAGACCTCGGTGCCGCATATCTATGCGGTGGGAGACATCATTGGCTTTCCCGCGCTCGCCTCCACGTCGATGCAGCAGGGGCGCCACGCCTCCTGCCACGCGTTCGGCCAACCGGACAGCACGGACAACGCACTCCTGCCCTACGGCATCTACTCGATTCCCGAAATCTCCATGGTGGGCCGCACCGAGGAGGATCTTACCCGTGCCAACATCCCGGTTGGAGTCGGAATCGCGCGATATCGCGAGATCGCCCGCGGTCAGATCATCGGCGATGAGGCCGGCATGCTGAAACTGCTCTTCCATCGGCAAACCAGGGAACTCCTCGGAGTACACATCATCGGGGAAGGCGCCACCGAGCTGATCCATGTGGGGCAGGCAGTCATGGCCTACCGCGGGAAGGTCGACTACTTCATCGATACCGTCTTCAACTACCCGACTCTGGCCGAATGCTATAAAGTCGCCGCCTTAGACGGCATTAACCGGCTGCCACGCCCCTGGCCGCCGACCTAGAATACTTCAGCACCTTGAATCAGGAGCCCCTTATGTCGTTCTCACATCATCTTCGATCCCTGGCCGCCTCCATCTGGGACAACCAGCTGACCCATCCCTTCGTCGTCGCCCTGGGCAACGGGACGCTGCCGGAGCGGAAATTTAAATACTACATTCTGCAGGACGCCAGATTTCTCGGCGACCTCGCGCGCGTCTTCGCCGCAGGAGCCGTGAAGGCTCCGGATTCGGAGAGCGCACTCCGCTTTGCCAAACTGGCCGAAGACACCATCGTCGTCGAACGCAGCCTCCACGAAAGCTACGGCACCCAGTGGAAGATGACCGCCAGGCAGATGACCTCCGTACCGATGGCCCCCACGAACCATGCCTATACCCGCCACATGCTGAGCGTGGCACAGAGTGGATCAGCCGCGGAGATTACTGTCGTCGCTCTCCCCTGCGCCTGGATCTACTGCGTCGTCGGCCAGCACCTCTTAAAGAAGGGACCGCCTAAAAAGAATCACCCCTATCGAAACTGGCTGATGCTCTATGCCTCGCCGGAATTCGCCGAAGTCCAACGCTGGATGAGAAAGAAAGTCGATCAGTGGGCCGAGACCGCAGGGGTGGAAGAGAAATGCCGAATGGAAGAATCCTTCATCATCAGCTCCCGCTACGAATGGATGTTCTGGGAAATGGCCTGGAACGAAGAACAGTGGCCGGTATAGAACCGCCCACAGGCTTTCGTTACCAGCAACTGCACGCTGGACACCCAACCGAACCTGAGTATAATGGCCCCACTCGTATGATCAGACCGTTTCTCGCCATAACAGGATTCCTGTGCAGCACGCTGCTTTCCAGCCACGTCTTTGCAGCCGGAACCTATGAAGAAAACCTCAAACTCTTGGCCGATGGGGTGATCGCCGAATCTTTGAAAGTCAAGAAAGAACGCCTGGCCATTATCGACTTCACGGATGCTAAGGGAGTCGTGACGCCGATCGGACAGTTCTTGGCGGAGGAACTCGGCACGCAACTATTGGTCGCGGGCGAATTGAAGGTTGTGGAACACAAGCTCGTCAGTTCCACGCTCAAGAAGCGACACATCACCCAGCTCGATGCGGCTTCCCCTAAGATCCTGAAGGGAGCGGCAAAGGCCATCCGAACAGATCTCTTTGCCGTCGGATCCTACATCGACTCACCGGACGGGATCCTGGTCACGGTGAAACTCATCAACCCGTCAAATGCGCAAGCGATCGGAGCGGCTCGAGGCATGATCCCGAAAGCCGGGCCACTGGCCGAGATGGTCAAGGAGGCGAATACGCCCCCGCCCATGAAAGCCGAGCCCCCGAAAGGGCCAACCATGCCGGAGGGACTGGGATTCCATCGAAACGAATTCTATGAACTGGTCGTGCGGACACTGAGCCGGCAAGACAACCAGATGCGGATGGATCTGACAATTGAAAACCGGTCGCCACGCGATGTAAAACTGCTCTGCCTCTTGCAAAACACTGTATTGAAAGACGACCAGGGAGGGCAATGGACGCAAAGTGTCGAAGGCAATCGCGACGGGCTCTGCACCAGAGGAGTAGAACTCTCGCCGCGGGAGAAGGATCGAGCGGTGCTGACGTTTACCGCGCCGGCAGATTCATCAGCGGCCTCACAGTTCACCTTCTCCTTTCATGAAAAATCGCCTCGCCGGGATGCCACCTTTGCAATCGAAAATCTGACGATTGAGACATCGCCTGCGCTACCATCCCCAGTAACTCCCTAACCAATCGGAACAATCATGGCTGCACGCACCTTAAAGCAAGTTCTTACGATCGCCGGCTCCGACTCGGGCGGAGGCGCCGGAATTCAGGCGGACCTCAAATCCATGTCGGCCAACGGCGTCTTCGCGATGTCGGTGATTACCGCCGTCACAGCGCAAAACACGGAAGACGTGACCGATGTGTTCGAGCTACCGACCTCCATCATTGCCTCGCAGCTCGATGCCGTCTTCGACGACTTCGAGGTCTCGGCAGTCAAAACCGGCATGCTCTCCTCCACGGCGATTGTTGAACTCGTGGCGAAGATGCTCGCCATGCAAAAAGTAACGAATCTGGTTGTCGACCCGGTGATGATTTCCAAATCCGGCCGGGCGCTCCTGAAGCCGGACGCCATCGACGCCCTCAAGAAGCTGCTTTTTCCGCTCGCGCTCGTCGTGACACCCAACATCCACGAGGCACAACAGCTGTCCGGCATCGCCATCAGCAACCTGGCTGATGCGAGACGTGCGGCCAAGATTATTCACGGCTTCGGCTCACAATACGTGCTGATCAAGGGCGGCCACCTGCTCACTGAGCGCGCCACCGATCTGCTCTATGACGGCCGGTTTTTCAATATCTACAAAGGCGAGTTTATCGACACCCCGCATACGCACGGCACAGGCTGTACGTTCGCCTCGGCGCTTGCGGCACAACTGGCGCGCGGCAAAGCGATGACGGACGCCGTGCAGGCTGCGAAGACCTATCTCACGGAAACGATCCGTTATAGCCTTGCCATCGGACATGGCACCGGCCCGACCAATCACTTCTACTTTCTCGAAACGTAGGGACCAACGATGGCGCGACTTCCTGGACGGCCGCTCACCTTCCTTCTGACCGGGTTCACATGGCTGCTGCTCGCGTCGCTCGTCGGGCTGGCCATCCTCGTCGGCCTGGTTCGGGGCACACCCCTCCCCCATTGGATACGCCACGCCCATGTGCATGCCGCCCTCGTAGGTGGAGTGGCACAAATGGTTCTGGGCGCGTTGCTCATCTTCATCTCTCCGCTTCTCCTGACCGGCCGCACGCAACGCGAGTCGCACCCGCTCCTGTTTGTGACGATCAACGGGAGTGCCGTGGGAATGGTTGTGGGATTCGGATTCCACAACTACACGATGATCGGCATCAGCGGGCTCTTCGTCGTCGCGTCATTTCTCTGGATTGCACGCGATACCTGGCTGCAAGCCCGGCAGAGCCTCAATGCCCCTCCGCTGAACCTCTGGTATTACGCTCTGGCGGTGCTGGCCCTCTTCGGTGGACTGGCCTGCGGCGAAACCATGGCCTTCGCATGGGCCCAACAATCGTTTGGCTACATTCGGCTCGCACACATCCACCTCAACATTCTTGGATTTATCACCCTGGCGATCATCGGCACGATGCATAATCTGCTGCCGACCGTCTTGAACGCGCCGCTTTCCAGTCCCCGACTCGCCCGGGTCGTCATGTGGCTGTTCCCGCTGGGATTAGTAGTGTTGATCGCGGGATTCATGAATTCCTCCGTGATGATCGAGATGGCCGGAGGAGGCGTGCTGGTCCTCAGTGCATTGCTCTATGCCTCCAATCTCTTCACCACCTGGTTACGGTCGAACCATCAAGGGAGTGCCGCATCGGATCATCTCCTGGTCGCCACGTTTTTCCTGGTGCTCACGCTGATACTCGGCGTGCTCGTGGCAGCCAACAACATCGCAGCCACTCCCATCATGCCCTTCGGATCGCTGCACTTAGTGGCATACACGCACATGGCGCTGATCGGATTTATTCTGCAAACGATCCTGGGAGCCCTCTCCCACCTCGTTCCGGTGACGCTCGCCGTGCGCCGTGTGCCGAGCCCGAAGAAACGAGGCCCCTATCTCGAACACCTGACGAGCGTCATCAATCGTTGGAGAACCGTACAGGTAGCGAGCCTCAGCATGGGCACGATGGGATTGGCCCTGCTCGCATCGCTCACCTGGAATGTGCCCCTTTCATCGCCCTACATCCAAGGCACCATGTGGGCTTCGTGTGGCCTGTTGCTCACCGGCCTGACCGTCTTCTCCGTCAAACTGGTCACCGTCCTCTGGACCGAGCCGCAACAGACCGCAGGCTCCTAAACCTCATTGCCTATCACTGAATCGAACAACCGACTCTGCGAGAATCGTCCGCCATGGAACAGGATCTTTCGTTTTTCGACCCTCAAGGCCACCGCGTAGCCGCAATCCTGGCCACTCCCGCCGGTGAGACAGATCGAATCGCCATCCTGTGCCATGGCTTTCTCTCCGGGAAGCGCAGCACCACCAATAAAACGCTGACTCGTCTCCTCAACGCTCAGGGCATTGCCACCTTCGCCTTTGATTTTTTCGGGCAGGGAGACAGCGAAGGACCCTTCGAGGCACTCACAACGACGACAGCTGTCGCGCAAGCGAATGCCGCCCTGGATCTCGTCCGGCAAAAAGGATTCAGACAGCTGGGATTGATGGGATCCAGCTTTGGAGGACTGGTCGCCATTTTAACGGCAGCACAGCGCCATGATCTTGCGTGCCTGGCCTTAAAATGTCCCGTCGTCGATTTCGCTGAGGAACTGCGGCTGACGCTCGGAGACGCAGAAATGGCGGCATGGCAATCGACCGACACCATCCTCAATATCATGGGTGGGGCTGAACGCATCCGGCTTCGCTACACATTTTATGAAGACTGCCTGCGCCGGATTGCCTACGAGCCTGCAAAGACAATCACCGCGCCAACCCTGATCGTCCAGGGGGATCAAGATGAATGCGTTCCTTTGCATCAGAGCCAACAGCTGGCCGCCGCCCTGACTTGCCGGACACGTATGGAGCTCCTCCCAGGCGCCGATCATCAGTTCACCAAGAGTGCGGATTTTAACAGGATGACGACTCTTATCGCGGAATGGTTCACCACCTACCTGACATGATTACAGAAGATGAGCGGCGTGAAACAGTTTTACGGCTCTATCCGATTTTTAAGGAAGAGGTCTATCGACGGCGCGACCAGATGATGCGCTGGACCGTAATTGGAGCGGGATCGCTTGTCGCCATACTGAGCATCGTTCTCCTGGTACCCGCAGCACACTCACTCTCAGCGATGTCTCGACTGCTTCTGGCCTCTGCGACGCTCTTATTGGCTATCACCTATACGGGGATCATCTGGCAGCAGCACAGCCGCCATCGGCAGGCCAAACAGCAACTCGTCAAGCTGGAGCAGGCCCTGGGACTCTTCGGAGAATTCCCCGGGCGTGACGGCAGCGCTCTCTACCCTGAAGGCTGGCAGAATGAATGGTCGCGCGATACAAGCCTGATCCAATACCTTACGATTCTCATTCTTCTTACCGGAATCGTCCTCGTCGCCATCCTGCTGCCGAGCCCGTAATCGATCCCGCCTTCATTTTTATGACCAAACAATCGGCACGCAGGCAGTTTCATACGGCTGTACCATTTCGTCCAGGTAAAACAGGCCTAACCTTCCACGGCTTATGTATTTCCTGGAAACGTTAAGATATTTTCACAATACATCAATATGTTACGTTCATCAGCCTTACAGGAATAATAAGCTCATCTCGGCACATCTATTGCTTCAGCTAATGATTCTTGCTCCTTGAGGAAGAACCCGAAACAAAATCAGGCTAATGTGACCAGCAAAAATCGCGCGCGCATAAACCGACTACCCGTCACCCTCTCCACAGGCCTCTGGCTCCTGACGATGGCATTCATGGCCCCCGTTCTCGCTGGGGAAACGGCTACTCCGAAACAGCATAGTCTCATTCACCGTCCTGATGCTCCGGCATCGCCGATCGTCCCGCGTCCAGAATCCGCGGTCATGCCCTCCCGGCCCGTTACAGCCACTGCGCCGGTGGTGGCACCACCCGCTTCACAGACACTCCACCACAAATTGACAAAGAAACCGGCCTCGGCAGTTGTCAGCACCCCCCTTGCTTCCGAACCAATCCCTACATCCGGGGCAAGCTCCAGATTGTCTTCAGCGGGAAGCCTGTCTACCACAGCACCCCCAACCGGTTCAGAGAGTCCATTAAAGAGCACTCCGGCTTCCGGCGGGGACCGTACGATTGTTCCGACCGCCATCAGCCCGCTGTCGATGTCTTCCCTGAGCAGCATCGCAACTCCAACAGCATCCCGAAACATCGCCGCAGTAGCTCCATTGACTGCAGCCGCACAGTCAGGTCTCTCGATCTCCAGTCTAGCGCCTTCCATGTCCCGGCTCGTCCAGATGAGCCCGGGGTTAGCAAGCTTACTACAACCATCCGCGCCTGTGGTCACGCCCTCGTCAACGACTCCGCCGCCCGCCACCCCACCTTCAACACCGCCCCCTGTATCCCCCACAGGAAGCGTCACCCTATCCTGGTCTGCAAACGGTGAAAACGACTTGGCTGGATACAAGATCTACTTTGGAACCTCGTCAGGAAATTACATCGCTTCGGGATCGCCCACGGTGATTGGGAAAGTGACCAGCTACACCATAACCGGCCTCCAGCGAAACACCACCTACTTCTTCGCCCTCTCCGCCTACGACAATGCTGGAAACGAAAGCGCGCTTTCAGCCGAAGCCAGCAAAAGCATCCTCTAGCGGCCGGTGAAAACGGTCCCCGGCTTCGTTCTCACTTCGGTAACATCCTCAACATAGCCCAAAGCTACGCCTGCGGTGTTACTCTCGACTGCGGCCTAGCCGGGACCATTTTGACCAGCGGCTTCATTCAGGATGCTCAAATAGACGATCCAACAAGGCCGCAGGGAGTCTAGCGACTGAGGCGTTATGCTTCTCACCCACCCACCCCGAGCTGCCAAGACAGCTCCTTCACCGGTGGGGTACGTCGCAGAGAAGCCGACGACTAATAACGGCTGCTCAAAACGGTCATCCAACGAGGCCACAGGAGAGAAATAGCCGGAAGCGTCCCGGTTCTCACCCACCCACCCCAAGCTGCCAAGACAGCTTGTTCTCCGAGTGGGGTACGTTGAGGATTATTTCGATCCGAGAACGAAGCCTGGGTCAGGGCGCGTCTCGGCGCGCTGGGGCTGGGCGGGTGAGAAACGGGACCATTTTCAGCAGTCGTTACGATTTTGCGCAGCGGAAGCCCATGTAACTATTGCGCGTCTCAGGAGGAAGTTTGAATCGCCCGTAGGTGAGCAGATACTTGGGCAGATCCGACCAGGACCCGCCGCGCAGCACTTTGAACTGGCCGTTCTCCGGACCAGATGGATTGGTCTCCGGACTACGCTCGTAATAATCCGCACTGTACCAGTCAGAGACCCACTCTCCCACATTCCCCGCCATCTGATACAAACCGAAGGGACTCTTGCCGAACTCATACGACTGCACCGGCATGAGCACCTGACTGTAGCTGAACCGCGCCCCGAGCGCGAAGTTCGCGACCTCTTTCGTCGGCACCTGATTGCCCCAGGGGTATAACCGCCCATCGACGCCGCGTGCAGCCTTCTCCCATTCGGCTTCGGTCGGGAGCCGCTTTCCTACCCACCGGCAATAGGCGTCGGCATCATGCCAATCCACGCCGATCACGGGCCGGTCACTGTGCAGGACCGGACTCACGGTCTCCCACAACCAGGGAGCCACACGCCCGGTCGCTGAGAGAAACGCGCCATACTGCGCAGTCGTCACCTCATACACGTCCATCGTAAAGGCATCGAGCGTCACACGATGGCGAGGCCGTTCATCCTCCAACGCCTGCGTTCCGGCTGCACCCATCTCGAATGATCCCGCAGGAATCAACACCATCGGCGTTTCCGCGGGAAGCGGCTGCTCCAGGGTCTGTGATCGTCTGAGCCGATCAAGTTGAGCCATGGCATGGGTCTCAATCAGAAGAAGGAGCAGGATGGTCCAAACGATCACCCAGCGAGGCCGCAGGGAGTTTGAACGGCGAGGCGTACGCGGTTGGTACGTTGAGGCGTTCAAACGACCGAGAACGAAGCTGGGGCTCGTTTTCACCATCCTGTTCAATAGATGATTCCGCCGACTACCCAATGCCGATCATCCGGCACATCGATCAGCAACCGCGTGAGATTCATCTGAGCCAACTGAGAGCCGATTTCATCTTCCGTAAATGCTGCGAGCAGCGAGTTGTAAAAATCACGTCGCAGAATCTCCGGCGCCCCACTCGCGTACTGATCCACGATGGCTTGAGCGGCCTCGGGCGACTCGGGCCGCAGTAGATCCATCACCAGCACCGGCGAGCCCGGCTTCACGAACAGCCGCAGCTTGTGCCAGAACTGCAGCGGATTAGGCAGATGATGGAGCAAACTATTGGAGACAGCCGCATCGGCCTGGTTGGCTCCGGCAAGATCCTGGAAGCGTTCACAACGTACCGTCACCCGATCAGACACCCCTGCCTGGCGAACGGTCTCCTCGGCCAGCGCAATCATCGGCTGCGACGCGTCGATGCCCGTAATGCGGCACTCAGGAAGCGCGCGGGCCAGGCGCACCGGAATATCGCCGGGCCCGCAGCCCAAATCAAACACATGCCCCTGGGAAAACTCCGGGAAGTACTCCCGGAACAATTCGACGAAGCGTTGATTCTCCAAAGAGAAATCCGCCTCGGCATAGGCCTTGGCCTGCAGCGGATCGTCCATTAATTCCGGTTCGAGAACACGCGATGTCATACGCTCACTCCTTGGATCGGCCGGCTATGGCCTGAACGTGTACCTGATCGCCGGGCCGCACGACGCCCTCTTTCAGCACTTTGGCATACACCCGGCTCCAGCCCGGATGCTTTTTCTGCGAAATGCGCTGATAGTCTCCATCATGGAACCATCGGGCATTGTGGCTGCAGGGCGATGTATAGCTCATCACTTCCAATTCGACATCAGGCCCGACCGTGAGCCGCACGCCCGGCTGCATGAGTCCCCAGTCCAGCCCCGCCAGCGTCAGATTCTCTCCGGAAAAGCCCGGCTCGATGGAATGGCCCGCTTGCTGTAACCGCTCGATCACATCCAACGAATACAAACAGACCGCGCGATCAGGGCCGCCGTGAATTTTCAAGTTGCGCTGACGATCGCCGTCTACGCCCTGCAGGGTCACGCGAGCCTCGAACACCGGTCTCTTCGGCACCCCTCCGTCCGAGACGCTGATCTGATGAATATGGGGATAGGGCGGGCGGCCTCGGCTCATGATCTATTCCTGTCCTTCGCATGGCTCAGACCGGCCGAGTTCAAGCGCCACCCAACCCTCCTGCTCCCGCCGTTGGACGGGATACAGGCCCGACGAAGCATACCGTGCCATGATTTCTTCCACCTGCTCAACCAGCAGACCTGAAAAAAAGAGCCGGGAGCCGGCCACGCCATAGGCAGCCAATTCATCGGCCAGCAGCAAGAGCGTCTGCCGATCGATGTTCGCCACCACCAGATCCGGCTTCATGCCTCCAACAACATCGGACAGCGTCCCGCAGATGAGTTCCAACTCTGCACCGAATGCATTTTGGCCCGCACACTCCCTGGCACAGTCCACTGCCACCGGATCGATTTCGACGCCGACGGCCGACCGCGCGCCCAGCCGCAAGGCCGCCATCGCCAGAATGCCGCTACCGGATCCGACATCGAGCACCGTTTCGCCGCCGTGAATCAGCTCCTCCAGCCACTCCAGCAACATGCGGGTGGTCGCGTGATGCCCCGTGCCGAAGGCCTGCTTGGGATCGAGGATAATGTCGAGATCGCCGGGCAGCAACGACGCAGACTCCCAACTGGGCCGGATCACCAGCCGGCGTCCCACCCGGAGCGGCTTGACCGACTGCGCCCACTGACGGTTCCAATCCTGGTGCGGTAAGTCCCCGACCTGGACTGCCCCGCTGCTCCGCCCGGAGGGATCGAGTTGATCAAGCGCCGCACAGACTTGCGTCAGTTGATCTCCATTCCAGTGTTGACGGGACCAGTAGAGATGCGTCATCCCCTGATCCTCCCATGCGCCTTGCACCAGCGGATCGCCCAGGAGGCCGAGCAACTCGCCGGAATCCACCCCCGCGAGGATCTGCACATCCACCCAATCCGGCGTCATCGCCTCTCCCTCGCAAACAATTGACGGGACCGATCCCTTCCCAGTATGGTCGAGTTCATCGTGCAGACCGCTCGCCCCTCAACTCCCTTACTCGACCGCGAACAGGCGCTCACCTGGCTCTTGCGCCGGGGCGAACGGCTCCACCGGCAAGGCACCGGCGCCAGCGCCTCTTTTTCACGCTGGCGTCTCATCCTCTTTCTCATCGGCCTCCTCACCACGATCAGCCTGTATCGGCTGGAGCAGTACTCCGCGGGCAACTGGTCGACCGCCATTTTTCTCATCGGATTCGTCATTGTCGCCGCGTATCATAACAGGCTCGAACACCGGATTCATCGGCTCACGATTTGGTCTGAGATCAAACGCCAACACCTCGCCAGGCTTCGCCATGAATGGCAGACACTCCCCCCCTGCCCTCCCGTCACAACCGACGTCCACCTCTATGCACGCGACCTCGACCTGATCGGGCCGCACTCGCTCCTGCATCTCCTCGATACCTCCGCCTCCACGCAAGGGCGCGAACGACTCGCATCATGGTTATTCGCCCAACCGCCGGCCGAACAAATCTGGAAGAGCCGGCAACGACTCGTCCGTGAACTGACCCGGCTGACGATCTTTCGTGACCGGCTGAACGTCCAAGCCCGATTGATGGGCGAAGCGGAAATCAACGGGCAGCGCATCGCCGCTGTCCTGCAGCATCAGCTGCATCTGCCTTACCTGCACATCATTCTTCCGCTCCAGGCTCTGCTCGCCGTCATCACGGCAGGGCTCGCGCTCGCGGCCCTGCTGAATCTGCTGCCGGCCTATTGGATGATTTCATTCGGCCTCTATGCCGCGATTTATTTGGCGACAGACCAGGGAGAGGAATTACTGGAGCATGCCGTCGGACTGCATCACGAAGTTGAGAAACTGGGATCCCTGCTGCAGTTCTTGGAACGGCGGGCGAAAAAACCGGGATCGCCGCTCGCCGCCGCCTGCCGCGTGCTCACCGAGGCGGAGAAAGCCCCGTCGGCGTTGATCCGGCACCTCGCATGGGCGCTGCACGGCGTCAGCGTCAAGGCCCATCCGCTCGTTCACCTGGCGCTCAATGCGCTCTGCCCGTGGGATCTCTTCTTCACGTTCCGCCTGCGGCAGTTTCAACGGCGGATCCAGGCCCTGCTCCCCCTCTGGCTGGATTGTCTGGCCGAAATCGAAGCCGCCTCGGCCCTCGCGACTTTTGCCTATCTCCATCCATCCTACGTGTGGCCGGTCCCCGGAGGCTCTGTAGCTCTCACGGCCACCGGACTCGGGCATCCGCTCATCCCGTCGGGCCAGCGGGTCACCAACGACATCACCCTTTCGCGCCGCGGCACCATTTTTCTGGTCACCGGTTCGAACATGTCGGGCAAAAGCACCTTCCTCCGGACGATCGGCATCAACCTCTGCCTCGCGCAGGCCGGTGCGCCGGTCTGCGCCAAGACCTTTGCATGGACCTGGAGCCGTCTCGCCTGCTGCATTCGCGTAGACGACTCCCTGGATGCAGGCTTGTCCTTCTTCTATGCGGAAGTGAAACGGTTGAAATCGATTCTCCGAGCGACAGAGGATCGGGAGGCGCCGCCGGTGCTCTTCCTGATCGACGAGATTTTCAAAGGCACCAACAACCGTGAGCGGCTGATCGGCAGCCGCGCCTATATTCAGGCCTTGGCGCAAGGCAACGGCTACGGACTCGTCACCACTCATGATCTGGAGCTCACGGACCTGGAGCAGTCCACCCCCGGCCTCATCAACAGTCACTTCCAGGAAACCGTCGCCGCCGGCACGCTGCAATTCGATTATACGCTGAGACCGGGGCCCTGTCCGACCACCAACGCACTCCGGATCATGGAACTGGAAGGACTGCCGACGAACCACCCGCCTCGTTCCTAGCGACAAAAAAGTCGTCACAGCTGTCTTACCTGCCAATGCGAAATGCACGCATTCCTTCGCGACAAGCGACGTTTTCTTTGACCTCCGGATAGGCTTGCCCCATAGTAATGCGAACCATCATACTTCACCCGGATACTTCGCATGACCACTCCACTGTCGCATCCGCTTCGCGGGCTCTTGATCGCACAGTTTTTCGGCGCCTTTAACGACAACGCCTGGAAACTCATGGTGGCGTTGCTCGGCATTCGCCAGATTGCCGCGACCCTGGCGCCTGGAGCCGATCTGGAATCGGCCTCGCAGTCGCAGACCACGCTCACGTTTGTCATCTTCACGCTGCCGTTGATGCTGGTCTCACTCGTGGCTGGTGTCGTGGCCGATCGTGTGAGCAAACGCACCATCATCGTCATGATGAAAGCGGTCGAAGTCGGCCTGATGGCCGCCGGAACCGTCGCGCTCTTCATTGATCCGGCCGGAGGCTGGCTGCCCCTGATCGTCCTCGGCTGCATGGGCGTCCATAGCGCGCTCTTCAGCCCGGCGAAATACGGTATCCTTCCGGAAATTCTTTCGCATGATCGCCTGTCACAAGGCAACGGCGTGCTTGAATTGAGCACGTTCCTCGCCATTCTAGGCGGCACCGCGATCGGCGGGGTTCTCCTCGACGGCGTCGGCTCAGCCACCTGGCTCGCTCCGCTGGCGCTGACCCTCCTGTCGCTCATCGGATTCGGAGCGTCCTTGACCGTTCCAGCCGTGGCTGCCGCTCGCTCGGAAGGCGGCATCGCCTCGACGCTCGGCGGCGCAGTGATGGCCGTCCGATCCAATCGGACGCTGCTGCTCGCCATTCTCGGTTCGGCTTTCTTCTGGACGGTCGCCAGCCTGGTCGGCCAGGATGTCCTGGTCTATGCCAAGACCGTCCTCGCCTTGTCGGACTCGCTCTCCGGCCTCCCGCTCGCGTTGCTCTCGATCGGCATCGGCGCCGGCGCCGTGCTGGCGGGCAAACTCTCCGGTGATCGGGTCGAATACGGGTTGATCCCGTTGGGTGCCTTCGGAATCTGTTTCTTTCTCCTGTTCCTGGGACTCCTGGGCCCGGGACTGGCAGGGACACTCATCCTGATGACCGGCCTCGGCCTGTCGTGCGGCCTCTTCGTCGTACCGGTGAATTCATTGATCCAGTGGCACGCCCCCGCCGACCGGCGGGGCAGCATCATTGCCCTCTCGAACACTTGCACGTATAGTGGCGTGCTCATGGGATCGCTCAGCGGCGGCGTCTTTGCCTCAATCGGCCTCTCCACCACCGGCATTCTGCTCGCGGCGGCGGCAGCCACCTTCGTCGGCACCCTCTGGGCCCTCTGGCTGGTCCCCAGCGCCTTCGTCCGTCTGGTCCTCATTCTCCTGACCAAAACGCTCTATCGGGTGCGCATCGTCGGATCGGCGAACGTGCCGCAGACAGGCGGAGCACTGTTAGTGCCGAACCATATGTCGCTCGTCGACGGCTTTCTCCTCATTGCCAGCCTGGATCGCCCGGTCCGCTTCGTCGTCGATGCCGCCTATGCGACCCATCCGTTATTCAAGTGGGTGATGGACATCATGCGGGTCATTCCGATCTCCTCATCGGGAGGACCGCGGATTATTCTGCGCGCGCTGCGCAGTGCCGGTCAGGCCCTCGACGACGGCGAGATCGTCTGCATCTTCCCGGAAGGACAGATCACCAGGACCGGCACGCTCTTGCCGTTCCGCCGCGGGTTCGAACGGATCGTCAAAGGACGCACAGTCCCGATCGTTCCGGTCCATCTGGATCGTGTCTGGGGTAGTATGTTCAGCTTCGTGAAAGGGCGTTTTATCTGGAAGCTCCCGGAGCAGATTCCCTATCCCGTCACCGTATCCTTCGGCGCGCCGCAACCGGCCGAAACCCCGGCGCACGAACTTCGCCGACTGGTGCGGGAGCTGGGCGAGGCCGCCTGGACGCTCCGCAAGGCGGATCAGCAACCGATCCATCGCCCGGTCATCTCAGCCTGGCGCCGCCATCCCCACACCTTCGCAATGGCGGATGCCACACGCCCTTCAATCACCGGACTCAAAGCTTTGCTCGGCACCATCACCCTGGCGCGCGCGATGAAACCGCACTGGGGAGGCCAGCGTCATGTGGGGCTGCTCCTGCCTCCGAGCGTGCCCGGCGCACTGCTCAACATCGCCGCCGCCCTCGCCGGAAAAACCAGTGTGAATCTGAATTACACCGTCGGTCGTGTCGGGCTGGAATCGGCTGTGACCCAGGCAGGCCTCAAGACCGTGCTGACCAGCCGTCTGTTTATCGAGAAAGCCAAATTGGAAATTCCCGGCGGCGTGACGGTCTTGTATCTCGAAGATGTCGCCAGGACGATTTCCGGCGGCGCAAAACTCATCGCATTGCTGCTGGGACTCTTCGCGCCGATCGGACTCTTGGAGCGAGCCTGCGGGCGGGAGCAGGCGATCAGCTTGGACGATCTGGCCACGATCATCTTCAGCAGCGGCAGCACCGGCGAACCCAAAGGCGTCATGCTCTCCCACTTCGCCATCAATTCGAATGTCGAGGGAGCCGGGCAGGTCATCCACATCAGCAAAGCCGATCGCGCCTTAGGCATTCTCCCTTTCTTTCATTCCTTCGGCTACATGCTGCTCTGGTTCTACGCGCGCCATAACACCGGCATCGTGTTTCATCCCTCGCCTTTGGATGTCGGTGCCATCGGTGAACTCTGCAGCAAATACCGCATTTCCCTGCTGGTCGTCACCCCGACCTTCTTACAGCTCTATCTGCGCCGCTGTACGCCTGAACAGTTCAGTTACCTGCGTGTCGTGCTGACGGGCGCTGAAAAACTCCCGCTCCGCCTTGTGCAGGCATTCCAGGACAAGTTCGGCATGACCCCGGTCGAAGGCTACGGCGTGACGGAATGCGCGCCCGTCATCTCGGCCAATTGTCCGGACTTCCGCGCCTCCGGCTTCTACCAGGTGGCGTCGCGCCGCGGGACCGTCGGCCAACCGTTCCCCGGCGTGTCGGTGCGCATCGTTGATCCGGACACCTGGGCCATCCTGCCGCCGGGCCAGGCCGGCATGTTGCTGGTCAAAGGCCCCAACGTGATGAGCGGCTATCTCGGCAGGGAAGACCTCACGGCCAAGGCCATGAAAGACGGCTGGTACATCACCGGCGACATTGCGACCTTGGACGATGACGGCTTCCTCACGATCACCGACCGGCTCTCGCGTTTTTCCAAGATCGGCGGCGAGATGGTGCCCCACGGCAGAGTCGAAGAGGCGCTGCAGCAGGCCGCGGGCGCCGACATGCAAGTCTTCGCCGTGACCGGTCTGCCGGATGAGAAAAAAGGCGAACGGCTCGCCGTGCTTTATACCATCGACGAAACCAGCCTCCCGGAGATCCTCGAAAAGGTCGCCGCAAGCGGACTGCCGAACCTCTTCATCCCCGCGCGCAATCAATTCGTGAAAGTGGAAACGCTGCCGGTGCTCGGCACAGGCAAGCTCGATCTCCGCGGGGTCAAACGCATTGCCATGGAACGACTGGCCCAGGGCGTCGCGCACTGATGGGGGCTCATCTCACGGAACGCCGCGGGCTCCTGGCCCTCGTTGTGATTGTCCTGCTCGCTTCGGGACTTCACCCGAAACATCACGGGGTCTGGCTGCTCGAGGTCTTCCCCATGCTGATCGGGATTCCAATCCTGATCTGCACTCATGAACAGTTCCCGCTCACACCGTTGACTTATCGGCTGATGGCTATTCACGCGATGATTCTCATGATCGGCGCCTATTACACTTATGCCGAAGTTCCTCTGGGCCGATGGGCGCAAGACGCCTTCGGGCTCGCGCGCAATCACTACGATCGTCTCGGACACCTGGCTCAGGGCTTTGTGCCAGCCATCGTATTGCGCGAACTCCTTCTGCGCACGTCACCATTACAACGCGGAGGCTGGCTCTTCTTCCTGATCAGCACCTCCTGCCTCGGGTTCAGCGCCCTCTATGAGCTCTTGGAAGGCGCCTGCGCGTTCGTGTTCAACCAATCCGCCACAACTTTCCTCGCCATCCAGGGTGACGAATGGGACACGCAGTGGGATATGACCATGGCCCTGATCGGCGCCATCACGGCGCAATTGACACTGGCCCCGTTACACGATCGACAGCTTCACACTCAGGCCGACACAGCCGGCAGCTCAAGCGTGCCACCGCCCTCCCGAAAACCCGTAATCGCCTGCATCGCGATCACGATAACACTGATGCCAGGCCCTGCCATGGCCGCTCCGGAGATCGCGAATACGTCCGCCGCGTCACATATGCAGTTAGGCCAATCCCCGTTACAACATGAACAGCTCGGGCTCTTCGATGGAACGGCTTTCACCGTCACGACCGGCCGATGCACCAACTGCCCTACGCCACCGCAAGCCCTCTGGTACTTTGCGAATGAAACCATTGCGATTCCCGCGTCGCAGGAAGGACAAGAATCCGTCCATCAACCGCCCTTTCTGATGTGGCTGGGCTCTCCTGAATTGATTCCACACGCCACGCTCGGACCAGACCAGACACATCTCGACATCCCCGGCATCGACTCCGTTTCTCTTCGCTTGACGCCGAAACTCCCGACCAATCAGTCGTACTATAACGACGCCACCGGGCGTTTCTTCAGTTCGCATCCGCTACGCCTACGCGGCCGCACCGTTTCCACAGCGGAGGGACCCTCGTTCGAAGCCCGCACCATCTGGCCGGAAGATTTTTTGCTAACGCCGGAGCAGACGCACACAGTCGATGCCGATGATCGAACGATCTCCCGCCTCATGGAAAGCGCAGACCGGCTTCCCGCCGATACCATCACGACCCACCGGTTGTGGGGGAACGCCGATGCATCGTGGGCCGGGAAACCGGTACTCGCAGCCGTCTTGAACGGCGCGCAAGGCGACGACGACGAGGCCCACGGCGGGCATTTCGGCATGGTAACCGGGCGAGTCGGTCCGAAAGGCGAATGGGCCGATTGGATCGTGAACAACTTCTACGACCCGGACGTGGTCAGCGAAAAAGGCATCCTCCCCGCAATGGTCCCGATGGATAACTACCTCATGGACCTCAACAGCGGGCAATCCTACTATCGGCCGAGCGCGCTCCTCGTGCTCGTCTTGAAGCAGGACCGTATCTCGGCTGCCTATCAAGCCGATATCCAGGACGTGTTTCGCCGCTTCTATCGCCACGAATTGGATTACGATCATTCCCTGCTCAACTGCGCCGGATTCAGCATCGACGAACTGCGCAGACTCGGTTGGCAAATCCCCCTGCAAGGCCCCAGCAACCGCTTGAAGGCAACGGCCGGCTACGTCTATATGGCCGCCTCGGACCGGAGCCTGGCCAGCGGTCTGAAAGTGTATCGCTATTTTTCAGAGGAACTGACTCGGCTGCTGCCGCGCGTCACCTTCGAGGCGATCGGGAACGATCTCCTCCACCTCCTGCAGCAATCCAATCCGCGACGAGAACTCACGCCCTTCGAGCAATGGCTTAGGGAAGATGTTGAAGCCCTGCTCTATGTCCATATCCCGCAGATTCCGTCCAGCCGCGCGATGGGCACCTCTGCGGTCGCGTCGCTTGATGAATACCAACAGCGCGTCCCATCCAATCGGTCGCAATGGAAGACCGTCGCAGTGCCGCCGCGTCCGTTCCCATCCGAGCTGCGCATTGCGCCGGCCCCGGTCGAAGCCGCGACAATCCCGAATCCGGTTCTCGCACTCGTGATAGGATTTCTCGTGAGCCTGGCCTGGGCAGGCCGCGTTCTTCTTCAACGGCGCAACCGCAGGCTGATGACCAGCTCGTAAGCGCCGATAGGAAACCGCCATGGCCACCAAATCGCTGATCGATTGTCACGTGCATCTCGCCGCGCTGCCCGACGGCGACAACGGCTGCTACATCTCGCCGAAGATGCTGAAGAGCCCGCTCTTTCGTTTCTTGTTTTGGAAGCATGGGCTCTCTGTGGACCGGCCGCGTGAGGCCAATGAAAAGTATCTGGACGATCTGCTCGTTGAACTGCGCGCCGCCCGTCACGTGCAGAAGGGGGTCTTGCTCGGCATGGACGGCCATTATGACTCCAACGGCATCCTGAGCCTGGAACATACCGATCTGCTCGTGAGCAACGACTATGTGCTCAAGGCCGCTACAGCCCATCCGAACGAATTGCTGGCCGGCGTCTCCATCAACCCGCAGCGGCGGGACGCAGTCGAAGAAGTACATCGGTGCGCGGACGCCGGGGCCACCCTGGTGAAAGTATTGCCGAACGCGCAACAGTTCGACCCGGCCGATCCGAAGTACAAGCTCTTTTACCGGGCGCTCGCCGAGCGGAAGCTTCCGTTCCTCAGCCATGTGGGCTACGAGTTCAGCCTGATCGGCAAAGACCAGTCGGTCGGCGAGCCGGATCGACTCCGGGTCGCGCTCGACGAAGGAGCCACCGTGATTGCCGCCCACGCCTGCAGCTACGGCCTGATTCTCTTCGAAAAGTTTCTGCCGACCCTGCGCGAGCTGGTGAACCGCTATCCGAATTTCTATGCGGACATCTCCGCCCTCACCCTGCCGAACCGCTTCCGGATGCTTCTGCACCTGCGCAACTACCCCGAACTACACGAACGGTTGCTCTTCGGCACGGACTATCCGCTGTCCGTCTTTCATATCGCCGCCTGGGGACGCGTCGCCTTTGGGACACTCCGCAAGATGATGAGGACCAAGAACCGTTTCGACCGGCAGGTGGAAGTGTGCAACGGGCTGAAGCTGGGCTTCCGGTCGCTCGGCGACATTCTTCCCCATTCAACGATTCAATCGATCCGATAGTCAGACGCACCGATGGACCGCAATCAAATACTCGCCTCGCTTCGCGAAAGGATCCTCGCTTTCGCGGCATCACGGGTATCGAGAGAACATGCCGAAGATCTGACTCAGGAGACACTGGTAGTCCTCCATGAGAAGTATCCTACGGTCACCGACCTGACCGAACTCGTCCCCTTGGCATTTCAGGTCTTGCGGTTCAAGATGCTCGACGCCCACCGCAAGGCCTTCCGGCGAGGCGAGTATAATCAGGAGTCGGTTGATGAACTCCCGTTGGCCGATCCCGGCGCTGACCCGGCGACTCGGCTTGACCAACAGCAGCGCGTGGACCGTTTACTCGCCGCGGTCACGCAACTCGGCGAGCGCTGCCGGGAACTCTTTAAATGGAAACTGGAAGGTAAAACCTTTCCCGAGATTCAGAAGATCATGGGGCAACAGTCAATCAATACGATCTATACCTGGGATCTTCGCTGCAGAAAGCAGCTGTTGGCGTCGATGGGCGGCAGCTGGGAATGACCGGGAAAGTCCTGAGTCCTGAGTGAGATACGCTTCACATTTCACGAACGACGGGGTTTCATGGCAGAAGACGAGCTCGAAAAACTCCTCGGCGGTTTCGCAGCGGACACGCTGACGCCGGAGGAGAAGCACCGGCTGTACAGCGCCGCGCTCCAAGACCAGCAACTCTTCGATGCCATGGCCGACGAGCAGGCGCTGAAGGAACTGTTGGCCGACCCTGACGTGCGGCGCCGACTCCTGCAAGCTTTGAACAAGACAAGCCCTTCAACGGCCGGCAGCACAGCATCCTGGCTCGATTGGTTCCGCCGGCCTGCCGGCCTGGCCTGGGCCGGTGGTCTCGCAGCCGCGGTCTTTGCCGTCGTCCTCGGCATGAAGGTCTATCAGGACAGCCTGAAGCAGGCGGTACATTCCGTCGCTACCGAGGGAGCGACACCACCCGTCCCTTTGCAACGAGGCCCTGCCCCCTCCCAACCGGCCTCGCCTTCCCTTGCTGTGCCGCCCCTACAAGCGAAGCAGGACACAGCACCAGCCAAGCACATGGGCCCAAAAGACTCAGCACTCGACAAGATGGCCAGCCAGGAACGGCCGACGCCACGAGTCTCTCAAGAATCGAATGCTCAGGAAGTCACCCGCGACAAGCCGATGCCCGAAGAAAACAAAGGCCGCCTGCAAACCTCGATTCAACCAGCTGAACGTGGCAACGCTTCAGAGAGCATCGGCAGGCCTGCGGATAAGAACCTTGCCGCCGGTTCCGCTCCCCCGGCGACCGCGCCAATGGCAGCTCCCTTACAGGCTCCCGCCGCCACCGTGGCACCCACAGTCAGCGCACGAGCCTTGTTCTATGACGAAGGTGTCCGCGCCGATGCCGGCAAGATGACCCAAGGCAACGAACGCGCGATGAAACCTCCGGTCGAGTCAGAGGGAGAGTCCAATTCATTCAAACGGAAACTGGAAGGGCCTTCGCAACTCAGCAAGGCTGCAGGTTCTGCGACATCAGCCACATCACTCGGGCTGCGCTACAGTTTTGTCATTCAGAACGATGCCGGGCAAGAACAGGAGATCGATACAGCATCTGCGTCAAAAAGCACGACCCCTGTGCAGTTGACCATTGAGATCAATCAAGAAGGCTACATTCAGGTCTGGAAGAATGTAGGATCGGCCAACACCCTACTGCTGCTGCCGCAAAAAGACAGCGGCCACATTTCCCTGAAGATTCACGCCCGGCAACGGCAGCGCTTGCCGTTGCCGGCTAACAGCGGAACTGTGATCATCCGTCTTTCTCGCGTCCCGTTCGGCCCCATCTCACGACAAGAGGCCGCGCTCCTCAACCGGCGTTCGCCAAACCTGATTCAGGAATCGGTGGCCACACCACATCCAACCGGCTCACAGGAACAGGCCACCTATGTGGTCAGCCAGGATCCCTCCCCCACCGCGCAGATCGCTGTCGACATTCTGCTGGCTCAACAGCAATAATCCTCCCCGTTCACCACTGAAGCAAAGGGCGCACACAGTTCACATGGCGACGGAACAACCCAGCTATCAGGGCCCTGCCTTCCTGTCTTACGGATTCCGTCCGTTCTTTCTCGGCGCGGCGCTCTTTGCCGGCGTGGCAGTCCCGATCTGGGCGCTGCTTCTGGCCGGATGGGCTGATGCACCCTTCCGCTACGCTCCGCGCGATTGGCATGTGCATGAAATGCTCTTCGGCTTTCTGCCCGCGGTGATCACCGGCTTCCTGCTGACAGCGATGCCGAACTGGACCGACCGGCCTCCGCTCAGAGGCACGCCGCTGCTGGCCTTAGTGATTCTCTGGCTGGCCGGACGCCTGACGATCGCCATGCCATGGCCCACGCCATTCGTCGCGGCTTTCATTGATGCAGGATATCTGGCTATGCTGGCCGCCATTGTCTGGCGAGAGATCGCGGCTGGGAAGGCGTGGGATCGCGCACCGATCGGCATAGTCATCAGTCTCTATGCAGCCGCCAATATCCTGTTTCACGTGCTGGCGCTGAGAGGGGCGGAAACGGATCTTCCCGAACGGATGGCCGTCGCGCTGATGATGCTGTTACTGACGCTCATCGGGGGGCGCGTGACGCCAAGCTTCACCGGTGATTACCTGACAGAACGAGGCCTTCCCGACCGGCTTCCGTCCTTTTCCCGATATGACGGACTTACGATTGTCCTCACAGTCGTGGCCGCGCTTTCCTGGGTGGCTCAGCCACAGGCCATGGCAACCGGAGGGCTTTTGATCTCCGCAGGGCTGGCCAATATGGTCCGCCTCGCGCGCTGGCGCGGCTGGCTCACATGGCGCGAGCCGATCGTGCTGATCCTGCATGTGGGGTATGGCTGGCTCGCCCTGTCGCTGCTGATCATCGGCGGAGCGATTCTCGGATTCGGCCTGAAGCCGGCTGATGCGGTGCATGCCCTCACAACCGGTGCAGTAGGTGCGATGACCATGGCGATAATGACCCGCGCCAGCCTCGGTCACACCGAGCGACCGAAACAGGCAGACCGCCTGACCGTCCTGATCTACTTGTTGGTCAACCTGGGTGCTCTGTTACGAGTCTTCGGACCGACGATCGGTCTCCCGACAACGCTCATGCTCGGCACAGCAGCGGCAGCCTGGAGCGGCGCCTATCTGCTCTTTGCCGCAGTTTACGGCCCCTACCTCATTCGCCCCGGCCTCGACGAGTAACGCATCTCTAGGGTGAGACCTGGCGTGGCGCAAACATGATGATCGCCATGCCACAAAGACACACCACGACGCCAAGCCAATCCCATGGAGAAGGCCGCACTGCGTCAACGAGCCAGAGCCAGAGGATCGCAACCGACACATACACCCCGCCATAGGCCGCATACACACGCCCGGCGGCGAGCGGATGCAGCGTCAGCAGCCAGACAAACACCACCAGGCTCGCCGCAGCCGGAGCCAGCACCCAGACCGAAGCGTCTTTCTTCAGCCACAAATAGGGAAGATAGCACCCGACAATCTCAGCGACCGCCGTTGCGATAAACAGCACGACGGTTTTGAGTTCCAACATCGGCAGCCCTTCCTGTATATGTGACAGTCATAGCACAGACTCGTCCCCGACCCCGTTGTGGCCGTACAAGTCTCTCACTGCGGCCCGTTGCGCAACTCCGTGCCATGCATCCTGGCAAACAGATCCCAGTCGAACTGTTTGGGCGATACGGCGTGGAGCGGGATCGCCTCGATCGCCCCGCGCTCGCAATACGCCAGCATGCATCCCACGACATCCTCCGGACGTTCCACTAACCGATGGACCGTCTCGTAGGCCAAATGCTGGGCGATGGCTTTGTCCTCCGGGGTCGGCGGAGCGCCCCGCAACGTGTGGCCGAGAATGGTGGCTTTGGTCGCGAGCGTCAATGGATACTGACCGGGCCTCGCATGCCGCTGGGGCCATCCCCCAATCGCCCCGGCCACGTAGTCGACCAAACCATGCACTCCTCCCTCCCGATGATGGCGATGGGGAGTTCGTTCAGCCACGACAAACAAGTGGCTCTTGTTGGGCACTCCCAACGTGCGCTTCAGGGTGCCGAGAATCACCTCATCGATATAGGCATCGGGATCGGGATGCTCGTTGACCAATAAGCCCTCAGCCCTCGCTTGATAGGCACAGGCGAGGGCCAGGTGCCCCGATCCTGCGCCCATCACTTCAACGAAAAAGACGCTTCCCATGGCGGCACTCGTCGCCTTGAGAGACTCAATCGACTGATCCGCCAGGGCCATGGCTGAATGGTAGCCGAGCGAGATGGTGCCCTCGAGGTTATTGTCGATGGTCCCGGGGATGCCCACCACCTGTACGCCGAACCCTTCGTAAATCGCCCGCGCCCCGCGGAAACTCCCGTCTCCTCCCAGAACAACCAACGCGGCGTCTTCCAGAAAGGGCGCCAGGTGCCCGACCGCCGCCCGCTGAACCTCTTCGTCCTTAAAGTCCTCGAAGCGGCTGCTGCCGATGGGGCTGCTCGCATGGCTGCTCATGCCGCGTGTATCCTCTTCGGTCACCGGTTCGATCCAATTATTGACGAGCCCGAGGAATCCGTGCCGGACGAAGTGGACGTCCAAACCGAATCGAGACCCCTGCACGTGCAACTCTTTCAACGCGGCGCCGGCGCCGGCGAAGTCTCCCCCCGAGACCAGCGCCACGATTCGTTTGATCTGTCGAGGTTTCAGCGTCACCCGGTCTTTGCGCACCTGCTCGACCGCCATCCATGAATCCCGCGAGACCCGTTCCCGCTCCGATAGTCCGACCGCTGTGGAATAGCCCGACAAGCGCCCTTTCTCATATGCCAGCAGCACGACATTGTCCTGACTCTCTTTGTAGTCGCTGAATTCCGTGAAGGCTTCGTGAAACGGGCGCGGGTCCAGATAAATCATGAGGGCCCGCAACGTCGAACTGTGCGTATACAGACAGGCCACCTGGCCCTGATGCGCATCCCCCATTTGATGCAGTCCATCGATCACATCGACGTAGAGATCAAAAAACGAATTCCCGCCGGGATAGCAATACAGAGGATCTTTGATCAGACGTTTCGCAGTAGGCACATCGACGCCAAAGGCCTTGGCAAGTTCCTGGGCCTCCACCGTTTTTTCGACGCCGGTGATCCACCCGAAATCCGATGACTCCAAGGCGGGTGCATGTGCCGCCCCGGTCGGAAGCGGGTCCCGGACCAGCGCGGCCCCGACGCGCTCAAAGAGTTGCCGCGTGTTGGGACTCCGGCTGATGAAGTGGAGAAACCCGGCGGGATCCAGGTAATTGGACAAGTGGAGAAAATCCAGCTGCTGACCGACCACACCGACCATCCTGGCCAACGCCGCCCCCACGGTATCGGCCCGTGGCAGGCCCCGTTCCGGATCCAACTGATTCGCCAACCGGCGACCGACCCGATGCGTTTTACTCTCGATGCGGGAAATGCCATGGCGCATGGTAAAGAGCAGCGTGCGACCTGACAATTCGCGAGGCAGGAGCCAGAATCGTTCATCGCCCAAATCGAGCACGATGCGCCCGTCCGCCAGCTGCGGCGTGAGCTGCGCACGCGGGACGATCGCCACCGGACGCCGCTGAGTCGGTTTCAACACCGATCCGATCGGCGCCCGCAACAAAGGCTGGAGCGCGCCCTCGGCGAGCAGCCGGTTCCATGCGGCAAAAAACACCAGCTGATCGCCGGCACAGGCGTCATCAATCACGCCTTGCCTGGCCGATCGATAGGCTTCGGCCTCGGAAAATCCAGCGTGGGCCCGGTCGACAAAGGCCTTGATCTGTACCATCGCCCAGCGCGCGCGCACGGCACGGTCGTTCGACGGAACCGGAGCGATCGGCGCCGACACGCCGTCGATCGCCGGCTGTCGCGCGAACTGCTCTCCGTAGGCCAGCAGGCCTTCCATCGTCACGAAATCGAGCGAATCTGTGGTACTCTGCATGCCCCTCCTTCACCTCCGGGTAGTTGGCCTGACCACCGGCTGGTGGCACACAGCACCGGGCGTGAATGAGCGCATCATTCGGTGTCTGCCGTTTCTTGTCAAGGGCTGAGGAGCGTCACATGCGAAAGGCAAAAATAGTTTGCACGATCGGACCCGCCAGCAATTCGCTGACGATGCTGGACCGGCTCATTGAATATGGCATGGATGCCGCCAGGTTGAACTTTTCCCATGGGGACCATGGCACCCACGCGGCCGCCATCGCGGCGATCCGTCAGGCGGCGGAGCGCCGCCAGGCCGCCGTGGCGATTATCCAGGACCTCCAGGGACCCAGGATTCGCGTGGGCGAGCTACCCGATGAGGGGCTCGAACTGAGAGCGGGCCAATTGGTGCGGTTGCAGACGATGCTGGCGAGGTCCGGCGGTCAGCTCGGCGCCCGGTCCGTCGCCAAGACGCACTCCACGATCCCCGAAATCCCGGTCACTTACCCCTATCTTGCCCGGGACCTCAGACCCGGCGCGCGGATCTTGATCAACGACGGACTGATTGAACTGATGGTCGATCGCATCGCCGGCGGTGCCGTCGAATGCACCGTCGCCGCCGGCGGGACCATCACCTCGCACAAGGGCATCAATTTACCGGGCACCCTCGTCAGCGCCCCCACCATCACCGACAAAGACCGGGAAGACATCCGGTTCGGCATCGCCCACGGTGTCGATTATCTGGCGCTTTCCTTCGTCAGAGGGCCTGAAGACATCGTGGCCGCGCGGGCATTGGTCGCCGAATGCGGCGGAACGTTGCCGATCATTGCCAAGATCGAACGGGCCGAAGCCGTGACGGCCTTGGACGCAATCTTGGAAGAAGCGGACGGAGTCATGATTGCGCGGGGCGATCTGGGCGTTGAGCTGAGTCCTGAAGCCGTGCCGCTGCTGCAAAAACGTATTATCATGGAAGCCAACCGCCGCGGCCGCCTCGTCATCACCGCCACGCAAATGTTGGAGTCGATGACCCAGGCCCTGCGTCCGACCAGAGCGGAAGCCTCGGATGTCGCCAACGCCGTGTTCGATGGCACCGACGCGGTGATGCTGTCGGCTGAAACGGCTATCGGAGCCCATCCGATTGAAACCGTCCAGGTCATGGATCGCATCATTCGCGCGGCGGAGGAAGGTCCCGAACCAGGCGTGAGACCCAAGCGTCACACCGATTGGGGGGACATGGCCTTCCCCGAAGCGATCTGTACCGCAGCGGCCTCGGCCGCCAAGGCGATCGCCGCCGGCGTGATCGTCGCCTTCAGCGAACGGGGAACGACGGCGCGCCTCATCTCGAAACAGCGACCGGCCGCACCGATCATCGCCTTCAGCCCGTTTGAGCCGGTCAGGAAACGGATGGCGCTCTATTGGGGCGTCCGCCCCTACACCATGCCGCAGATCGAGCAGACTGATGCACGAGTGGACGAGGCCGAGCGACGGCTGAAAGCGGAGGGACTGGCCAAGATCGGAGAACGGATTGTGATCCTCTCCGGAACCCGCATCGGGCAACCCGGGGGAACGAATCTGATCAAACTGCACGTCATAGGATAAGCGGCGTGCCGCACCAAAGAACGGCTGCCACGCAGAGGAGCAGCCTGTCTTCGTACGTTTCAAACCCTTCTCTTTGAGCGTACCGAAACAACGCTACCAGCGTTGCGCCCAGGGAGGCGCCGGGATGGGATCAGGTTCGAGGCCGGAGAGATCCACTTCAGACAGGATGTCAGAGCCGCCACCGTCAAGACGTCGCACTTGGAGCTGACCGGCTCGCGTCGCGACGAGTAAATGCCCCTCGCGGCTCCAGTCCGCCCATTGCAGATCGTCCAGCCATTCAAGTTCGCCGTTCGCTTCGAGCGAATAGCGGACGCGCAAACCATCCACCGCCTGATCAACACCGAATTCCCCTCCCGCCCATCCGACACTTTCCACGCACAAGACGCAGGTACCGTGAGGCTGAGACTTTCGCATCCGGGCATTGCGATGCTGGTCCCAGGCATCTGTGGGATGGCGCTCAGGCGAATCCGGCGCTTCCGTCCATCCACGGCGCCGTTCATTGGCAAATTGGATCGCCGGGATGGAACGCAATCCGTACGGAATCGGCAGCGCAGCACCCTGCGAGTGGTCGGTCCCGCCGTCTGGAGTGAAGCAGTACCCGCGCGTCCAGGTGCCGCAGGTCGGAAACGAATGCAGGGCCGTCAGCCAGGGCAGTTTTGAAATGGCGACGTAGGCCTCACCCTGCTCCCAGGTTGCGCTGGGTTTGTGGGCGAAGTAGCAGAGGTACTGGCCGTCAGGAGAGAGGTCCGATCGCCGCGGAAAGAGCCGCCCGCCGAGCCAGGCTCCGGGCTCGTAGCGCCCCGCAGCCGGATCCCACCGTCCCACATGCGACCACTTCGTAGGCCCCCGGCGAAACACCGCAACCACCGGCGCCTCAGTCGCAGGAATGCAGTAGATTCGGGGAGGAACCTGTTTCTGCATACTCACCCAAGCCCGGCTTGAAGAGATTCGCGTTACGGATAAAACTGACCCACCGACAACCCCGCAATCGCCGCCATGCCGCCCACGCAACACAGGACAAAGCCGGCCGCACCAGCCACAAACCAGGGGCGAACAGGCCTGAACTCTGATGGAGTGAGCCGATGATGCAATTTGACCGGCGCCCGCCACCAGCCTGACGGAAGCGTCATCCGCTTTCGCAATGCGCGGTATAGCATCACGTGGTACCAGAGTCCGGACGGAATTCCGATGAGCAGGCCTCCCGCCAGGATCCATAGTCCGAACTCAATCATGATCAGTGGCGTGATCGCCTTCGTGATGAAGCCGAGCACTGCAACCCCGACCAGACTGGCAAGCACCAGCAAGAACTCATGCATGGAACGGATTGTACAAGAATCTCTCTGCGCGGGGGAGAAGCAATCGGCATCCCGCTGGATCGAGAGACATCCGCTGAAGAATCTCACGATTGAGTTCGGCCGGCGTAGCGCCCGAGCTGGGTCACGAACGGAAACCGGAGCATCATGAACAGATTCAAACAGACCGGCGGGCCAAGATGCTCAAGTCCGATCTTCATCCCCAGCTGCCCCAAGGCCGGTTCCGCGCAGTAGGTCCCGAACAGCCGGTCCCACCAGGGCACGTTGAATCCGTAATTGCTGTTGGTTTCGCGCACATCCACCGAATGGTGAATACGATGCATGTCCGGCGTCACGACGAACCACCGGAGGACGCGCTCAAGACTCACGGGCATCTGCACATTGCTGTGATTGAACAAGGCCGTCGCATTCAACACGATCTCAAAGGCAACCACCGCCAACGGAGCAACCCCCAGCGCCAATACCGCAGCAGCTTTTATCATCGTTGAGATCACGATTTCGACCGGATGAAACCGCACCCCGCTGGACACGTCCAGGTCCAGATCCGAATGATGCATCATGTGGAACCGCCAGAGGATCGGGACCAGATGGAACACTTGATGCTGGCAGTAGATGATGAAGTCGAGCGCCACCACCGCCAGTGCAAATTCGAGCCAGACGGGCCCTTCGACCCAATTCAAGAGCCCCCAGCTCCACTCCTGCGCCATCGCCGCCACAGCCACAACCCCGCCCATGAAGAACAACCGCGCGATGACCGTATTCAAGATGACGATCGTGAGATTCCCTCCCCAGCGGCAGAATTTTGAGGCTGTCAGCTTTCGTCGCGGCGCTACCAGTTCCCATGTCGCCATGATGGCTAACACGGAAAAGTACGAGCCCGCTCGAATGAGATCTTCAGTTACCATGTGATTGCATCCTCATCGGGGTGAAGAGTCCTTACAGCATAGGAGGCACCGCCTCACGAATGGATTCGGACAAAGAAGCGACAGCCGACATAAATATCCAGCCGAATCAGATGTTCACAGACTTCCGGTAGCCGGCTATCGCTTATCAGGCGAGATCGACTTCAACTTGGCCAAGAGCCGCTCATGCGCCGCCGGATCGACCGGTCGGTGCTTCACCTTGGTGCTCGCCGGATCTTTCCCAAGGAAATTGTCGCCCTTCCAGTTCGCCGCAGGTCTGATCGGCCTCGGAGCAAACCCGCCCCCACAGTTGGGACAGACATTTCCCAGAACCTGTTCGACACAAGCCACACAGAAGGTGCACTCATACGAACAGATCCGCGCCTCAAGCGAATCAGGCGGTAACGCCTTGTTGCAATGTTCGCACGTTGGTCTGAGTTCGAGCATGGGATCACCGAGATGGCACTACCGATAGCGGGCAATCAACGGTTACTGGGATATTTTTCGGCTCATCTAACTACTTAACTGCTGAAGGCGATCAATGACGTCTGGAAATCTTCTCTATTGCCCATTCAACAGAAGCATATACACACACACGGGCAATTCATCCTCTTGCTTCCCCCCACCATCCAAGCACTGCCTTGCTGGTTCCTTACTTTGGCTTTGGCTTCAAGTTCAAATTAATCGCGCTGCAGGCGCAGCGTAAAGCCTCTGGGTTCGCACGTGGTGTGACATACACCCAGGATTCACAGGTTTTGCATCTGAAACACTCAAGAAGCTCCTTGAACGCAGTGACAACCGGCTCAAAATCTTTTTTCCCGAAATTGGCCCATTCGTTGTAATGAACGGCCTTGTTGACTGCCCATTGCTCCACACTTATTGCAGCATTTGATGTGGACAACACAGTTTTCAGGTCCCCCACAGCTTTCTTCTCATCGTCCTTAGCCCAGGACTGAGCTGCATCCGCAGCCTTCCCATACAACTCCTTCATACGTTTCAGTACGCTAGGGAGGAGTTCCCCAAGTTCGTAATTACCATCTGCCCGAAACTGAGGAGTCGCACCCAGTTGGTCGGCTAGATGGCGCGACACGTATTCTAGATGATGACGGAGTGCAGCAGCGGCAACCTCGACCTTCCCCCTTCCTAGCGCTGCTTGGATTTCTTCCCAAATTTCCTGGTTTGACTCAACCAACGGACCGCTCTCGACTGTCCAACTGTGGAAAGCGATAGACGTCTTTGCCGTGACAAGACCGGCAGACTTCATTTGCTCTGCCCATAAACGATCATGCGTAGTGATAATGAACTGTGTGTCGGGGAAATATGTTTTCAATAGCTTGCAGAACTGGTATCGATGTCCGGTATCTACGGACATGACTACGTCGTCAAGAAGTGCAAATGTGAACTGATCACCGAAGAGACGCTTCATGAGTGCAAGATAAAGACAGACGCCCATGCCATCTTGATGACCTTCACTATGGTAAGCAGCCGGCGGGAATAGGCCTCGCTCATAGAAATTTACGTCAAAACCAAGGCTGCCTTCACTCGGGGTGAGCTTCGCTGTGAACTTTAATTCGTCATCTTCGTTGATCGCCCGATAGAACGTGCTGAAGTCTTTTTGCACTTCGTCGTAGAGAGTGTTCAGTTCATCCTCAAGAATATCGCAGTAGATATCGTGAGCCGTTTTTGCTGACGTCCATGCGATCTCGGCAACCTTGTTCTTTCTCATTGCCTCTCGATAATCACAGAGGCGAATCTGCGCAGTCGTCAAGAATGTCTGCGCATCGATAGTTGCAGTCTGATCAGGCTTTGCATTTACCTTCTCCACGAGAGCCGCTAAGCCATTCGGAAATGCCTCAGGCATTGCTAGCCAACCAGCTGCAAGACGATCCTTCAGACCTGCAATCCCATCAACAGTTGCGATCTCTGCTCTCAACTTATCCAGATCAGTCTTCCATCCACATAAGAGTTTTAAGAAATCATTTTCCTTCTCTTGCTCCGCGAGCAGTTGAACAGGCGCCAGGAGACCTGCTACTCCGATAGCCTTCTCGATAATTGCCGTACCGTTTTTCAGAAGGGATTCCTGTAGCTTCCGCGCCTCCTCCGATTTGGCCAACTTTGCCTTTAGATGATCACAGAGATGCTGCTCGTCTTCCCACGCAATGTCGCAGAGTGGGCACTCGGAACCTTCCACAAGGTCAAGCCCCTTCTCGATGAATGAACGACGCTGCAAAGCGGCAACAAGCGTAGGATTGGCTTCCAGATTCGCGAGATTGGCAATGATTGCCTTCGCCTCTGCTCTTGCTAGACTTGGAAATTCCTGTGCAGCCTCGATGAGAGCATTGAGGTCACGGAGGGCGGCTTCTTTGTTAATCTCACAAGGTTTAGGCGCATTCAAAATCCCAGCGTCAAGCTTTGTGTCTTCTGTCAGATCTGCGATCATAGAAAGGTTTAGGATTTTCCGTCGCTTGTTAACGGCTTCCAGTAGATCTTCTGGCTTCAACGTTGTGATCTTAAGGTGTAGTTGCAGAGCGTTGGTATCTGACTGCACTTGTGCCGTAGCAGTCCTGTACGCGCTCTGCAGCTTGTTCTGAGCCGTGTTTAATGCACTTCGAGCTTGCCCAATTTCATCGAGCTTGAGAATCGTTTGAATCTCCTCTGATCGCTTGGTCGGCTCTACGAGAATGAAGCGGAGAATCTCACGACGTGAAAGAGTAATTTCAGGATGGTCAGCAATTTCTGCGAGAGCAGCCTTTATATCGTCGTCAGCTGGTTCGATCTTTGGCTTATTCGGGAATGCAACCTTCCGAGTAATCGTTGCCGATTTGCCGATCCTGGTCAGATAAACTTTAAGCGTGACAACCGCTGCGTCAGGAAACTTTGCTTTATCGACATGGGGGCCATGCTCTGAAACAGATAGACCTTTCGTTCCTCGTCCTGAAAGTCGTCCAATTTCCCCAGTAAGACCAAATTCAATCGCATCGATAACACCACTCTTACCAGACCCATTCGGGCCAGAAATCACAAAGTTTTTCCCTTGGAAATCCAGATCAAGCTTTCGAATACCTCTTACTTCTTCGATATGGATGGATTCGAGCTTGATCACTTGATGTCACCACCAGCTGGCTGCGAAAACACCCTCACAAGGTCATCTGCCTTTAGCTTCTTGCTATCTGAGAGCAAGACACGAAGCAGTTCAATCTTTTCAGCTTCTAATCCTTTGGATTCTGCAAGTTTCATGAGAAACTTTTCGGCAATCTGTTGCTGAAGTGTCGCCATCTGACGCCCCCGAATTAAAGCGTTGCTCCTCTACGCACATGAACGTACTGACCGGAAAGGTAAAACGGAAACGGGGGCATTCTGAATTCCTTCTGGCAATTGTGATTCAGCTCGCCAAACAGGGACATTCTACTTTTCCCCAATCATCACATCGATATCTGCCTTCAGCTAGAACAAGCAACGGCTACTGGAACCTTTTTGGATCTCGATCAATACGGATGCGCCGGCCTTAATTGACCGATCACTCAAGTGCCGTCGTTCAGGTGCGAGCAATTCTTCCTGGGTGGCCTGCCCTGTCCAGAACTCCCCACCACGCTGCCGCTGTTCAACATGGCATGGTTGCTGGGCATGTATGCTCCCCCGTATTAGCCGACCAGCTCATCAACCAGCTCAGATTTCACGGAACCCTAACAATGCGGGCTTTGCCTGTCAATTATTCCATTCTGCGACATCTCGGCCAGCCCGGCCATGGTGGAACCATTTACCCAACTGTGCTTTTTTATCGAGACGCGGCTGAACAAGCCTGGGGATCGCACACCTCCCCTTTCCCCTGAAGGGATTCCATCCCTCGCGCCATATCGTGGGTAGAAGGCAACGCCACCCTCGCCACGCTGAGCCGGCCGGTCAGATCGCTGGAGACGGAATTGGCAGAACCTTTGGTATCTAGCCGCTGGGTTCCCTGAGGAGCAGACACCGGAGCCTGGAAGAAATGAGAGGGATCGAACTGAGTTAGTGCTGAGACTGTCATCGGATGCTCCCCGACTACCAGCACAAACAGAGTTCCGGCCCGCATGCTCTATCGATGCCTTACTAGTTAAACTTAAGGAGGGCTATGATATAGTTAACTTCTATATAGGCCATGAGACATCCCTTATCCGAAGGAGACATCCCATGCGTACACGAGCAGGCTCCTTTCTCCTCGCCTCGACCCTCCTGACGATCAACATGATTGCGACCGGATGTACGGTCAAGGCGACCCTGAAAGAGACGACCGACACGTCGTCGAATATCCTTGGCACCACATCGGGCCACGCCTGGTGGAATGAGGACGGCATCCTCAACCCCGAGCACAAGGCCATCGCTTTTATCACTTACAATCAGGCCAATCTGGAGCAGGACATCGCTCGTGGCTCAGGCGAATATCTCACAGCAGTCGGCACCCTGCTCGACATTCCTACGAATGAGCAGCGCGCCTATGGCGGTGCAATCCAGGCCCGTTATACCCAGATACAACAAGCCTCGCAGGAGCCCCCCGCCGCCCGGCTGGCCCTGCTTCAAGAAACGGCAGAGCCCTATCGCCGCACAGCTACAGCTTTCCACCTGGATCACCCATGACCACACCTCTCGCCTCAGCCGCGACACTCCCCTTTCAGCGAATCCTCCATCCCTCTGATTTTTCTGAGGACAGCCACACCGGGCTGGTCCACGCGGTGAAATTGGCCGTGGCCGCCCACGGCGAACTGTCGATCATGCATATCGACCCGGATGTCCCCCGGGCGGACTTCGAAGACTTTCCTCAAGTACGCCCCCTGCTTGAAGGCTGGGGACTCCTTCCTCCCGACAGTCCACGCGAACAGGTGGCCGACCTGGGGATCACGATCAACAAAACCCGCACGGCGGCGAAGAACCGGACCGAAGCCATCCTCCAATACCTCGCCAAGCACCCGGCCGATTTGCTGGTGATGTCCACAAATCAGCACGAAGGACTCGCCCGATGGCAACATGAGAGTGTCGCCGAACCGGTCGCCCGTGGGAGCCAAATGGCCACGCTGTTCGTCCCCGCGCAGGTCGAAGGATTCGTAGCAAAGGATTCAGGGCAGCCAAAGCTTCGCCGCGTACTTGTTCCGGTGAGCGCGGAATACAGCCCGCAACTGGCCATCGATACGACCGCACAGTTGGCGTCCGCCCTGGGCTGCGACAATCTCACGGTGATCGTCGTGCAGGTGGGAGACGACTGTGCGCTCCACTCGCTCCGCTGCCCGATTAAGACAGGTTGGCTCTGGCACACGATGACCTGCCAAGGAAACGTGGTGGAGGTGATTCTCGCGATGGGGAAAGATTTCGATGTCGATCTCATCGTCATGACGACGTCGAAACAACATACCTTACTGGATCTCATGCGAGGCAGCACAACGGAACGCGTGCTCCGTGGCGCCCGCTGCCCCCTGCTGGCTTTACCGGTCTGACAGCCTCCGCACCATACTCACCGGCACATCCGACATCCCTTCAGGCTGCTTTCGCAGCACCGTATGCACGACCGCTCCGTCTTTGAAAACAAGAAAATTGGTCGGCACGGCCGGAATTTTCGGGCCCGGCAGAATGACCCCGACGAGATTCAAGGGATCGGAAGCTGACAGTTTAATCTCTTGTCCGGCCGCAGGGCCGCCCACAGACTTGCGCAGCGCCCGTAGGACTTCCACTGCTTCCGGCAGCGCGAACTGCTCGCCGACAAAGCCCGTCACAAATCGGCCGCCGCGCAGTTCCCCTTGCAGTTCCAATTTCCTATACACCACGACCAGATCGCGCCACGACTGCACCAACGACTCGCGCACCAGCAGATCGCGAAAGACGACGCCATACCGCCGCAGAAGCTGGCGCGCGACGGCCTCGGCAGGGACGTGCTGGATGCTGGCTGCCGGGTGCTGAGTCGCGTTTCGAAGCAACGACCAGCGCCCGGCTGTATGGCGGGGACGGCGGACCCGATCGCGCCCCTCGGCACGGCGGCGCCGCGGATCCATGAGGGCGCGGAGATTGTCGAACCCGTCGGCCGTCACCAATCCGGCCGCGACGAGTTCCCACAGCCCGGCTTCGACCTCCGCCGGCAAATGATTGGTCAGCCGCACCAGATCGGCAAAGAAGCTCGCGCCTCGCTCGTGTAATGCACGGCGCAGGTCCTGGGCCACGGCACTCAACTGGCCATAGGGGTCAGGCCCGGCCTGCGCTGCACCTTCTGCGAATGCCGCCATCAGCCACTCTCCGTCCTCACGCGGGAACAGACTGATCGGTGCGACACTGGTGGGCACGATGCGCCGAGCTTTATCAGATTCACCGGAGAAGGCCAGGCGCGGATGCGGTGAGATCCGGCCCCAACTGACCGCGCCGCTCAGACAGAGACGATCCAACAGCTCCGGTTCGTATTTCGCCAGGCGCACACGCAAGAGCTGCGGTTCCCAGGCTGAAGCCGCCGCTTCGAACCCGGCCAGTTGAGTGATGATCTGCATGAGGCCGGCCTCCCCATGCTGACGAGAACCCGGCATCACATGCTGCCACTGGAGCAGAAAACGCATGAACTCAGTGGCGGTGACCGGCTCGATGTCCTTGCGCAACCGGCCGATCGTCAACCAATGGATCCGCGCCAGGAGCCGGCGGTGACACCATTCGGACGCGGAGACGCCGGAAAGAGCCGAGTCCTGGATATTGAATCCTGAGTGCGCTCTGAATTGGCCGCGGAGGACTTGGCCCTGCGATTCCAATTTCAACATCGCCGCCATGACGCCATCGACGGGAAGATGCACACGATCGGCCAGCTGCGGCACCGTCGTCGGGCCGATACTCTCCATCCACCCCTGCACCACCGTAAGCAGGACCTCTTCATCACGATCCGTAAACAATCGTCTGACTCGCTCCCGGTTCTCCGCCGCCACCCAGCCCTGCACCGCGCGCCCCTCACTTCCCGTCGACAATTCCACGATCCGCCCTTCTTCGATGAGGCGCGGGAGAAACGCGACCCAAGCCGCTCCCTCTTTGACCGGCACCCAGACCAGCGTCAGTAGCGCATCGTGCAGTTCGTCGGCATCCCGGACCACCGGCCACGCCTCCTGTTCAACGTCTTCAATCGCCGCGGGGTCGAGTGCGCCGACCTGCCCGAGCATCTCCGGCGGCAGGGTCCGCCGCATTTCCACCGCCCGGGCGCGGCGCTCTTCCAGCGGCGCGTCATCGAGAAAAGCATAGGGGTTGGCGTTCAGAATCTCATGGGAAAAGACCGAGGGCACGGGCGTATCCACCGCAACACAGCGAATCCGGCCGGTTTCAATGGCCATCAGCACGGTCGTCAGCCCCTCCAGATCCATCGCCTCCGTCAGACAATCGCGGATGGTTTCGTTCACGAGGGGATGATCCGGAATCTGCCTGGCCGCCCGCTCGCCGGTAAGATTCTCCTGGCAGGCGATCGCATCCGGAAAGACTGCCGCGAGCAAATCTTCCGACTTCATCCGCTGAATCTGCGGAGGCACCTTCTTGCCGTTGGAAAATCTGAGCAACGCCAACGCCCGCGACGCATTCCAGCGCCAGCGGGTCGCAAACATCGGCGCGAGCAAGACCGCTTGAATCAGCACCTCGCGGACCGTCTTCGAATGGAGATAGCCGAAGACCGACTCCAGCGGGAAACTGTGCTTCTCGCCGAGTGAGATCACCAAGCCGTTATCGGTCGCCGCGGCCTGCAACTCGAAATCGAACGTGACACAGAACCGTTTGCGCAGAGCGAGGCCCCAGGCCCGGTTGATCCGCCCGCCGAAGGGCGCATGCACAACCAGCTGCATCCCGCCGCTTTCATCGAAGAACCGTTCAGCGACGATCGTGGCCTGCGTCGGCACGGTTCCTAGCACGGCCTTGCCGGTGAGTACGTATTCGATGGCCTGCTGCGCGCCACGCTGATCCAATGCGCATTCGCTCTTGAGCCAACCGATGGCTGACAGATGACTGACGGCCGGATCATCAGACAGCGCGCGCTTGGCAATCGCATGCCGCAGCGCTGCCACCTCCGCCGATAATTCGGCTGTCCGCGACGGAGCCTCGCCCCGCCAGAACGGAATGTTCGGCGGCGCGCCCTGCGCGTCTTCGACCCGGACCTTCCCCGCCTCGATACCTTTGATCCGCCACGACGTATTGCCCAGCAACATGATGTCGCCGGCGAGACTCTCCACCGCGAAATCCTCGTCGACCGATCCCACCACCGTCCCATCGGGCTCCGCCACCACCGCGTAATTGGCCGTGTCGGGAATAGCGCCGCCGGAGGTGATCGCCGCCAGCCGCGCACCGCGCCGCCCCTTGATCCGCCGGTTGATCCGGTCATGAAACAGATAGGCCAGCCCCCGCCCCCGCCGGGTGGCGATTCCATCAGCCAGCATGTGCAGGACGCCATCGAACTCGGCCCGCGAAAGATCCCGGTAGGAATAGGCACGACGGCACAAGGTGAACAGCTCGTCTTCGGTCCAGGTCTGACTGGCCGCTGCTGCGACAATCTGCTGGGAGAGAATGTCGAGCGGCGCGGGCGGAATCGTGATCTGATCCAATGTCCCCCGGCGAATCGCGCGCACTAAGGCCGCGCACTCCACCAGTTCATCCCGCGTCATGGCAAAGATGCGACCTTTGGGAATCGCCTTGATCCAGTGCCCCGCGCGGCCGATCCGTTGCAGCCCGGTGGCGATGGCTCTCGGCGAACCGATCTGACAGACGAGATCGACCGTGCCGACATCGATCCCCAATTCCAACGAGGCCGTGGCAATGACGACGCGCGTCTTGCCGGTCTTCAATCGCTCTTCTGCCGACAGACGAATCTGCCGCGACAGACTGCCGTGATGCGCCGCCACCACATCAGGGCCCAGATCCTGGAGCCGTTCTTCCAGGTAATGCGACACCCGTTCAGCCAGCCGGCGCGTATTCACAAACACCAGTGTCGACCGGTGCTGCCGGACGAGTTCAGCCACACGGTCATAGACGTCGGACCAGATGGCATTCGTGGCGACGGCACTCAGCTCATCCTTCGGCACTTCAACGGCCAGATCCAATTCGCGACGATGCCCGACATCGATAATCGTCGGACGCGGGCGAGCTCCGACCAGAAACTCCGCCACCAATTCTATGGGCCGTTGCGTGGCCGACAAGCCGATCCGCTGCGGCTTGACCAGTGTGAGCGCTTCCAGTCGTTCCAGCGACAGAGCCACATGAGCCCCCCGCTTGTTCGGCGCCAGGGCATGAATTTCATCGACGATCACCGTTCGCACGGTCTGCAACATGCGCCGGCTTTTCTCCGCCGTCAGGAGGATGAACAGCGACTCCGGTGTCGTCACGAGAATATGCGGCGGCCGCTTCAGCATCTGTTGCCGATCCGCCATCGGCGTATCGCCGGTGCGGACCAGTACGCGCAACTCCGGCATCAGCAAGCCAGCTTGCAACGCCATCTGCCCGATCTCCGCCAGCGGCTTTTGAAGATTCTTCTGAATGTCGTTGCTCAGGGCCTTGAGCGGTGAGACATACAATACCTGGGTGTGATCATCGAGTTCGCGAGCGAGGGCGTGTTTGAAGAGATGATCGATGCAGGACAGAAACGCCGCGAGGGTTTTACCCGATCCCGTCGGCGCAGCAATGAGCGCGTCTGATCCTGATTGAATCGCCGGCCAAGCCTGTTGCTGCACATCTGTCGGCTGCCCGACCTGCGTCAGAAACCATTCCGCGATGAGGGGATGAAAGGAAGACAGTGGCATGGCGGGAAATCTTACCACGCCATGCGAGGGGACTCTATCGGCTTACGTTACAGGATATGGCGGCAGGCCTCGACCCTCTACCCTACTGACATCCTGAACTACGGCCGCCCAGGCGTAGCTACCCCAGAAGGCGTCGTACCAGCGCTGAAGGGCGATCCGGTTACTGCTGTAAGAACACCCGTTGTACTGTTGATGGTAAACGCGGAGACATTGCTGGATCCCCCGTTCGCCGCATACACGAAAGACCCATTGGGGGAAACGGTCACTCCAGCCGGGCTCGTCCCCGCGGAGAAGGGCGACCCCGCAACTGCCGCCAATACTCCGGTTGCGCTATTGATCGTAAAAGCCGAGACGTTGTTGGAGCCTTGATTGGCCACATACACAAAAGACCCGTCTGGCGAAACCGCCACGCCGGTCGGGCTCGTCCCTACGGGGAAGGGCGACCCGGTTACTACGGACAGGACACCGGTCGATCCATTAATCGAATAGACAGAGATGTCGTTGGAGCCTAGATTCGTCACAAGCGCGAATAATCCGTTGGGAGTTACGGCCACTGCACTCGAATTGGTTCCCGCCGGAAAGGGCGACCCGACCACAGCAGAGAGGGCCCCTGTAGACGAATTGATCGTATAGGCTGAGACATCCCCACCCCCGTTTGCCACATATGCAAAAGATCCGTTAGGAGAGACCGTCACTGCCGCAGGATTTGTTCCTGCGGCAAACGGTGATCCGGCAACTCCGGACAATACCCCGGTCGAACTGTTAATTGAATAGGCAGACACATTGTTGGTGCCTTGGTTTGCGACAAACACGAAGGCATTATTCGGAGACACCGTGACAGCACTCGGAGTGGTTCCAACCGCAAACGGTGATCCGGCGACAGCCGTGAGTGCGCCGGTTGTGCTATTCACCGTATATCCAGAAAGGTTATTGCCCCCTGAATTCGTGACATACACAAATGACCCATTTGAAGAAACCGCAACTGAGCTGGGGCTTGTCCCTGCTGCAAATGGCGACCCCGTCACTCCGGTTAATACTCCCGTTGTGTTATTGAAGGTATACGCCGAGACATTGTTGGTACCTTGATTGGCCACATATGCGATAGCTGGAGCACTCGACCCACCAAACGTAACAGTCCCCCCGCCACTGCCCCCATCACTTGGGCATCCAGTGAGAAGGACGAGTCCCGACAACGCGAAAAGAATTGAAATGGGTGTGTTCATAGCAAAATCCCCCTCCGCATGAGATGCCTACCTGTACCTACATCTCCGTCTAAATCTATAGCACTATGGAAAACTGATGCCAACCGAGACGCTCATATTTTCAATGGACTTCGCGGGTGCCCCACTGTCAGATTGTCGGTGAAACAGGACGGAGTGTTCCATCGTGCCACCCAATCCTCTCGTCATACTTGGCTCAGGCTACACCGCCCGCTTTCTCTGGCCGCTCATCGCCGATCGCTCGCCAAAGGTCTTTGCCACAAGCCGTGCACCGGAGCAACATCTCAGCTATGTGCCGCCTGCGCAACGTCTCCGGTTTGATCTTTCTCAGCCGGACACCTGGGGGAATATCCCCCGCGATGCCGATCTCCTCTGGTGCTTTCCCGCTGCGCCACTTGATCTCGTCCGGCAATTCACTGCGTCTCTGAGCGGCTCGAACCGCCGACTGGTGGTACTCGGCAGCACCTCCGCCTATGACCTGGGAGACTCACAAGTGTACCCGCCTCCCTGGATCGACGAAACCGCCCCGATCGATCTTACTAAGCCTCGTGTGCAAGGTGAAGAGTACCTCTGCCGGGAACATGGCGCCATCATGCTCCGCGTCGCCGGGATTTATGGGCCGGGGCGAAATCCGCTCGACTGGATCAGAACAGGCCGCGTCTGCCCGACGCGCAAATACGTCAACCTGATTCACGTCGAAGATCTCACAGCCATCTGTCTTGCCGCCGTGGAACGAGGGCGGCCCGGCGAAGCCTACAACGTCAGCGACGGCCAGCCGCGCACATGGGAAGACATCTGCCAAGCCGTGGAGATTCGCCGGAACGTGCACTCACTCCAGACCGCCGTAACCCAAGACGCCGGGAAACGTATCTCCAACGCCAAGCTCACCCAGCAACTCGACTATACGATTCAGCACTCCGACCTCTACAAAGAGCTCCAGCTTCTCTGATCCCTCACGGACGGTCAAACTGATCTTCCAGCAAGGCCGCAGGCGAGTCAAAACCGGAGGTGTACCCTCAGGGGTACATTGAGGATTTTGACGAGGCGAGAACGCCGCTGGAAGGCAGTTTCACCGTCCGGCTAGCGCAGCAGAGCCATCACGGCCAGACACACCAGCAAATTATTCGTCGCATGCGCAATCATGCCGGGGATCAGGCTGCCGGTTCGCTCATAGAGCCAGGCCCAGAGCACTCCGCTCCACAGCACACTGATAAAGCCGATAAGCCCGTACCCGTGAGCCAAGGCAAAGATGCCGGCGCTGATGAGAGCCGCCGGAAACGGATTCAACCGGCGGCGCAAGATCGCATACAAAATACCGCGAAACGCCAGCTCTTCGAAGATCGGCGCAAAGACCACATACTCCAGCAAGCTAATGGTCAACACCGATCCCGAGGCCCAAACCAGATCAGGGTCGAACCATTCAGTCCAATGGTTGGCCAGATGCAGCGACTCCGCCACCCGCCCCATCCCCCACTCGCCCCACAGCCCAGCCGCGACCACCGCGAGCACGACACCCGCCAGCCGCCCGACCTGCCGCCACTGAATCCGCAGGCCAAACCCGGTGATAATATTCAATCCCGATGGCCTGAGCAGGTAGTAATAGGCCATCCCCAACAACGGCAGATTGGCCATCGGAATCGCCACGGCGCGCAGCGAGATATTCTCCGACGGTGCCATTGAAATAAATGCCAGCGAGAGAATCGCGCCCAGTGCGCCGCCTCGCAGGAGCACCGCCGTGCCGATACCTCCGGGCCAGGGCGGCGGCACCCCGGGCTGATGCAAACGCAGGCTGTCGACCCGTCGAATCTTCAACCAGGCGAATCGCAGCAACATGAGCGATCCGCCGATCAACCCCAGCAGTTCCAGGGCCGTGAGCAGTTGGGAGAACACTTGGATCCGCGCCCCGCGGACATGCATCTGTTCACGCACGGTCGCGCCCAAAGCCACGTCACCCGCTCGCTCAGCCAAGGCCGCCGCGAGATGATTGTAAAACCATCCGGACGGAAGGGCCTCAGCCAGGGCAGACTGCAATTCCATTTCACGTTCACTCGTGAGCGAACCCTCGCCATAGGCGGCTTGGATGAACTCTGCATACAGAGACAGCGGCGCATCCTCACCGGCCCAGATATTGGCCGCAGCCAGCGCGTCAGATGGGTGCCCGGATTCGGCTTGCAGAATCGCCAACCGCAACTTCGCTGCTGATGAAGCGGTCTCGACAACAAGTTCTTGATACCACTGGATCGCCTGCATTCGCTCGACGTCATTGCTGCCGGCCGTCCACTCTGTGACGCGCTGCTGCCAGTCCGGCGCAAGCAGCAAGCCGTCTTGAGCCTCCATGGTCCGGCTGACCATCAGATCCAACGCGCGCTCGGGATCCTCAAATCGATCAAGCTTGGGTGAATTGGAGGACAGCCAGAGCAGCGTGCCCAAGGCCGTGATGAGCAGCAGCGCGGCAAACAGACTGACCCCGAACGAAAAGCGCGGGCGATCTGGCCCATTGAAGGGTGAAGGGGGCTCGGTTCTTCCCGTCTCGGCAAGACCTGCCTGGTCGCCCTCTCGCCTGCTTGCATCAGTCATAGGGGTGACTATACCATCGCCCCCTCGCGGTCACCTATCCCTCGAAATGGCTAGATCCTCCCCCATGATCCCGCCACTATCACGTGGCCTCTCACGCCGGACTTGGCTATACTAATCCCGCAAAACCGTTTGGAGACTTCGGCATGATGCGCGACTTTGTTCCTCCCCGGCGCCTATTACTCGGCCCCGGTCCCAGCATGGTGCACCCCCGCATCTTGCAGGCCCTTGCCACGCCCTTGCTCGGCCATCTCGATCCCGCCTTCCTCGAGGTCATGAACGATATTCAGCACTTACTCCGGTTCGTGTTCGCCACCACCCATCCTTTCACCATTGCGGTGTCCGGAACCGGATCAGCCGGGATGGAAGCGGCCATCGTCAACATGGTCGAACCAGGGGATACCGTGATCGTCGGCGTGAACGGCGTCTTCGGCACGCGGCTCGCGACCGTCATCGAACGATGCGGCGGCAAAGCAATCAGGCTGGAGATGCCCTGGGGTCAAGTCACTCCTCCGGAGATGATTGAGTCGGCCTTGCGCCGGTCAGGACCGGTGAAGGCCGTGGCACTGGTCCATGCAGAAACGTCAACCGGTGCGTGCCAACCGCTCGACGCGATCGGCTCGCTGTGCCGGGCTCACAATGCGCTGCTGATCGTCGATGCCGTCACCTCGCTCGGCGGCATTCCCGTCGATGTCGACCGTCTGGGTATTGATGTCTGTTACAGCGCGACGCAGAAATGTCTGAGCTGCCCGCCGGGACTGGCGCCGTTCACATTGAGTCCGCGAGCCCTGTCCGTTATCAAAGGCCGCCGCATTCCCTGCCAGAGCTGGTACCTGGATATGGCGCTGGTCGCAGAATACTGGGCCGAAGGGTCACGCGCCTATCATCACACCGCACCGATATCGATGATCTACGCACTACGCGAAGCGCTGCGACTGGTGGAGGAGGAAGGATTGCCCACCCGCGTTGCGCGGCATCAGCTCAACAGCGAAGCCTTAGTCGCCGGGCTTATGAAGCTGGAGCTCACGCCGCTTCCCCTGACGGAGCATCGGCTCCCGATGTTAACCTGCGTGACAGTCCCTCCGCATATCGATGAAGCCGAGGTCCGGCAACAGCTGCTCCAGATCTACGGCATTGAAATCGGCGGGGGACTGGGTCCGCTCAAAGGCAAGGTCTGGCGTATCGGATTGATGGGGGAGTCCAGCACGGAAGCGAACGTGTTGACGTTCCTCAACGCCCTCGAAGAAGTGTTGATCCGATTCGGCTGGCTCTCGACACCGGGGGTCGCGCTGCAAGCCGCCGCGCGAGTCTATAGCCGAACTGTGCGAAAGGAGTATCGAGCATGAGCCGTCCTCTCTTAGTGGTGTTAGGGGCCGTGGTCTTCGCGTTGATGAGCGTCATTTTCTTCTGGATCTTCAAACTGACGTTGGCCAATTCCATGAAGACGGACATGGTCTCGCCGGAAAAAGTGGCGGCGTTTATCCAGGCCCTGCTCGAAGCCAATCGCAACAACTATACGGACAACGTCGTAGTGAAACTGCAGAAAGAAGGGATTCAGGCGCACGAACATTGGAAAGACGAACGCGGCGTCGCCTTGCCTGCCCAGTATCTGATGGAATCCGGCCGACTGGTGTCGATGAAAGATCTGAAGTTTTCGTTCCGCCTGGCCAGCCTCACGCCGATCTATGTCTGGAACGGACCCAACAGCGACTTTGAACGCCTCGGCCTCGCCGCGGTGGACAAGAACCCTGACAAACCGCACTACGGCTATATCACCAAAGGCGGCACGCGCTACTTCCAGGCCATTTATGCCGACCGGGCCGGCTCGCAAGCCTGCGTCGATTGCCACAACCAGCACGCCAACAGCCCGCGCCGCGATTTCAAATTGAACGATGTGATGGGCGGCATCGTCATCACCTTCCCGGTCGGAGAGTAGTCCCATGGCCATCGCCATTCAGCATGTTCGCCTCATTGACGGAACCGGTTACACGATCGAACGCGCCACCATTCTGATCCGCGGCAGTAAGATCGTCGCCACGGGATCGAGCCGCACCATGACGATCCCGAAAGGTGTGACCAGAATCAACGGCCGCGGCCTGACGGTCATCCCCGGCTTGATTGATTGCCACGTACACCTCTGTCTGGGAGGAGAGCCGGACGTCGTCGCCACGGTCGAATCGGATGCTCCTTCCATGACGCTGTTGAAATCGGCCCGTCATGCACGGCAGACGCTGGAATCGGGCTTCACGACCATCCGCGATGTCGGCTCGCGCGACCACTCCATCTTTGTCCTGAAGCATGCCATCGACCAGGGAGTCATGCCGGGCCCCCGCATTGTCGGCGCCGGGCTTGCGATCTGCATGATCGGCGGCCATGCCCGGTTCATCGGCCAGGAAGTCGAGGGGATCGAGCAAGTCCAGCGTGCCGTCGACGCACAGCTGGCAGCCGGAGCCGGAGTGATTAAGGTCATCGCCTCGGGCGGGGTCCTCACTCCCGGCACATCCCCGGATCAGGCGCAGATGACGATGGATGAACTCACTGCCGCGGTAGCGACAGCCCGCCGGGCGCAGAAAAAAGTCGCCGCCCACGCACACGGAGCTTCCGGCATGAAAAACGCGATTCGCGCCGGCGTCCACTCCATCGAACATGCCACCTTATTGGATGACGAAGCCGGCGAGCTGATGAAAACGCACGGCGTCTATATGGTCCCGACGCTCTCCGCACTTTCCACCACTGCGGCGGGACGGCCGGGCTGCGGCATTCCCGTCAGCGCGCTCGATAAGGCCAAGGCAATGACCAAACGCCATCAAGCAAGCTTCAAGAAGGCCCACCAGAGCGGGCTCTGCATTGCCATGGGCACCGACGCGGGAACCCCCTTCAACTACCACGGAGACAATGCGCAGGAACTGGAACGGATGGTGGCGTTCGGCATGAGCCCGATGGAAGCGATTCTCGCCTCAACCGCGTCCGCCGCGCGCTTGATCGGCATCCATGACACGGTTGGCACCCTGATGCGAGGCCGGCAGGCGGATCTGGTGATTGTGGATGGCAACCCGCTCAAGCGGATTGAGTACTTGCGGGACCGCAGTAGGATCATGGGCGTGATGCAGGCGGGAAAGTTCGTGGCGGGACCGCTCTCGACTTGACGTCATGCGTCATTCGACATCCGGAGAAAAGATAGTCTCCCCTCATTCGATTCACGGATGACGGTGCTGGTTCACCGCCGTTCGTAGAAGAGCTCCAGGGCCGATGCGTACCCGTGAATGCGGCCTTTTCTGAAACTGTCTTCCAGCTGTCCTCGCAATGAGCGAAATCCGCCTTCGTCGCTCTTCTTCACAACCCCTTGCGACACCATCATTTCTGCCGCCACCTCGACGAGTCGTCCCTTGCGGGCTTCCATCTCCTCGGTGAGAAAGTCATCCATCACCTCCGCCCCCCGTTCTGCAACCAGATCCTCTTTAAACGTGTCATAGCCCTGCGCCGCCACGGTCCGCTCGCGCAGAACAGCCAGCTCGACTTTCACTCTGGCCACATTCTTCACCAGCAGCGCGAACAGCTCTTTTCGTCCCTCATCGAAGAGCTTCTGCTCCATCTCATGGAGAATGACCGACAGATCCACGAAGTCCGCGCGAGGCTCGTCCCCCCAATAGAGCCGGTCATAGCTGCGCCGTTTTTCTGCATCGCCGACAATCTCATAAGCCGCGTTGATCTCGCGGATCTTCGCCTCTGCATCTCTGGCATCGGGGTTCCGATCAGGATGATGCTGGAAGACCAGCTTTCGGTAGGCCTTCTTGATCTCATCGTCGGAGGCCTCACGTGAGACACCCAGCACGCGGTAGTAGTCCATTTGCGCCATGCGCGAAACTATAGCACGAGCCTTCCCCGGGCTTCACCATGACTCCTCCCCGCCCCTTGACCTTCTGATCATCAGGCCTATCTAATAAAGCATGACAAACAACACAACTCCCAAAACACTGACGAACGACGAAAAGAAGGCTGCGGACGCCGCATTCGCCGGCCGTCCGTTTAATCCTGCTTGGTCAGCCTCTGCACGGGTGATCTACGATGGTATTGCGAACGCCTTACCGAAGGAAGTCGTCGCGGCGCTTCCAGAAGTCGAAGCCATGCTCGCGGATCTAGAGGCGAAGCTACCAACTGTGTCCGGCGTTGGGAACGAGCCTCCCGTCGAGATGGACTCGAAGCAGGAAAGCACGGCAGCAGACTCCACTGCCGGACCAGGCGTCCCGACCATCAGAGACCGGCAGGAGGCGATTCAGTCTGGAATTTTGATCGATGTCACGCCGACAGCCAAGGAACTCGGGCTCACATTTCCAGTCACCATCACCAAGCCGCTATGGGACATCGGGATTGTCACGAATCATTCGCTCTCCCAGGAAGAGCAGTCAGGACGGCTTCGCGACGTCTTGATGGCATTCAGACTGAGACTCGCGAGCCTTGCGACCATCTCGCCACTGATTGATTTCCCGGCTCTCCTGACGATGCCGCCGAGCACCGTGCCGCAACCGGTCCCGTTGTTCGCCATTATTCAGCCGGACAGTGGGAACCAGGCCAACGTGACCTTGTTGCTCCCAAATGAAGTCTCGCTGACGATTACACCGGCGAATTAAACACGATTCGACGGTCAACGACGGATCAGTTTTTCGATGAACGCTCGCTCCTCTGTCTCTGTCTTCACGAGACCATCCAGGTGCGCGTCACGAAGTTGTGTGAGCACCTTGCCATAGATCGGTCCTGGTTTAATGCCCATTGATTGAAGCTCCTTTCCCGTAAGCAGGGGTTTGGCCTGCCGCCAGGTGGTCAGAAACGCGGATACCTGCCGCTTTATCCGGTCAGACGGACTCCGGGCCATGATGGCCACGAGCGCTTCTTCTGGCACTCCCTCCAATACCCGGCAGACCCCTGACGGTTTCAACGGCGGCTGCTTACTGAGCTGCCGTAGAAGCCTATGGGCTCCTCCCTGCATGGCTTTCAGCGTCGTGGCTTCGCGCTCACTGAAGGGAAACCGCTTCAACAGATCTGTCACGCCACGATCGGGCAGGACCGCTGCGATCACCATCATATAGACCAACCAGGCCTCCAGTTTGTGATCCAGATAGAGCAGCCGATACCAATCGAGCGTTTCTTCGACGGCGAGCAGTAACTTCTCCAGCCGTGGAGTCCAAACAAGCTTCGGGTGGATGAATCGCAACAGATCGAGCTCCGCCAACCGCTTCAATCCCGACTTCGGCTCCCGCTCTGAACAGAGCGCTTTCAATTCTTCCAAAAGCCGGTGACCGGAGAGCTTCTGGAAGAGCGCCATCTTGACGGCAGCCTTCACCAACGCCAACGTGTCTTTCCCAAGATGAAATCCGAACCTGGTCTCAAAGCGGACAGCACGAAATACGCGAGTGGGATCCTCGACAAAACTGAGACTGTGGAGGACACGAATGGCCTGATTCTTCAGATCCCGCTGGCCGCCATAGAAGTCGAGCACTTCGCCGAATCCCCGGCCATTGAGGCGAACCGCCAATGCGTTGATCGTAAAATCACGGCGATACAGATCTTTTTTGATCGAGCTTTGCTCGACAGTGGGAAGCGCGGTCGGATATTCGTAGTACTCGGTTCGGGCCGTGGCCACATCGAGCTTGAGACCATCCGGCAACACGATAACCGCCGTGCCGAATCGGTCATGCGCCTTGACGCGTCCCGACTGTTCCGCCGCCAGTTTACGCGCAAATGCAATCCCGTCGCCTTCAACCACCAGGTCGAGATCGAGATTTTCGATCCCCAGCAACAGGTCACGCACGCAGCCTCCCACCACATAGAGCGGCAGATCCAACCGATCTGCCAGCTGTCCTGCTTCCTTGAGCAGCGTAAAGAGCACCGGCGGCAGCTTCTCCTGCAGTTGCCTCTTGAGATTACGATGATGCAACAGACCGGGCACGCCGGTTGGGTCCGTAACTTTCGGGCGAATCTTCACGGAGCGCAACACATCCTCATGCCACGCCCTGAGCAGATCCGTACGCGTAATAACCCCGACGACTCTCGTGCCTTCAAGAATCGGCACGAATCGTTGATTCCGCTCCAGCATCGCCTGCTCGATCGTATGGAAGTCCGTGTCGGGATGAGCTGTAAACTGATCCGCTTGGAGAATATCGGTCGCCGTCATCTTGCCTAATCGATGAAACAGCGCCTTCTGTATCTGCTCCCGGCTGACCAACCCGACATACCGGTCTCTGCCGTCCAACACCGGTAGGACGTTCATGCCATAGTTCGTCATCCGCTGTTCCGTCTCGGTCACAGTGGCGTCCCCGCCGATCGTCTTGACCGGTTTGGTCATGACATCTTTGGCCAACAACGTTGGCCGATACCGCTCCGTCAGCAGCTGTACGAGCCGCTCCTTCACCTCTGTGAGCGTCCGCCCCTTGACGATCGCTGCGGCGGCGACGGCATGGCCGCCGCCACCGAACTCCTGCGCGATCCATCCGACATCGATCTCCGGCGCGCGGCTGCGCCCGATGACTTCCACATGCTCCTCATTCGCCACGACAACCAATACGGCGTCCACTCCTTCAAGCTCGGCCAGCTGATGCACCGCCTCGGCCGCTTCCACACGATCACGATCGAAGGTGCTGGTCGCCACGAGCACCTTCCGGCCTTCCAGATAGTGCACCTCACTGTGCTGCAGCAAATCATTCAGCAACGCGACAATATTCGGATCCAGCGGCCGGTGCAGCGTCTGAGCGATTAATTTCAGATCCGCCCCGGCGCCGATGAGAAAGGCCGCAGCCTGCAGATCGCGCGGAGTGGTGGAGGAATAGGTGAATGCCCCTGTTTCATCGTAGAGGCCGAGCGCCAAGACCGTTGCTTCCAATGACGTAAGCGGGACGCCGGCATCTCGCACCCGTTCGATCAGCATCGTCGCCGTGGCTCCGACCATCTCGATGACCCGGCTGATGGATTTCCCGATTGATGCTGCACCGCTTACGCTGCGGTCTACTCCGTGGTGATCGAATACCAGCACCTCGACCCGTGGATCCAACCAGCATTGCTTGAATGGACCGATCCGATCGGGCTCATGGGTATCAACGAGAATCAGCTTCGTCACTTGTGAAAGATCGAGATCTCTGAGCTTGGTGAGATTCAGATCGTGCGCCAGAAGAAAGGCATGCACCATTTCCTGCGCCCCGCCGGACAGCACCAGTCGGACATCGGGATGCAACTTGCGCACGGCGACCATCGAAGCCAGGCCGTCGAAATCCGCATTGTGGTGGGTCGTCACGACTTCCATAGCGGCATTCTAGCAGGGTCGCCGACCTCGTGAAATGCAGCCGCTTACCTTTTCCCCTTCTCCCCGTCTTAACCAGCGGCAGGTCGATTGGAGCGGGCGCTACGGTCTCACTCCATATACAATACAAACGGCGTCAGGACTTCCATCCTGACGCCGTTTTGCTTTCCGTGACAGCAGCGAGTCAGCGATGCCGCTTGCCTTGAGCATCATGCTTCTCGCGCGCGATATGCCGGGAGGCACGATCCTGCGCGTGGTCGATCCTGGCCCGTTCACCTTTCGTCACGACACCATCGGCCTTCGCCCTGTCTTCGATCTTATTGATATGTTCCTGTTGCTTGTTCAGTCGATTCGCTTCGCGCTCATTCAATTGACCGTTGGCAATCCCCTCATCAATCCGCTTTTCCTGATTCGCCTGCCGCTGATCGATGACCGGCGTCTCCGCCTGGGCCGATACCATTCCACTTAAGCCAAGAGTCAGTCCACAGACCGCAAACAGCAGCTTCTTCGTCATCATTGCCTCCTTAAGAGATGAAAGAGTGAGTCTCCTTGGCCCTAAGCAACGCGCAAGAAACCGGTCGGTTGACACAACCCCTACGGCAGGCGAATCTAAAGACAGCCTTTTCTATCAGGGAGCCTGGACCCTGTCTAGAATTTGCGTGGTAGTGAGAGGGCTCTGGAATGCCGGCATGACCGCCGAACGCGGGACCACTAGTTGAACACGAACAGGAAAAGCGCGCCCCTAATTGCTCCCCTCTATTTATCTATCCGATCTATCCGACCTCTCCTGACCAATTAGACGGGATGGAAAAAGAAAGGCAACCGGGGACTAACGAAGAAGAATAGAGAGCCCCATCGGACCAATTCAAATGCGAGACCTTGAATCCCACTCGCTTGCAGAAATCTCCTTATTTCATGGCCCTCGAGGCTGCTTGGGCAGATTTGCACGGCGCCATGACGTTTTTTCTCCTCTCCGTAGTCGATCTACGTGTGCGACCTTAGGCCGGCCTCTCTAAGCTCCCGTTTTTTCAAGACCAGCTCCAACTCCTTCATTCCGGCACGTGCTTTGCTGTATTCGATCAATAAGAACTCTGTACGGTCCCTATCAAGGAGGTTTCGATGAAGAACCAGATGATGACGATCGCTGCTGCCGCCCTCGCCATGGTGGCGCTGGCCGCTGCGCCGGCGTTGGCCAAGGATAAGGAGACGAAGAAGAAGTCGTCCGGGATGCACCATTCCTCCGCGGCTGCTGCCGCCACATCCACAGGCCACATTCCTGAAGTCGGCCATGCGCCGAAGCCCGGGGAGCATGACTCAAAGCCAGGCCCAGCTTGGAAGACCGTCGGTGGAACGGTGAAACAGATCGATGGCAATGCCTACACCGTAGAAGACTACGAAGGCAACCAGGTGAAGCTCTATGTTGGCCAGGGCACGAAACATATCAAGCAGAAGAAGGTCGGGGACACGGTCCGCGCCGAGATCACGCGGGGTGGCTTCGCGAATTCCGTGCAGTAACGAAGTTTGAATCCGCGCACCCACCCGGGCGCGGAACGGTCCTCGAGGGGGCTGGCCCTGTACAGGCCGGCCCCCTTTGTTTTATCCGGAACCGGCTATTGATTACTTCGCAGCCTTCCTGAATTCAATATCCCCGTAGAACGCGACCGCCCGCTCCTTGGTATTATCCGTATCACTCATGATCGCGACCCCATTGATCAAGGACGGCTCCTCTCCAAAAGCCTTCTTGTAGTCTTCATAGATATTCCGCTCCTCTTCTACCCACATCCCGACTCTAGACGGCCCGCTTTCAACCACAATCATCTGGGCAAAGTCGGTATAGGCATTTTCGACAATCGTGCCGACCGGCGTCTTTGTCTCCCAGATATAGTTCAACGCGCCAATGGGAATATCGCCGAAGAGAGCTCGGCCCGCTTGGTACTTCAACTTCTTCCCGAAGCTCACGTAGTCGGGGTCATAGGCAAACGTGATGTAGAGCCGCGCCGGGTAATCGTCCCCGTTCTTCCGGCTCACGTCGCTATGCTGGAGCAGATTCTCGACTTTCCAGCGCCAACGGACGATGGGATAGGCCTTGGGATTGATAGCGACTTCCTTGGTCAGCCCGGAGGCCGATGCCTCGCTGACGGCCTTCACAACCACCCGTTCGCCCTCTTTCACCAGCACGTACTCAGTCTGCTTCGGGATCTTTTTGAACGTCAGGGGCTTCCAGCCGCCAGGAAGGCCTGTCCCGGGCGTATCCGAGGAGAATTTCCCAACCTCAATCACCGGCGCAGATTGCCCCCAGGACACCACCTGCCCCCCGAAGCTACCCGTGACCAGGACCGTGAAGGCTATCATCTTCTGCAGGGCCGCCATACAGCGTCCTCTCCTACCGCCTCATCCAGGCAAACAGTTTCATGAGCCGATTCTTCGTCGCCTGTGTGAAGTGCGCCTTGCGCCAGAGATTCACCACCTTCTTATTGACCTCCGCCTGAGTAGGATAAGGATGGATGGTTCCGGCAATCGTCTTCGCCCCAAGCCCGGCTTTCATCAATACGGAGAATTCGCTGATCATCTCGCCGGCATGCGCGGCCACAATCGTCGCTCCCAGGATTTTGTCCGAACCCTTTTGAATGTGAACCCGCGCAAATCCTTCGTCTTCGCCGTCAAGGATGGCACGATCGACTTCATCCAGTTTGAACGTATAGGTTTCGACCTCGAGCCCTTTCTCCTTCGCATCCTTCTCATACATCCCGACGTGCGCCACTTCGGGCGCCGTAAACGTGCACCAGGGTATGATCAGCGAATCCACACTGGCATAGCCTAAACCGAACGGATGGGGGAACAGGGCATTCTGGATCACAATCTGCGCCATCGCATCGGCGGCGTGGGTAAACTTGTAGCGAGAGCACACATCCCCCGCCGCGAAGATGCGTGGATTGCTGGTCTGCAGCCGGCCATTGACCTTCACACCGTTCTCGTCGAACTCGACCCCAACCACGTCCAGGCCCAGTCCATCTATGTTCGGCGTGCGACCGACTCCCACCAGGATTTCATCGACCGTCACGTCATAGTGCTGGCCATGGGAATCAACCGTAAGACGTTTCCCGCCGACCACCTTGCCGACCTTCAGATCTTTGCCGCAACAATGGAGCTGCACCCCCTCCTTTACCATCTGCTGTTCCACGATCTGCGCCGCATCTCGATCCTCATTCGGCATAATGCCGTGCTGCGCCTCGATCAAATACACCCGGCTGCCAAAGCGCGCAAATGACTGTGCCAGCTCACAGCCAATCGGCCCGGCCCCGATCACGCCGAGGCGCGGCGGCAATTCCGTCAGCGAGAATACCGTTTCATTGGTGAGATATCCTGCCTCTTGTAAGCCCGCTATCGGAGGCGCCGACGCTCGCGCACCCGTGCAGATCGCCGCCTTCACAAACTGCAACGTGCGATTGCCGGCCGGCCCTTCGACCTGAATTGAATCACAGCCGGTAAACCGACCGCTGCCGATGTAGACATCGACTCCCAACTTGCTATAGCGCTGCGCCGAGTCGTTGTGGCTGATCCGGGCCCGCAGTTTGCGCATCCGGGCCATCGCGGCCCCGAAATCGTACTTCACACCGGACGGAACATGGAGACCGAATTCCTCGGCCTTCCTCAGATCGGCCCAGGCCCGTGCGGCACGAATCACGCTCTTTGACGGTACACACCCCACATTCAGACAATCTCCACCCATCAGATGCTTTTCGACCAGCGCGACCTTCGCACCCAGGCTCGCGGCGATAACAGCCGTGATCAGACCGGCGGTCCCGGCTCCGATAACCACAATGTTATAGCGGCCGGATCGCTCCGGATTGACCCAATCGGAAGGATGCACATTGGCGACAAGCCGCTGATTATGCTCATCGTCCGGTAGCATCATGCTCTCATCGTGCTGACTCATCACCGCGCTCCTCTAAATTTCTTATAGACCGTCGGGATGAGGGCCAACAGCCCCAACAATACAAACGCCCCAATTACATTCGGCGAGGCGATTTCTTTGAGGGAATTGATTGTTCCCAACTGCCGGCCGGCATAGGCATACACGAACGAACCGGGAATGATACCCAGCGCCGTCGCCGCGACATAGGTCCCGACATTCATGCGCGTCAGACCGGAGACGAGGTTGATCACAAAGAACGGAAACAGTGGAATCAGCCGCAACGTCATGAGGTAGTTGAAGGCATTCTCGGAAAATCCTTGCTGAACGGGCCCCAGCCACTTTCCAAACTTCTCCTCCACCCAATCGCGCAAGAGATAACGTGCGGCGAGAAATGCGAGCGTCGCTCCTGTTGTCGCTCCCAGATTTACGAAAAAAGTGCCCAGCACGCTGCCGAACAGAAACCCGCCGGCCAGCGTGAGAATTACCGCCCCCGGCAGAGACAAGCCTGTCACTACGATATAGGCAAGAATGAAGAGGCCGACGGCTACGGCGTAGTTGGCCTCTGTAAAGGCCAGCAGGTGATCACGATTACTTTTCAATGCGTCGAGAGACAGCAACCGGCCCAGATCGAAATAGAAAAATAGTCCGATAGCCACGGCGATGCCTGCCATCGTGGCGAACTTGCTGCCGTTCGATTGCTGGGATGGACTGGTCGTCGGCGCTTGGCTGGTCATAGCGGCTTCGTTCCGTATCATGGGGACTCCTCTCAGGTCTGTCAATGGAGCAACCTGACAGCATAGTCGACGCCGCGGCCGGTTTCTTACAAGAGGGGCGCAGACCGAGCCTCGCTCCATCGCTATGAAGCGGTACGGAACAGGTCGGTATCTGGATGTGGGCAACTGAAGAAGACTGAGGACAATTGGCCAAAGTCAGAGGAGTATCCTCAGAAACAGTGATCTGACCGGACAAATTTGCGTGCACACCTATGGGCGTGGGAGTCGAACCGCCGTGGCAGCGCCGCTGAGCGCGTCACCGACGTCATTCCACCAAAGAGATTGCGCTCGGCATGATGGCCCGGTCGCACGATCACGATCAACACCCTGCTGGCCGGCTCGACAGACTTTTTGAGGAGAAGAAGCGGCCAGATCGGTGCGTCCCGAAGATTGAGGGCTCGCACATCCTACGCCCACAAACAGAAAGATCAGCAGCCCGATACGCATGAGCGCCTCAATGCAACTTGCATGAGATGTTAATGATATGACCTGTATCGGCAACGAGAGAATATTTCTGAAGGGCTATTCAGCGGAAACGGTTATTGCCACTGGCGGTCTGCTAAATCACGGTCCATATCGAGTCTGCCGAATGCCCGCTCGAACGGATCAATCGATCCATCCCGATTCTTATCCAGCTCCTGGAAATGATCGTGCAGAAGCGTTCCGGCATTCGGATTCGGAGCTCCTCCCTTGCTACGTTGGTATTGCGGTGCGTACCGCTGCGGCTGCTGAAGCATGCCATGGTATGACAAGTCCGGCGTTGGGGCGACGGTGGCGCGAGGTCGAAGCGGCTTGCTCCGCCTTGAATGGCGATGCGCTCGTCGAGCGGCCTTTCCCGGCAGGGGACGCCCCGTTCCCTCCACTGCACGGTTCTTCGCCGCAACGTGTTTCGGATGATTCCCTGCGTTTTTTAGGGCCGGATCTGACGAGCGAGATGTGGGCTGCGCGGCAATCCCTCGATTCATGGGAACGCTTCCTTGTCGTGCCGGGGGCTTTCGCTCAGCCCAGACGGAGCTCACCTCCCCGCCGACCCAACTCACAAGAAGGACCGTCAGAAAAGCATGTGTGGCATAGGCAGGGTAATAGCGGCTCACCAGAACTCCTCTTCTTCTCAAGACGTTGATTCACCGGCAGTCTAAGTGTAGCAGGTGTCATTGTGCCTCCAGCTCATTGATTCGAGAAGGGAATTTCACCTCTCTTGGGTCTGTAGCAGGCGCCGGATAACGAGACAGACTTGTCAGAGGGGACCAAACTCCCGTACTCTTCGAACGGAGGCAGCTCATGAATGACGACGCTCGCTTAACAAAAACGAAAGAACAATGGGCCAGGGCCCGGCGCGGAGGAGAAGAACGCGAAGTGTTCTACGAAGGCGACGACCGGCTACCGCCGGGACAGCACCTCGTCGAAACCTTTCCAGTGCTGGACCTCGGATTCAAACCGGATATTCCGCTCTCAGAATGGAAGCTCACCATCGGCGGATTCGTGACCACTCCTGTCACCTGGTCCTGGGAGAACTTCCTGGCCCAGCCGCAGTTCAAAGACCGCTCGGACTTTCACTGCGTCACCTCCTGGAGCCGCTACGACAACGACTGGGAAGGGGTGAGCTTCAAGCAGATCATGTCCGTCGTAAAACCACTCGCCCTCGCGAAGTTCGTCCTTTTCAAGTCATACGATGACTACACGACGAACTTGCCGATTGAGGTCTGCGACGATGCCGATGTGCTACTGACGTATAAATGGAACGACAAACCGCTCACGAAGGAACACGGCGGCCCGGTACGGGTGATCGTCCCGAAGCGCTACGCCTGGAAGGGCGCGAAGTGGGTGAAAGAGATTACGTTTTCGGATAAGGATGAGAAGGGATTCTGGGAAGTGCGAGGCTACTCCAATACCGCCTTACCCTGGAAGAACGATCGCTACGGATAGACTGATTATTTTCTGGTCCAGCCTCCCGGCCCCTCGACCATATTCCCGGGCTTCGTATTCTGAATGGCCTTCTCTCCGGCCAGGGTCTCGACGGAATTCAGGCTGGTTCCGTTGCGTCTGGCAATCTCCTCGTACGCCTGCCTCCGCTTCTGATTGATGTCGCTGACCAACGCCTGTACATCGGCGTTCCCTCCCGTCACCGCACCCAGATAGCCGCTGGCCTTTTCTCCTACCTGCCCCTTGGCCTTCGCCTCCTCCAGTGACAAAGCCCAGGCAGGAACCCCAGTCCCCACACAGAGAGCCACAAGAACCGCACCAACCACTATGCGTATGCGGGCCATCCTCATCTCCTTTGCCGTTCGTTAAAACAGTCCGCTGTTATGAGACAGGACCTGATCGAGATCCTTATCGACCTTCACGCGGATCTCATGATCGATCTTCACATTCAGATTGATGGTAATCGGCTTATCCGGGGCGGCCACCTCCACACGGGGCGTACAACCGGCCATCCCCTCCAAAAGGCACAGCCCCACCGCCAGTCCGACTCCACATCGTCTCATGATATCTCCCTGCCCCGTCATCGTCGTTGCATCTTGCCCTGAAGCGATTCTTCAATATCCTGTACCAGACGGAGACTTTGCAAGAGCGCAGGAATATTTTCCTGGACGTTCACATTGAAATGGATGGGCGGACTCTTTTTCATGTCCGGATTTCTCCCCTCCAGTTGCGCGGCCAACTGCAACACCCCGTCTTCTGCATACTGCACTCCGGCTCTCAGGACTGTGTACTGAAAATTGCTGAGCGCCTGGGCCATCAGCTTCATACTCGAATCGGCGTCGCTCAGGAGAGCGGCGGACTCCGGTGAGGGTTGGTAGCGAATCACCCCGCCTGGCGCTTCTGCTTCTACCGTCCCATCCTTGACACTCACCCCTTTCGCCGTCAGCGTGATCGGGATCGTCCCGTTCAACAGGCCTGTCCCCTGCAATCCCTTTTGCTGTTCAAGACTCAAGAGCTTCGCCAGATCACATCGCCGCAACGACAACACGAGTCGGTGGGGCGGCTTAGCCGGGTCAAGATGAAGACCGGGACTCGTGACAGATCCTCCGAAGAGACTACCCTGAAAATCCTTGAGGTCGAGCACCGGCCAGAGGTCTGACAACAACCACTGCAGGTCGGCTGTCACGGACACATTGGTCAGCGCCACCCCCGTTCGGATGGCCGCTACATTCACCACCGCCGGCTGACTCGATCGCACCTGTTCAAAACCCTGAAGATCAAAATCCAAAGTCGTGTTGATCCCCTGGATCGCCATCCCCTGAACAGCTGCGGACAGCTGTTCCGCCTGGATCGTGATCTTGCCGGGCTGGAGCACAACCGATGTCGAGTCCTTCGATCGACCGGGTGTCCACGCAACATCCGTGCTGGCCGTTATCCGACCAGCCGTGAGATCGAACGAAGCAGGCAGAGCGGGCAGCCATTTCTGTAACCTATTCGCCTCCGAGTCGAAGCGGAGTGGCCCGAGCACCAGCCGCGCCGATCCATCCCCCCCTCCGAACGATTGCGCAATCTTTGCTGTGACGACGCCCTCTCGTCCAGGGAGGTCTCCCCGCACTTCGGCCTTGAGTCCGGCCTGATTCGCTGTAAACTTCACCTGCCACGCAGACAGAGGAAGCGTCACTGGTAGCGGCTCGACTCGCACCCCGGCCAGATCGATACCACCTTGGGCTGTCCAGGAACTCCCTACGGATTCGGCATTCTGGAGCGTCACGGTGCCCTCTGCCAGCGTCAGGTCGTATCCGGCTGAACGAATCCCCTGCGCGCCGATCCGGAGCGTCCCCGGACCGGCCGTGCATTGCCCGGATTCCAGCGCGCAACGGACCGGAATCGGCGCAGTCACATCGATGGTCGCGGACGACATCGCCACATGGCCTTGTTGAAACTGGTTCACGGTCATCATGGAGGGAACATGCAAGGTACCGTTAACCACGCGCTGCTTGAGCACCACGCGTCCCCAAAGATCGCCCCGGACTTCTCGCACAGAGACCCCCGCAGTCAAACTGGGGGGCACCAGCCCTCGCAGATGGAACTCTCCCTCGGCAGACACGAGGTCTTGGCCGACCAGATCTGCATGAACGGCATCCACTTCGACGACCAGCGGCCCCATCGCCGCCCCATAACTCACATGGACCGGACCATCCACCGTCAGACGGATCGGCGATTCTGCCCAATAGAGGGTCCCCTGAAGCGGCTGACGCTGTTCGACGCGAATCGGCTGATCGCCGCTCGGCAACAACGACTTGACCACATCCGGCACAAAGCGAGGTTGCATATTCACCGTCGCCGTTCCCAACACACCGGGATCAATCGTCCATCCCAGCCGCGCCGGAGACCCCGAGAAATTCCCGGACGAAGATATGGCAATCTGCTTGGCCACTCCTTTCAACGCCGGCAACGTCACGGTGGTCTGAAACGATCCCTGGAACATTGATTCAGGACTTTCACGAAGCGCACTCAGTGCCGCGCTGGACGGGGCCGTTCCCGTCCATGCGACGGCTACATGCCCTGACACTTTACTCAGCTCCGGTCCGATCGGAACGGCCAGGGCAATGAACGGAGCCAGTTCCCGAACATTGACCTCCAGCTTCCCCTCAACCTGCACCTGCCCGTCACGCGCCTGCGCCGTCGATTGCCAGGTGAGAATCGGGGCGGCCTGCGGCCGTTGCGACACCAACGTCGCCGACCAGGTCGTCGCGGAATGACCGGTCAGAGAAAGGATATACGATGCCGTCTCACGCCCCTGAAAGGACAGTCGCCCCCCGAGTTCACCGTCCCGCTGTTCGACCACACCCTGAATCGCAACTTTGCGAAGCGGACCTGTCGCCTGTTCACGAAATACCGTCACCTGGCTCAGCTGCACCTCCTCGAAGGGCAACACCGGGATCCGTCGCAGCAGATCACCGGCCGTGAGCACATTCCAAGGGGATCCGCTCCCTTCGTCCGACACATTCGCGTCGGCGCGCACGCCAGCGGAAGACCGGTCCTGATTGTTGAGCATCTGAATAGCCAGATACGGCAGCACCACCCGCGAGACTCGGCCGTGCAGGAGATCAGGAAGCCGGTACTGCACCTGGACGTTGGTCAAGGACACCATCAATGCTTCATCGCCCAGATCCAGCTGAAACGACACGACGGGAATCGAGAGTTCCTGCCATCCGGGATACCCCAACTGCACGATGACATTCCGATACCCCTGGTGACTCAGCCACTGCGTCACTCCGTAAGACACCGTTAATGGAACCAGGAGATAGACGCTCATGAGGCCGGTGAGGACCAATAACACGATACGTTGATAACGATAGCGGAGCATGCCGATAGAACCCACCCTCTCTCTGAACTCGTTCAGGGTTGTCGACCAATGGCCCCTACCCTGTCAAGGGCCAGACCAGACAAGGGATCCTCGTGCCACGCATACCGCGTATTTTCTGATGACAGCAGGATCTCCCTCTCGGTACTATCCCGGCCCATGACAGCGATAATAAGGACGCCACAAGTGCCGCAGATTTCCCGCGACCAGATCGTCAAGATCGAGTTCTGGCCGGTTGATATCCCGATTACCGATCCATTCGTCGTCGCAACCGGTGCCCGTGTCGTCGCCGAAAACGTCTTCGTCCGTCTCACACTGCGCGACGGCACCCAGGGCTATGGAGAATCCGCCCCCTTCCCGGAGGTCGGGGGAGAGACTCGCGACTCCTGTCTGACCACCCTCCGCCAACTCGCTGCGACGTTGATCGGAGCATCAGCTGGGCACTATGCCCTGCTCGCCTCCGAGATGGCACAGGCCGCTTCGTCTCATCCTGCCGCCCGATGTGGGCTTGAGACGGCTACGATCGATGCGTACTGTCGATCGACACAGATTCCTATGTGGCAGCTCTGGGGTGGACAAGACATCCGCCCGCGAGAGACCGACATCACCATTCCCATCGCCACCCTTGAAAAATCTGTGTCCTTAGCCCGCGGCTGGTATGCACAAGGCTTTCGCCTCTTCAAAATGAAAGTGGGCAACGATGTGGATCAGGATATCCGTCGACTGGAAGCCGTGCATCACTCGCTGCCCGGCATTTCATTGATCGGCGATGGGAATCAGGGGTTCTCTCGTGAGGAATGCCTGGCATTTGCCAGGGGTGTCCGACGATTCGGTGGAACGATGGTCCTCCTCGAACAGCCGGTCGTGCGGGACGATCTCGACAGTATGACGGCAATTCGGCGGGACACAGGCATTCCGGTGGCAGCCGACGAATCGGTCCGATCCCTGGCGGACGCCCGCGACGTGATCGCGCGGGAGGCGGCAGACTACATCAATATTAAGATCATGAAAACCGGTGTAGTCGAAGCAGTCGCCATAGCAGAAGCCACGCTCGCCGCCGGATTGAAACTGATGGTGGGAGGTATGGTTGAAACCCGCATCGCGATGGGCTGCTCGTTCAGCCTCGTCCTGGGCATGAAGGGTTTCGATATCCTGGACCTCGATACGCCACTACTCCTGGCGACTGACCCTGTGCAAGGGGGCTATGGCTATCGAGGGGCTCAACTTGAGCCCTGGGTCGGACCGGGCCTCGACCTCACAACCCAATCAAACTACGCAAACCACGAACTCGAAACCGTCCAGTAGTCACCTCTACTTTGAGCCCATCCCGAGGGACTGGTTCGAATGTATCACGATTCGCGGCCCGCTACTGGAGGATGAAGAGCTAGAACTGGTACCGAATCCCGCCAACGGGTCATACCCCAATCCTCCCGCGTCACCAGCCTGTGATGCCACAGAGCCTCCCGACCCCGGCAGAAACCCCGCGCTGCCCCCCCCCGCCCCGGAGGACGCTGCCGTTGCTGACACGAGGGATTTGTCCACGGTCATATGGCCATCCTGATACTGCGTCAACACAAGTGTCGTCGATCCATCCGAATCCCCCTTCGCATAGGCATAGGCCTGGTAGGCGATCCCATTCGTCCCTCCAAGAAATCGCATTCCGACTGAATAGAATTTCAGCGGAGAAATGGGATTGAAGCCGAGCGCACTTAAATCGCCGGCGAAGGATCCGCTCTGAGCATAGTGAAGCTGCTGCAATCGATGGATCTCCGTCAGCGCGACTTCCGCTTCCACGGATTGCGCTTTCTTGGTGAAATGGCGGTAGGACAGTATGGCCACCGAGGCAAGAATCCCGACGATCATGACCACGATCATCAACTCGATGAGCGTGAAACCCTTCCGGGATAAGAGCGTAGCCGTCATAGATCAGCGGACCTGCTTAAACGAGAACTCACCTAGGATCTTTTCAAGGGACGCTGCTGCCTGCTGCGCCTTCTGAATGGATTCCGGATTCTCCAGTTGGTTCGATGCCAGAACCGCTTGTATCACTGCCGTCTGGCGATGCATTTCTCCAAACGCCTGTTCGACCTTGGCCAGCGCCTGGTTGGCCGTTGATGCCAGCTCATCCAGACGATCGGATTGCCTAAAATGCAATCGCCAACTGAGATTCCCCTTCGCCCATTCCTGAATGCTCTGGTCAAGCCGGACCAGAGGTCCCGCCACCCGCCGGGTCAGGACCAGGCTGAAAATAACTGCCCCAAGAAACAGGACCGGCACCGCCACCGACACAGTTTCGCTGAGCAGCAACATCTCGCTGGCGGCGGCCTGACGCTCTGCAAGCGAGCCGCCGCCATACAGCGTGATCATTGGCCCAAGATGCGGCCCGTAAAAGGCCAACGTGAAAAACAGGGTGGAATACAAAAAGAGAATGAAGCCAACCCAGGCTGCATACCCCTTTTGCACGCGATGCAGAAAAAATACCTTCCGATGCGTCTGCGAGGAGGCCACTGTCAATGTCGCGGTAGGCATAGCCCTCTCCCTTCGAACCGCCTGGCAGAGATCAACTCCTGGATTCCAGGCGCTTATCGGGAAGGCTACCACCAGAAGGTGGCGTCACCAAGCAAATCAGCTGTTTGGGTGGAAGAAGGACAACCCTGCCGTTGGCAGGATGAATCACGTGACCGGGGGAAATACATCCGGCTCGTGGCAGCGTTTACAAAATAGCAGCCGGCCAAGCTGGCGCTCCCGGCCTTCCGATGTGAGCACCCAGGGACGAGAGAAGAACGGCGGTTGATGGCGTACATGTTGCCCATGTCCGCAGGCCAGATCCGCCACCCAGTCGCCGGCATCGTCTAGATGATAACCGATGATCGGTTGGTTCATGGGTATACCGCAGACGTCGAGTCAGGCACCGGCGATTCCCTGTTCGCCGGCAACCGAAGATTATCGCTTCTCAAACGGCCGTTCGGGACGCTCCGAGGCCGGCACATATCCCCAATGCTCTTCCGCATCTTCGTCAAAGCTTCCGACAAAAATAACCTCTCTGTCGAGGTGCCGAAATTCAGAAAGCGCAATGGTGCACTGACGGGCATCGACGACACGTGCATCAAATTGTCCCACAATATAGATCAGCGCCTTCGCCGTGATGTACACATTGCGACGGCTGGTATGCCCGGTATCGGGGAACAGGTCTACCGTTTGCGCACAACCACCAGCGCGCTCAATCGTCATAGTCAGGTTATGCCGGGAAAGAAACGGATCAGTGGCAACCCGCACAAGAGTCACACGCAGACCTGTTCCTGGAATCTCGGTAGACGCCGGCTCAGGCACACCGCTATTACACCCACTCAACAGACCAATCGCAGCGCCGAGCAGGCACCGCCGCAGACGTCGCATTATTTAGCCGCCGGAATCTTCGGGGCAGCGCCAATTGCATCCAGCCCCGCTTCGGCGCAGGCATCGTCAAGGTGAGTCCCTGGCGCGCCGCCGACACCGATGCCGCCGACCACCTCTCCGCCGATCTCGATCGGCAACCCGCCGCCGAGCATCAGAATCTGCTCATTCATATCCCGCAATGTCTGGAGCGCCGGCGTACGGCTCATGAGATCGGCCAATTCGCTCGTCGCACGGCGCAGACTCACCGCGGTGTAAGCCTTCTTTCGACTGCTGTCGATGGTATGCGGACCGGCTCCATCGGCACGTCCCATCGTGCGCAGCAAGCCTGCGCGATCGACCACCGATACGCTGACGCGGTAACCGTCTTTCTTACAGGCATCGATCGCGGCTTGTGTCGCCCGTTGGGCCAGGTTCAAGGGCAGGATAGATTCCTTTGGCAACTCCTGAGCCGACGCCATGGCACTTCCAAACATCATGCTTCCAGCCAGCACGACACCCCACACCAACAATCTATCCATGAGAACGCTCCTTTGTGTACGAACAATGAGAACGGAATACCTCGGGGAGGAGAGTACGAAGGCGGCCTGAAACTGTCAAGTATGCGGAGGCGCATGGCACGCACCTTCGCACAGAACCCATGAGGACGATCTTTTACAGAAACAGTTTGAGAAGAGGGAAGGGATAACCGGAAAGGCGAGGCAAAGGACGCGGATGTCTACATCCAGACGACACGTTCCTGATTGAGGAGATAGTCGATGACTTCGATACTCTCACGCATCTGGGTCTGAGCCTTATCGGACATCGGAAGCACCGCTCCGACGAGCTTCCCCGACTCCATATCCTCCAGGGAGGGAATGCCGTCACCGGATCTGGTATCGACGTCTTGTCGGAAGCTGGCCAATGGAAACCTCCTGGTAAATTCTTTTCGGCCCTTCCGTCTATTTTCTTGAGCCTGCGTCGGAAGGAACGCGCCGTAGAGAAAGCATACCACACGGTTTCAATCTGTCAGGGGGCACAGATCAACCTGTGATGTTTCAACGACTTTAGCGAGTAGAAGAAAGCTTTTGAACGGGAGGAAACGCACCGAGAAACGGGAACTGCCCTCTATTGAGAGCCCCGCTATCTGAGCGAAGCCGGAAATCATCGTGCTCCGCATCGACAAAGCGAGGATCCCCCACAACATCCGAGTCCTGCTTCAGATCAGGCGCGGGGACATTCGGAGATCCGGTGCGCATATAGTCGCCTTCACTGTTGAACAGCGCATTGAAAGACGTCGTCGTCCGGGTGGACGGGGCCACCAGAAATCCCACCTTATTCAAGCCAACCACGTTGCCGGTCGCCTCGCTCTGGGAGGCGCCGAGAAACGCCGCCCCGCCGCCGTTTTTCACCAGTGTATTGCCGACCAGCGAGGCCTTCGCCTTGTCATTCACCACAACAGCTTCGAACAGACTCCGAATGATGACATTCCGCTCCAAGCGGACGTCAGACTTGCCGGCGATATTCACTCCATGATCGTTATCATGAATCACATTGCCGACTAAAAGAGCCTGCGAGTCGGAAAACTGCACACCGGTCGTCTCGCTGCCGCCGATCACACAGTCCTCAATGCGCACATCCTGCACCTGCTGCCCGAAAAGCATCCCCTTCACGTGAAGGTTGCGCAACGTGATGCCCTTGCCGTTAAAAATACCGAGTGCATGGCCGCCATGCTCGTTGATCGTCAACCCGCTGATTTCGATATCCGTAGCCCCATACGGCCACTTCCCCACGTGCAAGACACCAACAAGATCATCGCGGCCCAACATGGTGACCTTGTCCACTCCGGCCCCGATCAGCTTGATCTTGTCCTTGCTGTGGATCGTGAGATCTTGGGGATAGGCGCCGGGCTTCAAAAACACCGTGTCGCCTTTCCTGGCGGCATCTACGGCCTCTTGAATCGATGTAAAATCGCCCGTGCCGTCGAGCGCGACCGTAATGGTTCGAGGAGCCGCCACCGGAGGCGCTTCCGCCCAGGACATCCCGCTCAGCCCTACCAGACACGCAATGACGAACATCAAATTACGCATGCGCTAGGTATTACAGGCGGGCGAGGCAGCCTGTCAACCGGCTTTGTTGTGAGGCTCTCACCCCCGTGATAAGCTCCGCCGCCATGATCTTGGTCGGACTCACAGGCGGCATCGCCACCGGGAAAAGCACCGTCGCCGGCATGTTCAAGCGATACGGCGCCACGGTTATCGATGCCGACGCGCTTGCGCGGGAAGTCGTCCAACCAGGCAAACCGGCCTGGCGGGAAATTATACGAACATTCGGTAAAGCCGTCCTCAACCCTGATCGCACCCTTAATCGCCAGGCCCTGGGAACTAAAGTCTTTGGACATCCCGGCAAGCTGCGCCAACTTGAGCGCATCATTCACCCCCGTGTTGCACGCGAGCAAATCAGGCTGGCTAAACAAGCTGCCAGGAAAGATCCCACGACAGTTGTGATCTACGACGTTCCCCTGCTCTTCGAAGCCGATATCGACACACGCGTTGACACAACCATCGTCGTGATCGCTGATCGTGAAACCCAGATCGCCCGCCTTAAGAAGCGCAACGGCCTCTCCCGCGCCGAAGCCCTTCGGCGGATCAAGAGCCAAATGCCGCTCGCAAACAAATGCCGCCGCGCCGACTATGTATTGGATGGAAGCCTCCCGCTTCCACAACTCAAGAAACAGGTCCGGTCGCTGCACCAATCGCTGCGGACATCAGCCTGACTTCCACTCCCCATGCATTCTCTTTTCTCACTGTGTTAGATTCCATTCCCATGCATAACGTCGTCATCATCGGTTCAGGGCCTGCCGGATTGACCGCCGCCATCTATACAGCGAGAGCCAATCTGTCACCGCTGCTCATCGAAGGCTGGCAGTCCGGCGGCCAACTCACGACGACGACCGAAGTCGAGAACTATCCCGGCTTCGCCAAAGGCATTATGGGCCCGGAGTTAATGAAAGAAACCCGGGCACAGGCGGAGCGGTTCGGCACCGAATTTCTCACCGCCGATGTGACGGCAGTAAACCTCGCACAGCGGCCGTTCACCCTGACCATTGATGGGGAGCAAACCATCCAAGCCAAAACCATCATTGTCGCGACCGGTGCCTCGGCCATTTCGATCGGACTCAAGAACGAATCAAGACTGACCGGCCACGGCGTCTCCACCTGCGCGACTTGCGATGGCTTTTTCTTTAAGGGGAAGGAACTCATCGTCGTCGGCGGGGGCGACAGCGCACTGGAAGAAGCGAATTTCCTCACCAAGTTTGCGACGAAAGTCTCGGTCGTCCATCGGCGGGACAAACTGCGCGCCTCAAAGATCATGCAAGACCGGGCGATGCACAACGAGAAGATCGCGTTCATCTGGAACTCGGTCGTCGAAGACATCCTGGGAACAGATATCGTGACCGGCGCTCGGGTCAAAAACGTGGTGACCGGCAAGATCGTGAACCTCCCCTGTGCCGGCGTCTTTGTCGCCATCGGCCATCGACCCAACACCTCGCTCTTTGCAGGGCAAATCGAAATGGACGAAAAGGGCTATATCCGGACGCACAACGGTACCGCCACCAACGTCCCCGGGGTCTTCGCTGCCGGCGACGTGCAGGACTCGAAATACCGCCAAGCTGTCACCGCCGCAGGCTCCGGCTGCATGGCCGCCATCGATGCTGAGCGATTTCTGGAAAGCGAACACTGATACGGAATCACCTATAGTAATCGGCCAATATCGACGGCTGAGAGCTGAGGCTGAAAGCTAAGAATGCGCTGCGCCATTGTCCACTACCACGAACTCGCCCTCAAAGGCCGCAATCGCGACTATTTTGAGGATTGCCTGGTTCGCAACATCCAGTTGGCCCTCAGCGATCTTGGGGTCAGACAGGTTGAAAATCTCCGCAGCCGCATCCGGGTAATCCTTCCGTCAGAAGCCAGTAGTGCGATCGTTCGTCAGCGGCTTTTTCGCGTTTGCGGCATTGCGAATTTCTCACTGGCCAACTCCGTGCCTCTCGATCTGACTAACCCAAATTTCGAGGCGCTCAACGCCGCGATCATCGAAGAGCTTCGAACAAAATCCTTTTCAACCTTCCGCGTGACGGCGAAACGCGCCGACAAGCGCCTGCCGTTGACGTCAATGGACGCGGAACGCATCGTCGGCGCGGCCATCCACGAGCAGACGGGCAAGGCCGTCAGTCTGAAAGATCCCGACATCACCGTTTACTTGGAGTTACTTTCACGCGACGTCTATTTCTCAGTCGAAAAGATTCAAGGCCCCGGAGGGATGCCGGTGGGGGTCAGCGGCAAGGTCGCCTGCCTCATCTCCGGCGGGATTGATTCGCCGGTCGCGTCCTATCGCATGATCAAGCGCGGCTGCCGCGCCCTCTTCGTCCACTTCTCGGGCCGGCCGCTCGTGAGCCGCGACTCGGAGGATAAAGTCCGCGATCTCGTGCAGATGCTCACCGCCTACCTGCACAAGTCCCGGCTCTATGTGATTCCGTTCGGAGAAATTCAACGTGAGATCGTACTGAACACCCCGGCGCCGTTTCGTGTAGTGCTCTACCGCCGCATGATGCTCAGGATTGCGGAAGAGCTCGCGAGAAGAGAACAGTGTTGGGGGCTGGTAACCGGAGACAGCTTAGGCCAAGTGGCCTCTCAGACTCCGGAGAATTTGTCGGTCGTCGAGGAGGCAGCAGGTCTGCCGATCCTCCGGCCGCTCATCGGAATGGATAAGCTGGAAATTACGGACGATGCCAAACGCATCGGCACATACGAGACGTCGATCGAGCCGGATCAGGACTGCTGCAAACTCTTCACTCCGCCCCATCCCAGTACTAAGACACGCCTTGAAGAGCTTCTTAACGTCGAACGCGCGCTGGATATCCCCCGCCTGGTGAAACAGGGAGTCGAGAAAGCCGAACTGTCGGAATTCATCTTCCCTGCGTAGCCCGAACCAACGCCTTCTCTCTGACAATCCGAAAATGCGTTTCCAATTCCTGACGCATGGCCACGGCAACCACCCAATCCGGCACGATCGTCTCGATCTCGACCAGTAACTCAAATTCGGCTTTCGTCTGCCTTCCCCCCTCCGTGGGGATCAAGGTCCACACACGGCGGTATTGCTTGAAATCCCCGCCTTTGAGCTCGGTGAGCAAACCGCCGCCGGGGAGAGAACGAGACTCGCAGATCAACCGTCGCTCACCGGGCAGTAAGGAATGATCAATTCGAATGTCCGTATAGGCCGTGCCGTTCTGCTCCCGTAGCTCGGCAATCCGCATGCGGACCTCAAAAAGTTCCGGCCAGTGGGCATAGTCAGTCAGAAGTTGCTGAATAATCCCCGGCTCGACCGGAAAGAGGACTGTGGCTGTAGCCTTCACCCCACCGGCGGGCTGCGCCTGCACCTCAAGCAAAACAGAATCACCGGCCCAAGCCCAGGTCGAGCCGAGCACAAACACCACAACCATGATGGATTGCACAAGTCGCGTAATCATGGCGCGATTATACCGACCGATCCCACCACCCGCGAGAAGGAATCGCAATTGACCGGGGCAATTCACTCTGTGCTAGGATGCGCCATGCCACGCGCCTACTCACTCATGCTGCTCCTGTTCCTGATAGCCGTGCTCCAGTTTTTCCTGGCCGAAACCGCCTCCGCCCAACTGATGCAGGAATCGACCGCAACGACAGAACAGTCCTGCAGCTTCGGCATGGGAAAAGGTGAGCCCTCCCACAGCTGCGCTGTCCCGTTCCCCCCGGGCTGCCGTGTGGCCCAGGCGCCCGGTTCATCCAAACCCTGGACAACGATTTCAACCGGTGGCCGGCTGCTGTGCCGGTTCGACGAAAAACAAACCGACTGGAAGACCAAGATCACCGGAGCCTGCAATCGCTGCCAATCCGGTCATTGCTCCGCCCAGTTCAGCGTCCGCTACGATTGTTCTCCGCAGCAATAACGCCATGGCCCTCACTAGGGCGCTCAAACAGGAAGCCCTCGCACTGGGATTCGACGCCGTCGGGATTACCCGCGTTGACAGCCCGTCGTCCCCACAACCCACGCTCGCCACACGACTGACCCAATGGCTCCAGCGCGGCTACCACGCCACCATGGCCTGGATGGAACGTACACCGGAAAAGCGAGCCGACCCGCGCATCGTCTTGCCGGGCTGTCGTTCCATCATCTGCGTCGGCATGAACTACCTGACCGATGAGCGAGCCGATGAAAGGCCTGGCCATGGCCGCATTGCCCGCTACGCCTGGGGCCGGGACTATCACGCCGTACTCGGCGCGAAACTGCAGCAGCTCGAACAACGAATCGCCGCATTGGCCCCTCAGGCGATCACCAGATCCTATGTTGATACCGGACCGATCATGGAAAAGGCCTGGGCAGAACAGGCGGGGCTGGGCTGGATCGGCAAGCATTCCAATCTCGTGTCGTCAGACCATGGCTCCTGGCTGCTGTTGGGCGAAATTCTCACGACGTTAGAGTTGGAGGCCGACGAACCGGCGACGGACCTTTGCGGAAGCTGTACCCTCTGCATTCAGGCCTGCCCCACGCAGGCCATCACAGAACCTTACGTCGTGGATGCCAATCGCTGCCTCTCCTATCTGACGATCGAGCACCGCGGAGAAGCCGCCACGATCCCGAACGACCTTCAGGGGCAATTCGGCAATCATATTTTTGGCTGCGACGATTGTCTCGATGTCTGTCCGTTCAACCTACGGGCGGGCTTCACCCGCGAACCGGCCTTTCACCCCTCACCTCTCACGCTGGCCCCCTCCCTGGAGGAGCTGGCCCGCATGGATGAGGCGACATTTCGCTCATCCTTTCAGCACAGTCCAATCCGCCGCGCCAAGCTGGCCGGACTCCAACGAAATGTGGCCATCGCTCGGACAAACCAATAATCCCGCCCCCCACTACGCTCCCAAATTACGATCACCCCCTTTTATTCCCCCCTTTGCAGGAGTAGGCTATCACTAGTCGATCGGTGGTTCGCCGGGAGTCCTAACCGAGGAGCCCTCCGAATGAACCCTACGACGGTTCTTCTGATTTCACGTGACCTTCAAATACGACATGCCCTTGAGCAGGTCCTTCCCTCCCATGCCACCATTCTTAACGTAAACGATGTGGTATCGGGAATCAGGGAACTCCACCGCGCAAACCTCGCGCTTATTCTGTGTGAAGGCAGCCCGGAAACCAGCAAACCCTTATTACACCAAACCAGCCTGCATCCAGGTTCCCCCTCCGTCATTCTGATCGGATCGCGCGACTCGACGCGAGATGCGGTCGAAGCCATGCGTGCCGGCGCTGCCGACTATCTGACCGCACCCATCACCGTAACCGAGCTTCATACCGCCGTTCGCCGCGCACTGTCTGTACCGAATCCGGGGCTCGCCGCCAAGCGGCCAGCGGACCGCTTCGATCTCATCATCAGCGTGTCCCCTCAAATGCAGCTCATCAAACAACTGGCTCGTGAAGTGGCCTTGACTGACGCAACGGTGCTGATCACAGGGGAAAGCGGCACCGGTAAGGAGTTGTTTGCCCAAGCCATTCACTACGCCAGCCCCCGAGCCTCCGGTCCGCTCATCGCGCTGAATTGCGCCGGTATTCCCGAGCATCTGCTTGAATCAGAACTCTTTGGCTATCATCAGGGCGCTTTCACCGACGCCAAACACACGAAACCAGGACGGTTCCAGCTCGCCGAAGGCGGCACGCTGTTCCTTGATGAAATCGGCGAGATGAGCGCGGCGGCACAAGCCAAATTGTTGCGGGTCCTCGAAAATCACACCGTCGACCCGCTCGGAGATACGCACAGCCACAAGGTGAACATCCGAATCATCGCCGCAACGAACGAAGACCTTCCGGCTCATATCAAGACCGGGCGCTTCCGGCTCGACCTCTACTACCGGCTCAATGTGTATCAGCTCCGTATCCCCCCTCTCCGGGAACGGCTCGACGACATCGAACCAATTCTCCACCACTTCCTGGCGCAAGCCCGTCGGGAACATGGCTGCCGTATCACCGGCATCACTCCGGCGGCACTCGCCCTGCTGCAACAGCATCATTGGCCCGGCAACGTCAGAGAACTCCACAATATGGTTGAGTGGCTCACCATTACCTGCAAGGCTGAGCAAATCGAACCCCAGCACCTCCCGGCCTCCGTGAAAACCGGGAAAGTGCCCGGACAACCAAGCAGCGAAATCAAATCGTCTTTGCTCGCCTTCGGACTGTCGTTTCAAGAGATGGAAAAGAAAATGCTGGAGGAAGCTCTCCACAAATCAGGCGGGAATGTGTCCGAAGCCAGCCGGCTCCTCAAAATCACCCGCAATACCCTGCGCTATCGCATGGCCAAGTATCACATGTCCTGATCCTCGCCCACTCCCGCCATCCTACAAAGGCGACACAACGCTACCTTTGAGTACCCGTCTCAGAGAACTGCCATTTCCCCAGAATTCCCACCTGCTCATTGCAGCTGAGTACTGACGGGTCAGACTCAATACTACCCAGCTTTTCACGGAGCTCAAGCCTCAGGCAGGAGCACCGATAGGTAAGACACGCCATCCAACCCACCGCAAACTCCGGAAAGGCGTCATATGTCAAACAATCGACGTCGGTCCAGGATTGCTCTCTCTGCGTGTCGTGCAATGATCCCACCATTCCTCCTGATTACGTCGCTCATTGGCCCGCTCTCTGCCACTCCCACTATCGCAGCCCCACGCGAAGAGCTGGTTCCAGTCTTAAGTCATGTGGGGGAAGCAAGCCTGCGAGGGACGGTGGGTTATGTGCACATCGCGTTCGACCGGCGGTCAGACGCATCGGGATTAACCATCCGATTTAGTACCGCGCCCGGACGCTTTTCCCGTTCAGCCCAGGCCTCCATCGAAGAAGCCATTCGCCGCACCGCCCACTCGTTGAAACTCTCAACTGACTCCTGGACAGTCGTGCTGACTATTCCCTATTCGGATATTACGATCTCCGGGGAGCACTTGTCTGGAATGATAGGGCTAAGCGTTGCCGCAATGGCAACAGGACGCACGGTCGATCCGGGACTCCTCGTGACAGGCAGGATTACTCAAGAAGGTCAGATTGGACCAGTGGGATCTGCTCCCCTCCAGATACCCGCTCCAGGACGTGCACGGTTGCGGCGGGTAGTCGTATCAAAAGATCAGCCGCTCGTCGAGCGCGACCAATCCGCACGTGACCTCATACAGGTCACTCCCGTTAGTTCTGTTACCCAAGCATTTCAAGAACTCATTGGCGAACCACCCAAACCCTTACGGTGATTCCTCGTTATCACCCGTCCCTCACCGAAGCGTCGCGATCGACACCCCATCGCCTCCTTCAACCCGATCACCGGGACGGAACTCTGCAACATAGGGCGACTCCGACAGATACTTACGTAAAGCGGACTTCAAACGCCCTGTCCCATGTCCATGAATGATGCGCAGAAACGGCGCGCCCTCAAGCGTCGCCCGATCCAGCGCGGCGATGACATGATCCAGTGCCTCATCAGCAGCCTGCCCGCGCACGTCGACAACAGTCTGTTCGTCGAGACCCAGCCCGCCACCTGTCGAAAACCGGCGAGGATTTGATGTGGACGAGGGTACCGGGGAAGTCGGCGCAGCCGTCCCAGTTCCAACGCCAACGAGATTCGCCACAGTGGCCAAGACTTCACCTTCACCCACTTTCACCCGAACGCGCTTTTTCCCCTGCGGATCCTCGAGCAGACTGCCGGTTATGCCCAACCCGGCGATTTCCACCTGGTCGCCGATCCGGAGCCGTTCGACGGGAATCGGCTGGCCGGCAGGAAGCAATTCTTGCTTAGTCTGGATTTCTAGTTCGCTGAGGCGATAGGAGGTCTCCTTGGCCTTGATGAGTTTCTGTTCGCGCTTGAGGGCATCCACCGTCGCCTGCACCTCCGCCCGCGCCCGCTGGAACTGCTCGCCCAGTTTTTTCTTCAAACCCTTGCGAGCGTCCAGCTCCGCCTCTTCCAGACGAGCCTGCAGCGCCTTCGCTTCAGCGGCGGCCCGTTCGGCCTCGGCTCGCGCCTGCGCCGCCCGCTCCACATCATCGGCCAGCTGCCGCTGTTTCTGCTGGAGGTCGGCCATGAGATCTTCCAGACGCCGGTCGTCCTTGGGCAACCGCTGGCGCGCATCGTCTAAAATCCTCTCATCCATCCCGAGACGGCCGGCAATCTCCAACGCGGATGAACCTCCGGGCACGCCGAGAAACAACCGATAGGTCGGCGCCAGGCGCGTCACATCGAATTCGACGCTAGCGTTCGCAAAACCCGGCATCGTCTGAGCCAGTTCTTTTAACGGTCCATAGTGCGTGGTCACCACGACTTTCATGTTCAGGGAAGCTAAGTGGCACAAGAGCGCTTCTGCCAATGCCGCCCCTTCCTGAGGGTCGGTCGACGTCACCGGTTCATCGAGCAATACGAGTGATTGTCCGGTATCCACCCCGCTGCTCAGCGACCGTGCCGACTCTGCGAGCAATTGCACCATCTGGGACATGTGCGCCGAGAAACTGGAAAGATCACGACTCAGATCCTGCGCATCACCGATATCGGCGTAGAGCTCAGGAAAAATCGCCATCTCCGACTTAGGCGCACAAGGCAGATGCAACCCCGCCCGTACCATCAATGAGAACAATCCGACGATCTTCAGCGTGACGGTCTTGCCCCCGGTATTGGGACCGGAAATGACCAGGACGCGAATCGACTCATCGAGCAGAATATCGTTCGCCACCACGTCATCTTTCGCCAGCATCAACAGCGGATGACGCGCCTGTTTCAGCATGACACGCCCCTGTTCATTCAGCGTCACGGGATTGGCCTTGAGCCGCCGACTGAGCGCCGCCTTCGCCTGCACGGAATCCAGCTCCGCCAGCACCTCAATCCCGGCCTGCAATGCGCTCGCCTGCCCGGCAACCAGGAGCGTGAGCTCGCGCAGGATCCGCCGCACTTCCCGCTCGATCTCAAGATCGGCGACCTTGATCGAGTTATTCAATTCCACGAGCTCGCGCGGTTCGAGAAAGACCGTCGCACCGCTGGCCGACACATCGTGCACAATCCCCGGCATACGCCCTCGCATGTCTGCCTTCACCGGCAGCACATAGCGGCCTTCCCGTTGGGCAAAATACGATTCCTGCAGAACCTCCTCATATCGACTGGAGTGCAGAATCCGATCCAACTGTTCCCGCATGCGTTGCTTCAATTCCTGCGCAGCATGCGTAAGACGCCGCAACTCCGGCGTCGCCGACTCCTTGATCGCCCCATCAGGCTGGATCGCGGCATCGAGCGCCCGCGTGATAGCCTGAAGTTCACGAGTCGACTGCAGGCCCTCTGCCATGGCCACCACCATCGGGGCCTCATGCGCATGACGGGCACAATAGCGTGCAACCTCCTCCATCCGCGTCAGAACGAGGCCACAGTCTCGCAACTCCAGCACCTCAAGCACGCCCCCCTTACCGGCCCGCTCGACCAACTCGCGCGCATCCGGAAACGACAACACCGGAGGCGGGTCGCTGCCCTCGCTGAGGCGCAGCCACTCCGTCGTCTCCTGCTGACGCCTCACCAGCACCTCTAAATCGCTATCCAGAACCATCGCCCGACAACGCGCGGCCCCCAATGCGGATTGCGCCTCTTGCGCCACCCACTCAAGGACCTTCGGCCACTCCAAGGCCTGCGCGGCTTTTACTGAAAGCGTATCCGTCATCGACACATCACCTCTCGACCATTCCTCTGCCCGCGGAACTCTAGCGAAGAGGGATCCGGAGAAGCAAGATTAAGCAGACCCGCTCACGCAACACAGCCCCTCGTTTCTACTGAGGACAATCTTCGTGAAAACGCCTCAAACACTGGTGTTTCATCACGTATTCCTACCTTCGTATAGCTTGACAAGGATTCAGACCGCCGATACTATCGCGCACACGATTGCCGGTGATCTGCGACCGGTTTGCTATTCAGTAAAGGATATGACGACATGGCTATTCGCATAGGAATCAACGGATTTGGACGTATCGGACGAAACGTGTTGCGGGCTTCTCTGGGAGACCCGGCTCTGGAATTTGTCGCCATCAACGACCTCACGGATGCGAAGACGCTCGCCTATCTCTTAAAATACGACTCTGTACATGGCACCCTCAACGCCAGCGTGGAAGCTAAAGACGATCAGATCATCGTCGATGGCAAACCGATCAAGGTGCTGGCCGTCAAGGATCCGAAGGAACTCCCCTGGAAGGAACTGAACGTCGACGTGGTCATCGAATCGACGGGCCGGTTCACCGATCGTGAAGGCGCCGGCAAACATTTATCTGCCGGAGCCAAGCAGGTGATCATCTCGGCCCCCGCAACGGATCCGGATGTGACCATCGTGCTCGGCGTGAACGACAACACGTTCGACCCGAAGGCTCATCACATTATTTCGAATGCCTCCTGCACCACGAACTGCCTCGCGCCGGTCGCCAAAGTATTGCTGGAGAATTTCGGCATCAAGCACGGGGTCATGACAACGATCCACTCCTATACCAACGATCAGCAATTGCTCGATCTCCCGCACAAGGATCTGCGCCGCGCGCGCGCGGCCGGCATGTCGATGATTCCGACCAGCACCGGCGCGGCCAAGGCGCTCCACCTGGTCATCCCCCAGTTGAAAGGCAAACTGGACGGGTTGGCCATTCGCGTCCCGACCCCGAACGTTTCCCTGGTCGACCTCACGGTGGAAACCGAGAAGGATTGCACCATTGCCGAAGTGAACGCGGCGTTCAAAAAGGCGGCCGAAGGTCCGCTCAAGGGCATCTTGCTCTATTCGGAAGATCCGATTGTCTCCATCGACAAAAAGGGTGACCCGCACTCGGCAACGTTGGATGCGCCGCTCACCAATGTGATCGACAAACGGATGGTCAAAGTCACCGCCTGGTACGACAATGAGTGGGGCTACTCCTGCCGCGTGCGGGACTTGATCAAGGTCACTGCGGAACGGGCCAAGGGAAAGTAGCCATCGGGCGATTCGGCGTTCACGCAGAGGCGCACGTCTGAGCGCGATCTGCGGCGGAGGTCCGTGAAGGAGCATTCATGAACTTGCGAAAGCAAACCATCGACGACGTGAAGCTGCGCGGGAAGCGCGTGATCATCCGCGCGGACTTCAATGTCCCCCTCGACGAATCGCTCCAGATCACCGACGACACCCGCATCCGTTCGACGCTGCCGACCATCAACCGCGTCGTCGACGAAGGCGCGAGGGTCATTCTCTGCTCGCACCTGGGGCGCCCCAAGGGAGCCTTTGACCCCAAATACAGTTTGGCTCCGGTGGCCAAGCGGCTGAGCCGGCTGCTCGGCAAAGAAGTGATTTTCGCACCGGACTGTATCGGTCCCGCCGTCGAAAAGCTGGTCGCCAAAATGAATCCGGGCGACGTCATGCTGCTGGAGAATCTTCGGTTTCACCCGGGTGAAGAAAAGAACGATGACGTCTTCGCAAAAGCGCTCGCGGCGCTGGGCGACGTCTTCGTGAACGACGCCTTCGGAGCCGCGCACCGGGCCCACGCCTCAACCGTCGGCATCACCAAATTCATCAAGACCTCGGCCGCCGGCGCACTCCTCAAGAAAGAAATCGAGTACCTGGAAGGCGCCGTGGCAAATCCGGTACGCCCATTCGTCGCCATCCTCGGCGGCGCAAAGGTGTCCGGAAAGATCGGTGTGATCGAAAACCTGGGGAAGCGCGTTGACAAGGTCATTATCGGCGGCGGCATGGCCTTTACCTTCTTGAAAGCCAAAGGCCTGGAAATCGGCAACTCCCTCGTTGAAAAAGACATGCTCGACTTTGCTCGCGGCATTGAAGACCATGCCCTCTCCCGGGGGGTGAAATTCTATCTTCCCGTCGATTGCGTCGTCGCCGCAAGCCGTGAGCCAGGGGCCGAAACGAAGATTGTTCCCGTACAGGAAATTCCCAAAGGCTGGTATGGGCTGGATATCGGACCGGCGTCCGTGAAGTTGTTCAGCGAGGCCCTGCAGGATGCCAAAACGATTCTGTGGAACGGTCCGATGGGAATGTTTGAAATCGACGCCTTCGCCCGTGGCACACTGTCGGTCGCCCATGCTGTGGGCAATGCCTACGCCTTGACGATCGTCGGTGGAGGCGAAACAGCCATGGCCGTCCATCGGGCAGGGGAATCCGATAGTATCTCCTTCATTTCTACCGGTGGTGGCGCGGCCCTCGAACTCCTGGAAGGCAAACAACTCCCTGGCTTGGTTGCGCTGCCGGATCGAACGGTCTAGCCACCCGGATCCGCTCTCACGGCAAGCCAGACCAAAGGATAGCGTGCGCACACCCCTGATCGCCGGCAATTGGAAAATGAACAAGACCGCCTCAGAGGCGGCGGCGTTTGCTCGTGAGTTGGTTCAACGGAAGATCACTTCGCCTGCGATCGAGATCGTCATCGCTCCTCCATTTACCGCGTTAGACTCCGTTCGCCACGCGCTTGGCGCCGGCTCTTCCATCGGTCTAGCCGGCCAGAATCTGCATTGGGAAGACCACGGCGCCTATACCGGCGAAGTCTCCGCGCCGATGCTGAAAGATCTTGGCTGTCAGTATGTCATTCTCGGACACTCCGAGCGGCGCGCCCTCTTCGGTGAACGGGACGACGTCATACAGAAAAAACTCGCCGCAGCCCTCCGGCATGAGCTGAAGCCGATTCTGTGCGTCGGCGAGTCTCTAGACGAACGCGAAGCGGGACGCACGACAGAGATCATTACCGGACAGCTCAAGGAAAGTTTGGCAGGGTTTAATGCGACACAACTGGCGATGCTGACCATCGCCTATGAGCCCGTCTGGGCTATTGGAACGGGCAAAGCCGCATCACCGGAACAGGCAATCCTGACCCATCAGACCATCAGACGGTTTTTGCAGCAGGAATGGTCTTCCGCTATTGCACAGGGAACCAGAATTCTTTATGGCGGAAGCGTCACACCGCAAAATGTGGCCAGTTTTCTCGCATCCGATGAAATCGACGGAGCATTGGTCGGTGGGGCTTGCCTCCAGGTCGAGTCCTTTGCTAGTATCACTGCTCTCGCACAAAAACGAACGGGGCATTAAGCATGTTGTATACGCTGGTGGTGATTCTTCATGTGTTTGTGTGCTTCCTGATGATCGGCGCAATTTTGCTGCAATCAGGAAAGGGAGCGGAAATCGGCGCGTCCTTCGGCGGCTCAAGTCAGACCGTCTTCGGAAGCCGCGGCCCTGCAAACTTCTTGAGCAAACTGACCGTCGGCGTGGCCGCCGTGTTCATGCTGACATCGTTCAGCCTGGCCATTCTCGCCAAGCAGCGGAACTTTGCGTCAACCGTGATCGATCTCAAGCCCAAGGAAACATCGTCCGCCCCTGCCGCTCCTCCGGCCCCCGCGACAGAATCGCACCCGGCGGGAGATGCTCCGGCAGCTACGCACTAATCCACCGTCTTTAGATAATTATTACGTTCAGTCGATATAGCGAGGCCCGCCTGCGAAGACTCGCAGGCGGGCCTCACTACGTTGTTCTCATACAGAAACTCTGCGACAGATCACTTTTCAGATAAGCCCAACAGGTCAGGCTATCGACTGTGCCATTGCGGGACTCGACAGAATTGTCAGATGCGGGTAATCCAGGACTCGTGCGCAGGATCTTCTCCGCGAACGATGGCAAAGAAGGCTTTCTGCAATGCGAGAGTGATTGGGCCGGGCTTGCCCGTTCCAATTCGTCGATTGTCGATTTCCCGCACCGGCGTCAGCTCGGCCGCCGTGCCGGTCACAAAGACTTCGTCGGCCAGATACATTTCGTCGCGGGTAAACCGCTCTTCCGTCACAGAAATATTGCGTTCGCGCGCCATGTCGATAATCGAGTTTCGCGTAATGCCTTCTAGAATGGACGTCAAGGGCGTGGTTTTGATTTTCCCGCGACGCACAATGAAGATATTCTCACCTGTGCCTTCGGCCACATAGCCCTCAGGATCGAGCATGATGGCTTCATCGTACCCATCCACTTTGGCCTCGCGCTTGGCAAGAATCGAGTTGACGTAATACCCGGAGATTTTCCCCCGCGTCATCGACACGTTGACATGATGCCGCGTGAAGGACGACACCCGCGCACGCATCCCGTTGGCCAAAGCCTCGTCACCGAGGTAGGATCCCCAGCGCCAGGCGGCCACCGCCACCCTGATCGGATTATTGCCGGGATGCACACCCATCGCCCCATAGCCGATATAGACCAAGGGCCGAATGTAGCAAGCATCCAAACGGTTCGCCCGTACCGTCTCCACAATCGCCTCGGCAATCTGCTTGCGATCGTACGGCATCTCCATCATCCCGATATGCGCAGAATCAAACAGCCGGTCGACATGCTCCTGAAGCCGGAAGATCGCAGACCCCGATTTACCCTTGTAGCAACGAATTCCCTCGAATGCGGCCAACCCATAGTGCAGGGAATGCGTCAGAATATGGACGTTGGCCTCAGCCCACGGAACCAACTTGCCGTCCATCCAGATCTTGTCAACAGGCTCTAACATCGACGAACACTCCTCTGTAAACGAATCACCACTGGCGGCGAAAACGAGCGCAAACTATAGCCTGGGCCTTGATAGGGGTCAAGCAAGCCCAAGACTCCCGGTGCACTTTGTTCGGGGGAATACCCTGCCGCGGAAAGAATCGCTAGGACGAAGCGCAATAAGAGCGCAATCTGGCGCTCAAGAAGCTTCCCACCCGCTCCTCACCGTCCGGAGCCAGCGTCACAATCTTGGCTCCGAAGAGCAGGCCGCGAACCCATCGGACCACCACCCGCTGAATCTCCACCGGCTCGTCCTTATCGGGGAGGGACAGACGCAGAACGAGTTCCATACCGGGTACCACCTGATGATCACCCAGGACGCGCATTCCGTTCCGCGACATGTTCACCACCGTCCCTTTACCGAGAAACTCTCCTCCCATGTAATAGAGGAGACACCGGACCGGAATACGATGATAGGTTCGAATCACAAATCGCGTCGCTTGGGGCATGTCGCTCACCTCGCCAGGTAAAAGTCTGGTATACATAGCCGTTCGTACGGCTGTTTAGGAGAATTTCAGAGTACTGCAATGCCTGACGCCCTCCTAGCCCCCAAAAGGGGGAAGGAAGGAGCCTGCACCGGTCACAACAATGGACGGGTTATGAGGGAAGTCCCGGTCATTCGCTTGACACTCGGATCACCCCTCTGTTATATGAGCCGTTCTGCTTTGGAGGAGACATAGGACATGTATGCGATTATTGAAACAGGCGGGAAACAGTATCGAGTCGAGTCTGGGTCACTGTTGCAGGTGGCTACACTTGAAGGCGATGTGGGATCAACCATTGAGCTCGACCAAGTCCGGCTCGTGCACGGAGACAGCGGGGTCGTCATCGGACAACCCCTGGTGAAGGGCGCGAAAGTGACGGCGGAAATCGTCCGGCACGGACGCACCCGCTCGATCACCGTGTTCAAGAAGAAGCGACGCAAGAACTACCGGCGTACCCGCGGACATCGTCAAGGCTTTACGAGCCTGCGCATCACCGGCATTGCAACGGCATAAGCACTTTATTGAGAAGGACCTGCCATGGCAACAAACAAAGGCGGCGGATCGTCACGGAACGGACGGGACAGTAACCCACAGTATTTGGGCGTGAAAGCCTATGGCGGGGAAACCGTCAAGGCGGGCAGCATCATCGTGCGCCAACGCGGGACGAAGTTTTTCCCCGGATTCAATGTCGATCTCGGACGGGATCATACATTGTTCGCGCGAGTGACCGGCGTTGTGAAGTTCGAAGGTGGAGAAGACAGACGAAAAGTCAGCGTCTACCCCGCCCCTGTCAAAGCCTAACTCTCTTTTCTTTCACGCTCACTACTCGGCTCAAAACCACCCTGACCCTCCCCTATCGGGGGCAGGGTCAGGTATACTCTCGACTCTGGACGAGGACATGCCATGTTTGTCGATGAAGTACAGGTCTTTGTAAAAGCCGGGCGAGGCGGAGACGGATCGGGCAGTTTCCGTCGCGAAATGTTTGTCCCGCGTGGCGGGCCGGACGGCGGTGACGGCGGAAACGGCGGCGACGTCGTCTTTACCGCCTCGCATCGACTGACGACGTTGCTCGACCTGCGTTATCGGAAACACTACGAAGCGGAAGACGGCCGGCACGGCGGCGGTTCCCATTGCAGCGGACGCCGCGGCAAATCCGTCATCGTCGAACTTCCCGTCGGCACCATGATTTACGACCAGGAGACCGGCGAGGTCCTGGCCGACCTCGTCACCAACGGTGACAGTGTCGTGATTGCGCACGGTGGCCGTGGCGGACGCGGGAACAGTCATTTTGCCACATCGACGAACCGCGTGCCGACACACTTCGAACACGGCACCGAGGGCGAAGAAAAGCATCTGCGCCTTGAACTCAAGCTCCTGGCCGATGTCGGACTCGTCGGCTTCCCGAATGCCGGAAAATCGACCCTCATCGCCGCCATTTCATCCGCGCGTCCCAAGATCGCCGACTATCCCTTCACCACACTGATTCCGAACCTCGGCGTCGTCCGCTGGGGGACAGACCGCAGCTTTGTCGTCGCCGATATTCCCGGGTTGATCGAAGGCGCCTCTGAAGGCAAGGGCCTCGGCTTTCAGTTTCTCCGGCACATCGAGCGCACCGCGATGATTCTCCACCTCGTGGACGTGTCCGAATGGACGCCGGATGAACCGGTCCAGAGCCTGGAGGTCATGCGTCAGGAGCTGAATGCCTACGACGAGGCGCTGAACCACCGCCCCTGTGCGATTGTGGCCACCAAAATTGATATCAGCGGAACGTCTGACCGCCTGAACCAGCTCCAAGCCTACTGCAAAAAACGCAAGTACAAGTGTTTTCCCGTGTCAGCCGCCACTCGGGAAGGACTCACCGAACTCATCACGTATGTCGGGAAACAAGTCGAGTCCCTGAGGACGACGCCGTGCGAGACGAACTCCTAAAACAAGCCACACGCATTGTCGTGAAAGTCGGGAGCAGCCTGATCGCTTCCCGGTCAACCGGATTGCGGCCCGAACAGATCGAGCGATTGGCCGGCGAAATCGCCGTGTTACGCGCAGACGGGCGAGAGGTCCTCGTCGTGTCGTCCGGCGCCATCATCTCCGGCATCAAAAAACTGCAGCTCAAAGAATATCCGAAGAGCCTCCCCATTAAGCAGGCCGCCGCCGCCATCGGACAGAGCCGGCTGATGTGGGCCTATGAAAAAGCGTTTGAGCCGCTCGGCATTCAGGTCGCCCAAATCTTATTGACCCACGAGGACCTCGCCGACCGCCGCCGCTTTCTCAACGCCCGCTATACTCTCACGGCCCTCATCGGCTTCGGTGTGCTGCCGATCATCAACGAAAACGATACCGTGGCTGTCGAAGAAATCCGCGTCGGGGACAACGATACGCTCGCCGCGGAAGTCGCACAGTTGGTGGACGCCGACCTACTCGTCATCTTGTCGGATGTCGACGGCATGTTCACGGATGATCCGCGAAAAAATCCCGACGCCACGCTGATCCCCCTCATTACCGAGATCACCGAAGAAGTCGAACGCAAAGCCGGCGCCTCCAGCACCTTCGAGGGCACCGGAGGCATGGCCACGAAAGTACGCGCAGCCAAGAAGGTCGGTGAATACGGCGTTGCCACGTTGATCGTCAACGGCCAACAGGCCGGTTTGCTCCCGAGGGTCCTGAAAGGGGAGCCCGGCGGGAGCCTATTCCTCGCGAAGGAACGCCGCCTGAACAGCCGCAAGCATTGGATCGCCTTTACCCTTCGCCCACGCGGACATATCCGGGTCGATCAGGGTGCCGTCGACGCCCTGACCCTGCGCGGAAAGAGTCTGCTCGCGTCAGGAATTATTGAGGTTACCGGGCAATTCGACTCGGGCGATCCGATCAGCTGTATCAATCAGGACGGAAAAGAATTTGCCAGGGGTCTCGTGAACTTCTCCTCAGAACTGCTGGGCCGCATGAAAGGGCTGAAGACGCAGGACATCCAGCAACAGATCGGGCCGCAGGAATATGACGAAGTGGTGCATCGCGACAACCTGGTCATTCTCTAGTGCTGGGTCCTGAATACTGAGTTATGCGTTCACCCGATTCAGAATTCAGCCCCCCAGGACTCAGCACTCTGCACTCAGCACGACCTATGCGCCTTGGCCTCTTCGGCGGCAGCTTCAATCCAATCCACAACGGACATCTGGCCATCGCCCGGCAGGCGCATGAGATTCTGGCCCTCGACCGGACTCTGTTCATTCCGACGGGAGATCCTCCGCACAAGCAAGATGGAGCCCTCGCCCCGGCCCACCACCGATATGAAATGGCGCGTCTTGCCATCGCTGACACGCCTGGATTCAAGCTCTCCGATATCGAAATCTCACGCCAAGGTAAATCCTACTCGATCGATACCGTCCGTGAACTTCGGCGCCGGTACGGATCAGAAACCCTGCTGTATTTCCTGATCGGTCTGGATGCTTTTCTCGATCTGCCCAGTTGGCGAGAGCCCGACGCGCTGCTGGCCGCCTGCTCGTTCGTGGTCATCTCCAGGCCGGGGCAGTCCTTCCAGAGCTTGGCCACACTACCCTTCCTTCGAAACGTCACTCCCAAACAGCTGGCGCCATTGGATGCCGGGACACTCGACCGGCTTGACCTGCCACTCCCGTCCGGGCACACGATCATCTGCTTGCCACTTCCACCCTCTCCGATTTCTGCCTCCGACATCAGACACCGCGTCCAGCGCGGGGCCATGCTGGCAAATTTGTTGCCGCCCCCTGTGGAATCTTATATACTTCAACAACAGTTATATCGGGAGGATCAGCATCACACGCACATCTAAGGTCACAGCTATTGATATCGGTCGAGCGATGCTCGACAAGAAGGCCCTGGATGTCCAGATCCTCCACGTCGGTCCATTAACCTCGGTGGCAGACTACCTTGTCATTGGATCGGCCGAATCGGACCGGCAAACACGCGCCATTGCAGACCATGTCAGCGACATCCTGACCGACAAGGGCGACCGACCGATCAGCATCGAGGGCACCACGTCAGGCCAGTGGGTCCTGATGGATTTCGGCGACGTCGTCGCGCATATTTTCCGGCAGGATGCCCGCGAGCACTACGCGTTGGAGCGTCTATGGAGTGACGCCAAACCACTGAGCATTCCAGAAGAAAAACCGGAAGAGCCCATCGCGCCCAAACGCCGTATTATCGTCAGGACCCCCAAAGCACGCAAATCGGTCTAGACCATGTTCAGACTGCTGCTCACCATCTTCCTCATCAGCGCCGGTGTCTTCATCTATAGCTATTTCCGTGAGCTGAACCCCGGCATGGTGATGGTTCGCACCAGCTCTGCCGTGGAATTTGAGCTCAGCCCGGTGACGCTGGTGCTCATTTCCATGGCGATCGGTGCCGTGCTCGTGACCTTCGTGGTGGGCCTGCAACAAACCGCGCATGCCATCATTACCTGGCAAAGCAGCCGCCTGGCGCGACGGAAAGAAAAGGTGGACGCCCTGCACCGCGAAGGCACTCACGCCTTCATGTCCAAACGCACGGTCGAAGCCATGAGCTTGTTCGAGAAAGCCCTGGCCATGGACCCCAATCGCGTGGACTCCCTGCTGTGGCTCGGCAATATCTACCGCTCTGAACTCAACTATGCCGAAGCCATCCGGCTGCACCAGCATGCCCATCGGGTCGATGACCGGAATATCGAAGTCCTGCTGGAGCTGGGGAAAGATCTGGAAGGCGCCAAGCGCTATGAAGATGCGCTGCAGGCCCTGCAGAAAATTCTCAAGATCGAACCGGATAACCTGACGGCGTTAATCCGCAAGCGCGACCTGCTGATCCGGTTGGAGAAGTGGAGCGATGCCCTGGAAATTCAACATCGTCTGTTGAAAGCAAATCTGCCTGAGTCGGAAAAGCAGGCCGAGGCGGATCTCCTCGTCGGCTGCATGTATGAAGTCGGCCGCCAGCTGTTGGAGCGCGGTCACCCAGACAAGGCCCGCCGGTATTTCCGCGGCGCCATCAAGAAAGACCGCAGCTTCCTGCCTGCCTATATCGGCATCGGTGAGATCCTGATCCATGAAGGCAAGACGAAAGACGCGGTTGAGATCCTGAAAAAGGTCTACAACCGAACCAGAAGCGTCATCATCCTCCATCGCTTGGAGGAGCTGTTTCTGGAGCAAGGCGAGCCCGGTGAGATTATCCGCGTGTACCAGGAAGCCCTGCAGCAGGACCCGCAGAACCCCGTGCTGCAGTTCTATCTGGGCAAACTCTACTATCGGCTGGAGATGGTCGACGAAGCCTTCGATGTCCTCTCCACTATCGAAGGGCCGCAGGACCATCTGTTGGACTACCACAAGATCATGGCCAATCTATACCTGCGCAAGCAGCACTTCGAGCAGGCCATCGTCGAACTCAAGAAAGCGCTCAGTTTCAAGAAGCGTGTGGTCGTGCCCTACATCTGCACCCAGTGCCAGCAGGAATCATTGGAATGGTCAGGCCGCTGCCGCCGTTGTGCTCGCTGGAACACTCTCACCGCGCTCCCCTGGCTCGAAGCCGGCCAACCGGCCACAGGCGCAGAGAGCGACCCATCCTCCGTCCGTGCCGTCCCCTATCAGGGCATTGCTTCTCCGTTTGAAACCGTGTAGGTTTTCTCCCGTCTCGATATCTACAACCCGTTTGATCAAACCCGTTTCCGCACGCAGGACTGAAAGGTGTCTGTCATGACCGATTACATGCAACTGGCGAACAAAGCGCTCAATGATGAGCCTCTCACAAGAGCGGAATCGCTGTCCGTGTTGAACAGCCCGGACGACGACCTCCTCGCGCTGTTGCATGCCGCCTTTCAAGTCCGCTCGAAATACTTCGGCCGGACCGTCCGCCTGCAGATGCTGCAGAACGCCAAGAGCGGCGCCTGCATGGAAGACTGCCACTATTGCTCGCAATCCGCGGTCTCGAACGCGCCGATTGAACGCTATAACTTGCTGCCACAGAAACAAATGATCCAAGGCGCGCGCGAAGCCGCCGCCTCGAAAGCTCAGCGCTACTGCATCGTCATCAGCGGACGCAGCCCATTGGATCGGGAAATCGACGAGATCGCCGGAGCCGTCCGGTCCATCAAGCAGGAAATCCCGATTCAGATCTGCTGCTCGCTCGGCTTGATGAGCGGAGAGCAAGCCAAGCGCCTGAAAGCCGCCGGCGTCGATCGCGTGAACCACAATTTGAACACCAGCGAAGCCTTTCACGAATCGATTTGCACGACCCATACGTTCCAGGACCGCCTGTCGACCATCAAGAACGCGCGCGCGGCCGGATTGGAAATCTGCTCGGGCGGGATCGTCGGCATGGGAGAAAGCAACGAAGACCTCATCGACCTGGCTACCGCTCTGCGCGACGTGAAGCCGGATTCGATTCCCTTGAACATGCTCAATCCGGTGGAAGGCACGCCCCTGGAGAACATCGACGCCCTCACACCGCAGCGCTGCCTCAAAGTCCTCTGCCTCTTCCGCTTCCTGCATCCGCGCACAGAAATCCGCATCGCCGGCGGCCGCGAACATAATCTGCGCAGCCTCCAGCCCCTCTCCCTCTACCCGGCCGACTCAGTCTTCGTGAATAACTACCTGACAACACCGGGCTCCCCAGCCCCCGAAGTCTGGGGCATGATCGAAGATCTGGGCTTCAAGATCGAAGTGGACTACCAGCAGCCGGTGGCATCTTAGACCCTCTCGGAAGGTTTATAGAAGCTGAGGTGTAGGTTGAGGCTAGCTGCCATCTCGCTATTAGGAATCACTCTTCTCAGTAATGCCTGCACAATCGTTAACTACAGTCCAGCCATACCCGAGAAGCAGTTGCCCGCTACCGCCACAAACAGATTTGGCCTTCTATCATTTTCCTATTTAACGGACACTCCACGCAATCATAGCGATGATAAAGATAGCCTGCGAACTTTACCGAGAACTGTCCAGTACGTTAGAGAGATCCTCAAAAGGAACACCCGGTTCGAAACCGTACTCGTTACCGCAACTCCTCCTGCAAAGGGGCTGCACGTTAACATCTACCAAACAAGTGTTCCTGAACTGTCACCATTATGCATAGCATCCATTTGGACCCTGGGTATAATCCCCTGCTATGCCGAAGGTATCGTCTACACAGTTCACTTTGATGTTCTTGTCGACAATACTCCACTCAAGACCTATGAAGATGAGATCAGTCGAAAAGCGGCAAATTGGATTGGGTTCTTGCCTTTTGTTATGGATAAATTTTCTCGTGAATACGAGCTATGAAGAAGCTTTTCTGGCAACTGTCCATAATTTTTCAAAATCCGCGAAACAGGACGGATTACTTGAGCCCCCTGAAATCTACTCCTCCCTCAACCCCTCCACCACCGGCTGCTTGGCCGCCCAGCGGGCGGGAAAGTAGCCGGCGACTAGCGTCGCGGCGGCAGCAAGGCCGACTGCTTGGGCGAGGGCGCCGAACGGCAGGATCATCTGAATCGTCCATCCAAACGACTGCTTGTTGATCACTTTGATGAGCAACAGGGACAGCAGCCCGCCGCCGATGAGTCCCAGGGCAATACCTACGCCCCCTAGATAAGCCGCTTCCCACAAGACCAACTGTCTGATTTGCTCTTCGCTGCCGCCGATGGCGCGCAGCGTGGCAAATTCCCTGCGCCGTTCGAGAACCGACGTGACCAGCGTGTTCACGATACCGAGCATGGCGATGATCACGGCAATCGCTTCGAGCACATAGGTCAGCAGAAAGGTCCGATCAAAGATGTCGAGGATTTCCTTGCGCAACTCACCATTGCTGATAATGAGCGGGGGCAATGTCCGGTCCTGCGCCTGTTGTAACCCGACGACGAGCACCTGCCGGATCTGCTCCGTGCTTGCCCCGGCCTGGAGGTAAAGTGGAAAAACCGTCACGAGTTCGTCATGCCAAAGCGATTGGTAGAGTCCGCGATCCATGACCAGTTTCCCCCCGTCGGTGGCATAGTCATAGAAGACTGCCACGACCGGAAACGATCGCGATCCTTGCGGCGTCATAATTTCCAGCGATTGGCCTTCGCGAACGCCGAGCCGGTTGGCCAGCACTTCGGACACGATGATGCCGCCATTGTCGACCGCCTGATTCAAGAGGTCGGTGGAATTCCCCTGGCGGACGAGATACTGGCTGCGTCTGGCATGGAGCCGCAGATCGCGTGAGACAATCGCCACACGTTGACCTTGTACTTCAACCCGTACATCACGATAGGTATCCACCTCCGCCACACCGGGGATTGCAGCCAGCACTGTTTGCCAACCGGGAGGCAGACTCTTGGCGCCACTCCCGCTGTTCGCTTCCCGCAGCCAGGTTGAGGGGGCCACGACGATATCGGCGATCACCGTTTCGTTGATCCAGACTTCGACGGTGTGCCGGAAACTACGCACCATGATGAGCACGCCGATCATGATCGCCAGCCCCACCATCAGTGCTGAAACCGTCACGCCGTTCCGGCCTGGATTTCTCGCCGCATGCTCCACGGCGATCTCTCGCATCGCGCCCTGGATACCGGCGAGATGCTCACCCTGCAACGCCCGTTTTTTCCAACCAGTGATACAGAATGGCGCAAGGCAGGACAGCCCGGCCAATAAACAGAATGTGGCGAGATAGCCTAGAATGGGAACTCCGCCCAGCGGCCCGGCCAGAGCAAGCACCCCGGCCACCAGGAGCAATCCGAGCCCGCCCCAGGCCAATCCCCCCACCCGCACCTGTCGGCTACTTTCATAATCACCCGGCGCGAGGGCCCGCACAGTGGCAGTGCGGCTGGCATCGAGGCTCGGCCCGATCGCCCCGATCATGGAAACCAGACAGCCGATCAGAATCCCTTCAACGGAAGCCTGCCAGAGTTCAGCTGAGTCGAACCAGGACGCCCCTCCCTGACTGACCGGAGTATAGAGATCCGAGATCGTCCGGCTGACCAGCGTGACTAATTTCTGCGCCAGCAGGATGCCGCCCACGCTCCCGACGATTCCACCCAACAGACCGAACAAGGCCGCCTCGGCCAGAAAGAGCCAGGCTACGCGGAACTGGGTCATACCGATCGCGCGGTAGATGCCGATCTCACGTCGGCGCTGCGCCACGGCGAAGGCCATCGTGTTGTAGATGAGAAACATGCCGACGAGCAGCCCGACCCAGCTCAACACCGTGAGGTTCAATCGGAATGCCCGCACCATCTGCTCGACCTGGCGCGTCCGGCTCGCCGGCCGCTCCACCGTCACATGCGGGGGCAGGACCGCACGCACGGCCTGCGCCGCTGCTTCGATCTCGACCTCAGGGCTTGTGACCAGATCGATCCGGTCCAGCTTCCCGACCATGCCGAAGAGGACTTGAGCGGCGGCGATATCCATGATTGCCACGTGATCCCAGGACGAGACCCGGTCGGATCGGTCCTGAATCACACCAGCAATCCGCGCCTGCACCTGCCGGGCCCCGACTTGGAGCTGGATCGTACGCCCCTTCTCGAGGCGCCACTCCGCCGCCAATTTTCTTCCAAGATACAGGCTATCGGCTTTCAGTACGTCAGCGAGCGGATTGTCCTCCTGCCCCTGCGTCACCCGAAAACCGCGGGAAGCTGATTCCGCCAGTAGATCCAGTCCCATCACTTGCAGCGCGGAACCCGGCTGCCCGGCATCGAGCCTCACCGCCGTCTGCACGATCACCGGTGCCGCAGAAGCCAGGCCCGGCACCTCCCGCACCTTCGTAATCAGTTGCTCATCCAACCCGAAGTCTCCGCCTGACACCTCCAATGTGGTCGGACCGGCGACGGTAAGCACCGCCTGTTCAAATGAATGCAGCACCTCCACATTCGCCGTCCGCACCGCCACCGATGCCGCCACCCCAAGCGCCACGCCCAGAATGGTGAGGCCGGTCCGGAACGGCCGCTGGGTCATATGGGAAAGAAGAAGGAGGGCTACGACTTTCAACCAGGCCATCATGCGACTCCCGGCAGAGCGAGTGCCTGCCAACACCTACGTAGCAATACGATGAGTGAAAACGACTGTGCCATCAGGGATTCGGCGGCCTGCACAGAATGGCGGTTTCGTTTACAGGTCGATGACCCTTTGCTAGATTGACGAGGAACATTTGATCGGGAGTAACACATGGCACGTAGTCGAGGGAACAACGCACTTCAGCTGGACCGGAGCCCGAAGGCCGAATTCTCCATTACCCCCCGGCAACGGGAAATCCTCAAGATGGTCGCCCTCGGCCATACGAATCGGGAAATTGCGGAAACACTGGCCATCAGCATCCGCACCGTCGAAGTGCATCGCTTCAATCTGATGCGGCGGCTGAACGTCCGGAACGTGGCGCAGCTGCTTCGGCAAGGCCTTCAGCACGGATTACTGCCACGGAACTTCGGCTTGAAGTAACGTCAGAGCTCTTTGACCTTCCCCCGACATTCCGCAACTGAACCGTAGCCCTTCTTCTTCAGCTGCGCGGCCAGCTCCGTCTCCAGCCGTTCAAAGACGCCAAGCCCCTCTTCAACCAGGACCGTGCCAACCTGCACCGCCGAGGCTCCGCAGAGGAAGTGTTCGAAGGCGTCGACACCGTTCATGACGCCGCCGGTGCCGATGATGGGAATCTTTCCCTGAAAGATTTTGTAGAAGGCGCGCACATTCGCGAGCGCCACGGCCTTGATGATCGTGCCGCCCAACCCGCCGAATCCGCCCTTCGGCTTAATCACGACTTCTTCCCGGTCCGGATCCACCACCAGCCCGTTGCCGACCGAGTTAATCATATTGAGAAAATCGACCTCGCACCGGCCGATGACTTTTCCCATGACCTCGTGGTGCGCCGGATCGAAATAGGGCGGGAGCTTCACACCCATCGGAACGGTGATGACCTTGCGCACACGCTTGAGCAACCGCTCGGACGCTTCCGGGTCATAGCCGATCTGCGGCTTGCCGGGAATATTCGGGCAGGAGAGATTCACTTCGATCAAGTCGGGCTTCGCCGCATTGATCGTTGCGGCGATCGTCGGGAAATCATCTTCGCACAGTCCCGCCACGCTCGCGATCACCGGCTTGCCGAACTGTTTCAATTCGGGAATGAGTTCGGCATAGGCCCGATAGCCGAGGTTGGGCAATCCCATCGAATTAATCGAGCCGCCGGGAAAACCATAATAGCGGGGCTCCGGATTACCCTGGCGCGCTTCGACGGTCATGGACTTGGTCACAATAGCTCCCGCGCGCGATTTGCCTAAGGCCATAAGTTCGTCACGCGTGACACAGAGCGCGCCGGCCGCGTTCATGAAACAGCTGGGGAACGTCACCCCTGCAATCGTCGTGGAGAGATCAGTCATGCAACCCCCGTTAAGGCCGGCAACGGCATGCGCGAAGCAAGCCGCCCGTCCTGCATCGTCCAAATATAGTCGGCGCATTGCGCGGCAGTCTGGCTATGGGTCACCAGCAGCACTGTGACGTCGCCCGCTTTCGTCAGCGATCGAATCAACGTCATGATCTCTGTCCCCTGATGCGAGTCCAGGTTCCCGGTCGGTTCATCGGCCAGGAGCAATTTCGGCCGGTGCGCAAGGGCCCGGGCGATCGCTATCCGCTGTTGCTCGCCACCTGATAATTCCCCGGGACGGTGATGCTTCCGATGCCCCATATGGACCAGCTCCAACACTTCCTCAACCCGCTGCGCGACTGATCGACCACCGTCTCCGCGCAACATCAAGGGCAGCGCCACATTCTCCAGGGCCGTCAGCCCTGGGACCAAGTGAAACGCTTGGAAGACAATGCCGATCAGCTCCCGCCGTGCCACCGTCCAATCGTTACTGGTAAATGTGGTGGTCGCGCGCCCGTCGATATAGAGCTCTCCGGATGAAGGCCGGTCGAGGCCTCCCACCAGGTTCAGCAACGTACTCTTCCCGCATCCGCTGGGCCCGACGAACGCGCAGAACTCGCCGCGTCCGACATCGAGACTGACCTCATGCAGCGCCGCCACAGCGGCCTCACCACGCTCATAAGTCTTGGACAACTGAACCAGCTTCACCATGCCCGCGGTATACCTCAGCTTCTGCAATTCCTTGCGCAACGGTCGTCCTCGTATAACACAACCATTTGGAGCCCCACAACCTTGACAGGCGCCCGTTCCTACCCTACAACCAGCCACATCTCCCCATGTCTGATGGTGGCACATGACGGGATCGTGGCCTCAGAAACTGCCGGGTCTGATACGGCACACCCTCCGGTTTTTCCTGCCCGCTGACTGTGCCGCCTGTGGTGTGCCGCTCACGACCGATCCCGTTCCGTTGTTTTGTAAGCCCTGCTGGGAAACTATCGCTCCACTCAGACTGGCTCGCTGCTCGCAATGCGATCGTCCCCTTCCTTCGCCAGTCGCACTCACCTATAGCCCCGCCCATCGCTGCCATCACTGCACGGTGCGCCCACCGGCCTACGCAAAAGCCTGGACCCTGTATCCCTATCTGCCACCCTTGCAGGACGCCATTTGCCTGTTCAAGTACCGTGGAAAAGTCTCGCTGACCAAACCGCTGGGACGCTTAATGCTCACCGCTCTCCCTGCTTCGCTGGATGCAGACCTTGTCATTCCCGTTCCACTGCACCCGACCCGTTTGAGAGAACGTGAATTCAATCAGTCGCTGCTGCTCGCCGATCAGGTAGCTAAGCACGTACATCTCCCTCTTTCGTTCACGAATCTCGTTCGAACCGTCCCGTCAGAACCCCAAAGCACGTTGTCGCGGAAAGAGCGGATGAAGAACCTTCGCCGGGCGTTTTCCGTTCGCCAGCCACAGTCGATCGCCCAGAAGCGCATCCTCCTGATCGATGACGTCTTTACGACTGGTACCACGGTCAACGAATGTGCCAAGGTGCTTCGAAAAGCCGGTGCCGAAGCCATCTTCGTCCTCACTCTGGCACGAACAATCGAATCGAGTGTCGTGCCGGATCGAATTCTGGCGCAACGGGCCACCGGGCCGCTCGGGGTCTTTAGGGGATAAGTCATGCCGATCTATGAATACCTCTGCCGCGATTGTCGAACGCGGAGTGCCTTGCTCGTGCTGAGCCTAGCCGGTTCGATTCCACCTGCCTGCAAACAGTGCGGAAGCCAGTCCGTCGACCGCCTCATGTCCAAGTTCTCCTCCCCAAAGTCAGAAGAGGCCAGGCTTGCGTCCCTTTCAGACCCGGATAACCTTGGCGGGCTGGATGAACATGATCCGGAGTCCATGTCCCGTTTCATGAAGCAGATGGGGGATGAGATGGGTGAGGACGTTGGAGAGGAAGTCGAAGCCATGATGGATTCGGCGGACGCAGAAGCCTCCGATGACAGTAGCACTGACATCCTATGACAGGCATTGTCATGTATTTTTACTTGACAATCCGGCCTCACTCTCTAAAATGGCCCTTACCTTCTGGAGTCTTATGAAAAACAGACCCTCTCAGAACAGGTGGGACGATGGGGACAGCCCCGAAGAGCGAATTGATGACGGTGTCGGAGACCTGTCTCTACCTGAAGATTACGACCCGCACCCTCTATCGCTATATACAGAACAGACAGATTCCAGCCTTCAAGCTTGGGAAAGAATGGCGATTCGTACGTTCGGATCTGGAACAGTGGATCCGCGACCGGACCAGAACCGCCCTCCCCTCATAAACTAGGAACGACCTATGTTCGCTGGCGAATATCTCTGCAAAGTCGATGAGAAGGGGCGTTTTATTGTCCCCTCCCCGATCCGCGAGCAGATCGAAGCCGACGGCCAGGCCGTCACCTTCCTGAAGGGCCCGGAACAATCCCTCCTCATCTATTCATTGAAGGAATGGGAAAAAGTGTTAGACCGGACCAAGACGACGCTCGACGAAGATCAGAGCCGTCTCTTCATGCACTTTGTCGTTTCCGAGGCAGGCACTTCAGAAATCGATAAGACCGGCCGCATCCTCATTCCAGGCCGCTTGCGCAAACAGATCCCCTTGGATGAAGATCTCGAAATTATCCTGGTCGGGATGTATCACCGGATGGAAGTCTGGAATCCCAGCGAATGGCGCCGCTACATTGCGCGCACCGAAGACCGCTACGAACAGAACATGTCGAAGATTCAGAACCTCCTGTAAGTTCGCTCCATGCCTGCCGGACGACGTCGCACAGGCTCCCCTCGTTCAAAAGCCCCCGTTCGCATCGTTTCCTATCGACCGGTAACCAAATCTCAACCGGCCTCAAAGCAACCGTCTGCCCCCGATCTTCGTCCAGCCGTTCGACCGTCACGTCCCCAAACGCCGCTGCATATCCCTGCACCCTCTGCAGTCGTGACTGCCCAATCCATCGAGATCACGCTGCCGGTTCCCCCCAGCATCAACCATCAGTACGCCACGGTCCAAGGCCGCCGGGTCTTGTCTTCGGCCGGACGAACCTATAAGCAGCAGGCCGGTCAGCAACTCTGGCTAGCTCTATCCCAATCCCCCCACAAACAAACTTTGATGCATCGGCTTCGCTCTGAACCGCTCGCCCTCTCCATCCGCTTCTATTTCACCTCGCCGCTCCGCCGCGATGTCGACGGCGGTCTCAAAATCGCCCAGGATGCCCTCTGCGAGGGGATCGGCCTCAATGACAATCGCATTGTCGAAACGCATCTGTACAAGGATGTGGATCGAACCAACCCCCGCATTCAGATCTCCCTCTCAACAGCCGCCCATTAGCCCTGCCCGATCCCCCTGAAAGCCCTCTTTAGATTCCGGCGGACTCGACCGATACGGGTGTACACGCATTTCATATGAGCCTGTCGCCTAGAGCTATGACGACCAAGACTGTCCTGATCGAACAACTGCGCGCCGGAATGTACGTCGCAAAGATTGATGTTCCCTGGTTCCGCTCGCCGTTCCTCCGACACTCCTTTCTCATTGAAGACCGCGCTCAGATCGAGAAACTGCGCCGTGCCGGAGCACAGCACATCGTTATTGATCTGTCCCGAGGGGATGACGTTGAAGCGTCGGCGGACTACGATGATCCGATCTCCTCGCAAGAGATCACCGTGACGCTGAACACCTTTCCACCGAGATCAGTACCCAAACCATTGACTCAACTCAACGAGGAATATGCACAGGCTCTGGTCGCCAGAAAACAACTGGAACGATCGGTTCATTCGGTGTTCTCGTCCATTTCAGAACAGGGATCCGTTAATCCTCAGCTGGCGGCAGAAGCTGTCCAAGAAGTCTCAATTGTCACAAGAACCCTACCCAATGCTGCGATCTTCATGGCCCTCAGCCAGCAGCGGGCGGGCGATTCGTCGCTCAGCCAGCATGCCCTGTCTACCTGCACCTTAGCCCTCGTGGTGGGACAATCGTTCGGCTACAACCCGCTGGAGCTGCAGGAACTGGCCATGGCGGCGCTCCTCCATGACATCGGCTTACTACAGATTTCAGCTCCGATCATTCAGCGAAGCGCCAACACCTCCCATCCGCTGTCCGCCCATGACCGGCGAATTCTTCAGTCGCATCCGCGTTTGGGCATCCTCGCGCTCGAGCGACAGGGGGGATTCGGGACCAGAGTCTTGCAGATGATCGGGGAACATCACATCCGTCTCGATGACTCCGGCTATCCCCAGGGAACCAAAGGCGAGTTTACTGCAGAACGATCACGCATCCTGATGATGGCCGATTACTATGACGAACTCATTACCGGATTCGGCGGGGCCTCGCCGCTCGCGCCCCATCAAGCGCTCCAACGTCTCTTTCGGGAAGCCCAAGAGGGCGCCTTCGACCAGATGATTCTTTCGCGATTCATCAAACTGATCGGCATCTACCCGGTCCACAGCCGTGTGCAGTTGAACACCAACGAACAAGCGGTTGTGACGGAGCTGAATCCATCGGCGCTGCACCGGCCCGTCGTCACGATCACCCACACGCCAAGCGGGACTGAGACACCGAACCCTCTCGTCATTGACCTGTCAGAGCAAGTGAATGTCACGCCGGAACGGGCTATTGATAAGGTACTGGATTCCCCGGAACCGGCCCACCTCGCCCCCTCTTCACAAGCCGCCTAGCCCGCAACAGAGCTCGCACCCGCGACGTCGCCGAGTACAATTTGCACATGAAGACGATGTAGGAGTTGAAACGATGGCTACTCGTATCGTAACGCGTCAATCGGATTGAGGCGTGCCGCTTTATGGGCTGGATAGAGACCGAAGAAGAGACCGACCGCGAGCGAGAAGAGAAATGCGGCCGCTATCGTATTACCGGAGATAATCGTCGGCCATCCCGCGATAACCGTGGTTAACCGGGCTCCCGCAACACCGAAGAGAATGCCGAGCGTCCCGCCGACCACACTCAAGGTCATCGCTTCGATCAAAAACTGCATGAGAATATGCCGCCGCTTGGCACCGACCGCCATCCGGACGCCGATTTCCCGCGTGCGCTCGGTCACCGATACAAGCAGGATATTCATAATGCCGATGCCGCCGACCAGCAGCGAGACCGCCGCAATGGAGAGTAGCATGACCGTCAACGTCTGACTCGTGCCTTCCTGAACTTTTCCAATATCGACCTGCGTGCGGATCGTAAAATCATCGCCATGTTCGGCCTGGAGCCGGTGCCGGGCCCTCAAGAACTCACGAATCTGATCGACCGCAGCAAACAAATCCTCCCGCCGCTCCGTGGCGGCAAACAACGCGCCGACCGATCCGATGAACTGCGTCCCGAAGACTTTCCGCTCCGCGGTACTGAAGGGAATAAACACGATGTCGTCCTGATCCGACCCCTGAGCCGATTGACCCTTCGGAGCCAGCACCCCGATCACGCGAAACGGCACATTTTTGATCCGAATGACGGACCCGACCGGCTCCTCCCCAGCTTCAAACAAATTCTCCACCACGGTTTGTCCGACCAGCGCCACACGTACCGCAGCATCCAGATCCGCCTGAGTAAACGGGCCCCCGCTGGTAAACGACCAGTCCCGGATCGTCAGATAGCTGGGGGAAACTCCATTCACGGGCCCGCCCCAGTTCTTGTTCCCGTTCACAATCTGCATGACATCGCGTTTCGCCCACCCGGTATCCTGCAGTAACGGGATACGCTTTTTCATCTCGAGCGCATCGGACACATTCAGCGTAACGGCTCCCCCTTGCCCGCCCCGGACGCCGCTGACGGTCGTCGACCCGGGCAGCACGATGATGACATTGGTTCCCATACTGGCGACTTGCGCCTGCACCGCGGCCTTGGCCCCCTCCCCGATGCTGACCATCGCAATCACGGCGCCGACCCCGATGACGATTCCCAACATCGTCAGCCCGGCCCTCAGCCGGTTGCGGCTGAGAATACGGATCGCCGTCATGAGCGTGAGCAGTAGAAATGCCGGCATCAGCGCCCCACCAGAGAGGACGGATGCTCAGGCTTGGTATACCGATCGGTGAGAACCTGGCCGTCCTTGATCACAATTTCACGGGCGGCATAGGCCGCGATGTCGGGCTCATGGGTCACCAGAATGATCGTGATCCCTTCTTCCCGGTTCAACCGATCAAGGATGGTCATGATTTCGCGGCTCGATTCCGTATCCAGATTTCCGGTCGGCTCGTCGGCCAGCAACAGGGATGGCGTCGTGACCAACGCACGGGCAATGGCCACGCGCTGTTGCTGCCCGCCGGACAATTGTGTCGGATAGTGCTGCTCGCGTCCCTTCAATCCGACATGCTCCAGCGCCGCCGCCGCGAGCGTCCGCTGCTCGCGAAGAGAGAGTCCGCGGTAGAACAACGGGAGCTGCGCATTTTCCAACGCGCTGGTGCGGGGAATCAGATTGAAACTTTGAAAGACGAACCCGATCTGCCGATTCCTGATCTCGGCCAGCTCGTCAGCCCGAAGCGCGGCGACATCGACTCCGTTCAGCCAATAATGCCCTTTGCTCGGCTGATCCAGACAGCCCAGCATATTCATCAGTGTCGACTTCCCTGATCCCGACGAACCCATGATCGCCACAAACTCGCCTTGTTCGATCGTCAGATTCAAGCCGCGAAGGGCCTGCACCTCCACATCGCCCAGGCGATACACTTTCCACAGATCTTTGCATTGAATCAACGAGACCGGCTGACCATTACCACTAGTCATGAGCATCCTGTCCTTCACCGGCGTTCGGACAAGCACCGCATGGAGGGGGTTCATTCCGACTAAATGCCACGGTCACGCGTGCGCCGCTGTCCGCCGCCTCCGCCGAACCCCGGCGGCAACTCACTCCCTTGACGACCGGCTCGAACCACATCCAGCCCCACGATGACCGTATCCTGCTCCCCCAGCGATCCACCGACGATCTCCGTCGAGACACCGTCGGAAATCCCCGTCTGAACCGACACGCCAACCGGCTCACCGGACTCATCCTGCTTCCACACCTTGCGGGTAGGGTTTCCGGATTCCGCAGAACCGGACGATGATCGGCTCGCAGCCGGTCGCCCCTCGGCCTTGACCGGTTTTCCTTCAGCCGATCCGCCTTCCGCCCGGTCACTCCTGGGAGGCGTAAAGCGCAACGCCGCGTTCGGCACCTTGAGAACCTGCTCTTTTTGCGCCACCACAATAGACACATTCGCCGTCATGCCCGGCTTGAGACGCAGATCTTGATTGTCGACGGCGACCACAACATTGTAGGTGACCACATTCTGCACATTGATCGGAGCCAACCGTACCTGCCTGATCGAGCCGGAAAACCGCACGCCGGGATACGCATCCACAGAAAACGCGGCATCTTTTCCCTCACCGACCCCACCGATATCCGACTCGCTCACGTTGGTATCCACTTGCATCTTGGTGAGGTCCAAGGCGATCAGAAACAGGTTCGGCGTGGCGAAGCTGGCAGCAACGGTCTGGCCGACCTCGACATTTCTGGCAACCACGATGCCGTCGACCGGCGAACGAATGGTGGTGTATTTCAACTCCAGATCAGCCGAATTCAACGCGGCTTCCGCCTGGCGGACTTGCGCCTCGGCCACATGCACCTGCGCTTCCGCACCCTGCGCGTTGGTCACGGCCACATCGACATCGTTTTGCGACACATAGTTCTGCTCGATGAGAGAACGGACCCGCTCAAGCTCTCGCTTACGCTGCGCTCCATCCGTCTTGGCACGGGCCACATTCGCTCTCGCCATTTCCAGATTACTCGCGGCCTGATCCCGGCGGGCCTTAAACGGTTCCGGATCGATCACCGCTACGACGTCGCCGGCCCTCACCCGGGAATTGAAGTCCGCATGGAGACTCTTGATCATTCCGGAAACCTGGGAGCCGACTTGCACTGACACGACCGGGTTGATGGTGCCCGTTGCGCTCACGAGAGAGACGATGGAGCCTCGCTCGACGGCGGCGGTCCGATAGCGCACCGGCGCCTTGCGTTCTCCCGTGAAGAACACATACCCGCCGATGACAAGCCCCACGGCCAAAATGCCGATCACAATACCGAATCGTCGCATAGGGAGATCCTTATCTGGCCAGAAGAGGAATCATCATATCAGGAAGCGGCGGGGCGAATCATCCCGCGACAGCCCCTGAAAGCACGAGGGCCGTTCCCCCTTGCGGGGGAACGGCCCTCATCGAACACGTCATCGCCCCACTAGAAGGTTACGGGCTGACGGAAATGCGATCCTTGATCATGTCGAAGGTCTCTTTGGGAACCACATTCTTGGCCACCAATTCGCCCTTCACACGATAGGGACGATTCGTGACGATCCGATCGGCTTCGTCCTTCTTCAGCCCCAGAAACAACACCATATCGCTCGCAGACGCCTTGTTCACATTCATCGCCGCCGCACCGGCCGCAGGAGCACCCGGTACCGAATCCATCGAGGCTGCGCCCGGAAGCGGAGGAAGTGACGCGGACGGCGTCAGGGAACCGGTCACCGAACGGGAGCGGTCCTTGAGCTCTTTCTGATAACGGGCCACCAACGACTTCAGCGTCTCATTATGACGCTTCACATCTTCATACTCCGCCCGCACGTTCCGATTCTGGGAGGAAACTGCTTTCAGCTTATCTTCCAATTCTTTCGTGCGCGTATCGAGCGAGCCCCGCTCTTTATCCCGACCATGCTCAATGCGCTGCAATTCGTCACGAGCCGCTTGCGCCTCACCGCCGAACTTGACGTTCAGCTCCTTCAGCGTCTTCACCTGCTGTTCCATCGCGTTCTTCTGCTGGCGCGTCTTTTCCAGTTCCATCTTCGCGCTATCCGCCTCTGCCAGCGCATCCTGATATTTCTTATTCGAGACTACGCACCCGCTGGTCATCATGGCCACAACGACCAGCACTGACAAGATCCACTCACGTCTCATACGAACCTCCCCCTCTTACTAGTGACCGAGCATTAGTGAGATCGACCGGTGTTCGACCAACAGAACACAACCGTACCTTCCATTCATCTGTACTTGTTCAATTTGTGTGTATGCCAACGGTCCTTCTTTGTCAACTTATTTGCAGCTGTCGCCGTGGGTCTCGATCGCTCAGGAACCACCGGCAAGAAGCGCCGGTGAACTTGACGGCAGCTGATAGCTCTGTGATGATCGCCAAGATACGCCATCGCCACAAGCATACTTTTCAATACAGGAACGTCATGACTGAATGGGGACCTGCATTAGCGGTTATCCTTGGCATTGTGGAAGGGCTGACGGAATTTCTGCCGGTCTCCTCAACCGGGCATCTGATTCTCGTGGGCCATGCACTCGGGTTCACGGGTGATGCTGCCGCCAATGCGGAAATCTCGATCCAGCTCGGCGCCATTATCGCCGTCATCGTCTTTGAACGGGAGAAGATCAGTCGTCTATTCACCGGCGCATGGGAGGAACAAGCCGCGTTGCAGGCCTTGCAACGGAGCGGCCGACATCCGACCTGGATCGCATTGATGCGGGCGTCCATGCTCTCCCATCCCCACCTATGGTTTGTGATCGGCCTCGGGCTCGCCTTCCTCCCTGCCGCAAGCGTTGGCTTCCTCGCTCACGGGTGGATCAAATCCGTGCTGTTCACTCCACAGACCGTCGCCGCCACCTCGATTATCGGCGGACTGATCATTCTAGCGGTCGAAGCCCGACAACCGAAAATCCAGACCACCCAGTTGGACCGGGTCTCGATCAAGTCCGCCTTCTGGGTCGGCGTGGCCCAGTGCGCCTCGTTGATTCCCGGCATGTCCCGATCCGGCTCTACGATTATCGGGGGCTTACTCGCCGGGCTCGATCGAAAAGTCGCGACCGAGTACTCTTTCTTTCTCGCCTTACCGACGATCATCGCCGCCACCGCCTATCAAATGCTGAAGGCGAAAGCCACGTTCAATCAGGCCGACTATGTGGCGCTCGGCATTGGCATGATCGTGTCCTTCCTCGTGGCCTGGGCTGTCATCGCCGCCTTTCTGACCTACGTCCAGCGGCACACCTTGCGGGTGTTCGCCTACTACCGTATCGCGCTCGGCGTCCTCGTGTTCATGGTCGTGCGCTAGTAAGTTTCAGCGAGCGAATCGTGTTGCGTGGATCGTAAACGGGGAGCTACGGGGATGTTCCACGATGACGGAAAGGCTGCAGAGAATTTGGAGGACGACCCGCTACGTGCCGGGGGTCTGAACCGGGGGAGCTTCCGGCGACGCCGGCGAGACATCCTGTTTTTCAAACATGAAGTGAATGATCAGAAAGATCACGCCGACCGTGATCGCGGAATCCGCCACATTGAATGCCGGCCAGTGGTAGTTCTCGATATAGACATCCAGAAAATCGATCACTTCACCGAAGCGAAGACGATCGATGAGATTGCCCACGGCACCACCAAGAATCGCCGACACACTCAACCGCCCCATCCACTCGCGCTCCGGCATGCGGTAGAGAATGGTCCCGAGCAACACCAGGGCGAAAATCGATGTCAGTCCGAAGAACACCATCCGGAAGGCATTGCTGCTCCCCGCCAATAAGCCGAACGCGGCTCCGGGGTTGCGGATATAGGTCAGGCTGAACAGATTGGGAATGATCGGGATGGACTCGTGCAACCGCATGGTTTGCATGATATGCAGCTTCGACAGCTGATCGGTCACGATTACGCTGCCCGTCAGCGATGCCAACACCAGGTTACGCAGGAGTGAGCCGCTCAACGGATCGCCTCCAGGCACCGGTCGCAGAGCGTCGGATGCTCCGCATCTGCACCGACCGCCTCGCGGTAATTCCAACAGCGTTCGCATTTGGCAGCTGACGACTTGGCGACCGACACCTGGATCCCTGCCTGACCGGAGGCACCCTGCGATAGCGTCACATTCGACACGATGAAGATCGTCCCGAGATCCTTCTCGTAGGGTTTCAAGAACTGATACGCCTTGGCATCAGCCTCGAGCTGAACATGCGCTTCAAGCGAAGATCCGATGATCTTATCGCGGCGGCTTGCCTCAAGCACCCCCTGCACCTGGCTGCGATAATCCAGCAACGTCTCCCAGCGTGCGGCCAGTTCCGCATCCCGCCACGCCGGATCGATCTCCGGGAACGAGGCCAGATGCACGCTTTGCGTGCCGAGACCGCCGGGCACCTGCGCAGACACCACCCGCCAGATTTCTTCCGCTGTAAAACTCAAGATCGGCGCCATGAGTTTTGTCATGGCCATCACGATGTCGAACAGCACGGTTTGTGATCCGCGGCGCAACGGAGAATCGGTTCTGAATGTATAGAGCCGGTCCTTCAGAATATCGAGATAGACGGCACTCAGATCGACCGAGCAGAAATTATTCAGCGCATGGAAGATCGCGTGAAACTCGCAGTCGTCGTACGCCGTCCGCACACGCGGAATCAGTTCGCCTAATCGCATCAAAGCCCAGCGATCCAATTCAGGCAGCTGCGCATAGGGCACGCGATGCTTCGCCGGATCGAAATCATACAGGTTGCTCAACAGAAACCGGCTCGTATTCCGGATCTTGCGATAGGCCTCGATCAGATGATTCAGAATTTCCTGCGAGATGCGCAGATCTTCCCGGTAATCTTGCGCCGAGACCCAGAGCCGGAGAATTTCAGCGCCGGATTGTTTGATCACATCCTGCGGCGCCACAACATTACCGGCCGACTTGGACATCTTCTTGCCCTGGCCATCGACCACAAACCCATGCGTCAGCACGGCCTTGTAGGGCGCGCGGCGATCGGTCGTCACGCCGGCCAGCAACGCGCTGTGGAACCAGCCCCGATGCTGGTCGGACCCTTCGAGATAGAGATCGGCGGGCCACCACTTTCTGGGCTTGAGCACCGCGGCAAAGCTCACGCCCGATTCGAACCAGACATCCAGAATGTCCCGTTCTTTTTCAAACGCGGTCCCGCCGCACTTCGCGCAGGCGGTCCCGGCCGGAAGCAGCTCTGCGGCCGATCGCTCGAACCAGACGTCCGCCCCCTTGGACTCCATGAGGCCGGCGACGTGGTCGATAATCTTCGGATCGGCCAGTACATCGCCGCAGGCAACACAGGTGAAGCCGGGAATCGGCACGCCCCATACGCGCTGGCGTGAGAGACACCAGTCCGGCCGGTTCTGGATCATACCGTTGATCCGGTCGCGGCCATAAGCAGGAATCCACCGGACCCGCTCGATCTCCGCCAGGGCCTCTTTGCGCAGATCGTTCGTCTCCATCGACACAAACCATTGTTCGGTGGCCCGAAAAATGACCGGGCTCTTACAGCGCCAGCAATGCGGATAGGAATGATTGAGCGATCCATGCCCTAACAACCGCCCGTTGGCCTGGAGAAATTCCACAATTTTCGGATTGGCCTTGAACACATGCTGACCGGCGAATTCTTTGACGACATCCGTAAACCGCCCGCCGTTATCGACCGGCGCCAGGATCTCCAGCTTCTCGCCGACCGACGCGCTCGCGTTGTGGTTCAGGACCAGGATGTAGTCCTCCATACCGTGGCCCGGCGCAATATGCACGCAGCCGGTTCCCTGTTCCAGCGTCACAAAGTCGCCGAGCAGAATCGGGGATAAACCGGTCGTCAGCGGCCGTTGCGTTTCCAGCCCTTCGAATCCTTCTCCGCCCTTCTTTACCCCGATGACGCGATAGCCTTCGAGCTTGCACTCCTTCGCAACACTCTCCAAAAGCTTTTCGGCCACGATCAGCAGTTCATCGCCGACCTGAACGAAGGCATAGTCGAAATCGCGATGGAGACAGACCGCTTGATTGGCCGGAAGCGTCCAGGGCGTGGTGGTCCAGATAACGACCGATACCGACTTGATGCCGTCAGGGAACGTGACGCCGGGGAATGTGGCGCTGAGCACTGAGGGCGAAGTGACGACAGGAAATTTCACATACACCCACGGCGAGGTATGGTTGTCGTACTCAACTTCCGCTTCCGCTAAGGCCGTTTGATCCTGCGTACACCACAACACCGGCTTGAGCCCTTTATAGACTCCGCCGCGCTCCACGAACTTCCCGAACTCGCGAATGATCGACGCTTCATAGGCCGGCGTCATGGTGAGATAGGGCTGCTGCCACTCGCCCAACACCCCCAGCCGCTGAAACTCCTCACGCTGAATCGCGACGTACTTCTCGGCATATTCACGGCAGAGTTTGCGGATGGCCGGCGTGTCCAGGTCCTTTTTCTTGTCGCCAAGCTCCTTCATCACCTGATGCTCGATCGGCAGGCCGTGACAGTCCCAGCCCGGCACATAGGGAGCCTGGAAACCCGCCATCGTCTTGGACTTCACGATGATATCTTTGAGAATCTTATTCAGCGCATGGCCAATATGAATGCGGCCGTTCGCATAGGGAGGGCCATCGTGCAACACGTAGCGGGGCCGCCCCTGGCCGGCCGCCTGAATCTGCTCATAGAGCTTCTCCTGCGCCCACCAGGCCAGCATCTCCGGCTCCCGCTGCGGCAGGTTGGCCTTCATCGGGAAATCAGTCTTCGGCAGATTCAGTGTGGCTTTGTAATCCATAGCAATAGAGCAGACGCCAGATCGTTCCAAGTGAATTGACGGGTGAATATACCGGAATGGCGAGCGAGGTACTAGTCCTTAGCCTTCGTGCGGGATCGTCAAAAACGTCTTCCGGCAAGGCCCAGCGAGCGAGGAGGCGAGGCGTACCCTTGCGGTACGTTGAGCTTCCGAGCGACGCGAGAACGCAGCTGGAAGCGTTTTTCACGATCCCGTTAACTGACGGACATCATGCGATCAAGCGCAATCTTCGCCCAACGCTTATCTTCATCGGGCACCACGATGTGATTCACGACGTGGCCGTCGGCGAGGTTCTCCATAGCCCAGCAGAGATGCGCGCCATCGATGCGGAACATCGTGGCGCACTGGCAGACGGTGGAGGAAAGAAAGAAGACCTTCTTATCGGTCAGATCCCGCTTCAAGCGGTTCACCAGATTCAGCTCTGTGCCGACCGCCCAGGCGGTTCCGGCCGGTGCCGCCGTGACGGTCTTGATGATGAACTCGGTGGATCCCGAGAGATCCGCCTTGTTCACGACATCCTCATGGCATTCCGGATGGACGATCACCTTCCCGGCCGGAAATTGCTTCCGGAAATTATCGATATGGACCGGCTGAAACATCTGGTGCACGCTGCAGTGCCCCTTCCAGAGAATTAGTTTCGCCTTCTGGATTGCTTCGCGAGTATTGCCGCCGTTGGGTTGAAACGGATCCCAGACAATCATCTGCTCGCGGGGCAGCCCCATCTTATTGGCCGTGTTGCGGCCTAAATGCTCGTCGGGGAAGAAGAGAATCTTTTCGCGTCTGGCCCAACACCATTCGATGACCGCCCGCGCATTGGATGACGTGCAGGTAATCCCGCCATGCTCGCCGCAAAAGGCTTTGAGGACCGCGGCGGAGTTCACATAGACCGCCGGCATGACGGTTTCTTCCACCGGCAAAATGCGCCCCAGGGTCTCCCAACATTGATCCACCTGCTCGATCGCCGCCATATCCGCCATGGAGCAGCCGGCAGCCATGTCAGGAAGAATCACCGTTTGTTGCGACCGGCTCAGGATATCCGCGGTCTCCGCCATAAAATGGACGCCGCAGAACACGATATACGGTCGCTCGGAATGCTCCGCTGCCAGCTTCGACAGTAACAACGAATCGCCGCGAAAGTCAGCATGCTCAATGACTTCGTCTCGTTGGTAGTTATGCCCCAGGATCATGACCCGATCGCCTAAGGCGCGCTTCGCCTCAGCCGTTCGGCGGAAGAGCTCCTCGGATGAGAGACTTTGGTAGTCGGTAATCGGTCTGGCAATCGTCGTAGTTGTTTTCACACACACCTCAGCAAGAACCCTGAGGATTGGATTCTACGTTAGCCCCATCCCACAATCAATGAACCCGCTTTGTGAAGAAGGCCTAACGGGCCGGTAGGCCTATTAGCCCGTTGACAACGACGGGGGCCGAGCATACGATCCTTCTTATAGCTAGGGGGGCCATCAGGCTGAGAGTCCGAACGATCGGACGACCCTCACAACCTGACCTGGGTAATACCAGCGTAGGGAAGCGGATACGTCGCCGGTCCACCGGAGGCGACTTTCAGCCGCACCCCTCCTGTCAGGTGCGGTTTTTTTTTGCATCACATGCTCCGCCCATAGACAAGAGGCAAGAGGCAAAAGGAAGGGGATCCCCATGGGTAATATGAATGGATCGACCAACGGTTCGAATGGTCAGGATACAGCAGACAAGGCAGCCACATTGACGACCGCGCCCTTCCCGGCGTCGCGCAAGATCCACGTCAGCGGCGCCCATCCCGGCGTGCGCGTGCCGATGCGGGAAATCAGTCTCAGCCCGACCAAGTCCATGAACGGCGGCGCGCCGACTCCCAACGAACCCATCACGATCTACGACACGTCAGGTCCCTACACCGACCCCTCTGTCACCATCGACGCGCGCGCCGGGCTCGCCCCGCTCCGCCGCCAGTGGGTGCTGGATCGGGCCGATGTCGAAGAACTCCCGGATGTCTCCTCGCAATATGGCCGGATGCGCAAGGCCGATCCGAAGCTCGATGAGCTGCGCTTTCAACATATCCGCAAACCGCTCCGCGCCAAAGCCGGGCAGAACGTAACCCAGATTCACTATGCCCGCAAAGGCATCGTCACGCCTGAGATGGAATTCATCGCCATCAGAGAAAACCAGTCCCGCGAAGTGGCGCGAGAGCTCGCGTCCCGCAATGGGCATGGCGGCGGCATCGCGCAACACCCCGGACAGGCCTGGGGCGCCAACATCCCGAAGGTCATCACCCCGGAATTTGTGCGGGATGAAGTCGCGCGGGGCCGCGCGATCATTCCCGCCAACATCAACCACCCGGAAACCGAGCCGATGATCATCGGCCGCAACTTCCTGGTGAAGATCAACTCGAACATCGGCAACTCCGCCGTCGCCTCATCGATCGAGGAAGAAGTCGAGAAGATGATCTGGTCGATCCGCTGGGGCGCCGACACGGTGATGGATCTCTCCACCGGCAAAAACATCCATGAAACCCGCGAATGGATCATTCGCAATTCGCCTGTCCCCATCGGCACCGTCCCGATCTATCAGGCCCTCGAGAAAGTGAACGGCAAGGCCGAAGACCTGACCTGGGAGATCTTCCGCGACACGCTCATCGAACAGGCCGAACAAGGCGTGGACTACTTCACCATCCATGCCGGCGTCCGCCTCGCCTATGTGCCGATGACCGCGAAACGCATGACCGGCATCGTTTCCCGCGGCGGCTCGATCCACGCCAAGTGGTGCCTGGCCCATCATCAAGAAAACTTCGCCTACACCCATTTTGAAGAAATCTGCGAAATCATGAAGGCCTACGACGTCTCGTTCAGCCTGGGTGACGGGCTTCGCCCCGGCTCCATCGCCGACGCCAACGATGAAGGCCAGTTTGCCGAACTGGAAACGCTGGGCGAACTGACCAAAATCGCCTGGAAGCATGATGTGCAGGTGATGATCGAGGGTCCCGGTCATGTCCCGATGCATATGATTCAGGTCAACATGGAGAAGCAGCTGAAAGAATGTCACGAAGCGCCGTTCTATACGCTCGGCCCGCTGACCACCGACATTGCGCCGGGCTACGACCACATTACGTCAGGGATCGGCGCGGCGATGATCGGCTGGTACGGCTGCGCGATGCTCTGCTACGTGACGCCGAAAGAACACCTGGGCCTGCCGGATCGCGAAGACGTGAAGACCGGCGTCATCACCTATAAGATCGCGGCTCATGCGGCGGACCTGGCCAAGGGGCATCCCGGCGCGCAGATCAGGGACAATGCCCTGTCAAAAGCCCGCTTCGAGTTCCGCTGGGAAGATCAATTCCATCTCTCGCTCGATCCCGAGACGGCCAAAGATTTCCACGACGAAACCCTCCCGGACAACGCCGCGAAGGTGTCGCACTTCTGTTCGATGTGCGGCCCGCACTTCTGTTCGATGAAGATCACGCAGGATGTGCGCGACTACGCCGCGCAGTTGCAAGTGGATGAACAAAAAGCGATTCAAATCGGCATGAAAGAAAAGGCGGAAGAATTCAAAAAGACCGGTGCCGAAATTTATAGATAAGGCTGCTCAAAATGACCTTCCGGCAAGGCCGCAGGCGAGTCCAAACCGGAGGCGTACCCTCCGGGGTACGTTGAGGATTTGGCCGAGCCGAGAACGAAGCTGGAAGCCATTTTCAGCAGCCGCTCGATGGAGAACGATATGCCTAAGCCCAGACCAGCCCCCTTACGTGAACGCGACATCACCCGGCAGATTGCGCGGGAATATTATAAAGAGTTTGATTCCCTCATCGAAAGCGACGTCATCATCGTCGGCGCCGGCCCCTCCGGGCTGATCTGCGCCCACGACCTGGCGAAGATGGGATTCCGCACGCTCGTCGTCGAGCAAAGCCTCGCGCTGGGAGGCGGCTTCTGGCATGGCGGCTATTTGATGAACAAAGCCACCATCTGCGAACCGGCCAATGAAATTCTCGAAGAGATCGGCGTACCCTGCAAGAAGATCCATGAGTGCGAGGGGATGTACATGGTCGATCCCCCGCATGCGACTGGCGCGCTCGTCGCTGCAGCCTATCGCGGCGGGGCGAAGGTCTTGAACCTCACCCGTGTGGTTGATTTGATCTTGAGAAAAGACGGCATCCTCGAAGGCATCGTCGTGAACAACACCACCGCCGAGATGGCCGGTCACGACATCATCCATGTCGATCCCATCGCCTTGGAAAGCAAAATCGTAGTGGACGCCACCGGACACGATGCCATCGTCGTCGACCTGCTGCACAAACGCAACCTCTACAAGCCCGTACCGGGCAACGGCGCCATGTGGGTCTCGCGATCCGAACAGGAAGTGATGGATCATACCGGCGAGGTCTATCCGAACTGCTTTGTCATCGGACTCGCCGTCGCAGCCGTGTATGGCACTCCGCGCATGGGCCCGGCCTTCGGCTCAATGCTGCTTTCCGGACGCTATGGAGCGGAACTGATTAAGAAGAAGCTCAAGAACGAATAACCACACCAGTCTCCTGCGGCTTCTCAAAAACGTCTCCAGCAAGGCCGCAGGGAGTAAAATCGACGAGGCGTACGTTTCTAGTACGTCGAGTCGATTGAACAACCGAGAACGCCGCTGGAGGCGTTTTTCAGAAGCCGATCATGGATGTACAAGATTTTTTAGAGCAAGGCCAAGGCCGAGAAGAGGACAAGCGCGAAGCCTGGCACCTCTTTCAGCAGGCTTATGAACGCCAGATGAAGGGCGACCTGGAAGAGGCCGTCAATCTGTACAAGAAATCGCTGGCCGTTCATCCCACAGCCGAGGCCTATACGTTTCTCGGCTGGACCTACAGTTTCATGGGACGACTCGATGACGCCATCGAGGAATGTCACAAAGCCATCGCGCAGGATCCCGACTTCGGGAATCCCTACAACGACATTGGCGCCTATCTGATCGAAAAAGGCGATTTCGACGAAGCGATCGTCTGGTTTCAGAAAGCCATGCAGGCCAGACGCTATGAAAGTCCGGCCTTCCCGCATTTGAACATCGGCCGGGTCTACGAGAAAAAAGGCCGTTGGACCGAAGCCATCGAAGCGTACAAGAAAGCCCTCACGCTCAACCCGAACTATGCCCTCGCGAAGAAATCGCTGGGACGGCTGATCAGTTCCTTGAATTAGGATTGCATGGACAACACCGAACGCACCATTCTCGTCGCCGTCACCGATATCTTCTTCTACACCAAAGTCCGTGACGCCTTGCGCACCGGCGGCTATCGCATCGAGAAGGCACGAACCCAACAGGACATCGCAGAAAAAACCGCGGCCGCTTCTCCGGCAGCCGTGATTGTGGATATGAACGACCTGACCATCGATGCTTTTCAGGCGATTGAGACGCTGAAAGCCGATTCCCGGTCGAAGTCCATTCCCATTCTCGCCTATGCCAATCATGAAGAAGTCGACACCTGGAACAGGGCCAAGGCACTGGGCGTCACAAAAATCGTCTCGCGCAACGAATTCTCCGCTCGCACCAAAGATCTGGTCGATGAAGTACAGAAGGGCGTCCGATGAAACAATCCCGTCTACACGCACAGCATGTCCAACTCGGTGCGACGTTTGAAGAGGTCACCGGCTGGGAGATGCCCGCCCACTATGGAGACTGGCGCGCGGAATACCGGGCGGTCCGTCAGGCCGTCGGAGTGGCCGATCTTTCCCATCGTGGCAAAGTCAGGGTCACCGGCGACGATCGGGTGAAGTGGCTGCAGAGCGTCATCAGCAACGACATCCTGCCCCTCCAACCCGGTCAGGGCCGCTACTCCAGCTTTCTGACGCACAAGGGGAAGATGCTCACCTACTTCCGCTGCTACGTGCAGACCGACGCCGTCATGCTCGAAGACGTCGGGGAAATCGGCGACGCGACCCATGCTGCGCTCAAGAAATTTCTCCTCTACGGCACGAAAGCCAAGATGGAGAATTGCAGCGAGAGTTGGGGGTTGCTCCTGGTCAGCGGACCCAAAGCGGCACAGACCGTGAAATCGACCTTTGGCATCGATTGCAGCGATTTGCAGCCGGTGAACTTCGTCACAGCCCAAATCGGCGGGCACCAGGCCCTCGTCATCCGGACCGAAGAAACCGGAGAAGTCGATCTGGAGATTCTGCTTCCCGCAGACGCAGTCGCGACCGCCTGGACCAGCCTCATGGAAACCGGCGCGACCATCGGCATCAAGGCCGTCGGCAGCCAGGCCCGTGAAGCCCTTCGCATGGAAGCCGGCATCCCGAAAGCCGGATCCGAGCTGAACGAAGAAATCGTTCCACCGGAAGCCAACCTGGAAGGCAAGGCATTCAGCCTCACGAAAGGCTGCTATCCAGGCCAGGAAGTCGTGGCACGGATGGACACCTACGGCAATGTCAGGCGAAAGCTCGTGGGTCTCCTGTTACGTGATGCGACCATTCCACCCAAAGGCGCCAAGCTGTTCAGCGGAGACCGTGAGGTGGGCTGGATGAGCAGCGCCACGACATCACCGCATCAGAATGGCATTATCGCGCTCGGATTTCCCCTGAGAGACTTCAGTAAGGCGGGAACGACCTTATCCATCGAGGTCGAGGGTAAGCGGCACGACGCGACGGTAGCAGATCTGCCCTTCTACCGCCGCGCCTAGCAAAATCGTTACTTCTCGGGATTTCTTGCAGCTGACACAGCGCCGGCAAACGTGAGCAGGCTGGTCCGCTCTTCCTCTTCCAACGCCAGCAAGAGATGCGCTTCTTCGCCATGCATCAAGCGCAAGCTCAAGAAGGGTTCTTCCTTGCGCTTTTCTTTGTTGTCCCACATCGCATCGATTACCTGCACTTTATCCAACTGCCCCACCGACACCACGTCGTACCGGAAGTAGGAATCGCCGATGACCATGTCGAACACGACATTGCCGGCGGTGAGCAGCACCAGGTTGAACCGGCCCTGATCTTCATAGCCCTCCGGCAGGAACTTATTGATATGGCACAAGGCCACTTTTCGATCGCCCAGAGCGGCGCGGAACTTTTCCTTCAGCGCCTGATAATCGATCTGCAGCGCTTTTTCATCCGGGCTCGTCGCCGCTGCCGCTGCATCTTCCGCTTTCTTGAACACTTCATCTGCTGACATCAACCCTGCCATGACGTGATCTCCCCTCTGTGTCGTGCTATCCGACGTGATTTATAAGACTGCGTCCGCTGTTTTCCGTGCCTTGACGGCCCGCACCACCCCGATGAGCCCGAGCCCGGCCCAGGCAAACTCCAACAGGATGAACCCCACCCGTTGATCCTCATCGCCACAATGCCCAACAGTAGCGATTCGATAATGTTCAAGGCCAGATACCCTGCGTCCAGTTCCCGCCAGATCCCGCTTTGGATCAACGCATAGGCGGTCAGCACCATGAAGGCGCCGATGACCGGCAAGACCTGGAACGGCATAGAGGGAACACCTCTGATAACCGGCCGGAAACAAGCTGGTACGGTAACCGGCCTCTAGGCCCGATTGCAAGGGGGTTCAGCAACCAGTCGGTGGATTACCGGGCCGTCAAACGATGGGAAAAACGCGTCTTCCCAGCATCGTCGACCACGGTGAGCTCAAACGAGGTTTTGGTAATGCGAGCAAGGCCGAAATTATAGTACCCCTCTTCGTTGATCAGACGGGTGGGATGCAGCGATTCGCTCGCCACCGTCAACCGGCCGGGACGAGCCGAGAGCGGCCCCGCAATGAACTCATGGAAGTCGATGACGCCGTCTTGATCGGGGTCATAGGCATTGGCCTGGACCCAATGCACATCGCCGCCGATGAACACGACATTCTTGAGCTTCTGCCCGAGAATCGCATCGACAATCACCTGGCGCTCCCGTTCGAACCCCGTGCCGTCCGGCCCGCCGGCCCAGCCGTCGTACCCCGGGACGCTGGCGCCGCCGCCTTTGGGAATCGAGAGTGGCACCGACGTGGCGATGACTTTCCAGGTGGCCGTCGAATGGGTCAATCCATCGAGCAACCAGTGCAATTGCGTCGGACCCAGCATGGTCTTGGTCGGGCCATCCTGATCCGTATTGCGGCTCCGATACTGCCGCGTGTCCAGAATGAAGAGTTCGAGATCGGCTCCATACCGGACAGAGCGATACATCCGGTTCGGGTCATCCGGCGGCGAGGCAATCGGCCAATACTCGCGCAAGGCCTGCCGGCCTGCCGGCATCTGATCGTCGAACGGCCCGGCAAAATTGTTCCGCACCTCGTGGTCATCCCAGATCACATAGACCGGCACGGTCTCCAGAAACCGCCGCAGAGACTCGGCCCCGCGCTGATAGCGATGGCGCGCCCGATACTCTGTCAGCGTAGAAGCTTTGAAATCCGCGCCCGGCTCGTTCGGCGGCGAGGGACAGGTGTCGTCGCTGTAAATCGTGTCGCCCAGAAACAAGAAGAAATCCAGCCCCTGCTTTCGCAAGACCTCGAAGATCGGATAGCCGCCGGCTCCCTGCCTGCAGCGCTGCTGCCCGCCCAGATCGCCGCTCCAGGCAAACACCACAGGTGCCGAACTCTGCACATCCGGCAAAGTCGTAAATTCACCCTGCGCCGCCAGCGTTGCTTCGATCGGAGACCTACTCTCCCCGCTCCGCCCGACCAGCACATGATAGCGATAGCGCGTCGCCGGGACCGCGCCTTCAAGAGGAATCGCCACAGTAAAATCCGTCTCAGGGCCGGTTCTCACGCGGGCCGTTCTCGCGACAGGAGCCACCGCCGAAGCCATCCTCGAAACCGACTCCCAGACCGACGGCGGCGCCCACTCCACCTGCACCAGCGCCGGGCCTTCCGTGCGCACCCAGAGCAACGCGCCGCGCGACGTCACATCCCCCACCGTGATCCCCTGCGGGAGCACATCCGGCTTCACCACACCCGTGGCCAGAAACGGACTACCCGGAGGAAGTCCCTCTCGTGAAGCGGACGTACAGCTGATCGGAATGAGTGACAGCAGGACGGACGAAACGAGCAGAATGAGGTGTCGCATTGAGCAGTCCTTACTCCATGACAAGACGCCGGTCAAGAACGGCGCGAGATAGTAGCCCTTGAAAATCAGACGACCCGACCGGCATACTGAGGATCACCACACGAGGCACACCATGCATGACATCAACTGCTGCGCACCAAACTGCCAATCCAATCCTTACGCACCGGCGGGCACCAAGTCCCTGTGCAAAGACCACTTCCTGAATTTCCTCACGTGGCGCCGCCGCCGCGGGCCGCAAATGTTTCTGAAGTATGCGGCCATGACGATGGAAGAGCGCGATGCCGTCTCCGCTGAATGGCAGAAGACCATCCAAATCGACGAAGTCCCTTCCAACTCACCGAAGAGCTGATCGACAAGTTTTCACTGAAGAACCCCCAGGACCTCTTTTCGCCTTCAACCGCGTTTCTCAGAGCCACCGCCCGCATACATTCAATGAAACCCTTCTAGGTCGCGCGTCGGCCGAGTACTTTCTCATTTTCCCCCCACCACCCCATAAGCGGGTCGTTGGGTAGCTTTCTCCTGCGCACATTGAGCGAGCACTTCTTTTTCTTCCTCTTTAAGCGGGCGGCCAGGTGGTCTCCTCACTGCGCGCATTCACCGAGCATCGCCCGCAATTGAGAAATACGATTGAGTCCCGCATGCGTGGAGAGCGAGCAAAGAACCCCACACCGCCGCCCGCACCACCCCTTTTTCCTCTAACCCAGGGCTAGCGAGCGGGATGCCTCCACCTGCGTGCATGCAGCGACCACACCATCATCCAGTACAAATCTAATCTGACCTGTGTGGGGGCTGCGCGAGCATTCTCCGTCTCTTTCCTCACACTCTCTCAAGCGGGTCGTTGTGTGGTTTTCTCCTGCGCGCATTGCGCGAGCACCGCCATTAATATGAGCATTTGATAGATTCTTGCGTGCGCGCTCAGCGAGCACAGAAAAGTACCCAACGCCCCGCGCCCTACCCCATCACCGCCGACCCATGATGATGAATCATGAGCCACTCGTCGCCGATGCGTTCGAAGAGGTTCGTCGCGAGCACTTTGGCCTCTTGCGGCTCGTCGGATTGCTGGCTGGTAATGCTTTCGACGCAGATCACCCAGGCCATGTCGCCTGCGACCTGGATCATGACCTCGGATAATTCGAATTGCATGGAGAACGTATTGTTGAAAATCAGCACCCAGGAGTCGCGCACTTCGGGCCAGTCCGACCGGAGCGTCCAGCCGGGATGAATGCAGGTCACATACTCCTGATGCGCCCAGATTCGATCCATCTTGGCGATATCGAGGCTCCCGAAGGCCTCGTAAAAGGCTTGATTGGCTTTGGTCACTTCGTCGATGCGTTGTTCGAGCATGCGGCCTCCTCCGTGAGAGAGGCATCATACTGCAATCGGTAAGATCAGGGCGAGCGGAGAATACGGGGGAAAGTCGATAAGGGAGACCGCTGCCCCCTAGCCAGCTGATTGCCTGGTTTGCCGGTCAACCAGCCAGACACCGGCCAGGATGAGCGCGATTCCGACGATTTCGACGACACCAACGGCTTCCTTCAGGATGAGGGCGGAGAGGACTACCGCCGCAACCGGCGTGAGATTGCCAAGGACCGACGCCCGGGAAGGCCCGATGCCTTGCACCCCGAACAGCCAGGCTTGTTGCGCCACGGCCGTGGCAAAGACGACGAGATACCCGAGCGCCAACCAATCCGGCATCGTAACCGATGCCACACCCGCATCGAGCATCTTGCGATCCGTCCACAGGAGGGGAATCTGAAGCACGGTCGCCACCAACAACGTCGTCCAATTGACGGTGAGCGCTGAGATCCGATCCATCACGGCGCGGCTGCCGATACTATAGAGCGCCCAACTCACGACGCCGAGGAATACCAGCAGGCTGCCTAACAGCGGGTGTTCTCCGGCGGAGTGAAATCCGGCCACGGAGACCAGTGCCACCCCCGCACAAGAGAGCAGCCCTCCCATCCACACCGCGCGAAGGGGGACGTCCTGGATCATCACCGATGACAACAGCGCGGTGACCACCGGGGCCGATCCGATGATGACGCCGGCCACCGCGCCGCTGACATACTTCAGCCCCATCAGAATCAACAGATGATTGCCCAATACCCCGAGTCCGAGCAGAAAGAGCGTGCGGATATCCCCACCCGATATCTTGGCCAGCAGCCCTTCCTGCCACCACCAGGTCGTGAGCAGAATGGCCAGCCCGCCGATATCACGCAATACCGAGGCTTCGACGGCGGAAAAGGATCCCAGGGCCAGCTTCTGCGCGACGATCGACCCGCCCCACAACACGGCGGCAAGCGCGAGCGCACCGTAGGCGGCACCGGTCGAGGGCGCCCCCATCACGCCGACGCCTTCTTCCGTATCACCAGTACTCCATCGCGAATCGTCACCAGGACGGCCGTCACGCGTGCGTCGGCGGCGACGGTCCGATTCAATTCCTGTATCGCGGCGGTCTTGTCATCGGGCGGCGGCTGCTTCAGCACGTCGCCATCCCACAGGACGTTGTCGATCAGGATGACACCGGCGGACGCAAGCAGATCGAGCGCCCGGCGATAGTAGTTCAGATAATTAACCTTGTCTGCGTCGATGAAAATGACATCGAACGGCCCGCTCAACTCCCGCATGGTCTCCAATGCCGGTCCGAGACGGATTTCGATCTTCTTGCCGTGCGGGCTGTTCGCGAAATGTTTCCGCCCCAGGGCCGCGGAGGCCTCATCGATCTCGCAGGTAATCACCCGGCCATTTCCCGGCAAGGCTTCGGCAAAACACAACGCGCTGTAGCCGGTAAACATCCCGATCTCCAGCACACGCGTCGCCCCCACCAGCTGCGCCATCATCTTGAGGAATGCCCCTTCCAGCGGCCCAACCAGCATCTGGGCATACTCCATGGTCCGCTGGGTCTCCTTGCGAAGCGCTCGCGCCACGTCTGATTCCGGCATGGAATGCGCCTGGGCGTAGGCCTCGATCTCGGGAACCACCAGAGTCTTCATTTCCCACCTATCCGCATCATTTGAAAATCGCGACGCGCATTGCGTAGACTGACCGGAAATTTGAGATATTAGCACAAGCGAGGAGGCCGGACGTGAAGACTGTGACCATGCTAGAACCCCTGACAACCAAGCTGTTGGAAATCACCCGCATCAACAGCGCGGCCTCAGTCTTATCCTGGGATCAGGAAACCCACATGCCCGCCGGGGGCGGAGAAGCGCGGGCAGAGCAGATTGCCGTCCTTCAAGGCTTAGCCCACGACAAACTCGTCTCCCCGGACATTGAACGGTTCCTCGCCGCCACCGTCAACCCGACGACCGGACAGGCCATCGATCAGCCCGGCGATCTGTGGGACGAACCGTCACGCTCGTTGCTGCGCGAAATCTGGCGCGATTTCAGCCGGGCGAAAAAACTCCCCTCCGATTTTGTGATCAGGCTCAGCCGGGAATCCTCGCTGGCGCAGCAGGTCTGGGCCGAGGCAAGAGAGCAACGGTCGTTTCGCCGATTCCTCCCGAATCTCCGCACGATGCTGTCGCTGAAACGCGAGGAAACGCAATATCTCGGCTACAAGGAATCCCCCTACGATGCCCTGCTCGACGTCTATGAGCCGGGCTCAACGATCGCCGCCCTGCGACCGATGTTTGCACAACTCAAGGCGCGCCTCGTGCCGCTGCTCAAGAGAGTGACCCAAAGCCCGGCGCAGATCGACGACAGCATCCTCCGGCACTCGTACGATAAGACGCAGCAGTTGGAATTCGGTCGGCTCGTCCTGATCGCGATGGGGTATGATTTCGAGCGAGGGCGGCTGGATCTGTCCGCCCATCCCTTTACCACCTCGTTTCATCCGACCGATGTCCGCGTGACCACCCGCATCCATGAGCACGAGCTGCAGTCCTGCCTCTTCAGTTGCATTCACGAAGGCGGCCATGGCCTCTACGACCAGGGGCTCGACCAACGCTACTTCGGCACACCGCTCGGGGAATCCGTGTCGCTCGGCATCCACGAAAGCCAGTCGCGCATGTGGGAAAACTGTGTCGGCCGTTCGCGGGCCTTCTGGCGGTTCTTCTACCCGATCCTGCGGCAGACGTTTCATCACCAACTGCGGGCCATAGACATGGAATCGTTCTATGCGGCGATCAATTGCGTGAAGCCGTCGCTCATCCGTGTCGAAGCCGATGAGCTCACGTATAATTTGCACATCATGCTGCGGTTCGAGATTGAGCAGGACTTGATTGAGGGGCGCCTCCAGCCTGAGGATCTCCCGGGAGTCTGGAATCAGAAGATGCAGGACTATCTCGGCATCACACCTGGTCACGACGGCGAAGGCGTTCTCCAGGACGTCCACTGGTCGTTCGGTGCCTTCGGTTACTTCCCGACCTATACTCTGGGCAATCTCTACTCGGTGCAATTCTTCGAACAGGCCAAGCTGGAAATTCCACACCTGGACGAGGAAATCGCCGCGGGGCAGTTGATGGTGCTGCGCCGCTGGCTGGAACAGAAAATTCATCGCTGGGGCCGCATGTTCACCCCGGACCACCTCGCGCAACGCGTGACGGGAACGAGTCTCAACCCGGAACCATTCCTGACCTACCTCGAAGAGAAGTACGGCGAGCTCTATAAACTGTAGAACCTATCCGCCACCGACATCGCCAAAGACAATCGACCCTATGCCATAAGGCTCTATCGCCAAGCCTATGAAATGGCTACTCTCCGCCTACGTTTGTCTCACGATGTCCGCCGTGGCCGGAGGACGCGCCATGCCCTTCCAAGCCGGAAAACAGGACTGTAGCGCGCCTCCGCCCGCTCACCGAATAGGCAGGTACCATTTGCATGCCCACCATTCTCCTTATTAGTAACGATGACATGTTCCGGAACTCACTCCGTCAGTCCATTGGGCGGGAGGGGACGGCAGTCCTCGGGGTACCGAACACCAGGGATATTTTGAACCAGCCAAGCGCGCGGCAAGTCTCCGGTTATGACCTCATCGTTGCGGAAGTGCTCTCCGCAGATCATGACGGACTCTCGCGGCTGGTGCTGTTTCGCAATCTGCATCCCAATACACCCTTCATCGCCGTGACGCGCGAAAACCAGGGCGCAGGGCTGGCCTACGGTGGCGCTGCCGCACGGGCCCTGCATGCCTGGCTCGTTCCCGTCACCTCCAACTCGTTGGTTGAGCTGACAGACACGGCTACACGCGCCCTAAAGGGTGAATCGCCGCCTCTATCGGTCGCTCACGTTCGCTAACGCCCGACAGGCCCTGCGCCGAGTTCCGCCACTTGTCGACTGATCGTCTGCAGACCGGCCATGCACTCGCCGTGCAGCAGGCCGTGAAACGACTAATACCCCATCGCAATGTTGAGCTTGGCAAGAATGGCAGGCGCAAGCGTGAATTCCGCTTGGACTTCAATGCGGTGCGGAACCAGCAGCGTGGTATGGAAGACAATGTCGCGTATGGGAATTTTGAACTCGGGATCTTGAGGTGTACTCAGCTCGACCGCTTCGACAGAATTGGTGATCGCTCCGCTGTCTTGAGGGCCGTAGGTCGTCATGACGGCATCGATAACCTCCTTCACCTTTTCATTGGGCTCCACGCCCTCAATGCCTTTGAGCAAGAGAGGAATGACCTCTTCTTTCGCCTGATCAGACAAGGTGAAATTTTCAACCCGCTCTTTCCGGCGCAGAGACATCAGATCATTGTCGAGATCCTTGCTGAAGGCGCCGTACGCGAATCGGAAAAACTCGAAATGAAACCCCTTGAAACCTTTCCCGAACGTCTGGAGCTCGCAGAGAAACCCCAGCTGCTGCAACTTGACGTCACTCAGCAGTCCATGCGGTTCCGCGAGATACAAGACATAGAGAAGGAGCGCGCGATCGACCGTAATCTGGTTGGGCTTTCTCATCTATCCTCTTCGGTAATCCAGGAAAGGCCGAACTATAGACAGCCGACAGGAGAATCGTCAAACCCATCCGCCGGCCACTTCCCCCCTTGACCCTCTGCCGGCTTTGGTCTTTAATGGCTTTTCTTACAGGAGCGACGCCCGGACTCTATGCCTAAACATGTGAAAGAGATGGAGGCGCTGAAGGCGCACCTCGGAAAACACCAGCTGAAGTATACGCGCCAGCGTGAGCTCATCCTCGACGCGTTCCTCCAGCAGGAACACATCACTGCCGAAGCGATGTACCACCAGCTGGCGAAGAAAGACCCGCATCTGGGGCTCGCCACCATCTACCGCACCCTCAACCTTTTTTGCGAAGCAGGTCTGGCACAGGCCCGGCATTTCGGCACGCAAACCCAATACGACAACATTTCCCACAAGGGCCACCACGACCATCTGATCTGCACCAACTGCGGCAAGATCGTGGAATTCGAAAACTGCGAGATCGAAAAGCTCCAGGAAGAAGTCGCGACCAGGAACGGCTTCACTATTTCCACTCACCGCCTTGAACTTTACGGACTCTGTGGACGCTGCCGTCATTGACCCCTGCCGTTTTTTTTGCTATCTTCTTGAGACGATTTATCAATTTCAATTGCGAGGCAGACCACGCACATGGCTACTTTTCTGGAACGACTTCGCTCTTCCATGACCCCTCTTCACCGTCGGCACATGCCGGTCCTGTTTCTAATCCTCATCACATTCTGCTCATTCCCCTTTCTGCCCATAGATTCGTTCGCCGCCGACAAGCTGGTGGTCTACTCCGGCCGGGCAGAACGTTTGATCAAGCCGGTGTTCGATGCGTTTACCGCGAAAACCGGCATCCAGGTGGATCTCCTGTCCTCCGGCACCACGGAACTCGTCAACCGGCTGAAAGCGGAGGGCGATCGCACTCCAGCAGACCTCCTCTTGACCAATGACGCCGGAAGCCTTGAACTCGCTCGGGGGGCCGGACTGTTGCGGCCACTCAACATGCGCGAGGTCGAGCGAGCCATCCCTTCGCAGTTCCGCGCCGCAGACAATAGCTGGGTCGGTCTCTCCGGCCGGTTTTGGATTATTGTGTACAACACGACGATGGTGAAGCCCGATCAGCTCAACTCCCTGCTGGACCTGGCGAATCCCCAATGGAAGGACAAACTCGCGATTCCCAACTCGGGCAGTGAATATCTTCAGGCGGGCGTGTCGGTGATCCGCGCCACTCACGGCGACGAGCGCACCAAGAAATTCCTGGAAGGCCTGCGTGACAATGCCGGCTCGCAGGTATACCAGAAGAGCTCTCAGATCGTGGATGCTGTGGCCAAAGGGCAGGTCGCCGTGGGCATCGTGAACCACTATTACGTGTACCGCCATCTCGCCACGCAGCCCACCGCGCCGTTGGCCGTCATCATGCCGGATCAAAAAGACGGCGGCATGGGCGCGATCATGAACGTGACGGGCATCGGCATCACCAAGCCGAGTACCCATGTCGAGAATGCCAAGCTGTTGATCGAGTTTCTCGTGGCGCAAGCCGGACAAAAGATGTTCGCCGATCTGGATAAGGAATATCCGCTGCATCCGGAAGTCAAGGCAGACCCGGCCCTGGTCGACCGGAAGAGTTTCCGCGCAGCCCTGGTGCCGCTGACCAGGTTAGCCGAACTCCGGGAACCGACCCTTACACTCATTGAACAAGTGGGCCTCCGCTAATTCACGAGGCCCGTTGTGACCACGCTTCGCCAGCAGCTCGCGTCTCCACTGCAACTTGCCGCGATCATCACCGCCGGGCTGATTCTGCTTCCGCTCGGCTATGTCACGATCCTGGCACTCTCGGCCGACCCGGCCGTCTGGTCCCGCCTCTGGGCGACAAGAATTCCTGAGCTGCTGTTCAATACGATTACCCTCGCAGGGGCGGTCGCAGTCCTGACCTTGATCCTGGGAGTCTCCACGGCGTGGCTGGTCGTGCGCTTCGATTTCCCCGGACGCCGCCTCTGGGAAGCCGCATTGATTCTTCCGCTGGCGATGCCGACGTACGTCCTGGCATATGTCTACACCTATCTTCTGGGATTCGGCGGACCGGTGGAGCATCTGTGGCAACTCTGGGCCGGGCCGCAAGCCCGCATCGTGTCGCCCCAGAGCTTTTGGGGCACGACCCTCGTCATGGCCCTGGATACCTTTCCCTTCGTCTATCTGCTCACCCGCAGCGCCCTCTTAAGCCTGAACGTCTCCTTCGAGGAAGTGTCCCGAGTCTGCGGGGTTTCCCGCCTGATGACGCTCTGGCGTGTGACTCTCCCCCTGATGCGTCCGTCGATCGCCGCGGGAGTCGCGTTGGTCATTCTCTATGTGGTCTCGGATTTCGGCGCGGTGTCGCTGCTGCGCTATCAGACTCTCACCTACGCCGTGTTCCAACAGATGACCGGACGTTCCGACAATACCGCCGCGAGTATCCTGAGTGTATTGCTCGTCGTGCTGGCCCTGCTTTTTCTCGTCACCGAACGCTGGTTCCGCCAGCGCAGTCGTTTTTACCAGACTACCGGCCGCTACCGGCCGCCGCAGCGCGTCCGCTGCTCCTGGACCGGAACGACCTTGATCACCGCGTTGATGAGCCTGATCGTCGCCATGTCGTTCGGCATTCCCGCCTACCTGCTGGTCACATGGAGCCTCTCGCCGGAAGCGCAAGCGATCATCGATCGCCGATTTTTTGGCTTCATCTGGAACAGCGCATTGCTGGCGGCGGCGGCAGCGACGGTCGGCGTGATCATCGGCCTGCCCTTGGCCTATCTCGCAAGCCGGCGCCCGACAGCCCTGAATATCGGCTGCCTCCAAGCCGCCTATGCCGGCTATGTGCTGCCGGGGCCGGTCGCGGCGCTCGCGGTGCTCGTGCTCTGTCTGAAGATCGCCCCGGTCATGTACGGCACGGTCCTCCTGCTGGTCATCGCCTACGTGATCCACTTTCTTCCCGCCGGGCTCCAATCGCTGGAACCGGCCCTGCAACAGATCACGCCGAATCTCGAAGAAGTCGCCCGCACATTGGGACTGGGCGTCCGCGAAACCTGGCGCCGCGTGACCCTGCCACTGGTCCGCAACGGCTTTGTCGTCGCCTGGGTACTCATGTTTCTTCAGACCATGAAAGAACTGCCTGCCACACTGCTCTTGCGCCCGGTCGGGTTCGACACATTGGCCATTCGTGTCTGGCTGGAAGCGAGCGAGGAGTATTTTCAACTGGCGGCTCCTGCGGCGCTGCTCATCGTATTATTGAGTCTGCCGGCCTTGTTCCTATTGGTGTCAAAAGACTGGAGGGCCGCCTAAGAGGCAGCGCCTCGACAACAGCGGTGGATCATATGCACACTGAAACACGTCACGCCCTGAACCAGCCGGACCTCTATCGGCCGGCCTCCAATGTGCTGGAACTGCGCGGAGTCGCCTGCGCCTATGAAACCGGACGCCCGGCGATCCGCAACATTTCGTTTGCCGCGAGAGAAGGAGAAATTCTCTGTCTCCTGGGCCCCTCCGGATGCGGGAAGACCACCATCCTCAGAGCGATCGCCGGCTTCGAGCCGGTCCGGTCCGGCGAACTGTTTCTCTCCGGACGCCTGGTGTCGAATGCGAATCTCACCGTCCCGACCGAAGAGCGGCGTGTCGGCATGGTCTTCCAGGAATATGCGCTGTTCCCCCATCTGCGCGTGGCGGACAACATCGCCTTCGGTCTCCAACACCTGTCTCGAGGCGACCGGAGGTGCCAGGTTCAAGAGATGCTCACTCTCACGGGCCTTGAGGGATTTGATCGTCGCTATCCACATGAACTGTCCGGCGGGCAACAGCAGCGCGTCGCGCTCGCCCGCGCACTCGTGCAGAATCCCGTCGTCCTGCTGCTTGATGAGCCCTTCAGCAATCTGGATCCTGATATGGCCGGCCGGATGCGCCAGGATCTCCATGCGCTGCTGCGACGCACCAAGACGACGACCATCCTCGTCACACACGATCACGAGGAGGCCTTTGCGATGGCCGACCGGATCGCTGTGCTCAACCAGGGTGTGCTGGAGCAAATGGATACCCCGGAATTGATCTACCACATGCCGGCCAGCCCGTTCGTCGCGGACTTCGTGGGACAGGCCGACTTCATCCAGGGAGAAATCCGGGAAGGGATGATTCACACTGAGTTGGGTGAATTTCCCAACACGCTCCCCGGCGCGGAAGGCACCGCCGTGGTCGTGATGATCCGGCCCGACGACATCCATCTGGCGCCCACCAAGGGGGCCGGTGCCCGCATTCAAGCGCGACAGTTCCGGGGATCTGAAAATCTCTATACCGTCAGCCTTCCCTCCGGACAGATCGTCCACAGCAGCGAGAGTTCGACCAGTGTGTATCAAGAAGGAACGGCCGTTGAGCTCCAGGTCATGGCCACCCACACGGTGGTCTTTCCGGCCCCCTCCTCTGCAAGCTAAGCTCCTGCCGTGCTCCAGTTGACAGGTCTTTTCACCATCTGGCATTGATGAAGGACGATCCGGCCTCTGTCCCCGCCGGTTCTGATTCAGAACCAGTACTACCGAAGGAGTACGTGCATGGACTCACTGAAACATGTCGTGGACTATGGCATCATCGGACTGTTGCTTGGCCTGAGCCTGTGGTCGGTCGCCGTCGCCGTAGAGCGCTGGCTCTTCTATCGCAACATCAACACCGCTCACTACCCCAACGCCCAGGTGTTTGAAATCGCCCTGACGAAGCGACTGGTGATCATCGGAACGGTCGCAGCCAACGCGCCCTACATCGGCCTGCTTGGAACCGTCCTCGGAATCATGTTGACATTTCATACCATGGGGACATCTGGAACGATGGCGGTGAACACGATCATGATCGGATTGAGCCTCGCCTTGAAAGCCACCGCCGTGGGACTGCTCGTCGCTATTCCCTGCGTGGTGATGAATAACATTCTCCGACGCCGGGTCGCCGAACTGCTGACCCAGTACAAGGTGGATCATGGATCGTCAGCAAGTTGATCAGATCAACGTCATCCCCCTTGTGGATGTCATGCTCGTGCTGTTGGTGATCGTACTGACGACCGCCACCTTCATCAGTACCGGCCAAATCCCCGTCAATCTCGCGAAAGCCAAGTCGGTCAGCGACCGTAAAGATGTGCCCCTCGTCATCACACTCACGTCAGAGGGTCATCTGTTTCTGAACGACAAGCCCATACCGGATGGCGGCCTGCCCTCGGCACTCGGCGGGGAATCGCGCGACTCTGCCGTCGTCGTTCGGGCGGATAAAGTGACTGTGCTCGAACGGTTCGTGGCCCTCGTCGATGAAGTCAGGGGATTGGGCTTTCAGCAGGTCAGCCTTGAGGTGATCCGGTTGTGACGCAAGCCCGGAATCATGATCGACTGAGCGCAGGCGGAGCACACAAGGCCGGATGGCTGGTTTCGCTTGGTCTCCATGGCAGCCTTGTGCTCGGAGCGATGGTCTTGCTTCAACAGATGCAACTGGCACCGTTGGAGGAGCCATTCGAATGGAATGTCGCGATGGTTCAGCCGGTGGATTCTCGTACACCTCCGGCTGCCACCAACGAGTCTCCACCGAGCCCCCCAAGCCCGGCACATCCCCCCGTTCCCGCTCAAAGACATCCGGCCTCCGTAGCTGCTCAGCCCTTGCCGTCTCCCGTTGTCCCTGCCCCGGCACCGCCGATTCACACCCAAATCACGCCGCCTCGTGCTGAACCGGCTCCGCCTCCCCCGATACAAACCCCGCCCCCCTCGAAGCCCGAACCCACCCGGGAGCCGGTCCGCGAAGAGCCACGCCCTCAGTCGCCCGTTACCATGAAATCACATGAGGCTCCACCCGCAACAGCCCCGGCTGACATACCGACACCCGCGCATTCAGTGGAACCCCCCGAACCATTATCAGCTTCCGTTCCATCCAGCACAGCAACCAGTGCTCCAGAGCCGGTACCAGTCGCGCCTGAGCCTGTTCGCACACAGGTGGACGTCCCACAACAACCAATGCCTACGCCCAGGACCGCAGATGCGTCCACGGCAACCAATCCGCCTGCGGCGACAGCCGCCACGGAAGTGGCCGCGCTTACCCCGCCAAGTCAGTCCAGCACAGCAAAGCCCGATGATGGCTGGCTCTCAGCGCTGATGGGGAAATGGATTGCCGATCTGGAAAAGCACTATCCTGCAACATTACGGCTGGAAGGCGTGCAGGGGAAAGTCGTGCTCGTGGCGATGCTGCATGAGAACGGCACGCTGACGGATGTGAAAATCGCAAAAAGCTCAGGAAATACCGTGCTCGATCAAGCGGCGATTGCCGACGTGGAGCAGGGTCCGCCGATCAAGCTCTCACGCCCGCTCGGTCGCCCGCAACGCCCCATCAAGTTTTCGATCAGTTACGATCTGAAAACGGGTCGGTGATCTTCGCCTATTCCCACATCACATGGGCCAATTACGGATACCGCAGACGAGATCGAAGCCCCGAAGACACCGTCATGTTCCCTCGATCATCGATGATGACGGCTTCGACATCCGGCAGACGCTCAACCAACGCCATTCCCCGCTCCGGCCCAAGGACAAAGATTCCTGTATCGAGTCCATCCGCCACCGTCCCTTCGGCGGCAATCACAGTGACGCTCTGGCATTTCCGCGCAGGCTGTAGCGACTGCGGGTCGAGGATGTGGTGATACCGGACTCCATCCTGTTCAAAATACCGTTCATAATCACCCGCCGTGGAAATGGCCTCGTTCTTGAGATCGATCATCGCAACGAGCGCTCCCTCCTGCCGTGGATGGCGAATCCCCGCGGGGAATCCGTTCATGCCGGGCAGATCACCAAAGGTCTTAATGTCACCTGAGAGCGCCACCACGCCGCCCTGCGCCCCCGCTTTCCTCATCACTTCAACGGCTCGATCGGCCGCATAGCCTTTGCCGATTCCACCGACATCAATGCGCATCCCCGGTTTGGGCAAAAAAATGGTGCGGGCCTGGCGATCAATGCGGATCGTAGTCCAATCAACGAGCGGCTTAAGCGCTTGCAACTCGCCCTGACTTGGAATGTGCTGGCGCTCCGTGACACTCCAAGCCTCCACTGCCGGTCCGACCGCAATATTAAATCCACCTTCAGTAAGACCGGCCATTTCAAGCGAGCGCAACACCAATTCCAGCGTTTCGAGACCGACCGCCACAGGCCGTTGCCCAGCAGCCGCATTCACTTGAGACAATTCACTCGCCTGAATCCAGGTACTGAGGAGTTGCTCCAGTCGCTTGATCTCATGAAACCCCGCTTCTATGGAAACCTGCGCAATGTCCTTAGTGGGCGCCACTGCTGTGACAGAGACCAGCGTCCCCATATGCATCTGTGCCCGTTTGACGACAACAGGCGGAGCCACCGCCGAGACGCTGACACAGCCCCCTGAGACTACGAGCCAGACAAGAACCCACACTGTCGCAATCCACCTCCGATTCTCCACAATCATACCCCCCATATATTTTCATGGCCGGATTATAGGCAACCTCACCCCCGGAATGCACCGGCGGCCTATCTGGAGCACGTATCCCCCTCTTGACAAGCGGACCACAATCGAGATATTAATAATCGTTCTCAATTTCATTTACAGGATGCACATAGCAATGGCCGCCACAAAATCTCCGACGTCGGGGACAGCCCACAATCAGGAAACCCGCTGCGAATGCGGCCAGCTGATCGCCAAAGTCCGTGGAAAAGGGATCGAGCTGAAATGCAAGCGCTGCAAACGCATCGTCGTCATTCCGTTTTCATCGATCGAAGGATGGAGTGCTGTCGCATCATGATTCACTGTTTGAAAGGAGGCTACACACACAAATCATCCGACTTAACACGTTACGGAATTTCCCATCCCGACACAGACCAGAGACCATCGAGTCCCGAGTCAGACCATCACCATCATTATTCATTATGGAGGTTCACAATGAGGATCCGGTCAATCCTCGGGGCTCTCGTGATTGCCAGTTTGCCGGCGATGCCGGCTTTGGCCGTCGATATGACCCCGGAGGACATCAAGAAGCTCGTCGATGAGGCAGTAGAGAAACGCTTGCAAGATCACGAACGCCGCGAAGGGGCGACAGAGCGTCGCGTAAATTCAACAGGACAAGCGAATGAACCGGGAGTCGGCTCCCTTCCTGAAGTCGGGAAGGAACGCCGTACCGACCAGCAACCGGCATTAGGTTTCGGGTCCACCGGATCAGGCCGCTTGGTCTACGCCAAGCCGTTTGTGTCAGCCCCGAAGGCCATCGTGGGTGGCTACATGGACATCCAGTATCGGAGCCACCGAAAAGGTGTCATGGAGACAGGCGACTATAACCCCATACGAAACGGCCAGGGAACCACGAACGGGTTCGACCAACAGCGTTTTGTTCCCTTCATCTATGCGGACATTACCGAGCATGTGAAGTTTGCCTCTGAACTTGAGATTGAACACGGGATTAGAGGGGCGGGAGAAAATGAAATCAGTCTGGAGTTTGCTCATTTGGACTATCTCATCAACGAACCGTTCAATATTCGGGCCGGTATTCTATTGGTCCCGATCGGCAAGTTTAACTTACTCCACGACTCACCGTTGAACGACTTGACAGACCGCCCGCTCGTCAGCCAATTCATCATTCCCTCGACCATGTCCGAGACGGGCGCGGGTTTCTATGGCACTTTTTATCCAGGGCGAACCAGCAAGCTGGACTACGAACTCTATGTGACAACCGGCCCTTGCGGGAGTAACCCTGACGGCTCCCCACGCATCAATGAGGAAACCGGTACAAAAAGTTCGCGCCAACGGAAATGTGCCAACAGCTCTGACGGACTTGACATCAATAATGGCAAGGCAGTCTCTGGTCGTGTGGCATTCAGCCCGATGCTCGGCGTAGAAGTCGCCGGATCGGGGTACTACGGCAACTCTTCCCCAAGCAGCTACAACCCGCTCAGCATCACAGCGATCGATTGGACACTCCAGAAAGGCCCATTTGAGATCATCGGAGAAGCAGCCTGGGCTTACGCAAGAGGAAATGCGCGCGCCATTCCCGGCAATACTATTGGCTTTGCACCAGGCACTGTAATGACCGGAATCAATACATTTAATCCCCTGGCAGCTCCACCTCAACGGATGCAGGGGTTCTACATCCAGGGCAACTATCACTTCATGCCCTCCTTCTTGACGGCCCTCTCACCCAAGCGGTTCGGCGAGGGCTCCACCTTCACGGCTGTGATTCGTTATGACCAGGTGAACTTGAATAAGGACAACCGGGGCGAGAGCCAAGGCCAACTTGAACAGATCTCCTTCGGCCTTAACTATCGGCCGGTTGAAGATGCGGTGTTCAAAATCAGTTACCAATATATGCCCAAGGCATTTAATCCGAATAGCGGCCAACGCATCCACGACAGTGCGCTGGTCCTTTCAGCCGCAACGTATTTCTAGGTCACATATGGTGGCGGCCCTTCTTCCCGAGAAGAAGGGCCGCATACCGGAAAGAATTGGATCACACGTGAACCGCTTGGCACTATTCTCAGGCCTGTTACTCCTCGCTAGCGGCTGCGCCACCCTGAGCGGAAGCCACGATCAATACTATGTCTGCTCCTACGACACGGTGTGGGACGCCACCCTGGACACGCTCAAAGCCAACTCCATTACATTGCAAAACAAAGATACAGGAACCGTCGAGACGGCCTGGATCGAAATGGAGGGAGCCGTGCGGGGGTTTGGCGCCTTTGGCCGGGAAGGCTTTGGAAACCGTGAGCGGGCCCGGTTTACGGCGAAGGTCACACAGCAGGCGGATGTTACGTCGGTCAGTCTGCTGGAAATCCGTCAGCGGTGGCACGCCCGCGGAGGGGTGACTCAGCAAGCAACCAGGTGGTGGCCGGTGGATCCCTCGGAAGAGGCGCTGGCAGACGTCACAAACCGCCTCAATACAAAACTCCTGGAGAAAGGATGCTCGGCATCATGAAGCCAACGGTCTATTTTTTGGGAAGCCTCCTCGCTCTCACCGCGTTCGCATCGCCGGCCTGGAGCGAGCGCATTTGGGACAGCGAATTGAAGCGCTATCTGACCGAGCAGGAGATGATGATGGCCGAGGTCTTCATGAGCGAAGAAGACAGCGTGAGAATCATGCTCCCAAAATCAGAGCGGGTGCGCAAGGATGTCATCAAACTCAGTCCGGAGAAGAAGGCGCAGATCGAGGAACGCATCGGCTGGAAATTTCCCGAAGAATCCTTCGAGGTGTATATCGGAGAAACCGGAGCGCAGATCGACGGCTATGCGCTTGTCCAGAATACCATCGGGAAACACAAGCCGATGACCTACATGGTCGGCGTCGACAGCAAGGGACATGTCTCAGATATCGAGCTGCTGGTGTTCCGAGAATCGCGCGGGAGCGAGATCCGCCAGAAACGATTCAATACGCAGTATGAAGGCAAGACCGTCCAGGACCCCGTTCGCATCAATAAGGACATCATCAATATCAGCGGCGCCACGATGTCGGTGCGCTCCATGAGTGCCGGAATTAAACGGGTGCTCGTGCTGGTCGACGAGTTCTATTTGAAGCCGGCCGGCCTCGGCAGCGATACCGTGGCCTCGCGCAAATCAGAGAAAGGCATTTTCACCTCAATCTTCGGGAATTAGGATCAGCGGACCGAGCGTCCCACCATGAAAAATTTTAATCAGCGGTTCAAACTTCGTGATTCAGACCGGCATGTTCGATTGCTGTATACGTTCTTTCTCCTTCTGATGTTGGCGGGATTCACGTTTTCATTTTTCTGGGCACACAGTATGACAGGATTGTCCCCCCAAGGGGTCGCAGATCACTACCGCGGGTCGGATACGACTTTCGGCGAACCGATGTCGTTCCGCGAACTGGCCGAAGTCACCCACTTCCACCTCTTCACGATGCCGGTCGTCTTCATGATCCTCGTCCACGTGCTCTATCTGACCGCCGTGAGCCACACTCTCAAGGCGGTCACGACATGGATGGCATTCGGCGGCGTCATTCTCGACCTGTTGTCGCCCTGGCTGATCACCTATGTGTCACCCATTTTTGTTCTCACGATGTTGGCCGGCGACACGTTGATGACCGTTAGTTTTCTTATCATGATGGCCGTTCCGCTCTATGAAATGTGGATTTTGGAGCAACCCTTAATGGCAGGAAAGCGCTCAAGTCACGACTAACCGGGCAGCATAGTTTTACAGTCGAGCGGCCAGAGGTTTTTCACCCAGAGCCCAAGATCACGCAAGTGGTCTTGGGCTTTTCGTTTTTGAGGAAAACGTATGCCATTCACAATCACGACAACGGTGAATCCAGCCGTTCTGAAGATACAGGGATTACTCAGAAAGATCGATCATCTGCGGCTGCCGATCCGTTCACGCCGCGATGTCGAAAGCATCCTGGTCCGCCAGGCCAGCAAAGAGATCGATCGCGCTATTCCCTGGCAGGCAGGCCACGGGCAACGAACCGCCGGCATTGCCCTGATGCTCGGACAGGCTGCGGGACTTGACCCCGATGCGCTGCATCAGGTCAAACTCGCCGCCCTGCTCCATGACATCGGCTTAATGGTCCTCCCGTCAAACCTTATAGAGGACAGAGGTTCCCTTGAGCCGGAATCCTACATCGCGATTCAAAACCATGCCCGGCTCGGAGCCAATTTACTTGCACCCTTTGCCTTCTTGCAGGACGCATCGGTCCTCATCGCCCATCATCACGAGCGATGGGATGGATCCGGCTACCCCTACGGTATCCGAGGAGCTTATATCCCGTTGGGCGCCAGAATTCTGGCGATCGCCGACGCCTTCGATGCCATCCGGATACCCGATGTTTCCGAAACTAATCTTCGAAACCATATTGCCCTGAGAATGATTAGGGTCGCATCCGGCACCCAATTCGACCCGACGCTCGTCGATATCCTCCGCTCCCAATGGAACTCATCACGCCCCCACTCGGTTTCACCCTAACTGTAAGAGGTTCGCCCATGAACGGCCATATCAGCATCCCGACACAGACAGTCCTGACTTCTCTCTTATTCGTCACGCTTACGATTGCAAGCTGCTCAGGCGGCGGATCGTCGTCCGGTGGCTCTTCCAGTCCGCTGGCAACCGGAACGCCTGGAGCTGAACAGGCAGTGGGAGAGCGCCTGTTTCTCGAAACGCGCTTCGCGCAGGCCTTCAAAGTCTTTGTGGACAACGGCGGGAACATCAATGATCCCAATGCAGGCGATGCGGTTGTCGATACCGTCGAGACGACAGGCCTGCCGATCGCGCCGGGGCCGTTTGCGGGCACGGCGATGAATTGCCGCGCCTGCCACATGGTCGATGACGTATTAACCGCGCCTGGCGGCGGCATGCGCACCTATGCGGACTTCGCGCGCCGGAGCCCCATCCCGGCGAGGGCAGACGGCAAAACTCATGCGCCCCGCAATTCGCCCGCGCTAGTAAACTCCACACTCGATCGGCCCGATGGCGTCTTGCTGCATTTCGATTCGGAATTCAGCTCCATCGAGGACTTGGTCGCAGCCACCTTCACGGGAAGAAATTTCGGCTGGCTTCCCGGTGAGAAAGCCCAAGCCATCGCCCATGTGGCACGCGTGGTCCGAGGGGACGACGGGTCAGGCGACTTAGCGCAGCAGTTCGATGGCTTATCGTATCGCCTGCTCTTTACCGGAACCAATTCCGCAATCCCGGATGACTTCAAGCTTCCCCCGCAGTTCCGCACCTTCGTGGGAACCGGCACCGATCAGGAAATCTTCGATGCCGTCGTGAGAGTGGTGGCCGCCTATGTGAACGGACTCCTGTTCTCACAAACCGAAGACAGCGGAGCCCTCATTCGCTCACCCTTCGACGTCTTCCTGGAGATCAATGGATTGCCTCAGCAACCGGACGCCAACGAGACGCCGATCGATTACAGCCGGCGCTTACGGACTTTCATCAACGCGCCGGGATTTGCCCCTCAGTTCGTCACCACGAATCCGAACCGGCAAGACGGGCAATTCCAATTTCATTCTCAACCATTCGCATTTGGAGCCCAAGAACTGGAAGGCTTGAAGGTGTTTCTGGCAGAGCCGGCGACCCTTCCGGCCTCACCGGCCGAGTTGATTGCCGGCAGAATCGGCAACTGCCTCGCCTGCCATGCCGCACCGAACTTCACCGACTTCAAATTGCACAACACCGGCACAGCGCAAAAAGAATACGACGACATCCACGGAGCCGGCCAGTTCGCAGGCCTCTCGATTCCGAATCTGGCGACCCGCAATACCAGCTATGATCTATTCCTTCCGGCCACGGAAACGCACCCTGCCGCACTGGAACCGTTTCGTGCGATTCCTGCGGCAGGCAGCCCGGGGTTGACCGATCTGGGAGCGTGGAACGTCTTCGCCAATCCTGACATCCCCGGCCCGCAGGAAAAGATCAAAAAGATTCTGTGTGATGAACAACAGCCCTGTCCGTTGTCGGATGCGACACTCCTGGATCGAGCGATTGCTCGATTCAAGACGCCGGGACTCCGTGACCTGGGTCATTCCGCCCCCTACATGCACAACGGGCAATTCGATACGTTGGACGACATCATTGCGTTTTATCGACTGGTCGCTGGCCAAGCCAGGGTTGCAACGCTACGCAATGGAGCCTCTCAACTTCAGGGAATTGCCCTGTCCCCTGGAGATATCGCGCCGCTGGTCGCGTTTCTGAAATCGCTGAATGAGGACTATCAATAGGCGAGATCGACGGAGAATAGAACGACCAGCCGGCGCTCTCCACGCGCCGGCATCGGAGTGGGAGAGAGACTCTCCCACTTCACAGGCGGGGGCCCTCAGTCCTCCTGGGGCCCCCCGCCCACTTTTCTTGACTACGACTTTATCTGCTCGGCAAGATAGGCAGGAAGCCCGACTTGAGCGATTGTGGCGAGCTGCCGCTCAAAGTAATCGACATGCTCTTCTGAGTCCACCACCATCTCTTCCAGCTTGTGCCGGGTGGTAAAATCGCCGACCTTGGTAGCCTGCACGATCGCCTTCCGCAGCATGTCCACATCTTCCCGCTCAAATGCCAGATTGGTTTCGAAGAGATCCTGCACCGACCGACCACCCTTCACGTCATCCAACGTCCCGACATCCGGCTGGCCGCCCAGATACAACATATGGCGGACCAGTTGCGAAGAATGGGTGACTTCTTCGGTGTACAGATGCTGAAATTTGTCCGCCAATCGCTCGTAGCCCCAATGCCGGCACAACTCCGCGTGGAGCAGATACTGATGCACCGCTGTCAATTCGGCCGTGAGCACCGTCCCCAGATTCTCCAGAATCCCCTCTTTCGCTTTCATTGCGTTCCTTTTTCTTCGCGTACTGACTATTCGCGTGAGCTGAACTAGCTATCCTTCTTGATCTGCTCGGCGAGATACATCTCCAAGCCGACCTGCTTGATCGTCTCCATCTGTGTTTCGATCCAATCGATATGGGCATCGACGTCTTTCGCCATCTCTTCCAACATATGGCGGGTCGTGAAATCGGTCACTTTCACGCAATGCACGACTCCTTCATTCAGCAACCCCAGCATTTCCTGTTCGGCCTTCAGATCCAGCTTGAACTGTTCCGGCACCGTCTCACCGACATGCACGGTATTCATGCGCTGCACGTTCGGCACTCCTTCGAGATAGAGGATGTGTCCGATCAGCTCATCGGCATCCTTCATCTCATCGATACTGCGCTCGCGCACCTTATGCTCCAGCCGTTCAAAGCCCCAGTTCTCGCACATCTTGGCATGCACAAAATACTGATTGATGGCAGTCAGGTCGGCAGTCAGCACCTTATTCAGAATATTGATGACGCCCTCTTTAGCTTTCATAGTTTGTTCCCCTTTCACAATGTGGGTGGGCCCGCAGATCAGGGGCGCTGGGTGATCGAATCAACACATACGAATAAGTTCATTATCGTCCGCAGCCAGGCAGCCGTCAACCTGGGAGATTCGGACTGAGATGGGAAAAGAGCCGAAAGTGATGAGTTTGGTTCTCAGTTTCGATGGGAGAAGAGTCGGCCCACGACACGCGCAGAGACTACCAGCCTACCGAAATCCGCTTGCAGCTATCCGGCCTCGCGATAGCCACACTCCTCGTTGCGGCACTGCACACTCCGCCCTGCCTGTTTACTGACTTTTTCGATCAGGAATGGCGCCTGACACGTCGGACAGGTCTTATTGATCGGGCGATCCCACAACGCATACTCACACTTGGGATAGTTGCTGCAGGCAAAGAAGGACCGTCCCTTTTTCGTGCGCTTCTGAACGAGGTCTCCGCCACAGTCAGGCTGTGGGCATTTCACGCCAAGGGCCAGCGGCTTCGTTGTCTTGCATTCGGGATAGGCCGAGCAGGCAATGAATTTTCCGAATCGCCCGGTCTTCACGACCATGGCGCTCCCGCACTTGTCGCACGTCTGATCGGTAGTCAGTTCGACCTTCGGCACGATCTTGATCGTGCCGTCTTCGAGCTTCTGAAAATTCTGCGTATTCTTACAGGGCGGATCGGCTTTATAAGCCGGGCAAGCGAGGAACTTCCCATTCCGTCCCCACTTGATCTCCATCATTTTTCCGCACTTTTCACAGGGAATGTCTGTGGGAGGCTCAACCGTATCTTTTGGACCCGGAATGGTTTTCGCCCGCTCCAACTCTTTCGTGAACGGCATATAAAAATCCCGCACTGCCGTCACCCAGGGTTTATTCCCCTCTTCCACTTCATCGAGTTGCTCTTCAAGATGCGACGTAAAGTCGACATTGATGAGCTCGGGAAACCCCTTCATCAGGTAGTCATGCACCGTCTTACCCGTCTCCGTCGGCACCAACCGGCCCTCGGTCTTCTCGACATACTTGCGGTCTTGGATCGTGGAGATAATCGCCGCATACGTTGACGGTCGCCCGATTCCCTTTTCTTCCAACTCCTTGATCAGCAGCGCCTCATTATAACGGGGAGGCGGTTGAGTAAAGTGCTGCTTCGAGGTCAGTCCGAGCACCGACTCCCCCTCCTGCTGGACCAGCCGCAGTTGCTCCCCTTCGGACAGGGCCGGGAGCTGGCGATCACTGTCGTCGTCCGTTTCCTGATCGGCTTTCGGCTTTTCGGTGGGGAGCTCCTTATCGACGCCTTCCATATACACAATCGTGTGCCCCGGAAACTTGACGACTGTTCCGGTAGAACGGAAACCGTACTTCTCCTTCGTTCCAACCGGAGTCGAATCGATCCGCGTCACATCGAGAATAGCCGGCACCATTTGCGATGCGATGAATCGATTCCAGATCAACTTGTAGAGATTGTACTGATCCTGATCGAGGTACTGACGGATCGATTCCGGATCGCGAGCCGCCGATGTGGGCCTGACCGCTTCATGCGCTTCCTGGGCGGCCTTCTGTGTCTTATAGATATTGGGAGTCGCAGGAAGGTATTCCGACCCGAATCTCGCCTGGATCACTTCGCGCGCTTCGGCCATCGCTTCATTGGAGATGCGCGGAGAGTCGGTTCTCATGTATGTAATGAGACCCGTGGCCCCTTCAGCCCCGATCTCCATTCCTTCATACAGCTGTTGCGCCAGGGTCATGGTTTTCTTCGGCGAGAAATGCAGTTTCCGGGAGGCTTCCTGCTGGAGACGGCTGGTGATGAACGGCGCGACAGGGTTCCGCTTTTTCTCCCGGCGCTCGATGGATTCAACGACGAAGGATTTCCCTTGAATGTGGTCGACGACCCGGGCCGCTTGCTCGCCGTTCTCGATCGAAGCGGCTTCACCATTGACACTATGCAGCTTGGCTTCGAAGGAGGGCGGATTGGCGCCGGCCAATAACGCGCTGATCGACCAGTACTCTTCGGTCCTGAAGGCCTCCCGCTCTGCTTCGCGTTCGCAAATCAACCGCATGGCGACCGACTGCACGCGCCCCATGCTGAGCCCGCGCCGGACTTTATTCCACAGCAATTGACTGCCTTGATACCCGACGATGCGGTCCAGGATTCGGCGGGCCTGCTGCGCGTTGACCAGATTCATATCGATTTCACCGGGTGACTCCAGCGCCCGCTTGACCGCCGTCTTGGTGATCTCGTTGAACAAGACCCGAAAGATCTTTCCGCCTTTTTTCTTTTTGGACTTGCCGAGCAACTCCTGCTCCAGATGCCAGGCAATCGCCTCCCCTTCACGATCAGGGTCGGGCGCCAGGAAAATCTTGTCGGCTTCTTCGGCTTTCTTCTTGATGTCGGCGAGAACTTTTGCCTTGCCCTTGATGGTCACGTACTGCGGTTCAAAGTCGTGTTCCAGGTCGACGCCTAACTTGCTCGTGGGGAGATCCTTGATATGGCCGACCGAGGCCATCACGGTATACCCGCGGCCTAGATATTTCGTAATCGTCCTCGCCTTGGTCGGCGACTCAACGATGATCAACGATTTTGCCATAACATCTCCATCCCTCAGATCACACGTCTTCCCATCACGTACCAAACTTTTCAACATCCTGCAACTGGAATACACTCGGCCACAGATTAGCGGCGCTGATATTGCGGACCGGGGAGCTGTCGCACATAGCCGCGGAGTTCCAGCGCCAGCATCGTCGCGGTGACCTGCGCGGCGCTGAGTCCGGTCCGTTCAATCACGGCATCAACCGATTGCGCATCGTGAGAAAGCACCTCATAGATACGCTGTTCGTCGGGTCCAAATTTTTCAAGCACCGACGATGCGGTCTCCCCTGCCATCACGCGCGCACGAAGTGCAGGCTCAACCTGCGGCAGCAACTCCTCCATCATATCCGCCGCGCACTCGATCAATCTGGCGCCTTCCTTGATCAATCCATTCGACCCGCGGCACCGTGCTTCTTTGACAGACCCCGGAAGGGCAAACACATCGCGCCCCTGCTCCAGCGCGAGTTTGGCCGTAATGAGCGATCCGCTGTTCATCGCCGCCTCCGCGACGAGCACCCCGACGGATAGACCACTGATGATCCGATTCCGTCTCGGGAAATGATGGCTCTGCGGCGGAGAACCTACCGGGAGTTCCGTCAGCACCGCTCCATGTGCCTCAATCTGCTTGCGTAGCTGATCATGTTCCGGCGGATAGGTCTGATCCACTCCGCAACCGAGCACGGCAATCGTGCGGCCCTTTCCGGCCAACGCGCCGCGATGGGCCGCGGCATCGATCCCGCGCGCCATCCCGCTGACGATCGTCCAACCCCCTTGAGCGAGTTCCCGGGCGATCTCTTCCGTAATGGCCTTCCCGGCGGTAGTAGCGGATCGTCCCCCGACGATCGCCACGGCCATGCCGTCTTGTTCATGGAGTGCGCCCGTGTAATACAGCAACGGCGGCGGATCAGGAATTGCCCTCAGCCGCTTCGGATACAAGGGATCGGTCAGCGTGATGACCTGAATATCGAGCCGTTCGACCAGCTTCACCTGATAGTCGACTAGATGACGCACTTTAAGAGCAGGTCCTCGCCTGATCACCTCAGCGAGTTCAGCACTGCACCCGGCGCGTTTCAGGTCCTCTAAGGGGGAGGCCAACACACCTGCCGGAGTCCCGAACGCCTGCACTAATTTGAGGACGGTGCGATCACCGACTCCGTCGATCGACTGCAGGAGAAGCCAGGATGTGAGCTGAGTGGAATCCATGCGACGGGTTCTGCACAAGAGAGCAGCCTGCGCTGAATGCACCGACATGGTCTCATTCACACGATCTTGCTGCAGCAAGATCGGCTCAGGAAACCTTCCGGCACAGAACGCAGCGCGGACTACAAAGCCACGAGGTCATACTGCTCGAGGTGTAACTGGCTGTCCGGTGTCACAATGATCTTCGCAGAACATTCGCGCTCCAGCATTTCCAAGCCTTGGCGCTCCTCATCCTGAAGCAGCCCCGCAACGCTGGGGTGGGCCCCGATGACAATCCGCTGGCTTTCTCCCGCTTCGCCGATCTTTCGAATCTCGCGGAAAATCTCGTAGGCGACCGTCGTCGGGGACTTGGTATAGCCGCGGCCTTCGCAATAATGACAAGGCTCGGACAGGGATCGAAGAAGATCTTCACGAACACGTTCGCGGGAAATTTCAATCAGCCCGAGATCCGAAATCCGCGAGATCCTGGTCCGCGCTTTATCCGACGCCATCGCATCCACCAGCGCGTGATAGACCTTGTCCCGGTTCTTCTCCCGCTCCATATCGATAAAATCGACGATGATAATGCCGCCGATCCCGCGCAGCTTCATCTGGTAGGCCACTTCTTTGGCCGCTTCCAGATTGTTCCGGAGAATTGTCTCTTCCTGATCCCGTTTGCCGACAAATCGCCCCGTATTGACGTCGATGACCGTCATGGCCTCGGTATGATCGATCACCAAGTGGCCTCCGGATTTCAGCCAGACCCTCCGGCTCGTCGCGCGCGTGATCTCTTGCTCGATCCCCAGATGATCGAAGAGGCTTTCATCCTTGTCGTAGAAATGAATGCGGGATGTCTGCTCGGGAGAAAACCGCTGCACGAAATCTCGAACGGCATCATACTCCTGACGCGAATCGATCCACAGGCGGTCCACTTTCCTCCCGAACAGATCGCGCACCACGCGAAAGCTGAGACTCAAATCCGTATGCAGCAACGCCGGCGCACCCAGTTTTTCCCGATTGGTCAGAATGTCCTGCCAGAGCACGTGGAGAAAGTCGACGTCGGACTTCAGTTCATCTTCCTTGACGCCTTCGCTCACCGTGCGCACGATGTAGCCGCACCCTTGGCGACGCACCCGGCGCATGATGTCTTTCAATCGCGCGCGCTCCTCGTCCTTCGCGATCCGACGGGACACCCCGATGTGCTCGACATTCGGCATGAAGACCAGGTATCGACCGGGGAGCGACACATAGGTCGTCACCCGCGGACCCTTCGTCCCGATCGGGCCTTTCGAGATCTGGACCATCAACTCCTGCCCCTCGGTCAGCAGCTGCTCAATGGGCTTGGCACTCTGGCGTTTCGGCCTGAGCATGTCCGCATCTTTATCATCATCGTCGTCTGCAGTATCAACCAGCGTATCGCCTGGCTCGGCATCTTCCGAGAGGTCAGACACATGCATGAACGCCGCTTTTTCCAGGCCGATGTCCACGAACGCCGCCTGCATGCCCGGCAGCACCTTCGCAACCTTCCCCTTATAGACGTTCCCGACAAAATCCTTATGTTTGGCCCGATCGCCGAATAAATCGGTGACCACGCCGCCATCCAACACCGCCACACGGGTTTCTTCCCGCGCGACCGAAATCGCAATCTCAATTCCCATAACTACTCCTTTAGTCTGCGAGCCCTGGAACGACGCGACGGGCGGCAGACGCAGGCACCGTGCCCAGGTCCGACACATCCACCATCGACGCCACATTCCAGCGGCTCAATGCCACGCCTCACAACACGCCACCGATCACTCCACTCTAATCCCGAACTCAACTCAATAGAACAAACTCAGCCGTCTCCGCTTGACGTTCAACAGCAATCCCAACGACGCCATCGTCATAATCGTCGCGCTGCCCCCATAGCTCATCAACGGCAGCGGAATACCGACGATCGGAAACATCCCGGCCGTCATCCCGATATTCACCACGACACAAAAACACAGCATGGCGACAATACCGGCGGCGAGTAACGCTCCCAATTGATCTTTCGCTTTCGACGCAATTTCCAGGGAGAGCCAAATCAGCGCGACAAACAGCACGAGCAGCAGCAACACTCCCAGGAATCCCCATTCTTCCGCATAGACGGCAAACACAAAGTCTGTATGGCCTTCCGGAAGGAACTTCAGCTGACTTTGCGTCCCGCCGTAGAGTCCTTTTCCCATCAACTCGCCGGATCCGATCGCAATTCTAGACTGCAGGGCATGATAACCCTTTCCTCCCGGATCGTAGTCCGGGTCAACGAAGGCCATAATGCGCTGTCGCTGGTAATCATGCAAGGACCCCCAGACCCCTTCCCAGGCAAACGGGAACAGCATGACAATCAGAAGGAGAATCACACCCAGTGCCTTCGACCGCACACCGACCATCAAAAGCATCGCCGCGTAGACGGCAACGAAGCTCAATCCGCTCCCCAAATCAGGCTGCTTCAGGATCAACACCAGCCCGGGGAACATCAGCATCCCCGGCATGATCACCCGTTGCAACCACCCCACCCGGGGCGTCTTCGAGTAGTAGTGAGCCAGGACAAGAATCAACACCAGCTTGGCAAATTCAGACGGCTGGAAACTGAACGGCCCCAGCGCGATCCAGCGCTGCGCGCCCTTGCTCGTTCGCCCTTCGAGCAGGACAAACGCCAGCATCAGCAGCACGACCCCATACAGCGGATAGGCCAGCCGCGCGATCCGATGGTAGTCGGACACCAGCATGAACACGAACGCCGCGCTTCCCATCAAAATCCAGGCGAGCTGCTTGATGTAATACGGCGCCACCCCGCCCTGCTGACCATGCGTCACGCTGTGAATCGACAGAACGCCGATGCCGAGAATGGCGAACACTAACGCCAGAAACCGATAGTCGAAACTATCGAGTCCGCGATTATCAATCAGGCGATCAATCATAGAAACTCACACACAACAACCAGAGTCTTCGCCCTCACTACGATTGCGGAACAACCGCCGGCGCCTGAGACATGAGCTTTATATAGGTCTCAATCACTTCTTTGGCCAAGGGCGCAGCCGCCGAACCGCCGTGGCCCATATGCTCGGCGAGCACCGCGACGGCAATCTTCGGAGACTCCACGGGCGCGAAGGCCACAAACCAGGCATGGTCACGAAACTTCTTGGGAATATCTTTCTCCGCCTTCTTTTCTTTTCCCAACGCCGTCGTTTGCGCCGTCCCGGTTTTCCCCCCGATCGTCACGAGAGAAGACTTCGCGCGAGTCGCCGTACCTTCAGTCACCACGGCCGCCAACGCCTCTTTAATGATTCGGAACGTCTCCGGCTTGGCATGCGCCTTCCCTCGCGCGACCGCCGGCATTTCCTGTAAATTTCCGGTGGTGCGATCCATGATGGCCTGCACCAGGCGAGGGCGGTAACTGACACCATCGTTGGCCACCGTGCCGATCATGCTCGCCATTTGCAGGGGAGTCACCGTGACATACCCCTGCCCGATCGCGGCAGAGATCGTTTCACCGGGTAACCAGGCTTCTTTTTTCACTTTCAGCTTCCAGGCCGTCGAAGGGATAGAACCCACCCGCTCTGAAGGCAGTTCAATGCCGGTCTCGTGGCCAAGGCCGAAATCCTTGGCATATTCCGCCATCGTATCGATCCCCATCCGTTGTCCGATGGTGTAGAAATAGACGTCGCAGGACTGCACCAGCGCCTTGTGCAGATCGACATAGCCGTGGCCGGTCGCTTTCCAATCGTGATACACGCGCCTGCCGAATTGATACCCGCCTGTGCAGAGCACAGAACTCGACGGCGACATCGTATTGGACTCCAGCGCAGCCACGGCCATCGGCACTTTGAAGGTAGAGCCCGGGGGATATTGTCCTTGCGACGCACGGTTGTTGAGCGGGCGCCTCTCATCCTGGACGATCTCAACCCACTGTTTCGGCGTGAGTTCCCGTGACATGATGTTCGGATCGAAGCCCGGCCGGCTCGCCATGGCCAGCACGTCGCCGCTCGTGGGATCCAGGGCGACAATCGCGCCGGACTCCTCCCCCAGCAGATCCTCAGCCACCTTCTGCAGCCTGATATCAATCGTGAGATAGAGATCGTTGCCGGCGAGGGGCTTATCCACCTGCACCGTCCGTTTTTCATGCCCCAGGGCATCGACTTCGACGCTTTTTTGTCCGGCCTGACCGCGCACATGACGATCGAACGACTTTTCCACTCCATACTGTCCGACAATGCTGCCTTGATGGAGATCCGCGAATTCAGGTTTTTCCAATTGCTCAGGAGAAATTTCTCCGACATACCCGAGGAGGTGGGCCGCGGCCATGCCCCCGGGATAGTTCCGCTGCGACTCCACCTGAATCATGACACCGGGAAGATCAAGACGGTGGGATTCAATCACGGTGGCATCGCGCAACGTCAGCCGGTCCTTGATTTTCTTCGGGAGCATCTTACTGCCGCGTACCGCCAGCTTTTTCCGGATCATGGCCGGATCGAGCCCGAGCAAGTCCGCCAGATTCTGGACCAGCCCCTCCCGATCCTTCACGTCTTCGAGCGTGACGTAGAGACTGAAGCTCGGAACGTTATTCGCCAGCAGGACCCCTTGCCGATCGTAGATCAGACCTCTGGCCGGCTCCAGCAACACGGACCTGGTCCGGTTGTTTTCCGACAAGTCGCGATAGTATGGCCCTTCTCGAATCTGCAGGTGCCACAGGCGCAAGGCCAGCAACCCGACCACCAAAAGCAGCCCCACCCGAAGCAGCGTGAGCCGCCGCTGCAGTTCTCCAAGTTCAGACTCATGGGTGCCACTGATAGCCACGGCGACTCCTAGAACTCTTGCCCCTCTGCCAGCCGATCAAGATTCAGCCGGCTCCAGATCAGCCAATAACAGAATCCTCCGACCACCGCATCGAAACAGGCTTGCGGCACAAGGATTGTCCGAATCATCCACCAGATATCTTGCTGATCGTTGGGTTTGAGCGACCAGATCGTGAGCAGACTCGAGAGGGTTGACGCGACCACCAGCCCGCTGACCAACACCACGGGCGTCACTTGCGCCATCTGACGTCCGGCTAACCCGGCAAGAAATCCCACGGTTCCCTTGGCCACCATACTTGCAGCAAGGTCCGTCGCGGAAAACAGGCTCATCACCCACCCCAGAAGCAGCCCGACGACCAACCCCTCCAATTCGCCTGCCAGGAGACCGATAAAACAGACCGCCACAAGCCCGACGTCCGGCGTGACACCCCAGACGCTGATATAGGACAGCAAGGTGGTATGCGCCGCGACCACCGCGGCGATGATGCAGCCATACACAAGGATCTTCACGGTTTGGCTTTCGGAAGAGGCCCGTCACTCTTTCCGTCCTCACCCGGAACATAGGGAGACTGAATCACCAAGACTTCTTCCACCCGATTCACATCGACTTCCGGGCGCATTTCCGCCGACTGGAACAACGCGCCTTCCTCTTTACCGATGGTGGTAATCGTACCGATAGCGAGTCCGCGAGGAAACCCGCCGACCAATCCGGACGTCACGACGCGATCCCCCGTGCGAACATTCGAAAGCAACGGAATATATTTGAGACGGGCCATACCCGGCGTCGTCCCTTCGACAATGCCCTCGTCACGCGTCCGTTGAATCAATCCGGCAATGGCGTTATTGGGATCGGACACCAAGAGCACAACAGCGGTCGCCATCGTCGTTTTCACCACACGCCCCACGACGCCGGCGGACGTGACCACCCCCATATCAGGCCGAATCCCGTCTGCGCTCCCCTTATTCAAGAGGATGGTCCGATACCAGTTGCCTGTGTCACGGCCGATGACCTGTGCCGCCACCATCGCGGGGGCTGCCTGAGCCTTGAATTCGAGCAACGCCGTCAGACGCTCTGTCGCCGAAGCCGCCTCACGCAGCTGACTGTTTTGCCCCTGCAACAGTTCAAGCTCTTTCCGCAATTGCCGATTCTCGTCCTCGACATCTTGCAATGCGACGTAGCGATGCCACGTATCCCCAACCCCGCCTTGCACCGATGCCACCAGACGGATCGGCCAACTGAGCACCCATCCGACCGGACCACCGATCTCTTGAAAGAGAGTCTGGAGCTGCTGGGGAAGCAGGAAGAAACCGAGGAGCACGGCAAGCAACACTCCGAGGGCAAGACGCCGTGCGCCGTATGATGAACGAAAGTTGGCCATCCGCATGGGGAGGAAGGAACCTTACCGGAGGCTGCTACATTGAGACATGACCGACACCTTACGGAGAAGATCCAGTTCGTCCAGAATCTTCCCGACCCCCAGGACTACAGAGGTAAGCGGGTCGTCGACCGTAATAATCGGCAAGTTTGTCTCTTCACGGAATCGTGTATCCATGCCCTTCAGCAGGGAGCCTCCACCCGTCAGCACGATTCCGCGGTCAATAATATCTCCCGCCAATTCCGGCGGAGTGTTTTCCAGCGCGACCTTGATCGCATTGACGATCGTCCCGATCGGCTCCTGCAAGGCCTCTCGAATTTCGGCATCGTCGACGACCAGCGTGCGGGGAATTCCCGAAATCAGATCCCGCCCCTTGATCATCATCGTTTTGCGTTCTTCGAAGGGATAGGCCGATCCGATTTCGAACTTGACCCGCTCCGCCATATGTTCGCCGATGAGTAAGTTGTACTTCTTCTTGATGTAATTCATGATCGCTTCGTCCATCCGATCGCCGGCCACCTTCACCGATTCGCTATAGACGATGCCGCCGAGTGAAATCACCGCGATATCCGTCGTGCCGCCGCCCACATCGACGACCATGTTGCCGGACGGTTCGGTAATCGGAAGGCCCGCCCCGATGGCGGCTGCCACCGGCTCTTCGATCAGATAGACTTCCCGCGCACCGGCCAATTCAGCCGAGTCACGAACGGCCCGCTGCTCCACCTGGGTAATCCGCGAAGGCACACCGATGATGATCCGGGGCCGCACGAAGGCGCTCCGATTGTGCGCCTTGCGGATGAAATGCTTGAGCATCTGCTCGGCCATCTCGAAGTCGGCGATAACGCCCTCTTTCATCGGCCGGACGGCGACAATGTTCCCGGGAGTTCGGCCGAGCATCTTTTTCGCGTCGGCACCGACCGCCAGGACTTTCTCGGTTTTCTTTTCCACCGCCACCACCGAGGGCTCGTTCAGGACGATGCCTTTCCCATGCACATAGACCAGAGTCGTCGCTGTCCCCAAATCGATCGCAAGATCGTTGGAAAACCATCCGAACACATCTCCCGTGAACCCCACGGCTCTCTCCCTTCGTCATGAACTCGCTTTGCGTTGCGCGAGTCCCTCGCTATTCATAAATTTAGTCGGGTACTGCTAACTGTCCTGCATCCAGCACCTGGGTCCGCGCGACCTCGTCACCGAGACGCCGTCCCTGCTCATTTCCCAAAATCAAGACACTCTCAAAGGCCAACACCGCTGCAGACCCGATCCACCCGACATACGGCACGGCAAACAGCAGTTGGGCTACGCCGCATGGCAAGTTCCTGATAATCGATTCTCGAAACCCGGCCGTCTCTCGAACATCCAGACGGATGGTCTGCAAACCCACCAGCCGCTTCCCGATACTTCTTCCCCCCGCAAAGCCATCCGCAATCAGAATGTAGGCAAGTCCTGAAAGAAACCCGACAGGCGGCGCAATCTCATCGGCAGCCACGACAATGAACAGATCAATGAGCTTCGCGATAAATCGATTAAGTACGTGAGCCTTGGGATAGACTGCTCCTTCGATGAGCTTCGCGGCTGACCCTACCCCTATCAAGGAATCTCCTTCTAATTAATGACAAAGTATAACAAAATCAAATAACTTGCACAAACAAACACCGCTCTTTCCCCTCACACATATGGATCAAGTCATAATAACCCATTCTGGGCCGCCAATAAGAGATAATACGTGACTGGACGCGGTAGACCGGATCGTCCGTCTCCCCGTCACCAGCCGCATAGCGCTCAACGGATCATCCACCGCCGACGCCGCTCATGATCTTGCCTTCAGCTCCGACGCCAAGTACAATCCGCGGATCATTTTGCGACTGAGAGGATTTGCATGATCAAGGTAATGCGGGACGCATCGCACAACTATCCGTGGCTCTTAAAATCAATCATGGGCATCCTGGCTATTGCCTTCGTCATTACCATGGGATGGTGGGGATTCGGGGACCAGCCGGGAAGCACCGTCGCCACCGTCGGCGACCTGTCCGTCACGCGCGATGAGTTTCGGCGCGCCTATGAAAACATGTACCGCTTCTACAAAGAAAAGGTGCCGGGGGAATTCAAGGATGAAACGATCAAGCAATTCGTGATTGAACAACTCGTCGACAACCGCCTCTGGCTGATGGCCGCGAAAGACATGGGCATCACCGTATCCGACGGAGACCTGCGCGAAATGATCCTGCAAGTCCCCGAGTTTCAAAAAAACGGGGCGTTCGACCCGGAGCTCTATCAACGACTCCTGGCCGCAAATCATCTCACCCCGAAAGTTTTTGAAGAGGCGCAGGCCAAAGAAATCCTCGGCAATAAAGCGAGAATGTTTGTCCGGGATGCCGTCGCCTTAACGCCGTCAGAGATCTCTGAAGGGCAGGCGCTGATGACCAGGCAGCCTGACGCTGATCCCACGAAAGCCGCCGCGGCAAAGGATCGGGTTCTGGAAGATATGCTCTTCCAAAAGCAACAACGCGCGTTGGTGGCGTTTCAGGAGTCGCTCAAAGGCAAGATCCCCGTCAAAATTCATCGGGAATTGCTGTAACACTGATCGCGTATAGACAAGCCCCCTCGCTCCGGACCGCCTGCTCAGAGGATCAGCATCGCATCGCCGTAACTGTAAAATCGGTAGCGCTGCTCCACCGCTTCGGCATAGGCCTTCCGCATCATCTCCACGCCGGCTAGCGCAGAAACAAGCATCAGGAGCGTCGTACGAGGCAGGTGAAAATTCGTCATGAGGGCATCGACCACGTTGAAGTGAAAGCCGGGCGAGATGAATAACCGGCTCTCACCGACGGCCGCCTGAAACCCTCCGACCTGCCGCGCGGCCGATTCGAGCGCACGCACCACCGTGGTTCCCACCGCAACGACCCGTCCCCCGGCATGTTTTGCCTTGAGTATAGCGCTGACCGTCTGTGCGCTCACCTCGAACCATTCCTCTCCCATTTGATGCTCCTCAATACGCTCGACAACCACCGGCTTAAAGGTCCCGGGTCCTACATGTAACGTCACCACGGCGGTCTCCACTCCCCGAGCCCGCAACCGGACCATGAGCTCCGGCGTAAAGTGCAGACCGGCCGTCGGGGCCGCGATCGCCCCCTCGCGATCCGCAAAACAGGTTTGATACCAGACCTGGTCCTCCGGCTGCGCTGAGCGCTTGATGTACGGAGGAAGCGGCATACGCCCGTGGGCTCGCAGGAAATCGACAACCGGAACCGGGCTCACAACCTTGATTTTCGTGCCGTGCTCATCGCGCTGTACGACCGTCGCACTGGCATCCCCGTCGAACAGGATCACCTGCCCCACGCGAAAATGACCTTTGAGCATGACTTCCCAGACCGCATCGCCACAGTCTTTGACAAACAACACGTCCACCATCGTGCCCGTCGGCTGTTTACGTCCGGACAGACGAGCGGCCAATACCTTCGTATCGTTCACCACAAGCAGATCCCCCGGCGCCAACAGCTCTGGAAGGTCGGCCACGTGGCGATGCGACAAAACCCCTGTCCGCGGGTCGAGGCGCAGCAGACGCGCCGCATGACGTGGCAGAACCGGCTCGGAGGCGATCAGGGCGGGATCGAACGGAAAATCAAATTCAGAGAGATTCATCTAGGAAGTTGGAACGGGGGGCATTTTCGTCAATGCCGCATTCTGCAACTCAGTGCCGGGATAGTAGTACCGCAGGATTGATGAAAAGGAATACCCCAGCTCGGCCAGCTCCTTCGCACCCCACTGACAAAGCCCCACGGCATGACCGGCGCCATATCCGGCCAAGACGATGTCCTGCCCCATAGACTCGATCGTGAACTGCGTACTCGGCACAACGGTGTACCCAATCGCCTTCCGAAGATCCTCGCCGCGCACAATGAGTTCGCCCTTGGAATGCAGAATCCGCAACTTGGAAACACGCCCGGCGCGACTGAAGCCCACCGGCGTCATCGTAGCGATCGTCCCCACCGAAAATCCCTGATGCCTGAGATTGCGCTCCAGCGTCGTCACTCTGAAGGAAGCCTTCCACTGATAATACGGAGACTCCACATCGAAAGGACATTCGACGCCCTTCAGATACGGCAAATCCTTCGACCAGACCACCATCGCATCCTCGGTGATCCCTGCCGCAGTCGAGGAAAACGCGGCATAGATCGGTGCGCCATCATAGGTCACCACCAGGCCGCGGGTCGACTCCACCGCCTCCTGCACGCGCGCATCCACTCCCTGCCGTCCTCGATAGACCTGATCTTGAATACTCGCCGCCACATCATAGTCGCGCGACGCGCTCAGCATATGCTGATAGAGCGCATAGGTTCGAGCGGCGACGGCCTGCACTTTGAGCATTTCAGCGTGCCAGGTTGAATTCACTTCCGCAGGCACAACCCCCTTCACATACTCCTCAAGATCCACCTGATTGATCACGAGCAGGCCTTTCCCACGCCGGACTATATGCACCAGTCCGCTCACATGGAGGGCACCCCGCTCATCGGCAGGCGGTAGCACTGCGCCATGGCTCCCGCTGGATATACGTGGTAACCAGAGCTTTAAGTCATGCTCGCCCGCACGCAGCGTAATCTGCTCCCCCACCACCCGTGTCCCGTTGACTAAGAACGCCGCCCCGCGCAACTCGATATGCAGAGCAGTATTGTATAAATACGACCGACTCTGCCCATCAGTAAGCCACACCGCACTATCGGCGCGCACATCGAGTCGATGGACATCGGACGCCATTAAGACACGAATGGACTCAGCCGCCTGAACCGGCGCGCTGAGGGCAAAGACAACCCCGAACACCGCCCAGAGGCCTGCCAGCCGTCGAAGATGTCCTACCGTCTGAAGAGCCATGATAAAAGATAGAATAGCAGAGTTAGCCCGATACTGAGCACCAGACTGGTGCCAAGGGGAGCGTAAAAAGAGAAATGCTCGCGCTTAACTGAAATGTCGCCGGGCAGTTTCCCGACCCATCCAAACCATCCGCTCAACCCGGGAACCCGGTCGCTTAGGACAAACAGCAGCCCCACCAGGACCAATCCGCACCCGGCGGCAATCAAGAGCTTCCCGAAGGCGCTCCATTCGCCCATCAGTCCCGCACCAGACACTCGGCAATTTGGACGGCATTCAAAGCGGCGCCCTTGCGAAGATTGTCGGACACGACCCACAGATTGAGTCCGTTCGTCACCGAGGCATCTTCACGAATGCGGCCGACGTAGACTTCGTCTTTCCCCGTCGCGTCCAGCGGCATGGGATAGAGCTTCTTCAGCGGATCATCGTAGACCAGCACCCCCGGCATCGCCGCCAGCGCCGCGCGGGCATCGTTGGGGCTCAACGGCTTCTCCAGTTCTACATTGATGGACTCGGAATGGCAGCGCAACACCGGAACCCGCACCGTGGTGGAGGTCACCCGCATCTTCGGCGCATCCAGAATCTTTCTCGTTTCCCTGACAATCTTGATCTCCTCGGAGCACTCGCCGCCCTCGGAAAATGACCCGATATGCGGCAACAGATTGAAGGCAATCTGGTAGGGATAGACTTCCGCCTTCACCTCGCGAAAGGCCATCAACGCCCGGGTCTGGTCCAGCAGTTCATCCATCGCTGCGGCACCCGTCCCTGAAACCGATTGAAATGTCGTCACCACCACGCGCTTCACCCCCACCGCGTCGTGCAGCGGCTTGAGTGCCATTACCAGGGGAGTCGTCGTACAATTGGGGATGGCCACGATCCCCCGAGGAAGCGATCGCAACGCCGCGGCATTCACTTCCGGCACCACCAGCGGCACCTGCGGATCCATCCGAAAGACCCCGCTGTCGTCGATCACGACGACCCCCGCCGCACCCAACCGGGGGCCATACTCCTTACTGATCGCATCTGTTGCGGAGATGAACGCAAAATCAACGCCGGCAAAAGAAGAAGACTCGGTCAATTCTTCAACCGTCCACTCCTTGCCCTGACAGGTCATGACCTCGCCGGCCGAACGTTTCGACGCAAACAGCCGGAGTGCAGCCAGCGGGAAATTCCGTTCTTCAAGAATTTCCAGACTTTCTTTGCCGACCGCTCCGGTCGCCCCAAGAATCGCCACAGTGTAGGCTGACTTTTTCTTAAGCATGTGAAGGATCCTATTCCAGCGCGAGAGTACGAATACGGTGATTAAAGGTATCGGCGATCAAGAGTGTCCGCTCGCCATCCGCGACAATGCCGAAGGGATAACACAGGCCTGCCTCCAACGCCGTCCCACCGTCACCGACAGATGAGGCAGACCCGGTACCGGCAATACGCGTCAAGAGACCCGTCGTGCGGTCCCATCGGCGAATCAGGTGGCTGTCCGAATCAGTCAGGAACAGATTCCCGTCCCGATCCAGCGCAATCCCTGAGGGCCGGGAGACACTTGAAGACGGCGGATCATCGGGTGACTGATAGCGATAACTTCCTCCGTCGCCGGCCACTGTGGCAATCATACCGGTTGCAAGATCAACGGATCGGATGCGGCTATTGAACGTATCGGCGATATAGAGCGTCCTCGCCGAAACCGCTAACCCGCTGGGTCCGGCAAGGCTCGATTCCGCCGCCGGCTTACCGTCTCCATCATATGCCGCCGATCCCATTCCTGCGACCGTGCGGATTATCCCAGTCTTCAGGTCGACGGCCCGGACACGGTTATTACTCTGATCGGCAATGTACAGCTGTCCCTGCGCATCAACCGCCAAGGCGGCCGGTTCATTTAGAGCCGCATGATCAGCCGGCCCGCCGTCGCCGGAAAACCGTGCCTGCCCGGTACCGGCAATCGTCGTGATAATCCCGGTCTGGGCATCCACCCGGCGAACCCGATGGTTCATCGTATCGGCAATATAGAGATGGCCCTGCCCATCGACTGCGACTGCTGTGGGGAAATTGAGCAGTGCCTCCGTGGCAGGCCCGCCGTCTCCGCCGTATCGTTTTGGCGCTGCTGCCCCGACGAGATAGCGCACCGTCCCGCTCAGATCCGTCTGTTGGGTAAACTGTTCTGTCGTCTTCTGGCTCGTCTCGGCTAAGGGATCAACCTCTTCCTCATGGACGATATCGCCACCGCCCGATTGAGAGGCCGGCGCAACTTCTTCAGGTGCATAGCCGACAACAGTAGAAATCAGACCGGTGATGCGATCCACTCGCCTCACGACGTGATTTTCAGAGTCTGCAACGAAGAGATTCCCCTGGCCATCGATCGCCAGGCCCTTCGGCTCATTCAGACACGCCTGCAAAGCCGGCCTGCCGTCACCGGCAAACCCGGGATCGCCCGTCCCGGCCCGCGTCGCAAGAGTCCACGATGTAAAGAGGGTCGCCATGCGAGAATTCCGCCTCAGTTCAAATTGCGTAGAATCGCGTCGCCCATCTCGGTCGTGCCGACGACTCTGGCACCAGGACTCTGAATGTCCTTAGTGCGGTAACCCAAATCGAGGGTTTTGACGATCGCCTGCTCGATCGCCTCGGCTTCTTTCTCGAGCTTGAACGCGTAGGACAACATCATGCCCGCAGAGGCGATCGTCGCGATGGGATTCGCAATGTTCTTGCCGGCGATGTCGGGGGCACTGCCATGAATCGGCTCAAACAATCCGACCTTGGCGCCGATACTGGCCGAGGGCAACATCCCGATCGATCCGGTCAGCATGGCCGCTTCGTCGCTGAGAATGTCGCCGAAGATATTGTTGCACACCATGACATCGAACTGGCGCGGGTTGCGGACCAGTTGCATCGCGGCATTGTCGACATAGATGTGATGCAATTCGACGTCCGGATAGCTCTTTTGAACCTCGATCATCACCCGGCGCCACAACTCGGATGACTCCAGCACATTCGCCTTATCGACCGACGTGACTTTCTTCCGCCGCTTGCGCGCCGCTTCGAAGGCGACCTTGCCGATCCGGCGAATCTCTTCGGTTGTATAGACTTCGGTGTTCACGCCGCGCTCTTCACCGTTCGACAGCTTTTCAATCCCCTTCGGTTTCCCGAAGTAGATTCCACCGGTCAATTCACGCACGACGAGAATATCGATCCCTTCGATCACTTCGCGCTTCAACGTCGAGGCATCCACCAGATTAGGATACACCTTGGCCGGACGTAAATTGGCGTAGAGGCCCAAAGCTTCACGGATGCCGAGCAGCGCCCGTTCAGGACGAAGGCTGTACTCCAACCCTTCCCATTTGGGACCGCCGACGGCGCCCAGCAAGACCGCGTCGCTCTGTCTGGCCAAAGCCAAGGTCTCTTGCGGCAGCGGCACACCCACTTTGTCGATCGCCTGCCCGCCGATGTCGGCCGAGACGAATTCAAATGTGTGCTGATACTTTTCCCCGATGGCCTGTAACACCTTGACCGCTTCGGGCACGATCTCGCGCCCGACTCCATCACCCGCCAAGACTGCAATCTTCGCTTTCACGTGACGCCACTCCTTCCTGCGAACAGACTGGACTCTCTATTCCACGACCTGCTCATCCTCAATCCGCCAGGCTGGATCAACCAGACACAAAAATTCAATGTCCGCCGTCCCGATATTTTCGAGCGACTGATTTCCCCCGGGCGGCACGTACACAACGGACCCGCCTTCGACGAGCTGAGTCTCACTCCCGATACTGAATCGTCCCAGCCCGGCGATAAAGTAGTACACCTCTGATGAAACCAGCTTGTGCCACTTGGACCGGCGGCCGGGCGCCAAACGGCCATGAGCAAGACTGTAGCCCAGCTGCACCGGTTGCTTGGCCGGGTGCAGCAGTTCACGAAGAACCGTGTGGTCTCCGGCGAGAAATTCCGGGCATTCCAAGAGAGTTCGCTTGAGCATGAAAGACAGCCCCAACCGGCCAGTATCTCACCCAACCACCGCCTGCAAGACACCGGGGTCGGTCACTCTAGCGTGGCAGGAACGGTCAAATCAAGCGGACTTTCTGCTCTCCCTCGGCCTGTTTGGAGGTCATGTATGCCAGTCGATTCAACGCATTGAGGTACGCCCGGGCCGCGGCCATGATGATATCCGTATCCGCCCCGTGCCCCGAAACCGTGCGGCCATCTTCCTCCACGCGCACCGAGACTTCTCCTTGCGCGTCCGTCCCGCCCGTAATGGCGTTGACCCCGAACATCAACAGCTTACTCTTTGTCTTCGTGATGGCAGCGATCGTCCGATAGACCGCATCGACCGGCCCGTCGCCAGTGCCTGATGCCTTAATCACCTGACCGTCAATGATCAATTCCACCGTCGCTGTCGGCACGAGATTGGTGCCGCTTTCGACATGGAATGACTTCAAGACGATCCGCTCGGTCATCTTGGCCAACTCTTCGGACACGATCACTTCCAAATCTTCTTCGAAAATTTCCTTCTTCTGATCGGCCAGCTTCTTGAAACGCTCGAAGGCGTGGTTGAGCTCCTCCTCGCTGAGTTTGTACCCCAAATCTTCCAATCGCTGCCGGAATGCATGACGCCCGGACAACTTGCCCATGACCATTTTGCTCTCGATCAACCCGATCGATTCCGGCCGCATGATTTCATACGTGGTCTTATCCTTCAACAACCCGTCCTGATGAATCCCGGACGTGTGGGCAAACGCATTCGCGCCCACGATCGCCTTGTTCGGCTGGACGACCATCCCGGTAATCTTGCTCACCAAGCGGCTCGTCTTGGCGATCTCCTCCGTCCTCACGCCGGTATCGGCCTGATAAAAGTCCTTCCGGGTCCGGAGCCCCATGACGATTTCTTCCAACGACGTGTTGCCGGCCCGTTCGCCGATCCCGTTGATCGTGCACTCGACCTGACCAGCCCCGTTGACGATCGCCGCCAAACTGTTCGCGACGGCGACACCCAGGTCGTTGTGGCAATGGACCGAAATCACGGCCTGCTTCGCATTGGGCACTTTGTCGAAAATCCCTTTGATCAACGCGCCGAACTCTTGCGGCACGGCATAGCCGACCGTATCGGGAATGTTGATCGTTCCCGCCCCGGCGGCAATCACCGCTTCGATGACCTCATAGACATAAGATTGATCAGAGCGGCTCGCATCCATCAGCGAGAATTCCACGTCAGGCATATAGCTCCGCGCGCGCTGCACCATCTCGACCGCGCGCTTCTTCGCCTCCTCCCGCGTCATCCTGAACTGATGTTTCAGGTGGATATCGGACGTCGAGAGGAACGTATGAATCCTGGCTTTCGGCGCGCCCTTGAGCGCTTCCCAGGCCCGATCGATGTCTTCCGGACGAGCCCGCGCGAGACTACAGACCGTTGGTCCCTCAACTTCCAATGCAATCCGGCGAACCGCCTCAAAATCACCGGGCGAACTATAGGCAAACCCGGCCTCGATAATATCAACCCCTAGCCGCGCCAGCTGCTTCGCCACCATGACTTTCTCTTCCACATTCATGCTGGCGCCGGGCGACTGCTCGCCATCGCGCAACGTTGTATCGAAAATTCGAATCATCCGTTCCATGGTTTCTCCTCCTTCACGCTTCCATCAGGATGCTCAAACAGACCGTCCAACAAGGCCGCAGGCGCCGAACGCACCGCAGCCGTACCCATAAGGGTACGTTGAGGATGCGTTCAAGCCGAGAACGACGTTGGCGGTTTGTTTCAGCATCCTGAAAAGAAAAAGCCTTCGCCCCCCATTACGGTCAGGGACGAAGGCTTCATGCGCTTCGTGGTACCACCCTGGTTCGGCAACGAATGACATCGGGTCATCCATCACCCTTCATTGGCCCCTTACGGGGGCGAAGCGGAATCCATTACTCGGATTTCACGGATTCGGCTCAGAGGCGAGTTCGGCGACGCACAAACCGGCTTGCACCACCCGCCGGCTCTCTCGAATCTATGCGGCTCGCGTACTACTCCTCGTCATCGCCTTACGATTTGGGTTCTATCACAGGCTGATCGGACTTGGGAAGAGGTTTCTTCCCGACCGCTTTTGCCATCAACCAGAACAATCGTTCTGTCGGGCCCATCAGCGCATATCCGGAAAATACCACAAACAGCATCACCTCCGGCCAGGCCGCGATCATCATGAGCGCAAGAATCCCCCAGACGAGATAGGTAATCTGCTGACGGCCTTTGAACTTCATATCCTTAAAGCTACGATACTTCACAGTACTAACCATGAGGAAGGAAAGGGCGAGCGTGATGATCAGCACTAAGACGGGTTTTACTTCCGTCCCCATCCGCACGATATGATGGTCCAAAATCACCAGCGACGCGACGACCCCGGCAGCTGCGGGAATCGCCAACCCGGTAAAGTACTTGCTGTCAGCCAGCGCGACCGTTGAATTGAAGCGCGCGAGCCGCACCGCCCCCATCGCCACATAGGCAAACATCACTGCGACGCCGAACATGCCTTGTCCGCTTAACGCCCAGGAGTATATCAGGAGGCCCGGAGCGACACCGAACGACACCACGTCGGACAGGGAGTCATACTCCAATCCAAAATGACTCGTGCTATTCGTCAGACGGGCGGACTTACCGTCCAGCACATCGAAAATCATCGCAACCAGAATCGCGATCGATGCGGCCATATAATTGGCATTGAAGACGGACAGAATGGCGTAGACGCCGCAAAACAGATTCCCCGTCGTGAAGAGATTGGGAATGAGATGCATCGCCTGACGCTTCCGCGCTTCCTTCCCCAACGTGTGTCGTAAGCCGTTTCCCTTCATCGCAGATCTCCCAAGATGGTTGCTCCGCCTTTCACTCGATCTCCCACGGCCACCCGCAGCTTCGTACCGATCGGAAGAAATGTGTCCATCCGTGAACCAAACCGGATTAAACCAAACCGCTCCCCCAGCGTTGCCCGTTCTTTGGGGGATACCCAGCAGACAATCCGCCGGGCGATGAGGCCAGCCACCTGCACACACAACACCTTTGCACCGCTGGCCGCTTTAATCATCAGCGCGTTCTGTTCATTCTTTATCGTCGCCTCGGGCTTACTGGCGACCAAAAAGAGCCCCGGCTGATACTGGACATCTTCAATGACCCCTTCGCAGGGAATCCGGTTGATGTGCACATCGAACACGTTGAGGAAAATCGTCACGCGGAGGCTGCGCTCTTTGAGATAGCGCGGCTCAAATTCTTCTTGAATGGCGATGACTTTTCCATCGCCCGGCGCCACGACCAGTCCGGGACCTTCCGGAATGACCCGCGCAGGGTTACGGAAAAACCACGAGACGAACAGTGTGAGACCCGCCCCTCCCACGGCAACCAGCGTCCACCCCAACCACCCAGCACAAAGTGTAACGCCCGCTGCCGCTCCAATGAAGGGGAATCCTTCTTTGGCAAACGGGACACCGACCGCACGATCAGCCACAGGGCTCGCCCCTTCTAATTTTTGGTCTTGTCGACCAGCTGATCTTTCTTCAGCCAGGGCATCATCGCCCGGAGCTTGGCCCCCACGGCCTCGATGGGATGCGCTTCGCCTTTGGCAAGTAACGCATTATAGACGGGACGATTGGCTTGATTCTCGAGCACCCACTCCTTGGCAAACTGACCGGTCTGAATTTCACCGAGGATCTTTTTCATTTCCTGTTTCGTCTGCTCGGTCACCACTCTGGGCCCGCGGGTGATATCCCCGTACTTGGCCGTGGTGCTGATCGAATACCGCATGTTGGCAATGCCCCCCTGATAGATCAGATCGACGATCAACTTCACCTCATGGAGACATTCAAAATAGGCCATCTCCGGCGAATAGCCGGCTTCGGTCAGGGTTTCATAGCCCGCCTGAATGAGCGATGTCAGACCGCCGCACAACACCGCCTGCTCGCCGAAGAGATCCGTTTCCGTTTCCTCGCGGAAATTGGTTTCGATAATGCCGGCACGGCCGCCGCCGACGGCACTGGCATAGGCCAGCCCCACTTGCCGCGTTGTCCCGCTCGGATCCTGGTGAACGGCGAGCAAGCACGGCACCCCGCTGCCTTTCGTGTACTCCGAACGAACCAGGTGCCCCGGCCCTTTTGGAGCGACCATAAACACGTTGATATTCGCCGGAGGAACGATCTGGCCGAAATGGATATTGAACCCGTGCCCGAACGCGAGATAGGAACCGGGCTTCAGGTTCGGAGCAATTTCCTGACGATAAATAGCCGCCTGCATTTCATCGGGCGCCAGGATCATCACCACATCGGAGGCCTTAACGGCATCGGCGACCGGCATGACTTTGAGCCCGCTCTGCTCCGCCTTTTTCCAGGACGCGCCTTCACGCACACCGATCACCACATTGACGCCGCTCTCCTTCATGTTGAGGGCGTGCGCATGACCCTGGCTCCCGTAGCCGATCACGGCGACCTTTTTATTGCGAATCTGCTGAATGTCGGCATCTTTGTCGTAATAAATCTTCATCATGAACTCCTCAGGAACGCCCTGTTTCAGAAATAGATACTACCTACCGTGAACTCCAGACTACTCGCGCGCCACTTTCTTGGGCTGCACCGCACTGGCTCGAATCGGCTCCCGCGCCACGGCCACCCGCCCGGTTCGAGTCAATTCCTTGATTCCAAGCGGCTGCAAGAGATTGATGATCGCTTCGATCTTGTTTGGATCGCCCGTGACCTCAATGGTATAAGTCGCCGGCGTTGAATCGATGACGTTGGCCCGGAAAATGTCCGCGATTCTGAGCGCCTCTGCCCGATCTTCGGCCTTGGTATGCACCTTGATCAAGGCCGTCTCGCGCGACACGAACTCGCTCTCATTCAGATCGACGACCTTGATCACATCGATGAGCTTATTGAGATGCTTCACGATCTGCTCGATAATGCGATCGTCGCCCGAGGTCACAATCGTCATCTGCGACATCGAAGGATCCAACGTCGGCGCCACCGACAAACTCTCGATATTGAACCCCCGCCCGCTGAACAGCCCAGCGACGCGGGACAGCACTCCAAATTTATTTTCGACCGTGACGGAAATAATGTGTTCCATATTCGAGTACCTTACGCGGTCAGGACGGTATCGTTACCGTCCGGCGTTACTTTTTTCGCACCCGCCTGCTTATCTTTCAACTCCGGCGGATCCTCCAAAATCATCTCGTGGTTACACCCTCCGGCCGGAATCATCGGATACACGTTTTCAAACCGATACGTCGGCACATCCACAATCACCGGCCCATTCACCGCAATGGCTTCCTTGAGCACCGCGTCAAGATCACCCACCTTGTTCGCCCGCAGACCGACGGCCCCGTAGGCTTCCGCCAACTTCACAAAGTCCGGGGTATTCTCAAGATCGCTGGATGCATAGCGGCCCTGGTAGAACAAATCCTGCCACTGCCGCACCATCCCGTGGAACCGGTTATTCAAGACAATGATCTTCACAGGAAGCTTGCTCACCACGGCGGTGGCCATCTCCTGCATATTCATCTGGATGCTGCCGTCCCCCGCAATGCAGAGCACCAACCGGCCGGGAAACGCCGCCTGCGCGCCCATCGCCGCGGGAAAACCAAAACCCATGGTCCCCAACCCGCCGGACGTCAACCAGCGATTCGGCTTGGCCAGCTTGAAATATTGCGCAGCCCACATCTGATGCTGGCCTACATCGGTTGAAACAATCGGGTCACGATCCTTGGTGAGTTCGTACAGACGCTTCACCACATACTGCGGCTTGATCGGTCCATCCGCATCCTGCTGATACGACAACGGGTGAGCGGCCTCCCACTCCCGAATTTGCTTCCACCAGGGCTTCCGTAATTCCTTCTGTTCCCCGTTGACCGACGCGCGGAGAAGCTGATTCAACTCGCGCAGGACGGTCTTGCAATCCCCGACAATGGGAATATCGACATGAATATTCTTCCGGATCGAGGTCGGGTCGATATCGACATGAATGACCTTGGCATGGGGACAGAACTCCGACACCTTCCCCGTCACCCGGTCATCAAAGCGTGCCCCGATCGCGATGACGAGATCCGAATAGTGCATTGCCATATTGGCCTGGTAGGTGCCGTGCATGCCCAACATCCCCAAGGACAACTGGTGTTCTCCAGGAAATGCCCCGAGCCCCATGAGGGTCATATCGACGGGGATCTGCGTCAGTTCCGCCAGCTCGATCAATTCTGCCGAGGCCCCTGAAAACACCACACCGCCGCCGACGTAGAGGATCGGCTTCTTGGCCTTCATGATGGCTTCAGCCGCCTGCTTAATTTGCCACTTGTTGCCGTCATATGTCGGGTTATACCCGCGAATTGAGACGGAGTTGGGATAGACGAATTCCGTTGTGGCCATCGATACGTCTTTGGGGATATCGACAAGGACAGGCCCCGGGCGGCCTGTCGTCGCGATGTAAAACGCTTCTTTGATGGTCATCGCGAGATCATTGACGTCCTTCACGAGGAAGTTGTACTTCGTGCAAGGACGGCTGAGCCCGATGTTGTCGGCCTCCTGAAACGCATCGTTGCCGATCAGGCTCGTGGGCACCTGGCCGCTGAAACAGACCAGCGGAACGGAGTCCATATAGGCGTCAGCCAACGCGGTAATGACATTGGTCATACCGGGACCTGACGTCACCAGGCACACGCCCGCTTTCCCCGTCGCCTTGGCATAACCCTCGGCCATGTGGCCGGCACCCTGTTCATGCCGCGTCAAGATGACGTCTAAGTCTTTCTGCTGATGGAGCATGTCGAAAATCTTGAGGACTACGCCACCGGGAAGCGCGAAGATCGTTTTGACCCCCTCCCGCTTGAGACACTCGATCAAAATCTCAGACCCGTTCAGCTTCATATCGTTTCCCTCCCCCGGATGCCCGGAGTACTGTTTTCAAGAACGAGCAGCCCTTCACGAAATGGCCAGCATAGAACCTCCGGCCAATCCACACAGAAATTTGTGCAATATCAATAGGAAAGAATGCGAGATCCTAACACCACGCCAGATGAGGGTCAAGAGCCGGCTTGCGGCTCTGCCCATCTCAACATCGTGATGGCCAAGATGGAAACGCCCGACTGAAGAACAGGAAAAAAGCGCGAGCGAGGAAACCTATAAGCCGGATTCTGTCCAGCATGAACCGGAGTTCATGCCTGGGTGATCATTTCTCTGGGATTCGAGTTACCCCGAACCTCGAGCGACCTACCCGAAGACCTCGACCGGGCCAGTCGTTGTGCGGCGCTCTTACGAGCGTCACACGTGTCTTCCTATTTGGCCTTGCACCGGGCGACGCTTACCGTGCCAGCGATGTCACCATCCCTGCGGTGGGCTCTTACCCCGCCGTTTCACCCTTACCTGATCCGTAGCGACTAGATAGGATCCCGTCGCCTTGGCCATCGGCGGTTTGTTTTCTGTGGTGCAGGTGTCGGATTGCTCCGCCTGGGAGTTACCCAGCGCCCCGCCCATGGAGTCCGGACTTTCCTCCCGACACACAAGGTGCCGAGCGATCACCCAGTCTCCTCTCTCGCGCAACTCCAGTATAGGGGAAGAAGATAGACCGTGACAAGGAAGCGACTGCAGGATCTTCCGCGGGCTCTTCTCCGGCAAAGACAAAAGGGATATATAAAATCACCGCCCGAGAAGAAGGGGAAACGGTCACGGAACGATAGAACCGAACTGATCGACAAAAACTGCCCTAAGATCCCCCGACCGCGGGCAAGTTGAATGCAGGAACAGGCTGTCTCGCCTGGTAAATAGCCAGGGCTTCCGGCATCCATTGCTGCAACTGTTCAATACGCGTCTCGTGACCAGGGTGGGTGGATAAGAATTCGGCCGGTCCCCCTCCGCCGGCATGCTGCGCCATGCGCTCCCACAAGTGAACGGATTCACGAGGATCGTACCCCGCATCAGCCGCCAGAAGAATCCCAATATAGTCGGCCTCAGACTCATGCTTCCGGCTGAATGGCAGCAAGACACCGACCTGCGCGCCGACACCCAGCGCCGCCATTGCCGCTTGCGACATCAACCCGCCGGAGCCACTGGCTCCGGCAGCGGCTCCGGCCACTTGGATCGCTGCATTCGTCAATTGCCCCTGACTCATTCGCTCCGCCCCATGGCGAGCCAGAGCATGAACGACTTCATGGCCCATGACTGCCGCGAGCCCGGCCTCCGTTTTGGCGACCGAAAAGATTCCGGTATAGACCGCAATCTTTCCACCCGGCAGCGCGAAGGCATTCAGCGTCTTGTCGTCTTTAATCACCGTTACTTCCCACTGAAACTGCTGAGCCATGTCTCCATACTTCGACCGTTTGGCTGCTTCAATAATCCGCGCCGCTACGCGCTTGACCGGCTCGATCTCGCGCGGATCCTGTGACTGATGCATCTTCGGATCGCTCTTCACCTGGTTATAGGCCTGCGCGCCCATCTGCATTTCCTCGCCCACCGTAGACATGAGCAACTGATGCCGGCCCGTATAGGGATTGGTTTCACACCCGCCGATCCCCAACAGCGTACCCAGCAACACTCCGATCGCGACCTGTCGGATATTCCCGATCCTGGCCATCATAGGCTCTCCCTTACGCATTACTCGTCGATCAGACTTGTGATTCAATTGACCGCCCCCGCTTCAATTCGTTAGATTACCGCGCCCTAGAGAATATTTCTACCGGGAGCACGGAGTGGCAGCCACCCATACATCGATCGAACGCATCGGTATCGATGAGTCAGGAAAAGGCGACTACTTCGGCCCACTCGTCATTGCCGCCGTCTTCGTAGATGCCGTGACTCAAGGCGAACTCGCGCTGATGCAAGTGCGCGACAGCAAGAAGATCTCGGACGGTCGGATCCTCGAAATGGCGCCTGATATCAAAACGATCTGTCCTCACAGTATCGTTGCGATCGGCCCGCAAAAATACAACGAACTGTACGCGAAGATTAAGAACTTGAATCGCTTGCTGGCCTGGGGCCACGCCCGTGCCCTGGAAAACCTGCTCGACAAGGTGTCGTGCGGCCGTGCCATTGCCGATCAATTCGGAGACGAACGCCTGATTCTGAACGCGCTCCAAGCCAAGGGCCGTACGATCGTGCTGGAACAGCGACCGAAAGCCGAGTCCGACATGGCCGTCGCCGCTGCTTCGATCCTGGCGCGCGCAGAATTTTTGATTCGGCTGAAGCGACTATCTGCAGAGGTAGGGACGACCCTTCCGAAGGGAGCATCAGCCACTGTGGAACTGGCCGCTCGAATGGTGATGAAAAAACACGGGCAGGAACGGCTGGAACACGTCGCCAAGATGCACTTCAAGACAACCCAAGCCGTACTGGCAGGACTTCCCTAAACCGACTCGCCGACTTCCAGGTCGTTCTTCCTGGCCACACTCAGCGCCGAAGCGGATTCGGTCGGAATCTCGCCTTCCCAATAGAGCATCCGGCGACAATAGGGGCACACGTGGAGATCGTCTGATCGTCTGACTTGGGCAATCAGCTGCGGCGGGATCTGGAGTCGACATCCGGCGCACATCCCTTCACGCACGGCGGCAATCGCCCCGTCTTTCCGGGACTGTTTGATGTGCGTGTAGCGCGCAAGTAAGTTTGGTTCAATCTGCTTTGCCGCCTCACGCTGCTGGGCCTCCAGCTGCGCCAACTCCGTGGCGAGCTCCTTGTCCGTCGCATCAAGCACCAATTTTTCCTTGGCGAACACGGCCTGTGCCGCATTCACTGTTTCCTGCAGCGCTTTGATCGTCCCTTGCAGCTGGTCGATCTTGTCCATCGAAACCAGGATTTTCTCCTCAAACTCTCCCCGCTTCTTATTTGCCAATTCAATTTCGAACAGGTGCGCTTGATATTCCTTGTTGGTCTTCAAGCCGGACGCGTGTGACTTCATTTTCTCGGTCTGCGCTTCGTGTGCTTCAAGATCTTTTTCGTGCGTGCGCCTCTCTTTCACCAACCCCTCGACCGACGCCTTGGTGTCGGCAAGCAACTGCGCGTGCTCCCGAAGCGGCGCTTCTGCGACATTCAACCGCTCAGGAATTTTTCGACGCTGTTCCGTAATCTCCAGGATGCGGAGATCCAGTTTTTGCAAGGCAAGCAGAGGAGAAAGTTTCTGGCTCAACGGACTCCTTAAAACGACATTCGTGGTGACACGACCCGGCGCGCAATGGGCCCCGTCAGATGTGGTGGGCCCACTAGGACTTGAACCTAGGACCAGCTGATTATGAGTCAGCCGCTCTAACCACCTGAGCTATGGGCCCGATCGGGTGAACCGGCGATTCACCCACTATCCGCTCACCCGACACAGGTCAGATGATTCTAGGCCGCGCCTCCCATGGAGTCAAATGACTCACAGACGGCCTTGTTTTATACGCTTTCGACAAAGCTGCGCAGCTTCTTGCTCCGGCTCGGATGCCGCAACTTGCGCAGCGCTTTGGCCTCGATTTGCCGGATGCGCTCACGGGTCACTTCAAAGTCCTGCCCAACTTCTTCCAGGGTATGATCGGTGGCTTCGCCGATCCCGAACCGCTTCCGCAAGACTTTTTCTTCTCGCGGGGTCAATGTTTCCAGCGCACTGTTGATCTGGCGTTGCAAATCATACCGAATCGCGGCTTCGAGCGGGGAGACCGCCTTCTTATCTTCGATAAAATCGCCCAAATGACTGTCTTCTTCTTCACCGATCGGCGTCTCCAGAGAAATCGGCTCACGCGCGATCTTGAGAATCTTCCGAACCTTGTCGAGCGGCAAGTCCATCCGTTCGGCAATTTCCTCCGGTAACGGCTCCCGGCCAAGCTTCTGAACCAGATGCCGTGACGTCCGGATCAGCTTATTGATCGTTTCAATCATATGCACCGGAATGCGGATCGTACGCGCCTGGTCCGCAATGGCTCGAGTGATCGCCTGTCGGATCCACCAGGTCGCATAGGTGCTGAACTTGTACCCGCGCTGATACTCAAACTTATCCACCGCCTTCATCAGCCCGATATTGCCTTCCTGAATCAGATCCAGGAACTGCAATCCGCGATTCGTATACTTCTTGGCGATGCTCACCACGAGACGCAGATTGGCCTCTACCAGTTCCGCTTTCCCGCGCTTCACCTTGTCCTCGGCGACATCCAGATGCTTCACGGCATCTTTGATTTCCTCAGCCGGCACCAAGGCCTCTTCTGTTTCCAGCTGCTTGATCCGCGCCTTCGCCGCCTGGTAGATTTTTTTGATGTCCGACAGAGTCTCCTCGGAGACTCCGGCTTTTCGTCTGACCGCCAGAAAATCCGCCCTCGTCCGGCACATTTTCCTGAGCTGCTCGGCGCCGGCTTCGCCGCCGATTCCAATGCGCCGTTGACAACTGGCCACTTCCCGCTCAGCCATACGGAACTGGACGGCCAAATCGCGCACCCGCTGCACCATGCGATCCTTCAGCACGCCGTGCAGATTCACCGATTCGATCTTATCGACGACCTGCTGACGAGCCTGATCGAACTGCTTCTTGTATTGCTTTTGCTTCGCAGGATCACTGCCGATAGTTTTTTCTTTCTCGACGAGGGCCTTCAGCGACAACGAAACTTTCCGGACCGTATTCAAGGCCTCGAGCGTCTTCACGCGCAACTCTTCATAGTCCCGCTCAATCGGCTGCTGCTCCTCCTCGAGTTCCTCTTCGGTTTCCTTCACCGGCACGATCTCGCGGACGTCGATCTTCGCATCCTTCAACTGATCGCGCAGGGCCAAGACAAATTCGATGGTCATCGGCAGGCCGTAGATCACCGACGCCACTTCCTTCTTTCCTTCTTCGATCCGCTTGGCGATCTCGATTTCCCCTTCGCGGCTCAGCAGGGCCACACTGCCCATTTCCTTCAGATACAGGCGAACGGGGTCGTCCGTGCGGCTCAAGGCGCCGGGTGTAAGATCGATCGGCTTTTCGTTTTCTTCCTCTGCTTCTGCCTCAGTCTCAGTCTCGGCTTCCTCCGCATCGTCGCTGGCCTCGCCGCGCTCGGTGCGTTTCTGCGTCCGCTCGCCGTCCGGCGCATCCACAATCTCAATGTCCAATTCGCCGAACATCGTCATGATGCTGCCGAACTGGTCGGAGGAGACCACCTCCGCCGGCAGGGTGTTATTCAGCTCATCGTAGGTCAGGAAGCCTTTTTCCTTCCCGATCGTAATGAGTTTCTTCACCTCGCCGAGTAACTCTTGCTTCGCCATAACTACTCCTTCACCAATGAGACTGTGCCGGCAACTGGCGTGCCGGCTTTCCGCATTTGCAATTCGTTCACTTGCAGATTGATCGACTGCACATCTTCCCAACGCCCTTCGCGCTCAGCCCCTTTGAGACGAGAGATGAGCTCGCGCATGGTCGCCTCAACACGTTTCCGATCCATTTGATCAAGACAGCCCTTGATATGTTCCGAGAGGTCATCGAAATGATCGTCCCGCAGCGAGAACTCGGTAGCCAGCGACCCACAATCGGGATCTTGCATCGCCGCATCAAGGAACGCCCGCACCTCAACACGTCCGTCCGTCCCCAGATGTGCCAGCGCACATTCCACCAGCTTTTGACAGGCGGGAATTGAAAAGAGCTCGGGCTTCAGCCGGCGAATGTCTGCTGGAGATAACTTCCCCTGCAACAGCAAAAATACGAGATCCCGCTCCTCGGGAACGCCCTTGAAAGCCGGGACGGGTTTCGGGGGCGGGGTCGGTGAACCGGCAGGTTTCCGCTGCTCGGCTATCAACGCCGGATACCGTTCAATCAATCGCTGCTGGTTGATGCCCAACCGCTCCGCAACCACCCGCAACCGTTCTTCCCGCTCGATCGGATGCTCGCTCTTCTGAAGGATGCGCAAGATTTCATCCACGCTTCGAATCCGGCCTTCCAGGGACCCGGCTTCGGCCTCTTTCACACTGTGCTCTAACGCATAGTCTAACAGGCTCGGCGCCGCCGCCTCGAGCCGCGCAAACGCCTCTGCGCCGGCTTTCCGCACATACGTGTCGGGATCGTCCCCGTCCGGCAGCGTCACCACCTTGACCCCGAGACCGCTGTTCACAAACAAATCCAACCCGCGTAACGCCGCTCGCACACCGGCTGCATCCGGATCGAACAACAAGACGACATTCGTGGCAAACCTCCGGAGCGCCTGAATATGCTCCGCCGTCAGCGCCGTACCCAGCGTCGCGACCGTGTGTGTGATCCCGGCCTGATGCAGGGCAATCGCATCGAAATAGCCTTCCACCACGATCACGGTCTTCGTTCGGGCGATCGCCTCGCGAGCCTGATCGAAGGCAAAGAGCGTCTGCCCCTTTTTGAATAAGGGGGTATCAGGGGAATTCAAATACTTGGGCGTACCGTCACCGAGTGTCCGTCCGCCGAATCCCACCACACGTTTGCGCAAGTCGACAATCGGAAACATGACACGGGCCCGGAATCGATCGTAGAAACCCGTGGCCCCCTTCCCCGCCTGCTCCCGCGCAACGGTCAACCCCGCCGCCGCCAGATCACCTGCCGTAAACCCTTGATGCGTTAATGCTTTGATCAACCCTTCCCACTCCCCCAAGGCCACGCCGATTGCAAATCGCGTGATGGTAGCCGATTCAATCCCGCGCTCAGCCAGATATTGCCGTGCCGGCTCGCCGGACTTTCCATCCTGAAGATTCTTGTGAAACCACGAAGACGCGGCCTGATTTACCTGTTCGATACGTCCGAACTGAGCGGACTGCGGACTGAACCCGGCCGACTCCTGAACCTCGATACCCACCTTTCGTCCGAGATCTCGCACCACTTCCGGAAAACTGGCTCCGGTAATTCGCGTCAAAAATGAAAACACATTGCCGCCGGCCCCACAGCCGAAACAATGAAAAATCTGCCGCGACGGGCTCACCGTAAACGACGGACTTTTTTCCTGATGGAATGGGCACAACCCCTTCAGATTCTGTCCTGCTCTAGTCAGCGAGACATGGTGACCGACGATATCCGCAATATCGACCCGGTCACGAATCTGATTGATGATGTCGTCAGAAATCAGGCCTCGGCCCACGAGAGTCCTGGCTCCTTTGCACCCGTCATGGTCGACCGACGAGCTAGCCTGCAAATGATCGGAAAATTTGACTGGTCAGGGTATCAGACCGCTTGAAACCCTGTCAATTATAAGGAAGACCGGCTAGCCCGGGGGCCAGCCGAGGTGACGCCCGCCAAGCACGTGGAAATGCAGGTGAAAAACAGACTGGCCTCCATCCCGACCTGTATTGGCCACAATACGATAGCCCGGTTCGGCAAGACCTTTGTCTGTGGCGATCTTTCGACAGGTGAGGAGCAACCGACCGAGCAAAGCTTGATCCGCCTCACCAAGATCCTGAACCGCCGCAACATGCCGTTTGGGAATCACGAGCGTATGGACAGGCGCTTGAGGACTGATGTCATCGAACGCCAACGTATGCTCGTCCTGATACACCACTTTGGCTGGGATGCTGCCATTGATGATACGGCAGAAAATACAGCTACTCACACGTCCTCCCTGTCTACTGCCCGGGCCTGAGACCGGGCTTCCCGAAACGTTTCGCCAATTCCTGATAGATCACGGACAAGGGGATGTCGTGATACCCCAAGACCATGAGCGTATGAAAAAACAGATCGGCAATTTCGTAAACGATTTCCTCTTTCTTCCCGCCCTTGGACGCCAGCAGCACCTCGCCGGCTTCCTCTGCTACCTTTTTGAGAATCTTGTCGTGTCCACCCTCAAAGAGCTTCGTCGTATAGGACCCCGGCTGGGGGTTGGCACGACGCGCTTCGATCGTTCGCAGCACCGCCTCAAGAATGCCACCTGCAGCCTCGTCGGTTTTACCGGTACCCACTGCGCCAGACTCATCCATGGCCGTGAAAAAACAGGCTCGTTCTCCGGTGTGACACGTCGGCCCGACCGCTTGCGCTTTCACGAGAATAGTATCGCGATCGCAATCCACAAAGAGAGATTTCACATGGAGTTTATTCCCCGATGTTTCGCCCTTCTCCCAGAGCTTCTGGCGCGACCGGCTCCAGAAGTGAACCGTTTTGGTGGCCGTGGTTTGATTCAACGCATCCTGGTTCATATACCCGACCATGAGAACCGTTCCGTCCAGCCAGTCCTGCACAACGGCGGGAATCAATCCTTGCTCATCGAACTTTAACAACTGTGTTCTGTCGTCTTGCCCCATGATTTCACGCAACCGGTGCAGCTTGATCAAGCCTGACCGGCACGCCTTTCTCGCGCAAATATTCTTTGGCCTGCGGGATCGTATACGTCCGGAAATGAAAAATCGAGGCCGCAAGGACAGCGTCGGCCTTCCCCTTCGTGAACCCGTCATAGAGATGCTCGAGCGTTCCCACTCCGCCTGAGGCGATCACAGGAATCGAGACGGTTTCTGACACCGCCGCCGTCAGGCCCAGATCATACCCGCTTTGCTGGCCGTCTTGATCCATGCTCGTCAGCAAGATCTCTCCCGCCCCATAGGTTTCCATCCGCTTCGCCCACTCCACCGCATCAAGTCCAGTGGACTTGCGCCCGCCATGCGTAAAGACTTCCCATCGACCGGGCATGACACTTCGCTTCGCATCGATCGCGACGACAATGCACTGAGTTCCGAATTTCTGCGCCGCCTCCCGCACAAACTCCGGCCGCTGAACCGCCGCCGTGTTGATGCTCACCTTATCGGCGCCGGCATTGAGCAACGAGCGGATATCATCCAGTGTCCGCACCCCGCCGCCGACGGTCACAGGCATGAACACGCGTGCGGCGGTTTGTTCGACCACATCGATAATCGTCTTTCGATTTTCATGCGATGCGGTGATATCGAGAAAACACAGCTCGTCCGCCCCTTCGCGATCATAAACCGCCGCCACTTCCACGGGATCGCCCGCATCTCGCAGATTGACGAAGCTCACGCCCTTCACCACCCGGCCGTCTTTCACATCGAGGCAAGGAATGATACGTTTCGTCAGCATCGCACGCCCAGCGCCGCCACAGCCGTCGCATAATCCAATTTCCCGTCGTACAGCGCCTTCCCGACGATCGCGCCTTCGATGCGAGGACCAAGCGCATGAACGGCTTGCAGATCCTCCACCCGGGTGATGCCACCCGAGGCAATGACGGGGAAGGCTGAGTGGGCGACCACCTCTTGCAATGCGGGAATATTGGGTCCGCTCAACATGCCATCGCGCGAAATGTCCGTATAGATCACCGCACTGATCGCCAGTCCGGCAAGGTCTTTGAGCAGATCGATCGCCTTCGTTTCCGATACGGCCGTCCAACCCTTCACCGCCACCTTGCCGTCGCGCGCGTCGAGCCCGAGCAGAATGCGCCGGGGGAATTCCCGGCAGGCCTGCTCAAGAAACGCGCGATCCGTCAGCGCCGCGGTCCCGAGCACCACCCGCGAGACGCCGGCGTTGAGATACCGCCGCACCGTTTCGATCGTGCGAATTCCTCCGCCGACTTGCACTTTGACGCTCACCGTCTTCATCACCGCTTCAATCTGCGGCAGGTTCCTGGGCTCCCCGTCGACCGCACCGTTCAAATCAACGACATGAATGAGGCCGGCCCCGCCTTGCTGCCACTTCCTGGCCACCGCCGGCACATCCTCCGAGTACACCGTCTCTGCGGCCATATCGCCCTGGCGCAACCGCACACAACGCCCGTCTTTCAAATCAATGGCTGGAATCACAAGCACGTTACTTCTCTCCCCCTGCTCCGAATGGAAATTCTTTCAATATTTCATCCACGCCGTACTCCGCCAACTCGTCCGCTGTGACGAACGCCCAGCGATGAATGAACCCCATGAAGTCTTCGATCATCGGCCGTTGCCGTTCATAGTAGTTGCCGATCCACAGCACCTGCCCGTCCGCTGCCACGACTTTGACCTCAAACCCGACAGAGGCCGGAGGGTTCGCCCCGAGCCGACTGCCCACTCGCTCCTGATAGACCAACACCTCCCCGATGAGAGCGGCGTCCTGCTGCAGTTTCATGGCCACGGACGCCGCCGTCATTTCAGGCGTGGTCTTCAGCGGATCGCCGCCAAGCGAGGCCGCAGCCTTTCTGGCATCACTCGGGGCTGAGACAACGACACCGGCGCGATTCCGTAACCGGGTCCAGAAGAGCTGCGTCACCTTCTCTGCCGCAGCACCCGGCACGATCACCGTCTGCCGGGGCGGAGGCTCCACATTCGACGGCACCCCGACCGAAATATCAGACCGGCGAACACTTTGCGGCGCCGACATGAACGGATCTCCCTGATCACGGACCTGCGGCGTGGCGATCGTCGTGAACGGGACTAAGGCGATCGTCTTCACCTGATAGCGCGGCAGCTCATTCGACGCCTTCGTCGTCACCTTCGATCCGCTACACCCGGCCACTGCCAAGACAGCTCCGGCCAGGCACACCAAGCCTATCCTCCAAACATGTGACGTCGTGGCGCTCACGTCCAGGCCCCGAAATTCTTAATCAGTTGCAGACCGACAGCCTGACTCTTCTCAGGGTGAAATTGGCAGGCCACGACGTTGTCCTTCCAAATGCTCGACACAAAGGGAATCCCGTAGGTCGTCGTCGTAGCCGCAATCTGTTTCTCGACCGGATCGACGAAATACGAATGGACAAAATACCAGTTCGCGCCGTTCGGGATGCCGGCAAACACCGGGCAGGCGCGCTGCACGTTCACTTGATTCCACCCCATATGGGGAACTTTCAACGTAGGATCAGCGGCAAACCTCCGCACCTTACCGGGAATGATGTCCAACCCCTTATGCATGCCGAACTCTTCACTTTCCGAAAACAACAATTGAAGCCCTAGACAAATTCCCAGGAACGGTTTGCCCGACTGAATCGCCATCCGAACGGAGTCAACCAGCCCATACAGTTCGAGGTTTGCCATGCAATCGCCGAAGGCCCCGACCCCGGGCAAGACGACATGGCTGGCGCCTTTAATTACTCCTGCATCGCGTGTCACTACGGCTTGATGGCCGACGGCCTCAAACGCCTTGTGGACACTGCGCAAATTGCCCATGCCGTAATCGATAATTGCAATCATGGATCCGTCCAATTCCCGGAAAGCCGTAACAATACCGCAACCGGGCTGATCCTGCCACTCCTGTCTCTGGAAATACAAAGGGGGCAAGCTCTTCACAGCCTGCCCCCTTCTAGCTTTTCAACCCACTGCTCGCGTTGGCTTACAACATCCCTTTTGTCGAGAGCACGTTCCCCGCGAGCCGTTCTTCCGGCATGGTGGCCTGATCAAGGGCTTTGGCCAGCCCTTTGAAGATGGCTTCCATGATGTGGTGCGGGTTGCGGCCATACATGAGATTCACGTGCAAATTGAGCCCGCCGTGAGTGACGAAGGCCTGGAAAAAATCTTCAAACAGGCCGAGGTCAAATGCCTTGATCTTCCGGTCCGGCAAGGCCACGTTGTAGACGAGATAGGGCCTGCCGCTCAGATCCACCGTGATCTGCGCGAGCGTTTCGTCGAGCGGCGCCGAGGCAAACCCGAACCGCTTGATCCCCGCCTTTTCGCCCAGCGCTTGATGCAACGCCTTGCCCATCACGATGCCGACGTCCTCAACCGTGTGATGCTCATCGATATCGATGTCGCCCTTGGCTTTGACCGTCAAGTCGAAGAACCCGTGTTTCGCCAGCAGTTCCAGCATATGATCGAAGAACCGGATGCCCGTCTCGATCTTTCCCTGTCCGCTCCCATCGATCGTCCATTCGACGGAAATATCGGTTTCTTTCGTGGCGCGGTGAATCGAGGCCTGCCGTGATGCAGATCCTGGCTTCTTCATGAGAACCTGCTTTCAGCCGACTTGGCATGCGCATCAAACCCTTCGATGTGCGCGAGACGCACCAGATGATCTTTCACCTTCCTCAGCTCCTCTTTCGTGTAATGCACGATATTGCTGGTCTTCACATAATCATTGACGGACAAGGCCGAGAAGAACCGCGCGGACCCGCCGGTCGGCAACACGTGGTTCGGCCCGGCAATGTAATCCGCCACAGACGGTGGCGTATGCCGGCCCAGGAACAAGGCTCCGGCATGGCGGACTTTTTCTAAATAGTCAAAGGGATTATCCACGGAGAGCGTCAAATGCTCCGCTGCGATTTCATTCGCCAACTCGATGGCTTCATCCATCGTCGTAACCACAAAGGCTACCGCGTGCCGTGCGATCGACTTTGAGGCGATCTTCTCCCGCTGCAGCCCTTTCAACTGACTCTCGATCAATTTCGACACATCTTTGGCGAGCCGCTCGGAAGTCGTCACCAGAAAGACCTGCGCATCTTCATCATGTTCGGCTTCGCAGAGCAGATCCGCAGCGACATGGGCCGGCTTCGCATCGTCATCGGCAACCACCAGCAATTCACTCGGCCCGGCGATCATGTCGATGCCGACCGTCCCATAGAGCAAGCGCTTCGCCGTCGCCACGTAGATATTTCCCGGCCCGACGATCTTGTCGACCTTCGCGATCGTCTTGGTGCCATAGGCGAGCGCCGCAACCGCCTGCACGCCGCCGACACGATAGATCTCCGTCACTCCGGCAATATCGGCCGCCACCAGCAAGTAGGGATTGATCGGCCCCTTCTGCGGCGGCGTGACCATCACGATCCGCTCAACGCCTGCGACCTTAGCGGGAATGGCACACATCAGCACCGACGAGGGATAGACCGCTTTTCCGCCGGGTACATAAACTCCCACTGCATCGACCGGGGTCACGACTTGTCCCAATGTCGCGGTGTCATCCTGATACATCCAGGTCTTCGTACGCTGACGCTCGTGAAATGCGGTGACCCGTTGCGCGGCGAACCGCAGGGCATCGCCTTCCTCTTTCCGAATATGGTGATAGGCCTCTTTGATTTCTTCGGAGGACACTCTCAGCGCCTCGGCCTTGAGCGCGACGCGATCAAACTGTTTCGTATAGCGCAAGACGGCGCGATCGCCGCCCCGTTGCACCGCCTGGAGAATCGTCCGAACGGTTTTTTCGACCGCACTGCTCTGGACCGCCCCTCGCGAGGCGACCTTCTTCACCGTCGCGGCAAACGATCGATCAGCCTGCGTAAGAATTTTCATGCGCGATCCTTCGCTGAGGTGGAGGCTCGTTTCGATCCTGCTTTTCCACGGGGCATCGATGGTGCTTTCTGAGAAGCGGCCACGGCCTTCCGCAGCCGGCGAATCATATCCATCAGTGGTGCATGTTTGAGCTTGAGACTTGCCCGGTTCGCGATGAAACGTGCCGTCGACTGGGCAATCAAATCCACTTCGACAAGATCGTGCGCCTTGAGCGTACTTCCGGTCTCGACAAGATCGACGATCCGGTCGGCCAGTCCCACGACCGGCGCCAACTCAATAGAGCCGTACAGCTTGATGATTTCGACCGGGACCCCGCGCTGGTTGAAAAAGCGCTCGGTGATCCTGGGATATTTCGTTGCGACGCGCACCTTGGATGAGAGGCGATCGCACGCGACCTCGGCCCGGAGCGCAGCGACCGAGATTCTACACGCTCCGAATAGTAAATCCAACGGCTCATAGACGTCGCTGTCCTGCTCCATCAGCACGTCTTTCCCGACGATTCCGGCGTCGGCACCCCCGTATTCCACATAGGTCGGGACATCACTCGGACGCACGACCAAGAAGGTAGTGTCGATCTCGGGACAAGGGAAGATCAACCGCCGGCCCTCCCCCACCAACCCGGCACTTTCATAGCCGGCCCGTCGGAACAGTTCCAGCGTCGGCTCGATCAACTTCCCCTTTGAGAGCGCAATCGTCAGCATAAATTCCTCTAACGGACTCCTGTCGCGGGGCCTGTCTTTCGGCGCTCGATGTTCGCCCCGACCGCCCGCAGTTTTTCCTCAATACGTTCATAGCCGCGATCGAGGTGATACACCCGCTGTACTTCGGTTGTACCCTCGGCGGCCAAACCGGCTAGAACGAGCCCTGCGCTGGCTCGAAGGTCCGATGCCATGACCGGTGCACCCGTCAACGTCGAGCGGCCGGTGACCACCAGCCGATTGCCTTCGACCCGAATATCGGCGCCCATCCGCCGCAACTCTTCCACATGCATAAAGCGGCTTTCAAAGACCGTCTCTGTCACGACGCTCGTGCCTTCCGTGAGCGCCATCAGCGTGACCATCTGCGCCTGCATGTCCGTCGGAAACCCGGGGTACGGGAGGGTCCGGACGTCCGTCCCCTTCAGCCGGCCGTTCCGCTTGATCCGCACCGTGTGCTCCTCAACCTGAATATCCGCACCTGCTTCCCGCAACTTCATCAGGACCGCTTCAAGATGAACCGGACGGCAATGGGTAATCGTGACATCTCCATCCGTGATCACCCCGGCCACAAGGTGCGTGCCGGCCTCGATGCGATCCGGAATCACCTCGTGATCGGCCCCGTGCAACTCCCGCACCCCTTCAATCGTAAGCACGTCCGTCCCGGCCCCTGCGATACGGGCACCTCGCTTGATCAAAAACTCGGCGAGATCCACTATTTCAGGCTCTTTCGCCGCATTTTCAATGACGCTCGTCCCCTCGGCAAGGGAAGCGGCCATCATCAAATTTTCCGTACCGGTCACTGTCGTGGTGTCGCAGTAGATCCGCGCACCTTTCAACCGCTTGGCCCTCGCGGTGATATACCCATGCTCGATCGAAATGTCAGCTCCTAATTTTGCCAACCCGGCCAAATGGAGGTTCACCGGCCGCGACCCGATCGCACAGCCGCCGGGCAACGAGACCTTCGCCTCCCCCCACCGCGCGAGTAACGGCCCAAGCACCAGTACTGAGGCCCGCATGGTTTTCACCAGGTCGTACGGCGCCTCGGTGGAATGAATCACATCCGCTTTAATGACGGCGCGGTTTCCCTCATGGGAGACCGTGGCGCCCAGTAGGCCCAACAACTTTCCCATAGTGAGGACATCGACAACGCGGGGGACGTTCGTAATGACACATTCGCCTCCGCCTAAGATGGTCGACGCCAGAATGGGAAGAGCCGAGTTCTTCGCTCCGCTGATCCGGACTTCTCCGCGCAACCGATTTCCACCCGTAATGACAATCTCATCCATCGACGTGGTGCTTCCTATTTGAGTCGCTGAGCCATGACGACCCGTTCAATCCCTGCCGCATCTTCGATGATCCGAAGCGCCGCATACCCGCCAATCTGTTCCGCCAACTGCCGGATTGTCGGGGCTTGGCCTGCCCCAATTTCCATCACGAGCAACCCGCCCGGGACGAGAAACTCCCGGGAGTCACGCAACAAACGCTCGTGAAACTCCGTTCCCCGCTCTCCCCCGACCAATGCCATGCGCGGCTCGAATACCCGCACCTCCGGCTCCAGACCGGCCCAATCTGCCTCTGAAATGTAGGGAGGGTTTGAGACGATCACGTCGACGGAGTCAGCTCCTTGCCGCTCTCGGAGCGGCCCCAAGAGATCCCCCTCCAGCCATTCAATCCGGTCACGCACCGCATGTCTCATCGCATTGCGCTGTGCGACTGCCAGCGCCTCCTGAGATCGGTCGATCGCGAGGATACGCTGCCCATTCAGACGACTGGCCAATGTGATAGCCACGCAACCGGAACCCGTTCCCACATCGACAATGGTGGCATCAGAAAGGGTCTGCACATGGTCGACAACATGATGAATCAGCAATTCCGTCTCAGGGCGGGGAATCAACACGGCGGGGCTGACAGCAAATTCGAGTCCGCAAAATTCTTGCGTGCCGAGCAGATATTGGAGCGGTTCACGGGCCACTCGCCGCGCGACCAAGGATTCAGCACCGGCCCAGAAATCGGGAGAGACCAACCGGTCCGTCTGACTCACCAACTGGTGGCTTCGCAGCCCAAGCGCGTACTCCAACAGCCACATCGCCTCCTGCGCTCCATTACTGATCCCGGCTTGAACTAGGGATCGCCGGGCCCACGCAACGAGGGCACCCACCGTCTTCAGCTCTGGCATGACAAGGGCCGCCATAGTCCCCTACACGTTGGCTGTGTCGATCTGCTGCTGCTGGGCTTTCAACGCCTGGACGAATTCATCCAGATCGCCTTCCATCACCAATTCGAGCTTATGCAACGTCACCCCGACTCGATGGTCGGTCACACGGTTCTGCGGGAAGTTATAGGTGCGAATTTTCTCGCTCCGCTCGCCGGTTCCGACCTGCGACTTTCTATTCTGGGCGATCTCCGCGTCGTGCTTCTCGCGCTCCGCTTCCACAATCCGCGCCCGCAGAGTCCGCATCGCTTTGGTGCGATTCTTCAACTGCGATCGCTCGTCCTGGCAACTCACCACAACCCCGGTGGGGATATGGGTAATGCGCACCGCGGACTTGGTCGTATTGACGCTCTGCCCGCCGGCACCGGAGGAGCAGAAGGTATCGATGCGGAGATCTCCCGGATCGATCTTGACGTCGATTTCGTCGACTTCCGGCATGACCGCCACCGTCACGGTCGACGTATGGATCCGGCCGGCCGCTTCCGTCACCGGCACGCGCTGTACGCGATGCACGCCGGCTTCGTACTTGAAGTGGCTGTAGGCTCCCTTGCCTTCGATCAATGCCGTGATGTTCTTGTATCCTCCGACCCCGTTCTCTGCCGCCTCAACCGTGTCGACCTTGAAACCTTTCTTCTCCGCATACCTGACGTACGCACGAAACAATTCCCCGGCGAACAGCCCAGCTTCGTCTCCACCGGTGCCTGCCCGGATTTCCAAGAGCAGGCTCTTCTCATCCCGCGGGTCTTTCGGAATCAACAGCTCTTTGACTTGCTCTTCCATGGCCTCCTGCTGCCGCTGCAACTCAGCGGTTTCGTCAGCGGCCATTTGGTGCATCTCACTGCCGGCTGAAGGATCGGCCAGAATTTGCGCCGCTTCCTCCAGCTGCCGGATATTGCCGCGATACATCTCAAAGAGCTGAGCCGCCGGCTCAAGATCCACGCGTTCTTTACTGAGCTTGTGGAGTTGCGCCGGCTGACTCACGACAGAGGGATCCATGAGTTGATCGGTCAACTCTTGAAATCGCGATGCCACGGATTCCCATTTCTTGAGTAAGGCGGCTTCCATCGTTCTCGTTCCTCAGGCGCGATCACACAGCCCGGCCGGGCCATAAAAACAAAGAGACCCTGCTCCAAGGCGAAGCAGGGTCTCTTCTATGACACGTAGAGTGGCTACTTGTCCTTCTTCGCGTACTTCTTCTTAAACCGTTCGACCCGTCCTTCGGTGTCGATAATTTTCTGTGTGCCGGTAAAAAACGGGTGACAGGCACCACAAATATCGACGCTGATTTCCCCGATGGTCGTGCGCGTCTTGAATGAGTTGCCACAAGCACAATGGACCGTGGCTTCCCGATACATTGGATGAATACCCTTTTGCATGACCTACGACTCCTTGCCAAACATTCGCTCAAGCTCCTGGCCCCACGCCAGGAGCAGCACACTCTATCCGAACCACAGGGGGAGAAACAAGCGTCTCTTACCGATTCATGGATTGCAGGAATTCCTGATTGGTTTTGGTCCCGCCAATCTTATCCATAAGGAACTCCATCGCTTCCATCGTTCCCAACGGGCTGAGGACCTTGCGCAGGATCCACATCTTGTTGAGCCGATCCTTATCCACCAGCAACTCTTCTTTTCTGGTTCCGGACTTGCTGATATCAATCGCCGGGAAGAGGCGCTTGTCGGCAAGCCGACGATCCAGATGGACTTCCATATTGCCGGTTCCCTTGAACTCTTCGAAGATCACGTCGTCCATGCGGCTGCCGGTATCGACCAGTGCGGAGGCCATGATCGTCAAGCTCCCGCCATGTTCAATGTTGCGAGCGGCACCGAAGAACCGCTTGGGCCGCTGCAGGGCGTTTGAATCGAGACCGCCGGAGAGTACCTTGCCGCTGGGCGGGGCGATTGTATTGTACGCCCGCGCGAGACGCGTAATGCTGTCCAGGAGGATCACCACGTCCTTCTTGTGTTCGACTAATCGCTTGGCCTTCTCCAGCACCATTTCAGCCACCTGAGCATGGCGCTGCGCCGGCTCGTCGAACGTCGAACTGATGACTTCCGCCTTGACCTGCCGTTGCCAGTCGGTGACTTCTTCCGGGCGCTCGTCGATCAACAGAACGATCAATGTCACTTCCTTGTGATTCTTCAGGATGGCCCGCGCGAGGGCCTGGAGCAACATCGTCTTACCGGTGCGGGGAGCGGCCACAATCAATCCGCGCTGCCCTTTGCCGATCGGGGTCGTCAAATCCATCACGCGGGTGCAGTACTCCTCGCGGTCAAATTCAAGATTGAGTCGTTCTTCGGGATAGAGCGGGGTCAGGTTATCGAAGAGGATCTTGTCGCGGGAGACTTCCGGATCTTCGTAATTGACCTTCTCGACTTTGAGGAGCGCAAAGTACCGCTCGCTTTCCTTCGGAGGCCTGATCTGCCCGGAGACCGTGTCACCGGTACGGAGGTTGAACCGTCGAATCTGTGAAGGGGAAATATAGATGTCGTCGGGGCCCGGGAGGTAGTTGGAGTCGGGGGCGCGCAAAAAGCCAAACCCATCGGGAAGGGTTTCCAGGACACCTTCGCCGTAAACGACGCCGTTCTTTTCAGTCTGACCTTGCAGAATGGCGAAGATGAGCTCCTGCTTCCGCAGGTTGGCGGAGCCTTCGATCTTCAGGTCACGCGCCACCTCATTCAGGTCGGCGATGGACTTCTGCTTCAACTCCGCCAAATACATGACCTCTCCCTTAGCAGCTTGCATAACACTCCTATCGAGCCATTGGCTCTGTTGTCATGAGAAACGACTTACCAGATTGATTGACCATGCGCGGAACAGATGTGTGTTTATGTTTGAATCGGCGATATCGTAAGTTTGGAGAGGATGATTCGTACAGTGCCCTGGTTACGCAAGTTTTTTGTGTTGAAGATTCTGACCGTGGTCTCCGAAGCGCCTGAGAGATTGGATGCAATCAATGGATGTTATTGGCGTTCGCCTTCTACTTCGATACTGACCAACTCGTGTGGTTTCGATTCGAGAAAGGTTCCGGAGGTTGAAATTACGTGGAGAGCGATTCGCATCAAATGTGAATGCTAGAGCGGATGATACGCATGCCCCCATCCGTTGTCAACAGAACAAAATATTTTTTTCACCCCCCATTATCCTCCACTAATCGCACCCTCCCATTGAACCGGCAAATCGGCTGTGATACACAGCCTGAGGGAGTATCTACATCTATGGCTGAAGATCGAGATGAGGACAGTCTGGGACGGGTGTTTACGCTTTTCGAAGCGAATCAACTCATTCCGCAGCTCCAGACTCACCTAGAGACCGTCAAACAGTTCAAGTCCGTCCTCCTCCAGACTCGCGAAGAAGTCCGGAAGGCCTCGGATCAAGCCCTGTATGGGGGCGGAACTCCTGTGGGAGCCCAATACGTGATCAGCCTGCAAACGATTAGTTCCAATCTTCAGGCCATTCATGAGTTAGGCGTCCATGTGAAGGATATCGATCAAGGCCTGTGTGATTTTCCTCATGCCCGTGACGGCCGAATTGTCTACCTGTGCTGGAAGCTTGGGGAAACCGAAATCCGTTGGTGGCATGAAGTGACAAACGGATACAAGGACCGGTGCCCCCTCGAGGATCCCGCCTAGGCTTTGTTCGTCTCATCTTGAACCAGACATGCTCGCAAGGGATGGCTACGATGAAATTTGTGATTCTTGGGTACGACGGCCCTGAGGGAGAAGCGAAACGGAAAATTCACCGTCCAGCCCATCTCGCCAATCTTGAGCCATTGGCACAACAAGGCCGTGTCATTCTTGCCGGTCCGCTCACCGACAAAGCCGGCAGCTTGATGGTGCTGGAGTTCGAGTCACAGGCTGAGGCTGAGCAATTCGCCAACCATGATCCCTATATGGTGAATGGCGTCTTTGAGAGGGTTGAAATTCACCCGTTCATACAGGTATTACCCAAATAAGTTGAGCACTTCAGCACTTCTCTAGCTTCACAGCCACTCTTCCTTGCTCCCATCAATATCCAAGTGCCAGCCCATACCTTGGGTGCATTGTCCAGCCAGACATCGCGCGGTATAGTTGCATCATGAATCAGGCGACTTTGCTACCGCTCGCACGTATCACCCTCTCGATAGCCATCATTTTTCTCGTTGCCTCTGGTGCCACCGCAACCGAAACCACGGTTGTGGCCGAAGGTCAATATGTCATGGCGGACGGCGACACGTTGGCTGTGGCAGAAAACAAGGTCCTGCAACGCGCCCAGCGCAAAGCCGTTGAGGAGGCCGGTATCTATCTAGAATCAGCCTTCCACGATTACGAAGCGGTTCGTAACGGAAAGAGCCTGCAAGTCAGCTCCCTAGAGATTCGAACCCTCGCTGCAGCTATTACCAAGACGGACGTGCTGGAGTCTCGGCACAGCTTTGAGCACGATCGACCGGTTTTTACCATTCGCATTCGAGCCGTTGTGAATTTGGATCATCTCCAAGAGGCTGTTCGTCGATGGCGATCTGAAGAACAATTAGCTGCACATTTCAAACAACTACAAAGGGAAAACGCCGAACTCAAGGCACAGCTCCGTGAGACACACACACCGCCCTCAGGAGTGCGCACGCTTGTGATCGAGCCACCAGGGCGCACAGGACCACCGGGACAAGCGCGCCACCTCGTGGAAAATGCCGTTCACTCGCACAACCTTCGTCAGAAAATCGATCTAACCTCACAAGCTGCAACGCTGGACCCTCAGTTCGTAGATCCATTGATTGTCAGGGGACAGACCTATCTAAAGATGGCTTCTCTGGCCCATTCCAACAAGTCTCGCCCAAGCGAATACTCTGGGTACATCGACTATGCCCGAATGGATTTTGACCGCGCCCTCCTTCTGGATGCAAGAAATCCATGGGCACTCCTCGGACAAGGGGATGTGAGTACGTGGTTGAATCAGCCGGAAGCGGCCGAACGCGCTTATACGCAGGCCTTGGAAATCGATCCGTTTTTTGACATCGCCCGCCAGCGGCTCATTCGCGTTATGACCACCCAGGCCCGCAAACTGATAGCTGCTAAGCAATGGGGCCCTGCGATGACGACCCTCAATCGGATTCTCAGTTCATCGGTCTCTGAGAGCTGGATCCCTTCTCAAAAAGAAGCCTATCTCCTCCGAGGGGAACTCCATCAAAAGCTGAATCAGTCTGCGCAAGCTATTGATGATTTGAGTATCGTCATCGACATAGACCCTACCCACGTCCAGGCTCTTTTGACACGAGGCAAACTCTACGAGGTACAACTCCAAGGCTGGCTCGCCAAAGAGGACTTTGAGCAGGCCTGTATTCTCGGCGCCCCAGCCGCCTGCGAACAGCTCCCCTGACGCTTCGATAACGCATGGGAGGATATGGCTAACCACTACGTTTTGACGAGGCGCTATTCAGATCAGATCGGCCATATCTTGTTTGACAAGGAAAAAGTCTGCCCCCTATAATGGCGGCCAATTTGAAGTCAGAATCACACATTCCGAGCACACAGTTGCTAGTCCCTAAAGGCCTAATCTAACTCTACCTTTATAGCCCAAAAGCTCCGGGAGGTGGGCCTTCTGTGAGGTTGCAGAAGGCGTGGAGAAAAGCTTAGAGTGTTGACAGGATTCAAGAGTCAGAGTTGAGTCGTTGCAGAGGACCTTCACCCTTTTGCCCGGAGAGTAAGGCGTAATGAGTCAATACCGCGTGCTTCCAGGACCAGAACACTTTCTGCCCCCCGCTGCCGCCAGTATGGGCATTCGGTTACCGAACCCGGGCGAGGCCCACATCAACGGCGTCATTGTCTCCGAAGAAAAGGCCTATGAAGAAGCTGCCAAGCAATTCTTGATGGCCAAAGTGCCGACCCTCTTCCCTGGCCCCTTGGTGCTCTGGGCTTGGAATGAAAAGGCTGCCAAGAAGGCAACGGCAATCCGCCATCTGTACAACACCCTGAAGGAATGTGTGCAGCCAGGCCAGAAGCCCATGCTGATTCCCATGCCGGACTATCGCCCCAAGTACCCCAAGATCAATCCTGAAGTTGAAATCAACCCCAACCATCCGAATCTGACAATCTGGCACAACAAGATTGATTGTTGCATGTTCATCGGTGTGCACTGCCACCAGGCGAACCTGTCGCTCAAGATTATTCGAGGCGGGACCTCATGCTACACGATTGCGATGTGTGCTCAGGCCGGCCATGAAGACGCGATGCTTTCATTCCGTGATGCATCCGTCGAAAAAATCATGACCCTGGCAGATTGGGTGAGAAAGTTGAAAGGGACAGTCCAACCACGGCTGACATCAGCCAAGAGCGGGGCATCAAACTAACCCGTTTGAAACTCCCTGTGCAGTGAAAGGAGGCTAGGTCCATGGCAGAGAATAAATCCCTCATCGGGACAAAGAATAAAAAAGGGCAGACATTTACCGACACCTGGACAATGATGAACGACGCCCCTCGTACCCCGTCGTTCTATACAGGCAGCGAAGTCATTAAGGAAGCGCTACGACGCGCCAGTTGCGACGTGATGATTGCCTATCCGATCACCCCGCAAAGCGAAGCAGCTGCGTTGATCGGCGAATTGTTCGCTGAAGGCTATATCGGTGACTACTTCCGCGGCGAAAGCGAATTTGCCGTCATGTCCCAATGCGCTGGGGCTGCGTTCGGCGGAGCACGCGTGTTCACAACGACCGCAGGCCCCGGAACAATGCGTGCCATGGAAAACTTTCCCATGTGGTCCGGCGCGCGGTTGCCGATTCAGATGATCGTCACCTGCCGCGGCATCAACTCGCCGCTCTCGATTCAACCGGACACACTTGAAATCGCATACCTGCTGAATACCGGCATGCTCGTCTGGCATGCGGAAACCGCGCAAGACTTTTTCGACTGGATTCTCAAGGGCTACATGGTATCGGAAGAGCCGGACGTGCACTTGCCCCTCGCGCTCTGCTGCGACGGATTCTTTGTCACGCACACGAAGGACGTTGTGAATCTCACACCGGCCGACATGTGCTTGCCGCCCTACGATCCTTACCGCTCACCGGTTCCCTGCATGGATATGGAATGCCCGCCGGTCCGGATGATGCGTGATCCCTTCGTCATGAAGAGTAATTACATCAGCTACGCCACACATGCCAGCTGGCAGCAGGAAATCTGGGCCGCGGTTGAACGGTCGAGAAAGCACTCGATCAAGTGGCTCAACGGATTGATCGATACCGAGAATACCGATGCGGAGATCATGATCGTGGCCTCCGGCACAGCCGTCTCGCAGGGACGCGAAGCCATCCGACTGTTAGAGGACGAAGGTATCCGCTGCGGACTTGTGAAAGTGAAGACCTTGCGCCCCTGGCCGGAAGAAGAGATTCGTGAAGCCACGAAGAACGCCAAGCACATCTTCGTGCCCGAATTTAACGTCACCGGATGGCTTGCGAAAGAAATCAAGGCGACAATTCCCAATCACCATCGGGTCCATGCCGGTCCGCGCGTGTGCGGAGGCATGACGATGCCGCCTGAAATCATCGTTCAGGAAATCAAAACAGTCCTCGGGATGAAGACCATCTCCCTGGCTGGTCGTGGAAGCTGAGCAACCAACGCACAGGACAAGCCACCTAATTTCGAACGAGACGCCTTGAGGAGGCATATATGAGCAAAGAACGTATTCAGATTTCAGAAGCCCTCTACGACATCATGCCGTCCGATTATCAGGACCTGGTCAAGAGCGCGACCTACGGCAAAGAAGACCGTGGATGGAAAGATATCGGTAACAGCAAAGAACTCATCGAGCAGCACTCACTCTGCGCCGGCTGCCCGGAGTCCATGGCGTTCCGCTATATCCTGGCCTCACTCCCCAATCCGGAAGACACCGTGATGGTCGGTTCAACCGGCTGCACCAGCCTGGTGTTCCCGATGGTGGCAGTCCACAACATCCACTCCCTCTTCGGCAACCAGAACGCTATCGCGTCAGGGTTAAAGCGCGCTCTGAGCGTCCGCTTCCCGGGCCGGACAAAGGATGTCGTGGTCCTCGCCGGCGACGGTGCAACCGTTGACATCGGCCTCGACATGACCCTCCAAGCCTGGTTCCGCCAGGAAAAGTTCACCACCATCTGCTTCGACAACGAACTCTATGCCAACACCGGCGGCCAGGAGAGCGGACTGATGCAGAAGGGCTTCGTCGCCAAGATGGCCCCGGTCGGCAAGCTGTTCGACAAGGTCCGGTTGCCTGAGATTGCCCGCGAGTCCGGCTGCCACTATGTCGTAAATTGTACCGTCAGCAAGCCATCCCTGGTCGAGAAAGTCATCCGGAACGCCGTGCATATCGCTCGCGAGATCGGTCCGACCTATCTCCAGCTCTATACGCCCTGCATTCTGGAAATCGGGAAGAACAGCATGGAAGGCCTCCAGGAGATGCGTGACTCCGAGAAGCCGACCGAGCGATTCGCCTACAAGGAATACGTCAGCGAGCCGGCCAAGCAATTGCTGGCTGAACTAGCGGCGAAGGATAAAGAACGGAAAGCGGCCGCCAAGCAATTGGCCGGGCAAGCCTAACGAAACCGGAGGTTGTCCATGATTAAGAAGAGACTCAATATCCGGATGTCGGGTTTAGGCGGACAGGGCGCGGTCACCGCAGCCCATGTCTTGGCCATGGCCGCAAACCGGGACGGAAAGTTTTCGATCTCCAATCCATTCTTTGGAGCGGAGAAGCGGATGGCTCCAGCGGAGAGCTATTGTCGTATCGGGATCGAACGGATCTATGATCGCGGCGAGTTAGTGTTCCCTGACGTGATTCAGGTATTTCACCCTCAGGTCATCACGATGGGCAAGAGCTATACGATGCCATTTTATTCCGGCGTGAAGGAAGGCGGCGTCGTGGTTATTAACTCCGCGCAGCCCCTTCTGTCAGAGGAAGACATTCAGCGGCTCAAAGACTTGAACGTCGCCCTGTTTTATATCGCCGGGACTGAGCTCGCCATCGAAGTCGCCGGCACCGAGCTGTCCACGAATATGGCCATGATCGGGTCTGTGGCAGGCATTACCAAGTGCGTCTCCATGGAAGCTTTGGATGGTGCGCTTCAGGAGCGGTTTGGAAAGAAATTCGTCGCCTCCGGTGGTACGGCATCACTGGATGAAGCGATCAAGAAGAAGTTCGCCAAGAAAGAAATGCTGCTCGCCAAGAATCTGGCCACTGTGAAGGCAGCGTATGAGATCGCCAGCGAATGGGCGGATAAGAACAAGATCGAGTTACGAGTCGGCAATCCTGCCGTAGCCGCGTAAAAGAAGGAACTACGTCGCATGTATAACGTAGCGCAAGTCATCGATGAGAAATGCACTGCCAAGAAGGGCTGCCGCCTCTGTATCATGTATTGCCCAGAAGCCAACTGTCTGGACCTGAACTCCAGCAAGATGGTCGCCGAGGTCAATATTGATCGCTGCAAGGGGTGCGAACTGTGCGTGGTCGTGTGCGACGCCGCAAAACACAATGCGATTGAGATGCAGGCCGTAAGTGCCACCGGTCAGCTGATGGCGAAAAAAGGCGAGTCCGCAGCTCTGGGACAAGCCTACCAAGGCTAATCCATTACGATGTGAATAACGGGAAACCCCATAGCGTCCGCGCTATGGGGTTTTTTGTTGAGAGAAGAGGTGTGCCATGGAAAATGAAGACAACGTCATCAACGAGCTCCTCGCAGAGATCTCCGGTCTGATTACGCAATACCCCAAGGCGATCGAACGACGAGCCGCCCAGATCCAAGCGACGGGGAAAGATCCTGAACTCGTCGATAAGCTCGTCAAAGCAGCTGATACGATGCGGGATAGCGGAAATCTCTATCTCACCTGGGCTAAACACTATGCCGCCTTAGCCGAGGGAAATACGGACGCCTCGGCAGACGAGGATGAAACCGAAGATTTTGACGTCTAAAAAAGACTCCCCCTCCGCAAGAAGTTTTGCTAGAATGGGGCCCGCTTCCATTGAACTCTACGTTCCCCGGTAGCTCAGTTGGTAGAGCAGCCGGCTGTTAACCGGCTGGTCGCAGGTTCGAGTCCTGCCCGGGGAGCCAATATAAAAAGAGGGCTGACGGGAAAATGCCGTCAGCCCTCTTTTCGTTTCACCTGTCGTTCGTTTACGCCGCCAGACTCGATTTCCGTTGATTGAACGCGCGTGCGGCGACACCGCTTTTCAGGATGACCTCGCAGATATGATCCAACCTCTCGATTGGCTCATAGGCAGCCCATGGATCCACAGCCACGGCATAGACTCCATGGTTCGCCTGCCCAACAATATCGAATTCGAGCTTCCCATCCTTCTGCAACCCGAAACATTCAACCGTGGCATCAGCCACCTCACGCGAGAGCGCCGGTAAGGCCGGAATGCTCCGATCGACATGCGTATAACGCGAGATCTCCGGAAAATCCGCGCTCATGGCTACAAGTGGATCCCTGCATACAGATTCTTACTCTACATCACACTGATATTGGATATGATAGATTGAGTATGTACGACACACCTTCTTTTACCCCGCCTCTTCTCCTCCGTAACGCGCATGTCATGACTCTTGCGCCACAGTACTGGCCGAGAGATATCTCCCTGAGACAGACCCCTCAAAGCGAACGCCTCTTCACCACTGACCCGGGTACACAGCTTCTGGGAATCTGCCATTGGCAAAACGACCGCGTCGCCTCACCAACCATCATTCTGGTTCATGGACTGGAGGGCTGCGCGGACTCGCATTACATGCGCGGCATCGCGGCCAAGGCCTACCGGCGTGGATTCAATGTCGTGCGGATGAACCAACGGACCTGCGGCGGTACCGAACACCTCACTCCGACACTCTATAACAGCGGGCTGAGCCGCGATTATCATGCGATTGTGAGGGAACTAGCGACCGTGGACCACCTGACACATATCTGGCTAGCGGGCTATTCAATGGGTGGCAATCTGGTACTGAAGGCGGCCGGTGAAATCGGAAGGGCGATACCTGCCCTCGCAGGAGTCCTCGCGGTATGCCCGAATATCGATCCGACTCAATGCGTGGCGGCCTTGGAACAGCCAAGAAACTGGATCTACCATCAGCACTTCCTGTCACGGCTCAAGGCGCGCATGAAACGGAAAGCCGAACTCTTTCCAGGGAAGTGGGATCTGCGTGCAATGGGTTCGATGAAGACCATCAGCCAGTTCGACGATTACTATACCGCCCGCGATGGAGGCTATCGGGACGGAGCCGATTACTACGACCGCGCGGGAGCCCGGCATGTACTGCATCAAATCGCAGTCCAGACATTGATCATCACCGCCCAGGACGATCCGTTCATTCCCTATGCTCTATTCACCCGTCCTGAACTCAGCGAGAACCAGTGCATCACCCTGCTGGCCCCCCGCCATGGCGGTCACTGCGGATTCTTCAGCCTGAGCCGAAACGGTGAAGACCCTTATTGGGCGGAAAACAGAATTGTCGAGTTTGTGAGTCAGGAGAGGTAACGCATGTGGCGGCCCCGACCGAGAAGCCGCCACCTGGAACGTATCGGTTAGGCAGCTCTCTTTAATCGACAGGGAGCAGACGCAGCGACAAGCGGAGCACAGGTTCTGAACCAGGTCACAAGAAACCACGCAATGGCCGCCACAATGCCCAAGATAAAGATCCGGTTATTGATCCTCTCCGTGCTCTCGTCGTATACCTCCTGCTGGTCTCGGGAAGAATCACCTGAACCCTGAATGCATACAGTCGCAGGCTGAGAGGGTGACTAATTAAGCAGATTGGAGGTAGGTGCGAACATCCTGAACATAGGTTTTGAAGGGGTCCGGCATAGGAAACGGCGTGCGCCCACTGACCTGAAAGATCGACCAATTGATGACATAGGCCGGAAAGAACTGCTGGCCCTGAGTCTGATCATCAATCGCTTCAGCCGGACCGGCCGCTAGAAGATGGCGAATCAACTCTCCCCGGCCGAATGCGCGCGTGTTGCGTGGAGGATGTTCCATTGCCAGCGCAATCGCCTTGTCCGTCGTCAGGCGAGTCACCCGCCCCTCTTCGAGCAGCCCGAAATAGAGGCCGCGCTCCGCATGCAAATTATGATATTCGAGGTCGAGACTCTTGAGCGCAGGATCCTGCCAGTCCAACTGTTCGGCCTCGCGAAAGGATTCGAGCAGCCATAATTTGGAGGCCCAGTCGACACGACCGACCAGTTTGGCATAGTCGCCGCGCAAATCCGTCAGGACCGATTCCCACTGATTGAGCACCCAGTCCGTCTCCTCATCCTGCCCGGCATAGGCCTCCCGCGCAGCCGCGAGAAATTGCTCCTGAATATCGATCGCCGAAATCGTCTTCCCTGATTGCAGCCGCACGATCCACTGACGCTCTTGATCTTGCGAGATTTCTTGCAGAGTTTCGACCGGCTCGTCGAGCTCCACGCCGGCCGGCGCCTTCCCCTCTTCGATCAACTGCAACACCAACCCCGTCGTGCCCATTTTGAGCGCCGTGGCAACCTCAGCCATGTTCGAGTCGCCGAGAAGCAGATGAATACGCCGGTATTGATTGGGATCCGCCAACGGTTCGTCCCGCGTATTGACGATCGCACGGTTCTGCTGCACCCACTCGAAAAAATCATTCACGATATGATCGGCCCGCTGTGAAATCTGATAGGGAATCATCGTCTGGGGACCGTGCGAACGCAGCGCCCCACGCGGCACGATCAGGCGATCCATTTGAATCCAGGCATCCTGCGGGTTCGCCGCGCCGATACGACCGGATCCGGTGAAGATCTGCCTGGTAACCAGGAACGTGACGAGGGGACTCAACCCTCTCCGGCTGAACGGGAAGCGGCGAGTGACCAGATAGTTCTCGTGCGATCCGAACGTCGCGTCCGTCTCATGATCGATATTGTTCTTGATGAGCGAAATCGTCTCACCGAAGCCCAAGGCCTCAATCGCCTCCTGTAATAATTGATCGCCCGCCCGATCGACCGCAACCAGATCGACGAGCGACTGGCATTCAGGAGAGGCATATTCGAGGTGCCCCATGTCGAGATACATCCGCCCCGCATTGGTCAGAAATCCCCCGTTCCCCGGCGGCTCGTCGTGTCCGCGGTGGTGGAGGTCAAGCACGCCCCGATGCTGGGCATGAAAAAGATGATCACGAATCTGGTGGGCAAACCACGTCGGCGAGTGATCGGGCCGATCCTGATTGACAAGGAGTCCGTACTCCGTTTCAAGCCCGAATATACGGTTCAGCATAAATCCGCACCACGATGGCCCACATAAAAATGGATGATCGTTACTCTGGGGAACTACCAAATCGGCGAGTGCTCGGGGCATTCCCGATACACCAACAGTCCGTACTCCGTTTCAAGTCCGAATATACAGTTCAGCATGTCAGCGCGTCACAACGGACTGAAAGTCACCGGGAAGCAGCCGCGAAAGTTCGGCCGGCTTCAACGCACGATACTTGGATGAACCGACCTGCTGCCGCTCCAGGACCGCGCATTCCAGCGTCCTGTCCGCCAGCACCTCACGGAGATGCGCAAGCAACGCGGCCTGATCAGGAATCGATGCGATCGTCTCGCGACCGGTTTCATGCCCGCCATCAGCCGGCGCCTCAGCCGAATCCTGCTGATGCGCGAGCGACCCGATCGCCCAGGTACGCAGTGCCAGCAGCAAGCCCTGCTCAAGCGTGCAGGGAGACGGCTTCTGATCCTTCAGATACTCCTGCATACGGGCCTGCGCCTGCTTCGTCGCAGCCAGCACGGCATACTCCTTGAGCTCTTCAAACGTCCCGTCGTAGTTGATCGTGAGCAGCGTATCCTTCTCGGGCTTCTGGCCCAACTCGGCCAGGAGAATTCTGACGATGAACGGCGCTTTATAGACTTCTTCAAACGCCTGCTTGATGACCGGAGCAATCCCGTACTTCACCAGCCGCGAGCCTGTGACATCCGACGGGGACCGGTTGAACCCTTCGGTGTGCGCCATCTCGAGCAGGCTGAATCGAAGCTTTTCCAAATCTGCCGGATGCCCCATGCCTCCCAAGGCAATGCGATCATAAATCTCGTACAGCTTCGACGTCCCTTTGCTGACGGTTGTCAGGAGAAGGCCCCCGTCGTAGCCCAGAGCCACCACCGGACTCCCCTGCCTGAACTGCTCATCGAGATAGGTCCGGCGATTGCCAACTGCTTCTACCCACCGGTAAGGTTCTTCATACATGGCACACCACCTTGGATTCGCAAGATAAATTCAATCGATGCTTAACCACCCGGCGACTGCCGACTACTCCAACCCATCGACAGCGTGCTTCATGCATGGCGCACCACCTTGAATTCTGAACAGAGCTTCAATCGCTTCCTGACCGGCCGGCGATTATCGACTGGTCCGATCCACTGATAAGGTTCTTCATACATGGCGCACCACCTTGGACTCAAAGAGCGGTTTCAACCGGTCGTCAGGGAGGACCCGAACTCCCTCTTGCGTAATCAATTTGATAATCGGATAGAGATTGGATTCACGATTGACGCCGCCGGTGGCCGAATCAAACTCGGCGGCACTGGTCAAGAGCCGCAACGCCTGAACCGTCGCCTCTTCCTCCGTCATCACAGCCAGGGGACGCTCGCCCCAGGTATTCACATAGTGCAGAATACCGCGGATCGTCGGCGACCCCGATCCTGATACCGCATACTCGACCCCTTCAAACTCCGCCCCGAGAATGTCGTAGAAAAATATCTTGGCCGCGTCCTGCTCGAAATCATAGCCGGCAAACACCGGTACCACCGCGCCGGTCCCCGCCAAAGCCGCGGCAACGTTCTCCTTCAAGAGTTTCGACACCGCGCGCAGTTTCCCCTCAAAGCTCAATTCTTGAAGCTGAGTCCGCCGGTAGTATTTGAACGAGTGTTCGAGAATCCGCACCATTTCATAGGCCGTAGCCGGCACCCCCGCGATGGCCATCACACTATGGCGATCGATTTCGAGGACCTTGTCCGTCCGGTCGTACATCACCATGTTGCCGGCCGTCGCCCGGCGATCACCGGCGACAAGAACGCCGTCACGATACTTGAACGCGAGAATCGTCGTCGCGCTCGGCAGATCGACTCCCGATCCGGCAGCCGTCGGCTGGCCGAATTGATAGCCCTGCTCCTTCAAGAGCTGAAAAAAATCTCCCTGCATCCCCATCTGACCACCACGCCTTCCTGGTTTACTCTCCCGTTTCCTTCCAGACGGGACGCCGATGTTAGGGCTCACTGCGCGCGTCCAACGAGGGCCTATGACCATTTCACCCGCCCGCCCTCGGGCGCCAAGACGCCGCGTTTTCCCAACGGGCCGCGCGTTGCGCGAGCACAAGCCCTGACTCGGCGTCCCGTTACTCCCCTGTCCGCTGCCGGTACCGCTCGGCCTGCTTCGGATCGACCTTCTTCATCCGCTTCATCAAACTGTCCTTGTCGGGCGATCCGGTATCAGGACGCCGGGGTCCGCCGCCCTCTTCCGACGGGCTCGGCGCCTTCGGCATCGGATCGACCGGTCCCTCACGTCGCTCAGGCATCATCTGGTAAATCATGACCGTGATTCCTTTCTTATATCCCAGGCGGCAACTGCATCGGCCGGAGAAACCGCCCGCTCAAAAATCTCGGCACAGGCCTTCACCTCGGCCGGGTCAAACAGATCGCCCATCTCGAGCGTCTTTCCTCTCAACCCGCCCGAGAACTGAATCCGTTCCCACTGCATCGACTTGATCTGATCGGGGAACCGCCGCACACACAGCCCGCGCAACCCGCCGCGGGTATCGTGAGGGCCGGCCGAGAGGGCCTGCTCAATATCGGCCTCCGTCGTCATGCGCCAGGCCTTGCCCTCGGCCTCCAGACCGAGATACAGCCCGCGATCGGCATTCACATTGTGATACTCGAGATCCAGACTCGCCAGCCACGGATCGTCCCAGCCGATGCGCTCTTCCCGAATGAACGTCTCAAACAACCAGAGTTTTGTCACCCAATCGAGCTTCCCGACCAGCTGGTTGCGATCCTGTTTGAGTAACCCCAGTGTTTCACCCCATTCACGCAACACCCAGTCCGTTTCAGCATCAGCGCCGGCCAGCATACGCCTGGCCGCCGTATAATACTGTTCCTGAATATCGACTCCCGAAAGAGAAGGTCCCTGCTTCTGACGCACCGTGGCTTTGAGGTCGGCATCACGCGAAATCTGCTTCACCGCTGCAACCGGATCGGCCAGTTCAATCGCAGGGGCGGCCCCCCGATCGATCAGGTCGAGGACAATCTGTGTCGTGCCCACCTTCAACGCCGTCGCATACTCGCACATGTTCGCATCGCCGATGATCAAATGCAGCCGCCGGTATTTCGCCCGGTCGGCGTGCGGCTCATCCCTGGTATTGAGAATGGGCCGGTTATGCATCGTATCGACGCTCAGATCCGTCTCCATGAAATCGGCCCGTTGGGAGAGCTGATATTGCCCCGGAACGAATCCACTCTCCTGTGCCTCGATGCCGACCTTTCCCGCGCCGGCAATCACCTGGCGACTCACGAGAAACGGCAGGAGACCGGCGACCAGTTGCGGGAACGGAATCGAGCGCGAGACAAGATAGTTGTCATGGCAGCCATAACTATGGCCGTGCAGGTCGGTATTGTTCTTATAGAGCTGCACGTGCGGGCCACCGAGGGTTCGATTTCTCCGCTCGGCTGCACGCTGTACCACCCGCTCGCCGGCCCGATCATGCGCGAGTAGATCGCGCAAGGTCCGGCATTCCGGAGTCGAATATTCCGGATGCGTATGGTCGTTATAGAAACGGGCGCCGTTCGGCAGCACCAGATCGCTTTTCATCTCATGGTATGAAAAGGGCCGGTGCGCATCGATCTTGGCAAAATCGTCTTCTTCCTTATCCTGCTGGAGTCCGGACACCCGGAACCCCCGGGCGTCATCGTGCGGATCTTCCCCGCCATAATCCCAGCGCCGTTCGAACGAGGCGGTCAAGTGCGCCCGCACCAGCTCCATGGACTCGACGACCGGATCTACCTCATCGAGATCTTCGCGCGTAATTCCGTACTCTGTTTCAATCCCAAAAAGCCGCATCATTAGATAATCTGATTGATCAATCGCTCTTCCGTCTGCCGGCCGCGCCGGAAGGACGACACCCCGACGACCTGTTCCGGGTGATGGTCAAGCAGCTTCAACCATTCTTCCGCCGCATCGTCCGGCGGCAACATTTCCCCTTCGCGGAACTCTGCCAATACGGAATCAGAGAGATCCTGCGCGATGAGCCCCGCGGACCGGCCGGATTGGATCATGCGATCGATCGCCTTTTCCTTCGCGCGCTGGACAATAGAGGAAAGAATCGCCCCGCTCACCAGATCGCCCCGATAGAGCACCTTGTTTTGGCCGCTCCGGAGCCGGATGGAGAGCAACCGGTTCTCATCCGTCCGTTTAAAAATCTGGTCGATGACCTCATCCACCAGCGACGCAAAGACCTTCGCCTTGTCCCCGCCTCGTTCGGCGACAAGCGCCTGATCCAGCGGCAACTCGTTCGTCAGATACACTTTCAAAATCTCCGCAGCCGACTCCCGATTCGGTCGGCTGACTTTGATCTTGCGATCAATGCGTCCCGGCCGCAACACCGCGGGATCGATCAGATCCGGCCGATTCGACGCGAGGATAATCACGACATCACGTAGGGACTCGATCCCGTCCATCTCGGAACAGAACATCGGAACCAGCGTGCTGGAAATATTGAACGAGCGCGACGCCCGTCTGGTCCCCAGAATCGATTCGGCTTCGTCGATGAAAATGAACGGGAGCGCTCCCTCGCGCCGGCGGGCTCTGGCCTTGGCAAAGAGATCCCGGACCATTCGTTCCGACTCCCCGAGCCACATATTCAAAATCTCAGGCCCTTTGATATGGAGGAAGGCCCCGCCCGTGATAGCGGGCAGAGTCTCTGTTTTTCCACCGGCAGCCATCGACTCGCCCACGAGTTTCGAGAGACTGGCGGCCGCAGCCTGACCGATCAGTGTTTTCCCGCAGCCCGGCGGGCCATAGAGCAGGAACCCCTTGGGTTGCGTGAACTTGAACTGCTGAAACGTCTCCGCGTGCAGCAAGGGATATTCGATTGCCTTGCGGATCGCGCTGATCGCTTCCTGTTGGCCGCCGATCTGCTCCCAGCTGACGGTGGGCACCTCGTCGAGGACATGGGTCTTGGCTTTGCGATCTTCCAACTTCTCGATCGCAATCCGGTGCCCCGGATCGATCCGCAATTCATCCCCGGCCTTCAGCTCCACCCCGACGAGGTCGCTCGAGCGTTGAAGGATCATCGACTGACGGCCCATCTCCTGCTCGAAACGCAGCCGCCCGTCCGGCAATGCTTCCGTCAACTTCAGCACCGGCCCGTTCAGGTCGTAACCCAGCGTCTTGATGACCGCATAGGCTTCATTCACCAGAATCTGCGCGCCGATCTTCAACTCAGCGCTCGCCACACGCGGGTCCACGTTCGCATAATACTCGGCCCCGCCGACCACGATCCTGGCTAGGCCTTCGCCCGGTAGATCGAGCAACGTACCAATCCGGTTGGCCGGCGCCGTCAGCTTCGCCACGACCTCGCTGATTTTTTTGAATTCGGCCTCCCGTTGCTGCTGACTGGCGGCAGTCAGCATGACGGAGTGCCGGAGTTTGTAGAGGATCTGTTGACGGGGATCGTTCTCAGGAAAGGACGCGAGGCATTGCTCAATCAAGTCGAGAGGGTCGGCGGTCGTCGAGGCCGGCCGCTTGCCTGCACCAGCGCCGGATGCGCCGGTCTGCTCTATATCGTCTGGTCGATGGTCGCTCATAGCAATCTCCAGGTTGGTCAGGCGTCATCATAACAACATGTCGGAGCCGGACGCTACCGGCGTTAATTGACCGCCTGGAGGGTAAGAGACAACTGTTGCCGTTTGTTCGCACGGATAATGTCGAGCGTCACCTGATCGCCGACCTTATGCGCCTCCATGACATCCATCATGTCGTCGATCGTCTCGACCGGCTTCCCGTCGATCGCGACGACGATGTCGCCGAGTTCGATACGACCGGCTTGCGTCTCGCGGGCGCCCCGCAGCCCGGCGCGATCGGCGCTCCCGCCGCGCGCAACCTTCCCGATCACCAACCCCTTGATGCCCCAGCGTTTGACGATGGAATCGGGCACCAGCGATACGCCCAATCCCGGCCTGATCAGCTTGCCGTGTTTGATCAATTCCGGAACGATACGATTCACCGTGTCCACCGGCACCGCAAAGCCGATGCCGGCATAGGCGCCGCTGGGGCTGACGATTTGCGTGTTCACGCCGATCAGCCGTCCGCTGCTGTCGAGCAACGGACCTCCGGAATTGCCGGGGTTGATCGCCGCGTCGGTTTGCACCACACCCTCGATCGTCCGGTTCGACATCGACTTGATGGTGCGCCCCAGGGCGCTCACGACCCCCGTGGTCAAGGTATGGTCCAGACCGAACGGATTGCCGATGGCCAGGACTTTCTGCCCGACCCGCAAATCATGCGAAGCCCCGACCGCCAGCGGCTCCAGGAGATTCTCAGGGACCTTGACCTGCAACACCGCCAGATCATGATCAGGATCGGCCCCGACGATCTTGGCCTGGTGCTCGCTGCGGTCAGCCAGAGTCACCTTGATCGCATCGGCCCCATAGATGACGTGAAAATTTGTCACGATATAGCCCTGCTTGCTCCAGACAAAGCCAGAGCCGGAGCCCTGCGGGACCTCCATCGTATCGAAGGACCAGATGTCCCGCTGGATCGCGGTATTGGCGATGAAGACCACCGACTTGGTGGCCCGCTCGAACACCGCCATGGTCGCGCGTTCATCCGGGCTTAATTCGACGGGCGCGGGCGTCACCGCTCGGGGCCTGCCGTCCGCGCCATCGTAGGTCCCGCCGAGCGGTTTGCCCCACTCTGCCGCCATGGCCCACGTGCTCAAGGCGAGCATGCCCACTCCCGCCGTCGCACAAGCAAAGGTTCGCAGGATGCGCCGCATAGTCACCGTCACTCACCGATGATTTGAAAGATCAGCTCGCGCGTGCGGGATCGCGTGTCGAAATCGACCACGACGATTTGCTGCCACGTACCAAGCAGCAGCGCCCCTTCGGAGAACGGAATGGTGACGGACGGCCCTTGCAGCTGCCCGCGAAGGTGGCTGTGCCCGTTGTCTTCTCCGGCATTTCTCGTATTGTGCTGCCACGCCGGGTCGGCCGGCACCGCCCGATCCCAGAACACTTTCGTATCGGCGCGAATGCCCGGCTCGTCTTCGATGATCATGATCGACGCGGTCGTGTGCTTCACAAAGACTGTGACGATACCGGCGCTCAGACCGGAATCGGCAACGGCGGTCTGGACGGATTTCGTCAGGTTTTCGATGTGCGTGTCGCCTCGCAGGTTCACGCGGGACGCGATCGTCTTCACAGCCATGTCAGTGCTCCATCTGTCGCAGGAATTTCCGTTCGGCCGGCGAGAGCCGGCAGCCGCGCGCTTCTTCCAATACCCGGTCGAACTCGCCGCCGGCGGCCAGTTTTCGCAACGCCGACATCACCGCCCGGCTCAAGATACCTTCCTGCTGCAACGTCCCCAGATAGGCAAACGCATCGGCGAGCGTTTCTTTTTTCCGCACATAATAATCCCGCCCGCGCTGGTGATTGCTGTAGGCTTCGAACTGTTCACAGGCGACCAGCACTTCCGCCAACTGCTTCACCCAGCCGGGGGCATCCGTCAGCTTCTCCGGGTAATAGTAATAGAGCATCACCCGCTGCATCCAGGGTTCCCATCGCACGCCCAGCTTCTTGATCTCGCTGCGCACCGTTCGCAGCTGCCGGGAAAGCCGCCGCGCATAGCCCAGCCGCATCTCGACCTGCTCCTTAGCCCAGGCCGTCATGGGAATACCGGCCGCGTCCAGATCGCGCCGGTATCGAGCAAGAAAGGCTTCGGTCTCGCGTCCATAAGAGGTCTCCGGATGTAGGACCCGCCATTCACGCGGCCTGGTCGGAATCCCATGCTCTTTCGCCCAGGACCAGATTTTTCCAAAGAGCACCCGGTCTAACCCTGCCCGGCCCAGATCATGCAGCACACAGGCAATCTGATACTGCCGCACCAGCGCAGGGTCGTGGCCCAATGCGGCGGCCACTGCCGCACACATGCGCGCGGTGCGAACAGCATGCGGCCGGTCGTATCCGCGGATGATGCGGCGGGGAATCGTTGGATGCGGATAATCGTAGAGACGCAGCAGCCGGGCCACGAGAGCTTTGGAGATCAACAACGGGGCGCGCGAAGCCGTAGATGTCATGGGTAATATGATCGGAAGGAGACTGCCATCGACTGCGGCAAGAATAGCGTTCAGCGAAACAAGGTGTCAAGGCAACGAACGGAGTAACCGGCGGACTTGGGGACTCGATCAATTCCTGAATTCTTGTTATGCTCCGCGGCGGTCTACCGTAGTCAATTTCCCTGAATCCTGAGGCGCACGATGCAATGCAGAGGATCGCTGTTCACATGGCTTGTCGGCGCGGCGCTGTGCGTCGGGGCCATCGGTTTCAGTACGGACTCGCCGGCATCCCCCATCGACCACCTCACAGATCTGACCGGAAAGGTCACGGTCATTGTCACCCTCACCGGGCGCGATAATTTTACGAGCGAATATCGCTACGACGTCAGCGTCCGCAATATGACCGCCGATCCGCTGATCGCCGACTCCCTGCTCATCGTCCTCGATAAGATTACGAACCTGGCGGGAGAAGACCATGAAGCCCTGACAAATGAATCCTTCCTCACCCGGTTCGACGTCCTCGGACAGGATGGTGCAACCGACGAGGGCAAACCCTTCTTCCGTATTCCCGCCGGCAGCACCGCGGACTTAGTCCCGCAAACCAATAGCCGCGCGGCTTCCGTCCGGATTCGCAACAGAGACTATGTCTCCGTCTTCACGCCGGCCTTCAAGGTCTATGGCAACAAACGGCCACCGCCCGAACCAAAACAGCCGACCGCTCAGGCACAGCCCGCTGCCCCTCAACGTCAGACGGACAAACAGACCGAGAGGCTGCTCCAGTTGCTGCTCAAGAAGGGCGTCATTACGGAAGAGGAGTGGCGAAAAGCCAATCAACCATGACCGACCAGACGTGCAAAGCCTGCCAGGGGACCTGGCCGCGCGCCGACCATTTCATCGCCGATCTGGGGCTGTCGCAAGCCTATTTGCATGAGGATCAATTCTTCACGGGCTGGACCGTCGTCGTCTTCCGGCGCCACGCCACCGAACTGTTTCAACTGGCCCCCACCGAGCGCATCCAAATGATGGAAGAGGTCACCCTGGTCGCCAGGACCCTCGCACAAGTTTTTGACGCCAGGAAGATCAACTACGAATTACTGGGCAACCAACTCCCCCATATCCACTGGCACCTCATCCCCCGCCTGGCGACCGACCCGGCTCCTCTGGAACCGGTCTGGCGCGTGCAGCATGCGCCGGTCCACCTCACCGCAGAAGACCTCCGGGCCGGCATCGAACACATCAAGACAGGGATAACCACGTTACGCTAACCCGGGACGAACGGCGGGTTACCGGTCCAAGCGAAGGGTGTCGCGCCCGATCGAGTGCTATAATAGCCTCCACTCATACCCGTTTCAGGAGGGTCACAGATTTCGATGCGGCGTCGTGTAGTGCTCGTGACCATCCTCGTCGTTCCGCTGCTCTTCGAACTGCACGGCACGTCGTCCGCCCAAACAGCTGACGAACAGACGGCCGCGCCGCCGGCACTCGAATCTCCCGCTCCCGATCTCAATGTAGTTCCTGATCCGGTCCCTCAGTCTCCGCAACAGGACGAGCATCGTCTCTCTGAACGGACGGAGCAAGAGCGCAACGATGCCGTCTTCATGCTGAGTGAGTTGCGGGGAAACGTCAGGATGTTCCCCGCCGACGCAGAAGAACGTTTGAAATTGGCGCAAGGGCTCTACCGCGTCGGCGATCTCGACGCCGCGCTCGACGAATGCCGCATCGCCCTCAAGTTGCAACCGGGCAATGCCGATGCGCTGCTGCAACTCGGCATCCTACTCATGGCGAAACAGGACGGGCGGGCCGCCGCCACAGCCTTGATGGAAGCCATTCTCCTCGACCCCGAGCTCACCCATGCACACTACGCGCTCGGCAACGTCCAGTACTCGCTCGGCAACATCAAAGCCGCGATTCAGTCCTATCGACGCGCGATCGAACTGCAACCGCATTTCCCCGACGCCCGCTATCGCCTCGCCTTGTTATTGAAACTGACCAATCGCGATCAGGAAGCGGCGCAGTTCATGGAGGAAGCGGCCATCGGTGGAGTCCCGCAGGCGCAGTTCTTTTCCGGGAATGCTTACAAAAGCGGTCAGGGTGTCGCGAAGAATCTTGGACGGGCCATCTTCTGGTGGACCAAGGCCGTTGAGTTCGGCCACCAGCCTGCGGCAGAGACCCTGGCCAAACTCCGGCGGCAGGCCCTCTCGGCCGACCAGACAGATCGACGGCGCAACGACGCGCTCGATGGGTTTCGCGCCTACCGCGACCTGCTCTGGGAAGAGTTTCCGGACTACAGCCGGTCAGGCGACCAGGACACATTGGGAACGACGCTGCTCAAAGACCATCGAACTGACTCTGCGGTCGCGACGCTCCTTCAAGAAAGCTATGCGCTGAGCGACACGGCGCTGGTCGAACTCGTCAGACTCTATGAAACAGGATGGGACCGGCAGCTTGCGCCCTTCGACAAGAAGATTCTCGGCTGCATTGAGACCACCGCCGCCGAAGGTTTCATACCGGCCAAGAAAGCGCTCGCGCGCATCTACGGCATCGGCCTTGGCGTGGCGCCGGATCGAGCCAAAGCGAAGGCCTCGCTCAAGGGCCTCCCGAAGCAGGATGTGAAAACTCTGATCGACGAATTGAGCCTCCGATAATTCACATGCTTGACCGGCACACACTCTGGCGGCTCTTCATCACCTCGCTGCCCCTCCAGGCGCTCACGATCGGATTACTCGCGGCCCTGCTGGCCCGCATACTCTGGCTCGCCGCCCCCGCCACATTCACGGCTCTCGACTGGACGGTCTATGACACCTGGCTCCGCCATCGCGCCCCGGTTTCCGTCAGTCCCTCCCTGGCGATTGTCCTGCGCGATCCCGCGAGCGAAGACCGGCTCGGAACCGGCCTATGGGATCGTGCCGTCCTGGCGCAGCTGATCACCGCCGCGCATGAAGCCGGCGCCGCCGCCATCGGGATCGACCATCGTCTCGACCATGCCAGCCCCGCCCTGCTGGGCGGGGCCGCCAGCGACGCACTGCTCCTGGAGGCAACGAAGACCGCCGGCCACGTCGTGACCGTCTTCGACGACGACGCCCCGCTGGCCTCGGATTCGATCATTCAAGGACACCTGGCCCTCTCCCCCCACAGCGATCACGTGGCCCGCGCCGCTCCTCTCTTCATCGAACGAGGCTCTCAGATCATACCCTCGTTCGGACTGGCGCTGTACGCCCTCGCAAAGAATCAGCCTCTCTCCCGCACGACCGGCGACACGCGCCTCGTCAACCTGGTCGGCAACGGATCGCTGACTGCCTTGCCGACCATCCCGCTGTCGTCGGTGTGGGAGGCCATCCAGCATCACGACAATGCCGCCCTCGACGGATGGTTGAAGGACAAGGTGGTCGTCATTCTGTCCCAGGCCCCCTCACAAAACCTCTGGCTTCTGCCGACCGGGCAATCTGTCGATGGGATGGCCGCGCACCTCCAGCTCCTCAACAGTTTGCTCACCGATAACCGGCTCGGCCAGATCGGTGCCATCGGACGCGTCGGCCTCACCCTGGTCGTCGCCTCACTCATCGCCTGGTGCCTGCTACACTTTCGCGGACCGACCGGCCTGTTCTGTGCCGCCGGAACCATCGCGCTCTACGGAGCCGTGACCGGCGCCGCACTCGGCGGCCTTCATCTCGTGCTCCCGGTCGCCCTGCCGCTCACGGCATCACTCTTCGTCCTGCTCGGTGCGACCATCTGGGGACACTTCACGACCGGCCAGCGCATGGTGCTGCTGGAGCGGGACATGCTCCGCATCCAACAGGATGCTGCCGCCGTGCGGGAAGCACTCATGCTGCGGGAGAATCGCGCCGAAGACTTGCAGGAAGATTTGGAAACAGCCAAAGCAGCCGCCGCTCAATCAGCCGGTCAGCGGCAGGATCTCGCCCGCACAACCGAGTCCCTACGGGCCGAACTGGCCGAAGTTCAGACGCAGGAACAGACCGCCCGCCGGCAGCTCGAGCAACTGGAGCGGCAGCTCCACGATCTGCGCGCCGCCGGTTCCGGGTCCGGCGCCATCGGCGACGCAGAGCTCGACCAGCTGCGGAACGAATGTCGCCAGCTCGGGATCGTCACGCAGGATGCGCCGCTCCTGCGCCTGTTCAGAGACGTGAAGAAAGGCGCCGGATCGCCGCTGACCGTCCTGCTCCTCGGGGAACCGGGCACCGGCAAGGAACTCTTCGCCCGCGCAGTCCATCGGCTCAGCCCCAGATCAAGCAGAACCTTCATCGCCGTGAACATGGCGGCCATCTCGCCGGAACTGTTTGAGAGTGAACTCTTCGGCCATACCAAAGGCAGCTTCACCGGTGCCACTGTAGACCGGCGCGGCTACTTCGAACTGGCCAACCACGGCACGATCTTCCTGGATGAAATCGGCGATCTGCGGCTGGATCACCAGAGCAAACTGCTCCGCGTGCTGCAGGAAAAGTCCTTCTATCGCGTGGGAGCGACGACGCCGACGACTGTGGATGTGCGCATCGTGGCCGCGACCAATCGCGACTTGCAACGCGGGGTCTCCGAAGGCTGGTTCCGGGAAGACCTCTATTTCCGGTTGAAAGGATTGGTGTTCAGGCTGCCGCCGCTCCGCGAACGAGCAGCTGATATTCCCGTCCTGGCGGACGTCTGCCTCGCCGAGATCGCCACACAAATGGGCCGACCGATCCCGAAGCTCTCCAATGAGACCCTGCGCCTGTTGACCGAACATGACTGGCCTGGTAACGTCCGGGAGTTCCGCCACGCGCTCGAACGGGCCGTCGCTTTGAGCGATGAACCGGTGCTGACGAAGGCGGCCTTCTCCCTGGAAGGATCCGCAGCGACTCAGACACAGAAGGGATCGAACCAGACGACCCTGCTGCCTGAACCGGCCGGTGACGCCGCCGTTCTGAGCTGTCTGCGGCAGCACGGATTCGATATGCAGGCCACGGCAAAAGCCCTCGGCTGGGACCGCAGTACCGTCACGCAGCGATTGAAAGGCCTCTGCTTTCAGGCCCTCGTCGAATCCCGCGGTGACCAGGCCAAAGCCGCACTCTCCATCGCCGGAGATCCCAGCCATCTGAGAACCGTCGAGTTGAAGCTCCTGGATTATCACAGCCATTTGATGTCGGTGCTCGACCCGTTCAAGACAGCTGAGGAGGCCCTTGCCGACTGTAAACGGCGCTTCAAGAACCTGCCGGACCGGCATTTCGCCTCGGTTGAAACGCTGGTGCGGAAACACTTTTCCCGCACCTCCCGCCCCTAACCTCCCTCGCGAAACACGACTCTTCAAGCCGACACAACCACCCCTATCCCCATATGTAGGCGCGCACGGGAGTGAAAGACTTATGCCGCACTCCCTTCGAACTGACTGACAGAACAGTCACCTCCGACACTCCGGCAGGAAGCCCTGTCGCAGATCCTGGAAACCGTTACTGAAAGCCGATTTCCCCCTCCTACATAATCGCCACAGGTCATGAGGCAGTGTGGCGGCCCGTACCTACACTTTGACTGGAAAGCGGTTTACGAAGTCTGAAACGGCATTGATTTTTAAGCGCTTTTCTCACAGCGACGAATCACCTGCCGCGGCACCCGGATTGCACAAGTCTCTCCGCTCACTTAGGACCATATTTTTATCCTTTGGACTTTCCCATGACACCCTCTTCCTACACAAAAGAACTCCGGTTTACCCAGGTCTCGCTCGCCGTCACGGCAACCGCCACCGCCTTGCTGGTCTGGTCGACCGGGATGGTCGCCAAGACGGCCCTCGATCAAGGGCAGATCAGCCATCTGCTGGAAGCCTTGCTCTTCGGGGCCCTTGCCGGATTCCTGGTCTACGGCAACCTGTGCTACCAGTTGGCTCGGCTTGGACAGTTAAAGCGGGATGCGGCCTTCCGCCTGTCGACCGCTCAGCCGGCAAAACCATTCGATCGCCTGTCGGCCCCGGCCCTCACCGTCCTGGTGCCTTCATACAAAGAAGAACTCCCCGTCATCCGCCAAACGCTCTTGTCGGCCGCCCTCCAGGACTACCCGAACAAGCGGGTCGTGCTGCTCCTCGACGATCCGCCTGCCCCCAAGACTCTGTCCGACCGGGCCGGGTTATGGGCGGCACGCAATCTCCCCTTTGAATTACAGACGTTGCTTGACGATCCGGCTGCCAGGCTGGCCCAGGCCCGGGCGGCGTTCCTGGCCAGACGATCGAGCGGCACCGTGACCATGGCCGACGAATGCGTGTGGCTCTCGGATAGTTACCGGTTAGCCACCCAATGGTTTGAAACCCAGGCAAAACAATCTCCAGCCGAATCACACACGGATGTCTGGTTTGTCGAGGAAGTGCTCAGCCGATCAGCCGAATCCTGTCGGGAGCAGGGCGCCCGCTGGTTCGCCCGACGCAGGGAGTCTGTGCCGGCCCCGGACGATCAACTCCTCGCCGAAATCGACGCAGCCTATGCGGAATTGACCGCCCGTTTTGAAGTCGAGTTCGATGTCTTTGAACGAAAACAATATTGCAACCTGTCGCATGAGCCCAACAAGGCGATGAACTTGAACAGCTACCTGGGCCTGATGGGCCGACGCGTGCGGTCCGTCAGGCGCCCGGCAGGGCTCGCACTGGAAGAGTCCCCCCTGACGACCGGCAGCCGCCTTATCGCTGACACGCCCTATGTGATTACGCTCGATGCTGACAGCCTGTTGAAGCCCCAGTATGCCAGCACGCTGGTCCGTCTGATGGAACAACCGGACTATGCCAGGGTAGCCGTCGCCCAAACTCCCTACAGCGCCTTTCCCAACGCGCCGGGCCTGTTGGAACGGACCGCCGGGGCCACCACCGACATTCAATACCTGGTGCATCAAGGCTTCACTCACTATGGCGCCACTTTTTGGGTCGGCGCCAATGCGCTGTTGAGAAAGTCGGCGCTGGAAGAGATCTGCAGCGAGTCCGTCGAAAACGGCCATATCGTTCGCCGCTACATCCAGGACCGGACGGTCATTGAAGATACCGAATCGACCGTCGATCTCCTTGCCAAAGGATGGTCCTTGCATAACCACCCCGAACGGCTGGCCTATAGCGCTACGCCGCCGGACTTCGGATCGCTGGTCATCCAGCGGGCCCGCTGGGCCAACGGGGGATTGATCATCCTGCCCAAATTGCTGTCTTTCCTGCGCCGGACACCGAAGCGAGTGAGCACCCTGCCACAAGCCCTGCTGCAGATTCACTATCTGACCTCGCTCGCCTTTGCCCCCTTGAGCGTGCTTCTCCTGCTGATAATCCCTTTTTCCTCCGAATTGATGAGTCCCTGGATGCCGCTTGCCGCGCTTCCCTACTTCGCCCTCTATACCCGCGATCTGGCAAAGATGGGCTACAGGCCCTTCCGGGATCTGTTGCGCGTCTATGCTCTTAATCTGCTCTTAATCCCTATCCATCTCACCGGCGCGATCACGTCGATGCAGCAGGCCATCGCCGGCACGAAAATCCCGTTCCGCCGGACACCCAAGATCTCCGGACGAACCAGAACAGCCGGACTGGATCTGGCGCTACAACTCGGGATGGTGCTCTCCAGCGTGGCGTTGGGGCTCTTCTACGTTTCCCAGGCACGCTGGATCTCGGGAGCCTTTGCGCTCGTCAACGCCGGCCTCCTGCTTTATGGCATCAGGCAATTCATCGGTTTCGCCGAAATGCAGCAGGATCTCAGCCTGAGCCTCAATGAAACCTTCGCCAGGATCGCCGATCGAGTGCGTCGTGCATGGACGCCGCTCGATGCCCGAACGCCCGCCCCGCTGACTTCCGCGATCGAATGGAGCAAAGGGTTCGTGTTGCCGATGCGCGCGCGGTTCGCCTCACGCCAGATTCTCTGGAGTATGTTGGTGGTCTTGGAAGCTTTCTCTCCGGCCCTCGCAACCGGCGACTCCACGCTTCCGCTCAATCCCGTGCAAATCGAAAATCGCAAGCCCGGCACCAGCGCCTGGATCCTGGCCAAGCCGGCCAGAAACCATGAGATTGAAGGCTACGCCTCTGCGACCAGCGTCAACCAGGGCGAGACCATTCGCTTCTACATCAATTCGCTCACGCCGGCCTACCGGCTCACGATCTATCGCATGGGGTGGTACGGTGGTCTCGGCGCGCGGCAGGTATCCGGTCCGACCGAATTGCCGGGGTACCGGCAACCGGCCCCCGTTCATGACAAGGACACGGGGTTGATCGAATGCCGGTGGGAACACCCGGTCGTGCAGACAATTCCAGCCGGAGGCCAGAGAACAGAAGAATGGGTGTCAGGATACTATCTGGCCAAGTTGACGGCCGAACCCACGGGAGAAGAGAGCTACATTCTATTTATCGTCCGGGACGATCAGCGCCCCTCGACCTATCTCGTCCAAGCCAGCGTCACAACCTATCAGGCTTACAACAACTGGGGCGGCCGCTCGCTGTATTCGTTCAATAGCCCGGATGGACAGGCGGCGAAAGTCTCGTTCAACCGCCCCTATGCCGGCAGTGCCATTCCCGCCGCAGCCGCTGGAACCGGGGCGGGTGATTTCCTGATTTCCAACTCGATCTCTCCCGGCTACCAGGCATCCGCAGCCGGCTGGGAGTACAATATGATCCGCTGGCTGGAACAAGAAGGCTACGACGTCACCTACGCCACGAACCTCGATCTCCATGACAACCCGGCCCTCCTCACCTCGCACAAAGCCTTTCTCTCGATCGGGCATGATGAATACTGGACCTGGGAGATGCGACGCAACATCGAACAAGCGCGCGACCGGGGCATTCATCTGGGCATCTTTTCCTCGAACACCTGTTATTGGCAGATTCGCTTGGAGCCCAGCCGCCTCACAGGCGAGCCACACCGGACCATGGTCGCCTATAAAGAAAATACCCCCTGGCACGACCCCCTCTATACTGATCAGGATCCGAACAACGATCACCTCGTAACCACCAGATGGCGTAACGCCCCGGTGAATCGCCCGGAGGCCGGCCTGCTCGGATCCATGTATATTGAAGTGGAGAATCCCGTCGATAGCGACTATGTGATCGAAGATGCCGAGTCGTGGATGATGGAGAAAACCGGACTCAGTAAAGGCGCATCGCTTCACGGAGTAGCCGGATACGAAGTCGACGGGCTGAGCACCTCTAGTCCTGCCGGCACCGGCGTCATTGCCCGAATGCCCGCCGGCCAGGCGCCCGGCGCAGTCACGCTCTACCGCGCCGCGAGCGGCGCGCTGGTATTTGCAAGCGGATCGATGCAATGGAGCTGGGGACTCGATGATTACCAGGCCCCGCACCTGCGCAAGTCCGTGCTGAATCCGGCGGTCCAGCAATTAACCAGAAATATTCTGGCTCGATTCACACGCGCAAACGACTAAATCGTCATCGATCCAGACGGACCTGCTGCATACCGGTCTGCGACTTGCCTGCAAAGATGCCCTATGACAACTGCAGTACCATCCCTCCCACCGGCTGAGCCGCCCAGCAGAGCCCCTGTGCCACATTCACGCTCGGCCCGGTACGATGTCCTTCGGGTCGCCGCCTGTCTCGCTGTCATCCTCTTGCATCTGGCCGCCACCATCGTGATGGAACACGAGCTCCTCGGCAGCCTCCACTGGCACCTCTCCAATGCCCTCGACGCCGCCACCCGCTGGTGCGTTCCGGTGTTCGTCATGCTGAGCGGCGCGTTATTGCTCGATCCGCAGAAGCACGCAAGCCTCCGTGAGTTCTGGACGAAGCGCATGAGCCGGTTGCTGCCGGCCATGATCGCCTGGCCCACGATCTATGTTGCCTGGCGCGCCCTCTATTGGCATGAACCGCTCACGCTCGAGATCGTCGCCCACGATATGGCCGTCGGCAGACCCTATGTGCATCTCTACTTTCTGTTCATCATTGCCGGACTCTATCTGGTCACACCGTTTCTCGCGACAGCGCTCGGCGCGCTCAGCCTCCCGCAGCTGCGGCACCTGATTCTGATCATGGCCGGCCTGGCCATGGGAGCCAACCTGCTCGACTTTCTCGCCTCCAGCGCCTTCACCATGTTCGTGCCCTATCTGACCTATTACCTGGCCGGCTGGTATTGCGCACGGCTGCTGCAAGACCGTCCCGGCGCCGCCGCGACGGCTTTCGGTCTTGCCGCCGGCCTCATCACCGGATTCACCGCGCTCCTGGTATCGACCAGAGGTTTCGACGACCGCTGGGCCTTTTATTTCTATGAGGATTTCAGTCCCACCGTCATGGTCATGGCCGTGAGCCTCTTCCTCCTCACTCTGCAAGGGACGATCTCACCCAGGGTGGAATCCATCGCACAAAAACTCGCGCCGTTGACGCTCGGCGTCTATGTCGCCCATCCCATCGTAGTGGAGCTGCTGCGCTATGGATACTTCCTCACTGTGCCGATCCTGCTTCGTCCCCCCTACTACGTGCCAATCACCTTCTTCGCGACATGCGCCCTCACATTCGGCCTCGTGACCCTCATGCAGCGGGTACCGGGCCTGCAGCGAATTGTGTAGCGGAGGAAGGGGAGAAGAAATTCAGCCCGATGAGAAAGCGAGACGAGCTGAGAGCGCCACAAAGAAGAGAACCGGCGCGGCCGACACCCTCAGCGGCGCGGCGGTGTTCAACGCTGGCTCGATGCGATGGATCCGGGGGCTTGACGACTACCGTCCAGACTCCTTCGACCGTCTCCCTGTGCATCCCGAGGTTCAACCCATGACCCGCCATGTACTGGATCAATTCGCCCGCTCGCCCGAATCGGTGCTGGCACAGGGAGCGCCACAACCGTGAAAGCACGAACGGTGACCCCAACGATCCAAGAAGCCCGCGACACACACCCGACCGGCATTACCCGTCTCAAGAAACCGGCGGCCATCGTAGGCACAATGATCGTCACGGCCTCGCTCATCGAGGCCCGCACGTCACCGATCCCCTACCTCTGGGTCGCCATCGCCTCCGTCATCGTGCTCTCCTACGCCGCCATGGCCTGCGTAAGACCGGGGCTCCGCGCTCTTTGGATGAACCTGGCGGTGGTTATCTTCGCACTCGGCATAGCGGAAACGTACTTCTGGGTGCTCGAGCCGTACGAACGGCGCATGGAGTACAACGAGAACTTCTTCATTGCCGACGAAATCCTCGGATATAAACCTGCTCCCGGTAAGTCCTTCACTCACCGGACAAGCGTCCGTGATGGTCTGCTCTATCATGTAACCTACACAATCAATGCCGAGGGGCTCCGGATCGCCTCACCCGTCGAAACGCCAGCTGCGATAAACCAGCCTTGCCTGGCGTTCTTCGGGGACTCGTTCACATTCGGCGAAGGCGTGAATGATGAACAGACCATGCCCTATCAAGTCTGGAAGAACGTGGCGGGGCGATATCACACGGTGAACTTCGGGTTCTTGGGTTACGGCCCCCATCAGATGTTGGCCGCCCTCGAGCAGGGTTATCTGGAGTCACAAGGACACTGCCGTCCCGCTCAGGTTATCTATCAGACGATCCCGGAGCACCTGCCCCGTTCCGCCGGGTTGGAATTCTGGGATCCCCACGGACCGCGATATGTGCTGGACCAATCAGGTCAGGTACGATACACCGGCCACTTTGATGAGGTTCCCGCGACCGGAATCTTAGACCGGCTGCGAACGACGCATCGGCAGTTGTCCACGGGATGGAAAGACAGGCTCAACCGGATCGCACTCTATCGGACCTTACTGCGCACCCGCCGGGCAGTGAACGAACAGGACGCTGCGCTCTATGGTGGGATCGTCGCAGCCGCGAAGCAGCTGGTTGAAACCCGGTACCCCGGAGCCCGGTTCCACGTCCTCTTATGGGACTTCGACGACTCCAAGCAGGAAGCCGAATGGATTCAGCAGACCCTCGCTCAGCACCACGTGCCTGTAACAACGATGTCGCAGATCCTGCGGGATTTCCCCGCGGACCATGGACGGTATGAGATCCATCCCGACGACCGCCATCCCAATGCGCTTGCGCATACACAGATCGCCGACTTCGTCGCGCAACACCTCGTCAACAGCTCCGCCGACGAAGCTCCCCGCTGATCCATCCGCCGACAGGGCTCCGGCCGGTCGCAAGGGGGGCTTCAAACACCTGGAAGAAAGGTGCCCCGGCTTCCAGCCGACCCCGCAAGCCTGCCTGACAACCGTTTTCGTTCAACCTTGATCAAATCGACAGGGGAAAGATGCGCGTCCTATGACGGCTGCCAGGTGGCGGGCTTGAAGTAGGCCCGGGATCGGTTCTGATCAACTGCTTTGCGGATGACGAGAAAGGGCGTGGAGCAGGATAGGGCATCGATCTCACCCGGTGAGAAGAAGCGCGCATCGGACGTCTCCTCGTGATCCGGACGAGGCGTCCCGCGAATGACACGAGCGGCGAACACAGTCGTGACGGCGGCAAGCTGATCACCGTTGTCGTAGGTCTTAGAGAAGTGCTCCCCCGCAAAGACGCCGAGAATATGGGTCAACTCCACCAACACCCCGGCTTCCTCCCAGGTCTCCCGCACCGCCGCATCAGACGGCAACTCATGCGGATCGATGATGCCGCTCGGTGAGCTCCAGAGACCGGAGCTGATATCCTGCACGAGCAACAGTCGCCCCTGGTCGTCATAGGCAAATGTCGAAGCGACCGGCAACTGCAGCAACTCAGTGCCGATCTTGGAACGCAGGGATTTCACGAAGTCTGGAATGGGCATGTGTAGAAGGGACGACTCAGGAGGCAACCTTCAATGCCTTTAATCCAGCCCATGGCTTGATCTTCGACAACTTCGGACCCAACGCCCGCTCGGCAACTTCCGTGTCGTAGGCAGCCTGAGCCCGCAACCAATAACCATTCGACAAGCCGAAGAACCGACAGAGACGCAAGTCAGTGTCGGCCGTAATAGAACGCTTGCCGCCCACAATGTCGCCGATCCGCTGCGCCGGCACACCAACTTCCTTCGCCAACCGATACTGACTGATCTCCATCGGCTTCAGAAACTCTTCCAGCAGGAGCTCCCCAGGAGTCACAGGCTTAAGTTTGCGCATCGCCCCCCTCATTCAGTGGTAATCCACAATCTCGACGTCTTCAGCCCCAGTGTCCGTCCATCGAAAGCAAAGCCTGAACTGGTCATTAATTCGTAGACTATGCTGCGCCGTACGATCACCCTTCAGCACTTCCAGCCGATTCCCAGGCGGCACTCGCAAATCACTCAGCCTGGTAGAGATCTCTAACTGCCGCAACTTGCGCCGTGCCACAACCGCAATGTTGGCAAACCGCCGAACCTGCGTGCCCTTCGAAAGCGCCTCTGTATCGGGACAGCTGAATGCCTTGATCACAGGCGTTCATAGTAACGCTACGCATGATTACCGTCAACAATAACCCTTCGCCCCATGAATACGTGATTCGAAGCGCCACAATATGGGCCGAGAGGCTAGCTACCGCTGGGCTGCCAGGTAGCGGGTTTGAAGTAAGCTTGGGATTGGCCGTGGCTCAGGGCCTGGCACATCACGTGGAAGTGCGGCTGACAGGACAGCGCTGCGATCTCATCGGGAAGAAACAACCGCGCATCGGCCGTCTCCACATGATCCGGGCGAGGCGTCCCGTTGACCGGGCGCGCTGCAAAGACAGTCGACACACAGGCCATCTGGTCGCCGTTGTCGTAGGTACCTGAAAACTGCTCTCCGGCAAAAACGCCAAGAATGTGGGTCAACTCGACAAACACTCCGGCTTCCTCCCAGGTCTCCCGCACCGCCGCATCAGCGGGCAACTCAAGGGGCTCGACGATTCCCCCCGGCGCGCCCCACAGACCTGATCCCTTATCCTGAATCAGCAGCAAGCGTCCGCTGTCGTCAGAAGCGAAAACTGCGACAGTGGAAACCTGTAGCAACTCCGTGCCGATTTTGGAGCGGAGAGATTGAATGAAGTCGGGGATGGGCATGCTGTGATTGTCTGATAATGGTTATTCTAGAAGAAGGACGCGCGCAGTCCGACCTCATCACACCACGCGTCGCAGCACGCGCACCCGCTCACGGCCCTCGCGACCGGGGAAAGCCACATCCGGCACATAGTCTTCGACGATCTCGTAGCCCTCCGCAAAGAGCGCCGTCAGATCCGCCACGCTGAACGGGAAGGGTGGCCCCAGTTCACCCGGATCGAGGGCCGGATTGATGAACCACACCCCGATCAGCACACCTCCGGGCCGTAGCGTGAGATCGATGCCCCGCCGGTAGTCGGCGCGCAGTGCCGGTGGCAACCCGCTCATACAGGTGTGCTCCAGCACCACATCAAAGGCGCCGCGCATCTCCTTCGGCGGATCAAACAAATTGCCGATCACGAAACGTTCCGCCAGATGGGGATACTTTGCGCGGGCCTCCGCCACTCCCGTCGGCGCGATGTCCAGTCCTGTCGCATCCAGCCCATATTCCACCGCCAACGCCACCTCATGCCCGCGGCCGCAGCCCGGCACCAGCGTCAGCCCGCGCACCGTCTGACGCGCCAGATACTGCCTCATCGCCGGCGACGGCGCGCCCTTATCCCAGAACGCCTCGCCTTTTTGATACTTCTCATCCCAGTCAATGCGCGCCATAAATCCTTTCGTCAGTCCGGTGTCGATCCCGGGAAATTCAGACTATCCCGGTTTTCCCCCTCGCAGCGGACCAGATCTAGCCCTCGTCGCTCAGGCCATTGATATGCCGTGTTGTTTTTTCCGGATGCCCGGTCGCGGGTAGGAGATGCCTTGGCACAAACGCTATTCCCGCAATGAGTGTGGGGACCACCGCGCTCGCAATGACGGCCGCCACGAGAAAGGAATATTGCTCCTGGGTCACCAAACCATGCGCTAATCCATAGAGAGACGAGATGGTCCCGAACGTCAGGCCGGTCGACATCAACAGCGTGTAGTACCAGCGTTCGTTGCGATCCTGCCGGAAGGCGCTGATAAATGGATAGAGGCCGAAAATCTTGGACGCCACCTTGCCCATGAGCAACGTAATGAACACCAGCGGCGCCGCGAGCAGAGCCGGCAGCGACACCAGCGTCCCGGCGCGGAGGAAATAGAAGGGCGTGAGAAAACCCACCGTCAGCGTCCGCAACCGGCGGATCCAATGAGTATCTCTCGCGGCGCTCCCCGCCAGCACCATGCCGACAAGGTATGCCGGCAGCACGGCTTCGCTCCCCGACCACAAGGCCAGCGCGCCCAATCCGAAAAGGATCAACATGATCCATTTCGTCCGGATCGCAGCGGTGCGATGGGCATAATGCCGGGTCAACCACGCCGTCGTAAACGGCAACGACGCCAGCACCGCCACGCTCCCCACAATGAACACCACCGTTTTATAGGTGAAGGGTGCGAAGAGCAGGCCGAGAGCAATCACGGTTCCGAGGTCATTGATGAAACAGGAGCCGAGAATCCCTTTCCCGAACTCCGTCTTGTTGAAACCGGTTTCCAACATGACGGCATAGACGACCGCCATGGATGTCGTCGAGAGCGCAATGCCGCAGAGCCAACTGGCATTCGCATCCCATCCCAACAAATAGTAGGCGATCGCGGCGCAACCGAGAAACGGCGCCAGGAATCCCACGAAGCCGACGACGCCGACCTCCGTCAATTTCGTGCGGATCACATCGGGATCCAGTTCCGCACCGGCCAGGAACGTCAGCACAACTGCGCCGGAGGCCGCGAGGAATCGCACCCACTCGGAATTGGCGGCAAGCACATCGCCGAGGCCGAACCAGCCGGTGGCTGCAGCGGCACCGACGCCCACACAAATTTCCACGAGCGCGATTGAAAGACCCAGGGAAGAGGCGATGAGGGCGGATACAACGGCGAGGGCGAGCCACAGGGATGCAGTGATGAAGATAGGTTCCATCCGGGAGTCCTCCGTTTCGGCCTGGTTGTCACAAACCGGGTGCCGCCACACTGGCGACAATCCTACGGCTACGGCAGTAGTCACGTAGGAGTCATCAGCCCGGCCGGGGCGGTTATACGGGGGACTCCATCCCCTGGAAAGAAGGAGTATACGCGAAATAACAGGCTACGGCATCATCGCGTTTCTGTCGCTTGAATGCCCAGCAAACGGAGGCTAGGGAGACAGGCCTCTACTGCACGCCGGCCCTCCTCAATCGCCTCGCCGGCGCGGTGAAAGTCGAGCAGGTCGAAATGGCCCAGCCGGGGCGCCACGATCACATCGGGCGGCTCGCCCGCCATGCGGCTGCGCGTGATCCGCACCTGCATGATGTTGAGGCTTGACGCCACCACCTGGAACATCGAAGGCAGCTGAGGCTCATCCGGTGCATGATCCGGCAGGAGCGAATCCAGGTTGTCCTGCAACTTGCGTATCCATTCACCGACCTGGCTGGTCGGCATAGCGGGTTGAATGGCCTGGTGCTGGTGGCTGCCCACGACGTCAGAATTGAGGTCGACTGCAATCAGAATCTCCGCGCCCATCGCGCGGGCCAGCGAGACCGGCACCGGATTGACGAGCGCGCCGTCCACGAGCAGCTTCCCCTCCCGCCACACCGGCGTGAACATGGCGGGCATGGCGAGGGACGCGCGCACCGCCTCAACTGTCGAGCCCTCGCGCAGCCAGACTTCCGCACCGGTCTCGAGCGCCGTGGCCACAGCGGCGAAGGGCATGGCCAGTTCCCCGATCGGCCGGTCGACCACATGGCGCCGGAAGAACTCCATCAGCCGCTCGCCCTTGATCAACCCGCCGTTGAAGGTCACGTCCATGAACCCGACCACGTCCGTGATTCTCATTCCACGCACCCATTGCTCGAAGCGGTCCAGCTCGCCTGCCGCATAGGCGGCAGACACCATCGCGCCGACCGACGTCCCGCATACGATGTCGGGACGGATGCCTGCTTCTTCCAGCGCACGGATGACCCCGACATGGGCCCAACCACGCGCCGAACCGCTCCCCAACGCGAGTCCTACAAGCGGCTTGCGAGACATGGTCATGCGTAGACTCTCCCACCGAAATTTGCGATCACGGTTTCAGGCCTCGCCAGGTTTGGCTGACAGAAAAACGGAACAAAGTCCTTCGAGGTATTACTAATTTTTGCAATCGATGGAGAATGTCCCCATCCCCCCGCAGCAGGTCACCGTGCAATCCATGCGAGAACAATCGCATATACCAACACATTTCCCGCCACAATGGAAACACCGGCCACGAGCTCCAACTGACGCGGCATACCACGCGGGTAGACTATGGGGCCGATATAGTGCTGCACAAATCCACTCGAATAGCCGAGCTGGCCGGCGCGAGTGCGGAGAGCATTCTCCATCGGCGTCAAAGGACAGGTCCAGCCCATGAGATTCACCACCGACGACCAGAGCACCACGGGAATGTGCACCCACGCCCACGCGGGCTCATTAAAAACCAACAGTCCGCCGAATACTGCAAATGCAGCAAAAAGAAAATGCGCGAACAACACCAGATCCGCGCCGACACGATACAACATGCCGATCAGCTACCTGCCGTCACACGAGCGAGATTCACGTATCACCTCTGTTCCCTTTCATTGGTCAATGCGGAACACCGGGTAGTCGTCTGCGATTACTTCGAAGTCGGCAACCGGCGCCTGGGGTGAGACGGGGAGGTACTCGCGGCCACTCGTCGCAACCTGGCACCAGGCTTTGAGGATCGGCGCGCGCTCCTTAGCCGGGATCTCCGTCAGCATCACCGGATGAGACCCACCGCGCTTGATACAGGCCTTTCCGCCCGCCGCGCGCACGTTCTGCACCCACTCCGAACTATTCCCGAGCATTGAGACGAGATAGCGCTGGCCTTGATAGCTGGCGACGGCGAGGATGGTTTCGTGGAGGCGGCCAGTGGTTCGGTCCTTCACCTGCAACGTAAGCAGGATTCGCGGGGTCAGACCAAGTCCCGACACCCAGGCAAACAGCCTGGTCCACAATCTCCCGAATCGGGTTGGGCGCCAATCCCGGTAGAAAAAGCGCAGGTACCCGCGTTCAGCCGGATCTTTGTGCGGCGGCATTAATTGATTGAATACCCTACGTTTTTGCTCATGAGGCCCAACACTAGTTAGGCCGAAATGAATCGAAGGAGTCAGACCTCTTATTTCCGCTGAATTAATCCGCGCCGCCTTTATGTACTTCATAGCGCAACTCAGCCATACCAGTACCGATCTGACGAACAGATACCAAGCGCAGATTCGGGCTTAGCACCCTGCGAGGGAATAATGGCTTACCCTTGCCAAGGGTGACTGAGCCCATCTGGATGATGAGTTCGTCTAACAGGCCGGCATCGTAAAATTGACCGGCGAGATCACCGCCTCCGACGATCCAGATATTTTTGCTGCCGGCGGCAGCTCGCATGTCAGCATGGACTGGGCGCACATCGCCATTGACGAACCGGATGTTGGCACCGTCAGTTACTGGAAACTTGCGGCGAGAGAATATCCAGACCGGCTGGGTGTACGGCCACGGCGAACCAGTCTCAGCCGCAACCTTGTGTGCGTTGCGCAGCATCCATTCGTAGGTCGCCGACCCCATAGCCAACGCACCAACTTCCGAGATGAATGCCGGATAGCTGGAATCATTCAGATCACCGAGAGGGAACAGCCACTCCAGCGAGTCGTCTTCGGTTGCGATGAATCCGTCAAGGCTTGTGGCTGTGTAGTACTGAGTTTTCATGATTTGCAGAGACAAAGGTGTCTGACACCTTTGTTTTCTCTCACAATCTCACCCTTCTCCCATTTAGCTTTCCAGAAATCCGCATCCATAAGAACTCCTTAGAAACTCACTCGCATGTACAGATAATGTAAGGAGTCTATTTTTTGTTTTCTCATAACGATGGATGAGACTCTTCATGCGACTCTCAGCACGAGGCGTTTGCCGCAAGCTTTGACATACTTACGCAGCGTGGCCACAGACGGTGAATGCTTGCCGCTTGCTAGGGCGCGCTCAAGCCTCGCGACGGCTGGCGCTTGGGTGCCCATACGTTCAGCAACTTGAGCCTGTGTGAGTCCCGCTGCTTGCCTGGCCTTGAGCAGCGCATCGAGAAGCGCAGACTCCTCACGTTCAAGGCGTTCCACCTCTGCACGAACGCCGGGACGACGCATGAGCTTCTTGATAAGCTGGTTATGACTTTGCATGTTTGATCTCCTTCAAACGGCGCTCCGCAATTGTCTGCTCTCGAAGAGGTGTTTTGTCTGACTTCTTGATGAAGCTGTGCAGCATGACGATGCGCTTGCCAACAAGAGCACAAAAGAACACGCGGGCAATGCCTTCAGCCCCTTTAAGCCTCAGCTCGAACAGACCCTCACCGAAGGCTTTCGTATGAGGCTCGCCAAGATGTGGCCCAAGAGCAACCATCCTCCTCGTGAGCACGATGTACCGAGCAGCCAGTGTGTCGGGGAGAGCCAAAATTTCTCCCTGCACGGCTTCACTGTAGTAAGTGATGGTGTAGTCCACTTGGCGATGCTAACAAATATGTTATGCGATCGCAAGACTGGCCCAGCAGGCTAGCACTGCCATCCGAAGGAGAAATGAATAGTTCCTGGAACATTGTTCTTGCCCCGATTTACAGGGAGCTTACGGAACCAGTCTCAGCAGCAACCTTGTGTGCGTTGCGCACCATCCATTCGTAGGTCGCCGACCCCATAGCCAATGCGCCAACTTCCGCTATGAATGCCGGATAGCTGGAATCATTCAGATCACCGAGAGGGAACAGCCACTCCAGCGAGTCGTCTTCGGTTGCGATGAATCCGTCAAGACTTGTGGCTGTGTAGTACTGCGTTTTCATGATTTGATTTTGGCACGTCATGAGGTCTGACCACCTTGCTTCCCTCAACCAAGAAGGTGATGGCTCCTGCCCGGCGCTCGCCAACGCCAGAAATGTAGAATGTCCCTATTCTCCCCCCCCGGCTCCAACGCGGTGTTAGACCGCTGCCCGACTCCTCAAAAGTTACCCGACTTCAGATTGCGCCGGAGCTCATGGCCTGCTTCGGTGGAACCGACAATCTCGGTTACGACGCCAATAACCCGACGCGTGTCGTAGTAGCCGACCCGTAAGATGGGCAACCGGAAGCTCTGAATCTGGGGATAGCCCGAGGACTCCAGGTGAGCGGCCGCGGCGTCATAGTCCGCATCGTCCAGCCAGTACGCCACGTGCTGAACGGCGTCACCATGTCGATCAAGTGACTCCTGGTACACGCTGGCCCCCGAGACAGGCTGGATCAGTTCGATCTGGGTGTCCCCTGCGTAGGCGATGTGAAGGTTGCAGACCCAGTTCCCGGGCTTCCCGAGATAAGTGCCCTCGGTGTCCTTTGCCGCGAGGTTGTCCATGTGCATGAAGCGGCTGATTCCCATCGTTTCAACGAAGAACTTCTCGGCGGCCGCAAGGTCTCGGACGACCCAGGCAACTTGGCAGAACGCTGGAGCAATCACTGGCTTTGTCATGTTTGGACTCCTGTGGTTTCTGAAATAATTTAAGGGGTCTGACCCCTTTGTCTTCCCCCCGGCTGGGTATACGGCCACGGCGAACCAGTCTCAGCAGTAACCTTGTGTGCGTTGCGCAGCATCCATTCGTAGGTCGCCGACCCCATAGCCAAAGCACCAACTTCCGAGATGAATGCCGGATAGCTGGAATCATTCAGATCACCGAGAGGGAAAAGCCACTCCAGCGAGTCGTCTTCGGTGGCGATGAATCCGTCAAGGCTTGTAGCTGTGTAGTACTGAGTTTTCATGATGTGAGTTTCGGCACGCCATGAGGCCTGACCACCTTGATTCCCTCACCCAAGAAAGTGATGGCTCCTGCCAGTCGCTCCCCACCGTCGGAAATGTAGAATGTCCCTGTTTTTCTCCATGCCGTCAGGCACCTTTACACACCTCCATTCGGAGAGCTGTATGTAGGCCATAGAAATGATCAGCGGATTCCTTCAGCACACGGCTGAATTCAGCGAGCGCCGGGCCAGCGTAATAGTAGCTCCGCGTGACTTCACGTTCATCGTTTTCCAGGAGCAAGACGAATTGCTTCTTCTGGGGGTCTTGCTTCATCTGTTCAAGAATCTCCTCTTCGTCTGCTTCTGCCATAGCGGCCTTCGGCGCGTCGCTCTGACTTTTCCTAGGGTTGGGATAACGGAAGAACGTGCTGCGAGGATCGAGCCTCTCTATGGTGTCGATCCAGGTGTCAACCTCTATGATGAGTCCCCAGTTGACTCGCTTGATCGCGTCAAGTGCAGCCTTCTGTTCGAGAAAGAGAGCCCTCAAGTACGCCCACAGGTTCTTTACGCTGTGAATGTGCGTAAACGACATCCATTGTCCATTCACCAATGCACGTGGCTCTCCCGTCGCAGGCACGTCTCCGTAGGGAATTGCTAAGCGCCTATGGATGATGACAATTGCAGACTTGAGAAATAGCTCGACGGCATGACGGCGTAGATAGTTGATTGGTAGGTGCTCGTTGAAAACACCGGCCCTCTCAGTCAGTGACGCCTCCAGCTTGTCGGCCGCTTCCTTGAAAGCATCGCCGGTTGCCCCGAAGCCGAAGTCGATGTGCGTGTGGAGTGGCGTCAACAGGTAGTACATCCCTGTCCTTTTTCTTCGTCTGGCCTTACCCGCTGCGCAGGCTCAGCCGTATAACTTACTAATTGAGCGACGCGCCGATTTTGGCGCGTCCGTTCTCGAATGAGTGGTTAGAACAATTTAAGGGGTCTGCCCCCTTTGCTTTTCTCAACTGCGCTCCAGGGCTGCTTGCACTTTCCTGTAGGGGACGACATCCATGAATACAGGTAGTTGATGTCGGACCCATCGGGACTAGCGGATATTCACAGGACCGCGAAACTGCGGTTGTAGTTGCTCAGTCGTATAGCAACGCGCGCCGCCAATTCCGACGGGGGTGTAGCGAAGGATCTTGCCGTCTCGAATATAGAAGATGTTGTTGCATGCGGCGAAGCGCTGAACGCAGCTGGCAAACTGGCTATACGCGGCGTAGTTGATTTGGGTTCCCCAAACGTTACCGCCGCCCGAACATTGACCAAGATTGGCACCGTTTACGTAGTTCCAGATCTGCGTTCCATCAGACGCGACAGTCTTGACCACAGGCACAGTGATAAAGATCGGGTGAGTCTCCAGAGCGGCTAAAGGTTGGTCAACCCACGCGTCAAGGTCGACCTGCCGCACCGTTGCACATCCCGCCACGAGCATCAACGAGAGTACCGTGCACGCCAATCGCAAAGGCATTGTCTCCTCCAAAGTGGCAGTCTAATTTGGGGCGAATCTGCGGTCTAACGCTATGCGGCTAAGCCGAGCCGAAAAAGCGAGCCTCTCGGACGAGCGTTCTCGACATCTGTCTTAAGCCGCGGGTTAGAGGGTGGCTCCCTCCTTCCGTAAAGCGTTACGAATTTTCTCGGTCAAACCGACGAGATGGCTTGTGCGGTCAGTTGAATCTGGATTGTATATCCAGCGATTGAAGGCCGCTTCGTCCGGTCCAATAACTCTTGCAAGCCACTTCTGCGTGTCCTCTTTTGAAAGAGGCTTTCCAACATCTTTGTCCCAAATGTGTCCTGCTACCTTGTTACGGAAATCGCGAACACCCCGTCTTTTGAGATCCTTGTAAACAATCTTTGCGTTTACCGCTGTTCCTTCTGGGATTAGGCATTTGTAGCGTTCATAGAATTCCATCCATTTCGCGAGTGCGAGAATGAGGTGCGTGGTACTGAGTCGAGTCAAGCCAGCACGCATGTTGACTGACAACGGACGCTTATCGTCGATAGCGCTGAATGCATCAAGTGAGCGGAGCCCCACCATCGTATCCAGGATGAGCATATCGAGAATAGATACCGCTTCCTGATGCCGATCGGAACTCATCGGAACCGTAACCCTCTAACAATGTTTAGGCGGATCCATGGGAAGAACAGGATCTGCCATTTTCTATCCGCGTAACACGCCATCAATAGTCGTGAACAATACGCCATAGTCGACGCTCGTTCAATGTGCTGCGCCCTATCTACCCTGTACCACGGGTGCTTATGCGGATCGGCATAACCTCCTTTTCTGAATCGGCTTACCTCTTGTCGAGCGGATAGCACTCGTTAACTTGTCCACTTCTTTGTGGGGCAGCCTGGTCGATCCTCCACTGCGCGCGTCGAACGCCACCTAATTCCTCTTCTCCTCCCTATATCTTCTTTCCCAGAGAGCTGTCAGACCGTCCTTCACTGCGCGCATTGAGCGACCACCGTTTCATCGTGGGGGCTCAGCGAGCAAGAAAGATAGTCTGGCGGTTCCCCCTTCTTCCCTTCTGATACCGCGCGTTCCGCGAGCAGGAGGACAACCAGGCCGCCTCAGTTATAAATAGTTCCCTCCAAGCTGGCTTGTATCCCCCCTCAAAGCCTGGCTAAGAGCATCGCACCTTCACCGGAGGAACGGGGGACCCATCGAGACTCAGCCAGAAAGGAAAACGGAAACTGACCGAGTCTGCGAGGGAATTTCCGAAGGCTTCCGCCTGGCCGAGTCCGAAAGGGTCGCTCCGGGAGGTGAGGTGCGATCGCTCTTTGCCAGGCTCCCTCCTCCCTTGCGGGGCTATCCCCGCATCCCTTGATGGAATGAATCTCCCCGCATCAGGCGCATCTTCCTCTCATTCTCTGAACCCCTCAATTTTCCTCACATCTTCCTCAATTCCTTCACGCTCATCCACCGGCACTCCGGTTGCTCAAGCATAGGACCGTCGGCGGGCGGCGCAGATGGCCGGAAAGGGGGTGACGCAGGAACGAGGCCGTCGCAAGTGGCGGATCGCCGCCGGAGCAGCCGACGAGAGACACGACAACTTTCAACAATTGAACGTACGAGGAGGAAGCCATCATGCAGAAAGGTCCATCCCAGGTTTCGTCAGGCAACATCAGCCCCGCCGTCATGAGGCCGCAGAAAGACACCAAAGACATCGTCATCCTTTCCAGCCTCGTCCTGATCCTGGCAGGCCTCTCGGCCGTGGCCTGGATCTATACCGAAACCAAAGATCCGAAGGCCCTCACCGCGCCATCGGACAAGATCGAGTCGGCCAATGTGTCCGAGATCCTCAAGAAGGCCAGCGGGCTCTCCCAGGCCGAAGCCTCCATCTCCCCCTCCACCCCGGTGACTGCCCCGGTCGCGACGGTGGCCGAGATCATTCACAGCGACGTCTACTTCGAAGTGGGCCGCAAGGGTTTGACGGATGAAGCCAAGGCGCAATTGGCCGCCCAAGCCGACCTGCTCAAGCAGAACCAGGACTATGCCGTGCTGATCCAGGGCTATACCGACCAACAGGGGTCGGCCAGCTACAACAAGAAGCTGGGGATGAAGCGGGCCGAAACCGTGAAGCAGGAACTGTTGAACGCCGGAGTCGCCGAACACCAGATGAAAGTCGTCAGCCTCGGTGAGGACGGCGTGCTCTGCATCGACAACAGCGATACCTGCCGGCACTTGAATCGCCGGGTGCATCTGGATATCCGCAAGATCGGCCAGGAGCACATGGTGATCCCGACCGTCGCTACCACTACGGCCATCGACCCGGCTGATTCGACCATCGAGCAGAATGCCACGGGCCAGGACGGCAGCTCGACCGGCAACGTCCCTCCCTCCACATCCGATCCGGCCATCACCACGTTCGACCCGGCATCGGGCAGCTAACGTCAGGTCTGGTTCTGCTGCGCGGGGACTTCCCCTCGCGCAGCAGCCAGCCCAACACAGAAGCTGAAAAAGGTCGCCAGCTTCGTTCTCGCATCGCTCAGAGGCTCAACGTACTCGAACAGTACGTCTCGCCTCTTCACTCACTGCGGCCTTGCCGGACAACCTTTTTGAGCATCTGTGGAAATCAAGCATGCGCACCCCCATCACACTGAATCAGACGAGGACTCTATGACCAGACATCTCTTCCTTCGCGCAACGCTCGCCCTGTTCCTCTCGCTGGGCGCCGGCAGCCTGTCGCTCGCACCGGCCTGCGGGAATGAACTGGAACAACCGGACCGGACCATCTCATTGAATGAGGTAAAGGGCGGCAGATTGCTCTTCAAGACGGCTCAGCCAGGCCGCTTTCTCCCCGCCCCGACACTCAAGACCGACGTCCGCATCTCCGTCACCGGGCTCATCGCCCGCGCCACCGTCTCACAGGAATTCCTGAACCCGAGCCTGGCGAAAGACGCCTGGGTCGAGGGGATCTATGTGTTCCCTCTCCCGGAAACCGCCGCCGTCGATCATCTCCGCATGAAGATCGGCGAGCGGATCATCGAAGGCCAGATCAAGAAAAAGGCGGAAGCGAAGAAGGTCTATGAGCAGGCGAAGCAGGAAGGCAAGCGGGCCAGCCTGGTCGAACAGGAACGGCCGAACATCTTTACAACCTCTGTCGCCAACATCGGCCCCGGCGAGCGGATCACCGTAGAGATCGAATATCAAGAGACGGTCCGCTACGACCAAGGTGCTTTCTCGCTGCGGTTCCCCATGGTCGTCGGCCCGCGCTACATCCCCGGCACCGCGGTGGTGATGGAGGATCAACCGCCCGGCAACGGCTGGTCGCTCGATACGGATCGCGTGCCGGATGCGTCACAGATCACTCCGCCGGTGCAGCATCCGAACGCAGGCCCGATCAACCCGGTCAGCTTGAGCATCGATCTCGCCACTGGCTTTCCCCTCGGCAAGCTTGAGTCGCCCTATCACCAGATTCTCACCATCGCCGAACCGGATGGCCGCCGACACATCACGCTGCGCGAAGACGCCGTCCCGGCCGATCGGGACTTCGTGCTGACCTGGAAACCAGCGGCGGGACAGGCGCCCAACCTGTCGGTCTTTCGTGAGCAACGCGGCGATGAGCACTATGCCTTCCTGATGGCGATGCCGCCGATTGGCTCAGATCATCAGCCGGCAGCCGTGGCCCGCGAAACGATCTTCGTCATCGACACCTCCGGCTCCATGTCCGGCACCTCCATCGAGCAGGCCAAGGCCGCGCTGCTGCTCGCCCTGAATCGCCTGACCGCGCAGGATCGCTTCAACGTGATTCAGTTCAACAGCATCACCCATGTGCTGTTTTCCCAGGCGCAGCCGGTGAAACCGGAGACTCTGCGCAAGGCAGTCCATTACGTCGAACAACTGAAAGCCAACGGCGGGACGGAAATTCTCCCGGCGCTGAAGATGGCCTTGAAAGGTGCTGCCCCTGCCTCTCATCTGCGCCAGGTGATCTTCCTGACGGACGGCCAGGTCGGCAACGAGGACGAACTGTTCGAGATTATCCGTACGAATCTCGGGACGAGCCGCCTCTTCACCATCGGCATCGGCTCAGCGCCGAACAGCCACTTCATGCGGAAGGCGGCGGAGTTCGGCCGCGGGACTTTCACCCACATCGGGAGCACCAGCGAAGTGCAGGCTCAGATGGATGCGATCTTCCGCAAACTGGAACGGCCGGTGCTGACGGATCTCCGCGTTGACGGGATGGACGATCAGGTCGAGATGTTTCCCGCACGCATTCCCGATCTCTACGAAGGTGAACCGGTCGTGGTCGTGTTGAAAGGTAGATCCCTTCCTGAGACCGTCACAATCCAGGGCATGATCGGGTCCGCTCCATGGACGTCGGCGATCACGCTGAAGAACAGTGACCCGCGTGAAGGATTGTCCGTCTACTGGGCGCGACAGAAGATCGCCGCTCTGATGGACCAGCAACGCTATGGCCAGGACGAGGCTTCGATGAAACAGGCGGTGCTCGATGTGGCCCTCGCCCATCACCTCGTCAGCAAGTACAGCAGTCTGGTTGCGGTGGATGTGACGCCGGTGCGCCAGGCTGACAAATTGCTCCAGACTCATGCGATGAAAACCAACCTGCCAAACGGGCAGGACTATCAGGCGATCTTCGGCCTGCCTCAGACGGCCACGAGCGGACAGCTCCAGATTCTGCTGGGGATCGCCGCGCTGCTCGCGGCCTGGCTGATGTGGAGCGTGCGGGGATATCGGAAACGCATCGCATGAATCCGATCCGACCTACTCCCCGCAGGCTGACTGCGCTAATAGTATGCCTCCTGACTATTGGCTTGTGGCAGCTCGGGGAAGGATCGTGGATTTATGCGAAGGCCGGGCTCGCGCAGCATTTGCTGCAGCGGGCCTGGTCCCGCACCCTCGCCGGAGAAACGACTAGCAAACCCTGGCCCTGGGCTGACACCTGGCCGGTGGCAAGGCTGATCGTCCCCTCGCAGCACATCGACCAGATTGTCCTGGAAGGAGCCTATGGAAGAACGCTGGCCTTCGGTCCCGGCCATGTCGAATCGGCAGGGCCGATCGGAGCGTCAGACACGGTCATCCTGACCGGCCATCGCGATACCCATTTTCGTTTTTTGAAGCGGCTGCAGCAGCACGATGTGATTGAACTGGAAACCCCGACCGGCATCCAGCGGCGTTATCGGGTGAAGGAGACTCGTATTGCCGACTCGCGGAGCGCGTCGATCGAAATCGAACAGGACCGATCTCAACTCATGCTGGTCACATGTTACCCGTTCGACAGCCCGATGCCGGAAACTCTCTGGCGATATGTGGTGATCGCCGAGGTAGAACAGGAATAGCTACCGGCGGGACTTTTTCGCTTGGGTCCACTTCCAGGGCGGGACCGGATTGGGATCGGCCCAGAGGCCTTTTCGCTCGGCTTGCACAAGCGCCTCGATTTCGCCCAGGCTGCGGTCCTTGGAGTCGAATTTACGCCACCAGGCCAGACCTTCCTTCAGCAATTCATGACCCAGGTTGCGCCCGTTAGGCAAAATGATCTCGACCGTAGTGCGGCCATATTTATCGCGGTGCAGGTTCCTGACAGTCACTTCACGGCCCCCCACATAGGCCTCCGTCACGTGTTTAGCCCGCCGCCCGTGCGGCTGCTTTAACTCCGGGCAATCAATGTCTTGCAGATAGACCGTCTCGCTCTTGCCGGCATGATAGATCAGCAGTCGATCGCCGTCATGAACGGTCACTACCCTGGCGGAAAAGTCCGTCGCGGCCGCCGCCCAGGAAGAGAACAGGCCGATGCCCGTCACGAGTGCCACTATGAACGTCTTCTTCATAGGCGCTAGCTTATCGGGACTTGACCAACCCGCCAAACAATTCACGAAAAGTGACGGATCCTAGGAACTGCGTAGGAACTGCGGATGATGGTTGGATTCGGAAGAAAAAGAAACGATGGAGCCGACGACCCGGATTGAACGGAGCAACCTGTCATCGGTTCGGCCCTGAAGCCTGCCTCACCGATTCCTACAAAGGGGGCCAAGCCCCCTTGTACGATCCCCACGAAGGGGGCACGCCCCCTTCGAATCCCCCGCAGTTCGCCCGTTCAATGATGGGAGAGGAAAAGATGGAGCCGACGACCCGGATTGAACGGGCGACCTGCTGTTTACGAAACAGCTGCTCTACCAACTGAGCTACGTCGGCGATCCTGACCAGCGGCGAATGACTCGGGCATCCTGTATCCTGCCCGGCGAGCCAGCCGCAATGATAGCGGCGTACCCTGCGGCCTGTCAACGAAGGAGCGAAGATCTGTTGTATTTACTGCCCTGGCCCGACCCCCGACGGCGACGTGTTGGGAGCCTCTCCTTGCCCGGGAGCCTCTTTCTTGACCGGCATTACCGGCTTTGGATTATTCCCTTTCGCCATGGGATGGATCCGCACCAAGGCCCCTTGGCCGGGAGCAGGCAGACAGACCGGCTGCTGACTATTCCCGATCTGCTCACTTGTCATGCGGGCGACTTCTCCGCGGGCAAACGCGCAGAGCTCACCCGCCGCCACCGTCCCGTCGCGATCGAGATCAGCCGGTCCCTGCAGGCCCCGGAGGAGCTGATAGGTGAAGAGTCCATGCCGGCCCGGCTCAAAAGCCCGGGATTCTTGCAGGCCACTATTTCCGATCATCCACATCATTTTGGCACTTGCGTCCGTCGCACCGACCTCCCACACCGGAGCCGCTCCGGTCGCCGGATCGGCTCCGGCCGCATGTTCCAATGAGACATCGAACATGAGAATGGCCCGCTGGATCGGTAGACGCGCCAGCGATTCTTGCAAGCGGCGGATGGAATACACGCGGCCCATCGAGGCGGTCGTGCCGTCATACGGCACCAGCGAGACCGCGCCGGTGACACCGTCAACCAACGCCCGTCCGGCCACATAGACATACACGACGGTATTGGGATCGACACGCTTCGGCAGCCATTCATCGAACGTCTCGGCCAGGTCCTGCTTGAGCCCATGTCCGTCGGTCAACACACGCACACGGTCGGCGGACAGGCCTGTGATGGATTGTAGATAGGCGGCCATGACCTCGGCATCCCGCGCCGCAAATTTCACGGACGGCATCTGGCTGTCGCGGAACCGGCCCACCCCGATGGCAATCACGACCGCTTTCTGCTGCTTGAGCGCCGCCGTTCCCTTCGGCGGTTGATCGACGTCGATCGCCGCCTGAGTTCCGTCTGCCGCACCCGACTTGACCAGGATGATGAATTTCTTGATAGGCGGAACCTGGGCCATGGGCGAAACGGCTCGAAGACCGAACAGCAATTCCCCGCGCAGCGGTTCTTTCACACCGGTCATCGGCTTCGTCACGGTCACGCGCTTGATTTCTCCCGGCAGGACATCGCCGACGGCCAGGGGTGACGGAAACTGGGCGGTCAGAACCCCGGTCCCTTCCACCACAACTTCAACGCCTTGCGCCTCCGTGCGCCCTTCATTCTTCACTTCCACATCGATCGTCAGCGGCTCATCCGGCTGGAGTATGTGATCCCGGTTGTCATCCCGCAGAATGACCCGGAATGAGAGCAGGGCCGATGCCTCTCCCGTTGGATTCGACGGGATCGCGGCAGCACTCCGGGCAGCAGACAGTTTTTCAAGGGCTGTCTGCGCCGCCGGCTCTACTGGTCTGGCAGGCACAGCCGCGACATCGGGAACGACCGCTGGTTGTGTGGCGACCGCCGGTGCGAGGGCCGGCCCACGGCCCGGCTTGGCCCCGGCATATTCACGAATCCTGATCGAGTCGCTGATCTGTTTTGCCGCGCCTTCGGCGACTAGATCAACCGCCTCCTTGACTACCGGTTCCAGTCCCGTCACGTCGCACGTGGTCTCCTGAACCTCCACCTCGCCGAGACCGGAACTTTGGAGTTTCTTCGTCCAGAGCGTCGAGCCATCGCCGGCCAGATAGGCGACGTCGAGGCCGACGGTGACCGTCACTGGATAGGATTTCTTGATACGTCGGGGAATCGCCAGATCGATCTGCTTCAAACCGACCGCTACGTCAATGACGCCATCTGGCGATCCGGCAGGATCCAGTGAGACTCCCTGAAAGACACGGCCCATTTTCTGCTGAAGGGCTGCGACTAATGGACTGCCGATCGGGATTGTGGCCGGTGCCCCGCAGGCATTTTGATAGGTGATGGTCGTCGTAGCCAGGGAGGGAGGCACCCGCAAGACCGGCGAGAGCGCAATGGGCGCAATCCCTGCCAAGCCATCGGCCCGCTTGAACCAGGAGCAGGCGATCCACGTGGTCAGCGTCATCCCCATGAGGAGGAGCCCGATGGAAGCGCGGAACCAAGCCGTCTTATATCGTCGTTGCATCACTCGTTGCACCACTGTTTTATACAGAAAACGCGGGACCGATCACAACTCAGGCAACAAATTGACAGCTATTCCGTCCTGGGCTAAGGTCCCGCCCATGCCCGAGCATCCGACAGATATTTCCATACCGTCCACATCAGTTCCGTGGGAAGCCTGGCTGCGCTTGATCCGTTTTCGCAATCAAACCGGCACCGCCCTCTTATTACTCCCGACCTGCTGGGCGCTGGCCCTGGCGGAGCGAGGATTTCCGTCGCCCCGCCTGCTCACGATTTTTGTCGCCGGGTCGTTTCTGATGCGCAGCGCCGGTGTGGTGCTGAACGATCTCGCCGATCAATCGTTCGATCGCCGGGTCGCGAGAACGAAAACCCGTCCGCTGGCGTCCGGTGAATTGACGAGACGGCAGGCCTTCATCGTCCTCGCAACACTGCTCTTACCGGCAGCCGGTCTCTTGTGGCTGCTCAATCCGCTGACCCTGTGGCTCTCGCCGATGGCCCTGGCCTTGGCCGCGCTGTACCCCTTTTCCAAACGCGTGCTTCACATTCCCCAGGCGATGCTCGGACTGGCGTTCGGCTGGGGCACGATCATGGCCTGGGCGGCCGCCAGAGGAACGCTTGATCGGACCGCATGGACTGTCTTCGCCGCCACGATCGTTTGGGCGATAGCCTACGACACCATTTATGCCATTCAAGATGTGGAAGACGATCAGCGCATCGGCGTGAAATCGTCCGCGCTCTTCTTTGGCTCATCCATCTGGATCGCGGTCGGCCTGATGCTGGGCGTGATGCTGGTGCTGTTAATCGCAGCAGGCCTGCAGACCGGAATCGGCTGGCCCTACTTTCTGATGCTGGGCGCTGTGAGTGTATTCTTTGCGATGCAGACCGGAACCCTGCGCGGGGTCGTCACCCCGTCGCAGGCATTCCGAATGTTTCAGGCTCACGTGTGGGCCGGACTGGCGATCTTTGTCGGACTGATCGCCGGATTTCTCTCGTAACAGGACGCTGAAAAAGTCCACCAGCGGCGTTCTCGCGGCGCTCAGAGGCTCCACGTACCACACAGAGTACGCCTTCGCCTCTTCGCTGGCTGCGGCCTTGCCGGACGGCCTTTTTGAGCATCCTGCGGTGGCTCTTCGCTCAGCTCGCCGGCTTCTCTGCGGCAAGCTCTTCGGTTTTCGGCGCGCGCATGGTGTTCAGGTACATGCTCACCGCTTTGGCGTCTGCGTCGCTGAGACCCAGCGCCGGCATCCTGGTTTCGGCCTTCATGGCCTGCGGATTCTTGAGCCACCGGTATACCCAGGTCGAATTCAGCCGGAAGCCCGCGCGGTCCAGAGCGGGACCCACTTTTCCGCCTTCTCCCGCCAGGCTGTGGCAACCGTTGCAGCCGTACTTGTTCTGATAGAGGCGCTTGCCCAGCTCCGCCTGCTGCGCGGCCTGCTCAGCCGTCATGTTCATATCCGGGCGGGCGATGTTCAGCCCTTTGCCGGGGCGCGTCCCGAAATTGTTGAGCATGACTTGCGCGGTATCGAGCGCTTTCTTAGCGGCAGCCATCGCGGCCTGTTCTTTCGCATAGGACGCTTCATCCACTTCCACGTCCTTCTTCGTGGCTTCGCTCTTCTTCTCGGCTTCCTCGCTGGCCTTCTTTTCCGCCGCTTCATAGGCCTGCTTGGACTGGTCGAACGTCTCCTGGGCCGTCTTGAGCCCTTCGGTCAGTTCTTTCTTGCGCTCTTCAACTTTGAATTCCAGCTTCATGCCGTGCAAGGTCCGCACGTAACCGACGATCGCCCAGATTTCATCTTCGGACAGCGTGTACTTGAAGGTCGGCATGGTCGGCACGGCAAAGTCGTCGTCGCCGATCTTATCTCCACCAGGGCTGGTGTCCTTCATGTCACGAGAAATCGTGTTGAAAATATCCTCGTCCTTGAACGTGCTCATTTCTGATTTGTTCGAAAGATCTTTGGGCTTGGGATCCGGCATGGACGACCAATTGAAACCTTCGTTCTGCCGGCCGCTCTCGCCGTGACAATGCATGCAGTAGTGGGCGTACAATTCCTGGCCCTTCTTCTGCTGTTCGCTGGCACAACCGCCTGCGGTCATGGCCCAGATTCCGATCAGGCCGGCGACCGCGCCTATGACTTGTAGCCTTGCCGCCTTCATGCTGCCTGTCCTTTCTTCAATTTTCTGATCAGGACAAACTGGAACCCCAAAGCCAGTGCCGCCGCGAAGGCCGCATAGTAGTAGCCGGAGTAATCCGGCGGCGCTTCAGCGCGGAAGTACCACCAGGAGGACACGGCCTTCTGTGAGCCCTTCTCGACGAGGTCGCCCGATCCGTCTTTCCGCCCATCCCAGACCGCAAACGCGATGTTGATGAAACCACCAGGAACGAGTTGCGTATCTTCGGCCGTATGCTCGGTCGCCAACGGCCTCGTGAACACCACTTTCCAGGTCCCGTTGGAGAACGCGCCGGTCGCTTTCACGTCCTGATGGGTCTGGACCTTCAGCGTCCCGAATCCCTGGGCGTTCATATCCACGCCCTTCTTATCCTTGTTCTTCCAATACCAGATGTTGACCGGACCGCCCTCTACCTGTGACATCGGCTGACCGTGGGCGAAGTGCGCCTTCTTGTCGCCGACCATGAATTCAATCGCGGCGGCGTCATCCGGATCTTCCGTCGGATCGGCGTACTCCAACAGCACGGCCACTTGCGTGCCGTCGTGCAACGCGCGTACAGAGACGTCCTTGACGGTGGTTTCCAAAATACGGTTCGGCCAATGGACCTGGGGGGACATCGGGAATTTCGCCGGCTTGGCCGTGCTCCAGATAGCCGCATTGGGATCGTCAGCGGGAAGAGTTCCCTTGACCATCGGCGCGCTCACGGACACGCTCTCGCTTTCCTGCGCCAAGCCTGGAGCCGCTCCGGACAGAATGAGAGCCGTCACTGCGACCGCTCCGACTCCGCTCACCCATTGTCTGATCTGATTCGCCGGTTTCATACGGGCCTCGTATTCGATTCACAGAAGGACAACGACCGATCGTCGCTTCGCATTATTCCCACGTTCTCGGTGACTGATGGGCGCCGTCGTACTCGCCCATGATGATCTTCCAGATCCACTCATCCGGCAACTCCACTTCCCATCGCGGCATCGCCGACTTCCAGGGCATGCCCTCGATCGGGAGACCGACGCCGCCCTTCTTGATCCGCCAGAACAGATAGCTTTCTTGTAACATGGCGATCGTCGTCGGATCGGAGAAATTCGCGGGCGGGGGATTGAAGCCGCGGGCCGCAGGGCCTTTGCCGTCAAACTTGCCGCCGTGGCATGGCGAACAGAATGCGGCGTAGAAACCTTTCCCCTGCATAATATTTTCCGGCGTCTTCGAGACCGGGTTCGACAGGCCGGTGTACTCTCCCGGAGGAGCCGGATGGATGGTGCGGTTTTCCGCGGGAGGCGCATCGCTCGTCGCGGTGCTCCCGTAGGTTTGCCAGCCGACCAGCAACGGGAAGAGGATCAGGAAGCCGTAGCGGGCGGCCTGCATCGCGCCGATGTTTTCGCCCGTGAGAAAGTTCAGAATCGGAGCGAAGAAGGCGTCCTTCGATTCGCGGCTCAACGTCGCGAAGATGACGATGCCCGTCGTCGTCAGCATGAGGTACAGAAAAATCAGGCTGGACGGCAGGGGCGCGGAGCCTGGAATATTGGGCACCACAAACTTGAGAAACACATACATCGAGAGAATCAGAAGCACTGGCCTTACGAGGGAGCCGCCCATATCCCCTCCTTACTTCGCTTGCGCGACAGTCACGGTTTCAGCTTGAGCCGACTTCACAGGAGCCGCCGGGGCCGCCCCGGGCATTTCCAGTTCCGACGGATTCACCGAGATCGGTTCGCCGCTCATCTGCTGCAGGAACGCGATCACGGAGAGAATTTCGTTCTTCGACAGTCCGATGGGATTCTTATTGATGTAGGGCATCCGCGCCGGATATTCCTTCGGCAGACCCTCGTGGCGATAGTCGAGATAGATGTAGGCCTGCGGCTGGGTCAAACTTTCGAAGATGAATTCCCGGCTCAGTTTCGCCCCGATGCCTTTGAGATCGGGACAGCGGGCGGACTCGCTCGGGCCGATGGTATGGCAGAGCGCGCACTGGCCCTTGCTGAAGAAAATCTTCTGGCCGATCGACGCCATATCGGCCGGCGTCTTGATACTGGCGATATCGATGCTCTCTTCCGCCGGCGGCAATGACGCCATCTGCGGAACGGCCAGGGCGACCAGGGAGAAGAGGCCGAGGACGATGGCCACAAACCCGATCACTCGCAAGAACTGCGAGCGGATAAAGAGCAGAATCAGGACGCCGCTCCCGATGACCGAGAGGCCAATCAACTGTAATTTGACGACTTCACTCATAGGACTCCTCTGAGCAAGACGATCCGGTTAGATCTGCTTGTCCAATGTTTGAGAGCCACCCGCCATAGCCGGCAATGCCCCATGGCCTTCGCCACTCTTTTCTATGCCGCCATGCGTATTCTTCGCTTTATCGCCCATCGTCGCCACCCAGAAGATGAACGCCACGATCATGCAGAACATGAAGGTATTCGCCGCCATCAGCGCCGCGGCGTAACCCAGCGCAGGAGAGAACGCGTATTGCGACGAGTCTCGCATCACACCGTACACATGCCAATGGACCCGTGAGGAGGATCGCGCGTACCCCATCAAGGTCATCAACAGAATGACCATAATGGCATTGAGGACCAGCGAATATCCGGCGCGCGGCGGCATCTTCCCCCAGACCATCTCGGTCGTGGTTCTGGCGCTCTTCAGGAGCAACGCCGTCAACGGCGTGATGGTGACCATGACAAAGATAACGAGCAACACCTGCGAGGTCGAGAAGTAGTTGATGCGGACGATCGCCGGAACGAAATAACCCCAGACGCCCAACACCACCACGACGATACCTGCAATGATGAGGACGCCGCCCATCACCGCATTCGCCAGCTTCGCCCAGGTCGCCGTATCTTCCTTGCCGGCCCGCCAGTACATGATGAAGCTCATGAAGGTGACGAGAATCATAAGATTCGACACCGTCATTTTGGCCGACATGACGCCGAAGACGCCCAGCAACGGATGATGGGTTCCGCCCATCTTTCTGGCTTCTTCCAGACTGGCCACGAGCGAGTGCGGCGTCATCCAGACACCGAGACAGAGCAGGAGAATGACAAGCATGGCCAGAATCGGCTTGCGATAGCGCAGCTCAGAACCGGGAATGCGATGCGTAATTCCCATCCAGAAATAATAATTAGACCCGAGGAACAGGACACCGATCAGCATGGCTTGAAGGATGAACAGCCAGGAGAGGAATCCACCCATGAGAGTGATGCCCATCTGCTGGTTGTATTGATAGATTTCGCGCATCAGCCAGTAGCCGGCGAAGGGCAAGGGGAGAAGACCGAACACGCCGATGAAGTTACCGACGTACCCCATCCAATCGTAATGCTCGCGTTCTTCCGGAGTCCGCGCGGAGAGATAACGAATACCGGCGTAGGCGCCGCAGATATAGCCGCCGAGTACGACGTTGGCGATCAGCCGGTGAATATTGACCGGCCACCACGTGGGATTCCACGTCGCCGCCCAGGCACGCGCCATATCCGAACCTTCCGCAATGACGACCGGACTCGCCTGGAACGTCGCCCAGGAGTTCGGGATGATCATGATGAAGAAGGCAAACACGTTCAGCAGGAAACCCAGGACCAGGTGGAAGACCTTGCTGCGCCCTTCCGACATGGCGTCCCACCCGTACCAGTACATATAGAGCGTCGCGGTCTCGAGCAGGAACAATGCGCAATAGACCATGAACGAGGGAAAGAAGATGTCGCTGAGATAGGCCATCAACTTGGGATAGGCGCCGATGAGGATGAACAACAGGATGCCGCCGAACAGGGCGGTAGTCGAATAGGCGGAGCTCAGCAGCTTGGTAAATTCTTTGGCCAGCTTGTCGTAACGCTTCTCGCCGCTCTTCCAGCCCACGATCTCGCACAGCCAGGCGAATATCGGAACGCCGAGCACAAAGCCCGCCAGCAGAAGATGCAGCTGCGCGACGATCCACACCAGATTCCGGCTGCCGATGCCGGGCACGTCACGATAGGCCACGGCCGACGCACCGCCGGAATCCGCCGCCAACCCGATCACCGGAGCGGCCAACAATCCCAGGGTCGCCACGAAGGCAGCCACTGCAGCAGGCGATTCGGTGAAGCACCGAATGAGCCGTTCAATCATTCCAGGCCGTTGCATCATGGATATCACCTCTCCGTCGCCCAGTCTTAGGGTGTTGCTGGAGCCTTCACCGGTGCCTTGGCATCAGCGGGCTTGGCCTTACCGGCCTTCCCCTTGTCTTTATCTTTCGCTGCCTCTTCTTCGGCTTTCTGCTTTTCGATCGCCTCAACCTGCATCGCAAGCTGGGCCACGTGCTTTTCGGCCTTATTGAGCGTATCGACGGGCTTGTAGAGGGGTGCGGCTTTGACTTCCGGCTTCTTACAGCACTCATGCGGATGCGGGGTACTGACCGGCAGGCCGGACCAAAACAGCATCGAGAGAACCAGCCCCACCAGCGTGGTCGCCGTCAGCATGAGCCCTTGATCGGCCGGCACACGCATCAGATCCCACCGTGTCACCAACGCTTGATAGTCTCCTGATGCAGGTCCAGCACTCTGCGCCGCACTCCGGATCACACGCCCGACCAGAGAAACGCCCAGCAACATCATGACGATGAGGACGGTCGTAGAGGCGCCACCCCAGAGGGTCAACTCGATCCCGATCTTTTCGGCGACAGGGACCGCCTTCAGCATCTCAGTTTCAAAGAGGCTGTGCGACAATTCGATGGACGTCTGCGTGGCGAAGCCCACCACCAACCACAAGACCGGCACGTACACCGCCCCCACGAGGGCGGTCTTCAACCACAGCGACAAACCGAGTCCATCCGGTGGTTCTCGCCGAAGCTTTTCGAGAAATAACGTTTGCGCGACCACCCCGGTCGCCCAAATATCGATGGGGATACAAATCAGGAAGAGGAGCGCAATCCCCGCGCCTTCCCCGAGGTGAGGTTCGGCCACCATGGCGAGAATCGGCATGGCGAACACGGTCACGGGGCTGGCGAGAAACATCAGAAACGCCAGGCCGATGCGGGCCTCAAAGTGAATAAGGCCCAACGCCATGAACAGCAGGCAAATGCCGATTTTGATTGGGAACCCGGTCCAACAGGTGGACCAGAGAACGTTCAATCCAAGCTTGACAGGGGACGGTAGTTCTCGCTCGGTCATAGTTTCATCTGGGGCGCGGTTCACGTCGCCCCGCTCAACTAGTCCAAAAATTCCCGGTTGATAATGGCGGCCACGGTAAAGAGCAGGATCATCGCCATCACGACAATCCAGCCGATCAGTGCGATGGGGCGTTTGAAAATATTCCGCTCCGGATCTTTGTCGATGAACGGCAGCGCGGCCAGCAGGGCCATGAATGCGCCGGGCAGGGCCACGGCGCCCAGGAACTGCCCGAACTCGCCGCCGAACATCTTGAGCCGCAGCAATTGGAACAGGAACAGGAAGTACCACTCAGGTTCCGGATGATAGTCGCCGGGATCCGGCGTCGCTTCTTCGAGCAGCACCACGGGCTCCCAGAAGGCCAGGGCGCAGATCGTGAAAAACACGGTGATCATCCCGACGATATCTTTCCAGATCTGGCGCGGGAAGAAGTAATCGGTCTTCGCCTTGATCTCTTCCGGCGTGCCGCGGAACGGGCCGGCTGGACCGGCGGCCCTGAACAGGAAAATATGCAAGCCGGCCAACCCCATCAAGGCGGCGGGAAGAATCATCACGTGCACGACAAAGAATCGGCTGAGCGTCATTTGCCCGGGCGTGGCGCCTCCCTTGAGGAAGCGGGCCATGAAGTCCCCGATGACCGGCGTCTTGTCCATGATTTCGACACCGACGGTGGTGGCCCAATAAGCTCTCTGGTCCCACGGAAGCAGATAGCCGGTAAACCCGAAACCCATGACGATGCCGAAGAGGGCCAGTCCGACCAGCCAGATCAATTCGCGGGGACTCTTATAGGCGCCCCACAGAAAGACCTGAGACATGTGGGCAAAGACACAGACCACCATCGCGGTCGAACCCCAGAAGTGGTAACTGAGCAGGAACCAGCCGTAGTCGACCTCGTGAATGATGTATTGCGTGCTGGCAAACGCATGGTCGGCGGTCGGCACATAGTAGAACATCAGCAGAATGCCGGTGACGGCCTGCATGATGAAGATGAACAACAGAATGGAGCCGAAGACGTAGGCCCAGCGCGAGCCTCCGGGAACCGGCTCATTGAGCATCTTCGCTTGAATCGTCTTAAGGCCGACCCGCTCATCGACAAAGGCAATGACCTTTTCGAGTGCGGTGAGCTCAGTTGAGGAGGACGGTGTCTGTTGCATAGTGATCAGATGATCCGGATTTGAGATTTAGTCCCGGCCTTGAATTCCATATCAATGATTTCAACCTCGCCCGTCGCAGACACCTTGATGGGAAGCGAGTCGAGCGCGCGCGGCGCCGGGCCGTCGAGCACCTTCCCGGACGCATCATAGATGCTCAAATGGCAGGGGCACAGAAACACCTGCCCCAGGACTTTGTGCTGCCGCCACTTATACCCGCATCCGAGATGCGGGCACTTCCCCGAAAAGGCCACGTACGGGAAGTCTTTCTTATTAGTCCAGACCGTCTTGCCGAACGCATCCTTAAACTCCATATCCTTGCCCTGATAGACCTTCTCCAGGACAGCAGGAGTCACCTTCAACACCCAGACGTTTTTCTCGATCTCGGCCTCCGGCATGTAGGCTTCTTTGACTTTGCGCTTATACTTGAACTGGAAGCCGATATCGTCCTGCTTGATCTTGCTGACGTTGCCGATCTTGAGCCACCCGTTGTCGAACGGGGAATACATCGGCTTCATGAGATAGCGCAGGACCGGAAAGGCGATCGGAAGACCGATCAGGAATCCAATGACGTGGGTGAAATTCATGAAGAACGTGCGGCGCTTGACGCTCTTCTCCAACTCAGGGAACGGAACCAACACTTCGCCGGGCGTGACATGCACACGCTCTTCAAGGTGCGCGATCTCGACCTCGTGCGTCGTCACATAGTCGTCGCGCTTGAACGGCGGCAGTTCGAGAATGTCGCCGGCTGCCGCACGCAGCTCAACAAGATTGTCACTGACCGACTGCACGAACGTCATGGCAACCTGCCGCTCGCCGCTGCCATTCATCGACACGACGATATGGCTGATCTCATGCGAGAGAGGATCAACAATGACCTTCGAGACTTCCCCGATTTCGCGGTCCGTCGCGCGGACTTTTGATTTGAGTTTCGGCTGCATCATTACTTCATCTTGATGGGTTTCGGTGTATTGACGGACGCGTTCTTGAACGTCGAGAGCCAGGCGGCCAGGGCCTGCACATCCTTGAGCTCCATCAGATCCTTGTATTTGTCCGGCATCTTGCCCTTTTCATACTCCGTATCAAAACCTTCTGCCTTATAGGACTTGGGATCTAGAATTTTCTTGGCGATTTCATCCTGCGGCAGAAGCGTCCCGATGTTATCGAGCTCCGGTCCGCGCTTCTTTCCACCCTCGCCCTTCAACTTGTGGCAGTTGTAACACTCCTGCAGCTGCCATTGCTCTTCCCCGATCTTGAGGACGTCCCCGCCGGCCGCTGACGCAGAAGCAGGAACTGCCGCAGCCGCGCCGGCATCCTGACCGGCTGCCCCCTGCACGGCTCCCAACGCCTTAATCCGTTCCGTCAATTCCTTGGCCTTGAGATCCAGCTCCTTGGTGCGGGCGATGACTTCATCAGCCTTCCAGGGATCGAGAATGTTGGGCTTCCCCTTTAAAATCTTGACGATCTTTCCCTTCTCATCTTCCGGATCGTATTGCGGCCAGAGCGAGGCGCCGGCAATGAATACCGTGCACAGGATGGCATAGAAGACCAGAAGGGAGACCAGCGCCTTGCCGCCGCTCATCACTTTCATCGTCGGCGCATCGAGAATCAAGAAGACGATGGTACCCAGCACGGCATACCCAAAGAAAAGCCATCGGAAGACAGGAGGAAAATCGAACGCCATCGTGGCCATATAAAGGCCGGCGCCGATCACGAGTCCGACGATAATCTTGATTATTGCCTTGCCCATAATGCTCCTCGTTCTAGATCCCTATGAATGCACCAGGATAAATCTGAACCCTACTTCGCCCCTGCGGGAACCGGACTCCCCTCAGGCGCATGTTCCTTCGGATGCGACGCACGGAGCGTCACCAGAATCGCAAAACTCACCACGGCATAGAACACCACGGTAATCCCGGTGATGTACCAGGCCGAATAGGCCAGGGTCGGCGTAAAGGATTCCGCCGTGAAATCGGGAAGCAGGTTGTACGTATGGAAGTATTTCCGCAAGAGCGAGCGAACCGCGCCCATGAGCCCCATCGTCCAGATCGCACTGAAGGCGAGGAAAATCAGGACGAACTGCGACGCGTAATCGATCTTGCCCCAGACGATAGTCCCCTGGGTCACGGCGCGATTGTAGATGATGTAATTGACCACCGTGACGAAGACCAGCGTGAAGGCCGCTGAATTCTTGGCCGGCATCAACGCCAGGAAGTTCCAGTCAGACGGCAACTCCAACTCTGCGACCAGTTTGGCGCCGGTCGGCACGAATCCATGCGGCGTCAGCCAGATCGCATTCCCCACCACCACCATCAGGAAGCCGATCTTGATGACCGTCCGCGAGGAGACCGTGATGGGAATAAAGCGACCGAGAATGGCCGGCGCCAGCAGCATCGGCAGGAGGAACATCAGCGACTTGGGATCGGGTGCCGGATAATCCGTCAACACCTTGGTCATAACCAGGGGAAGCGCGATCATCACGATCGGGGCGATGATGGTCATACGGACCTTCTCGACGCCCTCAATGCGCTTCATACTGAGCCAGATGTAATAGTTACTGGCCAGGAAGATGAGACCGATCATGGCCCCCTGCATTTCAAAAAACATCGACAGCTGGTCCGCCATCATGTACGGACAGATGGAGGCATCGTAGTCGCACAGCTCATAGGCCAGCAGATAGCCCATGAATGGGAGGAACAACAGCGCTCCCACACCGATCATATTGCCGACGAATCCCATCCAATCGTAATAGGCCCGCTCCTCATCCTTCGTCGACCCCATATACATATAGGCGGCAATCAGTCCGGCCACGAATCCACCAAACGTCACGTTCCCAACCAGCCGATGCATGTTGAGCGGCATCCAGCTGTAGTTGAACATCTTGTCCCAGATGCTGGCGGTCGCCAGGAATTCAACGGGAGACACGCCTTCGGCCTTCACCGGCGTGTTCATGAAGGACGTGGGTCCGTCGATCACAAAGAGCGTAATCGACCCGATCAAGTTCAGGAGGACTCCGAGTGCGATATGCCTGGCCTTCTTATTCCCCTTCCATGCATCCCACGTATAGAAATACATGTAGAGGACAAAGGTTTCGCCGATGAACAACAGCGGATAGATCACGGCAAAAACAATGAAGAAGTGATTGATCAGCCAGGTCGTGAACTGCGGATAGGTCGCCAGCAATACGAAGATGAACAGGCCACCGGTCAACGCGGTCATACTATAGAGAATGACCGTGACCTTCGTGACCTCTTTCGCCAACCGGTCATAGCGAGGATCCTGCTTCCGGTACCCCAGCCACTCCGAGATGACCACGAAAATGGGCGCCCCGAGGATGAATCCCGCAAACAGGATGTGGAGCTGAGCGACGATCCAGACCGCTGTCCGGTTCCCGGTATAAGGGAATTCAACCGGCGGCGTGCCCGGCGCCTGTGCATAGGCCGCCCCGCCAAACAGCGCCAGAAGCGCAATGAGAGCCATGAGACTGCGCTGCCATGTTTTCATGATGCCTCGCCGCTCCTCCTCACTAGATTAATCTGCGATCTACTTACCAGCTTCCGGGGCTGCCGCAGGAGCTGCCGCTGCAGCCGCCACAGCCGCCGCATCGACCCACGCATTCTTCCCGGCATCCCAGCCCTTGCCGGCCAAGCCGAAGTTCCGCTCATACAACACGAGCTTCCAGCGATCTTCGTCTGACAATTTGCTCTTCCAGGCCTTCATCTTGGTGTTCGGCACACCCTCGGAAATACGCCAGAACCATACAGAGTCTGAATACATCTTCATCCGGTCGCTGACGCGGAAATCGCGGGCGCCCGCCTTGACCGGCTTACCATCCTTACCGTGACAGCTGGCACAATTCACATCGGGGTTCGTCTCGCCGATGAAGAGCTTCCGACCCTCTTCCATCTTTGCCGCATCAGCCCACCAACCGGCAGGCATGTGCTTATCAGCATACTCAGCAGGGGCAGGAGGAGGAGGAACCACCGGGCCTTCACTCTCACCCCCACCGCAACCAGCCACCGTCAAGCCCAGACCGAACACCAACATCAGATGCCATGACATTTTCATATGATTTCCTCCGCTCCTTTTCTACGCCCCACAATGCTTCCCAATACCGACACATTCATCTTCAAGGCAGAAAAAAACGCCTCCGCAAGGGGCCGACCCTTACAAAAGCGCTACTCTGCGTTCACACGAAAACCACGGCTATACATTCCCCAACATCTCTAGCCTTCCACTCCGGCGAGCGCTCCACCCTGCTCACGGACCGGCCGATTACTTTTTCCGCTTACCCTGCCCCTTCTCTCGTCTTCCGTCCTGCTTGCGCTGAGACCGAACGACTTTCACACCAACCAAGAGAGCCACCAACCCGCCGACCACCCCCAGAGCAACCCACAACCACGTCGGAGGGGCCGAACGATCATGAATGCAACCGGATCCGAAATTGACCTGGATCTTTCGCTCGCTCTCAAGATCCTTCGGATCGAACTGAATCTTATGGTGCTGCTGCTCGCCCTTCACCTCAACCAGGAGCGGATCACCTAGGTTGTCGTTATGCAGGTGAAATGCTGCTTTATAGTATCCTCCGTCATCCGTTGTGACGGTCTGCCCATATGAAACTCTCGTATCCTTGACTAAGACTTCGGTATTGGCGCTCGGTGTCCCATCGGCCTTACATACGAATCCTTCAACCGTGTACCGATGGTCTGCTTCATGAGTGGCGTGCAGAATGGCTGGATGTGCAACGAAGGCGCAGATACCGGCTGTGGCGACGACGACTATCCACCGAAAGCCAGACTTCCTTCTTGGTTTCCACTCCACTCGTCCGTGCCGATCCCCTCATTCCGGCCCATCAAAAGACGCGCGGCGATTCGCTGGATATCGCCCACTGCGCCAGCCAATTTTAAGGCCGATCCTTCTAACATAGCCCCTATTCTTTGTCAATTGCGATGCAAGAGAAAAAGGCCCTGAACAAGAGGGAAATGCGTTCTCCGGCACACTTAAATGGAGACGATATTTTTAGAGGACGCGCAGGAAGAAATGTCCGCACTGGCAGGGATGAAAATATAACGGCGTGAGTCTAGAGATGCCCGCGGGCGCGGGCATCTCGTGCAATCCGGTCAGCCTCGGCTTTCCGTTCCGACTCTTTTTTTGCAACCCAATTCTCCCAGGAGTTTCCTGACGCCGTGTCTTCTCCGGAAAAGGCCACCGACACAACATCTGCATACCGAATCAACTGCACTCCCGAATCACTCTCGGGAAACACTTCAAACGTCGAGTCCTGCCCCTTCACCGTCCGATTGAAAAGATAGCCGGTCACCTGCCGGCCCGATCGAAGCGTCACCGTCACATCTCCGCGATAGTCGAACGCGAGTTCAATCGCCTCCGCAAGCTCCGTAAACGAGTGCGGAGCAAACTGACGGCCCTGCAAGGAGCTGACGGCCCCCTGCGTACTATGGTTTTTCGTATCGGTCATGCGACTCGCGCTCCCTGTTCAGCGGCTGGTGGGCAAGAGGGTCAATTTCACGGTTCGACTAAACCCGGACACGGTCCCGAAGGTATCTTCGACCGCCGATGCTTCGTATCCGCAATGCACCATGCAGTCCGCGCACTTTTCATTCCGCCCGGTGCCGTACTGGTCCCATGCTGTGTCCGCCATCAGCTCGCGGAAGGTCTTTGTATAGCCTTCTTGCAACAAGTAGCAGGGTTTCTGCCAACCAAACACGTTATAGGTTGGATTGCCCCACGGAGTGCACTGGTACTCCCGTTTGCCCATCAGAAAGTCCAGAAACAGCGGCGATTGATTGAACTGCCAGCCCCGCTTAGGACTGCCGAGAATACGGGAAAAGAGTTCTCGCGTGCGTTCACGCTTGAGAAAATGCTGCTGATCCGGCGCCTTTTGATAACTGTAGCCCGGGGAAATCATCATCCCCTCGACCCCCAACGCCATCATTTCGTCGAAAAACTTCCGGACACGTTCCGGATTGGCATCATCGAACAATGTCGTATTGGTCGTGACGCGATGGCCGCGCTTCAACGCTTCCTTGATGGCCCGCACCGCGACGTCATACACACCGTCCCGGCAGACCGCCAGGTCATGCTCATCTTTCAAGCCGTCCATATGGACGCTGAACGTCAGAAACTTCGACGGCTTGTATTCATCCAGCTTCCGCTCCATCAAGATGGCGTTTGTGCAGAGATACACATACCGCTCCTGCGCCACCAAGCCCTCGACGATCTTGGCCATTTTCGGGTGAATCAGCGGCTCACCGCCGGGGATACTGACGATCGGCGCTCCACACTCCTCAGCCGCTGCCCAGCACTGTTCGGGCGTCAAATGCTTATCGAGCACGTGATCGGGATATTGGATCTTTCCACAACCGGCACAGGCCAGGTTGCAGCGAAACAACGGCTCCAGCATCAGGACGAGCGGATAGCGCTTCACGCGCTTCACCTTCTGCGTGAGCACATACTTCGTGACTGTATACATCTGGGACAGCGGTACGGCCATTCCCTGCTCCTTCCGATGAAGTTATATAGTGGACGGCTGGTGATCGCAGCCGGACATGGAGGCATCCCAAAATTCGCCGGATTCTAACACCTGCTAAAAACTCAGTCAATTTGAGCCCGACCAGAGAGCTATGCGTACACCCACTCGCTGCGCGCATAGCCGACGCGCTCAACCGGCGGAGACCGCAGCTCCTCAGCGATCTCACCGGATGCATGCTACGAAAAAGAATGGGCAGGCGAGAAATTGGAGGCGCCGAGCGGGTTCGAACCGCTGCATCGCAGTTTTGCAGACTGCTCCCTTACCACTTGGGTACGGCGCCTCACTGAAGGTGCGCATTATAGCGGCCCTTCATCCGGTATCTCAACAACCGTTTTGGAAGTAGTTCGTTGTCGGAGCGGGCAAAAATCACTCTAGCGATTAGGCAGGACGGGAATCTCTTTACCCAGCGTGGTTGATTGTGAGGGATCCGGCCCCAACGACTCCCATCCCTCGTCAGAGGAAGAAGCGACAACCTCCCCGCTCGCCTCGGCCTCTTTTTCTTTTGCGAGAATCTCCACTTCTTCGATCAGCGTATCCATCAGTTCTTCGATCGGCACCTTGCGAACGAGCTTGCCCTTCTTAAACAGAATTCCTTTGCCCTCGCCGCCGGCTACGCCGATATCCGCTTCCTTGCCTTCGCCGATTCCGTTCACGACGCACCCGAGCACCGACACATTGAGCGGCGTCTTGATATGCCCGAGCTTCTTTTCGAGCTCGTTGGCCATCTTCACCACATCGATCTCGACGCGTCCGCAGGTCGGACAGGCGATCACGTTGATTCCGCGATGACGCAGCTCCAACGATTTCAAAATCTCAAAACCAACCTTTACTTCCTCGACAGGGTCCGCCGCGAGGGACACCCGCAACGTATCGCCGATCCCCTGCGACAGCAGGTAACCAAGCCCCATGGCCGACTTGACGGCGCCGGTCATGGCCGTCCCCGCTTCGGTGATGCCGATATGGAGCGGATAATCGGACTGATGGGCGAACAGCCAGTAGGCATCGATCGCGTGGTGCACATCGGAGGCCTTGAGCGAGACTTTCATGTTGGTGAAACCGACGTCTTCCAATGCATGCACGGCATTGAGCGCAGACTCCGCAAGCGCTTCCGGCGAAGGCCATCCGTACTTGTCGAGCAGATGACGCTCCAGCGAGCCGCCGTTGACCCCGACCCGCAACGGGATGCCCCGCTCGTTCACCGCCTTGATCACTTCTTCGACCTTCCACCATGCCCCGATGTTGCCCGGGTTGATCCGTACGCAATCCACAATCTCTGCGGCTTTGAGCGCGAGCCGGTGATCGAAGTGAATGTCGGCAATGAGCGGAACGGTCATCGCCGCTTTGATTTTCGGCAGAGCGGCAGCCGCTTCGTCGTCCGGCACGGCCACGCGAATCACTTCACAACCGGCCGTCTCAAGCTGACGGATTTGCTCCACCGTCGCAGCGACATCGCGAGTATCGGTCGAACACATCGACTGGACAGACACCGGAGCGTCCCCGCCGATCTTGAGGGAGCCGACCTTGATCTGCCTGGTTTTTCTTCTGGCGATATGCATGGTGTACGACCGCTCAGCTCCCCTGCTCGTCCCCGTGCGGGAGATGATCCAATGAGGCGCCGACTGCGAACCGATCGTGCTTCGTAACCGGAGCCTTCCCGACAAGCTCTTTGACGCTTTGATAAATCCCCTCGGCCGTGAGCCCGTACCGTTCCCGCAAGAGATCCTGGGGACCTTGCTCAATATACCAATCAGGCAGACCCAGCACCTTGGTCGTCACATCGGTAATGCGGGCATCGGACAATGCTTCGAGCACTGCGGAGCCGAAGCCCCCCATCTTACATCCCTCTTCCACCGTCACGACATAGCGCACTCGCTTCGCCACATCGACAATCAGGTCCTGATCGATCGGCTTCACGAATCGCGCGTTTACCACGGCGGTTGAAATGCCCTCTTTGGTCAGCCGTTCCGCGGCTTGCATGGCCTGCCAGACCGACACGCCGATTGCGACGAGCGCGACCTCGGATCCGTCCTTCATCAACTCGCCCTTCCCGACCGGAAGGGCCGTGGGAACGGCGTCCATCTGAATGCCGAGACTTACCCCGCGCGGATACCGGAGGGAGATCGGCCCGTCATGCTGGATGCAGGTCTTCATCATGTGCTGCAGCTCGTTCTCATCCTTCGGCGCCATCACCACCATGTTCGGGGCATGCCGCAGATAGGCATAGTCGAACGCTCCATGATGCGTGGTGCCGTCTTCGGCGACCAGCCCGCCGCGATCGATACAAAAGACGACCGGGAGATTCTGCGTGGCCACATCGTGCACCACCTGATCATAGGCGCGCTGCAGGAAGGTGGAGTACATGGCCACCACCGGCTTCAGGCCCTGCGTCGCAAGTCCGGCCGCAAAGGTGACGGCATGCTGTTCGGCGATACCCACATCGTACAAACGATCGGGGAACTCTTTTTCGAACCCGGTGAGACCGGTTCCTTCGCACATGGCCGCCGTAATGGCAACAATACGCTTGTCTTCACGGGCCAGCTTGACCAGTGAGTCCATGGCGATTTGAGTATAGGAGGGACGCGCGGCCTTTTTGGCAGGCACGCCGGTCTCGCGCACGAAGGGCGGGCAGGCATGGAACCAGACCGGATTATTGATGGCCGGTTCATAACCGAGGCCCTTCTTTGTAATCACGTGCAGCAATACCGGCCCCTTCATCTTCAGCACATTCTCCAGAGTCGGAAGCAAATGTTCGAAGTTGTGGCCATCGATCGGACCGCAATACTGGAAGCCCAGTTCTTCGAACAGCAATCCGGGAAGTATCGCGCCCTTCGCCAGCTCTTCCGCCCGGCGAGCCAGCTTCTGCATGTCCTCCCCGATGTGAGGAATCTTTCGCAGGAGTTGGCCGGTTTCTTCCCGCATCTTCCCGTAGAATTCACCGGTAATGGTGCGGCTCAGGTAGGCGGAAATGGCGCCGACATTCTTGGAAATCGACATTTGATTGTCGTTCAAGATCACCAGAAAATCTTTGCCCAACCCGCCGGCATGATGTAGCCCCTCGAGGGTCATCCCTGCGGTCATCGCGCCATCTCCGACTACGCAGACGACTTTATTTTTCTGTCGTAATTGCTCTCGCGCTTCAACAAGTCCGAACGCCGCCGAGACACCGGTGCCGGCATGCCCGGCATTGAAGGAATCGTACACACTCTCTTCTCTCTTACAGAACCCGCTCAGCCCGCCGTATTGGCGCAAGGTATGGAACTGTTCGCGGCGGCCCGTCAGCAACTTGTGCGTATACGCCTGATTGCTGGTATCCCAGACGATCTTGTCGGTCGGCGTTTTCAGCAGGTAGTGCAACGCCACCGTGAGCTCCACGACGCCGAGATTCGACGCGAGGTGCCCGCCGACGCTCGACACCGTGCTGATGATCTGTTCACGGATTTCTTCGCACAGCGCGGGCAATTGGCTCGGCGATACCCGCTTTAGATCTGCTGGACTTTGAATCGTCTTGAGGATCGACATAGGATGGTCTCCCTTGAATCGTATCTCAGCTATTCTGCTTGATTTTTACGGACTTCGCGGCGGAAGAACAGATGCTCAATGCATCACAGTGAGTCAAGAATAAAATTTAGTTGTGAGTTTCACACAAGAGCCCTTTGCTGTCAAGCAGTTAGGTGCGCCCTTACCGAATCGTCACTCTTCATGACCCAAATTGAAACGTCACCACTGTGGAGAGCGTAAAATCGGCAGCACTCCCGACAATGAAGTCGAGATTTTCGACGGCATACACCTGCCAGAGCAACTGAGGACGCAAGCGATAACTAAAACCGAGCACTCCTTCTGTGACTCCCTTATCGAACACATGCGTGCCGGTTCCGTGCAGCGGCGACGAGAAATAGTCAAAATGTCCCACGATAGAGAAATTCTCCGACCAGAGATACTCCACTGCAACCAATGCGGAGACGACCGGCTGCAAGCCGAATCCTGCAATATGGCCGGTCGGAATGACTCCGTTGACGTTCGCGTACACCATCCAGTCTTTGGCGACATGTTTCTCCATGGCCAAACCAAACCCGTAATCCGGACTACCGCTTCCCAAGAGGTGCGATTCGTCTCCCGTTGGAAGCTTCAACGCAGCGCGAAGCGACAAGGCCGGCAATAAACTGGTCTCCGTCAACACCTGATACTTCCCCATAATCGAAGCATCGCCCAATCCAACGACACCCTCCCGTGCGTTAATCACGGTGCGTCCGCCCGATGTCACCTGGTATGCGTACCCTGTCTCTCTGAGCGCCCTTCGATCCGGCGCCAAGCCGGTCGTCGCCCGCTCAACCGCCGAGATCATGCCTTCCATGATGCCCCGATACCGATTCACTACCGGCACTTCCACAGCCATCTCCAGTCGCTCGGTCACTCCGTAACGGAGGAAAAACCCTGACCGGATACTCTCAAACTTCATCGTGACCGACGTCTGCGGGGTGGTATCGGAAAAGACATTGGCGGTATTGGCGAGTTCAATGCGAAGATCGAGCGCCCCGGGCTTTAAGACCGTCGCACGATCGCCGGGCATTCCGAGCACCAATTGGTGAAACGGCTGGAAATTCCTCACGGGGAACGGTCCAAACCCCTCAGCCGACGCGAGCTGAGGGCTCACCCCGCCGGTCAAGGCAATACTCACGAACAGGATGGCGAAAACAATCTGGCCCCGCGACATCCTAGGCCTCGCTTCCTAGTAAGGAAAATCAAGGCCGGCGAAAATGGCACCGCCTTCACGACTGAATCCGTAATCGAGGCGACCTACGACATTCGGCCGCACAATGCCGCGGATGCCGAGCCCCGGAGTCATCCGATAATCTTTGGCACTGACATCTTTGAAATTCCCGAAGACTTGCCCTGTATCAAGAAACGGGGCCAATTCAAAATCTGCCATGACCCCGGCCAGTCTGGTGCGGGCGATATGGATCCGCTCTTCGATACTCACGGCGATCAAATGCTTGTCGATGAAACGGTCGACGCCGAATCCGCGGAGATTGTTCTGGCCGCCCAAAGAACTCTGCTCGAAAAACGGAACCTGGGTACCGATCGTGGCCTGCAAATTCGCCCTCACGACCAGAATGGCCCGCTTCGATTCGCTGGGAAACAGCTTCTTGATGTCGAGTTCATAGCGCGAATACACCGGATGCTCCCCGTTCCTCACATTCTGATTCAACTCCGCATAGGCCGTGATGGCCATCCCATCTGTCGGCGTCACCAAGTTGTTGCGCGTGTCATAGTAAAAGCTCGCACGATGTCCAACGATGATCGACTCCCCTCTGACACCGTCTACCGCTCCAAATCGCTCGACCGTGAAGGGAAGGTTGGTTGCGCCACGCTGAAGCTGCACATCACGAACACGCTGCGCCAGCGCAATCTGCGTCACCTCGTTCAGATAGACGCCGAACCGCCAGTTCGCCCGTATTTCCCGAGCGGTGTAATTGGTCTCATCGCCTTCGAGGGAATCCTGCCCGGAGCCGAAAAACCGGGACGTGGCGTTCTTGAAAAACGATCCGCCGAACTGCAGAAAATAGCGCCCGTTGCTGAAGGCTGGGTCCAAATAGGAAAATACGAGCTTGCGCTCGATCTTTTCCGTGTACGAACCAATAAATTGAATTTGCCGCCCGCCCGGTTCGTACTGAAAGAAATTGAACGCCCCTCTGGTTCCGACAATCGAATTCCGAATCAACATCGGAGCCATCAGATACTTCAGCTCTCCGTCGGGATCCGTCACGAGAATCGGCATGATCAGCCCGACGTCGTTGCCGTCGTTGCGCGTCGTCGAAACCGACGGAACAGGGATGACTTGCGTGTCGGCCCAGGCGGGAACGAGACAGGCCGCGGCACTCCCTGCCCACAGGCACATGGTCAAAATAGCAAGTCGACGCAGGGAGGACATGAACAGGCGGCCTGACTGGTCTTACGGAGATTTGAGCTTATCGGATTTTTTCCTGAGCTGATCGACAAGATCAGGGTAGGACGACGCACGAAGGATCTTGGTAAATTGCCCGCGATAGTTGTTCACCAAACTCACGCCATCGACCACCACATCATACACCCGCCAATCGGCACCGTGGTTGATGAGACGATAGTCGAGCGGGATTTCCGTCTTCCCGGAGAGGATCTTGGTCCGCACTTCGGCATAGTCTTTTTCCGTCCGTTCATTCAAATACTGCACGCCTTCACCAGAATAGGACTCTACTTTTTCCGCGTACGAACTCGTCAACAGCGTCTGAAACAGGGACACAAACTCCTGCTTCTCCTTGTCCGACAGCTGATTCCACGGAGCTCCGAGGGCGCGGCGCGACATTTCCTGATAATCAAACCGCTCGGCCACCACCTTTTCCAGCAGAGATCGCCGCTCTTCGGCCTTGGCCACCTGCTTCAATTCCTTATCGCGGATGATGCGGAGCACCTCGTCGATCGTCCCCTTCATCGAATCCGTCGGAGGGCCGGCGAGCGCCGGAGACAGCGCCGGGCCGAAAGACAGACAGAGCCCCACCATGCCGGCCACGACCAACCGGCCGATCCGCCGTGCCATAACCCCGTCGCGGAACTTTTCATCATGCGTCACCATCCGAGGCTCCTCTATTTACATCACCCCATGAAATCACTTAAGGGGGACGAAATGAATCAGTTCACCTTACCATGGACATACTGGCTGACCAACTCCTCAAGGTCCAGACCGGACTCAGTATCACGAATCGTCTCGCCGGGTTTCAACGGGTCTCCCCCGCCTCCGGGTGAAAGTGCCAGAAACTTTTCCCCGATAATCCCTCTCGTCTTGATCGACGCAATCGTATCCGTATAGAGCTTCACCCCGTTGCCGACGGCGAGCGTAACAATCGCGCGATCCTCTTTCAGTGCGATGCCCCTCACACGCCCCACCTCCACGCCGGCAATTTCAATGGCTGCTCCCGATTTCAGGCCGGTCGCGGTATTGAACAGCGCGGTCACTTCATACAGGTCGCCGCCGATCACCTCCAGCTTGCCCAGCTTGATGGAAAGATAGCCCAGACACAGGATGCCGACCAGGACAAACGCACCGACCACCAGTTCAAGTTTGGTATTTTCCATCGCCATACTCCCGTTACGAGCTCGCAGCGGCGCCGGACAGCACGACCGGCCCCCCGACTGAAATAAATTCCTGGATCTCCGGATCTGTCGTTCGTATAAACTCGGCAGGCGGGGCCATCACCGCAATCCGACCCTGTTTCAAGATGGCGACGTAGTCTGACAGGCTGAAAATCTCCGGAATCTCATGACTGACCATGACAGCCGTAAATCCGAAGGTCTGCTGCATCGTCGTAATCAACTCATGAATGGCTTTCGCCATCAACGGATCCAGTCCCGTGGTCGGTTCATCGAACAAGACGATTTCAGGCCGCATCACCAGGGCGCGGGCCAGACCGGCGCGCTTTCTCATGCCGCCACTGAGCTCAGCCGGAAACTTGTGTCCCATGCCGGCCAATCCGACCTGCTCGAGCATCTCGTTTACCCTCGCCGCCACCTCCGGCCCCTTCATCCTCAGCTTTTCTTTTAATGGAAAGGCCACGTTCTCAAAGACGGACATCGAGTCGAACAGCGCCGCCCCCTGGAACAACATCGCAAATCGCTTCCGCACTTCATTCAACGGCTGACCCCGCAGGCGGGAAATATCGACATCCCCGACCAAGACCTGTCCTTCGTCCGGCTGGAGCAGCCCGATCATGTGCTTCAACAGCACGCTCTTCCCTTCACCGCTGCGCCCGATAATGGTCGTCAACTTCCCGGAAGGGATTGTGAGGTCAACCCCCCGCAACACGGGCTGAGCCCCCAAAGTTTTTTTAACCCCGACTAGCTTGATCATGCTCACAGCAAAATCGACGTGAGGAAATAATCCCACACCAGGATCACCACAGAAGACAGTACCACCGCCTCAGTCGTCGCCGAACCCAACCCCTCGGCACTCATGCGGGTATAGAACCCCTTATAGCAGCAGACCCAGCTGATGATCAGCCCGAAGCTGATCGATTTCAGAATCCCGCCGTAGACATCTTTCCATTCGACGGCTGACTCGATCGATGTCCAGTAGGATCCGGCATTGACCCCGAGCAAGTCCACGCCGACCAGATAGCCGCCGTAAATCCCGACGACGTCAAAGAGGGCCACCAGCAACGGCACCCCGATCAGGCCCCCCACCACTTTCGGCGCAATGAGATATTGAAGCGGATTGATGGCCATGGTATCGAGTGCGTCGATCTGTTCCGTGATGCGCATGATGCCGATTTCAGCCGTCATCGCCGACCCGGCCCGAGCCGTCACCATCAAAGCCGCCAGGACCGGCCCAAGCTCGCGAATCATGCTCAAGGCGACCGCCGACCCGAGCAACCCTTCGGAACCGAACTTCCGCAAGGTGTAATAGCCTTGAAGGGCGAGCACCATGCCGGTGAATCCGGCCGTCAGCACGACAACAAATGTGGATTTATATCCGATGAAGTGCAGCTGTTTGACGAACTGGATGAACCGGAACGGCGGTCGCACCAGCCATCCGAAGGATGACATGAGAAAAATGAGCATCCGGCCCATTTCCCTGACATATTTCAAGACCAGCCGCCCTATCGTTGCGAGCATCGTCATGGGATCATGGCCTTGTGTAAATCCGGCCTGACTCTGAACCGAGCATCGACCACTATCCGCTCTCGGACATATCTCAAGACCAGCCGCCCTATCGTTGCGAGCATCGTCATAGTGTCGTTGTCATGAGTGAATCCGGCCTGACTCCGAAACGAGCATTGACCACTGTCCGCAGACTTTTCGTAAGCGCCGCCGCCGCGACGGCGCTTTGCCGCCGCAACCGGTTAAGCCCCAGAAGACTCGACGGATGCGCAAGCAGGGCCCCTACGCCTTTGACCCACCCAGTGGGCCTGAGAAAGAGATTGAAGTCAAGAGGCAGTTCTTCCATTACTAAATCCGACACGGACCGCACGATCAAGAACGGCACCTGAGCCGCTTCCGCCTCACCGGCCAAGGCGGCGCTCTCCATATCCAACCCCGTCGCATGCGTACGTTCTGCCAAAGCTACTTTCTCCGCAGCACGGTAGACGATGCGATCCGCAGAAATGAAACAGCCGAAGGCGGCACAGACAAGGGCATCGTTCCCGCTGAACATCGTGCACCACCGTTGCCGTTCGTCCCCTTCCACCTCAAGATAGTCGAGTGACCCTCCGGTACTCATCGGCGCCGCCTTGGTTCCAACCAGGATATCGCCGATGGCGGCCGGCACCAGCGCGCAGGCAAATCCACTGGAGATGGCCAATGAAAATGTCCGCTGCGACAGAACATCCCGCGCGGCGGCATGCGCCCTCTGCGGGCCCACCCCGGTCTGAATCACCCAGCATTCGCCCCCACCCGCCGACGCACGATACCGCGGCCGCCCCTGCAGCCTGTCCATGCGACCGCCGGGAACAGCCGCCCGCACCGCGGCAAACTCCCACATCGTAGCCGCAAAAATCACAATACATGCAGGGGATGAGGAAACGGAAGAAGCGGGCGGCACCGTCGTCACAACGTGCGCGTCCGTCAACGATCAAACCGATAGCATCCGGAAGCCTCAACCTGCTCCCGAAGCTCTTCGGCTCGCATGTGTCCCCGTGATCGAAGATTGCGGTACATGGCGAGCGCCCACAGAGGGAAATACTGACAGTACCAGTGGTAGCGAAGATAGAACACCCGCGGGAATCCGGTACCGGTGTGCATGACCTCTTCCCAGGAACCATCCTTGAGCTGATGCCTGAGGAGATACTGCACGCCGCGGGCGATGCTCAACGATTCCGTCACACCGGCGGACATCAACGCCATCAAAGCCCAGGCTGTTTGCGAAGGCGTGCTCTGGCCTTTGCCGCTATGCGCTTCCTCCGCATAAGAGAGGCATGCCTCGCCCCATCCACCATCGGGATTCTGTTTGGACTCAAGCCAGGATACGGCCCGGCGAATATACGGAGATGAGACGTCTTCTCCGATCGCGCGAAGGCCGGCAAGCACCGACCAGGTTCCGTAAATATAATTCACGCCCCAGCGGCCATACCAACTCCCGTCAGCCTCTTGCTGTCTTTTGAGAAACGCCAATGCCGGCTGCACCGCCGGATGCGTGCGGTCATAGCCCAACGCGCCCAGCATTTCCAAACAGCGCCCGGCAAGATCCGCAGTGCTCGGATCGAGTAAGGCCTTATGGTCCGCAAACGGGATGTAGTTGAAGACAACCCGATTATTATCCTTGTCGTACGCGCCCCACCCGCCGTCGGAACTCTGCATGGCCAGCACCCATTGCATCCCGCGACGAATGGATTCCCGCAAATCGGCCGGTTCCGGCATCTTGAGCTTTGCGAGCGCCATCAACACGACGGCAGAGTCGTCCACATCGGGATACAGCTCATTTTCAAATTGGAAATACCACCCGCCCGGCTCTGCCTGCGGGGAAGAAATCGTCCAATCGCCGACCGTTTTCGTCTGCCGGGACATGAGATAGGCCCCCGCCTTCACCAGCGCCGGATGGTCTTGCGGCATGCCCGCTTCGATCAACGCATTCATGAGCAGGGCCGTATCCCAAATCGGAGAATGGCAAGGCTGCAGATGCAAGGTCGGCACACGCTGGCCATCCACCGTCGCAGTTTCGTACACTTCCAGATCTTCGATCTCTCGAAGGGCTTTCTGCACCAGCGGGTCATCCATCTCATAACCCAGACACCGGAGCGCCAGCACAGAATTCGCCATGGCCGGATAAATTGCGCCCAGTCCGCCGTTCCCTTTGAGATGATCCAGCATCCACGTGGCGGCCTTGTGCATCGCCTTCTCACGCAACCACAATAAAGGCATCCGGTCATAGAGCTTGAGCACCGCATCGAGCATGACAAAGAAGTTATGCGGAGTGAACCAGGCTTGATCCTTATTGAAGGGGGGATATTTCCAATAGGGCACCTGCCCGCGTGGAACGAGGTACAACTCCTCAATGCCCTGCTCGCGGGGAATCCGGCACACCGGTTGATGCGCAAACACAATCAGCAACGGAATGAGCACGGCGCGGGACCAATAGGAAATCGCGTAGATGCTGAAATAAAATCGCTTCGGCAACAGCATGATCTCGACCGGCATGTGAGGCACGCCTTCCCAGTCATACTGATCGAACAACGCCAGCGCGATTTTCGTGAAGACGTTCGCCTGAACGACTCCGCCCATGGTCATGATGCGCTCACGCGCACGCAGCAAACAGGGGTCGGTTGCAGGAATTCCACTAAGCTTCAGCGCGAAGTAGGCCTTTACTGAGGCGCTGATCTCTGCGGGTCCGCCGTAATAGATCGGCCAGCCGCCATCGGGCAACTGCATCGTCTTCAAATACCGGACGGCGCGCTCTTCCTTGACCGGATCGACGCAATCGAGAAACCGCCGCAACATCAGATATTCCGACGTCAGCGTGGTATCGGCCTCGAGTTCGGCCACCCAGAACCCCTCGACGGGATCCTGCTTGGACAAAAACCAACTTTGACTGCGACGAATCGCATCGTCGATGGCGTCAGGCTGACTCACGGTATGAGCCGATGGCCGACGTGGCGCATCGGTTGCCGCCAAGGGAGCAACTTTATCTGAGATGAGCCTGAGCGGAGGCGTTTGCGCATACCCGACGGCCGGATTGTATTTCCCGGGAATCGTCGCGAGCAAACTACTGGAAATTCGATCAAACAGCGTGCGAAAGAGCTTCATGGAATCCTAGTGAACGCATGTAGATGGGGAAAAGACGTAGCGGCGTGGCCACTCGGCCATGGAGACGCCGCTCACCACCGCGCGAGAGCCGCCCATCGGTTGGGGATATAACAGACACCCCTACCTGAGTCAAGCAACGAGAGTGGAAAGTCCTCTGCGATATCCGAGCCTTGCAGCTCGCCTCAGGCCGGCTGAAGATCACCCAGCCGCACCGACACCAGCTTGGACACGCCCGGCTGTTCCATCGTCACGCCGAACAGCGAATCGGCGATCGCCATGGTGCGTTTATTATGGGTAATGACGAGGAACTGCGCATTCTTCGACATCTCCCGGAGCACGCTGGTGAAGCGCCCGATATTCTCCTCATCGAGCGGGGCGTCGATTTCGTCGAGCAGACAAAACGGCGTCGGCCGGATCAAGAAACTGGCAAACAGGAGCGCCATCGCCGTCAATGTTTTTTCACCACCGGACAGCATCGTGATGCTCTTCAACCGCTTCCCCGGAGGCTGCGCCACGATATCCACGCCCGGCTCTTGATTCCCTGATCCTTCTCCGTTTTCGCCGACCGGCTCATCGACCAACAACAACTCCGCGCGCCCACCGGGGAAAAACTGGCCGAACACTTCGGTGAACTTCTGCTGGAGCTCAGCGAAGGTGGTGACGAACATGTCCTTCGTCGTCTTATTGATCCGCTGAATGATTTCCTTGAGGGAGTTGATCGACGCGGCAAGATCCTGCTCTTGTGTCGTCAGGAAGGTGTACCGCTGATCCAGCTCCTGATGCTCGCTGATCGCCGCCAGATTGATGGGCCCCATGCGATCGAGCCGTTCGCGCAGCTTTTGCAGTTGCTCCTTCAGTTCAGTGTGAGGCGCCTGGGCCAACGGATTGGGAACTGCCTCACCAGCGCCCTCGCCCCCGGCATCAGAGACAGACTCCGGACCGGGCGTCGCGCCACCGGCGAGCGCAACCGGATCCAGCTGATACGTTCCCGACAAAGTGCTTTCGACCGCGCTCAATTGCGTGCGCAGTTCAGCCCGCCGGACTTCCACTGCCATGCGCGCGTCCCGTACCGCCGACATGTCGCGACGCACCGCGTCCAAGCTGGCCTCTAACGACTGTCCCACCGCCATTTCCTGAGCCTGTTGTTCCTGCGCGGCAATCAACTGGGCCTTAATCTTCGCCGCGGCCTCGCCGAACTCCTGGCACAACGTTTCCTGGCGGCTGCGTTCTTCCTGGCTGTGTTGAATGTCACGATCTAAGCCCTCAAGGTGACTCTGCAGAGCCTGCCGACGTTGTTCGCTTTCGACTTGCTGCTGCCTGATGCGGAGACGATTCGCCTGCTCATGCCCTTGCTTGGCGCGCAGACCTTCTGACAGCAATCGCGCTTCCGTCACCCGCTCTTGAAACACCCGGCCTTCTTGATCGATGGCCGTCAGCCGCTCCCGCACGCGCCCTAAACTGGCCTCTTGTCCGGCCTTTTCGCTGAGCCACTGCGCCAGCTGAGCCTGCGCCGAGCACGCTTCCTGCTCGAACTGCTGCCGGTCCACGATCCCTTTTTGTATCTCGGCGGCAATCCCGGCAAGACGCACATCGAGGTCCGCCATAAATTGCCGGAGGTTTTCTTCGTCTTTTCGCAGGGACAAGTCCTGCATTTCCGTGTCGCGAAGCGACTCGGCCAACTGGCGAATCTGCACACTCAAACTCTGCCCGAGCCCCTGCAATTCAAGGCGCCGCTGCTTGTCGGACTCGACCGCAGTGGTAAGCTCGCTCCGCTTGGTCTCCAGGCTGACCACCTCGCGCCGGCGCTCCAGCAAGCCCTGCCCCGCATGGGCATGACCGCCGCTGATGACGCCGGAAGCATCCATTACTTCGCCCGCCAAGGTGACCAAGATCGGGCCCTCAGCCCCAGCCCATAGCTGCCGTTCCCACAATCGCACCGCATGCTCCAACGACTCCACAATCACCACGCGATCGAACAGACAGTCTTTCGCCGCCGTGCGGGCCTCGTCCGCTTGAATCAAATCGACCGCCCTGCCCACCACACCGGCCTGATCGGCGAGCGCCTGCCACCAGGGCTGGGAATCTGATCCCGCGCGCTCCCAACGCGGCCGTTGAGGAATAAACGTCCCGCGTCCCAGTTCTTTCTCCCGAAGAAAACTAATCGCACGCTGCGCCACGGCCGGTTCATCGACGAACCACCCGTGCACACGCTCTCCTAAGACCGCTTCGACCGCCCGGTCCATGCCGGGGGGGATCACGAGCCATTCGGCAATCGCATCGCGAACGCCCTCGCAGGATTTGAGCGCCGTGCCTTCATCCTGCCCTTCCCTCCCGTACCCCATTTCTTCCCGCACGACACCTTGCAGCGCCTGCAACCGCGAATCGACGGCCGCCAATTCTTCCGATCGCCGGAGGATGACACGATCGAGCTCCTGCTGCTCTGCCGCCACATTGGTCGCTTCAGTTTGGACGCTTTCCTGCTGCGCGCGAATCGTGGCGACCATGCGCCCGGCCTCGCCATACTCCTGTCGCAGGGCTTCGTGGCGAGTCAACGCCGTCGATCGTTGGCCTTCCAGCTCCTCTTGTTCCGCAACCAGCTTAGTACCCCGATCGGCTACTTCACCCATCCGGGCAATCAGCTGCGCCACACTCTGCTCGGTATTCGCCACCAGAACAGCCAACTGCATAATGTCGAGACGCCCGCGCTCTTCCTCCGCGACGGCAGAGGCTCGCTGATGCAGGAGGCGCTCCATATCCTGATCCAGCTCCGCAAACGCCTGCTCACGCGAAAGCAACTCCTCTTCCAGCGAAACCAGCGACGCTTCGATAGTTTCCAGCGAGTGCGCCAATTCCTCCTGGGCGTTCGCCAGACCTTCCAACTCGCGGGATTCCTGCTGTTGCTGCTGTTCGAATAATTGACTCCGGTTCCGTTCGACCTCGGCCGCCGTCAGCGCCTGAGCCTGCTGATGTTCGATCCGCCCTAACTCCTCACGGATCTTGCCGGTCGACTCGCCGATCTCGATCGCCCGCAAACGGGATTGCTCCAGATCCGTCGCGAACCGCGCCTGCCCGGCGGCTTTTTCGGATTCTTGCTGATCGAGACTCAGCACCTCTGCTTCCACGTCTTTCAAGCCGGCTCGTAACGCGATGAACTCTCTGGTCAACAATTCGATCTCGACGGCCCGCGCTTCCTGCTGCAACGTCTGATAGGTCCGCGCCTGCCGCGCCTGCCGTTCCAGCGAATTGAGCTGCTTTTTCACTTCTGCGATGATGTCGCGCACGCGCAAGATATTCTGCTGGGTGGCGTCGAGCTTGCGAAGGGCTTCGGCCTTTTGCTTTTTGTACCGGACGATGCCGGCCGTCTCTTCAATCAATTCGCGCCGGTCTTGAGGCGACGCGTTCAGGATCTGATCGATCTGCCCCTGCGCGATGACCGTATGCCCCTTGCTGCCGGCCCGCGTATCCATGAGCAGCGTCCGGATATCTTTGAGTCGGCACGCCGTCTTGTTGATGAGGTATTCGCTGTCCCCGTTCCGATAGAGCCGCCGCGTGATCATGAGCTCCTGGAACTCGGTCAACTCGCTCGGCAACCCCGATCCACCCTCCTGCGGCAGAGCCGTGTGATCGAGCCCGCCGATGATGAGTGAGACTTCCGCCATCCCGAGCGGTTTGCGCAATTCGGTGCCGTTAAAAATCACGTCTTCCATTTTCTCGCTTCGCAACGTCTTGGTGCTCTGCTCACCCAACACCCACAGAATGGCGTCCACCACGTTACTCTTGCCGCTGCCGTTAGGGCCGACGATGGCCGTCACCCCTTGCGGGAACTCAATCCTCGATTCGGCAAATGACTTGAACCCCAGCATATCGAGCGATTTCAAATACATTGATTCACCCTCGGTTGAGTAGCCGGATTGGCGAGCGGAAAAATAGCTCGGCCCTTGTAACACAGGGCTATAAAGAAATCAAAACAAAATACCGCAGGTAGTAGGGAGCCTTTCGGCCCCCTACTAGATATATGGATCTCTCAGAATGACGTGATTATCTGGCGACGCCGGCAGCGGGCTTACTAGCCGATTCGATTTGAACGAGTTCTTTGGGCAGGAGAAATTCGACGTCCTCTTCAATCACGGTCAACTCTTCCACCTCTGAGGGGCCGGAGCTCTTGAGGAACGCCACAACTTCCGTCACAAGGACTTCCGGGGCTGACGCACCGGCAGCAATCCCGACCGCCTTGGCTGATTTCAACCAATCAGGGTTAATGTCACTAGCGGAGTCGATCAGATAGGACGGAATACCACATTGCTCCCCCAACTCGCGCAGGCGGTTGGAGTTCGAACTATTCGGCGATCCAATGACCAGGATCACATCCACCAAGCGGGACAATTCTTTCACCGCATTTTGCCGATTTTGCGTCGCGTAACAGATGTCTTCCTGGTGCGGGCCCTTGATGTTCGGGAACCGCTTATTGAGCGCGCCGACGATATCTCGGCATTCATCCACACTGAGGGTCGTCTGCGTCACATAGGAAAGATTCAGCGTGTTATCCACATGGAGCTTCTCCACATCTTCGACCGAGGAGACCAGATGAAACTTATCGGGGATCTGCCCCAGCGTACCGATCACCTCGGGATGCCCGGCATGGCCGATGAGAATCAACTCATAGCCCTGCGTGTATTCCCGATTCACTTCATTGTGAACCTTGATGACCAGCGGACAGGTGGCATCGATGACGTGCAACCGGCGCTGATTCGCCTCCGCCCACACCGACTTTGCCACACCATGCGCGCTGAAAATCACCACCGATCCTTCGGGCACTTCACTCAGCTCCTCCACGAACACGGCGCCCTTTTGGCGAAGCGAATTCACCACATGGCGGCTGTGGACAATTTCATGGCGGACATAGATGGGGGCACCGTACTTCTTGAGCGACAGATCCACGATATCGATCGCCCGATCGACCCCGGCGCAAAACCCCCGCGGATTGGCAAGGTATATCTTCATAGCGATTCAGGCTCCTTCAATGGTTGACGAGACACGACCGCCCCCGGCCGGCTCACCGCACGCGTTTCACCTTACGTCAGATCGTCCAATGTCGTCAACAGATTCGCTCCGTCAACCAGCCCCTTCAGTACCCCCCAGTCGCTTGACAGGACCTCCTCTGCCCCGTAGGCTGAGGGCCGCCATTATGAGCACTGCTTCAGCCAAGAAAGTCCTGATCGTCGAAGACGAAAAAGACATTCTGCAACTCGTCAAGCTCTACCTGGAGAAGGAAGGCTACCGGATCGTCACGGCCTCGACCGGATCGGAAGGGCTGGCCCAGGTTCGCGCGGAAAAACCCGACCTCATCGTGCTCGACCTGATGCTCCCTGAAATCGACGGGCTCGAAATCTGTAAACGTCTCCGGTCGGCCCCCGACACCGCGATGCTGCCGATCATCATGCTCACGGCCAAAGCCGAAGAGTCGGATACGATCATCGGCCTGGAGTTGGGCGCCGACGACTACGTGACCAAACCATTCAGCCCCAAAACGCTGGTCGCGCGAGTGAAAGCGCTGTTCCGCCGGCTTGAACGCAAACCGGAGGATGGTCCGACCCGTTTTACCTATGGCGCACTCACGTTGGATCTCACCCGCCATGAAGTCACGGTGAAGGGAAAGGAAGTGCCGCTCACGGCGAAAGAATTCGGCCTCTTAGAACATCTGCTCCGCCATCCCGGGCGAGTGTTGACGCGAGACGTTCTGCTCAATGCCGTCTGGGGCTATGAATACTACGGAACCACCCGGACCGTCGATGTGCACATCCGGCGGCTTAAACAAAAACTCCCCCTGCTGGATGAGGTCATTCTCTCGGTGAAATCGCTCGGCTACAAACTCAAAGACGTGACGGGTGATGAGTGACGCGTGACAAGCTGGGCCTCATGAGAAGAATCGGACGGCCACCCTCGCGGACCGTCTTTTTCTCATCACCGATCACCTTTCACCCATCACACCGGCAATGACCCTCTCCATCCGCTGGAAGGTGGCCCTCGGCAGTCTCCTCGCCGTCACCTGCGGGCTTGCAGTCGCCGGCCTGCTGGCGATGCAATCGCTGGAACGACAAGAAATCGCGCAGCTCAATGACATGCTGGACGCCAGGAGCAATCTGGTGGAATACAGCCTCCGGTCGGCGTTCGCTGCTCTGCCATCCCCGGCACAACAGATACAGCTACGTGACCTTGTCCGCCAACTGGGCGCCAGAGCGTTGGCTCGCGTCACAGTCATCACCGCCGATGGCACCGTCATCGCCGATAGCGCCGTGGACGACGCCGGTCTCTCCACCGTCGACAACCACCTCTCACGGCCGGAAATCCAGCAGGCGCTTGCGACAGGAGTGGGCCGGGATATTCGCGCCAGCCACACGACCGGCGCCCGCACCATGTATCGCGCCCTCCGGACCGAGCTGCGCCATGAAGGAAAGGCGGTACTCCTGCGCCTCGGCCTTCCGATGACGATGCTGGAACGGGAGACGGCCAAACTCCAGCGCCATCTGGCCATCGCCATTGGAGTCGCCTTTCTGATGGCCCTCCTGCTCAGCCTCTGGATGGCCCGCAGCATTACGAAACCGCTCTCGGATATCGCCAGCGTGGCACGCCGTCTGTCGGCTGGCGATGCGACGATTCGCATCCAGATTCACTCGCACGATGAAGTCGGCCTGCTGGGCCAAACCCTCAATCACATGACCGACCAGCTCCGCACGAAGATCGACGAACTCTCGGAAGATCGCGCGCAGCTGCTCGCCATGTTGACCTCCATGGTCGAAGGCGTCATGGTCCTGGACTGTCGAGGACGCATTCTCCAGATCAATCCGGCTCTCGAGCGAATGTTCGATGTCCGTCGTACTGAAATCCGCGGGCAGATCAGTACGGAGGTGCTGGCCCATCCGGAATTAAACAGCCTCATCACCACCATCCTCGCGAATCGGGCCGGCCAGGAAGCCGAGATTACCCTCACGCCCGGAGGGCGCTGCCTTCATATCGAAACCTCGGTGGCGGGATGCGAACGCGAAAACGAAGCCTGCGCCGTGCTGGTCTTTCACGACATTACCGAACTACGCCGTCTGGAAAAGATTCGAAAAGACTTCGTGGCCAACGTCTCGCATGAACTGCGCACACCCCTGACTTCAATTAAAGGCTACGTGGAGGCGCTATTGGATGGAGGCAAAGACGATCCGGACACGGCCGTCAGTTTCCTCACCATCATCCTGAAGCAAAGCGACCGGCTCAACCTGATCCTGGAAGATCTGCTGGAGTTGTCCAAAATCGAGTCAGGAAGAGTCTCATTCAAAGAAGATCCGCTGGATCTCCGCAGCTTGATCGAACGGACGCTCTCGATGATCAAACCCCTGGCCGATAAAAAAGGGCACCGGCTCGTCTCCCGCATCGACGACCGCCTCCCGCCGATCTCCGGAGACGAAGGCCGACTCGCGCAAGTCCTGACCAACCTCCTCGACAACGCCGTGAAGTACACACCCGAGCAAGGGACGATTACCGTCACAGCCAGAAACTTGCCCGACCAGGCCGTCGAACTCGCCGTGAGCGATACGGGTCTCGGGATACCTGAACAGGATCGCCCGCGCGTCTTCGAGCGCTTCTATCGGGTCGACAAAGCCCGCTCACGCGAACTGGGAGGAACCGGACTCGGCCTTGCCATCGTGAAACATATTGTGGAAGGACACGGGGGACAGGTATGGGTTGAGGCTCATACACCGCAGGGAAGCCGCTTCGTGGTCCGCCTGCCGATCACTCGCCAGACGCGAGGCTCTGTTCACGCAAAAGACGACAAAATCATGTAGACGAGAGCACCCAGGGCTCCCGCCCCCGGCATGGTAAAGATCCAGGCGGAGAGAATCTTCGTCGTCACACCCCACCGCACCGCAGAGAGGCGCTTGGTCGCCCCGACCCCGAGAATCGACGACGTGATCGTGTGGGTCGTGCTCACGGGCAGACCGAAATGCGCGGTGAACAGGAGGACGCTCGCCGCGCCGGTTTCAGCGGCAAATCCATGAACCGGTTCCAGCTTGACGATCCGCATCCCGAGCGTGCGCATGATCCGCCAACCACCGACCATCGTTCCCGTTCCCATCGCAAGCGCACAGGACACAATGACCCAGGTCGGCACTTCGGACGACGTCAGCTGGCCGGATGACACCAGCGCCAGCGTGATAATCCCCATCGCCTTTTGCGCGTCATTGGACCCATGGCTGAACGCCATGAAACTCGCCGACAGCAACTGCAGCCGGCTGAAGACTTTCTGCGCCACGCCCCGCTGCACCTTGAAGAAGGACCAGCTGACCGCCACCATGATCAGGAGCCCCATCAAAAATCCGAAGAGCGGAGAGAGGATCATCGCCTCAAGAATCGCCCGCAGCCCTTTAAACTGCACCACCGACCAGCCCCCGTGAGCCACGGCGGATCCGACTAAACCGCCGATCAAGGCATGCGACGAACTCGTCGGCAACCCCAGAATCAGCGTGACGAGATTCCACAGAATCGCACCGGCCAGCGCAGCCCCCACCACGACACTGGTGATGGCCTCGGGAAAGACGATCCCGCCCCCGATCATTTTCGCCACGGCGGTGGAGAAAAACGCGCCGGCCACATTCAGAAGACCGGCCCACATCACGGCAGCCAGGGGACTCAGCACACGTGTCGACACGACGGTCGCCACGGCATTGGCACAATCGTGCCACCCGTTCGAAAAATCGAACAACAACGCCAGCACGACCGTCACTAAGAGCATTCCGGTTAAATCAGGCATGATCATCCAGGAAAAGATAGGGAGCGTACCCGTCAGTTATGTTTCAAGACGATCCGCTCGAGAATGTTTGCTACGTCTTCACACCGATCGGTCCCCGCCTCGAACGTTTCATAAATCTCTTTCCACTTAATGACGGCGATCGGATCGGTTTCTTTCTCAAACAGGCCGGAGATGGCATCGCGCGACACGCGGTCGGCTTCATTCTCCAGACTGTTCACTTTCACGCTGCATTCATTGATCTGCGCATGCGACATCCCCACACGGTCGACGGCTTCACCGACAGCGACGGAGGCTTGATAGAGAATATCGGCCAGGCGAATCGCCGACTCGGTCGGCTTGGTAATTTTATAGATGACAAACCGGTCGGCCACGGCTTCAACGGCATCGAGAATATCGTCCAGTGCGCTCGCCAGGTCGTGAATGTCTTCACGATCGATGGGCGTAATGAAGGTCTGATTGAGCTTGGTCGCGATGTCGTGCGTAATGCCGTCGCCGATATGCTCAACATCTTTAATGTGCTTCGCCTGCGCCGCAGGGTCGCCAAACTGATCCATCATGTTTTTCAGCAGGCGGCTGCCTTCGATCATATTGTGGGCCGCCTTCTTAAACATGTCGAAAAAGGCGTCTTCTTTGGGTATGAGACTAAACATCGCAGTCCGCGCTCCTGAATGGTGAATTGCTGCCCGCTGTTGTGTCCGCGAGCAATGTGACGCACGCCTTGGCTGCCGGCACCGTTTCCCCGGCTACCACCGCAGCAAGCCTGTCGCCCAGGTCAAACCTCCCCCGAAGCTTCCTAACAGCACTACATCATCCGCTTGAATCTTTCCCGCCCGAACCGCCGCATCGAGCGCAACAGGCACTGACGCCGATGAGGTATTCCCGTATCGATCGATCACCGATGTCAGCCGATCAGCCGGAATGCCGAGCCGGGCCGCCACGTTCGAGAGAATTCGGCCGTTGGCCTGATGGAGCACGACCTGGCCCAGTTCATCGATCCGGACACCGAATTCTTTGAGAATGTCCTGCACCGCCTGCTCCACCCGCCTGACTGCGATGCGAAATAACGACGCGCCCTGCATCCGCAACACGTGATCATGATGCGCCACGGTCTCCGCCGACGCCGGCACCCGTGATCCGCCGGCCGACACACGGATCAGATCATGCTTCGATCCATCAGAATGGAGTCGAATACCGAGTACCCCGCGCGGCTTCGAACCCCGGGCATCCTCACCCCGCACCAGGACGGCCCCGGCACCATCACCGAATAAGACCGCCGTCGCCGCATCGGTCGGATCCAAAAATCTCGACTTCACTTCAGCCGCCACGACCAGGCAGGTCTTCGCCTGCCCGCTCAGAATCATGGCATTGGCCATCGACAACCCATAGAGAAACCCTGAGCAGGACGCGGACACATCGAATGCGGCCACTCCGCGACAGCCTAACCCTCGCTGAACGAAGCAGGCAGTCGAGGGAAACGCCATATCCGGCGAGGTGGTCGACAGGATAATCGCATCCACCTCCCCCGCTGAACATCCGGCTGCCTCAAGGGCGCGACGACTCGCCTCCATCGCCAGATCAGAAGAGGCCTGGCCCTCGGCCGCCCACCGCCGCTCGCGGATGCCGGTCAATCGCTCGATCATGGCCGGTGATATCCCAAGAGGATCCGCAACCTCACCATTGGCGACGATTCGCTCAGGGAGATAACTGCCGGTTCCTACTACACGCATTCGTTTCATGGTAATTGGCAACTCTCAGCGCGGCGAGGCCATCCGTATCGGCTTCAATTGATGCGCGGCGGGATTATAGGGGGCAGCGGGGAGCCGGTCAACCAATCAGGCTCGGCATTGCTTTTAGACTCGGTTCTTGTTATCAATCTAAAGCTCTATGAAGGTAAGCGACCAGTGCCACATCTTTTGAAGAATCTCCATCAGCAGTCCTGCGTTCTGACCAGCGGCCTTCTGCTCGTCTCATTGCTGGCCATCGGATGCTCCAGTACCCCCAAAGAGCCGGCCGTTGCGGGGGGCAAGGCTATCGGGGGCACCGATGAGCAGATCTTCCTCGGCGACACGATCGAAAAGAACTACGACCCGAACGTGATCATGAAGCGCGGCGAAGCCTTCTTCGACAAGGAAGAATATTCCGAAGCGCTCGTCGAATATAACCACTTTCTCGACCTGCATAAGACTCATGTACTCGCCCCCTACGCCGCCTTCCGAATCGGTGAGTCTCATTTTAAAATGGCAAAATCCATCGATCGGGATCCTGAACCGCTGAATAAGGCCATCACGGCGTTAGAGCGCATGCGGAAAGACTTCCCCGGCAGCCGATACGATGCCCAGGCACAGCAGAAGATCCAGGAATGCCATGATTGGCTGGCGCAGATGCATCTCTTTGTCGGACAGTTCTATTACCGCCGCGAGTCGTACCTGGCTGCCGCTCATCGATTCGAACAGATCATCAAGATCTATCCGGATAAACCCGTGGCCCCCGACGCCCTCTATTTCCTGGCCATGAGCTATCATGAACTGGGCGCGGACGATTGGGCGGCCGACAACCTGACCTTGCTGGCTGAGAAATATCCCACCAGCAAAGTGGCTGCCGACGGAAGGTCGTTGATGGCCAAGCTCGGTGGCAAGAAGTCGGATACTCTGATCGCCAAAGACCCAAGCGCCACACCTTTTTCTGATGCTCGCCCCTATGCCTCCCCCAGCGACAGCTCCGATCTTCCCAACATCCCCGGTGCGGCCTCCGCATTCGGCGCACTCAAGTTGCCCTCCGCCAATACCCTGGGCCAATCCTTCACTGCCTGCCGTCTCGGCGCCTGGTGCTGAAAACCAGCAGCCGGGGAAACTTTAATTCCTAGTAAAAGCGATCGTTTCTTAGCGGATCGGACCACGAGAACCGCCAAGGTTGTTGCGGGATGTTCAAAACGATCTTCCGACTAGGCCGCAGGTGAGGGCAGGACCGAGGAGGTACATACCAAGCTTCGCTTGATCCGCTCGTTTCGATCATCTGCGAGCGGATAGGTACTTTGCCTCCGGTAGGCTCCGTACGTCGAGAGGCTGAACGAGCCGAGAACGACGCTGGAGGTCGTTTTCGACGTCCCGCTATTGGCTGAGGTACCAGCCAATACCATACCGTTCAAGGAAACTGGTGATCATCGTCAGCGAATTCGCATAGATCATGACGCCTACGACGATGAGCAGCACGCCGCTCACCGTTGACACACCCCACAGGTAGGCGCGCACCTCTTTAAAGTAGGCCAGGAACCGGTCGACTCCCAGCGCCGTGAGAAACAACGGCAAGCCCAATCCCAGCGAATAGCACGCCAATAAGACCACCCCGCTCCAGAGTGAATCGGTCGTACTGGCGTAGAGCAGAATCGTTCCCAACACCGGCCCAACGCAGGGCGTCCATCCGGCAGCGAACGCCACTCCGATGAAGAACGACCCCAAATAACCGGCAGGACGATTGCGGAACTGATACCGGTGCTCCACCTTCAAGAAGTTGAGATTCAGAATACCGAGCAGATAGAGACCGAACACGATAATCATCACGCCGCCGATGCGGCGGATGTGATCCTGGTAGGTGATCAGGATTTGCCCGAGAAAGCTGGCAGAGGCGCCAAAAGCGATGAATACAGCCGAAAACCCGCCGATGAACAAAAGCGCATTGAGAATGATGGCCGACTTAAACTTATTTCGTTCGCTCGCATCCGTCAGCTGCTCGACCGAGAGCCCGGTGATGTAGGAAATGTACGACGGCACAAGCGGCAGCACGCACGGCGACACGAACGACAGCAGGCCGGCTGAAAATGCGGCGAGCAGAGAAATCTGTGGAATGGATTGCATCATGTCAGGATTTCATCAGCGCCTGAATCAATGCGCGCGCATCAGGGCCTCCCCAATCACGGGCGCCCGGCACCTTTTGCCGGACTATGCCGGTGCGATCGACCATGAATGTCATGGGCAGGCTCCTGGCACCGTACATCAGGCCAATGCGATACTCTGCATCGTGCAGGATCGGAAAGGTGAATCCCATTTCCTGTTGAAAGGGGCGGGTCACCGCCGCGCCCTGCGGATCGGTGGAGACGGCCAGAATCTCGAAGTCTTTTCGCGAGTAGCTCCGATACAGCTGCTCCATCGCCGGCATCTCAATCCGGCAGGGTCCGCACCAGGTCGCCCAGAAATTCACGAGCACCACTTTCCCGCGCAGCTGGGCAAGCGACACGACATTCCCGTTCAGATCACGCAGCTGAAAATTGGGAGCTTCATCGCCCACTTTGACGACCCCGCGCTCGGCAACCGGCCATGAGAGAGAGCCGGCCTCACCAGGAGTCCAGGCCGATACTCCGGCAGAAGTATTCAGCAGACAGAACCCGCTCACCAGCAACGTGACCAATAACCGCTTCATAATGCCCCTTCGGAACTTCCCGGCTTCATCGTACCACGGTCCTGAGGGAATGCGGGTTTGGGGGTGACATTCAGCAGCGTCGCAAGCGTCTTGAGATTGTCGATCCTCGTCCAGTCCTTCGGACCAATGATGATCTCTCGCACGATGCCCTGCTGATCGATGATGAAGGTCTCAGGTACTCCCAACCGTTTATACGGCTTGTCCGTAATACCCCACGAATCGATCAGCACCGGGAAGGTCAGATTGAGGCTCTTGACGAACGGAGGAATATCCTTCGTGGTCGTCACCCGATCGATGCTCACGGCAAGTACGACCAACCCGTCTTTCTCAAAGCTCTTATTGAGCACCTCCATCGAGGGCATTTCCTCTCGACAGGGAGCACACCACGTGGCCCAGAAGTTCAAAAAGACCACTTTCCCGCGAAAGTCGGAGAGCCGGTGGGGCTTGTCGTTCAGGTCGGTCAGAGCGAAATCCGGCGCAGGCTTGCCGACCACCAGCGGCTCATACTTCGAACTCTGCAGCCAGACAATGGCAAAGGTCACCACAAGCACGATTGCGCCGGCAGCCAGGATGAACAGACGCGAACCACCCTTCGGCCGCTCTTTATTAATGGTGGGTTGAGAAGATGTTACCTGATCAACCAAGACGAATCCCCCGTAGAGTCTTGCAGGATGCTCAAAATGGCCGTTCAGCAAGGCCGCAGCGAGCGAAAAGGCGAAGGCGTACGCTCTGGTACGTTGAGCCTCTGAGCGACGCGAAAACGCCGCTGACGGACTTTTTCAGCATCCTGCCTAGGCGTAGGCGTGCAAGCCGGAGAGCAAGAAATTCACGCCCCAGAAACAAAAAATAACCATCAAGAACCCGAAGACCGCATAGATCGCTGCTTTATGCCCTTCCCAGCCGCGGGTCATCCGGGCATGGATATAGGCGCCGTAAATGAGCCAGACGATCAGCGACCAGGTTTCCTTGGGATCCCAGCTCCAGTAGCCGCCCCAGGCATAGTTCGCCCACATGGCGCCGAGAATAATCCCGAAGGCCAGCATCGGAAATCCGACGGTGATGGCTTTGTACCCTAACTCATCGATGGTTTCGAGATCAGGAAACGCCGCATAGAATCCTGTCGTTTTCCCAAGACGCTCGGCCCGCTCCTTGAAGAGGTACATCACGCCAAGCCCTCCCGCTGTCGCAAATGCGGCGTAGCTCGTCAAAGTCACGGACACATGAATGTAAATCCAATAGCTGTTGAGCGCCGGCACCAACGGCTCCGCTGTCTGATAGCGATAGGGCAGGAGCGATGCAGCCCCCATCGCAATAAATCCGATCCCAACGACGAACGCCCCGATCGCCTTGATCTTGTAGCGCATCTCCAACAGCACGTAGCCGAGAATAATCGCCCAGGAGACATAGGCCATCGCCTCGAATTGATTCGACCAAGGGGCGAAGGTGCCGGAATGTTCCATCCGCTCGAACGCCCGGGTAAAGAGCGCGCCGGTGTTCAACATCCACCCGAAGATCGTGACTAATGTCGCCACCTGCCCAAGCTGGGTCGCCCATACTCCGTCACGCTCATCGAAATTGTCGGGGACATGCCCCGCCGGGGCGAGCGTCATTGTCGGCCGGCGCGCGAACAAATAGCCGATATAGAGCGCCAGGGCGGCCAGATACAGCCAGAAGGTCATATCGAACAGGAACAATGATTTCATCATCACATCCTCCGTCTATCGACTGCGCAGAGACTTGCGCTGCTGCATCATACCCAAGGAAGAGGCCGGTCGCTACCGGCTCAGGCTTGAAAGGTCTGGATCTTTTCCGTCAGCTTGCGGAATTCCTTTTGAAAATCGATCTGGCTTTTATGAGTCGTCCCGCCGAGATGGACCGTTACCCCGGCCTGACCCGGCACAATCTTGGCCCAGAGACGGCGATGGAAGATGAAAGACGAAAGAGTAATGCCCACAACGATCATGGTACAGCCGGTCCACACGATATTGATCCCGGGATTCTTGGCAATCTGGAGCCCGGTGAACTTTCGCGGCTTGTACCCCACCAGCTCGAATTGATACTTGGAATCTTTGATATTGAAAAGATCGGGGAACTGCTGAAAGATCCACGGGGTGGCCTGAACAGAATCCCGTTCATTAATCACCAGTTTCACGGCAGGATTGGCATGCTCGATGGTCTTGGAATAGACCTTCTTCTCCGTGGAATTGAATGCAAAATCCGCGACGAAGTCCGTGATCGACAGTTTCACTTTGAGATCGGGCAGCGACTGTTCCTTCTGCCATTCGAGATCGACCGTCTTCAATATCTTGTCCGTCTCTTTATCCTTGATATTGACCCGCGCGACTTCGACCTGATCCCACGCATCGCCATAACTGGACTGATAAAACCAGATCCCCTTGTAGACCAGCGGATCATTCACTGAAATCGTCTTGGTCACCACCGGCTGTCCGCCCTCCACCACCGTCAAGGTGCTGTTGTACGACTTGACCGACCCGTTCTCGTGATAGTCGATCCAGAATTTGTCGACCTTCAAGTCGAAGTTGCCGCGAGGAATATGATAGGTCTGCCCTTCCAGGCACACGCCGAACTCCTGGAATCCATAGTAGGTCCCGAGCAACCCGCCGAAGATAATGACGGTCGCGCTCAAATGGGCCATGTGGGCGCCGACTCGCCCCATCACCCCTTTTGTGGCGTAGACCGTGACTTCTCCCGGCTCGTTTTTCGCGAGCACGCGGTACCCCTTCGTCACAAAATGTTGCACCAACTGCTGGGCCACCGCTTCTTTCGTATTGTCGAGGGGAATTTCCGCCTGCTGTTTCATGTTCTTGATGAACGCCATCGTGACGCCCACCTTGTCCTGCTTCATGGAGCGCCAGACGGAAGGGAACCGCTTATAAAAACAGGTCAGCGAATTGACGCAGAGCAGCCCGAGCAGACTCGTGAACCACCACGTGTGATAGACATCCGTAAACCCCAGGCGGAGAAACCACCGGTAGGCGTTCTCCCCGTACTCCTGGACATAGACCTCTGCCCGTTCACCCTGCTGGATCACAGTCCCGATCGTCGCGGTGATCGCGATAAATAAAAACAGAAAGATCGCGAGCTTGACGGAGGCAAAGAACTCGACAAGTTCACGGGAGAACTCCTCCCAGCCGAGACCGGGAGTCGACGGACGGATCGAGGGCTCTTTGGGGAGGGCGTCAGGTTGGCTATTCATGCGGCTCTATATTCGTGTCCGGCCTGGACAATACTCACTCGCACGGAGAATTTTGGATGATCTCCAAAACCATGTGGTGCCGATCTGCTCGGCATCTCCCCTGGATTACGTCGCGGCCGAAGTATTGGATTGTCTGAAGTACTTCTAAGTGCGCGAAAATTTTGTCATCTTACTAGCGGATTTTGTCGAGTGTCAAGCAAGGCTGGCCTGCTACAGAGAGGTACCCCCCCTACTATTGAAATGATAGACAAAAGGACCTTGGTCCGCTAAGATTCAGCGCATTCTACAGAAACGAACCCGTCGCGGGCACAGTACTCACCCGGCCAAACACCACATAGACGGTTTTCGACAACCAGAAACTAGAGGGGGTTCATGAGAAACAATTATCTATTTACTTCTGAATCAGTTACCGAAGGGCACCCCGATAAAATTGCCGACCAGATTTCCGACGGAATTCTTGACGCAATCCTTGCCCAGGACAAATATTCCCGCGTCGCCTGCGAGACGATTCTCACGACCGGCATTGCCTTTGTCGCCGGCGAAATCTCGACCAAGGCCTATGTGGAAATCCCCGATATCATCCGCGAGGTAATTAGGGATGTCGGTTATAACGACGCATCCTGGGGATTCGACTCCCATACCTGTTCGGTCCTGACGGCGATCCACCAGCAGTCCGGCGATATCGCCATGGGCGTGGATTCCGGCGGCGCCGGGGACCAGGGCTTGATGTTCGGCTACGCCACCAACGAGACGACGGAGTTGATGCCGATGCCGATCGTCCTGGCCCATCGCCTCACCAAACGCCTGGCCGAAGTGCGCAAGAAGAAGATTCTCAACTGGGTACGCCCGGACGGGAAGTCTCAGGTGACCGTGGAATACAAAAACGGGAAGCCGGTGCGGATCGATACGATCGTGGTGTCCACGCAACACAGCCCCGAGGTTACCAGTAAGCAGATTGAACGCGACATCATGGAGAAGGTCATCAAGCCCGTCATGCCGAAGGGGCTCTACAACCCGACCAGCGTCAAACACCATATTAATCCGACCGGCCGTTTCGTCGTCGGTGGTCCGATGGGCGACACCGGTCTCACCGGCCGCAAGATCATCGTCGACACCTACGGCGGTCATGGTAGCCACGGAGGCGGCGCGTTCTCCGGCAAGGATCCGACAAAGGTGGACCGCTCGGCCTCATACATGGCCCGCTACATCGCCAAAAACATCGTCGCAGCCGGGCTCGCCGACAAGTGCGAAGTCCAGCTGGCCTACGCGATCGGCGTGGCCGATCCGGTTTCGGTGCTGGTCGACACCAAGAACACTGAAAAAATGTCCGTCGACAATCTCGATAAAATCGTGCGCAAGCACTTCCCGCTGACCCCGCGTGGCATCATCGATCATCTCAAGCTCCGCCGGCCGATCTTCCGCAAGACGGCGGCCTACGGGCACTTCGGCCGGAACGAACCGGAGTTCACCTGGGAAAAGACCGACAAAGCCAAGGCTTTGCGCCGGGACGCAGGTCTTTAGTTGAGATAGTTCCTGACCAATACGACAAGAGGGGGCAGGCGCATGACACCTGCCCCCTCTTTTTCTGACGCTTCTTTACCAATTACGCATCTCACTCATCACGCAGGAGGGTTCTGTGGATTACGATGTGAAAGACATTAAGCTGGCGGACGCAGGCAAGTTAAAGATCGAATGGGCCGAAGCCACCATGCCGGTGCTGCGACTCATCCGGAAGCGATTCAAACGGCAACAGCCGCTCAAGGGCGTGCGGGTCACCGCCTGTCTCCACGTCACCACGGAAACAGCCAACCTCGCGATCACGCTGAAAGCCGGCGGCGCCGATGTGCGCCTCTGCGCCTCGAACCCCCTCAGCACCCAGGACGACGTCGCCGCCGCCCTGGTGCAGCACGAAGGGATTCCCACCTTCGCCATCAAGGGCGAGGACAACGCCACGTATTATCGCCACATCGAATCAGCCATCGCCCATCGGCCGCATCTCTCGATGGACGACGGCGCCGATGTGGTCTCGCATCTGCACTCCAAGCGGAAAGATCTCCTGCGCAACGTGATCGGCGGAACGGAAGAAACCACGACGGGCGTGATTCGCCTGCGCAGCATGGCCGAGAAAAAAGTCCTCAAGTTCCCGGTCATCTCCGTCAACGATGCCGATACGAAGCACATGTTCGACAATCGGTACGGCACCGGCCAGTCCACGATGGACGGCATCATCCGCGCGACCAACCGGTTGGTCTGCGGTTCCGTCTTCGTCGTAGCCGGGTACGGCTGGTGCGGACGCGGCATTGCCATGCGGGCCAAGGGGATGGGCGCCGATGTCGTCGTAACCGAGATCGATCCTTTGAAGGCCCTGGAAGCCGTCATGGATGGCTATCGGGTCATGCCGATGGAGGAAGCCGCCCCGATCGGGGATTTCTTCGTCACCGTGACCGGCAACCTGAAAGTCATTCGCGGCGAGCATTTTGCCAAGATGAAAGACGGCGCCATCGTTTGCAACAGCGGCCACTTCAACGTGGAACTCGACATTCCGGCCTTGGAGAAACTGGCCAAGAAGCGGAAAGTCGTCCGCGAAGGCGTCGAGCAATTCACCTACAAGAACGGGAACCGCGTGAGCCTCCTCGGCGAAGGCCGCTTGGTCAATCTCGCGACCGCCGAAGGTCATCCCTCCAGCGTCATGGACATGAGCTTTGCCAACCAGGCGCTCGGTGCCGAGTACATCGTGAAGAATTACAAAATGCTCGAGAAGAAGGTGTACCCGGTCCCTGCCATCATCGACAAAGAAATCTCGCGGCTCAAACTCGCCGGCATGGGCGTAGACATCGACAAGTTGACGAAGGAGCAGGAGAAGTACTTGGCCTCCTGGGAAATGGGCACATAGAGCGCATGGTGCGGGGCGGGCACTCTCAGTGCTCGCTCACCGCGCATGCAAGACTGATCGAATTTTCATATAGCAGGCGATGCTCGGTGAATGCGCGCAATTGAGAGCGCCCACCCCGTACCCCCCTAGGAGAAAAGAAGAAAGGCCGCCTCAGATGAGGCGGCCTTTTCGTTTATTCAAATTTCACCAACTAATCGCTCGGGCAACTCCCGCAGGTTAATAATCAGTAGAATATCGAAAGCGCAGAACAGAATGGCTGGCATTGCGACTCCTCCATCCTCGAAGTGATCTCTATTCAAACCCAGTGTGGTAGAGTAACAACTAAGTGTCGAGGTCTTATAGATCGGAGTCTCCTATGAGACCAACGAACATCACTCCTCTCTCCCTCTCCGATTACGGCGTTTCTCCTGACCAAGGTTTTCTCCCGTCAGATCCGCTTGAACAGCTGCCGGACTCGCCGGTGCTCAACCATCTTGGGCAGGAACTGCCGAAGTTGCTGAGTGCTCGTATGGTCCGGCAATTCATCGACGGACAACGCCAGCTGCTTCCGTCAATTTCCGCAACATGGCAGGATCAGGACTATCGTGCTGCGATGCGGATTCTCTCGTTCGCCGGTCATGCCTATGTGTGGGAAGTGCCCGAGCGTCCGGCTGCGACGCTGCCGGCACAACTCGCACAACCCTGGTACGACGTCGCGCTGAAGTTGGGCCGACCTCCGGTGCTTTCCTATCCGTCCTATGCGCTCGATAACTGGCGTAGGCTCGATCCCGGCAAGCCCATTCAGCTCGATAACATTGTGCTCCTCCAGAACTTCCTCGGGGGCCTGGACGAAGAATGGTTTGTGGTCATCCATGTTCAAATCGAGCGGCAGGCAGGGCCGGGACTGGCCGGCCTTATTCAGGCCATGAACGGGGCTGCCGGTGACAAGCCCGACGAAGTGCTCGCCGGGCTTCAATCGCTCGCTGCAGCCCAAACCGCGATGAAGGATACGCTGCTGCGCATGAAGGAGCGGTGCGATCCCTACATGTATTACAACCGCGTGCGTCCCTACATTCATGCCTGGAAGAACAGTCCGACACTCCCCCATGGCCTCGTCTATGAAGACGTGACGGCCTATGCGGGTCAGCCGCAACAGTTCCGCGGGGAAACCGGGGCGCAGAGTTCCATCGTGCCCTGCCTCGATGCCGGGTTGGGTATTTCTCACGCCCCCGATCCTCTCACGGTGTATCTGCAGGAAATGCGGGAGTATATGCCCCCGCAGCACCGGGCCTTTCTCCTCACGATCGAGCAAAGGACCGATGCGGACGGCAGACCGCTGCTCTCTGGTTATATCCGCGACCGCAAATCACGCAATCCGGAACTTTGGAATGCCTACGGTACGTGCGTGGATCTGCTGGCGCAGTTTCGCGACATCCATGTCGGCTACGCCGATAGCTACATCCATCGCCAACACCAAATCCATGCCAGCAACCCCAGCGCAGTAGGAACGGGCGGCACGCCCTTCATGGCCTATCTCCAGAAACACCTGGATGAGACGAAGCGCGCCATCGTTGACTAGGGCCACCCGCCGGCGTATCGTTTTGCACGCGCATCTTGCCCTTGAGGTCTCACCATGCAGGCTGCTTCGGCCTATGACCCTCGCCTCGCACGGGATCTGATCCTCGACGAGTTATTCGATCTTTCTCTCTACCAAGCGCTTCGAGGTGTGACTCAACCGGACGTCCATGACACGCTGGACGAATTGATCAAGGTTGAAACCGCCCATCTCGCCTTCTGGCAGCGGTTCTTCAATCTCAAACTGGAGCAGCTCGACCTCGGCCGCCGTATCAAATTATCGGTCATGATGCTGGTCTGTCGGCTCTTTGGCTCAACGGCAGTCCACCTGGTCCTCGAAGCGATCGAAGTGCACGGAGTACGGAAGTACCTCGCGGTCTGGCGGGCGTACCAGGGCAAGCCGCTGGCCGAAGCGTTGCGCGGAATTCTTATGGATGAATTCAAGCATGAAGACGTGCTCGTCACGGCACTCACGCAGCGAAAGATCAACCCCGAGAAGATCCGCAATATCTTTCTTGGCTTGAACGACGGCCTGGTGGAGATTCTTGGCGCGGTGAGCGGATTCTTCGGAGCCTTCGGCAGCACGACGCTGGTCCTGATCGCCGCCTCGACCACCGCCGTCGCGGGAGCCCTGTCGATGGCCGCCGGCGCCTTCCTGGCGCTTAATTCTGAGAAGGAAGTGAAATCGACCGAAGCAGCTAAGAAGCTTTTTCTAGGCGAGGAATCTGAATTCTCCCCGATGGAAGAGCAGCCGTTGTCATCGGCGTTGGTCGTCGGCTCAGCCTACCTGATGGGAGCCATCGTCCCGGTCTTCCCCGTGCTGATTGGCGCCACCGATGCGCGGTTCTCCGTCCTGACGGCCGGCCTCATGGTGGTGCTCGTGTCGACGGTCCTGGCATTCTTGTCCGGCATGGACATCAAACGACGCATCCTGCTCAACCTGGTGATCATTACCGTGGCTGTCAGCATCAGCTATGGGATCGGAGTCGTGGCGAAGAACTACTGGGGGATTGCGCTGTAGGCTTTATCGCGCAGAAAACATGGGAAGTTCGCGTGACCCTTCCGCTTCTCGTTGAATACGCTCCCGTTCGGCGCGGGAGGCTTCCAGGACATCGTGGAGCATTTCGTCCGTCATTTGCGTCATCTGCGCCGCCGCATCTTTCATGTCGGCGTGCTCGATCGCGCGCGAGAGCACTTCGGATTTGGTCGCGCCCTTTTTCTGCCCCATAAACGGCTTGGTAATCAGGTATACCACGTCACGCACCGGCATGAACCGCAAGAATCGACGGAGCAAACGGATGGTCTGGATCGGGTAACAGAAGAGCTTGTACATGAACAACTTTTGAAGTCCCTTCTGCCGCACGCGATTGATCGTCTCGCCCGGCAGACAGGTCGGATCGATTTCAGAGCATTTGAAGTACTTGTACCAATCAGTGGATTCCTGCACCAGCCCACGCTTCACATATTCCTGCCACAGCGGGGTCCCGCGATAGACACAGAGCCGGTTGAAACCGAAGGTATCCAGGGGCAGCTTGGCGGCGAAGTCAAACGTGGCCTTCATATCTTCGACGGTTTCGTCGGGATTGCCGACGGTGAAGAATCCGTGCACGATCTCGATGCCGGCCTTCTTGGCATTTTTGACCGCCGTCGTCACCTCCGCCAGCGTCTGCTCTTTCTTCAGGCGATCCAGAATCTTCTGACTGCCGCTCTCGATTCCGAACATGATGGTACGGCAATGGGCCTTGGCCATCGCGGGAAAGAGATGTTGCGCAACGGAATCGACCCGGCCTTCGATGCCCCACTGGATCGTCAGCTTCTCATCCATGATGCCATTGCAGATGGCTTCAATCCGCTTCGGCTGAAGCAGGAAGTGATCGTCCACAAAATAGACCGACCCATAGCCATGCTCTTCAAGATACTTGAGCTCGGCAACCACGTGCGCAGGCGTTCGCGCCCGCCATTTGCCTTCGTTGAAAATCGGGATATCGCAAAACACGCAAGGCCAGGGGCACCCGCGCGAAGTCTGCATCGTGGTAAATCGTTCCATCGACAGCACCGCCGGCACATCCAACGGCATCGACTCGATGAAGTCGAGTTTCAGACTCTCTCGATCGGGGAAGGGCCACTGGTCCAAATGGCGTTCCATCGGACGGTTCGGATTGTGCACGACCTTCCCGTCCTTCATCCAGGTCAGGCTGGCCACGGCTTCCGGGCTGTCGAAATTCGCGAGCAGATCAAGCAACAGCTGCTCCCCGTCGCCACGGCAGACATAATCGACTTCGGGACACTGCAATTTGACCAGCGGGGCATTGAGACTGGCAAAGACGCCGCCGAAGGCCAGCTTTACTTTTTGATTGGTCGCCCGAATCTGACGCGCAAGAATTTTCGCATAGGGATAACTGGTCGTGCTCAGGAAGCTCAGGCCGACGAGATCCGGCTGTTCACGATTGATCTGATCGATGATCACGTCGTTCGGCGTGTCGGGATTCGCCTGGTCGAACATCACGCACTCATGCCCGGCCTGTTTCACAACAGACGAGAGCGACATGATGCCGATGGGCGGGAAACCCATGACACGGATATTGCCGTTTTTCGCGCGGGTTTTTGCCGGGAGCGCGTAGAACTGGGGATCACGGACGTGGATCAGAAAAACTCGCAGACAGACTCCTTGGTTCGGCTTCGATTACGACTGAGTGCGCCGACATCCGGAAGGATGCGACAGAAAGAGCAGGGGATACAACAAAAACGTGCAATCTCTGAAATGAGACTACCACGATACTAGGTTTGGTGGAAGAGAATAGTTCAGGGGTCGTCCCTGGTTCAAGATGACGATCGAACGATGAATGCCGGAGCGGAGACAGATCGGGGGGTGCTGAGCGACGCTCAGCACCCCCGATCAACACAGGACGAAAGGAATTGTTAGCGGCCCAACGCCAGCTTGATGGCGTTGCCAATCTCCGCCGGATTCTTCACAACCTTCACACCGGCTGATTCGAGCGTCTTCATTTTTTCAGCGGCGGTTCCCTTACCGCCGGACACAATGGCGCCGGCGTGACCCATGCGACGGCCTGGAGGAGCCGTGATACCGGCAATAAAACTCACGACCGGCTTCTTCACGTTCTTCTTAATGAACTCAGCGGCTTTTTCTTCGGCATCGCCGCCGATCTCGCCGATCATCACGATCCCCTGGGTCTCGGGGTCTTTCTCGAACAGCGCTAACACATCGACGAAGCCGGTTCCATTCACCGGATCGCCGCCGATCCCGACGCAGGTGGTTTCGCCAAGACCCAAGGTCGAAAGCTGGTGCACCGCTTCATAGGTGAGGGTCCCGCTGCGTGAGACGACACCGATGATGCCCTTCTTGTGAATGAAGCCAGGCATAATGCCGATCTTCGCTTCGTCCACCGTGATCACACCGGGGCAGTTTGGTCCAATCAATCGCACGTCGCGGCCATAGAGCGCCCGCTTCACCTTCACCATATCGTTCACCGGAATACCTTCGGTGATACAGATGATCAGCTTCACGCCGGCATCGGCGGCTTCCAGAATCGCATCGGCACAGAAGGGCGGCGGCACGAAAATGAGCGATGTGTCACAGCCTTCTTTCTTGACCGCATCCCGCACTGTATTGAAAACGGGAATGCCTTCAACTTCCTGCCCGGCCTTCCCAGGAGTCACCCCGGCCACGACCTTCGTGCCGTAGGCCTTGCACTGCGTTGCATGGAACGAACCTTCTTTGCCCGTGATCCCTTGCACCACTACCCGCGTATTCTTATTCACCAGAATTGACATAGTCTCGTCCCTTCACAGACTCCCGTTTCTAAAAAAGGCCCTTTCGGTGCGCGTCCTCAATGGTGGCTCGATGCATGTCATACTGGGCCGCACTCAGCTTCGCCGTGGGACTGTCAACAAACGGCATGGCAAACAGCAAGAAGAACTGAATCCAGAACCCCATCCCTTCGCGCTTCTCGATGGTCCCGACCTCTTTCGACTGACGATCTCTGTAACTCGTTCGCGTCGCGAGGTCTTGAGCAACATAGCCGGGTATCATGGTAAACGTAATCGCAGATACGGCCGCGGACCAGGAAAAGCCATCGCTTCCCGCCTCGAGCACGGCAATGTCTGCATGAAGGTCTGCGGGAGCACCGTCCATGATGACGGAGGAAAACAAACCGGAATCAAGGTACGCCTTGACAGCCTGCTCACGGGAATCGCCGAGCCCTTCCTTCCCCTGAGGGCCGATCCCTGCGACATGGAGTGCAACGGACTTCTTAGCCGGTTGAACCGACTGCGGCGGTTGCTGCCCCGACACCGATGACGCCCCATCCCGGACCATGATACATCCGGAAGTGCCCATCGCCAGAAGAACCAATGTCAGGATTGCCCAAGGCATTGTCTGCACACAACCTTCCATGCACGCGCTGGCCCATGAACCGGAACTTTCTTACAAGAACCGCTGCAGGTCTCGCTTACGCCACCTTTCCGGTCAGCTTTACAATTTTTTGCGCCGCTTCCCACAAGTCGTTGGCCACTTCCAATTTCAGACCCGACTCCGCCAATAACTTTCGGCCTTCTTCGGCGTTCGTTCCTTGCAGGCGGACCACCAACGGCACCGTAATCTTTACTTCCTTGGCTGCCTCGATCACGCCATTGGCAATGCGCTCACAGCGCACGATACCGCCGAAAATGTTGATGAAGATGCCCTTGACGTTCGGATCCTTGAGGAGAATCCGGAAGCCGGCTGCCACCGTCTCTTTGGTCGCGCCGCCGCCGACATCCAGAAAGTTCGCCGGCTCGCTGCCCGCCAGCTTGATCACATCCATCGTCGCCATCGCGAGGCCCGCGCCGTTCACCATGCAGCCGATGTTGCCGTCCAACTTCACATAATTCAGATTGTTCGCACCGGCTTCGATTTCCAACGGCTCTTCTTCGTTGAGGTCGCGCATCTGTTGAACATCGGCATGCTTGAACAGCGCGTTGTCATCGAAAGAAACTTTGCCGTCGAGCGCGACGATCGTCTTTTCCTTGGTGATGATGAGCGGGTTGATCTCCACCATCGCCGCGTGCTTCTCCATAAACATGCGATAGAGATTGCCCATCATCTGGATGAAGGGATTCATCACGGCCGGCTCGATCGTATTGAGGCCCAGGGCGAACGCCACGTTGCGCCCGTTGTAGCCCTGGAATCCCACGGCAGGATCGATCAATTCCTTGATGATCTTTTCGGGCGTCTTTTCGGCCACCTCTTCGATTTCCATCCCGCCTTCGGTGCTGGCGATGAAGACAGGCCACCCGGAATCGCGGTCCACCAGGATGCTCAAATATAATTCTTTGCTGATGTTGGCGCCCTCTTCGAGAAGGAGCCGATGGACCTGACGGCCTTTGGGACCGGTCTGGTGGGTCACCAGCGTCTTGCCGATCAACTCCTTGGCCAGACCTGCCACCGCCGCCTTGTCCTTGGTGATCTTGACGCCGCCCGCCTTGCCGCGGCCGCCCGCATGGATCTGCGCCTTCACGACGAACACGAGCGTGTTCAGCTCATTGGCCCAGACCGTCGCCGCTTCCGGAGACGTCACTTCTTTTCCGCGCGGGACCGGCACCCCGAACTGCGCAAACAACTGCTTCGCCTGAAACTCATGCACATTCATGCTGTACCCCTCTTAGCTCTCTTTTCTGGTATAGGCCGGGAGGACCATGGGCGAGATGACATTGCTCAGGTTGCCGTGCTTTTTCGCATCGGCCCGGAACCGCTGGAGATGCTGCACGGTGAGCTTGCCCTGCTTCATGGAGCCGGCACGCCCGGCGGCCATCAGTCCTGAGCGCTTGCCGAAGACCATCAGGTCGAGCAGCGAATTCCCCATCAATCGATTGCGGCCGTGCAGGCCCCCGGAGGCTTCGCCGGCCACGAACAAATTCTTCACGTTGGTTTCAGAATTCGTATCGATCTTCACGCCGCCGTTCTGATAATGGAGCGTCGGATAGATCAACACCGGATCTTTGCTGATATCGATGCCGAACCGATCGAACTGCATCAGCATTGCAGGGAAATGCTTCTCGACAGTGCCGGGTCCGTGCTCCACATCGAGCAATGGCGTATCCAACCACACGCCTACACGCCCGGACATCGTGCGAATACCCCGGCCTTCTTCACACTCGCGGATGATGGAGGATGAAACGACATCGCGGGTATCAAGTTCGTTCACGAAACGTTCGCCCTTGGCATTGACCAGATGGCCGCCTTCTGAGCGAATCCCTTCCGTCACCAACTGACCGACCAACTGCTCGGGGAAGACCGCCCCTGAGGGGTGATATTGGAACGTATCGATATGTGCCAGTTTCGCCCCCATGCGGTAAGAGAGGCAGAGCCCGTCTCCGGTCGCCCCATAGTGATTGCTGGTCGGGAAACCCTGAATATGCAGCCGACCGATACCGCCGGTCGCGAGAATCACCGACTTCGCCGCCACGACGACAAACCGGTGATTATCCAGGTCCTTGAAAATCGCGCCGCTGCACTGGCCGTTCTCATCGCTGAGCAACTCCACCGCCGCACAGAATTCGAGCAGCTGAATCTTCTGGTTCAGAACTTCGTCCTTGAGCACCCGCATGATTTCAAGGCCGGTGTAATCGGAGCAGGTCAGGAGCCGCGGCTTGGAACTGCCGCCGCCTTTTTTCACGTGCAGATTGCCATCCGCCTGCCGATCGAACAACACACCCAGCTCGATGAGCCACTTGGCGATCGCTGGACCGTCATCGACCATGGCCTTCAGCAGGTCATGATCGTTGTGCATGTGGCCGCCTTTGAGCGTATCGAGAAAATGCGTGACCGGAGAATCCTCCGGCGCCACGGAGATCTGCATCCCGCCCTGCGCCATCACGCTATTGGAGTCACCCAGTCTGAGCTTGGTGGCCAGAATCACTTTTGCGCCGGCTCCGTGCGCATGCAGCGCCGCAGCGCAGCCGGCCCCGCCCCCGCCGATCACGAGCACATCGGTGGTGTAGTCCGGGGTCAGATCCACGTCGTCCTGAATCAGACTCTCCCCTTCGAGTAACGTCGCCAACTCGACGACCGTCTTTTCATCGATGTTGGGACCGAACCGGATGGGACGGTAGGCACTGGCCCGATAATCGGGATGATACTTATGAATCAACTGGTCGCGGTCGGCAGGAGAAAATTTCGGAATGGTTTGCTTCCGGCGAGCATCCCGAGTTTTGTGCACAATCTGTTGGAGCGCGTGAATATCCATCTCGGGTAGCCTCGACAATAAACCTATTTTATGGTCGCACAGTGGTCGGCAAGTTCCTTCTCGCTCATGGCGAGGATCTTCTTCCACTCATCGTTGAAACGACCGTCCTGAATTTCCTTGATCCGCACATCCAGCCCCAGCGGCTTTTCGGTGAAGTGCGCGCCCTGCGCACGGCTCACATAGAGCGCCACCAGGTTGGGAGCAATATCGGCGATGCAGACCGGTGTGCACATCCCGCACATCACACAGTCCATAAACATTTCTGACACGCTCTTGAAGTCACCGAAGACCGCTTTCCACACACCTTCACGGACATCGATCTTCTGGGGACAGGCTTCGGTGCATGCATTACAGTTCCGGCAGAGCGGCGCTTCAGGATAGAGATTGAAGAGGTCCTGTTTGGGATCCTTGAGCGTGTGGATATCGTACGTGGCCTTCCGCGCGGGAAACGGCGGCATGATGGTAAACGACATGCCGTCCTGCACGGCCATTTGACAGGCCAGGCACGTCCGCACCTTGGGATCGTCTTTGGTTCGATAGTACGTCGCGCAGGCTCCGCAGAACCCGCCAAGGCAACCGGCTCCCCGCACCACTTCCTGTCCCGTATACCACAGGGCCTTGATGACAGTGATCCCTTCCGGCACTTCGTACTTCTTGCCGGAAATTTCGATCGAGACCATCCGAGGCTTCATCACCTCAGGCTGATCGATAACATTGGTGTCTTCTTGTGCCATGTTCCTCAAACCGGTGCGGGGTGAAGCCGAGGGGCAAGGTGAGAGAGACTCTCATGCCTTACCCCTCGCTGCGTGCTCACACAGTATACGTTCCGCTCACTGCAAAAAAGAACCGTCCTCTACGCAATCGCGTCGATAATCGCATTCAACGTCGCGCTCGGACGCATCGCCTTCGCAGCCTTCGCGTCATCGGGGTGATAGTACCCGCCGACGTCAACCGGCTTACCTTGCGCCGCGAGCAACTCGCCGGAGATCTTGGCTTCGTTGTCCGCCATTTCTTTCGCGATCTTCACAAAACGCGCCTGCAGATTCTTGTCCTGCGTCTGTTGAGCCAAGGCCTGCGCCCAGTACAACGCAAGATAAAAATGGCTGCCCCGGTTGTCGATCTCACCCACTTTACGGGCCGGCGACTTGTTGCTCTCCAGGAACTTGGCGTTGGCTTGATCCAATGTGTCCGCCAACATCTTCGCGGCCGGATTATTGGCCACTTTGGCCAGATGTTCCAGCGACGCGGCCAGCGCAAGGAATTCTCCCAGCGAATCCCAGCGCAGATAACCTTCCTCCTGGAACTGCTGCACATGCTTCGGTGCGGATCCGCCGGCACCGGTCTCGAACAGCCCCCCGCCATTCAGCAACGGCACGATCGAGAGCATCTTGGCGCTGGTGCCGATTTCGAGAATCGGGAAGAGATCCGTGAGATAATCGCGCAGCACGTTCCCTGTCACGGAGATCGTGTCTTTGCCTTCCTTGATCCGCTCCAGCGAGAGACGCGTCGCATCGGCCGGTGTCATGATCCGAATGTCGAGGCCTTTGGTATCATGGTCCTTTAAGTAGGTTTCGACCTTCGTGATCAATTGCGCATCATGCGCGCGAGTCTTGTTCAGCCAGAAAATGGCCGGTGCACCCGTCGCCTTCGCACGTGTCACCGCCAGCTTGACCCAGTCACGAATCGGCGCATCCTTCACCTGGCACATGCGCCAGATATCGCCTTCTTCGACCTGGTGCTCCAGCAATGTCTTCCCTGAGACATCGACCACGCGGATCGTGCCGTTGCCTGGCGCCTTGAAGGTCTTGTCGTGCGAACCGTATTCCTCGGCCGCTTGCGCCATCAGACCGACGTTCGGCACGCTACCCATCGTCTTCGGATCAAGGGCGCCGTACTTCTTACAGAACTCGACCACCTCGTGATAGACCGGCGCATAGCTGGCATCCGGGATGACGCACTTCGCATCCGCCGCCTTGCCGTCCGGCCCCCACATCCTGCCGCTGTCGCGAATGACCGGGGGCATGGACGCATCGATAATGATGTCGCTGGGCACATGGAGATTGGTGATCCCCTTGTCGGAGTTCACCATCGCCATCGGCGGCCGCTTTTTGTATACCTCCTGGATGTCGGCTTCGATCGCTTTGCGCTGATCCTCCGGCAAGGCCTTGATCTTGGCATAGAGGTCGCCGAGACCGTTATCAGGATCCACGCCCAGCTTCTTCAGCGTCTCGCCATGCTTTTCAAAGACGTCCTTAAAGAACACCGTCACGGCGTGACCGAAGATCTTGGGATCCGAGATCTTCATCATGGTGGCCTTCAGATGGATCGAAAACAAGACTCCCTTCTTCTGGGCATCCTGAATCTGCTCTTCGAGGAACGTGCGCAAAGCCTTGACGCTCATGAACGTCGCGTCGATGACTTCCCCGGCCTGCAACGCCACTTTCGGCTTGAGCACCGTGGTCTTGCCATCCTGGCCGACGAATTCGATCTTGGCATCGGTCGCTGCCGTCGTCGTCATCGACTTCTCGTTCGAGAAGAAGTCTCCCCCCTTCATATGGCTGACATGCGTCTTGGAGTCCGCGCTCCAGGCACCCATTTTATGCGGGTGTTTTCTGGTATGAGCCTTCACAGAAAGCGGCGCGCGGCGGTCGGAGTTACCTTCGCGCAATACCGGGTTGACGGCGCTACCTTTAACTCTATCGTAGCGAGCCTTGATGTCTTTTTCCTTGTCATCCTTCGGATTCTCAGGATACGGCGGGAGCTTGTAGCCTTGCTCCTGCAGCTCCTTGATCGTCTCCTGCAACTGGGGAAGCGAGGCGCTGATGTTCGGCAGCTTGATGATATTGGCTTCCGGCTGCTTCGCCAGTTCGCCCAATTCAGCCAGCGCATCAGGCTGACGTTGCTCCGGCGTCAGATAGTCCGGGAATACGGCAAGAATGCGCCCCGCCAATGAGATATCGCGCAGTTCCACCGCCACACCGGCTGCCTTGCTGAAGGCATTGATAATCGGCAAGAACGAATAGGTCGCCAACATAGGCGCTTCATCGGTCTTGGTGTAAATAATCTTCGACGCTTTCGTGCTCATGATTCCCCTCTGTTGATCGTGTTAGTTCAGCGCGTTCAACGCTGAACCAGCCTTGAACCAAGCGATCTGTTGCTCGGTGATGCTGTGGTTCGCCTGGATGGTGAGCGCGCTGCCATCCGCCTTGTGTATCGTCACCTGCACCGGCTTGCCGGGAGCCAGATTGCTCAACCCCGTCACGCTGATACGGTCCTGCTGCTCGATCTTCTCGTAATCCTTCGGGTCAGCGAAGGTCAACGCCAAGATCCCCTGCTTTTTCAAATTCGTTTCATGGATGCGTGCAAAGCCTTTGACGAGCACGACTTTGACGTTCAAGAATCGCGGTGACATTGCGGCATGTTCACGGCTGCTGCCTTCTCCGTAATTCTCGTCCCCGACCACGATCGAGCCGATCCCTTTGGCCTTGTAGGCCCGGGCTATCTGCGCAATGGTCAGGTTCGATTCACCGGTCAGGACATTAGTTCCCTTGCCCGGCTCGGACGAAAATGCGTTGTTGGCGCCCAGGAACATGTTGTCGCTGATCTTGTCCAAGTGGCCACGGAACTTGAGCCAGGGACCGGCCGGAGAGATATGGTCCGTAGTGGTCTTGCCCTTGGTCTTGATCAACAGCGGGAGCTTCTCGAAATCCTTGCCATCCCAACGGGGGAACGGCTGCAGGAGCTGCAAACGCTCGCTGGTCGGCGGAATATCGACGGTAAGCCCCTCACCGTTCTCTGCCGGCGCAACGAAGCCCTCTTCGCCCTTCGCAAAGCCCTTGGCGGGAAGCTCTTCACCCTGCGGCGGCTCCAGCTTGAATTCCTTCCCATCCGCACCCTTCAGCGTGCCATTGACCGGATCGAACCCCAAGTCGCCGGACAACGCGTACGCAGTCACCACTTCCGGGCTGGCAAGGAACGACAAGGTTTCGTTGATGCCGTCGTTGCGGCCGGGGAAATTGCGATTGAAGGAGCTGACAATCGAATCCGCTTTGCCCTTCACGCCGTCGGCGCGCTTCCACTGGCCGATGCAGGGCCCACAGGAATTCGACAGAACCGTCCCGCCCATCTTCTCAAACGTATCCAGGAAGCCATCGCGCTTCATCGTGTGATAGATACGCTCGGAACCCGGCGACACGAGGAACGACGCCTTCGCCTTCAATCCGGCTTTCATCCCCTGCTTGGCAATGTGGGCCGACCGGCTGATGTCTTCATAGGAAGAATTCGTACAACTCCCGATGAGCGCCGCCTTGATTTCGATCGGATACCCCTTCTCTTTCGCTTCGGCAGCCATTTTGGAGATAGGCCGGGCAAGATCTGGCGTATGCGGACCGACCACATGCGGCTCCAGCTTCGACAGGTCCACTTCGACGATCTGATCGTAATACTTCTCAGGCGATTGCACGACTTCCGGATCCGCGACGAGCAACTCCTTGTTCGCCATGGCGAGATTGGCAAGGTCGGCACGATCCGTGATGTTCAGATAGGCCACCATTTTCTGATCGAAGGGGAACACCGAGGTGGTGGCGCCAAGCTCCGCACCCATGTTGCAGATAGTGCCTTTGCCGGTCGCGCTGATGGTTTCGGCGCCCGGGCCGAAGTATTCGACGATCTTGTTGGTTCCACCCTTGACCGTGAGCAACCCGCAGAGATAGAGAATGACATCTTTGGGGGACGCCCAGCCGCTTAACTTGCCGGTCAGACGAATACCAATCATCTTCGGATGGAGCACTTCCCAGGGCAACCCGGCCATCACTTCGCCGGCATCCGCCCCGCCGACACCGATGGCTAATCCGCCAAGTCCACCGCCGTTCGGCGTGTGGGAGTCGGTTCCGATGATCAAGCTACCGGGGAACGCATAGTTCTCCAGCACGACCTGGTGAATGATGCCGGCGCCCGGCTTCCAGAACCCGATGCCGTACTTCTTCGCAGCTGACGCAAGGAAGTTATAGACTTCCTTGTTCTCGTCCATCGCCCGAAGCAGGTCCTTCTCGGAACCCATTTCGGCACGAATCAAGTGATCACAATGGATGGTGCTCGGTACGGCCGCTTGCGCCTTATTCGCCTGCATAAACTGCAACATGGCCATCTGCGCCGTCGCATCCTGCATCGCCACACGATCCGGGCGCAGTGCCAGCATCGCCTTGCCGCGATCCCAGGTCTGCGTGTCAAAGTTATCTGCGTGAGAAACCAAAATCTTGTCGGCCAGCGTCAGGCCGCGACCGAATTTCTTTCTGGCCTTGGCAAACACGTCCGGCATCTTGGCATACAGCTTCTTGGCGAGATCCATCGACATCTCTCTTCTCCAAATTCTGGCCGGAGGTTACCGGCGGCAGGCTATGGGGCTATATATTCCACCAATACCGACCACCTCTTGCCTCCCGCCCATTTTAATGGGGGCACTTCCCGCAACTATTTCAGCGGCGGGACCTCCCGCCGTTTAGGGGCTGCGTAATTCACCAGATAATCGAACAGCCGGATCAGGCGGCTGTCCTGGCGCTTCTGATCCACCCAGTGGCCGATCAATCCGATCGTCCGCGAGAGGATGAAGAATCCGTTCAAACTATCGACCGGGAATCCGATATCGACCAACACGGCCGCCATCGTCCCGTCTACATTCAGAATCAGGTTATCTTTCTTTGCCGCCGTGACCTGCTCGACCTGCAACGCAAAATCGAGGCAGGGGGTCTTGATGGGCAGACTCTTCACATAGCCTACCAATTCCTTCACCCGCTTGTCCGGGTTGCGGAGGCTCTTCACGCGATGGCCGATGCCGGGCACCGGGCCATGGTTCTTCTTCATATAGGTCAGGAATTCGTCGACTGTCATTTTGTTATCGACGGCATGTTTAAAGAACCGTCCGGCATCGGTGACGGCACCGCCGAAGCGCGGACCGATCATGATGAGTCCCGCGGCCACCGACTGGGACAGGCCGATCCCGGCACATGCCGCGATAATCGTCCCCAATGCTCCGCTCACGCAGGGGCCATGGTCGGCAGAGAGCATCATGATGCGCTTGACAATTTCGGCTTCCTGCTTGGATATCAACCGCTTGTCCCACAAGAGTCCGACGACATGCGGGATTTCGTAGCCCTTGTTGATGAGCTCGGAAGCGGGATATCCGTCATAGCAGGGTTCGTCGCCGCGATCGTCGCTGATCGTGGTACGAATCAGGGGGGTGACCATGACTTCATCGGCCTTCATGGCCGCTTCAATGCTTTTTGGCAACTTCGGCAGCGATGCCGGCTCGACCGGCTCCTTCACCTGGCCGGACTTCAACATGTCCTGATAGGCTTCCTTGATCGCCGGGCCGAGTGCCCCGAAGGTCGCCGGCACAATCGCGCCGGATTTTTTGAGGGCATCGGACTTGGAGCGGGCCGACCCTTCGCCCTTCAACCCCTCTTTCGCGCCCGCATGACCAAACTTCATCCCCTTCGGCAGACTTTCCTGGCAGAAGCCGGAGACCACGGCCATCAACTTTACGCGCCGCTTCTTGGCGCCGTACCACTCGGCCGCGCGCTCTTCGAGATCGCCGCCCATTTCGCCGACAATGACGACCGCCTTCGTCTGCGGATCGTTCTCGAACATTTCGAGGTAGCTCACATAGTCAGTTCCCGGATAGGCATCGCCGCCGATGCCGATGGCCGTGGTAATACCGTCGGCGAATTGTGAGCAGATCCAGATAATTTCGTTGGAGAGACCGCCCGACTTGGTAATGACGCCGAAGGATCCTTCCCGGTAAAGCTTCGAGAGCACGAGATTGTCGAACGCGCCGCCGATGACACCGAGGCGACAGGAGCCGGCTGACACAATACCGATCGACGAGGGGCCGTTAAACACCTTACCGAGCTTTCTAGCATGGGCCCCAAGAATCTTGGCATCCTTCTCAGGTACGCCTTCGGTGATCATCGACACCACCTTGATGTGCTGATCGTCCAAGGCTTCCATCCCGCCCTTCATGGCACGATCGGCGCCGATGTAGACGAGGCTGGTGTTGATCTGAGGATGGTGCTTGGTGGCTTCGGCGACCGTTTTATAGATGGGGACCGCGACCAGGCCGCTCCCGTAGGGAATCTCGTGCGTCTTGCCGGCATCTGGCGGATAGACAAAGGCCAGGACGTTCAGTGAACGCTTGATCAGGTAGCAGAACTCGGCCATCCGGCGCGCGGCATTGACGCCTGCCACGCCGCCCTGAATGACCACGTAGGTATCTTTGTTTGCCAGGATGCTCATCGGGATCTCCCCTTCTTAAAAAACCATGATGAGTGACGGGTGACACGTGACATGAAGGGTCAATGCCCCCGAAGTCCTGTCACGCGCGACGCGTCACTCGGTACGCATCATTTCGCTTGAAGCGCTTTATCGACAATGTCAGTGAGCGGCGTGTTGCGATCGAAGACACTGATGTCAAACCCTTCATCCTTGAGGGCGCGCATCGCGTCGAGCCCTTCCTTCTCTCGCGGGCCTCCTCGACGCACCCAGATTTTCACGCCCTTGAGCTTCCCTTCCGACTTGGCCTTGCGGAATCCGTTAATGATGCCGCCGAAGGTCTTCACCACGTCGGTAAAATTGGCAATCGCGCCGCCGACAATGATGTTCTTGATTCCGGGCAGCGAGCAGACTTTCTCCGTCAGCACTTCAACCGCCCAGTCGGGCGGATCGCCGGAGTATTCGGCGTAATTCGCCAATTTACCGCCACGCGCCACGACGGCATCGGAGTAATAGACGCTGGCGCCTCCACCTGCGGGAAGCATCGCCGTATCACCACCGGGGATTTCGATGAACTTGACGGAGCCCTTGATCTTGCTGTCGACCGCCATGACCTCCTCTTCCTGCTTGGAGTAGGCCCGGCCGAATTCCGCCGCAAACGCAAAATTCCAATCTGGATGGCGAAATTTGGCGTCGCCGTCGAGCAAGGTCACGGCATCAAGCGCCACCAGTTCGCCATCGCTCGCGCGAGTCACAACTGGATTGACTTCCAGGTACTGCGCATCTTCGCTATCGAAGCAGGCAAACATTTTCCCGGCAAAATCGGCCATTTTCTTGACCAGCGGACCGGTAAATCCCGCCTCTTTCGAGAGCTTTTCGAGGGCGTCGGCGGAAGGGGCCTGTCCGATCTCGAGGCAGAGTCTTTTGACCCGTTCCCAGTTCGACTCGACCTCAATCCCGCCGCAATTGGCCACGAGAATCTCGCTGCCTTCGCGCGTCGATTTCACCGCGCAATAATATTCTTCTTTGTGAGGAATCATTTCTGACACGATGACCTGCGTCACCGTGATGCTCCCGACTTGGCGGCCGATCATTTCCTTGGTCGCGGCTTCCGCTGCCTTAAAATCCAGGTCGACCTTGACTAAGCCAAGCTTAAACCGCGACCCGAGAGCCTCGTGGGCCTTGGCGACGAGCTTGGATTTCTTCAGCCATTCATTTGCTTGCCCCAGCTTCGTCAACTCGTCAACGGATGTGACGACGACGTAATTGGGGACATTGATCCCCCACTTCTTCATCAGCCCCATTCCGGGACCTTCAAGCACCTTGGCCATGACGACACTCCTTCAGCGTAGTGGAAACCAGCGATAAGGGAGCCGGATTGTAGCGAAATCACAGGGATGACTCAATACACCAGAGGGACTAACTCGCCCGGGCTCAAAAGGCCTAGTCTCCCTGTTTCATCAGACGGAGGGTGCGACGCATAACATATTGAATTGTTTGATACCAGGCACTCGACATCCTTACCGAAATGCATAACAAATTTACTTAAACACGGCTACTCGCTCAACGGCGCGTCCGAATCTTCTGGCAGGTGGTGCAAATAAATGAACTCCGCTCACTTTGGACACGCTTGATAACGGTCCCGCATGCCCGGGGACAAGGGATCCCCTCCTTGCCATACACAAGATGATGTTGCTTGTAGGTTCCTTCGGAACCGTCCGGAGCAAAGAAGTCTTTGACGCTGGACCCCCCGCATACAATGGCCTGCCGTAGAATTGATTGCATCTCATAGTGGAGGCGGCCGGCGGCAGAGGGTGCGAGTTGACTGGCGATCACATCCGGATGCAAACCGGCTCGAAACAGCGCTTCATTTGCATAGATATTTCCGAGACCCGCAATCACTTGCTGGTGCATCAACACCGCTTTCAATCGACGGCGACATTGCCGAAGCAACCGGGTAAACTCATCGCACGTTATGTGAAGCGGATCGCATCCAAACCGCCTGGCCAGATAACGATCGAGCCCCGCACGATCCAGCAAAGAGAGACGGCCGAACCGGCGCGGGTTCCAATAGCGCAATGAACCGGTCGACGAGGAATCGAATTGCATCGTGTAGTGCACATGCTGAGGGAACTTGATCGGCACAGCCGGGAATAACAGCAGCCCGGTCATCCCCAGTTCTGCCACAAGATAGCGTCTGTCCCCCGCTTTCTCAAATTCAATTGCGACACTCTTCCCGTATCGATCGACCGCCGTCACGACACTCCCCGGATACCACCAAGCCGTATCGCCGCCTTCGCGAACGATGTCGGACCTCCCGACGAGTACACCGGTAACCTGTGCTCCGATCAAGCGCACCCGAAGTTGACAAGCGGCGACTTCGGCTTCGGGGAGTTCAGGCATAGGCTCCTCTACGCGATGAAAAAGAATGCTGTATCGACGCGAATCATTACGCCATGCGAACGGGAAGAAACGCAATATTGGAACAGCCTAAAGCAGGCCGGCTACGAGGCACGCGGGGCAGAAAGGGGGCCGGCTTTCTGACCGACGCGATTGGCACGCAGCTTAATGACCATCTCAATCGTCTCCTGCAACCGGGGGAGTGGCATCGCTCCAGGCCGGCGGGCTTTGACAAACGCCACGGCCTCTTCATAGGACAGGCCTTGGTTGCAGCAAAAATAGGCGATCAGGACAGACGCAGACCGCCCCATCCCGGCGCGGCAACAGACCAGCGTTCTGGTTCCTGGGGTACGCACTTCGAGCCAAGCCACCGCGCGATCGAGCCGCGCAGGGTCTACCGCTGAAAACTCTTTGAATGGAATATACTCGTAGTCCAACCAGACGGGAGGCTCAACCCTGAACTCCTCTGCCACCAGCAACAGTCCGGCAATCCCCGGCATGGGGTTCCGAGCATCGTCGATATTGCCCAGTATCAAGGCATCAGAAATCGCATGCATGATGATTTACGTATAGGATTGCGCGGAAGGGGTCAAGCGAATCACGGCTGATCGAGTCGGCCGTTGCAGTCTGCTGAAGCCCCTCGCTATACTCGCCTATCCGTTCATGACGAAAAGAGGAACTGAATGCCTTCTCTCTCGCCGGAAGAAGTTGAACAACGACTGACGTCGGTCCACTGCGCCATTTGCAAGGGGGATCGATTTGGGATCGACCGCCGCTTCATGCAACCGGATGGTGAGTGGCGGGGTGTCTGTATGAAATGTCGATACAGCTTTCCCGTCTATACTGACATGGAGTTTTACCAGCGCACCCAGCCGGATATCCCCTATCGCCTCAAAGAAATCGCCTGCCGCACCTGTCAACACCGCGGAGTCACATTGGATTTTCGTATTACCATGTCGGTTCGAGAAGCGATCTACTTTGTGACCTGCCTCGGCTGCAATACCAAATTTCCCGAGCAATCGTCGCTGGAAGCCTTCGAATAACTCCCCTTTGGTCTGCCTGCGGGTGTATACTGGAAACATGGAAGATAAGAAGAAACAGCAGGAGCCAGAGTCGGCACCGAAAGCCCGCAAGGAAATCCCTCTCATTTCCGTGCCCAACGACCGCGACATGATCGCCGCCGAAATGGCGGAGATGTTCGACGAGGATCGTGTCAGCCATCAGCACGGCAGTTCCGAACCGGAAGCGGACTAACGCCCCCTCAGGCCGATCGAATTATCTGCACAGTTCCATCACGCTCAATTCGTCCCACCGCCGACACCTTCCCTTCCCGCTCTTTCCGCACGACTCGCTCAATCTGCACGATAGCACCGCGATGCCAGTCATCAAACGGTGCGTTTGAGTCAGACCTTAATCGATCCTGCCGTCCGATTTCCGACCGCCCCAACTCATTGCAGAGCCACGCCCGCTTCTCGCCTTTCAACTCGCGCAATTCACTGACCACGCGATAGACATCAGGTCTACGCTCGACGATGGTCCGCCCATCTTTTCGAAGCAGGAGATAGGAGAACTTCAATGCGTCTTTGATGAACCCCACCTCTGCGTCGATCCTTTGGATCTCTGACGGCGGGTCCCAGCCCCGCTCCTCATGACACCAATCGAACGGATTCACCAGTGCGGGGCAACTGTTTTCATGGAGGCAGGGGCTATAGATCGTGCAACGTTTCTCCTGAATCAATCGATCCCTCACCTGATGCAGCGCTCTCGAGGTGTCGCGTAACGCCGGCTCGACAATCATAAGCGTGCCAGTCGGAGCCAACCTCGTCAGAAGTTGCGTCACGAGTCCTACTTTCGCCTGCACGGGATCGGCATTTCGGGAATATAGTTCGTTCAGGCAATTCGCCGCGATGATCAAATCATACGGAACTTGCTGTTCAACCTGGCTGAGCCACGCCCCATTCGGTGAACGCTCCAGATTGCCCGCATGCGTAATCAGCCTTCCATCGATGACTCCAGATTCCCGGCAGTAGGTCTCCCAGAGACTCCTGGCATGTTTCAAAGCTTCGACTGAAGCATCGACTGCGACAACGGTGAGATCTTTGATTCGTCCTGGCCAATACTGGTGGAACCAATCAAGGACGGCCAATGCCCCCGCACCCGGTCCCGATCCCACATCAAGAATGCGGATCGGATGATCCGGCCCTTGATCCGGCCAGCCCTGCGGCATTTCGTCGAGCAGCACCTGAATCTTGGATAGATTTACCGGCAGGAAGTATTGGAGATAGGCTGTGGCATGATCGGGTTTATCAAGATAGTCGGACTTCAGCAAAGAGCGATCTTTCGTAAAGAGCCGGCTGAGGTCGGCCACGGCTTGAGCCACGCGATCATGGCCGCCGCGTGCGGAGTTGTCGGCTACCTGCTCGATCGACTTGAGCAAAATAGGTGAGAGCCTGACGACTGCCTGGCGTTGGTTGAAGGCCATATTGGTCTAGTGTATGCTCACTCCCTGAGGAGAACAATCATGAGTAACCCACTTTTGCAAGCCTACCTGGAAGTCGAAATGGCGATGGAGCGCTTCACGCTCGTCCTGCATGACCATGTCGACCATCTTCGCAATACGGAGCCGCCTGGCTCCGATAAACTGCATCGTATGGCCAATGGGACCAAGGCAATGCGCGACAGCGCGTCCATCTATCTATCCTATGCGAAATACGTCGCTCATGGGATGCCCGTCAGTGAGGAGCTGATCGAGGACGATTTACAGGGATAACTGCCGACGCGCTGATTGAGCCAGCCATCCGTTCCCAATAAAATGAAAAAACGAAAGGCCCGCCGGGCATCACCCGGCGGGCCTTTTCATTGTTTCCTCTCAGCGTCGATTAAATGCTGCGCATGAAATGGGACACGTCGTCTTGATTGACGGCCCCGCCCATGATTGAAGACATCGCGACGTTGGTGGACTTCTTACCGGTGAGTCCGGATTCCACTTCATCCACAATCAATTCAACCGGCATGGACTGACCGCCATAGACCCGCGGCCCACCGATGATCTTGGCATTGGAATAGCCATAAATCGCCGTCGCCACTTCCTTAGCCAGCCAACCGACGTAGTTGAATTCCGGCACCACGATCAACTTGGCATTTTTGCAAAGTTCGCGCAGTTCCTTTGTAGGGAATGGCCTCAAGGATCTAACCTTGATCAAACCGATCTTGATACCTTTCTCCGCGCAAATACGAACCGCTTCCCGCGACTGAGCCGCGGCGCTGCCAGAAGCAATGATGACGGCTTCGGCACCGTCTACATTTTCAGCCGTGAGCAACCCGCCCATGTACTGATTGATATACTTCCGCGACCGTTCCACGGCAGCCCATACTTCTTGCTGCCAAACGGCGTGGATGTTATAGGCCATGAAGTTTGACTTTTGAACCGGGGCGTCGCGCGAGAGGCGCGCGGGAGGATTCTCCGCATCGAGGACAGGCACCGCTCCACGCCAGGCTTCACGCGGAGGCAGCTTCATGCTGCGATCCTGCATACGCACATAGCCACGAGCGTGCGTGACAAAGAATCCGTCGCAGCAGACGCCAACCGGCAGGGTCACATCATTCTTCTCGCTGATGACGAACCCGGCCATCGTGAAATCGAACATGTCCTGCTGATTTTCAGCGTGAAACACGATCATGCCGCAGTTCAGGAGATAGGAGACTTCAATATTATCCGGCTGAATCGCGAGCGGAGCATTGACCACACGACAGGTGAACATCGCCACGGCCGGCAACCGATGGCCGGGCCATGACGCGATACCCTCAAGACCTCGCAACGTTCCAGGTCCAGCAGTGGCTGTATAGCAGCGGACACCTGCACGGGATCCTCCGGCGATAGCAGCCATGACGCCGACTTCTTCCTCACCACGATAGTATTCTTTTACATATCCTTCGCCATAGAGCACACCCACGAGCTGCATGGTTTCGCTCTGGGGCGTAATCGGGTAGGCAATCGCCAAATCGACGTTTGAGCGTCGGATCGCTTCCTTGGCTGCTTCGCTGCCCGTAATAAATTCTTTCGTCCTCGGGGCTTCGTGAAACAGGTACTCAGGAGTGACGACCTTTTGCCGCTTGGCTTCGGCATGCGGGTCTTTCTTTGCCGGCGCCACAGTGGCAGCAGGAGCACCGGGGGGATTCGTTTTAACTTCAGCTTCGCTCATTGTTGCACCTCTTGGCTATATCGCCCGTGATCCCGATCCTACCCTTCACGCTTCATCTGTTCAGCCGAATGGCCAAACGTACCCGCGCTGCCGACTCCGGCGACGGAAGGCATGAAGGTCAAAGGATTGGTGTGGGTCTTTCCACCGTGGACTTTGGACTGCGTTCCGGTAAACCGGACATTCTCGCCGTTCTCCGGCAACTTGATCCCCATTTCTTCACGAACCTTCTTGAAGATCTGCGCGGTCTTTTTCAGCTTAAGCACATCCGAATCGCGGATCGTCAACATGGCATCTTCGTGGCCTTGCTCGGCGCAGATCGCCATCGTGCAGCAATTCGTCCCTGCTCGAATCATCTTGAGCGTCAGATTCGCATAGTGACAATGCACGCCGATGAAAATACAGGCCTCAATCTTATTTCCCCAAATCGTCAGATTCGGGTGGTTGGGATTGATGACCTCTTCCGGATCGATCTTCGGATATTTGGGCCGATAGTCCGGCATCGGGATAATCATCACGTTCGGAATCTGGGCGGCAATTTCCAGCGTAGCCTTGGCCTTTTCAATGGCATGTTCATTCCAGGCCCACAACACCATCGGCCCCGGGAAGAGCGTCGCGTTGGGGCTGGTCAACATCTTGCGGGCCATCTCTTCGATGACCTTATCCTCATTGGGCTCCAGCAGTCCGTAGAACAGGCCTTCGCCCGGATCGGGCAGCGAAACACCAAGCTGCGCAGCGGATGGAGGATGAAATCCAGCCGGTCCCGGAACGATGATTCTCTCTCTCTTATCTTGCGTTGTTGCCACGCCCATTCCCCTTTCTTGCCGAATGATCAGACGCTAGGGCTTACCAAAACTGCCGTCGTGCTCTTGTCACCATAGGTAATATTGTCGGTGATGGCGGCCAACGGTAATTGATCAATCATGATCATCTTAATGGCGTTATTCTTGGCCATGTTGTCGCAGACCCACACACACTGGGCGCAGCCCTTACACCGGTCCACGGCCACGTACGCAGAGCCGTACTTAAAACCCTTATCCTTCCCCATCTCTTCGCTATACTGAATGGTGTTGGCTTCCGGGCAATACTGCGTGCAGAGCTTGCAGCTCTTCGCGGCACAAATTTCAACATTGATATCAGCTACGAGATACATGGGAACTCCTTATGTATCGCTATTAAGCACTGGCAGCGGCCGCGGCGGCCGGCGCTTCCACTCGTTTCACGTCGGGAGCAGCCCATCCGTGCTCGACGGCGTAGTTCCAGCCGGCCCGCATGACGGCCACGTTCTTATCAATCAACTCCTGCTTCTTCTTGAACTTTCTCTCTACCACACTATCCAACGCCGCCGTTCCACCGGATACGACGAATCCTTTTCCAAGGAATCGATCCTTCACGGCCTGCTCCAACCCGGCCATGTTCGTCAATCCGGTGATCGCTCCGATGCAGCCCATTAAGGCCATATTCGTTGCGAGGTCCATCCCCGCCACTTCGAGCGAAAGCTTCGTAGCCGGGAAGTAGTACAGCTTCGCACGGCGCTCTTCCAGCTCGCGAGCCTGATCCTTGTGCAGGTTCATCGGACCATCGTTGTTGATCAGCGCGATTCCATCTTCCTTCAGACCGAAATAGAAGGGCATCGTATAAGACTTGCCGTGCGTAATAACCTGCGGATGGAAAATGATGATGATGTGGGGAAACGTGATTTCCCCGATCTCGTAGATCGGTTCGTCCGAAACCCGCACATAACTCTCGACCGGCGCCATGCGCTTTTCCGATCCGTAGAACGGAACGATCGTGCTTTCCCCTCCGGCATTGATGACCGCGGTGCTGAGGATGTGCGACCCCGTCACGACACCCTGTCCGCCGACGCCTGCCATCCGAATGTTGAAACGCTTTGCCATGGGCAATCCTCCTTACCGGTCGGGCTTATGCTTTGTTGGGAATGGCGGCAGCGGGAGCGGCCGGCTTCGGAAGAAATTCCTTATAGCCATAACGCTCAGCCAGGTACTGCTTCGCTTCTTCGCTGACATACTCCGTAAACTGATACCGATCGTTCTCAACGTTCTTGGCATCCTCCATGACCTTGTCGGTCGGAATCGCATACTCAATGTTGCAGGAGGTGTAAGCTTGGATGTATGCGGAACCGACTTCGCGGGCAATCAGGACGGCTTTCTTGATGACGCTCTCGACACGGCGGGGATTGTTCGGGACGACGGTAGCGACATAGGCGCATCCGGCCACCTTCGCCATCTGCAGCATATCCATCTTCTCGAACTTCTTGCCCAATGGGGCCATCTTCAACACCGCACCACGGCTCGTCATACCGCTTTCCTGGCCGCCGGTATTTCCGTAGACTTCGTTATCCAACATGATCGTGGTGAACCGTTCCTTGCGGAACCAGGAGTGCAACACTTGCTGGAATCCGATGTCGGCGGTGCCGCCGTCGCCGGCCATCACAACCACATCCTTCGGCTTATCGCCGAACCGGAGGCGAAGACCGCGTGACAACCCGCTGGCCACCCCATTCTGGTCGCCATAGTTACCGTATACGAAGGGAATCGCAGCCTGCGAGATCGCCAAGCGACCGCATCCGGCGGTACCAACCATAATCGTATCTTCAGGGTTCGGAACGGCAATCATCGCGAGACGGATAAAGAGAGTCATCGCACAACCGGCGCACATCGGGTGCTCTTCAAGAATTTCCTTGAAGCTTCCCATCTGGGAGACAGAGACCTTCTTGCCGAACGGACCATGTTCGACCATATCCCGATATTCTTTCGGCATGAACTTCTCGAAGCCGTTTGTAAACTTCACATAATCGAGACTCATCAGGCACCTCCCTTATGTCACTGCAACGGCAAACCGTTGCCTATGGTTCAACACTATCGCGATAAACGAATACACCCTGTAGGACGACGAGGATGGACAACACACAACCGAGTCTGATCTATCAATTGCGCCATGGCATCCTAGCAAAGCTCAAAAAAGACTGTCAATTATATATTCCGGTCAGCCCCTCGACTGGCAGCACTAGAAAAATACTATAACGTCCTGATATTCAACGCAACTTCTCAGAAGGCCCACGACATCCGAAAGAAGGCCTAGGCCCAAGCAGACTAGATAGGCCATTCGCCCCAAGAAGAAGGTCCATGGGAACACGTATCCAGAAGAAATTATCAACTTTCTGTTTGAAATTGCGCCTGATCATTGCCGATCACCACCAATCCGGTTAGACTGACGTACTATGCCAAATCGAGTTTTAATTCCAGGCGAGGATGACGCGGGAATCCATGTGGGTGGTGTGCATAAGCGCCCCCCCATCCCGGATAACACGCTCAAGGCCGAATGTCCGAAGTTCATGGCCCATGGCCCCTGCGGAGGCGTGCGTAAAGGCGGACTCTGTGAAGTCTATCCTGAAATGAAATGTCCCTGGGTGTCGATGTTTATTGAACTCGAGAAAATCGGACAGACCGATTGGATGAAACAACTCTAGAAGAGCATGAGGCGTGACCCGTGAAACGTGAAGCAGCGCGAAGCAGATCGAAAACGACGAAACTGGGATACAACGAACGGCATGCGAAAAGCGGTATCACGGCGCCATTGCCTGCCATTGAAACTTTCCCGAACCAGTATAAGGGCTACGAGATTACGATTGAGATACCCGAATACACCGCGATCTGCCCGAAAACCAACCTGCCAGACTTCGGCACCGTCACCATTCACTACATGCCCGATAAAGCATGCCTCGAACTGAAATCGCTCAAGATGTATATCCACGCCTACCGCAACCTCGGTATCTTCTATGAGAACGCGGTCAACCGTATTCTCCAAGACGTCGTCAAAGCCTGCCGACCGGTCTGGGCAACAGTGACCGGAGGATTCACCGCACGCGGCGGGTTATCGAGCAAAATTGAAGCGAAATATCCCTGACGCTGGCCACTCTCGCAAGTAATCCTCCCTACTCTTCCGAGTCGCCCCAGAATACGATGCCAGTTAAAGTAACTTTTCAGTCATCTCATACCGGCCGACCGCGTTGAACCATTACTTCGAGACTGTCGTGCGAAGGCTGACGCCGCGCGGCATAGCGTGACACAACCAGTTTCCGTTTCGGCACATGATATAGGCGCCTTGTATTTCTGAACCGCTCGCGATACGCTCGCCCTATCGCGTTCCTTCCCTCTACACAATGTCCATTTACGCAATCGGTGACATCCAAGGCTGCGCGCACTCCCTGGAGCGATTGCTCGAACTCATCCGATTTGATGCGTCCGTAGACCGCCTCTGGTGCGTCGGAGATCTGGTCAATCGCGGCCCGGACTCCCTTCGCGTCCTTCGCTATCTCAAACAGCTTGGCCCTTCCATACAGGTCGTCCTGGGCAATCACGATTTGTTCCTGCTGGCCGTGTCGGAGGGGATCGTTGCCGTGCGACCGAAAGACACGATCCAAGACATCCTTGCGGCCGACGATCGGACGGAGTTACTAGAGTGGCTCCGGCGACAACCATTGCACTATCACGAGGGCTCACACTTCATGGTTCATGCCGGCCTCCTGCCGCAATGGTCGATCGATGACGCCGGAAGTCTCGCCCGTGAAGTCGAACAGGCCCTGGCCGGACCGGAGTCGCGACCATTCCTTCAGGCACTCTTTCACGGACCTACCCTGCAGTGGAGCGCGTCATTGACCGGCTATGAACGTCTGTCAGCCATCACGCGCGCCCTCACCCGGCTGCGCACCTGTACTGCGGAAGGCGTCTTGTCCGGGTTTTCCGGCTCCCCGAACGACGCCCCCCCCGGACACCTTCCCTGGTTCCATATTCCGAACCGGCGCAATAGCGACCATACGATTCTCTTCGGCCATTGGGCCGCCCTCGGCTTGCACATTGAATCGAATCTATTGGGATTGGACAGTGGCTGTGTGTGGGGCCGGCAATTGACGGCGATCCGGCTGGACGATCGGACGCTGTTCCAAGTGGAGTATGCGGATGATCGTGGCCGGAGGTGAGCCATCCCCCGCCAACCCAGATTGGCCTCGCTATTCATCCAGACCCTTCCCCGCCTATCGGTTTATTCCAGGGAATAATCCCCACCCGCGACGGAATCCACAGGGCCATTCGTTTGGATGTCCCGAGCCGCGTCCGGCGCCCTGCGGCCCGGACGAATGGTCCCAGTCTGAGGACTATCGCTTTGGAATCGATTTATACAATTTTGCCTACTGGTGGGAATGTCACGAGATCTTTGAGGGATTCTGGCATGTGGTGGGACGAAAGACTGAACAGGGGCAATTCTTTCAAGCGCTGATTCACCTGGCAGCTGCGAACCTGAAACGTTTTACCAGACATCAGAATGCGGCAGAAAATCTCTTACACACAAGCCATCGAAAATTTTATGGGATCCCCCCTTTCTATATGGGGCTCGACATTGCCGATCTCATGAACCGGGTCGGCGCACAGATTGCCACCGAACAAGCTCCTCCCATCCTCTTAGCGTTGCGGCCTATCGACTACCATCCGCACACATGAGCAGCGATCGATCTGTCAAACGTCACACCCCTGTCGCGAGCCGCACAAGCGGAACATCCTCTCCGATCCCGAAGGTCAGCGGTTCTTTGATACTGTCAGGATCCACATAGGTGCCAAACAACCGGTCCCATATCGTAAACAGCGCAGCAAGATTCGCCTTGTAATGAAGGGGGTTGTCGCTGTGATGGATGTGGTGGTAGCGCGGCGTGACGACAAACCATTCCAGCCAATTCGACCGCCAGGTCACATTGACGTGCATCCAATCGTTCTGGAATGAGTTAAATACCCCGATGGCAAGATTCATCCACCAGGGAGCCAGATCTAAGAAGGAGTAGGCAAAAATATAGGGAAGGTTGACAAGGACCTGCTGCGGAATGGTGGTCCGCACACCAGCCAACCAGTACATGTACGTCGGTGCATGGTGCCACTTGTGGATCCTCCAAAGCGCCTTGTGGTGCATGAGGCGATGAATCCAATAATGTCCAAGATCTGCAATGACGAGATAGCAGACCACGCGCAAGACGAGAGGCAGCGCCAATATCGTGTCGGGAAGATGCGGGCGAAGATAGATCCAATGATTGATCTGACTTGCGGCGGGAAACACGACAAACTGATACACAAGAAATACCGTCAAGTCGTACGGAAAGACCTTACGATAGGCCACAGGCCTGGCCGGTCTCCAGATTTCAATCGCCGTAATGCCGACGACCCGTGCGAGAAACAACAGGGGGAAAAACAGGTCGTGATCCAGAATATACGCACGGAACTCACGACTAAGCAGATAGGCCAGGAGATCTTCCATCTGAGCGACTCTACGCGATCCCTGGGGAGTTGTCTTGAAAAAAGCAGGCTTTTCATCGAGTCCCCTAGTCGGGCACTCTCTGCCTCACACGGAGTTGCCCGCGATCGTGCCACAATTCAATCCAGGGCGGAGAGTCTCGCCAGGTCCAGAGGAGCAACTGACAATCCGGTCGCTCCTCCCAGTCTCCCACTCGCCAGGGCATTGGCCAGCCGCCCAGGACCGCATCGATTGTGCGTCCCTTCAAATCCAATTGCTCCTGATAGGCCGATGCGCACAACGCCGTGATCTGATGGTCCCTGAACTGCGGGCTATAGCCCCACTCCGGCTGCCATTGATTCGCACGCAGCCATGTTTGAACCGCAGCCGATCCATACCGGAAGATCGCGTCCAGCGGCGGGAAGCATGTGGCCGGTTGCGCATACAGCTTGATCCCGTCCGGAACCGGCGGCAACGCGGCCTGCCGATTGACCAGGACCAGCCCGGTCGCCCGATCCTCCTGATTGGTATAGACGCTGATACAGCCGGTCAATCCATGCTCTCCAGGCACGACACGACACGATACCGAAAGCCAGTGGCGGAATCGTGCATCCCGCAATGGAACGACTCCCATCCCACCCCAGACCCCAGCGTAGTCGCTTCCTTGACGAGTCAGATGGACACAGGGCCTCGCAAGTGTGTGCCCTTCTTTCAGGAGTTCGTCTGGAGTCATGCTTCACTCCAATCAAATCGGGTCAGCCGCCCCTGCGCCCACACCGATCAGCAGGGCCCGATGGCAACGATTCGACCTCACGTTGACTGATCGACTGGGGCAGGACATGGCCAGTAATCGGAAGAAAATGGATGCCCACACACGAACAGAGGACTCAGTGATAGGACTCGGCGTCGCCGGGGAACTTCCCGAGTTCGACTTCTTCCTTGAACCGCCGTAGCGCCTGGAGCGCATCGGTCTTCAGGTGGGCATACGGTTTGACGAATTTGGGAACGAACTCATCGAAGAGACCGAGGAGATCGTAGAGTACCAATACTTGTCCGTCACAATGCGGACCGGCTCCGATCCCGATCGTGGGGATCGACAGCTCCGCCGTGATGCTTTTCGCCAGCGGCGCCGGAATGGCTTCCAGGACAATCCCGAATGCCCCTGCAGCTTCCAGAGCCTTCGCATCGGCCATCAACTCCTTCGCCCGATCCTTGGCTTTTCCCTGCACTTTGTAGCCGCCGTATTGGTTGACCGACTGTGGGGTCATGCCGATATGCCCCATCACGGGAATGCCCACCGCGGTCAACGCCTCGACCCGGCCTGCCATCGCTTGTCCCCCTTCAAGCTTCACCCCGTGCGCGCCTGCCTGAATCAAGCGTCCGGCATTCCGCAGCGCATCTTCTTTGCTCGCTTGATAGGACATGAAGGGCATGTCGCCGATCACCAGCGCCTGTTGCGCCGCACGGGCGACCAACCTGGTGTGATACAGCATGTCCTCCATGGTGACGGATAACGTATTGGCCCGGCCCTGCACAACCACGCCGAGAGAATCTCCAACCAGAATGGCATTGATCCCGGCCTGCTCCACAATGCGAGCGAAGAGCGCGTCGTACGCGGTCACAACGATAATCTTCTTCTCCTGGCGCTTGTGCTGTTGAAACTCCGGGATTGTCATCAGCCGAGTTTGGCCTTGGTAATGATGTCTGCCAGGCGATGGGTGCCCTTGATCGCCATGATATGGACCCCGTCGCAATGGGCGCGCACCGCGTTGATGGTCCGCACGGCTATTTCCACGCCCACGTCTTCCGCCTTGTCGCCGGCGGCTTTCAATTCGTCGATCATCTCCTGCGGCACCGACACACCGGGAATGTTCGCGTTCATGAACTCGGCCATCTTGTAATTCCGCAGCAGGAGAATACCGGCCAGCACTTTCACCTTGTAAGGCCGCACGGCTTTCATGAAACTCGCAAAGAGGTCGGGGTTATAGATCGCCTGCGTTTGAAAGAACTGCGCGCCGGCTTTGACCTTTACTTCGAACTTTGCCAGCATCGGCCCGACCGGATCGGCCTCGGGGGTCACCGCTGCGCCGATGGTGAAAGCCGTCGAGCCATCTAACTTATTGCCGACCATATCACGGCCGCTGTTGAGGCCCTGCACTAACTGCATGACCTGCACGGAATCGAGATCATAGACCGGCTTGGCCTCTTTGTGATCGCCGACAGTCGGATAGTCACCGGTCAGACAAAGGATATTGCGGATGCCGAGCATATGGGCGCCCATGAGATCGGACTGCATGGCAATCCGGTTCCGGTCGCGACAGGTCAGCTGCATGACCGGATCATGGCCCAATTCATAGAGCAACCGACAAACCGGAAGCGACCCGGCACGCACGACAGCTGCCGTGTTGTCGGTCACATTGACGCCGTGCACACGCCCGACCAGTTCTTTGGCACTCTCCAGCACCTTTGAGATGTTGGTGCCCTTCGGCGGATTGTACTCAATCGTCACGGCAAACTGCCCGCTACTCAAGACCTCGCTCAACCGCCTCGGTTCCTTGCTCATGCCATCTCCCTCGCCCTTCTCCGCTCCTGCCTCTCACTCCCTGTGCTGGGCGTTGAGGATTCTTCTGCGCGCATGCACCGAGCACCTTCCTTATTCGAACCTCTCATGAAGTCCCGTGTGCGCGGGGCGCGAGCAAAGAATCCTCAACACCCGGCACTCTCCCCCTCACTTCATCCCTGCCATTCGCTTGGCTGACTCCACCGTATTCGCAAGCAACATCGCAATGGTCATGGGGCCGACACCCCCGGGCACGGGGCTGATCCAGCCGGCCTTTTGGCTCACCGGTTCAAAATCGACATCGCCGCAGAGCTTTCCGTCCGTCCACCGATTGGTACCGACGTCTATGACGACCGCGCCTTCTTTCACCATGTCGGCCGTTACAAACTTGGCTTTCCCGATCGCGACCAGCAAGAGGTCCGCCTCACGGCAGACGGCGGGCAAATCCTTGGTTTTGGAATGGCAAATCGTCACGGTTGCGTTGCGCTGCAAGAGCATCAGCGCCAACGGCTTCCCGACAATATTGCTCCGGCCCAAAACCACCGCACGCTTGCCTTCAATGCCGACGCCGGTGGACTCGATCATCTTGATAACGCCCTTCGGAGTGCAGGCTTCAAAGACCGGGTTCCCTTCGACCAGCCGGCCGAAATTATAAGGATGAAACCCGTCGGCATCCTTGTCCGGCGACACCGCTTCAAGCACGACACGACTCTCGATGTGCTTGGGAAGCGGGAGCTGCACTAAGATTCCGTGAATCTTGGGATCCGCATTCATCTTCTCAATCAAGGACAACAACTCCGCTTGCGTCGTGCTGGCAGATAACTTATGGTCATCGATATAGATGCCTGCCGCCTCGCAGGCTTTCTGTTTGCTCTTCACATACTGATGCGATGCGGGGTCATCCCCCACCAAAATGGTGGCGAGACCCGGCTTGGTCCCGGTCTTTGCCAGAACTGCCGCGGATTCAATTGTCAGCTGGTCGCGAACTTGCTGCGCCAAGGCCTTCCCGTCAATGAGTCGTGCTCCCACCATTCCCTCCCTGAATTCAAGCGGTTGGCTTTCAAAACCGTAGGCACCTTAGCAGGGCATTTTTCATCAAGTCAACGCCTGAGCAAAGAGAACCGAGCCGGAAGTTGTGAAGTCGAGAAGCTGGGATGATCCATCGCCCTGTCAGGCTCTCTAGTTCCCTCCTCCAAACCCATTCCTTGACAGCCTCTTCACCCGTTCGTTACGATACACACTTGCCTTCACCCTGACTATTCAAGCTTGAACATCCGACCATCCACCTACACGGTTCGCGAGACCCTTCTGAGAGCAACGCTCATCTGGTGCGCCCTCTTCGGTTCGTCGGATCTCCTCTATGCGGCCCAGATTACCGGATTGGAAGCGCCGAATAGCTTCGTCGGGGACCAACAGGGCAAAGAATTCTTCATCTCCAATGTAAACGGGGAACCGGATGCCCGGGACAACAACGGGTTCATCACCAAGGTGGACGCCGAGGGGAAAGTTCTCAACCTCAAGTTCATCCAAGGCGGCATCGTCGATGTCATGCTGCATGCTCCCAAAGGCCTGGCCGTCGTCGATCAAACCCTCTACGTGGCCGATCTCGACCAGCTGAAGGGTTTTGATAAGTCGACAGGAAAATCCCTCGTGGTGGTCAGCTTCCCCCCACTCCCCTCGAAGAGCGTCGTCTCTCTCACCGATGTCACGGCAGGATCGAACGGTGTGCTGTACGCGTCAGATCAATCCAACAACACGATCTACCGCATTGAGCAAGCGGCCGGTCATCGCGTGAGCCTGCTCCTTCACGACGACCGCCTTGCAGGTCCGTCCGGCATCGCCGTCCATCCGCGGACCGGCCACCTCATCGCGGTCAGCTGGGGCAAGGGCAAGATTTTTGACATCACACCGGAAGGGCAGCTCTCCGAGCTGGAGTCAAATGGATTTTTCACCGGCCGTTTTCAAAATCTGAGTGGGGTCGATTTCGACCGGTGGGGCAATATGTACGTCTCGGATTTTTCCAGAGGGAAAATCTGGCGCATGACCAGGGACCAACGCTTCCAGGTGATCGCCGAGTATCTCCTCTCCCCGGCCGATATCAGCATTGACCGCGCTAACAATTTGATTCTCGTGCCCTATCACTATGCCCACGCAGCGGAAATCAACGGACTGGAAGCCCCCTCGGACGGCAAGAGCCGGGATAACCGGCGAACTCTCGCTGACTACGGGTTTGGAGCAGCGGGCCCCCCGCAGCCCGCAAAAGAAGGAGCCGCAGCCAAATGAGCCAATGCGCCTACTGCAAACAACGCAAAGGCAAGCGCGTATGCCCGGGCCTAAGCGGACTCATCTGCAGCCAGTGTTGCGGGGAGCACCGCCTCGTGCGCGTGACCTGCCCCAGTGACTGCGTCTATCTCGACAGCGGCAGCGACTATCAGCAAAAACGGCTCGGCGAGCAATTCATGCCGTTGCGACGGGAGTTCTATCGGGAGCTCGGTGAATTCGGCGGACAGCAGGCCATCTCCCTCTTCAACCTCATCGAAGTGATTACGGTAAGCTTCTTCCAGGGGCGGCGTGACGGGCAGGATGCGGAGGTCGTCGCCGCAATTCAAGGGCTGCGCCGCACACTCAGCCCCCTGCACGTGCCATCGGCTCCCATGCCCGTCTTTGCCGAACATCTGATTAAAGAATATGACGCGTTTAAGAAGCAAAACCCCAAACAGATTGCCGACTCATCCAACGCGCCGGAAATCCTCGATCGAGCCATCAAGTTCGTGTCGGAATTTTCCGGGAAAGATTTTCAATCACGCCGTTTTCTCGGAGGGCTGATCGGGTATGTCACGGCCTATCATCCGGAGATCGCGGCAAGCTTACAAAAGAAACATGAACCGGGCCACATCGTGCTGCCAGGCCAATCGTTCATGCCCCCGCCGGCCGCCGAGTCTCACGTGCACGGGCCTGAATGCCAGCATCACCAGCACTGAGCTGTTACCCTACCGCTTGATTGGGGGCCTCATCGCAGCCGATCGAGGATTGCAATGTGCGCTCAATAAATCCTGCAAGTTGGAAGTCCGATCCGTTCGAGATTGACTGGATCTCCACGCCGAACTCATTCCCTCGATCCCACCGCACCATCGCTTGATCGATATCGATCGGGACCGAAACGCCTGGCAGCCACACACGAATCATCACAGGCGTATCGAGAGACAGCGCACCCTCCCCCTGCCGCTTGACTCGAAACCCGCTCAACGAAAGATCACGCACCATACAACGACAGATGGCACCGGACGTCAGAATACAGGCATAGCACTCGCGCTCGACTCGCCGGTACATTCGACGTGTTGATGGGCTTCTCACGGAATTCCTCCTCGGTAGACACCCTCTCGGTTTCGGTAGCATGAGAATACCTTGGAGCCTCTCGCGGAAAAATCCCACAAAAGCCCCCCACCGAAAGTAGGGGGCCTAGACCCTCTCAAAGGCTTTTCTCAATGTTTTATGGGGTCAATGGACAGTGAGGTGACGCATCGTCCGGACGAGGCCTCAGGCCAGGCGGAAAAGAACGGGCCCTTCCCGCCTGAAACGGGAAGGGCCCTCTCGATTCATCTATTGATAATGAACGGAGCTCTCTCTACTCGACGATTGTGACCGTCATCTCAATCCGGTCGTTCGGCAGATCGCGATCGTTTCTCGGCAAACTCACAATCTTATCGGCCACGCCAATCCCTTTGGTGACTTCACCGAAGACGGTATACTTGCGATCGAGAAACCGGGAATCCTCGACCACGATGAAAAACTGTGACCCCGCCGTATCTGGATCATTCGCCCGCGCCATCGATACAATACCCCGCTTGTGCGGCGTATCGCTGAATTCCGCCTTGACCGTGTAGCCGGGACCGCCCTGCCCATAGGTATCCTTCTTCAGCGAGTCCTTGGTATTAGGATCGCCGCCTTGGATCATGAACCCCGGAATCACTCGATGAAAGATCGTGCCGTTATAGAATCCATCCTTGGCCAGCTTGATAAAATTCTCCACGTGCTTGGGGGCCAGGTCGGGAAACAATTTCAGCTCAATCTCGCCGAATTTCGTTTTGATGATCGCTCGTGGACCCTTGGGCGCCTCGACCTTGGGAGCCGGCGCTTTATCCGCGGCATTACTGACGCCCGTCCCGAACAAGAACGGAATACACACTGCCAACACCACACATCCCATCAACCGGTTCAATCTTCTCTGCATCATCGTCCTCCCTTTACCGTGGGCCGCTTGTACTGACTATATCGACCATCGCGTCCGGCTTCAAGACTCGATCTGATCAAGCGCACAACGGGCAGCCATCTGTTCCGCTTCTTTCTTGCTCAGACCCTGTCCGTTCCCTGCCACACGCTCGTTGACCCGTACTTCAACTTCGAAATGCTTCTGATGATCCGGCCCGGACTCTCGCACCGTCACATACTGCGGCAGCTGATCGTATCGTTTCTGGCACCACTCCTGGAGCCTGGTCTTATAATCTTCTTCTCCCGGCGTCGATTGATGGGCTTCGGCCTGGCGCAGCTCTTCCTGCATCACGCCCAAAGTAAATGTCCGGCTCGCCTCCAACCCCCCGTCGAGGTACACCGCAGCAATCACCGCCTCCAAGGCATCGGCCAACAGAGAATTCTTTTCTCGCCCCTGCGAGAGTTCTTCTCCACGCCCCAGTCGCAACATCGCACCGAGGTTCATCCGGCGGGCCGCCTGGGCCAGCGAGGACTCGCTGACAAGGTTCGCTTTCAGCTTGGACAGAGCCCCTTCGCTTAACTGCGTATACAGCTGGGCCAGGTGGTCGCTGATGATGAGAGAGAGCACGGCATCGCCGAGAAACTCCAGTCGCTCGTTATGGGTTCGCGTCGCACCCTTCCGCTCATTGACGTGAGACTTATGCGTCAACGCTTCCGCGAGCACACTGGGATTCTTGAACCGATAATGGGGTACAGATGGAACTGGATCGGCTGGAGAAGCCGGTGTCATAGGCGCAACCGCGCTAGACCTCCAGGCGCCTGAAAATCAGACAGGCATTCACACCGCCGAACCCGAATGAGTTCGAAAGCGCCGTCTTGATCGGCACGGCCCTGGCTTTGTTCGGCACATAATCGAGATCGCATGCGGGGTCAGGATTTTCCAGATTGATCGTGGGGGGCAACAGGCCGTGATGGAGAGCTAAAACACTAAAGACGGCTTCGATGCCGCCGGCCGCGCCGAGCAAATGCCCCGTCATCGACTTCGTCGAACTGACGGGGATCTTATAGGCCTGCTGGCCGAATACCTGCTTGATCGCGCGTGTTTCAATGGCATCGGCCATCGTGGATGTCCCGTGCGCATTGATATAGCCGATCTGGTCCTTGGCGATCCCGGCATCTTTCAACGCCAGCTCCATACAACGCACCGCACCTTCGCCTTCTTCCGGTGGCGCGGTAATGTGGTAAGCGTCGCTATTCATGCCGTACCCGATTACCTCCGCGTAGATCCGGACGCCGCGGCGCCGCGCATGCTCAAGCTCTTCCAAGACGACGACACCGGCGCCTTCGCCCAGCACAAATCCGTCCCGGTCCTTGTCAAACGGCCGGCTGGCTCTGGTCGGTTCATCATTGCGAAACGAAAGGGCTTTCGCTGCGGCAAACCCTGCCACACCCAGCGGCGTGATCGCCGCCTCCGCGCCACCGGCGACCATGACATCGGCATCACCGTGCTGAATCAGGCGGAATGCATCGCCGATGCAGTGGTTGCCCGTCGCGCAAGCCGTCACCGCGCAGGAATTCGGTCCCTTGGCGCCGATGCGGATCGCCACCTGGCCCGAGGCCAGATTGATGATGGTCATGGGAATAAAGAACGGCGACACCCGACCGGGACCTTTTTCCTTGAGCACATCATGGTAATGCTCGATCGCGCCCAGACCGCCGATGCCGGAACCGATATAGACACCGACTTTCGTGGCTTCTTCCGGAGCCACCTTCAATCCTGCGTCATCCACGGCCAATTGGGCGGCGCCCACGGCATAGTGGATGAACGTATCCATCTTCTTGATTTCTTTTTTTTCGATGAATTGGCCCGGATCGAAATCGCGCACTTCGCCGGCGATCTGGGCGTCATAGGCAGCCGGATCGAACTTGGTGATTCGCCCGATGCCGGATTGCCCGGCACAGAGCGCAGCCCAGGTCTTGTCCACCCCGGTCCCGAGAGGTGTGACCAGTCCCAAACCTGTCACGACGATGCGTCTGGTCGATCGCTCACCCATAGGTACCGCTTATGATTTTTCCTTGATGTAATCCAACGCTTTTCCGACCGTGAGGATCTTTTCGGCATCCTCGTCAGGAATCTCGATCTCGAATTCTTCCTCGAGCGCCATCACCAACTCGACGGTGTCGAGTGAGTCGGCTCCTAAGTCCTCGACGAAGGAGGCTTCGGGAACCACTTCATCTTCCTCAACGCCGAGCTGCTCGGCAATAATCTTTTTCACGCGCTCATCAACAGTTGCCATCGATCTGCCTACCTCCTTCCCCAACGTGACTGACCCGGTGCTGCAACATGGGGATATGCTGCCGCTGGTTGTTCCCAGACCTTGGGGACCATCTATACCATTAACATACCGCCATTCACATGCAAAACATGACCGGTAATATACGCCGCCTCATCGGACACAAGAAAGCGGACCGCCGCCGCGATATCGGCCGGCGTACCCAACCGTCCCAACGGAATCTGTTTCTGCAATGTTTCCTTCACGTCGTCCGGCAACCCATGCGTCATCGCCGTATCGATGAATCCCGGTGCTACCGCATTGACCGTCACATTGCGCGTCGCATATTCGCGCCCGACCGTTTTGGTGAAGCCGATCACGGCCGCTTTCGACGCGGCGTAATTCGCCTGACCGGCATTGCCCATCACACCCACGATCGAGGCAATGTTCACGATGCGACCATACCGCTGCTTGGTCATGGGCTGCAAGACCGCCTTGGTGCAATTGAACGTGCCGTTCAGATTGACCTGCAGCACCAGATTCCAATCTTCTTCTTTCATCCGGAGCAGCAGCCCGTCTCGCGTGATCCCGGCATTGTTGACCAGGATGTCGATCTTGCCCCAGGCCTTCATCACCTGTTCTGCCATGGCCTTGGTATCGTTCGCATCCGCCACGTTGACCTTGACGTTGAGTACTTTCCGGCCCAACGCCTCAATGGCCTTGACCGTCTCTTGCGACCGGCTTGGATCCAGATCCGCGACGACGATATCGGCACCCGCTTTCGCCAGCGTTTCCGCAATCGCCCGACCAATGCCCTGTGCCGCCCCAGTCACTATCGCTACTCGTCCTTGCAATGACATACCGCTTCCTTGTTAAACGTGACGTATCAGGCCGGATGCGCGGCGCCGAGCGCCTGCAGCGTCGCATCCAACGATTTCGGATCATGAACGTTCAATAGCTTTGCTTCCGGAAGAATGCGCTTGATCAGGCCCGTCAACACCGTCCCTGGCCCCACCTCAATAAATGTGGTCACACCCAGCTTCGCCATCGCCTGCACGGAATCCTCCCATAACACCGAGGAGGGCAGTTGACGAACCAGCGAGGGCTGAATCTCGGCGGCCCGGCTGATGGGTTTGGCTTCGGCATTATTAATAAGCGGCGTGGCCAAGTCAGTCCACCGCACGGCAGCAAGATCTTTTGACAGACGATCGGCTGCGACCTGCATCAACGGCGTATGGACCGGTACGCTGACCGGCAACGGGATCGCCTTCTTGCAGCCCTTGCCTTTGGCCAGTTCAATCGCTCGTTCAACGGCGGCTTTTTCTCCGGCAATCACCACCTGCCCGGGCGAATTGAAGTTGGCCGCTGCGACCACGCCCGCTGCGGACGCCTCCCGGCAGACCTCCCGCACCACATCCGGCGTCAATCCAAGCAGCGCGGCCACCTGGCCGGTGCCCGGCGATACTGCTTCAGACATATAGCGCCCGCGTTTCTGCACAAGCCCGACGGCATCTCGAAACGACACCCCGCCTGCAGCCACCAGCGCCGAATATTCACCCAGACTGTGCCCGGCCACCGCCACCGGCTTCAGACCCGCCGAGTCCAATGTCTTGAAAGCCGCAATGCTGCTCACCAGCAAAGCCGGTTGCGTGTTCTCCGTGAGATTCAACCGTTCAGCCGGCCCTTCGAAGCAGAGCGCCGCACTGTCATAGCCGAGGACAGACGACGCCTCGTCATAGACCTGCTTCAGTCTGGGATAGGCCTCGTAAAGCGCTTTGCCCATGCCGACCGACTGCGATCCTTGTCCTGGGAACACCAATCCGATGCCTGAATTCATGGGGGGTAGATATCTTAGAAATGACGTGGAATGTCAACGGGAAAAGTTATTTGGAACCGCGCGCATCCGTGAACCTCCGTTACCATCGAATCAGCGCCGACGCCCAGGTCAACCCGGCCCCAAAAGCTCCTAACATGACCAGCGATCCGTCCTGAACACGTCCCGCGCGAACCGCCTCATCCAGCGCGATTGGAATGGATGCAGCCGACGTGTTCCCATAGTGCTCAAGATTCAACATCACCTTCTCCGGCGGCAGACCGAGCCGTTCCATCACCGCCTTGAGAATCCGCATATTGGCCTGATGCGGCACATAGAGATCCAGATCTTCGACCTGCAGGTGGTTCGCCGCCAACGTTTCTCGCGCAATCTCTTCCAACGTCCGCACGGCCACCTTGAAGGTCTCGTTCCCCTTCATCTTGATGAAGTGGGTCCGCTCGGCCACCACCTTCTCGGACGGCGGAGTGCGCGACCCGCCGGCCGGCACGGTGATCAACTCACAGAGACTCCCGTCTGACCGCAAATGCGTCGAGAGAATCCCCCGTTCACCGTCACTCGCACTGACCACTGCGGCCCCCGCCCCATCACCAAACAGGATGCAGGTATTCCGGTCGCTCCAATCGGTAATCGCCGACATCACCTCGGATCCGATCACCAAGACATGCCGCATCCCGGTTCGCACATAGGCATCCGCCACCGACAAAGCGTAGACAAATCCACAGCAGGCCGCCGACAGGTCGCAGGCCGCCGCCTTCGTCGCACCCAATTGATGCTGCACCAGGCACGCGGTCGCCGGCAAAGGATAGTCGCCCGTGCAGGTGGCGACAAGGATCATGTCGAGATCGGCTGCCGCAATACCGGCTGCCGCCAGCGCACGCCGCCCGGCCTGGACCGCGAGGTCCGAGCAGGCTTCGCCGGATGCCGCAATATGGCGCTCGCGGATTCCCGTGCGCTCGCGAATCCACTCATCGGACGTCGCCACCGTGCGTTCAAGTTCCACATTGGTCAGGATCCGAGACGGGGCGTAAGACCCGGTTCCCGTGATACGGGCTTTCATACAGAGGGCTCCGCAGGCGCCGGACTGGCAAGACTCTCTTCGATGTCACGCTGAATCAGTTCATGCACACGGCCTTCGGCCATGCCTTTGGCCCGACGAATCGCATTCTTGATCGCTTTCGCCGACGACCGGCCATGACAAATGATGGTGATCCCGTTGACCCCGAGCAAGGGCGCCCCTCCGAACTCGGCGTAGTCGATCTTGCGTTTCAGATTGAGGAGCGGTCCCGCGATCAGCGGATACGCCAGCCGGCCCAGCCACGAACCGGAAATTTCCTTCAGCAAAAGCTTCTTGATCGTCTCAGCCACGCCCTCAGATATCTTCAGCGCGACATTGCCGATGAATCCGTCACAGACGACCACGTCGGCCGTTCCGCTATAGACCTCACGCCCCTCGACATTACCGATAAAGTTCAACGAACTGGCCTTCAAGAGCTTGAACGCTTCTTTGGTGACTTCATTGCCCTTACTGTCCTCCTCCCCGATGCTCAGGAGGCCGACGCGCGGATTCGGTTTACGGAAAAGATGTTTCCCGTATTCATTTCCCATCAGGGCAAATTGTTCGAGATGTTGCGCCGAGCAGTCGACATTGGCGCCGACGTCCAGCATGATGGCCTCGCCCGTCAGGGTCGGCAAACTGGTGGCGATGGCCGGCCGCTCAACTCCCTTGGTCAGGCCCAGGACAAAGAACGACGACACCATGCTCGCCCCGGTATTGCCGGGACTGACGACCGCGCTGGCTTCGCCGCTCTTCACCAGCTCCGTCGCGATCCAAATCGACGAATCCCGTTTTTTTCTGGCCACGGCCGCCGGCGATTCATGCATTTCGACGATCTGAGGTGCATGCCGGATCGACAGACGGCTATCGGTCGCACCGAGACGCGCGCATTCGCGCTTCAAGACCGCCTCGTCGCCGACGAGAATGACCTCGACGTCGAGCTCTTGGGCGGCCTGCATGGCGCCCTCGATACAGGGTGCGGGACCATGGTCCCCCCCCATCGCATCCAGTGCGATCTTCATGCGGGAAAATGTGCTCGAGATTGGAATAGGTGACTGAACACGCGTGGCACCCGTGATTGCCCCCGATGTGCCGAGAGCTTAGCGCAGACGCACGAAATGCACAACCGGAGGGAAAAGGGCCGAGGCCGGAAGGCCTCGGCGCGCCTGTCCTCGCAGTCCTGCTACGACTCTTCGACCTGAATAACCGCCTTACCCTTGTACGTTCCGCAGTTCAAACAAGTGTAGTGCGGCAGCTTCAGCTCGTGGCATTGCGGACACACGGACATCCCCGGAGGGGTCATCCGCAGTTTTTGAGTGCGTCGCTTATCGCGGCGCGCACGAGAATGTTTATGTTTCGGATTAGGCATGGCAACTCCTTCCCACGTTCAAGACCGCCGGGAGATCCGCTCCCCGACGTCACTTCTGTTCAGTCTTCAAACTCTTCAATACTTGAAACGGAGTGGTCGGCGCCTCCTCCGGACAGGCACACCGCCCCTCGTTCAAATTCTTTCCACAATGCGGGCACAACCCGGCACAATCGTCTTTGCACAACGGATGCATCGGGTTCGACAAAATCACTTGCTCTCGCAGCATCGGCGCGAGTTCCAAATGATCACCCTCGTAATGATAAATCTCGTCATTCGTCTCGTCCGGCTCAACGTCTACCGGCTCAACAGCCTTTTTGCGATGGTCAACCCGCTTGGCGGCCTGCGGAACCATTTTCGGCTCCGGTTCATAGACGACACGGAGCGCAAACGCCAACGGCTCAGAGAAATGAGTCAGGCACCGCACACACTCTCGGATGGCCGTCCCTTCCACCACTCCGGTCACACAGATCGTGCGCTCGACCCTGGTCAGGTCCAACCCGATGGCCAATGCACCTTCGAGCTGCGTGTCTTCGTCGGTCAGTCCCAGTTCTTCAGCGGTCACGTCACCCGTAAGTGACAACCCGTCGGCGGTCATATCTGCAAGATGCGGTGTGAGCAGATCCATCATGATCTCCGGCGACACGCCGGCTCCCCACGCCTGTATCGCGTCACGCTGAATCACGCGCGCTATCGCTCCTCGGCAAAGCTGATGATCGCGATGTGCCGGGCGCGCTTAATTGAAATCGTCAATTCACGCTGATGTCGCATGCAGTTCCCTGAAATCCGGCGCGGAACGATCCGTCCACGCTCGGTGAGAAAATTCCGCAGCAACCCGGCATCCTTAAAATCAATCGGCCCCTTCTCCAGGCAAAACCGGCAAGGCCGGCGCCGTTGAAACAACCGCCCGCCACCCCCGTTACCGTCACGGCGATCACCGCCGCCTGCACCGCCACCCGTTCGTTCCATCACTGCCTCCTCGTTCGTCCTAATCAATGCGGTTCGTCAAATTCATAGCTGGGTTCGTCATGAATCGGCGGTTCACCCCCCGGTCCCCCGCTCACCCCGCCGCCATCCTGGCGCTTCGGCATGAAGGTCACGCTCTGGGCCACGACTTCGTGCTTGCTGCGCTTCTGACCGTCTTCAGTTTCCCACCGGCGTTGCTGGAGCCGCCCTTCGATGATCGCCCCGTTGCCCTTGCTCAAATACTGTCCGCAATGTTCCGCCTGCTTGCCGAACACCACAATGTCTACAAAACAGACTTCCTCTTTCAGCTCCTCACCCTGCTTGAACCGCCGGCTCACCGCCAGTCCGAAGCTAGCGACCGGAGTCCCGCTCGGCGTATACCGAAGTTCGGGATTCCGCGTGAGGTTGCCCATGAGGATGACTTTATTAAATCCGGCCACCGTCGGACTCCTGCGCTGAGGCCTCCAACGGTCGTGGCGGAACTAACTCTTTTTCCAGATGAACGGTCAAGAACTTGAGGATGTTGTCTTCTAAACGGTAGGCCCGCTCGAGTTCCCCGACTGTCGTGTTTGGCGCGCGAAAGTAGAAATAGGCATAGGTGCCCTTCCGCTCATGCCGCACTTCATAGGCGAGCTTCTTCTTGCCCCAATTCTCGGCCTTGATGAATTGCGCGCCGGTCTTATCGGCCACGGCCTTCATCTTGTCGATCAGGGTATTGGTCTCCTCGTCGGAGACGGACGGACGAATAATGAACAGAGACTCGTACAGCTCCATGCAGCAATCCTCCTGGACAAAGGCCCCGGATCCGGTCCGGAGCGAGGTGTAGGTGCCTCTATATGAGGCTTGAAGAACGGTGGACGGTATCACAGCGACGAAGAGGCTGTCAATTGAATGGGTGATGCTTTGGATCGTTATCGTTCGGACGACGTCACTGCCTAAAGAGAGTGACCGCCTAGTCTCTTCGATCAAACCAATAGATCAATTCGATGAGATGGAGGTCCACCCCGCGGCTGTCTTGCCCGTAAAGCGTCGCATCCGAGTAGTGTTGAAAGTGATAACCGACTCCGACCGGCCCGGCCACGCGGCTGGTTATTCCAAACGTCCATACAAATTGAAATGGCCCGCCAAAGTTCTGCCGGCCGAACTTAGAATCGCTCAGCAGCGCTCCTCCCCCTCCCATATCGATAGCTACGAGTCCGTCCTTGCGACCCACCACAATATCAAGCGGCACCACAGTCATGATTCCGTTCGTTTCACCGCCTCCCCGAAGCGCGCCAAGCGAGGCAAGCATTCTCGTGCCGAGTATCCAGCCTCCGCCAAGTTCCTTCTCCCAGGGGAGTCGAACTGTCGCAGCAAGGTCGATCTGGTTGAAATCGCTCTGCCTCTCTCTCCCTAGCGGTGACCCGCCGCTGACGCCTCCTCTGATTCTCATCGATTCGAAAGCAAATTCTCCTGCCCGAGTCGGCCCAGGAAGACCGGCCTGGAAGGCCATCAAACTCGTCAGGGCAAAAATCGTCACGCGCATACATCTACGCATCAAGAACCTCACAATCATTCATCAGGCCATTGGCTTTTCGAGTCATGCCCCACCACCGCTCTCCTCGCATCTCTCAGTTGCAACCTACGCCTCGTCCTGCATAGGCTTCTCCCGAATATTGAACTGATTCATGGCAGTGGAAAGACCGCGATGGATCAGACACTCCAATGCATCAACGGCTCGTTCGAGGCATGGCGTAAAAACTGCCATCTCATCCTGCGTGACAGGCTGCAGCACATAGTCGGCGGCATCCGTGCCAGGAGCGGGGCGACCGATTCCAATTTTGACCCGGATAAACTGCGGAGTCCCGAGCGCCTCAATCACTGATTTGAGCCCGTTATGCCCACCGGCCCCGCCGCCTTGCTTGATACGTAGACGACCGGGCTCCAAATCGAGATCATCGTGAATGAGAATCAAGTTATCCGGCTTGATTTTGAACTCGCGCAACAAGCCTTTGAGGGGAGGACCAGTGAGATTCATCCAGTCCAACAAGCCGGCAAGTTCGACGAACTCCGACCCGAGCCGACCGGATCCTCGTTGCGCAGTACCGCGGGAGGTGAGACGGATAGACCATCGAGCAGCCGCCCGCTCGATAGCCCACATACCGACATTGTGACGGGTCTGGGCATAGGTTCTGCCTGGATTGCCCAGTCCGACGAGGAGATGCACCGCTACTTCTTCTTTTCAGGTTCCTTCTTTTCAGCCTTCGGAGCATCCTTACCGGCGGCTTTCTTATCGCCACCCTTGGCATCTCCGGCTGGTGCGGCTGCGCCCGCCTTCGCAGGCTCTCCGCCTTCACCTGCTTCCTTGCCCTTTGCCGCGACTTCCGGCTCAGACGCCGTGCCAGCTCCACCAGTCAACAATGCTTCCAGCTTGGCATCGGAGATCGGCGCCGCCACACTCACAATCATCAGGTCCTCGTCGTCGAGAAATCGGATACCTTCGCGCCGCGCAACATCCTTCAGATGAATGCCTTGGCTGATTCCGAGAGACGACGCATCCACGTCGATCTGGTCCGGCATCACCGCAGGCAAACACTCAATATGGAGCTCGCGGGTATTGTTGTGCAGCACACCGCCTTCTTTTACGCCGGCAGGGATTCCACCAGTGACGTGCACCGGCACTTTCACGCGAATCGGCTTGTCCATGGAGATTTCAAACAAATCGGCATGCAGGACACTGCCTGTAATGGGATCGACCTGATAATCGCGCAACAGCGCCGTGCGACTCGCCTTTGTCTTGGCTCCGTCTACGGTCAATGACACCAGCACCGTGCTGCCGGCCTGCGCCTTGAGAATCTTCACCAATTCATCCGGATTGACGGTCAACAACACACACTCACCTTGGCCATAGAGGACAGCGGGGATCTTGCCACTCCGCCGCAACTGGCGTGCGATACCTTTCCCCGACTGTTCCCGTACGGTCACTGCTAAATCAAATTTCATGATGCTCCTCCGTCTCTCTTACGTCGATCTGGTCCCCGCGATTCAAGGACTCAGGCAAATAATGAGCTGACTGATTCGTCTTCGTGAATACGCCGAATGGCCTCGCCCAGTAACGGCGCGACCGATAGTTGATGCAACTTGGGGCACGCCTGCTCTTTCCCACGCAAGGGAATGGTATTGGTCACCACCACCTGTGACAAACAGGACTTTGTGATCCGCTCCAATGCCGGTCCGGACAATACCGCGTGCGTGCAGGCAGTCCATACTTCCCGCGCCCCTTTGTCGGCACAAGCCTGTGCGCCCTGCACAATGGTTCCGGCCGTGTCGATCATGTCATCTAAAAGCAACACGCTCTTGCCCTGCACATCGCCGATGATATTCATGATCTGCGCTTGATTCGGGCCTTCACGGCGTTTATCGATAATGGCGAGATTGGCCTGCAGACGCTTGGCAAAGGCACGAGCGCGCTCGACCCCGCCGGCGTCCGGTGACACCACCACCAAATCACTGATCTTCTTCTTGGTGATGTAATCCAAGAGCACCGGCAATGCATACAGGTGATCGACCGGCACATTGAAAAATCCCTGGATCTGCCCCGCGTGCAGGTCCATCGTCAATACACGATCGGCACCTGCCGTACTGATCAAATCCGCCACCAGCTTCGCTGAAATCGGCACACGCGGTTGATCCTTTCGGTCCTGCCGCCCATATCCAAAGTAGGGAATGACCGCTGTGATCCGGTTCGCCGACGAACGTTTAAGCGCATCGATGATGATCAGCAGCTCCAGAAGTGAGTCGTTCACCGGCTGACAGGTCGATTGCACGACAAAGACGTCAGCCCCACGCACGTTTTCATCGACTTTGACACGAATCTCGCCGTCGCTAAAAGAGGACACCGTAGCCTCTCCGAGCTTTTGCCCAAGATACGTACAAATCTCGTGGGCAAGCGCAGGATTAGCGTTCCCAGAGAATATTTTCAGTTCTCTGTTCATCACCGATTTCTCAAAATGTCCAATCTCTTACTGTTAAGCAACTGAAATCTTGAATGAATTGACTCACCGGCGGACGTCAGCATCGTGCGGACACGATGCCATCTTGCTCACGGCTCGCTGCGGAAGAAGCCAACCAAGTGGCGGACTTTATCGGAAAGGGCTCGGATTTGTCAACCGATTGCTAGCAAATCAGAAGGAATTCCCTCAGCTCGTAATTTTCCAGAATTGGTTTGCGCCACAAATATCTTCAGTTCCGAACGTCCGTGAAAGAACGCAGCTGCCTGGCGAGCTCCGGTCTCCTCCCGGAATATCCCAAAGACGGTCGCACCGCTGCCGGAGAGCAATGCCAGCTGAGCGCCCCGGTTCAACAAGTCCAGCTTGATCTGCTGAAGAACAGGATGCGTCGAAAACACCGGACCTTCGAAATCGTTTGAAGCCAGACTGATCACCTCATCCCAGGTAGTCCGGCTCTGTGACTCAAGTTGGGCACATCGTTCGGAAAGCGGGGTCACACCCTGCCGTGTCGTGGACAGTTGCTGATAGGCCCATTTCGTCTCCACGGGAAAACCGGGATTCACGAGCACTGCCCACCGGGAATCGGCCATATGAATCGCCCTGACCTGCTCACCTCGACCTGCAACCACTGCAGTCGGCGCATAAAAAAAGAACGGCACGTCGCTTCCAAGCTCCTGACCGATTTGTGCCATCCGGGCTGCTGACCAGCCCAGGTTCAGGAGTCGATTGATGCCGAGAATGGTTGCCGCAGCATCGCTACTCCCGCCTCCTAGGCCAGCGCCCATTGGAATACGCTTTGCCAGCCGGATATCGAGTCCGATCTTTTGCTGCAATTGCGCGAGCACTGCTACTGCAGCACGATAGACCAAGTTGGTCTGATCGACGCTAAGCGAATGGCTATCGCATTGTAACCGGATCTCAGCATGCTGCGGAGCCAGGCGAATAGTGACCGTATCTTCCAGCCCAACCGTCTGCATGAGAGTCCACAGATTGTGAAACCCGTCAGGACGGCGATCAAGCACTCGAAGGATCAGGTTAACCTTGGCGGGAGCGAATACGGTCACGGCGGATCGAGAAGGATTGGGTGAATCTTCGTGCGGTCTAGTCACGGCCTCCCTTTATAGCATACTTCTCTAGCCGGTAGCGGAATGATCGGGTGTTGAGCCGGAGTAATCTAGCCGCTTTCTTTTTCACCCACTTGGTCCGCTCCAACGCCTTCAGCAAGAGGTCCTTCTCAAGGCCGTTGATTATTCCCTCAAGATCCAATCCATCCTCCGGCAGATCGGTCGGGATCCCTCCCTGCTGTTGGGGCGACACCGTCCGGTGAAGCCACCCGCGCATGTCAGCGTCCGTCACCGGGCCACCGGTTGAAAATGCGACCACTCGCTCAATCAAGTTTTCCAACTCTCGCACATTGCCACGCCACTCATGCCCCAACAGCACCTGCATCGCCTCGGGACTGATCGTCGGCGTCAGCTTCCCACTCTCTTTGGAAAACCGCGTGAGGAAATGCGTGACGAGGAGCGGGATATCGCCGGAACGTAATCGCAGCGGGGGGAGACGGATTGGAATGACATCCAATCGATAGTACAGATCTTCGCGGAAGGAGCCATCCGCCACAGCCTTCTCAAGATCTTTATTCGTCGCCGCCACGATGCGCACATCGACCTTGACATCCTGCGTCCCGCCGACTCGACGAAATTCACGCTCCTGAATCACCCGCAATAACTTCACCTGAATCGTCGGCGTCGTGTCCCCGATCTCATCCAAAAAGATCGTGCCTCCGTTCGCGACTTCGAACAGCCCGGCTTTGTTGGAAATGGCACCCGTGAACGAGCCCTTCATATGACCGAACAACTCACTTTCCAACAGCGTTTCGGGCACTGCACTGCAGTTCACTGCCACAAACGGCAAGGGACTGCGCGCGCTGTTGTAATGGATCGCCCGAGCGACGAGTTCTTTGCCGGTCCCGCTCTCCCCGCAAATCAAAACATTGCTCTTTGAGTCGGCGACTTTCTTCACCACATCAAAAACCTTCTGCATCGCCTCACTCTGTCCCACCAACTGAGCAAAGGACGACTGACTCGCCATCTCGCGCTTCAACAAGATGTTCTCGATCGTCAACCGGCGCTTCTCGAGTGCATTCCGGATGATCAGCTGCACTTCATCGACCTGAAACGGCTTCGTGAGATAGTCGTACGCACCCTGTTTCATGGCCTCAACGGCCGAGTCGGCCGTTGCAAAGGCTGTAATGATCAGCACCACGGTTTCCGGCGACGCGGATTTGACGGCCCGGAGCACTTCCATCCCGTCCACGTTGGGCATCCGCAGATCGGTGATCACCAGATCGAAAATCTCTTTCTGTAACTGCTCAATAGCCTCTTCACCGTCGGACACACTGGTCACCGCATACCCGGCCCGCTTGAGCATGATGCTCAAGACTTCCCGCAAGCTCTGCTCATCATCGACGACTAAGATCTTTTCCATGGCTCCCTACCTTCATGCCAGAGTCTCATGCCGACATCAGCCGAGCGGGGCAAGCACACTACAAATCGAGACCCCTCGTGCTCTCGACTCTCAACTTTGATCCACCCTCCGTGCAAATCGACAATCCGATGAACGGCCGCAAGGCCCAATCCTGATCCCTGTTTTTTCGTCGTAAAGAACGGAAGAAAGATGTTGTCGAGATTTTTCTTAGAGATCCCCTCGCCGGTATCTTGAAAAGAAATCTCGACGACATCCCCTTTACGCCCGCCAACATCTATGGATCTGCAGCCGGTTGCGATCGTCAATTGTCCGCCCTTCGGCATGGCATCGAACGCATTTGTGGCAAGATTCCAGAATACCTGCTTCAACTGATCTTGATCCACCTGACCAACTAACGCCTCACGAGACGGCTTTGTCTCAATTCGAATATTCACTCTGGTCCGAGCTTCATGTTGTACCAGATCAAGCGTCTCAGCAAGGAGTTTGTTCAAATCATGCTCGGCCAGATTCAACGCCGGCGGTCGTGCATACTGAAGAAACTCTGTGATGATCGTATCCAGTCGAGTCGCCTCCCGGATTGCGATGTCCATCAACCGCTGACTCGTCTCATCCGCATGAAGATCCTTCCGCAACATTTGCATCGCCCCGGCCAACGCACCGAGCGGGTTGCGGATCTCGTGGGCCATCCCGGCCGACATTTCGCCCAGACTGGCCAGCCAATCTTTCCGGCGCATCTCCTCTTCAAGATCCCGAATTTGCGTCAAGTCCTTAAAGACACCGACCATCCCCGTCGTCTTTCCACGTTCCTGGAGTGGCGACAGCGTCATTCCCAGAACCAGGCGATTCCCATCGGCACGCGTGCACTCCACTTCGAACCGCATATGTGCAGCCTCTTCGTCCTGCACATCCAACGGTCGATCCGGATGCCAGTTAAACACGTCTCGCCAGGGACGCCCTTGAACTTGCGCGAGATTATGTCCGGTGGCTTCCTGAGCGGCAGGATTGAAGGAGGTGATTCGCCCCTCCTCATCGGCGGTAAATACGCCGCTGCTGATACTGTGAACAATGTTTTCATGAAACGCCTGAAGTCGGCTAAGGCCCTGTTCTTTTTCCTTGAGCGAATGATCCGCACGTTGAAGCTGTTCGGTCAGGAGACCACTCAAGAAACCCACTACCAAAAACGCCAGACTGTGAACCCCAAATGTCTGAAGCGTTTCTGGCGCACTCAGGCGTGTCCTGGGCAACCAGCCCCAGGCTTCGGTCAGCCCATACAATTGAAGATTGGTCAGTAGACCAAAGAGGATCACGCACAGGCTGGCGGTCAGGAGGCCGACCTTCCGTCGAGGCACCAGGCTCGCCAACGTGACCGAAATCACATACAGCACCAGAAACGGGCTCTCGACTCCACCGGTTCTTGCTATCAAGACTGTTTCCAGTAGGAAATCGATGCCGATTTGCACCCAGGCTAGTCGAACCAACGCCTCAGAGGTGGTCACAAAGCGAAGAGTGAGGGCATACGCAATGGTGACCGCGTAGGTAAACACGATCAGGCTATAGAACGTCTCGACCTGTTCCCCTCTTGTGACTTGGAAAGTGAGAGAAAGTCCGAGTAGGAGAGTTACAACAAGGACCCTCAGGCCGATCAACCATTGGATTCTTGCTTTAATTTCAACCACAGAAACTCCGAAGCCTGGGAGAGAGCACCGCGCAGCGAGGTCTTAGGAAAGGGGAGGGATGCCGTTCAGCATTGATTCGGATCCTGGGGAAAAACCGGTGCAACAACATGATCAGGCCAACAGACGTCGGCAAGCTATTCACCGGCGTCTGTTGAATCACCTGGGTCGCACGGTCCGTGAACTTTATCCAATCGCTGAAGCCATCGTGAAGATAGGCAAATACATGGCAACGACGATGAAACCGACGGTGACGCCGAGAAACACCATCATCATCGGCTCGAGTAAAGCCGTCAGATTTGTCACCGCCGCATCGACTTCGTCTTCATAAAAATCAGCGATTTTCCCGAGCATATTGTCGAGCGCACCGGTGGATTCGCCCACGGCAATCATGTGGGTCACCATTTTGGGGAACGCCTCGCTCTTGGCCAGCGGCTCAGAAATCGTCTTCCCTCCGCTGATGCTGACGCGGGCATCCATCAATACATTTTCGATGACTTTATTCCCAGCCGTCTTCGCACAAATCGACAAAGCCTCTAGCAGGGGGACTCCGCTCGTGATCAGCGTGCCCAATGTCCGCGTAAATTTGGCAACCGACGCCTTTCGAATCAAGTCGCCGAACACCGGTAATTTCAGGACAATCTTGTCAACCGTCAGTCTGCCTTGAGCAGTCGCATAGTATTTCTTGAAGACGATTACGCCCCCCATGATTGCGCCGAGAATTATGAACCAATACGACTGGGCAAAATTACTCATGTCAATGACAAGCTGGGTTGGCCCGGGCAAGGCCATCTTCCCGCCCGACATTTCCTTGAACATTTTCTCGAAGACCGGGATGACCCAGATCATCAGTACAGTGATGACAATCGCAGCAATACCGCAAATAGCCGCCGGATACACCATGGCGCTCTTAATCTGCGACTTCAGCTTCATCGCCTTTTCGATGTGTTTGGAAAGGCGTGCGAGAATGGTGTCCAGCAATCCGCCAACTTCACCGGCGTTCACCATGTTGCAGTAGAGATCGTCGAAGATTTTCGGATGCCGACGCAACGCATCGGAAAAGGTCGATCCGCCTTCAACGGCCCCCTTGATTTCACCAACGGCTTTTCGAAGCGCTGCATTTTCCGACTGTGTCGAAAGGATCTCCAAGCACTGAATCAAGGGCAAGCCCGCATTGATCATCGTTCCAAACTGACGGGTAAAAACGACTAGATCCTTTTCCGTCATTCCATTACCGAAACTCAGCTTGAACCCTTCTTTTGCCCCCTTCTCCTCAAGACTCGTCACCACCACGCTTTGCTTCCGGAGTTGGTCGACGGCCTCATCGCGGCTCTTGGCCACGAGCTCGCCCTTCTTGACCGCACCAGACTTGCTTCGTCCAACGTATGCAAACGTAGCCATAGACGTATAATCCTGTTGTGGCTCCCTGAGCCGGTTAGGTGATGAACGTGCGACTACGTGGTGAGTCTACTGGGGGGGCAAAAACCTGTCAAAACAAATGCGATATTTGCGCGAAGATGCAGGCGGACGGGAAGAAAGGGAGAGGCGATCCGACTTCGAACAGATGACATCAGATGGAGGAACCGTTCAAGTGAGTCCGTCGGTACCCTCGATACAAATAGTGAAAGCCCGACGCCAGTGTAAACGCCACCATGACCACAATCAGGGGAAACAACGCGCCGATCTTCATCCCACGCCAGACCATAGCAACGACCAGCAACACATAGGTCAGCTGGCATAACGTTGTGCCCTTACCCAACACCGTCGGCGTAATGTCGATCGAAACATTCGTCACATGCGCGACCACGGTGCCCAGCATTAAGATCAGATCCCTGCTTACCACAAGTATGACTACCCATGACGGCACCAGGTGAAGGGCGGCCAGCGTGAGAAAGGCAGAGGTGAGCAAGAGCTTATCCGCTAGCGGATCGAGGATCTCCCCCAGCTTGGTCTGCTGATTGGTCATACGCGCGACAAGCCCATCCAACGCGTCGGTGACTCCCGCGCAAAGCAACGCCGAGAGTGCATACCCGTACTGCCGATAGGTCATGAACCCTATAAACACAGGAATCAGGAGAATCCGCAAAATCGTCAGGCTGTTTGGTATGTTCATGCAGTAGAGAAGAACCTCCGTCCGGTGGACTGCAGGCCGCCATCTTAGTGAGCGCATTTTGGGCTTGTCAACGCGGTTGCAGTGGCGCAGCCAGCCGCCTATAATCGACCTTCGCTGTTTCAATACGGACCGTGGGGAGGAATTGATGAGCGCACTACCGTTGATGATGAAGAAAGAAGGCCTTGTTGAGAAACATCAGATGGAAGGCGTGGACCCAAGCGATCGCTATTTTAGTCGCGCTCTCCTGGTGAGTCGAACGGGCGCAGGCTATTCAGGGAAAATCATGTACGAAGCCCTCATCGTCCAAGGAGGATCGCACTCAACTATCGGAGCCGCCGTGCGCGAGGTGGTTGAGAAGCTTCAAGGAATGGGGTTTATACGCATGCGCACAAGAGCCAACTTCAGAGGCACCCGCTATCTCGCTGAAAAAGAAACCTGGATCGACTACCCAGACCCTGCCTAACGACCTCCCTCATATTCCCGATACACCAACTCATGGATCAGTGGTCGAAACGCTTTAATCCGCTCATTCTTCCTGGTCGGGTGCACCCGATTGGACAGCAATACGATCTCCAGCTCATGAAGCGGATCGATCCACACCGATGTCCCCGTATATCCTAAGTGACCAAAAGAAACCTCGGATAGAAATCTTCCTGCCGATGACGGAGGCGACGGAGTATCCCACCCCAACGCCCAGCTTGCTCCCGGCATAACAGCCTGTCGACACGTAAACTCTTTGACAAGGACAGGGTCTAGAACAGACGGCCGTCGATGATAGGCCTCAAGCCAAGCCCCGGTCACCGCCAACACAGCCTCCGCCGTTCCAAAGAGCCCCGCATGCCCGGCGACACCACCTAAAGCAGCCGCGTTTTCATCATGAACTTCGCCACATAATAGTCGTCCCCTCCAGATATCGTGTTCAGTGGGCGCAACATCACCCCCACGACGACGAGCGTGCCGGAGAAAGCTATCTGCCCATTCTGTCGGCACAAATCCTAACTGCGAGGTTCCTGCCAGGAGCGCAATGTGGTCACGAAAGAATTGATGGAGCGGTATCCCGCTGCATCGTTCCACGATCATTCCCAGAAGCATAAATCCCAGGTCACTGTAGAGGCTTCGCGTCCCTCGCTCATAGATCAAGGCTTCGTCCCGAATCATCCCTGCCAACGCTTCGCGCGCGCGGCGGCGATCTTCTTCCGTAGCGGGAACGGTGGCGTCAGGACTCAGCCGTTCATAGTACCCTCGCCAGCCGGGAAGTCCGGAACTATGTGTCAGAAGATGCCAGAGCGACGCCGTGCCGATCGGACTATCAGCCAATTCAGGAAGTATCGATTCCACCTGATCGTGAAGCTGACATCGCCCGGCTTGGATGAGCATCACTAAAGCCGTCACAGTAGACAACGGCTTCGTGAGCGAGGCCAGATCATAGACTGTCGCCGGCAGGGCCGCTCGAGCGGCGTCAAGAGTCGACACGAGCCCAGCAGTAAACATATTGGCCTGGCCGCCGCCATGGCGTACAGCCAACACGGCCCCGGGAAACACCCCGCCTGTGACGGCCTGCTCAAGCGCCGCCCGAATGAGAGGGCCATTCGGCATGGTGGGTGAATGACTCACGAAGATGATGAGCGCGCGGTGATCACGGCATCAACATACCTGAACAGGCGACCGGAAGCAGAAGCTATTCAATGTCGCAACGCAGCCGAAGAGATCATGAGCGAGTCGGGCTCGACTCCCCTTCCATCTTTTCTTCAGGAACTACCCCACTGTCCTGATAGGCTTCAGCCGACTCGACATCCAACATACGTTCAAACGTATGGAGTGTGGCCCGCATCCGCTCGACCATGAGCAGCCGCTGCTTCTGCAATTGGGACAGATCCCGCTGTGTCTCACCCAGTTCAACCCGTGCCTGCCGAATGACTTCGCCGGCTTTCAGCTCCGCTTCCTTGACGATCAACTCCGCATCGCGGTTCGCGCTGCGTTTAACGTCGTCGGCCAGTGATTGCGCGGCAACGAGCGTATTCGATAACGTCGTCTCAGTCCGTTTCAATTCGGACACCTGCTGTTCCGTTATGACCAGCCGTTCCCGCAGTATCGCATTGTCTCGATTCAACGATTCCACGGTTTGCGCCAGCTCTTCGAGAAACCGGTTGACCTCTTCACGATCATAGCCGCGGAGCTTCGTGCGAAATACCATCTGTTGAATGTCGAGCGGTGTGATTTTCATGGATGCCCCCATTCGTTGAGTCAGTTCATCCGCAACGCCAGATCTTTCAATGACTGCACCACAGCAAACTGCAGAAACGTCAAAATCAGAATGGCGATAATTGGCGAGAGATCAATGCCCATGCGCCATCCCATCCAGCGGCGAATGGGGGCGAGCACCGGCTCCGTCGCACGATCAAGGAATTGGACAATCGGATTCCACGGATCGGGGTTGACCCAGGAGATCAATGCCCTGGCGATGATGATCCACATATACAGCCATAAGACATAATCCAGCACAGTGGCAGTACCCAACAGTACATTCCGGAAAACAAACATCAGCGTCCGAGCTCCTGAGATCGTTTCGTCGCCGCCTCGATGGCATCGATGAGCGTCGCGCGCATCCCCCCGACTTCGAGACGATGCAGACCGGCAATCGTCGTTCCACCTGGAGACGTCACCTTATCTTTGAGGCGGGCAGGGTGGTCTCCGGTCTCAATCACCATCTTTGCTGCACCCAGAACTGTCTGTGCGGCCAGCAGCTCCGCCGTCGCACGGGGTAATCCCATCTTCACTCCGCCATCAGCCATCGCTTCGATGGCCAGAAAGACATAGGCCGGCCCGCTGCCGCTGAGCCCCGTGACTGCATCCATCAATCGCTCTTCAATCGCTACAACCTTCCCAACCGATTCAAATATCGTACGAGCGATACCGGCATCCGCCTCAGACACGCCGGGGCCGATGGCAAGAGCCGTCATGCCCTCTCGCACCATCGCTGGGGTGTTCGGCATGGCTCGAACCACTCTCGCCCCCGCTCCACCGGCGTTCGTGATGGTCTGGATTGGGATTCCGGCGGCCACTGATACCGTGAGCGCCCGCTTCAGTTCTCCGGCAATATCTTTGATGACTCCGTCGAGAATCTGCGGCTTGACGGCAAGCACAATAATCCCAGCCCACCCGGCCGCCTCACGATTCGAGCTGCCCACACGAACACCATGTAGACGCTTCAACATATCGCATCGTTCCGCGACCGGATCAGTTGCCCAGATCTGATCAGGTTCGCAGCAACGGGTCGCGACAAGCCCGGCGATCAGCGCTTCCGCCATCTGGCCCCCGCCGATAAAAGCAATCTTTTCAGCAATGCGGGACTTAGACATGACGCGCCCCAAAAATCGCCGTCCCCACACGCACGAGCGTAGCACCCTCTTCTATCGCGATCTCAAAGTCATGCGACATGCCCATGGAAAACTCCTGCATCACCAAAGACGGAATCCCCTCGGCAGCAATACGAGCACCGAGCTCGCGAAGTCCGCGGAAATGGGGCCGCGCTTCTTCCGGCTGTTCCGTCGGAGGCGGTATCGTCATCAGCCCTTGAATCCGGAGATGCGGCAGATCGCCGAGAATGCCAAGGCCCCGCATCAGCGTGTCCGGGTGAAACCCGGCCTTGCTCGCTTCGCCGGCAATATTCACTTCCAGGAGCACCGCCTGTTTCACGCCGGCGTCGCCGGAGCGCCGGTTGATTTCCTGCGCCAGCTCGACAGAATCCACCGAGTGAATCAGCTCAAACGTTCCGATCGCGTCGCGCACCTTCCGCCGCTGCAACTGACCGATAAAATGCCATTGGGGTGACAGGTCCCGGAGCAGCGCAACCTTTGCCAGCGCCTCCTGCATCCGGTTCTCCCCCAAAAGGGAAAGCCCGGCACCGAGTCCTTCTCTGATCCGCTCCGCCGGAACCGTCTTGGTCGCAGCCACAAGTCGGACGGCCTCCGGTGATCGGCCGGCCCGTTCCGCCGCACGACGAATGCGATCCAGGATCTGATGCACCCGTCGGGCAAGGAAATCATCTGCTTCCGACTCCATAAATGGCTACGCCGGCAAAAGTTCTGGATTCATACGATCAACGCTGCCGGCGATATTCTAACGGAAGCCATCGGGAATTGGCAGGGGTTCAGCGTACACCCCTTACTGCGTCGCCGACAAACCGATCGCGCTCACCATGGTTCCGATCACTTTGCCTTCTCGACGATAGGAGAAAAAGAGATCCTCATGACAAATCGTACAGACGTTCACGCTGGTGACATGTCCGCTGTCAACCCCGCAATCCTGCACTTGCCGCCGGATCAACGCCTTTAAATCAAGGCGCGCTTTGCCCTCGCGATGATCACGCAAGACTGTCTCCCACCAGGCGAATCCGCTCCGAACCTCGTTCAGCACCGGTTCGTCCACTTCATAACAACAGGCGCCGGCAGAAGGACCGATGCTGACATGCAGCTGGCCGAGTTCTGCCCCGAAACGCGTCTCCATGAGCATCAGAGTCTTGGGCACAATACCGGCCACCGCCCCGCGCCATCCGGCATGAATCGCGGCCACCACCCGCCGACGCGCATCGCGCACCAGCACCGGGACGCAGTCGGCAGTACGCACCGCCACCATCATCCCCGGCTGATCCGTCACCAGCGCGTCCCAGCCGCCTTCAAACCGGTCGGCATCGGTCAACGGCCGATCGACGACGAGCGCGTCCGTCCCATGCACCTGTTTCACCGATAAAATCCATGGCGCCGGAGCACCGGCCACACGAATCGGCGCGCCGATCCCCAGCCGCAGCTGATCGGCATGCGCCCTCGTGCCAAAGAAGTGCCGGACTCCGCTTTTCGCAGAAGCAAACGCCGGCACCGTAATCACCGATGCTCGTCCCATGCGTCTCATCCCCTCGCGACCGAGAGTGACTCTTCTGCCTAGTTTACCTGCTTCCGGAGGAACGTGGGCACATCCCATTCATCTTCCGCCACCAACGCCCGATCGATGGCCTCGCGGGCATCGTTCCGCTGGCGAAGGAACGTGGGGCGATCCAGATCTTTCATCGGACGATCGGTCATCCCCATTGCGGCGCTCACGCCCACACCGGCCAAGGCCGGCTGCACCGGCTTCGCGGCGCGGGCCGACGTCTGTTCGACGCTCGCCGTCATCGAAACCATCTCCTCTTCACATTCAAAGCCCGTGGCGATCACCGTCACCACCAGATCATCGCCCATGTCGGGATTGATCACTTGGCCGACAATGATGTTGGCATCCGAATCGGCTGTTTGCTGAATGATGGAGGCCGCCTCTTCAATTTCATGCAGCGTCATGTTCGGACCGCCGGTGATGTTCAGAAGGACACCGCGTGCACCCTGCACGCTGCCTTCTTCGAGCAGCGGGCTGCAAATCGCCCGTTGCGCGGCTTCGATCGCGCGATTGGTTCCCCGCGCGATCCCCATGCCCATAACGGCGCGGCCCGTATGCGACATGATCGTCCGCACATCGGCAAAGTCGACGTTCACATGACCGGTGGTCGTGATGACATCGGCAATGCCTTGGATCGCCTGGCGCAACACATCGTCGGCAACCTTGAAGGCCTCGAGCAATGGCGTCGACTTGTCGACGATCCCCAGCAGACGCTGATTCGGAATCACGAGGAGCGTGTCGACATGGCGGCGGAGATCCCGAATACCCTCTTCCGCATGTTTATGGCGACGCTGTCCTTCATATTGAAAGGGCTTGGTGACCACGCCCACAGTGAGAATGCCTTGCTCCCGTGCAATGCTGGCCACGATCGGAGCAGCCCCGGTGCCGGTGCCGCCGCCCATACCGGCCGTGACGAAGACCATGTCGGCGCCTTCGAGACATTCCCGAATATGATCCTTGCTCTCGAGTGCTGCATCTTTGCCGATTTCCGGGCGGGCGCCGGCGCCGAGCCCGCGAGTCCGTTCAGGACCCAGTTGAATCTTGTACGGGGCCAGCGACCGGTCGAGCGCTTGCAGGTCGGTATTCGCCGCGATGAAATCGACCCGGGCGAGCCCCGACCCGATCATCGTATTCACCGCGTTGCAACCAGCTCCGCCGACTCCGACGACCTTGATCCTGACCGGCAACAGTGCATCTTCCTGGAATGAGAACATTGCAGCACCTCCTCACCTGTGATCGCCGAGCGGCACCATACCGCGCGCGAAAGTTAGAACACCTCCAACACCCGTTTCGTCCATCCAAACATCTTCGCCCAGGGTCCCCCGTTCCGGAGACCCGCTGTTTCCAATTCGTCCGCATGCTTTCGGGCATGCAATAAGAGTCCGACGCCGGTCGCATGGCCGGGATTGCTCACAATATCTCTGAGCCCCCCGACTCCCGACGGCGTCCCGCGACGCGCCGGCAGATTCAAGACCTTTTCCGCCGCATCCGGCATCCCTTCGAGCAACGATGTACCGCCGGTCAACACGACCCCGGCACCCAGGATGCCTTCATAGCCGGCCCGCGCGATCTCGCGCCGGACCAGCTCGAACATTTCTTCGACGCGCGGTTCGAGAATCTCGGCAATATCCCGACGGGAGAACGTCCGGGCCGGACGATCGCCCACGGACGGCACCTCGACGGTCTCATGTCCAGTCACCAGGTCCGTCCGGGCAATGCCGTACTGCATCTTGATTTTCTCGGCCTCGGTCTGAGACGTCAGCAAGCCGATCGCCAGATCCTTCGTCAAATTCTGTCCGCCGATGGGAAGCACCGCAGAATGCCGGATACTGCCCTCGAGGAAAATCGCCAGGTCTGTGGTCCCGCCGCCGAGATCCACCATGGCCACACCCAGGTCGCGCTCTTCCTGACTTAACACCGCTTCGCTGGAAGCGAGGGGCTGGAGAATAATGTCCACCACATCAAGCCCGGCGCGATTGACACTCTTGATGATGTTTTGGGCGGAGGTCACCGCACCGGTGATCACGTGCACATTGACTTCAAGCCGGTTTCCGGACAGTCCGAGCGGCTCGCGCACACCTTCCTGCCCGTCGACCATGTACTCACGGGGCAAGACATGCAGAATGCGTCGTTCATGCGGAATCACCGCCAGCGTCCGGGCGCTTTCGATCGCCCGATGAATATCCTCACGTGTCACTTCGGCCTTCTTCAGCGCCACGACGCCCTTGCAGTTCTCCGCCGAGATATGGCTGCCGGCAATGCCGGTGTAGACCGAATTGATCTGGACCGCCGCCATGAGTTCGGCCTCTTCGACCGCCTTCTTGATCGATTCCACCGTACTCTCGATATCGACCACCACCCCTTTGCGTAACCCACGGGACGGGCTGGCTCCGACACCGATGATGTTCAACATTCCGCCATCCGTGATCTCCGCGACGATCGCGCAAATCTTGGTGGTTCCGATGTCCAGGCCGACAAGGATTTGATCTCGTTTTGGCACCGCGATCACCCCCTCTCTCGCACAATCACACGATTCTCATACCGTAGATCGATTTCATTCCCGGCCCGTCCATGCCCGTCAAACGTCACCGTCTTCAGCGAGGGCTTGATCCGTTGAAACCGTTCCCATTGCTCACTCACCGCATCCTGGCCGAACTGAAACTGAACACCTCGAACCGACGCCACCAGGTTGGCGGGATTCGCCGCATTGACTTGCAGCCTCCCGTCGATGGTCTGTCCGACCAATCGGGCCAGTTCAATTCCGGCCTTCACCGCGTGACGCACATCCGCATCCCCACGCAAGAGCTCCCGCGAGTCCAGACCCGTGACCATCGGAAACATGACGTTGTCGTCCGCTCCCAGTCGCGCCAGCACATGCCCCTCTTCATCACTCAGGAAGTTCTCTGAATTGGCGTGAACGATGGCGGCCGGTTTGCGTTCCACCACAGAAATCCGCAGTTCATGAAGCGGCACTCGGGTCACCACGGCTTCCTTGACCCAGGGGTGAGACTCCACCCGCTCCTTCACGTTCGTTGTCACAATATGGTGAAGCGGCGTACCGGGCTTCAGTGCCAACCGATCGACCAGCTCCTGTTTCCCGATCTGATGCGCGCCTTCAACAGTGACCGTCTTGATCTCAAGGAGCCGCTGAAGCAGCGGGCCCGACTGCTGCAGCCCGACGACCAGCCCCCAGGCCGCAAGGACCGCACCCAGGCCCATCCCACCCCACCAAATGAGCTGACGTCCTTTCGCCACCACTTGCGCGCGACGAGCCACACGGTTCTGGCTCGCGGCCTGGTTCGAGCGAGCCCCTTTCCATTGATTCTCCCGCGGACCGCTTGGTCGCTGCGCGTTGCGTCGAGCGATCGTCCACCGTTTCATGCTGACAATCCTTTTCCGGCGAACGCCATCCGGGCGGCACGGTCCAAGGCCGATTGCAGAATACGTTCGACCAGACTGTCGTAATCGATCCCGGCTCGACCCGCCGCCATCGGCAACAGGCTGGTCTCGGTCATGCCTGGCACGGTATTGATCTCCAACATGTAGGGCTTACCGCGCGGCGTGATTCTGAAATCCACCCGGGCCGCCCCTTCACAACCCAAGGCCTCATAGGTCCGCCGTGCCAATTCAGTAATCTGCTTGGTGATCTTGGCGGGGAGCGGAGCCGGGCAGAGATATTGGGTCTTGCCTTTTTGATACTTCGCCGAAAAATCGTAAAACCCGTCAGGCGCCACGATTTCCACCACCGGCAATACCGTGAGCACCCCGGACGGACCGCCTATAATCGACACGGTCGTTTCATGTCCCGGAATGTAGGCCTCGACCATGGCATCCGAATCGTAGCGATGGGCCAAGGCAAGGGCCTCTTTCCATTGTGCGGGCTTCCGGACAATGGTCACGCCAATCGTGGACCCCTGCGAGGCCGGCTTCACCACCACCGGCAATTTCAGCTTCGCCGCCTTCAGCACCATCGCCAGCGAGGGCTGTTCGCCGCGCCGCACCTGCGTTCCGGCTGGAACCGGAACTTTTGCCGACACCGCCAGGGTCTTCGTTGTGACTTTGTGCATGCCCATCGCGCTCGCCTGAACACCGGACCCCGTGTAGGGAACCCCGAGCGTCTCCAGAAATCCCTGGATCGTTCCATCCTCGCCGCCCGGGCCATGCAGAGAAAGGAACGCCAGCTCAATCTTCTGCTCGGTCAAGTCACGATGGAGATTCGGCCCCACATCGATCGCGACCGCCTGATAACCGCGGCGGAGAAGCGACTGGTGGACGGCTTGTCCGGTGCGGAGCGACACATCCCGTTCGGACGATTGTCCGCCCATCAACACCCCGATCCGCTTGTCTGTCAGCACGCGTCGCTCTGCCATCACGCTCCTGTCCTAGGCCTGTCCCACGACCTTGAGTTCCAACTCCAACTTCACCCCGGTTCTTTTCGCCACGGCCGCCCGGACTTTCCGGATCAGGGCCAGTACGTCCTTGGCGCTCGCCTCCCCCTGATTCACAATAAAGTTCGCATGCTTGTCCGACACCTGCGCATCGCCGACCTGCACCCCCTTGAGTCCGGCCAAATCGATGACCCGGCCGGCTGAGTCCTTGGAGGGGTTCTTAAACACGCACCCGGCGCTCGGCAGCGTCAGCGGCTGCGTATCGCGGCGATAGTGCAGATAGTCTTTCACGACTTTCTCGACCTCCGCCCGCACACCCGCCTTCAGCTGCACCCACACGCCCACAACAATGCCGACCGGCAACGCGGCCCGGCGATAGGCAAAGGGGATCTCCGACGCCGGGATATCGAGAATTTCGCCCTTGCGATTCACCAGCCGTACGGCCTTCACTGAGTCTTTCATTTCGCCTAATCGCGTGCCCGCGTTCATCACGACACACCCGGCGACCGTGCCGGGAATACCGGCGGCCCACTCCAGCCCGGCCAGCGAATGACGGATGGCATAGCCAATCAGCGTCGGCATCCCCACGCCCCCTTCGGCATACAGGACCGAACCCGCCTCTTCTCTGATCGCGCGGAGCTTTCCAAGATGAACCACCACGCCTCTGATCCCCTTGTCGCGGATGAGGAGATTCGTGCCCCCCACCACAAACAACGGAAGCTTCTGCGCCTTAGTCTGCCGGACCAGCCGGGCCACATCGTCGACGTCAGCCGGCTCGACCAAGACATCAGCCGGCCCCCCGATACGAAAGGACGTGTACTCTTTGAGCGGCGCATTGAACGAGACAACCCCGCGAATACCGTCGACCGCGGCTTCCAATCGACGCCGGCTGATTGTTCGACGACCGGTTTTCGCATCTGTCTTCCCTTGCCGAGCCATTGCCTACGTAGCGGGAGCCAATCGCGCCAGCAACCCCGTCCCCGCTTTCCAGATATCACCGGCACCCAACGTCACGACCAGATCCCCCGGCTGCAAATGCGGCAGCACCTGATCGGGCAGCGTTTCCTTCTTCTCGACGAAGGTGACGCCCTGATGGCCGGCGGCCTTGATACTGTCAGCCAGCGCGGCGCCGGACACACCCGGAATCGGCGCTTCACCGGCTGCGTAAATGTCCGTCATGAAGAGCAAATCCGCTTGATCGAAGGCGTGCGTGAACTCGGTGATCAGATCGCGCGTGCGGCTGTACCGGTGAGGCTGGAACAACACTACGAGCCGGCGATCCCATCCCTGCTTCGCCGCAGCCAGTGTGGCTTTGACCTCGGTGGGATGGTGCCCGTAGTCGTCCACCACCATGATGCCGTTGGCTTCTCCGCGCAGATGGAACCGCCGCTCCACGCCGGTAAAGGCAGCCAAGCCCTTGCGAATCAAATCGACCGGCACCTCCAGCTCGATCCCGATCGCAATCGCCACCAGCGCATTGGAGACGTTATGGATTCCCGGGACGGCGAGCCGGAAGGGCCCGAGATTTTTCCCGCGGAAATGCGCGCGGAATTCCGCCCCCCACTGTTTGAGACTGATATCCGTTGCCTTGAAGTCGGGAATCACTCCATCCCGCTCCTGCAGCCCATACGTGTAATACCGCTTCACAATGCGCGGGAACAGCGCGTGGAGCCGCTCATCATCGGCACACAACACCGCCACCCCGTAGAAGGGAATCTTATTGATGAACTCCAAAAAACTATCGTAAATCTTCTCCATCGACCCGTAGTGATCGAGATGCTCGCGATCCAGATTGGTCACCGCCACGATCGTCGGCGACAACCGGAGAAAGGAACCGTCGCTCTCATCGGCCTCAGCCACCAGCAACTCACCGCGGCCGAGTCGCGCATGGCTGCCGAGGGCATTCACCTTGCCGCCGATCACCATCGTCGGATCCAATCCGCCGGAGGCCAGCACATTCGCGACCATCGACGTCGTCGTCGTCTTGCCATGGGCCCCGGCGATCGCGACTCCGAACTTCAACCGCATCAGCTCGGCCAGCATTTCAGCCCGTGGAATCACCGGCACCTGCTTGGCCTTTGCCGCCAGCACTTCCGGATTGGTCGCGGCCACAGCGGAGGAAATCACCACCACTTGCGCCTCACCGATGTTGGACTCCTGATGGCCGATGGCAATCCGCCCCCCGAGCTCTTCCAACCGCCTGGTGGTTTCCGAAGCCTGTAAATCCGATCCGCTGACTTTGTAACCCATGGTGAGGAGGACCTCCGCGATCCCGCTCATCCCTGACCCACCGATCCCGACCAGATGAATGTGTTGTGTTTTTCGAAACATGGCGGTTCGCCTCAATCCTGGTGATCCTGTTGATGGTCGCTGTGCCTGCTCTCGCTTCGCTGCCGCATTAAACTCCCGTCGCTCCAACAGTCCGGTGGATGTCATGATTCACCCCCATGAGCGCATAGCATTCGTGGACGATCCTCTCAGCCGCATCGATTCGACTCATCGCCCGACTCTTCTCCTGCATCGCGCGCAGACGGTCCGGTTGCTGCAACAGTGCAGCGATGGCCCCGGCCAACTGCGCCCCGGTCAACTCCGGCTGTGGCAACACCATCGCACCTCCCGCCGTCTCCATCGCCCGAGCATTCTTCATCTGATGATCGTAAATCGCCGTCGGCAGCGGGATCAGAATGGCCGGCTTCCCGCAGGCCGTCAGCTCTGCAATGGTCATGGCCCCGGCACGCGCCACCACGAGATCGGCCGCCCGCAACACGGTCGGCATGTCGTAGAGAAACGGGACGACCTCAGCCGCAACACCGGCCTGCCGGTACGCCTCAACAACCCTCGCATGGTCGGCCTCTCCGGTCTGGTGCGTGATGGAGAGTCGCGGAAGCTTCTGCCCCAACACCCCCAGTCCATCGATGACCGCGCTATTGATCGCCTTCGCGCCCTGACTGCCGCCAAAAATCAACAACCGCTGCCGGCCTTCGGTCGCCGAGGGGGACGTCGTGATCGCCGCTAAAAAGTGCTGCCGGATCGGCGAACCGAACACGCGAACTTTGTCTTTCGCAAATTTCTCGGCGGCGGAGGCAAACCCCAGAAACACGCGTTGCGCACAAGGGCCGACCGCAATATTGGCCATCCCCGGATAGGCGTTCGGCTCCAGAATCACCCGCGCGATCCCCTTCAGCGCCGCCGCCACCAACATGGTCGGACTGGTGTAGCCGCCCACGCCAATGACGAGATCCGCCCGGTATCGGGAGATCAGCCGCATCGACTGCCAGAGACTGACCGGCACGGACAACAATCCCCGCAACGCTCCTCCCAATCCTTTTCCCATCACCGGCTTCGCCGTAATGAGTTCGAGTGGAAATCCTTCGTGCACCAACACTTTGGTTTCAATCCCTTTCGCCGTGCCGACAAAGACGATCGTGGTCGAGGGGTCGCGCCGCTGAAACTCGCGGGCCAGCGCCACCGCCGGATACAAGTGCCCGCCCGTCCCTCCTGCGGCGATGAGTATCGTCATCCGTGACCAGACCTGACGCGCCCGCCCCGCCCGGTACTCTCCTGAGGCCCCGCTTGGCGATCTCTCGAAATATTCAACAAGATTCCGACCGCCAGCAGACTGATGACCAGAGACGATCCGCCGTAGCTCACGAAGGGCAACGTTAATCCCTTGGTCGGCAGCATCCCCGTCGCCACAGCCGCATTCACCAGCGCCTGCCCGCCGATCAGCAGCGTGATCCCGATACCCAAATAGCGCCCGAAGGGCATCCGGGCTCTGGCGGCAATCTGAAAGCCGCGCACCACAAACAACGCGAAGAGCAGAATGATCGCGCCCGTTCCCACCAGTCCCAATTCTTCTCCGACCAACGCCAGCACGAAATCCGTATGGGCTTCTGGAAGAAAGAACAGCTTCTGTTTCCCCTCGCCCAGCCCCACTCCGAAGGGGCCGCCGCTGCCAAAGGCGAGAAAGGACTGGGTGATCTGAAACCCGGCGTTCGACGCGTCCTTCCAGGGCGCCAGAAACGTGAGGAGGCGCTGCCGCCGGTAACTCGAGCCGAGGACGAGCACCAAAACGACCGGCACCGCGCATAGTCCCAACCCCAGCAAATGCTTCAATTCCGCGCCGCCGAGAAACAGCAGCCCGATCGTTACGAGACCGATCACGACCACAGTCCCGAGGTCCGGCTCCAGAAGCACCAGCCCGCTTAACACGCCGATCACGAACAATACGGGCAACAGGCCAGAAGAGAAGCTTGTGATCCGGTCTTCCTTCTTGGTCAGATAGGCGGCCAGATAGATCACCGCCACCAGCTTGACCATCTCGGCCGGCTGAATCGAAATCGGCCCGAGACGCAACCAGCGCCGCGCCCCCTTGGCCGCGACTCCGAGCGACGGAATCAAGACCATCACCAGCAACAGTGCCATCAAACCCAACAGCGGCACCGACAGACGCTTCCACCAGACATAGTCGACCCGCGAGGCGACGTGGAGCAGCACAAAGCCGAAGGTCAGCCACGCCAGCTGCCGCTTGAGGAAGTAGCCGGAGTCGTGGAACCGATTCCCCGCCACCACCGCGCTCGCACTGAAGACCATCACCAGGCCGACCAAGGCCAGAACCATCGTGACGATCAAGAGGGTATGGTCCATCGGCACCCGCTTCTTCGCGGTGCGTGGGCTCGTGGTGGGCCACGGCAATGCCAGGGTCCCTGCAGCTCTCTGTGACATCGTTCAGCGTCAAATCTCCTCTGACTCGCCGCCCTTAGGCCGGCAAGGATTGCACGAGGGCCTTAAACTGCCGGCCCCGATCCTGATAATCCGCAAACATGTCGAAACTGGCACAGGCCGGTGAAAACAGGACGACTCCGCCGGAGGCGGCACTGTCGGCCGCCGCCTGCACCGCCTCTTTCAATGACGCCGCCCGGCCGATCGCAGGGAATCCGGCCATCGCCCGGGCGATCAAGGGCGTCGCCTCTCCGATCAAGATCAGCCCCTTCACCCGCTGCCGAATGGCCGGCGCAAGTCGAGAAAAATCCCCGCCCTTGTCGCGGCCCCCGGCAATCAACCAAATGGGTTGATCGATACTTTCAATCGCCTTGAGCGTGGCATCGACATTCGTTCCCTTGGAATCGTTGACGAACCGGACCCCGCGGCGATCCCGCACAATTTCTAAAGCATGCTCCAGACCCGGGAAGGTCTGCAGCACTCGTCTGACCGATTCAAGCGAGCCGCCGCTCAGCAGCGCATAGGTGGCGGCCACCATCGCGTTCTCCACGTTGTGATCGCCGATGATCTTGATCTCCTGCCGGCGACAGATCTCCTGCCGCACGCCCGTCACCGTCGTGACAAGTCGATCATCCTCGAGATATGTGCCGCCGGTAACATCCGCCGGCAGAGCCGACTGCCTGGTGAATCCCAGCACCCGGGCTTTGACACTGTGGCGAAGCGCCGCGACTCGCTGGTCGTCCAGATTGAAGAGCGCGTAATCGGTCGGTTTCTGGCGCTCGAAAATGCGCCGCTTGGCGGCGACATACTCGTCGATCGACGCATAGCGGTCTTGATGATCCACGGTGACGTTGAGTAACGCCGCAATCCGGGGGTGGAACTGCTCCACTGTTTCCAGCTGAAAACTTGACACTTCGACCACGAGAACATCGAACGGACCGGGCAATCCCTGCTGTGACGCCAATACCGTTTGTATCGCCGCTTCGCTCAATGCCGTGCCCAGGTTGCCCCCGACAAAGACTCGCTTCCCGCTCTCCTGCAGCATCTTGCCGATCAGCGTGACCGTCGTGCTCTTGCCGTTCGTCCCGGTGAGAGCCAGCATCGGGGCCGACACAAACCGCGACGCCAATTCCAATTCGCTGATCACCTTTACGCCCCGCTGCCGGACCCGTTCCAGTGCTTCCATGCGATAGGGCACGCCGGGGCTGATGACCACGAGCTCGGCCGACTCCAACGCCGTTTCGTACCGGCTGCCGACCGTGATGCCGACAGAAGCGTCATCCAACTGCGCCAGGACCGGACCCAGTTCACTGCGCTCTTTCCGGTCGGCAACAGTGACGTGAGCGCCAACGGCCTGGAGCAACCGCGCCGCGGCCACGCCGCTGCGGGCCAATCCCACCACCGTGACCTTTGTGCCGTTCAAATTCATGATGTCTTCGCTCACCATCTCGTTACCGCAACTTCAAGGTACTCAGGCTCAACAAGGCCAACAGGATGGCGATGATCCAGAGCCGGACCACCACTTTCGGCTCCTCCCAGCCCTTCATTTCGAAGTGGTGGTGAATCGGGGCCATCAAAAAGATCCTCTTCCCGCGCGACTTGAACGACAACACCTGAAAGATGACCGACACCGCTTCGATCACAAAGACACCGCCGACCAGCAGCAGCAACAATTCATGTTTGCTGATGACGGCAACTGTACCGAGTGCGGCGCCGAGTGGAAGCGACCCGACATCGCCCATGAACACAGAAGCAGGATAGGTGTTGAACCATAAGAACCCGAGACTCGAACCGAGAATAGCCGCCGTAAACACGGCAATTTCACCGGCGTTTTCGATGTGGGGGATCAACAGGTAGTCCGACATCAATCGATGCCCGGCGACATATGCAACAATTGTATAGGCCAGGGCGGTGATCATGACGGGGCCGATGGCCAGACCGTCGAGGCCGTCGGTCAGATTGACGGCATTGGAGCTCCCCACGATGACGAGCACGGCGAAGACGATGTAGAACCAGCCCAGATCCGGCGTGAAGTTCTTGAAGAACGGTACGCTCAGCTTCGTGGTATAGCCCGGCAGGAAATACAACGTGACGGCGATCGCCAGTGCAATCGCGACTTGCGCGACAAATTTTTGCGACGCCGACAATCCCTTCGATTGCCGCTTGATGAATTTGAGGTAGTCATCGGCAAAACCGATTGCCCCGAATCCCACCATCGCCGCGAGGACCAGCCACACATATGGTTTTGTAATATCAGCCCACAGCAGCGTGGAGAGCACCACGGCAAAGAGAATCAGGAGACCGCCCATCGTCGGAGTCCCGCTCTTGGCCAGATGACTCTTCGGCCCATCGTCACGGATCTGCTGGCCCAACTTGATTTCCTGGAGCTTGCGGATGAGCCAGGGGGCCAGAATGAACGCGATGAGGAACGCCGTCACCGCCGCATAAATGATGCGGAAGCTTTGATAGCGGAAGACGTTCAGGAACGAAAACTCAGTATGGAGTGGATACAGCCAGTTATACAGCATAAGACGACCGTCACGACGACGCCGGGGGCATGCAGCGCCGAGCCCGTTTCTGCCCCTGAATAGTTACGATGCCTTCTTCGAAACCCGCTTCATACCTTGCAATGCACCGACCACCTGCTCCATCTTCATTCCGCGCGACGCCTTGACCAATACGACATCACCGGCGACCGCCATCGTCTTGACAGCTGTCGCGGCGGCGGCGGCATCGAGCAATTCCAGCACTCTTGCCGGCTCCATCCCGGCCCGACGCGCGCCTTCCGCCAGACCACGCCCCAACGGCCCGCAGGCGATCAACTGCGAGATGCCCTGCTGCGCCACAAAGGCGCCGACCTCTTCATGCATCCGCATCGCGCCCGGCCCGAGTTCCAGCATATCGCCCAATACCGCGATGGTCTTTCGTCCGCTCCCGGATTGAGCCAGCAGCTGTACCGCCGCCTTCATCGACGCGGGGTTGGCGTTATAGCAATCGTTGATCACTCGTATCCCGTGGCTCACGATGACTTGCGACCGCATCGCGGCCGGACGGAATCGGGAGAGGCCCTGCGCAATCACGGCACCGGACACGCCGAGCACCGTTCCGACGGCTGCGGCGGCCAAGGCATTCGTCACATTGTGCGATCCCTGCACCTTGATTCGCACAATGGTATGCCGGACCTTTCCCGGCAGGAGCAGCCGGAAAATCGTCCCGTCGCGCCCGTCTGACTTTTCATGCAACGCCTGCACATCGGCTTTCGGCGAATAGCCGAACGACACCACCCGGCACCGGGCTCGCGCCGCCAGATAGTCGAAGTACGGATCGTCGGCGTTCAGGATGGCCGTCCCGTCCGGAGGCAGCAGATCGAGCAACTCCGCCTTTGCCTGCGCCGATCCTTCCATGCTGCCGAAAAACTCCAGGTGATCCGGCCCGATATTCGTGATGATGCCGATGGTCGGGCGGGCGATTTCACAGAGACGCGTCGTCTGCCCGATATTATCGACACCCAGTTCGATGACGGCCGCTTCATGCCGGGCGGTCAATCTCAATAGCGTGTGGGGGACTCCGATTCGATTGTTGAAATTGCTTTCGGTCTTCAAGACACGCCAGCGCTGCCCCATTACGCTTGCAACCATTTCCTTCGTGGTGGTTTTCCCGTTGCTTCCCGTCACGGCCACCAGCGGGATGTCGAACCGGCTGCGGTGATGCGTGGCCAGTTGCTGGTAGGCAAACAGCGGATCCCGCACCCCCAGAATGAAGGGAGGGGACGACTTGGGACCCGCTTTCAGCAGGGCCAGAGGAACCGCGTAATTATCCTGCACAATGGCGCCGACCGCGCCCCGTTCCAGCGCCGCCGCCACATAGTCATGCCCGTCAAATCGATCACCGCGAATCGCGATAAACAGATCACCGGCACGGATCGCCCGCGAATCGAGGCTGAGTTGCCGGATACGCTGCTTCGCCCACCGGGACGCATCACCGGAAAGCATTTTGACGCTGATGACTTCTCGAAGTTCTTCGCCGGTTAAGAGCGGCATGGTCATCCCAATCTGTAACAGGGCCCCACTGGAATCAGGCACAGTTCGTCAATTCACGGATCGCATCACGGGCGACTTCGCGATCGTCGAAGTGAAATTTCTTGGTCCCGATAATCTGATAATCTTCGTGCCCCTTCCCGGCAATGAGGACCATATCGCCGGGCTGAGCTGCCCGCATGGCCGTCGCAATCGCTTCGCGCCGATCGGCCACCTTCTGATATTTCACGTGGGATCGCTGTTGCAGCGCTTCCCGCACACCGACTTCCACTTCATCGAGAATCGCCAGGGGATTTTCCGTGCGCGGATTGTCTGAGGTGAGAATGACCACGTCGCTCTGCTGAACCGCGGCACGTCCCATCTTGGGTCGCTTCCCGCGGTCGCGATCCCCCCCGCATCCGAAGACTGTGATGATCCGGCCTGCTTTCAACGCCTGCGCCGCCGTCAGCAACCGGACTAGCGCGTCTTCCGTATGGGCATAATCCACCACGACGGTGAACGACTGTCCACCCATGACACGCTCGAATCGACCCGGCACATTGGTGACGCGGGTCACCGCCTGACGCACCTGATCGATCGTGGCTCCTTCATGCAAGGCCACACCGATCGCCGCCAGCATGTTGTAGACGTTGTGCTCCCCGACCAGATGACTCTCGACCGGAAACGTCCCGGCGGGCGTCGCCGCCATAAACGTGGTGCCATTGAGAGAGAGCTGCACCTGTTCCGCCAGAAGATCGGCCTTACCCTTGATGCCGTATGTCCACACCGGCGCGGTGCACAAGGAAGCGATGCGGGCGCCACTGGGATCGTCACTGTTGACGATGGCCCGCTTGTTCGGCTTCTTGGTTCCGGTCAATCCCGTAAAGAGCCGAAGCTTGGCCTGAAAATATTCTTCCATCGTCTTATGAAAATCGAGATGGTCTTGGGTCAGATTCGAAAACACGGCCACGTCATACTCACATCCGCTCACCCGGTCCTGCGCCAGCGCATGCGAAGAGACTTCCATCACCGCAGCCGAACATCCGCCGTCGACCATCCGCTTCAAGAGCTGCTGCAATTCCAACGCACCCGGTGTCGTATGGGAGGCGGGAATAATCTCGCTCCCGATTTGATAGGCGACGGTTCCGATCAAACCGACTCGTCCTCCAACCGCTTCCAGCAAGGCCTTGCAGACATAAGACGTCGTCGTTTTCCCGTTCGTGCCGGTGATACCGATCATCCGCAGCCGTCCGGAAGGATCGCCATAAAACCGGCTTCCCAAATGCCCCAGCGCCTTCCGCGAGTCCGCCACCCGGAGGTACGGGCGATCGACCCCGGCAACCAGATCCTGAATGACCACGGCCGCCGCTCCGTTCGTGAGAGCGGAAGAGATAAACCGGTGGCCGTCGACCTGCTCGCCCTTTACGGCAACGAACAGGCTTCCCGCCTCAACCGCTCTGGAATCATCCGTGATGGCCGTCAGTGACACCTTGAGATCCCCTGCCTGCTCAAGGACATCCACCTGCCCGCCTAATGACTGTGCCAATTGTTCGAAGGTCATCATCCAGTTACCCGACCTACCGACGGTTTGACACCATGGCCAGCTTCACCGGCTCATCCGATGAAACTCCGAGATAATTCAGCACCTGCTCGCCTACGCGCCGAAAGACGGGGGCGGCCACGGTCCCGCCCCAGGATTCACCCTGCGGTTCGTCGATCACCACAATCATCGCCAAACGGGGATTGTCGGCAGGAACGAATCCGACAAAGGATCCGACGAACAATGTGGACGAATAGGCGCCGGTGCGCGGATCGATCTTCTGCGCCGTACCCGTCTTCCCGGCCACTCTGAATCCTGGGATCGCGGCCTTTGCCCCGGTCCCATCCGTTACAACACCTTCAAGGATCGACGTCACCGTCCGCGCTGTTTCCGGAGACACGACCCGGCGCTTGACCTGCGGAAGGAACTGCCGAAGAGACTTTCCCTGTGCATCACGCACTTCAGAAACCACGTAGGGCTTCATCAATACCCCGCCGTTCGCCAGAGCCGCCACTGCAGACACCATCTGAATCGGCGTCACGCCGATTTCCTGCCCCATCGAGATTGAAGCCAACGACCGACGTCCCCATTCTTTGGGATGCTTGACCAAGCCGCCGGCCTCCCCCGGGAGATCGATCTCCGTCTTCTGCCCGAACCCGAATGCCTGCAGATAGCGGTAGAGGCGCTGATCTCCCAGCGCCATACCGGTTTTGGCCGCGCCGATGTTGCTCGACTTCTGAATCACCTGTGCAAACGTCATCCAGCCGAGCTTTTCATGGTCATGAATCACCGTATTCGCGATCGTCATCCGCCCATTTTCGCCGTACAACATCGTGCTCGGTTTCATAACTTTCTCTTCAAGCGCCGCCGCCGCGACAAGGGCCTTCATCGTCGAACCAGGCTCGTAGGCATCAGTCAACGCCCGATTTCTCCAGCGATCCGCCGTCAGGGACGCCACGGCATTCGGATCGAAACGGGGGCTGATCGCCAGCGCAAGAACGGCACCGGTCTGAGGATCGAGCACAATAACTGTGCCTGATTTGGCACGTGCCTTGGTGACTGCTTCTTCCAATTCTTTTTCAGCGATGTACTGAATGACTTCGTCGATCGTGATGACCAGACTATGTCCGGCGGCAGGAACCTGCTCGGCCTGCCCTTTCGGGAACACCGTCCGGCCCATAGCATCACGCTGCAGAATCACAACTCGCTTCTCGCCATGGAGTTGCGTCTCATACCGTCGCTCAATCCCTTCAAGCCCTTCTCCGTCCATCCCGGCAAACCCCAACACGTGAGCCAGGAGCGGACCCTTTGGATAAAATCGACGGCCTTCCATCACCAGCCCGATCCCCTCCATCGGCATATGCTCGAGACGGTGACCCTGCTCAGGGTCCAGCTTTCTGGCCAGCCACACGAAACTGCGATCCTGCCGCAGCTTCTTCTCCAATTCATCGGTTCGGACATGCAGCACCGGCGAGAGAGAGCGGGCCGTTTTGGCAGGACTTTCGAGCGCGGTGGGAATGCCGAACACGGAGGGCACTTCCATGTTCATGGCGAGAACTTTGCCATGACGGTCCACAACGGTTCCTCTAGCTCCCTCTAGGGACACGGTCTTCTGATGTTGACGGTCGGCCTTGGCCGTGAGCTCAGCAGCCTGCAATACTTGTAAGTTAACCAACCGGAACAGCACCACCGCAAACCCGCAGAGCATCACCAGCAGCAACACATACCGTCGAGCCCGTGACGGCGAACCAGTCACTATCGCCTCCCGCTGAACACATCGTTCCTGGCAATCCGCAACTCCACGGCGGATGCAGGCGAGTCCTTCGTTTTCGATTGAACCATTACAACCTGACCGGGCTGAGGCAAGCTCATGCCGAATTTTTCCGTGGCGACTTTGGCAATCCGGTCGGGTGAACTCAGGGCCGAGAACTTCACCTTCAGCTCATCACGCTCCCGCTCAAGCATCACCTTCTCATGCTTCAGCCGCTCAACCTGGTAACCCAGGCGCACCATATCCACCCGTTCCCACACAAAGACGAACACGAGACACAGCCCGGCCGTCACTGCCAGCATTTTCATTGGGCATACTCCTTTGACAGGCGCTCAGCGACACGCAACTTGGCGCTTCGTGCGCGCGGATTCGCCCGGCACTCTGCTTCGGAAGGGACTTGCGGCTTCTTGGTTAACACGACCACCTGCGGATGCGGCCGCTCCGCCAAGGCACGAAACGTATGCTTCACGATCCGATCTTCGAGCGAATGAAACGAAATGACGGCGAGACGGCCACCGGGTCGCAACATGTCGACCGCATCGCGGATAGCCGGTTCAAGCACATCCAACTCGCGATTGACGGCGATGCGCAGCGCCTGAAACGTCCTCGTCGCGCAGTGGATACGCCCGTGCCGATACGCGGCAGGAACGGATTCCTTGATGACCGTCGTCAGCTCTTGCGTCGACGTCAGCGCTTTCCGTTCACGCGCACGAACAATCGCACGCGCAATACGTCGGGAGAATCGCTCCTCGCCATACTGAAAAATGAGATCCGCTAGTTCAGACTCGGGCAACGAGTTCACTAACTCTCCGGCCGTCGTACCTGTCGATTGATCCATACGCATATCAAGTGGTCCGTCTTCCTGAAAGCTGAATCCTCGATTCGAGTCGTCCAACTGAGGCGAAGACACGCCAAGATCCAACAGGGCACCGTCGATCACTGGAATATCGACATTCCGTAACAACTGTTTCACGTCAACAAAGTCTCCCTTGAGCAGAATTGCGCGACCGCCAAATCTGGCAAGACGGGATCGAGAATAGGTAAGTGCCTCCTCATCCCGATCGATTCCGACAAGGACGGCTCCATCCCCAGCCCTTTCAAGCAACCGCTCTCCATGCCCACCATATCCCACCGTACCATCGACAAAAGTCTTCGATCTTTCTGTAACGAGCCAAGCTGTTATTTCATCGAGAAAAACAGAAACATGCCTCGATCTGTTCGATATTTTGCTATCACCACTTGTATCCACTTTCCCCCACTTGGAGGCCGAGTATACTCCCGTTGAACTGCTTGTCAATAGCAAATTCATGGACTTAGATGGTCGAGTGTGTCCGTGGAAATTCGTTCGATTTTTCAGAGAAGACGGTCACTTTTGAGGGAAGCCATCGAGGGGCCATGCCCCCCGCACCTTCATATTTTCGAGGCCAGAAGAACCTTGCCCCCTATTCCAAGAGACTCCTTGCTGCAGATTCGCAAACCGCGCTCTGACAGGACCACACAAGAGGTCGTGGGATGGAGCATCCTAAGGTGTAGATTCGTTGACTTTGTCGGATCTTGAGGTGAGAATCTTTTTATGGCCCTTACCACACGCAGCAACTTCCTATTCAGCATCCTTACACTGCTTATTCTCGCAGCTCCCCTTACCCCAGTCTCTTCTGCCGACGCGGCGCCGCTCCTTGAGTTTTGCGAACACAGCTCTGCCGACCAGCAGTTAAGAGCCTCAAAAGGTACAGCCGGCTGCGTTCCCCTGGTGGAAAAGAAAGACCTATCCGCATCAGATGGCCGCCCGCCTCAAGAGTCGACACGCCAACTGAAAATCGAGAACCTGCAGCAGGAGGTCACGACCTTTCTCCAGAAGTACAATCAGTTTCTTGAATGCTGCCGGACCGATCTGGCGGAACTCCAATCAGTCGAAGAGCTTGGCAATGACGTCAATGAATTGTTGACCATGGCCCAAGCAGGTCTCTTCAGCGAACATATGAAGCTCAGGGGATGGACCATCGCAGAACTTCTTCCGCCAGTCGCCAAAGCACGCGCAGATCTGAAGCGATTGCACGCCAAGCTGGAAGCCATCGGCAACGCACAAAACCAACTCGGCCAACTCGACTATGAATCAGCGGCAAAGGAATCGCGCCGCATTCAAGAGTTGGAAGATTCTATCCAGAAAGACTTCCAGGCCCGCTCCCTGCCGGGAGGCCCGAAAACAGGAACTGGCATCGGGGCCAGCTCCACCGTAGGCACGAGCATCGGGAAAACCCCGAAATCCGGAGCGGATATCGGATCGGGCGGCTCACAGGGAGGAGACGTCGGGGCATCGCCGCGAAGCGGTGCCAACATCGGCGCCGGCGGCCCGACCGGCTTTGACATCGGCGCGACCGGCCGCGCAGGAGCGGACATCGGAGAGTCTCGCTTGAATTCAGATCAATCCGCAGTCGGATCAAGCTTGCAGCGGTCTACGGTAGGATCGAGCATCGGTGATACGACGGTCGGATCGAGCCTGGGCCAATCGACCATCGGGTCCAGCTTGAGCGACACGTCTATCGGTTCATCGCTCGGCGGCTCATCGGTCGGATCGAGTTTGCAGAATCGCGGCACCAACCGCTGACATTCTGATTTTCCAGACAGCAATCACGGCCGCATCTCATTCCCGGCATACAGCGGCGGCATCGATTCCCACCTCTCTCCCGCATCTTTACTCCGATACAGCCCGCTCCCATTCGTTCCGGCGTAAAAGAGTTTCGGATCCGACGGACTCTGTGCGATCGTCCTTATATTGGTGGTAGCAAATCCGCTGTTGATCGAGGTCCACGTCGCACCACCGTCTTCACTGCGGTGCACGCCATCGCGCCCCGTGATATAGATTACACCTTTGCGTGTCCGATCGAGCAGCATTGCAATGATCATCTGATCCGCAAGCGACTCCCCGATCCGTTTCCACGAAGCCGCCGCATCCGTTGATTTGTAGAGACCTGCGAGCGTCGCCGCATACACGGTATCCGGCTCGTAGGGATCGACCAGCACCGAAGTGACATTCAACGCGCGCGACGTCTTCACCATATCCGCCGGCACCAATCCGTTGTTCACTTTTTCCCAATGCCCCGCCTGATCGATCGACTTGTATACGCCCCCGCTCGTCCCCGCATACAGAATCGCCGGGCGCGTCGGATCCATGCCCAACGTGACCACCATCAGGACTTCTTTCATCCCCTCCATCCTCTTCGTCCAGCTCTCGCCGCCATTTTTGGTTTCAAACACACCCATCGTGGTAGCAATGAGAATGTGCTGATTGTCGGCCGGATCGAAAACGAATTGATTGACCACCGACGTAATCGTGGCGTCATCGAGCCCGGAGCGCATCGACACCCATCGCTGCCCGCCATCGTGGCTCTTGAAAACCGCATCACCTTTTGTCCCCGCATACACCGTCGCAGGATAGGCCGGATCGATCGCCATCGCGATCACGCGCGAGTGACTCATCCCCTTCGACAGATTCGTCCAGGTCTGCCCGCCGTCGCGCGTCTTATAGACGTAGTCGTTCGTCGCGACGTAGATGATGTCAGGGTTCTTGGGGTGGAGCTGCAGCACGACAATGGGATCGCTGCGATTGCAGCCGATGAGAGGAAGCACGAGAAGAAGCAAGCCGGCAAGAAAGCGTTTCATCCGTTAGGCATAGCCCCCCAGGATGCTCAAACAGGCCATCCGATATCACCCTCCCAACCCTGGCGCGCCGGGACGCGCCATTCCCAGGCAAGGCCGCAGGGAGAATCGAGCGCCGAGGAGGTGCACACCACACTTCGTGTGAACCGGTCGCCCTTATAATGATTCCCTGCGAACGGAGAAAACCCTTCCGTGTTTCCTGTCTTCGACGTGAGAACGCAGTTGGGGGCCTGTTTCAGCATCCTGCGTTACCTGTAGTTGGTAAACTGAAGATCGATACCAAAGTCCTTACCCTTCAAAAACGTCATCGTCGCCTGCAAATCGTCTTTGCTCTTGCTGAGCACGCGCACCTGCTCACCCTGAATCTGCGCCTGCACTTTCAACTTCGATTCTTTGACCGCCTTCGTAATTTCTTTCGCCTTCTCGGTAGCAATCCCGCTTTGGATCTTGGCCGTCTGGCGCACGGTCCCACTAAGCGCCGGCTCGATGGCGCCATAATCGAACGCCTTCAGCGACACGCCGCGCTTCGTGCACTTCGTCTTGATGATGTCGATCACCGCATTCAGTTTGTATTCGTCATCCGAGAGAATGACGAGCTCCTTCTCTTTTTCCTTCAACGTGATCTCTGTCTTCGAATCCTTGAAGTCAAAACGCTGCTTCACTTCTTTCGTCGCCTGATCGACCACGTTCCGCAACTCCTGCATATTCACTTCTGAGACCACATCAAACGAAAATTGATCAGCCACGATCCCCTCCTTCTTCCATTTTACCTACCCCAAGCGGCCTGGTTGGGCCTCACCTGCGCGCGTCGAACGAGCACCGCTTCATCGTGCGCGTTCCGCGAGCAAGAGGACGACCAGGCTGCACGACCTCGCCCTAACAACACCCGCCGCCGTGCGGCAGCCGGAAGCATTTATCCTTTTCACCATCAGTAATTGCCGTCTGCATCCGCCCCGCCGATCCGCCGCCCGCCATCACCACGACTTCACTACTCGTGAACGGCTTCTTCAAGATCACATACCCATACCACTGTCTCAGACTGTCGCTCAAGACGATCAATCCGAGAATGGCCACCACCGCCACGAGCGCTGCATCGAGATACAAGGCAAACGCCTGCCCCGCCGCCAGCGTCGCCGCCTTCTTCATAAACATCCCGAACATCTCATAGGATCCGGCCAGCGTCACCACGCCGACAAACAACATCGGCGCTGCCGTCACCCAGAGATAGGGCGATTTCCACATCTTGATCAACACCGTCGTCCCGATACAGAGCGCCAACGTCCCCAGCAGTTGATTCGCCGCACCGAACATCGGCCAGATCGTCGAGATGCTTCCCGTCCCGATCAAATAAGACCACGACCCGACCACAAACGCACTACTCAGCAGCACCCCGGGCCACCAGTTCATCCGGCGAAACGGCGCATACACCCGCCCCGCCATTTCCTGGATCAGATAACGCGCTACGCGCGTCCCCGTATCGATCGTCGTCAGAATGAACAGCGCCTCAAAGACCAGTGCGAACTGATACCAATAGGCCATCAACCCCGACATGCCGGGCAGCGCCGCAAAGATCGAAGCCATGCCCACCGCAAGCGACACTGCTCCGCCGGGCCGCCCCGCCACATCCACCTCGACCAACTGCGACAATTCCGCAATGCGCGACGGAGCAAAGCCCATCGCAGATAAAGTATCGGCACTCAACGTGGTATTGATCGCCAGATAGTCGCCCGGAATCAACACCGACGCCGCAATCAGCGCCATCACGCCGACAAAACTCTCCAGCAGCATTGCCGCATAGCCCACCACCGCCTGCGACTCCTGTTCGATCATCTTCGGCGTCGTGCCGGAGGACACCAGCGAGTGAAAACCCGACACGGCCCCGCAGGCAATCGTAATGAAGAGAAAGGGGAAGAGCGTGCCGGGAATAATCGGCCCGCCGCCCGCAGCGAAGGCCGTCACGCGCGGCATCTCAATCGTCGGCGCCATCAGCACCACCCCGAAGCCGAGTAGAAACACCACACCGAGCTTCATAAAGGTGGAGAGGTACCCGCGCGGCACCAGCAACATCCAGCCCGGCAGCACCGAGGCGAGAAAACCATAGCCGGCCAGGAGCCAGACCAGCGTCGGTCGTTCGAATTCAAACCACGGGGCAAACGACGACTGCCCCACCACGCGGCCGAACAGCACCGCCGCAATCAGCAGCACCACGCCGATCACCGAGACTTCCGCCACTGCGCCGGGGCGAAACTTCTGGAGATAGAATCCCATGATCAAGCCGATAGGAATCGTCATCGCAATCGTGAACGTGCCCCAGGCATTGTGATAGAGCGCATTCACCACCGCGAAGCCCAACCCAGCCAGCGCCACCACCACAATAAAAAGCACCGCCACCGCTGTCGCCGTCCCCGTGATGGAGCCGAGTTCATCGTGTGCAATCTCCGGGAGCGAGCGCCCGTTGCGCCGCATCGAGGCTACGAGAATAATGAAATCCTGCACCGCCCCGGCCAACACCGCGCCGATCACCAGCCAGAGAAACCCGGGGAGAAAACCGAACTGCGCCGCGAGCACCGGCCCGAGCAGCGGCCCCGCCCCGGCAATCGCCGCGAAGTGATGGCCGAAGAGCACGACCTTATTGGTGGGATGAAAATTCACCCCGTCGTTCATCCGCACAGCCGGAGTGACACGCTGGTTGTTCAGCTCAACGACCTGCCTGGCCAGCCACCGGCCATAGAAGCGATAGGCCAGCACATAGATGCAAGCCGCCGCCACGACCAGCCAGAGACCATTCACTTTTTCGTGGGGATTGACGACACCGACTACGTGGGCAAGCGCCGCGGCTCCAAGCACGGAGAGCAGCACCCAGAGCAGATTTACAGCCGCTTTCATGCGGCGCATCCTAACATAAATATCTTGGATGACACCCCATCAGGCATACTACAGGCATACTAATGGGGAGGTGCGGAAGGGCAATCACAGCTGACTAATTAGCAGGCTCCACTCCAGAAAGCTACGGAGTCTCCACAGATGCTTCTAGTCTTTGTCAAAGAAGTGCTCCCGCGCCGCATCTTCACACATGAAACATCCGGAAAACCCTGAACCTGCCGGATCAAATCCCACCAGCTGCTCTCCGCAATATTCACATCGCTCCACAGAAGCAAACCATTGTTTACAACAAAAACAAAAATATCTACCACCGACGATTGTTGCGCTTTCCTCAGGATGCTCACAGGATGCACAATAAAACGATTGCTCTTCTTCATCCCTTGAATCATAAGATGGAACATACTCTTCCATCACATCAGATAGCGCGATATCAGCCTCACATCCATCATTTTCACAGGTTGCAGAAACAATATCCTCTATGTCTGTTGACTGGTGACACTTTGGACAAGCAATCCGAAGAAACGTATCGTGAGTCCCACACACATGGCATTCAATCCGATGGACTGGCGCACACACCTCACCCGACCTTGCAGATCGAAACCCACACGCTGCACATGTCCTGTACTCAATTCCGGATGCAATTTCCCTATCAATGTCTGGCTTAAGGGTAGCAAACTTGGCTCTTAAGAAAACACGCTGCCCGTGTAGCTTCCTATTGAGAGCTTCAACCTTATTACGGTGCTTCTTGAAATGCTCAGACCAGCCCCCTACAAACCTTCTGTATAGATAACACCATGCCGTGCACTGTTCTGCCGCAACTTCTTCTAACAGCTTAGGATCAGGTTTTTTCGAATACGCATCGTGACAGAAATGGACAACCTTGTTCCTGTGATCACGAAGCCTCTCAAAACATTTGATCTCGTCACGAGAGAATTTCTCGCCGCCAACACTTGTGAGACGCCTCACAGATTCCTCAACCGTTACTGATAAAAAATCACCATTCTGAAATCGAAGCAAGTCAGCTTCTTCAGGCCTCTTCACAATCAGAGACCAGTGCTCTATGAGTAATCGTGCTTTGAGGGTGAGCTCTAAACCTGAGCAGAAATTTATGACGGAGTATTTAGGGCGCTTCTTAAAATCCTTGATGGACGCGTTGAAGAAGTCTATCGAATTGGCAACAATCAGATCGAAGAACTTGTCCAAATGTTTTTTGGGCTTGGAAGCATTCTTCGCTTTGGGCATTTCCGGTTATACCTCACCCTGCTCTTGCTTAGCGTTTAACACGCCACATAAGCCGAATTCGTTGGCCAACCCTCGGAACGCGTTGCCTTGGCTCCATCCCATGGATCTTCAGCTGACCGTCCCTACTCCAGTTGTTAATCCACCCCTTCAGATCAGCTTCCCATATCAAAGGATATCCCATAGCCAAAGTCCAGACGTCATCGTAGAGAATGGTTTGTCTAGCTTCGAGCATTCTCTCTACAGCTGCTTTTGCATGGTTGCTATAGCGCTCACGCAAAGATGCAAGGTAGCCAGAATGAGCTTCTTCAATTTCACTGCCGAACGTAATTCCTAGTTGCTTGTGGCCAACCTTCCTAACTTCTTCACGTTCCTGAACTTCAGCCCTTACCTCCTCTACGAGCGGTAACGATTTCCGTTCCGCTGCTTTAAAAACCTGAATGCCCCTAGGATCTCTCGTGGCATATATCAGATGGAAATGGGTGCGATCTCGTTCGGGGTGGGGAACTATGGTGGAGCTGACGTATGGGAATCCTCCAAGCTTTCTAAGGCTATCGCAATATGCTTCGATGAGTGCATCTTCGCGATCAAGCTTTTCAAGCCCCTTTAATTTGTCCTTGAAGCTCTCCGACCCAAACAACCTCTTCAAACTATCTTGCGTTGGCTTCTGTGGTGAATCAATAAACCGTCGTATATGTTCAGTCATGAAGTTAACTAATACTTCCCCTGGACGAAGCCTTAAGAGTGGAGAAATAGTCTCCATCGCAAACCCTGTCCATCCCGTAGGATCAACAAAAATGAATGGGAATGATTTTCTTCCCCCTTCCTTAACAAATTGTTCGATCTCCGAGATCGCGTCTTCCAATTTTGCATTCTTGGCAAGAATTTCAACATCTCCAATGCCATCCGTATACTCCTTCAGCTTTGCATAAGCGGATCGAGACTTTTCGAGAAACAAGCACCGCAGCCTCAATGAACGACCCTGAGAGCGGTGAACTTCTCTCGCCTTTCTCAATTGCTCAAGGGCAATAGCAAAAGAGCTGTCCTTGAAATCATCCGACTGGACATTCCAAGGGCCAGAAAAACAATCAACGTATGTAATTGTGTCCCAGCGAGAGCCGACAACTATTGCAAACTGCTCTAGATAGTTGCGGAGGATGAGATGCTTGGCAAGGGTTTGTTCTCGACCGAAGTATAGGTCATCGTCGCTCAACGGGTAAATCCAACAGAAGAAAGTGCTTCAATTGATTCAATTGCCGCACTGGATTTTTCATGGCTCATGATGGGATTCCGCACACGCTGTGGGAACTCGTCGTAAGTCCTTCCATTGAGAGATCGACCCGTCTCGCTTTTACGAACTCCACCCCATTGCTTAAAAAAGAAAGGGATCTTGGCCTTCTTGCACTGATCACGAATGGAAATCACCCAATCCTTCTCCATGGGCCTTGCACCCGCGCCACTTTCCCCGCCAACAATGACCCAATTGACCCCATCTAGACAAAACTCTCCTAGGTCTTCAAGCAACGGCTCAATCGATAGAAATCTAACTTTAGCAGTTGAGCCATTCAGATGGTCAATACGCGGAAGGCCCTGCTTTTTATTTTCGACACTGACTCCCCACCATATATGGGACTGATCCGCAGCAAAATCAAGTTTCGTCCTAAGTAGGTCCTGAAGTCTTTCTGATCGCTTCGTCAAGACCTGATAGGTGTGCCAACTGGCCAATGTCATGACTTGAGCCACTGAAACAATGTAATCGTCAGGAACTTGCTCGTGAAACAAGTCGCTCATGGAATTGACAAAAATCATTTTGGGAGTCCGCCACCGTAAGGGCTCGGATAATTTCTCCGGGATCAATCGAAGGTCAAAACCAAACTCGTACGGATGACCAGGAACTCCTCTAAAGCGCTCTGCGAATGTTTCAGCGTAGCAGTTAGCACAGCCCGGGCTTACTTTTGAACACCCCCTGACTGGGTTCCATGTTGCATCGGTCCACTCTATTTTAGAATTGTCGCTCATTGGTCGCCTATATAACTCGCATTATAATTTAAAGTCTACAGGGTAACGGCATACTCGTTCCACTGCAGATTAGATTCCCTATTTCAAGCGACAGATGACTCAGGCACGCCTTAGAAATCTGTCATCCTTCAGCCACCTTACCCCCCTCCATTTGATTCCCTTTCACTTCAAGCAGGTAATACCTTGTCGTGCGATGGCTGATTCGCATCTCCGATTCATTGCTACAACCGCCTCAATCTTGAAGTTTTTCCTCCCTTCCGTCATATAGGCTCCATGCTCACGCTGATCCAATTCCCCTGGTCGCCGTTCTGCATTACGATCCGGTACATCCTCAAACGCCATCACATTCCGTTCAAGCTGCACAACATCGCCTTTCATGATCGTGCGCCGGTCATCACCGCGACGAAGGGAGCCGGCTACACCGTCCCCTGTCTCGTCAACGGGAAGCGCGGGATCTGCGACGTGACGGACTTGGGTCAGGAAGTCGCGCGGTACGTTGATCGTCGCTATCGACTCCAGCTCTTCCCCGCACGTCTTGATGGGCTGCAGCTCATTCTCTCGCGCTACATCGAACATGAGCTGGAAATGGTGGGGTTTAAGGTGAACGATACCTACGTGATCCCGAAGCGCCCTCTCGTGGAGCGGGTCATGATGATCCGGCACAAGGAACGGAAATTTGGCAGAGGCTGCGTCGAAGCATGGACCAGCCATCGAAAATATCTCACCAGCCAGTTTGCGGAACTGCTCCAGCCGATCGACGATATGCTGGCGTCGTCGCCTTTTCTGCTCGCTGATCGGCCCCTGTTCGTTGACTACAATCTCTATGGGGTGCTCGAAAACTATCTCTTCAACGGCAAAACCAAACTCCCCGGTTTTAAACACCTGCGCCGCTGGCACCGCAAGATGAAGAAGCCAGACTAAACGCCACCCGCGGAGGTGATTCAGTCCGACATCCCCGCGCAATCGAAACGACGACCCGCAATTCGACGACCTCGTGCCTACCGACTTTGCTATACTCCGGTGCATCATGCCGTCTGATGCACCAACCTCGCAGCCGTCCGGAAGAGATCGCCGCGAATATTATCGAATCACCGTCGCTCTACCCATCCGCATTCAGCCAGAGACGGACACGACGGAGGGCGAGCTCACCGAAAAATCCGTCAACATCAGCGGCGGCGGCATCGGCGTGACGGTCACCGAATTCTACAAGCCCGGTGAAGTCCTCTCGGTCACTCTGCTCCTTCCTGACCAGGTCATCTTCAAATCCTCAATCGAAGTGTTACGGCTTGATCCCATCCCCTATCCGGGCGGAACCTACCGCCTCCACGCCCGCTTCGTCAGGATGACCACACAGAACCGGGAGCTGTTGATCAGACACATCGTGCGTTTTCAGCGCGCCCACCTGCAAGGGCACTATTCCGCATGACGCAGGGCGACGTCCGCGCGCCACTCAGGCCCAAAACCACATCCCTTCCCGCGTGCTAATCCCGCTCCATCAGAGCGCGGGAAGACCATCCTTCGACAGTCTGCCCGCGCTGCATGGTCCACGTGCCCAATGGGGCTTACGCTGCTTTGGGCAATGAAGCTACATCGACTTGCTGCCGCACCGTCTCGACCGGCGGAATGGAGATGGACACGGTGCTGGACTCGGCAGACAACGTCCAGAGTCCCATGAGCAGCACCGCTATCGCTCCCATCACAACCAGTCCGGCATCAATCACCGAACTCAAATCCATCATCGTGTTCACCTCCTTTCTTTTTCAGCGTGAAACGACGCCCGGATGTCTGTCAAAAGAGGCCATGCGCCAACGGACCTGTCTCGTGCTCCGCCGAAGATTCCGTGGAACCCCGCCGGCGGCCTTCCGATGACCCGCGTCGCCAGCGCCATGGCACCCGGCCACGCTTGCCGAAGCCGTGCCGTCCGTCATGGCGGGCCTCTTCCTGTTCCGCAGTATCATCACGTCGCCATTTCGCAAACCACCCTGGTTGTCTCACAGGTCTCTCCTTTCTCTCTACTGACCATTCCCTCGCCGTGCAGCCGGAGAGAAGGCCTCACCGGATGTAGCCATCGGTGAGGCCTCATCGACCGGTCACATTGCAGGAGGTAGGATGGTGATAGCTCCGGACACACCGCCACCCCGCGGTGCGGTTACTGCCCTTCGATCATGATACGCCTGGGCTTCGCTTCTTCCCGCTTAGGGAAGGTAATCGTCAGCAGTCCGTTCTTGTGAACGGCCGACGCGCGGTCATGATCGACGAATGTCGGGAGACGGAAGAGCCGCACGAACCGGCCGACGGCAATCTCACGCAGGTGATAGGTCCCCTCCACCGCAGGGGCGTCCTTGTGCTCTCCTTTCACCGTCAACACCTGATTTTGAATTTCCAGCGCAATATCCTTCGGCTCCCATCCTGGAAGCGCAACTTCCACGGTGAAGCCGTTCCCGTCCTCCCAGGCGTTCGAGGCCGGCGCCCAGGTCTGGCCGGACGCGCCGAATACCCGGAGCGCGTCATCAAACATCCGGTCGATCTCGCGATTGAACACATCAGAACTCACTGAAGACAAAACGGTCGGAACAAAGCTGCTCATAACTCTCCCTCCTCCTCTCTACGAGAGGTTGTGTTATGGGTTGAGATTGTTAGTGATGGATTGGGCGTCGAGCCGAGGAAGATCCGGGGCAATACCTGCCGCCGCTACTCCTCCAGTGTTGGGCCTTGCGCCAATCCATCCGGTCAAGTATCAGCAACGAGAAGGGAGATAATTTCACCTGTCTCAAAGTCAAGAGGGAGAGGGAGTGAAGCACTAGTGTCCCAAACCGTGGCTTCCGACACCATCTCTCCATTCAGCTTTATCCCATTAATTTACAAGCAGAAAACACCCTGGTACGCGATGGCTAGTTCGTATTACCCCTAACCTTCCGCTGCTTGCGTTGACGAAATCGTCGGCGCGGCACTCACAGCATCCCGCTTCACCCATCATTCTCTGCCGCTCCCCACCTGATGACATCCAAATGTGCCATCAATAAATGACAAACTCCTTGGCGATCATGCGACCTTCTCATAAACTGGGACCCTTAGGAGGAATTCCGATCACAATGTCCGCTACACAATTCGAACAATTGGTGGGCCGTCTCGAATCTTATGCCCGGCAACATCCGACACGGTACAAGCTGAACGTCGCGCTGGTCGCCGCCCTGGGCTATGTCTACCTGCTGGCCGTTCTTGGTCTGGCACTGGCCATCAGCGCCTGGCTGATGCTCTCGCTGAAAGATGGAGGCTCCGGCCATCTCAGCTCAATCGCACTGCTGTTCGGGCTCGGCATTCTCGCCACCATCATTCTGCGCACCTTCTGGGTACGCTGTGCACCGCCGACGGGATTTGAGGTGCATCGTGAGGATGCGCCGCGCCTCTTCCTCCTGATCGACAAGATGACGAATGCATTGGGGACGGCGCCGTTTCATCATGTGTTCATCGTGAACGACCTGCATGCCGCCGTCGCACAGGTCCCGCGCCTGGGGATCTTCGGGTGGTATCAGAACTATCTGCTGCTCGGCCTGCCGCTGATGTTGGCCATGACGCCGGCGCAGTTCCGCGCCGTGCTTGCGCATGAGTTCGGCCATCTCGGCCGGCCACATGACCGCTTTTCCCTATGGATCTATCGCACCCGCACGGCCTGGTCGCGCCTGTTGGAAGAGCTGACGGCGCGCGATCGCTGGGGCTCGATCCTCTTCACACAATTCACGGGTTGGTACGCGCCCTACTTCAACGCCTACTCGTTTGCCCTGGCCCGCACGCAGGAATACGAAGCCGATCGTCAGGCCGCCCGGCTGGTCGGCCCGCACGCGATGAAAGATGCACTGGCTTCACTCCAGGTCATCGCCCGCATGATGGACGAACTCTATTGGCCCGCGTTGAACCGGCGCACCATTACCAATCCGACGCCGCCCGCCTCGCATCTCGATGAACTCATCACCCTGCTGCAGCGAGTCCCGCCGCAAGGCAGCGTTCAAAAGTGGATGCACGATGCGATGCAACAGGCCACGACCTACGCCGATACCCATCCGGCCTTGGCCGATCGGCTGGCCGCGCTGGACCAGCTTCCCGGGAAACCCAATGCGCCGGAACCGCCGGCCGACTGTCCCCGCTTGCGTACCCCCCACGAAGCCACGGCTGCGAACTATTATCTGGATGCGCATGCGAGCGCGACGCGCGAAGCTCTCGACCGCAGCTGGGCAGAATCCGTGGCGGAGGAGTGGAAGCAGAAACACCGGGAGATGGCGGCGGCGCGGGCACGCTGCCAGGCCTTAAGCGACAAGTCCGCCACCGTCGGGCTCTCGATCGACGAACTCTGGGAATACGCCTGCCAGATGGAAGCGCTCGAAAGCGACCGCGCGGCCCTGCCGTTGCTGCAACAATTGCTCACGAAGGAACCGGCTCACGCTCCGGCAAACCTGGCGATGGGCCGCCTCTTGCTGGCGCAGGACGATCAGTCCGGCTTACAGTATCTGGAGAAAGCCCTGGCACAAGACCGCGAGGCGGTCATTCCGGCCTGCCAACTGGCCTCCAGTTATCTGGAGCGCCGGGGCAACCATAAAGAGTCCATGCGCTACCGCATCAAAGCTCAGCGGCAACGTCAACAGATGCTCGACGCCGAAGCCGAACGCAGCACCATCAAACCCGGAGACTCGTTCGACCCGACGGACTGTCCGCTGACGCGGTTGAAGACATCGTCAGGCAACTGACGTCAAGATCCGACGTTCAGGCTGCCTACCTGGTCCGCAAGAAGGTTCCGCCCCCGACCGACCTGCCCTGCTACGCGCTGGTCATCATTCCACACCCCGCCTGGTATGCGTTGGATACGGAGGGAAAGAATCAGACAGTCTTGAGCAGCCTCAGTGAGAGCCCGACCCTGCCGGAAGACACCTACATCCTGGTCGCTGATCAGCTGATGAAACACCGGTGGACCAACACTCTCAAGGCCATTCCGCGATCCACCGTACTGAGTATCCACACCACCGCGTCATAGCTCCCTCAACAACCCATGCAGGCTCCACCTACTGCCACCCCGAGAGGAAAAATGAAAGTTGTTCATGGGACGGCCGATTCAGTTGGCTGATTGGCTCTGGCCGTTCCTAGTCTTGCAGCCTCTCCTCGCTTCCATCATCCCATCAGCCCTCTAGCATATTCGGACGCATCGACGAGACGCATGATCCGGTCATGCCGAGTGCAGAAATACTCTCGCCACAAACTGTGTGATAGCCGCCCTGGCGGTCTGCAGCAGGCCCCAATGGTGAAGTGACCATCGTGTTCGCGTCAGCACATAATCCCCAGGAGGCATGGCGCTTTCCATGACTCGGAGCTTTCCCCAACGCATAATATGAACGCGCGGCCGCAGCGTCCGGTTAAGCTCGTCTGCCAATGTAGATAATGACTCCGACCGGCCGTGGATAATTTTCACCTTTGTATGAACAAATCCTGGGAACGGAATGCGACAGTTATATTCCGGCGGAAGCACCGTGATCCTCAGACCGCTTTCATAGACGGCGCGCCGAAATGATGGCTGGTTGGGAAGCGCCCGCCGGTACCACGCAGCCCCGCCGGGGAGCAACCAGTCGACGGTCTTCTCACGGTCGGCTCGGTAGATCTGCAGCCATTGATCGAGGCACAGTCTCAACGTCTCCGTCTTCCGGAACACAATCACTCCGGTGTTCAATTCCGGAAAGCAATCCGGCACCTCACAGACCCGGTATTGGACTCGGTAGGGAGCCTGTGCGGCCGCCAGGTCAAATCTCTCCAGCAATGCAAAGACCTCGCGGCTGTCTTCGGTCATATAGGTATCGGAATCGAGGTACAGCGTCTCCTCATACGGAGAGTGGGTCAGATATTGGATCTTGTCCTCAGGGCCATGCGTCGGGTCCTCGATCGCCAGGACCTGATCAAACAATGGGGAGCGAACCGATACGTCCGTGAAAATTGAAATGGGGATGTCCGGCATACAGCGCTTGACGCTGTCGGCCGATCGACAAGCTTCCTCCATGAACTTCCGTCCGGTCACAATGTAGATAATGCCTCTGCCGGAAGAACCCATCAAACCTCCCCATAATTATCAGATTTAGACGCTCTGTCGAGCCGGCGATGGAAGCTCCACCGGCAAGGCTTGATGCAACAACCTTGTCTGGATTCTCCTATGGCCAACCGAGACGGCAACTGGGCCATTGCCGATCACCGCTTCTGCTCCGGAGCTGAAAGCAAAAGGCTTCCCGGCAGGAACGAACGGGCCTGTGAGATCTCTTCCGGGCTGAATTCGCGTAGCGCCAGATACGCCAGAAGGATCGCCACGCCGACGGACGCCAGTTTGACCAGTAACCAAAGGCCGCTGGCTGGCCACACCACCGCCAGCGCGTAGGCCAACACGCTGATTATCATACTCCGCAACAACGTCCCGATCGGCGGGACGATCGACCAGAGCCGGTAGACGACGCCTACGGACACCGCAGCACCGATTGTTTGGCACAAGGTCGTCGCTGTTGCTGCGCCGAATGCGCCGAATGAGGGGATCAAGGCATAATTTGCAATCGTCCCGAAGAGCACAGAGAACACGCTTAAATACAGCGCGAACCGGGGAACCCCCGAAGCCGTTGCAATAACGCTAGCGACGGAAACCATGACAAAGGCGATGGCTCCGAGAATCAAGATCGCCAGAAGCGGGGCCGCAGGCTCGAATGACGAACCAAATACCCAGGTGACGATCTCCCGGGCGGACCCTGCAACGAGTGCCCCGAACGGCAATAGGCCCAGAACCATTCTCATGGCACCCTGTCCCATGTCTTTTGCGTGGGCGATCTTTCCCTCGGAAAGCAGACGGCTCACGGTCGAGAGCAACAACGGCGATAACGAGAGTCCGAGCAGACCGGGGAGGATCGAGAGATTCTGCGCTGCACCATAGATTCCCACTTCTTCGATCGTCCCGCCGAGGGTTTTCAGCATGACCACGCCCAGGCTGGAAAATATCTGAATCAACAAGGCGGAGGAGCCCAACACGATGCCGAGGTCATAGAAGGGTCGAGTCGGTACGGCAATGTGGCCGAACAACGGAAGCTTGATGTATCGACGGGTAATAGCCAATTCCACGGCGGCAGCCCCGAGGGATCCGAGGATGGCACCTGGAACGGACAAGCCCATTTCGACGAGGAGCAGAATCAAGCCAAGCCGGGCAATCCAGCGGCCGGCGTTGCTCATGGCTTTTTGGCGGAAGCTGCCTCTTCCAATGAGGATATTCTGGTGTCCCTGTGAAAGACTGCTGATCGGCACATGGAGGGCGTACAAGGCGAGATAGGGGGCCAACGGCGGTTCGTGGAAGAGCCAGGCCAAGGGAAACGCCAGCAGTCCAAGCAGCAATCCCCCCACGACGCCGGCCAGCGCATGCAAGCGGATCACGGTCGTGCCGACGGGATGCCAGTCTGCCGCCGCCCCGACGAACCGAATCGTGGCGCGGGAGAAAAATGCATTGATGGTCAACTCGACCCACACAAATAGGGTCGTGGAAAGCACAAGCAGCCCATACCCATCGGCACCCAGTCGCCTGGTCAAGAACGCCGCGGTAATGAGACCTGTCAGAGGCAGCAATAGTCCCGCAAGAAACACCCGCGCCGTTCCATCCAATAGGTGCCGACCGGACTGTGTAGATAACGGGCTCACTGCGTAAATTCCGGTTGGTGCTGCACATAGTCCGCCGACGCTTCCCCGATGCGATGATGGACTGCGGCGGATGGATGCGGGTCGAATCGGCTTGCCCTGTACTGCTCCTCCGTAAACTCATCCTGCAAGCTCGACAAATCAATATATGCGATGCGGTCGCGTGTCAGTTCATCCGGCACACGCCCCCAAGGTCTCTGCCGCATCCTGGGAAGCAACACAATCACACAGGAGAGCCCGTGTTCTTCTGCCATTGTTTTGAACTGCGGGACATACTTGTATGTTTCAGGAATTTCGCCCCCTGAAACCATTTCGTCGATGTCCGGGGAGGGGAAGGACCAGTCTGACGAAATTTCTCGGAGCCCATACGTAAGATGGACGTTCCGAAAGACCGCGCGCACCGGCGAGTCATGGAGAAGGAAGGAGCTGTTTCTATCGACAAAGTAGCCTCTCGAATCAACGACGGGCGTACCTGCAAGGTTGAAATCGTCAGGCATGATGGCCATCAGAACAAGATCCGGCTGGATATCCGGCGTGCGGGACTGAAGCGTCGCGACCATCTGTTTGACGCTATAGGCAGATGCGCCGAAGTTCAACGTCTTGACGGCCACAGCCTGCTGGCGCCGATTGAGCGTGTCTTCCAGCACCTGGGCATAGGTATTCTCCGTTCGTGTGACCCCCTCACCGAAGGTATAGGAATCTCCGATCAGGGCGATGCGATATTCGTTCGGCTGTTTGGCTCCGTACGATGCCCCGGCACTCTTCGCCCTGAGTCCCAGACTATCGGTATTGATCACGGCAAGACCGCGCGCCCGCGCTTCCACGAGGTCGGGCTTATGGATATAGGGAATGTCTACAGTCCGATCAAGCGACGGATAAATGGGATCGTACATATGACGTTGAGAATACCCCCATATCCTGACCGCGACTTCGAGCATGATCAGGGTGATGAGCAGGATGGGCACGGCGCCAAGAAGCTTGCGGAGAGGTCCTCTCGTCATAATGAGGCTTCCGCTCATATGGCCGGGTACTGTGAACCGGTCATGCCCCTCTTTCCCCTTACGCGTTCCCAGAAGAAACCCACCGCATTGACGGCCTGGGCGGCAATGAGCAACGGCACAACCAAAATCGCCTTCCCGAACAGGATCTTCCCGAACGGATAGGTGAGCATATTGACGTAGAAGACGGGCGACTCGACTTTCATCAGTTGCTGTCGTTGGCGTGCTCGAAGGAGGTGATAATAGTAGGCGCCGCAACCATAATGAAAATGCTGACGGAGGAACGTCTTCGCCGTCAGGTGATGTGCATGGTAGACCACCGCTTTCGGCGCATGAATCAGCCGATAGCCCCGATGCTGCCAGCGATCGCACAACTCGCGATCTTCGCCTGCAGATCGAGGGAACGATAGGTCGAACCCTCCTATGTCGCGGAACCGCTTGGTCGGAAACGCCAAGTTGCAGGAGGGGAAGAACCGTACCCTTTCAGGGGCACCGCTATAGTACGCGAGAAGATATGAGACAAGCAGTTGACTTGCGGTCGAGTAGAGATTCTGCGTAAGCGCATTGTACGTCTCCCCGCCGACCGCGCTATCCGGCGATGCGACAAATTGTGCCGCCAAGGTCTCCAGCCAGTCGGGCGCAGGCGCACAATCGTCATCGGTAAAGATGAGGAATTCGCCTGTGGCCTCAAATGCCCCTTTATTTCGCGCCGTCGCCGGACCGGCGTTTTCTTGCCGCAGGAGCGTGAGCCTGAGCAAACCATGGAACTGCTTAGCCACTTCATCCAACGGCGTGACTCCCCCGTCGTCCACCACGATCACTTCAAAACGATCATGCGGGTAGTCAAGACGACTACAGGCCCGAAGACAGACCGCGAGCTGGTCCGGCCGGTTGTAGGTCGGAATCACAATCGAAATGAAAGGATGCTCCTGCTTCATGAAACCTCAACCGGCTATCGTCGTCGTTCCGGTATTCAACGCCGGACGATGGACACACCGATTCAGAATCCGGTTCATCGAGTTCTGAGGCAATGGGTTGCCCATGAGGAATTGGAACGCCGGAGCAAAGTCCAACGGCGAGACTTCACCGAGATCCCTGCCAGCCTCGATAGAAGGACCGGCGGCGGCCACGAAACCGCTGAAGGTATGGTAACTGCTCCGGTTGTAGTGCGGCCGGACCTGAACGAGTTCGGCCTTTGGGTGCCTCACCCTGTCCATCAGATACGGGGCGCTCCTCCACTCAACGGACAGGTCGGGGAGGACCGAGGGAGGGCCGCAACGAAATGCTTCGGCTGTTCTGATCACTCTCTCGACGGCCGGTTTCCCGCTGCGCACATCCACCAGCTGCCTGAGATCAGCGTCGATCTGGCTCAGAAGACGTTCGTACTCAAGACCCGGTTCGACAATGCCGTGAGGTTCGCGCCCGCAAAGATTCACACGCACGAAGCTGGTATTGAGAGCCGGGATGGAGAATGCTCTGGTTTGAGCCCAATTCGTTTCCGTCCGGAACCGGTCGGTCTCTAACCGGGTTTGCACGCGCCGGGGAAGCCACTGACTCATTCTCGCGCGCACGTCAGGCTGAATGGCTCGACGAAGCCATGTGAGCGCACCGAGACTGCTTCGATCTCCATGTGAGGGAATCTGATACCCTAATTTTCTGCAAAAATCCTCGATGAGGCCCGTCGTGGGATAGAGATCTTTCATTCCGAACAGCGCAATGATAAAGATGTTTGACTCGTCCGGTAATTGCTTCAGCAACAGACCCATTTCGCGATCGATGGCCTGATAGACATCTCGTATGGCCGTGCCCAAGTCGCTCCCCTCGCTCGTCGCCTCGGTATGTCGAATCCCTCCGGGGCGATAGTCCCAGAACCGATGGGCCGCCGTATGCGCCTCGACAAAAGTGATCACCGCCAAATCATATCGATCCTCTGCCAACAAGTGACGGCACAGCGCGCCTTTCTCCTCTATGCGTTTGCGCATGAGACGGTATGCCGCGACATCTTCGCGGAACAAGCTATCGGGCTCGAATACATCGATGTGTATCGGCGGACCGACGTGGCGATGCAGGTCGTGTAACAGGCTCGCCGGCTCGGCAGAGGGAGGGACGATCGCATGGTTGTACTGCTGCTGGACGGCCCAATTCGCAAGTTGAACACCTGGCAGGCCTGGCAGAAGTTCTGCTTCGAGTGCATCAATGATCGCAACTTTCTTCGAACCACCACGCAAATGAGACCAGAATGGCAAGGCATGAGCATCTTGCACAGCAATGTTTCGAATCTCATACGTGCCAGGCACGAGCTGGCGGTTGTAATAATGGCCGTGCGAACTTCTCGAGACTCCGCTAAAGAAGGACAACCACGCACCTTGCGTCGACAGCAACTCAGGGCCGCCGACCGCTCCCTGGCAGCCGCGTTGCATGATCGAGGCAATGGTCGGAAGATATCCCTCTTCGGCCCAACGCCGGATGAATCCGGCATCGCCCCCATCCAGCCCAAATATCATGAGCGGCGGAGTTTTCTTGTCCTTAGCCATAGATTATCTTTCGGAACATCTAGATATAGCCATGTTCCTTGAACCATGCAGCCGTGCGATGCACCGCCTCTTTTGTACTCACCTTCGGGCTGTAGCCGAGTTCACGGCGGCTTCGCGAGAGGTCAAAAGCCCTGTCTCCGAGATACAGGTCGATCCGGTCCGCACGTGGGAGTCGGCGGCCGGTCCATGAAAACAGATGCCGGCTTGCCGTCTCGTACAGTCGGAATGGCCCTTCCGGGAGATTTGGCAGTAGTCCGGCTCCTCCAACCGCCTCTCCAATTGTTTGGACGAGATCCTGCAGACGTACTGATTCTGCCCCGGCAAGGATATACGTTCGTCCTTCAATACCGGCGACAGATCCGCAGAGAACCAAGCCGTCCACGATATCCCCAATATCTGCGACGTGGTGATGGTTATGGCCATCGCCGATCAAGCGGAACCGTCCGGCCGCGATGGTTCTAAACAAGTTCAACCAGCTCATGGCTCCCGGGCCAAGTACGGCAGAGGTCCGTGCCAGCACCACAGGCAGGCCGTCGCGCCGGTGGTGGGACAAGAGAACCTGTTCGGCTGCGAATTTCGACCGGCCATAGGGCGAATCCGGAACAGGTACCGTCTCTTCGTTGATTGCGCGGTTTCTGATATCGCGGCCATAGAGCGCTCCGCTGCTGCAGAAGACGAGCCGGCCGGTTCCGGCAGACAGTGCCGCTCGGGCCACGTTCGCGGTTCCTTGAACATTGACCTCTTCGAAATCCTTCCTGGACGGTCCGGAGGCTTCAGTTCTTGCTGCAAGGTGAAAGATCCGCTGGCAATTCGAAGCGGCTTGTCGCACGCTTTCGTAATCGAGCACATCCCCACGAAAAATCTCGACCCCAAGATGGTCGAACGCAGACAAATCCTCTTCAGGCAAGGCGATGACGCGAACGTGAACTTTTTCGGCAATCAGCCGCTCTATGAGATGGCGGCCAATGAAACCTGTGGCGCCTGTGACGAGAACCTTCATCCCGTGGTCTCCTTCTTCCAAGCAAAACGCGTCACGGTATGCGCACCCCGACGCGTCCAAAAATCAGACCGGTTGTGCGGCGTCTATGCGATTTTCACCGGCCGTCCGAGAGCCAATGACTCCTTCGCGGCAAGAACCACCTGCAAAGCGCGCCGACCCTCCTCCAGCGTGCAGTCCGGCCTGGTATCTTGACGGATGGCATCCACGCAATGCTGCCACCCCACTCGATATGAATCGATAAAATCGCCGCCGTGACGCATCCGCAACAGTCCTTGTGGCAATTCCTTAAAAGTCTGGGCAGCGAGTTGCAGACGAGTTTTCATATCCCCTGGATGAACGGCTGGCGGAAAATACTCGAAACCATCGAAGCGATAGCAGGAGATTTTCAGACGGCCCGCCTGCCCATAAATCTCGATCTCATCGTTCCTACTCTCGCCTTCCGAAAAGGTGGAAGAAGCGAGTACACCGTTAGCCAATCGTGCGGTCACAATCACAGTCGATTCGTCGGCGTTGCTCGCGGCAAGGATTTCATTGACGTCACTTCGAAGTAACGCGTGCAACACATCGAAGTGGTGCACACCGAACTGGTAGAGAATGCCCTTCACCGCATGGCGATCGCCCTCCTCATGAAAGCTCCGGCGCTCCGGATTCCTGCCGGTCAAGACTGTGCGGATCAGCTCGAGCTTCCCTAAACTCCCCTGCTGAATCACTTCTCGTGCGCGGCGCATGAGTCGATGCCAGCGACGGGGCAACCCCACCACCATGATTTTCCTGTTGGTCTGCGCCGCTTGCTCAATCAGGCCGTCCCAGACTTTCAGGTCGAAGACCAACGGTTTGTCGATGAACAGATGCTTCCCCGCGGCGAGGACCGCCTGTGCGACTTCAACCTGACGGTCGGCCGGCAACCAGACTCCGACCGCCTCTATCGCAGGATCGTCAAGAATCGCGCGCGAGTCAGCATGCTGCCGTTGAACATGAAAGAGCTCTCCGATCCGATTCAACCGCTCGGGGTCTCCGTCGGCCACAGCCACGACTTCCACGTGTTTTACTCTATGGAGAGCCGGCAGATGCAGGGTCTCTGTCACCCAACCGCAACCGATAATTCCCAACTTCACCGGAGTGTTCTCCTTGCCCATGATTTACCTTCCTGCCCTGCGGCACGGCCCTCAGCCAAGCCGAGGAAGATGACCGTGCGCTCGAAACCATTCGGCCATGCGATGAATCGTGTCCTTCGTGCCGATCCTCGGAACGTAACCAAGTTCTTGCCGCGCTCGCCCGATGTCGAACGTCCGGTCACCGAGAAACAGACCCAGGCGGTCGGCACGGGGCAGTTTGCGTCCGATCAAGGCGACGGCTATCCTGTCGAGCACCCTGTACACATGCAAGGGGGCAGCCGGAAGGTTCGCCGGGAAACGGGGCGCTCCCACTTCCTCTCCGATCATCTCAACCAGTCTTCTCAGTTGCACCGACTCGCTTCCTGCGAGAATGTACGTTCGTCCCTCCACTCCCTTCACGGAGCCGCAAAGAAGCAGCCCTTCGACGACATCGGAGACATCGGCAATATGATGATAGTTCGTCCCTTCGCCGATCAGGCGGAACTGCCCTGCCGCAATACTTTGAAACAGACCAAGCCAGCTTGTCGTTCCCGGACCCCATACGGTCGATATACGGGCCACGACGACCGGCAGGCCGTGACGCTGCCGAGCAGACAGGACAACCTGCTCACCTAGCACCTTAGACTCGCCATAGGGGGAATCCGGATCGGTCGTTGTGCTCTCATCGATCAGCCGATGTCTGGCGATGCGTCCGTACACGGCAACGCTGCTGCAGAAAACCAGTCGTTCAATATCCGCCCGCAGGGCCGCACGCGTGACGTTCTCAGCCCCTTGAATATTGGCCACCTCCACATCGAGCCTCGACAAGAGACCGGAGGACTCGGTTGTCGCAGCCAAATGAAATACAATCCTGCACCTTTCAACTGCACGCTCTACCCCCTGCGCATCACCGATGTCACCCCGCACGATCTCGACACCGAGAGCATCGAGCCATGCTGCATTCGCAGACGGCCGCACAAATGCCTTCACGGGCTCTCCCGCCGTAACCAGCCGCTCGATCAGATGACGGCCTATGAATCCTGTCGCCCCCGTAACGAGGATGGTCATCTCAGTATCTCTTTCCTTTACCCTGTCCGCTCAACATCCATGCGTTGTCAGACTGACTCTGCCCACCGCCTCATGGCTTCGGGAGACACCATCGTGCAATACATCCCCGCCATCTCCGTCGTGCGCGCCACACAGGACATACCTACGACCAATGGCAGCAGCACCACTCGCCGAACAGGATGAACATCAAGCAACCGGCTGACTCTAAACCAACGCGGAACGTCCAACAGGATATGCCAGATCATGGTGATCACAGGTTCTAGAAACTTCGTTCGCGCAATCCATTGATCTGGATATTGATCGTTCATGCGCCGCAGCATGAAGACTTCATACCCATACCGAAAGTGCAGGCACTTCAACCAATAGAACCACGAAAAATAATGCGTGACCCGCTGATAGGGCTGGAGCACGAGTCGCTCCCCGCCATCCAGAAACGACTGCATGAGCAGAGGTGCGCCGCACAACCGGCCAAATTTCGGATTGTACTGGTGCCGGCGGAAGGTCTCGACGCGGAGGCCGAAATTGTGGTCCATAAAACCGACAGGCATCGGCAGGCTGCGCTGAGGATCGATGGCTTTGCCGACTACCCAGCCCCAGGTGATCGAAGCGGCCGCCAGCCTGGTCGCTAGATTCCATTCCCAATCGGTGGCACTCTTGAACAGACTGAGCCCGATCGACACATCGGCGCCCCCGCGGATCCCCTCCACCAGCGACGACAACCATGTGCGATGCGGGTACACGTCGGAGTCGGTAAAGGCCAGAATCTCGGCGGACGCAAACTGGGCCCCTCGGTTCTTCAGCTGCAGGTACGAGAGCCCCTCGGCTTCAACCGCTTGAACGCCCCAAAATGGCGTATGCTGCCCGTAGAGCGCTCGCCACTCTTTGACCTGGGTGGCGCTGCCCATCAAGATAATTTCCACTTGATCCGCTGGGAAATCCTGGCGTTGCAGCGCCTCAATCGTATTCACCGCTTTTCCGAGGTCGCGTGATTCGTTATAGCCCTCCACAATCACGGAGACGACTGGCTTCGCTGACCGCGGTACGCTCATATCCCCCTTCTCCTCAACGTCGGCATCGTCGTTCCCGCCTTGGCAGAAACGGCGACCGGCGTTCCAGACGCCATCTGCTGATACATGGATACGAATTGCTCGCATTGACGAGTCAAACTGAACCGTGCTACGGCAAGATCCCGACCCGACTTTCCCATTGCTTCCGCCTTTGCTCGATCACTCAGTACTTCTTTCAGTTTCTCAGCCGACGCGTGCGGATCGTTCGGAGGAACCAAAAACCCCGTTGCTCCGTCTTGCACGATCTCGCCTAATCCGCCCGTTGAGCTGGCAACTACCGCAGTTCCTCGCAGCATGGCTTCAACGGCCACCAACCCGAACGGCTCTGCCCATCGCGACGGCACCACCTGCACCCAGGCTTGGGCAAACTTGCGCTCCATGTCTGCTTTGGAAAGATGACCGAGAAACGTCACCTGCGTGGATATGTCTAGTTTTTCAGCCAACTCTGCGAGCTTGGCGCGCTCAGGCCCATCGCCAGCGAGGATGAGCCGTGCCTCAGGAAGATCGCGGGCGACGATGGCAAACGCATGGAGCAACACGTCGACGCCCTTCTCGGGAACCAACCGGCCAGCAAACACGGCAACGGGCTTGGGGGACAGCACTCGCGTGAGAGATTCAACCGCCACCCCATTGTGAATCACCTCGACCGGCCCGATCCCGTCGGCGATCAGGCATTCTTGCACCGCGCGACTATTTGCGACGATTCGTCTAAAGACATGTCGCCACTTTCTCCAGAGCCACATTTGAAATTGCAGAGGAAGCCAGTCCCGCAATGGCACACAGGCGTTCCGGTAACAGGCGAGTCCGGCAGGGCTCTGACAAGGCGATCCCGTCGGCAAGAGTTTCGTGCCTGTCAGGCAGATAGGCCGATACCACACCACATGATAGAGGGCGGGAACCCGGCGGAGGAGCGGAAGGATCAGCGGAGAGAGTTGGGTGAAAAACATTCGGACATGCACGACGTCCGGCTGAAACTCTTGCAACACGCGGCGCAATCGGACAAAGGCCCGCGGATTCAGCGTCTGCAACAGCGTCCTGAACCGGGAGAGCGTACCGTAACAGAGGTAGTCGGCCTCCGGTGAAGCCGGCGATGCACCGGCGGAACTGGCGAACAGCCGCACGTCGTGTCCCAGTCGCCGCAACTCGTCCCGCAACGCAAACGTCAGTACCTCTGCCCCGCCGATCGGCGATCCATAATCATTGATCAGAAGAATCTTCATACCCCTCGACGCTCTGACGGCCCATCACACATCGTCTTGTTCACAACGTCTCTCCGTGACGATACCGCACGAAGGTCGCGCTCCGTGTCTTCATCCTAGGGAGACCGATGCAGGACCACAACCCACATTATGAGGGGATGAATACCCTGCCCCTCGAAAGGTGGGGGAAATCCTTGCTACAGGGCACCGTTTTGCCGCTCTTTTCCGACGAACACGGCATCGGCATACTTACGCCATAGTCAAGGCTGGGGATCACACTCCTTAAATCGTTGGCAAATCCCAACATCCTCAGGCTGATCATCCTGGTCTTTACCTTGCACTGAGACCCGCATTGGGATCTCATTGAAAGGAGCCCCCACATGTCAGTTCAAATAGTGGTCATGCTCTCGACACTCCTCATCCTCCCCCTGCTGGCCGGCGTGCTGACACTCGTGCACATTCGAAATGACCGCCGGACAGCTTCTCGCATCCGCCGCCTCATACTTGGCGTTTCCGAGTAGTCCTGCATGAGCACGAATGAAAGGCCGTCCAGGTCCGATCCATGCCACCACTTTCGCATCCCCGTCAACCGGCGGGGCTTCATGCACCGCAACGGAGCCGCCAGTCAATGCATCCTCGTGGATCTCACCACAGAGGGCCTCCAGATATCCGCCGATCTCCCCCTTCTAGTCGGAGACCGGGTTGGGATCGAATGCCAGCTTGAAACGGAAAGCCGTATTCACTGCGCGCTCAAACTGCCCCACGCCGCGGGCAGGCACGCCGGCGTCCGCCTCATCGATATCTCGCCCGAGCATCACCGCCGCTTGATGGATTTTCAGGATCGGCAGAGCGCGGCCGCCCGCAACAACCACTAACTGCGCTGCTGCCCGTTCGCCGGCAGCCGCTGCCCCTCCAAGGGGGGATATTTTTGCCGTCTGACTCCGCGTTACACTGCAGCCTGCGATGGAACAGCCCAAGCCTTATACACGCGAGCATTATCGGCTCCCACTGCCCGTCACCTATCCGGTGATGTTTGCGGCCACCAGCGCGATCGGCGAGGGCACACTCACCAATCTTTCGGTGCTCGGCTGCACAATCGAATGTGCGACAATCCCGCCCCATTCAACAAACTTATTGTTGAGGCTGATTCTTCCGGATCAGAAGGAAGCGCTCCCGATCGAAGAAGCGGAAGTGCGCTGGATCGATGATCAACGGATCGGAGTGCGATTCAGCAAGGTAGAGCGTGCGGCTAATCTCCGCCTCCACGGATTTGTCTGGGACCGGATGCTCGAACGACTCCAGACCATCAAACAACAACGCTGAGAATACCCGGCCATTCTCCCGCTTCTGCGTTGCCATGAGCACACGGCTGTTACGCTCAAATCCTGCAAACACACCTCATCTGTACCGGCAGTTCATCAGAACCGCGTAACAACTTTCTGCCACGCCTGCTCTCCCGGCTGTGAGCCGAACAGAACAGGAGGACTTTCCCGCCCCAGGGGATCGCACGAGCCCTTCCCCGCCGAACAGATTCGTGCGGCGAAATAGATACTCACCCGCGGGCTCACCCGGCGACGGCAATCTTGGGGCACCACGACATTGGTCGTTTCGCTCCGCCTGATGAAACGGCAGAAAACAACGGGATCGGGGAAGGGGGATCGCTGCGTGGTATGCCGCTGGATGTCGAGCTTGCGTGAGAACCGTCCGTCGTCATCGTCGAGAAAAACGACCCATTGAGCTTGTGAGCTTGCGTTACGCGGACACCCCCAACACGAGCCTCAGCCGGCCCTTATGCGCACGGGAGCGCCTTCACCCTCACTCTGGAATCCTCCAGTGCGGCAAGTCCTTGCACTATTGCTTCGTCGGGCCCGTCTTGTCTTGATACGCTCCGGCAAAGACACTCACAGCGACGCATCCTCCTTGACTCGAGCAGGAACCGGATCTTCACATCCCGAGACCTCAACCCGCCTTGGTTGACGCGCCCTGGCAAGATGCGGGACACGGTGGAACTCAAATTTCGCTCTCGTTTCGACCGCCTGACCTGCTCCCAGACAACAACCGACCATTTCTCCTGTGGCACTGACCAACAATCCGCACCATGCCATGGGCATGACCCCCCACGGCAACTTTCTGATTCGGCGGAGCGCATTCCACTGCTTTCTTAACCGCCCGTATCGAACGAAAGGGATCAGCGGAGTGCCGCAGGCGAACAACAGACGATACGGAAGAGACCATCCCCGTGCGCGGGCTGCCCCGAAGATGCGCCCACTGAGGTACTTGATGCAAAGAAACGAAGACATCCGTTCAAAGTTCAGATGCGAGACCTGAGCCGCGGATTCCAGAAACAGCTGATATCCTTTTTTTCGCAGGTCTGTGTGAATGAGGGATTCGGTTTCCATCAACGTTTCCAGGTCGGGACCATACTCAAGCAACACATTCCGCTTATAGCTGCTGTTGTTCCCGGGCAACCGCTCGACCACCCCTGATTCGACGGGAGCGAGATATTCCCCGAACCCGATCAGGACATCAGCCCACGCAATGACATTCTTAGGGTCATTCGGGTGGCGGATCACGGCACCGACAGCAGCCCAAGGGTGGCGATGAGCCGCAATCAACGCTTCCGCCCATTCCGGTGCCGGGAAGGCATGATCCTCAGCCAAGGCGACGATCGGAGCGCGAGCCTCCCTGATACCCTTCGCATTTGCCGAACCGATCGACGTCACTTTCCCCACTTCCACGACACGGACCCGGCAAAACTCTCGCAGTTCCGATACATTGAGGGCCAGCGCACGTGCCGATGGCGCCACAATGATGAGTTCCAGTTGGTGTTTGACTGTCTGTGTACGGAGATGCCGTATCGTTTTTCGGATCGTCTCATAGCAATCGGGGGTTGCGAGAATCACGGACATAAGCGGTTGGTCAGACTCCGCCTCCTTCGATGTTTCAAGATCAGTCACGCCTGCTTCCATGCCCCCGGAATGTCCTGTTCGCGCACTTTCTAATCCTAACGGCGTGCGTCCATTCAGCAAGACAGCTTGTTGATAGAAAGCCACCACACGCGCCATGCTCTGCTCAAGAGTAAATCGAGCCTCAAAAAGTTCACGGCCCCGTCTTCCGAGCGTTTCGGCAGTCACGGGATCATCCAACAGTTGTTCGATAGCCGTCGCAAGTTCGTCGGAAGAGCCCGGTGTGACCAGAACCGCGCTACGGCCGACCTCCACCGTTTCCCGGACTGGATCAATATCCGAAGCCACGACGGGTAGGCCCAGCGCCATCGCTTCAATCACTGCACCGGGAAGTCCTTCGTAAAGAGAAGGAAAGACAAACAGGTCTGCAGCAGCCAGGATGTCAGGAGCATCTTCTCGATGACCAAGAAACTGCACCTGGTCTTTTATCCCCAGACGATTACACAGATGGTCGAGCTGTCCCGATACATCCCCGGACCGGCCGGCTATGAGGAGGACAAGATAAGGGCGAGTCGAAACGAGCCTTGCCATCGCTTCCAGTAAATATCGCTGCCCCTTCTGATAGTCTTGTCGGCCGATATTGACGAGCACCTCTTGATGCTCTCCAAGGCCGAGCCGGATCCGAGCCTGCCTTCTCCTCTGAGCACTCGGACGGCCCAACCGACCGGCCTCCCGACTCTCTTCAATCACGGTGATCTTGTGGGAAGGAATCTTCAGGTCCCTCATGGCCGCCGTTTTGACGGCATTGGAGTTGGCACAGACATGATGGGTCAGATGGCGGGCGGTCCAGCCGTCGATCAACCGAGCCAGCCTGAACCTGACGGTTTTGATGTTTGGGGCGTCGAATCGCCTCTCATCATAGTCGGTATTGACGAGCCTGCTGATAACCTTCGCGGGAAATCCGACCGCTGCCAGACGTCCGGCGAGATCGGCGTGAAACAGCACGGTCTGAATCACATCCGGTCGTTCGGCCCGAATGATCGCACGCAAGGCCGCCACGCGCCCGATGAGTCCCGATGCACGTAAGATTCGCACATCGAATCGATGACGCTGGAGATCTGCCTGCACCCCCTCCTGGCGTTGCCGGAGGCTCACCACGATGGGAGTCACATTGAAACGACTGAGTTGAGGCAACTGCTCGGCAAGATACCTCTCGGCACCTCCCGTACCCAAACTGTCAATCACAAATAATATCTTGAGGCTCGTCATGAGTTGCCCGTGTTATCAGGCCCTGTTTCTTCCGGGGTTGTTCTCGCATCCCCCAAGCAACTCGTGCATCCAAAGCGTCTTCTCATTCTTTCCCCCCGCTCTTGGGACGCAGTTCCCCTCGGGCACGGCTTTGTACCCGCATCCTGATTCCATATTTGGGCCGCAAGGTCATTTTGGGCTCCGGCACGATTGCCTGCCCCAGCACCAGTGACAATCTGAATCGCTGCGCGATGGAAACGAGAACCAGCGTTGCCTCCATCTTGGCAAAATGCTCCCCGATACAGACCCGTGCTCCGCCGCCGAACGGGAAATAGGCAAACTGTGGGCGTTCTTTTTTTGCGGCTTCTGTAAATCGTTCAGGGTCGAACCGCTCGGGATCCGGAAAATACCGGGGATGGCGCTGCATCACGTATTGGCATAGATACATTTTTGATCCTGCCGGGATAGTGACTCCGCTCGGCAGCGTGTCCTCCGCCTGCGCGATCCGGATAAAAATCCATGTGGGCGGATACAACCGCATCGACTCGGCAAGGACCATCCCCGTGTACGGAAGGTTTTGGAGATCCTCCACGCTGGGGGGACGACTACCGATGACTTCGTCCACCTCCGCAAAGAATTTGGCTGCGATAGCTGAATGTCGGGACAAGAGATAGGAGGTCCAGGTCAATGCCTCCCCGATCGTTTCATAGCCTGTAACCAGGAGCGTCACGACTTCATCGCGGACCTGCTGGTCCGTCATAGCTGTCCCATCGTCATATTTCGCGCAAAGCAGCAGAGAGAGCAGGTCCCTGCTGTCCGTGGAACGCGCACGTCGTGTCCGGATCGCTCGAGTCACAATGGCATCAATACGGTGCATGGCTTGGCGGTACCGCCGGCCAATCCGACTGGGCATCCATTCAGGGAAGGGAGAAAAAAACACATGTTCCATGTAAAGCCGCCGGATCGTGATGGCATCAAGCAAACCCGGCATGTCATCGTCAGCGTCCTCTCCCAACAAGGTCTTGACGATGTTCCGTTGGACCAGCCCCATCATCTCGCATCCGAGGTCCAGTTCCATCCCCTCGGCCCACCGGGCCAGCAGCTCCCCGACCCCCTCGGTGATGATGCGCGAGAAGGATTCCACGGTCTTCCGGTAGAACACCGGCTGCATCATCCTCCGCTGCCTCAGATGTTCCGGTCCCACGCTGGTGAGCAGACCCGCCCCCGATAACTTCTTTCCTCTCGCGCTGGTCATGCGAGGTGATTTGCCGTAGTTGTCCGGGTTAAGCACCAACACATGTTTGATGTCGTCCGGATTATTCAGAAGAAAGGTCGGCTCTCCGATCCTCAGCTTGATCACGTCACCATAGGTAGCCGCACAGCGCGAGAGAAAACCCAGCTTGTCGTACAAGAACTCCGGCAGATTCCCCACCAGCGGATATCCCGCCGGACCCCGAGCGATAGACCTTGTCTTGCTACTATCGCTCATGCGCATAACGCTCCCTTCAGGCCCCGACCGTCACGCCCTTCATTTTTCCAATGGCATCGATCACGCAAAGATAGCGAGACAGGTGTTGCGCTCGCGTATAGAATTGCTCGTACCCGGATCGCGCGCGCTGCGCGAGTGTCTCTCGTAAGGTAGCGTCCTCCGCGAGCGCGGAGAGAATCTGCCGGAGTTCCTTCCCGGATCGATACACGAATCCACCACCGGTTTTTTCGACCGCTTCCCGGTTCCCGCCGGCATCATGCACCACAGCCGGTGTGCCGCAGGCCAGCGCTTCGAGCACGGTCAACGGAAACACTTCCGGCGCCAGCGACGGAAGGATCAAGGCCGTTGCACTTTGATAGGCACCAATCAGCTCACGCTGAGGAACCGATCCCAGAAAACGAATATGGCGGTGCCCGGCATACTGCTCTTTGAGCCTGTGTCGCAACTCTCCGTCGCCGATGACATCAAGATCAAATTCCGGCAATCCCGCAAACTCCTCCAGAAGCACACCGATGCCCTTGGAGGCCGTGATACGGCCGACAAAGACAAAGCCCGGCCGTTCCTTATGCAGACGCCGCACCGGAGATCCCGGTTCGAGGCTGGAGAACGTCGGTAAGACCTCGATGGGCGTGACGAGACCAGCCGCGCGGTGCTGCTGTGCCGTGAATTCGCTCGGAGCTAAGAGTGCGTCAACATTGGCCAGGCTGCGTTGAATCAAGTTCGTATACCGCCACAATTGAGGAGGCACCCCTGACTGCATGCAACAAGTGAAACATTCCGGGCGGTCGCAGGCTTGAGCTTGATTCTTCCAAAAGATATGTGTGGGACAGAGCAGCCAGTGTTCGTGCAAGGTATACAGCGTCACAGATGCACGGCTCAGTTGAAGGACACCGGGTCCTCCGATCAAAGAAATGTTGTGGAAGTTGACCACATCGAAATCACGGTCGAGCACCGCTCGCAGTTGTGTCGCCTTCACTCCCGGCTGGCCTGTTTGTTGAGTGATCAGCGGAGACAGTATGCCGAAGGGGTTGCGCAGGCGATGCACCACCACCCCGTCCTGCTCGGCCTGCACAGCCGGCTGCTCCTTGCTTCGCAAGCGATAGGCATCTTCGCAGTGCACCACTTCGACATGATGCCCTTCGGAAACCAAGGCGCGAGCGAGCGCCTGCACAAACATGGCATCCCCGCCAAAATGATAGGGAGGATAAAATGTGGTCACCATGCAAAAACGCATGAAGACGGTCCTTCCAGTAAAAGCCGGCTACAAACAAAAAAGCGTATGTGAGATCACGATCATGCTTCCACCTCAGCCGACCGGTCGTGCTTCGTGAGGTATCGCTCACGATGGAACTCCATGTCGGACAACCTTTTCATGGCATTCCCGCCCCCACAGGCATACCCGATCATCTCGCCGGTGCCATCCGCGACCAGCCCCGCAAACAGCAAGGGCAACACCCGGGGTAACAAATGCCTCGCCCGGCCAGGTCGGCGCAGTTCGCTAACGATGCGACGAAATCGGACGAACGGAATGAGCGGAGCGCTGAAGGCATACAGCAACCGTCGTAATGGGGACCAAGTCCGCGCACGGGAAGCCGCAAACAACCGGCCACCGTCTACACGTAGCGGAATCCATGAAAAAGGGGTCGAAAAGTTCTGGTGATAGGTCTTCGCCGCCGGTTCGAGATACAATTGATGCCCTTTCGCCTGTAGATCCCATTGGAGGATACTCTCGGCCTCCAACATTGCTTCCAGACGATCGCCATACTCCAGGAGCAAATCCCGTTTATAGGTCCCGTTATGCCCAGGCAGGTGCTCTCTCACCCCCGCGGGAACCGGTTCCATCCATTCGGCATATTCGATAATCAGATTGGTCCAGCTGACAAGGCTGTTGGGGTTAGCATTGGCCATCATGGGGCCGACCGCAGCCCAGGGTTTCCGATGCGCCTGGATAAGAGCTTCAGCCCATCCCCTGGCGGGAAAAGAGTGGTCTTCCACAAAAGCGACCACCGGCGCGGTGGCGCGCCGGACGCCGGCGGCACGAGCCCGGGCGGTCGACGTCATGTCGCCGATTTCGACGATGTGGATCCCACAGAAGCTATCGAGCTCTGCATGATCGATGTTCGCGCCTTGCGCCGAAGGCACAACCAGCACAATTTCCAGTTGGTGACAGGCGCCCTGGGCCCGAAGCCGGCGAATCGTTTTCCTGACAGTACTGTAGGAGTCAGGGGAGATCACAATGACCGACATCGCAGGAACTTGCTGAACTACCATACTGAACTCCTCTCGTTGTTTCACTTAATCGCCTGCCGTACCCTTTATACGCATCCAGAAGAACCCCGCCGCGTTGGCAACTTGCGTCACCACGAGCAGCAGCAGCAAGAGTGGGGCTTGTACCCCCTGTGCATTGGCAAACGGGTAGCGAAGCATGTTGACATAAAACGTCAGCGGCTCAACCTTGACTCGATCCTGGAGTCGTCTGGCACGGACCCGATGAAAGCAGAACGCGCCCTGTCCATAGTGAAAGTGCTGACGCAGAAAGGTTCGAAACGTCAGGGCGTGGGCATGGTAGACCACAGCTTCCGCGTCATAGATCATTCGATATCCAAGATGCAGCCAGCGGTCGCACAGCTCCCGATCCTCAGCGGCAGCCCGCGGGTACGTCACATCAAATCCTCCGACGGCACGAAACTGTTTGGTCGGGAACGCCAGATTGCTCGACGGGAAAAACCGCGCATTGTGAGAAATCGCGTTGTAGAAAGAACACAGATAGGAGATCAGTAGCTGGCTGGCCGTGGAGTAGACATTCCCCGTGAGCGCGTTGACCGTTCGCCCCCCAACGCCACAATCAGGGGACGCAACACAGTGCCTGCCCAAGGCTTTGAGCCAGTCCGAAGCCGGCGCGCAGTCGTCGTCCGTGAAGGCGAGAAATTCTCCTGCGGCCTCAGAGGCTCCTCTATTGCGGGCCGCCGCCGGACCCGTGTTCTCCTGCTGTAACAGCTTGAGCGTGAGCGTTCCGTGGAAGCGAGCGACAATCCCGTCCAATGGCTCCACTCCTCCGTCATCCACCACAATCACTTCAAAGCGGTCACGCGGATAGTCGAGGCGAGCACAGGCCTGCAGACAGACCGCAAGCTGCTCCGGCCGGTTATAGGTCGGAATCACAATCGAGAATCTTGGGGCGTCAGTCAACTTCATGGCATCTCAGGGAGCGCTTGATTCACACGGCCGATTCGACCACTGCGCGCTGATGTGCGCGCGTTGAAATGAGATCAAGAATGCGGCTGACCGATCCCTCCATCGTGAGGTCCCGGGTGATCAGTTGGTGCGCCCTTTCGCTGATTAAGGCTCGCTCCGTATCATGACTCAGGTAGTAGCGAATCTTTTCAGGCATCTCGCCTATTGAGCAACTCACAAAATGCCGTCCGGCCACAAACGGGTCCGGTCGGTAGATTGGTTCGGATAGGACCAGCGCCTTGTTCGCCATCCCCAGGATCAACCGGAGGTCGGGAAACTCCCCCGGTGTTCTGGCCAGGTTGAGCATGATCTTCGTCCGGTTCAACAATTTCGTCCGTTCTTCTCCCCAACAGCTCGGATCGGCGTAACTGCCTATAGCCTCTATCTGAATTCCTTTCTTGCGCAAACCGCGCAAGAGTCGATTCCGGCGGGGAACATCCTGGGCACCAAGAAACAACACATCAATGTCCCTGGGCAAACCCAACTCGCGACCATATGAAGGCTCGTAGCCCAGAGGCACCCAGTCAGCCGCAATGCCTCGCTCAGATAGAAACCCACAGCGTCCCAATGTAGCCGCCACGAGCACATCCGGAATCCCCTGCTTCACCCAACGCCGCAAGACGAGATAGTTCGTATAGACATCCGTTGCATTGGAATCGCGAAGCACAAACTTCGCCGTTTCCCACCAATTCAGTCGCGGCCAGGGCAAACCGGCGGCCCCGGGAGGCGGCAGAGGCTCCGTATGCCACAGCACGACCAGAGGCCGTTGTGCGCGAGGCAGGGCCGTGAGTTGTGCATAGAGGCCCGGATACCAATTTGTGTTTCCCCAGATCCACACCACGCTATCTGCGGAGAAATCGGCCGGTCCATCTTGGATCTGCTTCACATCGTATCCGTCCTGTTCAAGAATCGACGCCACCACATGGCGAGTCCCGAAATTGGCGGCAAAGCCCCGGTAGCAGAAGGTGATGGTCCTCTTATGGTCGGCAGCCTGTACGCGATCCTTCATGGGCCTTCCCCACGATCCTGGTTCCGCTCTGTGCCAAGAGATCCTGATAGGAGGCTGGACGTCACATCCACGACCCGCCCCGTCTTTGCAGACTCTTCCGCAGCGTCGATCACCTCCAGACTGCGGTAGCCGTCCAATAAGTCCGGCGAGGCCTTCTCACATCCACGAACAACGGAAATGAATCTCGACAAGGCCTCGCGATAGGACGGCTCGTGCCAGGGAGATCGCAATTTCTTAAGCAGATATGGGGCATTCATGAATGGCCTCAGCTGCTGCGTCATGCGACGGAAACGTGAGGACGTTCCTTCTGCATTAACGATCTCCACATCCAATGAACGATACCGATCCACCGTGAGTTTCCCTGTTTGTCCATAGATCTCGAATCGATCCTCGTCCACCGCACAGAGCGAGAAATACGACTGAACCGGAATCCCGCCGGCAAGCCGGAGGTGCAGCATCGCGGTGTCGTGCTCCGTGCGGCATGACTCGATATCGGCGGAGACCGTTCGAACGTCCTGTTGGAAGAGGAACCGGACCAGGTCGATATGATGAGAGGCGAGGTCGAGCAAGACGCCGCCGCCGGTCGAACGAGTATGTTTCCAGGCTGGCATCGAACGCATAGGGGTGGAAAACACTGACCGGACGCCGACCAAGGGACCAATTTCCCCTGACTGGATCTGCATCCGTGCTGTTTGGTGCAGGGCATTGAAACGATAGTTGAACCCGACCATCCCAACCACTCCCGATCGTTTCCATACGCTCACGACTTTATCGGCTTCTTCCAAACTCGTCGCGATCGGCTTTTCGAGATAGACATGTTTCCCCAGTTGCATGGCTGCGATCGCCACCTCAGCATGATGCGCGGTCGGCACGCTCACAATGACCGCATCGAGGTCGCGCATTTTCAGCAGATCGCGATAATCCGCATAGGCCACAGCCGCCGGGACACAACGACTGGCTGCTTGACGCCGACTTGGCTCAGACTCCGCGAGCGCAGCGAGTTCCACCCCCGGTAAACGTCGCAGGATCGGGAGATGAACGGCCTGCGCAAACCAGCCGCAGCCGATGACGCCAATTCTCAGGGGGGGTCGCATATACGACACGACTCCTCTACGCAAGCTGCTGCGGGCTGTTGCCTGGTCCAAAGAGGTAGCCAACGAACTCGCCCACGGCATGACAGGTCACCACCAGCGCCGTCAGGGGCAAACTTGCCAACGCGGGCTTCAGGAGTCGCCTCTTTCGTATCACCGGGCTCTGAGTCACCCACAATAGATAAACCGGCAAAATGGCGCAGCCTCCGACTCGCATTAGCCGCTCCATCCATGACATCCGTTGCAGGCGAAACCCCGCAATCGACCGGCCATTGTGGAAATGGGCCGAGAACGTTCCCCAGAATCCCCATGTCTGGTTATGCGATACGATCAGCCGATCATCCGCAATCAGGGTCTCCCCCTGTTCGTGCAATTGACGATTGAATAAGAATTCCATCATGCCGAGTTGAGACATCTTCTGTGGAACAACCCGCCGCTTGTACGAGATGTTGGCCTGCAAAGAAATGGCTGGTTGTCTGCCCGTCTCAATCGGCGCAGTGAATGGTCCGAAGACGATTAGAAAATTGGTCCAGTCAATGAGTCGGGCGGTCGCCCCGTTTTCGACGACCCCGCCGATCGCTGCGGCTTCTGGGTGCGCGTCGTGTGCCTTGAGGATTTGTGCGCACCAAGTGGGCGAGACGGTACAGTGATCCTCGGTGACCGCCACGACGTCGCCGACTGCTTGTGTCATTGCAAGTTCGCGCAGGAAAAATACCGACCCGCCGGGCCATGTGATCCACTTCACTTCCGGGTAGCGCTCGGCCACATCATGCGGTAATCCCTGGCCGTGTCCATCTCCCACCAACACTTCCGCCCCGACCGCCTGAGCCTGGTCGTGAAGCGAATCGAGACACGGCTTGATTTCAGGCCAGGCCTTGGTGGTCGCGATGACGACGGACAGGAGGCCTGAGACATGATCATCCCGCCATGGTGCCTTCATACCGCCTGTTGGTTCATGCGCCGTGCTCATTTATCGTCTAGCCGGCGTTCAAGCACCATGGCCGCTTGATAGCTTTCCAACGTCTCCCTCGCGGTCCGTTCCCACCGGTACTGGCGCGCCTGTTCCAATCCTAGTGTCCGCCTTGCGGCCCGAAGCGTATCGTCCGTCAGCAAACGTTGCATCGCAGCGGCCAGCCCCGCGATGTCGTCCGGTGCAACGAGTTCGGCCGCACGCGCGAGGTTCTCCGCCAGCGATGAGGACCTGGTGCTGATTACCGGCACTCCGCACGCCATGGCTTCCAGGGGGGGAAACCCGAACCCTTCGTGGAGGGAGGGATAGACAAACAGTCTGGCACCCGCATAGACAGCGGGAAGATCTTTCTGATCCACATAGCCGGCGAGGTGCACTTTCCCCCGCAAAGACGGCAGACTGACCTGCGTCAGCAACGCCTCATAGCCCCAGCCCAGTTTGCCGGCAAGGACCAGATGTTCCTTGATCGCTCCCGCCTCAACAAGCCGCCGGTACGCTTCGACCAATGCCGGAAGATTCTTTCGCGGTTCCAGCGTACCGACATAGAGGACATAAGGCTCTGGAAGCGTCAGTCGTGTGACGACTTCCCGGACGGATGCAGAATCACAGAGTCGAAACTCTTCGCCGATTCCCGGGACGGTCACATGAATGCGATCCGGCTGGAGATCAGGAAGAAATTCCAGGATCGCTTGTCGCGTGGCCTGCGAGGGGACCACCACCACATCCGTCCTCCTGAGGCTCGCCAGCACCATTCGCCGGTACAAGGCGCTTCGTCGCAGTGCGATGTGGCACTGGGGATGCGAGAAGGACGTCATGTCATGGACCGTCAACACATGGCGCGCCGCCCCTCGCAAATAGGGCATAATGAACGACGGAGAATGCACCACGTCTGCTTTCCATCTGGACACAGCCGCAGGCAACACAATCTGCTGAGAGATCAGGCGAATCGGCCTAGGCCGCGCACTCAGAGAGATGTGAGAAACATTTGCGGGCAGACTCTCGGCAAAGAGATGACGATCCTCATGGTTGTGGTAGATCCTGTACTGATTGGTTCGATCGACCTTCGCGAGGTGCGCCACCAACTGTCTCATGTACGTGTCCACGCCGGTCATCTGGGGAATGAAAGCCGTAAAATCGATTGCGATTCTCATCCGTGAACCTGCCTCACTGTGCTTACCGATATTGCGTCTGCGAAATGGCCTTCCTACGAAAGGCCTGCCACATACCGGGAATTTCCATCAGATGCACCACCACGGAACCGAGCAGCACCAAGGGGAGCTGGAACCACTTCACCCCGAAGGCACCTGCGCAACGGACACAGTCCCGCCAGCTATCAAGGATCTTTCCTCCCGCAAACACAGGGATAGAGACCACACCGAGCTTTGTCAGCCAGGCCTGAGGCATGTCAGGATCGTGAAGGCGTGCAATGACCGTTCCATATCCGGTATTGCGCCGAATATCCGACTCCATCGCCCACCCTTCGAAATCATGCACAACACGTATCGACGGATCAAACCACAACTGGTTCCCTGCCCGCATGATGCTCTCTGACTGCATGCGCCCCGCGAACGGGCCGAGCCCGCTCGGCAGGGGATGATTCAGGTACACATCGCGCCGCCAGATCGAGTTATTATTCGAAATAAACCTGGTCGGCCCGGATTTCCCCTGGTCGACGTAGGAGCGACTCAAGAGAGACAGGATCCGTTCTGTCAGTCCGGCTGACGGATAGACCGTTCTTCCGCTGATGACGGCAACCTCCGGCAGCGCATTCATGGCAGCCACCGCACTCTTCACCCAATCGCGTGCGGGCACGCAATCGGCGTCCAACATTGCGACAACGTTCGAGGTGGCCGCTTGAAACCCCGCATTTTTCAGTTCGTACGATCCCCCCTTGTCAGAGAGCACCAGCTTTAAGTTCGGAAGCATTCGGCGGATGTCGTCTGGCATCGACCGCGCGGACGCCTTGTTTTCGCAAAGCAGCCATTCGGCATTCACCTTCCCATCCTGCTGGCCGAGTGCCCTCAGAGTGTTTCTCAAATCCTTCCAAGACTTTTCTCCCCCACCCGCATAGTCAGACACAATGACTATACTTATCTCCGGCTGACCCATGAATAAGCCTCCTTTGGCTCCAGTACTCCCGCTTCTTATCCAAGAACCTCACGTAGCGGGCCATCGTACAGGGTACAGGCGATACCCGGTGCGAGACACGCAATCTTCGTAGCACGGGTCACTGAGACCCCCTCGTGCACGAGCTACGCGCGCCCCATGTCATGCTGCCGGTCCCATCGAATACGGGAATCGCGATAAGCGGCCAACCCACGCGAGGTCTCATCGGTCCAAGCCGTCATCCGCGATCATGCCTTCCCACTGCGCCGTCGCCAGCGCGCGCACTCCCTCGATCTCGTCGCCTATGAAACGGCCGGCACCGTCTGCAGGTATCACAACGGTGCTTGCGAGCCTACGCATGAGACACTGAAACGTGAATATGTTGCGGAAGAAAATCGAGAATCGGTTTTCCGTCGATTCCAGAAAGCGCGACCCCCAACCGTGCTGCCAACGTCGGAGCGAGATCGACTATCGCTATGTCGCCTTCAAGGGCTCGGGGCACCAGATCGGTACTTCTCGCTAAGACGAGGCCCTTCGGCCGGTGATCCCCCGTGCGGGGGTTGGGAGACTCGACAAGAAGCTCACCGATGCGCGGTGAGCGAACGGCCTGGATGGGAGCTTCGGGGTTCCACTCGATCACGAGGTCAGGAAACTCGTTCCGAAACGGGCCTGCGAAAAGAAGATCGCCACGCAGCACGCGACTGACCACCGGCGCCCCCGTCGCCGAGTTGACCAGTGAGAGGAGTTCTCGCTCGAGCCAATTGCATAGGTCATGGTAGGGCGGTCCCGTCTCCACCTGCCCCTTCGGCTCGCGCCCCCTGAGGTTGAACCGAACTCCACCGCAGTTGTCGGTGGTGGGGATGGCATAAAATCTCCGCGTTGCCCGTTCCTGCTGACGAGGGGCATCGTAGATCATGTCCGCCAGGCGGCGAAAGGGTCCCCGGACCACACCAGGCAATCGAACCCATATCTTTCGCATTATCTCCATCGGCTTGGAGGCCTTGGGGATGTCGATGCCATCAAGACGGCGCAGCATGAAATCCAGAGCGGCATTCGCGTCGTAGCGTGGTCCCATCCCATGAGTCGCCAGGACCAGAAGAAACGCGTCATCACCCAGCGCGTCGACGATGCGACCCAAGCTGCGGTCGATGGCCTGGTACACCTCAAGCAAAGGGTCTTCCCCAAGCAGCGCGCGGAATTCACTGCGGTACTGCGGATGTGTCGGATCGCGGGTGGCCCATAGCTGATGCCCTGCGCAATGGGCTTCGCTGAAATTGACCATGAACAGATCCCAGGGGCCCCGTGCCAGCATCCCGAGCGCAAGATCCGCGCGGCGTGTCGCCCGCTCGATCAATCCGTCTTTGAGTTGGCGAAGCTCCTGCGGGCGCTGGCGCACAAGATCACAGGCACCCACAGGATCTTTGCCGGCAATCCGCAGGACCTCCTGCTCCAGAGAGGGCGGCCAACAAATGAGCGAATGCCTCACTATGTGCTCGCCCCAGAACGACACCTGAAGTGTTTGCGGGGTCTGTGCGAGCCTCGCATTGGGCACGTCGATCAATGCGACGCGATGTCCCCGTTTCGCAATCGCGTTCCAGATAGAATCGACCGATAGATGCTCCGGGAGAAAGCGCCGCAAGCCGTAGCCTTGGAAATCGGGCTGCAGATAGCAGTAGTGATTATGCCGACCAGGCCAAACTCCGGTGTTGAAACTGGGCCACAGGGTACCACTGTAGATGATTTCAGGATTTCGGGTCGCAGAAGTGACGGACTCCTTGAGGAGTCTTCCAAAGTGCGGCAGCAGGCCCTGGCTGACCCATTGACGGAGAAGGCTTTGCTCGGCCGCATCAAGCGTGATACAGGCTACTCGCGCTGGTCCTGCCATGCTCGGAACTCCTGTCACTTACCCTGGGAACAGCTCAACGCTCATGCTTGCCCCAAAAGCCTTCATGCGAACACGCCAGGAAACCGGGACTTCTCAATTGACTCACCATAAGCGGTTCAAGGGATCACCGTCTACCCTACCAATGTAGAGGGCCTCGCGCCTTTCAACCAAGGGCGGCGAAAGGGTGCGGGGGGGGGGAGCCGCACCCTCCCTTATGGACTGCCAGATCCTCGTAGGGGCGGGCAAGGTGAAGGCTCTATGCCAAGCCCTCATCACACCAGATAAAGAATCCTGGCCAGGCTATGTGACGCTGATCCACCGTCGCACTTCTAAAATCTCTCCATCGTGGCGGGCCAGAGCGGGAGGTGCCGGTGATTCGGCATGAGGCGGCGTATCCGAGTCCGGCCGTAAGCCTCGGCAGGAATCTTTTCAACCGCGACGGAGTCGGTGGGCTGCTCGAACCGCGGAAGTCAACCGAATCGACGGTTGAGCGCTTGATAGGCAAAGTTTCAGGTGACCCTAAGGGTTTCCACCTTCCGAAACAACAACGAACGGACCACGGCAATCTCACCTCGGCGAAACTCCCCGATCCACCAATAGCCAAGCAAACTGATCGTCCCGAGCACGATCAACTTTGCAAAGACGAATAACCCGGGAGTCGGCCACAACATTGAAGCTGCTCCAGCACCGAGCGCGACTACCAGACTACGCAGAAAGGTCCCGACCGGCGGCCACACCGTCCACAAGGCATACACACCTGCCCCTGCCGCAAGCGCCCCAAGAGAGGAGACTACGACAGTCACCAGCGCGGCACCCTGCTGCCCAAGCCGGGGAATCAGGACAAGGTGTCCCACCAATGCCAGCAGAACCAACGGAGCCGTATACGTCACCGTTCTGGCCGGGAAACCCGCAGCTGTCATAATGGTGATCGACACCATCAACATCACATTCGAGACCGCTCCAACAATCAACAATGCCAATAACGGTCCGGCCGGGAGAAACGCGGCGCCGAACACGACTTGCACGATCTCCGGCGCCGCACCAGCGATGATCGCCGCGACCGGAAGGAAAAACATTGTGACACGCATCGCATCACGCGCGAGTTCTCTCGCTCGGTCCCGCTGGCGGTCCGCAAGCTGACGGCTCAACGTGGCCAGAAGCAACGATGAAAATGTCCAGGAAAACAATCCGGGCAAAAGCGAGAGGCTTTGAGCCGCACTGTAGATGCCGGCCTGCGTGGCGGTCCCTCCGAGGATCTTGAGCATGAACAGATCCATCCCGTTGAAAAAGATGAGACAGATCGAGGAGAGAAACAACAGAGCTCCGTATCGCTGAATCGGGAGCGGCACCGGAGCCTGCTTGACGAACATCCCTTCTCCAAGATACCAGCGGCTGAGCAGAAGCTCTGCCAGCGACGAACCGATCACACCGAGCAAGGCCCCCGTGATGGAGAACCCTGCCTGCACAAGTACCACCACGAGACCCATCCTGACCAGCCAGCGACCAGCCCTGGCGGCTGCGCCGGCCCGGTAATTGCCCATTCCAATCAACATGTTTCGATAGGCTTGTCCGACACATAACAGGGGAATATCGAGCGCGCATACGCGGAGATAGAATGCCAAATCCGGCTCTTTGAACAGCCCGCTGAGCGGTGCGGCAAGAATCCAGACAAGGACCATCGCCGCAATCCCAATCTTCAGACTGAGGCGAATCACCATGGCACCAACCGGTTTCCAATCGCTCGTTTCACCGACAAATTTGATAGTCGCCTTCGTAAAAAATGAGTTGATCGCACTTTCGATCCAAATGATTGTGGTCAGCGTCAGGGCCAGTAACCCATAGCCCTGTGGACCAAGCTGTCTCGTCAAAAAACCGGTTGTAATGAGCGCCGTCAGGGGGAACAGGAGCTCCGCCAACAAGATCCGAGCGGTCCCATCCATCATGTGACGTCCCGATGGTGATGTCAGAAGACCCATTCCGCTTGCTCCAAGTGCTGGACACTGTCCATCACCGCACCCAAAACTGTTCCTCTCAGTCCGCTCAAGAGAACAAACTCCTGTCAGCGCCTAACCGGCGCTTTTAATGAAATCAGGCGATCCACCATGCATGGCAGGGATGATCGCCTGAGCATTACTGAAATCAATTCGGCTTACAATGCCTTGTTACATAGGCTGAACGGGGGCAGATATGGTCACGTTCGCTTACTTCTGACGGGCATTGACTATCCCGTTGTAGATTCGTCCAATGGACCATCCGGCTACTCCCCCAGTCATGGCTCCGTACAGAAGTCCTACAAACGCCCCGGGCCATGTCACGGAGTATCCGATAAAATAGTTCGAGAGAAGTTGAAGATGCTGCCCGGCCTGTGGACCACCTTTGATCACGAGCCAAGCCGTCATCATAAATAGCCCCGCTCCCCCGATCAGCCCGCAGACCAGAGCCAGCGCGTCCGCCTTGATCCTTGCGAGAGTTTGACTGACTTCGTCTGTCTTCTTCGTGTGCGGTTTCATCGCAGTGCCGCCTTTCTTCTGAATGGATTACATTTTGTCGAGCAGGTGGCGACGGTCATCACGCTCTTCACGCCACCGCACGATCTTTGCGTAGAGCTTGAGGGTCCGGTTTCTGAGTATGGCGGCGACAGCCCCCACGGCAAACCCCAATAGCCCTGCTTCAAATAACCCGATCACCGCGCCTGCCCACGTGACTTCAAACCCGAACAGGTAATTCCCGAGCAACGACAAGTTTGGACCAGGCGCAGGCCCGCCTCTGAGTATCAAGACAGCCGAGGCCATAAATATCCCGAGACCACTCACCACGCCGACGGCTATCCCCAGAGCGAACGGATCTATGTTCGCGAACGCAACTTCGACCGCTGCCTCTTCAGCTTCCTCTATCGCCTCATCGACCGAGACGGAGACTCGCGTCGGTACGAGCCGGTCACCGGCGTTCGTCTGGGGCGCCTTGTCTTCTTCGTGATATTCCTTCTCCGTGTTGACTGACCAGACATCGCGCTTGTCTCCGAGGATATTCCCGGCCGCATACACACCGGTCAGCATGGAGTGGTCTTGATTGTTATAACGATGCAATCCATTTCGCCCGATGGTCTGCAGATTCGAAAAGGTCTCCAGGTAGCGCCGGATGGTGGCGACACTGGCTTGATACGTCTGGTCGTAAACCGGATAGGCCTTCTCCATCCGCACGACCGTCCCGTCTTTGACTTCCCGCGGATCGATGAGGCCGATTTGGGCACACTCTCGTATCCCCAGCTCAATGAGACGCTCATCCGACCACGTCCACATCTCGTCCGTGTCCCACAAGAAGTATTCCAATCCCAGTGAGGTCCGTGAGGGGTCCGGCACCATATAGGGACTCCAATTTTTGTAGTTCTGAATCCGCCCGAGCTTGACCTCCGGTGAATGGACATAGAGCCAGTTATCGGGGAAGACCGACTCGCGGTCGATGACCAGCACCACCGTCAGATAATCCCGATACCGGAGGGCTTGCGCGGCCTTGAGCACGTCGTCCGGCGGCAAAGGATCCAGGGCCTGCACCAGTTCACGCAGCGGCATCGTCGACACGAAATGCCGGCCGTCGTACTCCAGCAACTCGCCGCCTGCGCCTCGTCCCTGAACGCAATCAACCGAGCCATGACGGTGCCGGATTCGTTCCACTCTTACCCCCTGCACCGTCTGAGACCCCTGACTTTCGATCAAGCTGCGGCACCGTTCCCACATCAACCCCGGACCAAAACGGGGATAATGAAACTGCTCGATCAGAGAGGTCAGTGTCGACCCGTCCATTCCCTGCTTGGCACCGAACAACGCATTCCGCACGGCTTGTTTCAGAGAGAGATTCTTGATGCGCTGCGCCGCCCAGTCCGCCGAGATCTCGTGGCACGGAATCCCCCAGACCTTCTCCGTATAGGTCTTGAAAAATATATTGTAGAGCCGATACCCGAAGCGGTTGGAGACCCACTGCTCAAACGTTTTTTCGTCATGAATGTGGAAGAACTTCGCCTTGATGTAACTGAGGCCGATCAGAAACGATTCCAGCGGGCCGAGACCGGTCAGCGCATTCAGCGGCTTGAGTGGGTAGTCGAAAAAGTGCTGATTGTAATAGATGCGTGAGATGCGCGGACGCAGTAAGAACTCCTCTCCGAGAATTTCATGCCACAATTCATTGATCAGGGGGACCTTGGAAAAGAACCGGTGCCCGCCGATATCGAAGCGATACCCCCGGTAATTGACGGTCTTTGAGATCCCCCCGACTTGATCGCTGGCCTCGAGCACGGTGGACGTCATGCCACGCTTGCCTAGTTCATAGGCGGTCGTGAGTCCTGCCGGCCCCGCGCCGACGATGACTGAAGATTCTTGGCTCATCCGCGTTTCTCCACTCGTGATCCTGACCGCAATGATTCAGACGGAAGGAGCGCTGCAGGCTTCTCGAGTCCACGATCGTGGCCAACGAGATAGCGCACCGTCCCAACCGCGAAAGCGACTCCGCTATACAGAAAATAAAACCAGTGCCAAGGGACGGTTTGTGCAGCGAATCGGAGACCTCGCTTCTCCAGAAAAAATCGGTAGAGCCGGACATTGAGGGTGAAGAGTATCAGCCCCATGACCGCCGCCGCGACCAAGATATTCGGCTGCCAGGGAGCCAGCAATACCGCCCCGAGCAGACCACCAGTCAGCATGACGCTCACGCGCCCGGAGATACCGATATTCAAATCGTTCACAAAACCCCGATGCCGATGGATCAGCTGCGTCCATGGCACGGCCCGTTGAAAGAAGTCGGCCCGTAGCATTGATACCATTGTCCAACGTTTCCAATGCTTGACCTGAAGCGATTTACAGAGTCGAATCCTATGGCCGGCTCGTGTGAGGCGGTAGCCCAATTCAATATCCTCAATGGAGGGCTTGAGATACGTTTCATCGAATCCGCCCATCGTGAGAAAGACCTCCCGCCGGATCGCTCCGCAGGCGCCCCAAAAGGTTGAGGCCTCCTCCCGACCATTCTGATGGACATAGTGATGGAGCAGATTGCGATACTGAGAGAGAAAATTCGATTCCCCCGGTTGATCATCATAGGACCCGATTATCGCAGCCACATCAGCATCCCGAGCAAAGATATCCCTTGACCGCTCGATCACATTCTCGGGAACGGTCACGTCGGCATCGAGGAAAAAAAGGATGTCCGACTTCGCGTTCGACGCTCCAAGGTTTCTGGCGCGACCGGGTCCTCCTGGTGCAGGAAAGCGATAAACAGTCACGCCGGCTGCTTCTGCATACTGCGATGACCCATCCGTGTCGCCATCCCCAACCACGATGAGTTCATCCGGTGGAGGCGCGGCACGCCGTATCGAATCCAGACTCGCGCGAAACTTTGCGCCCCCGTTGTAGACGGGAACAATCACTGCAACGGTCAAGGGTGAAAGATTCAACGTTGTCTTCCCTATTCTCGCGTATCACACACCCAGTGCCAGTGCGAATAACCCGGTGTCGTAGGTCGTCGTTTCAACGCTTCAACATGCGAAGAGCGTACGCCCTATGAACTCTGAATAAACTAGAGGATGCGGCCAGACACCGCAAGCCCACCTTGAACAGGGAGAGTGCCTACGAAAGGGGGATAGACACAACCTGGCTAGCTTTTTCCTGGAAGACGGGACGTGACCGATCGAGGAAATAGCCGCTACGCCGACGTGTCGCGTCGACTTTTTCAACCCTCGCGGGTGAAAACCATGACGTTCGTAGCAAGCCACGATGATCGGGCATCCCGAAATCCAGCTGCCACACGGTCTCGCAGCTCATGGCGCTCGACCATCCCGTGGTTGCGAAAGCGCCCGACCCAGTATGAGCGTTCCTGCTCATTTACGTGCCCAGATCCCCCTTGACCAGGCGGCGCGGCGGTGAAGACGACCGTGGGCGCGCTCGCAGCGAGAAACGCCACGAGGCGATCGCCCAGCTCCGGCGGCAGGTGCTCGGCGACTTCAAACGAATACGCGAGATCGTACTCGGCTGGTTCGACCACAATCGGCTGTGCCAGGTCATACGGGAGTGCATGGACACCCTGGAAGCGCGCGATGAGGCGTCCTAGCCGCGCATGCTCGTATGCCACAACCGTATGACCACGCCGTCTGAGCTCCGCGGCATACGCTCCCGAACCGGCTCCAACATCGACGAACCGTCCCGCCTCTGGGAACACATCTTCAAAAGTACGTACGACCGCAGGCGCATTCGCTACTGCATGTTCATGGAAATAAAGGAACACAAGCGGGTTGTAGGTGAGCCAGTCGATCCCGAACCGCTCGCCAAGTTGAGATGAGGCCTTCGTGAGCTTCATCCGGATCGGCCTCGCTCGCAACCAATAACGACGGAGGGCATGTCCTGCCGTCACTCGAAAACTGATAAAGGCCCCTCGTTTATTCGGCATCAGACGATCGCGGTCCGCCATCTTAGTCTTCTTTTGAATCAAGTCTACGGGGCAGTCTCAACTCCGAGGGTACAGGACACGTGTCTCCTGGAGCATTGCTTCTCCCAATTGGGGAAAATAAAATTCGTACAGGTGGCATGCACAAGTTGAGAGGGTAATTGTGTGAAGACAGTTTGAATCTTATTCGAATTGCCCGCTAGACCGAATGTCCCTGTTTATCCTTGTTGGCGCCTGCGATACCAAAAACAGTTTTGAGCCATAGCCGAAACAAGACCTGCCAGTATCCACTGCCCACCTTTGCTAGACGGAAGGAGGACACACCCATATCCGGTGTCCGCTGAATCCATGAAATAGGAACTTCCCTGACTGAATACCCCATTAATAGTGGTTGCAGGCCTATCTCTGCGTTCACGGCAAAGTGCGGCTGAGTTAACTGGAGCCGCTCAACGACTTCTCGGCGAAGCAGTTTCAAGTTGTTCGTGAGATCGCGAAACTTGCGCAGGAACATGAGTTGAGCAATGGCATGGAAGCCTCGATTAGCGAGAATCTTCTTGAACGGATAATTTAGCAAGACACTATGGCGGGAAAAGCGACTGCCGACGACAACATCATATCCCTTTGCAGCCGCATCAAACAGATCACGTATTTCCGGCAAGAGGTGCTGAAAATCACAATCCATCGACAGGACGTAGCGACCTGTCGCCGCCCGATATCCTTCTGCAAGAGCTCGCCCCACCCCGTTCGGAGGTGTGCGAAAGATCGGCCTGATTTTCGTATCTGCCTCGGCGAGTCTCCGAATCACCTCTGCCGTACCGTCCTGGCTATTGTCATCCACCGGTATAATCTCATGGATATACTCACCATAAAGACTCATGAGCTGAGTCACCAGCGGCTCAATATTCATCTCTTCATTGTGGCAAGGTATGACAACAGTCACAGCACTTCGTAGTTGCTGGTGCTCACACAATGACACCTGCGGTCTTTCAGCCACTCGGGGAGGTTTCTGCGCATGAATCAGAATCGAACCTGCCAAGGTCCGGAGTCCCGGGGTATTTTCAAGTAGCAGCGACACATTCCGAAGCAACCATATGAGCGAACGCGTCAGGGGCCCATACACAAAATCATTGTACACGGCAAAAACCCTGATGAAGCCCACCTCTGACACCAATTCATACAGTTCCGGACGACTCAACAATCGTCTCGGGTCTTCTTGCCCAAAATGTCGTGTAACTGATTGGCGAAATTTCAGCACCACATTCCATGGATTGCTTTCATAGAAAATGACCTGCCCTCCAGGTTTTAGCAATTCATGGACGTGCTGGAGAAACCAGGCGCAATTCCGCTCGTCCAATAGGTCGGTCGCAATGATAAAGTCAAAACATCTTCCGACCAGTGCCGCGGGAAGGGAAGAGACACTCAGGAATTCCACTACGTCAGGCAATTGATCCGGGCGAGGAGTGTCAGGACAGAATGACACTGAGGTGATGGGATTCTCGCCGCGTGACACACGGACCAACTGCCGCGTCAATAGGCCTTGACCGCATCCTAATTCCAAGATCGATTGCTTGGGGAGAAGATGGACCATGTGCCGAAAAGACTGGGCTCGCCACAGTAGTCTATCGCGATAGATGGGGTCTCGTGTGAGCCAGTACTGATCCCGGTACCGCTCACGAACACCTAGGGTTTCAATTGCCTTGCCCTGCAGTTCTGACATAAAGCGAGTCTACTCCCGGCATTTACTCGTGACCCATAAGATGCCTTCCTGCGGTCCCTGAACTGTCGAATCGTAGCGCCTTACTTTGGATCTCAGCCTCTCGAGTTGCATCGGTCGCCGGTACTCCGGCCGGCAGGAGATGCACTCTTCTGGGGGGAGCGAGTGCGCTCGCCAGAGCATGCGGTGTTCCGCGATTGGGTCATCGTACTGCAAGTATCGATCGCGAAATTGCTCCCGCATCGCAAGGCTCCTGATGAATCAAGCGTCATTTCCCGTCATAATCTTGTGTCTTCAATCTGCCAGTCGAGCCTTCCAAGCATCGATGATTTCCCTAAAGATATCGTCCAGCGATTTACTGATTTCCCATTGGGGGTAGTGACTCTTGAAGCGGGTGAGGTTACTGATGTAGCAAATGTGGTCACCCTCGCGGTTCTTATCGATGTATTCATAGGCCATCTTCTTTCCGGTCAACTTTTCGACCTGGTCAAAAGCTTCCAGGATGGAACAGGAATTTTGTCGCCCACCGCCCAGGTTGTACACTTCGCCGCAGCGAGGGTTCCGGTAGATCTCCTCGATGGCGCGCGCGACGTCGTAGCTGTGGATATTGTCACGAACCTGCTTGCCCTTGTATCCAAAGACCCGATACGTCAGTCCCAGGAGTTGGGTTTTGACCAGATACGACAAGAAACCATGGAGTTCGACTCCAGCGTGGTGCGGCCCAGTCAGGCAACCACCACGGAGACAGTGCGTCTTCATACCAAAGTAACGGCCGTACTCTTGCGTCGCCACATCGGCCGCAACCTTGCTCGCTCCGAAGATTGAATGTTTCGACCGGTCGATCCGCATCGACTCAGTGATGCCATCATAGTCCTCGGAGCGGACGTATTCCCAGCGCTGCTCCAGTTCCTTCAGTGGAAGTTCGTTGGGGGCGTCGCCGTATACTTTGTTGGTCGACATAAACACGAAAACGGCGTCGGGGCTATGCTGTCGCGTGGTCTCCAGCAAATTCATCGTGCCGACCGCGTTGACGTCAAAATCGTCGAACGGGCGACTGGCCGCCAGGTCGTGGCTGGGCTGAGCGGCGCAGTGGATGATCAGGTCGAAGGGACCTTCGGACCGGAACAGATGAGTCAACCCCTGGCGGTCGCGGATATCCAAGTGGTGGTGGACAAAATGACGCGTCGCTTCTCTCAGCCGTTGTAGGTTCCACTGCGTGTCCCCTTCCGGGCCAAAAAAGTCGGCCCGCATATTGTTGTCGATCCCGACAACGCACTGAGCCCGGCTGTCGAAGAAGCCGACAAGCTCCGAACCGATAAGCCCACTGGAACCAGTGACAAGTACTTTCACGTTTAACCTCTAAGGTTCAGCCATCCGGCTAAAACCGGGTGTCACTATTGACACATTCAAGGAGGTCTTCCACTTCCGTTTCAAGTTACCAAACGATAGATCCGCAACCCCATTGCCCTGCATGGAGTAGGTTAGTGTCCAGCACTCTGGGGCTGCCCGCCATCGGGTTTCTCCGCAGCACTGACCAAGAAGAGAAGATTTTCTCTATTACGGCCTTTCAGTTCGATCCGTCTATTGGTTGCTGTTAGGTCAGAAAGCAGCCAGTTCAACCAACCAATCGGCCCATAGACTAAGAATTGCTGCTGCGATGCAACATAGGGCGCATATTCTTCTATTTTTAAGCGGAACCAAGGTTTCAGGTTGAGCATGCCTTGATCAACGCTGGTAAAGCCGAGATGGCGGAGAGAGGCTTGAGGATCAGCCAGATACACAAGGCGTGCAGTAATATCTCGTGGCGCATAATGCGCAAGTGTCATAAATGTGTGGGGATCCGACGCCACGATAGGTAACTGGTTCTCGTTATTGAGTCGAAGGAATTCGTAGGTTTTGGCCTGAGCCGAAGACACCTCAGCCATGCTTTGAAAGTTCCGGACCTCCAGAACCACGAACCCGCTGCACAAAACAACGACTAGCGAGGCTCCGATAATGGCCCGGCCATCCAATAACCTGTGGGCGGCAAACGCGAAAAGAATGCTAAAGCCAATCACCGATGGCAGGGCATATCGAGCCGTCGCTGCGCCGGTAATAAATTTGGCCAAGATAACGGCGACAACTGGAATCGCAACGAATCCGAATGCCGCAGCAACCTCATAAAGCTGGGGCGTAGCATGCGACGCTTGCTTTCGGTTACTCACCCCCCCCGCTGGAAGTGTCGTTGAATACATTGCTGCCACAATTAGCATCCCCACCAATGGCAATAGCGCAGGTGTGAGCAATGAGTAATAGAAATCGATCATCTGGCCCCAATGAGGCTGAGCCCAAAAAATAGCAGAGTGGGTCCTGGCTTGTTGAATCAAAGGGGCAAACAGAAATAACGGAATCAGGCCAAAGCCGGATGCCACCCAGATGGGAAGGTCTAGCCGTCGCAGAGAAATCAAACGTACCGCTTCGCCACTAGCCAGCGGAAGAAGTAGTAAGACCGCGTAATAATGGCAGGACACAGCCGCTGCGAGACTTACAGCCAAACCGATCAATGAAAGCTTGCGGTGGTGTCCTTCAACTGCTGATTGCCAACAGATCAGGGCAACACCGGCGAAGCCCAGGACAATTCCATAGGGCCTTGCTTCATAGGCATAGGAGGAGGCTTTGGTGACAAGGGGGAAAAGCATCGCCGCAAAGCCATAGAGGGCTGCAGACCGTTTCGCGACGAACCGGAACAGGCACAGGCTCATAACCCAAACCCCGAGCACCTCCGGCAATCGAATCGCCAGCTCACTGACTCCAAAAAGGGAGAGCGATACACGTGTGATGATGTGGAACAACGGAGGGATTTGCTCCCCTCCTGTCAACAACGCAGACCAAATGTCGGAAATAGTTGGAAGGCCGGAAATGTAATAGGTGAACAGTTCGTCAATCCACATCGGTTTTCGTGAGGCCAGCAAACATGTGCTTACCAGATACACGATAGAAACACCGCACAGTAACAGGAGCTTCCTCCGTTCACAGTAATCTCTTATCGCCTCGGCAACGCGATCCAATTGTTGTAGTACGTTCATATAGGACTTCCCGTATTGGGGCTACTAGTCCGCCCCTTTCATATGTCGTCAGTGCGAACAATGGGCGTAATTCTTGCGATGCCCTCACAGGCAAGGCCGTCGGCGACCCCGCACAGACGCCGGACACGCTCTCCGTACTCTGTACCCCGGTTGGCTGACGACGGTGCCGCCAGACAGGTTACGAGCGCTTGAGGCAAGACTCAGCAAAACGGGTCGTGCTGAGAGCGAAGTTGCGACAGGTCTGCCGTTCGACTTCGCTGGCACCCCAATTGAAATAACCTACGACATACACCAAAAAACCGATTCCTGCCACAACCATAATTGAGAGCAGAGATGATGGTTCAATGGCTTGCTGTAAGACGTAGAGCACGATCGTCGCTGGAATAGCAGGCAACATTGCTGGCAAGAACACCTCCTTGACGACCTGAGCTGTACTGACGCCTATGACGTGCATTGAGTACGGCAGGACGAGCCCAAGGCAAGCGATGGTCGTCGGCAAGAGCGTGCCAAGCGCGACACCGGTGAGCCCAAGGCTTTGCACCAGCGCGACCGACAGGGCGAGGTTCGCCAATCCTGTGCCGACAGATATTAGTGCTAGGGGGCGATGTCGTGCCATGCCCTGAAGGATTGAAATGGCCGGCCACTGGCTCGTATCAATGAGGCTGGCAAGGGTGAGGATGGTAACGATATGGGCATAGTCCGCATAGGCCGCGCCGACCCACGCAGTGAGGATCGCTCGAGCGAGAACGACGAGGGCGCATCCGACCGGCAGAAAGATCGCAAGCGTCAGACGTGTGCCAGTAATATACACCGACCGGAGACGAACCTGGTCATTCTCCGCATGCAGTTCCGAGGCGAGCGGCAGGAGCACCTTCATAAATTGATCGGTCAGAACCTGGGCGACCTCGCTCAACCGTCGGGCGAGGGAGTACGGCGTGATAAAGCTGACGGGCAGGAGTGCACCGATCACGACCTCATCAGTCTTCGTCTGGAGGCGGCCCGCCACATCCATCACGAAGAGAGGTGAACTAAACGACAGTACCGTTCGAACCAGTTGGCGGCTGGCACCGCCCCAACCGAACCGCAGTTCTGGCGCGATGCGATTGATAAGCCAGATGCTCGGGACCTGCATCGCAAGCGTGACGAAGATACCGACGGTCGCTATGCCGAGCACACCTCCGCCTAGTAGCAAGACCACAACGATGCCGGCCGCAGACAAGAGCGTACCTGTGGCGCTGATGAGGCCGCTGAGGTCGAACCGTTGCAGGCCTTTGAGGACGGCTATCGGGGTTACACACGGGATCGAGATCCCTATTCCGAAGCCCATTATCAGCACGAGCCAGGTGGCCGTCTCCCTTTCAGCAGGCGGCACGTTGAAGAGGTACGGAAGGACCGAGGCGATAGCTGCGCTGAGAGCCACGACGATTAGGCCGAGGACAGAATAGAGGCACAGGGCGGTCGCAACCAGGCCACGCCCGCTGGCGATCTCTCCTTTGGCATGGTGCTCAGCGATGTACTTGATCACGGCGCCCGCAACACCCAAATCGAGGAGCGAGCCGTAGGCTACTACCGAGCCGACGAGTATCCATAGCCCATAGCTGACCGCTCCTACGCGATCCAGGATGAACGGCGTCAATACAAACCATGTGCCAAACGTGATGAACTTTCCCGCGACGTTGATGGCGGTGCTCAGAAGAATGCGTCGGCGAATGACCGCATCCTTCTCTGCGTCAGTACCCATCGGGCAGCTCCAGAAGGAATGTCAACAAACAGCACATGCCTCTAGGCTCCACGCAGTCCACACAACACCCGGCCATGAGATGGAAGCCCGTGACGCATATTGCCCTAGATCGCCGCAGCATGAAGCGGCTGATGTTCTTTTGGAAGACGATGGCTGAAAATCTGTTTTATGCACCGATCAGTCGTTTCGTGAGCCTATAGCATGCTCCGCAGATTTTCAGTACGGGTTGGATGGCACCAGCAAGAGCGCCCAGGCGCCGCAGTAGCCGGTCATCCGCGTCGGTTCGACGCGCCCCCGATAACTGCCAGAAGGCTGCCCAGACGTAGAAATGAAAAGCAACGAGCATCGACGCGCGAAGAACCCCGGGAACGCCGTCCCTGAAGGCCTGTCCTGTGAAAAAGTGTCGATAGACTTTTTCAGCCAGAGTGGTCAGCATCTCCTTCGCCGTGAAGACCTGCCCCTGATCAACCATGGCCTGTGCTTGCGCGGGAGCATAACGCATAACCCGATCCAGCACCTCTGGAATGTTGCGGTTCCTGTCATGCCTAATTACTAGGTCGTCACGCCCGGGAAGATTGTATAAACGATCGGGGGCTACCTGCGGAAGAGCGTTCGGTATCGCAGGCCATTTCACCTTGCGGCGACGATACATCCTGAGCTGGGGCTCATACCGCTGCAGGGGATTGCTCGGCGGGTAGCCTAGGTCAAAGTTCATTCTCGGGATAACGATCGCATCAAATTCATCTCCGCCGCGCCGCGCCAGCCGTTGCAGTTCCTTAGCCAGCCCAGGGGTTACTCGCTCATCCGGATCCAGAACAAGGATCCACTCGCCACGAGCTTCGGCAGACACTTCATTCCGTACGAGCTCAACGATTGGAACGGGGGCGCGGCTAATGACCCGCGCACCATACTTCTTCGCCACAACGGGAGAGTCATCTGTGCTTGATAAATCCATAACGATCATTTCATCCGCCCATGATATAGACTCCAGGCAGGGCCCGAGCTTATCTGCCTCGTTCCGGCATACGATACAGACCGAGATCGCCGGGACATCGCTCCCGAAATCAGCCGGCGCCCCGTCCTCCTCGTGTTCGGACCGTGAAGGAAGAACCGATGGATTTACATCTTGATGACCTTGCAAACAATCCCCCGTTTCACACGATTTCATACTTCAAATGCTTCACCTCTTCAAACAGCTTCATCCTCTCCCTGTTTCTCTCATGTCTCAACACTTCACCTACCTCGATCTCAGGAATCAGATCTTTCCCGAGGTCATTCCTCACATAAAAAACATTAAATCCGAAACGATTTGCTCCGACGAGTCGATATCCAAGCCTTCTCGCAAGCTTGGTCATCGCCACAGGCGAAGCTCCAAGGTACTGCGAGTGTACACTTCGCTGCCAAGCATAGTTTTCATCATACGGGACGACAATACTATTCATCCCGAATTCAATATGCGTTTCAATGACAACTATCCTGGGCTTTATGCATTCAACAGCATCCCAAATCCAATAATCGTTACCGTCAATGTCAATCGACAGCACGTCAATTTCGCCTTCAAAACCCGCTTCCCTTATGATTTGATTTACATTCGTTCTTTTCACCATCGTTTGTTGGAATTTCGGAGGGTACAGGCGCGTATCGGGATGCCTTCTATAGAATCTTTCACCCTTCTCGATCTGCTCGAGATCTTTGTCTATAAATAGACCATGAAAGCCGAAGTTAAGAGCTAAGTTCGCGCAGTTACTTGCCCCGATTCCATCACCTCCTCCGATGTCCACAAACTTTCCTGGGCCGATCCCAATAACACCTAGTAAAAATACCATAATGCCGTCTTCATCAAATTGCGAAAAAACTCTAAACCCATGCTCCCAGATAGGAGGTAACTTTTCCCCCTTCTCAGCTTTCCTTCGGTAGCTCAGATACAGACTCTTCAGGGCTATCTTGGTGCCGGGCGAGGTCTTTTCAAAAATAGATTGTTGACTCGCCACAACCTCGAATACCCGATCAATAGTTCTTCTCGCAATCCGCCTAAACAATTTCATACTTTCGTCCCTCTCTCCAGAAGCAATCCCCGGTGCCGACTAGCGGGAGTAGTTGGCGTGAATCGAATATGAGCGGGCATCTAAGCACAGCGCAGAGTATCGGCATCACTTCACTGATGGCACGAGTTTCCGGCGGGATGAATGAGTCGGGAGCACGGCTCTCCCGGTCAACAAAGCCAGAGAGAAGATACTTTTCAGCCCGCCTCCGTGCCCTGGAATTGTTTAGGCGGTGTCCTTAACAAACAACCCATAAACAAGGCCGCCCGCCGTTCCTTCCAGCACAAGCAACTCCTCATGTGCCGACACCCATCGACAACACAAGGCGGCGGCCACGAGCCGCCGCATGCGAAAGAACACCCAACTTCCAAGAATGCATAAACCATAAGGATCGCGTTGGCGCAGCCAGATGGTACAACAAGCGCCCATACCGTAACCATACATCGAACGGCGAGCTATTCGCCCGACTTTGTCCTGCCGTTCGTGATGCACAAGCGAATTCGGCTCGTATCGAATTCTGGCGCCCGCACGGAGAAGGCGGTAAAAGAGGTCCATATCGACGCCGCCTTTGCCGGGCGACCCGGGGCCGAGACGTAGGTCGCACCCTCCGATCCTGAAGAACCAGTCGCGCTTTATTGCGAAATTGTTGCCACTTCCGACAACCCACGGCGAGACTCTCCGGCTGAACTCGACCCGGAGAGTGCTCGTCCGCAATGAGACGGGAAACAATTTGTTCCCATCCGGCTCGAGCGGTAGTATCCGGCCAGTTACGGCAGCGAGGCCGTCCGTGGACGCAAAAGTCTTTTCAATGGTAGCGAGCCATTCCCTTTCAGGGACACAATCGTCGTCGGTGACGGCGACGATCGGATAGCTTGCACGTTCAATTGCGGCATTCTGTGATGCAGCGAGTCCACATGGCTCTTGACGCATATAAATGATTGGCACAATGCCTGATTGGCGCGCTTCAATCATCGAGCGCGTCGCTTCGTTCCGACTTTGATCGACGATGACCACCTCTGCCGGCAACACATCGCCAGACCACAGGGCGTCAAGACAACGGGACAAAGAGTCCGGCCGGTCGAGTGTTGAAATAGCGACAGAAATTTTCGTCACGACTGCCATATCCCCCGAGGCAACATGCGTGGCATGAGCAGCTCCTTCATAGCGACAGAGATCCACCAAGCATTTATCGCCTATGCCTCGCTCACCCTGAACGCTGCATCAAACTCTCATACAGTGCGTCGTATGCAGCAATCGATCTTTCCCAACCCAGATTGGCGCAAGCCCAGGCGCGGGCGCAAACTGCGAGTGAGGTACGTTTTTCAGTATAGGAGAGAAGCTGAACGATGGCATCAATAAATTGCTTGTCAGTCTCGGCCAGTAGTATCTGCTTGCCATCCACCACATCAAGCCCCTCAACGGCCAGTCGCGACGCCACCACTGCTTTTCCGGCAGCAAGGGCTTCTAACACTTTGACACGCATCCCGCCGCCCATCCGAAGCGGCACGACCACAACTGCGGCGCGATCGAGATAGGGCGTCACATCCGGCACGCGACCTGTGATAACGATAGTCTCGTTCGCCAGTTCCCGTATCTGGGCTGTTGGTTGATCTCCAACGATGTGGAGGGTTACGCCTGGGATGTGCGCCTGCACTCGCGGGACAATCGCATGGACGAGACGCAAGGCGGCGTCGACATTGGGAGGATGTTTGAAGTTCCCAATAAACAGTAGCTCCAAAGGTTCCTCACCATGCGGGTTAAGCGGCTCTTTCGGCAGTACCGTCCCGGGCGGAATACATATAATCGGGGGGGACACGGAAACATGTGCAAGCGCTTCTCGGTCGCGTTCAGTGAAGACGACGATTGCCTGGACCTGGCTGACGATGGTCCTTTCAAACCGCTCCCAAGCAAGCATATCAAAATAGCGGATCGCTCGCGCAATGCCTCGACTTGATTCCCAGAGGTCTCGAGCCGCAGCTGCTCCAGGTTCATGCTGAATGAGGAGGCGCGGAGCCGGGCAGTCGTCGAGAGAGGAAAGATACTGCCCCATGACGTGAAACTCGACTTGCACGATATCAGGTCGCCATGTTCCGGCGAGGGCCCGAACGCGAGAGCGGAATGCGGCAACCGAGCAACCGGCGACCCACAAAGGCCAGCCGCGAAGCAATGATCTGATTCGTGCCGGCCCCGATGCAAGTGAAAAGCCGGGGTTGGGTCGCATGACTTCCTCGACCAACTCACAACGTTCTTGCAGGACTGGATCGAGCGGAGGATCAGCCGGAGCGCGAAGGTATATCAAAGCAATCCGGTGGTAAGTCGACAGATGAGCTAGCAACTGTGCCGCCGTTCGACCTCCGCCGTGTGTAGCGTCCAACCGAGGAGGAAACGGAAGCAGGAAAAGCAGCCGTAACTGCGCCGGCCTCATCCGTGGACCCACTGGCAGAGATTGGCTCGATTCAACGACAACCATTGAAGGAGCTGTAAAAATGGACGCGGATCAGACGGGCCGGTCGAGCGGTATTCATTGGCCGCATGGTGAAGCCAGCATGCGTGAAAACACAAACCGACCATCTCGTCTGGAATTTGGACGACACGCCTTAAACGCGCCAGGTATTGCCCCACCATGCATTCGTATGTACCGCCAACGGCAAAGGACTCCTTGAAAGCTGTTAGCCGATCACCGTTAGTTTTAGCCGCTGTGACGGCATCAGTCACAGCGTAGAAGAGGTCTACAAACGGAAGGCCTTTCTCACTGGCGGATTCCCAATCAATAACGCCAAGGCGTCCTTGTTCCCCCAGGAGGAGGTTCCACATTGTCAGATCGTTGTGCGTAGCAACAAGGGTCATTGAATCACCTGTGAGTGTTAAATATCTCTCTACAAGCCAGTTTCTATATTCATCACCTTGCTCCAGGAGCGGCGCGAGCACGGCAACTGACATGAGAAGTTCTTTCTCTAACAATTCCCGATCAAGGGATCCTAGCACTATGCTGCAACGGTTCCACGACTCGAGCCAGGAGACCAGGCTCTCTAGGATTTCAAACAGTCGCCCCGGTTGCGAACTGAGCAGTGAGGCAATTGACTGCCCACCGATCACGCTCTGCAGTAATACCGGGTGCTCGTTAACTTGCCCCAACGACAGCCGAAGAGGGACCTGAGCGCCTGCGTTGCGTGCACTTGGCCCGACGCGGTCGAGGATTTCCGCTTCACGGATGAGATTGCCAAGGGTTTTCGTTGTTAGAGTCATCTTGGCGACAGCGGAAGGAGAATCGTCACGGTCAACAAAGCGATACAGGATGACCGCGCCGTCCTGCCCCCGCCAACTTGTGCGAATGATCACACTGCCTGATCGGTCTGCCTCTGGCTTCAGCCTGAAGAACCAATCAAATAAAGGTCGGGCGCCAGGACGACGTACGGCCATACCAACCGAGGGTAGTATATGCCTGAAGAGTTTGTCGCATCTGAAGAAACGGACGCCTATCGTGGTCAACAGTTGTGCCCACTGAGGTAGCGGCAGCAGCTTCGAGAACGCATACTGAGCCGGAGTGGGACTAAGGGGTACGAGATAGCGGCTTATATCCTGATCAGGAAGGTGAATAATTTCCTGGTCGATGGATAGACCATGATCGGATAGCAGCTTCCTGATTCGTAATCTCCACCGTGGCGGCGCAAGGACATAGGCTACGCCATTCGGCTCGAGCTTCTGACTTACCGATTGGACTGCCTCCTGCAACCAGCCGCTGGTGCGGCATTCAGCGACTGTGGGAGCTAGAATGACAAGATCGGCATACTCGCCGGCCGTCATGCTGGAGCAAGGCCGTAGCATCGCTGGGCATCGGCTGCCTAGGACGAGTGATCGGATGGCGAGGCAGTCCGGATGGAGTAGTTCGAGCAAAGATAGAGCCTTTGACAACATCGCTTCTTTGCCGCCGCTTCGACTGCGGTCAAGATCTAGTGAACCGAAGGGCCGTTTGAACTGCCCATGGATCTGCTTGAATCCACCGCGTTAATGGATGAGCTTCGCGCGTTTCGGCAGCCTCTTAGTACCATTCTGCCGAACAATGGCGCACCAGTTTTCCCCATTCTGTTACCCATATCAATTACACAACCGATCAAACGAGCAGATGGCCTTGAGATTTCTATGAGAAGGGCTCGGTGAGGCGTTCGTCCTGATCGTTCAATGCCGATGCCTTTGACCGTTCCCAATAAGCACTTTTTTACTTGCAGCGATACTCGCTGCGATTGCGTTACACTTCTTAACGTCCCGTGTAAAAGCAAGGCGAATAGAGCCACCGATCCACTTGGCCAGCATGAGGCTTTTCACAATCACACTCATGACGGCAATGCTCGATCGAGAGCTGTGCCGTTGATAAAACAGATCCGTGCTGTGAAGCAACTGGGCCGCCATGTCTGCGCGAACTTGTTCGGTGCTGGCACCCCCGAGATGCACAACGGTCGTGACGGGTGCGAAATGCACTTCCCAGCCAACCTTTCCCAGCCGGTAACACAGATCGGCATCCTCGAAATACATAAAGAAGGACTCATCGAAACCGCCCACCGCGTTAAATGCTTCGCGTCGGATCGCTAGGGCTGCGCCCTTCAACCATGGAACTATGCGGGGAGAATCGTGCGACCAGGTGCGCCAATACAGCCCCCGAATCCCAGGGACATACCGGCGAATCAGCCGCCCAAAGAAAATCGCACAAGTGCTATTTTCAAGGAATGTATCGAGCGGCGTTGGGAATGGATAGCACGACGCTTGAAGCGTCCCATCGGAACCCTCCAAACGCGGCCCAACGATGGCGGCTCGCGGATGTTGGTCAAGATAGTGGCTTAGAGCTTTGAGGGACCCGGGGTGCAGGCGCGTGTCACTGTTGAGCAATACCACATACCGAGCTGTGGAATTTGCAATGGCCTGGTTTGCTGCCGCCCCGTAGCCGACATTGGCTTTATTAGCAAGAAGCGTTACCCAAGGATACGTGGATCGCACCATCTCCACACTGCCATCCGACGAGTTGTTATCGACAACGACTACCTCGCTTGCATCATCCGGCTTGATCAAGCCGAGACAGGCTTGGAGTTCCTGACAGGTATTGTAATTTATGATAACGACAGCAATGGAATCAGCCTCGGTGCCGTAGGGATGGCCTGCGGGTAACGTCATGATCAAATTCTCTCTGCGCCTACTACCCGAAGATCGGCTGATTATTATTACTAGTAATTTAGTCCAATCTAGCCTATTAAACTAGTCTCCCCATCGATTAGGTCTTCGAGCATTCTTGCGTCCCGGGAACTTTTCTCCCTAGAACTGTCAAGCACAACAATCCAATCCCAATCCAGACCAACTCGCGGAATCGCCGCAGCAGCGCGAAGGTAATCCCGGTGACATCGGAATAGCCGAAGGCTTGGAGCAGCAGCAGATTGCCGCCGTCCTGCGCACCCAGGCTGCCGGGAATGAAGAACGTCCCGCCTTTGATGAAGACAGAGAGAGCCCCGATCGAGACCGCCGACCATAGATCGGCCGGACCTCCGAGATAGTAGATGATGACGAATACTTCCAGCGCCTCAGCCAGCCACCCCAGAAAATAGAGACCGGTAGACATGTAGAACGCGGCCTGGTGCCGGGTATAGAAATTCAGAATCGTCTGATCAAGCTCCCGCAGCTTGTCCTCCCGTGCCTCGAGAAAGCCGATCCGGATACCGAGCTTCCGGAGCGTCTCCAGGATCCAAGTAAAGAGACCGCGCCGTTGCACAAACACAAACGCCATGGTTCCGAAGGCCAGCAGCCCGATGCTCAGCAGCCCTGCCGCCACGACTTGCCCCGACGAACCCTGCGCACCCAGGATCCAGAAACCCAACGCGATCCCCAAGAGAATGAACAGCACCTGAGCAATGGTCATGGTCGTCTTGGCGATGACGACGGAGGCCAACCCTTCCACCATCGGCACGCCGGACTTCTGCAATAGATACGCTTTGAGCGGCTCACCGCCGACATAGGCGGTCGGCGTGGTCATGTTCACCACCTCGCCGGCCGTGCGAACGGCAAAAACCCGCAGGAATGAGACCGCCTGTCCGGCCGGACCAAGCGTAATCTTCCAGCCATAGGCTTCGATGGCATACATGACGAGGGAGGGAATGAGGATGACACACAAGGCCACCGGCCCGAGCCTGGTCGCGGCCTCGTAAATATTCCCGGGACCGATATGCCAGACAATGAGACCGAGCGTGAGGAAACCGACGAGGAGTAGCAGGGATCTAAGCACGAGATCTTGCTGACGGACGAATCACCCACAGCATCAGCGCAGAGAAGACCAGAGAGCCGGCTGATGCCATCCAGAGAAACCAATCCAGCTTGCCCAACAACGCCGCGATCAGGACGATCACGGAAAAATCACGGCTGGCGACATTCTTCAACATGAACTCGGACCAAGCCGCATGGACCGGTGTCTTCCACCCGCTCGCCGCCTTGATCTTCTGGGCCCGAGTGACCAACACGAAGGACGAGGCGTTCCCGAGCACGGCAGCCGCACCCAACGCGAGCGGGATCCAGGCGTCGGCCTGCCCGGCCGTCTGTTGATACGCCCCCATGGCAATCCCGACGAAGATGGCCATATGCACGACGTTGTCCATTGCGATATCGAGCCACGCGCCGAACGCAGACTCCGTGAACGTGAGACGGGCCACTTCACCGTCGCAACAATCGATCACCGCCGCCAATTGAAACAGCAACGCCGCCACGATGGCCGACTGATAGGTCCCGACTCCGAATCCCACGGCGGCCAGGAGCCCCACGACGGTGGCCACCATCGTAATGACGTTGGGCGAAGCGCCTACTGCCAGAAAGAAGCCGGTGAACCAGCGGGACACTTTTCGATTGAAGTAGCGATCGACGAATCCCTCGAACTCACCCTTGAGTGAAGAGAACAGCTTCCGTTCGGCGGCCGGAACATCGGCCTGCGCCCGCACATCCTGATACCACTGAGCCGGATGTCCGTCGGTCCGCAGCACCCGCACACGCCCATCGATCGCCGCCTCCTCGATCCATCTCCTGATCGGCACAGCGCCTGGGGGGCCCTGAACGTCTTGCGCCGCGGCCATGAGGCCGGCCGGCAGAACCAGCAGATCCGCCGCAACCAGCGTCGCATCTTCGCCCCGGGACACGCCGAACGCCAACAGCCGCTCGGCCTGCACTTTGACCGAAACCCGTCGATCTCCCGCTACCCGCCGCGCAACCGGTTGCGCGACCAGAATCGCCTGTCCCTCCTGCACCTCGCGGCGCAGACTTTCGATCAAGGCCCGCGAGAATATACCCCGCACACTCGCAACCAGGCAGAATCCGTGGACTTCCGCCGCCATGGCCTCCCAGGTGCGATGATCATCGAGCGGGAACTCCCGGATCGGCATCCACCGCACAGGAATCGTCACGCGCGGCCCCCGGCTCAACGCCTGCTTGAGTTGATCTTCTTCCGGACCGGCGAGCACGATCAATTGTCGAATGCCGGCCCGTTGCAGCGTGAGCACGGCACGTTGAAACAGCCCGATCCCCACGACCTGCGTCAGAGGACCAGCACTGCCCGATACACGATCAGGAGATTCTCCGAAGACACTGACGGAGGGCAAGAGAATGGCGGTCGCCAGTCCCTGAACTTCCGCGCGATGCTGGATGAGACTTTCACTCATTAGATAACTCGGCGTTCGCTGCTCGTCACGTGCAGAATCGATGGAACGTCACGGACACATCACGTCCTAGAGCCTTGGCAGGATCTCGCGCTCAGCCTTCGTCACATCTTCGGGGAAATCGATCTCGGTCCATGGCAGCCCGCCGATCTTTTCATGGCCGACCTTCACGTCATGGAAGAAGTCGATCAGCGCATCTTCATACTCCATCTGCCAGGATTCCCGGTCAATAAATCTCCGGAGCGACGCGACGAGATGCGGCGAGTCGGCATGTCGCACCTTGAGGAACCCTACACCCTCCCCTGCATACTCATACCGCGGCGGCATGGTTTTCGTCAGCGCGATCACCCGCCCCCCTTCGACCACGACCATGCATTCTTCACCGGTTTGCTTCACCGATTCGTCCATCAGCAACGCATTCTCATAGGGCGAGTTCACCAGACGCTGTAAAATTTCCCGATGAAAGAGCACGTCCGCATCCATGACGATCGTGTCGTCGGTAAATGCGGTCCTGGCGATCCACAAGGACGAGATGCTGCCTTGGTGAAACTGCTCGTTGACCAGAAAATTGACCCGCACGCCGCAGGCGTCGGATTCGACGGCCGCACGGATCATTTCCTGCTTGTAGCCCACGACAATGTCGGCCTGCCGGATCCCCACGCTCGCCAACAGCGTCAGGTACCGATGCAGCAGAGTCTGTCCCCCGATCTTGATGAGGCACTTCGGGTGATGCTGCGTGACGGGCCAGAGCCGCTTGCCGACTCCCGCGGCCAGAATGATCGCCTTCATGCCGGCTTACATGCCTGCTCGAAGGCGTCGAGAAATCCGGTCAGCTGCGCTTCGGTCAATGCGCCCATATTGGCCACGCGGAAAATCTTGCTCTCCAATTGTCCCTGCCCCGCATAGATGACATAGCCCTGCGCCTTGAGGCGATCGTGCAACTGATCGTAGGTCACGCCGTCGGGAAGCGAGTACGCGGTAATAGTGTTCGACTGCCTCTCAGGCGTCAGCATCGGCTTGATCCCCAGCTTTGCCATGCGCGCGCGAATCAACGTCGCCGCCTTCTTATAGCGTTGAATCCGGTTGGCCACACCCTCTTCCAGCAATTCGCTCAAGGCTTCGTCAAAGCCGTAAAACACCTGCACCGCCGGCGTGAACGGAATCGTGCCGCGGCCTTGATCGTCCACGTAGTGCGTGAGGTGGAGATACCACGACCGTTTGGGATACTGGCGCATCCGCTCAAGGAACCCCTTGCGCACCAATACGAAGGACACGCCGGGAAATCCCTGAATGCATTTGCCGGCCGTGCCCGCCACCATATAGATGTGCGACCCGGCGACATCGATCGTCTCTCCCCCCAGTCCACTGACGGCATCGAGAATGAAGACGCGGTTCTGACTGTCCACTACTTCGGCAATCTCTTTCACCGGATTGATCAGGCCGGTGGTGGTTTCATGATGGACCATGGCCACCGCATGGACTTCAGGATGCTGCCGCAGCGCCAGCCGGAGGCGCTCTGGATCCGGCCTGGCGGTCCAATCGTACTTGAGTTCGGACACGCCCAACCGGTGCAAACCGACCATCTGGGACAGGCGCTCGCCGTACACACCGTTATTCAGCACCAGCACCCGCTTGCCGTGGGGGATCGCCGACATCAGGGCTGATTCGACCGCAGCGGTGCCGGAGCCGGTGATGAGCACCGCGGCATAGTCGGCTTCCGCCCCTGGCACAAAGGCCTTCAGTAACTTGCCTTGAATCCGGAGCAGCAGCTCGGTGAACTCGGATTCGCGATGGCAGATATCCGGCCGCAACAATGCCTGCCGCACACGCTCTGACACATTGACGGGGCCTGGATTCAATAAAATCACGTCTTTCCCTTTCTCTCTCCATGGGAGCGCGGGAGGCGCCTCTTCATTGCGCGCATTGACCGAGCATATTCTGATCGTGCGCGGTCAGCGAGCACAAGAGGAGTCTCTCGCGCTCCCTATCCCTCAATCGCCTGCATAAACCGCTTCGTGATGTCCGGCGGCTCAAGCAATACCCGCCCGGCATCTTCGGCGAACTCGTTGACCTTGATCAGTAACATGCTCGGCCCGTCCTTCTTCAGCATATCTTTGAACTCGTAGACGAGATCCTCGCGGTCGAGCACACGCTCCACGTTCACATACCCGGCCGCCTTGGCGACCTTCTCCAGCGGCACCACGTTCGAAATCGTCGGCTGGTTGCCGGTGGTGCCGTACACTTCGTTGTCGAATACCACGTGAATGAAATTCTTCGGCTTCAACGCGCCGACGGTTGCGAGGGTCCCCATCCCCATCAGCACGTTGCCGTCACCGTCGAAGGTAATGACCTGCTTGTTCGGCTTGGCCAGGGCCACACCCAGCGCGATCGCCGGGGCATTCCCCATGGAACCGATCATGTAAAAGTGCGTAGGGCGATCTGCAATCTTGTGCGCTTCGCGCGACGGGAAGCCGTTGCAGATGATCACGGGCTGGTCGGTCAGCAATTCAAGGAGCGCGGCCAATGCCTGCGCCCGGCTGATCAGGGTTCCTTCTTCAGGTCTCATGGATGCAACCCTTTCACGACACCCTTGGTAATGACCAGCGCAACGGGAATCCGTTGTTTCATAAAGGTCTCGGCCACCCACTTAAAATCTTCGACGGCGGTTTTCTCGGTCAGCGTCCGGTGCGGAATCTTCATGGTATCGAGGAATTGCGGCATGACTTCCCCCATCACCAGATGCTCCGGAGCATCCTTACCGCCTTGCCCCCGCCAGGACACGATCAGGATACAGGGCTGCCGGTAAATCATATTCAATGAGATGAGCGTATTGAGGGAGGTGCCGAGCCCGGAATTCTGCATCAGGACGGCGGGAATTTTCCCCGCCATGTAGGCGCCGGCCGCCATCCCCACCGCTTCGTCTTCCCGCACGGCCGGCGTATAGAGCCGCCGCACCATCAATTCCGCGATAATGCCGCCCAGAATCGAGTCAGGGACTCCGGTAAAGAAGTCGACCCCCAGATCCTGCAGCGCCTGAACAAATGCGTCGCTTTCAATCATCTCGCTCCCGATCTTTTCTCGATGCCGATATGCTGAACCGGCCCGCACACAGTCCGGTTCCAAAAGCCGGCGCATTATAAGACAGGGCTGCACGCATTCTCAACAAAACATCCGGTTGCGCCGGTCTCGACGCCATGGTAGCGTGCGACGATGGATCGCTTTTCGGATACCGCGCGACACCATGACTAACCGGCTGCTCCGTCAATTCCTCCTCGGGCTTGTCTGTGTTACCAACGTGCTGCATGCGTTGCCGGTTTTTGCTGTCCCGATGATCAATGACCCGAAGGGGTTTCAGAACATCGAATGGGGCGCCGCGCTGGCCGGGCGTCCCGATGTGGTCCCGTCGCGAACCGGCCCCCATATCACTGAATATCGCTCCACGACCGGCCCCGCGACCTTCGCCGGCGCTCAGATGACCAGCATCCTCCTCCTGTCGGTCGATGATCAATTCGCCCGCGTGACGATTCGCTACCAGGGCGAACAGACCCATGCCCAGGTCATGCGATTTCTCGAAACGCAATTCGGGCCGCTGGAACGCATTCCCGGACAGATGGCGCGAGGGTTGAATCAGCAATATAATTGGCGAGGGCCTGAAACAGAAATCAATGTCACGTACCAGGCGAACACGGAGCGCGGGTTTATCTTCATCGACAGCCGCACATTGGCGCCGCGTTTCAACGATCACATCACGGACACGGCAGAATAAGGGAATCTGAAATACTTATGCACCGCTTCCCATTGCGCCCGACCGCCGTTCTCCTCGGGCTTCTGCTTCAGACAGCCCTGGCGCTCGCCGTGCCGATCCTCAACGACCCGAACGGGTTTGAAGGGCTCCCCTGGGAGTCGGCGCTGACGGAAGGTGACCAGTTCGCCAAAGTCGAGGAGGCCGGGCGACTGCTCTCCTACGAGTTGAAGGCCGGAAAACCGGCGCTCGGAACCATTCCAGTCGAGGTCCTGCGCTACACAACTTTTGACGGGAAATTCGGCCGAGTGCTCGTCCGTTACCAGGGCAAAGACACACACGAGCAGATCCTGGCCTATCTGCAAACCAAGTACGGCCCGCTCGATCGCACGCCGGGACAGATTTCGGTCGGCCCGATCCGCGTCTATGCCTGGCACGGGTTCGATACGGAAATTACGCTCCGATACGAGGCGCGGATCGAACGTGGCGTCATTTTTTTCGAAAGCCGCATCCTGCGCGAGAAACTCTCGGAAGGAAATTCCGGCACGGTATTTTAGCGCACAACCCTTCGCTCCCCAGACTGACTGAGATTCATAAATCCGGTCCTGGTTCGGGCTATCAAGACCCCGGTGCGAGGTTTCACCTCTACCTGGTAATCCGCCGGCCGCTCCAACATACTGAGTTTCCAGTACTTGAGCTGCGCTAGGCTTTACAATCCTCCCCTTCTTCGAGGGGGGATCGCCCCGTCCTAATAGGGGATATTGTCCATCGGAAGCCTGAAGTAAAGTAGCGCGACATACCGACCGATTAAATATGGATACCGCTTTCCGGAGGCGCTCATGAAACGGCCGATGACAGCATCCGTGACGACATTACACCCAGGCTATTCCAGCCTGGATAAGCGCTACTCTGAGCGGGTCGCAATCACCTGTCCGGTCCGTTATGCGGGAGAAGTCTCAACGCAACCGCACAAAGGCGAAGGGGTTACGAAAGACCTCTCTCTTTCCGGCTGCAAAATGATTAGCGAACGCCCCGTTACGCGCGGAACATTGTTATCTTTGGCGATCACCCTCCCCGACGGAGAAGGCCCGCTGAAGCTCGCCTCAGCCCATGTCGTCTGGGTATCAGGGTGCCAGTTTTCGGTCCGCTTTTTGGAAATCAGCCAGGCGAATCGCAAGCGCATCCAGGCCTTTCTGTGGAAAAACATCACGCACGCCACTGTTCAAAACCAGCGCGCTCGATTCCGGCTGGTCTAGACTAAGACGGAAGATGCGGAATTTGTGCTTCCGATCGGACAGCTCCCGCCCCTCCCTGTCTCAACCTTAACCCTCTAGCTCCCCCCTATCCTGACCGATGCGCCATCTCAGTGCCGTCACTGTTGGGACCAGCCGGCGCGACCCCGCTGAGACCATTTCCAGTCAATTTTCGACCAAGCTTCGATGGCAGTCACTCATGCCCCCTTCAGCAGGCTCCCCTCTCCCAGGGAACGGTCAAACGGTCTACCGCTAGGGTACATTATCTGAACGACGACAGCAGCTGTGGGAAGCCGGATCGGCGATGGCACCTTCACCACAGAGACATCTCCCCGATGCCGCTATGAGTGCTCTCCTCCCGCTCTTCGCCGTTGTCGACAAACCGCACCATTCACAACCTCACAACCGCGCCCACAAATACTACGGTAACGGCCTACCACCATGGATTCGCACTGTTGCTTGTCTTCCCCGTTCTGCCCATGCTAATTTCTGGTGAGTAATCACTTACCTACCGGATTATGACTCGGACAGCCCCACCATCCAGACGATCCAGCCAGGAACGGCAGGCCAGTCTTATTCAGGCGGCCACAAGGCTGTTCGCCAAAAAAGGCTTCAACGGCACGACCACGAAAGAGATTGCCCGGGCCGCCGGCATCAGTGAAGCCCTGGTTTTCAAACATTTCCCGACCAAGCGCGCCCTCTATGCGGCCATCCTCGCGGAAAAAGTCACGGTCAGCGAACTCCTCGACGCCATCGAAGAATCCGCCAAGAAACGGGACGACCGGCGTGTATTCACCTTGATCGCCGGCTACCGGATTCGTCCCGGCGTGGATGCTACATTGTTGCGGCTCCTGCTGTTCAGCGCCCTGGAAGGCCACGAACTGTCCGACATGTTTTTCGGCAAACACCATAAAGTGTTTTACGATCATCTGGCGGCCTATATTCAAACGCGGGTTGAAGACGGGGCCTTCCGACCGGTTGATCCCCTCCTGGCCGCCCGCGCCTTCATCGGCATGGTCGTGCACCATCGCCTCTTGCACGAAATCTTCGGCGTACCGATGGACCGCTCGCATGACGACACCGTCTCCACCTATGTCGATATCTTTCTCCAAGGGCTCGTGGCAGCGCCTCTGCCCGGCTGCCCCAGGAAGTTAAGGACCCGGACATGAAGTCGCTGAAGCAACACCCGTTCGTCATTCTCGGCGTGATCATTTTCTTTGCCGTCACAGCTCTGGTGGTATTTCGTTTGAGCAGCGGCGCCAAAACAGACAGCAAGAAGACTCGCGTCATTACGGTGGGAACGACCATCCCGTTGAAACAGGATCTCCCCATCCGCCTGGCCTACACAGCCGACATCATCCCCAACCAGGTGGTGAACCTCTTTTCGCGGGTCGATGGCTACATCGCCAAAATTCACGTGGACAAGGGGGATCACGTCAAAGCCAATCAATTGCTGGTCGAGATCGACCACACCGATTATCAGCATGCCGTCAATCAGGCCAAGGCCAACCTCGCGGCGGCCAAAGCCAAGGTTGCGCAACAACAAGCGGCCGTTCGCAATGCAACGCTGACGCTCGACCGGATGCAGGCACTCATTAAGGACCAGTTTGTGTCGCAACAAGACTTGGATAACGCGCAAGTCAACTTCGACGGCGCCGCCGCCGCCCTGGAATCCCTACAGGCCCAGGTCAAGCAGATGGAAGTTGCGCTCGCCCAGGCAGAGACCAACCTTGCATACTCCTATATCCGGGCGCCATTTGCCGGCTATGTCGCCGAACGCAACCTCGATCCGGGCGCCAACGTCACGAGCGCCACCGCCAGCACCTCGACTAATTCGCGCGGCATCCTGAGCCTGCATGAGATCGAGACGGTGAGGATTCTGATCGAAGTGGTGGAGAAGGACATTCCCCTGGTTCACATCGGACAAAAAGCGGAGGTCCGCGCTGAAGCCTATCCGGATCGGATGTTTGACGGAACCGTCACGCGCATCGTCCAGGCACTCAATCGCGCCACCCGCACCATGACCGTCGAGATCGATCTGCCCAATAAAGACCGGGCGTTGAAGGGCGGCATGTTCGCGCGCGTCGAAGCCCTGGTGGACACCCACCGGCAGGCGATACAGATCCCGATCGACGCCGTCAGCCGGCTGGAAGACGTGCAGTATGTCTACATCGTGCGGGACGGCAAAGCCCAACGCGTGAATGTGGAGATCGGCGCCCGCGAAGAGAATCGAGTGGAAATTACCAAAGGACTGACCGGCAGTGAACAGATCATCGTCTCGGGCAAAGACCTCGTGCACGATGGAACCCCCGTCCAGACACAGCCACTCCCGCAGTCCTGAGTGCTGAGTCTTGAGCGTCGAGCTGAATTTCCGGTATCGGGACAATCCATAAGAGTTTCACAGATATGTTCACAATGACTATTTACTCAGCACCCGGCACTCACCGCTCAGCGCTTCCATTATGTGGCTGACCCTACTCGCATTACGCAATCGTATCGGCATTCTGATGCTCTCACTTGCGATGGTGGTGCTGGGCGTCACGTCGCTGGAACGGCTCCCCGTCGATCTGTTTCCCAACATCCAAGTGCCGGTCGCGTTCGTGGGGGTCATCTATAAGGGCGCGCCGCCGCTCGACATCGAACAAAGCGTTGTCTATCCCATCGAAAAAGCCGTGAGTTCCGCCTCCAACGTGGAGCATGTCGAATCCTTTTCGAAACAAGGCATCGGTGCGGTCCAGATCTGGTTCAACTGGGGCGCCGATATCAACGTCGGCCAAATGGAGGTGATGCAGCGTATCACCCAGATTCTGAACAGTCTGCCGCCGGGCATCTTGCAGCCCTTTATCGTGAAGTTCGACGTGTCCAATATCCCCGTGTCGTTCGTCACGGTGTCGAGCGACGATCTGGACGAACGGGCGCTCTATGATCTGGCCTACAACACGATCGCCCCGCAGATCGAGCAGATCGCCAATGTCGCCGCTGCCACGGTGGAAGGCGGCAAGATCCGCCAGATCAATATCAATCTGGATCCGGCCCTGCTCAACGCGCGCGGGTTGTCGATTCTCGACGTCGTGAAGTCCGTCAAAGCGGCCAATCTGATCCTGCCCTCCGGCGATTTGAAGGCCGGCAATCTCGACTACAACGTCTTCACGAACAATCAGTTCAAGACCGTCGATCCGATCCAGGACGTCATCGTCAAAGTGAATCAGCAGGGCAACCCGGTCCGCGTCCGCGATGTCGGAACCGTAACCGACTCCTCCGACATCCAGACGAACATCGTCCGCACCGACGGCGCCCGGGCCGTGTACCTGCGCGTGAACAAACAACCCATCGCCAATACCGTCGAGGTCGTGGATGCCCTCCGCGCCGCACTCCCCAAGATGATCGGCATTCCCCCCGGCGTAAAACTCGGCATCTCCTTCGATCAATCGGTCTACATCCGCCAATCCATTCAGAACCTGATCGAGCAGGCCTTGCACGGATCGCTGCTCGCCGCCGCCGTTATTCTCATTTTCCTGCGCAATCTGACGAGCACTCTGATCATCTCCGTCTCGATTCCGCTCTCGATCCTGGTGACCTTTATCGTGCTCTACTTCACCGGCCAGACGCTGAACGTGTTTACCCTCGGCGGCCTTGCCCTGGGCATCGGCCGGCTCGTCGACGACTCGATCGTCGAATTGGAAAATATCCAGCGGCATCTGAACACGACGCCGCGCCGCTGGGACGCGATCCTGGAGGCCGCCCGCGAGGTCGCCATGCCGATCTTCGCCTCGACCGTTACGACCGTCGTCGTCTTTCTGCCCATGTTCTTTGTCGTCGGCATCGCCCGGCTCTTGCTGATTCCGCTGACCGTCACCATCGCTATCGCCCTCTTCACTTCTTTTTTCATCTCGCGCACGGTCACCCCAGCTCTCTGCTACAAGTTTCTGAAGCCCGAGCAGGAAGCGCACCGGTCGATGCCGGCCTGGTTCGTGCGCCTCATGGACTGGAGCCGAAACCGCTACGAATCGCTGGATCGCAGCTATGAAGACTCGTTGCGCTGGGTGCTCGCGCACCGCCGTCTCTTCATCACCACCATCGTCCTGATCTTCATCGGCTCGCTCATGCTGCTCCCGATGATCGGCACGGAGTTTCTTCCGGTCTCGGACGAAAGCCAGTTCCGCATCGTCCTGCGCGCCCCGGTCGGCCAGCGCGTAGAGAAAACCGAGCAGCAGGTCGCCGAGGTCGAACGGGTGCTCAGAGAAAATATTCCGCCCGATGAACTGGAAACGATGGTCTCCAGCACCGGCGTCCTCGCTCAAGGCCGCTCGTCCCTCTTCAATCCCAACACCGGCCCGCATACCTCGGTCATCTCGGTCTACCTCACCCCGCCGGACAAACGGAAGCGGAACCAGGTACAGGTCATGAACGACGTGCGGCCCAAAATCATCAAGCTCTTTCCCGGTGTCGCCATGTTCTTCGATCCGGGTGGATTGGTGAAACGGGTGACCAGCTTCGGCTCACAGAAATCCATCGATGTCGAGATTTACGGGTACGATTTCGAAAAAGCGCGCGGGGTGATCCGCCAGGTCGAAGACGCCATGCACAAGATACCGGGGATCGCCGACATCGAAGTCAGCCGGGAAGAGAACTACCCGGAGATCAACGTGGTGGTGGACCGGGAAAAAGCCGCGCTGCTCGGCATCAGCGAAACCGACGTAGCCAACGCCGTCTTGTTCTCACTCAACGGAAACGGGCAGACCGACCCGATTATCTATACCGACCCGCAGAACGGGAATGAGTACTACATCAGCGCCTGGCTGGCCGAAGAGCACCGCAAGGATCTCGCCGACCTGGACAACATTCTGCTCACGACAAAGGCAGGAGAGCCGGTGCTGCTCAAGAACGTGGCCTCACTGAAGCTGAATGCCGGACCGGTGAAGATCGACCGGAAATATTTCCAGCGCGTCGTCCATATTACCGCCAACCCCACCACGCGCCCGTTGGGCGCCATTGCCGAAGACCTGGAAGCAGCCTTTGCAGCGTTCCAGCTGCCGACCGGATTCACGATCAAGTTGTCCGGGCAGATTCAGCAACAGCGGGAAACCTTCCAAGGTCTGCAGTTCGCGACCATCCTCGCATTGGCCCTGGTCTATATGGTGATGGCGGCGCAGTTCAAATCGCTGATCGACCCCTTCATCATCATGTTCTCGGTGCCGATGGGTTTTCCCGGCGTGATCCTGATCCTCTTCCTGACCAACACGACTCTGTCGACCACCTCGATGATGGGCATCATCATGATGCTCGGAATCGTCGTCTCGAACGGTGTGTTGCTCGTCGATTACACGAACGTCCTGCGCCGCAGAGGCCACTCGTTGGCGGACGCGGTCATCACAGCTTCGCGTACGCGGTTGCGTCCGATCCTGATGACCTCGCTCGCAACCGTCTTTGGCCTGCTGCCCATGGCCATCGGCTGGGGCACCGGCGGAGAAACCAACGCGCCGCTCGCACGGTCAGTGGTCGGAGGACTCAGCGTCTCGACGTTGCTGACGCTCTTTCTCGTTCCCACGATGTATATGATTTTTGAAGAATGGTTCCCGAGGAAGTTCAACGAAGAACAGCCGGCCACTGCTCCCGTACCGACCAGCCCGTTTCCGGCAATGGAGTAGTCTCCGCACGGCCACCTCAGGCTGGTTCAGCCTGTGCCACTTCCTCTGTTTCCGGCATCTCCAAACTGGCGCGGCCCAGCGTGCCGTCGCGGTAGTCGGCCAGGAGAATCCTCGCCGCCTTGTCCCGATCCAACGCCCCGCCGCTTCCGGCCAGCAGACAGCCGCGCTTCCTGGCGATCGCCTCGATCACCCCGGCACTGGTCAGTCCCTCCACCGCAAAGCCATAGCGGGCCGTGAGCCTGGCGGGATAGCGCGCGAGCAACTTCCCGGCAAGAAATTCGGCTACGGTTTCATCGTCCACGACCGTGTGCCCGACGGCGTTGATGGTCGCAAGCAACAAACCCACCTGCGGATCTTTGATCGTCCCCCAGAGCAGTCCGGGCGAGTCGATGATGACCATCTGGTCGTTCAACTTGTGCCGCTGCTGGACTTTGGTCACAGCCGGTTCATCGCCCACACGGGCGATGCGCCGCTTGAGGAGTGCGTTCATCAGAGTCGATTTGCCGACATTGGGGACTCCCATGATCAGCATGCGCAGCGGCTTGACGATACTGTTGCGATGGGGCGCGAGCTGCTGACACAAGCGGGGGATCTTGGCAGCATCGCCCGCATTCTTGCAGGACAGGGCCACGGCCGTGACACCATCCTGGTGGTTGTACCGCTCGAGCCAGGCTTTCGTGGCAGTCGGGTCGGCAAGATCCGCTTTATTGAGCACTTTCAGACAAGGGCGCTGCCGGGGCAGGCGCAACTCTTCGATCAACGGATTGCAACTGGCCTGAGGAATACGGGCATCCAGCACCTCGACGATCACATCGATCGCCTCCATCGTCTTGGCCGCTTCTTTGCGGGCCGCATTCATGTGACCGGGGAACCACTGTATCGACATGCCGGATCGTCTTTCTGATCAAAGGACCGGCGCACAGCGTCGCAGAGACGAGCAACAGCCGTCAAGCACAGCACCTGCGCATCCAGTCGGTCACTGCAAAGCGCTATGAACGCCTAAGGAAGATCAAGCCCCGAGGGTGGGAAACAGCGATTTGAGCTGCATAGCCAGGCCCATGTCCCCGCTCACGCGGAGGCGGCCGGTCATGACACTGGCCGGCACATTGAGCTTGCCGTTGAGCAACTTCAGACAGTCATCGCCTGCCATGGAAATCGTCACCTGCGGATCCGCATGCACCCCCGGCTGCACCGTACAGGCCCCGTCCTTGACTTGCACTGAATACTGCCCGCCCTGAGTGCCGCTCAGATCGAATTGATAGACGACCGTGACATCTTCGGCGGCATCCCGATCGAGCGAGGCCGGCAGCAACTGGAAAAACTCGGTGATAGTCGTAGGTTTCATGAGTGGATAGAAGGGGTTTCGTGGGTGGCGGCAATGGGGGCCACAGTTCCGCGGCCCCCACGCGCAGGCAGTTCAGCGAGCGATTAATAACGGAGTGTGGCCGTCGCCATGCTCCGGCGCGCGCCGAAGAATTCCTTGGAGAAGGCTTCGACAACCGCAGGGTCGTAACCCTTGCAGCTGAAAATGTCGAGATACGCGTTGTTGGTGTCGTTGGCAAAATGGCCGCTGATCAACGACGTCGAGATCAGCTGCACCATGGAGTAGCCGGCCACACGACCTTCGCCGAAATTCACGACCTGGCACTCGCCAAAGCGCTTCATCCCGATGAGCTCGCAGAGCTCCACAACATAGCGCTTGATGTGGTCAGCATCACGGATGAGGTCGGGATTGCAATCTTGAAGATCGACAGCGGTGCAGAGGCCCCATGCCTTGCCGGTTCCTACCATGTCTTGAACAGGCAGGGAAGCGGCGGCAGGGGTGCCAGTTGGTAAGATTGACGACTCGGAACCAGCCGAGATACTCATGGGTGAACACCTTTCAGTGAGAATGTGAAGACACGCGCACAGGACATCTGAACCGCACTATACCATGAAGATTTTTCTGTGAGGGGCGGCACGAAAATTTTTTTCAGCTCGAGCCGCCCGGACGCCCGGAGTCGGTTGACAAGGTTCGCAGCCCTCGGTGACAATGCGCCCCACCATGAGCAACCCATCCACACCGACTCCATCAGCAGCGACGCTCCCGGACCGGCTCTGCACCTGGTGCAAGGTGCCGATGAAAAAACGCCTGGTCGGCGGCGCGCAGTTCATCCACTACACCTGCCCGAAATGCGTTTTCCAGCACACGACCAGGTTGGGCCAGAAGCTCCCGCCGGTCAAGCACTAGTCTCCCTCTCGATCGCTACTCCCCAAAGCTTAAGTGGATCCACCCACGCCCACTTTCTTCACCTCCGAAATTCCGCTAGAGTGCCGCTTGTGATTGTCCCTACGCGCCATCGACGCCCCTCTCCCTGGCTCTGGGCAAGCCTTCTGCTCACCGTCGGCCTCTCTGCCTGCGAAACCGTTCCGACCAAGACCTACGACATTCGCCAGCGGGCCTTCACCTATCAACCGGCGGCGCTCGTACGGGACTACCAGGAGGAGTACGCCTATATCCAGGAGCGCCGCTCCACCGTTGCCAACGGGCGATCGAATGGCGTGTCGGCCAACCCCCTGGCTGCGATCAGCATTCCGCCGCACCTCACCGGCCTGGCCTTCTCCGGCGGTGGCATCCGCTCCGCCACCTTCCACCTGGGGGTACTGCAGTCGCTCCATGACATGCAGCGACTGCCCAAGATCGACTACCTCAGCACCGTCTCAGGCGGGTCCTACATCGCAGGTTGGATGCTCGCCCACTTGGGCCAAGAGCAGGATGACGCCTACGGCAACCTCGTCCAGACCATGGATCAAGGGAAGCTGCTCGATCCCCATCAAGATTTCATCGCCCATCTGCGGCATCACTCCGGTTTCATCAAGGAGGGAGGGTTCTGGGAAGGCCCGAAGCTCATGTGGGGCTATACCTGGCGGCTGCTGCCCTATTACCTCTGGGATCTGGTCCTGCACATCAAGACCCCGCCTGAAATCGGGAACGAGCTGCACTTGTTTACGCCCTATGAAGATCGCATCCAGCTCACCTACCTGCGGGGGAAACAGGAAAGCCCGCTGGTCCGGCTGAACCGGAAGGACGCCGATGCACCCTATCTCATCATCAACGGGAACTTGGTGAATCGGGGGCGACCACGCGCCTATGAAGGCGAATCGAACCGTCCCTACCGGGACAACTACAACTTCGAGTTCACCCGCGACTACACGGGCTCCGACGGACTGGGCTACATCCAGAGCGCCGGGTTCGGCCTGCCCGTGGTCGAAGCCCAGACCGAAGACGGCAAGCCGGCCTGGTTCAACCCGCGGAAAGTCGTCGTCGAAGACCTGACCGAAGGCACCTGCCACAAGCCCCGCGCCGAACGCATCCGCGCCGATGCCTGCGTCCGGCTCTCCCAGGCCATGACCGCCTCCGGCGCGGGGCTGGACCTGGACAGCCTGGTCGAAGAATGGTACCGGAACGACGTCGCGCGCCTGCTGTTCCGGTTCAGCACCGCCCCATTCAACATCAACAACGAATATCAAACCTGGAACTATGCCCGTCGGTTCAATACCCCTGTCACGACCGTCTGGGACTATTTCCTGATGATGACCATCCAGCGGATCTGGCCGGATACGAAAAGCCGATGGATCGAGATCACCGACGGCTCGTTCTACGACAACCTGGGCGTCCAGACCCTGTTACGCCGCCAGGTCAGCCACGTCATCGTCGGCGACGCCACACTCGACACCACCTGGCAATACGACTACCTGCATAATCTGCAGAAGCGGATGAAGAGCTACTTTGGCGAAGGCGTCGAATGGTGCGGCGAGATTCCGGAAAAACATGAGATCGTCTGGTACCGGCGCTTCTGGGTCAAACGCCCTGACGGCACTCCGACCGTCATTCACTACCTGAAGCCCTACGCCTATAACCCGACGCTCTTCAAAAAGAACCCGTCATTGGCCGCGCCCGGGAAGATCTTCGTCAGTGCCGATCCGGAAAGCGGCCGTCCATTGGCCGAAGCGCCACTCGCGAGCCCGCCGACGAATCCAACTCACCTGGATGGAAACCGGCTGCTCTCGATGATCGGCGACAACCAGGCCCGCGAACGGGCACAACTGGCTATCAAGAAGGTGACTAAGATCGTCGAGACCCCGGAGGGCAAGGAGTATCCCCAGACAAGCACAATTTTTCAGTGGTACCAATTGGAGGAATTCGAAGCCTACCGGCACCTAGGCTATCTGATGGGCTGGGCCTATCTGTCGAACTTGGAGTTTAACGATGTCCATCTCACACCAGCCGCAACCTGCCGCTCGCTCTAACGCATAATTCAAGCTGGCGTGATTGCGCTTTCTCCGCACGGTTCTTCAACTGTTCTTCATTCGATAATTGCGACCAAACGATTAATCTCCAATCCAAACCGCTCGGAGTGTTTGCGTTAACGTTCTCCGCTGAGGGATAGAAAGATCGTGGCATTGCCTCGATTAAGCAAGAGGAGCACCGGCGCGCCGGTACTCAGCTGATTCGTGAGTCGCTCAAAGTCCCTGACATCTTTCACCTGTTTGCGATTGATCTCCCGAATGACATCGCCCGTCCGCAATCCAGCTCGCTCAGCCGGGCTGTCCATTTCAATATCGGTAACCACGACCCCCGACCCTGCGTTCGAGCGCCCAAATCGTTCCGTTTGGCTTGACAGATTCTCGACGGTAATCCCCGCCAAGGCATGCTCGCCTTTGCCGGTCCTTCCGTCGCGCGAACTCGTTTTCACCAGTTCTTTCGGCAGCTCGCCAATAGTCACTTTGACGTCTTGGGTTTTCTTTTCCCGCAGTATTGAGACCGTCACCGTCGTGCCGGGTGCCGTTTCGGCGACCAACGACCGAAGCTGGCCGGGATCACGAATGGTCTTGCCGTTATAGGCGGTAATGATATCGCCGCGTTCCAGCTTCGCCTTTGATGCGGGACTGTTGTCCATCACGTCAGCCACCAGCGCGCCCGTGGTTTCCGTGGCGCCAAATTCCTTCGCCAGATCCGGCGTGATCTCTTGAATCGACACACCGATCCACCCTCTGATGACCTTCCCGTGCTTGATGAGGTTCTGCATGACGCTCTTAGCCATGTTGCTCGGAATGGCAAATCCAATTCCCATATAGCCGCCGCTCTGGGTAAAAATGGCGGTATTGATGCCGATCAACTCGCCTTTCAGATTCACCAGGGCTCCCCCGGAGTTACCAGGGTTGATAGCGGCATCCGTTTGGATGAAATCCTCATAGTCCACGATGCCCATATTGGCCCGGCCGACGGCACTGATTATGCCCATCGTCACGGTTTGGTTGAGTCCGAACGGATTGCCGACGGCGAGCACTATTTCGCCGACTTGCAACTCTGAGGCATCGCCCCAGGGGAGAACCGGGAGATTCGCGGCGTCAATCTTGATCACGGCGACGTCCGTCTTCGGATCGGTGCCAATTAACTTCGCTTTAAACGTGCGCTTGTCGGGGAGCGACACACTCAATTCGTCCATGTCGTCGACGACATGATTGTTTGTGACAATATACCCGTCCGACGTGACGATGACGCCCGATCCTAAGCCTTGTTCTCGATGATCTCGCGGCGCCGGCATCCGACGGTCAAACTCTTCTCCGAAAAACCGGCGCAAGAACGGATCGTCGAAAAACGGATTCGTTGCGGAATCCTTTTGCTTATCTTTGTGTCTTTTGACCGCCGCAATATTGACGACGGAGGCCTTCGCCTGTTTGGCGATGGCAACAAGAGGCTGCGAGGGGAAACACCCTTCACCCGCAGATTGCAGGGCAGGAGGTGCGGCTGCCGCCGTCGGTTCCTGGCCCACCAGATCCCATGACGGCCCGTACGACAGAATGCCTCCAACCAGGAGCAGAGTACCGAAGAGCAACAGATTCGATGCCCGGTACGGGATAGTTTCCCATCGATTCATATCCACATCTCCATACCCAGTCGTAGCCTCGTCTCTTCTCTCGCTAGGCGGCTTTCCGCCACGCGCGCTGTTGTCCATTTGGTTGTTCACGATGCCCAGGAGTGCCGTCTTCAAAGGAGGCCCAAACCGCCACACCCCAAGTCAGCATCGTCAATCCCATCAAAGCCATGACTGCATACATTGTCCTTCCTCCTTTTCTTTGATAGGCATATCGATGGGGCCGCAACCCCGGTCGCGGCCCCATCTGTTCTGTTAGCTGATCTTGCCCGGCAAATGCTGCCGCATGTAGGTCATGATCGGTTCAATGTCCGACTGCGAATAATAGTGCTTGCGCACGCCTTCCTCGAAGACGCCCAAGGCCTCGCGGGCCAGCTGTTGAGCCAGAGCAGAATCGTTGGCCTCCAGTGCTTTGGCCGCTCGATTGAGTAGACGTAATACTTCTTTCTGAGGGGTACGGGGATCATTCGCATAAATCATCCAGTACTCCTTCTTGAGCAGCTCTTGCTCCATGTCCTTCACCCATGGAGCCGCATAGCTATCGGCCTCGGAGATCCACGGGGCACTCTGCACGTCATTCGGAACCAGCGCCACCCCGCCGATGAGCAGGGACAGCGCGCACACCACGGCTGTAAGTTTCATACGTCCCTCCTGTTGGTTAGGGGTTAACAATGAACACTGGCGGGCGTCATGCGGGTTCATCATCGCTTGCCAGCCTGACGACTCCGCCAACGCCTGTGTAAATAATTCCGCCTCACCGGAAGTCAAGTCCCTCCGCGCCGAAGCGGTGATTCAGCAATGAGGGCTCAAGGGCTGAGATGACGAAAGATGGTTGTCTATGAAGTTGGCACGTTGGAATCCGCTCCGTGAACTCGAGGACATCTCGGAGCGACTCAACCGTTTCTTGTCCTGCCCTAAGGCTCAAGCGATGACGGACAAGGAGCTCATGATCGAGGCGGATTGGAACCCCCCGTGGATGTCCTCGATACAGACGACCAGTATTACCTCAAGGTGGAAGTGCCGGAGGTGAACAAACGGTGATGCGCCGGTGGCCGTCGACAATGGAGTGCTCTTCCTCCAAGGTGAGCAGAAGGAGGAGCCTGAAGACAACGGGCGAAGAATCCATCGCCTCGAACGGCTCTATCGACGATTTCTCAAGAGCTTTACGCTTCTCGATCCGGGCTAGGTGGCAAAAGTGCGGGCAGAGTTCAAGAACGGCATGCTGTATCTGCACCTGCCGAAGTCCGCGCAGTTTCAAACCAGAGCATTGATGTGAAAGTGGCATAACGACGGTTCTTCCCGCCCCGGCATTGTGATACCGACGAGAACGGCCCCTCATCCCCATCCGGAGCAGGCCGTTCCGCTTTCGCCCCCAACCGTTGACTTGATTCAATGTGGTGTTATTCAGAGAAACACGTTGAACCGCTGGACCCGATGGACTTGGTGAAGTGCCCACTGTCTGGAAGAGCGGTGTCGGACACACTTCTTGGGCCTCTTTTCACCATCATCCTTCGGCTGGCGACGGCCGTTATCCATTTGATGTAAAGGCGCGCGACATGCGGGCTCGCTCGCCGTGAGCCGCTATCGCGATGTGACGAAAGCGGAGAGGAGTTCGATCAAGATGAGGCGAAGCTTCACGCGCGCAACGGCCGCCGGTCTGCTGCTTTTGATCTGTCTAGGGGCCAGCATCGTTCAGGCGGCCGGCGAATCATACGCTTTGAGGTACGAGGACCTCGGCGATGCTGAACGCGTCCTGAAACACGCGGCCGTCAACAGCCCCAACTGGCACCGACGGCAGGAAGCGATTCAACGCGATGTGTACGACATCACCTTCTTGCTGGAGCAAGCATGGAGAGCGGCAGAAAAAGGCAACGAGACGGCACAAAAGGATTATGCCCACCAGGCACTCACGCTCCTCCAGCGGGCAGTGGCCAAGGGGCATTTTGGTACCAACCAGATTGAGCCGATACTCCGTTTGATCCGTGACCTTCTGCCGGATGTCACGGCATGACATGAGCTCAAGGAGGTATTGGCCGATGAAGCAGATTAAGAGCATATGCTTACTGATGCTGATGGGGGGCATTCTCGTGGGAGGAGTGGCGCTGAGCCAGGCAGAACCAACCTCACCCGTTGCCGCACTTCCCCGGTCGTTTGAAGGCGCTCGTTTGGGGATGGCTCAGTACGAACTCACCGCGGCGATACAGAACGTCGGGCGGATCGTGCCGGATCCGAAACTCGCCGCCCGGCGCACCGTCATCGTGCAGCCGAGGGATCGACATCTTCAACGCATTGAATACCGCCTGCATCACAACGTGCTTAGGGAAATCGCGATTACCTACCGCCGCGACCGCGTTCCGGGAGCGTATGAGGGTCTGCTCGGGCGACTCAAAGATACCTACGGCCAACCGGCCGTCGAAAACCTGGAGGAATATGATCCTCGACCCGACGTCTCTTCGGTGAGGAAGACCATCTGGAAGGACCAGATGACCACGATGCTATTGAATGAATCCCGGAAACTCTTCGAGGGGCAGGATACCCACGACCTGGTCTTGACGATCACCGACCGCGCTTTGCAGCAGGCGTATGAAGAAGAGCAAGCGCAGCAACATCGTCGTCGCGCGTTTCGTGTTCCCATCCCATTATCCGATACCGGAACTGTGAAGGAACGCGCGCAAGAGTGGCATCGTGGAGATGGCCCGCATGTTCGAAGTCCGGATTCCGCCGGCCTGTACCGGTAAAGGTGTGTTTGACTCGCAGACGTTCGTAATTATGTGTGATGTCCGTAGTCGGGCTACTGATGAACCAGAATAGCAATAAGAGGAGGAGGCTATGAACCGGAGACGGAATGGAGTGCTTGCCTTGATGTTGGTGGCCTTATCGTCCTGTTTGGTGGGTTTTGTGGGTGATGTCACAAAAGTGACCGACCCGCAAATTGAATCCGCGATTAAAGAACGACTGGCTGCGGATAGTCGGATCGATTCCACGAATATTCAGGTCAAAGTCGACCAAGGTGTGGTCGCCTTAAGCGGGACTGTGCCGGATTTGGATAGCAAAGGTCTGGCTGAAGCGCTGGTGAGCGGAACCATTGTGGGCGTTCGTCAGCTGCACAATGAGATTGCCGTCGTGCGCCCAGTTGTTAAAGACGAAGCGATCCGCAAATCAGTGGAGGCGGCGCTCAGATCCGTTCCGGCCCTGCGAGAGAGTAAAACTAATAGAATCACCGTGTCGGTCCATGAAGGGGATGTGGTGCTGAAGGGCACTGTCGAAAAGCCGCTGCACAGCCGACTGGCAAGAAAGACGGCGCAATCTGTGCCAGGCGTGGTGTCCATTGCGAACCTGCTGAAGATCGTGGGAGCGCCTCGACCAGACAGAGATCTTGAAAAGGATGTCTTCGCCTACTTGAAATGGGCGCCGTTTATCGACCTCGATCAGGTCGAATATAGCATCGAGAATGGAGTGGTCATGCTGAAGGGGAACGTCGAGCACCATGCCAGCCTTGTGACCTTGGTCAACGATCTGGAAAAGATTCATGGTGTGGTGGATGTGGATGTCTCGCAGGTGATCGTGACAAAAGCTCAGAGGAAAACATAAGGCATCATTCTTCCGTCCCGCTGTACAGCGGGACGGAAGCATCAATCAATCTCCACTAATGGTCTGTCTCGCGTGCAGGCTCCGATGAAAGCCGCCTAAGCCGGTTGGGCGGATTGAAGCCAAGAGTACCGGCACATGTTCCACCTGATCATAGGAGGAGTATTCATGAAACACACCGTAAGCCACTCTCTCTACTGTGTCATTCTGATGAGTCTAGTAGGGCTGGCTATGTCTGCCCCGAGCTTTTCCGCAGACTCGGCACTGCCGGCCAAGTCACAGGCGCAATCGGAAGCCAGTCAATCAGTACAGCCGAAGGTCGACAAACAGACTGCGGATGCGGCCGCAGAGAAGCGCAAGAAGTTGTTTGCTGACGCGACAGTTGCACTGGCTGAAACGAAAGAAGCACTCAAAGCCCTGGAGAACAAGAAGAACGACGAGGCGCTGAAGGCCCTCGCGGTGGTCACGGGCAAGCTCGACCTTATCGTCGCGCGTGATCCCAAGCTTGCGCTGACACCTGTGGATACGGAAGTCGTGAGTTACGACCTACTGACGAACCTTGACACCATCAAGGCAACCATCAAGGAAGCTAAGGGACATCTTAACGACGGCGAGATCCAGAAGGCTCGTCCGCTGGTCGCCAACCTGGCCAGTGAGATCCAGTTTCGGACCATCCACATTCCACTGGCGACGTATCCGGCGGCGATCAAGGCCATCGCGCCGCTTATCGATGCCGGCAAGATCGATGAGGCCAAGGCAGGATTGCAGGCCGCGCTCAATACCTTGGTGATCACCACGGACGACATTGTCCCGCTGCCCAAGCTGCGCGCCGAGCACTTGCTCAAACAGGCGCAAGATCTGGCGGAGAAGAGGGATCGCAACAAAGAGGAGAATGAAAAGTTGACCAAATATCTTCAAGCCGCCCGCGAACAGCTACAGATGGCCGAGCTGCTGGGTTATGGCAAAAAGAAAGATTACAAATCCATGTACGAGCAGATCAGTGAGATAGAGAAAAAATCGGCTGGCGGCAAGAGCGGCACCGGTTGGTTCGACAAGCTCAAGCAGCAACTTTCTGATTTGTTCTGAGGCAATGCGGCGCGTGGCGGGGTGCGTGGTCATCCCGCCACACAGCTGCAGTCCGCTTCGGTCTTTCAGGAGCATGACATAATAGCTCCGGCGGAGACGTCTCAACCGCGACCTTCCGTGGGGTTGTAAGATAGAGCGGCTAGCGGCGGAAAAAACTATTCTGCACGTGATCGTCAAGGATGTGGGCCAGTCGCTCGCGATCCTCCGGACTGATCGACGAGATCGTCGCGCCAAACTTCGGGGACCGCACATGGACGACCTGTAACCCGCACGTCAACGTGTTCCCCTGCTCAAGATCGATTACCAGTTGGAGCGTATCGCCACTCTTCACGAACAAGCGACTCTCAATCTTGACGCCGGTTTCGCTGACATCCAGGACTTTGCACGGCGCCGAGAGTGTGCCGCGCTGCAAACGCCCGGCACGGCTGACCTCGACACGTGGGCCTTTTCGCTTGAACCCCATAGAATCCGGCCTCCTGCTCTGGAAGCATAGCAAGCGGCCGGATAACTCCCAAGGAAATTGCCGAATAGCGCTAGAGCTTGTCGCTGACGAGTGCCCGGATCTCTTCCATCCGCTTCCGATTCACCCCGAGATCGCCATAACCGGTGCGTGAAGCCGAACGGAAGTGAATGGTCTTGCTCTCGTCGTCGAAGAGAAACTCCACATCGTCGACAAACCTGAGCAGCAGGCTGGTGAATTCGTAGTGCAGGTAGGACTCATCTTCCTCGACAAGCTTGGTGCGAGGCATGGTCCGAATGATGTCCTTCAATGCCTCCTTCGCCTCCGCCCGCGACTTGCGATAGCGGAACGGCGCGATGGCATGGCCCTCATCCGTAGCCTGCGTGGAGACACAGTTAGGACTGGAGGGACACTGTGCGAGTTGTCGCTGACTCATTGAGGCCAAACAATACCCTCTTGAGCGATGGCCCGCAACCAGATCTCACCCAATGAATATATGTCGAGGGGACAGAGCGATAGGCAGTATAGTCATCGCTTTTCGGCAATCTCTATTGTTCCTTGCCTACTTATATCGCATAGGCAAGTGCCGATTCTGAAACACCTTGGAACTCCGCTTTCCAAAATAATTGAAGAAGAAAAGCCCTGTCTCTAATGACTCCTCACCAACCTCCGTGGGAAACGTCAAAACAAACTTAACGGGCGATGAGCCCGCGTAGAACACTTCAAGCTTTGAATCCTGGCACAACAACGAACGAACAAACCCCATAAATTCTATGCACAAATCCTCGCAGCTCCCGTTCAAATCCCATGCTGGTCCATGCCACTCGCCAGCATAGGGATATAAACCATAGTCTTCAGCATCGATAACGACATCAAAACCGGATTCGTCCTTCTTAAAAATGGTCAACCGTCTTCCCCCGCCCCTACTCGCTTCCCACTTTGCCCGCACCTCAGGATGCCTGGATAAGATCTGGCTTGCATACTCTTCAAAAATAACCGGCAACCTAGCCATGTGCGACCCCTCATACCCCTAGTCTACTTGCAGACATTTCGCACCCACAGTTCCACAACCAACACTGCCTCTGGCGGAATCAGATCTGGAATCCCCTTACCCCGATAGGCCACGTGCGGGCTGATACGGACTTTGCAATAACCGCCGGGCTTCATACCAATCAGCGCATGCTCGATCCCGGCGATGGTCTGGCGCTGCCCGAGTACGATCGTGTGGTCGATGAACGTGACGCCATCGACGACCCGGATCATCTCCTTGGGAACCTGCTTGGCCTGAATGTCGTTGAGCGGGACTTCGTCGCCCTGGTTCAGGAAGATCCGCGTGTTATAGACAATGCGATCGCCCTTCTGGGCCTGACGGCCTTCCCCTTCCCGTTCCTCCAGTAGCTTGAATCCGCTCAGGCGTTTCATCAATAAGACAGGGTCTTCAGTGCGATCGGCTGTTCGTTCCGTTGTTCGACCCGGACCGACACACGCCCGACAATACGCCCATCTTCTGTTTCGACGTCCACACGCCAGTCGCCGGGGTCGAGCCGCTGTTTGAACGAATAGGCCCGGTAGCCGCCTTCGCGTCCGCCTGAAATCTTGATGGGAATCTTGTCGGCATGGGAGAAAGGCTTGCTGCTGTTCGAGCGGAAATACCAATGATGATAGACCATCGTGTCCAGCGCCACCGGCGCAAAGACCGCCGTGAAACAATAGATCGGCTCGTCGGCGGGAAAGGGATTCTCCGACCGTTTCCAGACTTCGTACCATTTCCGGTCGTAGGTCAGGAGGAACTGATCCCCCTGCCGCTGCACTTCGCGATAGATGCCGCCGAACTTCATGGAAAGCGGCACCGGGGGAATCCAGTTCAGAAAGTAAAATCCCACCAGCAGCGCAATGAGCCCGAACGCCGGTGCGGTGACGCCGACTGCCTCACGCCTAGAGCGATCCGGATTATTGCGATAGATCAAGTGCACGACCCGAAGCGTGACCATCGCGCTCAATCCGGCGCCTGCAAGAAAAATGACCATGTTCATCAGCCCGGTCATCACCGGGAGAAAGAACGTGAAAAAGGCGAAGCACACCAGCGCATAGAGACTGATCAGGAGACGCAGGCTGGACAGCCGGTCGCGTAGAAACTCGTTCCCGACCAGCAGCAGAATCAACAAAGCAAAGAAGATCGCGCTGCTCGTCAGCGTCGCACTTCGTGAATAGAAGATCGCGTAGGCGCTGAACAGCCCGCCCAGAAGAAACTGCACGGCCATCGGATAATAGGGTCTGGCATGGAGCACCCACCGGCCAAACGGCGAGAGCAAGGCCAAGTGCTCCCGATCCGGCGGCGGCTCAATCCCCAATCGGCCGGTCAGGACAATGAGCACGCCCAGGAGCAGCAAGTAGATCAGCAGCAACAGATTATCCTGCAGCCGGTCGATGCGCGTGAGCGTGAGGGTGTCGTATGAGACGCCGGAGAGGAAAAACACCGCCGGCATGAAGGGCTTGGTGAGCAGAGATTGGACCTTCGCGAGCGGGCTCATGCCAACACTGTGCGAAATCCGAAGGGTTTCTTCAATGAAAAATTGGTTCTTGAGGAGCCGCTTGTGACAGGTTGCTCAAACCGGTTGTCCAGCAAGGCCGCAACGAGCAGAACCCCCGAGGCGTACTTACCTCCGGTACGCCGCAGGGGGAGCGGCGAAGTGAGAACGCCGCTGGCAGCCGGTTTCAGCAACCTGTCAGACGAAGGCGGGAAGCGGAGCATACGCCACCGGATGTCCAATTAACCGCTCCAACCATGGCCCCATGGCCTCTTCCTTGAGCGGAGCCCGGTTCAACCTGGCCTCGATCTGGAATTGTCCGTTTAATCCGACGATGCCGATGATCGCCGAGGCATCGTCTCCTTCGGGCAAGACCGCCTGCGTTTGGAACTCACAGAGCGTGGCATATAGTCGCCCCTCCGGCTGGATCGCCTCCAAGACCTCCGGCAGCTCATCCATGGGACAGTGGACCGAACAGCGATAGGCAAAGCGGGCGCCCGGCTCAATAGCCGCGAAATCGGTCAATGCCTCTTCAGAAAATCCTGTCAGGTAGGCCCGCACGCCGGCCGGTTCCTGCGCAAACGTGGTCGCAAGCTTGCTGGCCGGCACGAGGAACTCAAAGGAGTCGGTCGTGTTGTACTCAAACTGACAGGGACCGAAGGCGTCGGGCCAGGAACAAAAAAACGGAGTCGTAGGGTCAGCCGGACGCAAGATGACTTGCTCCTTCTCGATCAATGTCTCGATGGGCAGCTCAAGAATACTGATGGCGTCGAGAAAGGCGGCCCGCCGTTCGTCCAGCCACTCCGTGCGTTCGCCGTCTGCGCGTGTTTCCCCCGGCGTGATTACCTCTGTCGTCTGCAGACGAATGCGCAGGAAGGAATGGGCGTGCCGGAACCCGAGCCAGAACATGCTGCGTGGTTCATGCCGCCGCAACGGTTCGCGAATGCGCCAGGGATGGCTCACCGAACAATAGGTGCCGACATCCTGATAGCGTTGAAAGACAGTGTGGTAGGCGCCGGCCAGCAGGAAGAAATCGCCCCGCCAGCCCTCGCGCACATGCACGAGCGTGACGTCTTCCGTGGCCCAGGGATCGAGCTGATCGAATTCGTCGGGCATGGACACGGTCCATTCCTCGACGTAACAGATCACGTCCTGCGCGGGCACCGCCGGTTTGAGGCCCAACGCGGCCAGTCGTTCTCCGACCGCCAGGACCTGGCTGAACGTCAGCGGAGTCGTTGTTTCCCAGCGCCGCTCACGCACTCTTCGGAGTCTCCCCTGTCACCGCACGCCGTTAATGCGCCGGTCGTAATGCCCGGTCTGCCACCATCGTATCCGCAATGAACCGGTCGATGCCGTCTTTCAAGGTCGCCGCCAACAATTCCTGAACATCTTCTTCAGCAAACCAGAAGACCGTGGTCCGTTGCGCACCCTCAACGCTTCGAATCGTCACGCTGCTATCCTCTACATTGCGGGCCTGAATGCTGAACTTGTTGCTGGCGTTGATCACGGTCGAAAACACCCGGCTCTTGGCCGTAGCAGAAAACTCCTGAACTTGCCCGCCGATCACAATGTCGGCATCCGGGACATCCGCACTCCGGCCGACTTGCACTTTCCAGGGGCGTCCCCGCCAGCCTCGATTCTTCAGACGATCCGCCAGGGCCTGCGCTATCACTTCTCCCGGACGTTCTCCCGTTACATTGAATACCGTGACACCGCCCCAGAGATGCGTCCGCTGTCCGACCCGCGTCTTATCATCACGGCGATCCTCAAACGGTTCAATGACAATCTTGACTGGCTCTTGTTCGGGAGACGGAGCGGCGGCCGTCGGCGTCCGGACGTCGAGATAGCGCGTCTTTCCCTCCCCCACACATCCGGCCATCACGGCCATGACTCCGACCAGACTCACTCCCACTACCTGTCGCAGCATCATTGATTTCACAGGCGCCTCCTCACGCTAAACATATTTTTGAGCCGAAGCCGGCCCAGTCTACCCAAGTTGGCATCCGGAGACAATTCCCGGAGAGCCGGGCCGTCAGGCCGTCACAATGGGCAGGATCGACCGAAAGGCTTCCCGACTCAGGTCAGGCAATAAGCCCGCTTGCAGCCGGGGATCGGTCATCGGCACGAACCGTATGATCTTGATGAACCGGCGCTCGGCCAGCACCGAGGCAATCTGCGCCTTGCGATCGTGCGTGATCGGCAGGGTATAGCCTTCCCCGCGCTTCCATTCCCACAGGGTCGGGGCCAGCGAGAGTTCCAGTTCCTGCCCGGCCACCTGATGAAACCGATCGACGAGATGCTTCTTGTACTGTTTGAGGCCTTCCCCTTCGAGAATCAACGCGCAGGCCACATGATGTCCCCACCAGAACAGCGTCCGGAACGCGAACTTATTCGATCCGTCGAAATGCTTGGGGCAATCGAGATATTGGTAGGGAAACGATTCGAGATGTTCGCCTTTCACAAACTGATGCGTGCGAGGATTGAACCCCGGCGGCGCAATCAGACTGGCGTGCAGACTGATCTGGCATAACTCTTCCGTCAACCCCGCGTAAGTCGCGTCGAGCTGAGCCCGCACCTTGGCCGAGATCCGCTCTTTTTTGCGAAAGAATTGCGCGTCCGCCACAAGAGCGGCCTCTTCATCAGTTAATGAGAGCGGGACGGTCATGCGTAGCGATCACGGCGGAGCGGGTGAAGGTGATGGGTTATTTCTGGCGCATTTCAAACTGAGAGACAGCCAAAGCATAGTGGCACCGACAATCGGCGCAGCGGATCAGCACCCGGTCTTCAAAGACATCCATCTCGCGCAAGGACAGGGCCGGTCGATGGGCAGCGATACAGTTGGCAAGTTGCGCCAGCCCCCCGGCCTCATCCTCCACAACAGCAGCCGATTCTTCACCCTCACTCTGCGCGGTCGACTGTCGGGCAACTACCGAGGCACATTGCAAATGATGCGCGGACCGGCAGGAGCTGCACAGCAACACGACCGTGCGATCGTCGGCGATCCGCTTTACCGTGACACAGAGCGGATGGACCGACCAGCATTGCTGCAGAAAGGCGCCGCTTCGAATGACCTGGGCCATTGTCTATCCTTTGCCTCGGCCTTTGCCGGACACGCCTGCTACAGCTTCCACAAGGCAACCATCACGAGGATACCGACCAGATAGGGAATCACACAGGAATAGAGCAGCACGGATTTCGCCCGCTCCGGTGAAACCTGGCGCGCCAACTGTTCCTTGTAGACAAACTCGTAGGAGAGAATCAGGACCGTCAGCGTCAGCGCGAGTGTACGGCTCGTCCGCGGCCAGGTGTAGGCTCCGCTAATGACGAAGTTGGCCGTAAAGAAACCGGCGAACACCAGGACCAGCGGGGCCAGCGCCAACCGGATCGCTTCAGAAAAAAAGGTATGCCACTCGGTACGGGAAGGAGCTTGATTCGACGGGGAATTGGAGGTCACGACCCGACGGCAGCCGGAGTCTCGTCCTTCGACGGCGAAGGAGAGAGGGTGCCCTCTTGAGCCGCGCGGCAGGCCTTGCACACGCGCGGGCGGGCTTTTAGAAACGACACCTTGCCGCTGGCGAGACAGCTGTAGTGGACAAACTCATCGCAGAGGGCACAACGGGACCAGCCGCCGGTGAAGAAGGTCTTGTTCCGATAAAGCCCTTCGTTGCACACCTTGCAGTTCCGGGGTTCGATCCCCAGCAACATCGGCTCCCAATCTCCGCCGCCCTTTCGAATACTCATAGCAAAGGAGTATAGCGAAGCGCTCAGAAGAAAAACAAGCGATGACTAGCGTTATGGAATCGTCACTCAGAAAGCCCTATACTTAAAGATTCTTCGCTTCCACCTCTTCCTTACTCTCTCTTAGGTCGACGCTCGTGATTGATTCCACCGCGCCCATTGAGCGAGCATCGTCCTTGATTTCAGTATTCGATTATCCCGGGTGCGCGCTCAAGGAGCGAGGAAACAACCACGAACGACCGACCCTTCCCCCCGTTTGACACCCCCCAGGCCATTTGTTACTCTCCGAAAAACTCATAGCCGATCGTGGCAACCCCCTTTTTATCTCCATGAACATTAAGGACTATCTCGAACAAAAGCGGATCGCAGTGGATCGCTTCCTGAATGAAGTGAGCCCGCCGGCCACAACGCCGCCGACGACGTTGCACGAGAGCATGCGCTATAGCCTCATGGCGGGCGGCAAACGGGTGCGGCCGATTCTGACGATTGCTGCGGCTGAAGCGTTAGGGACGACGCCCCCGGGGTTGATGGCCGTCGCCTGCTCGCTGGAATTCATTCATACCTATTCGCTGATTCACGACGACCTGCCCTCGATGGACAACGACGACTTCCGCCGGGGAAAGCCGACGAATCACAAAGTCTACGGCGAAGCGATGGCAATCCTCGCTGGCGATGCGTTACTGACGATGGCCTTCGATCTCTGCAGCCGGCCCGATCTGATGAAGGGCTGCGATCCGGTGCGGCAGGTCCGCTTGATTCAAGAGCTGGCTTACGGATCCGGCAACGTGGGTATGGTCGGCGGCCAGGTTTTCGACATTCAAGCCGAAAACAAGGATATCGATCTGCCGACGCTGCAAAACATTCACAAGCACAAGACCGGCATGTTGATGCGCGCGGCCGTGCGGATGGGCGCGATCGCCGCCGGGGCGACCGACCGGCAGCTGGACGACATGACGGGCTACGCCGAAGATATCGGCCTGGCCTTCCAGATCGCCGACGATGTCTTGAACGTGACCGGGACGCGCGAAGAACTCGGCAAGAATCCCAACACCGACGCCGAGCGCGGCAAAAAAACCTATCCTACGTTCTATGGCGTGGACGGGGCCAAAAAACTGGCCGACGACTGCGTCACACGGGCAATCAATCGTTTGTCCTCATTCGGGCCGTCAGCCGAGCCGCTCCGCGAGATCGCGCGCTACATTACATCCAGGAAAAACTAGTCCTGAGTGCCGAGCGATGAGTACCGAGGTAAAACCAAGACTCCCTCTACTCATCCCACGGTCATATCCGCGCACTCTGTTCGCCGTCACTCAGCACTCAGCACTCGGCCCTCAGCACTTCTTATGAAAGCTCTCGTCACAGGCGCAACCGGATTCGTCGGCGCTGCGGTGGTCCGCGCTTTGATCAAGACCGGCATCGACGTCCGTGTGCTGGCACGCCGCGACAGCGATTTCTCCAATCTACAGCAATTCAAGATCGACGGCGCCTATGGCGACCTGCGCGACAAGGAGTCTCTGCGCAAGGCCCTCGCCGGCTGCGGGCAGCTGTACCATGTCGCCGCACACTACGCCCTCTGGGCCAGGAATCCGGCGATCTTCTACGATGTGAACGTGACCGGCACGAAGAATCTGCTGGAAGCCGCGCGGGACGTCGGTACGGAACGCATCGTCTACTGCAGCACCATCGGCGCGATCGGGTTACCGCCGGATGGAGGGCTAGGCACGGAAGAAACACCGGTATCGCTCGAGCAAATGGCTGGCCATTACAAACGCTCAAAGTATCTGGCCGAGCAGGAAGTTCTGAAGCTGGCGAAGCAGGGGCTGCCGGTCGTGATCGTCAATCCCAGCGCACCGGTCGGCGAAGGCGATGTGAAGCCGACGCCCACCGGGCAGATGATCGTCGAGTTCATGAAAGGCCGCATGCCTGCCTATATTGAAACGGGCATGAATATCGTCGATGTCGATGACGTCGCCGCCGGCCATCTGCTCGCCATGCAGAAGGGGCGGATCGGCGAGCGCTATATTCTCGGCACGAAGAATCTGATGCTGCGGGAAGTCTTCGAGATCTTGAGCCGCTTGACCGGCGTCAAAATGCCGTCGGTGAAACTCCCGCGTGGACTCATTTTGCCCCTCGCCTATCTGAACCTGGCCTTCTCCTGGGTCACCGGCATCCCCCCGCGTATTCCGCTCGAAGGAGTAAAGATGGCCAAATACAAGATGCACTACGATTGCAGCAAAGCCATCCGCGAACTCGGGATCCCGCAAACACCGCCGGAAGTCGCGCTCGAAAAAGCCGTACGTTGGTTCCGCGATCACCATTACGCCTGAGGCTCCGCCACTGTGGAGTATGTCACTCTCTTCCTCAATACGATCCTCTTTCGTCCCTACGTCTTCGTCTTTCTTGCCGCTTTTCTGTTTTCCGCGATCCAGTTGATCGGCTGGCCGCGCACCTGGCGCTTCTGGTTGATCAGCTGGGCCACGGCCTTCATCTGCGAATACTCCTCGACCCGCAACGGCATCCCCTTCGGCTGGTATCATTACAACGGATCGACGCTGGGACAGGAACTGTACTTCTCCAATATCCCCTTCATGGATTCGATCTCGTTCAGCTTTCTGCTCTACGCGGCCTATTGCGTCGCGTTAGGCCTGTTGCTGCCGATCGATCATACCGCCAACACATCCCTTCCCTTCCGGTCGCTGCGTTTCGACCTGACCGCGCGCACGAACTGGCGTCTGTGGCTCCTGACGGCCGGATTGTTCGCCTTCATTGATATGGTCATCGATCCGGTCGCGCTCCGCGGTGATCGCTGGTTCCTCGGCAAAATCTACTATTACCCCGATCCCGGCTGGCACTTCGGCGTTCCCTTCGCCAACTATGTCGGCTGGGCCATCGTCGGACTGATTTCTCTCACCGTCTATTTTCCGCTCGATCGCCGATTACCGGCGCTGGAATCCCGTCCCGTCGCCTCCCTTACATCCAGGATTTTCCTTGGAGTCGGCCTCTACTATGGAGTCCTGGCCTTCAATCTCGCGATGACCTTCTGGATCGGCGAGTCCTTCATGGCCCTGAGCGGCCTCCTCATGCATCTGCCGGTGCTCATCCTGCTCGCCTCTCGCGTGATGGTGACATCGCAGCGCTCTGTCGCTCTGTAGCGGTTGGCAATTCTTCGGCAGACTTTGTATAGTGACCTGCGCGTATGAAAGCCAAATTGATCGGCGGCATCATCATCCTGATCGTGAGTGGACTGGCGTTGCTGGGCTGGTTCGGCTATCAATCCTTCACGACCGGATTCAGCGCCAAAGCCGAGCCTCATGTACTTGAAGTGTTGATGGCACGGCAGATCCGCTACCTGGCGATTCCTCTCGAGCACCGCAACAAACCGAATCCTGTGCCGGTGACCCCGGATGTACTGCAAGATGGATTGGCGCACTTTGCCGATCACTGCGCCACCTGCCACGCGAACAACGGCAGCGGCCAAACGCCGATCGGTAAGAACGTCTATCCAAAAGCGCCGGACCTGCGCGAATCACCGACCCAAACGATGTCGGACGGCGAACTCTTCTGGGTGATTCATAACGGCATCCGCTTTACGGCCATGCCGGCCTGGGGTGAAGGCGATCCCGAGCAGGATTTGGATAGCTGGAAGCTGGTACATTTCATTCGTCATCTGCCCAAACTCACACTCCAGGAATTGGACACGATGAAATCGCTCAACCCGAAGTCGAAACATGCGGCTGACGAGGAAGCGGCCTTCGATAAATTTCTGCAGGGCGATGACTCGGCCGCCGCGACAGCAGGGTCCGGTCATCAGCATTAGTACTTTTCATAAGGAGCTGGCACCTACTATGGTTCGACACCTTCTATTGGTTTTTGCGCTCGTTTTCACATCCTCCGCCGCCTGGGCCCATGGCTCGGGCCAGCATGTGCTGGGCACCGTCACGGCAATCGACGGCACCCATATCGAAGTCAAAACTCCCAAGGGGAAAGTGGTCTCGGTAATGCTGACCAAGCAGACCCACTTCAAGGCAAAAGGCAATCCCTCGTCGACAGAGCTTCCGGCGATCGGTGATCGCGTGGTGATCGAAGCGACAAAGGACCAAAAGACGTTGACGGCGACGGAAGTGCACTACTCCGCGGCGAAGAGAGTGGCGGCGCCGCCACAGACGCCTGCGGCACAATAGAGGCTTCGCCCGACATGGAGAGGATTCAGGTATCCCGATTCGCGCAGGCCTCACCGTTCCATGGAGGGCTGCGGGCCGCGCTCACCCGTGTGGTGACGACCGGCATTGCCGTCTTTCTGGCCGTGGCCATCGTGCCCGGGATCGAAGCCTCGACCCTGACGGCAGGCGTGGCCGCCGTCCTGGTGCTGACGTTTCTAAATCTCATCCTGCGGCCGATCCTCTTGATCCTCACGCTCCCGCTGATCGTCCTGTCGCTGGGACTGTTCCTCGTCGTGGTGAATGCCCTGCTCCTGGAATTCACCGCCTACCTCGTGAAAGATTTTACGGTGTCGGGATTTTGGCCCGCCGTCGGAGGCGCGCTGATCATCAGCATCGTCACCAGCATCCTGAACATGCGGCGACTCGAACCGCCGCCGGTCGAACAGGTCATCGTCGAGCGCCGGGCTCCGAAGATTATCAATCCGGACTAAACTATCTATATCCGTGTCATTGCATCACCCCTCCATCGTTGCTAGAATGCGATCCCTTAATCGAGAACGCCACCCATGACCATGTCCGCGCCGCAGTCGAAACAGAACGCTGAAACGCATTTACAACGGACGTTGAATACCGCCCTGAACGAATTGGGGACGGATTCGGCGCTCGCCGCCATTTTCCACCAGGAACAAGGGCCGCTCGTCAGTCACGCAACCCGCGGCTTTACCCCGCGCGATGTGCAGGCCATTCTGAGGACGCTCTCGACCCAGGCTGCGGCGGTCCAATCCGCGCCGCAGGATCAGGATGCCGGTCGCACGATCCGACTGCGCCTCATTACGCCGGGAGCCAAATCGCTGCTCGGCATGCCGCTCCGCCATCGCCAACGCACCTACGGCTTTCTGGTCATCGCCAGAAAAGAAAACGCGACCTTCGCCAAGAAGGAAAAAGGCCTGATAGAACAGGCCGGCGACGACATCACGAAAGCGCTTGAACGCGAAGGCCTGTTCGACATGAACGTGGTGCTCAGCCGCCCCTATGTGTCGCGCGAGCCGGCACCGGCCGCACCGGCGGTCTCAGAAATATTTGCCGCACCGACCGCGCAATTCACGCCTGAATTGGAAGAAAAAATCATCAAGGTCCTGGAAGAAGCGAGCCAGTATACGACGTATGACCGGGCCTGGGCCTGTTATTACGATCCCCTCGCGGGCAGCATGGAAGTGCTCGGCGTGGCCGGCGATCAAAAGAGCGAGAAAGACAGCAAAAAAGATATGCGTGCCGGGCATCGGCTCACGCTCGACAGCTCGGCCTCCGGCTGGGCCGTCAGGCACCGGAAGCCGCGCGTCGATCATGACCTGGCCTCGACCCAAGGGCGCTTCCTCGACCATAAGCATCTCTATAAAGAGCGGTTCGTCTCCTCTCTCGTGGTCCCGTTCTTTGTCCGCGGGCAAGTCGGCGGAACGCTGACTCTCGGGTCGAAAGAGGCGGGACGCTACCAAGCCACCGACGCCCGCACATTGGAACCGATCATTCTGAAGTTGGCCGACCTTCTTCAGGCACCACCCGCACCGGTGGCAGCCCCGGTGGCCCAACCAGAAGCCGGATCCGATAACGCCGTCGCCCCCGCTGCAGCACCGACCATCCTGGAACCGGTGATCCGTAAACAGGAGCGGCAGGCAGCCATCGGGGAGTTCAGCGCCTTCCTCGCCACGGAAATCCGGGAGCCGATCGGAGCCATTCGCTCCCAACTGGAAGAAGTGACAGCCGAAGGCATTCTTGATTTTGATCCGCAAACCCGCGTCGAAAACGCCATGCGTGATTTGATCCGGGTCGAAGCCATCCTGAACGAGATCCTCGATTTTGCGAAGCCGCTTGAACTGAACCGGCGCCTCTGCCGGATTCCCGAAGTGCTCGAGAGCGCGCTGGTTGTGGTGGGCACCGATCTGGAAGTCACCCGCATTCAGGTCACGAAAGACTACGCAACGCAGATCGCCCCTGTGCGCGGCGACGAAGCAAAACTCCAGCAGGTGTTCCTGAGTATCTTCAAGAATGCCGGCGAGGCCATGACTCCCGGCGGTCACTTGCATATTCAGGTCACCCAACATCGCGCCGGCCGCGGTATTGAGGTGCAGATCCTGATCAAGAACGACGGCGCCCCTATTCCGGCTGAAATTCTCGACAAGGTCTTCGAGCCGTTCTTTACGACGAAGCGCTCCGGAACCGGCTTGGGTCTCGCGACCGTCAAGAAAATCATCGAAGAGCATGGCGGATCGATTACCATTGCCAGCGCTCCCGGCGAAGGTACCACCCTGACGATTCGCCTCCCCGGCGTCAGCCGTGGTCCGGCCTTCCGCCATCGCGGACGGGGACGACGACCGGCTCGCCGTCCTACGGCCTAGTCCAGCCACACCGCACTGCTGGTCGCCTTTCCACCACGGGATGTCCTCATCGAGGCGATCCTTCACTTCGCTATCATTTCAGCGTGATAAGACCTCTCTGGCCGCGATATCAGCCCTCGCTTTCTCGCTTGACAGGGATACCCCCCCATCGCTATGATTCCGGCCACTTGATTCGGCCTAAGAATTTAACTGTTTTTAAACGTATTTTCTCCAGTCACCATTTTTCAAAGGAGTAGGGTATGAAGCTCGTACTCGGCACTATTGCGACGTTGTCCGGTGTGCTCTTCACGTTGTCGTTGGCCTCTGCTAACCCCGCATTGCTCCCCAAGCATGAGGGCTATCCGATGAAGAACAGTGGAAGCCCCGTCACTGGCCAGCCCACCGCCAATGACCCGGGTCAATCCGATGCCCGCGGCGAAGCGACCCTGCTCAAGTCGGCGGACTCCATCAAGAGCGCCCAGCAGAACCTGTCCAAGACCGACAATGCCCGGATCGTCGAGAGCGCCGGAGCCGGACGGCTCCCGAAGGTGCAAGGTCCCCAGATCCAGATTGCGCCGCCGGTGACCTCCGCCACCAAGATTGGCGCCGATCGCAAGATCGAGTAGTCGAACCGATATCGGATGATACAACGGGGTCGTCGTAGCAATACGACGGCCCCGTTTCTTTTGTCCCCATCTCCAACTCAGGAACAGGCTTCTTCGCTTCCTTGGCGTCTACTTCTTACCCCGCCTTGGCCTCTCATTCACCGCCCGGTGCCATCGAAACCGCCAGAGTTTCTTGGCCCAAATACCGGCATAGTCGACGCCGATTCTTGGAAGCGCAGCGACCTGCCTGCGCAAAATCCGGCCTCCTCGATCCTCAAACCAGAGAGACTCCTGCGTCGTCAGATCGACCCGGTTCAAGTTCCGGTCGATCTGCAATGCACGGCACAGCCGCCCGGGACCATCGATCAGCACTCCATCGACTTCAATCGCACGAATCAATACCGCAGCGGGAAACTCCTCCCGATCCGTCACAACATTCAAGCAGTGATACATGCCATAGATGAGATAGACATAGGCGATACCGCTCGGACCGAACATGACGTCAGTTCTTTGCGTTTTCCCTTTCGACGCATGGCAGGCCTTATCCCGGGGACCAACGTAGGCTTCGACTTCGATGATACGCCCGGCAATTTCACGACCATCCAATGACCGAACAAGATACTTGCCGATCAACGATCGAGCGACCTGAACGGTGGGACGAGAGAAGTACTGCTGAGAGAGAACCTTCTTCATAGGAGTCCGTTCGCAAATACGCTGACACCGCCACCTCGAAATAACCTTCAGCAAGGCCGCAGGAAGCTCGGCGACTGAGACGTACGATTCCGGTACGTCGCAGGAAGACGAGCGCCCGAGAACGCAGCTGGAGATTGTTTTCAGGTGGCGATTAAAAGTACCAGGCCAGCCCCCCCATGAATGTCCGCGGATTCCCCGGTACAAAGTGGATATCCTGCACGGCCACCGCTTCATTGCGCAATTGGGAGGAGAACGCGAAGATCGCCTGCTCCCATTTAGTATTGAACAGATTCTGGATAAACAGGAAAGCTTCCATCCGGCCGTGCGGCAGCTTGATCGGCAGTTGATAGCGCTCCGACAGGTCGAAATCGATCCAGGCCGGCGACTTGATACTGCGATCTTCGATCAGCGGCCGCACTCCGAGATAGGTCGCCTGCAGTTGAGATGTCAGTCCTTCGGGCCATTTCAAGAGGAGCGCCCCGTACGCTGTCACTTCAGGGGCCAAGGGAATGGCATCGCCGTTGCGAAACTCGGCCTTCGTCCAGGTCACACTCCCGTTGAAATACAGCGGCCCCCACACCTGGCCTCGCGCAGCCACTTCCACGCCCTCTCGTCTGGTCGCCCCGCGAATTTCGGTCGTGCCCTCGTCGCCGACAAAGACGAGTTCCGATTTCAGATCGAGACGCCAGAGCGTCGCGATCAATTCCACGCCATCGGCGCCGAAGGGTTTCGACCGGACACCGACTTCGTAGCTCCTGGCTCGCGCGAGCGGTGCGGAGCCCGGCGCCACCGCCGACCGCGCATCGTTGCTATGGTACCCCTCCCCGTAATTGGCAAACAGCTCAGTGCTCGCCCAGGGGCCCAGGATGACGTTCAACTTGGGCAGGACGACGCCGGAACTCTTCCGACCGGCCGGTTGCTCCGCGCAGGTGGGACAGCGGTTACGCACATCAAACGTGAAGGTCTCTCCCCGAAGACCGCCCGCCAGCCGCAACCAGTCCGCCGGCTGGACCTCGGCTTTGACGAAGGGGGCATAGGAGGCTTCCAGAATGTCGGTGTCGGTAGTGGTGCCGGTTATCACGCGCGTCGTCTGCGTGCCGAGTTTGGCATGAATGTCGTCTACCCTGGCTTGAAAACCGATCGTTCCGATGGTCGGCAACCCGAATACCTCGCCACGCTGTTTGTAGCCGAGATCGCCGCCATACATCACACGGCGGTCGGCTTGGACGATGCCGTCACCGTTGACCGGATCGTTTTGGAAGAAGGTAAAGTTTGTATAAAGGTCGAGTTGATAATGCTGGGCATAGGCATTCACAAAGAATTGCCCGCCGGACATGGTGTCGTAGTGGTACTTCAGCTTGGCTGTGCTGCGCGTGGTTTTACCCCCCTCCGACGGATCGATCGCCCCGAAGCGATCGAGCACGCCATCATGGACGGCGCGCAACGGAATTTCACCGGAGGCATTCCACTGAGACTTCAGAAAAGTTGTCGTCAGACTCAACTCATCACGGCCAGTGAGATTCGTCGTCAGTTTCCCGAAGAGATTGGCACGGAAGTAGCGGTTGTCATTCTGAAACGGTCCATTGGTATAGTAACCCTCTGCGGCTAACAGCGTGCGGATCTTGTCTTTCGTCGGCGAGAACATGAGCAGATAGCGCTGCGTGTCGAATTGGCCACCCGCACCCTGCACCACCCCTTCCTTCACCACATCGCGTGTGCGAAAGTTCACCGCCCCCGCCGTCGCAAAGTCGCCGTACTCCGGTAGATAGGCCCCCTTGTTCACATCCAACCCTTCGATGGTTTCGGGAATGATGAAATTGAGATCCGTGTAGCCCTGCCCATGTCCATGGGAACGCAGATTGATCGGCATGCCATCGGCAAAGAAGGCGACGTCAGTCCCATGGTCGGCGTCGAACCCGCGCAGAAAGTACTGATCCGCTTTCCCCGCTCCGCCGGAATGTTCGACCGCGAGAAATCCTGGAATCAAGCGCAACACCTGGGCCGGCCGGCCCTGCAGCTGAAGGAGATATTCCTTATCGGGGATGAACTGCTGAGAAGAGGCCGCCACCGGCCGCTCACCGATCACCGAGACTTCGGGTACGTCCAACTCAGGCACATCCGGATCATGGGCGTACGTCGGAGAAATGGTAAGCGCCGTCCAGCACCACACTGCCGCGAGAGCCTTCCGGGAAATCACGCGCAGCTCAACTCAGGCTCTTTCCCGTTGTGGTCATCGTCAACTTGCCGTGCTTTACACCTTTCACGCTCACCAGCGCGTCGGCAATCTTCCTGATTTCCGAGCCTTTCCCCTTCACCACCAGCACTTCCAGGCAATGGTCGTGGTCCAAATGCACATGCATGCCGGACAGAATCTTTCCGTGATGGTCGTGCTGTATATCGGTGAGCTTGCTCGTCAGATCGCGCACATGATGATCATAGACAAACGTGATGGTGCCGACCGTTTCCTTATTTTGATCCCACTCCTGCCCGACGAGGTTATCGCGGATCAAATCGCGCAGGGCCTCTGAGCGGTTGGTGTACTTCCGTCGCTCGATATGTTGATCGAATGCATCCAGCAGATGATGATCGAGAGAGACGCCGAAACGGACCAGCCTTTTCATGCTCCTCCAGTGTTACGATTTCGCAATACGTAGCACTGCCTGGACGGACACGTCAAGGCGGAACATAGCCCGCGGGCGGGCTGCGATTGAATGGTGGCGAGAGCTACTCCCCTTGAATGGGGATGTACATCGCATTGCCCTGCCGGTTGACGAGCAGGAGCGCGAGGTCGGTGGGTTTGAGCGGGTCGGCAATTCGTTGGAAGGTAGCGAAGTTGTGGATGGCCTGACGGTTGAGTTCGAGCACCACGTCGCCTGGTTGCAGGCCCGAGGATTCGGCGAGACTGCCCTCTTCAATATCGGTCACCACCACGCCGCTGTTCACGGAGAGATCCATCTGCCGGGCGAGCGGCGGTGTGACATCGTCGAACACGACGCCGGTCAGCGGGTGCGAGATAGAGGCAGCCGCGGCGGCCTGACTTTTCTTCGCCCGTTCACGCGGAGCTTCCTGGACCGTCAATTCCGTTTGATAGGCCTTGCCGTCGCGAATAAGGTCCAGGCGATGCTTGCTGCCGATCAGCGATTGCGCCACGAGGTTGCGCAGCTGCCCGCTATCCATCACGTCACGGCCGTCGAACCGCACCACCACATCCCCGCGCTTGAGCCCGGCCCGCTCCGCGGATCCCTTCGCTTGCAGATCAGTCACGATCGCGCCCTTGACGTCCGGCAGGCGAAAGATTTTCCCCAGCGACGGACTCACGTCCTGCGTCGAGGCCCCGAGAAATCCACGGACGACCCGACCGGTCTTGATCAAACTCTGCATCGCAGCCCGCGCCATGTTGCTCGGAATCGCAAAGCCGACGCCGACACTGCCGCCGGTCGGGCTCGCGATGGCCGTATTGATTCCCACCAGTTCGCCGTTGACATTGACGAGGGCTCCGCCGGAATTTCCGGGATTGATCGGCGCATCGGTCTGAATGAAATCCTCGAAGTCGGCCACGCCGACATCCGCCCGCCCCACGGCACTGACGATACCAAAGGTCACCGTCCTGCTCAGCCCGAGCGGGTTGCCGATGGCCAGGACAAATTCTCCGACGGCCAACGTACTGGAGTCCGCCCAGGGCACGGTCGGAAGATTCGTTCCATTGATCTTGACGACGGCCACATCGGTCTTCGGATCGGTAGCCACTACTTTCCCTTTGTACTGACGCCGATCGGCCAGAATCACTTCCACATCCACCGCGTCGGCAACGACATGGTTATTCGTAATGATGTAGCCATCCTGCGAGACAATCACGCCGGAGCCTTGCCCATACTGGCGCCGCGCCGGGGGCTCTTTGAACAAACCGAACGGGAGCGTCTCGTCGCTGAACGCCTGATCGCGCACCATCACCGTGGAGGCAATGCTCACGACAGCAGGAATGACCTTGATGGCCGTGGTCTTTACTTGATTTTGCAGATCGTGTCCGTTAGCCACGGGCAGCAAATGGGTAGCCGCCTGCCCCTGTCCGGCAATCAGCAGAATTCCCGTGAGCATGCCCACGATCCGCATCGTCTTCAATGTCAGTCGATTCATAGCAGTGTTTCGCCCATACCTGTTTCTCTGGAACTGATGAAATGCCGTGGCCAGCGTAACATGCAGGGATACCGAGCGCACTTATAATTCGATATGCCGCAACCGAAGCGCGTTGGAGATCACCGACACCGAACTGAACGTCATCGCGGCGCTGGCGATCATCGGACTCAGCAACAACCCGGTGAACGGATACAGCACGCCGGCGGCAATCGGCACACCCAGCAGATTGTAGGCAAAGGCAAAGAAGAGATTTTGCCGAATGTTTCGCATCGTCGCTACACTCAAATGGCGCGCCCGAACGAGCGCCTGCAAATCGCCCTTCAACAGGGTCATCCCTGCGCTCTCCATGGCAACGTCAGCGCCGGTTCCCATCGCAATCCCGACATCCGCCATAGCCAGTGCCGGCGCATCGTTCACTCCGTCTCCCGCCATCGCCACGATCCGGCCACCGGTTTTGAGCTCACGGACGACGTGCCCTTTCTGTTCCGGCAACACCCCGGCCCTCACCTCGTCGATCCCGAGTTGCTTTGCAACAGCATCCGCCGTGCGTTGATGGTCGCCGGTCACCATGACCAAGCGGAGGCCCTCGTCTTTCAATCGCCGGACGGCGTCCGCCGAGGAAGCCTTAATCGGATCGGCCACTCCCAACAAGCCGGCCGCTTTCCCATTCACCGCTACAAACATGACCGTCTGTCCCCGTTCACGAAACGCGGCCGCCTCTTCCTCAAGCACCTCCAGAGTCCGCCCCGCCACACCGCCGCTGTCGGTCAAGAACGCTGCGGTCCCGATCGCCACCGACTGGTCGTCAATGGTCCCGGTCACACCCTTTCCAGTGACGGCGAGGAACTGCTTCACCAGAGCCAACGTGATGCCGCGTGCCCGCGCGCCGGAGACAATCGCCTCGGCCAGCGGATGTTCACTGCCCTGCTCAAGACTGGCGGCAAACCGCAACACATCCTGATCGCTATAGGGCGGCGCAAACCGGACAGAGACCAGCACCGGCTTCCCTTCGGTCAGCGTGCCGGTCTTATCGAATATGATCGTGTCCACCTTCCCGAGCACTTCCAGCGCTTCGGCTTTTCTCACCAGCACACCTGCCGTAGCCCCGCGGCCTGTTCCCACCATAATAGACATCGGGGTCGCGAGGCCCAATGCGCAGGGGCAGGCGATGATGAGCACCGCCACCGCATTAACCAGCGCGTAGGCCAGCTTGGGTTCCGGGCCAAGCCAGATCCAGGCACCCGCCGTGATGACCGCTGCGGCCACGACCAGCGGAACAAAGTAACCCGCCGCAGTATCGGCCACCCGTTGAATCGGCGCCCGGCTCCGTTGCGCGTCGCTGACCATCTGCACAATGCGCGCAAGCAGCGTGTCTCTGCCGACCTTCTGCGCCTGCATCAGCAGGCTGCCGGTACCGTTCATCGTGCCGCCGGTCACCATCGCGCCGACCGTTTTTTCAACCGGCATCGATTCACCCGTCAGCATCGACTCATCGACGGCAGAACCTCCGTCGACCACGATGCCGTCGACCGGAATACGTTCTCCCGGCCGCACGCGTAGCCGGTGGCCCACCTGCACCTGATCGAGGGGAACATCGAGTTCCCGGCCATCCCGTACAACCCGCGCTGTCGTCGGAGCCAATCGCAACAGCCCCTTGATGGCGGACGAGGTCTGGCTCCGCGCACGAAGCTCCAGGATCTGACCGAGCAATACCAGCACGGTGATCATCGCGGCCGCTTCGAAGTACACCGCTACACCGCCGCCATGCTGATGAAATGAGGCCGGCAACCACTCAGGGATAACCGTCCCGACAGTGCTGAATCCATAGGCAGCGCCGGTGCCGATCGCGATCAAGGTAAACATGTTCGGAGCCCGATTGACGATCGAGGCCCACCCGCGCTGAAAAAACGGAAACCCGCCCCACAGCACCACCGGTGTCGCCAGCAGCCACTGGATCCAATTCAGCCGCACGCCGCCCAGCCACTGATGCAGCGGTTGCCCCGGAATCATGTCCGACATCGCCAGGATCATCACGACAACAGCGGGCCCGAGACTCCACCAAAACCGCCGGCTCATGTCGTCGAGTTCCGGATTCGGCCCCTCTTCCATCGTCACGATCTTCGGCTCCAGCGCCATCCCGCAGATCCGACAGGCGCCGGGCTTCGTCTCAAGGATCTCGGGATCCATCGGACAGATGTACTCGACTGCTGCACCGGCTGGAACGGCAACCTCGCGGGCCTGGCGCTGATCCGGCGGCAATAAATAGTAGGCGGGATCATTCTTGAATTTGGTCAGGCAACTCGTCGCACAGAAGTAGTAGGTCTTCCCGGCGTGCACGTACGAACCGGCCGCCGTCTCGGGCTGAACCGTCATACCGCAAACCGGGTCGAGGGCACCGGCGGCGGCAGGCGCCGCCGGCATCATCATCGGTAGCGGTTTTCGTGCAGTGGGCGAGATGGGACCTGTGATGAGCGGGGCTGACGCCTTACTCAGGGCCTTCTCTGGGTCGGCCCGAAACCGATCGAGACAGGAGGTCGCGCAAAAGTAATATGTCTGCCCCCTATACTCAAACCGACCGGCAGCCGTGGCCGGATCGACTGTCATTCCGCAAATTGGATCGATCGCCATCTTTCCTCAAAAAGTGCCGAGCCTGAAAACTCAGCACTCGGAACTCAGGACTTTCACGATCACTTCTTTTTGTCTGCGTCCAGGATGCTATGGATCACCAGTTTCAGATTCTCCGGATCGATCTGCTCGACTTTGATGTTGCCGTCGATCAGCACGGTCGGCGTCTGCTGCACCTTGATACGCTCGCCCCATTTCTTGCTCTCTTCTAAAGCCCTGGCCGGCTTCCCGCTGGCCATGCCTTCTTCAAACGCCTTGGGATCGAGCCCGACTTCCTTGATCAGAACTTCACGCAACGAACGATCCAGCACGCCGGTCACTTTTTCTGTATGAATTGTCCGGAAGAGGACCTTCTTCATCTCGTCCCCTTTGCCCATGGTCCGGGCCTGCTCATACATATCGAACGGCGTCGGCAACTTGCCCTGAAAGACCGGGAAGCCCACCATCGTGACTTCGATCTTGTCGCCGAATTCTTTCTTGAGAATCGCCACCCCCTCACCGTCGAAGCGATGACAATGGGGGCAGTAGAAATCGGCGAACTCGATCAGCTTCACCTTCCCCGGTTGATGCGTGGACTTTTCGTCCTTGAGGACTTCGAACTTCCCCTTCAACTCAGGCGTCGCCGCAGAAACTCCCATGGGAATTCCCAGCGCCAGAACGGCGCCTACGGCCACGAGAACGCCACGCCATCCCCACTTGCTGCTGTGCGTCATGTCCTGCTCCTTTCGAGATTGACCAACCATATCGCTCATTATAACGAATACCCGCCAAACCTGCCCTCTGTTATACTGCGCCCATGCCGAAACTTCGCATCTTCCTATTCAGCGCAACACTCCTTGGCGCCGCCGGCTGTGCCACGAGCCAAGAGTCCGTCGACAGCACCCAGCCTCCCCAAATCACGTTTACACAGGTCAAAGCGGCGCCTGATTCTTATAAAAACCAACCGGTCACCTGGGGTGGAGAAATCTTGAGCGCCCGGCGCCTGAAGGAGGGAACCCGCATCGAGATTCTGCAGCTCCCCCTCAACTCGTCGCTCCAACCGACGCTGGAGCTGAATAGGTCGCAGGGGCGCTTTGTCGCACTCCAACGGGAATTTCTCGACCCGGCCACGATTCCAGCCGGAACCTTTGTCACCGTTACCGGAGAGATTACCGGGTCGATCACACTGCCACTGGATGAAACGGAATATGCCTACCCGATCGTCGAACTCAAAACCATGAAAGTCTGGGTAAGGGTGGACGACCAGCCGATCCGCATTAGACCCTACATGGGACCAGGCCCTTATTGGGGGCCCTACTGGTCTCCCTACTGGCGACCCTGGCCCTATTGGTAAGCACCTTACCTGAAGGTCGATCCGACGATTCGCTCTACCCGATCATCCCGTCCGCCGAGCTCTCGATACTTGCGATACTGCGCGAGCGCGCGCGGCATGTCTTTCCGGTGCAATTCATAGAAGACACCGAGATTGTAATGCGCTTCGGCATATTCCGGCTTCAGCGCCACCGCCGAGGTATACTCGCGTTCCGCTTCGTCAAGCATGCCCATGCTCGTATAGACCACGCCCAAATTCAAATGGGCCTCCGCGTAGCCCGGCTGATAGCGGAGCACTTCCAGGAATTCCCGTTCAGCCTCGGCGGACTTGCCCTGACTGCGATAGATAAAGCCCAAATTATAGTGCGCATCGACCAGATCCGGTTTGGCCGCCACCGCCTGTTTATAGGCATAGGCCGCTTCCACCAGATCATTACGTTTCTCCGCCATCCGCCCGGTCAAATACCAGGCATCGGCATGTTTGGGATGGGCCTTCGTCAGCCGGGCCAGCGTCTCTGCCGCCGCCTTCGCCTCACCCGCGTGATCCTGAAGTGTCGCCAGCGAGAACAAGGCCTCGGCATGGGTCGGCTGAATCGACAACAGCCCTTGATACGTCTTGATCGCCGCCGGCATGTCCCGCTGCGACTCGTGCAACTTCGCCAGATCCAGATACGACTCGGCATGCTTGGGATCGGCTTCAATCGCCTTCGTCAGCGTCTGCCGCGCCTCCGCCGACTTGCCCTGCGCGGCGTAGACTTCGGCGAGATCGTTGAGCGCCTCGGCGAACGCCGGCTTGACTTTGAGCGCGCGCACAAACTCCTCCGCCGCTTCGGTCGGCTTCCGACCTTTCAATAAGACGAGTCCGTGGAGATGGAGGGCCTGAGGGGATGCGGGATTGAAATGCAGCGCTTTCTGCACCGCCTCGTCAGCCGCCTTGAGATCTCCGCGAGCCAGCGCCGCGCGTGTCAGCTCCAGCTCATGCTGAACCGCATCCTGAGAAACAACGGCGTAGGCAGAATGGAAAGTCGAGAGAATGAAGAGTCCGCTGCAGAAAGTGAGAACGGTCGCAACCTGAATCCGGCGGCCTGAGATCAAAGCGGGCCCCCCTTCGACACAAACACCTATGGCCGGACTATAAACGGCCCGCAGGAGGGAAATCAATCGATTGCCGCGCCGGAAGAAACCGGACGTGAGGCGCATAGCGCCTCACGTCCGGTCCTTTCATGAGTTCTCCCAACCTACTCCGGCATCCCGTGATCGTCGAGCCGCTCAGGAAGCACTGATTGAGCAGTCGCCGGCCCTCCGGTCAACGAGGACGTTGCCTGGTTACCGGCCGCCGCCGTACCCGGAGCATAGACCATGACTCCACCGAGCGAGGATCCATTGGCGCCGATATTCGGAACCGTCTGCTTGATCAAGTTATCCGTCGCGTTGATGACGGACAGAGAGTTGTCGGTGCTGTTCGACACGACGATGAATGTGGCCACACCGGCGCCCTGTGCCAGCACGTCGAAGCTGTGCCCACCGGTAGCCACGAGCGAGATTTCCCGTAGGAGGGTCAACGCAGGAGTGGCTGCCGTCAATGTCGAGGCATCGAATGCAAAGAGCCGGTCTTTCTTGGTTGCCGTAGCGGTATTGCCCGCCAGGATATAGAAGCGCTTGCCATCCGGCGAGAACTTGAATGAACCGGATGCAGTCCCGTTCAGCTCGGGAATTGTGAAGTCGGTACGAACCGCGGGGCTGACACTCAGATCAAGCACGCCAAGCTTGGTTCCAGTCACAGGAGTGGTGTCGCCACGCAACAGGAGGAAACGCCCATCAGGGCTGATCCCAAATGCCGTGTACGGCAATACGGTCAAATCAATGATAGGCGTGGCAGTAAAGGTCACTGGATCAATCTCAGCAATCTCATGATAGCCTTCCTGGATGCTGTAGACCTTCTTCGTCAGCGCCGACCACCGGATCCCATGAGGAGCGGAACTGTTAGGAGTGAACGCTGCGGTCGATAGAGTGCCGGTCTCATCATTGCACGGTGCGGCCTCCTTCGCCGACTTACATAAGTCGATTCGATGGATGACCTGCCGGTAGGTCGCCGACGTCTCGTCGTCATCGAGGACCGCAATTTCACCGGCGGTTTCACTGGAAACAAACACCCGCTTCGGGACGCCCGCTCCTGAGGAGAAGGCCGCCACTTTATGGCCATCGGCCAAGAGACACGTTGTCCCCAGCACAAACGGCACAGTCCCGCCGGGGCCCAGGTGAGAGTTGTGTACGGCAGTCACTGATCCGCCACCCTGTGCCGCGCAGTTGATGAGGTCGTCACCGGGGGTCGGCGTTCCTCCGGCATTGTCTCCGTCATTCATGATCCAGACGACTTCACCGTCGTTGGGATCCCGATAAATATGAACCGGCCGCGTACCAGCCGCCAGATTCGCCTCGTGAACCGGCTGTGCATGGGTCAAAGGATCGATGGTCGCTACCTTATTGGCCCCGGCGAGATTCACGAATACCCATTCGCCTTCGGTGAATTGCATATCGCCTAGCGCGACGTTCTCGAATTTGGCCGTGTCGATCGTGCCCAACACAGCACTCCCTGAATCTCCCCTCAGTGCCACACTGGCGAGTGATTTGCTCGTGGTGTTATTCACAAACACGATCGGTCCTTGCAGCGCCGCGCTGCCGCCGGATGTCGCCGCCGGCGTGCTGGAATCGCCCGAGCTGCAACTGGCCAAACTGAGCAAGGCCAGACCGAGCAGACTAGTCTTGGCATACGTCGAATAGCTCGTTCTCGCACTGATGAATCTCATGATGTGTCCCTTCTTCATAACTTGGCTTCAACTTTGGTTCTCTCTGGATTTCAATCGATCGACCTCAATCAGAACTGTCTGCTTGTCGGAGGCCCGCACGGAATAGTTCCCGATCGAGAGGACAAGGCCTGATAAGAATGAAGTCCTGAATTCGCCAGGTAGACAAATGGGTCAACCTGAGAGCCTGAAGTCCTGCCCGTGGAAACCTGCGCATCAATGCCATCGCAGTGCCAGACGCAATGACTCTGACTGTGCTGGGTGTGATGTGCCGCCCCCTGTGGGCAATGGGACGTGGTCCATAGCGGCGTCAGGCTACCGTAGGCCGCGGAAACCGATCCCGCTATCCAGAGCAGGGCACAGAGCCCTGCGAGGGTGCGGCTCACTGCTCCCTGCATCACGCCCCTTCGATGTTCTGTCGCTCGTACAAACATTGACCTACGTCGCCTATGACCCGCTCAACAGTTGAAATGATTTCGTGAGCCCGAACACATAACTGACTTGTTGTTCCAAATTGCCGTTGAAGTCCCGCATGACCGGAATCTGCGCGATAAAATACATCGACGCATAGTTCCAGAGATTCAGCATGATGCCGGGCGAATAGGCCATGTAAGTGGAGCCGGTCGTGGGCACGGCCCGGAACTTGACGGTCGGATCGAGGAGGATCGGGTTGCCGCCAGGATTGAATTGAAACAGGGAGGCGTCCATCGCATCGTTCTGCATCCAGCGGTAATTTACCTGTTGGGTCAGCACGAGCCAGGGCGTTTGCTCCAGCGGAATGATGTTTAACCCGGCGCTCAGGTTGACCTCGTCGCCGAACTTGTAACCATCGCTGTTTTTAAGCGTGTGCCGGTAGCTCGCCAAGGCAAACTGGTTCAGCCGATGGGGAATGAGTTCGTAACTTTGATAGATCGACGGAACGAACCCGAAATTCCCCTTGCCGATCTGCAAGGTGGATTCAGCCAGAGATCCACCCTGCACCCGTTGGCCATAATCGCCTGTCGGCAGATCGACTCCCATGCCGACCACGATCATGCTGCGGAGGGTCGGCAGGACGTTGTACTTGAGGCTCACCCGAATATCGCCGATGCCTTTGTCGCTGTAAGGCACCGGCGTCAGGCCGCCGATTTGGGCATCGGAATTCACATGCTTGTACGGCACGGTGACTTGCAGACCGAATCGCTCGGTCAATCCATAATTCATGTCGAATGTCGCCGTGCGCATGAGCGTGCGGATCTGGTTCGCGTTCAGGTTGGCCAGCGTCAGCGTCTTGCTCCCCTGATTGGAAAACGGGATGCTTCCGCCCTGCCCCGACGGCGCTTCCATCGGGGTGTAGTTATAGATCGCATTGACGGTCAGCAGCCCGGCCATCGGGACCTGCTGCTGCGAGCCGATCACGACAAAGCAGCTCACGGAGCCGCAAGAAGCCTGAACCGAGGCTGGGCGTACGGCCCCCACGATCAGGAAGAGGACGCCAAGGGAAAAAAGGACGAGCCGCCGGGATCGGGAAAGAAACATCATAAGTCTCACAGTGGTTGAGGCGATGGCATTCGAGGGGCGGTGGGTCTCCCATCGCCCTTCTATGCGTTACAGCTGTCGTGTGTCGAAGAAATTAGCGACGGAGCGCGGGAGGTCCGCGGAAGAAGCGGGAGACAGGTGATGTAGCGATTACGCGGTCGACCGGCTGAACATCGGCCGGCCCGACAAACTGCAGGGATGAGTTGAAGACCACCGCCGCCGTGTCGATGCTCTGTCCGGCGGCACATTGCCAGGCACACAATCCGGTGGAATGCGTGCCGGCATCATGCTTCGCATGATGATCGGCATGAGCCACCGCCGGCACTGCCAGGAGGCCGTTCACGAGCACGAGACAAAGCAGCAGCGACCAAACGAACCAGGATTGTTTCAATCTCACCATCATAAGAAACTATCGAAGCGAGGCCGCCTTGATCGGTTCCTGCTGTTGCATCTTCGCGACCACGTCGTTGATCATCTGTTCCGTCAGCAGGCCGCCCTTGATGTATTCCTGCACACGGCCCTGCTGGTCGATGAATACGCTGACAGGCAATCCGAAGACACCGAACTGGTTCGCCACCTTGTTGTCACGATCCATTAACACGGGAAACGTATGGCCATACTGCTTGATGTGGTCCCGGACCTTGGCGTCGTCTTCGAGCTCGTTGATCGCCAGGACGACGAATCCCTTGTCCCGCAGCTTGTCGAAGCTGGCCTGCATGGCCGGCATTTCCGTCGTGCAGGGCTTGCACCAGGTGGCCCAGAAATTCACCAGCACGACCTTGCCGCGATACTGGCTCAGGCTATGCGTCTTCCCATCGAGATCAACGAGGCGAAACTCATCGACCGGCATGCCGACGGCAGGGACGCGCGACCCCATACTCCAGCCATCGAGAGACGGGTATACCAAGAAGGCCGCGACCACCAGAGCCGCCGCGAATGTGCTTCGAGATTTCTGTGACCTCATATGATCCTCCTCAATCATCACGGTCGAACTACGACGGGCTCACCATTTGAAACGAGCGGGTAAGCCCAAAGACGAAACTGGTGCCTTGCGCCAGGCTGTTATTGGAATCCCGCGCAAACGGAATCTGTGCAAAGAAATAGGCCGACGTCATTTTGGTCCAGCTTGATTCAATCAGCTGTCCAAGATTGACCTGAAAGCCCGGAGAAAACGCGTGATAGGTCGATCCGGTGGTCGGGACTGAACGATTCCTGATCGTCGGGTCAATCACCTCCGGCTCGCCCGGGAAACCAGCATCGGCGGGCGTCAAGGAACGAGACAGCGAAGATTTAAAATTGTCATGAACCAAATAGCGGTAATTTACCTGGCCGGTCAGGATCAGCCATGGCGTCGCCACGAGATTCAAGCCGGCATTGATCATGTACTCGTCGCCGAACTGGTAGCCGTCGCTGTTCCGGAAGGTATGCCGGTAGCTGGCCGATGAAAATTGATTCAATAGATGCGGGATCAACTCATAGGTCTGATAGATGGTCGGATTCAACCCGACTTGACCACGCCCTAGCTGGGTCGGCGATTCCATCACATTTTCTTCGCTGTCATGCGCGTGGGTGTTGCCTGTCGGGAGATACACGCCAAGACCCAGCACGATCATACTGCGAAGGGTCGGCAACACATTGTACTTCAGGCCTACACGGATGTCCCCAATCCCGTTGGCCGAGAAGTGATTCGGATCACCCTCGCCGTTTGCACCACCTTCTCCCAAACCATCGATGTGTTTATGCGTGCGCCACATATAAGGAACCGTCAGCTGCACGCCCAGCCGGTCAGTCAGACCATAGTTCATATCCAGCGTGGCCTGCTGCGTAATGGTGCGGGTCTCTTTATGGTGATCCAGAATCATCTGTCGATTGGCTTGGTCGACGGCCGGAATCACACCGGACGTCCCCCCCAAGAGTCGCATCGGCGTGTAGTTGTAAATGCCGTTGACCGTGAGCAATCCCGCCTGCGGAACCTGCTGTTGAGACCCGATGACGACAAAACAGTTCACCGCTCCGCACGAGGCTGATGAGCCGGGAGCAAAAGACAGGGAACTCACGATACTGACAATGGCCGTGGTAATAAGGACTCGACCCGAACGCTTCATTTCTGTTCAACCTTTGCTTCTTCGCTCTGTACCGCCAGGCACAAAAAGCGCGATGTTCTATGCTATGGGCGGAATAACTGAGACCCTTACTGTGTCTGAATCGATCGTTGCTCCCGATCGATCGGGGTCAACGGCCATTCACACAGAGCAGGACGAACTAGATGGTCGAAGAAGCTGGAGGCCCGCGAGAGGTCGTTCGATGAAGAGGACTAGTGAGGATTGAAACCCTGCTGTAGGGCTCAGACCAGGCCACCGGGGCGAGATCGACCAGATACGGAACAGTGCCGCTATCCAGGACGTTCCCGGCCGCGCACATCCAGGTACAGAGGGACGTGCTATGGGTGGCTTTCTGATGGTGTGTATTATGATGGGATTCGTGCGAGATCGACTGGGCCGAGGCGAGGCCCCCGACCACAAGAATACATACAACGAGAAAACAGGCAAGAAGCCGTGTAATCATACCGTGCATCGTAACTCACACTGTAACAGGACCGGCGGGGGGATGGTACTGGAGTGCCCCCGAAAGAGTCAAGGCACCGGCTCAGCCGGAACCCGGTGTCTTCCTGGTAGGATTCGTAAAAAGTTTGCTGTATACTGCGCGGACCATTTTGTGCGGTAGACCGACCTCTCCCGCAAGTACTATCCAATGACTCGACGACTTCTTCTATGCTGACACAACTCCTGAATCTCGTCTTCGGCAGTAAGAACGACCGTGAAATCAAGGCGTTGATGCCCGTTGTCGCGCGCATCAATGACTTGGAGTCCAGCCTTACGCCCTTGTCCGATCAGGACCTGGTCGGAAAAACTCAGGTATTCAAACAGCGCCTGGCCGACGGCCAGACACTCGACGACATCCTTCCAGAAGCCTTTGCTGTCTGCCGCGAGATGTCCCGTCGCAGACTGAATATGCGTCACTTCGACGTCCAGCTTATAGGCGGCATGATCCTGCACCGCGGCCGGATCTCGGAAATGAAGACCGGCGAAGGGAAAACCCTCGTCGCGACCCTGCCGATCTATCTGAATGCGCTTGAAGGCAAGGGCGTGCATCTGATCACCGTGAACGATTATCTCGCCAAACGCGACGCCCAATGGATGGCGCAGCTGTATCATGCGCTGGGCTTGTCCGTCGGCATCATTCAGCACGACGCGTCGTTTCTCTATGATCCGACGTACGATGCCGCAGACAAACGCCTGCAGTCCCTCCGTCCCTGCACGAGGCGGGAGGCCTATCACGCGGACATCACCTACGGGACCAACAACGAGTACGGGTTCGACTACTTGCGCGATAACCTGATCGTGAGCGAGTTGGGCCAGTGTGTTCAGCGCGAGCTGAACTATGCGATCGTCGACGAGGTGGACAGCATTCTCATCGACGAAGCCCGCACCCCGTTGATCATCTCCGGCCCGACCGATCAGACGACCGATCTGTACTACCGGATCAACGCCGTGATCCCGCAGTTGAAACCCGAACACGATTTTACGATCGAAGAGAAAACCAAAACCGCCTCATTGACGGAAGAGGGCAACATCCGGGTTGAAAAACTTCTGGGTGTCGACAACCTCTACGATCCGGCCAACATGGATCTGGTCCACCACGTCGTCAAGGCGCTCCAGGCTTACGCGCTCTATAAGCGGGATGTCGATTATGTGGTGAAAGACGGCGAGGTCATTATCGTCGATGAGTTCACCGGGCGTCTCATGCCGGGCCGCCGCTGGAGCGACGGGCTGCACCAGGCCGTGGAAGCTAAAGAAGGCGTGAAAATCGCCAATGAGAATCAGACGCTGGCATCCGTGACGTTCCAGAACTACTTCCGCATGTATAAGAAGCTCGGCGGTATGACCGGAACAGCCGACACGGAAGCCGCGGAGTTTGCCAAGATTTACAATCTCGACGTGAACGTGGTCCCGACGAACCGCAAGATGGTCCGGCTCGACTATGCCGATGTGGTCTATCGGACGGAAAAAGAAAAGTTTGCGGCGATCGTCGAAGAAATCAAAGAATGCAATGAGCGCGGACAGCCGGTACTCGTCGGCACGATCTCCATTGAAAAGTCCGAAAAGCTCTCGGGCCTGTTGAACCGGAACGGGGTCAAACACAACGTTCTCAACGCGAAGCAGCACGAGCGCGAGGCGGAAATCGTCGCCCAGGCCGGACGCAAAGGCGCCGTCACCATCGCCACCAACATGGCGGGCCGCGGCACCGACATTCTCCTCGGCGGCAACGCCGACTTCATGTTCAAGCAGATCCTCTATCGCGAAGAAAACCTGCCGGAATCACGCAAGCTGGAAATCTTCGAAGAAATCCGCAGCGACTGCGAGAAGAATAAGCAGGAAGTCGTCGCCGCTGGCGGCTTACACATCCTCGGCACCGAACGGCACGAGAGCCGCCGCATCGACAATCAGTTGCGCGGCCGCGCCGGTCGTCAGGGCGATGCCGGATCCTCCAGATTTTACCTGTCCCTGGAAGACGACCTCATGCGGATCTTCGCCTCGGAGCGCGTCTCACAGCTGATGCTGAAGCTCGGCATGGAAGAAGGCGTGCCCATCGAACATGGCATGGTCACCCGCGCCATCGCCAATGCGCAGAAGAAGGTCGAAGCGCATAACTTCGAGATTCGCAAACAGCTGCTCGAATACGACGATGTGATGAATAAGCAGCGCGAGGTCATCTATCAGCACCGCCATGCCGTGCTGGCCGGCGAGAACCTGAAAGCCGATCTTCTCGACATGATGGCGGACATGATCGACTCCGCCATGGCCGTCTTCTGTCCGGCCGAACAATATCCCGAAGAATGGGACATGCCCGGCCTCGTCGAGATGATGCACGGCCAATTCGGGCTCGACATCACGCAGGGCAAACAGGACCAGGGCGATTCGCTCCGCGATCTCGGCCGCGATGCGCTGATCGAAGATCTCAAGAAGCTCGTGCATGACGGCTACGAACGCAAGGAACAGGAGCTGGGCTCAGAGCTGATGCGCTTCCTGGAAAAGACCTTCATGCTCCAGGTCATCGACCACCATTGGAAAGACCACCTCCTCGGTATGGATCACCTGCGCGACGGCATCGGCCTCCGCGGTTACGGGCAGAAGGATCCGCTGATTGAATACAAGAAGGAAGGCTACGACCTCTTTGCCGGCATGATGCAGCGGGTTAAATCGGATGCGCTGGAACGGCTGTTCCGCGTCCAGGCCGTGAAACAGGAAGAAGGGACGCCCGCCCCTGCTGCGCCGCCTCCTCCCCCTCCGGTTATCGCTCGCCCGCAGCCCACCCTCATGCTGAACCGTGGCGAAGCCGCCGAGGCCCCCCGGACCGTGGAGCGGGTCGACGATAAAGTCGGCCGGAACGATCCCTGCCCCTGCGGGAGTGGCAAAAAATACAAGAAATGCCACGGGACCTAGCCGGAATATCCGACTGATCTCCTCCCGTCATTTCGGTCGAAATCAATCCGTCGGCATCAGCAAAATTCATCAGAGCACACCGCTTTTCTCGCTGATTTCGCCTTGACTTAGCGAAGGCTGGAAGGCTACTCTAGCCCACTTTTTGACCGTCTCGACGGGTGAAGTTTACCTGTCGTGGATTGGTGTCTCCTATTGACGCGCCTTGTCAGCAGAGAAACGGACTTCTTTGTGACGATCGGGCATCCTGAACTCGTTGCCGCCATGACCGCCGAGATTGCCGCCTCGGGGCCGATACCCTTCGTCCGTTTTATGGAACTGGCGCTCTATCATCCGCAATTCGGCTACTACATGCGTCCGCCGGAGTCCGGCGCCGAGCGCATCGGCTGGTCCGGCGACTTCTATACCAGCTCGGATGTCCATCCGATTCTCGGCCAGGCGCTGGCGAAGCAGGCCCGGCAACTCGACGCCTTCCTCGGACATCCCGACCCCTTCACCGTCGTCGAAATGGGACCGGGGAAAGGCTTGCTGGCCAAGCATTTTCTCTCCTCCTGCCGCGTGAATCCGGACGACTCGTTCAGCCAACGCCTCCGCTATGTCCTCATTGAGCGCAGCCCGGCCATGCGGGAGTTGCAGCGCCAGAACCTGTTGCACGGGCTCTGCGAGCCGGGCCGTATTACCTGGCTCGAAGGACTCGATTCGCTTGCAGACCACAGCGTCACCGGCCTGTTGTTCAGCAACGAGCTTCCCGATGCGTTTCCGGTCCACCGAATCCAGATCGAGCAGGGCCAGGCGCAGGAAATCTACGTCGACTATGACGGCACCAAGTTCGTGGAATGTCTCCGCCCCCTGTCGGCGCCGGCCATCCAACAGTATCTGAGCGACTTGAAACTGTCCCTGCCGGAGGGCTACCAGACCGAAATCAACACGGCCGCCGTGCGCTGGATGGAACAGGTGGCCCGAGCGATCGATCGCGGCCTGGCAATTACGATCGATTACGGCCACACCGCGCAGGATCTCTATGGCCCCGATCGAGCGAAAGGCACGCTGCTCTGTTACTACTCGCAGATGACGTCCGAAAATCCCTATGAGCGGGTCGGCCTTCAGGACATGACCTCTCATGTAGATTTCTCGACCCTCGCCACCGTCGGCGAAGAGCAGGGTCTGCGCGTGACGGGCTTTACCAATCAGATGAGTTTCCTGATGGGGCTCGGCCTGGAAGACTTTCTCTCTAAGATGGACCCGGAGGGCGCCGAGTTCCGCGCCGCGATTCATCTGGTGCGACCGGAAGGGATGGGACGCACATTCAAGGTGCTCATTCAGCATAAAGGCATCGAGATGCCGACACTCGACGGGCTGGCGTTCAAGCCGTTTTTCGGATCCGCATTGACGTTGCATCGCGCCGCCTAAGGAACGCTATGGGAAACGCTGCAGTTCCAGCAAACTACCTTCCGATCCTCCTGTTTATCGGGATCACGATCGCCTTCGGCGCCGTGTCGCTGCTGGCCGGGTGGTTCGTAAGACCGAGCCGCCCCTACCGGGCCAAATTGGCGCCCTACGAGAGCGGCAGCCCGCTGTTTCAGGACGCCCGCGTCCAGATCCCGATGCGCTATTACATCATCGCGATGCTGTTCGTGATTTTCGATATCGAGATCGTCTACATGTTCCCCTGGGCGGTGGCGTTTTCCAAGCTCGGATTCGTCGGGCTCGCGGAAATGGTGACCTTTATCGGCATCCTGGTCGTCGGATTCTGGTACGCGTGGAAAAAAGGGGCGCTCGAATGGGACTAGGCGCGAGGCAAGAAGCGGATTGTATACTGAAAACTACCCGTTCAATGCCCTAGCCCGGAGTTAAACAGAATGAGCTTTTTAGAACGACAATTCGAAGCCAATATCCTCACAACGAATCTGGATGCGGTCGTCAACTGGGCGCGCAAGTCGGCCCTCTGGCCGATGACCTTCGGTCTCGCCTGCTGTGCGATTGAGATGATCGCCAGCGTGTCGTCCCGTTACGATCTCGACCGGTTCGGCGCCGGCGTATTCCGCGCCTCCCCGCGCCAGTCGGATCTGATGATCATTGCCGGCACGGTCTCACGCAAGATGGCCCCCGTGATCCGCCGGATCTACGATCAGATGCCTGAGCCGCGCTATGTGATTTCGATGGGCTCCTGCGCCACCTCCGGCAATCACTACAACAGCTACGCGGTGGTGCAAGGCGTCGATCAAATCATTCCGGTGGATGTCTACGTGCCGGGCTGCCCGCCGCGGCCGGAAGCGCTGCTGGACGGATTGCTGAAACTCCAAGAAAAGATTCAACGCGAAAAGGTGTTCGTGAAGTAATGTTGCAAGCGATCGCCGACAAACTCGCCGCTCAATTCCCGGACGCCGTGCTCTCCGTCGATCTCGACACAGGCCGCGGTGAGATGGCCGCCCAGGTGCGCGCGGCGGATATCCTCACGGTCGCCCGCTATCTGCACGACGCCCCCGAGATGGCCTTCGACCATATCACCGATATCTGCTCTGCGGATTACCCCGCAGACCAGAACCGGTTTGAGGTGATTTACCATTTGCTGTCTCTGCCCCACGGCCGCCGGATCCGTGTGAAAGCCCGTGTCACCGAAGACAATCCTTCAATCCCTTCGGTGACGAGCGTCTGGCGCGGCGCGGAATTCCTCGAGCGGGAAGTGTTCGACATGATGGGCATCACGTTTACCGGCCATCCGGACCTTCGCCGGATTCTCATGCCGGAAGACTATGCGGAAGGCTACCCGCTCCGGAAGGATTTCCCCACGGAAGGCCGCGGCTGGCGCAGCCAGTTCGACTTTATTCCGCGCCTCGACGAAGCGCCGGAGGAGACGACCGAAGGCGAGTATTCGGAAGCGGAAAAGAAACCGTTTATCGCCGCGAACGGCGTCCCCGGATCGCGGCGGCGGGAAGAACTCCTCTTGAACATGGGGCCGCAACACCCCAGCACCCACGGCGTGTTGCGCGTCGTGCTGGAGCTCGACGGAGAACGCATCATCAAGGCGACGCCGGATCTCGGTTATCTCCACCGCGGCGTCGAAAAACTGGCCGAAGGCCTGGCGTACATGCAAATCATTCCGCATACCGACCGGCTCGATTACGTCTGCGCCATGGCCAACAATTACGCCTACGTCCGGGCCGTGGAAAAGCTGCTCGACATCACTGTGCCGGAGCGTGCCGAATACATCCGCACACTGGTGGCGGAAATGCAGCGCATCATCGGCCACTTGTTCTGGCTGGGCACGCAGGCGCTCGACATCGGCGCCATGACCGTCTTTTTCTGGACCTTCCGCGAGCGCGAGATCCTCCTGGATCTCTTCGAACAGCTCTGCGGCGCCCGCCTGACGCTCAATTATTACCGGATCGGTGGAGTCGACAGCGACTTCACGCCGGAGCTGGTTCTGCGTCTGCGCGCGTTCCTGAACACGTTTCCGCAGAAAGTGGCCGAGTACGATTCGCTCATCGCGTCCAACCGCATCTGGGTCGGGCGCACGAAAAATGTGGCCGTGATTTCCGGAGAGGACGCAATCAATTTCGGCCTCACCGGTCCTACATTACGCGGTTCCGGAGTCGCCTACGATATTCGGAAGCTGGAACCGTACGGAGTGTACGATAAGGTGGAGTGGGAAGTGCCTCTCGGGAAGCATGGCGACACCTACGACCGGTACTGGGTCCGGATGGAAGAAATGCGGCAGAGCGCCAGGATCATTGCGCAGTGCCTGGATCAAATGCCCCAGGGGCCCATCATCGCGGATGTGCCGCAATACATCCCGCCGCCCAAGCAGCAAGTGATGCGGGACATGGAAAGCCTGATCCATCATTTCATTATTTTTACGCAGGGGTTCAAACCGCCGAAAGGCGAAACCTATTGCGCAACAGAAGCCCCGAAGGGCGAGTTGGGATTCTTCATCATCAGCGACGGCAGCCCCCGTCCTTATCGATTGAAGATCCGCTCTCCCTCCTTCGTACACATGGGCGCATTCGACCACATGGCGCGGGGCTACCTGATTTCAGACATCATCACGATCTTCGGCTCCTATGACATCGTGATGGGGGAATGTGACAGATGACGATGTGCTGCAAGGATAACGGCTGACATCCGGACCTTGTTAGCCTGCAATCTGTCGCTTGTCAGCCAAGGAATATGACGGCATGAAGTTGTCGGAGAAATATAAAGACGAAATCGCGGAGATCCTGTCCCGCTACCCGGTGAAACGCTCCGCGCTGATTCCGCTGTTGTATCTGGCGCAGCGCGAGCCGGGGTACATCACGGAAGCCGCGATGACGGAGATCGCCGGGTTGCTGCAGCTGACGCCGCCGCAGGTGTATGAAACCGCGACCTTCTACACGATGCTGAACCTCAAAAAGGTCGGCACACACCATATCCAGGTGTGCAAGTCGCTCATGTGCGCACTGGTCGGCTCGGATACCGTGATCGGATGGATGAAGACAAAACTCGGAATCGCCCCCGGGGAAACGACGGCCGACGGCCTGTTTACACTGACCGCCGTTGAATGCCTGGCGGCCTGCGGCACCGCACCGATGATGCAGATCAATGACGATTATTATGAACGGCTGACTGAAGAGAAGGTCGACAAGATCCTGGCGGACCTCCGGACCACCGGAACCAGCCCGTTGAAGAGCGGGCCCTATATGTGGCCGGAATCGACGCGATAGGCGCCCCGAAAACACTATGCCGAAACACGAACTCGTCCTTCTGAAAAATATGATGCAGCCCGGGTACGGCGGGTCCTTGACGGACTACGAAAAAACCGGCGGCTATCAGGCCTTGCGCAATACGCTCGGCAAAATCGCCCCGACCGACGTGACCGGCACGGTCATGAAGTCCGGTCTGCGCGGCCGGGGTGGCGCAGGCTTCCCGACCGGCGTGAAGTGGGGATTTCTCCCGAAAGATTATCAAGGCCCGCGCTATCTCTGCTGCAATGCCGACGAGAGCGAACCCGGAACGTTTAAGGACCGGCAGCTCATGGAGCGGGATCCACACCAGGTGCTCGAGGGCATCGTCCTGGCCTGCTATGCAATCGGCGCCCAATCCGCCTACATTTATATCCGCGGCGAAATGGTCCTCGGATCCAAGATTCTGGAACGAGCCATCGGGGAAGCCCGCGCCGCCGGATACATCGGCAAGAACATCCTTGGGACCGGCATTACTGTGGACGTCTGGGTCCATCGCGGCGCCGGCGCCTACATCTGCGGAGAAGAAACGGCGCTGCTCGAATCGCTGGAAGGCAAACGAGGCCTGCCGCGGGTCAAGCCGCCGTTCCCGGCCACCCACGGCCTCTACAACAAACCGACCGTCGTTAATAACGTCGAGACGCTGGCCAATCTCCCGCACATCCTTTCTCGGGGGCCCGAATGGTTTGCCTCCATCGGCTCGCCGCCCAAGAGCACCGGCACACGCGTTTTCTGCGTCAGCGGCCATGTGAAACGTCCCGGCAACTATGAATTGCCGATGGGTGTGACCATTCGCGAACTGGTATTCGAGCATGCCGGAGGGATGCGATCGGACAAGCCGCTGAAAGCCTTTATCCCCGGCGGGGCATCGGCCCCCTTCCTCACACCCGATCACCTGGATGTGAAACTGGACTTTGAATCGGTCGCAGCGGCCGGCTCGATGCTCGGCTCCGGCGGGGTCACGGTCATGGAAGAAGGCACCAGCATGGTCTGGGCCGCGCTCCGGCTGATGGAATTTTTCTATCACGAGTCCTGCGGCAAGTGCAGTCCCTGCCGGGAAGGCAGCTCCTGGCTCGTGCAGACCATGCGCCGGATTATGGCCAAACGCGGCCAGATGCAAGACCTTGAAACCCTCACAGATCTGTGCAAGAACATCGCGGGCCGCACGGTCTGCGCCTTCGGCGATGCCGAGGTGTCGCCGATCATGAGCACCCTGAAACACTGGCGGCACGAGTACGTGACCCTCATTCACGAAGCCGAAGCAGCCAATTTGATCCGCCCGGAATCCGTGGGAACCAGGCACTGAGACTATGCCGAATACGCCTGACACAGTTCGCGTGACGATCGACGGCCATACCATCGCCGTGCCCAAAGGCACGCTGGTGATCGAAGCCGCGCGGCGCGTCGGCGCGATGATTCCGCATTTCTGTTATCACCCCAAACTTAAGCCGGACGCGAATTGCCGTATGTGCTTGGTCGAGGTCGAAAAAATGCCCAAGCTCCAGACGGCCTGCAGCACACCGGTCGCCGAGGGCATGAGCGTCCGCACCGCCACGACAGTCGTGGACGACGCCCATAAATCCGTCCTAGAATTCATACTGGCGAATCATCCGCTGGACTGCCCCGTCTGCGACCAGGGCGGCAAGTGTGACCTCCAGGACTTCTCCCATCAGTACACGGCGACCACGAGCCGGTTCGCCGAGACCAAACGCATCTTCCAGAAAGAATACTTCAGCCCGTTGATCGAAACGCAGATGAACCGTTGCGTGCAGTGCCTGCGCTGTGTCCGGTACTGCGACGAAGTGATGGACGTGAAAGCCCTGGCCCCGGTCGGACGCGGAACGATGACGGAGATCAAACATTTCGGCGCCCATCCGCTGGACTGCGAGTTCTGCGGAGGCTGCGTGCAGATCTGCCCGGTCGGCGCGATCACCAGCCGTCTGTCCATGTATGAATACCGCCCCTGGATGCTGAAACGCGCCGAGACGATCTGCGGTTATTGCGGCGACGGGTGCCAGATCACCGTCCAGACTAAGAACAATGATTTGATCGAAGTGAACTCCGCCTACGGCGCCGGACGGAACAACGGCGACCTCTGCGCCAAAGGGTTCTTCGGCTTTCACGCCACCAGCCATCCCGAGCGGCTCACGCATCCCTTAATCCGTCGGAACGGCACCCTGGTGCAAACCACCTGGGAAGAAGCGCTGGAATTCATTGCCGAGCAAGCCGGCGGGATCAAACAGGCACACGGAGGCCAGGCGTTCGGAGGTCTGATTACCGGCCGGTGCACGAATGAAGAGCTGTATCTCTTCCAGAAATTCATGCGGCTGACCCTCGGCACCAACCATCTCGACAGCAGCGCCCGATACGGCCAGATGAACAGCGTGCAGGCCATGCGCCGCGTGCAGGGGACACATCGCTGGACTGTGACCTTTGAGGATCTCGGCGCCGCCGACGTCCTGCTACTGGTCGGGACAAACATCACCGAAACGAATCCGATCACCGGCCTTGCGATCAAGGAAGCGGTCAAAAAACGCCAGGCGACGCTCATTACCATTGAATCGCTGTTACCGGCGATCGGCACGATCAGCAACATCGTGAATCTGTCGCAGCACCATTTCTGCGTCTCACCCACACTGTTCCGCACCGCTATCCTCGGCTTGCAAAAGGCGGTGGTCGAACAGAATCTGGTGGCTGCTGACCTGATGCAACAACGAACAAGCTTTGTCACCGCCGTCACGACACGGCTGCAACAACTGTCCTGGCATGACATCCAAACCGCGACGGGAGCCGGCCAGGAAGCCTATGCCGCCGCCGTGCAGGCGCTGGCCAAAGGAAAGCGCGTCGTCGTCGTCACAGGACAGGGTCTCTTACGCAGCGACCAGGGCTACGCCGGCGCCATGAATCTGCTGGATCTGCTGCTTCTCCTGGGCAAACTCGATCAGCCGGGCTGCGGTCTGGCTCCGCTGGCGGAGGAAAACAACGACCAGGGTGCAGTCGAAATGGGCACGGTCGCCGAATTCCTGCCGGGCCCCGTCGAGGTGACCGACAAGAACGGACGAGACCGGGTGCTGGACCTCTGGAAAGAAGCCCCGCCGGCGACAGAAGGCCTGGCGCTGGTCGACATGCTGGCGCGCGCCAAGTCGGGCCAACTCAAAGCGATGTTCATCGTCGGCGAAAACCCTCTGGCCAGCCTGCCGGCTCCGCTGCACGTGCGCGAGTCGCTCGAGAAGCTGGACCTGCTGGTCTGCCAAGAACTCTTTTTGACGGACACCGCCGCGCTGGCCCATGTCGTCCTGCCCGTCTGTTCGTCGCTCGAAAAAGACGGCACCTTTACGAATACGGAAGGCCACGTACAAGCGGTCCGGCAGACCGTGGAGCCGGCCGGCGAAGCCCGCCCGGATTGGGAAATCTTCTCGGCCCTCTCGGGACTGCTCGGCACGCCGCTGGACTATAGCGAAAGCCGTGAGATTCTGAAGGAGATCCGCAGCCTCATCCCGGGATACGGCTCGTTAGGACCGGCTCCGCTTCCCGCGAAAGTGGATCGCGCGGCGATGGATCGGTATCTCAGCCGGGGCTTTGAACGCGATCTCGCCGGGCGCTATCAGATGCCGCGCACTCCGTCCCGTCCTGACGGGACCGTCCAGATTGAACTTGTGCAGAGCCTGTTCCACTCGGGCAAGTTATCCACCAAGTCGAAAGGGCTGATCCAGATCGAAGGCCGGAGTTCGTTGCGCATCAGTCCGCGCGATGCCGCTCGTTTTGCCCTGGTCGACGGCAACCGTGTCCGCCTCTCCAATTCGCAGGGCGAAGTCACTGCGGAAGTCAAAGTCGCGGACCGGGTGCCGGAAGGCCACGCCTGGTTCCCGGACCATTTCAGCCAGGAAGTGAACAGACTGTTTGCCTGCGTGCTTGATGCCGAAACCAAGGTGCCGTATATCCGGACGACCTCGGTCTCGATGGTGAAAGTGTCGTGAGAAAACCATGTCGATGTTGACGGTCGCTAATCCAGGGGTGTCATCGTGACTGAACTCAGCTTGCGTCTCGCTGTCTCGCTCGCACAAATCGCCGCGGTCATGGGCATTGTGATGCTCACCGTGATGATCCTGACGCTCGCCGAGCGGAAAGTGCTCGGATGGATGCAGGATCGGATGGGCCCCATGGAAGTCGGCCCCTATGGCATTCTCCAGCCGATTGCCGACGGCTTGAAACTCTTCTTCAAGGAAGACATCGTCCCGGCCGGCGCCAATAAATTCATGTTCAGCCTCGCGCCGATTCTGGCGATGGTGCCGGCCCTGATCGGCTTTGCCGTCATTCCTTTCGGCCCGAATGAAACCATCCAGTTGTTCGGGATGACCATCAAGCCCTTCGTCATCAGCGATATCAATATCGGCGTGCTCTATATCCTGGCCTTTGCCTCGATCGGCGCCTACGGCATCATCCTGGGCGGCTGGGCTTCGAACAGCAAGTACTCGCTGCTGGGCGGACTCCGGTCGGCCGCACAGATCATCAGCTACGAATTGAACGTCGGCCTGGCCATCGTGGGAGTCCTGATCATGGCCGGCTCGCTCAGCCTGGTGAAGATCACCGATGCCCAGGCGGGCGGCTTCTGGCATTGGTACGTATTCGCCTTCCCGGCTCCGCAGATCTTTGCGTTCGTCGTGTATGTGATCTCGGCCGTCGCGGAAACGAATCGCGTCCCCTTCGACCTGCCCGAAGCCGAGAGCGAACTGGTGGCCGGTTTCTTCACCGAATACAGCGGTATGCGTTTCGCGTTCTTCTTCATCGCGGAATACGCCAACATGGTGCTGGTGTCCTGTGTCGCCGCGGCCCTGTTCCTCGGTGGATGGAATGCCCCCTACCCCGGCACGATCCTCGGCCATATCGGCCTGGAGTCCTTCGCCTGGATCGAAGGGGTCGCCTGGTTCACCGTGAAAGTGTACGGGTTTCTGTTCCTGTTCTTCTGGCTGCGCGCCACGCTTCCGCGTTTGCGCTACGATCAGCTGATGAAGTTCGGCTGGAAGGTCATGCTCCCGATCGCGTTGGCCAACATCGTGGTAACGGCCATCGCCATGTACATCTATAACCAGTTCAAGTAAGACCGCCAAAGACTATGGCCCAGGCAACGACCAGAGAGCGCTTCATCGACTGGCTCAAGACCATGACGTTCTATGAACTCCTGGTCGGCATGAAGGCCACGATGTCGCATCTCATTCACTACAAGCCCATCACGCTGCAGTACCCGCATGAGAAGCGGATCCTGCCGGACAACTATCGCGGCATGCTTGCGCTCCTGCGCTATGACGACGGGACGGAGAAGTGCGTCGGGTGCGACCTCTGCGAAGCGGCCTGCCCGTCGCGCGTGATTCGCGTCGTGAGCGCGGAAATTCCCGGAGAGCCCACGAAGCGCTATTCCAAAGAATATTACATGGACATGACCCGCTGCCTGTTTTGCGGCATGTGCGTCGATGCCTGCCCGGTCGATGCGCTCGGCATGACCAGAGAGTTCGAGTGGGCGGTGTTCGACAAGCGCGATCTCCAGTTGAATAAGCAACAGTTGCTCGCCATCGGCGACCGGTCGTTCCCCGTTCGCGAGAAACGCCTGGAACTCCAGCATCCGAACGTCGCCTTCTTTAATGTGGCGTTCAAGCACGTGCCGCAGAAACCGAATTGAGGCCGAGCCGTTAAAGTCTCCAGGCCTCCCCGACGGAGAGACCTGGTTGTGATGAAGCTGTGCCCGTCACCGGACGAGGCACAGTGCCTGAGGAAAAGACGTGGACCACTTGTTTTTCGGATATTTCGCCGGAGTCATTGCCCTCACGGCAGTGCTCGTCGTGGCGTTCAGAAACCCGATTTACAGCGCCCTCTCGCTGCTCATTATGTTTTTCCACGTCGCGGGGCTCTACGTGACGCTGCACGCCGAATTTCTGGCGGCCGTCCAGATCATTGTATACGCCGGCGCCATCCTGGTCCTGTACCTCTTCGTCGTCATGCTGCTCAACCTCAAAACCGACGATCGTTACCATAGTCAGTGGCGGGCCGCCGCGTTTGTCGGCGGGCCGTTGCTCATCGAATTCCTCGTCTTGCTGGCCGGCAGCCTGTCCGCCCCGCCCGCCGCCTTGCCTCGCGTGGATATCGAAACCGGGGACAACACGCTGGCCGTCGGAGAAACACTGTTTTCGACCTACTTATTTCCGTTTGAAGTGGCCTCGCTCATCCTGTTGGTGGCGATGATCGGCGCGATCGTCCTGGCGAAGCGCGAGGTCCCGGAGACGCCTGCGTCATGACCATCCCGATTACCTACTATCTGGTCTTGAGCGCCGTCGTCTTTCTGACGGGCCTGGTGGGCGTGCTCATCCGCCGCAACATCATCGCCATTCTCCTGTCGGTGGAATTGATGCTGAACGCCACGAACATCAACTTCGTGGCCTTCTCCGAGCATCTGCACGATCTGGGCGGACAGGTCTTTGTCTTTTTTGCCCTCACCGTAGCGGCCGCGGAAGTGGCGGTCGGATTGGCGATCATCATCGCCCTGCACCGGGCCAAAGACACAATCAACGTAGAACAGTTCAATTTGCTGAAGTGGTAACTCGACGATGTATGTGCTGATCCCATTGCTTCCGCTGGCCGCCTTCCTCGTGCTGGGTCTGGCCGGCAACCGTATCAAGGACCACGCACACTTCGTCGCCGTGCCGGCGGTGGTCCTGTCGTGGCTCCTGTCCCTGTTCGCTTTTTTTGAAGTCGCCCAAGGCGCCCCGATCAGCCAGCCGCTCTATACCTGGCTGACGTCCGGCCATCTCGACATCCACATCGGACTCTATCTCGACCGCTTGACCGTCGTGATGCTCCTGCTGGTCACGACCGTCAGCTCGCTCGTCCACATCTACACCATCGGCTATATGCACGGGGAAGCGGGCTATGCGCGCTTCTTCAGCTACATCGCCCTGTTCACCTTCTCAATGCTGATGCTGGTGCTGGCCGACAATCTGCTGCAGCTCTTCATCTTCTGGGAAGCGGTCGGCCTCTGCTCGTACCTCTTGATCGGCCATTGGTATGAACGCGCCCCGGCCTGCGCCGCCGCGACCAAAGCATTTCTGGTCAATCGCGTGGGCGATTTCGGCTTCATGCTGGGCCTCCTACTCGTGTGGTACTCCTTCGGCTCCTTGAACTATCTGGACATTTTCCCCGCGGCCCATGAAGCTGCCAATCTGACCATGAACGTGCTGGGCCCCTTTGGTGATACCTGGAATGTGTCGGTGTTTACGTTGATCTGCCTGTTGTTGTTCACGGGCGCCATCGGCAAATCGGCGCAGGTGCCGTTGCATGTCTGGCTACCGGATGCCATGGAAGGCCCGACGCCGATCTCCGCACTGATCCATGCCGCCACGATGGTGACCGCCGGCGTCTTCATGGTGGCCAGGCTCGCTCCTCTCTATAACTTGTCCCCGACCGCCATGACCGTGGTCGCGCTGGTCGGGGCTGCGACAATGGTACTCGGCGCGACGATTGCGTTGACCCAGACCGACATCAAGCGTGTAGTCGCCTATTCCACCGTCAGCCAATTGGGCTACATGGTCATGGCCTGCGGCCTCGGCGCCTATAGCGCCGGCATGTACCATTTGCTCACGCATGGCGCCTTTAAAGCATTGCTCTTCCTGGGCTGCGGTTCCGTGATCATCGCGCTCCACCATGAGCAGGACATGCGCCATATGGGCGGCCTGAAGGACAAGCTCCCGGTAACCTACTGGACCTTCATCGTCGGCTCACTGGCGTTGGCCGGATTCCCGTTAACCGCCGGCTTCTTCAGCAAAGATGATCTGCTGGTCTCCGCCTGGTCGTCCGGCCCGCTCGGGCAGGTGCTCACCGTGTTGGGATTGCTGACCGCCCTGATGACCGCGTTCTATAGCTTCAGGCTGGTCTTCGTTACATTCTGGGGCCCCTCGCATGTCGACAAGAAGCACGCCAAACACGTGCACGAGCCGTCACAGACGATGACCTTTCCGCTAATCGTGCTCGCCGTCTTGAGCATCGCAGCCGGTTACCTCGGAATCCCGGAATTTCTTGAGCCGGTGTTTGCCCATGACGGAGCCATAGCAACCCATCATGGCGATGCTGGAATTATCATCATGATCATCGCCACTCTCATGGGGCTGACCGGGATTGCCGGAGCCTACTACGTCTATGTATTGAACCCGCAGCTGCCGGATCAATTCGCCGTCCGGTGGAAAGCCTTGTATGAAGGCTCGTTGAATAAGTGGTATGTGGACGAGGCCTATGACCGCGCGTTCGTCAAGCCGACATTTGCGGTCGCCGCCGACATGTGGAAGCGGATCGATGTGGCCATGATCGATGGCGCGGTGAACGGTATCGCGCGCGGGATCGCCTGGGGCGGATGGCTGTTGCGCCTGGTTCAAAGCGGACAGACGCAGCACTATGCGCTCGCAATGGCGCTCGGCATGGTCATTCTTGTGACAGTCTTTCTGGTGTTCTGAGGTCCTATGCAATCGGGCGGATTTCCCTGGCTGACATTGGTGATCTTCCTGCCGCTGGCAGGCGCGGCTGCGCTGTTCTTCGTCAAAGAGACGAGCGTCCGGATGGTGGCACTGGGAGTCACGGTCGCCGATCTGCTGCTCTCGCTCCCCCTCTGGTGGTTATTCGACGCCTCGTCGAGCCAGATGCAGTTTGCCGAGAATGTGGTATGGATCACGTCGCCGCCCATTCATTACCATCTGGGGTTGGACGGGATCAGCCTGCCGCTCGTCCTGATGACGACCCTGCTCATGCCGCTTTGCGTCGCGATTTCCTGGCGCTCGATCGAAACGCGTGTCAGCAGCTTCATGGCCATGCTGCTTATCATGGAAGGCGCGATGATCGGCGTTTTCGCCGCATTGGATTTCGTCCTGTTCTATGTGTTCTGGGAAGCGATGCTGATCCCGATGTACCTTCTCATCGGAGTCTGGGGCGGACCGAACCGGCTGTATGCCGCCATCAAGTTCTTCCTCTATACGCTGGCGGGCAGCATCCTGTTGCTGGTCGCGATTCTGGCGCTCTATTTCCAGGGCGGCCACACCTTCGACATCGTGCAACTCAGCCAGCAGGTGTACTCGCCCCGGCTCCAGTTCTGGCTCTTCATCGCGTTCTTTGCCGCCTTTGCCGTGAAAGTCCCGATGTTCCCGTTCCACACCTGGTTGCCGGACGCCCACGTTGAAGCGCCGACCGCCGGCAGCGTGATCCTCGCCAGCGTCCTGTTGAAAATGGGCACCTATGGTTTTCTGCGATTCAGTCTGCCCATGCTCCCGGACGCATCCAAGGATTTCGCGCCCATGATCGTGGCCCTCTCGATCATCGCCATTGTGTACGGCGCCTATATGGCGCTGGCCCAGGCGGACCTGAAGAAACTCATCGCCTATTCCAGCGTGAGCCACATGGGCTTTGTGACGCTCGGCCTCTTCATGTTCAATCAACAAGGCATCGAAGGGGCCGTGATGCAGATGGTCAACCACGGCATCACCACCGGCGGTCTCTTCCTCTGCGTGGGCGTGATCTACGAACGGACCCACAGCCGTCAGATCGCCGACAATGTCGGACTGACGAAACCGATGCCGCAGTATGCGACGCTGCTGGTGATTTTCTCGCTCTCTTCACTGGGCCTCCCCGGCACCAACAGTTTTGTAGGGGAGTTCCTGGTCTTGGTCGGCACGTTCCTCTGGAGCAAGATCGCCGCCGCCCTGGCTTCGCTGGGTATCATCCTGGCCGCAGCTTATATGCTCTGGATGGTCCAGCGTGTCGCCTTCGGGATACCATCGCCCCAGCAATTGCCCAAACTGACCGATCTGAGCCGGCGTGAGCTGGCAACGTTGATTCCTCTGGTGGTGCTGGTGTTCTGGATCGGCTTATTTCCCAACCCGATCCTCAGCCGTATGCATGCCTCGGTCACAAATGTAGTCGCCCGGGCCACGCATGCTCCGCAAGAATCTCCGGCTTCAACCGGTCAAATCACTCCAGTCGTCGAGCCGGTCCCGGCCGCGCAGACCGTACAGTCGACGGAGGCGACGCGCCCATGATGCTCTCGGCTCATGATCTGTTCGCCATTCTGCCGGAGTTGCTGGTCGTCTTCGCCGCTTGCGCGGTCCTGGCCTTGGACCCGATCACGCCGTCGTCCAAGAAAGACGGCCTGGCCTGGCTCAGCCTGGGTACGATGGCGGTCTGCATGGGATTGACCGCCGCGCGTTTCGGCTCCCCGACGACGGCCTTCGGCGGGCTGGTCATCATCGACAATTACTCCTGCTTTTGGAAACTCCTGCTCTATTTCGTGACCGGGTTGACGATTCTGCTGTCCTTCCCGTACCTGAAAGAGGAACGCATTTATCTCGGCGAGTACTATGGATTCATCCTCCTCGCCCTCTCCGGCATGATGGTCATGGTCTCCGGGACCGATCTGCTGACCATTTACCTCGGCACAGAGCTCATGTCCCTCTCCCTCTATGTCATGGCTGGCTTGAAACGGGCGGAGGCCAAGTCGCTCGAAGCTTCGGCCAAGTACTTCGTGCTCGGAGCCTTTTCATCCGGCATTCTGCTCTACGGGATCTCGCTGCTGTACGGCTCGGCCGGCAGCACACAACTCCCGGCTATCGCCGCCGCAATTGCGGGACGGAGCCTGGACGATCCCTTGCTCCTCTTCGCCACGATCCTCATCGCCGTGGGATTCAGCTTCAAGCTGGCCGTCGTGCCCTTCCACATGTGGACGCCGGACGTGTATCAGGGCGCCCCGACTTCCGTGACAGCCTTCATGGCGGTGGCCTCAAAAGCCGCCAGCTTCGGCGCCTTTATGCGGGTCTTCGTGGAAGGGCTCGGCGGCGTGCGGGCCAACTGGTCGTTGATGTTCCTGCTGCTCTGTGTGGTCACATTGATCCTGGGCAACGTTGTCGCGCTCGTCCAGACAAACGTGAAACGCATGCTCGCCTATTCGAGCATTGCCCACGCAGGTTATGCCTTGATCGGCGTCGTGGCCGCGGGGCGCCTGGCTCCGGCTGAATCTTCGTCCGCCGTCGCGAGCGTCATGCTCTACATTGCCCTGTACGCGTTCATGACCTTCGGCGCCTTTACCATCATTGCGATGTTGCGGAAGGGCGGTCTGGAAGGAGACGAGATTGAAGATTTCAGCGGCCTGGCAAAACGCCACCCGTTCGCCGCCCTGCTCATGATGGTCTTCATGGTTTCGCTGGCCGGCATCCCGCCGACGGCCGGCTTCATCGGGAAATTCTATGTCTTCATGTCCGCCGTACAGGCAGGACTCACCTGGCTGGCCGTGCTGGCCCTGGTCTTTGCCGCGATTTCAGCCTACTTCTACCTGCGGCTCGTGATGGTGATGTACATGCGGGAACCGGGTGCAGTGACCGCCTTGTCGCCCAGATTCGTGTCGTCTCCGGCCCTCTCCATTGTCCTGGTCTGTGCCATCGCAGGCGTGGTGTTCTTCGGATTCTATCCCGATCCGATCGTGAACCTGGCCACCCAGGCCGCCCTCACGTTGAAATAGCGCCTCCGCTTCGCCAAATAGCGTGCGCCGCGTGGAAACCCGTGCTAGGCTCGTCTCCTCAAGCACCTGACGCCGCATCAGATACATTCATCACAAGCATCCTGGACTGAAACATGATGCAAGCCATCCGGTTCATTTTCGGGATACTCAAAACGTTCCAGCGCCAGGGCTGCACCAGCCTGGCGGCGTCGTTGGCGTTCTTCTCACTTCTCTCCCTGTTTCCCCTCGTCTTTCTGTTGTTGTACGGAATCAGTTTCCTGGTCAGCCAGGACGTGATCGGCGAGCAGTTCCTGCTGAGCTTTCTCAAGGGCTTCCTGCCCTCGTTGGGCGAGCGCCTGGCTGAAGAACTGCATCGCATCAGTGTGCTGGAGAGTGTGCGGTGGGCGGTCTTTCTGTCGTTCGCCTGGTTCGGAGCCCTGGTGTTTTACGAATTGGATTATGCGTTGAATGTCGTCTTTGAAAGCACCTGGAAACGTCACCCCCTGATCTCGACGGCGATTTCAGTCGCGTCGCTGGGTGCCACCGGATTGCTCCTGATCATTTCCTATGTGGCGACACAGATCATCAATTTCCTCACCGGCTACGTCCCGCAACTCTGGGGGCTGGATCTGGTGGCGCTGGCAGCCCATGATTTTCTGCTGACCTATACCGTCCCGTTCGGACTGGCTTTCCTGACCGTCACAACACTCTACCGGTTTGTCCCGCGCCGGCGGCCGGAGTGGCGCGAAGCCATGATCGGCGGCATGACATTCGGCCTGCTGTGGGTGGCCGCCAAACTGCTGTTCGTTACCTATAGCGGCTACGCCACGGTCTATGTGCGCCTCTACGGCTCGCTTCTGGAAATCGTCCTCATGCTCCTCTGGGTGTACTACTCGGCCGTCTTATTACTCTTTGGCGCGGTCGTGGCCCATAAACTCCAGCAACACGCTCAAGCCGCTCCTCCTTCAACGGCTCCACCCGCCGCGGTCTAGTCACTACCAACCCAGCGGGATACTCAAAAAGTTCGTTCAGCAAGGCCGCAGCGAGTAAAGGGCCGAGGAGGTACCTACCACGCTCGCTTGATCCGCTCGCTTCGATCATCTGCGAGCGGAGAGGTCATTTGCCTCAAGTAGTATTCTCCGTACGTTGAGGGTCTGAACGATGCGAGAACGCCGCTGGCGGACTTTTTCAGCATCCCGCTCTTGCAACTTCCGGCCTTTTTCTAGGAGATCCCCTCCTTCCTCGATACAATGGCTTCCGGCCATAAAAGGAAGCGGCATGTCAGACGACTTCGGCAAAGAACTGTTAATGCTGGGCGGGACTATCGCGGGCTTTGTAGCAGCGCTGCTTACAGTCCTCGAAAAGCTCCTCGACTTTCAGACTCGTCTGCACGGCAAAAAAGAGGCACAGGGATCATCCCGGCCTCAGCGAGCCGTGCCTGAATCGACCTCTACAATCGACTTCTTCTCTTCCAAACCGCTTCGCGGATCGTCCTATCTCCTCTTGTACGAAACCAGTGTGATCGTCGCCGCCGGCGTCATGTTGAACTATGTCGGCCTCACGCTCAGTCGCCATATGGAAAGTATTCTGTTCCTGGACATGACCGGCACGGCTCTGGTCGCATTTCTCTTGGGCCCCTGGTGGGGGGCCATCGTGGCCCTCCTCTCAAACTCCGTCGTGAACTGGCTGCTGTATCCGGAAGCCGGCGCCGATGTCGTGATCTTCCCCTGGTCGCTCGTGAATATGACCGGCGCACTGTTCTGGGGAGTCATGGCCAGACAGCCGGGCTTCCAAAAGTATGTGCGGACCGCCAAGAGTTCTGCCCTGGCCCATAGCTGGTTTCTGCTGAGTTTCGGCCTCGTCGGGGCAGTGGTTATGAGCATCCCCGGGACGTTCGTACAGGCGGCGCTGAATGAACGCACCATCTTCGCGTTGAACCCGGATGTGGCGGAAGCGCTCAGCGCTCGCGTGATCCAGTGGGAAAGCGTCGTGCGCGGTTCCATTGAGGCGATGCTGGGCGTGCAATGGGGAGAGAGCATCAGCTGGTATGTCGTGAACTGGTTCCAGAACATCGTCCGGTACATCCCGGACAAGACCATGAGCGCAGCCATCGCGCTGGTGGTACTCAAATACGGCTATCCCTTGTTTGAGCAGGAATTGATCCACGGCGGCCCTGAAAAAGAACCGCCCGGCGATGAGCGCGTGCTGCCGTTGGTCCTCGGCCTGCTCTATGCGCCGTCCTACGCGACGCTCATCAGCAGCGAAAGCTATGCCGGCATGCAGTTCTGGCCGCTCTGGTCGCTGCCCTGGCTCTTTATTGTGATGGGCTACTTCAAGCTGCGCTACTGGGGACAGACAGATGACATATTGCACGAGGCCCGCCTCGAACGAGCGGAGCGCTATGCCCGCGCACTCAAGCCGATCGGGAAAGAACCGTCCTACGAATTCTGCCGACGACTGACCTTCGTCACGCTCGTCGCCAGCCTCATTTTTGCCCTGTGTCTGCCCATCCTCTTAATGGACTTCTATCGTGTCACCTTCAAATTCTTCTGCGTGGTCTACGGATTTCTGCTCGTCGTCCACCTCATCCGCGTCGCCATCGCCCAGAATATTTCCGTGGCACGGTCTGAGTGAGCAGTGCCGCGTCGTTCGTATCTCGTCACTCGCAAGATTGGCGTTACGCTTTGTGCAGTTGCAGATAGTGCACGATTGCTGAATGGGTGACGAGCCCGATGACCTGGCCCTCTTGCACGACGACCAGGCGATCAAGCCCTTCCTGACTCATCCGCTGCATCGCCTCCAGCACCGGCACATTCGGCTCAATCATCAAACCGGGTGACGCGGGGCGCATGATCTGTCCAATCTGCTTCCACGCCCAGAGCGTTTGGGATACGGCCTGTACGTCCATCACGGTCACCAGCCCGACCAGCTCCCCGTTCGAGACAACCGGGAATCCCCCGTACCCGTGCGGAACAAAGTACTGATTCACCGCATCTGCGACCGTGCAATCCGGTGGAATAGCCACGACAGTCCGAACCATAAGATCGTGAACGGGAACGGCTGCCAGTGACTGGCGCAATCGGGCCTGCCGGCGACTGGCCAGCGCGGTCGCGAAAAGGAACGTGGCCATGAGGATGACCCAGCTGCCGTCGGAGGCCATTGATCCCGGCAGATCCCCGCTGAGCGCAGCAATCACCACCATCACACCCGCTAGTCCGAACAAGACGCCGAATACCAAGCCGACCCACGAGGCCTGGACGGTGGCGCGATAAAAATCTTTCCCCCAGGCCCAAAGCCCGGCGCGCAAGATGCGTCCGCCATCCAGCGGGAACCCCGGAATCAGATTGAACAGGCCGAGTTGTAAATTCACAAACCCCAACAGGCTGCCGAGCATCATCAACCCTCGCCATCCCGCAGCCTCGCCCCCTGTTCCAGCCAATTCGACCACCCCCAGGCACAACGCACCAAGCGCCACACTCACGGCCGGACCGGCAATGGCAATGAGAAATTCCGCACGAGGATGCGGCGGCTCCTCCTGCATGTGCGCGACGCCGCCGAAAATAAAGAGAGTGATCTGGCTGATCGCGATCCGATAGGTCAACGCGACGTAGGCATGGCCCAACTCATGGAGCAGGACGGACCCGAACAACAGAACGGCCGAAACGGCCCCCATGGCCCAGTAGCGCTCTTCGGACAATCCGGGTAGATTGGCCGGCAAATATCCCGAGGCCAGGCTGGAGGTCACCAGGAAAAAGACGAGGAACCAGGAAGCATGGACGCGAATGGGAATGCCCAGCGCACGACCGATTTCCCAGGAACCGAGTTGCATACCTGCACCGTAACAGCGAACCCCGCACGCGGTCAATTCATCTTCTCCCTCCTTGAGGTATACTTCAGCCTATGTCACCGAAGACTATTCCATGGATGCTAAGTGCCCTGCTCATCGGAGGGCTGGGAGAATTCTGGACTTCCGACACGATGGCTCAGGTCATCAAATCCGGCCCGCCCTCCTGCCCGGGAATCGCACTGACATTCGACCTCTGCCCCGTAAAAAAAAGCCCGGGCTATGACCAGGCGCTGGTAGACTACTTGATCCAGCACCAGATCCCCGCCACCTTCTTCATGTCCGGCAAATGGATCGCAAAACACGACGCCGAAGTAGAACGCCTACTGGGGATCGAGTTCTTCGAAATCGGCACCCATGGGGAGGTGCATGCGCATCTGCCGATGCACAATGCCGAAGAACAGCAGAAAGAAATTCATGGCCCGGTCAGGCTCCTGAGCGAACACTATGCCCACAAAGCCACGCTCTTTCGACCGCCCTACGGTGAATATAACGACACCACCATCGATGTCGTGAAGCTCCTCGGCCTGCGCTTCATTCAATGGAGCATCGAATCCGGCGATCCCGATCCGACCCTGACTGCGGATCAGATCCTGGCCCGCATTGAGAAACGTGCAAAGCCCGGCAGCATCGTGGTACTGCATGCCAACGGGAAGGGCAAACAGACGAAAGTGGTGATCGAACGGCTGACAACCGAAATGCTCCCGCGCAAATCGTTGAAACCCATGACTGTGAGTGACCTCCTCGCCTGCAAACAAAACAATCCATGAACACTCCCCACATCAGATCCATGCAGGCCGCCGACCGTGACGCCGTAGTGCAGCTCCTGGCGGACTCCGATCCCTGGAAGACCCTCGGATATAACAGCACCGACTGGAACCGGATCTTTGCCCCGATTCCTCAGGGACGCTATGCGCTGATCGCAGAGATAGACGGCAAAACAGCAGGGGTAGCCCTGGTGCGTGAAAAGTTTCTGTTGGGGGACTATCTGGAACTCCTGGGCGTGGCGCCCTGGGCCAGAAACACCGGCGTCGGCGCAGCCCTCCTGGCCCACGTCGAACAGATCGTATTTGCCAGAACGACGAATCTCTTCGCCTGCGTATCCGATTTCAATGCGCCGGCAAGGGCGTTCTACAAGAAACACGGCTTTCAGGAAATCGGTCCCATGCCGGACTTTTTGATCCCCGGCAGCGCAGAGATGCTGCTGCGGAAAACGGCCGGACCGGCAAGAAAAGGCGGGTGACCCCATGAAAATAACCAAACTTCTCCACACCAGAATGCGCGTCAGCGACATGGAGCAGACCATCGCGTTCTACACCGGCGTGCTGGGCCTTGAGGTCCTGGAGCGCAAGACCTCGCCCCGCGGATCGCACCTCGCATTTTTGACGGTGCCCAACAGCGACGAGCTAATCGAACTGGCCAGCTTTCCCCCGAGCGGGCCCGTAAAAGTTCAGGAAGATCTGGTCCATCTCGCCTTTCAGGTGGAGAGCCTCGACGAGACCATTGCGGCTCTGACTGCCAAGGGCGTCAAGATCACGGACGGCCCGACCCAGACAACCTCCGGCAGCCGATTTCTCTTCATCGACGCCCCCGACGGCTATGAGATTGAGCTCATCGAACGGCCCCGCGGCGTAAAAATCGTCTAGCGGCACCAACCCCTTTTCCTGCTCTACTTCTTCGTGTTACGTTTCTCGCCCGACTCGATCCTATAGACACTCAAGAGGAGCCCCTGCATGAAGAACGGATTTTTTCGCGGTCACGGCCTCGGCAACGATTACATCGTGATGGACCCCAAAGAACTGACCATCAAACTCACGCCCAAGAACATCAAAGCGATCTGCGATCGCAATTGGGGCCTGGGCAGCGACGGCATTCTGGCGCTCGTCCCGAGCAAGAAGGCCGACTTCGGCCTGCGCATCTACAACCCGGACGGCAGCGAAGCGGAGAAGTCCGGCAACGGGCTGCGCATTTTTGCCCGCTATCTGCACGCTACCGGAAAGACGAAGAAGAAGCATTTCACTGTCGAGACGAAAGGCGGCCTCGTCACGATCGATTTGCACGTCGATCGCCATGGCGATGCGAGTGCCGTGACAGTCGAGATGGGGCAGGCCACGTTCAAACCGGCGGCCCTTCCCTGCACTATGGCAGTCGATGAATTGATTCAGCAGCCGATTGATGCGGCCGGGCATGCGCTGTCTTTCACGGGCGTGAGCGTCGGAAACCCCCATTGCGTGGTCTTCAAACAGGCGGGAAAATCCTGGTCGCGCGAAGATCTGCTGAAGTTCGGCCCGGTTTTGGAGAACCACTCGCTCTTCCCGAAACGGACGAATGTCCAATTGGCCGTTCCGACCGGCCCCAAAGAAATCGTCATCTTGATCTGGGAGCGTGGCGCCGGAGAGACACAGGCATCCGGATCCTCATCCTGTGCAGCCGCCAGCGCGGCGGTTCGCCTGGGGCTGGTGAAGAGTCCGGTCACGGTCAAGATGCCGGGCGGCACGCTGAATATCGAAGTCGCGCCTGACTTTTCGCTCACGATGAAAGGTCCGGTAGCCGAGGTTGCTCGCGGCACCCTGAGTCCGTCGTTCCTCCGCACGCTGAAGTAAGCGCGGCGGTCACCGTCACGCGTCATTCGTCAAACGGGAAGATAAAGGACTGCGGTTCTTGCTATTCTTACCTTGACGGATGACGTATGACAACCGACACCCTCCAATCCAAACTCGATCACCTGCCCGATCATCCGGGCGTGTATCTCTTTAAAGACCGGTCCGGTGAATTGCTCTATGTCGGCAAGGCCGCCTCGCTGGCCGACCGAGTCCGCTCCTACTTTCAGCGCGGCGCCGACCATTCTCCGAAAACCACCCTGCTCGTCGGCCAGATTGCCGATCTCGAAACTATTGTCACTCGCTCGGAACTGGAAGCCCTTATCCTCGAAAGCAATCTCATCAAGCGCCATCGGCCGCGGTTCAATGTCGTGCTGCGCGACGACAAGCAGTATCCCTACCTCCGCCTGCCGGTCAAAGACCGTTTCCCGCGCCTCTCGATCGTCCGCAAAGTTCAAAGGGACGGCGCGCTGTACTATGGCCCCTATACGCCGGCCGGCGCGCTCCGCGAGACATTGAAGGTCATCAAGAAATCGTTTCCCCTCGCTACCTGCACCATTGAGATCGACGGCACCGCCGAGCGGGCCTGCCTGGAATTTGAAATCAAACGCTGCATGGCACCCTGCACGGGAAACCAATCGCAGGAGGACTATCTCAAGATCGTCGGCCAGGTCCGCCAGTTCCTGGAGGGCCGTGACCATGAACTGCTGGACGATCTTCGCACGCAGATGGAAGCAGCGGCGGAGCGGGAGGAGTTCGAAGAAGCCGCCCGGCTGCGCGACCGGCTCTTCAAGATCGAACGGACGCTGGAGAAGCAACGCATCACGCAAACAGCAGCGACCGACCAGGATGTGATCGGCCTCGCGCGACAAGGCACCGCCGTCGATCTGCAGCTTTTGTTTGTACGAGGCGGGCTACTCATTGGGCGGAAGGATTTCTTCTGGCCGCAATCGGCCGACGTCAGCGATGAAGATCTGGTCCGGTCCGCCATCGAGCAGTTTTACAACAAAGACGGCCAGCCGCCCAAAGAACTGCTGATACCCACCGCGCTCGCCGATGCAGAGCTGATCGAGCAATGGCTGAGCGACAAACGGGGATCCGGCGTGAAAGTCCTCGCTCCGGAGCGCGGAACGAAGCACCAATTGGTCCTGCTGGCCGAAGAAAATGCCGCGGCCTCGGCGGCCAACCACCTGCGGGATGAAGCGCTCGACCGGCAGGCCGTCGAGGATCTCAAACGGCTGCTGCATCTGGAGAAAGCGCCCCGGCGCATCGAGGGATTCGACATTTCGAATACGATGGGCAATCAGTCGGTCGCCTCGATGGTCGTGTGGGAAGACGGCCAGATGAAAAAGGCGGACTATCGCCGCTTCAAAATACAGACCGTCATCGGCGCCAACGATTTTGCGAGCATGCAGGAAGTGGTGGCCCGGCGGTATGGAGATTCGGAACATCTCGCACGACCGGACCTGATCCTGATCGACGGCGGCTTAGGGCAATTGGCCGCCGCCATGGAAGGGCTGAAGCAGGTGGGCCATCGCAATCAAGCCATCATGGGCCTGGCCAAGGCCCGCGGGGAAAAAGACGAACGGATCTTTCTCCCCGGCCGCAAGAATCCTATTCTACTCAGGCCGAACGCCCCCGCCACGCACCTCGTCCAGCGCATCCGCGACGAAGCCCACCGGTTCGCGATCACCTATCATCGCAAACTGCGCGGCAAGGCCTTCACCGCCTCCAAGCTCGACCAGATCATCGGCATCGGCGAGATCAAGCGCACCAAACTGCTCAAGGGATTCGGAAGTATGCAGGAGATTAGTGAGGCCACGGACGAAGCTTTACTGGCCGCTGGATTAGACCAACGCACCATCACCCAGCTTCGCAAAGCACTTAGGCAACCACCTATTTCTTGATGGATAGGACAATCTATTCGCCGCTCTAGTAGTGATCCACGTTCCCTCCCACAAATACCCTCTGGATTTCCTCATTCCCACTATGCTTAACTAGTCTCCACTGAGTATTCGTGCACCTCATCTCCTGCGTGATTCAGGCTGATATGAGGACTCAACGGCCTTATATCCACCCTCTCACACCACGAATCGTGGGGAGGCTGCTCCACAGCAACTCATCGGCACTATCGGACCGAAGCATCCCAACGTTTCGCACCTTCATTCGTCTGCACGATAACGATAGCCTGTGCCACTCAGAGGAGACGCGGTGATTTTTCGCGGCCCTGAAAGTCTTCAGTACCCGTCTCGCAAAGAATTTCAGCATCTGGCTGAAATCATGCACCAGGTCCGAGGGGTACAAACTCGCGACCAACTACCTACCCTTGCCTCAGCTGTGTCTCCATTGATTCCGCACCAATTTGCTGCGTGTGGTTTGTATAACACTCAGAAACGTGCCTTGCACGTCGCCTACACGTCCTTTAACAAAGAACTCAATGAGCTATACGTATCGCAAGGCTTTGTCACGGACCCCTCTATCCAACTGCTCGATCGTACTCAGATTGGAACCGTTTCAAGTGAGGACTCCCCGGAGCTCACGATCCCAAGAGAAGTGACAAGCCTAAAGCTTGATTTCGGGGTCAAGACCTGCCTGTCCGTTGGCGTCCGTGGAGTCCTTGGCGCCTGCACCTACTTTGCTCTCAGCAATTTCGATCAACGCCAGATCTGGAAGCTGCGGAGCATGATGCAGATTCTGGCCCCGCATTTTCATCTGGCCTATATGCGGGCGACGACATGGGCTCAGGGAACTCATTCATCGCCCAAGCGGATAGATCTGACCGCGCGGGAAGAAGAAATTATGCACTGGGTTGCGGAAGGCAAGACCAACTGGGAAATTTCCATGATTCTGAAAGTGAGTCTGAACACCATTAAGTTTCACCTCAAGAACATTTATCAGAAACTTGGAGGGGTGGAAAATCGCTGGTCGGCAGTCGCGCAATGGCAGTATGCTTCCACCGAAATCCAGTTCCCCGACCCACCTGACAACGAGACCTAGACCAACGCAAGCTCCGTTCAATTAGCACTGTCCGCTCGGAAAGACCGCTCCAAGCCTTCGGCAATCTCCCGTTTCCTCCATATCGTCCCAAGACCGATCAGCCCGCTCCTCCGATTGCAGACCGGCCCGCCCCTTCGTGCCTTCGAGCGCCCGCTCATCTACCAAACTGGTCCACTCGGGGGGCCTACCCATCCGGGTAGGTCCTTTCTTGTCGCACTTCCCCTATCTTCTTCAACAACCAAGGAGGCGCCCATGATCACCGCTGAATGTCAGATTGCTAAATCTGCCGCAGTACATACGTTGCTCGATCTCTTAGAGCAACGCAAAACACGCCGGTTCGGATGCGGGATGGAACTGCCCGGGGGGCCTCTCCGCTACCGAAGCACCATGCCTCCGATACCTCTGAGCCAAGAAGAAATTCGCTATCTCTTGTTCGCCGGCGTCGGCGAGACCGGGCGCCATCTGGCCGACATGCAATATGTCCGCCGGACAGGCCGCGAGGACGGCCAGGGAATGGCCATCATGAACTTTCAGGGAAGAACCGTCGCCAGCGCCTGTGCCGCCAACACAACCAAACTCTTCCTCACCGATGACGAAGGAGTCCATTTTGCATCGTCGGTCTCTCATCCCGAGAGCGGAATTCCGCCTGAACTGGTAACGCTGCAGCAACGCCGGCTCGAAATTCCCCGCCGACTTCCCTACATGCTCTCGTTCAATCAGTGGTACACCAACCGCCCTGGCACTCTCTACATGATCCCCGTCACGGAAGTGGCTCGGGTCTACCTGAACCTTCTCCTGGTGCTCCTGAGCGAAGAGTATGGCTACTTTTTCGTTGATACCGACAACGGGAACGCCGGCTGCGGGCTGGATGCCTTCCGTCGCAGTCGTGGCGGCCACCTGCACGATGATCCTTCCACAAACCGGGTGATGACCCTCCGGGATCTCGACGCAGCCATTAACGACACGGCCCTCCAGGAGCAAGGCTTGGTCTGCCAGAACATGTTCTTGATGACCCAGGCGGTCGGCCTTGGCGGCGGCATCCAAAGCGTGGGAAGCGGGCGGCACCTGCTAGGCCTTGAGCCACAGATTTTTTCAGGTCTGGGCTTTTCATTTCAGCCGTCTGGTGTGGCAGGCGTGCGTTCGAACCCCGTCGGGCTTGCGAATGTATGGGAAGGACCTTGCCCACCATTCACCTCTTCAATCGAAGAGGCCGTGCTCAGCCTTGTCGACTCAAAATTCGGGCTCGGCGGCATTTACACAACTCCCACATCCCGGCCATGGATGAATCCCGACGGCGGATCGAAAATCGTGCCGCACGAACAACGTACGATCGAGGCAGTGATTGAGTTCTGCAATTACGTCTATCGCACCTACGGGCGATTCCCGGCCCATGCCGATGCCTTCAAGACCGTCATTGCCTTTCAAGCCCATCACGTGGACGTCGGGTTCTACGACAAGTTCTATCCAAACGAATCAGTCCCGCAGACACAACGGGATCACTTCACCGCATGGCATCAGAGCCATCTTGATGAAGGTGCCGCCATATCGGCGATGCACGAGGAGGTGCTCTCATGACACATCGTCGCCGTGTCGTTATTACCGGATTGGGGATCGTGTCGCCGCTGGGCTGCGATCTGGGCATGTTTTGGCACCTGTTGGGCCGTGGAGAAAGCGGCATCAAGCCCATCACCAGCTTTGATACGTCTCCCTTCAACGCTTCGCTCGCCGGCGAAATCACGGATTTCGATCCGACTGATTTCATCCACCCGAAGAAAGCCAGGCGAATGGGCCGCGTTTCACAATTTGCCGTGGCATCGGCACTCATGGCCGGTCGGGACGCCGCACTGGACCTGGACCAGGAGGACCGGGATCGCGTGGGCGTCTGCTTCGGCACATCGGTGGGAGGATTGAAAGAAGCCTTTGAAGCGCACGATTCGATGCTGGCCAAGCAATACAAACATACGAATCCCTTCACGATGACCACCACGTTCCCCAACGCCGTGTCGGCGGAAGTCTCCATCGCCCTGGGGACGCACGGCGAATGCGAAACCTACTCAATCGGCTGCTCCTCTACAGCGAATGCCATTGGGCGCGCTTACGATTTGATTCAGGGCCATGATGTCGACATCGTCATCGCCGGCGGAGCCGAAGCCCCGCTGCATCCCACCATCTTCTCGGCCATGGATGCGGGCCGAACTCTGGCACCGGACCATGGCGGAAGCATCCGCAACCTTCCCCGCCCCTTCGACCAAACACGCTGCGGGATCGTCTTGGGAGAGGGCGCCGGATGCCTCGTTCTTGAGGAGGCAGAGCATGCCGAGCGGCGCGGCGCACGGATCTACGCCGAGCTGGAGGGCTGGGCGTTTACCACGGACGCCTTCTCGATGGCGCGTCCGGAAGAAACCGGCAAAGAACATCGTCGTTCAATTGAGCGCGCGATCGCAGCAGCCCATTGGTTTCCGGAAGAGGTGGACTACATCAACGCCTGCGGACTGGGAACCGTTGAATTGGATCTGATTGAAACCATGGCGATCAAAGCTGCGATGGGCTCTCAGGCCTACCGCATCCCGATCAGTTCTTTTAAATCGTCGCTGGGGCATGCGTTTGCAGCAAGCGGAGCCTTTCAACTGATCGGGACCGTGCTGGCCCTGCAACATCAGTTCATCCCTCCGACACTGCACCTGACACAGCCGGATCCTCAATGCGATCTGGATTACGTGGCGTGCGTGGGACGGCCCCGCACGATGCAGCGGGCCTTGGTCAATAGTTTCGGCTTCGGCGGTAAAAACATCGTCATTGCCGTATCGGGTGTAGACGTCACCGCGCCGCAAGACAGGCTCGTGCATGGCGGTGTCGGCGCGCTCTACCATGAGCCGATTGCGGCTCCGGCATTGGCGAAGTCTCCGAGCACGGATCTGATCCAGTGAATACACCTGATCGAAGCCGCCCGCGCCATTGCGCGTCACCCTCAGGATCATAGGGAGAATTGATACATGAGCACGATACAAATCACCGCTGACCAACTGTCCACGCCGGACGTGATTGCGAATCCTTATCCCTGCTATCACGAACTACGCGAACAATCGCCCTTGAACTACGAGTTTCTTCCTGCGGGTGCCGTGTCAGGTATGAACGAACCCGTCAGAGCCTGGGCCTTGATGAGGTATGCCGATGTGTACGGCGCCCTCCGGAACCATGAAACCTTTGCATCAAGTCACTCGCTCGCGGGCAAAGTCGTTCCCCGCCTGGCTCTTATTCACGACGACCCTCCGCGGCACACTCGCTTTCGCCACCTGGTCAACAAAGCATTCACGCTGAAACGGATCGAGGCACTGAAGCCGTGGATCACGACCGTAGTGGACGAGTTGGTCAACGAGATGGCGGCAACAGAGGAAGCCGAGATCATGCATGACTATGCGATTCCTCTGCCCGTGAGAGTGATCGCCCGAATGCTCGGCATTCCAGGAGAGGACTACGTCAGATTCAAACTGTGGAGCGACACGTTCCTTGCCTTCAGCTCGATGACCCCCGGAGAGCGTGCGAAAAGCAACCAGGAAATGATGGCTTACTTCGGACAGATGGCGGCCGCTCGACGAACCCAGGCTGCGGAGGACCTCATTACCGCACTGGTAGAGGCTAATGTCGATGGGGAGTCCCTTGCAGACGCTGAGATCATCGGCTTTTGCATGCTGGCCTTGATCGCCGGAAATGAAACGACCACCAACCTGATCGGCAACATGCTCGGCATCCTGGTTGACCGCCCCGAGCTCTGGCAGCAACTGCGAGCTGATCGAAGTCTGGTCGATAGAGTGATTGAAGAAACGCTTCGAATCGAAAGTCCATTCCAGCGCCTTTCCCGCATTACGACTCGCGACACAGAGCTCTCAGGCGTCGCCATCCCGCAAGGATCGCTTGTGACCATCTACTACGGCGCAGCGAACCGGGATCCAGCCGAGTTCCCCAATCCGGATGAATTCAGACTGGACCGAGATTTGCGCAACCACGTCGCCTTCGGAATGGGGATTCACTACTGCCTGGGAGCCCCTCTCGCCCGAGCCGAAGCCTCCATCACGCTCAACACACTCCTCGATCGTTTCCCTGCCATCGAGCGAGGAAGCAAGCCAGCACTTCGCCAAACAACAAGTTTGATGGTCTATGGCTACCAGCAATTGCCGCTCAATCTCAGAGCGTCGAATTAGGATCACCTGGAACCGTTTAATCGGCGAACACGAGGGCCTATATGAAACACCAACCGGGAACCTCACATGCACGTGCTCAATCTCTTGTGGCAGATGTATTCGGCGGGCTCTCAAGAGAAGAGCTGCTTCTCGCCTTGTCTGTCATGCACCAGATTCTTGATGCGGATAAGAAATCGGAAGCGGACCGCCTCGTGAGCGCACTCTCCAAGCTGCGCCGCGAGGGCACTGGCTCCAAGCTCACTCCTCGTCACACTCAGACCGAGAGCCACGTGATGACAGCGCCGCGGGCACAGGGCAACTATTCTCACCGTGTCGTGCGCTATTTCTTTTCCTGTCTCGCAAAAATTCAAACGAGACTCGACGCCGAGCCGAGCCGTCCTCACGCTTCCAGCAACACCTGTCACCTGTCTCCCCGGGAGCTCACCGTCTTGCTGTGGATGAAGGAAGGAAAAACCAACTGGGAAATTGCAAAGATTCTGGGACTTAGTGAGCGGACCGTTCGTTTTCACGCCGGCGGCATCTTCGAGAAGCTGGATGTCACGTCCCGCACCCAAGCAGTGGCCCGGGCATTGGGAGCAGGGCTTATCGCCTCCTGACGTGACTGCCTGATTGGACTAACCCGCGTGTCCGTCAAGAATCGCATTCGAGCCCTGCTCATCGGAGACTTTTTTGAACCAGCTTTCGATCAAACCACTCGGACCATACCGACCAACCTTCCGCATACCCTGGCGCTTGCGCCAGGTGACGTGCCCCCTCCCAAACCTTCTATTATGACAATTAGTTGCTCACCGCTCCTGCAGCGTAGAGGAGCCACCATGGCACCTATCTCTTGCGAGGGATTTGAAGATGGAGAAAGACTCCAAAGGGCTGCGTCTCGTTCATGGCTCGGATCAAAGGAGCCCGGACCTAGAACAGCCATCCCCAGTGTCCGGCTCTCGTAAGAATTCGATCATGCGCCAGACCCCGCGCTCATCCGGCGACCTGATTATGTCGCTGCGCGCAACGGAGGCGAGGTTGAGCAGCCTCTTAGAGGATCGAAGCCGCATCAGCCGAGACCTCCACGACTCGGTCTTGCAATCGCTCTATGCCATCGGTCTCAGTTTAGAGACCTCCCACCGTACCAATACTTCGTCACAACCAAAGACCGATCGCGCCTACAGCCATGCGGTGGATCAGCTCAATCGCTTGATTCACGAGGTGCGAGGCATCATCAAGGGGCTTGCGGATGGATCGGTCCAGGACATGGACCTGGCTGAGGAACTCAGACAGTTGGCCGGTAGTTACGAGCAACTCAGTAACGTCACGATCACGCTCAGCCTGCAGCCGTCGGCACTCGACGTACTCACCCGGGAAGAAGAGCAGGAGATTCTGAACATTGTGCGAGAGGCCTTGAGCAATTGCGTCCGCCATGCGCAGGCGACTCGCGCCGAGGTGACAATCAGGACGTACGGGAACCGAGTGCGTATCAGTATCTGCGACGACGGAAAGGGATTTATTGAAACAGGCGCGCACCCTAAGGGGTACGGCATGATTAATATGGAAGCGCGGGCCAAGAAACTCGGCGGCAGGTTGATGCTTCGCTCGAAGCCAGGCCAGGGCACTCGCCTTACCGCGGAATTTTTACTGGAACCGATTTTGGCGCCTGTATGAAACCTGCACTCACGACTCTCCTCATCGTTGATGACCACGAAGTCGTCCGGCAGGGTCTCCGAACACTCCTGGACCTTGAGCCGGATTTCCATGTCATCGGTGAAGCCGCGTCGGTCGCGGATGCCGTCACACAGACGGCACGCCTCCGACCATGTGTCGTGTTGCTCGATGTGAAGCTCCCCGACGGATCCGGGATCGCAGCCTGTCGCCGGCTTCTCGCGACCACGCCGGCCACCCGCGTCTTGATGCTGACCAGCTTTTCGGAGGACGCCATGGTGGTCGAGGCTGTTCAAGGCGGGGCCCACGGCTACGCACTCAAGGATGTCCGGACCCGGGACCTGATTCAGGCTATTCGTACCGTCGCAAGCGGGCTGGGCTATCTGGACCCGCGCGTGGCGCAGCAAACGTTGCACTGGATCCGCGATCGATCCCACGCTGCTTCCGGTCACTCCCCGGATCGTCTTACACGTCTCTCTCCCCAAGAGCGCGCCATTCTGCCTCTGCTCGCTGAAGGCAAGACGAACAAGGAGATTGCCGCCAGCCTGCGGCTTAGCGATAAGACCATCAAGAATTACCTGGCCAATATCTTCGACAAACTCCAAGTACGCCGGCGCACCGAAGCCGTGAGCTGGTATATCCGAACGACTCAGGCATCGTCCCAAGACTCCCGCATCTAGATCTTGAGCATTCCACTTCTTTGCCCCCTCGCCCTCTAGAAATTCAGGGGTCTCAGGCCCTATGCTAGCCAGTCCGCCAGGGCCGTCGCAGAGATTGATGAGAATCACCCGCGCGCGGACCGGTGGCCACCCCGGCTGACCAGCGAACCGAGGCACGAAGCGTCATGCACCGTCCCCGCCCTCCTTCACCGTCCGAGACAGCGACGCAACCCAGCGACGGCATCACACCGGATCACACCGCACTGTCGGCATCCTCTCCCGCCCACCATGCCATGGAGGCGGCGCGAATCGGCACATGGGAATGGCGGCTCACCACCGGAAGGATAACCTGGTCCCCGCAGGCTGATACTATTTTCGGGCTCGCGCCAGGCGATTCTTCCGGCACGTTCGAAGGCTTCTTGAGCCTCGTACATCCATCAGATCGCCCACAGTTACAGGCGGCGATTCAGACCGCGATCGAAACCCATCAGCCCTACCACCTCGACCATCGGATCATCACCCCGGGCGGAATCATCCGGTGGGTCTCCTGTCGAGGCGGCGCGGTGCTGGACTCAGACGGCCACGTCGCAGGCATGGCGGGAACGACCGAAGATATCACCCGCCGGAAAGAAGCCGAGCTGGCTCTTGCTGATCTCCAAGAAACCCTGGAACACCGTGTCCGGGAACGCACCGCGGGCCTCGAACAGGCCGTGCGGGACCTTCAAGAGGAGATCGGGCGACGGCGACAGACTGAGGCCGCGCTGAAAGCCAGCGAACAACGGTATCACGCCCTCTACGAACACAACCCCACGATGTACTTCACGCTGACGCCTGACGGCACGGTCCTCTCCGTCAACCGATTCGGGGCAGAAGAATTGGGCTATCGCGTGGAGGAATTAGTCGGACGATCGGTACTCGCCGTTTTCCAAGCCGCGGATCACCATACCGTGCTGGGACAACTGATCGTCTGCTCACAGAGTCCTGGGCGAACCTTCGACTGGGAAATCCAGAAAGTACGGAAGGGCGGAGAACGCCTCTGGGTCAAGGAGCGGGCGCGGGCCATCACCGGGCCTGACGGACGCCCGATCATTCTCATCGTGTGTGAGGACATCACGGAACAGCGACGGACGCAAGAGCTCATCCGAGATCGGGATCAACAACTACAAACCACCACGCAGTTCCTCCATACCCTGGTGCAGGAGTCTCCCCTTCCGATCGTCAGTCTGGACGCCGAGGCGCGGGTCACCAGCTGGAACCAGGCCGCCACCAAACTGTTCGGCTGGACGGAAGAGGAGGTCCTGGGCCGGGAACTTCCTTATGTCCCTACCGGCCAGGAAGCAGAAGCCGATGCCCTCTGGAACCACGGCACACACCACGGAATCCGTGGCCCGCTTTCGCTCCGCCGGCAGCGGAAAGATGGGAAACTCTTAGACCTGTTACTGTGGCCGGTGTTCGTCGAAGATCCCACCGGCCGACTGTCGACGGCAGTCGGCCTCTATGTCGATCAGTCGGACCTCCGTCAGGCGGAAGATGCGCGCCTGCACAGTGAAGAACGGCTCCGGTCCTTCTTGAATGCACTCGACGACCTCGCGTTTGAATTCGATGATCATGGCACCTATTTAAATGTGTGGACCAGAAACGAGGATATCCTCCTATTGCCGAAGGAGGAGACCGTCGGAAAAACACTGGCCGACTTACACGGACGGGAGGCCGGCGAGCGGCACCATCATATCCTCACCCGAGTGCTCAATTCCGGACAACCCGAAACGATCGAGTATTCGCTGACGATTCATGGGCAGCCTCGGCACTTCTCCGCCATCCTCAGCCGCATTCCGGCGAGTGCAAGCACCCCGTCGACCGTGGCCTGCGTCGTCCGCGACATCACCGACCGCAAACAAGCCGAACTGGCTCTTCGCCTTAGCGAAGAACGCTTCGAAATCGCCTTCCGGTCGAGTCCTCATCCGGTCGTCATTACCGAATTGGCCACGGGACGCTGCCTCGAAGTCAACGACACGGCGTTGCAGCTCTTTGGATTCCAACGCCATGAAGCGGTCGGGCGTACCACCATCGCCATTGAGCTTTGGCCGAAGCCCGAAGATCGGACACGATTCGTCACGCAACTCCTGGAAACGGGAACCCTCCGAGGAGTGGAATTCACCTTCCAAACCAAAGACCATCGATTGCGGCACTGCCTGGTTTCGAGCGAATTGATCGAACTCAATGGTACGCGATGCATCCTCACTGTGGGCACGGATGTTACTGAGAGGAAAGAGGCTGAAGCCGCTCTGCGAGAGAGCGAGGAACGCTGGCAGCGCTTCGTCGCCGACGCACCGGTCGGGCTGGTCGTCGTCGCTGCCGACAAACGTATCCTCAGCGCCAACAAAGCCTTTTGCGCACTCACAGGCTATTCCGAGCAGGAAGTGATCAATAACACCTACGCGCTCTACACCCATCCCGATGACCTGCCCAGAAACCTGCAGTTGACCGAGGAGTTTTTCTCCGGGCAGCGGGACGAGTATACCTACGAAAAGCGCTATGTCCGGAAAGACGGCGAAATCATCTGGGTCTCCATACGGGCGAGCCGTCTTGCTGTCCACGGATATGATACGCCGCTGTTGCTCGCGGTCGTGGAAGACATTACCGACCGCAAGCAGGCCCTGGCGGAGCGGGAACGTATCAGCCAGGACCTGCACGACAACATTCTCCAATCCCTCTACGCCGTCGGCATGCAACTCGAAGCCGGCAAACTGCTGGCGGGTAAAGCCCCGCGCAAATCGAAGCAGCATGTCACACAGGCCATCCGGCAGTTGAACCACCTGGTCCTGGAAGTCCGGCAATTCATTACCGGCCTCACCCGCCGCGCGGCCCCCTCGCTGGATTTCAGCGTGGCCTTCAAACAACTCGTCGCCTCGTTTTTGTCCGATCACCACGCCGCACCGGCGCTGAACATCGATCCGCAGGTCCTCGCCGCCATCACCCCGGCCGTTGGCGAGCAACTGCTCAACATCACACGCGAAGCCTTGAGCAACAGTGTGCGGCACGCCGCCGCCGCGCACCGGTCAGTCGCCCTGACCGCGACCGACACGCACGTCCATTTGCGCATCGCCGATGACGGCATGGGCTTTGACACAACACGCAAGCGCCGCCGCGGCCAAGGACTGGCCAACATGGCGGCGCGCGCCAGAACCATCCGCGCACAGTTCACCCTTGAGAGCACCCCGGGCCGAGGAACTTGTATTACCATCGACGTCCCGACAGGAGATCCGCATGTCCACTAGAGCGAAGTCGTCGCCCCTTCGTCTGCTGATCGTCGACGACCATGAGGTCGTCCGGATCGGACTCAGCGCCGTCCTCAATCTGACCCCTGGCATGAAAGTCGTCGGCCAGGCCAAGAGCAAAGCGGACGCCATCACTCAATGTCGCCGCGCCAAGCCGGATGTGGTGTTGCTCGATATCCGGCTTTCCGACGGAAGCGGCATCGATGCCGCCCGCGACATCCTCTCCACGCATCCGGAGACACGGATCTTATTTTTGACCAGCTTCGCCGACGAACACACCGTGCTCGAAGCGATTCTGTCCGGGGCACAGGGCTATCTCCTGAAGGACATCGCCTCAACCGCGCTCGTCCGCGCCATCAAGACCGTCGCCGCCGGCCACCCCTTGATGGATCCACGGCTGACCACCCATACCTTGTCCTGGCTGAAGAGTCTGTCGGCCGGTGCGGGACCATCCAAACGATCGCTGCTGTCCCCCCAGGAGCAACGCATCCTCCCGCTCGTTGCCGAGGGGTTAACCAACAAGGAAATCGCACAGCGTTTGGAGTTGAGCGAGAAAACCGTCAAGAACTATCTCGCCAACATGTACTCCAAGCTCCAAATCGGACGGCGGTCCCAAGTCGCGGCGATGTACGCCGGGAGCTTCAAGGGCTCCGTCCCCCCGCTTGCCCCCAAATCCTCATGAGAAGCGCCCCGCGACCCGGGTACAAGGCAGCGCGCCGGTGTGGATCGAATTCAAGATTCGCCGAGACACACCGATACAGAAACGTCACGCTCTAGTCGACCGAGGGCACGCCCATCTCCGCCATCCACCGTCCCGCATGAGTGCAGACACATCAAGTTTGCTCCTCCGACATCCGACAAAGACGTGGATCTCCGCATTGATACATCCGTCACTGCGCAGAGGAAACCATGTTCGATTTATCCCGATTCCGACTCCAAGACATGACCGCCTGCAGTGCGGCCTTGCGCCGGCTCGGCGCCGGCGCATCCTCCATCGAAACGGCGGCAGACCGGATCACGCGGTACCTCTATACGAACCTCACGACCGGGCCGGACGCAGATCCGGCTTGCGTCCTCATTCGCCTGTTCAAGACGCATCCGTACGGGCGCCTCGCACCTGAGCTTCAGACGCTCGTCGATGGCCGTCTTGGCAAGAACCCGGCTTCCCCCGACATGACGTGTCTCACCCTTTTGGCCAGCACAGGAGCCGTTCCAGGCTGGAACGACCCGGCGCTGTCCAGCCAGTTTCGCGTCATCCCCCTGGCCGGCCCTGAAGCCATCGCGAAGCTGCCGATGTTCTCGCAGCTCTTCGCGCAATTTCACGGCGACCTGCCTTTCTTGAATACAACCGCATCCCCCCTGCTGCTCGCTCAACACCCCACGACCTTCAACGTCTTCCATGTGCCGGAGGCGCGCAACAGCCGTTACGTCCCGGGACAACAGGAATTCGTCGTCCCGTTCGGCGTGCAATCCGTACTCGGCTTTGGAAACCTGTTGCCGACCAGAGAGATGTTCGCGGTAATCCTATTCACGAACATCGCGGTCCCGAGTGAAACCGCCGAGCTCTTTAAACCGTTCGCCCTCTCCACCGAACTGACACTCGCGCCGTTCGACCATGAACAACTGATCCTGCCGGCGCCACCGCATACACCGCGGCCCGCCCCGACCGAGCACGGCGAAACCCTGGCTTCGGTAAAGCATCGGGTCGCGACGCTCGAATCCATTTTGACGGTGCAGGAGCAGGCGGTGGAAGTACAGTCGGTCCGCCTTGAAGCCAGCCTGTCGGCGTCTCTCCAACACGCCCGGGAACTCCAGGCCGAAAGCCTTCGCTTTGAAACCCTCTCGGATTCGTCACCCATCGGAATTTTCCAAACCGATGCCAACGGCGATTGCCTCTACGCCAACGCAGCCTGGCAACAGATCGCCGGACTCTCCCTTGCCGCCAGTCTGGGCCGTAACGGGATCCAGGCGATCGCACTCGAGGACCGTGACCAGGTGATCCGTCAATGGGACGAGGCGGTCCGACGCGGGGAAGAATTCGAGCTGGAATTCCGCATACGGCGCCCTGACGGAACGATTCGGTGGGTCCACAGCCGGGCGCATCCGCTGCGGAACGACAAAGGAGAGATGATCGGCCATGTCGGCACCACGGAAGACATCACCGAACGAAAACAGGCGGAACAAGCGCTCCGTGAGAGCGAAGCCCGGCTGCAAGAGGCCCAAGCTATGGCGCACCTGGGCAATTGGGAGCTGGATCTGGTGAGGAACCGGCTGCTGTGGTCGGACGAAATCTTTCGAATCTTCGAGATCGACAAGGCGCAGTTCGGCGCCTCCTACGAGGCGTTTCTCGACACCGTTCATCCCGACGACCGAGTACTGGTGAATGACGCGTATAGGCAGTCGGTGGAGAGCCGCACCCCCTATGAGATCGTCCATCGGCTGCAAATGCCGGATGGGCGGATCAAGTATGTGCAGGAACGCGGCGAGACGTACTACGATGGCGGGGGGCGACCGCTGCGCTCCGTGGGCACAGTCCAGGACATCACCGAGCGGCGGGAAGGTCAACTGCAGCTGCAGTGCTCGCAGGCGTTGCTGAATTCGGTGTTCGAACATCTTCCTCATATGGTCTTTGTGAAGGATGCCCGAACCCTGCGCTTCGTCGAATTCAATAAGGCGGGCGAGCGCCTCACCGGATTTTTGCGCGAAGAATTGCTGGGGAAATCAGACTACGACTTCTTTCCGCGAGACGAGGCCGACTTCTTTACCGAAAAAGACCGCGCCGTCCTGGCCAGCGGCTCCATGCTGGAAATTCCCGAGGAAGAGATCCAGACCAAACACCGGGGCGTTCGCATCCTTCAGACCAAGAAAGTTCCACTCTACGATACCCATGGCATCCCGCAGTACCTCTTGGGCATTTCCGAAGACATCACCGATCGGAAAGCCGCCGAAGCACAATTCAAACAGGTGTTCGAGTCGAGTTACATCGGAATGTTGATGGTAGCGGAAGACGGGAGGATCACTCTGGCAAACCCCCGGATCGAAGAGACGTTCGGCTATCGCCGAGACGAATTGATCGGACAGCCGGTGGAGGTCCTTCTCCCGGAGCGCTTCCGAACGACCCATCATGGTCAACGGATGGCGTTCGTAGCGTCGGGCGCGTCCCGACCTATGGCCAAAGGCCGCGAACTCCACGGATGCCGCAAGGATGGAGGGGAATTCCCCGTTGAGATCGGGCTGACCCCGGTCAATACTTCGCAAGGGCCTCAGGTCCTCGCCTCGATCACCGACATCACGGAGCGTAAACAGAACGACGCCAGTCGCTTCAGACTGCAGCAGGCCATCGATCATGGCCAAGACGGCATGGCCCTATTGGATAGCGACGGTCGGTACCTCTATATGAATCCGGCCCACGCGGCTATTTTTGGATATACATCCGAGGAATTGCTGGGCCATGGCTGGCAGGACCTCTTCCCCGCAGAGTGGGCGGCCCTGGTCGAGCAACTCTATTTCCCCACGCTCCTCCAGACCGGTCACTGGCAAGGAGAACTGGTCGCCAGAAAGAAAACCGGCGATGCCTTCGATATCGACGTCGCGTTGACTTTACTGACCGATCCCCGGACAAATGTACAGACGTTTCTCTGGACTTGCCGCGACATCTCTCCGCGCAAACAAATGGAGCGAGACCTTCTTGAAGCGAAGAGCGCCGCCGAATCCAGCGCCCGTGCCAAGTCTGCCTTCCTGGCCACGATGAGCCATGAAATCAGAACTCCGATGAACGGCGTGCTCGGCATGACCAGCCTCCTGCTCGACACCAGCCTGACAGCCGAACAACGCGAGTATGTCGAAACCCTGAAACACTCCGGCCAGTCTCTGCTCACGATTCTTAACGACATTCTGGACTTTTCCAAGATTGAAGCCGGGAAACTTGAATTAGAACCGATCCCTTTTGATCTCAGGGCGGCACTCGATCAGGTGTTGGATGTGCTCGTCATGCCGGCGCAGGAAAAGCACCTCGAACTGATCGGGCTCGTCAACGCCGATGTGCCGGCTCTGGTCGTCGGGGATCCCGGTCGAGTGAAACAAATTCTGGCCAATCTTCTGAATAACGCGATTAAATTCACCGAAACAGGCGAAGTGAGCGTCGTCGTATCTTCGGCATCGGTGTCCGCTGAAACCGTGACGCTTCATGTCGACGTCACCGACACCGGCATCGGTATTGATGAGTCAGCGCAGTCCCGCCTGTTCAAATCCTTCTCGCAAGCAGACACCTCGACGGCGCGGCGGTTCGGAGGAACCGGGCTTGGTCTTGCGATTTGCAAGCAATTGGTGGAACTCATGCAAGGAAGAATTGACGTCGAGAGTACGCCAGGACAAGGGAGCCGGTTTTGGTTTGAAATTCAACTCGGCTACCGCCACGACATTCCTCTCATCCAATCGCCCCTCACAGACCTGCGCGGAAAACGTCTCTGCATCCTTGACGATAATGCCTTGAATCGACGGATTCTTGGTCAGTACGCGGCCCGCTGGCAGATGGATGCCTGCATGGCCGAACGAGCCGAAGACGCCCTGGCTCTCCTCCGTAGGGAGCGGCAAGCCGGCCGCGCCATCGACGCCGCGCTGGTCGATATACAACTCGCCGTCATGAGCGGACTGGCCCTGATCACGCACATGAAGAACGACCCCCTCCTGCAGGACATCCCCGTCATTCTGCTCACCTCCGTCGGCCGCCGGGGCGACGGGAAAGCCGCCCAGGACGCCGGGGCCGCCGCCTATTTAACGAAGCCGATCCGCGAACGCCAACTGGCCGACTGTATCCGGCTCGTCCTCGCCCAACCTCGGCAGGCAGACAATCGACAACCGCTCATCACGCGCCATACCCTCTCGGAAGCGACGGCCCAGACACGCCACCACCTGCTCGTCGTCGATGACAATCTCATCAATCAAAAAGTGGCCGTGAAAATGCTGGAGAAACTCGGCTATCGCGTCGATGTGGTGAGCAACGGGAACGAGGCGCTGGCCGCACTGACCCGCCATCACTACAATCTGGTGTTCATGGATTGTCAGATGCCTGAATTGGACGGGTTTGAAACGACGAGAATGATCCGCACGCATGAGCAGCCTGGTACCCGTCTTCCCATCATCGCCATGACCGCCAATGCGATGGCCGGCGACCGCGAACACTGCCTGGCCTCAGGCATGGATGATTTTGTGAGTAAACCGGTCAAGCGGCAGGATCTCCACCGAGTGCTGACTCAGTGGCTGCCCCCATCCGACGACCGGGCGGCGGCGTAGACAGCGATGATACTCCACACACCAACCTCTGTTGTGTTCATCGGGTCGGGAATGCCCCTTGCCGGGACCCTCGACGCATGGATGCACACACACTTTGCTGAACCTCTGACCGTGGCATCCGTGACCACCGTTCCCGATGCGCTGGTCTATCTCCAGTCGCACCGAGTCGATCTGATCTTTGTCGACGAAGCAACGGCACGGACCGAACTACGCAGGATCCACAGCGCCTCCCCCACCACTCCAATCATCGGGCTGGTCATGAAGATGGACGAACCCGTTCAGCTTCTCATGCTTCGGCAAGGCGTTCACGAGGTCCTCTGCCTGCTCCCGTCGACCGACGCCGATCAAGCTCGCACCATTGAACGGGCCCTGGCCCGTGTGAATGGACGTGCCGGGCTTCTCAAGTCGGGTGAACCGTGCCACGACATCGCGGCCGCTCCGCCCCGGGTGATCCACGATCTGAACAATCTCCTGACATCTATCACCGGATTCGCCGATCTCTTACTCGCTCAGCTCCCAACCGATAATCCGGCACGCAGGGGTGCCGAGCAAATTCGCCTGGCCGGAAGACGCGCCACGGCATTGCTGAAAGCGCACCAACCATCGCCAGCAGGACCACCCGCCGCTCCGGCCTCATCGCCCATCACCGCCCGAGCCGCCTGATCCACAGCACCTCAACCGCATCACGAAACTATTCTCATCTGAATTGACAGGTCGTACAACGCACTTTAGGATACGGCGCACACGTTGCCCTACGCGGGCATTTGACTGGTTGAGGAGGCCTGATGTCCAGCGAGCATTTATCCCCGTCTCACGCGCCTGCAGCAGCACAACGAACCGCCGGGGCCCAAATCGAACATGTGTTTGAAAGCGTCGTGTTTGCCAGCCGCTGGATTCAAGCTCCTCTGTATGGAGGGCTCATCGTCGCGGAGTTGCTCTACGCCTACAAATTTTTGATCGAGCTCTGGGAGATGGTCCGGCACATCAATCAGCAGGAAGAGACCATCTTCATGCTGGGCGTGCTGGGTTTGATCGACGTCACGATGGTGGCGAATCTGCTCACTATGGTCATCATCGGCGGCTATGCCACCTTCGTCAGCAAATTGGATCTGGAAGAGCATCCGGATCGCCCGGACTGGCTCACTCACATCGACCCCGGGACGATCAAGATCAAGTTGGCGGCCTCGCTCATTGGTATTTCCAGCATTCATCTCTTGAAATCCTTCGTCAATATTCACAATGAAAATTACGAAGACATCAAATGGAAGATCTTCATCCACATCACCTTTCTCGGCTCCGCCATCCTCTTAGCCTGGACGGACAAGATTATGCAGAAGGATAAGAAGCACTGATCCGGTATCGAAACCTGTACAAGGCTGTCTCTCTCTCGGCCCCTTGTTGAGTGCCCTGATCGATCTGCACGAAACCAGGCCGGCGAAAACCTGACTTTCCGGTCTTTGCGCCGGGCCACATCAAGGCATGCCGCTTGCGGATATGTCCGCCCCACAGGTTGCAATGCCCTCATCACAGAGCCTGCGATCGGAGGCCATCATGCTTCGCCTGGGTTTCATCGCACTTCTGACTCTTCCGCTTCTGACCGCCTATACATCGTCGTTCATCGAGCTGCGTTAGAATCTCGATGTGCATCGGTCCTCGTTTGAGGAAAAGCTCGCAAGCGACTCTGCGAAGGTGGAGCAATACCGGGCCTGTACCCAACAGGCCCACGACGGCAGCAGCCTGCCCCTCAGCCTTGCAACAGATAGCCCTGCAACACGAACGGTCAGTTCGCCCATCACGATCGGCGGCAGACTCCGGGCGCCCGTGCAGGCGTTGGTTGAACGGATTCACGATCGAATCGGAGGCAACGCGGCATCCCTGAGTGTCCTTTCCGATATGGCAGGCGATTTCGCCGATCCTTCGCATCGCCGATTGGATCTGGACAAGCTCCGCCTGCTCACCGACGCAATCCGCCATTGGCATGTCCATCTCGATTTCGATGACGAGGCGTTGGCGAGGGACACCTCGCTCTTTGCTCAACTCCTCCTCGCCTACAACCGGGCCTACTTCGGCGACGTACGATATGCCATCGCCCCCAATTCCGCCTCAGGAACGGTGCGCGGGATCGTCCAAGTCACCTCGCGGGGGTTTGTGGACCGCAGTGGAACCACCGTTCGGTTTCCCGGCCTCTCAGCTGTCGCTCACGTTGACGCATCCCAGGGAATCGAACTCGCCGCTACGTCCATCGACTCCGGGCGGATGAGCGCCGACCTCACCCGCGTCTTTCTCGAAGCCTTCTTCGATGCCGCCTTCCGTGTTCCAGCTGTGCAACAGGCAACGGCCCTCCATCTGCCAACACAGACGCCACCCTATCCGGCATTCGATCCCTCACGCCCCTCCATTTCACTTGAAGCGCTGGCTACGGTGACCCAGCGGGCGCTCAGGACTGAAGCCGTCGTAACCGCACTGACAGGGAAAGCCGTGCGCGGCGGGAGGCTGTTCGGCACGAACAACGAAACCGTCGCCGCTACGCTTGAAACGGCCGCGGGAGTTTTTGCAAAGAAACTCGTCGAGCACGAAGGCTTCTGCTATTTTCAAGTTACACAGCATCCCTAATTGCGCACCGTCCGCACAGGGAACGAACCGACGAGGAACCTATGACACGCACACTCTCACTGATCCTGAGTCTCGGATGTCTCCTCACGCTCAGTGGATGTTTTGCCAAGATTCACATCCTCCCCGCTCATACCGACCAACAGACCCCGGTCTTTGCCCCGCTCCCTGATCGTGAGGCGCTCCTCGGATTGGCGGTCTCCGGCGGCGGCAGTCGCGCCGCGACCTTTGCCGCCGGCGCTCTTGAGGCCCTGGCAAATGTTCGTTTCATGGAAGGTGGACAGGAACGCAGCGTCCTCGAAGCCGTCACGCACATGTCAAGCGTCTCGGGTGGAAGTCTGGCGACGGCCTACTACGCCGTCAAGAAACCGGCAAAGACGGAACCCCTGTTTGCCGGCCAGCAACTGTCTCCCGCCTATCGGCAGTTTTTCGCCCGTTTCAAAGACGACATGCAGAAGAACTTTCAGATCCGGGCACTGGGGCGCCAAGTGCTGAACTTCCGGGTGGCCAACCCAACCAAGTTTGCTCATTCGTTCGCCGAAGTCTGGGATGCCGACTTCTTTGACGAGATCACCTTTGCCGGATTGTATGAGCGGACCAGCCGAGGGGATGCCCCGCAGGTCATGCTGAACGGCACGATGTACAACTCAGGCCGACGGTTAGTGTTGACCACGCTGGCCCCGGCAGACTTCGCTTACGATTTCACCGCAGAGTTGCGCGCCAAGCTGAATGCCAAGGGACTTCAATTCACCCCGGAAGGCAAGGCCAGCTTTGACCGAAGCGTGGACCGGGCCAAGAATCAGTTCCTTCCGTTAACGATGGAAGGCATCGGCGCCGACCACCATACGCTGCCGGTGTCGCTGGCCGTGGTCACCTCCGCGTCCTTTCCACCGGTGGTCGGACCGGTGACCTATCAGACAGTCGGCTCGACTTCCTACACACACGTCGGCGACGGCGGCCTCTTCGACAACCTCGGCACGGAATCTCTGACCACCCTTTTCCTGAACAAGTTGAATCCGGCTCACCCGCAAACACGGCGCGGGCTGATCCTCGTCATCGACACCTCCTATCCCTTCTATGAGGGAGCGGCCGATCTCGATAGGAGTGAAAAAGGGTTTGACGTATTTATCGACGATCCTTCCCGAATTGTCGGCATCATGGAGGAGCGAGCCAACGCCTATCAGGCGATGCTCTGGCACAGCCTCAGGACAGAAGGCGTCCTCCTCCCGGATTACGATCATCTGAAACTCATCATCCTTCGGCATACCGACGCCGAATGGACGAAAGACGATCCGATCCCCGCCGGGTGCCCTGCCGGGCTCACCCCGGCGGATGTGAAACGGGTGATCCGGCAGATTCCGACTCTCTTCAAGATCGACGAGGATTGCCACGCGCCGCTGCTGTTCGCCGCGGCGAAGAAAGTCGTGCAGAAGCAGCAGGACCGGATCGTGAACTTCTTACAAGCGGCCCCGATGCGCTGACGGCCGGACTGACCGAGGGAGCAACCGGACAGGCTCATGACGAGGATGGATTCCGACCAGACCGACGGCCCGATTCCGCTGGCGCAAGTTCTCGCGGAAGAAGCAAAAGAACTGCATGATATCCACCTCGCGTTTCCCGATCACTTGTCGCCGGCTGAACATCTGAAGCATGTCCAGGCCTCCATCCATGAGCGAACCCCTGCACGGTCCGCGCTCTGCATTTCCGGAGGCGGGATTCGTAGCGCGACGTTTGGCCTCGGCGTCCTGCAGGGACTGGCGCGCCATCATCTGCTGCAGCAATTCGATTATCTCTCCACCGTCTCCGGCGGCGGCTACATCGGCAGTTGGTTGACGGCCTGGATTCGCCACGACCCTGAAGGGCTCGAGGGAGTGTGCGCTCAGCTGGGACAGGTCGCGCCTCCCGATACACTGCAGCACGAACCGGAACCGGTCGGTTGGCTCCGCACCTATAGCAACTATCTGAGTCCCCGGCTCGGACTTATGTCGGCCGACTCCTGGACGCTCGTCGGAACCTATCTGCGCAACCTGCTGCTCAATTGGCTGGTGCTGGTGCCGTTCTTGTTGGCGCTGGTCGCTGCCCCGCTCGCCTATCGAGCGTCGCTCATCTCTGCGGGATCACGCGGCATAATGAGCGCCCTGCTGGCGGTGAGTTCCCTCGCGCTGTTGCTGAACCTGGTGTATTTGCATCTGTGCCGCCCGAGCCTGGCCAAGTTACGCCGGCATCAATTCTGGCGCAGGTTTGAATCCCAACGAACATTTTTATTTGTCTGTCTTGCTCCGCTCCTCCTTGCAGCCGTTCTGCTGACCATCGTCTGGAAATGGTATCGCGCCCAGGGCCATGCACTCGGCGAACTGCACCTGATCGGCGACTCCAGTCTGCTCACGCTGGCCTGCGGCGCGGCGGCTATGCATGTGACCGCCTGGCTTATCGCCGCACTGATCTTAGAACGGCCCTGGCTCAACTGGTGGCGCCTGGGGGAATTTCTCTCAATCGCATTCAGTGGGATGCTTGGAGGGGCGCTGCTGTGGAAGGCCCTGGTGACACTCGATACCTATGCAGACTGGGGTCTATGTCTGCCCCCCCCCTGCCCCCTACCTCATCGAAACCTGCACGGCCAAACTTGCGTTTGTCAGCTGGTATACTGTCGCCGCCGTTCCCGCGTTTCTTTCCCTCTTTCTCCTTGCGGCAACACTCTTTATCGGCATCGCCAGCCGTTCGACCGGAGACGGTGACAGGGAATGGTGGGGCCGCGCCGGCTCATGGGTTTTGATCGGCTCAGTCTGTTGGTTCAGCCTGAGCAGTATCTCCGTCTTCGGACCGGCCATTTGGGACCAGATCTCCGCATGGACGGCTTCAGCCGGCGGCCTGACCGGCGTCTTGACCATTCTCCTCGGCTTCAGCGCCAAGACTGCCGCCAAACCCGCAGGGACTGAATCGGCCTGGTGGAAGTCTCTGGGCAAGCAGGCCTACCTTCTGCTGCTCGCCCCGCTGACCATCGGACTGATCTTCGTCCAACTGGCCAGACTCACGACCGCGATCGTGGATCAGACACCCTGGTATCTGGTCGGGGGATTCCTCGTCGCCATGGCGGCCTTCAGCGCGGGCATGTCCTTCATCATCAACATCAATAAATTTTCGCTGCATTCGATCTATCGCAATCGCCTCATTCGCGCCTATCTCGGCGCCTCCCGGTGGAATACGCGCACGCCCAATCCGTTCACAGGATTCGACAACCGCGACAACCTCGCCATGGCGTGCTTTGCTCCGACGACGGGCATCGTACAGAAACCTTTTCACGTCATTAATATCGCGCTGAACCTGGTACACGGGGAACGGCTCGCCTGGCAACAACGGAAAGCACAGTCGTTTACCGTATCACCGCTGCATTGTGGAAGTTTCGTCAACCAGCTGGGCTATCGACGCTCGTCGGAATACGGCATGAATCCCGCCGTCGGCCAGCCCATTACTATCGGCACCGCGCTCGCGATCTCAGGCGCGGCAGCCAGCCCGAACATGGGCTACCATTCGTCACCTGCCGTGACGTTCCTCCTGACGCTCTTCAATATCCGACTGGGCTGGTGGCTGGGCAATCCCGGCCAGGCAGGCCAAGACACCTACAAGCGAACCTGCCCGGAGTTCGCCGTGGGACCGATGCTGGCCGAAGCGTTCGGGTTCACCAACGAACAGAAGCGGTATGTGTACCTCTCCGACGGCGGGCACTTCGAAAACCTGGGGCTCTACGAGATGGTCTTGCGACGATGCCACTACATTCTCGTGAGTGACGCGGGCTGCGACGAGAAGATGGAGTTTCAGGACCTGGGAAACGCCATCAGAAAGATCCGGATCGATCTGGGCATCGATATCGACATCAATGTGGAGCCGCTGCGTCCGTCAACCCAGCACCGATCAGGCGTGCACTATGCGATGGGCACCATCCACTACAGCCGGGTGGATCCGGGCGCGCCGGACGGCATCCTGATTTACCTGAAGCCTTCGCTCAGCGGCGATGAGCCGGTGGATGTGCTGGAATATGGCGCCCATCACGAACAATTCCCGCATGAGCCGACGTCGGATCAATTTTTCGACGAGTCACAATTTGAATCATATCGCCGGCTGGGAGAGCACGTGGCAGAGGAGGTGTTCGCCTCCCTTACCGCGAAGAGGGCCGGCTTGCCGGCTGTCTTTGACGCCCTTCAAAAGCGGCACAACCCCTCTCACGTCTGAGCCTGCTCTTCACCGGGATCAACCAGCGCTTACACCCATGACGGCGCCCTTCGTATCCCGCCATTGAGGGGTCCAGGCGAGGGCCACGAGCTTCACCGCGATATTGGATTTGGTGGGCTTGATGGAAATGGTCTCGAGCTTTTCGTTCAACGGATCGGTCGCGGCGGCCAGTGCGTCGCTCTCGGTTTTGAATTGCGCTTCGAAATCCGCCAACTGTTGCTGAAGAGCCGCCACGTTTTCTTCGGCGTAACCGACCTCCTGGGACTCTTTCATCACGCGACCGGCACTCCTGATCGCCGTCGTCGCCCGGCCGATATTCGTGGCGCTGATCGTCTTGCGGCCCAGAAACGCGCCAAGGATCGAGGCTCCGACGCTAATGGCCGCCTGCACCTGGCTGGAACGGGACTCCGCCTGCTGTTTGGCTTTCATCTGCTCGGCCCGCCGGATGCGGTCCTGCAGCGTGGTAATCTTCGGCGCGTACTTCTGGCGCAACGACTCGGCCGCTTTGTCGCGCAATTCGCGGCCGGACTGTTGGAGCCGCACGCGAAAATCCCGTTCGGACTCGCCCGGCTTGGAAACGTCTTTCGTCGTCGGGCTTTTCAATAACTCGAGCTTCTGGGTCCTGAACAGCCAGCCGCCAAAATCCTTGTTCCAGTCGGCATAACTCTTGGCCTTGCCGGCGCTGGCCGGGAGCGGAAGGAACTGGGCATCACTCTCCGGCGACTGTTCCAGATCCGCGACGGCCAGATCCGCGGCAACGGCATGATCCCAATCAACCGGCACGGCGCCGTCGGTCATGGGCGCCAACACCGTCACGTCCTGCATCTGGTCGATACCGCTCTTCGTATCGGAGAAACGGATCTGGGCCGCCCCCAGCAGCATCGGGGCATACAGGAGTTCGCTGCCCTGCGGTTTGGAGCCCCGCAGCGGCACAAACTGCTGCGGCACGTCCGGCGGGACGATGGGACGGGACTTCAGTGCTGAGTGCTGGAGGCTGGGTGCTGAGCCGGAAACCGCCTGCGTTTGACGCGTGTCGCTTGTGGCTTGTCGTCTTGCCGGATCCATCAGCTGCTTAATCTGTGTTCTCGTCAGAGGGCCTCGCAAGTACGACAGGCACCAGCGGGTTTCGAACACGACCGGCTCATCCTCATGGACATTGTTCATCAGAAAGATACGATTGCCGAGGCCCGCGAGCGTCTGCTCCATGCGCCCCTTGTCGAATTTCTTTCCCGCACTGGAGGAGGCGCCTTCCAATCCTTCGAGCACCCGCGCCTTGTCGCGCTCCGTCTGCAACCGTCCGATAAACCAGGTCCCGGTATTGGCGAGGCCCTTGTAGTCGAGATCGACGGGATTCTGCGTCGCCAGCACCACGCCCAATCCAAACGCGCGCGCCTGTTTGAGCAACGTCATCAGCGGCAGCTTCGACGGCGGGTTGGCCACCGGTGGGAAGTAGCCGAAGATCTCATCCATATAGAGGAGCGCGCGCAAACTCGTCGTACCAGACTGCGCTCTCATCCACCCGACCATCTGACTCAATAAGAGTGTCACGAAGAACATGCGCTCAGCGTCATTGAGATGGGCGATGGAGAAGATTGCCAGACGCGGCTTACCCGCATTGCTGTAGAGCAGCGACTGGATATCGAGGGCTTCGCCTTCCAGCCAGGATTGAAAGCCGGGCGCAGCGAGCAGATTGTTCAGCTTCATCGCCAGCGCGAAACGGTCCTTCGAGGGAAAGAAGGAGTCCACGTCCATCACGCCGACTTTCGTGACCGGCGGAGTTTGAATGGCGTGAATGAGCGCGGCAAGATCCAGATCTTCTTCGTTCCTCCAGGTGCGATCCAGAATCGTCGAGAGCAGAATGTGTTCGCGGCTCTGGATCGGATCGGCTTCGATTCCGAGCAGGCCGAGCAAACTCGTCACAGTGGTGCTGATCCGTTCGCGGAAGAGTTCGGCATCTTCGCGCACGTCGGCGGCGGGTGCGGCAAACGACTTGAGAATGGAGACCGGCAACCCGGCGTTGCTCCCCGGCGTATAGATGGCGACATCGGCCGCATCCCGCAACCGTTGAATACGCGCGCCGTCCTGCTGCCAGCCGGTCAACCCTTTGGTCCAGAATTCCGCCTGCGCCTTGGCATAGTCGGCCGGTGACAATCCCTTCTTGCGTGCGTCGTCTTCATTGATCCAGGGTTGAAAGTCTTCGCCTTTGAGGCTGGGGAATGTGAGCATCAGGTTGCCGAGGTCGCCCTTGGGGTCGATGATGATGGCGGGAATGTTATCGATTGCCGCTTCTTCGAGGAGGGAGAGACAGAGGCCGGTCTTCCCGCTTCCGGTCATGCCGACACAGACCGCATGGGTCACGAGATCTTTCGAATCGTAAAGCAGCCAGCCCGGCTTCGCCTGTTTCGCCGCCATGTCATACGGGCGACCAAGGTAGAAGACGCCGAGTTTTTCAAAATCTTCGGCTGAACTTGCAGCAGCCGGCTCCTTCGACTTCCCTGTCTCTTTCTTCTTAGAAGGCATCGTTCACCACTCTTTGAATATGAGAAACACCGCGCCGATCATGAGGCCGAACCCGGCCAGATAGTTCCACTTGAGCGGCTCTTTCAAATAGAGAACCGAAAAGACGCAAAACACAACGAGGGTAATCACTTCCTGAATGGTTTTCAATTGCGCCGCCGTGAATTCATAGTGCCCGATCCGGTTGGCCGGCACCTGGAAACAATACTCAAAGAACGCAATCCCCCAACTCGCCACAATCACGATCCACAAAGGCGAATCCTTATACTTCAAATGCCCGTACCAGGCGAAGGTCATAAAGATGTTAGAGATGGTTAGCAGGAGAACGGTGTGCATGGGCTCCTTCCCGACAAGAGACGATGGCGCTCGGCCGATGGTCCTTACACGAACGCCGCTGGGAGACCTGCTCTGTGCGGTCTTCCAGCGGCTCCGGCTATATGCCGGTTTTGTAGAGCACTGAGCCTGAGAGAAATCGTCAACGAACGGGCGATATTCTACGGTGCGATCATTCTTGCTGCAAGAAGGGATTGGCGAAGGAAGTGTTTAAATGGTCTTGATATAGGGGGGATGTTCTTCCACAAGAGGCAGGCCACACCGCTGTACTGCCGGACTGGCAGGCTGCCCTGAAAACCGAACAGATTGTGAAGATGCTTCCGGTCTGTTCGACCTGAAAATAGACGTAACCCTTGCCGCAGGTGATTTTCATCGACTCGATGTCGTTCCCCATGTCGAGCTTGCCGAGATTCGGCACGCGCTGGTTTGGCACAATTGTGAATTCCGTGCCGGTGTAATCCTTGTCTTCATACACATGCACGGAAGCATTGGAGCCGGCGATGCCGTTTGTACCTCAACATGCATATCAATTCCATCGCCAGCGCCTCATTCAACCGCTTGAAAAGCAATTCACGATCCGCACGGTATCCTTCCGTGACCGCCCCGCGCCCGGCATGTTCGCGCACACGCCGGCGTATGGCTATCACGTCGTTCAGGAATCTCTTCTTCATGGGACTCCTCTTGATCGTTTTATCGCCGTGAGCGCCGTCGGTCGAGGTAGAGCCCTTTGCGCGGCCTGCCATGATTAGCACTGGCAGCCAAGCGTGGTGGTGCGCCAACTTGGCCATCCATCTCCGTCAGCGATGGGCGATGCGTTCACACGTTAGAAATGGAAGTTCAACCCGATCGTGACCATATGGCCGTTATCATTGAAACTCTTGTCCTTGATGTTCTGATCTTTGGAATCAAGTGTCTCCAGCCATACGTGGCGATAGGTTCCATCGATCGACCAGCGTTGGCTCAGCATCCACTGGAGTCCTCCGCCGACATGTGCACCGAATCGATTTTGTGTGTCGCTGAACCCTCCAGGACCGTTGACGTTCGTGTAGTACCATCCTCCACCACCCAGCAGGAAGGGACTCACCCGCTTGCCGGGAAGCAGATAGATCAGCGCCGACACTTGCACCGGATAGGTTCGAGTGAACGTGCTGTCGAGTTTCTTTTCCCGGTAATCCACCGATCCTTCGATCGCGAACATCTGCCCGAAATGCAATCGAGCTTGGGCCCCGCCGTACCACTTGGGGCTGAAGTCGTGTGGATCGAAATAGGTGGCGCGCCCGCCCAAGGAAAGAACGCTCTTCTCCACGTCGTCGAAAAGATAGGAGTCCGCAAACGCCGCGGGCATGACCGGGATGACCAGCAGCATGACGGTTGTCGCAGCCGACAAGAACCCAAGCCGCGTGCCACGCGACGCAGCCTTTGCTCGCCAGGATAATATCTTCGGTATCATGAGACTCCTCCTTTCATGTCATGTCATGTCATCTCATCCTCACGAGCACCATTGGCTCTCGTCAGCAGTGGCTCTCGTTTGCGACCGGCAAGATCGCGTATTGACTGCGGCGGCTGTAGGCAGGACTGCGCTGCCTGTTCCGCCACGAATTGTCGCTCTGTGAGGGCACGGGAGCCTGAATGACTACGCCGAGCGGCATACTCCTCGACGTGACAAGCGATACGCTTACTTGCCAATCTTGGTTTCCATCGTCTGGGCGTCGACATAGACCTTCTTGGTCTTGTCGGCGCTGTCGATGATCTCGATTTTGTACACAGTCCGTCCTTCATCCTTGCCGAGCTCCGCCTCAACCGCCTGTCCCGGCACCGCCATCACCGCCACTTGGACGGCTTTGTCCAGCGTCACAGTCGCGCTCTTTGCCAGTTCCTTGTTTGTTTCGAACAGGGCCCAGGCAGAGGAGCCTGTCAGTCCTGCCAGCAACACGACTGCAACAAATAGCTTCTTCATGACATTCCTCCTTTGGTTGGGTGAGATGCGTGAGGTACCTGTGCTCAAACCGGCATCCTATCGCGCCCTTGACGTCAGTCCGGGCTTGGCCGCTTGATGCTGTTCGTACCATTGATCGACTTCCTGACGAACTGCCTTCTTCTGGTCTCCGTACCGTTCCTGGAGCGAACCGATGAACTTGTCATCGTCGCCTTCGGTCTGCACGAGATGGGCCTCGATAAACTTGCCCCATTGCTTCTTGAGTTCTCCCTTGAACTGATTCCATTGGCTTCTGAATTGATCGCCACTCATCGTCATCCCTCCTGGTGAAAGGCTAGCGTGGCTCCACCGCACCCGCACTCCCTTCGGCGCCAACGGTGGAATTGACTCCGCGACGGTCGATCCGATTCCGAAGGAGCGTAGAGTCCCCCGGCATCAAGGCTTCGGCCTCCTTCAGCGCGTCTTGTGCGTCACGTTCGCGACCTTGACGGCGATAAATGCCCGCGAGCGTGTCGAGGACATGGGGCCGCAAGGGGCCGGCGCTGTTCAGAGCTGTCAATGCCAAGCGTTCGGCTTCGTCCACCCGGTTTCCTAGCGTCAGATAAACCATCGCCAGATTGTTGTTTGCGCCGGGATGGTTCGGCTCAATTGCCAACGCCCGGTTGTAATAGTCTTGCGCGGCACCGAACGCCCCACGTTTGAATGCGAGATTGCCCAATCCCACCAGCGCTGTGGTTGATCGAGGTCGCTGTCCCAATGCCGTCTGGAATTCCTGATCTGCAAGATCGTTCAGATGCTGCGCTTCATAGATGGATCCCAGCCTGACATGTTCCTCCGCTGTAAGCGGATCGGCCGGCATGATCGCTCGCTGGGCGGAGCAGGCGGAGGCCGCGCCGGCAAGAATCATCGCGCAGACGCCGCTCCTCATATGCCGCCCGAGTCCACTCATGCGTGCCTCCCCGTCTCTTCATTGGGCAAGACTCGAAGCGTCCACCGGCTGGTTTTGTCCCAACTCTTCACAAACCGGCTGTCCGACATGAAGGCATCTCGTTCGAGGCCTGAATGAACGTAAAAACCTTGTCGCTGCGCATCGTATCCCGTAACGACTACATAGTGGCCCTGAGGAAACATCAGAAACCCAAGATCGAGAAATGCTATCACCGGATGGCCTGCGGCGATTTCTTCACGGAGATTGTCAGTACTGCCCAGATAGGCTTCCGCCTTGAAGCCACGCGCTTGCGCGGCCAACAACAAATCCAGCGGCAGGGTTCCCCGCAAATGAGTGCGATAAATTTCTTCTCGGAGCGAACGCGGATCGGTCGGGGTCCCCCAGAACGTCAGCACGCTGGCAAGCGTCGCCGGACCGCACTGGTCGGTGCTATCAGGAAAGAATGGCACCCCGACCAAGTGATGCACCTTAGGATGGAGTGCGTCTGTGGGAACACCTGGAGACCCCGCACAGCCGGTGACGATCGCCCCCCATGCGGCGAACGCCACGCACGCAAGTCCTATGTGAATAGGTGTTCTCATATGAGGATGACGATAACCACGGCAACGAGAATGATGAGCAGCACCGTCAAAATGGTACCCAACACCCCGTCAATACCACCGCCAGGCAATAGCGAGTTAATCTGCGTCGCCACTTGGTGTAATTGGGCGTCCGACAGGCGGTCCAGCCGTACATCGATCTCTTCACGACTGAGCCCGAGATCCCTCAGACGTTGCTGGACAACCTTGGTTTCCAACACATGCTGAACCGTCCGAAGATCCTCGACTCGGTCCATTCCGGATTCGGGTATAGCCACTACCGAACCATCGGAAGGAACAGAAGGAACCAACGAGGCGCGGCTCTCCAACGGCGACAGGCATAAGGCAAACATGAGGGGCACCAACAACCACGCCGTTATTCTGATGGGAATTCTAATGTCCATGGTAGTTCGCATGGCCCGCCTCCTCTCACATCCTCTGGCCCGGAGATGCCGATTCATAAGTCACAATCGGGTGCCTCCCTACACTACACTCGGACTGTGGCCTCCTCGGTCGATCAACCATAGACCGGCTATAGCCAATGGTTCCTGATCCTGCATAAGGGTCACTTCAAGAATCCGAATAGCCATAAGAGAACAACGAGGCCGACCGGTATGCCCATGATCCACAAAATGAATCCTTTGCCTAACGGCCCCATAACCTCCGCCGCTCAGTCTCATCAGCCTCAGCAGCCATCCCATGAAGAGCCGTCCGCCTATCTAGTTCGTTCTTGGTTCTCCAACTCCCGATCGAGGACGGCAAGCATCTTGAGATGAGCGGCATGATCAGTGGCCAGATCGGACGTGAACAACACGGGATACCGGTCCTGAACGAACCGCGCAAATTCGCCTTGACGATCGGACGGGATATTCATCAGAACCGCGAGAGAGGTGAGATAAGGCCCCCCACCTCGGGCCATATCCTGTCGCAGGTTCTCGAAGGCGACGCCGGCAAACAGAGCCACCTTTTGCTTCTTCTCCACCATGCCATCGGCCGTGAACATGGAGTCCGGACTCGTGCTCGAAAAAAATTTGACCGTCGTGTCTATCGTCGCCTTTGTCGTGTTACAGGCCGTTAGGCTCAGGCCTAAGCCCGCGATCACCAACCAGGAAGATACTTCTCGTATGATGGGCTTCCGTCTCATGATGAGCCTCCTCCCAAGAGGGGAGCCAAGATCCGCATGAGTTCGCTGTTGATTGTCGCTTGGTCAGGTTACAGGCGGAGTCCGTCCCCTCAACAGGTGAACGAGCAGCAGGAGCATGCCGACGACGAATAGGATCCATGAAATCTGCGTGGCCACAGCGGCCACGCCGGACGCGCCGAGTATCGCTGCCACGATTCCCACGATGAGGAATAGAAGCGCGTAGTACAGCATCGGACCACTCCCTTCTTTACCCTCGATGATCGAGAATCTTGGTTGAGTCGCCAGAGAACGTGAGTGACTCCTCAGCTACTCTCTTTGTTTTCTTTGCCTACTTTCGCTTGGAACCGCTCTGTTTCTTGAACCACTCATCCGTCCAGCGCTTGATATCTTCTTTTCGGTCCCCATACCGCTCTTGTAACTTCCCCTCGAACTTGTCGTAGTTGCCTTCGATCTGCTTGAGGTCATCGTCGGTGAACTCGCTCCATTGTTTTTTCAAATCCCCTTTGAACTGTTTCCACTTTCCCTGAAATTGGTCTTTGTTCATGACCAGCAGGATCGGGGAAGTCTCGACCGATGCCGGTGGCTGAGGAGTCTGGTATGCGGCCTCCGCTGACCACCACGTGACGGTCGAGAGCACACCAACTGCGACGGCTGCAGACAGGGTCGGGTTTGCCAGTTTCATCGTGAGTCTCCTGTTCGCATAGGCTCAGTAGCCGGGGCTGCACGCCGAGCGGAAGGCCGTTCGGTGTGGTGCACGACGTTCCTCCCTATCGATCCTGGTCTGCAGCGTCTGGGCATCGACGTAGACCTTCTGCGCCTTGTTGTTGTCGACACTCTCGACTTCGTACACGACCCGTCCTGCCTCTTTGTCGATCTCCGCCTCGACTGCCTTTCCGGGCACGGCCGCCATCGCTGCTTGGACAGCCTTATCCAGCGTCACGGTCGCGCTCTGCGCCAGTTTCTTGTTGGTCTCGAATAGGGCCCAGGCAGAGGAGCCTATCCGGCCTTCGGCATCGTGCCTGGCTTCCCGGACCCCTCCCGCTTTTCATACCACTGGTCAACCCAACGACGAACTTGCTCTTTCTGATCTCCATACCGTTTCTGCAATGAGCCGATGAACTTGTCGTAGTCGCCTTCGATCTGCATGAGGTCGTCATCGGTAAATTTACCCCATTGCCTCTTGAGCTCTCCCTTGAACTGACTCCATTGGCCTTTGAATTGATCACGATTCATAGTTCTCCCCCTTAGGCTAGGTTCGTAGATGAATAATTCTTCAAATTGTTTCTTGCCAGTTACATGAAGGGATGGGCAATTGACGGGCCAGATTTCCGGCATGACCGCAAATCACCTCTAACTTCCCCATCTGTAACGCGAAACGGGTGAGTTTCCGAGGATAGTGGAAGGATGGCGGCTCAGCTTCCGATGAGACTTTTTATCCGGTTGGTGCGCCCGTTCAATGGAACAAACTCATTATCGTTCCATGTGTTTGGAGACTTGGACAAAATGTCCCGGTGAGGACGCTGTGTGCCCGGATCCGCTGCGTCGAGGGAGATCAAGAGCGGGAGGATTGTATTGGACTCTTCGCGAGAAAAGATCGGCGATGACAACTCAATGCGCCGAGCGGTCATACTCTCAACGCCTTGTTGCGAACATGCTATTGATCCGTCGGTATTGGCAGTTGACTCTTAGCCTCCTGCTTCCTTCAACACTTGCCCTGTATACGATCGCTTAGATTTGGCTATTTCCCTGGGCGGGCCTTCGACCACGATTTCGCCGCCGCGATCCCCGCCCTCGGGGCCGAGGTCGATGATCCAGTCGGCGTTCTTGATGACGTCGAGATTGTGCTCAATGACCAACACGGTATTGCCCGCTTCAACCAATCGATCCAGCACATCGATCAGCCGCTGCACATCGGCGAAATGGAGACCGGTGGTCGGCTCGTCCAGAATGTACATCGTCCGCCCGGTCGGCCGTTTCGAGAGTTCACGCGACAGTTTGACGCGCTGGGCTTCGCCGCCGGAGAGCGTCGTGGCAGACTGGCCGAGCTTCACATAGTGCAGCCCGACATCATGCAGCGTTTCCAGCTTCCGCTTGATGAACGGAATGTGCTCGAAGAATTCCACCGCATCGTCGACGGTCATGTTCAACACATCGGCGATGCTCTTGCCCTTATGCAAAATTTCCATCGTCTCGCGGTTGTACCGCTGACCCTTGCAGACCTCGCAGGTCACATAGACATCGGGCAGGAAGTGCATCTCGATTTTGATGAGCCCGTCGCCCTGGCAGGCTTCACACCGTCCGCCTTTGACATTGAAACTGTAGCGCCCGGGCTTGTACCCGCGGACGCGGGACTCAGGCAGATTGGAATAGAGATCCCGAATGAAACTGAACAGGCCGGTATAGGTCGCAGGATTGGAACGGGGCGTCCGGCCGATCGGCGACTGATCGATGTCGATGACCTTATCCAGCGCATCCACGCCGCGCAGCTCCTTGCAGCCGTCGATCTTAGGTTTCTTCTGATAGAGCATCTGCGACAGCGAATGGAACAGAACTTCGAGCACGAGCGTGCTCTTCCCCGAACCGGAGACGCCGGTCACGCAGGTCAACATGCCCAGCGGAATCTTCGCCGTCACATTCTTGAGGTTGTGCTTCTGCGCATTCACGACTGTGAGATAGCCCTTCGGCTTGCGGTCACGCTGCGGCAGAGAGACAGTCTGAATGCCGCGCAGATATTGCCCGGTGATGGAATCGGGATTGCCCATCACTTCTTGCGGCGTGCCCTGGGCGATGACATGGCCGCCTTGAGTGCCGGCGCCGGGCCCCATGTCGAGCAGGTGATCCGCTGCCATCATCGTTTCAGCGTCGTGCTCCACCACCACGACCGTATTGCCGAGATCGCGCAGCCGGAGCAGGGTCTGCAAGAGGCGGCGATTGTCCCGCTGATGTAAGCCGATCGACGGTTCGTCAAGAATGTAGAGGACGCCGACCAGGCCCGAACCGATTTGCGTTGCCAGCCGGATCCGCTGCCCTTCGCCGCCGGACAAGGTCGCCGCCGCCCGATCCAGCGTGAGGTAGTCCAGGCCGACATTCACCAGAAAGCCCAGCCGCTCGCGAATTTCCTTTAGAATGCGATGCGCGATGACCAGCTCACGATCGGTAAACTTCAGCGAGACAAAAAACTCAGCCGCCGCCCGGATCGACAGACTCGTGACTTCGGCGATGGATTTCTTTTCGATCTTGATTGCAAGGCTTTCCGGCTTGAGCCTGGCGCCCCGACAGACCTCGCAGGCATCCAGCAACGTAAAGTCTTCTTCCTCCGGACAGCCGGGTGTCATGGCGTAGCCGATGCCGTCGCAGGCGGGACAGGCGCCGTGCGGGCTGTTGAATGAGAAAATGCGCGGTTCGACTTCCGGATAGCTCACGCCGCACTTGATGCAGGCCAGTTTGTCGCTATAGAGCCTGGTCTTGCCGTTGTCGGTCAGGACCGCCACCAGTCCGCCGGTCAGCTTCAGCGAGGTCTCGACCGAGTCGGCCAGGCGCCGCATCAGCGCATCCCCCGCCTTCATCACGAGGCGATCGACGATGATTTCAATCGTGTGCTTCTTTTGCTTATCGAGGACGATGTCTTCGCCGAGGTCGACGATCTCGCCGTTCACTCGCGCCCGCACATAGCCGGCCTTGCGCATCTCCAGCAGCTCTTTGCGATATTCCCCTTTGCGTCCCCGGACAATCGGAGCCAGAATCTGAAACTTACTTCCCTCCGGGAGTTCCGCAATCACATCGACCATCTGCTGCACCGTCTGCGCGGCGATTTCTTCTCCGCACTGGAAACAATAGGGCCGCCCGACCCGCGCAAACAACAATCGCAGATAGTCGTAAATCTCGGTGACCGTCCCGACGGTGGAACGCGGATTATGACTGGTGCTCTTTTGCTCGATGGAAATGGCCGGCGACAGCCCCTCGATTGAATCGACATCGGGTTTGCCCATCTGCTCCAGGAACTGCCGGGCATAGGCCGACAGGGATTCGACATAGCGCCGTTGCCCTTCGGCATAAATGGTGTCGAATGCGAGCGACGACTTGCCCGATCCGCTCAAGCCGGTGATGACCACCAGCTTGTCGCGCGGGATAACGACATCGATGTTTTTGAGATTATGTTCGCGGGCGCCTTTTATGGTGATCGAATTGCTCATAGGCGCAGGATTATACCATGGCCGTCCCGTTGCCTTGACAAAGTCTGAAAGCAGGTGCTACCACGGCGCCATGGTACAAACGCGACAGTCCTCTGCTCCATCCGGCACCCAGGCCCCCGCGCAGGCGGTATCGACCTGGTCCGGACAGGCGCGCGAACAGGCCGTGCAACGGATGTTCACGGCCATCGCGGGGGTCTACGACCTGAACAACACGCTCCTCAGCTTCGGCCTCCATTACCATTGGAAAAAGATTACGGCGTCGTTCGTCCCGCACGTCGATCGGGGTACCGCACTCGACGTGGGGGCCGGCACGGCCGACCTGGCTCTGCTGGTCGAACCCCGCATGGGGACCAACGGCCGCGTGGTCGCGTCCGACCTCAACCACGCCATGCTCGCTGAAGGGCTCAAGAAGGTGGACCTCAAAGGTCGCACGGGCAAGATCGCCTGCCTGCAGGCCAATGCGGAACATCTCGGATTCACGGACAACACGTTTGATGCGGTGACGACCGGCTTTTGCATGCGGAACGTCGGGAACCTCCCGCAAGCGGTCGGAGAGATTCGCCGCGTGATGAAACCGGGTGGCACGTTTGTCTGCCTGGAGTTCTCCCGACCGGTCTTCGGCTGGCTGCGCGCGCTCTATGATTGGTATTCGTTTAAATTGCTGCCCTGGATCGGAACGAAGGTCGCGCGGGACACCACCGGCGTGTATGAGTATCTGCCCGCCTCGATCCGCACATTCCCCGATCAGGAGCGGCTCTGCCAGGTCCTGCGCGAGGCCGGTTTCCGCCAGGTGTCCTATAAGAACCTGACGGGCGGGATCGTCGCAATCCATGTGGCGGTGAAATAGCCTATGAACTCAGTTCTCTACGTTTTTCTCCCCTGCAAGAAGGTGTATCCGATCGGGATCACCTATCTGGCGGACTTCATTCACCGCCGGCAGCCGGATGTGCGCCAGCAGATCCTGGACCTGTCGCTTTTTCCCGTTTCAGAGCGCAGCCAGGCCCTCCGCGATGCAGCGACGGCCTTCAAGCCGGACCTGGTCTGTTTTTCCTGGCGGGATATTCAGATCTTCTCGCCCCACGAGGGCGATTCGTCGCTGGAGCATGCGTTCAACTTCTATTTCGCCAGCAATCCGCTCAAGCGCGTGGTGGCATCGTTCGAAGGGCTGAAGCAGCTCTACCGCTACTACAGCCATATTTACAAAATTCTGTCGTACCCCTGGCTGATCCGGAAAGAGTTCCCGAAGGCGCAGATCATGATCGGAGGTGGAGCCTTTACGGCCTTTGCCGATCAGCTCATCGAGAAATTGCCGGAAGGGACAATCGGCCTGCTCGGCGAAGGGGAAGATGCGATCTTGAAAGTGATCGAGGGCCGGTCCATTGAAGACGAACGCTATATCATCAAAGAAGGGGGGAAAGTCAGGAAAGGCCAGCAGGGTTCACCGGCGCTGCTCGATGCCCTGACCGTCGATTTGCCCTACCTCACATCGATTTTCCCCCAGCATCGTGAATTCATCGGTGAATCGATCGGCGTGCAGACCAAACGGGGCTGTCCCTACGACTGCGCCTTCTGCCTGTATCCCTACATTGAAGGAAAGCGGGTCCGCTATCGGCCACCCTCCATGGTCGTGAAGGATATTTCCCAACATTATCACCAGTGGGGTGCTCGGCGGTTCTGGTTTACCGATGCGCAGTTCATCACCGGAAAAGAAGCCTATCCCCAATGCACGGAGATTCTGGAACGGATTGTCAGTGAAAAACTGGACATCGAATGGTCCGGCTATATCCGCACGTCTCTCATCACGCCTGAGCTGGCGAAGCTGATGGTGCGATCCGGCGTCGGAGACCTGGAGGTGGCCATCACGTCCGGCTCTCAGGAAGTCCTGAACAACCTCCATATGGGGTTCAAGCTCGAACGCCTCTATGATGGATGCCGCTACCTGGCCGAAGCCGGCTTCAAGGGGAAAGTCATTCTGAACTATTCGCTCAACTCCCCCAAAGAGACCGAGGAGACGCTCTTACAAAGCGTGGAGTCCTACAAGATCGTGGCCTCGATTCTGGGAGAAGAACGGGTATTCCCGCTGATGTTCTTCCTGGGAATTCAGCCGAATACCGATCTCGAACAGCGCCTGCTCGAAGAAGGCTACCTGTCGGCCGGCTACAATCCTTTAATGCTCACCCCCACCAGCATCCGGAAACTGCTCTATAATCCGGCCCCCCTCAACAGCTTTATCGCCAAAGCCTGTCTGAAGGCCTGGGAACGGAAGGAAGGCAGCCGCGATCCCAGGAAATGGACCGGTTCCCTCTCCCAAACAGCGTCCGCCGACGCCACCGGTCACTCCGGCCAATACGCCGACAAGAGCCTGGTCAAAGGGATCGAAGGAAACTCCGGCCGGGACGCGTTGCTCTCCCTGGAAGAGATTCTCAAGTCCCGCAAAGCTCAATCGGCTTCAGTCGCTTCCGACCCTAAATCAATGGCAACCCCCGCGCCCTGAGTGCACTGTTCTTAAAGCCAGTGACTCTCGATCCTCACCTTGCATTCCAGAACTGGCCAATGCTATCATCCGACCTCTTTTATGCCGGTGATCTCAGGCAACCGTTTGGTTTTTATGACAATTATGACGGTCACCCCCGGCAAAAAGTGCCCCTGGAGGAGGCGTCTCGATGTATAAGACCATCTATATCCCGGTCGATAATTCCGACCATTCCAATACAGCAGTCGACGTGGGCGTCGAGTTCGCGAAGACCTTCGGGTCCAAGATTGTCGGCAGCCACGTGTACGCGGCGAAGATGCACGACAAGCGCTTCAAGCAAATGGAAGCGGGACTGCCCGAGGAGTATCACGATGAAAAGGAACTGGACCGCCAGCGGCAGATCCACGATTCGCTGATCACGCGCGGACTCCAGATCATCACGGACTCGTATCTCGACTACGTCGACAAGAAGTGCAACGAGTCCAACCTCCCGATTGAGCGGAAATCCCTTGAGGGGCGCAATTGGAAGGTGCTGGTCGAAGATATCAATACCAACGCCTACGATCTGGTCATCATGGGCGCGCTGGGCGTCGGCGCGGTGAAGGATAGCGTGATCGGCAGCAACACTGAGCGCGTGATCCGCCGCATCCGCAACTCGGACATGTTCATCATCAAGAACACCGAGCCCATGAATAACGGGAAGATCGTGGTGGCCGTCGACGGCAGCCCCTACTCATTCGGCGGATTAATGACAGGGCTGGCCCTCGGTAAAGCCTTCAATCGTCCGGTCGAAGCCATTGCCGCCTTTGACCCTTACTTCCACTATGCCGCCTTCCATAGCATCTCGGGCGTATTGAACGAAGAGGCCGGTAAGGTCTTCCGCTTTAAAGAACAGGAAAAGCTCCACGAAGAAATTATCGACAGCGGTCTGGCTAAGATTTATCAGTCGCACCTCGATATTTCCCGAGAAATTGCCCAGGCCGAGAAGACCGATGTCAAGACGACGCTGCTCGACGGCAAGGCGTTTGAAAAGATCATCCAGTATGTCCGCAAAGATATCCCCTGGCTGCTCATCGTCGGGCGCATCGGCGTCCATAGCGATGAAGACATGGATATCGGCAGCAACACTGAAAATCTCTTGCGCAGCGCTCCTTGCAACGTCCTGGTATCGAATCGCAAGTACGTGCCGCCGATCGATACGCAGGCTGAGTACACCATCGCCTGGACGGAAGAGTCCCTCCGCCGCATGGAAAAGATCCCGATCTTCGCCCGTGGCGTCGCCAAGACGGCCATTCACCGTTACGCGATCGAAAAGGGCCACACGATCATCAGCAATACCGTGATCGATGCCGCGGTCGGCCATATTCTCCCCAAGGGCGCGATGGATGCGATGCGGGCCTTGGGCGGCAATCTTGAAGCGGCCGGAATCGATCGCGACAAGATGCAGGCGGACGATTCGGTCGCCAAAGACCTCATGGGGAACACCCTGAGCGGCATGATGACCGGCATCGTTGAAGAAAAACCGAAGAACTCAGTCGGAACCCAGGCCTATCTCGACCGCATGAGCCAGAATTACTTTGTCTGCGACGGCTGCGGATACATCGGGAAGGGCGACACGCCGGTGAAATGCCCGGTCTGCTCCGCCGACGGCGACAAGTTCAAGCTGGTCGATAAGCAGATTTTCGAAGCGGCTGCCAAGGCCGAGGGCGAGCTGGAAACCGATCTGGCCTATGACGACGTCCCTATGCAGTGGACCAAGGACGCCAAAGAAGCGATCCGGGCGGTTCCCGCAGGATTCCAGCGCCGCCGTGCCAAAGCCAGAATCGAGAAGAGTGCCCGAAAGCTCGGCATGACGACGATTACGCTCGAATACGCCGCCCCCACGATCAAGGAAGCGGCCGACGAAGATTATCAGCCGATTTTCGCAAACAAAGGTACCGGCACCTCGCCGGCTGCTGAGGTCAAGCTCGCCACAGCGCCTGTCAACGGTACGAATGGGACGAACAACGAGCATGCGAACGGCAACGGCGCCGCCAAACCAGAAGAAACCTCTCCATTTACCTGGAGCGCTGACGCCCAGGCTCGGCTGGAGCGGGCGCCGGAAGGTTTCATGCGCGATTGCACCAAGGCATTGATCGAGAAGCATGCGGAAAAGATCGGAGCGACCCTCATCACGGCTGAAGTGGCCAATGAAGGCATCGAGCAAGCCAAGGGCTACATGGCAGACGCCATGAAGACGGGCAATCTCAAAGACATGATTGCCAATCTGACCGGCTCGAAGTCCGGGGCTAACTGATGGGTAAATCGCTCCCGATGCTGAGCCTCCCCTCGTTGCAGGGAGCGCTCGGGTCGCTTCAACAACAGATCACGCAGTTCATGACTCCCGGGCCGAAGGGCGAAGGAGTATACGACGGCCGGACCGTCGATGACTTCAAGCCTTATCTCGTCGCGCTCAATCTGACGAAACGCTGCAATCTCAAGTGCGATCACTGCTATCTTGACGCCACCACCAAATCGGCCGGCGGCGACGACGAACTCTCGACGGAAGAGTGCTACACACTCATTGATCAAATCGCAGAAGTGAATAAAGGCTGCCTGCTGGTCATTACCGGTGGAGAGCCGCTGGTCCGTCCCGACATTCTCGATATCGCCCGCCATGCGGTGAAGCTCGGCTTCATGGTGGTCTTCGGGACCAACGGCATGCTCATCAACGACCAGATGGCCAAGGCCCTCGTCGAGATCGGTGTGATGGGCGTCGGCATCAGCATCGATTCGCTCGATGCCGCCAAACACAATTCTTTCCGTGGCGTCCCGGGTGCCTGGGAAGCCGCCGTCGCCGGCATTGAAGCCAGCAAGCGGAACGGCCTTCAATTCCAAGTCCATTTCAGCGCGCAGCCGATGAACTACCAGGAGCTGCCGGCGGTCATCGAATGGTCGCACCAGCTCGGTGCGCGGGTGCTCAATGTGTTCTTCATGGTCTGTACGGGCCGCGGCGAAGAGCTCACGGACATTACGCCGGCGCAGTACGAGGAAGTGCTGGGCTACCTGGTCAATTGCCAGGACAACTACAAGGGCATGCTGGTCCGCGCCCGTTGCGCCCCCCACTTCAAGCGCCTGGCCTATGAGAAGGATCCCAACTCTCCCATCACGAAAGCCACCGGCTACATGGGCGGCGGCTGCCTCGCCGGCACGAACTACGCGCGGGTGACGCCGAACGGCGAATTGACGCCCTGCCCGTATATGCCACTCTCTGCCGGCAATATCCGCCAGAACAGCTTCGTCGATCTGTGGGAAAAGTCCGACGTCTTCAATTCCTTCCGCTACCCGCAACTCAAGGGGAAATGCGGCGACTGCGAATATACCGACATCTGCGGCGGCTGCCGCGCCCGCCCGTACGTGGATCACGGCGACTGGCTGGACGAAGATGAGTGGTGTCTCTACACGCCGAAGGGCGGAGAAAAGATTAAAGTCGCCTTCAACGTCCCGGAAGAATCTGTAATCCCCTGGGACGAGGCATCCGAGCTGCGCTTGAGCCGCATCCCCTATTTTCTCCGCGCCATGGTCAAGAAGGGCGTCGAGAAGCACGCCCGCGAAAATCAAGTTCCTCTGATCACCATCGAGCTGATGGAAGAACTCAGAAAAAAGCGATTCGGCAACGACGCACCGGTCTTCAATTTCGACATGAAGGGTAAGGAGTGAGGTCGTAACGCCGGCGAGATTTCGCTGCGTTCCCTCATGAATGCTCTATGGACGCCCTCCAAAGTATCGTCACTGATCTGAATACCCTGATTCCGATCATCAATCATTGGTTCCATCTCCTGTCCGCCATCATCTGGATCGGCGGACTGGCGTTTCTCGTGATGGCCGTGACCCCGGGCCTGAAGAAAGCCGTCGCCAAAGAACAGATCAAGCCCATCAGCGATGTGTTTTACCGGCACTATAAGAAAATCGCGGGAATCCTGTTGGTGGTGCTTCTGTTTACCGGCGGAGTCAATCTGCACTACGTCAACCAGGTGATGACCTCGCAGACACAGCTGGGGATCCAACACAATGCCAAGTATTTGACCATTTTCTTTATCAAGCTCGGCCTGGTCCTCTGCCTTCTCACACTGTTTCTCTACACCGTCATCTTCAAGTCCGACGATGCAGCCGAGGATGACGAGGACTATGAAGTCATCCCCTATCAACGCGCGGCTCTCTGGATGGGTTTTTTCATCGTCCTCTGCGCCGCCGCGATGAAACATCTTCACCTATAATTTCATCATCCTCCCTCTCACTCGCACGCTGTATCAAAGCAGATAGCGCTCGTACGGTTTCAGATACATTGATTTACCCTCGATTATTTCCTCTCGCCAAGAATCATCGGCGCCGCAATTCTGCATCGTAAGAAATCAACGCTTTAGAACTCATTCGCTCGGATGAGTGATGCGATCAGCCTGGTACGCCCATTGCTATACCACCAGTAAGCATTTGTTCTCCCATACGCCCATTCGAAGAAAGGATCGTTCCTTTTTGCTATGACGCCTTTTCTTTCATCACTCCATTCGATCAGCTATGGCATGGCGCGACGCCGCCAGTTACGCACCTTGTCTCTGAGGGTTCCCCTCTGCAGGGTGATGCTGTTTTTGGATTGTGCCCATCCAGAAGCACGCTGGTGCCTTCGTCCATGGCCATGAGCGCCGTGCCTCCGAAAGGGGGCACGGCCTATTGTGACCATTTCCCTCAGACAGATTCATTGGCGAGTCCTTACGCATCGCCTTCATCATGAAAGGGCTGCCATGTTGATGACCAATCCTCCTGCAGAATCGACCATGGGGAACAACTCAAGATCAGAACGGCCTCGAACTCAAAAAGGCCCACAGCAGGTTTCCTCAAATCACAGGCCGACCACCAGGCTGACGATTACACTCCCCTTGCAGCTGGTCAATCAACTGCGGGATGCCACCTACTGGACGCCGCACACCACACTGGCCTGGCTCGTTGAAGATGCCCTTCGTGCGACGCTTACTACGATGGAAATCGCAAACCGGGGCCCATTCCCTCCTCGCGAGCAGGAATTGAAAGCCGGGCGCCCTCGCGGAGCACGTGGGGCTGGACGGACCAAGACGATCCTGATACGGCAATCGGCGTCCAGACCGCCTGGCAGGAATGCAGCAATATTGTCGAAGCAATGGTCCGCGTCACCGGGACAACACATAATTAACGGGCAGTCCCCCATAACCGGCGCAGAAAAGCACGTGAGAGGCTGAGCCGCTCTACGGTCCCATTACCCCGGGATGGATTCATCGAACAGGATATTAGCAGGATATTATGATGTACGTTGGCTGGAGAACGCGCGCTTGAACACAGTCTTCAAGCCGAAATAGGCGAACGAATCTTTCAGATTTGAGTAGAGGCGTTGGAACCGGCCCATCTCCGGATTCGTCACATATTCCATCGTCAGCGCAACCCGCTCCTCGCCTTCCGCCAGAGGGGTCACCGCATGCCAGAGTTTGTCGCCGTTGAAGATCACCATGTCTCCGGGCTCGGTGATGAGCTCGAGATGCTGCGTCTCCTTCGCCGGATCATCCTTAAACAGGTCACACACCAGCTTGCAGTGCGATGACCGGTCGACCATTCCCATCAAAATCGTATAGCGCGCACCCTTGTAGTACGACGTATCGTAATGAAAGCCGATGTGGTCGCCCGGCTCCGTGTAGTAGTAGAGTGCGCAGGAATGCGGATCGTCGTCCGGGCACAGCAGCAGATTCGCGTGAACCAACCGGTTCAGAAAACTGCGGTAGGCGGTCGACCGGTAGAGGTCGAGAAACAAGGGGGCCTGCTCCTGCACCGTATAGTAGCTGACGCTGCCGCCCTTCTTGTGGCCGGGAATATAGTTGCGGTTGATGCGAGGCTTGAGCCCTTCCACCTGCGGCACAAACACTGATTCGACAAACGACCGCGGAAGAAATTGCTTGATGACAAGAAACTCGTTCTGATCCCAGTAGGTCTTGTGCAACCAGTCGAAATCGAGCGCCGCAACGGCCCGGTCGACGGCTTCCGTCACTGACTGTGCGCTGGTCGATTGCATCTCTTCGCCCTCTCCCTCCCGTATCACTCTCACAACGATCTCACCCCGCCGGACCGCAGCCGGCTAATTCAGTACCGGAGCCTTGACCACCTCGACATCGGCCGGAGCCTTGAAATCAAAGACCTCTTCCCCCAGTCCGAGATTCGGCTTCAACGACGAAAATTCGAAGGTCGCGACATTCCCGCTGATCTCATGCAACCACACGGTACGAATAAAATAGGTCTTCGGGAACACCTCCACGACGATCCGCTGCACATGCCGCGTCGGATCCGACTCCCGTCCCTTCGGCACCAGACTCAGCAGGCGAAGCCCGCCCACACCGCGCTCTTTCCCGGTCGCCGGAGAAATTTCAAATGACTCTTCCAGCTTCGCCGCGCCTTGGAGAAGTTCCAACGGCGCTTGCGAGGCAGCCATGTGCGTGAGCTTGCCGATGAGCACCTGCTTATGCTCCGGCACATACACCTTGACGTCGTCATGATTCACGTAAATCTGCTCATTCGCCGGATCGAGATAGTCCCACCGCAGCCGTCCCGGCTTCTTGATGTAAACCTTGCCTGAGGAGGTCACCGGCCGCTCAAATCCCTCGATTCTAGTCTTTTGCGTAAAGTCCGCCTGGAGATCTTTGGTTTTCTCATAGCGGGCCTGCAACTGCTTCACCACCTCGTGGACTTCCTGCAGAGCCTGCTCATCAGGTACGCCATCGGCGCTCCAGACAGGCCAGACCGGCACGCAAGCGACAATCCCGACGAACAGCAAGACTTTCCATCCACTCATGCTTCAGTTGCTCCCACCGGACCACGGCGACCAAGTACCTCCCGACGCCCGTCACGTCCCGCCGCTCCAACGATTCCATCCGCTTCCATTTGTTCGATCATCCGGGCGGCACGGGGATAGCCGACGCGCAAGCGCCGCTGAATGAGCGAGGCGGAGGCCTGACCGGTCGAGAGCACCAACTCTTTCGCCTGCTCGTAGACTTCGTCTTTCGCTTCCTCTTCCGCCGCTTCTTCCTGCTTCAACGACTGCAGTTCAGGATCGTATTTGGGCAACGCCTGTTTCTTCACAAAGTCCACGACACGCCGCACATCGTCATCAGAGACGAACGAGCCATGCAGTCGGGCCAGCCGGCCCGTGCCTGACGCCAGATACAGCATGTCGCCGCGGCCCAGCAACGCCTCGGCGCCATTGGCGTCAAGAATCGTTCGGGAGTCGGTCTTCGATGAAACCTGGAACGCGATCCGGGCGGGGAAGTTCGCCTTGATCAAACCTGTCAACACATCCACCGACGGCCGCTGCGTCGCCAGCACGAGGTGGATGCCGGAGGCCCTGGCCATCTGCGCCAGCCGGGCGATCTTGTCCTCGACATCCTTCGGCGCCACCATCATCAAATCCGCCAACTCATCGATCATCACAACAATATAAGGCAGCGGTTCGGGCGGCGTCGGGCGATCCCGGGGGCCCGGGTCGACCTCGGGATCCGTCGATTCACCGGCAGAAAGGCGTTGCTCTTCCGTCAGGAACTGCATCGGCAATTCCGGCTGATTCGCCGCCGCCGTCTCTTCCGCAAACACCTCGTGCAATCCTGCCACCTTGCGATTGTACGCGTCGATATTCCGCACGCCGGCTTCCGACAGCAACTTGTACCGGCGTTCCATCTCAGCCACCACCCATCCCAACCCGCGCGCCGCCGACTTCGCATCGGTGATGACGGGCCGCAGCAAGTGGGGGATACCGTCATACGATGAAAACTCCAGCATCTTCGGATCGATCAATAGCAGTTTGACCTCGCTTGGCCGCGCGGAAAACAGAATGCTCAACAACATCGTATTGAGCCCGACGCTCTTGCCGGCTCCGGTGGCGCCGGCTACCAGCAGATGCGGCATCGTTTTAAGATCCGCTATCGCCGGAGCGCCGAAGATATCCTTGCCAAGCGCCAGCGTGAGCTTGGAGCGGGCCTTCGTGAAGGTCTCGCTCATTACCACTTCTTTCATCGACACGGTTTCGCGAGCCAGGTTCGGCACTTCGATCCCCACGACCGACTTCCCCGGGATCGGCGCGACAATGCGCAAGCTGATGGCCTTCAGCCCCAGCGCCAGATCGTCGGCCAGATTCACAATTCTCGCCACCTTCGTTCCGGGCGACGGTTCAAACTCATACATCGTCACGACGGGGCCGGGCCGGACTTCGGTCACCTTGCCGATGATTCCAAAACTCGCCAGGGCGCGGGTGAGCACATCCGACTGAGCCTTCAACTCCTCGTCCGACATGCGCGTGATCGGACCGGTCGGATCACTCAGCAACTCATCCGGATCGGGAAGTTCATAATCCCCGGCATCGACCTGCGTTGAAACGGCTTCCACCTCCGGTTCATTCGCTTCGGCAGGAGCGGGAAAGGACGCGATCGGTGGCTGAATCACCGGCCACTCCGTAGCCGCGGTTGGTTCACGTTCTTGGATCGCTGAGACCTCTGCAATCTCTTCCTCGTCAGGCGGTGAACTTTCTTTCGCCACTCGGCTGCGCTGCCGTCGATTACCCGACTCTACCGGCGGTTCAATCGCCGGTTCCGGCATCAATGCCGCAAGCTTCTCCCTCCAGGTTGCCCAGCGTTCCGGGAAGCCCTGAACCAACTCGGTCAGTGACAGCGGCGTCGTGAACAAGAGTGAGACTAAAAAACTGGCCAGGATGACAATGTGGGCGCCGGTGCTGGCAAACCAGGACCGGAGTCCATCCGCCAGGACCTGTCCGAATACTCCACCCGCCATCCCTCGATGGACGAAACCGCTGCTCAATGTAGGCACTGCGGTGGCTTCGAGATGCAGAAAGGCACTCAGGAACAAGACCGCCCCGAGCGAACTGACGGCCGTGCGCAACCGGATACTGACGGGACTCTGAGAGAAACAGCGCAGGCCGAGCTTCCCGAGCAGGGGAGGAAACAGGTACGCCGCCCCGCCGATCAGGAAAAAGAACCCCCCGGCGAGGACCGCCCCGAAGGAACCGATCAAATTGCGTGGAGGGGCCGCTGCCGGAGCGCCGGACGCCACCGTCTCGGCTTCCCCCGGCACAAATGACAGGAGACTCAATAACGTGAGCAAGCTCAGCGCGATTAAGATCACGCCGATGACTTCACGCTGGATATGGGAAGGAGGAGCAGGGGCGCGGCGGGCTTCGCCCCGCTTCGCCGACGTAGTAGCACCCATGTCGCGGATGCTAACACAGGGGGGAAATCGTTTCAAACAACGACCGCAAGACAGGACCGACCCCGGCGCTATCCGGACGCCCCGGATCTATGCCGGGAAGAGCGTGAGCCGCGTGAGCTGAAGAAGCTGTTCGAGCGAGAGCACTTCTGCTCTGACGGAAGGAGAGAGAGTCAGCCGCTCAAGCGCTCCGGCAATGCGCATCTGGTCGTACCCTTCATCCTTGAGCGAGTTGATCAGCGTCTTCCGCCGGTGGGCGAAGGCCGCTTTCACGAATGATGCAAACTTCGGCTCTTCTTCAGGGCTGAGTTCCCTCCGTTCTCTCGTTCGCAGCAACACCACGGCCGATCCGACCTCCGGCCTGGGCCGGAAACATTGGGCCGAAACACGGAACGCTTTGGTGATCTCGGCGGCATACTGCGCCATGACGGACAGGACGCCATAATCGGAACTACCGGGCTTGGCGACCAAACGGTCGGCCACTTCATTCTGCAGCATCAGGACCAGGCGCGGGAATCGATCGCGTTGATCCAGCAATCTGAACAACAACGGCGTCGAAATGTAGTACGGCAGATTGGCCACCACAATCGTGCCGACCGGAAGGCTCTCCACGGGATAGACTAAGGCGTCATCAAGAACGAGCGACAGGTTGGGAAACTCCGCCTGCCGTTCAGCGAGATAGTCATGGAGCCGTGGATCGATTTCAACCGCCGTGACATGACCGGCGGTTTTGCAGAGCACCTCGGTCAGCACCCCGCGGCCGGGGCCGATTTCGAGGACCCCGTCGTTCGGGGAAATTTCCGCCAGCGCGACGATTTTGCGCACGATGTTGGGATCGATGAGAAAATTCTGACCGAGCCGTTTGATCGCGACAGGAGGATCGGCAGGAGAATCCGGACGTCCCACGCTTCACGCACCGGGAGCAGAACGTGGAATGGACGCCAACTGCTTGGCGAGCGCCGCCAGCGGTGCGCGATAGCCGTCGATCAGATCGGTGAACTCTTCGACTAAATCATTGGTAAATGACGGACCCGGGTGAATCGCGGCAAACTTCTGCCCCTCGGCCGGCCCCACCGCCTCGGTAATGAGCGTGACCGTACGGGTTTTCCACTTCGCCACCCGCTCTTCACCCGCCACCGTGTTCAAATCCTCGAGCGTTTGCTTGGCCAGCGCGTCCAATTCTTTGATCTGCTGTTGGATCACTGCGAGGCCCTTGGGTACTTCCTGCGACATATCGATAGCGTCCTTCCTATTTCACGCGCGCCGTCGCACGACTCCGGGCAATTCTGGCGGCCAGTTTGATCGCTTCCAACAGGCTGCCGGGATCAGCCACGCCTTTCCCGACAATATCGAACGCCGTGCCGTGATCGACGGACGTGCGGATGATCGGGAGTCCGACCGTCAGATTCACGCAGGTCCCGAACGCCACGAGCTTCAACGGGATCAAACCCTGATCATGATACATCGCCACGATGCCGTCATACTGCCCCTTCACCGCTTTGCCGAACAGCGTATCGGCCGGCTGCGGGTCGCTGGCCAGAATCCCCTGTGCCTGCGCGGCGCGGGCGGCCGGGAGAATCACCCGGGCCTCCTCATTGCCGAACAGCCCGTGTTCACCGGCATGGGGATTCAATGCGGCGACTCCGATCCTGGGTTTCTTGATGCCGTACAGTTTGGTGAGCGCCTGATGGGCGAGCCGGATCGCCTTTTCAATCTTCGCCTGCGTCAGGAGCTTGGACAAATCCTTGATCGCAACATGCGTCGTGACGAACATGATGCGGAGCGGACCGCCGACGATCATCATGCCGGACTCTTTGGCGTTGGTCAGATCGGCCAGCAGTTCGGTGTGGCCCGGATAGTGACAGCCCGACATATTGATGGCTTCTTTGTTGATCGGCGCCGTGACGATGCCGTCTATGCAGCCGATTTCCGCCAGATGCACGGCTTTCTTGATGAACTCGACAGAGGCCGCGCCGGTTTCCGCCGCCGCCACGCCGGCGGTGAATTTCTTCAGCGGAGTTTCCATCGGATCAAGGACCGCCACCGTATTCCCCTTCAGCGGAACAGGATCATGGCCATGCACCGGTACCACATTCAGCTTAAGCCGTAACTTCTTGACGGTCCGCTCCATGACCGGCACCGAGCCGATAACCAGCGGCAGACAGAGACGCTGCACCTCCCGGCCCGCCAGCGCTTTGGCGATCACCTCCGGTCCGATCCCGGCAGGATCGCCCATGGTGATGCCGAGCAGGGGCAATGACGGTCGTGAATCGGCTAAACGTTTAGAAGGCATAGAGATACACCGTATACCCCATATAAAGGATGGCGCCGGCGCCCAACAACAAGGGTTGCCATCGGCCGCCGACGAGAATTTGGAGCAGGCAGAGTCCTGCTGCGACGACGGCCAACACCATCGTGATCATTGCTGAAGACGCCAGGGCCCACTCGGTTCCGATCAACCCCACCGAGACAGGAAAGGTCCCCTGGAACACCATCGCGCCCGTGACATTCCCGATGGCAAGGCGGTCTTTTTTCCGATAAAGCCAGAGAAAGCTGTTCGACATTTCCGGCAATTCCGTCGCCAGAGGAGCGATCAACAACGCCAGGATCAGCGGAGAGATGGCAAACGTGGCGGCCACGGTTTCGGCGGCGGTCACAAACAGGTGCGCTCCCGCAATCAACCCGCCGAGACCGGCCACAGCCTGCAGACCGATCATCGTGTACGACGGCGTCTGGGCCTGCTTGGCAAACAACAGCGGCTCCAGCGAACCCTCGCCGCCCTCTTCATCTTCGGCGCCGAATTTGATCTTCATGTAGTAGACGTAGAGGCTCATCAATCCGATCGCCGCCGCGACATGAATCGCGCGGGAGGGAACAAATACGCAGCCCAGGGCAACGGCATAGCCGATCGTGAAGAACGTCAAATCCGTCCTGACCTCACCGTAGTTCACATGGAATTGCGCCGTCCGCTTGCCGGCGCGGGCGAACAGGATCAGCAGCAGAGCGAGGATCGGCAGTACCAGCGTACTGAGCATGAAGGGTGCCCCGAGAATCGCGCCCAAACCGACCTCCGCTTCCTGCTGACTCTTCCCGAAAAAGATCGCGATGACAGGAATCGACGTTTCCGGCAGAGTGGTTCCGATTGCCGCGAAGATGCTGCCGACCGCGCCTTCGGAAATACCGAGCCGCTTCCCCAACCACTCAATGGCATTCGTGAAGAGGCCGCATCCACCCAATGTGACGGCCACGGACAGGAGAAAGAGCGCGACGTAAAAAAGCAATGTCACGAGTGGATCTTCCTCTTCCGTGGGACCGACCGGGCATACACCACTCGCGCCTCATCCATGATGTCTTTCAACGGGCGACCGGTTCGAACCGCGATCTTCTGGCAATCCACGTACTCCGGCGCCGCTTTTTCCCACCCGGCTCCGACCTCACCGATTTTCATCCGCACCGATCCGCCCGTCACTTTCACCGTCACAAACCGCCGCGGGAGCACCTGCCGGTCCAGTTCCTGGATCCGGACACCCAGCGCCGTGGTTTCCTGTAACACCACCTCCAACACCGCATTGGTATGTTCACGCGGCGCGAGACAACTCAGGATGACGCCGGGCCGGCTGCGTTTCATAATGACGGGAATCAATGTCACATCGAGCGCTCCGACAGCAAATAACTGCGCCATCACATGCTCATAGGCTTGGGGGTTCAGATCGTCGAGATTCGTTTCGATCTGCACCACCCGATCGGTCGGCCGCCCGCTTGACGCTGTCTCATCGGCCAGAAAGACCCGGAGCGCATTGGGCCACCCCTCAGGATCAGCGTCTCCGGCACCGTACCCGACTTGCGCAGAACCGAGCACGGGCATCGACCCGAACGAGGCAGCCAGCGTACGCAGCAGCGCCATCCCCGTCGGCGTCGCCAATTCACAGCGTGGCCCTTCCGAATAGATGGGAACTCCTTTTGCGAGCACCGCGACTGCCGGACCGGGCACCGGGAGCAAACCGTGAGCCGTTCGAATAGTCCCGGCCCCCACATTCACCGGAGAAGCTGAAATGTTCGTCACTCCCAATAGATGGCAACCCAACACGGCCCCGACCACATCGATGAACGAATCAATCACACCGACTTCATGGAAATGGACATCGCGCTTTGCGACTCGATGGGCCAGCCCTTCGGCTTCCGCCAGATGGTCGAACACGGTCCGGCTCTGCTCTTTCACGACCGCCGGCAAGGTGCTGGCCGCCAGTATCTTGTGAATGCGGGAGAGCGTGAGCGGGCGATCGAATCCGCGTTGGATCACGACAGTGATCTTGGTCGCATGCAATGCACCGCGATGCACCTGCCGCTGCTCGAGTCGATACCCGGTGAGCTTCAAACGCTTCAGTGCTGTGCGGAGCGTGGCCAGCGGAAGTCCGACATCGACCAGCGCGCCGAGCACCATGTCGCCGCTCACACCGGAGAAACAATCGAAATGCAACCGTCGTCCCACTGCCACTCCTTCTAGACCCTTCTAGACTCTTCGTGAAAAGGCCGCTCATCTTACCCAAGGCGCCGCACAACGGCAATCGCTTCATTGGGGTTGCGGCAGCAGGATACTCAAAAAGACCGCTCAGCCAGGCGCAGCAAGCAAAGAGGTCAGTCGTACGCTCCGGTACGTCGAGCCTCTGAGCGACGCGACCTGCCTGCGCGAAGCGCTTCGGCGGAGGTAGGGAACGACGCCGGCGGTCTTTTTCAGCATCCTGTTCGGTCTTTCATTGACAGCCCTCAGAGCCTATGTTATCCCCCGTGTATGACAAACAACTGTTCTGAGTCCGCCGCTTTCCACTCACGCACTTCCGACAGCACAAGATCAGCCTTGCGAGACCGACAGACATCCGGACGCGCAGGGCGTTTCGCCACCACGGGCCTGCTGCTGAGCTGCATCGTCGGCCTCGTCATACTGTCTCCCCTCGACGGATTTGCCAAAACAAAGCCGCCGCGCGTCCCGCGTCCGGAACCGGAGCTGAAGATCCTGGACTTACGCATCGCTCCGACACCCTATGAAGCAGGCAACGGGCCCTTGGAGTTCTCCGTGAACGTCCAGCTCCCGAAAGAGCTGAACGGCGCGACCGTCCTCGAAGTCTCCTCCCTGATCAGTTCCCCTTCGAAAACATCATTGCGTTTTCTGACCCATCGCCAGGCACTTCAGCCGCAATCGATCAAACCAGGCGAAGCACGAACTACGCTTCCGATCCGCCTGTCCTGGGACGGGAAAGATCACCGAAAACAACTGGCCGGTCCCGGAACCTATGCGTACGAAGTACGCATCAAGTTGTTGGCGAATGACGAGAAAGGGCTGCGCACCATGATGGTGGCCTGGCCGAAACGCGGGGAACTGACCGTCAAGTAGCTGCCGGCAGACGGGCAGCGTTGCCCATCAGATTGATGCGATGGGCGAGACAGCCCGCTCCGAATCCGTTATCGATATTCATCACCCCGACACCGGCCGCGCAGGAATTCAGCATCGTGAGCAACGCGGCAAGGCCGCCGAAGCTTGCGCCGTAGCCCCGGCTCGTCGGCACCGCGACCACAGGACAGTCGACCAGCCCTCCGACAACGCTTGGCAACACACCATCCATCCCGGCAACCACAATCGCCACGCGCGCTTCGAACAGTCGATCCTTCCGGCCTAACAGCCGGTGCAGTCCCGCGACTCCGACATCGTACAGCGTTTCGACATGGCTGCCCATCACCTCCGCCGTCACTCGCGCCTCTTCGGCCACCGGCACATCGGCGGTTCCGGCGGTCAGGACCAGAATATGTCCTGCACGCCGTACAGGCTTGCGGTCAATCGCCACGATGCGCGCATCGGCATGATACTGGGCCCGGCGATCGAGTTTCATGATGGCTTTGGCGACCGCCGGCTCGGCGCGGGTTGCCAGAAACGGCCCGCCTTTCTTGATCAGAGCACGGGCAATGGCCACCGACTGTTTCGCCGTCTTGCCTTCGCACAACAGCACTTCAGGAAATCCCTGACGGAGCGACCGATGATGGTCCAGCGAGGCAAAGCCGAGATTTTCGAACGGCAGGCTGCGCAACCGCTGGACAGCGCGTGCGACGGTCACCCGACCGGCGCGCACATCCGTTAACAGCTGCTCAATCCCCTCCGGACTCATATCCGTCCCTTCTCCGGCTTCGCATCCCGCTCCATGAGATCACTCACCGCCTTGCGGCAGGATTTTCCTTCAAACAGCACGGCATTGATCTCCTGCGTGATCGGCATCTCGACCTGATGCCGCTGCGCGAGACCCAGCGCCGCCCGAGCCGTGCGAACGCCTTCCGCCACAGCCTGCATCCCGCCCAAAATGGCATCGAGGGATTCGCCCTGGCCCAATCGCACCCCAACCGTGTGGTTCCGACTGAGCGAACCGGTGCAGGTCAATACCAGATCGCCGACACCGGAGAGCCCGTATAATGTTCGCGGATCGGCCCCCATGGCCACGCCCAATCGCACGATCTCGGCGAGCCCGCGGGTAATCAGAGCGGCTCGCGCGTTATGCCCCAATTTCAATCCGTCAACCACTCCGGCCGCCAGCGCCATGACATTCTTCAACGCACCGCCGAGTTGCAGTCCGATGAGATCGGTATCGGCATAAACCCGCAAAGCCGGTGTCATCAAAGCAGCCTGAAACCGCGCCACCAGCTGCGCATCCCGCCCGGCCAGACAGACCGCGGTCGGCTTCCCGGCGCTGAGTTCACTGGCGAAGCTCGGCCCGGATAACGCCATCAGATATTGTTCCATGGATTCCGGGAGCACCTCGTCCATGATCTGCGTCATCAGTTTTGAACTGTCCTCCTCCACCCCTTTGGTGGCACTGATGAGCGGAATCGGATGCGGCAGGCAGGAAGCCAGATTGCGAAGTACCTGTCGTGTCACATGGGACGGGACCACAAACAAAATGCCGTCACGCTGCTCGATCGCCTCGGCCAGAGACGCAGTCGCAGTCAGCGTCCGGGGAAGAGAAACACCCGGAAGAAAGACTCGATTCTCCTGTGTCGTATTGATGGAATCGACCACCTCACGTTCATAAGCCCAAAGACGAATCTCCAGCCCCTTCTCGGCCAGATGTTTGGCCAGAGCCGTGCCCCAGGCACCGGCTCCAATGACTCCGAGCGATCTGATCTCCTGCATCCCGGATCAATCCTATGGCGAAAATGGAAGCGGCGACAAACCGCATAACCAAGCGGCGCGGATTATAGGAAGCCCCTTCCCAGGAGTCAACGAACGGAACGGCGCTCTCAGACCTGTCGACCCGGGAGCAGGAACATCATCTCAAGGCTCGCCGACATGGCATATGCCTTGCTCTATCCATGCATGGTTTTGCAAAAATCCTTCGCCGGAATCAAGTCGGGACTTAGGATAGATCAGATACAGCTGTAGTCGGAGGAAGCCAGTGACGCAACGATTGAGAACAAAACATACCAGGACGGGAGCCGTCATTGTCGGGCTCTTGTCATTCCTCATGGCTACCCCCTACGCGTATCCTGAGGCCTACATCGGAGGACAGATCGGAACCACATTGGCAGGCAACAAGCTCACGGGTGTCGAGCTTACAGACTTCTCGCCGCCAGGAACCATGTCCGACCGGGAACTGGCACAATCGGCGCTCCTCGGTGTGAAGGCGGGTTACTATTTCCCGCGGGCTCGCTGGTTTGGTATCGAGACCGAGTTCTATCAGACCAATCCCCATATCAAACAGCAGAACACCAGAATCACAATCCCCCCTGGCGCGATCCTCCAAGGGCTCCCTCCATCCCCAGGGGGAACAGCTGAAGGCATTCTTTCAGGAGACTACTTTCGCGTTCGCACGTGGGTGCCAATAAATTTCATGTTCCGGTACCACAAGACCAGATTGCAGCCCTACATCGGATTCGGACCTGCCATCTTCATGGCCCACATCAAGACCACTGCAACAGGATTCGAAGGCACACGGGACACCACCAGCATCGGCTTCAACGCGAAAGCCGGCCTGGAGTATTTCATCACACGTCACCTCAGCGCCTTTGGTGAATGGAAACATAACCGCACGAGCTTCAAATTCGACCCCACTGACAATGGTGGCTTCGGATTCAACGCAAACTACAATCCGCACTTCATCGCGTTCGGTCTCAATTACCACTTCTAGGCAGTCACCGCACTGTCATGAAACAGCAGAGCGACACATACCTTCGCCACACACATACAATAATATTCCCCGCTTCCATACATACTCCGCCCCGATGGTTTACGCAGAGCTCAGTTTCGCCGTAGTATGCAGGTTATGCAGACCTGTCCAACCTGTCACCAGTCGTTGCCGGAGATCAATCGCTTCTGTACCCAATGCGGACAACGGCTCGCGGCTACTGCATCATCCTCACCGGCCCCAGCCCCACCACCTCAGCCGACAACCCCGGAACAATTGAACCTGAATGTCCTCTATGGCATGGTCGGTACGTTGATCCTTGCCGTGTTGTTCCCTCCATGGGAAACCCCGCCGACTCAGCCTCCGGAATTCCTCGGCTTTCACAGCGTCCTCTCCCCTCCGACCACTGAGGCGATCGTCAGCCGCATGTTGCTCACAATCGAGCTGACCACCGTGACGATTGCAGGCCTCTATGCCGCCTTCTTTTTTCGGCGACGACCGTAAGTCCAACGTCGACTAACATGTGTGACTCATCAAATGGAACTGCGAGTCATCAGGCTGCTCAAAATGTCCCGATAACTAGGCCGCAGGTGAGTGAAAACCGGAAGCGTACCCTCTGATTTTCACGAGCCGAGAACGACGTTAGCGGGATATTTTCAGCAGCCTGAGAAGCTCAGTCGAGCGCGAGCGTCAAACACTTAGCCGATCCGCCGGATTTCATGAACTCGTCCAACGGGACCGCATGGACCTGATAACCTCGTTCCTGAAGCACACGCATCGTAGCCGGACAGCCCTCGGGCAGCGCGACATGGATTCCGATGCAGACCGCATTACAGGCAAACTTCAGCGCTTCCGCTTCAGGAACCACCAGCCGGCGGCCCTCGTCTATCCGTTCTATAATCGCATTCTGTCCATAAGAATCGAACGCCGGCGGGTAATACAGCAGCTCCCCTCCCGACAAAGGACACAAACAGGTGTCGAGGTGATAAAAGCGCCCATCGACTAACTCCAGGGGAAGAATCTCGCGCGCGAAATGCTCGCTGAGAAGCGAAAACGCACGAACCTCTGACCGCTGCCGGTACCCTCCAAACCAGTACCCGGGAAATCCCAGCAGATCTCCCGCACCTTCGAAAAAGAATTCCTGATCGAACGTGACGACCTCATAGCCGGCGGCGCGAAACCACTGTTCAAAATGCGCCTCTTCCCGTTGACGTTCGGGATAGCGAAACCGGCTGACCACCGCCCGTCGTCCGACGACCACCCCGGCATTGGCGGTAAAAACCAGGTCCGGCAACCCCGGCACCGGGCGCATCCGTTCCAGCTTGGCCCCCATCTTCTGCTCAAGCACTTCCATGAGGCCATGCCATTGGGCAATCGCACGGTCATGATCGACGATGTTCGCTCGTCGCATCCATGGATTGATTTCATACTCAATGGCAAAGTAGTCCGGCGGGCACACCAACAGACGATTCACACGCCTCTCCCTAGATGCCGCGACAGCTCGCCCAAAAACGAGGCGGCGTCCATCACCAGCCCGACGGCCTGGAAACTCCCCCGGTCGGCGAGTTTCGTCGGAACCGAGGCATTGATATCGACACACACGGTCGGCACCGCGGCAGGCAACAGATTACCGGTGGCCACCGCATGGAGCGTGGAGGCGACCAGGAGCGCCAGCCCGACACCCGGAATCGCCTCCCGCATAGCCGCTTGCGCTTGCATGGAATCAGTGATGACGCCGGGCAACGGGCCATCGTCTCTGATCGTACCGGCCATCACCACATGAACCCCGGTCCTGATGCAGGCCGCCATGATGCCGCCCTTGATGACACCGGTTTCCACAGCAGTCCGAATGCTGCTGATAGCTCGAATCCGGTTGATGGTCCGCAGATGATGGGCATGCCCGTGCGGAACCGCATGGCCGGCATTCATCGCATACCCTAAGGAGGTTCCGTACAGATCGGCTTCCATGTCATGGGCAGCCAAAGCATTCCCGCAGAACAACACCTGGATGAAGCCTTCCTCGATCAACCAGGTCAACGCATCCCGCCCGCCGGCATGAACGATCGCGGGCCCTCCGGCCAACAGCACCTTGGCTTGCCCGCCTCCCGCTCGCCGCTCATCGCGAAGCATGCGCATTCGCCGGGCCACGTCGGCAATGACATGGCTATGGGGCCGCTCAGCGGACACCTTCGACTCCATGAAGGCAAAAACATCACGTTCGCGAGGGCGCTGCAACGGCATCACGCGCACACCCGCCTGGCCGGTCACGATCAGATCTCCCTTACGGACATCGGCCATCGGGACTGTTCGGGCGGTCATGTGCTGCAGATCCACAGTAATGCCCAGGTCCATCTCGACCCTTTGGACATCCACCCAGGTCTCGTTCAGACGAACTTCGGTCGGCAAATGGGTGGTGGAATAGAACTCGTCAGGGAATACGCCGTCGGCGGGTGCCGGCTGCACTGCGCAGTCGGAATCCCGCTCGACCACGGCGCCATGCGGCTGAATCGCATGCAGGATATGGTTCAACGTCGCGGGCGTCGGAGCCCGTACGACAATCCGCGCATGAGACTGATCCTCCCGGGTGCGGCCGATCTCGACCTGATCGAGATCGAACGAGCCCCCCATCATCAGAATCAGATCCAGGACCTTCGCCAGGATCAGCGAATCGATAATGTGGCCGCGCAGAACGATTGTTTCTTGAACTGTGGTCATCCGGAACCCCTCGATGTCCTCAACAAATTCTACCACTCATCGAATCCGAACCGGCCGGACTGACCGGGAGGAGCGTGAGAAAAGATCCCCCGAAGGCGCTCAGAGCGGATGAGAGGGTTTCATGACCTCTCGCAAGACGCTCGTCGCATAGGCTCCGGGAGGCAGCGCGAACGTGAGCGTGAGCGCCGTCCCGTCAAGCGACCAATCCAATTCAGCCAACGGAACGCGCAGAGCCCGTCGTTCGCCGCGGAATCCGCAGGCTTTGGCTGCCGCGACCAGTGCCTCCTGCGTCGTGCCGGCCTCGGCCACGACCGCTTGTTCAATCGCCCCGGGCTCACCTTCGGCCCAGGACACGCGGGAGCCGAACAAGATGCCTGTCGGACTGATCTCGAAACAATCGGCGCGTATCTGTTCTTTCTCCGCATCCTCGACTAAGAAGCAGGCGCCGTTCTGCGACTTCATCGCCCAGTCCCCGACGAAGAGCCGATCAATCCGATCGATGCGCCGGGCCAGGATGCGGTTGAAGAGATAGGATTGGTAGCTGTTCAAATACCACATCCGCTTGGTCCGGCTCATCCTGTCGCGTCGACGGGCGTCATTCAACAGAGCGGCGCCGACTTCATGGTTGTCGCCGCTTTTCCCCTGCCGTTGAGGGCCGAAGTAATTCGGCACGCCGCGACGGCTGAGTTCGGCGAGGATAGCCGGCACTGAGTCCGCCGCATGCGACGCTACGTCACGAACCACCAGACGAAACCGGTTGCCCGCATGATGGCCCGTCCGCAGACGATTGCGGTGCCGTCCCAGCACCTCCACTTTTAACAACTGTTCGTCGATCGCCAGCCGGGAAATCCAGTCTTGATCGATACCTTGGACCGAGACCATTTGGGTCGTCACCGCGCGCGCATCTTTCAACCCGGCCACACCGATCGCCTGCGCTTTCACCCCCAAGACCGACGAAAAGTTCTTCACCAGATCCGGTGTCGACAGTCCGCGCTTGGTCACACTCAGATACAAATGCTCGCCGTCCCCGCAAGGGAGATACAACGGGCGCTCTTCGACCTGAAAATCTTCATGGGTCGCACGCATCACCCCGCCGATGCCGGGGATTGAGGCAGTCAGAAACGGCTCGGCTTGTGTGTTCACTCTTCACCATCCGACGGTTGCGGCATGTACAAATCTCTACACTTGCTTCGGGGAAGGCCAAGGCCCATGGTATATTGAATTATGTTGAAGCGCGTACAGCCAAGTCTGCCCGATCATACCGGAAACGTTCCGGCGATGCCGCTGCTTATCGCAGTCGCCTGTGCATGCTTGGCAAGCTGGTATCCTGTTTCCGTCTCAGCCGATTCTGATCGGCCGGGGAAACAATCCGACGTCTTTCGCCAGTTCACGCAACATATTCAACGGCAGATCGAGTTGGACAAGACAGCCTTCGCACAAGCCAGCGGCTGCACGAACTGGTTCTATCATCAAGAAAAACAGCCCTCGGCGCCACCGATCGCCCAACCCATCCGCTTGGATCTGGTCCTCCAGCCTCCCAGCAGGGAAGAGTGCCTGCGGGCATACCCGCGCGGGCTGGAGTCCGTTCGTCAGGATTTTCACCGCACGCAAACATCGTTGTCCGTGAGCCTGACTTTCTATGAGTATGCCCTTGTGGGCGACCGCAATGACGATGGCCGCTATAGCCGGGAGGAGCTACAAGATATTTTCCCGGCCTTGGCCCTCACGTTTGATCCCAGTCGCTCTCCCGGCGCCCAGGCCGCCTCACTCGCCGGACGCTTCGATGACTGGTATCGCATGCGAAATCTTGAACACCTGATGACCGGCATGGCCCAACTCTACGAAAAAGGTTATCGGGTTTCACCGGCCGACCGGGCTGAACTCGACCGGGTCACCAAATGAGACATGTCCAGTCGTGGTCCGATCGTGCCAGGGCGTTTGTCGGCACCTGTCTGAGTGAACCCTTCTATCGCTTTTTCAGCCTGTTTCCACAGTGCGAAATCGGCTTGTCGCAACATGCCGTCACCCGCCTGACCTTTCCCCATCGGGTGCTGGCCGGCCACCGGGCCGTCCATCTGAGCGATCTCCATCTCGACCGCTATCAGCCCCGCCACGAGCTGATCGCCGGCGAAGTCAAAGCATTGGAGCCGGACTGGATTTTCATTACCGGCGATCTGTTGAATGTCCCGGAGGGCCTGCCTCACCTGTTTCGATTTCTCGCGCAACTGCAACGCATCGCCCCGGTCTATGTGACACTGGGCAATCACGACCACTACAGCGGCATTCCCGTCGAACAGTTCCGCCACTGGGCGGAGCGGCATCAGATCACGCTGCTCATCAACGAATCGGCGACGATTCACACCAACGGCGGGGAGCTGGCCCTCGTCGGGGTGGATGATCCGTCGCTGCACCGGGCCGATCTCCGCTGTTTACCGGCACAGGCGCAACATCGGTTTACGCTGCTGCTCGCGCACGCCCCGAACATTCTCGATCAAATGGAACCGCATCATCACGCCAACCTGATTTTGTGCGGGCATAGCCACGGGGGGCAGTGGAGAATTCCAGGGATTCCGACGATCTGGCTGCCGCCCGGCTGCAATGGCCGGATTGCCGGACACCATGAAAAGCGCGGCCATCAGCTGTATGTCAATCGCGGACTCGGCTGGTCGTTTATCCCGCTGCGGTGGAACTGCCGGCCGGAGATCGCCCTGATCGAGTGGACCGTCGAATCCGCCGCACCGTCCATCATGGCGGCGTGAGCCGTTCCAACGCTTCCTTGGCGCGACTGCGCGTGGTCTGATCCCAGTCTTCCTTCATCACTTCTTCGAGTTTCGCCCGGGCCTCGGGGGCCCGCAGGCGTCCCAATCCCAAGGCCGCACAGGACCGCACGTAGGCATGATCGTCTTCGAGCGCGGCGAGCAACAGCGGGACGACCGAGCGGTCCTGGAGCACACCCAAGTGACTAGCGGCCATTCCGCGAATACGATGTTGCTTCTCTCCGACTGCACGACGCAATGTGGTCACCCATAAATCCTTGAGCGCAGGCGCCACCGCTTCCAGCCCGTTCATCCTATACCCGTTCACCTCCGCCAATGCGAAGGACAGCTCGAGTTTCTTGTCGCGAACGGTTTCCCGCTGAAAGGCCGCGAGCAATCGATCCCGTTTCCGTGTTTGCTGCACACGCCGACGGATTTTCTTGATGACCACCATCACCAGCACGCCGATGCCGAGCACCGCAGCGGCCAGCGGAATGGCCTGGTCGATCACGTATTCCTGCGATTCCAGCGACAGACGTTTCCACACCCACACCGAGGCAATGACGATCCCCAGAAGGATGACAATGGCGCTCAGATTGGCCTGGCCCTGGTCAGCGCGTCGCAGCATGGGAGCGGATCATACGGGCGCATCCCTCGCGCCGTCAATGAAGGATCCCCCTGCCATGCCCGCAAATTATTCTGTCGAACCGTCGTCTCTTGACCCCATGGCCGCGGCAGAATATGCTCCGACCATGGAACTCCCCGATCTGAAAGACGACCCGTATCTCAAGCTGGTCAGACCCCTGGTGGAAGCCTACCAGGCATTCTGGCTCGCAGATAACCGCCATATCCGTTCATTGAAGCTGACACCGTCGCAGTTCGACGTCATTGCGACGTTGGGAGATACGGATGGCATGACCTGCTCTGAATTATCCGCCAGAACGCTTGTGACCAAAGGGACACTCACGGGCGTACTCGACCGGCTGGTGGCCAAAGGGCTCATTCGCCGTGAGTCCGTCGACAGCGATCGCCGCCGAATCAGGATTCAACTCACCGAGAAGGGCGGCACGGTGTTCCGCAAAACTTACGCCGCCCATATCGCGTTTCTGAAACCGTTTTTCGAAGAGGCATTGACTCAAAAAGAGATCGATGACGCCCGGCGGCTGCTGCTCCGGCTTCGTGACAGTTTCAAGCGGGGAACTTCCTAGGCATGCGGCTGACCATTCTCGGCTCGGGCACGAATCTCCATCCGGCAAGAGCCGCCGCCGGCTATCTGGTCCGTACCGACCAGACCATGCTGCTGGACTTCGGTCCCAGGACACTCTCCAATCTCCTGAAAACAGGCGTCGATCGCCACAGCATCACCCATATCCTATTCTCGCACTTTCACGCGGACCACTTTTCCGATTTCATCACCTTCTACTTTGACGCGGTCATCTACACGAAGCATAGCGGCGGATGGCGCCCCGATCTCACCCTGATCGGCCCGCGCGGGGCGAAGGCACTGTTCCGCAGTATCATGGCCACGTTCCCCAGCTTTTCCGATCCGCCGTTCCGCGTGCATCTGAAAGAAGTGACGGATCGAGCCTTTTGGATCAGTGAGACGCTCATTACTCCCCGCCGGGTCGTTCATGTTCCGGATCTGAATAGCGTGGGGTATCGGATCGAGTACAAGAACAAAACGCTGGTCTACTCAGGCGATGCCCAATACTGTGACAGCCTGGTGCGCCTCTGCCGGGAAGCCGACGTGGCCGTGCTGGACTGCTCGTTCCCGGCCACAAAGCCGGGACCGGTACACATGCATGCGGGGGAATGCGGCCGGGTGGCGGAGGAGGCCGGCGTGAACCGCCTCGTGCTGTCGCACTTCTATCCGCCCGCGGATCGAGCCGACGTGAAAGCTCAAGCAGCGGAGCAATTTCGGGGAACGGTCATAAAGGGAAAAGATCTGCTGACGATTCGGCTCTGAGGAGAGAACGACAGAGGCCGGACTACAAGCCCTCTTCGCGGGGCTCCCCGCCGAGAATTTCAATCAAGGTCGTGAACCGCGCCGTCTTCACCGGCTCATCCATCTTGGAATAAATCGCCAGGAGATTCTTGACCATGCGGGAGAGGATGCCCCGAACCGGGCTGTGCTGCAGATACTTGTCATCGAAGCCATATCCGGCTTCCGTTAAGAACCGGGCGCAATTCTTTTCCGTCAACAGCGCTCCGCCGTTGAAACAATCGATGAAAATCTTGTAGCGATCCGACTCGTACTTCACCAGAAAATGGCCCGGCATCCCGATCCCATGCAGCGGCAGACCCAACCGCTGCCCGATGAGGAGATAGACCACCGACAAGCTGATGGGGATCCCCACCCGCCGATCGATCACGCGATTCAGATAGCTGTTCTCGACTTCGTAATAGTTTTTGGTATTGCCCTTGAAGCCCTGCTCGGTGAACACATAGCGATTCAGCGCATTGACCGTTTCTTCACCCGAGGCGCGCGGGCCGATCCGTTCCCGGACTTCCTGCGCCATCGTATCGAGCAGCCGCCCGTACTCCGCCGTATCGAGCAGCGGGTAGGTGTACCGGGCAATGAGAAACGCGCCCTGCTCCAGATTCATGGTCTCGTCAGGGCCTGCGGCCATGGCCCGCATTTCGTCCTCGAGCTTGCCCCAACGAATCTCTTCCAGAATCGTCGCGATGCGATCGGCCATCTCCGGCTGCTCGATCTCGGCTTCCTGAAGCAGCGGCACGGCCATAGGGCCGATATCGATCAGCTTATCGCTGATGGTCTCGACAATGCGTGCGTCTTCATCCGACAACAGCCGGATGAGTGCGCGAATCTGACTCTCTGGAATCACCATGGGAGTACTCACGCGGGTTACAGCCACCTAGCCCATCGCCCGGCGGAAGGCCTTGGCTCCGCCATACAAACAGAGCGCATCAAAAATAACCATCACGACGATCGCCATGCCCACATGCGGCAGGGCATCGCTCCAATTGGTGAGAATCAGCGGCCGCACGGCGTCGATCGCCCAGGTCATGGGATTGAACTGCGCCAGGACACTCATCCAGGTCGGCATGGCCGTCAGCGGCACCAGCGCCGAGCTGAGGAAAATCATCGGCAGCGACAGGAATCCGAGGACCGAGAAAAAGTCCCCGTGGCTCTTCACCGAAAAGGCCATCGCCATCGAGATGGCCGTCAGCCCCACGCCGAACAGCATGCCGATCAAAAGGATCGTGGCCACCCCGAGCAATCCCGTGGCCGGATGCACGCCGAAGAGAAACGCGATGCCGAGGATCACCAATACCTGAAGGGACGTGATCGTCATCACGAAAATAAACCGGCTGAGAATCACCGAACTCCGGTGGATCGGCGCGGACATCAACCGTTCGAGGAATCCATTCTCCTTGTCGAACAACAGATCGACGCCGCCGGCCAGCCCGTTATTCAACACCGTCATCACGACCACACCGGCCGCCAGGAAACTGATGTAGTTGGGCGCCTGGGTCACCTGCACGTCCGCCGCGCGCTGAAACAGATTGCCGAAAAAGATCAGCCAGAACAGCATCGGCTGGACCAGCGTAAAGAGCATGCTGAATTTTTCCCGACTCAGTCGACGGACCCATCGCAACGTCAGAGCCCCGATTTCTTGCCAATAGTGCGCCATGTATCTCCCTACACTGTTTCTTCCGCCGGAGCCGCGTCTTTTAAAGACCGGCCCGTATGGGCGATAAAGACATCGTCCAACCGGGGACGGTGATAGTCAATAAAATCGAGGCGGCAGTCCAGCTTGTTCGCCGCCTCTAAGATGGCCGGAAGCGCCTTTTCAGCGGACTCCACGCGAATATCCAGCCCGGTGGCTGTCGCATTCACCGTGCGAATGGCGGGCTGCCCCTTGAGAGCGGTAGCCAACGACCCGAGCCGCCCTGTTTCCTTGATCGTGAGCGACACGATGTCGCCGCCGAGCGCCACTTTCAATTCGGCCGGAGACCCGATCGTTTTCACTTTGCCGCAATCGATGATGGCCAGGCGATCGCACAATTGGTCGGCTTCGTCGAGATAGTTGGTTGTCATGACTACCGTCATACCCCGCGCTTTGAGCATCCGGATATAGTCCCATATCCGCAACCGGCTCTGCACATCCAACCCTAACGTCGGCTCATCCAAAAAGAGGATCTTCGGATTCGGCAACAGGCCACAGGCGATATCGAGCTTCCGCTTCATGCCGCCCGAATAGGTCTTCGCCGGCCGGTCCGCGTGCTCTTCGAGTTCGACCAGCTTGAGCAGTTCGGCAATCCGCTTTGCGGCCTCTTCCTTCGTCAAATGGTAGAGCGCTCCAAGCAACTCCAGATGTTCGCGTCCGGTGAGGAATCGATCGATGGCCCGTTCTTGCGGTACATAGCCGAACAGCGTCCGCACCAGATCCGCCTCACGCACCGTATCGTGCCCGAGCACCGTGGCGGTGCCGGATGTGGGATGGAGCAGCGTGATGAGCGTGCGCAGAGTCGTGCTTTTGCCGGCGCCGTTCGGGCCCAGCAAGCCGAAGATTTCGCCCGCATATACTTGGAAAGAAAGATCGTCGACCGCTTTATGGCCGTCGTAGCTCTTACAGAGCCGATTCACATCAATCGCAATTGTCCGGTCCATTACCCCCAACCCTTCGCGCCTTGTTGATCATGCACCATGAACTGGATCAGGTCGCTCAGACGACGCGCCCGCTGGTGGAGACCTTCGGCTTCTATAAGAAATTGTTTTTCCAATGGTGTGCAGTCCAAGTATGTCGACAGCGTATTCACCAGGATCTCATCGTTCACATCGTTGCGGAACAACCCTTCCCAGGTCGCCGCATCTTCCCGCGCGCGCAGATACTTCTCCAACACGGTCATCAACGCCTGACGCACTTCCGGGGCCAACGAGGGCTCGACGGCAGCCGGCTTCATCACTACCCGGGCCTCTCGATAGGGCTTCTCGAAAAACTCTTCCTGGATTTCGTACCGTTCCAACCCTTGGAGCAAAATATTCGATCGTCCATCGGCCAACGGTTGCACGCTGACGAGGCGCCCAATACAACCGATCGGATAGATCGCCGGATGGCCGTAGTAATCCGGCTCCCATCCCTCCTTCAGCAGGGCCATTGCCACACACTGTCCCCCGACCGATGCGTCCGCCACCATCTGACGATAGCGCGGCTCAAAAATATGGAGCGGCAGATACGTCTTCGGGAAAAAGACGACGTTGGGCAACGCAAATACCGGAACGCGTTCCGGGATGGCGAACGGTACGGCTTTGTCGAAGGGGTCTCTCGTGGGTTGGTCGCGCTCGCGATCAATCTGCATAACTCACGATAGCCGAGAGTTGTGAAAATTGTCAACGCCGGGACCGGCGCCCATGCATAGGAGAGACAGCACGAAAGGCCTCACCAATACTGGTGATTTGTGCACGATCTTTCTCGCATGCTATAAGCCGCACGAGGAAATACTTCTCCCCGATGGTGGGTCATGACATCCCTTACTATTCGTCTCGCAAGTCGGCTGAAGCGAATCGCACTGACCGGACTCTGGTTGCTCCTTGCGCTCGCAGGTGCAGCAGCGGCAGCGCCGGTCGATCCGGCCGACACCTCCTTTCGCCTGGCGCAAGAGGGTTATCGATACGAATTCCCGCGGGATCACGGTTCGCACGACGCCTTTCGCACCGAATGGTGGTACTACACCGGCCATCTGGAAACCGCCGAGGGAAGGCGCTTCGGATTTGAGCTCACGTTCTTTCGCCGCGCAATCGCGCCCGATCAAGTCGAAACACGCCCCTCTCGCTGGTCGGTGGATCAACTCTATCTGGCCCATCTGGCTATCACAGACGTCACCGGGCAACGCTTTTACTTTCGCGACCGCATCAGTCGCGCCGGTTTGGGCAAGGCCGGAGCCGACGCCACTCATCTGCGCGTTTGGCTCGATCAATGGCGCGCGGAATCGTCAGGCGGGACTGGCGACCAGCAGAAACTCGAAGCCAAGGCCGACGGAGTGGCGCTCTCACTGACGCTCGATCCCGCCAAACCGCTGGTCGTGCATGGCGAGCGAGGCATCAGCAAAAAAGGAGCGGCAGCGGGACAAGCTTCACACTACTACTCATTCACCAACCTCATGACAACAGGCAATCTGACGATCGGCACCGAGACCTACCGCGTCACCGGCACCAGCTGGATGGACCATGAGTTCGGCTCAGCGGACTTGGGGGCGGATCTCGCCGGGTGGGATTGGTTCAGCATTCAACTTGCCGACAACCGGGAACTCATGGTCTATCGCCTCCGTCACGCCGATGGATCTTCAGACGCAGCCTCCAGCGGAACGCTCGTTTTTCCTGACGGCCGCACACAGCACCTCTCGGCCTCCGACATCCAATTGACCCCGCTCGATACCTGGACCAGCCCAACGAGCAAAGCCACCTATCCCAGCCGCTGGCAGGTCTCGATTCCCTGGCTCGGGCTGTCGTTGAAACTGACCCCGCTCCTGGCCGATCAGGAATTGCGCACGACACGCAGCACGCAAGTCACCTATTGGGAGGGCACGGTCGCTGTAGAAGGCACCGAACGAGGACAAGCGATCAAAGGCCAAGGCTATGTTGAACTGACGGGGTATGCGGAGCGTATCAAACAAAAGCTGTGAGACGTTGTTGAGTGCCATTGCGCTGGTCTGCATGACCAATGGATTCATACGATTCACCACCTGTGCCTACCCGCCGAACTTGACGACGGAGAAGTCAATCGCAACCGCATCTTCCCCTTGCAGGATAGGGGGAAAAGCATTACTGTGGGATTGACCTGATTGATCGGCGAGGTAACACCACAGGCGAACTCAGCCGGCAACAAGCGAGAGAGGTCGCGTGATGATACGGACCAGCACAGAAGTGCTCACGCTCCTTGAGAGAAATCGAGACACGCTCAAGCGGCTCGGCGTCTGCCGACTGGGGCTCTTTGGTTCCTGCGCTCGGGGAGAAACCACGCCAAGTAGCGATCTGGATTTCGTCGTTGAATTCAGGGAAAAGTCGTTCGACGCCTATATGGACCTCAAGGCCTTCCTGGAAGACCTCTTCGGATGCCGAGTCGACCTTGTGTTGGCCGACACGATCAAGCCCCGCCTCCGCTCCACCATCCAACGCGAAACCGTCTATGCCCAGGGACTTTAGGGTCTACCTCGAAGATATTCTCTCCGCAATCCAGAAAATAAAATCGTACACGAGCGGGCTCTCTCTTCAGGACTTCCTGCAAGACGACAAGACTTTTGATGCGGTTGTGCGAAATCTGGAAGTGATCGGAGAAGCCGCAAAGCACCTCCCCGAAGAAGCTCGCAAGCGCACGCCCGATATAGACTGGAAAAAGATCGCCGGGCTTCGGGATATCCTGATTCACGAATATTTTGGAATCGACGGCGAGATCGTGTGGGATGTCGTTCGGCACAAGCTGCCGCCGCTGGAAACCGCCGTGAACCACATGTTGAGCGAAACACACTGACGCGGCTGGCTATGCGAGACAAACAAGGGGTTTGACCCCTTGTTTATTTCAAAGGAAACCGCCCCCTTACATTTGTTTCCGTGCGATAAGTACGCTGTCGGTCAACGGAAGAAATGCGCGAATGCCTCCGTCATCGACACTGCCCACAACTCGAATAGCGTCGCCAGGTTGGTCATCCCAGAAATATCGAATCTCGACTTGATACGTCTTGCCGCTGGCTGCGCAAAGCTTATGTGTCTCGATATACTGACGCTCGACTAACAGTGTAAGTTCCGAATAGCTATTAGCACTAACCCGAGCCAACTGTTCTCTTAGAATCTTCTGTGCTTCGCTGTTGTCCATAACATGAAAGGGATCTGAGCTGGCTTGGGTTTCGTGGACACCTGACCAGCTCAGCTCGGCATTCGCAATAAAACCTAATTATGACATTGCACGATACGGGGCTGCATAAGGACAGGACAATGTGGCCTGCCCCTCAGATCTGGCATCGCTTAGGAGTCACAGTAGTTTCCATGGCCAAAACAACAGAAAAGTAACCGCCCTAAACAAACAAATAGAGCCCGAGACTGACAGCAGGAAACCATGAACTACAGCTGTCTGCCCGCGTTGAACTCTAATTCGAATTGGAACAGACATTCCCGCCGGAGGGAATCGCCGGCTCATAATAGTCTTCATTCCTACAAAAATAGCCCCCGCACCCAAGATCGCATACACAGCATTCAGACTGCCCATAACAAAAGTAACCTTAAGCAGCCCTGCTGTAGAGCGAGCGAGGGGGGTTGCTCTTCCAACGACGACGGATAACCAAGAAAGTATTCTGCGGCGGCTTGAGTAGGGAAATAGAAGAATGGCAATCGCCACACCAGCTACTATAAAGAAGAAATTTCTATCGTGCGGTGCGATTTCTGAATTCATCGTTGAATCTCTAGTGGCCTGACAGGGCCATGACTGAACCCTTCCTACTCATCCCGATCCACCCCATACGTAGTCGGGATTTTTTGAAACCCAGCTAGTTCGTAAACCTTACACAACCACTGTCACTCCTTCAATAAATTGCATCTTCTCGACGGTGGCCGTGAATTCTTGTTCGGAATATTCGGCCCTTTCATCAATGCGGCTGGCGGAGCCTCAACTGCGCGCGTCGAACGAGGCCCTTCTGAGGGCGCGCGTTCCGCGAGCACAGAGACTTGCCAGCCGCGTCGCCGCCTTCCTTCCCCCTCGAGTTATTCCCTTTGCTACTATCTAGAGGCGCGGCTTGGGCGACCTCCCACTGCGCGCATGAACCGAGCACCGCCCTTGTTGTAGAAATACGGATTGATCCCGAGTGCGCGGGGCGCGAGCAAGGGAGATCGCCCGGGCCCCGCCTTACATCAGATTTCGGATTGTGACGTGATCTAGCAGCTACGGGCGGCTCGGACAGCGGCGGCACTGACTGAGCCGATGCCAGCATACAACGCCTGACATGGCTCATCGCCGCATGTAAAAAGTTCGCTAGATGCTCGCCCGGTAGGTTACGCGGCTTGGAGTAAGAATTCGACTTTTACGGCCTCGTAAGGAAATTCGATGCCGCCAGTTTTCGTGCGATTCAGCAAGCCAGCGGACAACAGAGCCGTCACGTCGCTGTGAACGGCCTTCACATCCCGTTGAACGCGGCGTGCCGCTTCGCGGATGGAAACCGGCCCGGCGCCGCACAGCGCCTTCAGAAGTTCCCAGCGTTTGGCGGACAATACCTTCCACAGCAGCTCAGGAGTCGCAAAGCCAATGCGCGCCGACCGATGAGGCTTGCCCGATTTCCAGGCCTGCGCGAACTCAGCCATGCCTTCCCCAGGAGAGCGCACTTCAAGGATGACCGTTTTCATGATCCCACCTCGCAATCTCACGTTGAAAGTCAGCGATCAGCTTCTCGGGAGTAGTGAAGGCATAGGGACTTTCCTTGCTGCCGACATGCCGGTGATCCCCTTTGCCTGGCTCATTATCGAACCGCAGCACGCACACTTCGTTCACAACATACGCGAGCCGATATTTGAATGGGTGCTGCGACCCGGCAACGGGTTTCGGCACTCGCCAGAGAATCAACTCAGCGAAGGCGTTCTCCGAGTAGACGATTCTTCGGCGAAATAACTCAACAGCCTTCACGTTGGAGAGTATGCCAACAGGTGCCACTGTTGTCAATGACCACAACACACGAGATCAGGTCTTCTTATGAAGCCGTGCCGTTGGGTGAGGAGCACGGCAGCGAGCGAGACCCGCCGGCCCGATCGACTTGCTACTGCCAGCGGCGTGGCCTGGGCGATCTCCCACTGCGCGCGTCGAACGAGGTCCTTCTTAGGGCGCGCGTTCCGCAAGCACAGAGACTTGCCAGCCGCCTCGCTCCCCTTCTTGACTCCGCAACGAGGCCTATGATTAGGTCCATCCCTGTTATGCTGATTCGTACCGCATTCAGATTGGCGTCGCTCGCCCTCCTCCTCTTCAGCCTCGGCTGCGAGAAAGAGAGCGAGTCGATTGTCTCCATCGCGCTGCACCCGACGAATTCTCAAATTCTCTACGTCGCCACGAACGACGCGGTCTACAAGTCCCGCGATGCCGGAGCATCCTGGGAGCGCTTCCCGAGTTTCAGCGCGCGCCGCGTGACGACGCTCGCCATCGACCCGCAGTTTCCGGCCACGATCTACGCCGGCACCATGGCCGACGCCGTCTACAAAAGCCCCGACGGCGGGCAACATTGGCTGCCCCACAATGTCGGGCTCAAAGAACACGTCTCCTTCATCAATGAGTTCGTCTTTGACCCCACCAATAACGAGCAGATCTACATCGCCACGACCGTCGGCGCCTTCTCCACGAAAGACGGCGGGCGCGAGTGGGAAGAGCGGATGGCGGGGATGAAAGAGGTGCACATCGTCGTCTCGATCGCGATCCACCCGACGAACCCCCGCATTCTCTATGCGGGCACCACCGGCGGCGTGTATCGATCGGAGGACGGGGCCGCCTCGTGGAAGAAGATCAATACCGGACTCATACCCGAGACGGAACTGATGGGAGCCATGGCGCTGGGCGTGAATGCGATTGCCATTGATCCAATCACACCGACCATTGTCTATGCCGGAACGACGAAAGGCTTGTTCCGTACCGCCAACAGTGGCAATTCATGGGAACGGATCGGGGAAGGGCTGAAAGATCCCTTTGTCAGCAGTATGCTCATCAACCCAGCACAGCCGGCTCAACTCTATATCGGCGGACCGGGTGGCGTCTGGAAAAGCCTGGATGGCGGCAAAACCTGGCAGGAGATCAATGCGGGGCTCACGTCCTTGAACATTCGTTCGCTGGCCATGAGCCCCAAGAATCCGCAAGACCTCTTCGTCGGCACCAACGGCAGCGGCCTCTACCATTCGATCGACGGCGGCACGAGCTGGACGCCCATGCCGCTGAAGGCCGCTGCCGTCAAGAACTAGTCTCTAGTATCCAGTTTTCGCTCCGGCGCTGCCATGCTGATACTTGCTGCTGTACGAGAGCATCTGGTCGGAGAGCCCCTTCCACTCGTCGGCCGTCATCAACTCTTTCATCTTGAACCGCAGGCCAAGAATCTTCGACGAGGTCTTCATGCGCTGGTTGTTCGCCTCATCGAGGATCTTGGTGAACTCCTCGGGGGTCGCCGTATAACTGGCGCTCAGCGTATACAGCTGGCGATGGTAGGCGCGTTCCTGTTCACGGCCCGTCTTCAATTCCGTGACGATCTCACCGACCAGGGCCTTCACCTCTGTCGCCTTGGCCGGATCCTTCACCGTCCGGTCGATCAACCCTGCCATGTCCTGCTGCCCTTTTTGCCAATAGGCGTCGCTCTTGCCCGACTCCATCATCCCGTGATGACGATGGGAGGAACAGCCGCCCAACGCCAAGATCCCGACCATCGACCACATGACCCAACGCATCTTCTTCATACCTACCTCCTGTGACAGCCTGACTGTAAACATTTTCTACAGCCCTTGTGACTCGAAACCATCTTACCGTATCATCCGGGTTACGGCCATGCCTGAACCAGCTGCTCCATTACAGGATCCCTTGCAGAGCCTGCGCGAAGAGTTCCGGTCTCATCTGGAAACGTTCTATGCACAGCTCAAGCTCGCGCCGCCCTATGAAAGCGTCGAGAAAGCGATCCGGACACTGACGACCGCCGTCCATGCGCTGCCGAAACCGGAACAAGCGCGGCTCTCGGCGGATCCGGCCTGGCGCTGGGCACAGTTTCGGCAAGCATTCGACCAGTCCGGCCTCAGCAAGAAACATCGCGGCATCATTGCCGGTCTCGCACGCAATCGTTCGGCGCTGGACCTGCCTCCCGAATTCGACCACTTCTTAGGATTGTTCAGCGCGTAGCAGCAGCCCGGCCGGTCACCACGTCTTCGAACTCCTGCAGCAACCGGGCGAGCCGGCTATTCTCCATGCGATAGGCCATCACCACCGTCACCAGCCCGGAAAAGATGAAAAACAGGCCGAGCGTGAGAATCCCGCCGGCCATCACGACTCCGCCGGAGCTTCCCAGCCCCCCTTCCACCGCATAGCTGATGATCGTGGCCAGCGTCCCGACCGTCACGATGAGAAACCAGGCGCCGGTGAGGATCGCCGAAGCCCAGGGCGTACGCTTCGTCATCGCCAGCACCACCGCTTCGCCGTCCGTCTGGAGATCGATCGTCGCCTTCATCGGCCAGATCCAGAGGAAGGCCCAGAGGGTCGGATAGCGGGGGCGGAGGAGAACGCGATTGCGCTCGATGAACAACCGGGCCACTCCGTGCCGCATCGGCAGGAGTCCCAGGTTATCGAAGCAGGTCTGAATCCGCGTGAGGCTGCTCACGTCCAACCGCGTGGCTCCACGCCCGACCTTGCAGCCATAGCGGCTCGCTTCGGCTGAAAGCGCGCGGAAGTACCAGCGGTCACCCACCAACAGGCCGATAAACAGCGCCCCGGCAAATAATCCTGCAAGCATCATGGCGCGTACCTATCCCACAGGGGCGCGGCATGAATCAAGACAGTCCCGCCGGACCGTCTTCCGATAACGCCGCTGGGGCAGATTTCCTCAGAAGAATCAGTTGACTCACCTCCTTGACTTGGCTACAGTAACGCGGTTTGCAATCTGGGCGGGCCTCTCGCATCTCAGCCGGGTTCCCGCCGTTTGTTTTTCCCCAGATGGTTGGGTTTTATGCCAGCCTGCTCCTGTAGGCACGGCCGCCCCCAAGTCATGCGGGATTCGGAGGACTCATGGATTTGGAGAAAGTTGAGCGGGTCTACACGTCGTACGCCGGCGTTTACGATCAGATTTTCGGCAAGGTGTTTCACGAGGGACGCGAGTCGGCGATCCGCAATTTGAACGTGCAGCCGAATGAGCAGATCCTCGAAGTCGGCGTCGGTACAGGCCTCGCTCTTCCGATGTACCCGCGGCATTGCAAGATTACCGGAATCGATCTCTCTGAAGGTATGCTGGGCAAGGCGAAGGAGCGGGCGGAGATGCATCGCCTGACGCATGTCCAACTCCATCGCATGGATGCCGGCGCCATGGAATTTTCCGACAATAGCTTCGATACCGTCGTCGCGGCTTACGTCGTCACCGCCGTACCGGACCACCGCAAAGTCGTCAATGAAATGATCCGTGTCTGCCGCCCCGGCGGCCGCATCATCATGCTCAACCACTTCAGCAACGGCAACAAGATCATCGCCGCGATGGAGAAAGTCATCTCCCCGCTGACCAAGCATCTGGGATGGCGCACAGACCTGTCTCTGCATACCGTCCTGGAAGGCACGTCGTTGCACGTCGCGCGCAAGCAGAACGTGAACCCGCTGCGATTCTGGGCGTTGGTGGAATGTGTCAACGGAAAGAACGGGCAGGTCGTGAAGAATGGAAACGGCACGGCCGTCCATTCGAACGGGAACGGCCACATCACCGGGCACCACAGCGGCACCAACGGCCACTTCGCCAACGGTCACTCGCACTAGTCCGACAGGCGTCTGACTGTTTCCCTTTACTCTACGACCGCGCGTCGCCTCGTGATCTCCACGACTCCCACTCCCGTCCCGGGATAATCGTCGTCCCGACCAGACAGCTTCCCGCATACCGTTGCGTCATGCGATCGGCCAACAGCGTCAGCACCCGGCTCACCTGTCGATCCGGCGTGCCGAGCGCGCGGAGCACCACACCGAACCCCTCGCCGCTCTGCGCCCCATAGACCAGCACACGAACCGCGTTGCCGCGCAGGCTCTTCCCGTCATCGGCCGGAGTCAGGTCTCCCTCCCATCGCACGAGCGCGTCGCTCGCACGACGTTTTTTCGAGATGACCCAGGAGCAAGGAACCCCCGCTTCTTCAAGTTCCATCAGAAACCAGGACACCGTCGGGACCTCGCCGGAATGCCCCTGAAAGGTCCAGCGAGCCAACTCCGGGAGCACCTGTGCCGTCAAAATCGGCGTGGCAATCTCTTCAAGATGGGCTTCTTCGCACACCGCATAGAGTTCGCCCTGCGGATCGAACCAGAACCGCAGACGACCGTCGCTGCGTTCCGCTTGAATCACGCTCAAAGCAGACGAGTCCGTCCCTTCCTGCTCGAAGATTGAAAAATCCGTCACCCCGTTCATGACCAGCTTGGCCACCCGCACCATCCCGTGCATCTGATAGCGAATCGTCATCGACACCGTCGTATCGGCCAGCACATCGCGCCCGGACTCTTCGTCGAAGAGCCGGCGCTTCGACATCTGCAGGTCGGTCACATACCCCGAACGGAAGCCGCCCGTGTGGGCCATCAGCCACCGGAGATCTTCGACTGTTTTGATTGCATGTTGCATGGTCATGGATTGTAACTTAGCCTTATGTCTAACGGCTACCAGGCTGCTCAAACAAAGCTTGTCCGGCAAGGCCGCAGCCAGCGAAGAGGCGAGGAAGTACATATCAAGCTTCGCTTGACCCGCTCGCTTCGATCGCATGCGAGAGGATAGGTACTTCACCACAAGTAGGCCCCTCCCGTACGTTGAGCCCCTGAGCGCCGCGAGAACGATGCTGGCGGGATTTTTCAGCAGCCTGCTAGGGGCGGCCGCCACCAGGATACGACCGGCGGAATGCGCCGGCGGCGCAGCGTCGCCCGCAATTCGCAGGACCTCTCGAATCTCAAGCCCGCCTGCCGACAGAGATCAGCAGCCACATCGGCTTCTTCCTGTCCCTGATTGACCATCACGAAGACACCGGAGGGATTTAGATTCATCGCGATACGCGCGAACAACGCCTGCGGCGCCAGGAACGCCAGCGGCATCCGCCAGGCCAGCACCGGCGCCGGCGTTACAAAGGGATACCAGGCCACAATTGTATCGGCCGGCTGCTCGTACTGCGCATAGTCGGCAATTACGTACTCGGTCTGTGGCAGATTCCGCACATACCCTTCCGCATAATCGTGTCGACTGTAGCCGTTGTAGTAAATGCGATGGCCTTCCACTTCGACGCCAGTCAGGGCTGCGGGAAGGAAAAAAGCATGGAGCACCCGGGCATACCAGAAGTTGGACGCACCCACATCATGCACCACGCCGCCGACCGGCCGGGGCTGGCCCCAGGCCATCCAGGCCTGATCGAGAATGTCGAGGTAGTCGTAGCTCTTCAAGGTGGTCAGCGCGGCGCAATGCTGCTCAAACCCGACATCGAACCGGCGCCGCAACGCCGCAACCCTCGCCTGCTGACTCCCGCTCAGCTGAACCAGCTGGCCAACCGGCCGTTCGCGATACAGGCCGCGCGACCATTCCAATCCTTCGCCGAGCCAGTACCAGAGGGCGTGATAGCCGGACCGGATCCGTTGCAGCAGCGAATAACGCGGCAACGGCCTAGCCATGACCGGCAATATCTGTTCTGCCGCATGCACCGGGCAATCGATTTCGGCAATCATGCAACACTTTTCGGCGGCTTAGCAGGAAAGCTGAAGAGGGGGGGGAAGGGAATTTGGCTTGCACCATCTCTCCGACAAAGACCCATAGCTCTTCGAGCGGTTCGAAAGCAGCCGACTTGACCGCCCTTTTAGGATTATGCGACTTACTGTCGGCATGCGCGCTATTTGCCTCCAACATGTTCCCTTCGAAGGCCCCGGGGCCTTCTCGACGGTGCTGACAAATCGGGGCGTGAGTCTCGATTGCTATTTGGTTCCCCAAGACGGCTTGCCGAAGGATGCGGGCGAGCTGCTGATCGTCATGGGCGGGCCGATGTCGGTGAACGATTCGGACCAATGGATCGCCGAGGAAACCGCCTTCATTCGTTCCGCCCTGCAGGCAGGGATTCCTGTCATCGGCGTCTGCCTGGGCAGTCAATTGATGGCGAAGGCCCTGGGTGCCACCGTGCGGCCAGGAAAAGCGCTGGAAATCGGCATGACCCCGGTGAGACTCACCGCGGAAGCCAAGCAGGACCCGGTCTTCACAACGCTGCCTGATTCGTTCGATGTCTTTGAGTGGCACGGTGAGATCTTCAATTTACCCCAGGGCTGCGTCCCGCTGGCCGGCTCAGCCATCGCCCCACTGCAAGCGTTCCGCTTTGGAGCCAGGGCCTATGGGCTGTTGTTCCATTTGGAGATGGAACCAGCCGGGATCGATGCGCTCTGCCGGGAATGCGCTCTGGATCTTACCAGGGCTCACCTGACTGCACAGGATGTGAAAGCTGCGGCCATCCCGCATCTCCCCACTCTGCACCGGTTCGCCGACCGGCTGATCGAGCATCTACTTGCTCCTGGGCGTTGATTGCACCCACATTCCTGCTGTAGTCTTGTCCCCCTACATCGCAGGATGGTCAAAACAGCCGTCCAGCGAGGCCGCAGCGAGTGAAGACCCGAGGCGTATGTTTATCGGTACGTTGAGGGTCTGAGCGACGCGAGAACGAAGCTGGTGGCTGTTTTCAACATTCTGCTAAAAGGAGTGCATCGGACATGGCCGGTTTCCCCATCGAAGTTGCGACCCGCATCAAGACCTTACCCCCTTATCTCTTTGCCGCCATCGACAAGATGAAACAGGCGGCGATTGCCAAGGGCGTGGATATCATCAACCTCGGCATCGGCGACCCGGATTTGCCTACTCCTGCGCCGATCATCGAGAGCCTGGCGCAAGCCGCCAAGAACCCGAAGCACCATCAATATCCCTCGTATGAAGGCATGTTGTCGTTCCGTACGGCGGTGGCCGATTGGTACAAACGCCGGTTCAACGTCACGCTGAACCCTGCCGACGAAGTGCTGACATTGATCGGCTCGAAGGAAGGCATCGGGCACATCCACCTGGCGTTCATCGACCCAGGCGACATCGTATTGGTCCCCAGCCCCGGCTATCCGGTCTATCCGGTCGGCACGAGCTTCTGCGGCGGTGTCTCGCACATCATGCCGCTCACGAAAGCCAACGGGTTTCTGCCCGATCTGAACGCGATCCCCAAAGATGTCGCGAAAAAAGCCAAGCTGATGTGGCTGAACTCGCCGAACAATCCAACGTCCGTCATCATGACGAAAGACTACTTCAAGCGGGTGGTCGAGTTCGCGCAGGAGAATCAGGTCATCGTCTGCCACGACGCGGCCTATTCGGAGATTTATTACGACGGCAAGCCCCCGGCGAGCTTTATGGAAGTGGATGGCGCGAAAGATGTCGGCGTGGAATTCCACTCGCTCTCCAAGACCTACAACATGACCGGCTGGCGCCTCGGGTTCGCGGTCGGCAACAAGGATGTGTTGGCCGGACTCGGCAAGGTAAAGAGCCAGCTGGACTCCGGCGTGTTCGAGGCGGTGCAGGCTGCCGGCATCACCGCACTGGGACTGGACGATTCGGTAACGGACGGGCTGCGAAAGATTTATCAGGAACGGCGCGACACGCTGGTGCCGGGATTGAAGAAGCTCGGACTCGAGGTGGATTCGCCGCCGGCCGCCTTCTACATCTGGGTGACCGTCCCGAAGGGTTATTCTTCCGCCTCGTTCACCGCGCATCTGCTGGAAAAGGCCGGCATCGTCACGACGCCGGGCAATGGATTCGGCGCGCCGGGTGAAGGCTACATCCGCATGACTGTGTGCACAACCAAGGAACGACTGGCAGAAGCGGTGGAGCGGATCAAGAAGGCGGGATTCTGAATGCCGTGATGGGTGATCGGTGATGAGTGCTGGGAAAAACTCCCTCGCCTCTGTTCACACCCTACCCATCACTGCTCACTCTTCACTCATCACTATGAGAGAAACGGTCTACATCGGCTTTGGATCAAATGTCGGCGATCGCCTGGATTTCTGCGATCGGGCGGTAACTCTCTTGAGCCTGCTTCCGCATTCACAAGTCACCGGCATTTCGCTGCTCTACGAAACCGAGCCCGTGCTCGACCATGCGCGACCGGGGGACGGTTGGTTTCTGAATGGCGTCGTGCAGCTCGACACCGACATCACTCCCCGCAGCCTGCTGACGATTTTGCGCGAGATCGAGCGGTCGTTGGGACGAGACGAGGGGAATCGCTCCGGCCCTCGCACGATCGATCTGGATATTCTGTTTTACGGGACCCGGGTCATCCAAGAAGCGGATCTTGTCGTACCGCATCCCCGGCTGCAGGACCGGCGGTTTGTCCTGATGCCCTTGAACGAACTCGATCCGCTTCTGGTTCATCCCTTACTTCAACGCACGGCCACGCAGCTGCTCGCCGACAATAAGGACCGGTCGGAAGTCCGTCTGCTCTTTCCTCAACCGTCGACGCGCTACGGCTCACGCCAGAGCTGTAGTCCTCGTCCGGATTTATGAACATCCTTCGGACTCCCAAGGCCATGGCCGCCTGGAGCCGGCAGCTCCACCGTGAAGGGGGCACCATCGGATTCGTTCCGACAATGGGAGCGCTGCATGACGGCCACCGGGCTCTCATCCGCGCCGCCCGGTTGCAATGCGATGCACTGGTCGTCAGTATTTTCGTGAACCCGACCCAATTCGCCCCGACGGAAGATCTCGCCAAGTATCCACGCCCCCTCGCCAAAGACCGTGCGCTCTGTCGTGCGGAAGGAGTCGATATCTGCTTCGAGCCCGGCGTCAAGGCGATGTATCCGGAGGGCTTTGACACAGTCGTCACAGTCCCTGGTATCGCGCGGCGCTGGGAAGGCGAAATCCGCCCGCATCACTTTGCCGGCGTCGCCACGGTGGTCACCAAGCTCTTCGGGATGGTCCGGCCGGATATCGCCGTCTTCGGGCAGAAAGATTTTCAGCAGGCCGCTCTTGTCCGCCGCGTGATCGAAGACCTCAGCCTGGGAGTCAAGCTGATCGTCCATCCGACCGTACGCGAGCAGGATGGACTGGCGATGAGTTCACGGAATGTGTATTTGTCCGAGACTGATCGTACGTTCGCCCCCATACTCTACAAAGCTTTACAGGCCGGGGCGGCGGCGATCAAAGACGGGATGACAGCGGGCCGGCAGATTCAATCGCTGATGACACAGGTTCTGCGCCGGGAATCCGCCGCAACCGTCGACTACCTCGCGGTGTGCGATCCGGCCACCCTCACACCGCTCGAATCCGTGAGCGATCGGACGGTCCTGCTGGGGGCCATCCGCATCGGGAACGTACGGCTCATCGACAATGTGCTCGTGAGGAGACCGGCGAAACGAGGACGGCGCTAGGACCACGACCGGAACGATACCGTCAGGAGTAGGTATTCGATTGCCCGCTCTGGCCGACAAGCAGGCCAAGCACGACTTGGCTCAAGCGGCGCTGCTGATCCGGATGGAACTCTAGAAACTGTACCCCTACTGCTTCCGGCCTGACTGAACAGACCATCGCTGATTCGATGCGGATTTCTTCGCCCTCGATACTCGACTTCAACACCAGCTCAACAAAAGCCCCCTTGGCCAATCCCCCCGCCAGGATCGCGCAGCCCCCCATTGAAATATCGGTAATTCGATTGGTAAAGGGCAACTGCTTGTTGTCGATCACTTGGGCGTCCATCGCCGTCGCGAGACGCTTGAACTGGCGGCGATCAAATCCCTGCGTGCTTTGGCGAGCGCTCAGATAGAAGGCACGGAAACGATTGGTGCAGAGCTGGCAGCGAAACGGAAACATGCGGATATGGTTGAGCGCTTTCTCAACCATGCCTTCGTTCGAGGTGACCCGAACGAACGACGTTCCGCAACTTGGACAGTGCAGCGATTTCATGCGCCTCGCAGCATCCCCTCAACATCCCCGAGAGGCCTCTGCGCTTCTTCGGAAGCGCTCATTTGCATCGTCAACAATGGTTCGATGTTGGCCGGTGAATAGGTCGAGGGCTTCACCCACTTGCCATCTTCGCGCTTATATCCGCCGACTTTACTGAGATTCGACCGGTGGACCTCTCGAAACACCGGCTCCATATCAATACCATACGATACGGCTGTTCCGTATACGACATAGAGCAGATCCGCCATCTCCTTGGCCAGTGCGGCAAGATTGCCCTCCGCCATGGATTCTTTGAGTTCGTCGAACTCCTCCTGAATCAGACGGATGCGGAGACGTTTCGTGTCCTCGCTGGCTTCTGTCGGACTCGCCTGCACCAGTATGTCAAACTTCCGGTGAAACTCTTCGACCATCGACTGCTCGTCCGTCATGCGTACTCCTTACTCGCCGTCAAAGGGCAATGTCCGGCGCGGCAGCAATTCGGCCGGCTCCAACTGCGGAATTTCTTTTTCTGACGCCACCCCGAGCTCCTTGAACCGGCGCGCCGCCGGAAGAATTCTCGTCTCCAACGATCCCACCGCCCGATTGTAGGCCGACACGCTTTTGCCTAACGCTTGTCCGACATCGTTCACATGTTCGGCCAAGACTGCCATGCGCTCATAGAGATCTTTGCCGAGCCGTCCGGCTTCTTCCGCATGGGCATTCATCTGCTCCTGTCTCCAGCCGTAGCCCACGGCCCGCAACAGCGCGATTAATGTGGTGGGCGTGGCGAGCACGACTCCGCGCGTAAACCCTTCTTCGATCAGACGCGGATCATGATCCAGCGCCGCGCCGAGGAATTGCTCGCCCGGAAGGAAAAGCACCACAAACTCAGGCGCCCGCTCAAATTGCGTCCAGTAGGCCTTTAACGACAGCTCGTCCATCCGGCTGCGTACCTGCGCGGCATGCCGCCGCAAGGCTTCGATCCGATGCTGATCGTCCGGGGCTTCATGGGCATCCAGATAGGCGGCCAGGACCGTCTTCGCGTCGACAATGATCTGCCGGCCGCCCGGCAGCCGCACCACCATGTCCGGACGGAATCGTCGATCCTCGCCGGTGACGCTTTCCTGTTCAAAGAAATCACAGTGATCGACCATCCCCGCCAACTCCGCCACCCGCTTCAGCGTGATTTCACCCCACTGACCGCGGACCGTCGGTGCGCGCAGCGCTTTGACCAGATTGCCGGTCTCCTGCTGGAGGCGTTGATGGGATTCCGCCAGCGATTTCAGATGCTGATCCAACCCGCCATACGCCGATTGGCGCGATTGTTCGAGCAACCGCATCTGTTCATCATAGCGCTGCAGCGAATCATGGAGCGGCTTCACCAGTCCGTCGATCGCCTGCTGCCGTTGCGACAGTTCGCCCTCGGCTTTGGCCTGGAGCGTTTCGAACGACACTCGCGCCAGATTTAAGAAGGCCTGATTGTTTTTTGTGAGCGCATCGTTCGACAGTGCTTGGAACGATTCGAGCAACTGCTGGCGGGATTGATCCACTAATTGCTTTTGTTCGGCGACGTGCTTCAGCGCTTCTTCCGTACGGACTTCGGCTGAGGCCCGCGCTTGCTGTGCGGCCGCCAGGTCCGCCCGAAGCTGCCCCCCTTCCAGGCGATCCTGCTCCAGCTGGCGACGCAACTCCGCCTCAAGCGACTCCGCCCGTTCGGCCCGCGCACTGAGTTCGACCGTGTGCTGCTGAAATTGGCGCGAGATTCGACCGGCGCCAAAAAACCAGCCGGCAACCGCACCAAGAGCGAGACCGATCAGAATTCCCGCTAAAACTGCGGTCGCATCCATTGCGCTCTCCCTTCCGTTTTTGGACGAAGGCCATCCTCACGGACAGAGAATCTATAGTTGTGAATCTGTTAGGGAGAAAACTGAGCGGAGCGTACGAGATGTGTCAACAAAGGTCAAGGGGCAGAGAATTTCTAATGTCGTTCGGCCCTACTGTCTCATCCTATGGAACGCTTCTCAAGCTAACTAAGCCCGTCGGCAATGCGGACCGTTGTCATTCGATATGACGATCCTGGAGGAGGTTCCCGACGGCGCACTTCACCCGATGCCGCATTAAGTTCGACGATCTCACCATCGCGCACAGAGGTCGTGATCCCCGGGATATTGGCCACCGCCGGCAATCCATATTCCCGAGCGATGATCGCGCCATGCGACAACGTCCCCCCCATCTCGACGACGAGTCCCGCCGCAATCCCGAACAACGGCGCCATCCCGGGATCGATCACGGGAGCGACGAGGATGTCGCCGGGAGCTACCTTCTTCCAGTCCTCCAGCGTCCGGATAATTCGCGCCGGACCTGTCGCACAACCGGCACTGATCGGCACTCCCCGCCACCCAGCTGCATCCGGCAAGCGTTCGGCCGCTGCCTCTTCCGCTCCATCGACCAACTGATCCGGCGCGACCGTCTCGATATCGCGGGCACGCGCCTGCTTGCGCGACTGCACCAGGGCATGCCAATCACGATCCTCCAGGCTGAGCAACGGCAGTTGCTCCTCAACACGGATAAAGAAGACATCTTCCGCCTGATCCAACAGGCCCCGCTCCGTCAGCAAGACGCCGGCACGCAACAACAGCCGTCGCGTCGCGCCCGCGTAGTACATCAGATGGTGCCGATTGGCTTCCCGCAGCGCGTAGAACCGGCAGAGCCGCCTGTACCACCAGGAAAAAACCACCCAGCGAAGCCGGCCACACCGGGTCCGAATGGCTGCGCAGCCCTGCTCACGCACCCTTCGCTGCCGCGCCACAATTTCTGCCGGCGATTGAGCCGTGGGCGCGCTGATCTGATGACGAAGCACGTCCAGCACAATTTCCGGCTGATCCGCAAATCGCGGGGACATGATATCGGATTCTCCCAGCCCCCGATGCCCGTAGTCGGTAAGGTACTGCTCGAACAGACGAATGAACTCGGTCCCGCGGAGCGTCTGATCCGCCGTCCGCATATCCCAGTCCGCGCTCGCAAACAGACGACGAACCGGTTCGTCACGACGCGCGACCTCGACCAATTCAGCCAGCCTGACGATCTGCTGCGCACTGACGGCGTGCGCCTGTCCTTGGAGCGCCGCGTTGAGCAGCCCGCGCCAATCCTCGCCCAGCCATCGCGGCAACAGAAAGCCCAGCGCCTGCAAACATTGCGTCACACCGCCGGCGATACCGAACGTCATTTCCCGGCGAAGAAACTCCTCGTTCAATGCCCGGATCCGTTCACGAACCTGGACCAGCGTCAGCGCCTGCACTGCCTCGCGATGATTCTCCAACCCCATCCGCTTCATGTCGGCAAACCAGCGCTCCGACTGACGAGCCGCCCGGTGGATCCACCAGGCGACCAGCAATCCCGCCCGAAGCAATGCCCCGGGACTGAGTTGATTGATGGGGAGTGGCCGGGAGACCGTGTGCCCGCCCATATGCTCGGCAAGGGTCGAGGGGTCGCCGCGAAGCTGTTCGATCAACGCATACATCAGACTCACATTGAGATAGGGGCGGCCCCGATAGATGCGAACGGACGACATACCGGGAGGGATCTGACAGCCCAGCCGCCGGTATGGCCCCATCAAAAACAGATCCATAAACTGCTCGAGAAACGAGATCCCGAGCGGGCTGGGCACATCCGGCATCGTCTCTTTGAAGTTGGTGCGGGACCATTCGCAGAAGGCCCACACCGGCGAGGCCTCTGTCGATACCACCGTGACCGGCCGGGCCTGCAGGAGCCAGAGTCCCTGCCCGTCCATGGCCCATTCGATGTCGACCGGCCGATGCAGAGCCGTCTCCACTCGCTTCCCCAACTGAACCAGCGCCGCAAGCTCTTTATCCGTAACCGCCGGTCGCTCACGCTCGGATGGAGCCAGCTCTTGATCGAACAAGCCGGCTGCCCCCAACCGTATGGCACGATCCTTTTTTGCAATCACTCGTTCATGGATGCTGGCGTTTGCTGTCGAGGCGTTCCAGTGCAACGTGAACTGATCCGGAATCATCGTCCCGTCGACGAGACCCGCCGCAAGACCCGGCACCACATTCACCACGGCCTGATCGTTGCGCCCCGTGACAGGATGAATCGTATAGAGCACGCCGGCAACACGGGCTGCGAGTACCGGCTGAATCACTACTGCCATCGCCGGCGGGCGATCGCACCACCCGACCCGCTCGTAATAGGTTGCCACTTGCTCATCCCACAGCGAAGCCCAGACCGTTTGCACACTGGTCGTCAGCTGATCTCCGGCAACTCCCAGCTCTGTGTGGTACAGCCCCGCGAAGCTGGCGTGAGTCTCGTCTTCATTGGTGGCAGAGGATCGGACGGCCCAACGTTGACCAGCCGGCCGCCGCAATGCCTCGAGGTACCGCTCCAGTTCTGAGAGACACTCGCCTGAGAGGCGGCCCTGCTGAATGCGTTTCCGACAGTCTTCGAGGACTGAGGCACGGGCTGCCCCCTTGGCATCCCGCACCTGCTTCCAGAGCGCCGCAGCATCCATCTGTTGATCGCGCAAGAACTGTCGGTAGGCTTCGACGGTGAGACACAGGCCCGGAGGAACAGGAAACCCTTCGGCCAGCAGGCGCGCCAAGCCCGCCGCTTTCCCTCCGGCCAAGAATCGATCGGTACAAGCGTCGAGAAGGAGTACGAGTGGAGGGGACATGAAGCGGATACTAACAGGTTTTTGACAAACTACGTGAACCCTCTGGGAATGAGGCACCAGAGCGCTCACAGACTCGCTCTGAATTCTCCGCAGGCTGTTCAGAAAGGGTCCAGCAAGGCCTCTGAGCAACGCGAGAACGCCGCTGCCGGCCTTTGTCAACAGCCTGCTAGCTAGAACGCGAGCAGAAGATACAGGTCGTTCACGTTGGTCCCGGTGGGCCCTGTCACAATGTGACTCTTGAGCGCGTGCAGCGCAGGATACGTATCATGCTGCGAGAGTGCGCGGCGAAGGTTGACACCTTTCCGCTTGGCCTGATCAAGAGTGGCGCCGGACACCACTGCGCCGGCCACATCCGTCGGACCGTCAGTCCCATCAGTTCCAATTGCGGCAACCCAGATCTTGTGCAGTCCGGCGATTTCACAGGCCGCCGCCGCCGCGAACTCCTGTGCACGCCCCCCCTTGCCGTGCCCTGTGACGGTGACCGTTGTTTCCCCTCCGGCCACAATGCAATAAGGCCGTTGAACCATTCCTTTCGCTCCGGACAAGCGATTCACCAGCGATGCGAACGCCGTTCCGGCTCCGGAGGCTTCGCCGACAAGAGGCGTCGAAAACAGAACCGTCCGCAATCCCTCGCTCGTGGCTGCCTGTACGGCCGCAGCGAGAGACATCTCGTTATTCCCAATGATCTCATGCTGCACTTTCCGGAATCGGGCCGCCCCCGGCTTCGGCGTTTCACTGACATCACCGTGTTCCCCGCGCTGGAGATGGCGGCGGATTGACGCGGGCGCCTTCGTCCAGATGCGCCGCCGCTTCATGATCGCGATCGCATCGCGATACGTCGAAGGGTCGGGAGTCGTCGGACCGGAGCCGATGGCCGTTAATTCATCGCCGATCACATCAGATAGAATGACTGTCACAATCCGTGCTTTGGTGACTTCGGCGAGGCGTCCCCCCTTGATCGTTGAGAGGTGCTTTCTGACAATGTTGATCTCTTGAATCGTCGCGCCGCTTCTCAGGAGTAATTGCGTGAGCGTCTGTTTGTCGGCAAGGCTCACACCGTCGACCGGGGCGGGAATCAAACTGGATGCCCCGCCTGAGAGCAGCACGATGAGCAGATCGCGAGGGCCTAACTCGGCCGCTCGGGCGCGCAGTTGTTTGGCTGCCTCCAGCCCGGCCTGATCAGGGACCGGATGACCGGCTTCGGTCACAGTGATGCGTTTGGTGGGAAGACGATGGCCGGTTTTGACGACGACGAGCCCGCCATCCAGATATGTGCCCAAGACTCGTTCGAGGGCCTGGGCCATTCGTGCTGAAGCTTTCCCTGCCCCGACCACGACAATTCGATCAAATGATCGCAGATCATAACTGCGGCGGCCCACCTGTAAGCGATGGCCGGTTCGATAAACGTTGTTGAGCAGCGCGTGAGCGGGATCCGCCGCCCGCAACCCCGCTTCGATCACACGACGGAGAATCGATCGAGCGGGAGATGCCGGCAACGTAAGGGGCATGGGATGACCTATGGGGTCTTCGCCTGCTTGAAACAGCGACTCGGGCAGGTTTGTCGAGGGACCCTGATCTGGTAGCTGCCCTGCGGGAGGACGTCTTTCTTAAACTCAGGATTGAGCATTTTCAGTTCCAGGAAATAGGTCCCGTATTCTTCGGCAATCGAGGTCAAGGCCCGTTGCGATTCCTTCACGTTCACCGTGACAGTCTCGGTTTCTAACGGCACATAGAGATCTTTTTTGCTCAAACCCAAATACTTCTCCGGCTGCGAATAGATCTCTTTCGCTGCGATGATCCGGGGCACGTAGCGCATGGTTTCGCGCGGGCCATGCATCTTCCAATAGTCGGTAATCTTCTGCTCCTTGAGAAGCTTGCGCACCCGTTCTTCGCCGGCATTATAGGAGGCCATCGCCAAAAACCAATCGTTCTGCTGGAAATCTTTCAGATACTTGAGGTACTTGACCGCGGCCTCGGTCGACATTTCGAGGTTGCGGCGTTCATCGAGAACCGAGTCACTCTTGAGGCGATACCGCTTCCCGGTGGACGGGATGAACTGCCAGGGGCCGGACGCCTTGGCCTTGGAATAGGCGGCAGCAATGCACTTGCTCTCGACCAAGAGCATATACTTCAGATCGTCCGGGAGCCCGGCATCGGCCAACTGCTTTTCGGCCGGGGGAAAGCACCGTCCGGTGCGCTTCGCGAGGATGATGCTTTCGCCCTGATCTTCCAGAAATTGATAGAACTCATATTCGATGCGTTCTCGGACCTGCCAATTGTCCAGCGGAACCGGAACCCCTCCGAATGTAAGCTTGTCCGGCAGTTTGAACGAACTCAGAAAGTACCGTTCTCCTTCCCGCTTGATCTCCGGAAGAATCACCAATCGATCTTCCGGCTCTGGCTGATTATCCAGCGGTTCAGGAAGGATGAGATCGCGAAATCCAGATTCTGGTTTTGCCGCCTCCTTGCCGTCAGGATGACCCTGGGCCGGTTCTGCCAAAGCCTGGCTTGCCCCCCAGCAAAGAAGACTAGCAAGGACCCAATATCCGATTCGCGCACCAGGCTCTGCCATCCGAGGTACTCCTCTGTTATTCTTGGACTAATGAATGTTGGTCGTGGTCATGCTAACAGCAAGGTAAAAACCCGGCAAGCACGAATGACTTCTCGTTCATGATACAGTGATCGACCATGCGCTCCCTCACCGTCCTGAATCAAACGATCATCGACTGCACCGCCTGTCCCCGCCTGGTGACCTACCGGGAGGCTGTGGCACAGACCAAACGCCGACAGTATCTGGAATGGACCTACTGGGGAAAGCCGATTCCCGGATTCGGCGACCCGGAAGCGGAACTCTATGTGCTCGGGCTCGCACCGGCGGCTCACGGCGGAAATCGAACCGGTCGAATCTTTACGGGCGACCGCAGCGGCGATTGGCTCTATGAAGCGTTACATCACTTCGGGTTCGCCAACCAGGCCTCATCGACTCATCGCGGCGACGGCTTGGCACTCAAGAACTGCTACATCGGCGCAACCGTCCGCTGTGCGCCCCCGGGAAATAAACCGGCAGTCGATGAGTTTGAACAGTGCAGCCGATTTTTGCGTGATGAAATGCGACTCCTCAAACGAAAGCGCGTTGTCATCACGCTCGGGAAGATTGCCTTCGATCACTATCTGAAAACCTACAGGGCAGACGGACACAAGACCCCGTCTCCGACTCCCAAGTTTGGACACGGCGTGGCGTATCGTCTTCCGTGGGGAGATCTCCTGCTCGGTTCCTATCACCCCAGTCAGCAAAATACCTTTACCGGAAAGCTGACCCGACCGATGTTCCATACGGTGTTTGCGCAGGCGCGCCGCGAACTCGGCACTCCCCGCCCCGTCAGATAACCGGCAGGCTCATTTCTTCGCCTGAGCATCCCAATCGGCCAAGAATTTCTTGAGGCCGATATCCGTCAGCGGATGCTTGACCATTTGCTGAAAAATTGAGAACGGCATCGTGCAGATATGGCCACCGGCCAACGCGGCTTCCACGACGTGCTGCGGATGCCGTACGCTTGCCACTAAGACGAATGTCTTATAGTCATAATTCTTGTAGATGGCGAGGATCTGTCGAATCAGTTCCATGCCGTTTGAGCTGATATCGTCGAGACGTCCGATGAATGGCGAGACGCACCAGGCCCCCGCTTTCGCCGCAAGCAGCGCCTGGGTGGGAGAGAAACACAGCGTCACGTTCACCTTGATGCCTTCAGCGGCCATCCGCTTGGTCGCCTTCAATCCTTCTGCAATGAGCGGGACCTTGACCACGATATTCTTATGGATCTTGGCCAGCTCTTTTCCTTCCTTCACCATGGCATCCGCTTCGACGCTGACGACTTCCGCACTGATGGGCCCGTCGACGATGTTACAAATTTCGACCAGCACTTCCTTGAAACTGCGGCCTTCTTTCGCCACAAGCGAGGGATTGGTCGTGACCCCGTCGAGCAACCCAAGACTGGCCGCTTCCTGAATTTCTTTCACATTCGCCGTATCGAGATAGAATTTCATGGGAGCATCCTTTCATTACCGAATAAAGTCTGTGCGTAGTTTCTATCTACCATTTTAAGTGGAACTCAAGCACGGCGCAACGCGACCCAGTGGTTTGACAGCTCTCCGGACGGGGGCTAGAATTTGCACGTCAACCAAGCTGGCATCATCCATTGCGTCTCGCATCTGAGGAGGAACCCACTAATGCGTCTCTCTGTTGTGCTCTTGATCAGCTGCTTGGCTTTGACCGCCTGTAGTTCAAGTAATCCCTATCTCGAAGCCTCCCTCAAACCGGCAGAACTCCAAGGAAAAGACAAAGCCTGGTTTGAGAAAAACTGGGGTACCCCGGATGGAAAAGCTTCTCGCTTCTTCGGCGGCGAAACCTGGACGTACTATCGCATCGCCGGCGGAAAGTCCGGCCCCCCTCTGTTTAATTTCTCGCCGAACCAATGTCAGATCCTGCTGAAGTTCGACAAGGAAGAAAAGTTGTCGGACTACAGCTACTCAGGCTGCTAGCTCGTTCGCTGCTCCTGAAACTTCGCCGCGCATTCCTGACTGCAAAAACAATTGGAGACTCCTCCGACCTGCTGGACAATTGCCGTTTTTCTAGGGACAAACACCCCGCAGACCGGATCTTGGACCATCTGATCTCCATCGAGTGGCGGTCCTGCCGGCCTACCGGCCAGCTTTGAATTGCGATAGACGCTCCTCAAGAGTACGAAAAGCACGACCAGCAACACGAAAATCAAAAATAATCTATACATTGTAGGTACCAGACAAGCTAACCACAATCCTATGTAACCACCGTAAGACTGTCAAGGTTACCAGAGCAGACAACGGCTTACTGATTATTCGAAAATGGCCAAACGGCCTATTAATTATAGGGCCAAAAGGGACTCTTGCCCGCTCCATCCAGTACTTCAGCAGGATATGCTTCCATTTTTACAAGTGTTACAGTGCGTTCATGAAGACATGCGATAAATGCCGCGGATCAATGTTGCCGGAACGGGCGGTGGATTTGGACGCAGGACTTGCGATCACAGTGTTTGCGTGCTTAAACTGTGGTCGGAGAAAAGCAGCGGACCAGGAGCCACGGCCCATCACGGCAAGACATTGACCGTCTATGGCAGAACCAAAACCACTCACCTACGATGAGCAGAAAGCTGCCGAGGCAGCTTTTGTCGGTGCCTCTTCGAATCCACAATGGACCGAGGCGGCTCAATTGCTCTACGTCAGACTTTCAGCGACTATCCAGACTCGCTCGAAAGAAGCTATTGGTGCGTCAACCGGCTCAGCGATTCGCGACGGGAGCAAATCTCATCGATGAAACCCGCCGTGATTAAGCTGGCAGCCGTTCCCCGAACTGCGGTACTGTGCTGCCCCTCCTGCTATCGTATGATCAGTTACACGCGCGCCCAGCTAGTCGTTTCCTGCGACGCCTGCGGCCACAGCTTCCCGCAATCTGCCCCCTCGTCAAATTAGTTCAGACCTTTCCGCACTTCCATCGTCAAGGCCTGCACCGGCACTCCACTGTTGCGTGGGATCGCCCACAACGTTCATCCGGAACAGAGTGCGCAGGGGCAGGAAGAGAACGCATCGAAGCTGGTGAAATGATTCCAGGGGAAGTGTGGAGAACCGTACCGACGCCGACTCAAGACTGGGTCACTTCAGACCTAACACATCCATCATGTCATAAAGGCCCGGCGGCTGACGCACCACCCACCGCGCCGCGCGCAACGCGCCGCGCGCAAAGGTGTCGCGACTGCTGGCACGGTGCGTCACCTCAATGCGCTCACCCATCCCGCCGAAGAGAATGGTGTGATCTCCCACGATGTCGCCGGCCCGGATGGTCTGAATGCCGATTTCCTGTTTCGTTCGTTCCCCGATCAGGCCTTTTCTGGAATAGACGCCGACCTGGTCCAGATCACGATTGACGGCGCGCGCGAGTACTTCCGCAATTTTCAAGGCGGTACCGCTAGGCGCGTCTTTCTTGAGACGGTGATGCGCCTCAATCACTTCGATATCATAGTCATCGCCCAATGTTCTGGCCATTTCCCCGATGACTTTATAGATCAAGTTGACGCCCACACTCATATTGGGAGACAACACGCAGGGAACGTGTCTCGAAAGCCCCTTGATTTCTTCAAGTTGAGACGGATTGAGCCCCGTCGTGCCGATGACCATAGCCCGACGATGCTGAGCGACAATACGGAAATGCTCGAGCGTCGCTTCGGGAGCAGAAAAATCAATGACGACTTCACCGCGCTCCATCAATGCGGCCAGATCACTGGTGATGGCCACACCGGCGCGCCCGGTCCCGGAGGTCTCGCCGGCATCATCGCCGATGGCGTGATGCCCACTCCCCTCGAGCGCTCCGGCCAATGTCAACGCCGTCGAATCCCGCACCAGAGCAACCAACCGGCAGCCCATCCGTCCCGCCGCACCAGCCACCACAACTTTAATCATAACCGTGTCTCATCTTTCTGCTGGCCACACTAAATAAATCGGGCCTCTTTCATCACTTGCATCAGCTTATCTCGATGCTCTTTTCCCATCGGGCAGAGCGGCAAGCGAAGCTCGGGGTCAATCTTTCCCATCATGCCCAGCGCCTCTTTCACGGGAATCGGATTCGTTTCATAGAACAACGCGGCAAATAAGGGCGAAAGCTGGAAGTGGATGCGTCGAGCTTCCTCAATGTTCCCGGCCGTAAACGCCTGGACCATGTTCGCCATCTCGGTGGGAGCGATATTGGCCGTTACGGTAATCACGCCTTGCCCGCCGACCGCCATCATCGGCAAGGTCATCGCATCGTCGCCGGCGAGCACCGCAAGGCGGCCACCGCACGTTTGCACAATATCCGATGCCTGCTGTATCACCCCGCTTCCCTCTTTCACGCCCACGATGTTCTGGATCACGGCCAGTCTGGCAATCGTCGTCGGAAGCATATTCACGCCGGTCCGCCCGGGAATGTTGTACAGCACCAGCGGCAAATCGACTGCCTCTGCGATCGCCTTATAGTGGCGATACAAGCCTTCCTGCGTCGGCTTGTTGTAGTACGGCGTAATAAGCAGCGCCGCATCGGCCCCGGCCGCCTTCGCATGCTTCGTGAGCGAGATGGCCTCATCAGTACTATTGGAGCCGGTTCCTGCCGTAACGGGGACTCGACGACGAACCACCTCCACCGTCAGCTCAATCACACGATTGTGCTCCTCATGTGACAGCGTGGCGGACTCTCCGGTGGTACCACAAGGGACGATACCGTTCGTGCCCTTGGCGATCTGCCATTCAATGAGATCGCCCAGCGCCCGCTCGTCGACTTTGCCCTTTCGAAAGGGCGTCACGATTGCGACATGAGAACCGGTAAACATAATGGCTCCTTCTCAAGGTACGGGAAACTGCAGGCAACCCGTGCCTCGTATTACTGCAAGAACGCCGGGATCGTCTCGCCCTTGACCAGATCCTCGTAGGTTTCACGCTCACGGATGACATGGATGTCTCCGCCCTTGACCAGCACCTCCGGGACGCGGGGGCGGGAATTGTAATTTGAGGCCATGACGAACCCGTAGGCCCCCGCGCTCATTACCGCCATTAATTCCCCCGGTTTCACTGCGGCCAACAAGCGGTCCTTGGCCAGGAAATCTCCCGACTCACAGACCGGACCAACGATATCCACCTGCTGTTTGGCTCGATGACCGGCCTCTTCATTGACCGGCTTGATTTCATGGTAGGCCCCATAGAGGCTGGGGCGAATGAGATCATTCATCGCCGCATCGACGATGACAAAGCTCTTGGCTTCCCCTTCCTTCAAATACAACGCCTTGGTCACAAGGATGCCGGCATTCCCTACGATGACACGCCCCGGCTCCATCACCAGCGTCAACCCTAAATCTTTCACGAGTGGAAGCAGTGCATCGGAAAGGTCTTGGGGCAACGGGGGCTTTTCATCCGAATAGGTGATGCCCAACCCGCCACCAATATTCAGATAGCGAATATTAATCCCCTGCGCCTTGAGCGTCCCAATCAAGGTCACAACTTTTTTCAACGCCGCGATGAAGGGGGCGACTTCTGTCAGCTGAGAACCGATATGGGCGTGGACACCGGCCACATCAATGTGACTCATGGAGGAGGCCAGGGTGAATTCTTCCACGGCACGATCAGCCGCAATCCCGAATTTACTTTTCTTCATGCCGGTTGAAATATACGGATGGGTTTTCGGATCGATGTCCGGATTGATCCGCAGCGCCACGCGCGCCTTTTTCCCGACTGCGGCGGCAACCGCTTGAATCGCCTTCAGTTCAGCCGACGACTCGATATTGAACATCAGAATATCGGCCTTAAGGGCCTCACGGATTTCGTCGGCGGTTTTCCCGACTCCGGCAAAGACAATCTTGGAAGCCGGGACACCGGATCTCAGCGCACGAAACAACTCACCGCCTGAGACAATGTCGACGCCACTGCCCTCCTTGGCCATCAGACTGAGGATGGCTAGATTTGAGTTCGACTTCATGGCGAAGGCGATGACATGAGGGATGTTCTTGAAGGCACTATCATAGGCCCGGAAATGCCGGATGAGCGTCGAGTGGCTATAGACATAGCAGGGCGTACCGACCTCTTTGGCAATTCGGCTGATCGGCACCTGTTCGCAATATAATTCGCCCTGGTGATACTCGAAGTCATGCATCGTGAAAATCCTCGTTCAGTAAGTTGATCCCGCTCACCGCGAATCTCCTGCCGCCATTACCTTGTTCCAACCGGCCGTAAGGGCGGCAACTCTTCATCCTGCCCTTTCGGCTCCACCGGCTCGATCGGAGCCGGCGTCCCCGCGGCAGGGCCGGCCGGCTGCACCGTGCCCGACTGCTGCAGCTGCGCCTTCTGTCTGGCGATCGTCGGATTGACTCCCACGTTCTCCGGAGCAACCGGAGGGCCCACGACGCCACAGGCCGTCACCACGGTCAGAAAGGTCAGGCTCATACCAGCAAAAAAAACGTAACTCGTTTGTTTCATGCCAACAACTTCGCCAGTTCTTTCAACCGACGCACCACTTGTAATCTGGCAGTCCCGCCGATCTGCGCCTTCCGGTCGATGGCACCCTGCACCGTAAGCCGCCGCAGCACAGACTTCTCGAAGCGCGGCGAAAATACGCAGAGCTCTTTAACCGTGAGGTCGGAGAGTTCCCGCCCGGCATCCAAGGCCCACCGAACGATCCGGCCGGTGATCGCATGCGCTTCTCTGAATGGTACACCTCTGATCACCAAATAGTCAGCCAGCTCTGTTGCCAGCATCCCGCCGCCCGTCAGAGCGCGGGTCAACGCGGCCCGGTCCACTTTGAGCCGACGCATCAACTCGGTCATGACTTCGACACAGTCTTGCGTCGTGTCGAGTGCGTCGAACAGCGCCGGTTTATCTTCCTGCAAATCGCGGTTGTAGCTGAGCGGCAAGGCTTTCAACGTCGTCAGCAATCCGATGAGATGGCCGTAGACGCGGCCGGTCTTTCCACGCACCAGCTCAGGAACATCAGGATTCTTTTTCTGGGGCATCATGCTGCTGCCGGTACAGAATCCGTCCGGCAGATCGACAAAATGAAATTCCTGTGTGGCCCAGATAATGAGTTCCTCGCTCATGCGCGACAAATGCATCATGACGACCGCCAGCGCCGCCGCCACTTCGATCATGAAGTCGCGGTCGGACACCGCATCAAGACTGTTTTGCGTGACCGCGGGAAAGTCCAACAACTCAGCGGTATAGAGCCGGTCCACCGGGTAATTCGATCCCGCCAGCGCCCCGGATCCCAGCGGCATCACGTTGACACGCGTCCGGGCATCCGCAAGACGCGCGTTGTCGCGCATAAACATTTCCACATACGCGAGAAAGTGATGCGCCAGCAATACCGGTTGCGCGCGCTGCAGATGCGTGTAACCCGGCATCGGCACATCGAGATGTTCTGTCGCCTGCGTCACGAGCACGCGCTGAAATTCCGTAAGCCGCCCGATGAGGACCGTGAGCTGATCGCGCACATAGAGCCGCACATCGAGCGCCACTTGATCATTCCGGCTACGTCCCGTGTGCAATTTTCCGCCGAGCGGGCCGATCAACTCAGTCAACCGGCGCTCGATCGCCATGTGAATATCTTCGTCTTCCGGCAGAAACTTGAAACGTTCCCGCTCCAGTTCGTGCTGCACCAACTGCAAACCCCGGACGATTGTCGCGGTGTCGCGGCGGGTCAGCACGCCGGCCTTGGATAGCGTCTGGCAATGGGCGATGCTGCCGCGGATATCGTGCACATACAGCCGCTTATCCACCGCAATGGATCGGGTGAAGGCTTCTACTAACCGATCAGTGGGCTCACGAAAGCGCCCCGCCCATGCTTTGCTCGGCTTGCCTGCCACTCCTTTGCCGGACCTCCGACTGGCCATTAGGACTTCGCTTTCCGCCTTTGCGCCCGGATCTTCAACCGCAGCGCGTTCAGCCGGATGAAACCCTCGGCATCTTTCTGGTTATACACGTCGTCCTCTTCAAACGTCGCAATATCCAGCCGGTAGAGGGAATTCTTTGACTTCCGGCCGGCGAGGGTGCAACTGCCTTTATAGAGCTTCACGCGGGCCGTCCCCGAGACGTCTTTTTGCGCTTCGTCGATAGCCACCTGCATCATTTCCCGTTCCGGGCTGAACCAGTACCCGTTGTAGATCAAATCAGCAAACCGCGGGATCAGGCTGTCACGGAAGTGCAACACTTCGCGATCCATCGTGAGCGATTCGAGTCCGCGATGCGCGACATGCAGGATTGTCCCGCCGGGTGTTTCGTATACGCCGCGGGACTTCATCCCGACATAGCGATTCTCGACCAGATCGACACGGCCGACGCCATGCGCCCCGCCCAGCTTGTTGAGATGCGCGAGCAGCTTGGCCGGGCTCATCTTCTTCCCGTCGACGGCGACCGGGTTCCCCTGCTCATACTCGATTTCGACCTCCAGCGGCTTGTTCGGCGCTTGCTCAGGAGACACGGTCATCTGGAAAATTTCATCCGGCGGCGACTTCCAGGGATCTTCGAGGATGCCGCCCTCGTAACTCACATGGAACAGATTCAGGTCCATGCTGTAGGGCTTGGCTTTCGTGGCCGTCACGGGAATGCCATGCTTGTCGGCATATTCAATACACTCCCGCCGGGACCGCAGTGTCCACTCGCGCCATGGCGCGATGATCTTCAGACCGGGAGCCAGCGCCATATAGGTGAGCTCGAACCGCACCTGATCATTGCCCTTTCCGGTGGCGCCGTGAGACACGGCCTCGGCGCCTTCCTGGAGCGCAATTTCGGCCTGGCGGCGGGCAATCAGCGGGCGGGCGATCGAAGTCCCCAGCAAGTAGCAACCTTCGTACATGGCGTTGCCGCGCAACATCGGAAACACATAGTCCTTCACGAAGGTCTCGCGCAGATCCTCGACATAGACTTTCTTCACACCGAGTTTTTTGGCCTTTGCCTTAATCGCCTGCAGGTCTTCGCCCTGACCGAGGTCCGCGCAAAACGCGATCACTTCCGCCTGATAGGTTTCCTGCAACCACTTCAAGATGACCGAGGTATCAAGCCCGCCGGAATACGCGAGGACAATTTTCTTGATCGATGTCTGTTTCATGATAAGCGCTTATGCCCTGCCTTTCTTCTGAGTCAGCAACTGAACCAAAATCGCTTTCTGCATATGCAACCGGTTTTCCGCCTGATCGATAATGACGGACTGCGGTCCGTCGAGCACCTCGGCGGTAATTTCTTCTCCGCGATGCGCCGGCAGGCAATGCATGACGATGGCATCAGGTTTCGCCTTCTGCAGCAAACGCCCGTTCAACTGATAGGGCGCAAGCGTCCGCAGGCGACGCGCCTGTTCCCGTTCGCGCCCCATGCTGATCCACACATCGGTGTACAGGACATCAGCGTCTTTCACGGCAACCTGCGGATCGACTCCCACCTCGATGTCCGATCCGTTGCGCGCCGCTTCCTGCCGCGCCCGATCCACCACATGCTGATCCGGCTGATAGCCGATCGGACAGCCCAGGGCGACGTGCATCCCCACCTTCGCAGCCGCTTCAATCAATGAATTGGCCACATTGTTTCCATCGCCGATATAGGCGAGCTTCAGCCCTTTGAGGCGCCCCTTCTTTTCCTTGATCGTCATCAAGTCCGACAGCGCCTGACAGGGATGGCTCAGATCGGTCAATCCGTTAATCACCGGCATGGTGGCTTCTTCCGCCCACTCCTGCACAATTCCGTGATCGTAGGTGCGTATGACGATCCCGTCGAGATAGCGGGACAACACGCGCGCGGTATCCGCCACACTCTCGCCCCGCGACAGCTGAATATCCGCGATAGGCAGGACCATCGCATGGCCGCCCAACTGATTCATGCCGGCTTCAAACGACACCCTGGTTCTTGTCGACGGCTTCTGAAAGAGCAGCCCCAGCGTCTTTCCTTCCAGCAGGGAATGCGGAGCCCCCCGCCGCAACTTGGTCTTCAGGGCTGTCGCCAACCGCAGCAATGCGTCGATTTGGGGACGCGGCATCGTCGCCACATCCAACAAATCTTTCGCAAACGAGCCCGCCCGCTTCTTCGATGCCCGTGATGTCGCCATGTCAGTGATGCTGGTCCTTTTCCGCCATCGTCCGCTGATTGAAGATTGACGATAAGATCTCCAGAACGCGATCGATTTCCGCTTGGGTGATGATCAGCGGCGGCACAAAACGCAGCACCCGTTCGCTGGTGGCATTCACCAGCACACCGCGGGTCAGACAGTCCGCGACCACCGCCTTCGCATCGATCTCCACTTCCAGGCCCTGCAATAAGCCCAGCCCCCGGACATCCCGCACCGCACGATGGCGGTCTTTGAAGTCGGCCAGCCCTTTGGCCAGATAGTCCCCCATACGCCGCGCCTGCTCGAGCACACGGCCTTCGATCAAGATCCGGCAGACCGCGAGCCCCGCGGCACAGGCCAACGGATTGCCGCCGAACGTCGAGGCGTGCGTCCCGGCAGTGAACACCGCTGCGACCGCGTCTTTTGCCAGACAGGCCCCGATCGGCATGCCGCCACCGAGCCCCTTGGCCAGCGTCATGATGTCGGGCTCCACGCCCAGCTGCTCATAGGCAAACAACGTCCCGGTCCGCCCCATTCCGGTCTGAACTTCATCGAAAATCAGGAGAATATCCTTCTGCGTGCAGAGCTCTCGCAGATTTTTCAGATAAGCTTGATCGGCAACATGCACGCCGCCTTCACCCTGGATCGGCTCCAGCATGATCGCGGTCGTCTTGTCCGTCACGAGCGATTCGATCGCCGCAAAATCGTTGAAGGGCGCATAGACAAACCCCGGCACGAGCGGCTCAAAGCCTTTCTGCACCTTCTCCTGGCCGGTCGCCGTCAACGTCGCCATCGTGCGGCCGTGGAAGGAGTTCTTCATCGTGATGATCTCGAACCGGTCCGCGCCGTGCTTCTCATGTCCGTAGCGCCGCGCCAGCTTGATCGCCGCTTCATTCGCCTCCGCGCCGCTGTTGCAGAAAAAGACCCGGTCGGCGCACGAATGATCGACCAGCATTTGCGCTAGTCTGACCTGCGGCTCGGTGTAGTAGAGGTTCGACACGTGGATCAGCTGCGCCGCCTGGCGCTGGATCGCTTGCACCAAATCCGGATGGCCGTGGCCTAAGATATTGACCGCGATGCCACCGACAAAGTCGATGTACTCCCGGCCTTCCATGTCGTAGACTTTGGCCCCGCGTCCCCGCACGATTGAAATCGGCTGGCGCGCATAGGTTTGCATCAAATACTTGGCGGCGAAATCTTTGAGTTCCTCTGTCGGCATAGCAGACGTATCCCCTCAAGAAAGAAGGGGAAAGCTAGCATAGGGTTGAGTCGAAATCAATAACGGCGAAGGCCGGCCGGAAGGATTGCAGTCCGGTTTTCATAGCGATCTGACACCGATAGGCCGGGCCCGCGCGCGCTCCATGTCAGACTGTGACCCATCCGGCTCTTCGCAATAAGACCTCAGCCCGGAGGTCCGAGTGTGTTAAGCTGCAACTCCATGAAATCCTGTCAGCGTTGTCGGCAACAGAATTCTGAAGACGCCAATTTCTGCGCGCAATGCGGGAGTGCGCTCGCTGTGACATCCTCTGCCGACTCAGCAGGGAGCACGACGGCTGATGCGCCACCCGAAGCAGCTCCCTATGCTCCCCTGGCATCCGACCAGGATCTCTGGCGGCAGTTCGTCGGCCCGAAGGCCGATTATTACCTCGAACAGTTCAAAAAGTTTTCCTCCGACGGGCAACCTAAATTCGCCCTCAGTTGGAACTGGCCCGCCTTTCTCTACATCTCGTTTCTCTGGTTTCTCTACAGAAAGATGTACCTGCACGCCTTTGTGTACGCCATCGGCCCCATGGCCTCGACCTATGTCACCGGCGACATGACCGTGGGCCTCGTGTGGAGCGTCATGGCCGGCGCCACGGCCAACTACCTGTACTACTGGCATTGCAAAGAAGAGATTGAGGAAATCAAGAAAGCGGGAAAGCTCAACCCGGCGGCGCAAGAGGCCGCACTCAAGGAAGCCGGCGGAGTCCAACCCTATGTCATCTATGTAGGGATCGTACTCTATGTGATTGCGCTGGCCGGCTTGGCCAAAATGATCGACGAAGGACAGCTGGACGGAGACAAGATCCCGACCCGTCCGGCGAAGCCTGTTTCAACCGTCTCGACCTAGTTCCAGGGACCACCGGCCTGCGATAGTCCGTCAGCCTTTTCCCTGCTGCCATCCCATCCACGCCAGGAACCATTGAAAATCCTGTTCGTACGCAGCCCCGCCCGCATCAGTTGCTTCCTGTCGCTGCTCCAGTTGCGTGTAGGTGCGCGGCCAGTTTTTCTGCCACCAGGACTTGAGTTCGTCCGGCGGATAGGGCTGGCCATTGGGATTCAGAATGCCGGCGGCCGCGCAGAGCGGCGCGACCAGCGGCCAGTAGCGGTCCTTCCCCAGCCCGAGACTGCGGAAATGTTCACGCAAAAGAAAAACGACCCACAGTTCGGCACTATGTTTCTTGTTGTGCTTGAACGGCTGGGTCTGGCGGAGCGGCACGGGATCGAATGCTTTGACGATTGATGTGTAGTCCGGACCACCGTAGGTCCCTGCAGCTTCGGCAATCCCTTCGACGATATTCGCCAACTCAAGCTCTGTAACCGGCGACGCGCTCAGGCCTTTCCCTTGAGAGGACTCGGACAAGGGACCGGGAGCAGTGAGCAGTTCGATTAGCGGCTTCAGTTCCCGCAAGCGAACCGCCGCGGCCTTGAGAATATGTTCCGATTCAAGCCAGTAGTCCGGATCGTTCTTGGTCAACCGTTCGCGGCCCGGCGGAGGCAGCACGGTCGGCACCCAGTAGCGCATGAGCACGAACAGAATATAGTCGGTCTGCGCGCCGACCTGGGCAATGCGGTCGAAATGATTGCCTGCCTGAACGGCTGTGAAGAAGGCTTGCGCCCGGTCCAGAACTGCCAGCCGCGCGCCCATCCCACACCACCAGGCTTCAAGCGCGGACCAATTCATATCAGCTGCCGGCGGGACCGTCATGGATCGTCTGTTCCTGCGTGGAGCGAATAGAGCGGCATGGTACTGCCGGTCCAGGATGAAAGCAACGGCTTGACTTGATCAGCCGATCCAGTATTCTTGCTGGCAGGCACCTGGTGTCATGAGAAAAGGAGATGGCTATGGCTCGCTTGGTCCTGCTGCGTCACGGTGAATCGCAATGGAATCTGGAAAACCGGTTCACCGGTTGGGTCGATGTTCCGCTGTCCCCGCGCGGCATCCAGGAAGCCAAGAATGCCGGCGATAAGCTGCGCGGGTTCTCTTTCAATCGGGCGTTTACCTCGGTGCTGGCCCGGGCGAACGAGACCTTGCGCCTGGCGCTTGAGGGCATCGGACAAACGAACATTCCGATCGAGAAGGACAAAGCGCTGAACGAGCGGATGTATGGAGAGTTACAAGGATTGAACAAAGCCGAGACGGCCAAGAAGTATGGTGACGACCAGGTCAAGATCTGGCGCCGGAGTTTTGACGTGCGCCCGCCTGGGGGAGAAAGCTTGAAGGATACGGCCGAGCGGGTACTTCCCTACTATGAAAGCAAGATCAAGCCATACGTCCTGAAGGACGAAACGATTCTGATCGCCGCACACGGCAACAGTCTGCGCGCACTGGTCATGGAATTGGAACAGCTTACAAAGGAACAGGTGTTGGAACTCAACATCCCCACCGGCGCTCCGCTCCTCTACGAACTCGACAAGAACGGGAAGGTGTTGTCTCACCGGTACTTGTAGGGAGGTGCGCTCGAGGCAGGAAATTATCTGACGTCGTCAAGAAGTTCGGCGTATTGATCGACCGGTGCGTAGTCGATCAAGAGCATCAGCAACTTTGACCGATCGTCGGACGAGACCACACCCTGGTCTTCCAACAGCGTGGCGGCTTCCGCGCTGAGCCCCATCGGGTTCAGCTGATCGTCCATCAGCCGCGCGTAGTACTCCCGCCGCTCATCCAGTTCTTGCCGGTACCCGTCCCACTGCTTGAGGCCGAATGTATCGGACGACCATTGAGCGGTCACGGATTCGAATAAGAGCCCGGCGATCAACGCCCGGTACTTCTGGAGAATGTGGGCATCGACCGCCGCAAGAATCCAATAGAGATTCAACGACAGGATTTCCCGCGCGAGATGGCGGGCCTGAGACTCGGTGACCTCAATCCCGTACTCCTGGATCTGATCAATCGAGACAGGTTTCGGAAGGGCGGCGAATAGGCCGGTAGCAGCGTCTTTCGGTGTCATCGGAACTGATCTCCCCAAGCACGTTGAAGATAGAAATGCGAGGGTACTGCACCTGCGCTCCGACACTCAAGCGCCTTGTTCGAGTCAAAACGCTATGCTATTGTCCGCCCATGTGTGGACGAATTTTCTCCCGCTCTTGGGCGCACCGCCTGCTCAACACATTCACGCTGACTATCCTGCTCTGGGCATTGGTCTCTCCAACATATGTCAGTGCTGAAGAAAACCGGTGGGGATTCGGATCAGACCTGGGACTAACGACCGGCACGGTCGATGGAACCGTTTTCGCCCTCGGATTCAATATCGACTATTATGCCGATCGGAACTTTTCCTTCGGCCCCATGATGCAAATCAGCCCTACCGGCAATCTCTTTCAGATCGCGTTTGCTGGAGTCGGGAAATACCACCTCAGGCTGAATAACGGATTCAACCTCGTCCCCTTCACCGGCATCGGTCTCATCCATGCCGACCTGGACCGCGGCACCGGGCCCTCCCAAGTCAATCGAAATGACACCAGTTGGTACATTCCCATCGGCCTCTCGCTGGAGTATCAAGTCATTCACAATATCGCACTGTCCTCAACGTTGATGGTCAATCTCCACGACATCAATCTTCAACCCTCTCTCCCTGAGAAAGACCGAACCAGCATCAGTTTGATGTTCGGTTTCCGTTGGGGGCCTTAGACGCGCTGCATCTTCATAGGGAGTAAGGATCTCTGCGCAGCGATTCAACAGGCCGAGCGCCGGATGATTTCTTTCTCACGATCTAGAAATAATTGCCGGTGGAAGACTAAGCGACTTTAGACGGTTGCCAGCGCAGACCGACATTGAGCAGTTCCTGGAGCAGATCTTTGTAGCTATAGTCGGCTTTCTCGGCGGAATCCGCAAAGTCCTCCTCATGCGCGATCTGCGGGTTGGGATTCGCCTCGAGCACATATATCTTTCCTTCCTCATCCATGCGTACATCGATTCGCGCGTACCCGCTGAGACCGAGCGCTCGATACACTCGCTTGGCAAGATGCTGAATCTCCTCCGCCTTGCCGGCCGGCAGATTCTTCGCCTCCTCCGAGGTGATGCCATACTTGTCTTGATACTTCCGACTCCACTTGACCCGCTGGGTGGCAATCCGCCTGGCATCTTCAGGAAGCTTGTCCATGATCAATTCCCACACCGGCAACACTTGCAGATGCCCGTTGCCCATGATCCCGACATAAAACTCACGCCCTTCGATGTATTGCTCGACCAGTGCCCCGGTTCCGATGCTCTGATGAATGAAGGTCACGCGTTCTTTGAGCTTCTCATCGTCTTCAACGATAGAGGCTTGCGAGATCCCCAACGAAGCCTCTTCACTGATGGATTTCACAATGAGCGGAAACGCCAAATCCTTGGGACACTTGACGCTCCGGCCCTGCGGGACCACCATGAATTCCGGATAGGGAATCCGGTGATAGGAAAGCACCTTCTTGGTCAGCGCTTTATCACGCGCCAACATAAGCCCCCGGGGATTACATCCGGTATAGGGCACATGCAGCAACTCAAGGTAGGACACAACGTTCTGGTCATACACCGAGACCCCGTCGAATTCTTCGAGCAGATTGAAGGCGATGTGCGGACGCCATTCTTCGATCGCCGTTCGGATGACTCCTAAATCGCTCTTCACTCCGAGCGGGTGCACATCGTGGCCCAATTTTCTGAGCGTCGACACGACATCATATTCTGTCTTCCATCCAACCTTGCTCAAGTCATGGCCATTGAGCTGATCGGGAGGCACGAGATCTTCATGCATGAGCACGAGAATGCGGAGTCGCTTCATAGGGCCACCCGATGTCGGCCGCTTCGCAGATAGTTCATGGTATGCACCGTCAACAGAATGGTGAAGTCCAGCTTGGCCTGCTCCTCTGCCACCGCCATGCGAAGATCCAACTGGCGACACCGTTGGATCATGTCCTCCAATACCTGGTCGATGGTGTACTGATACTCTCCGGTCCAACTCGCAACCTTGCGGCGCACCTCCCGGCGAAACCGGTTAAGAAAGGCCGCGGCGCTGGGCTTACCCGGCTGCGCTGCCCCTTCCGAAAACAGCCGTTTGAGGTCGGGGTCGTAGAGCAAGGAATGTTCTACGCCATAGTGCGCGCGCTTCTGCTCATAATGTTCGCGTAGCGTCTTCTTGAGGCTGGGGAGCGGATCTATCTCTTCGGTAGTCACGACGGTCGGCTCGACCTCAGCTAACTCTTGCATTAACGCATCGACATATTTCAGCTTCTTCAGCACCGGCCACCCGCGATACCGGTCATGCCACGTGGAATCCGGCGTCAGCCACACGGCAAAAGTCTCGGCGAAGTCTTCGTCCGGATGGCTTTGGGCGTACCACACATCGAGATGCCGGACAAAACTCCGGCTATAGGGCCTGGGACTGTAGTACTTGGGATAGGCCTGGGACGATTTACCGAAGATCGCTTGCCGAGTGCGACGGCGGCGGATCCGGTAGGCATTTTCAATCGCGTGCCCGGCTTCATGCCGCAGAATACGCAGACACCAGTCAGGCGTCCCCCCTTCAACTTCAAACATCTGCGCCAACTCAAGCTTGGCCAGGCGCGGATGCGCCAGATAGAACGGAATGGCAATACCCGGCACGCCGTCCGGCGTGAACCATTCATTCGACAGCCAATAGTGCGGGCGGAATCGCAAGTGCCGGGATTCCAGTTCACCGTCCAACTCGGCAATCGGCCCCTCCAGAAAACTACCCTTGATCTCCAGATTGAGCCGGCCCATCGGCAGATCCAACAATTGATCGTCAGACCACCCGACCCATTCCGGATCAATCAAGTCATGTGCGGGGTGTTTGGTTATCTCAAGTGCTGATCGATACATCGTGTGCAACCGTCTCGTACGTTCTCGACAGAATGTTTGTACTACTTGAGAAAGTATAGCATTTGAAGTGGAATTCGTCGGCCACTGGACATGACCTCGCCTGTTTATGACAAAAATAGGAATATTTTGTTACTGAAACTACAAGGATGAACCACGGAGTGAGAATATCGAGGAAGAAATTACCGCAGATGAGGCAATCGCGCCGCGAGGTGAGGAATCGCATCGCATATATGATCGACTACCGAAAGCACATAGGCTCGGGCCTCCTCTTCGTTCTGTTCCCAATCAGGCAGCACCTGGTGCACATCAAGGATTGGTTCATCGCGACCAAAACAGAGTTGATTGAAGAGAGGAACCGACAACCCAAACAAACGCTGAACCGCTTCTTGATGATCACGCCCCATCGCCACGACGCAGTCGCTCTGATCGAGCAATGATTGTGTCAACTTGCGTTGCACATGTCCGGCCGGGTCAGCACCATGCTCCAGGAGCCGGGCACGCACGATGGGATGGATCGATTGCGGCTTTGCCTCAATCCCGGCAGAGCCGACACAATACAAACCTTGCGGACCAAGAAATTGCTTGAGTGCATACTCCGCTGTCAGGCTCCGAAAGATGTTGCCTGTGCAGATGAAGAGGATCGATTTCACGGGCTCGTCCGCCATGCTCGTTCTACCTTTGCTCCATCGACAGCCGGATAATTGAGCAGGTACAATCGCCCCCATGTCATCATCACCGGCACCTACAGCATCCGTTGCAAAGCTGGACGAGGAGACCGAAAAACTCCAGACTCGGCTCTGTCGTCTGGTCGGCCAAGCCATTGCCGACTATCGGCTGATTGAAGACGGGGACAAGATCATGGTCTGCCTGTCAGGCGGGAAAGACAGTTATGGCCTGCTCGATATCCTGCTCGTTCTTCAAAAGCGTGCACCGATCCACTTTGACCTCATCGCGGTAAACTTGGACCAAAAGCAACCGGGCTTTCCCGCGCACATTCTGCCGGAGTACCTGACGAACCGGGGCATTCCGTTTCACATTGAAACGCGCGACACCTATTCCATCGTCAAGCGTCTGATCCCTGAGGGCCGGACCACGTGCTCCCTCTGTTCGCGGCTCAGACGCGGGCACCTCTATCGCATTGCTTCTGAGTTGGGCGCCACTAAAATCGCACTCGGCCACCATCGCGATGATATCAATGAAACACTGTTTCTGAATCTCCTGTATGCGGGCAAACTCAAGGCCATGCCGCCAAAACTGCGTTCAAAAGATGGCCGACATCTAGTCATCCGACCGCTCGCCTTTGTGAAGGAGGTAGACCTGGCCCGATACGCGGAGCTCCGGAAATTTCCGATCATCCCGTGCGATCTGTGCGGGTCTCAAGAGGATCTGAAGCGAAAGGACGTAAAGGCGTTCCTCCGCCAGTGGGAGACACGTTCGCCCGACTGTTCCGACAGTATCGCAGCGGCGATCGCCAACGTCGCCCCGGCGCTTCTCATGGACCAACGCCTATTCGACTTTCAAACGCTCCGCACGGCACCGGACAATAACGGCGAAGGCGACGCCTGGTTGGATGCTGAGCCATATCCACCGCAGTAGTTCCACACACAAGCATCGGCCTCGCCTGCGAACCGAGTTGCCTGAGACATGGTGAAGAGATGAGCGCCTGGCGTGATTCAGACGATGTCCATCGTTCCGACCCGCCGCTCTGGTCAATGGGGGTGGCGGTCTTCGTCATTCTCGCCGCCCCTTTGATCTTGTATTCGCTGGCACCGTCAGGTCCCCTGCGCACAGGGGACACCATTTTCTCCCAAGGTCAGCAGCAAGTGCACGTCGCTGTTCCCGGAACAATTGTAGGACCGCAGGTACGGGAAACCTGTCTGCTTGACCCCAATAACCCCCTCATCATTCTCGAATTACAGGATGAACGGGAGGACGGTGAAATACTTGCCACAGTACAAGGCAATCCTGTTTCCGAATGGCCATTCTGCCCACCCCACACTCGGGTACTCGTGGACACTCATCAGATTTCCCAGAAGCCTGATCCATGGGATGCACCGAAACACGGGCTGTCGTGGATTTTCGGAAAGTGACGGGAGGACTCGCGTCAGGGCTTCAGCTTTGACACAAACTGTTTCCGAAACTTGGCCACCTTTGGACTGACAACAAATTGGCAGTAGCCTTGAAGCGGATTCCTGGCGAAATATTCTTGATGGTATCGTTCAGCCTCATACCACGTTGTCGCAGCAACTATCTCGGTAACCACGGGGTTAGAGTATAAACCCTGGGCTGTGACTGCTGCTTTGACCGCCTCGGCCACCTGCCGCTGCTCGGGAGAATGGTAGAAAATGGCGGACCGATACTGCGTGCCTTCGTCGCTGCCCTGGCGATTCAGCGTCGTGGGGTCGTGGATCGCAAAGAAGATCTCGATCAACTCCCGGCAGGAGATGAGCGCGGGATCATAGGTGACGCGCACAGCTTCCGCATGGCCCGTCCTCCCGCCACACACCGCTTCGTATGAAGGATTTTCAACGGCGCCTCCGATATACCCAGATTCAACCGAGAGTACGCCCTTGATTTGGTCATAGACCGCCTCCAGGCACCAGAAACATCCGCCGGCCAGAGTGACGACTTCGCTTCCTGCGCTCATCGCGTAACCGTCCTCCCGTCGTACCCCTGTTCTCTGCCTCCGAAACCATCTCGTGCCTTCATAACTTCAGACTCTCCGGCACCCTAGTCGTCTTCTTCCTCTTCAATATCCTCAATGCCCTCATAGCTCATTTCTGGAAATGCGGCGGTGGCCTTTTCGCAGGCGGTTTCTATCATTTCCTCGGCATCTTCAGCCGAATCAGCGTTGACCAAAAACTTGACTGTGATCGCATACCGTTGCTCCACTCCACACTCCTTTCGGTTCCCCTGCAATAATGAAAAGGCTGAGAACGAGGGTCACAAGGGGACTCTCCGTTTCATCCTGTCTATTGGTCGTACTTTGTTACAGTGAGAGGGAGCCTGTCAATCGGTAGTCCTCCTCATAATGCGCTCCCAGCTGGCACCCAAGCCAAATGGAGACCGCCACAGGCCGGCATTAGTACAACCGAGAGCCGTCTTGCTTGGAGGTGTAGTTCGGGAAAGGAAGAGAGCCCGGCACGTATTAGCATCGATACGGATGGGCGCAGGTGGTGAAAGGTCAGGCCTGCTGTTCCTGCTCAAGCTTGCTGATGAGGGCAGTGATTTTATCTTGTTCCCCTGACCTGATGCGTGTGAATGCCAACCCAAATGTCTTTCCCTCAACCCAGCGAACGATCGCTTCATCGATCATGATCGGCCAATCGAGGTCAGGAATATGGAGGCGGCATTCAAACTTTTCCCCTTGACCAACAACCGCTTCACTCTCGATCTTGCACCCTCCGATAGACAGATCGAGCGTTCGTCCATTCCCTTCATTTGGGCCGACCGAGAAGGTGCTTCGAAACTGCGTGGTAAAGCGAGGTTGATTCCGACGCTCATCGGGACTCAACAAGACAGTCTCCTGCGACTTCTTCTCAGACTTGAGCAGCGAGGCCATTTTTTTCATTGCTGACATTGGCTTATCGACGAGCTACATAGCCGTTTCACGAAACGGACTCTCATGCGAGGCGTCCTTCGGCAGGATCTGCCGAAAGACGCCTCGCGATGATGCCGACTCGGACCTTCTACTGCTTGACCTGAAGCAACATGTGGCCACGACGATTTTGTTGATAGCATGATTCGGCATGATCAAAGCAAAACGGCTGCTCTTTCCCAAATGACACGATCGCGACTTGCTTGGGATTGATCCCCGTTTCATGAAGGTACGTCTTGGCTGCCTTTGCCCGCTTGTCTCCAAGAACCATGTTGTAATCGGTCGTTCCCCGTTCGTCACAATGGCCTTCAATCTTCAAGACCGCACCAGGATGATCCTTCAACCAGCTCGCATCGCGGTTCAACGCTTCCATGCCGGCATCAGATACGGTCCACTGATCGTAACCGAAGAACACGTCCTGGAGTCCTGCTTCAATGGCCGCCTTCTCTTCCTTCGTCAACTCGGCGCGCCGTCTTATGGTGACTTCGGAAGGATTCAGTGAGGCTCTGTAGCCACTTTGAGCCAATCGCTCTTCATCGGGATTCTGAGAAAATCCTCTGAGCTCCCCTGATGCCCCATCGCGAGCCATCCCCGGGAAATTGGGGTTCACGCCCTCCCCATTCCAATTCTTCGATTTGTCTGATTTGTCTGATTGTGCCGACGTAACATCGCCATCGGACTGAAGCCACTTCATACTACAACCCTGACTCATGATCATGACCAGCCCTAAGAGGACTATACTACCCACAGATACATTTCTTCCCATCATACAATTCTCCCTCAGTTAGTAAATCCTATCGCGAAGCGATCGTCATCTCCTCCGGTCGAATGAGTACCAACCCCAGGTTCTACAAGAGGCTTTCGCATCCCTGCGTGGTGACGACCAATACAAATCGTTAGAACAACTATAGCACCAGCCTCGAAATTGTCTTCCCCGGGAAGGGTTTTCCCTAGCCCCCTTAAAAAACAGACCGTGGAACGTAGGAAATTCAAACCACTTGGCTCAAATCCCTTGCGGGGCCGACCAATTAAATGGATATAAGCTGCTAAATTTACTGTGAAATTATTCTAGATTGAGGCTGTGGCAAGCAGAAGAAACGCCTGAGAGGAAAGGAGTAAGCAGGCAGAAATATGTATACACCATACATCGTCCCTTCTGATTAAAAGACGACTACTGAGACGCCTTTCGCTCTGACCAACGAACTGGCCGCATGACTGCTCCGAGCCCAGCAACGGCACAGATGAGTGCAAGCATGGCCAGCCCTACAGCGAGAAAAAAACCTGCTCTCACGTCATGTAATACAGGAGCCATCGTTATTCCCTCCTCTTGATCCCGCTACCCACACTGCCATCCACATTTGCAATGCCAGGCACTCATAGGCTCATCCTTTTGGAGGATCCGACCACAGCACGGACAAGACCGAGTCCACCGATGCCGAGTTGACGCCGCAATCCTAACAGGCCCCGTTCCCCTACGTCTCTCTATTCGGTAAAAACCAGCCATGGGACAAGCCCTCATCTCATGTATTTTTATTTTATGGAATAAACCGGCAGAATTCTATTCCCCTTTGGCGGGAGAAAAAGAATTAATACAATTACAATGCGGGAGAATATACCGATGTGAAGACTTGATACTCTTATCTTTCAATTGCTTAGCAACTGCCTCTCAGTACCGCCGTACCGATGGTGCGCCCGGCAGGAATTGAACCTGCGACCTACGGGTTCGAAGCCCGGCGCTCTATCCAACTGAGCTACGGGCGCACGCGACATTTCAATCACTTCCTAGGCAGAATTGTCAAGAATGAGGGATCTACCTTGCCCGATATGAGGACGATACTACCCTTCAGTGGCCTCTAGATATAGGAAAGAATCGCATCGACGATCTGATTGATTGAGCGGTTATCCGTCTGGATGACATGGTCGGCGGCCTCCTGGTATTTGGGCGTTCGCACAGCCAGGACTTCCTCGACCTCCTCAACGAACGATTTGGTACCCGTCAGCGAAGGACGCTGGGTATCAGAGGCGATGCGTGAGGCGATCGTCGCAACCGAAGCCGTCAGCCAAAAAAGCGTACCCGTCTTTTTCAAACACTCGACATTGTGAGGACGAAGAACGGCTCCTCCACCCGTGTCAATGATCAGTCCATCCCGGGCTGCAAAATCCTGGCAGACCGTCGATTCGAGATCGCGAAAATGATCCCAACCATGCTGGGCGACAATCTCCGAGACTGTCTGCCCGGCTCGCCGAACGATTTCCGCATCGGTTGAGACGACGGGCCGGCCAAGCCTCGCAGCCAGCACTTTCCCGACCGTACTCTTCCCAGTCCCGCGATATCCGATCAACACGATATTCATCGAAAACGAGACTCCAACACGGCTCGCATGATATCCGAGGGAGCGGCTTGATTGGTCCACAACTCAAATTGAGCAACGGCTTGGTGCAGAAACATTTCCAACCCAGGAATCGTGACGCATCCTGCCTGCCGGGCATCCTTAAGCAATTGTGTCTCGCGAGGATTATAGACAATGTCCATGACAGCAAGCGCTTCGTGCAACAGCGAGGCAGGAACACAGGACCCCTCGGTCTTCGGAGACATGCCGATCGGCGTGCAATGAATAAGTATCTGCGCATCGGGAAGCGTTTTAGCCAAAGAAACCTCATCCAAATGGGCTTCCGCCACCATCTGTGGCGTTTTCGAACGAAGATCGTTTGCCAACGTCGAACGCTCGTTTCCGTCCACGCCGAGTAGAGTTAATCCTGCGACCCCAGACTCTCCGGCGATTGCAAAGGCAATCGCTCGAGCAGCTCCACCTGATCCCATGATTATCACACGCTTCCCTGCGAGGGAACCGACACCTCCACGGAGTGCACGCAACGCCCCAGTAGCATCCGTGTTGTAACCACTCAACTTCCCCTGATTCGCAACGATCGTATTGATGGCCCCGATGTGGCGTGCCGTTGGCTCCACCTCGTCAAGAAACGGAATCGCAGACACCTTATGGGGAATCGTGACACTCGCGCCTCGAAACCCACCCAACGCGCGGAGCCCCGTGATCGCTTCACCGATCGCCTCGACTCGAAACGCGAGGTACACCAAATTCAGTCCGAGTTTTTGGAACGCCGCATTGTGGATTGCGGGAGAAAGCGAATGTTCAACCGGATTTCCCAGCAGCCCGCAAAACCCCGTGTGTGCATTAATCTCCATGATCACATGCCTTCACTGTTTGAGGGAAAACCGACTGCATCCCTCACCATACCGTCATCCCGCCGTCAATCCGGAACGTCCCGCCGGTAACCCAGGCAGATTCGTCAGACGCAAGATAGAGCACCATGCTCGCGACTTCTTCCGGCTTACCTGGACGACGAATCGGATAGTGCGCCAAGAGCGACCCGAGCTGTTCGGGGTCGGCCATTAACGGAGCGGCCATTGGAGTATCGATCAAACCGGGATTGACCACGTTGCATCGAATACCATCCGGCGCGTAATCAATCGCAATCGATCGAGTAAGCGCGTCGAGCGCTCCTTTAGAAGCCGCATACGCGGACAACATCGGGATGCCGACGAGGCTCGCAATCGACGAAATATTCACGATAGCGCCGCCAGTCTGCTTCAGCATCTGCGGGATCACCGCACGTGTTATACGGAAGACGCCCGTCAGATTCACGTCGAGCACATGTGCCCAGGCAGCATCATCCATCTCATGCAGCCGCTTGCCAAAGTCTCCGACGCCGGCATTATTCACCAACACATCGACTTTCCCAAACGTGGCGATGGTCTGCTGCACGGCGGCACGAGCGTGAGCCTCGTCGGTGACCGTCCCTGCCACGGCAAGCGCCTTGCCGCCCTTCGCCAGAATCTCTCGTACGACGCGACCCAATTCCGCTTGGCGCCGCCCCGTGACAACCACTGCAGCCCCTTCTTCGGCGAACAGCTTGGCGATTGATTCCCCAATGCCAGCATTTCCTCCCGTGATCAACGCAACTTTTCCGCTCAATCGATTCAAGATATCGCCTCTTCCGTATCACTATCGCTGGGAGAATCTGGAAAAGACGACTCTATCGAATCCGAGTCGTTTCTGACTCCCAACAGGCCCGGCTCCACTTTTCTAGCCACAGTGATGAACCCAGAATGTGCCACCATTCGATGATCGGGACGAACACTTCGTCCCAGAACCGACCAGGTGCGGATCAGAGACTCGAACGTCTCCACCATGCCAAACACCTTCGCCCGCTCCAGTGCTTCGACGGTTTGAACGACTTGCGGAACCGTCGGGACAAAACTCAGATAGATGCCGCCTGACCGTAATGCCTTTGCGGCATGCGGGACCACCTGCCAGGGCTCCGGCAGGTCGAGAACGACTCGATCAAACGGCACCCCATCATCAAGTAGATCAATCCCCTCATAGGCACTCTTCTTCAATGACACGAGATTTGGCGTCGGACCCAGATAGCGATTGATATTTGTCAGCGCGGTTTTCGCGAAATCCTCCCGCAGGTCATAGGTTACGACAAGCCCTTGAGGCCCTACGAGGCGCAAAAGCGCCATGGTCAGCGCACCGGACCCGGTCCCGGCCTCGAAAACACGCGCACCCGGATACACATCAGCCCACATCGGAATCAGAGCCAGATCTTTGGGATACAGCACCTGTGCGCCACGTGGCATTTTCAGGACATAGTCGCCGAAGGTCGGGCGCAACGCCAACATCTTTTTCCCGCCAGACAAGGTGACCACCGTCCCGTCAGGACGGCCGATCATTTCGTCGTGAGGAATCTTCTGTCCGCTGAACTGATAGATCTCTCCGGCTTTGAGCGTCAGTGCGTACTGCCGCCCTTTCTTGTCGACCAGATGAATGCGCTCGCCTGTTGAAAGTTGTGACATGGGGCGGCATTCTAGGTGGTTCGTTCTCCCCTTTGCAACCAATGATAGGGGGCACCGTAATCAGCCTTCCCTCTATCCCACGGAGTACGCACCACTCTCAGTATCAATACAAAAAACTACCCACCGCTTCAGTGAGAGTGAATGTCTAAATCGCCTGCGAACGACGATCGCAGAGGGAAAGAGTGAGGCAAACCGGCTGGCACCCGGTGCGAATCCTACATAGTTGCCGCATTCGCATCACACTCCGATTCAAATTCTCTCATTAAACCCTCCTAATCTTTCTGAAATATCTTCAGGATTGCGGACCGGTCTTCTCATCTTCAATCCAGCATCACTCTTGCTTCGTAGAAGGACAGTGAGAGTACTAGCGAGCGATGAATCTTCTTGACCCCAGGCGACTCTAACAGGAGTGAACAGATGCGAAACCAGGAGACAAGAGGTGACGCGATGGAACATGATGACCTGCGGACAACCGAAAGCATAGACGACCAGACCACGACAGCCGATGTCGACACCGACGATTCAGACGCCAGCGATGCCATTGAAGCGATCGGACGGGAGGCGGAAGCGGATGCTGAGCCGGCGGAGAAAGACGTGGAAGCCGCCACGCTCAAGACAAGTCCTGGCGCGAGCCCCTTCCTCTTGGAATCGCTCTACTTTCGCTCGTTCGGCGAGCGCGCGCTCCTGACACGAGAAGAGGAAATCGCTTTAGCGAAGCGTCTGGACGAAGGCTCGCGCCGTATTCGAGTGGCATTGCGGGAAACGCTGAAAGTCATGGCGCGCGCGAAGCGCACTCCCGTTCTTCTGGAATCGATAAAGTCCCTTCAACTCGCACGCGGACTCAGCGGATTTTCCGCCACTGCGCTCGATAAAGTCGAGCAGGCGATTCTGAATATTCTGAAACCTGCGATCCGGGAGATGAAACCGGCAGCCACAGTCGCGAAACAGCTCAAGACTTTGCTCGATGAAGTTCGAGCCGCTCGGCTCGTCTTGGAACGTGGAAAAGACGAGATGGTCCGTTGCAATCTCCGCCTGGTGGTGGATGTCGCGAAGCATTATACCCATCGAGGTCTGACCTTGTTAGACCTGGTGCAGGAAGGGAACATTGGATTGATGAAGGCAGCCGAACGGTACCAACACCGGAAAGGCTTCAAGTTCAGCACCTATGCGACCTGGTGGATCCGGCAAGGGATCACGCGGGCCCTGGCGGATCAGTCTCGGACGATCCGTATCCCCGTGCACCAGACGGAGGCTTCCAGCCGGATTCTCCGAGTGACGCGTCGACTCGGGCAACAGTTCGGCCGTCCGGCAAAACTTGAGGAGATTGCTAACGTGCTGCGAATGAGACCTGAGCGACTGCATGAAACCGTCCAGGCCTTCCAAGAGCCAGTCGCCCTCGAACGGCCAGTTGGTGACGGCGATACGGAATTCGGGGAAATGATTCCTGATCACCAGGTACCACCACCCGATGCTCATGTGCATCGTACCGAGATGACCCAACAGCTGGATCGGATCTTGGGAACCTTGACTCCGAGAGAACAGACGGTCATCCGGCTCAGGTTTGGAATCGGGCATGATGAGCCCTGCACCCTTGAGCAAGTCGGCCAGAACCTGTCAGTGACACGTGAACGAATCCGACAAATCGAGGCAAAAGCGCTCAAAAAGCTCAAGACCCCGGAAATCAAAGAGCTGTTTGCGGCGATCAAGTAACCCATCCCCTCAATCGACAGGCGCGCGAGCTCTGTAGCTCGTGCGCCTGTTCCGTCTTTCCCCGACCTCTCAGGTATGAGAGAATGCGATCCACAATGGATCCGTGTCTCCGGCTTCTTGAAGGACACCGATGAAGCAGCCCCAACCAATTGCCATGTCTCTCTTACCGCAGACCGTGATGATCCTCGTGGTCGCGGCCCTTGGAGTCTTCGCATGGAATAATCAAGCGATCGCTGACGAAAAACCCCTATCAGTGCCGGCAGTCGTAGCCACGGTCCGCCCCTCTGTCGTGACGATTTTGACGCGTGGTATGCCCTCAGTTCCATCCCTCCATGGAACACAATCAGGGTCCGGCTCAGGCATTGTGATCGATACAACAGGCTACATCCTGACGAACAATCATCTGGTAGAAGGAGTCACGAGTCTCGTCGTGGGATTACCGACCGGGCGATTGACGCCGGGTCGCGTAGTCGCACGAGATTTCCTGCTAGATCTCGCATTGGTCAAGATCAATGCGACCGATCTCGTCCCGGCCACACTCAAAGTATCTGCAACGTTGGAGATTGGAGAAACCGTAGTCGCGATCGGCAACCCCTTGGCCCTCAAGGGAGGATCGACTGTCACGGTAGGAGTCATTAGCGCTCTGGACCGTTCAGTCCTGACCCCGAACGGTGAAACATTATACGATCTGATTCAGACTGATGCCGCCATTAATCCCGGCAATAGCGGTGGTCCGCTCGTGGATTTATCCGGCCAGGTAGTCGGCATCAATGTCGCGATCGCGCCATCGGCCCAGGCAATCAGTTACGCGATCGCCATTGAAGCCGTTTATCCTCACATCCATTCGATGATGCTTCGTGGAACCATCTCGCGACCGGACTTCGGGTTTACGCCGGTGACCGTCACTCCCAGTGTCGCCGCCAGCTTCGGGTTGGATGCAGAGCGCGGGATTCTCGCTCTGAACGTGGATCCTGCCAAAGTCGCCGGCGCAGCGGGCTTGCAAACGGGAGATGTCATCACAGCCTTAGATCAACGCCAGCTCTACAATATGGGGGACTTCTGGCATAGCGTGATGCGCGAAGGCGATCAACCGGCCCTACACATGACGATTCAGGGGCGCACCGGCCAGACCACGTTGACCATGCCACGGCCAGTGTTGCAGAAGTTCGTGCCATGATAATAGCGACCTCTTTAGTCAAGCCTCTCAGCGTTGACCGATCCAATACGCTCGATTCATGTACTCCGACGGAACTGCTTTGGTTCTCTTCGCCTGTCCGTTACGCAGATGCGTGGGACCTTCAGATACGCCTGCATCACGAGAGGGTGATGAACTCAAGACCCGATACCATCCTCATCCTCGAGCACCAACCCGTATATACCGTCGGCCGGCGAACGCTGGTTTCGGATTGGGGAGGCGACCCCACGGCGACCCACATCGACGGAATTGAGATCCACCACGTCAATAGAGGCGGCTCTGTGACCTATCACGGGCCCGGGCAACTTGTGGTGTACCCGATCCTTCGCCTGACAGATCATGTGAGAGGCGTACGGGCTTACGTGGAACAACTAGAAGAAGCTGTGATTCAATGTCTGGCGCATAACGGGATTGTCGGCCATCGGAAAGCAAAAACCCCGGGCGTCTGGGTAACAGCTCCCCGAGAAGCCAAAATAGCCTCGATCGGGATTCGCGTGGATCGAGGCGTGACCATGCATGGGGCGGCCCTCAATGTGGACATGGATCTCTTACCCTTTCGAAGGATCACTCCCTGTGGCCTGCAAGGCTGCCACGCCACATCAATGACTGAGGTCGTCGACCAACCGGTTTCCCTGCGCGCCGTGACTCACTCGCTTCTGGATCAACTGAAGCAGACATTGGCTCTCAGGTGGACCGGACCACCGGCTCCCATTGAATTCCATACGGTTGCATGATCATGAACTCGACATTCTCTCCAGATACAGAGTGAGGGCGCCATGAACGAATTCGATACCCCGACGTTTCGATTAGCCGTCTCCCAATTCGACCAGGCAGCGGAAACGATGCACCTGGATCACAACCTGCGAGAGCGGCTCAAACAGCCGCAACGGTCGCTCGTCGTCAGCATACCCGTCCGAATGGACGACGATCACGTCGAAGTCTTCACTGGATACCGCGTACAGCATGACTCCTCGCGCGGCCCCTCCAAAGGCGGTGTCCGCTACCATCCCAATGTCAACCTCGGCGAAGTGGCAGCACTCGCCATGTGGATGACGTGGAAATGTGCCTTGGCCGGATTGCCCTATGGTGGCGCCAAGGGGGGCGTGGCCGTCGCGCCCAAACAGTTATCCCACGCGGAACTTCAACGACTGACCAGGCGCTACGCCGCGGAGATTTTCCCGTTGATCGGCCCCGATAAGGATGTACCAGCACCCGATGTCGGGACGGACGCACAAATCATGGCCTGGATGATGGACACTTACAGTCAGCAAGTCGGCTACGCCGTCCCCGGTGTGGTGACAGGGAAACCCCTCTCGATCGGCGGGAGCTTAGGTCGGGAAGAAGCGACGGGACGAGGGGTCGTCTATGTCACGTTGGAAGCACTTCGGCATCTTAAGCTCTCCATTGATCGCGCCACCGTCGTGGTTCAGGGATTTGGGAATGTCGGGATGCATACCGCTCTCATCATGGAACAAGAAGGAGCCCGTGTCGTCGCTGTGAGCGATGTCACGGGCGGTCTCTATAACGAGAAGGGACTCAACATCCGGGAGCTCCTGGACCGCTACAAGACCAAAGGTCAGACGCTCAAGGACACCAAAATGGGCGATTGGATCACCAACGAGGAGCTGCTCCGGCTCCCATGCACCGTGTTGGTCCCAGCCGCGCTGTCGGAACAAATCACCGTGCACAATGCCGCCGCCCTTCGGTGCCGAATCCTCGCGGAAGGCGCCAATGGCCCGACCACACTGGAAGCCGATCGGATTCTCGAGGACAACGGCGTCTTTATTATCCCCGACATCTTGGCTAATTCCGGTGGCGTCATTGTGTCCTATTTCGAGTGGGTCCAGGACCTGCAGCGGTTCTTCTGGAATGAAACGGACATCCGAAAACGCCTTCAAGACATTATCACCTCGGCATTTCACCAGACCAAGCTGTTCGCCACCGAAAAGCGGGTCTCTATGAGGATGGCGGCACTGATGAACGGAATCGATAAGGTCGCCCAAGCCCATTTGCAACGAGGTCTGTACCCTTGAGCCGGTCCTTTTTCATACCTATCCCTATTCCCTCCGGTTCATCATGAGGGACTATGCCTTAGCCGCCATCGCGGGAATCTGGCTCGCCGATGGGTGCTCTCTATTGCTGGCACCCCGCTTCATGGTTGAACGTCTACGGGAGGTGATCCGCCAACAACCAGCGATCTGGACCTGGCAGTGGCTGTCTGTCCTCACGGGAGGCGTCCTGCTGATCGCAGCGCTTCCACTCACGTACCAACCCCTGTGGATTGTGACCGCCCTAATCATGCTCATCAAAGGATTGTTCCTCGCCCTGGGACCGGAGACATGGCGATCTCGCTTGGTTGAGTGGTGCCTGAACCGGGACGATGTGGATTACCGGTTTGTCGGTATCGGTTTATGCACGCTTGCCGCACTCCTCCTCCATGCGCTAGGGTGGCTGGAACAGTCATAGCTGGAGGGGTACAGGAGCATGAGCGTGAATCGTGCCGCCATCACATCGGCCTGGGAGACACATTGCAGCGAAGGCTGGCCAATGTTTGCCAGCCCGAATCAGGGACAGCTGATGACCCTCGATACAGTCATCAGCGGCTGCGTCGTGTTTTTCTTGGACAGTCCGGAAGGTTTAGACCATCAGCGAGTCGAGATTCTGAAAGATTGCCTGGCGGACCTAGAAGAGGTGACGTCGGAATTGGACACGGATTGCCAACCGTACTTTGTGCGCCTGCATCGTCTCGGGGAACTGCTGCTGGCCACCACAGTGACCGCCTAAGGCACGTCTGGTATTGGCAGTTCCCCGGCTCACGACTCTGCTCACTTCCAGTTGGACCTTTCTTGCAAGTTCATCTTCCCTTGGATAGAATGTTTCGAGCTTCATGAAACCTGCCTGTCCTTGAAATGATCTGAACAATCCGTACGTTCAACTGACATATTTGATCTGTGAAAGGGGAGACGATGAGGAAGAAATATGGATTTCCTGTGCTGGCCGGGATGCTCATGGCGATCCTCACCAGTGCGACCTCATTGTTGCATGCCGAGCCCTATGAGTTGAGCAAAAACGATGTGATGGAATCGAAGGAGATTTCCAGCGCGACCGTATCGCTGTTCGGAGTCAAGTTAGGCGACTCCGAAGCGAAGGCACTGGAGGTCCTGGTCAATGAAAAGATTGCCGGGATCAAAGCGGAACAGGAAGCCGCCTTTATTTTCCTGATCGATCAACGGAAGCCCACCGGTCCAATGGCTGGCGTCCGTGTCCAGGATGGGAAGGTGGACCTTATTTTCATCAACAACCGATTCACCCACAAGGCGCGCGGCGTATTTAGAAATGTGTTGAACAGCGAAAGCCCCGAGGACATCCGGAAATTGTTGGGGAAAGAAGAGTACGGAGATGAAAACGTGATGGGCGCCGTTATGGCCTATGACAAACAAGGCTTCCAAGTGAACTACCTCGGGAAAGACGTCAACATCGAATTTTCTACTCCCCACTAGATCTCTAGTGTGTCGGTAACACCTCTCCCACGATCTATTACGGATCGACTGTTTTTCTGCTCTCATTCTTTGTCGCAGCAGGGCAAGGAATCATGTTGCTGCCAGTACCCCCAATAGAATCCTGAGACCATATCGGAACTAAGCCGATGAAGTTCATATCGGAGGGTACCGATGCCGACTGATTCGTGGAGGAGGAGACGCCGCGAATACGGGATGGCGCTTAGGCAAAGGCCGCCTTCTCGATGCCTGTCGAGGCCGCCGACACACCATCACCACGAAAGATGGGTCTAACGAAAATCGAATGGCTGCACGCTGAAAAGGCCATGCAGGGAGAAAGAAATGAAGAGAGACTTAATGCACCGCTGCAGTAGATTTGAGTCCAAAATCAATAAGACTCACGGCGGTGTTCCAGCGACGGTTGGAGTTTAAGATCACGACCAACAAATCGCTGCCGTTTTGTGAAACTTTAGCAATGAGGCATCGACCCGCTTTTGAGGTGAATCCCGTCTTGACGCCTTCCACACCGGGGATGCGTCCCAGCAGCCGATTGGTGCTGTGCAAGACATACGCACGGTGGCCGCTGATGGGAGTGATAATCTCACGCTCCTCGCGCACGAGCGCACGGAAGATCGGATTCTGCAGCGCAACCTCACTGAGCTTCGCCAGATCCTCGGCCGTTGAATAATGCTCAGGCCCGTCAAAGCCACAGCCGTTGCTGAAGTGGGTATCGGTCAACCCGAGTGCAGCAGCCTTCGCATTCATGAGCATGACAAACTGCTCTTCATCACCGCCGACATGTTCCACCGCAGCCAGACAGGCATCATTAGCCGACACGATCAGCATGGCTTTGAGCAGGTCTTCAAGTTTGAACACTTCTCCGGGACGGAGCCGAAGATGTGTTTTAGGCGCCCGCGCGGCATTGCGACTGATGGTCGCCTGATCATCTAACTTTCCCTTTTCCAAAATGACCAGCGCGGACATGATTTTCGTGAGGCTCGCGGGCGAGAGTCGCTTGAGTGATTCATGCTGGTAGAGAACGCGACCGGATCGAAGCTCTTTCATGAAAATGCTATGAGCGGGAGCCACTCGCCAAGGAAGGCGGTCTCCCGATGTACTCACGGTCCGAACCTGGCGCTTATGTTTGTGGCTATACTCGGCCTGGGCATCGAGCGGAATTCCCAAGACCAGGGTGCCAAATACCGCAGCCAGAATCGTTGACGCGAGGGCAAATGTCTTGGCCAATGAGAAGCTCCTTACCCAGGATGGTGAGTTACAAGGATACATTACAGCGGGTAGGATTCCCGTACTTTCCCGCCACGAACACCACTATCGATCACCTTATGAAAAAACCGCAGAACATCAGCGAGATCAATCCAAAACCCGCAGTTCAGGCAGCGCGCAAAGAGCCGCCGATTCATGAGCGTATAGTGACGCTCGACCATCATGAACCCTTTGCATTTCAAGCAACGCATACCATCGCGTCTACTGTGTCATTACCGAAGTCGATTGAGGACAACGGCTAAGCATCCGGCCAGAAGGCCTCCGCCAAGAATAGTTGTGCCGAACGAGACCACTGCGGTGGTGCCTGCGGCAGGCTGGGTCCCTTCCAGCAAATCACGTATCCCCCCCTGCACCATGAGGATAGCAAGGGTCAGAACTGAACCCATTGCAAACCACCAGGTAAATGTTCTCAGGGGCATTACGCTCACACGGACAACAATGTATCGAGGAATCACGCCTGTCGGCCACTCTAACGGAGGGTCCAAGACCTGTCAAGAAGTGCCGGCATTGTGCGTCTCGCAGAGAAGTCACCGCTCATTCGAGGCAATTGGCGCAGGTTTCACCATCTTCAGCCCGCGATGAAGATAAATTGAAACAGTCCCATTTCCATTATCGGCGGTCACCAATCCCGGCTCTTCCATTTCTTTCGTGGTCACCCAGAATGTCGCCAGGGCAAATGGTCCTGCCTTCGTAGGATAGTTCCTGGGTGGATAATGAAAGGTTCCGTCGCCCTTACCAAAGAGGATGGACAGATCGTTGGACTGCAAATTCGCAATCGCGACATCCAGGATCCGATCGCCGTCGAAATCACGCGTGACGCCTGAGATAGGACCAGCGTCGGCGCCGGAATCTGTTCCCGGCCGAAATGTGCCATTGCCATTGCCAAGAAAGGTTGTGAAGCAGTCCCGTTCGCCATTGATCACGAGCAGGTCGCGTTGGCGATCATTGTTGAAATCGGCAAACGTTGCGGAAAGGGGACGTTTACCGGTCCGATAGTCTTTAGGCTCGCGAAAGGTTCCATCGCCGTTACCCAGCCAGATTGAGACGGCATTGGACATGGGGCCGCCGTTGGTGACGACCATGTCGACCTTCCCATCCCCATTGAGGTCCGACAACGCAACAGATGTGGGCGTATCACCATAGGTATATTGCGCCCCGTGATGAAACTCGGAGGTTCCGGTTCCCAGAAATACTTGGATCTTATCGTTGCGGAGCGCGACAACGACATCGGGGTGACCGTCCCCGTTCAGATCCTCAGTGGCCAGAGCCACCGGTGTTCGATGGACAGGGTAATGCGGTCCTTCTTCAAACTTGCCGTTTCCTCGCCCCATCAGGAACGCGATTTCATCACCTCCCGAGCAGGCCAGCACGATGTCCGCATGGGTGTCGTGGTTAAAATCCGTCATCACCAAGGTCCGTGGCTCCTGACACACCTTGATTTGGGTTTGGTCGCTGAAACTTCCATCACCATTGCCCAGCAGGATCGAGAGGGTGTTGCTGGAAATATTGGTCGTAATGAGATCCGTAAACGTATCGTGATTGAAGTCACCCGTCGTAATCGACGTGGGATTTTTCCCGACTTTATAGCTCGCGTAGTAGTAGAAGAGATCGGGCGGTTGATAGGGATCGGCCTTGGTACAGGACCACATCCCAATGGCCAAGACGCAGGACAATGCGATTTTCACGGCGTGAATCTTTTGATGGAAGGAACCAGGAGAGACAGGTTTCACAGCTTCCCTTTTCATAAGAATAGGCCGATAGGCCTATCGGCTCACACCCGATTGCCCCATGCCAGCCAAGCGTCGCCCCGCCGGAGTATACAGAGGGCTTGTTTCACCATGCAATCAATCTGATTTCTTCTTTTGAGATAAGAATCGGCCTTGTTGATCTCAAGAGACTTGCGCTAGAATGGGGTTCACTTTGAGGAGGATCCAATGAGTAAACACGTGAAAGTGGACATCACCATGTACGGGATCGCGGAGGTCCTGAATTGGTGTCACGACCGAAACAAAGGCCGCATCGGTGGGGTCGATACCGAGGGCTTCCAGAAGATGAAGACGTTACTGGCGGAGAAGCCGCAATCGGCGGACTACTTCACCCTCGATCAGTTCTGGAAGAAGAAGGTCACGCTCGATTTGACCGAAGATGAAATAGCAACGATCGATCGGTGCCTGTACGATATTCCGAATTTCGACAACGAACCGCTTCCGCAGATCCGTCACAAGTTCTGGCCCCAGGCGGTCGGCGCAATCTAGCCCCGAGACTTCTCCCCCGGAATCGCTTACGCGATTCCGGGGATTCTCATCTATCAGTCTCAGTGCCGTGGCTCTCAGATAAAAAGATCCGTGTTGGTGCAGGTACTGGGGTCGCGCAGAGGTGCGTGAAGGTTGACGTAAGCTGTGTGGTGCGCTAGAGCGCCCCTTCGCCCTTGAGGTACCTGCGGAACCGACCCATGAGATCGGCCCCAAGCGTGCCCCCCTCAGGCTTTTTCGCGTTGGGATCGGAAAAATGCCCGCGGATTTCCTGTAAGCGCTTTTCAGCCTGATCGTTCCCCTGAAGCCGCTTCGTCTTGGTCAACGCCGTATCAAACGCGTCAAACGTCAGTTCGTTATAGCCGAACGATCGAATGCGTTTCACCGCTTTCATCATCGCCTGATTGCGAAATGTCGTCAGGGAATCCGAGTCGATCTCGGACAAGCCCAGCTTCCTGGCGCGACGTTCAGCCGCCTTGCGAATACCACTCCTGACGAAATCAGGCGAGGTCTGGAGTCGCTTCCACGCCTCATCCGACCAGGCCACTTTCTGCTGGGGCGCCTCCCACAATTGCACGACATTCGTTTCATCGATAGTCGTGAACCCTTTTTCCCGGGCCGCCTCTTCCGTGTCGTGCCGGATCATGTCACTGACAAATTCGAGCGCGATTGGCGGCGAGTCTTTGATCTTCTGCTGCAGGAGCGCCAACGCGCCCTCGCTCCAACTCAACGGGGGCAACTCCCGCTCACGGGCATCAGCCATCGATTCGACTCGATCGAGTAAATCGATATTGACTTCCATATGGCCGCCTTCGCGAGCCATCTCTTCCGCAATCTGCTTGATCATCCCGCGCATGAACTCAGGAACCGCTTCGAGCCTTGCTTTGGCGGCAGCGGTCCAGGGCAACTGCCCTTTCTCCATGGCCTCGGCTGCCGACGCCATACCGGTCGCGCCACCCATCGACCCCATCATCTGGCCCTTGAATTGGTCCAGCTTGATTTCGTCGATCTCCTCGTAGCCAAGTTCCCGCGCCTTTTTTTCAGCTAATCGACGGACCATGCCGCGAAGAAAGACCGGAGCACGTTCCATGCGCTTCAGCGCACCATCGGTCCAGCGAATCTCCGTGCCGGCAGACTCAGCAGAATCTGAGGATGACATGGGAGCTCCTTCTCACGCGCTATTGGTTCAGTAACTCTTTGAGTTCTTTGCCGGCCTTAAAAAACGGCACACGTTTCGCCGGCACCGCGACCGTCGCACCGGTCTTCGGATTGCGCCCTTCTTTCATGCGCCGCGCACGCAAGCGAAAGCTTCCGAAACCGCGTATTTCGGTCTTATCACCATTTTTCAGAGAGTCTCGGATGCAATCAAAAATAGTATTCACGACGACTTCGGCCTGTCGTTTGGTCAACGTAGTGACTTTCTCCGACATCTGCTCGATGATCTGCGCTTTCGTCATGTCCGCCCCCCTTTCGCCCCGTTGATGGACACGTGCGGTTGCACGCCATTGCCGCGCGATTAATAGGCCATGAGATATTTCAGATTCACCCCTGAATGGAAATCGAATTTGGGCAAGACCGACGACAGCTTCGACTCCAGCAGCTCGCGAATCGAAAACCGCCGGCGCTGCTCAATGACTTTCGGCTCACCTTCGATTCCCACGACATCGGCCGCCAGCTGAATGGCATCTTCCAGGTTGCCAAGCTCATCCACCAGCTTTGCGGCTTTCGCCTGGCGACCGGTAAAAATCCGGCCATCGGCCAGTGCCTGAACCTCGGGCACCTCGAGCGAGCGGCCTTCGGCGACGGCTTCAATGAACTGCTTATGCACATCGTCCATCACGGTTTGCAGCAATCCCCGCTCTTCATCGCTCATCTTTCTCAGCGGAGAGCCGACATCTTTGTACTTCCCGCTTTTCACGACGACGCCCTCGACACCGATCTTCTGAAGAAGGCCCTCGACATTGGCCATCTCCATAATGACACCGATGCTCCCGGTCAAGGTCCCGGGATTCGCCACGATACGATCGGTCGCTGCGGCAATATAGTAGCCGCCCGACGCAGCCACGCTCCCCATTGAAGCAATCACGGCTTTATTGCTCTTGCTCCGCACCCGACGCACCGCGTCGTAAATCTCTTGCGAGGGGACCACCCCTCCGCCCGGGCTATCGATCCGAAGAACGATCGCTTTGACGGAGGGATTCTCACTGAATTTCTTCAGTTCGCTGAGCGTTTCCTGGGCGTCAAGTATGACGCCCTCGATGCGGATCAGCGCAATGCGATCCTCGCCCGAGAGATCAAGATCGGGCAAAAATATATTGACCAAGAACAGCAACCCCAAACCACCCCCCACAACCCAAAGAATCTTGCGCAGCAGGGAGCGCTTGGGACTGCGTTCTGTCGGTTGGTCGTCAGCCATGATTACTCATGTATGTGTAAGACAACCAGTGGCCTCGCATTAGTCTTCCGCCTGCGACTTTTTACGGCTCTGCTTCGCCGCGCGTCCGAGGCTTTGATCGAGCGCACCCTGCGTTGAATGATATTCATCGACCTGTCGGCGGTCGGAATCGGATTGATGTTCGCGCAAGCTGAGCGCAATCTTCCGCTCTTCGCGATCGACCTTGATAATCTTCGCCGCCACGTCATCTTGCAGCTTGAACTTCTCTTCGAGCTTCGCCGCACCGTCCAGTCCGGCTTCGCTGATGTGAATCAACCCTTCGACGCCGCCTTCCAGCTCGATGAAGATCCCGAAGTCGGCCACCTTGCTGACCTTCCCGGTCACCGAATCGCCGACATGGTAGCGCGCGGGGATCTCATCATCCCACGGATCGCGTGAGAGCTGCTTGAACCCGAGTGACAGCCGTTCTTTTTCTTTGTCGATCCGCAACACCACCGCATCGACCTTCTGCGCCTTCTTGAACAGCTCTGACGGATGCTTGATGTGCTTGGTCCAGGACATATCGGAGATGTGGATCAAGCCGTCGATGCCCTCTTCCAGTCCGATGAAGGCCCCAAAATCGGTCAAGCTCTTCACTTTCCCCTCGATCTTCGTACCGATCGGGTACTTGCTCTCAATCATATCCCAGGGATTGGGAGCGGTCTGCTTCATGCCCAACGAAATCTTCCGGCTGGCCGGATCCACGTTCAACACAGCAGCTTCGACCTGATCACCCACGGTCACAACCCGCGACGGATGGCGCACTTCATGAGTCCAAGACATTTCCGACACATGGACCAATCCTTCAACGCCCGGCTCGAGCTCGATAAACGCTCCGTAATCCGTCAAGCTCACCACCCGCCCGCGCACCCGCGTGCCGATCGGATACTTCCCGGCCACATTGGTCCAGGGATCGGCTGACTTCTGCTTCAGACCGAGCGAGATACGGCCGGTCTCCCGATCGTACTTCAACACGTTGACTTCCACACGATCGCCGACGGTGAACATTTCCGACGGATGGCCGACACGACCCCACGACATATCCGTGATATGGAGCAAGCCGTCGATTCCGCCGAGGTCGATAAATGCCCCGTAGTCGGTGATGTTCTTGACCATACCCTGAATCAGCTGGCCTTCCTTCAAATTCGCCAGCGTCGTCTGACGCTTCTTGTCACGCGTCTCCTCAAGGAGGACACGACGGGATACCACGACATTGCCGCGGCGATGATTGATCTTGATGATCTTCAGCGGGAAGGTCTTGCCGACGAGGCCGTCCAAATCACGCACCGGGTGCAGGTCGATCTGTGAGCCCGGCAAGAACGCCTTGACGCCGATATCGACCATCATGCCGCCCTTGATGCGCGAAATGATCTTCCCGTCGATGCTCTTTTCCTCATTGAAGAGCTTCTCGAGCTCTTCCCAAATCTTCATCTTGTCGGCTTTTTCTTTGGAAAGAACCAGGTTGCCGTCGTCATCTTCACATTCTTCAATGTAGACCTGGAGGCTGTCCCCAACCTTGAGAGCCTGGAGATCATCGGGCGAGAATTGATCGCTCGGGATCATGCCCTCGGACTTGTAGCCGATATCGACGACGACTTTGTCCTTCGTCAATGCCACCACACGCCCTTCGGTAATCGTCCCCTCCTCCAGATTGCGGAAGGTCTCTTCATAAAGAGCGGCCAATGCGGCGCGATCTAACTTCGGTTCATTCCCTGTTGATGCGGTACTCATGGACAGATCCTAATCCTCCGGCATGGGCCGGGTGCTGATGGTGAAAAAACCGGGCTCACTCAGCGTTGCGAGCTCCGGTGGTCGGCTGCTCCGGTGACACTTGCTCGCCTTCGTGTCCCACCATGGGAGGGGGAACATTTCCGAGGGCGGCGATATGCGTGATCACCGTGCGACTGACCAGTTGATAGAAACGCTTGGCATCTCCCTTATCGTGTTCTTTGGGATGCCCGCTTTCGAAGGTCAGCGGGTCTCCCAGTTTCACCGTCACTTGTCGAAACCTGGGCCATCTGGCACCGGTCGGCAATACATCGAATGTGCCTTTCAAATACGCAGGAACCACAGGACAGCCCGTCTGCGAAACAATCACCCCGATGCCGGATTTCGGCTGCCGCAAATGGCCATCGTGACTGCGTCCGCCTTCCGGAAAGATCACCACGACCTTGCCGGCCTGAATCAGGCTGATCGCTTTCCCGAACGCCTCCCGGTCTAACCGGCCCGGTCGGAGCGGGATCCAGCCCAACCGCTGCAAGATGCCATTCAGCACCGGCACAGGAAACAAGTCATTGCGCCCGAGATACCAGGCCCGCCGCTTCATCCCGCAACCCAGGAGCGGGATGTCGACATAGCTGGCGTGATTGGCCGCGATGAGTACTCCGCCGGTCCGCGGCAACGCCCCTTCAACCCGATACCGAAACAAGATCGCTGCGGAGGCTCTCACCAGGACCCAAAGGATCCCATAGATCAACCCGCTCACGAGACCGCCGCAACCGCCGCCAGCATCTGCTCCACCACATCTTCAATCCGCAACGACGAGGTATCGATCAATCGCGCATCGGCGGCAGGCACGAGCGGCGCCACCGCACGTGTGCGATCCCGCTCGTCCCGACCGGACAGATCCTGATAGGTCTTCTCCATCGGGGCATTATGTCCGGCGGCCACCAGTTCGCGATGGCGACGTTCGGCCCGCACGATCGCGTCTGCCTCAAGAAAGAATTTCACCGGCGCCGAGGGAAACACCTTCGTCCCGATGTCACGCCCTTCGGCCACCACCGACCCGCGCTGCCCGATTTGGCGTTGAACCGGCAGGAGCCATTCGCGGACGGCGGGAATCGCCGAGACGACCGAGGCCGCTGCCGTCACATCGGGCGTACGTAGTTCATTCGTGACATCTACATCGTTGACCAATACCAACATCGCGCCGTTTTGAAACAACATCTGAATCGACAGGGATGGAAGCAGCGCCGTGACCTGTTCCCGATCAGCCGGATCGATACCGCTCCGCAGCGTCTTCCAGGCCACCGCCCGATAGAGCGCTCCCGTATCAAGATAGAGATAACCCAACCTCGACGCCAGCTGTCGAGCAACCGTACTTTTCCCCACACCGGCTGGTCCGTCAATCGCAATGATCACTGCCGCTACCTGCCTCCTCAAGCCGAAAGAGTCGTATTATAGCCCCCGGGCCTATGCCGTCAACAAGCTCGTCAAGGTGCGCTCGAAATTCGGGAACGAGGTATCCACGCAGCCGGTATCCGCCACGGCTGTGGGGGTGTTCGCCGTTAACCCGCCGATGGCCAGCGACATCGCCACGCGATGATCGCCATGGCTCTTGCCCTGGAGCGTTCCGCTCAAGCAGCCATTCTTGCCCGCATGACCAAGCCCTCGAATCACCATACCGTCAGGCTGTTCCGTAATCTGAGCTCCCATGGCTTTCAGCTCGGCACCCATCGTGGCGATCCGGTCGCTTTCCTTCACACGGAGCTCTTCGGCGCCGGAGATCGTCGTCTCACCTTCCGCAACCGCCGCCGCCACACAGAGGATCGGGAATTCGTCGATCGTCTGCGGGATCAGTTCAGGACCAACCGCCACCCCCTTCAGCGCAGCCGACCGGACACGAAGATCCGCCACCGGCTCACCGGCCTGATCGCGCCGATTGAGAACGTCGATATTGGCCCCCATCGCCACCAACACATCGATCAGCCCGGTCCTGGTCGGATTGATCCCGACATTCTGAATCGTGACGTCGGAGCCCGGGATAATGCTCGCCCCGACGAGAAAAAATGCCGCCGCCGAAAAATCTCCAGGGATCACGATCGCGCGGCCGGTCCAGCCGGACGATGGGCGCCCTTGCAGCACCAAAGTACCCGCATCCTGCCGCAACGGAATCCCGAACGACTGGAACATCCGCTCCGTATGATCGCGTGACAAACGCGGCTCGCGAAACCGCATCGTTCCTTCGGCAAACAGCCCCGCGAACAGGAGCGCCGACTTGATCTGCGCACTGGCCACCGGCGATGTGTAATCAATCCCGTGCAGCCGCGTGCCGGTGATGGCCAGCGGAGCCAGCTCGCCGCCTTTGCGCCCGGCAATCACCGCGCCCATCTCCCGCAGGGGCTTCACCACACGCCCCATCGGCCTTCGTCGAATCGACTCGTCCCCGGTCAAAATCGTAAAGAAATCCTGTCCGGCCAACAGTCCCGTCAACAAACGGGTCCCGGTCCCGGAATTGCCGCAATCGATCGGGGCATCGGCTTCCCGCAAGCCCCACATCCCTTTTCCATGCACCAGCAGCACGTCCGGCTGTTCATCAATGTGAATGCCCAGCGCCTGAAACGCGCGCATCGTGTTCAAGCAATCTTCCCCGCGGCAGTAGCTGGACAATCGGCTCTCCCCCTCGGCCAGTGAGGTCAGGATGATAGCCCGATGCGTCACGGACTTATCGCCGGGCACCGTAATGGTCCCTGAGAGCGTGCGGCCTGGAGTGATTGTCAATGAAGCCATTGTTGAGTTACACCGTCACAGAAGGACGAACATTCAATTTCTCGCGCTCGGATTTGGCGCGCTCAAGCGCCTTTTCGATCCCGGCTCCGTCACCCGCATGGACCAGGCGCCGGAATTCCTGGAGCGATTCCTGATAAGCATCGATGAAGTGCACCACGTTCTCGCGATTCCAGAGAAAGATATCCCGCCACATCTCAGGGGAACTGGCCGCTATTCTTGTCGTATCCCGCAACCCGCCGCCTGAATGTGCAGTCAGGTCGAGCGACGTGATTTCCCGGTCGCGGAGATTCGCCAGCGCCGTAATCAAGGCGAAGGCCGCAACATGCGGCAAATGGCTCACCGCTCCGAGAATCTGATCATGCAGATGCGGATCCATGGTCAGCACGATCGAGCCCGTCTCCTGCCATAGCGCACGGACCCGTTCCAAAGCCTGACTATCGGTCCTGGGCGTCGGAGTCAGGATACACCGGGCGCCCTGAAAGAGCTGATCGGTTCCCGCCGCGACGCCGGTCTTTTCTTTTCCCGCAATCGGATGCGCGCCGACAAAATGAACACCGGCCGGCAGGCTCGCTTCGGCCTGTTCGACCAACAGGCCCTTCACGCTTCCGACATCGCTCACGATAGCCCCGGGGGAGAGGCACGAGGCCCAGTCCTTCAGGTGTCGGTCGTAGGTATCGACCGGCGTGGCCAGAATCACGAGATCCGCACCACGCACACCTTCCTTAGGATCGGCAACATAGCGATCGATCGCGCCCAGCTCGACGGCCGTCTTCAGATTCTCCACCCGCCGGCCTATGCCGACCACCTGATCAGCCAACCCCTTGCGGCGCAGGATCATCCCGAGCGACCCGCCGATCAGGCCCACCCCGATAATCGCGACCTGTTTGAAATGAACTGCCATAAGCGATTGCGGCCTATTCCCCTGAGAGAATGTGTGACGGACTAAATTTCTCGCCCGACTGCTCGCCCAATATTCCCAAGATCGTGCATCAGCTCTTTGAACTTTGACGGCTTGATCGATTCCTCTCCGTCACACAAGGCACATTCCGGATTGGAATGAACTTCGATCAACAACCCGTCAGCGCCAGCCGCGATCGCCGCCTTGGACATGGGCGCCACCAGCTGCCATTTCCCTGTCGCATGGCTGGGATCGACGATGACGGGAAGATGCGACAGTTCTTTCAACGTCGGGATCGCCGCGAGATCCAAGGTATTGCGATACTGGGTTTCAAAGGTCCGGATACCGCGCTCGCAGAGCATCACGTTGCGATTGCCGCGCGACATGATGTATTCCGCAGACAGGAGAAACTCCTTGATGGTCGCCGACAATCCGCGCTTCAACAGCACCGGCTTATCGTAGGCTCCGACCTCCTTCAAGAGTTCGAAATTCTGCATGTTACGGGCGCCGATCTGAATGATATCGGCCTTCTCCAGAAACAGCTCGATGTCTCTCGTGTCCAAAATCTCGCTGACAACCGGCAAACCCGTTTGCTTTTTGGCCTCAAGCAGATAGTCCAGTCCTTCTCGCCCCAAACCCTGGAAGGAATAGGGGGAGGTTCTCGGCTTGTAGGCCCCGCCGCGCAGCACCGACGCCCCGGCGGCCTTCACTTCATGGGCAATCCCTACCGTGAGTTCGAGGCGCTCCACTGCACAGGGGCCCGCCATGATGACGAGCTTCTTCCCGCCGATCTTCACCCCGCCCACATCAATGATGGTCGGTTCTTTCTTGAATTCCCGGCTCACCAGTTTCCAGGGAGCGAGAATCGGCAAGACGCTTTCCACTCCCGGCAGGGCAGTCAACGGTTGATTATGCAAAATCCGATCGTCGCCGATCACCCCGATGATGGTGCGCTCCTGACCGGTGGAAATTTGCGACTTCAATCCCAACTCGCGCAACCGATCGATAATATGATCGACTTCCCGTTCAGACGCCTCAGGTTTCAAGACGATGATCATGGTGCCCTCTCTATGGCTTCACTTCGACTGCAAGACCTTCTTCAACGAGACCAGGAATGCGGCATTCTCGTCCGGCTGCCCGATCGTCACACGCAGCATAGTGCCTTCGATATGCCGAACAATGACGCCCTCGCGCAACAAAGCATCGAACACGCCCCGACCATCGCGCTTGACGTCGAAATACACGAAGTTGGCCTGGCTGGGAATCGTCGCAAATCCCAGCGCTCGTAAACCGTTCTCGATTTGCTGCATCCCTGCCGCATTCACGGCTCGACTCTTCGCCACATGTTCGTCGTCACCCAGCGCGGCCAGAGCCGCACGCTGCGCCAGCGTGTTGGCATTGAACGGCGGCCGCACACGGTTCAGGCAGTTCGTGATCTCCGGGGTCGTAATCCCGTAGCCGATCCGCAACCCGGCCAGACCGTAAATCTTCGAGAACGTTCTCAGCACAATCGCGTTCCGGCCCTGCGTCACATACTGCAGGCTGTCCGGGAAATGCGGATCGCGCACATATTCGAGATAGGCTTCATCAAAGACCACGACCACATTTTCAGGAACCTGCGCCATGAACCGGGCGACGGCATCGGCTGCAACCATGGTCCCGGTGGGATTGTTGGGGTTGCAGAGAAAGACGAGCCTGGTCCTCGATGTGATGGCTTGGGCCATACCGTCAAGATCGTGCGTCCAATTGACCAATGGCACGATCACTGCCTTGCCATGGGCGGCCGTGACCTCCATCTTATAGATGACGAACGTCTGATCAGCCATCACCGCTTCATCGCCCGGCGCCAGGAACGTCCTGGCCAAGAGGCCGAGGATTTCGTCCGAGCCATTGCCGAGAATAATGTGATCAAGACTGACCTTCCATCGATCGGCCAACGCCTGACGCAAGCGATAAGCTCCGCCATCCGGATACCGGTGCAGACTGTCATGCCCCCCGACCAGCGCGGCCAGCGCTTTCGGCGATGGTCCCAGCGGATTCTCATTCGAAGCTAATTTGATCACACGAGCCAGGCCCAGCTCACGCTGCAATTCCTCAATCGGCTTCCCCGGAACATAGGGGCTGAGCGAGGCAATGTCTGGATGAATAGGCAGTGTCATAGATCTAATTGTGGGCCGGATACGATCCCAGGATCTTCATAAAGAGGCAGCGGCCCTTAATCTCTTCGATGGCACGATTCACCCGCTCTTCTTCCATGTGGCCTTCCACATCGACAAAGAAAATATACTCCCACGCCTTGCGCCGGGAGGGACGCGACTCGATCTTCGTCATGCTGATGCCATTTGACGCAAAGGGCCTCAGGAGATCATACAACGCGCCGACCTTGTCTTTAATCGACAGCATCAGCGAGGTCTTGTCTTTACCGGTGCGTTGCGGCGGTTTCTGCGACAGGACAAGGAAACGGGTGAAATTGTTCAGATTGTCTTCGATCCTCGCCTTGATGACTTTGAGCCCGTAGAGCTGGGCAGCCAGCTCAGACGCGATGGCGGCGATGGTGACATCTTCCTGACACATTTCCGCCGCGCGGGCCGTGCTGGCAACTTCCGACACCAGCACGTGCGGCATATGAGTTTCGATCCAGTTGCGGCATTGTGCAATGGCCTGCGGGTGCGAACAGATCTTCTTGACCTCTTCCACCACACCGGATTTCGACATCAAGTGGTGCGAGACCTCTTGGAGCACTTCCCCATAGATCAGGAGGTTCGAATCGATGAACATGTCGAGCGTATGGTTCACGACACCTTCGGTCGTGTTCTCGATCGGCACGACGCCGAAATTCGCACGCCCTCGTTCCACTTCGTTGAACACTTCCTTGATGCTATGGACCGGAATGTATTGGGCCGACGATCCGAATTTCTGCATGCAGGCCATGTGCGTGAACGTTGCACGGGGGCCCAGATAAGCTACTTTCTGCGGACCTTCCAGTGAGAGGGACGCCGACATGATTTCCCGATACACGGGACGAATAGCTTCTGAGGGGAAAGGACCGGTATTTTGGCTGACTAATCGTTCAATGATCGCGGCTTCGCGGGCCGGGGTATGCAGATTGGCGTCCGCATCCTGAGCCTTCTTGATATGACCAATCTCGATGACACTCTTCGACCGCTCGTTGAGCAGACGGAGAATCTCATCGTCGATACGATCAATCTCCTTCCGATATCCGGAAAGGTCACCAGGCATGCACGAACCCCCTCCACCCGTGCCTCATGAGTTGGACGATTGTCCAGAGGCAGAACGGGTGCGAGTAAGCATGGGATGATACAGGATTCGAATCCCCCATTGCAAGGAGACTCCCTAGGTCTTTCAAGAACTTGCGACGGCCAGGGAGAGACCATTGACTGACAGATGATCGGGGTGAATCAGTTGGGAGAGGAGAATAACGGCCGCAAGAATAAACCAAGATCGTGAGTGGTTGGAGGCCGAGACCCAACCTTAGCGGTTCCCTCGGCTACTGCATGATTCTCGCCCCTCAGTCGCTAGAACAGCTGATCGGTCGGCTTGCTGAAGTGATCGAACGCAAGCTTCGTCGCTTGGCGACCGCGGCCGGTACGATCGAGATAGCCGGCTTGAATGAGGTAGGGCTCGTACACATCCTCCAGAGTTCCTTTCTCTTCTTGAACCGCTGCGGCCAGCGATTCCACTCCGACAGGTCCGCCGTTAAACTTTTCAATGATGGTCATCAGGATCTTCCGATCCATGTCATCAAACCCGACACTGTCGACTCCCAACCAGGCCAGGGCCTCCTGAGCGACCTGTCTGGTGATATGCCCTTCGGCCTTAATCTGCGCATAGTCCCGGACACGCCGGATCAACCGATTCACGATGCGAGGAGTGCCTCGGGCTCTTCGCGCAATCTCTGCGGCGCCGGCATGATCTATCGATGTGCCTAACACGCCGGCCGACCGCGTCACGATGCGCTCCAGGTCGGTCGGTGAGTAGAAGTCGAGGCGATACACGAGTCCGAACCGGTCACGGAGCGGAGAGGTCAACGCGCCGGCTTTCGTCGTCGCTCCCACCAACGTAAATTGGGGGAGGTCCAACTTGACCGTTCTGGCTGCAGGCCCCTGTCCGACGACTAAATCGAGCTGATAATCCTCCATCGCCGGATACAGCGCCTCTTCGACGGAGGCCGGCAGGCGGTGAATTTCATCTATGAAGAGGACATCGTGCTCTTGGAGATTGGTCAGAATAGCGGCTAGATCGCCGGCATGGGTGAGCACAAGGCCGGAGGTAGACCGCAACGAAGCCCCCATTTCCTTCGCAATGATGTGCGCGATCGTCGTTTTTCCGAGGCCGGGAGGCCCGTAGAAAATTGTGTGATCGAGCGCCTCGCCCCGCTGCAGTGCCGCATCGATACAGATCCGCAGGGACTCTTTCATCCGCTCTTGCCCGACGTAGTCGTTGAACGACTGTGGCCGCAGCACGTTCTCCATGCTGTGGTCATCGTCCGTGGTCCGCTGTGCGAGCAGCCGTTCAGTCATACAAACTTCTACCCGATATCTACTTGCTGTCCGGAGCCTGTTGAAAACGCGGGACCGGCGGCAGGGCTCCCTGGCCTGGTTGAGCTGCGCTCCCGCAGTAAGGAGGACAGGTCTTTACGCCTTGTGTGGGGTCAGGAAGATTCTGTTCCATTTTTTGCAGCTGGCACTGCGACAACCGTCCCCCGTCCTTATTGCCGCAACGGGAGGGAACCGACGAACTGCCGATCTCCACATAGCCATCGGGACAGGAGCCGCACACGGGAAGCATATTGGCACCCAGCGGCACACACTGGACCAGCGTCGGATCTCCATCTTTACAGACCGACGGAGCCTGCGTGGTGCCGGTCGTGGCATAGCCATCGGGACAGCTCCCGCAAGTCATGCGAATACTCTTCTGCTCACCGGCCTCCTGCGCCCATCCGGCAAACGGAAGTCCTAAGAGAAAGCCCGCCACCAAGCTGCACTGGACCATCGCTCGTGCGCGTGTAGATATACTCATCGCTTACCCCCTCGCAAGTTCTTTCAAACCCTCACGAATCAATTCCTTGAGACCACCCTGACTCTCGACGGTCCTGGAGACTCTCTTCAGGGCATCTTTGACATCTTGAGGGCGATACCCAAGATTGACAAGGGCCGACAGCGCATCATCGTAGGGACCTGCCGGAACCGCTGGTTCCTCGATCGTTGCGGAAGGCAGACCGGAATGAATCTTCACGATCTTCTCTTTGAGTTCGAGGGCGATACGAGCCGCCGTCTTCTTCCCGATCCCCGGAATCGTGGCGAGCTTCTCGACATCCTCAGATTGAATGGCTCGTACAAGTTCAATCAAGGGGAGCCCGGAGAGGACTCCGAGCGCGAGTTTCGGGCCAATCCCGGAGACCGTCGTTAATAACAAGAAGGCTTCTTTCTCGCTCTGCGAAAGAAAGCCGAACAGCTGGATCGCATCTTCGCGCAGATGGGTGTGAATATTGAGTGCGGCGACTTCGTCGAGATTGGGCAGGGCGTAGTAGGTGCTCAGCGGGATATGGACTTCGTAGCCCACACCCTGCACATCCAACGTGAGGTGGGTCGGCGCCTTAAAAGCCAGCCGCCCCGTTAGAAAGGCGATCATCGTGGCTCACGTCTCGTGTGGCAGATAACGACTGGACAAGTCGACACTTATCCCGCCGCGGCGGCGGCCACCTTCTCCATGACTTCTTCAGAAATATCGAAATTGGCATGGACCTTCTGGACGTCATCGTGCTCGTCCATGGCTTCCATCAACTTCAGCATCTGCTCGGCTGCTTTTTCTTCAAGGCGGATTGTATTTTGAGGAATAAAGGTAACTTCGGCGAGCGTCGTCTCGATCTTGGCGTCCGCCAGTGCCTTTTTCACGGCTTCGAATTCGTGGGTACCGCAAATCACTTCAAAGGTCTTATCGCCCACCTTCACATCCTCTGCGCCAGCCTCGAGCGCCAGCGTGAGCAACTGGTCTTCGTCGGCCTTCCCCTTGTCGATCGTCAGGAGGCCCTTCTTGTGGAACTGCCAGGCCACCGCCCCGGCTTCCGCCATGTTTCCATGATTTTTCGTGAAGAGATTGCGGATCTCCGCCACGGTTCGGTTGCGGTTGTCGCTGGTGATTTCCAGCAAGACCGCGGTGCCACCGGGCCCGTAACCTTCCAGCGAATACTCCTCGTATGCAACGCCGGGAAGCTCTCCCGTTCCGCGCTGGATGGCTTTTTTAATCGTGTCGCCCGGCATGTTGGCTTCTTTGGCCTTCGCGATCGACAGGCGCAGACGCGGATTGCTGTCGGGATCACCACCGGTGCGGGCGGCGATGGCGATTTCTCGGATAATTCTGGTAAAAACCTTTCCGCGCTTGACGTCCTGCGCACCCTTATACCGTTTGATCGTCGCCCAATGGCTATGTCCACCCATGTGTCCCTCGTCTACGTCTTTAAAACGCTTAACTGGTGCGAAGCCGCCGCCAACGGCGTATACCTCACCGTTGTAGACGTAGCATAGGCCTTTGAAAGGTGTCAATCAATCGGGAACCACGCAGAAATGGCCCAGACTATTCGGAGTAAACAAGAAGCTGGAGGCCGATGAGAAGAATGAGACCAGCCCAGATCGTCTCCCAACGAGATCGAGACCATCCCATGAAGACCTCTCTCCATGCTGAGGCTAACCTACTGGAACCGGCGGACACAGCCAACGTGCCCATCACGGCATGATGCAGCGCAATTTTCTCTGCCGAGGGATGCGCCCCGTGGGAATGTGTAAACAACATCAGACCGCCGATCATCGCAAACAATGGGAGTGGGGCCAACCAGCCGACATGAGCAACACGATCGAGCCGCCGATACAGCTCGATGAGACCGACGGCCAACGCCAGTAATCCATAGGTCTTATGCTGAAGGATTTCATGGTCGTTACCGAAAAACGTTTCGACGAAACTCAGCGACCCGATGGGCCAGGCCTCGTGATCGCTCCAGACCAGTAAGAAAGCGGCCGCACCGAGCAATGCCGCCGGCAGGAACATTCGCGCCCACCCGAGTGATCGACCGTGTATCGCCTGAGCCATCTCTGAAAAACCGATCAGGAGGACAAAGAAACCGGCGAGATGGTGATTGAGCTCCGAATAGGCCACACCGGCCTTCGATCCTTCCCAGCTGTCTGATGAAAGAGTGAACGCGTGATGATCGTGGCCATGATCTGAGGAGCCCCCGGTGGCCGCCTCGTGACCTGGCTCACTATGTTGAGCAAACAAGAGCGCGCCGTCTAAGCCGAGGAATGCGACCATGAGAGAGAGGTATAGTGCCCACATCGCGACGGAATTCGCTCGAATCGCTGACTGCACCAAATCTGGTAAAGGAAAGGCCCATCCGGAGTGCCGGATGGGCCCTTGAGAGCCCCGCTGCATGAAGTTCATACTCACATGAACTTCATGAATTTGTCTTTGGTCTCGTCCATGACTTGCGCGGTGATCGTCGCCAAGCCTCGCTCTTTGGCCACACGTTCAATCTCTTTTCTCGCCATGGGCCGAATAAAGTCGGGGATGTTCTCCAGCCGCTGCTCAGCCTCGCGTGACCAGGTCATCCCATTCGGCGAGTCGGTCTTCGAATCGTCCATGACTTGCAACGTGATGGATTTGAATCCGTTCTTCCGCGCATAGGCTTCGACGCTGCTCTGCACCATCGGCTTCACGAACGCCGGCAACCGATCGAGCTTTTCTTTGGCATCGGCTGTCCATGTGAAGTCAGAGGATGCGGGGGCAGTCCCGTTGCCCGGTTTGCCTGTGCCCGTCAATCCCATTTCCGCAACCATCGCAGAGAAGGGACAACCGCCACTCGCTTTTTCTCCGGCTTTTTCTGGAGTCGCCGTCGACGCCGCCACCGGCTGCCCGCCCTGGATCTTCTCGTTCAAATAGGCGCCCATCTGCCCTGCGCCGGCCTGAGCCTCATCCTTGAGCGTGCCCCGCGTCATTTCAAATGGCTCAGCCGCCACCGTGCGACCGCCCAATTTGACTCCGAGGGAACTGACCATCTGCGTTTCACCCGGATTGGTCACCATCGAGAACTTGGCGTTGCAAGATGGACAGCCGAAAAAGACACCGAGCGATCCCTCGCCGGGCTTTTCAACTTTTTCGAAATTCATATAGGTTTCGCAATTGAGACAAACAAATTTCATAGAAACTCCTCTCGCAACTCTCGGATCACAGCTTATCCGCCAACACCTTCTTGTAATCAAGCAACGTGCGGATCCGCCCGGCAATTTCCTGATACCGCTGAATGGTCGGATACGTTTCGTCCAGCAGCGGCTGGCCCTTATCAAATGTCCGGGCGAGTTTTCGATCGAACGGGACCCTCCCGAGAAGCGGAAGATCGAGCGCTTCGCACATCGCCTCGGTGTTGCCTTCGAACAGCTCATTGACTTCACCGCAGGACGGACACCGGTACTCGCTCATATTTTCGACGATGCCCAAGACTTTGATTCCCATGTCTCGCGCATAGGTCACCGATTTCTGCACCACATCCGACGCCACTTCGGAGGGTGTCGTCACGACGATGGCCCCGGCGAGATCCGGGATAAACCCGGCGATGACCGGCGGCTTATCGGCGGCAGCTCCCGGAGGCAGGTCGGCGAGCAGGTAATCCAGCTCGCCCCACATCACATCGGAGAGGAATTCCCGGATCACGTTCATTTCCATCAAGCCGAGCCAGACCGGGCTCACATCCATCGGCCCCTTCCACCGGACCGGCGACGCATCGTCGAGGAAAAAATCCATCGACGCCACTTTCACCCCGAGCGGGCCAACCGGGGGGATCGCCCCCTGCGGTGTCATTTTCAATGATTGCCCATGCAGTCCAAGCATGCGCGGAACGCAGGGCCCGTTCAAATCGACATCGAGCAATCCGACTTTCGCACCCTGGCGGGCAAATGCCAGAGCCAGATTGACCGTCGTCATGCTCTTGCCGACACCGCCCTTCCCGCTCATGACGGCCAGCTTGTACTTGATGCCGGCCATACGGGCATGGACCTGTTTGGTCTGCTCGGTAATCTGCTGGACGACCTTGGCGTCGTCCGAATACTTGAGCTTGCCAAGAATGGTCTTGAGGTCTTTGTCAGCCGCCATACAAGTCTTTCTATCCACAGGCTAAACGATGCAGGACGGTACGGTAACACAGCGGTTTCTGGGGAGTCAAACCAAGCGAACGGTGGGGGTCCCGCAAGAGAAAGTAACTCCGCGGACCCCTCCTTATCTCAGGGTCAAACACTAAATCGAATATTGGAAGGTCGGCTTGGCCCCGATGGCCTGAGCCAGCACACCTCGCTTCTTGAGCTCATCCATAATTTGCTTAGTCGCTTTATCAAGATCAGTCGGACCACTCAAGACAATGTCGGTATTCTGCGGCGGCTCTTCGCTGGTCTTACTCATATGCACTGCGATGACCGGCGCCGGATGGACGAGCGTCCGGATCGCCTGCACCGCTTCTTTATAGTGCAGTCCGAATGGATTGGTGGTGGAGACCACGATCAAGCCGGTATCGATCAGCAGACGAGCAACTTCACCATACCGCCTGGCCATTTCATCGGTCTGCCCCCGCTCCTCGTCAGTCAAATCTGCGTCGAGTCCGCGGCGAAGATTCTCTCCGTCCAGCAGATAGGCATGCCGCCCGTCGGCCACCAGCCGTCCTTCCAACTGCCTGGCAAGCAGGGACTTGCCCGTATGTCGCCCGCCGGTAAACAGGACGATGGCGGCGCGGTGCCCGTACTGCCGCGCACGGTCCTCGACGCCGACTTCGCCTTTGACCCAGGCGAAATCTCGACGGCGGGCTTCCTCCCGCAAAAACTCCTGATCATCGTGAATCAGTTCCGTGACGATGCCGCCGCCGGCGATATCATATTCATCGACCAAGACAAACCGTCCGGTTGCTTCAAACGAGGCAGAGAGATCGAAGGCGACCGGCGTCTTCGTCCGCAACGTCAGCTCGGCCACCTGATTCTTGTTGACTGTGGTGCTCCCCTGTTGCTGCGCCAGATCCATCGTGTCGATAATCCGGTGAATGGTCGCCACTTCACAGTCGACTTCTTTATTGGCCACCCGCAGCTGATATTTACGGCCGCGCTCCAGCGGACGCTTCCCCAGCCAGAAAAGATTGGCTCGAAACGCCGTCGAGACAGACGGCAACTGATCCTGGTGTGTGGCAATCTCTCCGCGCTCCACGAAGATCTGCTCATCGAGCGTAATGCCGATCGATTGACCGGCATACCCCTCCGTCGGTGGCGGATCGATGTTGAAGGCTTCGACCGACCGGATATTGGCCCGCTTGTTCGACGGTGAGAACACCAGATGATCGCCGACTTTCAACCTCCCGGCGGTAATGCGGCCGGCGATGATACGGCGCGCATCAAATTTATACACGTCCTGGACAGGGAACCGCAGCGGCTGTTCCGATCGTGCCGCTTCCTTCTTGAAGCGACTCAGCTGGTCCAATACCGTCGGGCCGGTGTACCACGCCATGTTGGCGCTGCGATTCGCGATGTTATCGCCGAGCTTGGCGCTCACCGGAATAATACACTCCGGCACGGCCTTAAACTGGCCCAGAAATTCCCGATATTCTTTCTCGATGCCGTCGAACACATCCTGCCGGTAGCCGACCAGGTCCATCTTATTGACGACCACGGCGAACTGCCGGACTCCCAGCAGCGACAGCAGATAACCATGCTTCTTGGATTGTTCCTTCACACCCTCCAGCGCATCAATCAAGAGCAGCGCGGCTTCCGCCCGCGCGGCGCCCGAGATCATGTTCTTGAGAAATTCCTTGTGGCCCGGCGCGTCAATGATGATGTACTGGCGCCCCTTCCAGATGAAGAAGGTGCGCGCCGTATCGATCGTGATTCCTTGCTCTTGCTCTTCAAGGAAGGCATCGAACAGGAAGGCATACTCAAACTCTTTGCCTTGCTGGCGACAAATTGCCTGCACCTTCTCGAGCTTGCCATCAGGCAATGACCCGGTGTCGGCATAGAGCCGTCCCAGCAAGGTGGACTTGCCGTGATCGACATGCCCGACGATAACGATATTCAGGCTTTCAGATGGCTTCGCGCTTTCGATATCCATTGCCACTCCTCAAGAGTTCTCCACAGAATGATCAAGCGGGCGGCCCAGCAAGGCCGCAGGCAAGAAACAACCGGAGACGTACCCTCTGAGATACGTTGAGGATTGTTTCGAGCCGAGAACGACGCTGGACGCTCATCTCAGCATTCTTTCGCTACATGTATCCGTCTTTTCGTAGAAGCTCCATGCCGCGCCCTTCATCCTGCGCGCGGCCGGCCCGTTCGGCGACCGTTGTGTGACGCAATTCGTCGATGATCTCGTCGACCGTTTTCGCGGTCGACTTGATGGGCGTGGTGCAGGGCGCGCAACCGAGGCTCCGGTAGCGAGTGCCATCGCCCTTGTCGAGATACAAATCCATGAAGGGAATATTTTCGTACTTGATGTACTCCCAGATATTGATCTCCGTCCAATCCAGCAACGGATGGATGCGAATATGGGTGCCCGGCGGGAAAGTCGTCTTGAACTGATTCCAGAGTTCGGGCGGCTGATCGCGGAAATCCCAGTCGCCGTGCTTATCGCGGGGCGAAAAATACCGCTCCTTCGCTCTTGTCCCCTCTTCGTCCGCCCGCACGCCGAGGATAATACCGGTGTACCCCTTCTGCTCGATCAGTTGTTTCAGCCCGTTCGTCTTGAGGGCGGTACAACAGGCGACCCGGCCCATCGTATGATTCATGCCCGCGGCCAGGGCTTCTTTGTTTTGCCCCACCACCAGATCCAGGCGCCATTCCCGTGCAATTCGATCGCGGTATTCGATCATGGCCGGAATTTTGTAACTCGTATCGACGTGCAGCAACGGGAAGGGCACCTGCCCAAAGAAGGCCTTGCGGGCGAGCCAGAGCAGCACGGTCGAATCTTTGCCCATCGACCAGAGCATGCCCAGGTTATCGAAATTCTTGTAGGCCTCGCGAAGAATGTAGACGCTTTGATCTTCCAACTGACGAAGATGGTTCACGACCGACGACCTTTCCCTTAGCAGGCTGTTGATAAAATCCACCCGCGGCGTTCTCGCGGCGCTCAGACGCTCCACGTACCACAAGAGTACGCCTCGCCTCCTCGCTGGCTGCGGCCTTGCTGGACGGCCTTTCTGAACAGCCTGTTAGTTATCCCCGCTTGCCGACCGCAAGAGACGCCTGCACCAGCTCATCCAGTTTACGTCCGGCTGCGCCGCTCTCGAGCGCGACCCGCGCGATCGGCAGACAGGCCGGCAATGTTGCCCCTTTGCCCGCCGCGTACAGCAGCAGTGCCGCATTCATCAATACCCAATCTTTCGGACCGCCCGGAATCTGATTCTGAATGATCCGTCGCAACAACTCCGCTTCCTTGTCTTGTTGACCCGGGGGGAACCCCGCCATGTCGCGAGAGGTGCCCAGCGCCAAACCGAAATCCTTCGGTGAAATTCCCAGCGGAGTGATCCGCTCATCCCGCAGCTCCAGCACCCTGGTCGCCGCCGTGACGGATAACTCCGGATCGCCTTCGACACCCCGAATGACCAGCGCTCGCGGACAACCCAACATCCGCAGCACTTCCGCCGTTTTCTCGAAATGAGGCGGATGCGACAGCCCCACGACTTGCGCGGCCGCCCGCGATGGATTTAGCAAGCGGGCAATCGGATGAAAGAGGTTACGTACGCCGATTTCTTGGCGCATCTCCAGGAACCGATAGAGCGGCGGATGATACATTCCGATATCGAGATAGACGAATCCCCTTTTTGTGACTTCCTCGCCGGCCAGCTTCGGATCCAGATCGATCGGGATACCAAGCGCTTTCAAAACACCCGCAGCACCCGGACGCCCGGGAATACCGTCATAGCCATGCATCACGATCGCCGCGCCCGCCGATGCCGCCACGATCGCTCCGGCAATCAAACTGTGAAAGGTCTCTGACTTGCCCGCGTAGCTCGGCACATCCACCACGGCCAGCTCTTTGGGAATCGACAGCGGGGCGACGTAGGCGCGCGCGGCCGCCGTAAAGGCCGCCAACTCCGAGACCGATTCCATCTTGAATCGCATCGCCATGAGAAAGGCGCCGATCTGCGCCTGCGTCGCCTGGCCCTCGATCAACAGTTTCATGACCTGTTTGGATTCATCCCAGGTCAGGTCTTTGGATGCCCTGGGCCCCTTGGCGATTTTCGCAATAAAATCTTGAATAGGCATATTAGGTTTTGTGGAGCCCACACTCGGTCTTGGTAAAAGTTTTCCAACGTCCGGCACGCGGATCTTCGCCCGGCGCCACCGGAGCGGTGCAATGGGTGCACCCGATACTCGGATAATTCTGATCATGCAGCGGATTGTAGGGGACCTCGTAGACCTTGATGTAGGTCCAGACGTCTGCCCAGGTCCAGCGCGCCAACGGATTCACTTTGACCAGTTGGAACTTGCTGTCCCATTCGATCAACCCCGCGTTGGCTCTCGTCGGCGACTGATCCCGGCGGATGCCGGTAATCCAGGCATCGTACCCCTTCAAGACACGCGTCAGCGGTTCCACCTTCCGCAACTGACAGCAGCGATCCGGCTCGGTCGACCAGAGCGCCGGACCATGTTGCGCCGCCTGCTGATCTGGTGTCAGCAGCGACTGCACCTGAATGACCTGTGCCGGCTTCAGCGCATACTGTTGAATGATGCGATCGCGGGTCGCATAGGTTTCGGGAAACAGGAAGTCCGTGTCCAAGTAGAACAGCGGAATCGAGGGATCGATGCGATGCACCATGTCGACCAACACGACATCTTCCGCACCGAAACTGCAGGCGACGACAATCTTCGGAGCGAACCACTTGATCGCGTCCTTCAACACGTCCTGCGGCTGCTGAGATTCGAACGCGTCGCTCGCGCGTTTCAGTTCCGCCACCATCTCTGGACTTCCGCCGCTGGTCATGATCGTGCTCTGACTCCCTTAGCCTTCGACCTTTTCCACGAGGACGCGATAGTGCGCGGCCTCCGGCTCCAGCGCTTCCTGGAGCAGCACGAGATGTCCGTCGTTCTTCAAACTCATCGGGACATTCTTGATCGGCTCACCGGCATCCAGCCAGACTTCCAGCTTTTCACCCGCATCCATCATTTCGAGTTTGAGCTTCGTCTTCACATAATTCAGCGGGCAGGCGACACCGCGGAGATCGTAGACCGGCGCCCCGGTCGGCGCAGGAGCAACTGATACGACTGGTGCCGCCGCAACCATTTCCTTCACGGGAGCCACTGTTTCTTGGGTCGGCGCAAGCTTCAAATCTTTTCCCATCTGCTCAGTCGCCGCGCGACAGGCATCGACGAAGCCCTTCGCAAACACCATCTTTTCACGCGCCGATTCCGCTGTCGTATCTTTCGGACCGAGATCACCGACCTTCTTGTTGAGCTCGCGATACTGCGCAGGGATGACCCCCTTTTGCGCAATCCGGCTATCGAACTCAATGAACGTTTCCGAGTCGGTCGAGGGCTCAAGCCCCTCCGTGACCAACATCGCTTTGGCCGCCGCCAGCACCGCACGATAGGACTTATTCACCGACACGGAATACTGATGGTTCTCGACAAGCAACTTGGCCTGATACAATTCCTGGTCTGCTTCGAGAATCCCGTTCTCAATCATCTCCAGCGCACCGCCTGCGCATTCACCGGGACCCAAATCCTCAAGAATGAACTCCGCTTCCCCTTCCCAGTCATAGTAGAAGGTGGGATCGTCCTGATAGGCCGGGACAATAGTGTAAGGAATCAGTTCATCCTTAAGCTTGTTTTTCCCGGCACGGGCGATGAACGCCGACAGGTTTTCCTTCGGCAGCCGATCCCGCCGGTACACCGTGACGAGATGCGACAGGGCGGCCGGCACCGCTTTCGCTGGCAGCTTGACCGTCATCTGCCCGATCTTCGGAGTCCCATCCACTTGTCCGCCCAGGTGCAATTCGTAATGGGGCGCGACATGCTCGCCCACCCGCTTCCCGACTCCATGCAGCCCGATCGTCGAGATGTGATGCTGCGCGCACGAATTGTGACAACCGCTGATCTTGACGCTTACATCCGAGAGATCTTCAGGGACACGGCCGGCCGGAAACACCTCGGCCAGCGCCCGCGCCAACCCCTTTGATGAGGTGATCCCCAGGCCGCAGGTATCGGTCCCTGGGCAGGCGATAATGTCTTCCACTAACTCTGCGCCTGGATCGGAAAGCCCCTGGGTGGAGAGTTCGCTATACAGCGACTCGATCTGCGACTCCGGAATCCACCGGATCACCATGTTCTGGTTGATGGTAGTACGAATATTTCCATTGGCGTATCGCTCGGCGAGGTCAGCCACACAGAGCATTTGCTCAGATGTCAGATCGCCCATGAAGAGCTTAATCGCCGCCGTGACATATCCGGGCTGCTTCTGTTTGACGACGTTCGTCCGCTTCCACATTTCAAACGGGGTTTCATGACCGATGCCGTGACCAGCCCCATTGCCGTTCGACGAGGTGTGCGCGGAACCATTGCGCGTCGGCATGATGAGTGGGGTAGGCTCGTCAGCATGGGTAAGTAACTTGATAGGCTCGTGTGACGGACGGGCATATCCCATCGATTCGTAGGCGGCTTCCCAGCGCCGTTTGAATTCATCGAAGCCCAGCTTCTCGATGACAAATTTCATGCGGGCTTTGTTGCGGTTCTTGCGGTTCCCGAGCGTATCGAAGACCTTGATGACGGCTTCGATGCTCGGCAGCAATTCGTCCATCGGAGTAAATTCGCGAAGCACTTGTGCAATGCGTGGAGCCGACCCCAACCCGCCGCCTGCCACCATGCGAAACCCGATCGTCCCGTCGGCCCGCTTGGCAGCCAGCAATCCGACGTCATGAATCGGTGTCAGTGCGCAGTCCTGCTTGCAACCGGAAAGCGCAATCTTGAATTTTCTCGGCAGGCTTTGATTCAAGGGATTGCGCAACAGATGATAGGCAATGGTCTTCGCGTAGGGCGTCACATCGAAGACTTCCCCCTGGCACACCCCGGCCAGATGGCAGGCCGTCACGTTGCGGACGGTATTGGCGCAGGCCTCACGCGTCGTGAGGCCGACCTCGGCCAGGCCGCGCATAATTGTGGGCACGTCTTTCAACTCCACGAAGTGCATCTGAATGTCCTGGCGCGTCGTGACATGTCCGACGGCAGTGGCATAGCGATCGGCCAGCTCGGCGACCCGCCGGAGCTGATTAGCCGAGATCCCTCCGAACGGGATCTTAATGCGGACCATCTGCACGCCCGGCTGACGCTGCCCGTAAATCCCGTATTGCAACCGGAACGGTTTGAAGAGATCGTTCGACACTTCCCCCGCCATGGTGCGAAGCGCTTCCGCTTCAAACGTTTCGATTTCCTCGAGAAGCGCCGGAGGAATCGGAGAGGTTTTGATCTCCGGTATGGTCAGCTGATCTTGAGGACTCATAAATATTTCTCCCTTGCCGCGACAGAGACACCACCCCGCCGCCGGAACCATTCAGCCAATTTAGATGTGATACATGGGATTCTGTTGCTGATCGAGCTCCCTTTGGCGATCGACCAGTTGGTCGATTGTAATCGCAGAGAGGACACCTCGTTCTGCTTGATGCACTTTTTCCCACACACCCCCGAGCAACAGCTGCTCTCTCGTATCACGGCGATTCTGTCCGGTCCCATTTTGCGACGCGTCATGAAATACCGGTCCATCAAGGGCCTCAAGCAAATCGGCCACTGACAACTCGGATGGAGCACGCAAGAGGAGATAGCCCCCCTGTGCACCCCGCGTGCTATCAACAAGACCAGCCTTCTTCATGGCATGCAGTACTTGCTCAAGAAATCGCACAGGGATTGATTGCCGCCTGGCGATGGCCCGAGCCTGAATGGGGACTTCTTTCCCATTCATGGCGAGGTCAACGGCAGCTAAGATTCCATACGTGGCTCGGTGCGACACTTTCATTCTTGATAATTCCGGTAGGAATTAGTCATTGAGACATATACAGCCCCCAACTCCCGCCTGTCAAGCAACCGATTTTACCCTTGTGAAAATCTCGATCCTGAGCAAAGGGCTCGCTAACAATTCAACCTGCGAGCCCTTGCATCGAAACCCTTATTCTGGAAATCGCGCACACAGCTTTTCCGTGATACAGCGAGAGACCAGCTCTCTCCTCTCTCCCGATTTACTCCTGACCACCTCACGCAGGGGAAATATCCAATTGACATCATGTCGGCCCTGGGCAATAATTCCGCCCTCTTCTTCGCATGGTGCCCGCATGTCGGTTCCCACATCGGTTTTCTCCATTCTGTTGCTGACGGCGGATGCCGATATCCACGCTCAATTCAAAGCCGTTTTCGGGAATGCCTCTGTCACAATGGTTCGGGATGCAGCCTCGCTCCCCAAAGACTTTCCGAGACGCCCATATGATGCTGTGGTTGTGGAGACTCCCTCAGGGCAGGACCACTCCGAAGCGCTTCCTGCGCAGATAGATCCCGCCCAAACTTTGGTCATCGTGGGATCACGAACTGTGCTGAAGCGGGCTCCAGCTATGATCCAAATGATGAGCCAGCGCCGCGAGGAAACCCAGAAGAGCAAGGGACACGACCTCTCATTGGAAGACTTCCTCGACCAGAAAATGGGTGATTTCGTGAAGGGGATGCATAACGGCGCCGCCAAGAATCTTCACCCGATGCTGATTTCGGCCGTCGAGCGCCCCCTGATCTCGTCAGCCCTGCGAGAAACTCAAGGCAATCAGATTCAAGCGGCGGAATTGTTGGGCCTGAATCGAAATACGTTGAGGAAAAAGATTACGAATCTCCATATTCCATTGAAGCGGGGTCGCGTAAAGGCCACCGGCTCCTCTTAGTGCTGCGGTGCAGCAGGAGACGCTGCCCGGACAATGGTGAAAACTTCAGGCGTTCGGCATCCTCATTCATAACCAAGGAGGGGACTGATGACCAAGGAAGAGCTGATTGCGAAGATGGCAGCCTCAGCAGGAATCACCAAAGTCGCGGCAGGCACCGCCCTGCAAGCCTTCACCGGAGCCGTCACCACGTCGTTAAAGAAAGGACAGCGCGTCTCTCTGGTGAATTTCGGAACCTTTACGATTTCAAAGCGGAAAGCGCGGATGGGCAGGAACCCGCGCACCGGGGAATCGCTCAAAATTCCAGCCGCCAAGGTCCCGAAGTTCTCTGCTGGAAAGGAACTGCGTTCGGCGGTCAAGTAACGACCCCGTTGCATAACCGGTAACACAAAGAGAAGGCGGTGCCTTCCAGAAACACCGGAAGGAGGCTGCCTTCTCTTTTGCATTTCTTGACAGTGTGGGCAGGCCTATATTAGCATGCCCACCCGGACAATAGGCGCGTAGCTCAGGGGGAGAGCGTTACCTTGACACGGTAAAGGTCGACGGTTCAAGACCGTCCGCGCCTACCATTTCGGCTAGGGGCATCCGTTTGCCTTGAGGCGGCGGAATGCCTTTGTTGTTTTTGTTTGGATAAGAGAAGCACTGGGACGGATGAAGATTACGCTCAAAGGCGGGAGTAGCCAGGTTCTTGAAAAAGGACAGACCGTGGGAGCGGCCCTGCAGGCCTGCGGCCTGTCGGTCGGATCCGATGTCCTCGCCGCCAAAGTCAACGGCATCGTGGTCGATCTGTCACGTCCGCTGACTGAAGATGCGGTCATAGAGCCAGTCCGGTTTGATACGGCAGAGGGGCGAGAGGTCTACCGCCATAGCAGCACCCACATCATGGCGCAGGCGGTGAAAGAAGTATTTCCCACCGCACAAATCACCATCGGTCCCGCGCTTGAAGATAGTTTCTTTTACGACTTCGCCTTTGAGCGGCCTTTCACACCGGAAGATCTCGAGAAAATCGAAGCTCGCGTCCGCGAGATCATCAAGCGGAACCTCCCGGTCACCCGGAAAGAGCTGTCGAAGCAAGAAGCCATTCAGTTTTTTCAATCCCGCGGCGAAGCCTATAAGGTCGAACTGATCCAAGGATTCCCTGACCATGAGCCGATCTCGGCGTATAGCCAGGGCGAGTTTGTCGATCTCTGTCGTGGGCCCCATCTCCCCGCCACCGGTCACGTCGGCGCATTTAAGCTCCTGACGACCGCCGGCGCCTACTGGCGCGGAGATGAGCGCAATCCGATGTTACAACGGATCTACGGGACATCCTTCCCGACACAGGCTGAACTCGACGCCTATTTAGCGCGTCTTGAAGAGATCAAGCGTCGCGATCATCGCAAGGTCGGAAAAGAACTCGACCTGATTACCATCCAGGATGAAATCGGTCCGGGCCTGGTCCTCTGGCATCCGAAGGGCGCTCTGGTGCGACTCTTGATCGAAAATTTCTGGCGCGAACAGCACATCAAGGACGGCTACGATTTGGTCTATTCGCCCCACATCGCGCGGCTCGATCTGTGGAAGACAAGCGGCCACGTCGACTACTATCGTGAGAATATGTTTGCCCCGATGAAGCTGGAAGGCAGCGAGTACCAGCTCAAGCCGATGAACTGTCCCTACCACATCATGATTTACAAATCGCACCTGCGGAGTTATCGGGATCTCCCCATCCGCTACGGCGAGCTCGGTACGGTGTATCGGTATGAGCGCACCGGCGTCCTGCATGGCCTGTTGCGCGTCCGCGGATTCACGCAAGATGATGCGCATCTCTTCTGCCGGCCCGATCAGATTCAAGATGAAGTCAGCCGTGTGCTCGACTTCACCTTCTTTGTCTTGAAATCATTCGGCTTCGTCGACTTTGAGATCTTCCTGTCGACCAGACCGGAAAAGTCAGTCGGCTCGGATGACAAATGGGTCCTCGCGACAGATTCGCTGGAGGGAGCACTCAAGAGCCGGGGAATCGCCTTTCATTTGGATGAAGGGGGCGGCGCCTTCTACGGACCGAAAATCGACATTAAGATCAAGGATGCTCTTGGCCGATCCTGGCAATGCTCGACCATTCAGGTGGACTTCAACAATCCGGAACGGTTTGAGCTCAGCTATATCGGCGAGGATGGAAAATCTCACCAACCTATCATGATCCATCGGGCCCTGATGGGATCCATCGAACGCTTCTTCGGCATTCTTGTCGAGCACTATGGCGGCGCATTCCCAACCTGGCTGGCACCGGTTCAAGCCGTGGTCATGGCCATCACCGACAATCAGCGTGAGTATGTGAACACCGTCGTCGCTCAGTTGAAAGCGGCAGGCTTTCGAGCCGATGCCGATCTGCGCAACGAAAAAATCGGCTTTAAGATTCGCGAGGCCGAAAAAGCCAAGGTCCCCTATATGCTCGTGGCAGGGGATCGGGAAGTCCAGAGCGGCACGCTCTCCGTCAGAGGACGGAGCGGGGCAAATCTCGGCAATATGACAGGGGCTGCAGTGATCGATCTTCTCAGGAATGACGTCACGCGCGCGCAGCCGGAGCTACAACCAACACACTAAGAGGTGGGTTATCGTCCCCAAACTGCGCGTGAACCGCGAAATTCGAGTGCGAGAGGTTCGAGTCATTGGTCCGGAAGGAGAGCAACTGGGGATCCTCCCCACGCCAGACGCGTTGCGCCAGGCCCAGGAGGGCGGCTACGACCTCGTGGAAGTCGCTCCCACTGCAGCACCGCCGGTTTGCCGAATCATGGATTACGGCAAATACAAATTCGAGCTCAGCAAGAAGGACCATCAGAATCGACGTCACCAGAAGTCCACGCAGGTCAAAGAAATCAAGCTTCGGCCGCGCACCGATAAGCACGACTTAGGCATCAAGATCCGTCAGATCAAGGAATTTCTGGCTGACGGGAATAAGACCAAGGTTACGTTGACGTTTCGTGGCCGTGAAATGGCCAATCAAGAGATGGGCCGGTCACTCATGAACATGGTGATTGCTGAAATGACCGAGACCGGAACCATTGAGTATGCTCCGCGCATGGAAGGCCGCAGCCTGATCATGATCGTGGCACCCAAGAATTAGACACTAGATCATTGTGTACAACCCGAGAGGACGGATGAGATGAAAACGAAAGCCAAGACGCACAAAGGGGCCAAAAAGCGATTTTCCCGCACCGGGAGTGGGAAAATTGTCCGACGGAAAGCCGGAAAGCGCCATTTATTGAGCCATAAGAAGAGCGATCAAAAGCGCCGGTTAAGCGGAACTGCCGTGGTGGATGCTACTTCCACCTTGTCTTTGAACCGCCTCTTGCCGTATAACTAAGCCCTTGAAGAGCGACCCTCACGGATAAAAGGAGTATTGAGTCATGCCCCGCGCAAAAGGTGGACCGAAAACAAGAGCAAGACGGAAGAAGCGGCTGAAACTAGCAAAGGGACAGTACGGCGCCAAAAGCCGGTTGTTCCGCTCAGCCACAGAATCGGTTGATAAGGGACAGCAGTATGCCTATGACGGACGAAAGAACCGAAAGCGGGATTTTCGCCGGTTGTGGATTGCGCGCATCAGCGCAGCCGTTCGGGCCCAGGGACTGACCTACGGTCGGTTCATCAACGCGCTCAAGAAAGCGGAAATCCTGCTGGATCGCAAAGTTCTCTCCGACATGGCGATCAAGGACGCCGCTGGCTTTGAGAAGTTGGTCGGCCTGGCCAAGCAACATCTGACTCCTATCGCGGCGTAATTCAGTCGTTCCGCGCCGCTACGAATTCAAGCAGTTTCTCTGATCTTGGAGGGCGACAATCGGTCGCCCTCCATCAACGCTACCAGCGTCAGCACCCCATCTCCCCATAGCATCTTCGGTCGGATGCTTGTCGGCCCTATAGTTTGAATTCATCCGTTCACCTGCATTCGCATCTCAGCGATAAGAAAATATCGTTGGTCATTCAGTGCGACCTTTCGCCCGACCACAAAATGATACAGCCTCAATAGCTTGTGACCATGACATCAAACCACAGATAGCGGCAAGGGACAGGAATCCAGCTTAGACAGCGCATCCCTTACACCAGGTGCGTGGCGCCATGAAGTGGCCCAGAATGTGACAGACGCCTGGGAAACCCCGGGGGAGCAAGATTGGATGGTAAAACTAAGAAACAGCTAGCTCAGATCTGCCAATTGAGAGAGGTTCACGTCGAAAGAAACGACCGGCACGGTGATCTGCAACCGTTCCAGGACTTCGGGGTGGACTTCGCCGATAACGCCGATGGGCTTACCTGCGACGACGATACGCCCTGCGCGACCTTCCAGAAACGAGGGATGCTGGACCGGCTCCAGGCTATAGTCTTTCCCCAGGTGATAGAACAGCACGTCGAGGCACGAATGGATTTCCGAGAAGTGAGCGGCGGCGTGAGCAATGACGGCCCCCAACACCGTTTCCGTGCGTGCCCCCAGCTCATGCGTGGGATCAGGAATCGCTACATCGCCGGCTTCGAACAAGCGATGCGGATAGAAGGCCCGGCTCGAGGCCGTTTCGACACGCAGCAGGGAGGGGAGCATCCATTGGCGCAAGCACGAGAAGGTGAGGGTCATGGCATTGTCCACTTCGACCATCCGTCCCCACTCTGTATCAGCCAGGCGCATCGTGTCGCGATAGCTCTCCGGTGATCCCATAATGTTTGAGATGATTTCCTGGAATCCCAACCCGACCATAAGCTCGCGTGCCCGATCGGACGTCTGCTCGATTCGCGAGAGCCCTCCCACAGTGAATTGCACCGGCATCACCGGGGCGAATTCACCATAGCCACGGCTGATCGCGACATCTTCGACCACATCCATGGCATGCATGAGATCCTGTCGATAGGGCGGCAACGTCGCCTTGACCGATCCCTTTCCGGCTGAGACCTCGTACCCATACACTTCCAACGCCTGCTTCACGGCCTTCACGCCGAGCTCTTGACCAAGCGCCTGTTCAATGGTCTTGAGCTGAATGGTCTTGGAATTCCCGAGATCCTGCGGCGTGATAACCCGTTTACCCAGCGGCGTGTTCTTGGGATAATGCACTTCAACCGGTTCGATCGTGGCGCCGCGATCGGCGAGGTTGGCAGCAAAGATATTCAGCGTAAGGACGACCATCAACTGATCGGTCCCGGTCACTTCGACAAACAATTCGTCGTCCCCGACTCGCACTTCCCCCACTTCCCGGCTGTTGATGATCGGCGGGAACGACAAAGGCTGATTCTTCGCATCGCGGAGAATCGGCAGGCGACTCTGGCCTGCCAGGATATGCCCATGCTCCAACCCTTTCGGATGGACCATGAGGATTTCCGCCAGGGTCATCACTGTCTCCATACCCAGCGGTGTGAACTTCACCTGATCCGGCTTCACTAAGCCGTACGTGACAGGAAACTGGATCTTCGAGAGTTGATAGATCCCGATGGAAACCGTCTTCCGCTTGTGCCCGAAGATATCCGCCAGCTTCTCCTGTGTCTGTATGAGCTGGGCTAGTCCTTCTTCGGTGACTCGGTACCCCTTGGCTGTGCAAGCGGCGACATAAGGACGCACCTGTTCGAGCCCCGCTTCGACAATAAGGGATTGTCCCTTCTTTGCCTTCTTTGCCTTCTTCGCAAAGAATGGATAGGGCTTGAGCTTCCCCTGTTGCTTGATACGGATTTGCCGTGCAATCCCCTCGCAGCACCAGAGGTCGGGCCGGTTGCTGTCTTGCAATTCAATACGCAACTCTCCGGTTTCCTGGTTGTGCCCCTTGAGCTCGCCCTTGACGAGCATGAGCCAGTCTTCCAATTGCTCAATCGAAACTTGCGAGACCGGGCCCTTGGCACGACCGCCGAGAGCCAGCAGCGATTCGAAGTCATCTTTGAAAATAGAAATCGTCGGCATGGCGTTCGCTAGAAGATCCCTCTGGTGGTCCGGATCAAGTCCAGATTGTCAGTGAACAATTCGCGAATGTCGTGAATACCCAGCGCTACCATCGCCATGCGATCCAACCCCAGCCCCCAGGCAATAACCGGCACGGTCACGCCCAACGGCAGAGTGACTTCAGCGCGAAACAGCCCCGCTCCGCCCAGCTCCATCCACCCCAGGCGCGGATGCCGCACATGCATTTCGACCGACGGCTCGGTAAAGGGGAAATAGGCCGGCAGGAACTTCACTTCCTTCGCCTGGGCCACTTCACGCGCAAAGAGATTCAACAGACCAAGCAGAGTACGGAAGTTGATATCCTCACCCAGCACGATACCTTCGACCTGAAAAAAGTCGGTGGCATGCGTGGCGTCGACCTGATCATACCGGAAGCAGCGGGCAATCGAGAAATACTTTCCCGGCACGGCCGGCACCGACGCCAGCGTCCTCGCCGAAACCGCCGTGCCCTGACTCCGCAACACCAGGCGCTTCGCCCGTTCGGCATTGAAGGCATACTTCCAGCCGGTGGAGCCGGTCTTGCCGCCATCCTGATGCGCCTTCGTCACATGCGACAGAAACGGCTCCGCGATCTGAGCGGCATGCGTGGGTTGCTTCACAAAGTAGACGTCGTGAATATCGCGGGCCGGATGGAACTGCGGCATGAAAAGCGCGTCCATATTCCAGAATTCCGTTTCGACCAGCGAACCACGCATCTCTTGAAACCCCATGCTCACGAGCTTCGTCTTGACGGTATCGAGAAACTCGCGATAGGGATGCTTCTTCCCCGTTCCGATGCGGGGCGCGCGTAGACTAATGGTGTATTTGCGGAATCGCTTGTTCCGCCAGCTGCCGTCTTTCAATAGTTCGGGAGTGAGCTGCGAGACTTCTTCCGCAACCCCTTCCTTCGCGAGGTGCTCTGCCGCCGCTGCTCCGGAAGGAGATAGGACAAAGGACCTGGTGACTCGATCATCCACCCGGAATGGCTCTTTGGCGTTCCCGCGCTTGACGGCATAGTCTTCGATCACCTGGCGATGGGCTTCGGGGAAACTCTTCAGCTCCCGAGAGGCCTCGTTCACCTGTTGCAGCAACACCCGAATGGCCTCAACTGTCGGGCTTGGGCGTCCGGTCGATTCGATACAGCCGCCCTGGACGATCAACAAAACCCCTTCTTTCTTCAAGCGACCGACTGCTTTGCTGACATCGGATGGATCCAATCCATCCTGTGCCTGCAGATCGGGAATGGTCAGCCTCTTCCCCGTACTGGCCACCTCCCGCGCGGCCGACAGGACCCGTTCAATCGGTGACGCGCCGCTGACATACTGTTCGCCCACCTTCGTCAGGGACACCATCGGCGTCACTATCTCGGCATGAATGACCAGCAGCGATTTTGCGAGTAACCACTCGATCGCCATACTGAGTTGGGACGGCTCCAATTCAGCAGCAGCGGCCAACTGATCCGTCTCGAGCACCGTGCCTGCAGGACGGGACCCAAGGGCCATAAGGACCTTGATTTCGAGAGGATGCAGACTGTCGATGAGTGCGGAAGTATCCACCCTGAATGGCCTATCGATGGGAGGTAGCGTGAGAAGTGGTTGTGGCGGCCGGCTGCCCCGCGGCCCGTAACGCTGCGATGGTGCCGGCATAGTCCCGGCTCGCAAAAATCGCCGAGCCGGCGACCAGGACGTTGGCTCCCGCCGCGATGACCTGCGCGGCATTGTCGGGTTTCACCCCTCCGTCGACTTCGAGCAACGCCCGGCTTTGGAGACGATCCAACATCTCCCGAATCGCGGCAATCTTCTTCAACACAGACGGAATAAACTTCTGCCCGCCGAATCCGGGATTGACCGACATGATTAACACCAGGTCGACGTCGACCAGAATCTCCTGCAGTAAACTGACCGGGGTCGCAGGATTGAGCGTCACGCCCGCCTTGACACCGCGCTCCTTGATCGATTGAATCGTCCGATGGAGATGGGGACAGGCTTCGACATGCACCGTGATGTAATCAGCCCCGGCCGCCACAAACTCCGGAATGAATGTATCGGCATTGGTGATCATCAGATGCACATCGAGCGGCACTTTAGCGACTTTCTTGATCGACTCGACCACCGGAGGACCGATCGTGAGGTTCGGCACAAAGTGCCCGTCCATCACATCGATATGAAGGAGATCCGCGCCGGCTCGTTCCACGGCGGCAATCTCGTCGGCCAGGCGCACGAAATCTGCTGCGAGGATCGAGGGGGCAATTAATACCGGACTACTCATAGCGACCCTTTGGTTTTTCGCAACCGGACGGCATAGAACCCGTCCATTCCGAGGGTATTTCCCATCGTGGAGAGCGCGCCCTGCGCAGTGATAAAAGAAAGGGCGGAAGCGGGAAGCCACGGCACGATGGACTCACGAACATATTCTGAACGATCCCGACAGAACCGGGTGATCACCGCTTCGGTCTCTTCCGGTTCAGTCGAGCAGGTACTATAGACCAGCACCCCGCCGGGCCGCAAGACAGTGGACGCCCGTTCGAGGATCTCAGCCTGCAAGGTCTGGTGCCGGGCGAACATCCCGGTGTCTTTTTTCCCCTTCGCATCCGGGTGACGACGCAAGACACCGATGCCGCTGCAAGGCGCATCAACCAGCACGCGATCAAACAGGCCCAGCGGCGGGATCTGTGGACCTACCCCCCGGCGAGAGGCAACTATCCCCAGCTCTCTCGCATCTCCCACAACAGGAGCAATGATCGCCACGCCAAGTCGACGGCAGTTCTCCTTCACTACCTGTAACCGCACGGCGTGCCGGTCCATTGCCACGATCTGACCACGATTCGACATCAGCTCGGCCAGATGGGTCGCCTTTCCCCCAGGTGCCGCACAAACATCGAGAATACGTTCGTCCGGCTGGGGATCCATCAGTAATGGAACGAGTTGCGCAGCTTCGTCTTCGACATAGAACAATCCCTCTTGAAACCCCGGAATCGTGATGACGGCCCGACCTTCTTCGAGGATTACCCCGACGGGGCTGATGGTCGCCGGACGAGCGGCAATCCCCGCCTGATGGAGCTGGTCAAGAAACGCATCGCGTGTCACTCGCTGACGATTGACGCGCAGCGTCAGGGCGGGGGAGGCGCTCACGGTTTGACAGGCAGTCTCCGCCTTCTCAACTCCCATCTGCTCGATCCAACGCGTGCATAACCACTGCGGCACCGCATAGCGAATCGAAAGCGCCGAGGCCGGATCTGATTGCAACTCAGGAAATGGTCGTTCCGGCAAACGCGTCACAGTCCGTAACACGGCATTTACCAGGCCGCTCCAATCCCGCCCGAGCTGGGCCTTGTTGGCCTTTGCCAGATTTACGGATTCATTCACCGCCGCAGAAGCCGGCACACGATCCATGTAAACCAACTGATACATCCCCATCCGCAATAGCATCTGTACCATCAGCGGAAGACGGGACAGCGGTTTCTTTAGTGCCGGCTCCAAACGCCAATCGAGCGTCTCCTGGCGCCGCAGCACCCCATAGACTAATTCCATGGCAAAGGCCCGATCACGGCCATCCATTGTCTGTCGATCCCACAAGCGATTGCATACTTCATCGAGTGGGTCGCCTGATTTGTGCTGAGTCAACAACGCGGCAAGCGCGCGGGCCCGGGCAGAAGGAGAAGGGGACTGCATTGAGACGGAAGGAGAAGGCATGGAGCCGCCGCTTACACTTCTCGGGCTGACGGCGGTGGCACGGCGTCGAAACGGTGTCCCGCGATCACCCGATGCCCTGCCAAATACTGAGCCACAGTGAGCCGTTTGCTGTTAGCCGGTTGAATTTCTCTCAACGCTAATACACCGTCTCCCGTCGCAACGTGGATCCACTGCTTCGTGACGTCAATGATAGTGCCGGGTAGGATACCAGCCATCGCCGGACTCGCCGTCGCACTCCACACCATCCATCGCTCGCCTCCGAAATAGGTATAGGCACCGGGCCAGGGAGAAAGGCCTCGGACACGATTGGCAATGTTGATGGCACTCGTCATCCAGTCAATCGCTCCATCTTCTTTCTTCAACGGCGGGGCCATGGTGGCCAGAGCATGATTCTGGGGCTGCGACGCGATCATTCCCGCCTTGAGCCTCGCGATCGTCTCGACCAATAATCTCCCTCCAAGTACGGCCAGGCGAGGCGCCAGCGACCCTGCGGTATCTTCAGGGAAAATCGGCAGTGATTCCTGCAGGAGCATAGCCCCCGTATCCATCCCTTCATCCATCAGCATGGTCGTGATGCCGGTCTCGGTTTCACCGTTGATCACCGCCCATTGCACTGGCGCAGCTCCGCGATATTTCGGCAGCAGCGAGCCATGCACATTCACGCACCCCATCGGTGGCAATGTGAGGATCGGTCTGTGGAGGATTCGACCATAGGCCGTCACAGCTATCAGATCAGGCTTCCAGGCTGCGAGGGCTGTAAGGAACTCAGGCACTTTGATCTTCACAGGCTGGAGAAAAGGAATGCCTTCTCGCTGCGCGATGAGCTTGATCGGAGGCGGAGTCAAAGCTTGTCCCCGCCCTTTAGGCCGATCAGGCTGAGTGACAATGCCCACAACTTGGTCATCGGATTTCAGCAGCGCCTCCAGTGACGGGACGGCGAAATCCGGCGTGCCCATAAACACAATACGCATGCTATGGCTTTAACATCGCCCTGCACTGAATGCAACGGGGCACATCTCAGCTTGACTTGCCGTTCAACGCTTTGTTAGTCTCCGTTTGCGGGGTGGAGCAGCCTGGTAGCTCGTTGGGCTCATAACCCAAAGGTCAGAGGTTCAAATCCTCTCCCCGCAACCAATCCGGCTCCTTCTCTTTCAACAACTTACCAGCGATCCTCTCTCAGCATCCGTGACTACGGAATCAGCCGATTGTGCTGATACTGTGCTAACTCCCACCGAAACGCGATCGAGAATCTCAATTTCAGCGTGCAAACTTTCCGGATGATGCGCATATCGCATCACCATGGAAATTGTTTTCCACCGTCCTAGCTTTTGCACGGCGTAGATGTCGGCGCCAGCTTGCATAAGTCGAGTCGCAAAGGTATGGCGCAGATTATGAAACCGAAAACGTTTCACGTCTGTCTTTCTCATGGCCGGATAAAAGACACGCAGGAGATCCGCGCATCCATCCGATTCCAGGCCCCGTTGTAGAAGACATAATCTGCTTTCAGTGATCGAACTTTGGCTCGGGCTTTCAGCAGGTCGACCGTCCTAGCACTGACGGAAGCGTATCTCTGCCGCCGTTCTTTGTTCCAGCAGAGTAATGGTTCCCCTGAATAGGTCCACGTTGCACCATTGGAGATTCAGGGTCTCACTCTGCTGAAGTCCCGTGTTAACCGCAAAGACAATGATCTCTTGCAGCCAGACCGGAGACGCCGCCAGGAGCCTTGCTTCAGGAGCCCCACCTAACTTAAATACTCTCCCATGGACGACATAGAGATTTAGCTCATGCGTATATTGCCAGCCCGGTAGGTCTCTTCCCAGTCCTTGCTTACGCACACAGTAGTGGGCAAGTCTCTCAGTACTCGACAGCGATAGGCTGATGTCCTCAACAACGAGGCAGAGCGCATCCGTCTTATGGTATCGACTGCTCCGAGAAAGGCCAGGCCTACGGCCAGAAAGCCAAGCAAGCTACCTCAGCCCTCGTATTCGGCAAAGAAGTAACTCTTCAAACACACGGAAAGGACAAATACGGGCGCACTATCGGAGATGTTCTCCTACCCGATGGCACCAACGTGAATCGCGAGCTGATAAGAGAAGGCTGGTGTTGGTCGTATCGAAAGTACGCGGCAAGGGATGCCGAGTTAGAGGAACCAGGATTTGAGTCGCGTAAAGTGGAGCGGGACTGTGGGCTGACTTACATCCGATAACACCGTAGGGATGGTGGAAGAGAAAGTAGCTTTTCTCGGTAACCTATCCCGTTCCCTTGACAGCTCACTACGGTCTGCCTAGCCCTGCAGCCATTCCGATCGAATCCTCCACCTGAGGAACCTGTCAAAAGTAAGTTGGCCAGTACAGGTCGCGATTGAGAAGATGGGGAAATGCGCAGACAGCCTGGCTACACTTGCTTCCTACCCGCGGAGAGCTACACCCAGTGTGCTCTTCTTGCGCCCTTCTTCAATGTGCAGTGGATATTTGCTCGCATTCGCACCTGTCCTACCACCAACTGTCCGTATGCTCCTGTCAGTAGACGCTCTTGCTTGCCTCGCTTGAGGGAAGACTCTCAATGCCACTGGGATTATAGGCTGTCACAACAAAGTAGTAGGTATTCCCCAGGGCTAGATTGCTCACCACATAAGAAGTCACATTCCCCACGTTAATGGACGTTCCGTAAACTCCCGAAGCCGTCCCTACATACACTTTATATCCGGCCAGGTTGGTGCTGGTAACGGGGTTCCAGCTGAGCGTTGCTGCCGTGCTTGTACCGGTGATTGTCGTCGATGAACTAGTCGACGCAGCCGAAGCTACTGTCAGTGTCACAGGAATCGACGCACTCCCTCCTTTATCCATCGCGATCGAAACCGTTGCAGTATAGGTGCCTGCTGCCAACCCAGTTGTATTCACAGCAACTGCAATCTGTGCCGCGCTGGTGATGCTCCCTGCACCAGGGGATACTGCGAGCCACGTCGCGTTACCCGTTGCCGTCCAGTTGGTCTGGCGGCGATTCGATTTGGACACATTCACTGTCTGGCTGGGTGGATTGGTTGCACCCTGAACGGCTTGAAACGTCATGGCCGCTGGACTCACAGTCAGTGCCCACGCTTCGGGGGATGCCCAGATGCTGATCGTGAATGCCAGACCAATGCCCCACCAGAGTCGGAGCAATACGGCACCGATCGTACCTGGTCGGAAAATTAAATCTTGATTGCCTTGATACATATCAACCTCAATCGCGTGCGACCAGTTGTTTCTTCCACACTCAGTGGAGAAATAGGCGATGACCGTTCCTCTCTGCAATTCGATTCCGCTTCTCTAATCAATAAGCAACAGCGATGCCATCACGAGACACGAGCGGAAGTCATTGACTGGCAAGTAATTACAACTGGTTGCCCACGCATGGAAAGGCAGAAGCCTTTCCCAACCCGTCTGGTGTGTCGGCTTAATGAGTCACAGAAGGACGAAATTGTTCAGGTCATTTGGAATTCCATTCTTATCTGATTATTTTATTACACGGGGATCCAGATCAATTCTCAAGAAACCTCAGTTTCAAAATCGGGTTATGTTCGTGAAGACACCTCATCATAGTCGGCCCAGTGCTCATAGACAGGTCAGGTCCAGTTAATTAATAGGGCGCGCGGTTTAGTATCTGAAGTATGCGGGTTCTGGAAGGGTTTGAGAACAAAGCGCAAGAGGTGGGGAGAGGCTTGTGGGTTGGGCCTCGACCAGCGCCGGCGTAGGCTTGTCGGAAAAGAAAGAAGGCGCAAAGGGAAACTTCGAACGCGTATTTTACGTTCCCAGAGCGGGGCTTCCTACTTCAAAGCAACGCAGATTGACGGAGTTAAATTATGTGAGTATCTATTCCCCCGCAACCAAGCAGGACTCTCCTTCCCGACAGCCAATTCATCTCTAGAATTCTAAATCCTTTCGAAACGGCTCCACCGCAGAGCTCCGTCGCAATCATGCGGAGATTCGCAAGTTCCTTTGGCGGTCTCTCCATTTACGATAGGATCATCCTACGCTGACTGGCGGGAAGGGAGCGGAGTCGTGAACTTTATTAGGATCGGTAACCGCGCACTGAATCTTGATCGCGTCACCTATTGCGAGGTGCAGATCTGGCAAGATGCGATGTCAGTAAAGATTTACATGGCTGGGACCGCGAATAACACCCCCGTGGTGCTGAACGAAGAAGAAGCCAAAGAATTCTGGAAGTATATTGAGTATATCGCTGAAAAGCCTGTGTGATCCCGCACTAGCCTGCAGCCCTGCCTGTAACTCATCAATCCATTCTCTGAATCTATAGTATCGTGCTTATCGGTAGGCCACACCAGTCGTAGTGGCAAGAAAGTCTGGCGCCTGGGACCCGATAGTCCCGATAGTAGCCCATGGCTTTCTTCACATATGACTGGGTTTCTTTGAACGGGGGAGTCTGCCGATGTCGGTCAACTTTCTTCTCTCCAGCGTTGTAGGCCGCGAATGCCAGTCTAATATTCCCGTGAAAGCAACCCCAACGGTAGCGAAGGTGTTTCGCACACCGTGACGGATCGCCGTTTCGGGAATCAGCTGCATCAATCCCACCACTCCTGCTTTGGAATCACGGTAGGGTCGAACGAGGATTCGCCCTTGATGACCGCGAGTAGGAATGCGGGTGACAGCCGATATTCCCGCGCGTAGAGGATCAACGCCTCTTCTAATTCTTGATCTGAGACTGCCGTATGGTATCGAGGCTTGAGGATGATTTCCCCGAAGCGCTGATCCATCGGAACGTTGGTCGCAAGTACTGTCCCTGTTGAGCTTACATACCCATAAAATTTCCCGTCCGCCAGAACAGCGGGCGCTGCAATGGCCACTAAAAACAAGCTGGCCATGAGCCTGATCCGTCAAGCCCAGGCGCCATTCCCGAATGCGTCGGCCCTCCATCTACCGTTAGGCTCATTGAGAGTTGCGGGACTCATCCACGCTCCTTCCGGTTCTCGTTTAGCCACGTGCCGATTGCTTCACGCGGCCTCACGCCCGGTCTATCCACATGTATTGCGCCACGATCGAGAAATCATCAGTTACTGAATACCCCTAGCTTTCAATCATATAGACGCACATCAACATCCAGCCTTATGGAAGGAAGTCTATGGGGGTAGCCACTTGTCCGTCACTACGCCGCACTTTGTCGCGTTGTAGCTTAGATGAAATGACCCGAACAATGTCCGATGAAAGGCCATGATATACTCGATCAATGATCCCCGTTGTGCTACGGTTAGACAGTGATTCACAGATGATGCGATGCACTGGCGAGATGGTTCTGGCAAAGAAGACCGAATGATGAAACAACGACGACAATTTCTTCGAGCCATTGCCATGTGTGGGGTTCTCTTTTTCATAAATGGCTGCGCGAGTGAGTACAATGCCTTCCATACACAAACAGGAGCCCCCATCCTCCTTTCACGGCGAGCCTACTCAAAAGAAACCTGCCTGGAAAAGATTCATGCAGAAGGTGCCCGTCTTGGAGTCACCTTTCGCTATGTTCATGTGCGCGGATCCCTTTTTGGCCAATCCCTCCTGTGGCCCTTTGAAGGCGGGTATGCCTGCGAGGCAGCGATAGGACCGGAGGGGAAGCCTATAGGCATTTACCCGCTTGAAGACTCCCCCCTCCTCACTTATAGGGAGTGAAATTCTCCCGCATCCACTGCCCAAAGGGCCGGCAAAATAACTATTCCTCCTCCATACTCGCGATTAATAAGAATTCTTCGCTTTCTGGCCAAGTCTCTGTTGACAACACTCCCTATAGCGCAGTAATACTCCCTTATCCACAGAATATGGGGGCGTGCGGGCACAACGCTCCTTCTCGCACTTCTGCTCTTGGGAATGCGGGCAAGTCGAAGGGAGGTGGACCCAGGACTCTGGCACATAGGAATACGCGCCAGGTCCATGAACAACAGAATACGAGTGCTGTACCGCCAGCATACGCATTCAGGAAAACCTGTGGTTCTTGCGCCTTTCGTTTTACAAAAATCTGTTGGATTAGGAACAAGGAGTACTTATGGAAGACTTGGTGATTGAAGAAGAAGGCACCTCCTCAGCATTGACCATTACTCTCGGCGATTTTCTCGTCTTCATCAATTGGATGAATCAAACTGAAAAGGCTCTTGAACGCGCGGAAGCTCTTCCCGCAATACCTCAGCTCGATTCAGGCAAGGTGCGCGGATGGATTCAACTGGTTCAGCGGCTGGAAGAACGCTTCCGTCGGAGCGAAGAAAAGAAATTGGCGATGGAAGCGAATGTCATCGCGCAGGAAGCCCAACTTGGCCAGCTGTTATCACATCTCCATTCAAATATTGCTTCCTTGTATGAAAATCTCGGACAGTCACAAAAAGCCGAAGAAGTCCGCCGGCGTGCTGAAGCCCTTCACTCCGCATAGCCTCTTATAAGACATCCCGGAGAAGCAGCAGCACCGCTTACTTCTCCGGGCCCTCTTCTCGGTACCCCTCCCCAAGCATTCAGTTTTCGTCACCCCCACTATTTCTGACATTTCCTTGTGAAGACATAGACTTTGGCTATACTTGAGCCAGCGATGCAGAAGCCCTGATTGAAGAGGCGTCACTCAGCATTATTTCTTAAATAGAGGGATCAGGATTGAGCCCTTCGATAATCAAATTGCTGCTGGTCGAAGACAATGATGTCGATGCCCACCTCACTCGGGACATCCTGGCTGAATGGAGCATTGAACAATTCGACATCACCCACGTCACGCGACTCAGCGAAGCGTTTGCTCATCTTGCACGTGATCGCTACGATGCCATCCTGCTCGATCTTTCCTTGCCCGATGCCTATGGGCTCCCGACATTGAAGCAAGTTCAAGCCATAAGCCCCACCATCCCCATCATTGTCCTCAGCGGAGTCAGTGACCAGACCTTATCCCTCCAGGCCGTGCAACAAGGGGCCCAGGACTATCTCGTCAAGGGACAGGGCCATCCCGAACTGCTCGCTCGCTCCATTCGCTATGCCATCGAACGAAAACGAGCAGAGGAACGGATGACGTACCTGGCGCAGTATGACCAATTAACCGGGCTGGTCAACCGGACCTTATTCCGTGATCGACTCACTCAAGCCATGGCGCGAAGCAAACGACTCCAACGCCCGCTCGGCTTAATGTTGTTGGACCTCGACCGGTTCAAAGCCGTGAACGATACGATGGGGCACGATGTTGGCGATTTACTGCTCAAGTCAGTGGCAGACCGGCTCAAACTCTGCGTCAGAGAAGTAGATACAGTAGCCCGAATGGGAGGAGACGAGTTTACGATTATCCTGGAAGGTTGCTCAGCGGAGCAGGACATCACGATCGTGGCTCAACGCATTACCGAATCGTTGGGAGACCCCTTCGACCTGGGTCCACATCGTCCAGTAGTTGGCGTCAGCATTGGGATTACCGTCTACCCCTCCGATGATCACGATATCGACGACCTCCTGAAGCACGCCGATGCCGCGATGTACCGGGCAAAACAAAAAGGTGGCAGCACCTTTCATTTGCACACATCTGAAGCGAAACCTCAGTCCCCACTGGTCTCGTAACAGACATCTCTACTAGCGACCGATATCTTCCAGCGGTTGGTCCGTCACCATGTAGGCTCCTCGGGGATTACGTACAAGATCATTGGCCTGTGCCAATTCTGGAGGATGCGGATTGGGGTGCGCATCCGGCGTCACCACGACCCCCCAGTGGTGATTGTCCCGGCAATGATTATCTACCAGCAGCGCGGCACCGTGGTGAAACAGCAGTATGCCGCTCAGCATGTTGCTGTCGCAGTGATTCCGGACGATATCGGGACAAGTCCCGGCATCGCGGACCGCAATACCGAAATGATGATTGTCGAAGCACCGATTGTCCGCTACCCGAGCTTGCGCTCCGGCAAACACAAAAATGCCCGACTCTCGATTGCGACAGACTTCATTGCCCGAGAAGGTCACCCGACATTCCGGGCCATACAGCACAACACCGGACAGAATGCCTTCCATTGCGCGACAATCGGAAATCACGCAGGTGCTATCCAGAACGTTGATGGCCGAATGTTGATCACTCCCTACATAACGAAATGTGATTCCTGAAATTCTCCCGCCGGGGACCTGTTGTAAGTATAAGGGGCCACCACGACGAGAAAAGATCTGCACCTGGTCGCGCCCGGCACCGATCAACTGCACAGGACGGTCCGAGATGAAGATCTTATCTTCATAAGTACCTGGTCTAATATAAATCTGATCATGTTCTGCGGCATCACGAAGCGCGTCACTGGGGAGGGGATAGCAACGCGGATCTGATGCGTCGACTATCAGCGTCTTGCCGCCAGCGGGATTGGACGGGAGCGATTCATCCATACTGAGCACCTTCTTTTCCCTCTACCTGTAGCAGCGTAGTAATAAAGTCACACTGGGCAAAAATGGACTCGTACAATTCTGTCATCATTCAGAGCTTCTGGCCGAATTGTGGCAGAAGTGCACCCTGAGATAGCCTGAAAACATCAGTTTTTCACCGTTTTGCACGCCTTCCTCTATCATCCCTGTGGCATACCGATTGCGTTATCTCCCATGAAGTCCCGAAGGGGCTGGCTTGTTGGAGGAAATCCATGAAGAAGCAACTACGAATCGGAATCTTCGTCGTAATGGGTGCCCTGCTCTTTTCGCCCAATATCCTGCTGGCAGCTCAAGGCCAAATGCAAGACAGCTCCCGCCGTTTATATGATCGGGTGATGGAAGAGTTCAAGCACAGGGACTATGAAGCTGCGCTCGCGGGATTTCGTTTCTTTATTGAAGTTCACGGGCACTCCGCCCTCGCTGCAAATGCCCAATATTGGATCGGAGAATGTCAGTATCGATTGGGGCGCTATAAGGATTCGCTCGCCTCATTTTATAACGTCGTCTCTTACTATCCGCTCAGTCCAAAGCTGGCCGCATCGACCCTAAAAATCGGGCAAGCCTATATGAAACTCGGCGATCAGGATAAAGCCCGCATGATGTTTGAACGTGTGGTCGACCAGTATCCCGACAGTTCAGAAGCGGAGCTCGCCAGGAAAGCTATCGACACCACCAACACCAAATCTGAACCGGTCTCACATACGCTCGAGTAACGTAGGCCAAAACCCTTCTCATCGGCTCCTCCCTGCCACTAGAGCTCATCCGGCTCGCATCCGAGTAGGGATGCGAGCGCGACAACAGTATAGGACTTCTGCACGCGTAGAGTCACAAGCTTAATCCCGGCGGCATCAAGCACCGACTCGATCACCCGCTGCGGGCTTTCCTGACCGCTCCGTGAAGCGATATCTTCCACTTGCACGGCCTGTTCAACCTGCCTTGTCCCCGGGTGTACGAGGACAAACGCCACGCGCTTCAGCGCGATCTGACGAAACGCCTGTGCCCGAACTTCTCCGACCGCCTCAATTCGAACAAATGCCCAGAGCGGGACTTGCGAGAAGACGAGATAGCGATCCTGCACCGCTAGCCGGATAAGGTTGTAGAGTAGGACTTCTTGCTCCGAAAGCAACGGAGCGGGATTTACCTTCGTTCCTGCTGGAAAGACTGGCCCATGACCTTTCACCCTATCTGACGAAGGGCTCCGTTTCCACAGCAGCAACACCAGCACACCTACTGTGAGAGAACCAATGAAAATGACTTCCATGAGCTACGTACGGCCCTTCAAGACGAGAGCTTCAGTCGACGCATCCACCCCGGTCCACCGGGAACAATGCAACCCAGCAATGCCGGATGACTCGCACCGGTGACGGCGGGAACATTGCCGCACTGATCCATCACCGTTTGATACGCCAGAATGGCAAACGCGACCGCCTCGAAGGCCTTACTATCCCAACCAATCGCATCGAACGTGGAGACAGGAGCCGGTGAAAACACGTCGGCAAGATGCGCCATAATGGCGCGGTTCCGCACACCGCCACCACCAACAATCACTTCGTCGATTCCTCCCTGAATCCATCGTCTGGCCGTGCCTACAGACTCAGCCGTCCACCGGCTGCACGTGGCCAACAGGGTTTCGATCGAAAGCTGGCGAGCCTCCTGAATAACCAAGAGTTCCTCTACCATCGAGGCACCAAATACTTCGCGACCGGTCGACTTCGGAGGGTGTTTCGATAAATAGGGATGCGCCAGTAATTTCGTCAACAAACGGCCATCCGGCCTCCCACGTGAGGCAATGCGTCCGTCGCGATCCATCGAGACACGGCCGTCCGTCGCCCGATACATGAGACCGTCTAGGACCATATTCGCCGGACCGGTATCAAACGCGATGACACCGCCCACCCCTTTCCCCCGCGGCAGATACGTAACATTGCTGATGCCGCCAAGATTCACCACCAGCCGTGCACGCCGGGGATGACGGAACACGAGCGCATGCACGCCGGGAGTCAGCGGAGCTCCCTGCCCGCCGGCTGCGATATCGCGCGGACGGAAGTTGGCTACCGTCGTGATACCGGTTCGCTCGGCAATCACGGCAGGCTCGGCGATCTGCAAGGTGGACCGGATAGCTCCGACCCCGGCATCCTTCACTCCATGAGGCAGGTGGTGAACCGTCTGCCCGTGAGAGCCGAGTAAGTCGATGTCTTTGGGACGAAGTCCGGCGGTTCGAATCACGCCAAGAGCCGCATTGGCAAACCATTCACCGAGCAAGGCATTCAAGTGACAAATCTCTGCAACGGACCCCGAGGCCGATGCCGCAAGAATCCGCTGTTGTAGAGAACGCGGGTACGGCAATGCGTGGAAGGCTAAGGTTTTTATATCCAACCCCTTCCGTGATCGCGTGATCTCGACCAGTGCAGCATCAACTCCATCACCGGACGTGCCGGACATCAGTCCTACCACTTTCATAATCCTGCTCCCCTTCCTCGACAGGCCTCGCACGGACGCCGCTGCTACGCTAATGGAAGTCGGCCATTCGGTCAAGCCATTGCGCCAGCTCTCTCCCTGATGTGAGCGCCAGATCAACTCGTTGACATCACAGAATCCCGATGCTACCGTCCCCGCCCATGTTTGCACTATGTCGAATGGCTTTCAGAATGGTTTGGGCAGCCGTATTCTGCCTCGCGGCTTTCTTGCCGTCGCAGGCTCTGGCGGCTTCCCTGCCCCCCTTGAACGTCGTCGTCACAATCCCGGTCCTCAAGGACTTAACTCAACAAGTAGGCGGCCCGTACGTACATGTCACGTCTCTCCTCAGCGGATACGAAAATGAACACACCTACGCACCCAAGCCCAGTGATTTGATCGCCGTGCGAAAGGCCCGCGTCCTTTTTGAAGTCGGCATCGGCCTGGAGATCTGGGTCTCAGCCCTGGTCAAAAACGCCGGAAGCCCTTCGCTGGTTGTGATCACGACCTCCGATGGCATCGGATTGATCCGTGATCATACCGATCAGGAGGTGGCCCAACCAGGCGACCATCAGCATGCCAACGGCGGCAATCCCCATGTATGGATGGATCCAGAAAGTGTCGCCACAATGCTCCGGCACATTACGGAGACACTCATTAAGCTTGACCCGGCGCATGCCAGGGAGTTTCGCGACAACCAAGCCGCGTATCTTCGCCAGCTTGATCAACTCCGGAAAGAGTTGTCCGATCGCGTCAAGCAGCTGACCGATCGACGCTTTATCGCTCACCATCCGGCCTGGCCCTATCTGGCTAGACGTTTTGGGTTCGACATTGTGGCCACTATCCAAGCACAATCGGGCACCGAACCATCGGCCCTTCAGATTCAATCGCTCGTCGCGAAAATCAAAAAGGACCATATCAAGGTGATCGTCTCCGAAATCCAGTTGAGCCAACGGATCCCTGAACTCTTGGCAAAAGAAACCAAAACCCGCGTGATTGTCCTCACAACGCTTCCAGGCGGACTCCCCGGCACCGAGACCTATCTCGACATGCTTCGCTATAATGTGCTCCAATTGGCCAACGCGCTGGAGGCGACATAACGATCGTCCTTAGTGCGCTCAACGCCGGAAGGAGCCCGGTTTTCCGTGTCCGAATCATCCAACCCGATTATCCAATTTGACCACGCGACCTTTGGCTTTCCCGGAGTCATTGCACTCCAGGACATTTCGCTCTCCATCGGCATGGGAGAATTTGTCGGCGTCATCGGCCCCAACGGCTCAGGCAAAACCACGCTTTGCCGTGCGGTCTTAGGTCTCATGGCACCACTGACCGGACATTTGCGTATTTTTGATTGTGCCTGCGGCGAGCTGCGCTGCCACCACCGCGCCCAGATTGGCTACCTTCCCCAGAAAGGCGTCGTAGACCGGAACTTCCCGGTCACCGTCCTCGAAACCGTCATGATGGGTCGCTACGGCACCTTGGGCCTGTTCAAACGAACGACGAAGCGGGACCAGGCCATTGCCCTCGATGCCCTCACCCACGTAGGCATGGACGCTCATCGAGATACCGCGCTCGGCCATTTGTCCGGCGGCCAGCAACAGCGGGTCTTTATTGCACGAGCCCTGGCCCAACAGCCGAAAGTTCTCCTGCTCGATGAACCGACTACCGGCCTGGATATCACTACCCAACACAATGTCATCGAATTAGTCGCGCATCTGCATAAGGAACTGGGCTTGACGGTGCTCTTGATTACGCACGACATCAATATGATTCGCTCGCACGTCGACCGGCTCGTCTTGCTCAAGACGCGCCTGTTTGCCGCCGGTCCCCCTGCCGAAGTACTGCAACCCGACATTCTTCGACAAGTCTATGGAAAGGATCTGGTGATCACCGAGAAAGATCTCGTGATTGTTGAGGACTACCATCACCACCATTGAAATGTCTGTAGCCTATGTTTGAGCTTTTCACCTACGATTTTATGCAACGTTCCCTTCTCGCGGCGGCGATGGTGGGAGGGCTCTGCTCTGTCATCGGCGTGTTTGTGGTGTTGCGAGGGCTGGCGTTTGTCGGTGCGGGAACCGCCCATGCCGCGTTTGCCGGAGTGGCGCTCGGCTTTTTAATGGGCTGGCCTCCGCTGCTGCTTGCGATTATTTTTGGCTTGGCCACAGTCTGGATCACCGGCTGGGTAGAAGAAAAAGGCCGGATGAAGCTGGACGTCTCGATCGGGATTCTCTACACCACCACTATGGCGCTGGCAATTCTCTTCATCGGACTCATGAAGACCTACAATGCTGAGGTCTATGGCTATCTCTTTGGAAGTGTCTTGTCTGTCACGAGTGAAGAGCTGCGGACTATCGGGGGGCTCAGCATCCTGGTGCTGGGCCTGATCCTTCTCTTCTCGAAAGAGCTGTACTTCATTGCCTTTGATCAGGAAATGGCTGAGGCGTCTGGCGTGCCGGCCCGTAGGATTTTTTTTCTCCTTCTCACGTTAGTCGCATTGACTGTCGTGATCTCGCTTAAAACAGTCGGGGCGATCCTGGTGTTTGCCATGATTTTGATTCCCGCATCTACGGCCTATCAGCTCACACACAGCCTGCGCACGCTGACGATCTACTCCATTCTCATCGGTATCTCGACCTCTGTTTCAGGCGTCCTGATTTCTGCGGTCTGGGATATTCCATCCGGCCCGGCTATTGTATTGCTTGCCACTTCCATCTTCTTTCTGGCAATCTTATTCTCCCCGAAACGGGAACGGTGCTTGGCTCCATCCGCCTAGCACCACTTATCCATCAACAGCAATGACGCGGCCATATATGTGCCAAGTGTAGGCCTCTAGCTACAGAGTTTGAATCGCTAGACAATAAAGTTTCTGATTGCGGCATCCTTGATCAATCGTCTTCGACTAGAACAGCGCTTGGAGACCACAGGCACAGCATGATATTTTATTGTTCTCAAAGTGAGCAATTCAGCACAAGACTTGCATTCCAATCTAAGCTATCATTATTTTTCTCTACAACTTCATCACGGAGGAACTATATGAGCAAGGGATCATCTCGACGGATCGTCAGCGGTTTAGTTTTGGCTCTTTTCGCTACCGTATTGATGTCTATCAGTCCGGTACTCGCCGAAGACGGCAAACAAGACTTTGGCGGGATCGAGGCCGGGAAGTGGGTCCTGGGTATGCGGGCAGGGTTTGCGCCGGTAACCCAAACCGTTTCAGAAGTGCCCGGCTTTCGTACTTCGACGGATGTCGGCTCCCTGGTGAATTTTCAAGCCATGTACAGCCTGAATAAATGGTTGCTGGTCGGCATGATGTTGGAGTGGGAACGTCACGCCTTTGATCGAGATCGGCCGCAGCAGCGGGACCTGGGACATCAGGATACTGTCTCAGTGCTGCCGACCGTGGAACTCCGCCCGGTCAACTTCGGTTCACTCAGTCCGTACGTCAACACGAGTTTCGGCGTGAACGTGAACAGCTTCGGAGAAAGCTCCGGGACAAGAATCAGCCCCAGCAATACATTCGCATGGCGCCTGGGTTGGGGAGCGGATTACATGATCACGAAGCAGTTCGCGCTCAACACAGAAATGGCCTATAAGCGGAATGATGGCCACGCGACAGTCGATGGCGCGAGAAACAACGACTGGAACGCCTCATCGTTTGGCTTCCTGTTCGGCGTAAAGATGTATTTCTAAACGCTTCGAACTCCAGCCGATCTCACAAGGCAGGATGACGGATTATCCACGTCATCCTGCCTTGTCTTTTTGCAAGCCGCCCCTCGCATGTGTTCCGGCGAGGTGGGGCCTTCTCCCGAGCCATCTTGTGCAGCTGTTCTTCAGACAGCCGATGCGGGGCCTTGGTGGGCTATTCCAGCGATGCGTTCTGGCTGCGGCTCCAGACCATACCGGTCTGTTCCTTGGAACTGAACCCCAGCTTTTCGTAGAAGCCCGGTCGGCGGGTGCAGAGCCAGAAGAGTTCGACTTTCTTCAGGCGTGGATGGTGGAGAATACGCTGGACGATTTCGGCTCCGATGCCCTGCTTCTGGTAGGCCTCGTCGACAATCACATCCCAAATAGTCGCACGATAGACGAAATCCGTGAGCACGCGGCCGAAGCCAACCAGGTGATCGCCGTCCCAGGCACATAAGGCCACATCGGTGTGGCGAAGCATGTCGCGGGCATCATTCAGCGTCCGCCCCTTGGCCCAGGGTGCCTGCTGAAACAACGTCAATAATTGTTCTGGTTGGAGAGACTTCTTCTCTGAAAATGTAACCGTGGTCTTGAGCGTAGGGGGCATTGTGTACTAGAGTATCTCCCGTTGAGCGACTGCTTTTGAGTTTGAAGTGTACGAGGAAACCGATGTCAACGCAAGTCCGTAGCTGCCCCAAATGCTTCCAGTTAATGTGGCTCAAGCAGAACGAGTTCGAGCTCGTCGATGTTGAAACCGTCCGGGCCAAATGCCCGCACTGTGGCTCAACGGTCCGTTTCAGACTCGTGAGTGAAGGAGCCAACGCCGCAGGCCCCAAAATGGGCCACTGATTAGAGAGCGGTCCGGCGACAGCAATCCACGCTCCGCCTTAGCCTGTTCACGACGCCAGCCTTTCACTCCAATCGTTGAGGGCGGAACACTTCCCGGCTCAATCACATTCCTCGTCCTGAACCATCCAGTTCCGGCTTGTTTCCTGGAAGGATCTTGTGGAGTGCAGCGCGGTATTCGTCGACGCGCTTTTCGTCGATCCGCCCCACTTCGATTTCCTTATCCCGTTGCATGCGCTCCACGTGATCGAGCACGGCTAATAAGGGCTGTACGGCTCCTATCAAGTTCCCGACTTCAAAGGCTTCCAACGATGCCACGAATGATTCGTTCAGTCCTTTATAAGGCGTTCCGGCACTCTGGCCACGCACTCGCGAGACATTCTCTTCATAATCATCCACGGCCTCAAGTTTGGGTTTCACGCCGGTTGGTACCGCCGATAAGTGGACGATGGGTGGAAGCTTGGCGGCATAGGCTTTCAGCTGAGCCGAGAGGGCCCCGATCGCATCAAGAATGTCAGCTGTTTGCATACCCTGCTCCTCCCGGGACTGTGTGCTCACTCACTGCGTATCACCACTCATGATTCTTTACTCAGCTTCGATGGCTGTATCTGTTGAAGTGCGTGGGTCACCGTCTCCATATCGGATGGGAACGGGCGAGTAAAGTCCTGTCGCGCCCCGGTTGTGGGGTGCGTAAAGCCGAGAGTGCGTGCATGGAGCATCACTCGCGGAATCTCCACCTCATCAATGGCACAGACCTTTCGCCCGCCATATGTCGGGTCTCCGAGGATGGGATGCCCCAGAGAGGTGAGGTGGACCCGAAGCTGGTGGGTCCGCCCAGTTCGAGGGTAGAGCAGGACGTGCGCGGCAACTTTGCCATATCTCTGATCCACCTTGTACTCCGTCGCGGATTCCCGTGGGCTGGTGGTTCGAGTGGATATCTTCTTGCGCTCCTTGGTATCTCGACCGATGGCCAACTCGATCAAGCCGTGTCCTTTTTTCGGGATGCCCCAGATCAAGGCCTCATATACCCGCGTGATCGTATGCTCCTTAAACTGCGCGGCGAGATGTCGATGCGCTTGATCCGTCTTCGCAATCACCATCACGCCAGAGGTCTCCTTATCCAAACGATGGACGAGTCCAGGGCGCTCTTTTCCCCCGATAGCCGAGACGGTCCCTCCGGATGTCTGAAAGTGATGGAGCAGCGCATTCACGAGTGTCCCGGTCCAGTTACCCGGCGCTGGGTGAACCACAATACCAGAGGGCTTGTTGAGCACAAGGAGACTGTCGTCTTCAAAGAGGACTTCCAGAGGGATCGCTTCCCCCTTGAGCGCCAGCGGCTCGGGCTTCGGCACATCCATCGTAATTTTGTCACCCGGCTTGATCTTCTGGCTGGCCTTCACCATCTGCTCGTTGATGCGAATACGGCCAAGTTCAATCAGGCGCTGCAAGGCAGATCGTGAGATATCTCGTTGGTGATTGGCGAGAAAGATGTCCAGGCGTTTCGGCTGCTCTCCGGCAGTGACGACAAATTCCGTAATCATACGGGCACAAGCTACTAAAGTGCCTCGATCAATTGCAATGCATTGAAGCACGCCAGGGGTATATCGGCTATGAAAAGCGAGGGAAGAGCAGGAGAAAATTCAGGGGCACCGGAATAGAAACTATGGGCGCCCGGCTTTATGGGCGCGTTCGGCGATCTTCTTACGGAGGCGAGCTTTTTCGAGGCTGATTTCGGCTTCTTTGACTTCAGATGGGAGACCGCCGGCCTTCAATCGTTGCTCGGCCTTTTCAACCGCGGCTTGCGCGCGGCCGACGTCGATGTCCTCGGCTTTTTCGGCGATCTCTGCCATGACCGTGACTTTAGTCGGGGTGACTTCGGCGTAACCCCAGAGGATCGCCATATGGTTCGTTTGATCACCCACACGATACCGGAGTTCGCCGATACGCAGGGTTGAAAGGAAGTAACAATGACCAGGCAAGACACCGAATTCACCTTCCGAGCCAGGCGCAATGACTTCATCCACCTGCTGACTCAGCAGCTGCTTTTCAGGGGTCACAACCTCTAACAGAATCTTTCCAGCCATCTCTTCCTGTTTCCTCGCTCTCTACTAGAAGGCGGGAGGAGCGATGCGTCCTCCCCTGCGCGCATGCAACGAGGGTCTTCCGAGACCGCGCGTTGCGCGAGCAAGGAGGACGCTCGGTTCACCCGCCGCCCTATACCTTCACACCCATCTTTTCGGCCTTCGCCACGGCTTCCTCGATCGGACCTACCATGTAGAACGCCTGTTCCGGGAGATGATCGTACTTGCCGTCGAGGATTTCCTTGAAGCTGCGAACGGTATCTTTCAGCTTCACATACTTCCCTGGCGATCCGGTAAACGCTTCGGCGACATGGAACGGCTGTGACAGAAATCGCTGGATCTTCCGTGCACGGGCCACCGCCATCTTGTCGTCTTCGGATAATTCGTCCATACCAAGGATCGCAATGATGTCCTGCAGATCCTTGTACTTTTGGAGCACGGACTGAACCCCGCGCGCAACCTTGTAGTGCTCTTCGCCGATGACTTGCGGGTCAAGAATGCGCGAGGTGGAGTCCAGCGGGTCGACCGCCGGATAGATGCCCAACTCCGCCAACTGCCGTGACAACACCGTCGTCGCATCCAAATGGGCAAACGCGGTGGCCGGCGCCGGATCGGTCAAATCGTCCGCCGGCACATAGATGGCTTGCACCGATGTGATCGATCCACGCTTGGTCGAGGTAATACGTTCCTGCAATTGTCCCATCTCGGTCGAGAGCGTGGGCTGATAGCCGACGGCGGACGGCATACGGCCGAGCAAGGCCGACACCTCTGAACCAGCCTGGGTGAACCGGAAAATATTATCGACGAACAGGAGCACGTCCTGATTTTCTTCGTCACGGAAGAATTCGGCGACCGCCAACCCGGTCAGCGCCACGCGAAGACGGGCTCCGGGCGGCTCGTTCATCTGCCCATAGACCAAGGCCGCTTTGGACTTTGTGAAATCGTCCGGATCAATGACTTTCGACTCCTGCATTTCGTGCCAGAGGTCGTTACCTTCACGAGTCCGTTCACCGACGCCGGCAAACACGGAGAAGCCGCCGTGATGCAGGGCGATGTTATTAATGAGCTCCATGATGATGACGGTCTTGCCGACACCGGCGCCGCCGAAGAGTCCGACTTTTCCGCCCTTGCTGTAGGGCTCGAGCAGGTCCACGACCTTGATACCGGTCTCGAGCACTTCGGTCTTGGTGTCCTGATCTTCGAGCTTCGGAGCGGGGCGGTGGATCGGGTAGGTCTTCTTGGCATTGATCGGCCCCTTTTCATCGACCGGCTCACCCAATACATTGATGAGGCGTCCGAGCGTTTCACGACCGACCGGCACAGAGATCGGCGCACCCGTGTCGTGGACATCCATCCCGCGCGTCAGACCATCGGTGGTCGACATGGCAATCCCGCGGACCCGGTTTTCACCGAGGTGCGTGGCGACTTCCAGCGTGATCCGGACGGCCGGCTTCCCGGCAGCCTTATTTTCTTCCTGGGTCACCTTCAGCGCGTTGTAGATGTTCGGCAGTTGGCCGGGAGGAAATTCCACGTCCACTACTGGCCCGATGACTTGTACGACTTTTCCTGTGCTCACGGCTGACTCCTTCTTCAACGTAACTGACTATTGCAACGCTTCTGCGCCGCCGACGATATCCATGAGTTCTTTTGTAATCGCGGCCTGCCGGGTCTTGTTGTAGTAGAGCGTGACTTTCTTGATGAGCTGGCCGGCATTCCGCGTTGCGCCGTCCATCGCGGCCATACGGGCGCCATGCTCCGCCGCGGCCGACTCCAACAGAATACGATAGGCCTGCACTTGAAAATGCTTCGGCACCAGCACATTCAGCAGATCCGCTTCATCCGGTTCGTACAGATAACTCCCGCCGGTCGTCCCTTCGGTCTGAGCCGCGCCGAATTCGGTCGCGGCATCAATCGGGAACAACTTCTCGACGATCACCCGCTGCTGAATGGCCGATTTAAACTCGTTGTAGACGACGTACAGCTCGTCGAACGTGCCCTTCACGAAATTGTCAGTCAGATCGCCGCCGATATCGAGCGCATGTTCGAAGCTGAGTTTATCGAAGACCCCGGTCCACTCCTGCCGGATCGGCCAGGTCCGCCGTCGGAAGTAGTCGCGCCCCTTGCGGCCGACGATGCTGAGATTGACTTGGAGTCCGCGCGCTTCGCACTGACGGACGAATTCGACGCTTTTGCGCGCAATGTTGCCGTTGAACCCGCCGCAGAGTCCGCGATCGCTGGTGATCACCAGAACTTCGATCTTCTTTCCTTCGCGTTTTTGCAGCAGCGGATGGGCGGAACGGTTGACACGCTGGCTCAGATTGCTCAACACTCCGCGCATCTTGTGCGCATAAGGCCGCGCCGCAAGGATCCGATCCTGCGAACGCTTGAGCTTCGCCGCGGCCACCATTTTCATGGCCTTGGTAATCTTCTGCGTATTTTTGAAGGCCGCAATCTTGCGGCGCAGACTTTGTAAACTCGGCATCGTCTACTTTTCTTGGCTATCGGCAAAGCGCACGGGCGCCTCAGCGAAGATTATTTCGCGCCGTATCCCATCTTCTGTTTGAACGTCGTGATGATTTCTTTCAGCCTGGCACCCACCTTGTCGTCGATCTTGCCGATGCTGGCAATTTCCTTCTTCAAGTCGGGATGATGCTGCTGCACATAGTGGAGATAGTCCGCTTCAAACTGCAGCACCTTATCGACCGGCACATCGTCGAGATATCCGTTCACACCGGCATGAATCGACAGCACCTGATCGGCCACCGGCATCGGCTTGTACTGACCCTGCTTGAGCAACTCGACCATGCGCACGCCGCGCGCAAGCTGCATCTGCGTCGCCTTGTCGAGCTCGCTGCCGAACTGCGAGAAGGCCGCCATTTCCCGATACTGCGCGAGATCGAGCCGCAAGGTACCGGCGACCTGTTTCATCGTCTTGATCTGGGCGGATCCGCCGACGCGGGAGACCGACAGACCGACGTTAATGGCCGGGCGGATACCGGAATAGAACAAGTCGCTGCCGAGATAGATCTGGCCGTCGGTAATCGAAATCACGTTGGTCGGAATGTAGGCCGATACGTCGCCGGCTTGCGTTTCGATAATCGGAAGCGCCGTCAAACTGCCCCCGCCGAGCTTTTCGCTTAACTTGGCCGCGCGCTCCAGCAAGCGCGAGTGCAGATAGAACACGTCGCCGGGGTAGGCTTCGCGTCCCGGCGGTCTCCGGAGCAAGAGCGACAACTGCCGATAGGCGACGGCGTGCTTCGAAAGATCATCGTACACGATCAAGGCATGCTTACCGTTATCGCGGAAATACTCTCCGATCGCCGCGCCGGCGAAGGGCGCCAGAAACTGCATCGGTGCCGGATCGCTGGCCGTCGCCGCAACCACAATGCTGTATTCCATCGCATGGTTTTCTTCGAGAGTCTTGACGACTCGGGCGACGGTCGAACGCTTCTGACCCACCGCCACGTAAATGCAGAACACGCCCAGGCCCTTTTGATTAATGATCGTATCGACCGCAATCGCCGTCTTGCCCGTTTGCCGGTCGCCGATGATCAATTCGCGCTGACCGCGGCCGATCGGGATCATGGCGTCGATCGCCTTGATGCCGGTCTGCAAAGGCTCGCGGACGGATTGACGGGTATTCACACCGGGCGCGACGACTTCAATACGGGAGGAATGCTCCGACTTGATCGGGCCCTTGCCGTCGATCGGTTGGCCGATGGCATTCACGACACGGCCGATCAGGGCTTCACCGACGGGGATTTCCGCGATACGCCCCGTGCGCTTAACGGGATCGCCTTCCTTGATCCCGGTGTCTTCACCCATCAACACGGCACCGACGTTGTCTTCTTCGAGGTTCAGCGCGATGCCGTAGAGTCCGCCGGGAAATTCCAGCATTTCTCCGGCCATGGCTCCGTCAAGTCCGTAGACCTTGGCAATACCGTCGCCGACCTGGATGACCGAACCGGTCTCCTTGACGTCGACTTGCTTGTCGAAGCCTTTGATCTTTTCCTTAATGATCGCACTGATTTCATCTGCCTTGATCTGCATGGCTACTCCTTCGTCAACAGGCTCTGCATGGCGCGCAAGCGACCTCGGACGGTACTATCTACGACCGTGCTGCCGATAGATATCTGCAGGCCCGCGAGGTGACTGGCGTCGGTCTGAAAGGTGATATCCACGTCCCGCTTCAGGGTTTCGCGAAGGCGTGTTTTGATACGGTCTTGTTCTGCCGGAGGTAACGCAGCGGCACTCGACACGGTGACTTGCTGAGTGCCCTTGGATTGATCGACGAGTTTCCCGAACGCGTCGGCGATTTCCGGCAGAAACCCGATCCGATTCTTCTTCACGAGCTGTCCGATAAACGCCTTGCCGGCCGGCGGACACCCGAATCGGCCGCCGAGATCGGTCAGCACGGCAATCTTTTCTTCCATGCCGAATACCGGGGACGCCACCACGTGACGGAGGGAGACAGAGTCCTGCATGGCCTGTCCCAGACCATTGAGAGTACCCCGCGTCGCTTCGATGGTGGAGGAATCGAGAAGCTCGAAGAGGGCTTTGGCGTAACGTCGCGCAACTGCTGTCTTAATCACGGTCCTTGTCCACTCACTTCCACAATGGGCACACGGATAATTGTCGTGCCGTCCGCACTAAAATAAGCGCGCCAAGCTACCATTGCCGGCGAGGAACTGTCAACTCCGCAGCCGGCCTCTCCGGTAAATTTACCCGGCGGGCACAGGCTGCGGAGGCGAAGGGAACTCGATCTGCGCTGCGCGAAACCGTTCGACAATCGCCTTGCTGAGTTCTCCCTGCAGAGATCCGTAGTGCACAACTTTAGTCCACGGTTCAACGGCAATCGTAATAGCGGGCTGTCCCAGGCGGCTCACACCGATCGCCGCCTGCGGATCTTTGAGCACATGCGCGTGACTGCCCACGATTTCTCGAATGATCGCCAGCACCTGATTCAGATCGGTCTTGTACGACACATCCACCGTGAAGTGCAGTTGCCGGATCGTGCCGAAGTTGTGCAGAATTTCTCCGACGACCTTGCGGTTCGGAATGACGACCCGCGAGTGGTCGGGATGCATGAGGATGGTGGAAAAAATATCGATCATCACGACATCGCCATGGACGCCCAAGAGGGAGATGTGCTCCCCGACCTTGTAGGGCTTCGTAAAGATGATCGAGAGCCCCGCCATGACATTACTCAAGACGCCCTGCATCGCCAGACCGATCCCCACACCGGCCACGCCGATCCCCGCGACCAGCGGCGCAATCGGCACACCAAGCGCTTCGAGCGCAATGACAGCGGCAAACAGGAGGACGATGATCTTCACGATGCGGACAAGCAGCATCCGCACCGGCGGCTCCAGCGTCTGCCGCTCGAGCGCCTGCTGCATCAGGTTGCCGGCCCAACGCGCACCCAGCGCACCGGCGGCAAAAATGCCGATCGCCACGAGGGCCTGCAGGCCATACTTCACCGCGTATTGCGTGACGGTATCCATTACGAGCATAGGTAATCCCCTTAACGACTGAATAATCCCTTGAGCAGCTGTTTCCCTTCCTGCTCCAGATCTTTCGGCTTGGTCGTACCTTTGAGCAATCCGCCGATCGCCTCTTCCGCTTTCTGTTTGATCTGCTCCTGCACTTTTCCCGTCAGGCCCTTCATATCGAGCGCGTAGGACGGGGCTTCGAGCGTGCCGCCGATCAGGAGCGGTAACGTCAGCCGTCCCTCCTTCACCGCCAGTCGCGCGACCGGGGAGGATCCGGCCACTTGCTGACTCAAGGCTTCCGAGAGGCGCAGATTCACCGTCATGTTGAGGGCGTGATCAAATCCGATCATCCCGCCGCCGGTCGCCTGAAAATCGTGACTGTCCATCAGCAGATTCTGCAACATCACGACGCCCTGCTTGATCGCGAGATCTGTCTCGATGGTCGAGAACGCCGTGGCTTTGGCGTCTCCAACCGAAACGCCGGCGACTTTCAAGATCGACACCGCCTCCTGGAGAAGATTCACTCCGTCGATCTTGCCGTCTTTCACCGCGACATGGCCGGCGCCCTCCAGCGCCCTTGTCAGGTCCGGCAGGGCAAAACCCTGGCCCTTGAGCGAAAGATTCGCACCGGCTGTTCCACTGATCGAAACCGGCGTCTCCGCGACTGCATCAATCGCGGGGCCCAGCTGCAAACTCTGTACGGCAAGCTTCCCATTGAACGGTGGGGCGGCAGGTCCGGAAACCAGGCCGCCTTGAGCCATAATAGTCCCGCCAAAGAGCTCGAAGGAGAGATCCCGAAGCCCGAGGTCCTGTCCTTTCGTCTCCACCGCGAGCTTGAAATTCTTGACCTCGACCGGTTTCTTGAGTGGCAGCGTCATCGGCAGATTGGCGGTATTGATGGCCGGTGAGGTCATCGTGATCGCGGCCTGCGGCCCGGCTGTTTTGCCCGTGATGGCAAACGTTGTTTTGCCTAAGGCCAGCTGCAGATTGATCGCATCGATGTCGATCGTCTCTTTCAGCGGTCCGAAGGTACCGTCGAGAGACACCGGCAGATTCAACGGCTGAACCAGCGTGGCCAGATGGAGATTCGGACTGCTGCCCAGATGAACGGACTGCAGGAGAAACTCCATGTCCTGGAGGATATATTCGACCGGCTTCGCTTGAGAGAAGTCTCGGTACGTGACCTTTCCACCGACGAGCGACACCCGATCCACCGCAAGGAGCGCGAGAATTTTCAGCGGCCCATCCGGGGTCGGCACCGGCGCGCGCGACGGCATTTCCGGCGCAGCCACCCCCTTGCGCCCCAACGTCGCTGCGTTCAGCACCCCGTTCTTGTTCTTGATGACGGTGATCAAAGGCTCGCGCAGCGTAATTTCTTCAACTTCGACCTTGCCGCTCAACAAGGGCATCAGCTTGACTCCGACATCGACCGAGGACAGAGAGGCAAACGGATCGGTCCCGAAGGCCGGATCCTCGATGACCGTGAATCCCGCCACCCGCGCGCCCAGCCTGGGCCAGATGGTCAACCGAATATCCTGAAGGGTCACCTTGCGGTTCAAAGCCTCTTCGATCAGCGGGCGATACTGCTCCTGATATTTGTTCAGATCGACGATAAACGGAAGGAGCAGCGCCACCCCGACCAGCACCGCTATCAACACACCGATACCGATCATGATTTTCATCCTGCACCTCCAATTCCATCCTGCAGTATAGGAAACACCCCCTAGAGGGTCAAATACCGTACCACCTCCGCTCGTTCTCGCCTTGCCGCATACTAGACCGCAGTGCTACAATCCCGCCTCTCGTATGGGCGCGGAGAGGTGCGAGAGTGGTCGAATCGACATGCTTGGAAAGCATGCGTCTCAGCAATGGGACCGTGGGTTCGAATCCCACCCTCTCCGCCATACAGAGCTAGCTCGACCGCGAGCCACCATGATGATTCCTGGCGAGCGGATAATCCCGCCCGCGTATTTAGGGGCCGGGCCCTGTGCAACAGAACCCTGTGAACCCCGCCAGGTCCGGAAGGAAGCAACGGTAAGCGGTCAGTTTTGTGTGCCGCAGGATCACCTGGCCCCGCTTAGTTTGCCCATGAGCCGCTCGTAATGGATTATCAAGTCTCTGCCCGCAAATACCGGCCCGGCACGTTCGATGATGTTGTCGGTCAATCGCACGTCGTTCAGACGCTGATGAACGCGGTCGACACCAAACGCATCGCGCATGCCTACCTGTTTTCCGGCACCCGCGGGGTGGGCAAGACGACGGTCGCCCGTATTCTGGCGAAAGCGCTGAACTGCGAGCAGGGACCGACCGGCCACCCCTGTAACACCTGCGTCAACTGCGTCGAGATCACCCAGGGCACCTCCGTCGATGTGATGGAGATCGACGGCGCCTCCAATACCAGCGTCGACGATGTGCGGGAGATACGCGAGAATGTGAAATTCTCGCCCTTTCGCGGACACTATCGTGTCTACATCATCGACGAAGTTCACATGCTCTCGAATTCGGCCTTCAACGCGCTTCTGAAGACGCTGGAGGAGCCGCCCTCCCATGTCGTGTTCATTTTCGCGACGACGGAAATTCATAAGATTCCGGCCACGATCCTGTCCCGCTGCCAGCATTACAATTTCAGGCGGATTGCGCGCCAGGAGATTATCGACCGGCTCCGCCACGTCGCCACGCAAGACGGCATGACGATCGAGGATCGCAGTTTCACCGCGCTCGCGCGGGCGAGTGAAGGCAGCATGCGCGACGGATTAAGCCTGCTCGATCAGGCCGTTGCGTTCGGCGGGAAAACGATTGCCCATGCCGATCTGGAAGTGCTTCTCGGCGCCGTACCGCAGGAACTGGTGCAGGGCATGAGCGCGGCAATCCTCGCGCAGGACAGTCCGGCCGCATTGGCGGTACTCGCCAATCTGCTGGACCAGGGCCATGACCTGAAAGCCTTTTGCTCCGATGTGGTGGAATACCTCCGCAACCTCCTGGTCGCCTCGGTCGTCCCTGCCGGCCCAGAGTTGCGCGGCTTGATCGAAGCCACGGAAGAAGACATTCAACAATTGGCAGCGGAAGCCAAGAAGCTGACGCCGGAACAACTTCAAGAGCTGCTGACGATCTTCTCGCAGGCTGAGGATTCCTTGCGCTACAGTGCCCACCCGCGCTTCGTGCTGGAGGCGGCGGCGGTACGCGCCACCAGGCTTGTCCGGCAGCAGGAAACGCGCACGGAAACTCCATCCCGGACGGCAACCTCGCCGTTGGCACAGAAACCGAGCACCGCATCGCCAGCCATACCCCCAACAGCGAAACCTGCATCCGGCACGACTGTTGCCACGCCTCGTCCAGCACCACTAGTTGGATCGGCGCCACAGCCCCCACGAACCGGCACCTCATCTGTCACTGCGCGCCCGACAACGCTGGTTGCATCGAAGCCGATTGCGACAACTCAACCGCCGCAGGCTTCAACGCCTCAGGACTCCAAGCCGGACAAAGCCTTGTCTCCTCCAACACCATCGAGTGAGACGCAAGCGACAGCGGTTGATCCATCCGTCCCTGTAAGACCATCAGAACCGACCACCCTCAATTGGGACCTGGTCCAGGAAGAAGTCGCAGCATCGTTTCCTAATTTCGCTCCGTTTTTGGAAGCCGGCCGGTTTGTCTCGCTCGACGGAGGACAGGTCAGTATTGGATTCGGAAAGCAGGCGACGCTGGCCCGCTCCATGATGGAAAAGGAAGATAATCTCCGGGCCCTGGCCGCGCTCTGCGAGCGACAGGTCGGGCAGCCGGTTCGCATCCGTGTGATCGAGCTCTCCGCATCCGATCCGCCGGGACTCACGATGGCGCAAGTACGGGCGGCCAAGGAGCAGGAGCAGCGCGTGGTATTGTTTGAGCGGGCCCGGGCCAATCCGGTTGTGAAACAGGCTATGGACATCTTTGGCGCAGATCTCGCTGCGGTGCGAACCGTAGCACAGAAAGAGACAGGCGAATGAAAAATCCCTTTGGCGATATGTCGAACATTTTGAAGCAGGCAAAAGCCATGCAGGATCAGATGGCCAAGATCCAGGAACAGGCCGCGACCAAGATCGCCAGCGGGACAGCCGGCGGCGGCAGCGTTACCGTGACAGCCAATGGCGCCATGCAAATCGTGAGTGTGGTCATCGATCCCGAAGTCGGCAAGAGCGGCGATGTGGAGATGCTCCAGGATCTCGTGCTGGCCGCGACCAACGATGCGCTCCGGAAGGCAAAGGACTTGATGGAGCAGGATATGAAGGCCCTGACGGGCGGGATGAAGATGCCGGGGCTTTTTTAACGCGCCGGATCGCGCCCAATGTAGCCTCAACGGATTATTACCGATTTAAACATGTCGATCGATCAACGTGGGTTACTCGCCCGGCTCGTGAAAGAACTGGTTCGCCTGCCCGGTGTCGGACAGAAGAGCGCACAACGGCTTGCTTTTCACTTGCTCAAGGCAGAACGTGAGGACGCGCTCCGGTTGGCTGATGCCATTCGCGCGGTCAAGGACGGGCTGGCATTTTGCCGGCAATGTCGGAATATCGCCGAAGGCGATTTGTGCGAATTCTGCCTCGATCCCAAACGGGACCGCACCAAAATCCTAGTCGTGGAAGAGCCCAGCACGACCTACGCGATTGAACGGGCCGCCGGCTACCGCGGTCTCTATCACGTTCTGCTGGGTACCCTCTCTCCGCTCGACGGCATCGGCCCGGGGGATATCCGGGCAGAGGAACTGGTTGAACGGGTGAAGCTCGGCGGCGTGGACGAAGTCATTCTCGCCACCAGCCCGACGATTGAAGGGGAAGCGACCGCGATCTATCTCACCAGATTACTCAAGCCGTTTGTCACCCGTGTGTCCCGTATCGCCTATGGTATCCCGGTCGGCATGGATATCGAATATGCCGATGAAGTCACATTGCTGAAATCGATCGAAGGCCGCCGGGACTTGTAATCTCCGCATCCCGCTGCATCATTCTCCCGTTGACCCATTCTTTGGACGGCTGCTATAGTTCCCGCTCGGTCGGGACTATCGGAGCCAGCATCTATGAAGGCACCCGCTCCCCGGAAAAAATCCTCCACTGCACGGACGGCCTCTTCACGCAAGAAGACTGCCGCTCGCACCCTATCCGCCAAAACCAAGAAACCGGCTTCTCCAAAGATTCGGTCGAAGTATCCTGACATTCAACGAGCCCTGGAGCAGCAGCGCGCTGACTTGCTTGAAGAAGTGGGAGAAGTGCTGACACAGCCCAAAACTCCGGAAGCGTTACCGGATGTGAGTGATCAGGCGTCCGCAGAAGAAGATCAGCGCTTTTCCATGCGGATTATGGAACGCGAGCAGAATCTGCTTAAGAAGGTCAATGAAGCCTTGGATCGGATGAAGAAGCAGACCTACGGCATCTGCGAGCAATGCGGTGAGGACATTCCCTACAAGCGGCTCAAAGCCCGCCCCGTCACGACGTTCTGCATCGAGTGCAAAACCCTTCAGGAACAGAAAGAACGGACCCGCCGGTAACCCGGGCTCCCCCGTCTTTCTTTCACGGTTTTTTCAGGACCTTCAATCGCTCCTTGACCCGGGCAATTCTTCCCTCTTCTTCGGGAATTCCCTCGACAAGAGCCAGGAAAGTTTCATATTCGGCGAGAGCCCGCTTCGGATTCGTCGGCTCGTAGGCCTCTGCGAGATTGTACCGGGCCATGGCGTAGTTCGGTCGTAGGATCACTGCCTTCTCAAACAGACTCATGGCCGCAGCTTTCTCCCCGAGTTTATTGTGGACGGCCCCGAGATTGTTCATCACTTCCGGAACATTCGGCCGGATGGCGAGGGACTGGAGCATTTCAGCCTTCGCCTTTTCAAGTTGTCCTTTCGCATCCAATGAAACGCCCAAACGATGGTGGGCTTCTGCCATCCACACTTTGTTGGCAAAGCCGCTCGTGATCGACTTCTGGTAAGCATCGGCTGCGATGTCGTAATCCTTATCCTTGCAATAAGCCAATTGCGCCGTCTGACCCCGGGCGAACTGTTGCAACGAGGCAAATGATTCTTTGTCTTCGCTTCCCTGACTCTCAATCTTCATTCCCGACTTGCCGCCGGCCGGCTCCCGGAGCCGGTCGAGAAATTCCCGCCGGTAGGGGGAAAACAGCCGGACATAAGGGTCAATCGTGAAAGAAGCCGTGAGGAGAATCATATGCTCCCGGTTGCCGGTCACAAGATACTCGACGGTCGTTTTCTCATCGCCGGTATCGAAGATGGCGCTGGAGTCCATATTAGCCTTCGTCGCTAACTGCGAGACGTTCAGATAAAATTCCAATTGTGGCTTCAACGCGAGCAGCGTCTTTCTCAAGACTGGATAGGGCTCGAGATCCAATCCACTCGGGAACATGAAGATCGCTCCTACGAGCATTCCGTCCTCATCAAAAAAATAGGATTCATCCGCATGTGACGGACTGTGTGCGGCAGGATAGAGTAATTCCTGACCGCTTCCCCAGGGTCTCGCCGTGAATGTTTTTGGCGGGACTTTTTTCAGGACCTCGGGTTTGCGATCGCACAGCGCTGCCGTCGTCTTGAGCAGGACGAGATCGCTCTCGGATGGGGGAAGATTGGGTCGAATCGGAGGAGGCGGACCGCCACATCCGGCTATCAGGCTAAATAGGATGCTGCTTATTGCGAGTGTGCCGAATCGGCGGTGCAATGGCATACGGTCTCCGGTCAAGAATCCAGAGTCTAAGGCCAATAAAACTTACACGAATTCGGGAGGCTTTGCGAATAGGCAAGAAAAAGCCCGCTCCGGATAAGGGAGCAGGCTTTATGTTTCGATGGGAAGAGTCGACTTAGCGACGTAGGCTATCTTGCATGCTATCTTCAGCCGTGTAACCAAAGAGGTAGGGGAACGAACTCGCCAAGGCATAGATTGGCCGATTGACCGCATAATCTAACGCGTGGCCAAGCGGGTGAAACAAAAAACCCAGCCAACGAATGGGATTGTCATTTATCGGGCTGCCTGCACGAGGATCTGAGTACACCATTGCGGTACTATCCAGCACATTGTAGATACTCGTCGAAGGCGTGTACTCGCTTTCTGTTGCCGTGCCCGCTTGATTCGTCGTCGTACACCCTGTTGCAAGCACCGCCATCAGCACCGCACCAATTGCCCATGATGTTGGTCGCATACGTAACCTCACTTTGTTCGATCCCATCGACAGTGGCCTAAGCGATCCGCGAAATACAGTGTGAAGTGTAGCCGACATCCCTGATTCTGTCTAGGAACGAGGCAATTATCGAGCAAACCTGGCCGAGCGGCGTATCGGGGTTTGAAGCAAGAAAAGCATGGTGGGCGATACAGGGATCGAACCTGTGGCCTCTTCCGTGTGAAGGAAGCGCTCTACCACTGAGCCAATCGCCCATGCCGGCCAAGTCTAGCATGGAGCAATTCACCGGTTCAATTGCAGAGGGTAGAAGAAATCTCGCCGTTGGCATATGGCCGGCGTCTGCCGCCTTGACTTCCCTGAAAGTCGGTTTCTAGAATGCGTCCTTCCCATATATATACCTGAGAGGAGCATTTGTGGGCATGAGAGATGACATCGTCATCATAGGGGGTGGTCTGGCCGGCTCCGAAGCAGCCTGGCAGGCCGCAAACAGAGGCGCGAAGGTGACGCTCTATGAGATGCGTCCCAAGGAGATGACGAAAGCACATAAGACCGGCGGTTTGGCCGAGTTGGTCTGCTCCAACTCGCTCGGGTCTGCCGATCCGTTGAACGCGCCCGGCATCCTCAAAGAAGAAATGCGGCGGCTGGGGTCGCTGATTATCGCCTCGGCCGAACAGGCCAGGGTGCCGGCAGGATCGGCGCTCGCCGTCGATCGCGATCAATTTTCCCTCAAGATCACTCAAGCGCTGGAAAGCCATCCGAACGTCCGCATCCTGCATGAGGAGATTACCGAGATCCCGACAGATTGCCTCTGCATCATTGCCACAGGGCCCTTAACGTCGGACAAACTGTCGGTGGCAATCCGTGCCGTCACGCAATCGCACCATTTGTATTTTTTCGATGCCATCTCGCCGATCATCGACGCGGAGTCGATCAATATGGATATCGTCTTCGCCGCTTCGCGTTACGACAAGGGAGGCGCCGACTACCTGAACTGTCCGATGGACGACGCGCAATACAACACGTTTTATGACGCGCTGATGGCGGCCGAAAAAGTGCAGCCGAAAGAATTCGAGAAGACGCCCTATTTTGAAGCCTGCATCCCCATTGAAGTCATGGCGGAACGGGGCCGGCAAACCATGCTCTTCGGCCCGCTGAAGCCGGTCGGATTGGAAGATCCCCGAACCGGTAAGAGGCCGACCGCCGTCATCCAGCTCCGGACCGAAAACGTGCATCGAACCTGCTACAACATGGTCGGCTTTCAGACGAAGCTCACCTACCCGGAGCAGAAACGCGTGTTTCGCATGATCCCCGGCCTGGAGCAGGCGGAGTTTCTCCGTTACGGCAGCCTGCATCGGAACACCTTTATCAACTCTCCCCAGTTGCTCTTGAACACGTTGCAGTTCAAGTCGCGCGGCACCTTGTTTTTTGCAGGCCAATTGGTCGGCGTGGAAGGCTATACCGAATCTGCTGCGATGGGCGGCTTCGCAGGCATCAATGCGGCGCGCGCCCTCGCGGGACTGCCCCTAGTCACGCCGCCTGCCACCACGGCCCACGGGTGCCTGGTGGGCCATGTGGCTTCATCCGACCCGAAACATTTCCAGCCGATGAATACGAATTACGGCCTCTTCCCGCCGCTCGCCCAACCGACCAGGGACAAAGAGAAGAAACGGCAACTCATTGCCCAGCGGGCTCGTGAGGATTTTGAAAGATGGATGACGCAATCCGCGCTTTCATGACCTTTCTCACTGTCGAGCGTCAGGCATCGCCGGAAACCATCCGTAATTACCGTTCAGATCTCCGACAGCTGACGACCTTTCTCACGCAAGCCCAGCCGACGCCGCAAACCCGGCGCTCGCTCCCGATCGGCGAAATAACCACGGAATCCCTACGCGCCTACTTACACTGGCTTGACCGCAAGGGGGAAAAGGCCTCCTCACTCGCGCGTAAGCTCGCCTGTCTGAGAAGCTTCTACCGGTTCCATGTCCGCGAAGGGACCGTTGAAAAGAATCCGGCCGAGGACATTAGAAGTCCCAAGCTCCCGAAGACTCTGCCGCGGGTTCTGACGAAAGATGACGCGAATGTCTTGATGGAATTCCCCGAAGGAGACACCGCGTTGCCGCTACGAGACCGGGCAATCCTGGAAACGCTCTATTCCACCGGCGCACGCGTCAGCGAAGCCGTCGGGCTCAACCTCGGCGATCTCAACCAATCCGACGGGCTCGTCCACCTCCGCGGAAAGGGCCGGAAGGAACGGATCGTTCCAATCGGCGACGTCGCGCTCCAGGCGATCCACACCTATCGAGCCTCGTTGAAGCGTTCGACCGCGGATGAGCGACCTGCGACGCCCCTGTTTCTCAACCACCGGGGTGGCCGATTGACCGTGCGTAGCGTCGCCCGTCTCGTCTCCCGCTACTCCAGTCGCCTGGCAGGTGGCGCGATCAGCCCCCATGCACTCCGCCACTCCTATGCGACCCATCTCCTCGACGAAGGCGCGGACCTTCGTTCCATTCAAGAAATGTTAGGACACGCCTCGCTCAGCACGACACAAAAATACACGCATCTGGCGACCGATCAGCTGCTGGCCGTCTATGACCGCGCTCATCCCCGGGCCAGGACGGCAAAGACGCCTCCGGCAGGAAAAGACGGTCCCGCAACCTGAGCACCGGCTCAACAACCTCCGGTTCAACCCGAGATGACAACAAAATCGCACGAAAATTCATACCGCTTTGAACACAACGGGATTGTGTTTCTGGATGAAATTGATATATTCACGGGCCTCAAACCTGTGCGCGCCACGGCAGATCATCGTAATGCGGTCCCCCGGCATCCTCTGAGGACTAGGAGCAGCCCATGAATCGACTGATTAAGAAAGCCAATATCCTCATCGAGGCGCTGCCTTATATCCGCACCTTCCGGGGCAAAACGGTGGTCATTAAGTACGGCGGGCATGCCATGACCGAGACCGCACTGAAGGAACGATTCGCGGAAGACATCGTCCTGCTCAAATACGTCGGGCTCAATCCGGTCATCGTGCATGGCGGTGGACCTCAGATCGACAAGATGCTGACCAGGCTGGGCATCGAAGCCAAATTCCGCCACGGCGTCCGGATCACCGACGAAGCCACCATGGAAATCGTGGAGATGGTCCTGGCCGGCAAGATCAATATGGAAATTGTGGAACTCCTGAATCGCCATGGGGGACGGTCCGTGGGCTTGAGCGGAAAAGACGGCGGGCTGCTCATGGCGCATCCGCTCACCGCAAAATCCTGGGCAAAAAGTTTAGGCAAGGATCTGGAAGGTGATGATGAGGGCGACTTCGGGCTGGTCGGAGAAGTGCAGTCCGTTGATCCCAGCCTCGTTCTGAAACTTCAACAGGACCACTACATTCCGGTTATCGCACCGATCGGGACAGACAAGGAAGGAAATACCTACAACATCAACGCCGACCTCGTGGCCGGCGCCATTGCCGCTTCACTCCATGCGGAAAAACTCGTGATGATGACCGACGTCAAGGGAATCCGTGACGCCAACAGCCGCCACCTTTCGACGGTCTCACGGAAAGATGTGCAGCGGATGGTAAAGAAGGGCGTAATCGGCGAAGGCATGCTGCCGAAAGTCCATGCCTGCCTCGATGCCCTGGCCGGAGGAACCGGGAAAGCCCACATCATCGACGGTCGCATTCCCCACGCCCTCTTGCTCGAAATCTTTACCCGCAAGGGCATCGGCACCGAGATTGTGTCGTAACCCTTTCCAGGCACAAGAACCAGCCGCGTGACTGACGAATTCACTACGCACCTGGCGGCGCTGGCCCGCGAACGCCATCCCGACACTTCGCCGGCCGCGTTGAGAGAGACGGCGTCCTACTTGTCACAACAGTTCATCCGTTCCAGCCTTGCCGTCACCACCCACCGATTCGAGGCCTGGGGACAGACCTACGACAACGTGATCGGAACGAAGCCGGCTGCAAATGGTACTGCTACGACCCCGCTGATTCTGGCCGCCCACTACGACACGGTGTCAGGATCGCCCGGCGCCGACGACAATGCCAGCAGCCTCGCCGTGCTGCTCGAAATCGCCCGACGACTCAAGCAGCGCGTTCTTACGCGACCGCTCCAATTCATTGCTTTCTGCCTTGAAGAGAAAGACTTGCTCGGGAGCCGCGCCTATGCGGCCCATCTGACCGAAACCGGCCAGTCCATTCATGGAGCCATCGTTCTTGAATGCGTCGGGTACGCCAGCGACCGGGAAGGCTCGCAACAAACGCCCCCCGGCATTCCCGTGGCCGTACCCTCTGTCGGAAACTTTCTCGCGCTGATCGGGAATCAGACCTCAGCCTCACTGACGGCGGCATTATCCCAAGCCATGACTCCCACCATCCCGGTCGTTCCGCTGATCGTACCAGGCAATGGAGAACAACTCCCCGATACCAGACGGAGCGACCATACGGCCTTTTGGGAACAGGGCTTCGCCGCCGTCATGGTGACCGATACCGCCAACTTTCGAAATCCGCACTATCATCGATCGACCGATACGGTCGACACACTCAACCTGAAATTCCTCGCGTCCGTGGCTGATGCCGTCACGAACGCGGTGCTGGCGCTCGCCGCCACGCCGGAAAGGCCATGATGCCCCGATTACTCAGCCGGCCGACAAGAGCCGCCATCAGCAAGATCTTCGCCCGGTTGGACTATAAAGCCCTCGGTCCGGTCTATTGCTACGAAGGGGGCGATGAATTCTGGCAGGCCAAGCGCAAACCCTGTGAACGACTGGGAAACCGGATCGCCCGGGCGCTGGCCGATCGCCTCGACCCGCATGGACGGAGCCTCTATGTGGGAGCCGGCGTCGCGGAGCTCCCGCCGCTTCTCATGGAAGCCCTTGACCTCCAACGGGAAGTTGAGCCGTATAATCTTCGCCGAGCCGAGGTCACCGCCATCAATCGAACCTGTCGATCCCTGCCGGTGCGATTTCATTGCCTTGATGCAGCAAAGGCGAAGGGACGCTTCGATCATCTCTGGGTGGTGAGTGTGCTCAATGATCCGGAACGATTCCCTCACCTGGCCCCGCTGTCCTACGGAACCGCCGATCCGGTGACATTCGACCCGCGCCAGTTTGAACAGCAGCGCCGTATCGTCCGTTCGATCGTCGATCGCGTCATGCCGAAACTGAGCCTGCCGGGATTCGTGACCACTTCAACTGAAGAAGTGGTGTGGATCGCCGACTGGTGCCATCGCAAGAATATCCCCTATCTCGTTGAGCGAGAGCAATTTCCGACCGCCCTAGTAGGCGATCCGGTCTGCTTTATGAGGATTGGGGCTGCGACAACGAACACTCGCAGGCCGAGAAACGCTAGATCTTAAATCCGGTAGGTGGCTTCGAGGAATCGTCCATATACTGGCGGGCGTACTTCACATAGTTGGCGGCCGACTCCTTGATCCAGGCCAGCTCGGCCTCCGACGCGCCGCGCCGAACCCGGGCCGGCGAGCCGAGGATGACGCTCTTCGGCGGAACCACCGTCCCTTCTACCACGAGCGCACCGGCGCCCACCACCGAGTCTTCCCCGATCACCGCGCCGTCCATGACGATCGCGCCCATCCCCACCAGCACCCGATCCTTGATCGTGCAACCGTGCAACACCACACTGTGACCGATGGTCACCTCGTTCCCGATGATCAGGGGATGGGTATCGTGCGTGACATGCAACATGCAGAGATCCTGTACATTCGTCCGGTTTCCGATGCGGATATGATGCACATCGCCCCGGATCACGGCATTAAACCAGACGCTGCACTCCTCCCCCATCACCACATCGCCGATGACGACGGCCGTGTCCTCAATGAAGCAGGAGTCCGGAACGGTGGGCTTGGTACCTTGAAATGTTCGGATCACGGACCGCACTGTAAGTGAAGAATGTCCTGGATTTCAAGACCGAGACGCGTTGACAGGCTTTTCACCCCTCCCGTAGACTGCCTCTCATGTCTACACCCCTGATCCAGCTCGACCGCAAAAAGACAGCCACGAAGACCGCCCATGCAAAGGCGCCTGTTGCTGTCGGCAAAACCACCGTCGGGTTCGTGAATCTCGGCTGCTCGAAAAACCAGGTGGACTCTGAGCTCATGCTGGGCACGCTCGTCCACGACGGCTTCCAACTGACCGGTGATGCCAAGAAAGCCGAAGTCGTGATTATCAATACCTGCGGCTTCATTGAAGAAGCCAAGCAGGAATCGATCAATACCATTCTCGAACATGGCAAGCTGAAGAAAAAAGGCGCCTGCCGGGTCCTGATTGCCGCAGGCTGCCTGGCTCAACGCTATCAGGGCGACCTGCTGAAAGAACTGCCGGAATTGGATGGCGTGGTAGGGACCGGCGAATTCGGGAAGATCGCCGAGATCTGTCGCAACCTCCTTACGCCCGGTAAACGCCAGCAACGGCTCTGGATCAGCGAACCACCGTATCTGTACGATGCGGATGCCCCGCGCTTACGACTGGGCAAGCCGCACAGCGCCTACGTGAAGATCGCCGAAGGATGCAACCGGAATTGCGCCTTCTGCGCCATTCCCATCATGCGCGGAAAACAGCGGAGCCGATCGATCGAATCCATTGTGGCCGAAGCGGAACGCCTCGCCGGGGAAGGCGTAAAGGAGCTCAACCTCATTTCCCAGGATACGATCAACTACGGCGTGGACCTGGGCATTCGAGGGGGTCTCACCTCGCTGCTTCGCGCGCTGGTGAAGGTTCCGGATATCCGGTGGATCAGGCCGTTCTACCTCTATCCCCAACAAGTCACCGATGATCTGCTCGACCTCTATGCGGGTGAAGAAAAGATTACCAAGTACATCGACATGCCCCTCCAGCACATCAACGACCGGATGCTGAAACGCATGCACCGCCTGGGCAATCGAGCCGCCATCGAGAAACTCGTGGACCGCATTCGCACCCGCATTCCCGGCCTGACGTTCCGGACCGCCTTCATCGTGGGATTCCCCGGCGAAACAGAGAAGGCGTACCAGGAACTCAGGTCGTTTGTGTCGGAATCGGGCTTTGACCGGGTAGCGGCGTTTCTCTATTCGGACGAGGAAGATACGACGGCGGTCTCGCTGGACGATAAGATTGAGCGCAGCGTGATGGAGGAACGGCGGAACGAACTGCTCGCCATCCAGGAAGGCATCGCGTCAGGACACGGACAAGACCGCATCGGTTCGGTCATGGAAGTGCTCGTCGAAGGGCCGTCGGAAGAAACTCCGCTCCTCCTGGAAGGACGCCACGAAGGCCTCGCACCGGAAATAGACGGGGTCGTCTATATCAATGACGGTTCGGCCAGCCCGGGAGATTTCGTCAAGGTGGAGATCACGGATGCGGCCACCTACGATCTCGTCGGACATATCGTCCCCTAGCCGCTCACCACACCCGTTCGTGATCTGCTACACTCTCTGAAAATTGACGAAAGGGGCGCATCCGCCATGGCAGCCACGCGCAAAGATTCCGTTGTGATTCTGATCCACTGCAAAGACCGGAAGGGCATTGTCGCTCGTGTGTCGGGATTCATCCACGACTTCGGCGGCAACATTCTCGACTCGGATCACCATACCGATGAAGAGACCAACGACTTCCTGATGCGGATGGAGTTTGCCACGGAAGGGTTGCAGATTCCTCCCGACGAAATCTCCGCCGCCTTCGCCCCCATCGCCAAAGTATTCGAGATGCGCTATGAGGTGCACCACTCCAGCCACCGCACCCGTGTCGGCATGCTGGTCTCCAAACAGGATCACTGTTTGGCCGACCTCCTCCAGCGCCACCGTCGGGACGAGTTACACATCGACATACCGGTCATTATTTCCAACCATGAGACCTGTGCCGAATGGGCCCACCTGTTCAAAATTCCCTTCGTGGTCTTACCGGTGACCAAAGACACCAAGCCGCAGCAAGAGCAACAAGTCATCTCAGCGTTGAAATCTCATCGGGTGGAACTGGTGGTCATGGCCCGCTACATGCAGATTTTGAGCGCCGGCTTTCTTGCTCACATCGGCTGTCCGGTGATCAACATTCATCACTCGTTTCTTCCTGCGTTCATCGGCGCGAATCCCTATCGGCAGGCCTACGAGCGGGGTGTGAAGATCATCGGCGCGACGGCCCACTATGCGACCGAGGATCTCGACGAAGGACCAATTGTCGAACAGGACGTGATTCGGGTCGGCCATCGGGATACGGTCGATGATCTGGTGAGGAAGGGGCGTGACCTGGAAGAGATCGTCCTGGCCCGGGCGGTGCGCCGGCATATCGAACATCGTGTGTTGGTGTATGGAAAAAAGACCGTCGTCTTCGATTAGTCAGGATACTGAAAAAGCCCGCCAGCGTCGTTCTCGCATCGTTCAGACCCTCACCGTACGGAAAATATTACTTGAGGCAAGGGGCCTCTCCGCTCGCAGATGATCGAAGCGAGCGGATCAAGCGAAGCGTGGTAGGTACCTCCTCGGCCCTTCACTCGCTGCGGCCTTGCTGGACGATCTTTTTGAGTATCCTGCGGGGGGGTGAGGCAGCAGCCCCACCCCCCGAGCTCTCACCTAGACCTTCGCGGTGAGAAATAACGCATTGCCATGGCGATTGATCAAGATCAGGACGTTGTCACCCTTCTTGATCGCTGATGATGCCTTCTCAAACTCCTTGACCGACTTGACCGGCTGACGGTTGATCTCACGGATGACGTCACCCGCCATCAAGCCGGCCTTCTCTGCGCCGCTCTCCGGCTCGACACCCGTCACGACAACTCCCTGCGCCTTGCCCTTGATGCCCAACTCCTTCGCGGTCTCTCGATCCAGGTCCTGGACGGCCACTCCGGCAAAAGCATAGTCCGCTTCACCGGCTTCGGCTTTCGCGACCTTCGTTGTATCCAACTGTTCCCCGATCGTCACCGTGAGGTCTTTCTCATGGCCGTCACGGATCACCTTGACCGGCACCTTCATCCCAACCCCTGTTCTTGTCACCAGGCGCTGGAGCGCCACCGCATCCTCAACGGGTGTGCCTTGATACGCGATGATCACATCACCCTGCTTGAGACCAGCCTGATCGGCCGGCCCCTCTTCCTTCACGTCACTGATCAGCGCACCCTTCGCATGCTTAATCCCGAAGGATTTAGCCAGGTCCTGACTCAGGTCCTGAATCCCGACACCCAGGTATCCACGCACGACCTTTCCGCTCTTGATCAGGCTTTCATAGATCGGCTTGCCCATGCTGGTCGGTACGGCAAACCCCACGCCCTGATATCCGCCGGTCTGCGAGAAGATCGCCGTATTGATCCCGACTAATTCTCCGCGCGTATTCACCAAGGCGCCACCTGAGTTTCCAGGATTGATAGCGGCATCCGTCTGAATGAAGTCTTCGTACTGCGTGATACCCATCCGGCCACGGCCCAGGGCGCTCACGATGCCGAGCGTCACGGTCGAGTTCAATCCGAAGGGATTTCCGACCGCCAACACATATTCACCGACTTGCAGCTTGGTGGCATCTCCCCAGACAACCGTCGGAAGATTCTGTCCATCGATCTTCACCACCGCCAAATCCGTCTTGGGATCGGTTCCGACAATCGTGCCCTTGAATTCACGTTTGTCGGGCAAGGTGACCGTGACTTCCTGGGCACCTTCGATCACATGGTTATTGGTCAGCACATAGCCCTCCGGGGAGACAATCACCCCGGAGCCCTGGCCGCTGCCACGATGACCACGAGGCTCACCGGGGCCTTGCGGCCCACGGAATCCGCGGGGGACTCCCGGACTTTGCGGCCCACCGAAGAACTCTTCCATCCGATCGCGTAATTCATCGGGGATCTTCCGCCCGTCGGCGACTTTCTCTCCCGTGACCGTCGTAATGTTCACCACGGCCGGTGTGACCGCCTTGGCCACCTCCGTAAACCCGTTCGCCGCCGGGGCGAGTGGCAGCGCCACGGCGGTCGCCGCGGGCTGGATTCCGCTGGAGGCATGGGAAGTGGGCAACGATTGCCCGCCCCAGATCAGCACCGCTCCCACCGCGGCGATGGCAAGACTCGCAACGACTGCCTTCTGAACCAACTTCTTCATGGTTCCCTCCTCGTGACAATGATGCCGGTGAACGGATCTTTCTCGTATTGATGTACGAGTGACCGTATCAGCCGGTGATGAAAAGGGGATTAGGAGCGAATTAGAAGTCGTTAAGCGGAAGGAACTGCCAGGGGGAGCGTGACTGTAAACGTTGAACCGATACCCGGTTCGCTCGTCACGTCGATGCGACCTTTGTGAGACTCGGCGATCCAGGTGCAAATCGCGAGTCCAAGGCCCGTACCCTTCTTCGTATGGGCCCTGGCACCATCGGTCCTGTAGAATCGATGAAAGATGCGGGACAGATCATCGGTCGCGATGCCGATCCCTTGATCCCTGACCGACAGACGCGCGTTGTTTCCCTCTGCAACGAGCGAGATTTCGACGTTCCCGTTGGGATGAGAGTATTTGATCGCATTTTCCACCAGATTCAACAGCAACTCTCGCAACCGGAGTTCATCGCCTTGGACGACAGCCGGCTGCACCGTGCCCAGCGTCACGGCGATGTTGCGATCCTGTCCGAGCAGCGTCGCTTGCCGGTGGATGTCTTCGACGAGCGATTCCAGTCCGACCGGGAGCGTCTCCATTTTTACCTCTCCCATGTCTGCACGGGAGAGGAAGAGCAACTCATCGACGATGCGGGTCATGCGATCAATTTCTTCCAGATTGCTTTCGAGAACGGATTGGTAGTCACCCAACGGACGGGGGCGCCGAAGCACCAATTCGGTCTCTCCCTTCATGACGGTCAACGGAGTCCTGAGCTCGTGGGAGGCATCGCTGGTAAATTGACGAATCTGCCGGAACGACACATCGAGCCGGCCGATCATGTCGTTGAACATGCTGGCCAGGCGCCCGATCTCGTCGGGAGCGGTCGAGACCGTCAACCGCTGGCTGAGGTCGCCGGCGGCGATGCGCTGGGCCGCCAGCGTGATCGCGTCGACCGGACGCAGCGCGCGGCCGGCCAGAAACCATCCGCTGGCCAGTGACACCGCCAGCGCAATCGGCATCGTCACCAGCAACACCAGCAGCAGCCGGCGCAACGTGTCTTCGATCGATTCCATCGACGTCCCGACCTGCACGATGTAGAGCAAGGTTCCGCGATACATGATCGGCACGGACACGAGTCGGAGCGGCGGCTCCTTCGGATACTTCGCCGATTCAAAAATGGATTTCCCGCTGAACGTCGTTTCGAGCGCCGTGCGGCTGAGCGGGACTTCATGTTGCTTGATATTGGGAGAGCGGAGCGTGATCGTTCCGGAAGGGCTGAAGATCTGGAAGAACTTGTCGATCCGGGCGAGTTCGGGAAACTGCGAGAGCAATTCCTCTTCGTCGATGAGCGGGAGAAATCCCCGCTCTTCCAGCGACCGGACCGCCGTGTTGGCGGTCTCTTCTAACGATTGATCCACCGCATCGCGAAGACTCCGCGCGGTCACATTGTACAAAACAACGGAGAACACGATGAGAACGAGGGCCAGCGTGCTCCCGTACCAGAGCGTGAGCCGAACTCGCAGTGGCATCAGTCGACTTTCAGCATATAGCCGCTGCCACGGATCGTATGGATAAGTTTTTTCGACCGGCCCCGGTCGATCTTGTTACGGAGATAATTGACGTAGACATCGATGACATTGGTGAAGGTATCGAAGTCCTGGTTCCAGACATGCTCGGAAATCATGGGCCTCGTCAATACCCGCCCGGTGTGACGCATCAGATATTCGAGCAGCGCATATTCTTTCAGCGTCAGCTCAATCCGCTGCCCGCCGCGCGCGACCTCGCGGGTCGCCGGATTCAGTACCAAATCATCGATCTGCAGAATACCGGGGCTCTCGGTCGCCCCCCGGCGCAACAACGCCCGGACACGGGCCAGCAGTTCATCGATCGCAAACGGCTTGGTGAGATAATCGTCGGCACCGGCGTCGAGCCCTTTCACCCGTTGGTCTACCTGGGACTGCGCCGTCAGAATCATCACCGGTGTTTGAATCCGTTCGCGCCGCACGGCTTTGAGAATGTCCATCCCCGACATCGACGGCAACATGAGATCCACGACGATCAAATCGTAATTAGTCGCCAGCGCCATCTCGAGTCCCTTGGCCCCGTCTTCACAGAGATCGACGGCATAGCTTTCTTCCTCAAGCGCGCGCTTGATAAAGCATCCGACTTTGGTTTCGTCTTCGACAACGAGTACGCGCATAAGGACTCCCCTCGCGGGCCGATTATACCAAACCTACGGAGGATGTTCTCTGGTAGATGTGGCGGAGGAGCGGCATCCCGACCAAAGGCCCGGGACACGGCAGCTGCTTGCTACTTGGGCTGGAACCGAGTGACGGTGACCGGGGCATAGGACAAACTGACACCGCCGGACGTCCGCTGAGCCACCGTATGCCGCAGCCAGGCGGCATCGTTGCGGGTGGGGAAATCAGAACGGTAATGTGCGCCGCGGCTCTCCTCGCGCGCGAGGGCTCCCGCGACAATGGTCTCCGCCAGTTCGACCAAACATTGCAGCTCCAATGCTTGAATCAAATCGGTGTTGAAGACTCGCCCCTTGTCCTGCACCGTGACCGCCGCCGCGCGTAGCTGGAGCTCCCGCACCTTGCTTCCGGCTTCCGTCATCGATTCCCTTGTCCGGAAGATCCCGAGCTTCGTACTCAACGTGTCCCCCAGATCGTGCCGCACCTGCCAGGCACGCTCTCCTCCACTCTGCGTGAGCAACCGCGCGATTCTGGCTTGCTCTTCAGCGAGATGCTGCGGCGCAGGAGTCCCATGCCCCACGGTTCCGGCATACTCGCCGGCTCTTGTCCCGGCCCGGCGACCGAACACGATCGTTTCAAGCAGTGAATTGCCGCCGAGGCGATTGGCGCCATGGACGCTGACGCAGGCACATTCTCCTGCCGCGAAAAGGCCGGGGATGGCCGTCTCTCCCCACTGATTGGTTCTGACGCCACCCATCTGATAGTGCGCGCCGGGCCTGATGGGAATCGGCGTCTCAACCGGATCGAGCCCGGCAAACTCCATCGCGATCTGCCGGATTTGCGGGAGCCGTTCTACAATTTTGTCCCGCCCGAGATGCCGGAGATCCAGCAGCACACAGCCATCCACACCCCGACCTTCAAGGATTTCCTGCCCGATCGCGAGAGACACCGTCGAGCGGGTTGCCAATTCCATCTGCTCCGGCGCATACCGTTTCAAAAACCGCTCCCCCAGGGTGTTGAGCAGATAGCCGCCCTCACCCCTCGCCCCTTCCGTGATCAGAATACCCGTGTCCTTCAATGTGGTGGGATGGAACTGGACGAATTCCATATCCAGGAGCGGCGCGCCGGCGCGATAGGCCAAGGCCATCCCGTCGCCGGTATTGATCACCGCGTTCGTGCTGGTCAGAAAAACCCGCCCGCTGCCGCCTGTCGCAAGGATGACCGCCTTGGCTTGAATCAGCCGTAAACCGCCATGAACAATGTCCCAGGCAATCACGCCCCGACAGACACCGTCTTCGACCACGAGCGCGGTGACATACCATTCTTCATAGACCGTGGTACGCCGTTTGAGAACCTGCTCATAGAGCGCATGCAGGAGCGCATGGCCGGTGCGATCGGCCGCATAACAGGTACGGGGAAAGCCGGCCCCGCCGAACGGCCGCTGGGCGATACGTCCTTGGGCATCACGGCTGAAAATCACGCCCATTCGCTCCAGCTCAAGAATGTCCCCCGGAGCCTCCCGGCACATCGCCTCAATCGCATCCTGATCGCCGAGGTAGAGCCCTCCCTTGGCCGTATCGAACGCATGGGCTTCCCAGGAATCATTCTCGCCGAGCGCGGCGTTGATCCCGCCTTGCGCCGCCACCGAATGGCTGCGAACCGGATGGACTTTTGAGATCAGCGCCACGTCCAGATTCCCCGGCGCGGCAAGAGCCGCGCGCATGCCTGCCAGACCGGCCCCGACGATGAGAATGTCATGCAGATGTGTTCGTTGAGTCGCCATCACACCCCACAGGAATGGGAATAATCCCCTCTACCCCCTGTACTTACAGAACTATCTATCTCCATGGCAAGCGGCGGTGACGCCGGACCGCGGGATATTGGAAATGGGGCAGCGCCATGGTACTCTCCTCGGGCTCATTGGCCATTCCAAAACCACCTGATTGCGAGCGGACGAGACGAACATGCCCCAACCTGACTTCCTGAAACCAACCGACTTATTCCCACAGCGGCATATCGGGCCGACCGATGCCGACATCCGCGAGATGCTCACCGTGGCCGGCATGCCGTCGTTGGAACACCTCTGTGATGTAACAGTGCCCCAAGACATCCAGCTGAAAAATCCACTGGACTTGCCTGTAGAGCGAGGGGAACAGGCCGTGCTGGGTGAGCTCAAACAGATCGCGGCCCGGAACCGTGTCTACCGTTCGCTCATCGGCATGGGCTACTATCACTGCATCACACCCGGCGTCATCCAGCGGAACATTCTGGAAAATCCCGGCTGGTACACCCAATACACGCCCTATCAGGCCGAAATCTCCCAAGGCCGCCTTGAAGCGCTGGTGAACTTTCAAACAATGGTCGGGGACCTGACCGGGCTGCCCCTGGCCAATGCGTCATTGCTGGACGAAGGCACCGCCGCCGCAGAAGCGATGACGATGTGCCTGACTATTTCCCGATCCCGCGGCGAAGAACGCAAGGAGTTCTTTGTCTCGCATGACTGCCATCCGCAAACCCTGGCTGTCCTCCGGACACGCGCCGAACCGCTGGGCATCACCATTCGCTCAGGCCCCAAGACCGCCATCAAGTTCTCGGGCAAGACCTTGTGCGGATTGTTACTCCAATACCCGACAAGCGACGGATATGTCGGGGATGTCAGCGGCCTGGTCGCGCAGGCTCATGAGGCAGGAGTGCTCGTCGTGGTCGCCACAGACCTACTGGCCCTGACGCTGCTGCGGTCTCCCGGAGAGTTCGGAGCCGATATTGCCGTGGGTTCCAGCCAGCGCTTCGGTGTCCCCATGGGATTCGGCGGCCCGCACGCCGCGTTCCTGACCACCAAGGAAGAATTCAAACGACAAATGCCCGGCCGCATTGTCGGGGTCTCCAAAGACGCCGCAGGAAACGTCGCCTACCGGTTATCCCTGCAGACACGCGAGCAACATATCCGGCGGGAAAAAGCGACGAGTAACATTTGCACAGCCCAGGTGCTGTTGGCCGTGATGGCCGGCATGTATGCGGTGTACCATGGTCCCGACGGGCTCCGCCGCATCGCGCAACGCGTCCATGGATTGACGCTGATGCTCGCCGAAGGTCTGCGCCGGCTGGGATTTGAGGTGGGCCCGGAAGTGTTCTTCGATACGCTGCGCGTCCGCGCGCCCAAAAACCAGGCCGATCTGATCCTCGCCAGAGCCGACGAACGGCGCTTCAATCTCAGAACCCATGAAGACGGATCCATTGGTCTCTCGCTGGATGAAGTCAGCACCGAACACGAAGTCGGGACACTCTTGGAACTCTTCGCCGGCCTTGACCGCCTGCCCTTCCAGGTCATCGACCTTGCCGGCTCTATCGAGGCCGGCTATCCCAATCCGTTGGCACGAACCAGTTCCTATCTCACTCATGAGATTTTCAACCGCTACCATGCCGAGCATGAAATGTTGCGTTACCTGCATCGGCTTCAGGGAAAGGATCTGTCGCTCACTCATTCGATGATTCCGTTGGGCTCCTGCACGATGAAGCTGAATGCGACAACGGAAATGCTTCCCGTCTCTTGGCCGGAATTTGCCCACCTCCATCCCTTCGCGCCGGCCGGGCAGACAGAGGGCTACCAGGAACTGTTTCGCCAGCTGGAAGCCTGGCTGGCCGAGATTACGGGATTTGCCGCCATCTCGCTCCAGCCGAACGCCGGCTCACAGGGCGAGTACGCCGGGCTGATGGTGATTCGCGCCTTCCACCGCGCACAGGGCGCACCCCATCGGGATGTGTGCTTAATCCCTGTCTCGGCCCACGGCACCAACCCCGCGAGCGCGGCAATGGCCGGGATGACGGTCGTAGTCGTGGCCTGTGACAAACAAGGCAACGTAGACCTCGGTGATCTGGAAGCGAAAGCCGTGCAGTATCGTGACCGGCTCTCGGCATTGATGCTGACCTACCCGTCAACGCATGGCGTGTTTGAAGCGGATGTCCGGCGGATCTGCCAGATCGTGCATACCCATGGCGGCCAGGTTTACATGGACGGCGCCAACATGAACGCACAGGTCGGACTCTGCCGGCCCGGCGACATCGGGGCCGACGTCTGCCATCTGAATTTACACAAGACCTTCTGCATCCCCCACGGCGGAGGCGGACCCGGCATGGGACCCATCGGCGTCGCCAGGCATCTGGCCCCTTATCTTCCAAGCCATCCCGTCACCGGCCTCGGCACCCGCGAGTCGATCGGTCCCGTGTCCGCAGCTCCGTACGGAAGCGCGAGCATTCTGCCCATCTCCTGGGTCTACATCGCCCTCATGGGCCGCGACGGCCTGAAGAAGGCCACGCAGGTCGCGATCCTCAATGCCAACTACATGGCCAAACGACTGGAGAAGCACTACTCCATCGTCTACACCGGCGCCACGGGACATGTCGCGCACGAGTTCATTCTCGATCTGCGGCCTTTCAAAGAAACCACCGGCGTGGAAGCGATGGACGTCGCCAAGCGTCTCATGGATTACGGTTTCCATGCGCCGACCGTATCCTTTCCCGTCGCCGGCACCTTGATGATTGAACCGACGGAGAGTGAAGGGAAAGCGGAATTAGACCGGTTTTGTGAGACGATGATCGCGATTCGTGCAGAGATCCAAGCGATTGCCGACGGAGGCCAACCGCGCACCAATAATTTGCTTAAAAACGCACCGCACACGGCGACCGCCGTGACCGCCACCGACTGGAATCGGCCCTATACGAGAGAGCAGGCGGCATTCCCGGCGCCCTGGGTGAGGGCCAATAAGTTCTGGCCGTCGGTCAGCCGTATCGATGAAGCCTATGGCGATCGTCATTTGATCTGCACCTGTCCTCCGATAGACAGTTACGAGCCCTGACCCGTTACACTGGTCTTGTGTCCACGAGAGAATGATCGTATCTAGTTCCGTTCGTAAAATCCTTCCAGTAATTTGCTGTCTCGCACTTGGGATACAAGAGAGTCAGGCACAATCACCGTCATCCAGTCCAACGCCCCATACAGCAGCGATAGACATGCAGGCGGGACAGAGCTATCGAGCCGGCGCCCGCGTGCACGTACCGAACGGCGCAGACTCCTTTCTCATTCCTACGGGTTGGCGGGGAGAACAGCTAGAGAGCATGGCCGCCGTACTCCTGGTCCCGGAAAAAGAATCGGGCTTTGTGCTCGCCTTCGCGATTCTCAACCAGACGGAAGACGAACTCTTTGCCTTGCTCGGAGAGCCGCAACCCATTACCGAAACGCTGGTGTTTGAACCGACCGGCAAGGTGACGCGTCATGGAAGGAAACTGACAGCCACCTATGCGGCAGGCTCGTTAACCGGCCGTGGCGTGGCAGTCATGGGACCAGACCAGCAGGGAATCTTGTTTCTTCACGGTAGACTGCAGAAAGAACCACGGTCAAGCCGCTCTCTCCTCGACGAGCTGGCTGATGAGGTACGATTTATCCCGACCAAAGACAGCGTACCTTCTCCGTAATGGCACCCTCACCCAGAACGACATAACGGATCTGCCACTCCCGGACATCTGGACCAACTGCTCCCACCGGGCGCCTCCTTCAGTTGTACAAAACTGTCTCTTGCCGCTCCCCTTCTTTTGGGTCATTGTGCGACCGACCTCGCTTCGGCGATAAAGGTTCTTCACCACAGGGAGACGTTGAAACCATCATGCCTCAAATATTGAACTTCAGCGAGCATGCCAACGACGAAGAAGTCAGCTACCTCACCACCCTGTTGCTCTATCACCTCGTCGAGCGCTGCGGTGGTCAGATCCGCTTCACCGTGAACGACGTGAATCAAGTCCGTGAAAACCTTTCCACCAAAATGGTTCAAATTCAACTCGGTGATGACGTCCGACTTCGCATCATCGACCGCGTGCCGGAACTGCAGTAATCACCGGATTCGGCACATCACCCCCCGATTGCTTTCCTGCGACAGCTCCGAAAGAACCATGACGACCGCAAGCTGGCTGCGGTAGACTACAGTTCCTATGCTGCACATCTCCTCCCATGTCCTCATCCCGGATTCCGAAATTCAACTTCACGCGATGCGTTCGCAGGGGGCTGGCGGACAGAACGTCAATAAGGTCTCGACCGCGATTCATCTCCAGTTCGACATCAAGGCGTCGTCCTTGCCTCCGTTCTACAAACAGGAGCTGCTGAAGCTCAAAGACCACCGTATCTCGCAGGATGGAGTCATCACGATCAAAGCGCAGCAGCATCGGACGCAGGAACGGAATCGGGAGGATGCGCTGGAGCGCCTCAGTCTCTTAATTCAGAGTGTGGCGATCCCGCGCAAGAAGCGACGAGCGACGAAGCCGACGAAGGGTTCTCAGACCAGGCGGATCGAAAGTAAAAAGAAGCAAGGACGGCTGAAAGCGCTCAGAGGAACGATCGAGTGAATCCCACCTACCGGAACGCCGAAGCCGGTTATACATTGTAGGATGTTCAAAAAGGCCGTCCAGCAAGGCCGCAGCGAGTGACGGGCCGAGGAGGTACATACCACGCTTCGCTGGATCCGCTCGCTTCGATCATCTGCGAACGGAGAGGCCCCTTGCCTCAAGTAATATTTTCCGTACGGTGAGAGTCTGAACGATGCGAGACCGCCGCTGGCGGCCTTTTTCAACATCCGTTAGTCCACCGACGCCAGTGACCCCAGAATGTTGTAACCGCCGTCCACGTAGATCACTTCGCCGGTAATGCCTCGCCCCAGTGGACTGACGAGAAATAACGCAGTATCGCCGACTTCCCCTTGCTCGGTGGCGCGGCGGAGCGGGGCAAACTCTTTATGGTGATCGACCATTTTGCTGATACCGGATACTCCGCGGGCAGCCAATGTCTTGATCGGCCCGGCAGAAATCGCATTCACCCGGATGTTTTTCGGACCGAGATCGTTGGCCAAATAACGCACGGTGGCTTCCAGCGCGGCCTTGGCCACGCCCATAACATTGTAGTGCGGCACGACACGTTCTGCGCCGAGATAGGTCAATGTCACGACGGACCCGCCATTGGTCATGAGCGGCAGCGCGGCGCGTGTGACGGCAACGAGCGAATAGGCGCTGACGTCCAAGGCCGTCGCGAAACCCTGACGCGTGGTGTTCACGAATTGTCCCGTGAGTTCCTCGCGAGGGGCAAAGGCAATGGAATGGACGAGGAAATCGAGCGTGCCGACTTCTTTGCCCACGTTCTGCATCATGGTCGCGATCTGCACATCATCGCCGGCGTCACAGGGAAACGCCTTCGCGCCGGGCATCGTCGCGACGAGTTCCTCAACATTCTCCCGCAACCGCTCGTTCTGGTAATTGAACATGAGTGTGGCGCCTTGGCTGGCGGCAGACTGGGCGATGGCCCAGGCGATGCTGTGCTTGTTGGCGACGCCGATGATGAGCCCTTTTTTGCCACTCAATAACATAATTGTGGGTACTCCTTGCTCTTGACGAAAAGCGACCGCTGCGTGGCACGACTGAACCTCGTCACAGCACCACTGATCACGATTGATGTGTGACGATTGCCGAAGCTGGGCCAACGCAGGCTGAAGATAGCACGATTTGCGGAGCGGTTCTAGAAGGGAGGGCGGAGAGCGGAGGGATTAGTTTCCTTTGTTTCCGACGGCATGGAGCTGTGCGACCACTTTGGAGGCTTCGGGGATAAAGTCGTCGAGCTGTTGCGCCTTCGCCAGTGTCAAGGCCTCCGTCGCGAGCGTCACGGCATCCTGATGGCGGCCTCGCTTACAATAGCTCTTTGCCAGGCTGATCCGCGCGTTGACGGCTTCCGGCACCTCGTGAATGACGTGACGAAGCAACTGCTCGCCTTTCTCCGGATCGCCGCCCAGCATGGAAGGAAGTCGTACCAGCAACGTTCCCCTGGCAGAGAGGGCATCGAGATGATCGGGCTTGAGTTCGATGGCGCGATTGAGCTCCTTCATCATCCGTCGAAATCCAAACACAGAAGAGAGGCTCATCTCGCCATCGATGCGCATCAGTTCCCCGAGATTGCAGAACAAAGCAAAGTGAGCATCGGCAGACTGCTCGTCAGCCGCAACGGCTTGCTCTCCCAGGGACTGGCCTTTCTCGTAGAGAGCGGCGCGTGTCGCTCGGTCCGGCGCAATCCGCCCGTCGTGGCAGGCTTGCAAGGCGCCGGCAATGAGGTCCTGGGTGGTCGGCTGGGCCCCACCGGAAGTCGTACTTCCAATCCACAAGGCGATTGCTGCGAAGATGACAAGACCGACTCTCTGCATGACTCCTCCTAGAGCGGGACGCAAAATCGTCGGTTTTTATACAGCAAGGCCGGTGCCAGGATACAAGCGCGAACGAGGCAGCTGAATTTGTTTTATTTTACCATCCGGCTCCGTCTAACTCCAGACGTCCTATGGCAGAAAAAAACAGGCTGCGGCGAAAATACAACAGTTTAAGGTGAGACAAACTCTATCGCATCGTGATGACGACAGCCCTGCTCTCAAGGCGGACAGACTGGATCTGCGAAGGGAGTGGGGGTTTCTCACGGTTTTGCGGCGACTCAAACAGCTGTGCGACCATATGGCGGAGCGTGGTTTAGGGAATCGGCAGAGCCCGAGCTTCCCGGCCGTGGGGGTCAGGCGCACATATCCACCTCGGGTCTCCAATGTCCCATCAAGTTGGAGCGAAATGTCTTTCCCTATAAGATGTGAAACAGGGCGTAGGCTTTGAGTTGATTGCCGACCAGCTTCATCCGGATGTCTTTCAGTGCGGACTGTACCTCTTCAACTGTCGCCGCACTCCCGACAGGAACTGAAAACCCGGCCTGCTGCGCTTGATGGAATCGATGGAATGTCACCTGTCAGGAATTGCTGATTGGCCGACAAGCGTGTGAAGCGCTCGAAACGCGGCGAGCATGTCCTCATAACCGTAGTGTGCATTGCGGCCGCTGGGGTTCGGCAAGAGAAAGATTGGAACCCCGGCAATGTCACTGATAGTGAGGCCCAACGAAATCCGCGTCGGTAAAGAAAGTTGTGTCCCATACATGATGCGGTAGATCGTGACGCCCAGCAGTGCCACGATGCGTGGCCGATACCGCCGCACTTTTCTGGTCAGGGTCGCCATACCTCCACGATAGTCCTGAGGCGAAAGACTGTCGATCCCGCGGCTTGGGCGGCCGACGATATTCGTCAGTCCAAGTCCCCACTCAGGGAGTCGTTCATCTTCTTTGTACGTGAGTGGCTCTGTCACCAGCCGAGACTCATAGAGCAGCTTCCAAAAGCGATTGGAAGGGCCGGCGAAATGATGCCCCATCTGAGCAGATCGCAGGCCGGGATTGATCCCGACAAAGAGGATTCTCACGCCTGGTTGAATACGGTCAGAAAGTCTTGCTCCTCTGCCCATGCCACCCCCGATCTTGATTGAGGCAGTTTAGTGGGGACTCAGCCAATCCGCCACAGGAATGAGAAGGAATTCACCTTCATTGCTAGATTAGAGCAACCCCACAACTGCTCGAATTCATGGATAAACAGTGCAGGCTGGACATTCGGCATGCGCCTTGCTCACCTCCTGAGTAGTGCCCGATTAGCGGCACGGATCTCAACAACCTTTCTGGAGGGATTTATTATGAAGAGCATGTTGATGGCAGTCATGGCAGTGGCAGTGGCCGTGTCGTTCAGCGCCCCTTCTTTCGCCGACGAAACCAAGAAGCCGAAGGAAGAGAAAAAGGGCGGCCACGTGGTGGTCTATGGCGAAGAGAAGAAGAAGGAAGAGAAGAAGGGCGGCCACGTGGTGTTCGGCGACGAGAAGAAGAAAGAAGAGAAGGGCGGAAAGTAATCCCGTTCTTGCTTTTGGCGAGGCTAGCTGGCTTGAGAGGTTTCCCGCTTCACGCGGGAGACCTCTCGGGCAGTTCCTCTACCGCATCGACCCTCTGATATAGACCGCCTGCAATCCCACAATCGTCTTGGCGTCCCGGATCGTCCCATTCTCGATTTTCCTGATCGCATCGGCCAGCGGCATCTCAATCACGTCCAGCACTTCATCCCGATCGAGCTGCTGCCTTCCCTGCGTTAACCCCGTCGCCTTATAGACGTGAATCACTTCGTCGGCAAACCCGGGGGCGGTGAAAATACTGGAAAGCAGCGAGAACGTGGCCGCCCGATAGCCGATCTCTTCTTCCAGTTCCCGCGCCGCACAGCTCAACGGATCTTCACCAGGATTGAGCTTGCCCGCGGGAATTTCATAGATGAATCCACCGGCCGCGTGGCGGAACTGACGGATCAGCACCACCGTACCATCATCCTTCATCGGAACAACCGCCGAGGCGCCTGGATGGCGAATTGTTTCCAGATCGACCGTCATGCCGTTCGGCAGGGTGACTGTGTCGATGTTCAGCGTGACCACCCGGCCTTTGTAGATATGCTTTATCACGGCCTGTTCGTTATGTGCTCTTGGGCTTCCGATAGAACGGTGTTTTCACGATCTGCGCCGGCACGGATTTCCCTCGAATATCAATCGTGATCCGCGTACCGATGGCCGCCAGGGCAGATGGCACATAGCCCAAACCAATCCCCTTCTGAAGAATCGGCGAAAGATTTCCGCTCGATACCTCGCCGATGGGTTCGGACGAGCGGGCATCGAGGATCTTGCACCCGTGCCGCGGCACCGCCTTTTCCAATAATTCGAATCCGACAAACCGCTTGCCCGGCCCGCCTTCCTTCTGCGCGAGCAGCGTCGCACGTCCGGCGAAATTCCCCTTCTCGACGCTCACCGTCCACTCAACGGCCGCTTCGATCGGAGTGGTCGTTTCATCGATATCGTTGCCATAGAGAAGATAGCCCATTTCCAGCCGCAACAGGTCGCGTGAGCCCAATCCTGCCGGCTTCAGTCCTTTCGAAGCTCCTGCTTCAACGATTCGCTCCCACAAAACACCGATACGGTCAGCTGAGGCATACAATTCATACCCGAGTTCACCGGTATAACCGGTCCGCGCAATGAGAGTGGGAATCGACGCCAGTGTTGCCTCGCAGGTATGGTGGAGCTTCAGTGTCGTCACCGCCGTGCCACCCAAGGCGATCATAATGTCTTTGGACAATGGCCCCTGAAGAGCGATTTGGGCCATCTGATCCGAATGGTCTTCCAGAACGACGCTCACGTCACGCGGGTGGGCTTGCAGCCAGGTAAACACCTTGGCGCGATTCGACGCGTTGACACAGAGGAGATAGTCTGCCGGCTTCAACCGGTAGACAAAGATGTCGTCCTTGATTCCACCTTCGTCGTTACACACCATAGAATAGTGCGCCTGGCCGACCGCCAGCTTGGCCGCATCATTCGTCGTGACCGATTGGAGAAACGCCAGTGCGCCGGATCCTGACACCATAAGCCGGCCCATATGGCTGACGTCGAAGAGCCCGGCCTTGCTGCGGACGGTATGGTACTCGTCCAGCACCCCGGAATACTGGATGGGCATCTCCCAACCGGCAAAATCAACCAGCTTGGCCCCGGCAGCGCGATGTTGAGCAATGAGTGGTGTCTGTTTCATCGGATTGCCCGGTTACTGCACGCCGAGTAATTCGACATCAAACACCAGCGTGGCATGAGGAGGAATGAGCCCGCCGGCGCCACGCGCCCCATAGCCGAGGTTCGAAGGGATCGTCAGCTTCCGCTTCCCGCCTATTTTCATCCCTTGCACCCCCTCATCCCAGCCCTTGATCACCTGACCGACCCCGAGCCTGAAAGAGAAGGGCTGCCCACGGTCTACTGAACTATCAAACTTTTTACCATTGGTCAGCCAGCCGGTGTAATGAACGGAGACCGTCTGCCCGGCCGCCGCAGTGTCGCCGGTTCCCACAACTTGATCGATATATTGCAAGCCGGATGACGTCGTAATCTCTTTCCCTTCCGATGCCGATGATTCACTCCCGCTCATGCTGCCTCCTACTCCCATAGATGGACTACACATCACGACGATTGCGCCGAACACGATGCCGCGATACAGGTTATTCATTGTGCCCCTGCCTTGGATGCCGGTTGAGCAAACAGCGCCATACTGGCGGTGTACCCATGAAGAAAGTTGCGCCCGCCGACCGGGCCGATCTCGCCTTGCGCAAAAAATCCGGCAACCGGAATCTGCCCCAAACGTTCCGCCAGGACGCCCGAATCATGGTGCGGCCGTCCGAACAGCCCCTGGCCGCGCCCGCAGCAGCTGAATACGAGGGCCCCGAGCGGCGCGTTCGGATGCCGCGAGCGATCGGCCGCCAGCAATAAGTGCAGATCTTCGCTCGCCGACTTGGCATCGCGAAGGTGAAACTGAACCGTCTGCCCTTCCTGCACCACATCACCGATGGCCACCGCACCGGTCGTTTGGTCGGCACCGACCAGATTGCGTACGAGAAAATCGCCCCGTTCAAACCGGTTGCGATGCTCATCGATCACGATGCCGACATGGAGCGCCCGATGCGCCCGACGCCGATCCTCCCCTCCAAGCGACTCGAAAACCGCTTGAAGTCGCGTCAGTGCCGGCGTGCCGCCCATCTCGTGCACGAGATTGTGTTCCGCTTTGGTTACGACGTAGCGCTCGCCGATCGGACGACAGCCTTGCGAGATGACCGGGCGTACCTCAATCGGGCCGCTGATCCGAACCCCGACCAGCCCGCTCTCAAAGGTTTGCCGGCCGAGAAACAGCCGATTCTCACCGGCATCCTGCCCCCCACCGGCCAATCCTCCGATCGCCGCCGCCCCAGGATAGCGTTCTTCCAGAAGACTCAGGACGTCCTGCATCGGAGTGGAGAACGGATCGGCGAGAAGGAGAAACGTGCCCTCTTGCCCGTCGGATTCCGGCCAGCCCGGCAACGAAAATTGATCCTGCGTTTGCGAGAATGAGAGTCGGAGGGGAGACAGGGTGACACCGGGAAGGCAGGCCGTCCACAACGTGACGGCGGGAGACGTTTCCAATTCCTCCGCCCCGGCAATCACCCCTTCGCCGCTACAGCCGAGCGAGACTCTGGCACCCAGCACATCGGTCATGGTCTCCGCGAGCAACTCGGCGCGGGACACATGGTGAGAGGAAAAGAACGCGAAGGCAAGATCGGGCGTGACGCCGCCCAACTTGACGCGCACCTCATCGACCAGATCACGGGCGGCGGCTTCCGTATCAGGATTGCGGGAGACCGCGGACACGAAATGGAACGTCGCGGCCTGGATGGGGGATGTCGGAGACAAGCTGGGCATGGAGATCGTCGTACCGTTACACGCCGGGATTCATGCGTTCAGATCGGTCACTCGCGAGTTTTTTATAATACCGCCAGAGATACGAGTGATAGTCGTCGAGCTGCGCCAGCAAGTAATGCAATTCGGTGGGATCTTCCGTCTCCAGCGCGCGCGTCATCCGCATCTTGAGAAACTCGGCAAAGGCCTCCGTCTTTTCCACGGCCGTCAGAAGACGTAATCCACCGCCAATCTGGTATTCATTCATCGAAGCACACTCCCAGGTCTACAGTTCGTTGGCAGGATAACGAGCCACCGGCGAGAATTGCAAGCGCACAGTTGCATCAAAACTGTCCGGACCGGCATGCACGGAGGTGGGAGCACGCTCGCCGGATCAATTCGGTATTCAGCGGCTTGCGAAAACCCGTCGGCTATCCTTGATCTCGAATATCAGGGTCTTGATCCGGATGCCAAGGCTTTGAGCCGATCCAGATCGATGGCCTCGACACGATGTCCGTCCCGGCCAACGACGGTCGTCGCCATGGTGAGCGCGTTGAGGATCGCTTCTTCGGTCGCTTCGACCGTGGCGGTGATCATCGGATTCAGATGGGTGTCGGCGAGATGGGTCAGTGTATAGGTAGGTTCTTTGGGATAGTGCGGAATGACGTTGGCGGTGGAAAATGCGAGCATGAAGTCGCCGCTGCCGTGACGCGCGGTCGAGCCCGTGCGGGCGAGCCCGAGCGCGGCGCGCTTGGCCAACCTGGTGAGCTGGCGACCGTCGAGCGGGGCGTCGGTGGCAATGACGACGATGATCGATCCTTCGCTTTGGCCGGGTGAAAGCGCTTCCGTCACCGCTTTGGGCGCATCAAACTGCTTCCCAACCGGCACACCCCCCACGACGAGTTCCGGTCTCCGGCCATGATTCGCATTCACCAAAACGCCGATCGTATAGCCGCCTTCTTTTTCAGGCAGGAGGCGTGAAGCTGTTCCAATACCCCCTTTAAATCCGTATGAGACCATGCCGGTACCGGCCCCGACGGTCCCTTCTTTGACCGGGCCACTGGTCGCGCCATCGAGCGCAGCCATGACATCCTGCTCGGACACGTGACGGCCTTGAATGTCATTCAGGCGCCCGTCGTCACATTCGGCGACGACCGGCGTGAGCGTATCGTCCTCGATCCCGATCGCCGGATACTGTTTGATCATCCAGCTCATGACGCCATTGGCCACACGCGGCACGTTGAGCGTGTTCGTGAGAGCGATGGGATATTCCAGAAAGCCCGATTCAGCCACCCAGGCCAGACCGGTCATCTCTCCCGTGCCGTTGAGGACGAACGAACCGGCCGCCACCTTCCTCTGCCACACATCGTCACGCGGAATGATGACGGTCACACCCGTGCGCACCGGCCCTTGCCCAGGCTTCAGCGCCCCCTCCCCGGAGATGAGCGTCTGGTGTCCGACCTTGACGCCCGGCACGTCCGTAATGGCATTGAACGAACCAGGCATGTAGTTCCCTATAGTGATTCCCAAATCCCGCGCACGCTGTCGCGGCTCAGACGGATCTGCCGCGTCGGTCACCGACCAGCCTCCGAACAAGGCAACGCAAACGGCTGCCGCCACCATCAATCGCCTTGGAGGCAGCTCAACCAGGCCCGCCCTTCTCACCCTCCCTCCCCGGCGTGCCAAGACACGCCGTTCTGCAGGCAAGGCCGCAGCGGGTGAGGAGACAAGGCGTACGCTCCGGTACGTTGAGTCTCTGAGCGATGCGAGAACGATGCTGGCGGGATTTTTCAGCAGCCTCCTAGATCTCATGGCTGGATCCTCTATGCGGAATAGTCACATCGATGGAGGGATGTTCACTCTGGATCGCGTCACCCAGGGACAGGGCCTGCTTTTCTTCCCCATGGACGATAAAGACTTTGCCGGGAAGCGGATCGATGGCGCGGACATAGGCCAGGAGATCGTTACGATCGGCATGGGCCGAAAGTCCGTTGAATTTCACGACCTGCGCTCTCCGTTTCGTGGGCACTCCGAAAATCGGCACCACGTCCCAGCCTTCGACGAGCTTGCGCCCCAGCGTGTGCTCGGCTTGAAAACCGACGAAGACAATGACGTTGGCCTCGTCTTCAATGGCATGCTTCAAGTGATGGAGGACCCGCCCTCCTTCACACATGCCTGAAGAAGAGATGATGACCATCGGCCCCTTCATCGCATTGAGTCGCTTGCTGTCGTCCGGTGACGAGACAAAGCGGATATAGCGCGACGCGAAGGGATCGCCGTCTTCCGTAAACGTGCGATACGTTTCTTCGTCATAGCATTCCGGATGGTGACGAAAGACCTCGGTGGCCTTGGAGGCCAGCGGAGAATCAATGTAGATCGGAATCGGATCGATGCGATCCTCGGCGACCAGCTCCTTGATCCGCATGACAAGTTCCTGCGTACGCCCGACGGCAAAGGCCGGCACAATAATCTTACTCTTGTGCGCTTTGGCGTGGGCGATCAGGTCCTGCGCCTTTTGTTTCATTTCTTCGCCGGCTTGCTCGTGCAGACGGTCGCCGTACGTCGATTCCAGAATGAGCACGTCACAGGGAGGCGGCGGTTCCGGATCACGCAAAATCGGCATATGCGATCGCCCCAGATCACCGCTGAAGAGGACGGTGGTGGTATTCCCTCTGACCGTGTACTTCACACGGACCGCAGCCGACCCGAGAATATGCCCGGCATCATGAAACGTCGCCGTGACCCGCGGGGCGATTTTGACGGCATCGTGATAGCGCACACCGACGAAACGCCTGGTGATGGCCTCGACGTCATCGCTATCGAATAAGGGCTGCACGCACTTGTTGCCCCTCCGCCTCTCTTTCTTATTCACATAGCGGCAATCGCTTTCCTGAATCCTGGCGGCGTCCTGCAACATGATCTCGGCGAGGTCCGCTGTCGCCCGCGTCAGATGGACTTTCCCGGAAAAGCGCTGTTGCATCAGCATCGGCAAGGCCCCGGAATGATCAATATGGGCATGCGAGAGGAGCACGGTAGACAGCGACTGGGGGTCGAATCCAAGTTCGCGATTCTGCACCGCCGCTTCTTCCCGTCGTCCCTGAAACATGCCGCAATCCAACAGGAGCCGGCAGCTGGACGTCTCGATCAGATGCCGGCTCCCGGTCACGGAGCGCGCCGCGCCATGGAAAGAGAGCTTCATGTCTTCGGCCTCGCAGCGTGATTGCGGGCAATCAGATCCCACGCTTCCTGCGCGGTCTCTGCATAGTGAAAGAGACCCAGGTCTTGCGGACTGATCAATCCCTGGTCGATGAGAAAGTCCCAATTGACCAGGCGTTCCCAGAATGCCCGACCGACCAGCACGACACTGACTCCGGTTACTTTGCCGGTTTGGGTAAGGGTCAACGTTTCAAATAATTCGTCGAGTGTGCCGAATCCCCCGGGAAATGCGACCAGGGCTTTCGCGCGAATGAGGAAGTGCATCTTACGGAGCGCAAAATAGCGAAACTGGAAGCACAGCTCCGGGGTGATGTAGGGGTTCGGCCGCTGCTCGTGCGGCAGAGTAATGTTCAAGCCGATGGACTTGGCTTGCACGTCTGCCGCTCCGCGATTGGCCGCTTCCATGATGCCCGGTCCCCCGCCGGTCACAATGACATAGTCGCATCGCCCGTCGATCTGGCAGGAACTGGAAACTAAGCGGGCAAACTCGCGGGCCACATCGTAGTACTTCGAGAGATCTCGCTGGCGCTTGGCGACGGCAACCTGGCGCTGGAGGGCTGGATCATTCGGCTGCTGAGCCGCGGCTCGTTCGGCCGTGAGCAGGGCCTCCTCCGCTGCAACAGGCTCCTGTAAGCGGGCGCTCCCGAATACCACGATCGTGGATTGAATCCCCTGCTCCTTCTGAATGAGCTCCGGCTTGAGCAATTCAAGTCCGAGCCTCAGAGGGCGCAGCTCTTCCCGCTGCATGAATTCGGTGTCGCGATCGGCGGGGATATAAGACGAAGAAGCGAGAATGGCGTCGGAGAGGGAATTGTCTTCAGGAGAGCCCGTACCCATAAGTCGGCATTATAGACGGAGGAGTAGGGGGCAGCAAATGGAGAAACGGTCATACTCGGACAAGGACTAAAACGGATACGGATTGAATCGAGGGCCGGAAAGCTGGCGGAGAAAGCTCTGATGTGTCACAACCCAATTCTGGTCACAAAGAAGTTCGAACGCATCAACACCAAAACCGGTGCGAGAGATAATCAAGTCAGGGTCGACTGGAGACCAGGGCTTTGCCAACCACCCAAAGTTTACCCGTGAATACTTCATGTCAAGGAACCGATAGGTCGCCACGACTCCAATGTAGGAATCGGTAATGGAATCCGGCGCACCGAGCTTTCCGATCACCTCGCCGAGAGTTGTTTTCCCTGGTTCGATGAAGGCCACATCATCCTGACTAATTGGCGTATTTAAAGTGATCCGAATGACATTACATCCGGCTGCGGTGATGCACAGGATCACGATTAAGAGGCTATGCCACGTCCAAAATTGACGAGTGGGCATATCAATCTCCGAACGGCCAGAACCGAAACTCCAATCCATCCGTACGCTTGGAAGTAATAACGTCCTCGACGGTTCCTTCGTGATTCAGAATGACAAAGAGATCATCGCTCTTAATAGAGAGGCGTGAAAAGTTGACAAGGATCAAAAGGAGGCTTCCCGCTTTGGCATCGTAACGGTAATACTGAAATACGTCTCGTCCGTTGACCTGCAGCAATCGATCAGGCGCACCAAGCGCTGCAAGAACCTCGGCTTTCGACGACGTGCCTTTCTTGATGGAGGCGATGGCCTCGGCTCTGATTTCGTCGCCGAGGGTGCCTCGGCTGAAGGCACACCCTTGCGTGAGCATGAGGCCTAAGAGGGCGATTCCAAGGACGCGTCTTACTGACATATAGTACCTTCCTCCCTACGCTTCGTCCGGACGATCTTTTAAGCTCTGTGCGTGACCGAGCACGAAATCCGTTTCAAATACGGAATAGGATGAGGGCGTGAGACCGACACGTCGATACACCTCTTGGGCGACGCGGTTTTCCGACTCCACATAGAGACGCACGCCGCAGACACCAGGATCGGCTTTCGCTCGCTCAATGACCTGCGCGTGCATCTTCCGAAAAATTCCCTGGCGCCGCCAGGCCGGGTCGACGTACACGCTTTGAATCCACCAAAATGACGCATTGCGCCAGTCACTCCATTCATAGGTGATCATGAGTTGGCCCACCACCTGGTTGGTCTGTGACTGTTCAGCCACCAGAAAAAATCCATGAACGGTGGAATTCAACAACGCCCGCGTCCCCCGTTGAAGGCGATCCGCCTCTAATCGTCGACCTTCGGTTTCCAAGGCCATCGCTTGACTGAATGCGACGAGGCGTTCGATATCATCGAGACGGCCCAGTCTGATATGCCATTCTTCTGGAATTGTCATGACGATCGCTGTGATGCGTGAGGGGATTGTAACCAGCCGGTCGCCGGCTTGAATAATCCTGCGGAGAATTCCATCTTCATCGCATCTTCGGCCGGCAAATTGAGGGCACGCACCTGCCCTTCCGGGACAAAGGCAAGGTAACCGGTAAATGGATGGATGGCGGTCGGGACAAAGACCATCAAGAGCCGATCGATGGGTGAGACTTGAAGGACGGAGGGGGCTGTTCCCATGACAAATCCCAACGCCCAGAGTCCGTCCCGGGGGAACGGAAACGCCACCACAGTGCTTTGACCGAATCTGGACCGAAAGTTCAGGATGTCGGTCATGCCCTTCATCGTCAGATAAATGCTGCGCACGAGAGGGATTTGATCCAACCGGCGTTCAAGGTACCCCACAATCCGTTGACCGATCAGGTGCGTCGTGAATGCTCCCACGGCGATGACGAGGATAATCATGGTGATGAGCCCGAGACCAGGGATGTGAAGAGGGAACCGGTCACCGACCATTTTGGTAAGCAGTTCATCAAGAGTCCAGAACAGGGTAGAGAGGATGAGATAGGTAGCCCAAGCCGGGACGAGTAGAAAAAGACCTGCGGCGAAGACCCGCCAGATATCGCGTTGCATGAAACTCCACCGGAATAAAGATGGGCAAATTGCCGTTCAAGTGTAACAGAAAGCACAGCGCCGCAGAAGCACTCCGCGTTCTCTTGATCTCACGGCGTGCGGTGCACTATTCTAACGAAACGCTGAACAGTGTAATGCCGGTATGTGCGCTCGATGAAGGGAAACGTGATGGCTATAGACAAGGATCTGTTGGCAATTCTTTGCTGCCCTGAAACAAAACAGCCTCTCTCGCTGGCAGATGAAAGTCTCATTCAGCGTGTCAACGAGGCGATTGGTCGTGGCAAGCTACAGAACAGGGGCAAGCAAGGCGTCACTCAGCCGGTCGATGGCGGCCTCGTGCGCGCCGACGCGAAGATTTTCTACCCCATTCGCGAGAACATTCCGGTGATGCTGATCGAGGAAGGGATTCCCCTCGAACAAGTCGGATGAAGCGGGTCTCTTGCCGGAGTTGATCCACCGCGGTCCCGTGACAGTCTCTGCAGCTCGCAGAACTCTCTCCTAGGGGCGAAGGCGCAGGGGGTGATACCTTCCTGTCCCTTCGCAGCCTTTCAACCGTAAACAGAGCTAGCCTTCTAAAATCCCAAGATCAACGCTGTTGGTATCGGTCTTGGAGCCGGTTGAAGTACCGCAGTGCTGACAGAGATATTCGTACAGATTGCCTGACGGCAAGACCAGCAACAGCCGCTCTCGCGTGGGTGTGGCAACGCGACAATGGGGGCAATATAAGAGTGACGCCTGGAAGGCGCCGAATTGTTCGGCCTTTTGCGGGACATTGGCGCGCGCGTTCCTCATCGGCATGCCGAACGGCCCGGTCCCGCGCATTGGCCACTTAGGTGGAACAGACATGGAAGGATTTTATGCAAGGACGAGCCGATGGTCAAGGATTCCGTCGGCCACTCGTTGTAGAGGCGGGATGAACAGACATACGCGCAGGGCCAGGCTAGTCGCCGGCATCCTGGTCCAAATCAGCTCGTTTGACATGGACCCGCGACCAGAGGAAGCGCGCGACTTGCACAAGAACGTAGATGACCAACCCGCTAAGGAGGCCATACAGGCCTGCTCGACTCCATGGCCAGAGGTCTGGAGCGTGCAACACAAAGCCCAACGCAAGATGCCCCCCTGCCCCAAGGCAGAGGGCGAAGATAATCCACTCTCGTGCCAAGGCCATGCTACACGCCTGTTAGAGGGGGAAGAGGACGTGACCCGAGAAGCACACGACCTGCAGTGCGATTTAGACGGATGTCTTGGCTGACTCGATCTCGGTCGCGGTGATGAGACTGGACAGGTAATCCGACACGAAATTCAGGGCCTCTTCCCTGCCATCCGCTCGGCGGCCTTTTTCGCGTCTCTGGACCGACAATTCATGATCGAGGTCGGACTTCACTTCACCCAGCACGCGCTGGAGCGACGACGGTGTCAGATTGCTGTCCATGTCTTCGAGCTCCTGGCACCGATCGAGCACCCAGTTGAGACCTTCGATCCGCCCGGCATAGTGCTCTTGCTCTGCTGTGTCGATCCGGGCCATCGCCGTCGCAAAGGTTTGGGCCTCATAAATGAGGTTGTAAAAGCTAGTGACGGCTCGCTGCAGGCTTGAGTTCATGATGCTCCTTCATCTGAAAAATAATAACTTCTTAATTATACATGAGAAACTACCGGCAACAAGAAAAATTTTCAGGAGGGCTAGGTGAAGAGGAGGGAATGGAATTCGTTCATAAAACCATAGTAGAGCGGCGCAAAATCTTTCAGGCTGTCCGGGCTGGTTTCTTTCAGGCGCTTGAAAAAAAACACCTGGGCGCGCGGGTCAAGCTGTTCAAGCAGATGACTCAATTGCGCCATCGTGTAACTACCGGCCGGGACGCTAAGGATATAGTGAACGAGCCGTTCGACGAACTGCTGGCCAAGATACTCGGTGGCAACATACTCTTGCGGAACTTTCCCCGATGCCAGCAGTTCATCGAATGGAACTGCCTGCGCGGCAAAGGGAATAGACGGTCTTACCTGATTAGGCACCCAAGATCCTCCATGATCATCGCGGAAACTAGGAAGGATCTCGTGACTGTACGTGAGGCCTGAGAACCCGTCAAGTGTGCAGATGGGCCAGTTACCTGGACCAAAAGACTGATATGGAATGGGCAGCGGGGTCAAAGAGAACTACTTCGACTGTCCTCCCGGTGATTCCCCTAAATATACGATGAGCTAAGCTGGACACAAACAGAGGCCCTAGACTTCTCTCTAAATAGGTGAGGGGCGGAGCCCCCGAAGGAACCCCACCCCTCACTGAAGCGACCCTGACTTAGATTACAGCCAGGTTACGCGCTCGGCCGGCCGAATGTAGATCGGCTCTTCGACCTGAATACGCGCCACTTCCTTACCCGACTTGTTGAAGCCCAGCACGGTATCGTTGTACATCTCGAAACGCTTCCCGTGGATCTGGGTCTCGAACACCTTCGGGCCCGGAATGACATCGTACCGGAAGACGATCTGCTGACTGGCTCTCCAGAGCTGGAGGACCGCCAACAGTTCGCGGCTGGGCACGAGATACTTCTCGATGGCGTTGTCCACGCCCG